>Ga0126314_10000001_pt1 | contig 962119 bp, 869 predicted proteins | sample Plot105B_FD_92535 | JGI IMG/M metagenome (GOLD analysis project Ga0126314, IMG submission 92535) | Serpentine soil microbial communities from UC McLaughlin Reserve, CA, USA - Plot105B | ecosystem: Environmental > Terrestrial > Soil > Grasslands | place: USA: UC McLaughlin Reserve, Lake... | reverse complement strand
TTGGGGAGGTGGTGCGGAGCGCTCCGGTCTTGCCCGGATGTCTGTTGGTGCAAGGTCTGAGAAGAGCAGGACTGAAGGCGCTCCGCGAAGCTCGTTTTCCGGAAGCCGCCGGTAGGCAGTGCTGTTAGCACTTAGCCGGCAGAAGCCTCCGACGGGCGGGGACCTTGGCAAGTCTCCCGGACCGGACGAGTAACCCCCTCGTCCCTGTCCCCGTTCGAACTCCATCCTGTTCACCGCAAGGTCGCCGGCCTAGCGCCCTCCCCGTGTGATCGGGACCGGCAGAGGATACGAGACGCCGGATCGGGGTGGATAAGTTCGGCTGTCGATGTCGGGGCTTTCGGAAGGCCTCTAGCGGAATCAGCCGGTTAGCCGTGGCAATCGATCCCAAGCGCGACGGTCCTCCCCGCTCGCGGGGAGGGGGACCACGCGGAGCGTGGTGGAGGGGCAGCGCCGCGGTATCCGGAACAAGCGCAGTGCAAGGCGGCTAGTCGTCCAGCTCGGCGCTACCCCTCCACCGGCGTGCCGCCGGTCCCCCTCCCCCTGCGGGGGAGGATCAACGCGCCCCTCCCCCACGGTCGCGACCAGTGCTACCACCAACCCAATGACCCTCTCCGTCGTCATCGGCCTGTCCGCCGTCATCGTGGCCATCCGCAACGGCGAAGCCGTGGTGCTGACGGTGCGGCCGCACGACGCCGCCACGGACAAGGCCTCGACCCTCGCCGGCCTGCCGTTCGGGCCATTCGACCCGGAGGGTCACCGCACCTTCGAGATCGCCCTGCGCGCCTTCGTCAGCGAGCAGACGCGGTTCGACCTCGGTTACGTCGAGCAGCTCTACACCTTCGGCGATCAGGGCCGCGACGCGCCCCGGGCCGAGGTCGGAGCCGGGGCGGCGCGGGTCGTGTCGGTCGGCTATCTCGCCCTGACCCCGGCCGCCGTCGACACCGAAGCCCCCGACACCGCCTGGGCCCCGTGGTCGCGGTTCTTCCCGTGGGAGGACTGGCGGCAGGGCCGACCGGCGCTGATCGACGAGGCCATCGCCCCGGCGCTGCGCCGCTGGGCCGGACGCGACGAGGAGCGGCTGGCCCGCTGCCGCCTGCTGTTCGCCCTCGACGACGCCGGCTGGAACGAGGAGCGGGTGCTGGACCGCTACGAACTGCTCTACGAGGCGGGCCTGGCCCCCGAGGCCGGGCGCGACCAGATCCGCGACCGCGGCGACGAGGCCGCCGAGCCCACCGCCCTGTCGGCGGCGCTGGGCGAGCCGATGCTGTCGGACCACAGGCGCATCCTCGCCACGGGCCTCGGCCGCCTGCGCGGCAAACTGAAATACCGCCCGGTGGTGTTCGAGCTGATGCCGCCGGAGTTCACCCTGTCGGCGCTGCAGCGGGCCGTGGAGGCGATCGCCGGCGTGCCGTTGCACAAGCAGAACTTCCGCCGCGTGGTCGAGCGCATCGATCTGGTCGAAGGCCTCGGCCGCATGGACACCGAGACCGGCGGCCGGCCGGCGGAGCTGTTCCGGTTCCGGAGGGAGCTGCTGACCCAGCGACCGGCGGGCGGGCTGAGCTTGCCGTTGCTGCGGGACTAGCGACGCTCTTCCTCCCCGCCTGCGGGGAGGGGGACCACGCGGAGCGTGGCGGAGGGGCAACGCCGTAGATTCCAGGTAGTCGCCGTGCACAGAGCCTGGTTCTTATCGGTCGGCGCTACCCCTCAGTCAGGCTCCGCCTGACAGCTCCCCACGCGTGGGGAGCATCGCCACCTAGCTACTCCGCCGCGATCTTCTCGGCTTCGGTTTTCGCCGCTTCCCGCGCCCGCCACTTCGCCTTCAGCGTCGCCGAGGTGTCGCGCGAGCCGTCAGGGCTCCAGCCCGGCGGGCCGAACAGGTAGCCGACCACCTCGCGCGGCGATCTCGCCGTCAGCAGGTCCTTGGCCATGCCGATCCACTCATGGAACGCCACGCGCAGGATGTTGAAATCGCCGAGGTTATTAACCAGCCCATAGCGCGGCGGCTCCTTCTCGTCCTCGGGGATGAAGGTGCCGAACAGCCGGTCCCAGATGATCAGGATGCCGGCGTAGTTGGCGTCGAGATAGCGCGGGTTGCGGGCGTGGTGGACGCGGTGGTGGGACGGCGTGTTGAACACCGCCTCGAACCAGCGCGGCATCTGGCGGATCGCCTCGGTATGGATCCAGTACTGGTAGACGAGGCTGATCCCCTTCTGGATGGCGATCATCGCCGGGGGGAAGCCGATCAACGTCAGCGGCAGCCACAGCAGCCAGGTGCCCGCCAGGCCGCCGGTCCAGGTCTGCCGCAGGGCGGTGGCCAGGTTGTAGTGCTGCGAGCTGTGGTGATTGACGTGGCTGGCCCACCAGAACCGCCGCTCGTGCGACAGGCGATGGAACCAGTAGTAGGTCAGATCCTCGAGCAGGAAGATCGCCAGCCAGGCCCAGATCGCGGTCATGCCGATGTCGAACAGCCGGTACTGGTAGACCCACAGGCTGACCGAGAAGATCGCCGCTCCGGTCAGGGTTCCGACGATGGTGCTGCCCAGACCCATGCCGAGCGACGTCGCGGTGTCCTTGGCCTCGTAGGCGGCCTTGGCCTTGCCCAGGCGCCCGAGCGCGATCTCGAGCAGGATGGTGACCACGAAGATCGGGATCGCCCAGGTGACCGGGTCGAAGGCGGGCTTGAGCGGATCCATGGTCAGGCGGCCTCGGCGTTGGCGGCGGCTTGCGGCGGCCAGGGCGTGACGCCGCTGACGGCGAGACGAGCGGTCGGGGCGGAGACGTCGCCGATCGGCAAATGCACCCGGCCCTTGCGCACCGGCGCGGCCAGGGCGCGGTCGTAAGGCAGGCTGCGGGCCACCCAGGAATCGCCGAGCCGATAGACCACCAGCGCCGTGGCTCCTGCCCTGCCGATCGCGCCGAAGCCGTCGGCGGCGGTCCAGATCTCGCTCACGGCATGATCTGGAAACTCGGCGTCGAGCAGCGCGCGCGCGGACGCCGCGTCGAGCGGCGCCATCGGCCGCGCGATCCTCGCCCAGGCGGCCACGGCGACCATCGCCGCCACGGCCACGAAGGACGCGCCAAGAATGATGAACTCGGTCACGCCGTTTGTTTTCTCCCCCGCGATGAATCTGCCTTGGGAGGGCGCGGCGTCAACTGTTTCGTTGTCGCGGGAGGAGCGGCGCACAGGGGACAGGGAGCAGGGAATGGCTACTCCCTACCCCCTACTCCCCATGAAAAAGCCCCTCCCGTTTCCGGAAGGGGCTCGTTCGTTCGAAGGCTTGTCGTCCTAGAACTTGCGGACGTAGGCGATCGAGAAGGAGTCGGTGCCGCCGTAGTTGGTCCAGTCGGCGCGAACGCCGTCCTTGGCGGTGAAGTAGCCCTTCACGCCGAAGCCGACCGCCGAGTCGCTGCCGCTGTCCGAGGCGCTGCCGCCGCCGGCGGCCGAGGCTTCGACTTCCAGGGTGGCGTAGCCGGCGCGGGCGTAGACGTCGAAGCGTTCGCTGACCGGCCAGTTGAGCACGACGTAGCCGGCGGCCACGTGCTTCAGCTCGACCGAAACGTCGAAGCCGCCGACGTCGACGGTGTCGTCGGCGATGCCGAAGCCGAATTCGCCTTCAACGCCGATGTTGGGCGTGAACATGCCGGTCACGCGGCCCTGGATCACGCCCAGGTTCACGTCCAGCTCATCGACGTTGATGTTGGTGTAGCCGACGTCGGCCGACCACTGGATTTCAGCCTGCGCCATGGCTGGAACAGCCAGCAGCGCGCACGCGGCCGAGGCCGCGATGATGATGGTCTTCATAGGATAGTCCCCCAATAGAAAGGCGCGCTTCATTTTGGCGCGCCGACGACCTGACTAGGGGCGTTTTCACCTTATGGCTTCCCGTTTCAGAGCGCGAGATCCGTGTTTTTCGAACGCTGTGACCTTTTCGCCTCGCCGTCAAAAAGCGAAAGGCCCCTCCGTCGCCGGAGGAGGCCCATCGTTCCGCGAAGCTCCGATCTAGAACTTGCGGGCGTAGCTCACCGACAGCACATCCGCGTCTCCGCCGTCGTAATCGTGACGGGTCCAGTCGACGCGAACGCCGTCCTTGGCGGTGAAGTCGTACTGGCCGCCGACGCCATAGGCGACGCCGTCGCCGTCCACTTCACCCAGCGGGGTGTCGAAGGTGGCGCCGCTGTAGCCGACGCGGGCGAAGAGGCTGGCCTGCGGCGTGACCGGCACGGAGCCGACAACGAAGGCGCCGACCTGATGCTTCAGCTCGATGTCGGCGTCGTCCTTGACCCCGAAGGAGACCTCGCCCTCGACCGCGACGTAGGGATTGAACTTGTAGCCGAGCCGGCCCTGGATGGCGCCGAGATCGGCGGCGTCCTCGATGTCCACGGCCCCGTAGCCGATGGTGCCATAGACGTCCTGGGCTTGCGAAACAGCGGGGATGGCGGCGACCGAAACAGCCGCTGCGACGGCGGCAAACATGAGAGTTTTCATTCGTCAGTACTCCTTGACGCTTTTATCAGCTCCCCAGCTGCCAGACGGCGTAGGGACCAAACGCGGCGGGTCGCGGGCGGTTCGAGAGCGACAATGAGTCCGTTTTGTTGCGTTGCAGCGAAAGCACACCCTGCTGACGCGGGCGCGGGGCGTGCTATCTAGGGCTCAGCAAAAACAAGACGCCGCGCGACTTCAACACCCGCGGCCATCGGGAAATCCGTCAGTGCATCAGGCCGTCATCGCCGCCACGGGGCTTTTCACCCCCGAGCAGAGCATCTCCAACACCGAGCTGGTCGACACCTTCAACGCCTATGTCGAGCGCTTCAACGCCGCCAACGCCGAGGCTATCGCCGCCGGCGAGGTCGAGGCCCTGAGCCCCTCCTCGCCCGAGTTCATCGAGAAGGCGTCGGGCATCAAGTCGCGCTTCGTCATGGACAAGGCCGGCATTCTCGACCCCGAGGTCATGACCCCTCGCCTGCCAGAGCGCTCCAACGATCAAATCTCTGTCTTGGCCGAGATGGCGGTCGAGGCCGCGAAACAGGCGATCGCCCGCTGGGGCAAGGACCCGAGCAAGATCGACGCCGTGCTCTGCGCCGCCTCGAACATGCAGCGCGCCTATCCGGCCATGGCCATCGAGGTGCAGCAGGCCCTGGGCATCGGCGGCTTCGCCTTCGACATGAACGTGGCCTGCTCCAGCGCCACCTTCGGCATCAAGACCGCCGCCGACTTCATCGCCACCGGCTCGGCGCGGGCGGTGCTGATGGTCAATCCGGAGATCTGCTCGGGCCACCTGAACTTCCGCGACCGCGACAGCCACTTCATCTTCGGCGACGTCGCCACCGCCGTGATCCTGGAGCGGGCCGAGGACGCGGCGGACGGCGAAGGCTGGGAAATCCTCGGCACGCGGCTGAAGACCCAGTTCTCGAACAACATCCGCAACAACTTCGGCTTCCTGAACCGCGCCGCGCCCGAAGGCGTCGGGGCCAAGGACAAGCTGTTCGTCCAGGAAGGCCGCAAGGTGTTCCGCGAGGTGGTGCCGATGGTCAGCGAGATGATCGGCGAGCACGCCGCCGACATCGGCCTCGATCCCAAGGGCCTGAAGCGTCTTTGGCTACACCAGGCCAACATCAACATGAACGACATGATCGGCCGCAAGGTGCTGGGTCGCGACCCGGAGCCCGGCGAGAACGTCATCATTCTCGACGAGTACGCCAACACCAGCTCCGCCGGCTCGATCATCGCCTTCCACAAGGCCAGCGACGACTTCCAGTCCGGCGACACCGGCCTGATCTGCTCGTTCGGCGCGGGTTATTCGGCAGGCACGGTGTTCGTCCGCAAGCGGTGAGGTCTTGCGTCCTTCGAGACGCTCGCTTGAGGCTCGCTCCTCAGGATGACTAACTCATAGCAAGTCATGGTGAGGAGCGGACCTTCAGGTCCGCGTCTCGAACCACGCACGACGCCCACCTTCCCTAACGTCCCCGCCTGCCCGAACGCCGTTTGCTCGGCATTCGTCGCAGAGCGGTCGTTGGCTCGAAACGGGACGGCCTAGATCGCCCCCACGCGAACTCTGTGGGTGGGCGAACGATATGCGGAAGAACGACGACACCGTCGCGGCGCTGAGCCGCCGACGGCTTCTGGCCGGCGGCGGCGTGGCCCTCGGCGCCCTGGCCACGCCGGCCGTGGCCCAGACTCCGACCACGCATCAGCCGAGCGCGTTCGACGCCGACGGCCCCCCGGCGGAACCGGCGGTCGAGGATGTCGCCCCCATGCCCGGCGCGCCGGACTGGAAGAAGATCCGCACCGAATGGAGCATGGATCCGAGCTGGATCGACCTGTCGGCGATGCTGCTGGCCTCCAACCCGAGGATCGTCCGCCAGGCCATCGACCGCCACCGCCGGGGCCTCGACAACCAGCCGGTGATCTATCTGACCGGCCGTAACCGCGAACTGCAGAACAGCGTCCGCCGCCGGGCCGGCAGCTATTTCGGCGTCCCCTATGGCAACGTCGCCCTGACCGAGAGCACCACCGACGGCATCGGCCAGCTTTACGCCGGCATCGGCATGCGCCCCGGCGCCGAGGTTCTGACCACCAACGAGGACTATTACGTCACCCACGAGGCGCTGCGCCTGCAGGCCGCCAGGAGCGGCGGCAACGTGCGCAAGATCGACCTGTTCGCACGCGCAGAGACCGCCACCGTGGCCGGGATCGTCCAGAAGATCACCGCCAACATCCGCCCGCAGACGCGCGTTCTGGCCCTGACCTGGGTCCACTCCTCGACCGGCTTCAAGATGCCGATCAAGGAAATCTCGGCGGCCCTGAAGCCGATCAACGCCGCCCGCCCTGCGCATGAGCGGGTGCTGTTCTGCGTCGACGGCGTCCACGGCTTTGGCATCGAGAACACCACCCTGCCCGAGCTCGGCTGCGACTTCCTGGTGGCCGGCTGCCACAAGTGGATCTTCGGCCCCCGTGGCACCGGCGTGATCTTCGGCACCGACTACGGCTGGTCGCGCGTGACCCCGACCGTGCCCAGCTTCCTGGCCTCCAACGCCTATGGCGCCTGGATGGGCGGCTACGACCCCGGCCCGACCACCGGCGCCCGCATGACCCCCGGCGGCTTCAAGGCCTTCGAACACGTCTGGGCCCTGAGCGAGGCCTTCCAGTTCCACCAGCAGATCGGCAAGGCCAACGTCCAGGCCCGGACCCGCGAACTGGCCGGGCGATTGAAGACCGGCCTCGTCCAGATGGGGCACGTCACCCTGCGCACCCCGCGCGATCCGGCCCTGTCGGCCGGGATCGTCAGCTTCGACCTCGCCGGCCATTCGACCGTGGAGGCCGTCGAGAAACTGCGCAAGTACCGGGTGATCGGCACCGCGGCGCCCTATTCGGTCTCGCACGTTCGGCTGACGCCGAGCATCCGCAACACCCCGGAGGAAATCGACCGCACGCTGGCCGTGATCCGGTCGCTGCGCGGCTAGGCGACAGGGTCGCGCGCTGCTGTCTTTCGGAGCATTGCGCGGCGCCGCCGAACCCAACCGTGAGCAAATTCGCCACGGATTGAGGTGAAGGCGCGATCAGCGAAGGCTGTTTTTCTGGCAGGCAAGCCGCCGGCTTTGCATCTGCACGGGCTTTTGCCCGCCGGCGCATGCAACCTGCCCCCTGTTTCGGGGCTTTCGTCGCAGTGTCCCTCAGGTTTTTAGTGGGCGGACGATCGACGATTTAGCGAACTGACGGGGCTGACATGGGGCGACAGGACGACGAACAGGGCGTGGACCTGAACCGGCGGCGGCTGCTCGGCGGCTCCGGCATGGCGCTCGGCGTGCTCGCCGCCGCCTCGGTGGCTCGCGCCCAGGACGCCGAGGTCGCGCCCGCGCCGGATGTGGCCCAGGAAGCCGCGCCGCCGGCGGTGACCCCGCTTCCCGCCCCCGACTGGCAGAGGGTTCGCGGTCAGTGGGCGCTGGACTGGAACCAGGTGGATCTGTCGGCAATGCTGTTCGCCTCCAATCCCAAGATCGTCCGCGACGCCATCGACCGCCACCGCAAGGCCTTCGACCGCCAGCCGGTGCTGTATCTGGAAGGCCGAAACCGTCCGCTGCAAGACAGCGCCCGGCGGATGGCCGGAGCCTATTTCGGCGTCCCCTACGGCGACGTCGCCCTCTGCGAAAGCACCACCAGCGGCATCGGCCTGCTCTACGCCGGCGTGGGCCTGGGTTACGGCCAGGAGGTCCTGACCACCACCCACGACTACTACGTCACCCACGAGGCCCTGCGGCTGCAAACGCTGAAGACCGGCGGCTCGGTGCGCAAGATCAGCCTGTTCGACCGCCCCGATGCCGCCACCGTAGCCGGGATCGTCGGCCGTATCGTCAGCGAGATCAAACCCAACACCCGCGTGCTGGCGCTGACCTGGGTCCATTCCTCGACCGGCTTCAAGATGCCGATCAAGGAGATCTCCGCCGCCCTCAGGCCCATCAACGCCGCCCGGACGGAGCGCGACCGGGTGCTGTTCTGCGTCGACGGCGTTCACGGTTTCGGGGTCGAGAACACCACCCTGCCCGAGCTCGGCTGCGACTTCCTGGTCGCCGGCTGCCATAAATGGCTGTTCGGCCCGCGCGGCACCGGGGTGATCTTCGGCACCCCCTACGGCTGGTCGCGGGTGACGCCGACGGTGCCCAGTTTCCTCGCTTCCAACGCCTACAGCGCCTGGATCGGCGGATACGATCCCGGCGAGACCACCGGCGCCCGCATGACCCCCGGGGGCTTCAAGGCCTTCGAGCATGTCTGGGCGATCAGCGAGGCCTTCCAGTTCCACCAATGGATCGGCAAGGCCAACGTCCAGGCCCGCACCCGCGAGCTGGCCGGTCGACTGAAGACCGGCCTGCAGCAGATGCCGCATGTGCGGCTGAGCACGCCGATGGACCCGACTCTGTCGGCCGGCATCGTCAGCTTCGACGTCGCCGGACTGTCGGCCGCCGGCGCCGTCCAGCGCCTGCGCCAGCGCAATGTGATCGGCTCCGCCGCCCCCTACGCCGTGCCGCACGTGCGCCTGACCCCGAGCATCCGCAACACGCCCGAGGACATCGACTACGCCCTCGAGGCGGTGCGCTCGCTGGCTTAGTCGCGCGAACGGCTGGGTTGGTCGCTCTCGGGCCCCGGGATTTGGACGACGGCTAGTCTGTCGGCCAATGCCCAGACTCGATATTCCCGGCGAGCACCACTCCTCCGCGCGGACAGCCCGGCTGCGCGCCGTCGCATCGGATGCCGACAGCGGCGTCGTCTTCATGGCCAGCCTCATACTCGGCGTCGCCGCGGCCGGAGCGGACAGGTCCACGGTGCTGGTTGCGAGCGTGGGAGCGCTGATCGCCGCGCCCCTGGTGTTGGCCGCCGGCCGCTACTGTCTCAACGTGACGCGCGCCGGACGTGTGTCGGATCGTGAATCGGAGATCACCGCCCTGACCGGACGCTACGAAGAGCGGGGCCTGGATCAGCGGCTCGCCCGCCGGGTCGCCGTGCAACTGCTGGCGAACAGACCGTCGGCTCACGAAGCCAGCCCTGTCGCGCGGCCGATCCGGGCGGCTCTCGGCGCCGCGGGCCTCGCGATCGGCGCGGCGCCGCCGGTGCTAGCGTTCGCCTTCGCGCCGGAAACCTGGGCGATAGGGGCGACGGCCGCGACAGCCTTGGTCTGCCTGGCCGGACTGGGCCCGATCGCGGAAGAGGCCAACGACGGCCCTTGGACGCCGATGCTGCGCGCGATCGGCGGCGGGACCCTGGCCGTCGCCTTCAGCGTCGGCGCCGGCCTGCTGGTCCGCGCCTCGACCTAGGCCGCCGGCCTCTCTCGACCGGACCTAACGGGGCAGGACCAGAGCCGGATCGATGGCCTTGGCCTTGAACTTCGGCGACGGCGAGTAGCGGACCTCGAAGTGCAGCTGCGGTTGCGGGGCGCCGCCACTCTGGCCGACCGTGCCGATCTGCTGACCGGCGGAGATCGACTGCTGCATCCGCACCTCGGACTTCTGCAGGTTGCCATAGACCGTCACCCAGCCGTCCTCGTGCTGGACCAGCACGGTGACGCCGAAGCCGGGGACGTCGCCGCCCGAATAGACCACCTTGCCGGCGGCGGCGGCGCGGACCGGCGTGCCGATCGAGCCACTGATGTCGAGGCCGTCGTTGCGGCGGCCGGCGCCCTTGGGCCCGTAGCCGGAGATGACCTCGCCGCGCACCGGCCACTGGAAACGACCGCGGCCGAGTTCGGCGATCTCGCTGTCGCTGAGGGTCGGCGCCCGATCGGTCGGCAGAAGCGGCGCCGCCGGCTTGATCGGCGGAGGCGTGGACGGTGTCGGACGCGAGGGCGTCGGGGTCGGCGTGGGCGTGACCACCGGCGGACGGGTCGGAGCCGGCGTCGGGCGCACCGGTTCCGGACGCGGGCGCACGGGCTCGGGCTGCGGCCGCACCGGCTCGGGGCGCGGCTGCGGACGGACGGGCTCCGGCTGGGGACGCACGGGCTCCGGGCGCGGCAGCGGCTGGAACGGCTCCGGTTCCGGCGCCGGACGCACCGGCTCGGGCCGGGGACGCGGCGGCGGCGTGTAGACCGGCTCCGGCGTCACGGTGATGGTCTTCTTGATCGGCCCGGCGTCCTTGTAGCCGGCCGGCAGCTTGATCTTCTGGCCGACGCGCAGCGGCGCGCTGGTCTCGATGTCGTTTTCTTCCGCGAGCGCGGCGACCGAAACGCCGAAGCGGCGGCTGACTTGGGACAAGGTGTCCGACGGCGCGACGACATAGGCCTTGGCCCGCGAGGCCGGCCCCTTGAGCGTCTGCCCCGGCCTGAGAGCGTAGGGTTCCTTGAGGTTGTTGAGGGTCGCCAGTTCCTTGCGGCTGGACCCCATGGCGCGGGCGACGGCGTCGAGCCCCTGCCCGTCCTTGACGGTGTAGGTCGCGGGGCGGCCGTCGACGTCGACGACCTTGCCGGGCGCGAGGGTCACGACCTTGGTGATCGGCTGCTGCGGCGGCGGGGGCGGCGGCGGGACGTACTCGGGCTCGGGCCGCGGCGCGGGGCGCACATAGGCCGACGGAGGACCGGAATCCTCCGCGGTGACGGGCGGAGGAAGCTGGGCGGACTCCACGGCGCCGGCGGGCGCAACCGGCGACAGGACGCCGCTTTCGACGTCCTCGGTCGGGCGCGGCTGCGGCGCGGGCATGTTCTCGACCGGCCCCGGACGCTGGACCGGATAGGACGGCGTCCCGATCTGCGGCCCGGTTCCGGGCTCGCCGCCCTCGACAATGGGGTACTGCGCCGTCGAGGCGCAGGCGGTCAGCAGGGTCGCGGCGGCGGCCAGCAAGGCGGTCCGGGAAATCAGATGGGGCATCGCCGCTCCGTTCGTTTAAGCGAGCATGAATCGTGCGGTCCGCGTTAAGCCTGCGTTAAGCACGCCACAACGACCAGTTACGTTCTTGTCAGCGGACCATAGCGGCGGAATCGAGGCCGCCGCGGCCATGACTGTGGATATCAGAGCTCGCGGGCGACGCCGTCGAGCAGCGGAACAAACCTGACGTCGCCGAGCAGCTCGACCTTGAAGCCACCCTGACCGTCGCCGGCGTAGCGGCGCAGGCTCTGCACCGGCCCCTTGCCGATCGGCGCGACCAGCACGCCGTTGGGCTTGAGCTGGGCGAGCAGCTTCTTGGGCTCCTCGGGCGCGGCAGCGGTGACCATGATGCGGTCGAACGGCGCCTGCTCGGCCCAGCCCTCCCCGCCATCGCCGAAGCGAGTGATGATGTTGGTCAGTCCCAGCGTCCTGAAGCGGTCCTCCGCCTCCCGCATCAGCGTGCGGTAGCGCTCGACCGTGTAGACCAGCCGCGCCATCTTCGAGAGCACCGCGCCCTGGTAGCCGCTGCCGGTGCCGATCTCGAGCACCCGGGCCCGGGGTTCGATGGTCAGGGCCTGGGTCATCAACCCGACGATGAACGGCTGGCTGATGGTCTGGCCGCAGGCGATCGGCAAGGCCGAGTCCTCGAACGCACGTTCCTTGAACAGGTCCGGTGTGAACAGCTCGCGCGGGGTCTTCTCGATGGCGTCGAGCACGCGCGGGTCCGTGACCCCCTGGGAGCGGAGGGCGAGGATCAGGCGCGCCATGCGCGTCTGGGGCGTGTCGGGCTCTTCTGTCATCAGGCCTTCGGCGGGGCGCCGCCGAGCACCCCCTTCAGCTTGTTGACCGTCTCCATGTGGGTCAGGTCGATGTGCAGCGGGGTGACCGAGATCTTGTTCTCGTAGACCGCCTTAAGGTCGGTGCCGTCGGCCGGCTTGGACAGCTTCCCGGAGAAGCCCATCCAGTAGTAGTTGCGGCCGCGCAGGTCGGTGCGCTTGTCGAAGGTGCGGATGTGGGTGTCGCGGAAGCCCTGCTTGGTCACTTCCACCTCCGTCACCTGCTCCGGCGGCACGGCCGGGAAGTTGACGTTCATGATCACGCCCTCCGGCCAGCCCACTTCGAGCAGGCGGCGGACGATGCCGGGGCCATAGGCCTCGGCGGTCTCCCAGAAGGCCTTCACCTCGTCGTGGAAGGCGATCATCGCCTGCGACAGGGCGATCGACGGGATGCCCAAGGCCATGCCCTCGATGGCGCCGGCGACGGTGCCGGACAGGGTGACGTCCTCGGCCAGGTTCTGGCCGCGGTTGACGCCGGACAGCACCAGATCAACCGGCTTGCCGTCGTCGATCAGCTGGCGCACGGCCATCATCACGCAGTCGGTCGGGGTGCCCTCGACCGCCCATTTGCGATCGCCGACCTTCCGCACCCGCAGTGGGTCGGACAGCGTCAAGGCCCGGCCGGCGCCGGACTGCTCGTACTCGGGCGCCGCGATCCAGACGTCGTCGGTCAGGGCGCGGGCGATCTTCTCGAGGCTGACCAGCCCCTCGGCATGAATGCCGTCGTCGTTGGTGAGGAGGATTCTCATGCTTTTGTCATCCCGGCGAAGGCCGGGACCCAGGTCCCGCCCGAGCATCCTGGATCCTGACCAAAGTCCGGCGCCCGCAACTGGGTCCCGGCCTTCGCCGGGATGACAAGGATTGGGGTGCTCAAGCTTCCGGCTCCAGGTGCGTCACGCCGCCCATGTAGGGGACCAGCACGTCGGGGATGGCCACGCGGCCGCCCTCATCCTGGTAGTTCTCCAGCACGGCCACCAGCGTGCGGCCGACGGCCAGGCCGGAGCCGTTCAGGGTGTGCATGAACCGCGTGCCCTTCTCGCCGCGCTTCTGGCTGCGGGCGTCCATGCGCCGGGCCTGGAAGTCGCCGCAGTTCGAGATCGAGCTGATCTCCCGGAAGGTGTTCTGCGACGGCAGCCAGACCTCGAGGTCGAAGGTCTTCTTCGCCGAGAAGCCCATGTCGCCGGTGCAGAGCAGCATGGTGCGGAAGCTGAGGCCAAGCTTCTTGAGCACCGTCTCGGCGCTATCGACCATGTGGTCGTGCTCGGCCGCCGACTGCTCGGGGGTGGTGATGGCGACCAGCTCGACCTTCTGGAACTGGTGCTGGCGGATCATGCCGCGCGTGTCGCGCCCGGCCGAGCCGGCTTCCGAACGGAAGCAGTGGGTCAGGGCGGTCAGTCGCAGCGGCAGGTCTTCCTCGGAGGTGATCTGCTCGCGCACGAGGTTGGTCAGCGAGACTTCGGCGGTGGGGATCAGATAGTGGTCGCCGGTGGTGCGGAAGAGGTCTTCCTCGAACTTCGGCAGCTGGCCAGTGCCGAACAGCGCGTCCGCCTTCACCAGCACAGGCGGACTCACTTCCGTGTAGCCCCGCTCGGTGGTCTGCAGATCGAGCATGAACTGGCCGAGCGCGCGCTCCAGCCGGGCGACGCCCTTCTTCAGCACGACGAAGCGCGAGCCGCTCATGCGGGCGGCGGCCTCGAAATCCATGCCGCCGAGGCGGGCGCCGATGTCGACGTGATCCTTGGGATCGTTCATCCGGCGCGGGTCGCCGTGGCGGCGCTGCTCGACGTTGCCGGCCTCGTCCTCGCCGGCCGGAACCTGCGGGTCGGGGATGTTGGGCAGGGCCGCCAGGAGGTCGCCGAGTTCCTTGCCGACCGAGGCCTCGACCTCAGCGTTGGCGGCCATCTCGCCCTTCAGCGCCTCGACCTCAGCCATCAACGCCGAGGCCTTGGCCTCGTCCTTCTGGGCCTTGGCCGCGCCGATCTGCTTGGAGGCGTCGTTGCGGCGCGACTGGGCGGTCTGCACGGCGGTCTGGGCCGCGCGCAGGGCCTGGTCGAGCTCCAGCAGTTTCGCCACCGGCGACGGCGAGATGCCACGAGACGCCCAGCCGGCGTCGTACAGCTCGGGGGTCGCGCGGATGGCTCGGATGTCGTGCATGGGAGAAACGCCGGTAGAGTGGAGGCGCTTTGTCTAGAGTGGGTCGGGGCGTTCTGGAAGCCCTTCCCCGACCGCGTTGCGTCCTTCGAGACGCTCGCTTGAAGCTCGCTCCTCAGGATGACTGACTCAAAAGCTATTCATGGTGAGGAGCGCGCAGCGCGTCTCGAACCACGCAATGCGGTTACGTCGTCACCACGTCCGTGCCGGCCTCGACCTCGTCTTCCTTGCGGCGTTGGCGTTCCATCAGCCAGACGCACCAGATCGAGACCTCGTAGAGCAGGCAGATCGGGATCGCGAGCATGAGCTGGCTGATCGGATCGGGCGGGGTGAACAGGGCCGCGATCACGAACACCCCGACGATGGCGTAGCGGCGGATCTCGCGCAGCATCTTGGCCGTCACCAGCCCGGCCAGGCCCATCAGCGCCAGCACCACCGGCAGCTGGAAACAGAGACCGAAGGCCAGCAGCAGCGTCGTCACCAGGGTCAGGTAGTCCGACACCTTGGGCACCAGGGCGACGCTGACCGTGGCGGTGGTCACTTCCTGGCTCAGCGAGAACCACATCACGAACGGCAGCATGACGAAGTAGACCATCGCCGCGCCCATCAGGAACAGCACCGGCGAGGCGACCAGGAACGGAGCGAAAGCGCGCCGCTCCTTCTTGTAGAGGCCGGGGGCGACGAAGCTGTAGACCTGCCAGGCCAGCACCGGGAAGGTCAGGATCACGGCCCCGAAGCCGGCCATCTTCAGCTTGGTGAAGAAGAACTCCAGCGGCGCGGTGAAGATCATGTTCACCGTGTGGGCGTCCATCTTCGGCGCTTCCTTGAGGCCGATCATCACCTGCAGCAGGTCGAACGGGCCGTGCTGCACGCCGGCCTTCTGGGCGGCGATCAGGGCGCCGGCCTTGACGAACGGCTGCAGCAGGAAGGTGTAGATCTGGTCGGCGAAACCGAAACAGACCGCGAAGCCGATGATCATCGCCAGCACGCAGATGATCAGCCGTTTGCGCAGCTCGACCAGATGGTCCAGCAGCGGCGCGCGGGAGGCCTCGATGTCGGCTTCGTCAGGGTTCAGGTCGTCGCTCAAGACGCGGTCCCGGTCTTCTTCTTGCGCGGCTTGGCGGCCGGCGTCGCGGTCTTGGCGGCTTTGGCGGGCGCGGCCTTGGACGTAGCGGGCTTGGATGCAGGCGCCGTTTTCGGCGCGGCAGCCGTCGTGGCCGGAGCCTTCTTCGCGGGCGCCTTGGCCGGCGCGCGCTTGCGTTTCGGCGTCTCGGCGACCGGCTCCGACGGCGTATCGTACTGATAGCTCATCGGCGGATGCGCCTGGATGTCGCCGCCCTTCAGGCTGGCGTCGATGTCGGCGAAGACCTGGTCGACGCCGACGTCCTTGGCCTCGCCCGCCGCCTGCAGAAACGGATCGGAGAACTGGCCGGTGCGCAGGGCCTGGACCTCGCGGCGGAGCTCGTCGAGCTCCGACTGCCGGGCCATCTCGTCGAAGCTGGCGCGAAACTCGTTGGCCATGCCGCGCGCCTTCGCGACCCACTGGCCGAGCTTGCGCAGCAGGATAGGCAGATCCTTGGGACCGACCACGATCAGAGCGACCGCGGCGATGACCAGGAGTTCAGTGGCGCCGATTTCGGGGAGCATGGAGCGGCCTTAGGCCCGCGCACGGGCCGCGATCAAGGACGGAGTTCGATCGCAGCCGATCAGCTGACGATCTTGTCCTTCTCGGCGTCGGTGCGGGGCAGCGGCTGAGCCGGGGTTTCCACCGGCTTGTCGTCCTCGCTCTTGAGGCCGTCGCGGAAGGCCTTGATGCCTTTGGCGGCGTCGCCCATCAGACCGGACAGCTTGCCGCGACCGCCGAACAGCAGCGCAACGACGGCGATCACGATCACCCAGTGAATCCAACTCATCCCACCCATCATGGCGGTGCAGCTCCTTCAGGCCGGCGGCGCCCCGGCCGCCCGGCGAATTCGAATGTCTTCCGCAATATAGGCGGATGCGGGGCCCGTGGCCAAATCAAAGCGACTAATGTCGTCAATGCGTGGTTCGAGACGCTCGCTTGAGGCTCGCTCCTCACCATGACGGGCGTGGATGGGCTCAAAAGTCAGTCATCCTGAGGAGCGGTGAAGCCGCCTCTCGAGAAGACGCACGGCCTGAACTAGGCCCCCTCCTCCTCGCCGACATAGTCCTGAACGAACTCCGGCGAGTCGTCGCCGCCGCCCTCGAAGTCGAGCGAGTCTTCCTCGTCCAGCGGCGGCCGCGAGGGGTCCGGAACCTCGAAGCCCGGCGGCAGGTCGAGGCCGAGCAGGCCGGCAGCCTTCATCTCGGCCATGCCCGGCAGGTCGGCCAGCGTCGCCAGACCGTAGTGCTCCAGGAACAGATCGGTGGTGCCGTAGGTGACCGGCCGGCCCGGCGTGCGCCGACGGCCGCGCATGCGGACCATGCCCAGCTCCAGCAGCACGTCGAGCGTGCCCTTGCTGGCCTGGACGCCGCGCACGGCCTCGATCTCGGCCCGGGTCACCGGCTGGTGATAGGCGATGATGGCCAGGGTCTCCTGGGCGGCCTTGGACAGGCGGCGCGGTTCGTCGCGCTCCTCGGTCATCAGATAGGCGAGGTCGGTCGCCGTCTGGAAGCGCCAGCGGCCGGCGACCTGGACCAGCTCGATGCCCCTGCCCTGGCAGCGCTGGCGCAGGGTCTCCAGGCCCCAGGCGACATCCGCGCCTTCGGGCAGGCGGCGGGCCAGGTCCTCGATCGACAGCGGCTCGGCGGCGGCGAACAGCAGGGCTTCGATGGCCCGCTCGATCAGCGAGATCTCTTCGGGATGGCCGGTCATGCCCACATGGCCTCCTCGGGCGGCGTGTCGACGGGCGCCGGACGGTCCTTGCGCTTGCGCAGGTAAAGCTCGGCGAAGGCTTCGAGCTGGCGGGCCTCCAGCGCGCCTTCCTTGACCAGTTCCAGGCTCGCCGAGAGCGTCGAGGCGACATAGGAAGCGCGGCTTGGGCCGTCCGGATCGTGCGGCTGCGGCGCGACACCGTCCAGCGGCGTCCAGACGGTCAGCTCGTGGATCATGCCGCGCAGGCGATCGCGGGCGTCCTCGATGCCGTAGGCGACCGGGACATAGGGCCGATAGCTGCGGTCGGTCTCCTTCTTCCGCTGGCTGATGTAGGCGGTCATCAGCTGGTAGAGGTCGCCCTCGATGCGGTTGGAGGACAGGATCTTCACCGCGTCCGGATCGCCGCGCACGAACACGTCGCGCTTCAGCTGCGGCCGGTCGCGCAGCGCGTCAACGGCGCGGCGCATGGCGTCGAGCTTGGCCAGGCGGAAGGCGAGCTGGGCGGCGATTTCCTCGGCCGGCGCCTCGTCGGCCTTGGGCCGCTCGTTGCGGGGCAGCAGCAGGCGAGACTTCAGGTAGGCGAGCCAGGCCGCCATCACCAGATAGTCCGCCGCCAGCGAGAACCGCAGGCTGACCGCCTTGCGCACGAAGGCCAGGTATTGGTCGGCCAGCCGGGTCACCGACAGCTGCAGCAGATCGACCTTCTGGGTGCGTGCGAGGGCCAGCAGGACGTGAAGCGGACCTTCATAGCCGTCGATATCGACGATCAGCGCCTCGCCGTCCTCGGCGGCGTGGGACGCGGCCTGGAAGTCGAGGTTGGGCTGGAAGGTGACGTCGCTCAAACGACGGCTCCTCCGGCAGCGGCGAACCGGCCGTCGAAGGCGGCATCGAAGCGCACGCGCGCCTCGGCGGCGTCGAAGGGCTCGGGCGTACGGGCCAGTCGCGCCAGGGCGGCGTCGGCACGGCGTTTGGCGTCGCCCTTGAGCTTGCGGCAGCCGGCGACCACGGCCTTCATCTCGGCCATGTCGCCGTTGCAGTGCAGGACCATGTCGCAGCCGGCGGCCAGGGCGCCCTTGGCGCGCTTGGTGAAGTCGCCCTTCAGCGCCTTCATCGACAGGTCGTCGGTCATCAGCAGGCCGTCGAAGCCGATGGCGTCGCGGACGATGTCCTTGATCGCCTTCTTCGAGGTCGTCGCCGGCCGCTTGCGGTCGATGGCGGTGAAGACCACGTGGGCGCTCATCGCCATCGGCATGTCCGACAGCATCCGGAACGGCTCGAAGTCGCGGCCGTCGAGATCGGCCAGCGAGGCGTCGACCACCGGCAGGTTCTCGTGGCTGTCGGCCAGGGCGCGACCGTGGCCGGGGATGTGCTTGATCACCGGCAGCACCCCGCCGGCGATCAGGCCCTCCGCGGCGGCGCGGCCCAGGGTCGCGACCATCTCCACCGTGTCGCCATAGGCGCGGTCGCCGATGATCTGGTGGCCGTCCGGGGCCGGCACGTCGAGCACCGGCACGCAGTCGACGTTGATGCCGAGTTGCAGGAGGTCGTGGGCCATCAGCCGCGCGCCCAGACGGGCGATCTCGCGGCGGACCAGCGGGTCGTTGGTCGCCAGCGTGCCGTAGGCGCGGCCCGGCGGGTACTTCGGCCAATGCGGCGGACCGAGCCGTTGCACCCGGCCGCCTTCCTGGTCGATCAGGATCGGAGCCTTCGGATCATCGACCGTCTCGCGCAGCGCGGCGGTCAGGGCGCGCACCTGGTCCGCGCTCTCGATGTTGCGCCGGAACAGGATGAAGCCCCACGGCCGCACCTCGCGGAAGAAGGCGACCTCCTCCTTCGAGAGGGTCGTTCCCTGACAGCCGAGGATGACCGAGAGGCGGCTGCTCATCACTTCACGAAGCAGCTCTTGCCGGCGGCCTTGAGGCGATCGCAGAAGGCGGCGGCGGCGTCGCGGCTGGCGAAGCCGGTGACCGAGGTGCGGTAGAGGGTCTTGCCGTCCTTATCGACAGCCTCGACCCGCTTGCCCTTGCCGGCGGCGAGGCCCGGGGCGATGCCGGCGGCGTCGCTCCAGCCCTTGTCGGCCAGGGCCTGCGAGGAGAAGGCGCCGATCTGGACCATGGCCGCGCCCCCGGTCGAGGCGGCGGGCTTCGGCGTCGGGGTCGCCGGCGTGGCCGGCTTGGGCGTGACGGTGGCGACCTGGGCCGGCTTCGGCGCGGGCGTGGTCGGCGCGGGCTTGGCGGCGGGCTGAGCCGGCTGCAGCGGCGCGGAGGCCACCGGGGTGCGCGGCGCGGGGCGCGGCTGCACGGCCTCGGGTTCCGGGGCGAAGGTCGGCTGACCGGTCGTCCCGTCGGCGAAGGCTTCGTCCTTGTGGATGGTCAGGCCGGCGGAGGTGTCCTCTTCCGGCTGGTCAGATGCCTTGGGTTCGACCTTGGTCCCGGCGACCGTTGTGCCGACCGGCTGCGGCGCGTCGTCGGCCCCGCGGCGGCCGTCCTTGTAGAGCCAGAAGCCGGCGCCGACGACGAGCAGGATCAGGATGACGGCGCTGATCACCAGCGTCGAACCGCCGCCTCCCCCGCCGCCGCGCACGGGGCGTCGGGCGTCGAAGGACAGCGGGGAGTCGGTGGGGGGCGTATAGGCGCCGCGGTCGGAGTCGGACATCAGGCAGGGGCTCCAGGGAGCAAAGGTGCGGGCGCAGCGGCGAATCGCGCGCCGGGGGCGTTCAGTCTACCGAAGGGGCCCGGCCGGCCGCCAGCGACCTGACGTCGCCGGTGGGTGTTTACGTCCAGGTTTCGAGCTGGAACAGCTTGCGGTGCTCTTCGATGGCGAAACGGTCGGTCATGCCGGCGATGTAGTCACAGACGATGCGGGCGCGACCGGCCTCATCGCGGTTCTGCGACAGGGCGAACCATTCGGAGGGCAGGACTTCGGGTTCGGCCATGAACAACGAGAACATCTCGGCGATAATGCGGCGCGCCTGGCTGCGGGTGCGGTTGACCTTCCAGTGGCGGTACATCCGCTCCATCAGGAAGGCCCGCAGCTGGGCCAGATCCTCGTTCATGTCCGGCGAGAAAGCGACCAGGGCGTGGCCGAGGTTGCGGACGTCGTCCGGCGAGGCCAGCCGGCCCGCTTCTGCGCGACGCAGGGTTTCGCCCATGACGTCGTCGATCATCGCCCCGATCATCCGGCGCACGGCTTCCAGCCGGGTCAGGCGGTCGTCGAGGTCGGGCCGCTCGGCGCGGACGCCCATCAGGATCGGCCCGATCAGCGGCACCTCGAGCAGCTCTTCGAGCCGGAACAGCCCGGCCTGCAGGCCGTCGTCGACGTCGTGATTGTTGTAGGCGATGTCGTCGGCGATGGCCGCGACCTGCGCCTCCGCCGAGGCCCAGGTGCCGAGCTTGAGGTCGTAGGTGCGGTCGAACGCCTTGACCATGCTCCAGCTCGGCCGGGTCAGTTTGTCGGTGACCGGGCCGTTGTGCTTGATGACGCCTTCCAGCGTCTCCCAGGTCAGGTTCAGGCCCTCGAAGTCCGGGTAGCGGTGCTCGAGCTTGGCGACGACGCGGAAGGTCTGGACGTTGTGGTCGAAGCCGCCCCAGGGCCGCATCGAGTCGTCGAGCGCGTCCTCGCCGGCGTGGCCGAACGGCGGGTGGCCGAGGTCATGGGCCAGGGCCACGGTCTCGGCGAGGTCGTTGTCCAGGCCCAGGGCCGTGGAGATCGACCGCGCGATCTGCGCCACCTCCAGCGAATGGGTCAGACGGGTGCGGTAGTGATCGCCCTCGTGGGCCACGAAGACCTGGGTCTTCTCCTTCAGCCGCCGAAAACCGGTCGAATGGATGATCCGGTCACGATCGCGCGCGAAGGCCGTACGGGTGCGGCTCTCCCCCTCGGGATGCTGCCGGCCCTTGGACAGGTTCGGGTTCTCGGCGTAGGGAGCCCGCTGGGGCGGCTGGAAATGGTCCGGCATTCGGGAAGCCCTGGTTGACGCCCCCTTCCCTGAAGGCGTGGGGTTGCACATATATGAACCCCGAGAGTTTTCCACAGCCTTACGAGTCCCATGGACGTAACCCTTTCATCGCAAGCCGCGCGACGCATTCACGCCATCGGCCAGTCCGAGGGCCGCGAGATCATGCTGCGGGTTGCGGTGGACGGCGGCGGCTGCTCTGGCTTCCAGTACCGCTTCGATCTGGTCGAGGCCGGCGAGCCTGACGATCTGCGCATCGAGCTGGACGGGGCCGCGGCTTTGGTCGACCCGATCTCGCTGGCCCTACTGAAGGGCTCGGAGATCGATTTCGTCGACGAACTGGCCGGCGCCGAATTCCGCGTCCGCAACCCCAACGCCAAATCCAGCTGCGGCTGCGGGGTCAGCTTCTCGATCTGACGTCGCGTTCCGGGGGGAATTGTCATGCTCACGGCTCTGCTTCTCGCCGCCGCCGTCACCGCCGCGCCGGTAGAGACCTTCGTCGACATTCCCGGCGGCCCGGGGCCGCTGAAAGCGACCATCCTCGCGCCCGCGACCGGGTCCAAGGCTCCGGCGATCGTCATCCTGCCCGGCTCCGGCCCTACCAACCGCGACGGCGACAACCCGCTGGGCGTCAAGGCCGCGACCTATCGCCTGCTGGCCGAGGGACTGGCGGCCAAAGGCGTCACCACCCTGCGCATGGACAAGCGCGGCATGTTCGCCAGCGGCGCCGCGGCGGCTGATCCCAACGCGGTGACCGTGGTCGATCTCGCCGTCGACGCCAATGCCTGGGCCACCAGGTTGAAGGCCGAGACCGGGGCGAAGTGCGTCTGGCTACTGGGTCACAGCGAGGGCGGGCTGGTGGCTCTGATCGCGGCCCAAGACGGCAAGGACCTGTGCGGGCTGATCCTGGTCTCGACCGGCGGGCGGCCTCTGGGCGACATCTTGCGCGAGCAGCTTCGCGCCAACCCGGCGAACGCGCCGCTGCTGGATCCGGCGATGAAAGCCATCTCAGCGCTCGAAGCCGGCGGCAAGGTCGACACCACCGACATGCCCGCCCCGCTCCTGCCGCTGTTCAATCCGGCGGTGCAGGGTTTCCTCATCGAATCCTTCAGGCAGGACCCCGCCGCGCTAGCCCGCGCCTACGAGGGGCCGATGCTGACCCTGCAGGGCGCCACCGACCTGCAGGTCACCGTCGAGGACGCCAACCTGCTCAAGGCCGCGCAGCCGAAGGCGAAGCTGGTGGTGCTTGAGAAGGTCAACCATGTGCTCAAGACCGCGCCCGCCGATCGGGCGGCCAACTTCGCCACCTATTCGGACCCGTCCCTGCCGCTGGCGCCGGGCGTGGTGGACGCGATCGCGGATTTCATGACCGGTCAGCCCGGAACGAACTGAAGCACCACCGCCAGGGCGATGGCCCAGACCAGCGGGACGGCCATCGCCGTCCAGGCCATCTGCTCGCGGTCTCGCCGCCACAGGATCCAGGCCGCCGTCGGCGCCAGCAGGCAGACGATCCAGAATCCGATCATCAGGAAGAAGCCCAGCCAGGCCAAGGGGTTGAGAAGGTTTCCGCGCGCGTCGAAGACCAGCGGTGAGAACAGCGCACCGACGCCGCCGAGCGGCGCGATACCGACACAGACCAGGGTCGCGAGGATCATCCAGCCGATCCCACGACGTCGTCCGGCCTTTGTGGTCTTGAGCGCCCCCTCCATGGGCCCTAGCCTCTCGCGTCGAAGCTGGAGCCGTCAATGCGTATCGCCACTTGGAACGTAAACTCGATCAATGCTCGCCTGGAAAACGTATTGGCGTGGTTCGAGGAAGCCTCGCCCGACGTCGCCATGCTGCAGGAAATCAAGTGCATCGACGAGAAGTTCCCCGCCGAGGCGTTCGAGCGGCTGGGCTACAATGTCGAGGTCCACGGCCAGAAGACCTACAACGGCGTCGCCATGCTCTCGAAACGCCCGCTCGAGGACGTCCGCAAGGGCCTGCCCGGCGGCGAGGGCGATGACCACGCCCGCTATATCGAGGCGGTGGTGTCGGGCGACACCCCGGTGCGGGTGGTCGGCATCTACCTGCCCAACGGCAATCCGATCGGGACAGAGAAGTTCGCCTACAAGCTGGCCTGGATGGAGCGCCTGCACCGCCACGCCAGGGAACTGCTGACCTATGAGGAGCCGCTGGTCATCGCCGGCGACTACAACGTCATCCCCGAGCCCGAGGACGCCGACAAGCCCGAGGGCTGGCTCGGCGACGCCCTGTTCCAGCCCGAGAGCCGGGGCGCGTTCCGGGCGCTGAAGAACCTCGGCTTCACCGACGCCTATATGGCCACCGACGGCTCGCCAGGCGGCTACACCTTCTGGGACTATCAGGCCGGCGCCTGGCCCCGGAACCACGGCATCCGCATCGACCACGCCCTGCTCTCGCCGCAGGCCGCCGACAAGCTGCTGCGGCTGGACATCCACCGCGACGTGCGCGGGACCGAAAAGCCGTCCGACCATGTGCCGGTCGTCGTGGAGTTGAACCTGTGATCAAGCTGACCTTCTGCCTCGTCCGACTGCCGCACCTGACCCTCGCCGAGTTCCAGGATTACTGGCTGAACACTCACGGCCCGCTGGTGGCGAGCGTGAAGGCCCCGCTGCGCATCAAGCGCTACGTCCAGCTGCACAGCCTGTCGCCCGAGGTCAGCGCCGTCAGCCGCGAGAGCCGTGGCGGGCCGGAGCAATACGACGGCGTCGCCCAGCTCTGGTGGGATAGCTTCGAAGACATGGCCGCGTCCGGTTCGGACCCGGCCGCGCGAGACGCCGGGCTGATGCTGCTCGAGGACGAGAAGCGCTTCATCGACCTGGCCAGATCGCCGCTGTGGTGGGGCGAGGAGAAGGTGATTTTCTAGCTGGAACCCGATCCCCGCGGGCGCGTTCCGCCTTCGCTGGACCGGTATCGTGACTTTCTGCGACGCCCAGCCGGAGTTGCGTATGTCCGACCCAAGGGGCTTGCCCCTGTTCAGCGCCACGCGATCAACGAGATCGAACGTGGTTGCGGTGGACTTCGCAGACGGCCCCCAGACAGAACAACGCTGCCGCGATATCCTCGAAGCCCTCCCCGCCGCCGTCTACACCACCGACGCCCAGGGCAAGATCACCTTCTACAATCAGGCAGCCGTCATGCTGGCCGGGCGCGAGCCGATGCTCGGCAGCGACCAGTGGTGCGTGACCTGGAAGCTGTTCTGGCCCGACGGCGCGCCGCTGCCCCACGACCAGTGTCCGATGGCCCAGACGCTGAAGGAAGACCGCCCGATCCGCGGCGCCGAGGCCATCGCCGAGCGGCCCGACGGCAGCCGGGTCAGCTTCCGCCCCTATCCCACCCCGATCCATGACGACGCCGGCAAGCTGATCGGCGCCGTCAACATGCTGATCGACACCACCGACGAGCGCGCCTCCGAACGCCGTCTGCATCTGCTGATGCGGGAGGTCGATCACCGGGCCAACAACCTGCTCGCCGTGGTCCAGGCCACCGTCCGGCTGACCGAGGCCGACACCGTCGAGGGTTTCAAGACAGCCGTCGAAGGCCGCATTCGCGCGCTCGGCCGCGCCCACGGCCTGCTGGCTCGCTCGCAATGGACCGGCGTCGATCTCACGCAGCTGCTGCGTGACGAGATGGCCGGCTTCGACGAGGACGACAGCGGCCGCGTCACCATCGAAGGGCCGACCGTGCTGATGGCTCCGGCCACCGCGCAATCCGTCGCCGTCGCCCTGCACGAGCTGGCCAGCAACGCCGCCCGTCACGGCGCCTTGTCGGCGCCCGACGGCGCGGTCTCGGTGCGCTGGCGGATCGCCGGCGACGGCCGGCTGCACCTGATGTGGACCGAGACCGGCGGCCCCACCGTCACTGCCCCGACCAAACGCGGTTTCGGCTCGGTGATGATCCAGAACACCGTGCTGCGCGACCTGCGCGGCGAGGTCGCCTTCGACTGGCGTGCCGAGGGTCTGGTTTGCACGATCCAGGCGGAACTGCGCGCCTTGCCGCAGTAGCTTTTCGACAGGGCTGACGGCCGGCGGGACTCTGCTTAGGGTCCGCCGCATGACCGACATGGCGCGCCTTCTGCTGTTGCTGGGTCTGGCCGGGACGGGCGTGACCTTCCTGGGCAGCGCGTCGCTGTGGTTCTTCAACGAGCATCGCCGCATCCGCCGGGCCCTGCGCCGGGTGCTGAAGGCCGACCCCGAGGCGATCATCGTCGCCCAGGGCCGCGGCAAGGGCGCCGGCTTCTCGTTTGCCTCGGGCCTCGCCGCCGTGGCGTGGGACCGGGGCGCCTGGTGCCTGATCTACCGCCTCGACGAGGTTCTCGGCGCCGAACTGACCGTCGACGGCCAGGTGATCGCCCGCGTCTATCGCGGCGAGCCGCGCCGGGCGCTGGACCAGACCGTGTCGTCGGCCGACCAGGTGACGCTGAGGCTGCTGCTGGCCGATCCGCGCTACCCGGACTTCGAGCTCGAGCTTTGGCTGGCCGGAGACGAGAACCGGCGGGACGACTGGTCGCCGCGCGCCGCGATCCAGGAAGGCAACCGCTGGCTGGCCCGCATCGACGCCGTCGTGCGCCGCCCGCTGCCACCCCGGGCCGCCCCGCCAGTTCATACGCCGCCGCCCGCGCCTGTCGTCGCGCCGCCACCGCCCGCTCCGCCCCGGTCGCCGCCTCCGCCCCGACAGGAGCCGGTGCGCGAGCCCGAGCCGATCGAGGATGACATCGAGGACGACGCCCCCCCCTGGGACGTCGACGACGGTCGTCTGCTGTAAGCACGATCAAGCCCCCCTTTGACGGGGTCGGTCAGGTCTTCGAAACCTGCGCCCACACGTTCGGCGGCGGGGCGAGGATGGCGTCGATCAGGCCGAGGACAGCCTTCAGCTCGTCGACGCCCTTGCGGGTCTGTTCGCGGTCCGGCAGCGGCTTGAACACCTCGACCACCTCGAACAGGTCCCCGCCCTCGATTGCGACCAGCAGATGTGACTGGTCGAACGCGCAGCGGAGGTTCCGGCCGGACATCGCCGTTTCCAGCGCCATCAGCCGCTCCATGAAGGCCGGATGGACCAGGAACCGTGCCTCGACCTGATCGTCGCCGAACACCTCGAAGATGCGTTCAAACTGGCTCGACTCCAGCCCGACCCGCTGCAGTCCCTTGGGCGGAAGCCAGCGCTGGCTGTTGCGGTTGACCACCGTCGTGCCGAGGAACCGCTTGGGGAAGGCGATGCGCAGCAGCTGGCCCTGGAAGATGACGACGGTTTTCTTATCCTCGCGTTTGGTAAGGCGGCCTTCGTAGAGCTGGAACGCGGCGCCAGATCGCGTGCCGCTGAACAGGTCCTCGTAACGCTCGTCTTCGGCGCCCCCGCCGATCAAGCGCAGCTGTTTGAACCGATCCATGGCCGGCGGATCGAAGTCGCCGCCGGTGTAGGTCATGCCCATGGCGGCGGCGAGGTCGCCGAGCGCCTTGGTCTTGCAGCGCTGCTCGAAGCGGTGGACCGGCGCGTAGCCGAAGCTGGCGAACAACGCGGCGACGATCACACTCAGGGCCAGCGTGCCGTCGATGTCGAGCTGGTTGGTGAGCACGCCGTGAACGACGGCGAAGACCAGGCCGGCCAGACCGCCGACGACGACCATGCGCCAGAACCGCTTGATCACCCGCTGACGCTCGGCCTCGTAGGGCGCCAAGGCCGGGACGATGACCGTGTCGAACAGGGTGTCGAACTGCTCGAGCAGGGTGTCGGTCATCGGATATCCGCGCGAACGGTGGGCGTCGGCGCCGATGATGACGCCATCCCGTCCTGGCGCAACGGGACTGCGACTAGCGTTCGACCTGGCTCACATCCCGCACCGCGCCCTTGGCGGCGTTGGTGGTCATGGCGGCGTAGGCGCGCAGGGCCGGGCTGACCTCGCGCACGCGGCCGACCGGCTTCCAGGCGTCCTTGCCCCTGGCCTCCATGGCTGCGCGGCGCTCGGCGATCACCGAGTCCGGCAGATCCAGGGTGATGCCCCGGTTGGGGATATCGATGACGATCGGATCGCCGGTCTCGACCAGGGCGATCAGGCCGCCCTCGCCTGCTTCCGGCGACACGTGGCCGATCGACAGGCCCGAGGTGCCGCCCGAGAAGCGACCGTCGGTGATCAGGGCGCAGGCGGCGCCGAGGCCCTTCGATTTCAGATAGGTGGTCGGGTAGAGCATCTCCTGCATGCCCGGCCCGCCCTTGGGGCCTTCGTAGCGGATGACGACCACGTCGCCCGCCTGGACCTTGCCGCCGAGAATGCCGCTGACCGCCGCGTCCTGGCTTTCATAGACCTTGGCCGTGCCCTTGAAGGTCAGGATCGACTCGTCGACCCCGGCCGTCTTCACGATGCAGCCCTCGGGCGCGAGGTTGCCGAACAGCACGGCGAGGCCGCCGTCCTTCGAGAACGGATGCTCGACCGAGCGGATGACGCCGGCCTCGCGGTCGGTGTCGAGCTCTTCCCAGCGCGCGGCCTGGCTGAAGGCGATCTGGGTCGGCTTGCCGCCCGGCGCGGCGCTGAACAGGTCGCGGGCGACCTGGCTGTTGGTGCGGCCGATGTCCCAGCGAGCCAGGCCCTCGGCCATGGTCGCGGCGTGGACGGTCGGCTGGGTCGCGTCGATCAGGCCGCCGCGCTCGAGCTCGCCGAGGATGGCCATGACGCCGCCGGCGCGGTGGACGTCCTCCATGTGCACGTCGGCCTTGGCCGGCGCGACCTTGCAGAGGCAGGGAACCTTGCGCGACAGCCGGTCGATGTCGGCCATGCCGAAGTCGACTCCGCCCTCATGGGCGGCGGCCAGCAGGTGCAGCACGGTGTTGGTCGAGCCGCCCATGGCGATGTCCAGGCTCATGGCGTTCTCGAACGCCTCGCGCGTGGCGATGCCACGTGGCAGTGCGGTGGCGTCGTCCTGCTCGTACCAGCGCTGGCACAGGTCGACGACCAGGCGGCCGGCTTCCTTGAACAGCGCCTCGCGGTCGGCGTGGGTGGCCAGAACCGAGCCGTTGCCGGGCAGCGACAGGCCGAGCGCCTCGGTCAGGCAGTTCATCGAGTTGGCGGTGAACATGCCCGAACAGGAGCCGCAGGTCGGACAGGCCGCCTTCTCGATCGCCGTGACTTCCTCGTCGCTGTAGCTTTCATCCGCGGCGACGACCATGGCGTCGACCAGGTCGAGCGAGCGGATCTGGCCCTTCACCACCACCTTGCCGGCCTCCATCGGCCCGCCGGAGACGAACACCACCGGGATGTTCAGCCGCATCGCCGCCATCAACATGCCGGGCGTGATCTTGTCGCAGTTGGAGATACAGACCATGGCGTCGGCGCAGTGGGCGTTGACCATGTACTCGACGCTGTCGGCGATCAGCTCGCGGCTGGGCAGCGAGTACAGCATCCCGCCATGGCCCATGGCGATGCCGTCGTCGACGGCGATGGTGTTGAACTCCTTGGCCACGCCGCCGGCCGCCTCGATCTCGCGCGCGACCAGCTGGCCGAGGTCCTTCAGGTGCACATGGCCCGGCACGAACTGGGTGAAGCTGTTGGCCACGGCGATGATCGGCTTGCCGAAGTCGCCGTCCTTCATGCCGGTGGCGCGCCACAGGCCGCGGGCGCCGGCCATGTTGCGGCCATGGGTGGAGGTGCGCGAGCGGAGAACGGGCATGGCGAGGGTCTCGATGGGAAAGACCCTGATCTTATCGCGGTTATCTCTCGCGCCGAAATATATTACTGACGGTGCATTAGGTCGCCTGAGATATCAGAATGGACATCCGTCAGTTCCGCCATTTCGCCGCCGTCGCCGAGACCCTCCACTTTGGCCGGGCGGCGGAGCGGCTGGGCATGACCCAGCCGCCGCTGAGCCAGTCGATCATGGCTCTGGAGCGTGAACTGGGCGCGCCGCTGTTCGCCCGCACCAAGCGCAGCGTGCGGCTCACCCCGCTGGGCGAGCAGTGGCTGCCGCATGTGCTGGAGGCGCTGGCGACCGTCGAGATGCTGCCGGATACCGCGCGGCGGCTGCGCGACGGCCAGACCGGCTACCTGACGCTCTCGTTCGTGAGCACCGCCGACTACAGCGTCCTGCCCGATCTCGTCCGCCGCTATGCCGAGGCCTACCCCGACGTCGAGATCCGCCTGGTCGAGGCGACCAGCGACCTGCAGATCCCGGCGCTGGTCAGCGGGGAGCGGCACGCCGGCATCATCATCCCGCCGCACGACCGCGCCCTGCCCGAGCCCCTCACCTACCGTCGGCTGGTGTCCGAGCCGCTGGTGGCCGCCGCGCCGACCGCCTGGATCGAGGATGGCCGGCTGCCGGTGAAAGGCGGGATCCTGCCGCCGGACGCCCTGCTCGGCGCGCCGCTGGTGCTGTTCCCCCGCACCGTCGCCCCGGCCTTCCACGACCTCGTCACCGACTACTTCAGCGCCCGGGGTCGGCCGGCGCGGATCGTCCAGGAGGCGATCCAGATGCAGACCATCATCAGCCTGGTCTCGGCCGGCCTCGGCGTGGCGCTGGTCCCGGCCTCGCTGCGCAACCTCGCCCGGGCGGGTGTCAGCTATGTCGAGATCGAGGATCCGCCGATGCTGGAGACGGGCCTCGCCTGGCGGCGCGACGATGCCGCCCCGACGCTGCGTGGACTGCTGTCGCTGATCGCCCCGTCGTGAAAGGAATTCCGCGCCGGCGCGACTAATGCCTCGAAACGAGGCGTTGGAGCGGATGATGTTGACTTGGCAGTGGCCCTTGCTCGCCGTGATCAGTGTGGTCGGCGTGACGGCATGGATCCTGTTCATCGCCGGACTGGTCGAACTCTGCCTCGGCAAGCCGGACGATGGCCTCTCGCGGATCCCCTCTCTCGACGCGAAATGCCCCGCGCGGCGTGAAAGGAATATCGTCCACCTCCGACTAGTCCCTCGAACCTAGACACCGGAGTGGATGATGTTGAAGAAGTGGAAGTGGGCCTTGCCGATTACGGCCGGGGTGATCAGCGCGACGGCCTGGATCACGTTTACGATCGGCGTCTTCGCGAGCTGGAGCAAGACGACGATGATCGTCCTCGCGACAGTCGGGGCCTTCGGACTCGAGGGCGTGTTGTGGGGGACGGCTCTGGCGCTGGGGATCAGCGCCTTCCAGGCCCGTCGTGAAATCTGGCGCCGGCTGACCGGCGCGTTCCGGCGACAGGAAGGCTGATCAGTCTTGGACGAGGGCGCGGCGAACAGCTTTCGGACGGTGGTGAGCGAGCACGGAGCCATGCTCCGGCGCATCGCCGCCGCCTATGAAGCCGACCCGGCCCTGCGCGAGGAGTTGGGCCAGGAGGTGCTGATGGCGGTCTGGCGCGCCCTGCCCGGCTTTCGTGGCGAGGCCTCGGTGAAAACCTTCATCGCCCGGGTGGCCCATAACCGCGCCATCGACCATGTCGCCCGCCACGCCGCCGCGCCGCGCACCGCGGCGCTCGACGAGAGCTGGGCCAGCGACGCCCCTTCGCCGCTCGAGACCCTGGAGCGGCGGGATACGCGGGAGCGGCTGACCCGGGCGGTGCACGGCCTGCCGCTGCCCCTCCGCCAAGTGACCGTGCAGACGCTGGAGGGCTTCACCCCCGCCGAGATCGCCGACGTGCTCGGCGTCAACGCCAATGTGGTGTCCATCCGCCTGACCCGCGCCAAGGCCGCGCTACGAGACATGCTGGGAGACGACCGATGACCGGCGAAGACCCCTGGAGCAGCTGGGCCGCCGACTGGCGCGCCGCGCCGCAGGACCTGCCCGACTTCGACGCGCTGGAGCGGACAATTCGCACGCGGCGGCGGAGGGGCCTGGCGCGGTCGATCATCGAGATCGCGACCAGCCTGGGCGTCGGCGGCATCTGCGTCTGGGCGATCGGTTCGGGAGAGCCCGCGGGCATCATCACCGGCCTGGCGGGCCTGGCCTTCTGCCTGTTCGGACTAGCGGTGGCGATCGGCGGCAAACACGTCCCCGGCGCGCTGGAAACGCGGACGGTGGCGGGCGCCTTGGGCTGGGAGATCACGGCGGCGCGGGCAAGCATCCGCACTTCTATCGGCGGGCTGATGATCGCCGCGGGCGCGCTGTTGTTCCTGCTGGTCTGCGTGATCGTCTACTGGCAGGCGGATATCCTGCATCGGCCGATTGTCGCCGCCTGGCTGCTGGGCGGCGGCGCGTTGGCCATAGCCTCGGGCGCGGGCTCGCTGGTGATGCTGCGGCGGCGCAAAGCCAGACTGCTGACACTGGAAAACCTGCTCACCGACCTGAAGGACGAAGCCTAGGCCAGGAAGCCCTCGGCCAGGCGCTGGGCGGGGGTCAGGGGATCGACCGGCAGGTCGCTGAGGTTGGACAGCAGCGCCACCGACACTCCGGCCTCGGGCAGGAACATCACGATCGAGCGGCCGCCGGCGATGCTGCCGGCGTGGTGGTAGCGCAGGCGGCCGGCGCGATCGCGGTCGATGCGCCAGCCGAAGCCGACCTGCACCGGCGCCGGGGTCTTGGTCGGCGGGTACGGCGTGAAGGTTTGGCGCAGCGCGTCCTCGGTCAGGTAGCCGGGCGCCATCAGCGCGGTGCAGAACAGGGCCACATCCGAGGCCGTGCCGAGATAGCCGCCCCCCGCCCATTTGTAGGCAGAGTTGATCGGCGGAGCCTTGAACACCAGGCCGGTGTCGCGGGCGTTCTGGTAGCAGGACACCCGGTGCGGCACGGCCGCCGTCGGCACGTCGGGGATCAGGGTGGCCAGATTCAGCGGCCCGGTGACCTCGGCGGCGACGAGATCCGGGAAGGCCTTGCCCGTCGCCGACTCGAGCACCGCGCTCATCAGGGTGTAGCCGAGCGTGCTGTAGTTGAATTCCTCGCCCGGCACCGAGACCAGCGGATCGTTGATGAAGATCGCCAGGGCGTCGTCGGTGTTGCGGTAGACGCGTTGATCGATCGGCCCGCCCGGCCATTTGGGGTCGTAGTCTCGGCCGATGTAGTGGCGCACCCCGCCGGTATGGGCCAGCAGCTGGCGCAAGGTGGTCTTGCGATGCTGGACCGGCAGCGACGGGCGATAGCGGCCGATCGGCGCGTCGAGGTCGACCACGTCCCGCTCGGACAGCCGCGCGGCGACGGCGGCGGCGATGACCTTGGACACGCTGGCCAGGCGGAAGCGGCCGGCCGGGGTGACCGGGACCTTGCGCTCCAGGTCCGCCAGCCCGAAGGCCTCGGCCCAGACCAGCTCGCCGTCCTTGCAGACCGCGGCCGACATCGCCGGGGCGTGGGTCTGGCTCATGATCTCGCGGACCAGCGCGCGGCCGGCTTCCGCGCCGGGCGCGTCGAGACCGACCCCCGCGGCCAGGGCTCGCGACGACGTCGCGCCCGCGATGAGGGCGGCGGACCCGCCCAGCATGAATCGTCTCGACAGCATGTCTTGAAAAACCCGGACTTGAGCGCGGAGTCTGCCGATCCGGGACCACAACCTCAAGTGAAAGCCTTGTGAGAAAGCGATGCAGGGGACTGGGACAGTTTAAGGTGTCCCAAGGAACATCTTAAACTGTCCCCTCGACCTACAGCGCCGCCTCGATCGCGGCCGTGATCTCCGGGTCCTGCGGTTCGGTGCGCGGGCCGAAGACGTTGATCAGCGACCCGTCCTTGCCGACCAGCAGCTTGTGGAAGTTCCACACCGGCTCGGCCGGCTCGCCGACCTGCTCGACCGCCCACTTGTAGAATGGGTGGGCCTCGTCGCCCTTCACATCGACCTTGGAGGTCATCGGGAAGTCGATGCCGTAGGTGGTGCGGCAGAACTCGGCGATCTCTTCGTTGGTGCCCGGCTCCTGGCCCATGAACTGGTTGCTCGGCACGCCGAGCACGACCAGGCCCTTGTCCTTGTAGTCGCTGTAGAGCTTTTCCAGCCCGTCATACTGCGGGGTCAGGCCGCATTTGCTGGCGACGTTCACGACCAGCACCACCTTGTCCTTGAAGGTCGTCAGCGGCAGCGCCGAACCGTCGAGGGCGGTGAAGTCGAAGTCGTAGGCGGTGGTCATGGGTGGGCTCCTGAAGCTCTGCGCCGACTATGCCCGCCAGACCGCGGAAGGTCCAAGCCGGAAGCCGTGCGCCGATTGTCTCCGACCTCATTTCCGCGCAACATTGGGTCGAACGATCCGATGAGACCGGCGGGAGAACCACGGCGTGGCGAAGCTTTTCTTTGGCATGAACCAGTCCCTGGACGGCTACGTCGATCACACGGCGTTCGCGCCGCCGCCCACGCTCTTTCAGCACTTCATCGAGCAGACGCGCGAGATCGCGGGCAGCCTGTACGGCCGCCGCCTGTATGAGATCATGAGCTACTGGGACGAGGACCAGCCCGGGTGGGATACGGCGGAATACGACTTCGCGGAGGCTTGGCGGAACACGCCCAAATGGGTGGTGTCGCGCTCGCTGACCTCGGTCGGCCCCAATGCCACGCTCGTCGAGGGCGACCTCGAGACGGCGGTCCGCAAGTTGAAGTCCGAGGTCGACGGCGAGATCGAACTCGGCGGTCCGAACCTGGCTAGGAGCCTGACCGAGCTTGGTCTCATCGACGAATACCGGATCTATCTCCACCCCGTCGTGGTGGGTGGCGGCACGCCGTTCTTCGCGGCCGCCCGGCCGCCGCTTCGCCTCCTGGCGAGCGATCGCATCGTCGAGGACGTACTCCGGCTGAGGTACGCGCCGGCCTGACACGACGCGTCGGCCGGGCATACGCTGGCGCTCCGACGCCCTACGAAATAACTTCTTGTCGGAATGGGTGTCAGGTTGAGGAGGTTGTCGTGGACGAACTGTCGATCGGCCTGTTCGCCCTCGCCTTCGCCCTGAGCGCGGTGGTTTTCCTCGCCAGTGGAAAAGCCTTCCTCTTCCACTCGTTCGTTGATCGCGAGAAAGAGCCGCTGAGCTACTGGAGCGCGATTGTGCTGTGGATCGCCCTCGCGGCGGCCATGGCGATGCCGCTCGTTCTCTAGCGCCGCCTCAGAACCCCGCCGCCTGCTCCACCGCCAAGGCCAGGTCCAGCGCCCTCGCAGCTTCCTCGCCGGTGACGACCGGGCGCGGAGACTTGCCGCGCACCGCATCGACGAAACCACTGACGCTGGTCCCCAGCGGGTCACGGCCGGCCGGGGTCTCGGTGAAGGCCTCGTTCAGCGCAAAGCCGGTGGTGTTGCGGAATTCGCGGGTGACGAAGTCGATCTCCAGCACGCCGGACGGGTAGACGATCTTCATCGTCCGCTCGCGGGCGTCGTGGATGCGCGAAGCCTCGAACACGGCGGTGAAGCCGTCGTCGAAGGTGGCCTCGGCGCGGATGTTGTCCGGCGTCCCTTCGGCCTCGACCGTCAGCGGCTCGGCCTGGGTCAGCGACAGGGCCAGGTCGATGTCGTGGATCATCAGGTCGAGGACCACTGAGACGTCCTGGCTGCGCGGCGACGGCGTGCCCTTGCGCACCGCCTCCAGCCGGATCGGCTTCTCGGGAATGTCGAGCAGGCCCATGGCTTGCGAGACGACCCGTTCCTGATGACCGCAGGCGAGCACCAGCCCCCGCTTCGCCGCCTCGGCGATCAGGGCGTCGGCTTCGTCCAGCGTCGTGGCCAGAGGCTTCTCGACATAGACAGAGCGTCCGGCCTTCAGCGCCGCTAGCGCCGCGCCGGCGTGGGTGGTGGCCGGCGAGGCGACGGTGACGATGTCACAGACCGCCAGCAGGTCGTCGAGATCGCCATAGGCCTCGGCCCCGTACTGGTTCGCCATGTCGAAGCAGCGCTCGGGGTGGACGTCGTAGATGCCGACCAGTTCGACGCCATCTAGCTCGGCGTACTTGCGGGCGTGAAAGCCGCCGAAGACGCCCGATCCGACGACGCCGGCCTTGAGAACCTTTTCCATGCGCTCGGTTCTAACGTGCTTCTTCCGCTTCCGCGAGGTCAGGAAACGCGCTAAACGATCGTTTGAAAATACACCGTAAATCGGGAGAAACGACCATGACCACCTCGCGCGAGATCCGCCTCAAGAGCCGGCCCGTGGGCACGCCTGTCGCCGACAACTTCGAACTGGCCAGCGTCGAGCTGCCCGCGCCGGGCGCCGGCGAAGTCCAGGTCCGCAATCACTGGATGACGGTCGACCCCTACATGCGCGGCCGCATGAACGACGTGAAGAGCTACAGCCCGCCGTTCCAGTTGGGCGAGGCCATGCAGGGCGGCGCCGTCGGCGAGGTCACCGTCTCCAACGATCCGTCGCTGAAGGTCGGCGACCTGGTGCAGTCGATGAACGGCTGGCGCGAGGCGTTCAATTCACCGGCCGCCGGCGTGCAGAAGCTCGATACCCACGGCCTGCCGCCGCAGGCCTTCCTCGGCGTCGCTGGCATGCCCGGCATGACCGCCTGGGTCGGGCTGCTGAAAATCGCCGCTCTCAAGGACGGCGACATCGTCTTCGTGTCCGGCGCCGCCGGCGCGGTCGGCTCGATCGTCGTCCAGATCGCCAAGCTCAAGGGCCACACGGTGATCGGCTCCTGCGGCGGCGCCGACAAGGTCGCGTTCCTGAAGTCGATCGGCTGTGACGAGGTCATCGACTACAAGGCCGAACCCGACCTGACCGCCGCCCTCAACCGCGTCGCGCCCAAGGGCATCGACGTCTATTTCGAGAACGTCGGCGGCACCCACATGGACGCGGCCCTGGCCGCGGCTCGTCCGTTCGCCCGCTTCGCCCTGTGCGGCATGATCAGCCAGTACAACTCGACCGGCGAGATGTACGGCGTGAAGAACCTGATCGCCGCCGTCGGCAAGAGCATCAGGCTGGAAGGCTTCATCGTCTCCAACAGCTTCCAGTTCCTGCCCGACTTCCTGAAGGACATGTCCAGCTGGATCGCCGGCGGCAAGATCCAGTGGAAGGAGACCATCGACGAGGGCATCGAGAACGCCCCGGGCGCCTTCCTGAAGCTGTTCAAGGGCGAGAACACCGGGAAGATGCTGGTGAAGTTGAGCTAGGGTTCGGCGAGGGGTTAGGGACTAGGGGTCAGGGGCTAGGATTCTGGAGCTCGCCCCTAGCCCCTCGCCCCTAATCCCTCCTTCTCAGCGCCCCGTCATCTCGACCAGCGCCCACCCCTCGCCCAGCTTCTGGAACTTGAACGCGACGCGGGCTCCCGGATCACCCGGCGAGCTCGCGATCACGTCGGCCCAGGTGCGGAAGCTGTTCCGGCCGGCGGGCAGCCCCGCCTCGGCCGCGCCCTCGTGGTCCAGCACCACCGTGCGGCTGGTCGCCTCGCTGACGATGCCGATGCTCTCGTAGACAGGCCCCGTCGGCCCCGGCGGAATGATCCGCGCCCGCGCCTTGGCCTGGTCCGGCCGCATGGATGGCGGACCGCAGGCAATGAGCGGCGCGGTCAGGGCGAGAACCGCCGCGAGGGTCAGGGCGCCGGACGCCTTCATGCGAACACTCCGTGGACGGATGGCTGGTCCTATCACGAAGCGCAGCGAAGTGAACCGCGCGCTTCCGCCCGTGGCCCGGGAAGGCTAAAAGCCCCGCCATTCGTTTGGGAGTACCGCCGTGTCGCGCCTGTTCAGCGCCTATGTGATGATCGACTGGAGCGCAGCCGCCGCGCCCCGGACCGGCAAGGATTCGATCTGGATCGGCGTGACCAAGCGCGACATCCGCTTCCGTCCGACCTTCGAGGCCCACAACCCCGCCACCCGCGAGGAGGCGATGAAGCTCCTGCGCGAGGTGCTGGCCGACCTGCGCCGTCGCGGCGAGCGGGCCCTGATCGGCTTCGACTTCCCGCTCGGCTATCCCGAGGGGACCGGTGCGCTGCTCAAGACCAAGGGCGAGGACTGGGCCGGGCTGTGGACCTTCCTGGCCGCGAACCTGGTGGACAAGCCGACCAATCTGAACACCCGCTTCGCCGTCGCCGCCAAGATGAACCGGCTGATGACCGACCAGGCCTGGCCGTTCTGGGGCGCGCCGGCCAACGACGCCCAGCGCTGGCTGTCGACGACCAAGCCCGACTACGACCGCACCGGCCTGCCCGCCGACCTGCGCCGCGCCGAGCTGGCGACGAAGGGCAAAGGCAAGGGCAAGGCCGGGGCCAAGACCGTCTGGCAGGTGTTCGGCAACGGCACCGTCGGCAGCCAGGCCATCGTCGGCATCCCGCGCGTGAAGGCCCTGACCGACGAGCTCGGCGACAAGGTCAAGGTCTGGCCGTTCCAGACCGGCTGGAAGGCCCTCAAGGAGGCCGATCTAGAGGGCCTCGAGGCGGTCATCGCCGAGGTCTATCCCGCGCTCGTCGAGGTCAAGCCCGAGCCCGGCGAGGTCCCCGACCGCGCCCAGGTTCGCGCCCTCTGCGAACACTTCCTGCGTCTCGACGAGGCCGGCAAGCTGGGCGCCGAGTTCGGGCCCAAGGGCGAGGTGTCGGAGGCCGACGTGGCCGCCGTGGAACGCGAAGAAGGCTGGATCCTGGGGGCTTAACTCTCATTCCTCTCCCCGTGGGAGAGGTGGCCCGGCGAAGCCGGGTCGGAGAGGGAAGAACGGAGGCCAATAACGTGGCCATCGTGCTTCCCTCTCAGTCACCCCTCCGGGGCGACAGCTCTCCCAAGGGGAGAGCAACCCGTTTGTGTCAGCTCGCCGCGCGCAGCCCGTCGCGACCGGCCTTCAGGCGCTCGGCCACCAGGAACGCCAGCTCCAGCGCCTGCTCGCCGTTGAGGCGGGGGTCGCAGTGGGTGTGGTAGCGGTCGCCGAGGTCGCCCTCGCTGACCGCTCTCGCCCCGCCCAGACACTCGGTGACGTTCTGGCCGGTCATTTCCAGGTGCACGCCGCCGGGGTGGACGCCCTCGGACTCGGCCACGTCCACGAAGCCCTTCACCTCGGCCAGGATGCGGTCGAACGGCCGCGTCTTGTAGCCGGTGGCGGCCTTCAGGGTGTTGCCGTGCATCGGGTCGATCGACCAGATCACCGACCGGCCGGCGCGCTTGGTCGCCTGCATCAGGCGCGGCAGGCGCTCGGAGACCTTGTCGGCGCCGAAGCGGCCGATCAGGGTCAGGCGGCCGGGCTCGTTGGCCGGGTTCAGCACGTCGACCAGACGCAGCAGATCGTCCGGCTCCATGGTCGGGCCGACTTTGACGCCGATCGGGTTCTTCACGCCGCGCATGAATTCGATGTGGGCGCCGTCCAGCTGACGCGTACGCTCGCCGATCCACAGCATGTGGGCCGAGGTGTCGTACCAGTCGCCGGAGGTGCTATCGACGCGGGTCATGGCCTCTTCGAAGCCCAGCAGCAGGGCCTCGTGGCTGGTGAAGAACTCGACCTGCTTCATGCCCGGATGAGTGTCCGGGGTGACGCCGATGGCGGCCATGAAGGCCAGGCTCTCGCTGATCTTGTCCGACAGTTCGCGATAGCGCGCGCCCTGGGGACTGCCGTCGACGAAGCCGAGCGTCCACCGGTGGATGTTGTGCAGGTCCGCGTAACCGCCCTGCGCGAACGCGCGCAGCAGGTTCAGCGTCGAGGACGACTGGCCGTAGGCCTTCAGCAGGCGCTCGGGATCGGGCAGGCGCTCGGCCGGCTCGAAGGCCATGCCGTTGATGTTGTCGCCCCGGTAGGACGGCAGCGTCACGCCATCGATGGTCTCGATCGGCTCCGACCGCGGCTTGGCGAACTGCCCCGCGATACGGCCGACCTTCACCACCGGCTTGCCGCCGGAGAAGGTCAGCACCACCGCCATCTGCAGGATCAGGCGGAAGGTGTCGCGGATGTTGTCGGCGTGGAATTCCTTGAAGCTCTCGGCGCAGTCGCCGCCCTGCAGCAGGAAGGCGTCGCCCTTGGCCACGTCGCCGAGCAGGCTCTTGAGACGGCGCGCTTCGCCGGCAAACACCAGCGGCGGCATCCGGCGCAGATCGTTTTCCACACGCTCGACAACGGCCTGATCCGGATAATCGGTCGGCAGGTGTTTGGCGGGTTTGGCTCTCCAGGACGTCGGGGTCCAGCGCTCGGTCATCGTCTCAACTCTAAAAAGGGACGCCGTCCTTACAGCAAGCCGGGTCCGTAGGCAAAATTATGCGCCCGTTGCGCGTGAATGTCGCATTAAGGGCATGGGCGTGCGCGGTGGTTGCGAATGCAACGACCTTCGGGATGGAGATGGTGCGCGGTCCCGGCGGGCGGAAGGCCTTCGAGGGCAGAGTGTCCTGGTTTCGCGATCTCGCCCCCTTCCCGCTCCGAAGAGCACCGATGTGATGCTCGTCACATCCCTATTGTAGACCGGCTGCCAACGGCGTGGGATCACGCCAACGAAGGTGAGTGAAATCAGCATATTACAACCACCCTGGCCGAGCTTCGGGCTGCCGCAAACGGCGCCTGCCGAGGCGCAAGCCCGGTGCGAGGACGTGCTGCTGAAGGGGAGACGATTGTCGCGCAATGTCCCGCTTTGTCTCGTGACTACAGGTCTCGAGAGTCTCGCTTCGGCCGCGAAAGCGCGGGGCTCATCGGTACCGATGTCCGCTTTTGTCGCATCGGCGAGGTTCATTTGGTCTGCCCTTCCCCCGCGTGATAAACCGCCGCCCCCAAGCGCGTGGACAGCCGCGCCGGAACGACTCTGGAGTAAGGAAGGGCATAGATGAGCAAGGTGCTTGTTATCGGCGCTGGCGGCGTGGGTTCGGTCGCCGTCCACAAGATGGCCATGAACGCGGACATCTTCTCGCACATCACGCTCGCGAGCCGCACGAAGTCGAAGTGCGACGCCATCGCCGACTCGGTCAAACAGCGCACCGGCGTGACCATCGACACGGCGCAGATCGACGCTGACGACGTCGCCGCGACCACGGCGCTGATCAAGGCCGTGAAGCCCGCTCTCGTGGTCAACCTGGCCCTGCCCTACCAGGACCTGAACATCATGGACGCCTGCCTGGCGGCCGGCGTGAACTACCTCGACACCGCCAACTACGAGCCGCGTGAAGAGGCCAAGTTCGAATACAGCTGGCAGTGGGCCTATCAGGACCGCTTCCGCGAGGCCGGGCTGATGGCCCTGCTCGGCAGCGGCTTCGACCCCGGCGTGACCTCGGTGTTCGCCACCTACACGAAGAAGCACCTGCTCGACCGCATCGACACGCTCGACATCCTCGACTGCAACGGCGGCGACACGGGCCTGCCGTTCGCGACCAACTTCAATCCCGAGATCAACCTGCGCGAAGTGACCGCCCCGTCGCGGCACTGGGAAAACGGCCAGTGGATCGAAGGCCCGGCGCTGAGCCACAAGCAGGTGTTCGACTTCGATCAGGTCGGCGAGAAGAACATGTACCTCATGTACCATGAGGAGCTGGAGTCGCTGGCCAAGTTCTATCCGGAGATCAAGCGCATCCGCTTCTGGATGACCTTCGGCGACAGCTATCTCAAGCACCTGGACGTGCTCGAGAACATCGGCATGACCAGCATCGAGCCGATGATGTTCCAGGGCCGCGAGATCATCCCGATCGAGTTCCTGAAGGCGCTGCTGCCCGAGCCGTCGTCGCTGGGTCCGATCACCAAGGGCAAGACCAACATCGGCACCATCGCCACCGGCGAAAAGGACGGTCAGCCGAAGACCGTCTACGTCAACAACGTCTGCGATCACGAAGAAGCCTACGCCGAGACCGGCAACCAGGCGGTCAGCTACACCACCGGCGTTCCGGCGATGATCGGCGCGGCGCTGATGCTGACCGGCCAGTGGAAGGGCGCGGGCGTGTTCAACATGGAGCAGCTCGATCCCGATCCGTTCATGGACATGCTGAACCAGCACGGCCTGCCGTGGAAGGTTCGCGACCTGGACGCCCCGCTGGACTTCTGATGGAAACCCAGGCGGGCGATCCCGGCGCCTTCGCGCGCTTCGACCTGAGCCGCGTGCCCTCGCCCTGCTTCGTCGTCGACGAGCAGGCCGTGCGGCGCAATCTGGCGGTGCTCAAGGATGTCGGCCAGCGCGGCGGCGCCAGGGTGCTGCTGGCGCTGAAGGCGTTCTCGATGTGGTCGCTGGCGGATGTCGTGGCTGAATACCTCGACGGCATCTGCGCCTCGGGCCTGTGGGAGGCGCGGCTGGCCCGCGAGTACTATCACGGCCACCTGACCACCTACTCGCCCGCCTACAAGCGTGACGACCTGCCGGAGATCCTGCGGCTGTCGGACTCGGTGATCTTCAACGCCCCGGACCAGATCACGCGCTTCGCCGACCTGATCGCGGAGGCCCGCGCGGCCGGCGAGACCTTCGACATCGGCCTGCGCCTGAACCCCGAGCAGAGCGTCGGCGAGGTCGCCAAGTACGACCCTTGCCAGCTTGGTTCGCGGCTGGGTTTCCCGGTCACGCAGCTGAGGCCGGAGCATCTCGACGGCGTAGACGGCCTGCATATCCACGCCCTGTGCGAGCAGGATTTCGAGCCCTTGCGTCGCATCTGGGAGTCGCTGGAGCCGAGGCTGGAGAGCGTCCTGCCCCAGCTGAAGTGGCTGAACCTCGGCGGCGGCCACCACATCACCCGCGCCGACTATCAGCGCGAGGACCTCGTCGCCCTGCTGCGCCGGATCACCGAACGCCATGGGGTGGAGGTCTATTTGGAACCCGGCGAGGCCGTCGCCCTGGACGCCGGCATCCTCGTCGGCGAAGTGCTCGACACGTTCGACAACGGCGTTCCCGTCGCCATCACCGACATCTCGGCCACCTGCCACATGCCCGACGTCATCGAGGCGCCCTACCGCCCTGCCCTGCTGCACGAGAGCGACACGGGCGTCGCGGTCCGGCTCGGCGGTCCGTCCTGCCTGGCCGGCGACATCATCGGCGACTACCGCTTCGACACGCCGCCGACGCCCGGGACGCGCATCGCCTTCCTCGACCAGGCCCACTATTCGATGGTCAAGACCAACACCTTCAACGGCGTCCCCCTGCCCGCGATCGCGCTGTGGGACAGCGAGAGCGATGCACTGAGGCTGGTGCGGGAGTTCGGGTACGAGACGTTCCGCGACCGACTGTCGTAGCGGGCGCTCGGTCAGGAGCGGCGAGACAGCGCCTGTGTCCCCACTGGGGTGGACGCGTGTTATAGGTCCGTGTCCTCGGGGAGACTGGCAATGGATCGGCGAGCACTGTTGACCGGCGTAACCGGCGCCGCCCTTGCCGGCGGCTCCGTGGCCCGGGCCGGCGCATCGGCGGACGAGGACGACGCGGTCCAGGTTCGGCACATCGTCGACGAGATCGTCGCGTCCTGGAACGCCGGGGACGCCGAGCGCATGTACCGGCTGGCGACCGACGACGTCGAGTGGGTCAACATCATGGGCATGTACTGGCGCGGGAAGGCGCAGGTGCAGGCCGCGCACCACGCCATCCTGACGACCCGCTACAAGGGCGTGGGCGAAAGCCTGGAAGCCATCGAAAGCCTCAGGCCTGTCGGCGCCGATGCCGTGCTCGCGGTTGTGCGCAAGAGGATCGACGCCTTTACGGCCCCCGACGGCGCCGCCGTTCCCGCGACGCAGAACCGCTTGACCCTGATGTTCCGCAGGACCCCGGAAGGCCTGCGGCTGGTCCATGGCGCGAATGTAGAGATCAACGCCCGGGCCGCGCGTTCAGACCCCGCCCAGCGGACGACGCCGTCCTGAAGCCTCTCCCCAGCGACGGGTTTGCCGACGTCGCCGCCCCGCCTATTTCATCACGTTGTGCCAGGACTCGGCGATGCCGACGCCTTCGCGGCCGTCCATCGTGAATCTGGCCAGGCCCTCGTTGACGAAGGTGGCGCCGCCCGGGAACGGGATCTTGGTGGGGCACATGCTCTGCACCCTCCCCTCGATCCGGATCGGCCGACCCTTGCCCGTGCGCCCGGTCATGACGACGGCGTCGTGCAGGATGGAGTTGGGCCGGAAGGTGGTCTCGACCACCACGTCCTCGAAGGTGTCCATGCCGTCGCTGTCCTGGATCCAGCCTTCGCCCTTCATCGTCCCGTCGGCGCGCCGGAAGCAGGAGCCGCCCAGCGAGACGTCGGCGCCGAAGTTCATGGAGAACCAGAACACGAACGGGTCCGGCTGCGCGGGCGTCGAGCCCTTCGTCGGCGCGCCGCCGCTGGCGCTGGAGCCGCCCCAGTTCCGCGGCCCCCACGATTTGTCGCGCACGCCGTAACCGTCGAAGACGATCTCCTCGCCGCCGATGGTCAGGCTGCCGGTCGCATGGATGCTCTGCTCGAAGTGACCGTGCGCGCCATTGGCGGCGTAGTGCGGTTCCGTCAGGGCTTCGACGTTCACCGTCATCGACAGGTCGGCGGGGGTGAACCAGCCTTCAGGCCGCTCCTTGGCCGGGGTCACCAGGATGGCGCCGTCGGGGATGTCCTGCGCCGGGCCGTCGTAGGCGACCGTCCAGCGCTTGAACGGCGTCTCACAGGTCAGCGCGAGGTTCCCGACCTTCAGGTCGCCGTCATAGGCGCTCAGGTCCTTGCCGATGTCGCGGCGGCCGTAGGTGAAGGCCACCCGCTGCCCGCCGAGATAGATCGCGTGCAGAGCGTCCGCCCAGCCGTTGCCGGGCCGAAAGCCCATGCGCGTGAACATGCCGACACCAGACGCCGGATCGACGAAGTTGAAGTAGTAGCTTTCGCTCCAGTGACCGTCCTCGCCGGTCGGGTGCATGGCTTCGTCGGTCTTCACGGCGGTCGTCATCCTTGATCTCTCCCAACGGCGACGCGTCTCGACGGGTCTTGTCCGCCACGAGATTCTGTCAGCAAGCACGCGCCGCGCGCCAGCGGAAAGCCGCGCGAAAAAGACGGCTTGGCTGCCGCGCCGGAAGGCGGCGTTAGATCAGGAAAAATTAGATCACGTTATAAAAAATATCAGGGAGCGTACGCATGGACCGCCAAGGCAGCACCGCCGACCCGACTCTGGATTTCGATCCCGACGCCCTGCGCCAGCGCTACCAGCAGGAGCGCGACAAGCGGCTGCGGACGGACGGCGAGGCGCAATACCGCGAGCTGTCTGGCGACCTGGCGCGATACTCCGACGAAGACCCCTACGCCGACCCGACCTTCTCGCGCCCTGCCCTCGACGACGAGATCGAGGTGGCGATCATCGGCGGCGGGTTCTCCGGGATGCTGGCGGCGGCGCGGCTGCGCGAGGCGGGGATCGACGGTTTCCGCATCATCGAGGCCGGCGGCGACTTCGGCGGCACCTGGTACTGGAACCGCTATCCGGGCGCCCAGTGCGACATCGAGAGCTACTGCTACCTGCCGCTGCTGGAAGAGCTCGGCTACGTGCCGAAGGAGAAGTACTCCTACGTCAGCGAGATCTACGAGCACTCGCAGCGCATCGGGAAGGCGTACGACCTCTACGATCAGGCGCTGTTCCAGACGCGGGTGCAGAAGCTGTGGTGGGACGAGGGCCTCAAGCGCTGGCGGATCGAGACCAACCGCGGCGACGACCTGAAGGCGCGGTTCGTGATCATGGCCCTGGGCACGGCCAGCCGGGCCAAGCTGCCGGGCATTCCCGGGCTCGAGGACTTCGAGGGTCACAGCTTCCACACCAGCCGCTGGGACTATGACTACACCGGCGGCGACACCACCGGCGGCCTGACCGGCCTGGCCGACAAGCGGGTGGCGATCATCGGCACCGGGGCCACGGCGATCCAGTGCGTGCCGTTCGTGGGCCGTGACGCGAAAGAGCTCTTCGTGTTCCAGCGCACCCCCTCGTCGGTCGACCGGCGCGGCAACTCTCCGACGGACGAGACCTGGGCCGCGTCCCTGCAGCCGGGCTGGCAACGCGCGCGGCGGCACAATTTCGCCGACATCGTCGAGGGCCGGCCGTTCGAGAAGGATCTGGTCAACGACAGCTGGACCGACATCTTCCGAAGCCTCGCCTCCGGCATCGCCGAGGCGGCGAAGCGGGGCGAGAAGCTCACGCCCCAGGAAGCCGCGAAGGCGGCGGAGCTGGCCGACTTCGTCAAGATGAACAAGGTCCGCGCCCGCGTCGACGAGACCGTCAAGGATCCCGCCGTCGCCGAAGCGCTGAAGCCGTACTACCGTCAGTTCTGCAAGCGGCCGACCTTCAACGACGACTACCTGCCGACCTTCAACCGCGACAACGTCACGCTCGTCGACGTCAGCGCCGGCAAGGGCGTCGAGCGGATCACGGCCAACAGCGTGGTTGCGAACGGCGTCGAGTATCCGGTCGACTGCATCATCTATGCGTCCGGCTTCGAGATCTCGACTGCCTTCCGTCGCCGCATCGGCTTCGACATCGAAGGCCGCGACGGGCTGTCGCTGTACGATTACTACGAGGACGGCTTCCGCACCCTGCACGGCCATTCCAGCCGCAACTTCCCCAACTGGTTCTATATCGGCGTCGGCCAGAACGGCCTGTCGGTGAACATGACCGGGATGTTCGACGATCAGGCCCGGCACATCGCCTACATCGTCAAGGAGGCGAAGGCGCGCGGGGCGACCACGGTCGAGCCGACGGCGGAGGCCGAGGAGGCCTGGGTGGAGACGATCCGCAAGGTCGCCATCCTCAACCGCGATTTCCAGAACGCCTGCACGCCCGGCTACTACAACAACGAGGGCGGCGAACGCTCCGGCGGCCTGAATGGCCAGACCTACACGCCCGGCATCAACCGCTTCAACGCCCTGCTCGCCGAATGGCGTGACAAGGGTGATCTCGACGGGCTGCAATTCGACAGGAAGGACGCGAAATGAAGGACCTGAGGGGCAAGACCGCCTTCATCACCGGCGGCGCCAGCGGCCTGGGCCTGGCCATGGCCGAGGCCTTCGGCCACGAGGGCATGAACATCATGATCGCCGACATCGAGGCCGAGGTCGCTCAGGCCAAGGTCGAGGCGCTGCGCGAAAAGCAGATCAAGGCCGACTGGGTGAAGGTCGACGTCACCAGCCGCGACTCCCTGCGCGCCGGCGCCCTCGCCACGATCGCGAAATTCGGCAAGGTGCACCTGGTCGCCAACAACGCCGGCGTCGGCGCCGGCGGCCCCTTCGGCGAGGTGCCGGAGGGTGACTGGGACTGGGTCATCGACGTCAACCTGAAGGGCGTCGTCTACGGCATGGAGGTGTTCGCGCCGCTGATCGAGAGCCATGGCGAGGGCGGCCACTTCGTCAACACCGCCTCGATGGCCGGCCACATCAGCCCCGGCGGCATGGAGCCCTACTGCGCCACCAAGTTCGCGGTCGTGGCCATGAGCGAGGGCTGGCAGCAGCAGCTGGCGCCGAAGGACATCGGCGTCTCGGTGCTCTGCCCGGGCCTGGTCAGCACCAACATCTACGCCGGCCGCCGCAATCGCCAGAACGACGCCTATGGCGCGGCCGGCAAGCCCATCGACCCCGTCGCGCTGGAGCAGCAGCGTGAATGGATGGCCGGCGGCATCGACCCGCTGATCGTCGGCCAGCGCGTCGTCGAGGCGGTGAAGGACGACGACCTCTACATCTTCAGTCACGTCGAATACGAGAGCGTGGTCCGCGAGCGCTACGAACGGGTCATGGCCGGCTTCGAGAAGTCGAAGCGGAGCCCGGCGCTAAACACTCTGCCGAAGGACCGTCGCCTGGACGTGCCCCTGGGCGGCCGCTGAGACCGGGCTTTATCGATGCGCGAGGCGGATGGCCATCAGGTCCGCCTCGTCGCGAACCACCTTCGCGGCGACGATGTCCTGGGTCGGGGAGACCGCCAGACTGTGCTTCAGCCCGAACCGCCCCAGCGACTGCACGTCGCGACGGGCGCCGGACCAGGCGGTCAGGCGCAGAACGGCGTCGCCGCCGGGCGCTCCCGCCAGGTGGTAGACTCCGGCATCCGTCGGCGTCCAGGCCGTCTTCGGGTCGACGCGGATGAGCGGTGACGACAACACGGCCCCGCCCGCGTCCAGGCGCCAGAGGCGGTCGTCGTCCTTCTTGACCGCGTAGAGGCCCCTGGCGCCGGCGCCTTTGACCGTCAGAACCCCGGCGCTGTTGGGCGTGACCGTCACCCGCCCGCGCGGGTCGATCCGCTCGACCCGCCAGCCGCCTTCCCTGAGCGTGGGGACGACGAGATCGCCGTTGCGGTCCCAGGCGAGCTCGTCGCGCGCCGCGCCGTCCGACGTCACCTGTCGAAGGCCCGAGCCGTCGGCATTGACCAGATAGACGTCGGTGCGGCGTTCGCGCGCCGCGACGAAGGCGATGCTGCGACCGTCAGGCGACCAACGCGACGAGAACACGTTGCTGGCCTTCAGGTCAGTGAGACGCGTCGGCGGGTCATCGCCGCGCCGGATCCAGACCTCGGACCTGCCGTTCTGGTCCGACACAAAGGCCAGCTGGCCCGTCGAGGAAAGATCCGGGTCCCAGTCGCTGCTGTTGCCGTTGGTCAGGGCCACGGGCGCGGCGCCGGCGCGCCAGGCGAACAGGTTTGATCGGTAGTCGCCGGCCTCGGCCGCCAGCAGCCCGTTCCTGTCGGCGGACAGGCGCCCGAATTCGAGCAGGCCCAGACTCAGGCGAACGGGAGTCGCCGGGCGTCTGTAGTCCACCGACCACAGGCCGGAGGCGCCGCCGCGATTGCTCGAGAACACAAGGGTCCGGTCATCCGCCGCGAAGGCGTAGCCGAGGGCCTTCCAGCCGTCGCGGGTGAGCGGCCGCTCCCCGGCGCCGGACACTTCGGCTGTGTAGAGGTCGCCCACGCCGTAGGAGAAGGCCCGCCTGAAGACCAGGTGATCGCCACGGTGGGTGACGACAGGATCGACATCTCCCAGGCTGGTGGTGGGCGGGGCGGTGACCTCGCGTATCCGTCCGGTGTCGGGCGCCAGGGCCCGGATGCGGCGCACGGCCTCGCGCGTCGGCCTGTCGGAGAGCAGGATTTCGCCGCCCCGTGTCCAGGCCAGGCGGGTCATGGACTCCACCGAGCAACGCCCGACAACCTTCGCCTCGCCCTGGGGAACCGGCGCGACCAGGATTTCGCAGGGCGCGCCGGAAATGCGGCGCACGAACGCGATGCGCCTGCCGTCGGGCGACCAGGCGGGCGCCAGTTCATCCTGCGGCGTGTTGGTCAGCCGGATCGGCGTGCCGTCGGCGACACCGCGCAGGAAGATGTCGCGCTGGGCGCCGAAGCCATCGCCTCCGGCATAGGCGAGCAAGCGCCCGTCCGGCGACAGGGCGGGATGAGTCTCGACGCCGGGATCCGAGGTCAGGGGTCGCACGGCTTCGGTCGCGATCGCGCCTGGAGGCTTCATCAGGACGAAGGCGCAGGCGCCCAACACGGCCAAAGCGACGACGCCTCCACTCGCCAGAAGCCACCGCGAGGGACGCCGCTTGGAGGACGGCAAGGCCGCCGGCTCCGGTGCGACGGACAGCAGGCGCAGGCGATAGCCGACCTTGGGGATGCTGCCGATCTCGACGGCCGCATCGCGCTGAAAAGCCTTCCTCAGCTTCATGATGCAGCGCACCAGCGCGTCGTCGCCGACGACCCGTCCATCCCAGCAGAGGCGGGACAGTTCTTCGCGGCTGAGCGGCTCACCGCGCCTGCGGTTGAGCGCGACCAGAACCTGCATAACGCGGGGTTCGAGCTTGCAGCTCCCGTCGGGCCAGACCACCTCGAGAGACGCCGGATGGACCATCCCCGTTCCCAGCGGGAACGGTGGTTCAGACACCAGTTCGATCGGCCTGAGAAGCAGAGCTGACAGGTCGTTCATCGGAAAATCATCGGCTCAAGATCGGGCCCCCGCCCTCGCTCACTGAGCGCCAATCTCTTCTATCGCCGCGGACAATACCAGCCACCTTGATGGACCCGCCGATGCGCATTCTCGACGCCAGCCTGCTCGTGCTTACCCCTCTGTCCCTGACCCTCGCCGGCCCGGTCCTCGCCCAGACGCCAACGGCCGATCCCCGGGAGACCGCGCAGTCCGCTCCCCAAGCCGAAGCCGGCCAACAGGGCGTTCTGGTGTTCACGCCGGACTTCTTCGCCGGCCAGCAGCCGGTCACGGCGCTGGACATGGTCAGCCGGGTCCCCGGCTTCAGCGTCGTCGATGGCGACGGCAGCCGCGGCTTCCAGGGCTCTGTCGGCAACATTCTGATCAACGGCGCGCGTCCGGCCTCGAAGAATGACACCGGCTCCGGGGTGCTGTCGCGCACCCTGGTCGCCCAGGTCGAGCGCATCGAGCTGGTTCGCGGCGGCGCTCCCGGCATCGACATGCAGGGCTTCTCGACCGTCGTGAACGTGATCACCCGCGAGCAGTCCAGCAGCCAGTCCATCTTCACCGGCAACGCGATCCTGTACGACGGCGGCGCCGACTCCTACGGCGGAACCTGGCAGTTCACCGCCCGCGACGGCGAGCGGACCTGGGGCTTCACCCTCACCGATGGCTTCGGCAACAACGACTCCAACGGCGTCGGCCCGGTCGTTCGCCGCGACGGCGCCGGAGCCCTGCTGCGCAATGAGGATTTCGCCAACGACCAGAAGAACGGCGGCAATGCGCTGCGCCTGAACTACGCCAGCCCCCTGCTGGGCGGCCAGATCGACCTGACCGCGCTCTACGGGGTCAACGACTTCGAGAACTGGAGCCTGCAGACCTCGCCCGCCGCGCATCGCGAGGCGCGATATCGGGAAGACGGCGAGAACGGCGAAGTCGGCGCGGTCTTCACCCGGGCGCTGAACAGCCGCCTGAACGCCGAGGCGCGCTTCATCCACGAGTTCAGCGACGTCACCGGCGTCTCGACCAACCGCACCAACCTGTCGGGCGTCGACAGTCCCGAGCAGCGCTTCGAGTCGGACAGCAAGGCGTCCGAGACCATTCTGCGGGGCCTGGTCCGCTTCGAGCAGTCGTCCCGGCTGACCTGGGAATTCGGCGGCGAGGTCGCTTACAACATGCTGGAGACGCAGCAGGCCTTCAGCGTCGGCGGCGCCCCGGTTCCCCTGCCCTCCGCCTCGGTGAAGGTCGAGGAAACGCGCGGCGAGCTCTTCGGCAGAAGCACCTGGCGGGTGGGTGACAACCTCTCCGTCGAAAGCGGCCTGCGCCTGGAAACCTCGACCATCAGCCAGTCGGGCGACGCGGACATGGAGAAGAGCTTCTCCTTCATCAAACCGCGCCTGCTGGCGACCTGGACCCCCTGGGCCAACAACCAGTTCCGCGTGCGCTTCGAGCGCGAAGTCGGACAGCTGGACTTCAACGACTTCGCCGCCTCGGCCGAACTGCAAAACGAGAATGTCCTGGGCGGCAACATCGACCTGGAGCCCGAGCAGCGCTGGATCAGCGAACTGGCCTACGAAGGCCGCTTCTGGGGCGACGGCGTCGTCAGCGTCACCTTGCGGCGGGACCAGATCAGCGACGCCATCGACGTCATCCCGCTGGAGGCCGGCCTGTCGGCCACTGGCAACATCGGTGAAGGCACGCTCGACCGGCTGTCGGTGAACATCCAGGTCCCGTTGGACCGCTTCGGCTTCCGCGGCGGCCGGGTCAGCGCTCGCAACACCTGGAACAACACCGAGGTGAAGGACCCGACCACCGGCAAGACCCGCCCGATTTCCGACGTTCCCAGAACCCACGCGGTGATCATCGTCGCCCAGGACATCAAGCCGTGGAACCTGCAGTGGAGCGCCGCCTGGGTCCCGCTCCTGGGCCGGACGAGCTACGACCCCGATGTCCGGTTCTCGTGGCGAGGCCGCGACTTCTTCGAGGGCTGGGTCGAGTACAAGCCGACCCCCACGCTCGCGATCCGCGCCCAGGTCAATCTCTGGGACGACTACCGCCAGACGCGGGTCGCCTACGGTGATCGCCAGACCCGGCCGGTCGCCTATGTGGAAACCCGCGACATCGATCCGCGGACCTTCTACTCGCTGCGTCTTCGCAAGACGTTCTGAGGTCGGGGCGCAATCCGCCCCGACGCCGCCCCTACCCCACTGATCCCAGCTCTGCGGGCGAGTATTTCTCGCGCATCGTCACCAGTTCTTCCGCCGCCGTGGGGTGCACCGCGCAGGTGCTGTCCCACTGCTGCTTGGTGACGCCCATCTTCACGGCGATGGCGGCCATCTGGATCATTTCGGGGGCGTCGGGACCGACGATGTGGACGCCGAGAATCTTCTGGTCGTCAGGCTTGACCAGCAGCTTCATCAGGGTCCGCTCCTCGCCGCCGTAGAAGGCCATCTTCATCGGACGGAAGACGGTGCGGTAGACGTCGATCGGGCCGTGCAGCTTGCGGGCCTCGGCCTCGCCGATGCCGACCGTGCCGATCGGCGGCTGCGAGAAGACGGCGGTGGCGACCATGTCGTGGTCGAAGGTCGTCGGGTTGTTCTTGAACTCGGTCTCGGCGAAGGCGGCGCCTTCGCGGATGGCGACCGGGGTCAGGTTGATGCGGTCGGTGACGTCGCCGACAGCCCAGATGTTGTCGACGTTGGTCTTGGAATACTTGTCGACCTTGATGGCGCCCTTGTCGTCGAGGGCGACGCCGGCTGTCTCCAGGCCCAGGCCTTCGACATAGGGCTCGCGGCCGGTGGCCCACAGCACCTGCTCGGTGGTGAACTTGAGGCCGTTGTTGAGCTTGCTGACAATGCCGTCGGCGGTCTTCTCGAGACTCTCGTGCGAGCAGCCGAGGACGACACGGATGCCCTTGCGCTCGAGCTCGCCGGCCAGGTGGCTGCGGACGTCGTCGTCGAAGCCACGCAGGATGTTGGGGCCGCGATAGAGCAGCGTCACCTTGCTGCCGAGGCCCGCGAAGATGCCGGCGAACTCGACCGCGATGTAGCCGCCGCCGACGACCAGAATGCTCTCCGGCAGCTTGTCGAGGTGGAAGGCCTCGTTGGAGGTGATGCCAAGCTCGTGTCCGGGGACCTCCGTCGGCGTGACCACGCGGCCGCCGGTGGCGATCAGAATCTTGTCGGCGGTGTAGGTCTGGCCGCCGTTGACCATCTGAACGGTGTGGGCGTCGGTGAGCACGGCGCGGTCGTGAGCCAGCTCGGCCCCGGCCTTCTGCAGGTTGGTGACGTAGATGCCCGACAGCCGGGCGATCTCGATGTCGTTGGACTCGGTGAAGGCGTTCCAGTCGAAGGTCGGCTCCTCGACCTTCCAGCCGAAGCCGCGCGCGGACTTCACCTGGCTCGAGAACTCGCTGGCGTAGACCATGAACTTCTTGGGCACACAGCCGCGGACCACGCAGGTGCCGCCGACGCGATGCTCCTCTGCGACCCCGACCTTGGCGCCGGTCATGGCCGCCAGCCTTGCGGCGCGGACCCCGCCGGAACCGGCGCCGATGACGAAGAGGTCGTAGTCGTACTTGGCCATCGGGGGCTCCGGATCAGTCGGTCGGGTCAGCTTATGTAGGGTCTCAGGGCTGCAGGCGCAGGATGCCGTCGTCGGTTCCGATCAGCGCCTCGTCGGCGAGGTCGAGGAACAGGCCGTGGTCGACGACCCCGGTGACGGTCTTGAGCGCGTCAGCGAGAGCGGCCGGCTCGGCGATCTTGCCCGAGGCCATGTCGTAGATAACGTTGCCGCCGTCCGTGACGACCACGCCGCGATCGGCCATGCGCAGCCGGGGCGGCGGCAGCTCGAACTCGGCGGCGATGTCGGCCAGACGGCGGCCCGTGTGCGGATGGCCGAAGCGGACCACCTCGATCGGCAGCGGGAACTTGCCCAGCGCCTTCACGTGCTTGGCGGCGTCGGCGATGACCACGCAGCGCTTGCTCGCCTCCCAGACCAGCTTCTCGCGCAGCAGCGCCGCGCCGCCGCCCTTGATCAGCGACAGGCCGGGGCCGATCTCGTCGGCGCCGTCGACGGTCAGGTCGATCGACCTGACGTCGTCCAGCGCGGTCAGGGCGATGCCGAGCTCGCGGGCGAGGTTGGCGGTGGCTTCCGAGGTCGGGACGCCGCGAATGTCGAGGTTTCGCGCGGCCAGGGCCTTCACGAACCAGGCGGCGGTGGAGCCGGTGCCGAGGCCGACGACCATGCCGGCCTCGACCAGTTCGGCGGCGGCCTCGCCGGAGATGCGTTTCTGGTCGTCGGCGGTCATGGCGATCCCGGCAGCTGATTGTCGGCGTTCTTTAACACCTGATCGCGATCACGGAAGCCGCAACGCCCACTGCCGTCGGCGCGCCGACTCGCGGCAGAGGGGTCGTGCCATCGCACCGTCATAGATCCAGCCTATGCAGAGCGGTGATTAAATCAATTTTCTTTATCCCCGCCGAGCCGGTACTCACCAGGCCTCGGCATAACCGGAGCACGACATGTCCCTGATCAACACCACCATCAAACCCTTCACGACCCAGGCCTTCAAGGAAGGCAAGTTCATCGAGGTCAGCGACAGCGACCTGAAGGGCAAATGGTCGGTGGTCTTCTTCTACCCGGCCGACTTCACCTTCGTCTGCCCGACCGAGCTGGAAGACCTGGCCGACAACTACGACGCGTTCCAGAAGCTGGGCGTCGAGATCTACTCCGTCTCGACCGACACCCACTTCTCGCACAAGGCCTGGCACGACACCTCGCCCGCCATCGGCAAGATCAAGTACACCATGCTCGGCGACGCCGCCGGCGTGATCACCAACAACTTCGGCGTGATGCGCGAAGGCCAGGGCCTGGCTGACCGCGGCACCTTCCTGGTCGACCCGGACGGCGTCATCCAGTTCACCGAAGTGACCGCCGAAGGCATCGGCCGCAACGCCGCCGAGCTGCTGCGCAAGGTCAAGGCCGCCCAGTATGTGGCCTCGCACCCGGGCGAAGTCTGCCCGGCCAAGTGGGAAGAAGGCGAGAAGACCCTCGCGCCGTCCCTCGACCTCGTCGGCAAGATCTAACCACGCCTGACCAAGGCCGGCGCCGCTCATCGGAGCGGCGCCGGTTCCTCCCCCCAGTTCTTCCGCCCCCACGGAGCCGACATGTTGGACGACGCCCTCAAGACCCAGCTGACCGCCTATCTCACCAACCTGCGCGAGCCGATCGAGCTCGTCGCCTCGCTCGGCGAGGACGCGGGGTCCAAGGAGATGCTGGCGCTGCTGGAAGACGTGGCGTCCGCGTCCGACAAGGTCAGCCTGAACCTGGCCGGCGCCGACGAGCGCAAGCCGTCCTTCGCCATCACCCGCGCGGCGGGCGACGCGCAGGTGCGCTTCGCCGGCCTGCCGCTGGGCCACGAGTTCACCTCGCTGGTGCTGGCGCTGCTGCACGTCGGCGGCCACCCGCCGAAGATCGACGCCGACGCCATCGCCCAGATCAAGGCGCTGGACGGCCCGTTCCGCTTCGAGACCTACTTCTCGCAGTCTTGCCAGAACTGCCCCGACGTGGTGCAGGCGCTGAACACCATGAGCGCCCTGAACCCGAACATCAGCCACGTCGCCATCGACGGCGCCCTGTTCCAGGCCGAGGTCGAGGCGCGCCAGGTGATGGCCGTGCCGACCATCCTGCTGAACGGCGAGCCGTTCGGCCAGGGCCGCATGACCGTCGAGCAGATCCTCGGCAAGCTCGACACCGGCGCCGCCGCGCGTGACGCCGAGAAGATCAAGGCCAAGGACGCCTACGAGGTCCTGATCATCGGCGGCGGCCCGGCCGGCGCCGCGGCGGCCATCTACGCGGCCCGCAAGGGCATCCGCACCGGCCTCGCGGCCGAGCGCTTCGGCGGCCAGGTGCTCGACACCATGGCCATCGAGAACTTCATCTCGGTGCCGCACACCGAGGGACCCAAGCTGGTCTCCGGCCTCGAGCAGCACGTGAAGGACTACGACGTCGACGTCATGAACGTGCAGCTGGCCCGCAAGCTGATCCCGGCCCGGACCGAGGGCGGCCTGATCGAGGTCGAGCTCGAGAACGGCGCCAGCCTGAAGTCGCGCACCGTGATCCTGGCCACCGGCGCCCGCTGGCGGCAGATGGGCGTGCCCGGCGAGGACCAGTACCGCAACAAGGGCGTGGCCTACTGCCCGCACTGCGACGGCCCGCTGTTCAAGGGCAAGCGCGTGGCGGTGATCGGCGGCGGCAACAGCGGCGTCGAGGCGGCCATCGACCTGGCCGGTATCGTCGCTCACGTGACCCTGATCGAGTTCGACAGCCAGCTGCGCGCCGACGCGGTGCTGCAGCGCAGGCTGGCCAGCCTGCCCAACGTGCGCATCGTCACCTCCGCCCTGACCACCGAGGTCCATGGCGATGGCGCCAGGGTCACCGGCCTGAGCTACAAGGATCGCAACAGCGACGAGCATCACGACGTCGACCTGGAAGGCGTGTTCGTCCAGATCGGCCTGGTGCCCAACACCGAGTGGCTGAAGGACTCGGTCGCCCTCTCGCCGCGCGGCGAGATCGAGACCGACCATCGCGGCGCCACCTCGATCCCCGGCGTGTTCGCCGCCGGCGACGTGACGACGACGCCCTACAAGCAGATCGTCATCGCCATGGGCGAAGGCTCCAAGGCGGCGCTGTCGGCCTTCGACTACCTGATCAGGTTGCCGACCGAGGTCGCGGCGCAGGAAGCGGCCTAGTCGGCCAGTCGGGAGCGGGTCAGCATCAGCATGCTGACCCCGCCCAGGCCCGACACCGTCAGGATGTTGAGGTCGTTGGCGGCAAGCGCGGCCTTCATCGCCGGCTTGTCGTCGAAGGACAGGGCCTTGCGCCCGCCCTCCTGACGCCAGGCGTGAAAGCCGACGCCCATGACGCTGCGCGCCGCCGGCACAGCGGCCCATTTACGACCGGCAGCGAGACCCGCCTCGTCCTTCCCCTTGACGCCCACACCGCAGGCCACCGCCTTCGAGGCCGGCAGCCCATCCCGCGCCTTGCCGTCGACCCGGCCCACGACCACGAAGAACTCACGGCCACCGACCGTCTTCTCCCAGGCCTTCACATCCTTCATGTCACCCAGCTTCGGCGTCTTCTTCGCGGGAGCGAAGCCTTGCGCGGTCGCGCGCGTGGCCACGCCGCCGGGCTCGAAGCCTGGCGCGCATATGGAGCGGAAGACGCCGATCAGGCTGGCGTCGTCGGCGACGGCGGGCGAGCCGATCAGAGCGACGGACGCTGAGAGGATCAGGATCGGGCGCATGGCGACCGCGATTAGCCCTTCGCCTTCTTCGCCGCCTTCATCGCTCGGAAGCGTGCGGCCCAGCCGGGCTTCTCGATCTGGGGGCCGCGTTCGATGACCAGCGCGTCCTCGGCGACGCTCTTGGTGATGACGCCGCCGGATCCGGTGTAGGCGCCGGCGCCGATGGTGATCGGGGCGACCAGCGAGCTGTTGGAGCCGACGAAGGCGCCCTCGCCGACATGGGTCTCGAACTTGTCGAAGCCGTCGTAGTTGCAGAAGATCGTGCCGGCGCCGATGTTGGCCTTCGCGCCGATGGTGCCGTCGCCGAGATAGGACAGGTGGTTGGCCTTGGCGCCTTTGCCGACCTTGACCTTCTTGACCTCGACGAAGTTGCCGATGTGGGCGTCCTCGCCGATGTCGGCCCCCGGGCGCAGGCGGGCGTAGGGGCCGACGATGGCCCCCGGCCGCACGATGGCGCCCTCCAGATGGCTGAAGGCGCGGATGGTCGCGCCGCTCTCGACGACGACGCCGGGGCCGAAGACCAGGTTTGGCTCCAGCACCGCACCGCCGGCGATCTGCGTGTCCCAGCTCAGGAACACCGTCTCCGGCGCGGTCATGGTGACGCCCTCGGCCAGCAGGGCGGCGCGGGCGCGCTCCTGCCACAGGCGTTCGGCGCGGGCGACGCCGGCCTGGTCGTCCGCGCCCATCACGGCGGTCTCGGAGGCGAAGGCGACGCCCACCCGCTTGCCGGCCGCGTTGGCGATGCCGACGATCGAGGTGATGTAGTACTCGGCCTTGACGTTGTCGTTGTCGACGGCCGCCAGCCAGTCGAACAGCGGCCCGGCCGGGGCGGCGAGGATGCCGCTGTAGCAGGCGCGGACGGCCTTCTCCTCAAGGTTGGCGTCGCGCGCCTCGACAATGCGCAGCAGGCGGCCGTCGGCGTCCTGGATCATGCGGCCGTACAGCGCCGGATCGGCCGCTTCGAAGGCCAACATCACCAGGTCGTCGCCGGCGGCGCGCGCCTCGAATACCGGAGCGATGTCGGCCTGCGTCAGCAGCGGACAGTCGGCGTTGACCACCAGCACGTCGCCGTCGAAGCCCGCCAGCGCGTCCTTGGCGCAGAGCACGGCGTGGGCCGTGCCCAGCGGCGGGTCCTGGATGGCCACGGCGGCCTCGCCCAGGCGCTTGCTCACATGCGCGGCGACGGCCGGGCTGTGGGTCCCGCAGACCACCACCACCCGCTCGCAACCGGCGGCCTGCACCGCGTCGATGGCGCGGTCGAGCATGGTCCGGCCGCCCACCTTGTGGAGCACCTTCGGCGTGGGCGACTTCATCCGGGTGCCCTGGCCGGCGGCCATGATCACGGCGGCGCGTGCGGTCATGAGTTCGACTCTTCGAGAGATTGCATCGGTGACCGCTTTAGCCGAAAGGCCTGAGCAATGCATGACCTGAGCAAAGATCTCCCCCAGGACCTGGGCGGCTGGACCGTCGCCTTCGACCTCGACGGCACGCTCGTCGACACAGCGCCGGATCTCATCGCCGCGCTGAACGTGGTGCTGGTCGAGCAGGGCATGGCTCCCGCGTCGATCGCGTCCGTGCGACTGCTGGTCGGCCACGGCATACGCGGCATGCTGCAGCGGGCCTATGACCTGGCGGGGGTGGCAATCACCCCGGCGGAGATCGAGGCGCTGATGCCCCGGCTGCTCGCAATCTACACCGACCGCATCGCCCTGGAGAGCCGGCCCTTCCCCGGCTGCCTCGACGCCCTGGCGGCGCTGCGGTCCCGCGGAGCGAAGCTGGCCGTCTGCACCAACAAGGCCATCGCGCTCACGCGGGCGCTGCTGGCCGAGCTTGACCTCACCGATCGCTTCGACGCGCTCATCGGCGGCGACGAACTGCCCGCGAAAAAACCCGACCCCACGATGTTGCTGGAGGTGATCCGGCGCGCGGGCGGCGATCCGGCCAAGGCTGTGATGGTCGGCGACGCCTCGCCAGATGTCGGCGCCGCGAAGGCGGCCGGCGTGCCCTGCATCGTCCTCACCTTCGGCTACAACGATGCGCCCGCCGCCGAGCTGGGCGGCGATCTGCTGATCGACAGCTACGACGCCCTGGCGGACGCGATCTCGAGCATCGCGGCGTCTTGCCGACCGCAGCCCGAGTCGCTATAGACCCGGCCCTTCCCGGGCCCACAGCCCGGCAGCGGATGCGTAGCTCAGCGGGAGAGCACCTCGTTCACACCGAGGGGGTCACAGGTTCAATCCCTGTCGCATCCACCATCCTCCTTCTTCTCAGGGTTGGCCCATGCGCATCCACTTCATCGGCATCGCCGGCGCGGGGATGAGCGCGGTCGCGTTGATGATGCGGGATGCCGGCCATGTGGTCAGCGGCTCCGACGAAGAGGCCTTCCCGCCGGTCAGCACCTACCTCGAGACTCTGGGCATACCGTTCGCGCGGACCTTCGACGCCGCCAACGTCAGCGAGGACGTCGACCTGGTCGTGCTGGGCGGCAGCGCGCGTCTGCATGGCGACACGAACCCCGAATACGCCGAGGCCACGCGGCGGGGCCTGCGCATGATCGGCTTCCCGCACCTGATCGCCGAACAGACGGAAGGTCGCGAGTGCACCATCGTCGCCGGCAGCTTCGGCAAGTCGACCTGCACCGCCCTGCTCGCCCACATCTTGCGCCATGCCGGCAAGGACCCCGGCTACATGATCGGCGCGATCCCCGCGGGGCGCTCGCCCACCGGGGCCTGGGGCGTCGGCGACATGATCATCGAGGGCGACGAGTACATCGTCAGCCAGACCGACCGCCGCTCCAAGTTCATGCTCTACACCCCGGCGCACCTGCTGGTGACATCGCTGGTCCACGACCATCTCAACGTCTTCCCGACCTTCGAGAGCTACGAGGCGCCGTTCGTCGAGCTGCTGAAGATGACCCCGGCCGACGGGACGGTGCTGCTGAAAGACTCGCCGGAGCTGCGGGCGGTGGCGCATCATTTCGCGGGCACGCCGGTCTGGTACGACGAAGAGCCCTGCGACAGCTGGTACAGCGAGGACGTCAGCTTCGGCGAGATCTCGACCTTCACCCTGGTCGCGCCGGATGGCCGTCGGATCGGCATCGAGACCGTGCTGCTGGGCGCCCACAACGTCGAGAACCTGGTCGGGGTCGCCGCCTATCTGCTCGAGCGCGAACTGGTCACCGAGGACGAGCTCAAGGCGGGCATCGCCTCGTTCCAGGGCATCCGGCGGCGGCTGGACCGGCTGACCGTGACCTCGCGCGTGCCGGTGATCGAGGGCTTCGGTTCGTCCTACGAGAAGGCGCGCTCGGCGATCGACGCGGTGCGGCTGCACTTCCCGGAGCGGCGGCTGATCGTGGTGTTCGAGCCGCACACCTTCAGCTGGCGCAACCGTGAGGGCCTGGGCTGGTACGACACCGTGTTCGCGGGCTCGGACCGGGTGATCGTGATCCCGCCGCCCGAGACCGGCGCCGGCAGCCACGCCCAGCTGACCCACGAGGAAATCCTGCAGCGCATCGCCGCCGCGGGGGTCACCGCCTGGGGCGCGACCACGCCGTCGGAGGTCGAGAGCCTGCTCACCGACCTGACCGGCGACGAGGTGCTGCTGCTGCTGTCGTCCGGCCCGCTGCTCGGCCTGCCCGCGACCCTGCCGCCGCTGTTCGATCGGCTGTACGGCGCCTAGTCCGGCGTGACCTCCAGGGCCGGCTCGGGGGCCACCCGGTCGGCGGCCTTGATCTTCGTCTCACAGGGCTTGGCATAGGGCGTAATCGAGAAGCGACGACCGGCGATCTCCAGATCGTCCCACCGCGGCGCCGATGCCTTCAATGGACCGTCGCGGAACAGCTTGGCGATGTCACTCCCGTCCGTGCATTCGCCGATGGCGTAGGTCCCGGCGCCCGTCCACTTGTCGTCCGGCGAGACGGTGTAGGCGAAGGCGCGCCCCCACTGGGTCAGCAGGATTTCCTCGCGGCCGTCGCGGTTCAGGTCGACGAAGGCGGCGTCGCAGCGCCGGGCGGTCGTGCAGACCGGACGGTCACCCCCGGCATTCTCCAGACTCGCCGTCAGGAACGACCCCGGCAGGGTGCGGCCCTTGGGCCAGACGTCGATCGCCGCGGCGGTCATGGCCTCAGGCTTGCGACGATCTATCCAGCGCTCGTTCTTGTCCCTGGCGAGCGCTTCGCTTGCACGCTTGCCGACCTCGCCCCCCTTCGACTTGAGCGTCAGCAGCGCCTCCCGCCCGTAACGCTGTCCGTCGAAGCGCAGGAAGGCGTAGTCGAACTTTTCAGGCGTCACCTTGCCGGCGGCCAAACGAGCGACCTGGTCGTTGACCGACAGCCGGGCGGGATCGGCGATCGGGCTGAACATCACCAGCAGGACCGCCAGGATCAGGAAGGCCGCGGTGACGTTGGTGGCCTCGACCCGGCGCAACCAGCGTCCAAGGCGCAGGGCCGCCCAGGCGTAGCCGACCGCATAGACCGTCCCGACCAGGGCGCAGGCGGCGCCGACGATGCGGTCCGGCGTCAGGCCGTGCTGGCCGATACGCAGCCACAGGGCGTAGATCGACAAGGCCACCAGTGGGACCAGCAGCAGCCCGCCCAGCCGGCCGGCGAAGCGCAGCACCGGCGGCACCACCCCATCCGGCTCGCCGTCCTGGTAGGCGGCGTTCATCAGCACGATCAGCACCGCGGCGGCGCTGAGCAGGATGCCGGCGGCGCTGCGGGTCTCCCACAACGGCTGCAGGCCGGTGAACGGCAAGGTCAGCAGGAAGGCCGCCGCCAGCAGCGCCAGCACCGGCAGCAGCCACGACAGCAGCGTCAGGGCCACGGTGCGGATACCGCGGATCAGCCCGGGCCTGACGTCGGTCAGATGCACGGCGGCGGCGAACATCGCCCCGGTCGCCGGCATGAAGAACCAGGGCTTCTCGATCAGGTCGCCGACGAACTTGACGCCGATCAGGTTGAACAGGGCCGCGCCGAGGAACAGCACGATCCAGAACACCCCCACGAACCCGGCGGACAGCACCAGCTGCACGCCGTGCTTCCAGGCGGTGTCGAAGTAGCGGGGATAGCGGGCCAGCAGCTTGCGCTCGGCGTCGCCGCCCTCGACCAGATGGTGGGCGATGAACAGGCCGGCGGCGGCGAAGGTCATCAGCTGCGGCGAAATCCAGGGGTTCTCCCCCAGATCGCCGCGCCGCACCATGTCGTGCAGGCCGAGCGCGGCCAGCACGGCGGCGGCGAACACCGCCCAGATCGCCAGGGTCCGCGGCCGCAGCTGCGTCAGCCCGCCGAGCAGCACGAAAGGCGCGAACATCGCGATCATCGCCAGTGCGCCGAACAGGCCCGGCGTCGTCGCCGGCCAGACCTTGTCGTCGGCCGCCTCTGTCAGGGCCCACAGGACGACGCCCTGCAGAAATCCGATGGCGATTCGGACGGCGCCGATGCGTCCTGTGACGGCCGGCGACGGCCCAGTTGTGTCGGTCATGGTCGCCCCTCCCGGCGAAACGGAACCTTACCCGCGTGCGAAGCGCTGACAATCGCCCGCGTACGTCCTCAACGCTTTGCGTAGACGGCTCGGCGTGGCAGTTTCATGTCGCTGCCCCTGGAGCCGTCGCCCGCGAATGAGAAAGCCCGCCACCTTCGACCTCCAGCAGGGCGAACACGGCCTGACGGCTGTCCTGTCGGGTGACTGGACGGCCGACAGCTTGGGCGAATCCGGTCCGGGACTGGCGGCCGCGCTGGCCGGCACCCAGGCGGTGACCCTGGACCTCAACAAGGTGCGCCGCTGCGACACCGCCGGCGCCTACGCCATCATCAAGGCCGCCGACGGCCGCGAGAGCGCCGGCAAGCTGATCGCCAAGCCCGAGACCCAGCGCCTGCTGGATCTCGTCGGCCACGCCATCGAGGTCGAACCCAGCCCCCCCGTCATCAAGCGCGAGTGGACCGACCTGTTCGAGCGCACCGGGCGCGGCGTCGTCGATGTCCTGGGCGAGGCGGTGGCGACCTTCGCCTTCATCGGCCAGGTGGTGATGGCCGCCGGCCGCGCCGTCGTGAACCCGGCCAAGGTCCGCTGGGCCCCGATCTTCATCCTCTGCGAGCGTGCGGGCCTCGACGCCCTGCCGATCGTGGCGGTCACCACCTTCTTCATCGGCGCGGTCATCGCGCTGCTCGGCATCAACCTGCTGGCCGAATTCGGGGCCTCGATCTTCGTGGTCGAGCTGATCGGCATCGCCGTGCTGCGCGAGTTCGGCATCGTCATCACCGCCGTGCTGCTCGCAGGCCGCTCCGCCTCGGCCTTCGCCGCCGAGATCGGGGCGATGAAGATGAACCAGGAAATCGACGCCATGCGCGTGATGGGGGTCGATCCGTTCGACGCCCTGGTCCTGCCCCGGTTCATCGCCCTCACCATCATGATCATTCCGCTGACCTTCGTCGCAGACCTCGCCGGTCTGGCCGGCGGCATGCTGGTGACGTGGACGGCGGCGGACCTGTCCCCGACCTTCTTCCTGCAGCGGATCATCGACAACGTCGGCGCCACCCACTTCTGGATCGGCATGGCCAAGGCGCCGGTCATGGCCGCCGTCATCGCCGGCATCGGCTCGCGGCAGGGCATGGAGGTCGGCGGCGACGTCGTCTCGCTCGGCCAGCGCGTCACCGCCGCCGTGGTCCACGCCATCTTCTCGATCATCCTGATCGATGCCGTGTTCGCCCTGATCTACATGGAACTCAAGGTTTGACCGAGAAGCGCGCCATCATCGACGAGGACGGCGACGGCCTGGATGACGAGGCTCCGCCGATCGAGGTCGTCGGCCTGCGCTCGCAGTTCGGCGACACCGTGATCCACGACAACCTCGACCTGACCATCGAGCGCGGCGAAGTGGTCGGCATCGTCGGCGGCTCGGGCACCGGCAAGTCGGTGCTGCTCAACACCATCATCGGTCTCAAGCAGCCGGACGGCGGCTCGGTGAAGGTCTTCGGCCACGACATCGCCGACGCCACCCGCAAGGACTGGCGGGCCATCGAGCGCAGCTGGGGCGTTCTGTTCCAGCAGGGCGCGCTGTTCTCGGCCCTGTCGGTCAAGGACAACGTCGCCGCGCCCATGTTCGAGCACACCAACCTCAGCAAGGCCGAGATCTACGACCTCGCAGAGCTCAAGATCGCGCTCGCCGGCCTGCCGCCGCGCGCCGGCGCGCTCAAGCCTTCCGAACTGTCGGGCGGCATGATCAAGCGCGCCGCCCTCGCCCGGGCCCTGGCGCTGGATCCGCAGCTGCTGTTCCTCGACGAGCCGACCTCCGGCCTCGATCCGATCAGCGCCGCGGCGTTCGACGAACTGATCAAGGACCTGTCCGACAGCCTCGATCTGACCGTGTTCATGATCACGCACGACCTCGACAGCCTGTATACGATCACCGACAAGGTAGCCGTTCTCGCTGACAAACAGGTGGTCGCGAAGGCGCCGGTTCAGGAACTCGAGCGTTCTGATCACCCGTGGATACGGGAATATTTCCTTGGGCCCAGAGGCCGGATGGCGGCGAAATCGCTGAAGGCTACGGGACGGAGCGGCTGAATGGAAAGAAACGCCAACTACGCGCTGGTGGGCATCGCCTCCCTTGTCCTGTTCATAGGGATGGTGGTGTTCGTGTTCTGGCTGGCTCGCGTCCAGTTCAACCGTGACTACGACGTCTACGACATCCTGTTCATCGGACCGGTGCGCGGGCTGTCGGAAGGCGGCGAGGTCCACTTCAACGGCATCAAGGTCGGCGAGGTCACCGACATCAACCTCGACAGCCGCGACCCCAACCGCGTGATCGCCCGCACCCGGCTGGACTCCGACATACCGATCCGTGTCGACTCCTTCGCCACGCTGGAGCCCCAGGGCATCACCGGCGTGAACTACGTCCAGATCACCGCCGGCACGCCGACCAAGCGCCTGCTCAAGGACTCCGTGCCCGACGGCCAGGTCCCGATCATCCAGAGCCAGCGCAGCGCCCTATCCGACCTGCTCCAGGGCGGCGGCACCGTGCTGACCCGCACCATCGAGGCGCTGGACCGTATCAACCGCGTGCTCTCCGACGAGAACGTGCAGACCTTCGGCGCCGCGCTCAGCGACATCCAGGCCGTTACCGCAGAGGCGCGCGAGCGCAAGGGCGTGATCGCCGACCTGCAGAAGGCCGCCCAGGGCGTCGAGACCGCCGCCAACGAGATCGCCGAGCTCAGCCGCTCGACCAAGGGCGTCGTCGACACCGACGGCAAACGCGCCCTGGCCGAACTGGGCGACGCCGCCGATGAGATCAAGGCGGCCGCCAAGGACGTCCGCGGCATGGTCGGCAACCTCGACGGCCCGACCAAGGACTTCGCCACCACCGGCCTGCCGCAGCTGACCCGGGCCATCGTCACCCTGCAGTCGGCGGCCGAATCCCTCGACCGGCTGGTCGGCGAGGTCGAACAGAACCCGCAAGGGGTGGTGGGCAAGGCGCCCGCCAAGGAAGTGGAGGTCCAACCGTGAGCCGTCGTCTCGCCGTCATTACGCTGGCGCTCGTCGCCGTCGGCCTCTCGGGCTGTGTCTCCCTGTTCCCGAAGTCGGATCCGTCGCAGCTGTACCGCTTCGAGGCCACGGTGGCGCAGCGGCCGGAAGGCCAACCCCAGGTCGGCGTCCTCAAGCTGACCAGCGGCTTCGTGCGCGCCGCCGCGGGCGATCGCATCCTGACCGTCAACTCCGGCGGCGAGGTCGCCTACATCGCCCAGACCCGCTGGGTCTCGCCGGCCTCGGTGCTGTTCGACGAGGAAGTCTCCGAGTCCTTCCACAGCGCCGGCCGCGCGCGGCTGGTCAGCCGTGGCGAGGTGACCAAGGCCGCCTTCGCGCTGAAGCTGGACGTGACCGAGTTCGAGGCTGTCTACGACCAGGGATCCAAGGCCGCGCCGCAGATCGTCGTCACCATCCGTGGCGTCCTGACCAACAGCCAGAACCGCAGCATCGTCGGCGACAGGCTCTTCACCGCCAAGATCCGCGCCGGCGACAACCGCGTGGGCGCTATCGTGCCGGCCTTCAACCAGGCTCTGTCCCAGACCCTGACGGAGGTCGTCACCTGGGTGGACGACACCCCGGCGCCGGCGGAGTAGCGCTCTCGGTCTTGCGGCGACGCACTGCGTGGTTCGAGACGCGGCTTCGCCGCTCCTCACCATGACTTGCTCTGAACTCGTCATCCTGAGGAGCGAGCCTCCAGCGAGCGTCTCGAAGGACGCAACGCGCTCACCCCACCCCGAATAGCTCGCGCAGGTAGGGATTCAGCAAGCGCCCCTCTGGATCCAGCTCCCGGCGGACCTCGAGGAAGTCGCCCCAGCGCGGATACAGCGCCGCCAGCCGCGCGCCGCGCAGCGAGTGCAGCTTGCCCCAGTGCGGGCGGCCACCGTGGCGCTGGAAGATCGGCTCGATGCGCTCGAACAGCAGCCTGTAGTCGTCCTTGTAGTGGGCGTGGACGGCGATGGAGCCCCGCGCCCCGCCCTGGAACGGCGACAGCCACGCATCGTCGGGCGCGATGCGGCGCACCTCGATCGGGAAGAAGACGTCGGGCCGCTCGACCTCGATGACGGCGACCACTTCCTTGAGCACCTTGAGGTGAACCTCGGCCGGCAGGTGGTACTCCATCTCGTTGAAGCGCACCGGCCGTTCGGTGGAGAGCAGCTTCCAGCCCTCGTCGACGGCGACTTCGGGATCGATCCCGCCCAGCAGCGTCTTCGCCGCCGCCTTGCGCATCCCGGCCGAGAAGCCGAGCAGGTTGCGCAGGGTCTTCAACGCATCGAGCAGCACCGTGTCCTGGTCCGGGCCGCGCGCCCGAGCCGGTTCGTTGGTCTCGTCGTGGCTGATGTTGGCGGCAAGACCGGTGAACGGCACCGCGTAGAACTCGAAGTTTCGGTGTGCCTTCCAGCGTTCCTCGGCCTTGGCCAACGACTCCTCGAACGGCTCGACCCAGACCGTGCGACGCAGACGGCGGTTGGGCGTGGTCGTGAGCTTGACGCGGGTGATGACACCGAGCGCGCCCAGGGAAACCTTCGCCGCTTCAAACACATCGGCCCGGATGCTCGGGTCCGCCGCGATCACCTGCCCGCCGGCGGTGACCAGCGTCAGAGCCGTGACGTCGCCGTGCATGGCCTTCAAGCCCACGCCCGTGCCGTGGGTGGCGGTACCGAGCGCGCCGCCCAGCGACTGCTTGTTGATGTCGGGCAGGTTGGCCATCGCCCTGCCCTTCGCGGCCAGCGCTGGACCAAGCGCGCCCAGCCGCGTGCCGGCCCAAACCGTGGGACTGTCGCCGTCCCAGCTGTCGATGCCGCTCATGGCGTCCAGCGTAAGAAGCGCGCCGGAAGTCGGGATCAGCGGCGTGAAGCTGTGGCCAGAGCCGACGACGCGCACCGGCGCGGTCGCGGTCCTGATCATCGCCGCCAGTTCGCCCTCGTCCTTCGGCGCCAGGCGTTGTGCTGGATAGCTGTGCTGGATGCCCGACCAGTTGCGCCACAGCACCTTGCCGTCCTGCGTGGACGCCGGCGCCGGCGGCTCGGGCTTGTCGCGATTGGCCACGCCCACGGCGACAGCCCCGCCGCCGACCACGGCCAGACTGGTTCCGCCGGCGATCAGCGCCGTCCGCCTGGAAATCATGAAAGCCCCCGCCCCTTTAGTCCGCGGAGTCTTCGCGCCCCGCCATGAACCGTATCAGGGCCTTGAAATCGTCCGGCGTGCAAGACGCGCACTGGCCGCCGGCGGGCATGGCGTTGAAGCCCTGGATGGTGCGGTCGAGCAGCACCTGTTCGCCCTGCTTCCAGCGCACGTCCCAGGCCTTGCGATCGTGCACGCCCGGCGCGCCGGTGTCGGCGATGGCGTGGCAGGCCTTGCAGGACGTTTCGTACAGCCCGGCCAGCCGCACATCGGCGGGCATGATCTTGAGGGCCTGCTCCTGGGTCGGCGGCGGCGGGATGGAAGGACCGCAGGCGGTAAGGGTCAGTGCAGCGGCGATGGCGCTGACGCGCTTTGCGTGGTTCGAGACGCGGCCCGAGAGCCGCTCCTCACCATGACAAATGTTTTTGTCACCTACTGAATTCGTCATCCTGAGGAGCGCGAAGCGCGCCTCGAAGGACGCACAGCTGTTATGCCGCCCCATCCCCTACCCCTCGACGCCGTGGATCCGCTTGGCCGCGGTCAGCGTGTTCTGCAGCAGGCAGGCGATGGTCATCGGCCCGACGCCGCCGGGCACCGGCGTCACGGCGCCGGCGACCGCCAGCGCTTCCTTGAAGTCGACGTCGCCGACGATGCGGGTCTTGCCCTGGGCGGCCTTCTCGGGGTCCAGCGACGGCAGGCGGGTGATGCCGACGTCGATGACCACTGCGCCCGGCTTGATCCAGTCGCCCTTGACCATCTCGGCGCGGCCCACGGCGGCGACGAGGATGTCCGCCTCGCGGCAGACGCCGGGCAGGTCGACGGTGCGGCTGTGGGCGATGGTGACCGTGCAGTCGGCGGCCAGCAGCAGCTGCGCCATCGGCTTTCCCATCAGGTTCGAGCGGCCGACCACCACCGCGCGCTTGCCGCGCAGGTCGCCGCCGAGGGCGTCGCGGATCAGCATCATGCAGCCGACCGGGGTACAGGCGGTCAGGGCCGGCAGGCCGCTGGCAAGACGGCCGGCGTTGGTGACGGTCAGGCCGTCGACGTCCTTGTCCGGCGAGATGCGGGCGACGATGCGGTCCTGGCTCAGATGATCCGGAACCGGGAACTGCACGAGGATGCCGTGGATCCTGTCGTCGGCGTTCAGCTTGTCCACGACCGCGAACAGGTCCGCCTCGGAGGTGTCGGCGGCCAGCCGATGGGTCTCGGAGTACATCCCCGCCGCTTCGGTTTGCTCGCCCTTGTTGCGGACGTAGACCTGACTGGCCGGATCCTCGCCGACCAGCACCACGGCCAGGCCCGGGGTGACGCCGTGCGCGGCCTTCAGGGCGACGACCTCCGCACCCACCTTGTCCCGCAGCCCGGCCGCGAAAGCCTTGCCGTCGATGATGGTCGCGTCAGCCATTGTGGTCTCCCGGAATTCGCGCCCGCCGTACCCGTTCGACCGGCTTTGCGCAATCACGCCTGCCTGTGCTTCCGGGCGCGGCGTGATATGCGGGGAGCATGGCCCCTTCCTCCCGCCCCAATCGCGCCGACGTCGTGCTGGTCGGCGGCGGGCTGGCCAACGGGCTGATCGCGCTGCGACTCCGGGCCCTGCGGCCCGACCTCAAGGTGGTCGTCGTCGAACGCGGCGAGACCCTCGGCGGCGCACATACCTGGAGCCATTTCGCCAGCGATGTCAGCGGCGAGATCGACGCCTGGCTCGCGCCCCTGATCGTGCATCGCTGGGCCGGCTACGCGGTCCGCTTCCCTGGCTTCCGGCGTGAGTTGAGCACCGAGTACCGGGCAGTGACCTCCGACCGCTTTCACGAGGTCGTTTCGGCGGCTTTGGGCGAGGACGCCTGGACCGGCATCGGCGTCGAGGCTGTGGAGGCCGACCGCGTCACCCTGTCCGACGGACGCGTGCTGGAAGCGCCCTGCGTCATCGACGGCCGCGGCCCGCGCCGCAGCGACGCCCTGGTGCTGGGCTGGCAGAAGTTCGTCGGGCTGGAAGTCGAGCTGACCGCGCCGCACGGCCTGGCCCGTCCGATCGTCATGGACGCCACCGTCGACCAGCTCGACGGATATCGCTTCCTCTACAGTCTGCCGTTCTCGCCGACACGGCTGCTGATCGAGGACACCCGCTACAGCGACGCCGACCGGCTCGATCGCGAGACCCTGAAGGCCGACATCGCCGCCTATGCCGCGTCGCAGGGCTGGACCATCGCCGAGATCGTGCGCGAGGAGGTCGGCATCCTGCCGATCGCCCTGGCCGGCGACATCGACGCCTACTGGCGCGAGAGCCTGCTGCCCGAGGTCGGCCTGCGCGCGGCGCTGTTTCAGCCGATCACCGGCTACAGCCTGCCCGACGCTGCCCGGATGGCCGACGAGATCGCCGCCTTGCCGAACCTGACCACCGCAAGCGTCCGAGCGTGCGTCGAGGCGCGGTCGAAGCAGCGCTGGGGCGAGCGGGCCTACTACCGTCTGCTCAACCGCATGCTGTTCAAGGCCGCCGAGCCGACCAGACGCCATATCGTGCTCGGCCGCTTCTACCGCCTGGCCCAGCCGCTGGTGGAACGGTTCTACGCCGCGCGGATCACGCTGGCGGACAAGGCCCGCATCCTGATAGGCAAACCGCCTGTGCCGGTCGGCGCGGCGATGGCGGTTCTTTCCGAACGGTCGGTATTTCCAGAAGGCGTTCGAGAATGAGCAAGCCGCGCGTCGCGGTCATCGGGTCGGGCTTCGGCGGCCTGGCGCTGGCCATCCGCCTGCAGTCGGCCGGGTTCGACACGACCGTCTTCGAGGGCCGCGACAAGCCCGGCGGCCGCGCCTACGTCTGGCATGAGCAGGGTTTCACCTTCGACGCCGGTCCGACCGTGGTCACCGACCCGGCCTGCCTGGAGGAGCTGTTCGCGCTTTCCGGCCGCAAGCTCAGCGACTACGCCGAGCTGATCAGCGTCGATCCCTTCTACCGGCTGTGCTGGGAAGACGGCCACGTCTTCGACTACGTCAACGATCAGGCTCGGCTCGACGAGCAGATCGCGGCCAGAAACCCAGCCGACGTCGAGGGTTACCGCAGGTTCCTCGCCTATTCCGAGGAGCTGTTCCAGGAAGGCTACGTCAAGCTCGGCCACGTGCCGTTCCTCGACTTCAAGAGCATGATCGCCGCCGCGCCGCAGCTGGTGAAGCTGCAGGCGTACCGTAGCGTCTACGCCAAGGTCTGCTCGTTCGTGCAGGATGAGCACCTGCGCCAGGCGCTGTCGTTCCACACCCTTCTGGTCGGCGGCAGCCCGTTCGCGGCCTCCTCGATCTACGGCCTGATCCACGCGCTGGAGCGGCGCGGCGGAGTCTGGTTCCCGCGCGGCGGCACCCATGCGCTGATCACCGCGATGGTCACGCTGTTCAAGGAACTGGGCGGCCAGATCCGGCTCTCGACACCGGTGGAAGCCATCACCACGCAGGGCAAGGCCGTCACCGGCCTGCGCCTGCCCGACGGGACCACCGAGACCTTCGACGCCGTCGCCTCCAACGCCGACATCCAGCACACCTACGAGAAGCTGCTCGGCGGCCATCCGCGCGGACGCTCGGAAGGCAAGCGGCTGAAGGGCGCGCGCTGGAGCCCGTCGCTGTTCGTGCTGCACTTCGGGCTGAAAGCGACCCACCCCGAGATCCGCCACCACAGCATCCTGTTCGCCTCGCGCTACAAGGGCCTGATCGACGAGATCTATTCCAAGCCCAGCCTGCCCGAAGACTTCTCGATCTACCTGCACGCCCCCTGCGCCACCGATCCGGGCCAGGCGCCGGAGGGCTGTTCAACCTACTACGCCCTGTCGCCCGTGCCGCATCTCGGAACGGCCGACATCGACTGGGCGGTCGAGGGGCCGAAGTACCGCGACCGCATCCTCGACTATCTGGAGGCGCGCTACATCCCCAACCTGCGCCGCGATCTGGTCGTCGACCGCATCTTCACCCCGGCCGACTTCAAGGGCGAGCTGAACGCCTTCCAGGGCTCGGCCTTCTCGCTGGAGCCGATCCTGACCCAGAGCGCCTGGTTCCGGACCCACAACCGCGACGACGTCATCTCCAACATGTATTTCGTCGGCGCCGGCACCCATCCGGGCGCAGGCATCCCGGGCGTCGTCGGCTCGGCCAAGGCGACGGCGGGGCTGATGATCGAGGACCTGCTGCCGTGACGGACCTCGTCGCGACCAGCCGCGAGACCATCCAGAAGGGGTCGCAGAGCTTCGCCGCCGCCGCCGCCCTGTTCGACCCGCAGACCCGCGCCGACGCGGAGATGCTCTACGCGTGGTGCCGGCACTGCGACGACGTCATCGACGGCCAGACGCTTGGCCACGACCGCGAGATGCTGGCGCCGGACGAGGTGCAGCGACGGCTCGAAGGCCTCTACGCCCAGACCCGGTCAGCGCTGGCCGGCGAACCGACCGACGATCCCGCCTTCGCCGCCTTCCGCGAGGTGGCGCGCCGCCGCCAGATCCCCGAACGCTACGCCCTGGAGCTGATCGACGGCTTCGCCATGGACGTGGCCGGACGGCGCTACGAGACGATCGAGGACACCCTCGACTACTGCTGGCACGTGGCCGGGGTGGTCGGGACGATGATGGCCATCGTCATGGGGGTGAAGCCGGGCGACCTCGAAACCCTGCGCCGCGCCCAGGACCTGGGCCTGGCCTTCCAGCTGACCAACATCGCCCGCGACATCATCGAGGATGCCACGAGCGGCCGCGTCTACCTGCCCGCCGACTGGCTGGCGGGCGCGGGCGTGCCGGAGAACGCGGTGGCGGCGCCGGAGCATCGCGCGAAGATCGCGGTCCTGGCCAGGCGCCTGGTCGACGCCGCCGAGCCCTACTACGCCTCGGCCCGATGGGGCCTGCGGTCCCTGCCCTTCCGCTCGGCCTGGGCGGTGGCGGCGGCGGGTCAAGTCTATCGCGAGATCGGCGTGAAGGTGGTGGCGCGTGGCCCGGCCGCCTGGGACACCCGCACCTCGACCAGCAAGGCGGCGAAGCTGCTGCTGGCGCTGGGCGGCGGCGTCGCCGCTGCGCGCGGCGCGACGCTGGATCGCTGGCGCGATGCGCCGGCGCGGCCGGCGTTGTGGAGCAAAATCTGATCCTCTCCCTCTTGGGAGAGGTGGCCTGGCGGAGCCAGGTCGGAGAGGGAGACGCGGCAGCCAACCGGGCGAGCTCGCTCTTCCCTCTCAGTCACCCCTCCGGGGCGACAGCTCTCCCAAGAGGGAGGGCATTAGTCGACGGCTTCCACGCCCCGCGCTTTCAGCTGTTCCTTCAGCTTGCGCACCGGCGGCGCCAGCAGGAAGCCGAACGACACAGCCCCCTCCTTGGTGTGAACGGCGTGGTGGAAGCGGTGGGCCTGGATCAGGCGCTTCCAGTACTCGGACCGGGCCTTCGGCATCGGGAAGCGGCGATGGACCAGCCCGTCGTGGAAGATGAAGTAGATCGCGCCATAGGCGGTGATCCCCAGCCCGACCGGCAGCAGCCAGGTCAGCTCGGTGTTCACCCCCAGCCAGATGCCGACGATGGCCGGCGTGGCGAAGACCACGGCGAACAGGTCGTTGAGCTCGAAAGCGCCCCGGCGCGGCTCGTGGTGGCTCTTGTGCCAAACCCACAGGAAGCCGTGCATGACGTACCGGTGCGTGAACCAGGCGAAGCCTTCCATGAAGGCCAGCGCGCCCAGGAACAGCGCCACGTTGATCAGGATCGAGAGCATTGAACTTTCAGCGGACGAGCCGCGCCACGGCATGGGCGACGATCAGACCGACGAGCCCGATGCCCGCCAGCACGATCCAGCCAACATACACGCTCGCCAGCCCGCCGTCGCGCCACAGGATCGCCTGGTAGGCCTCGATTGCCCAGGCGTGCGGTGTGAACCAGCCGACGGTCTGCAGCCACGGCGGCATCAGGAAGCGCGGCACCATGCTGCCGCCGACAGCCGCCAGCATCAGGATCACGAAGGTCGACAGCATCTGCGCCTGCCCACGGCTGCGGCACAGGCTGACAACGGCCAGGGCCAGGCCCGCGGCGGCGGCGGCGGTCAGCACCGTGGTCGCCAGCCATAGCCAGACATGCGCCAGCACCGGCACGTCATAGACCACGATCGCGGTGGCGAAGATGGCCGTGGCCTGCAGCACGCCCTGCAGCAGCAGGAACAGGAACTTGCCATTGATCACCGGCGTCAGCCCTGCGACCCCGGTCAGGATGCGGTCGGCGATGCCGGACTGGCGCTCGTCGAGCAGGGTCAGGGCCCCGTGCATGGCCGAGAACAGGGCGAACAGGATGGTCACCGCCCCGGCGTAGTAGACGATCGTCGCCCCGCCCTTCCTGGCCCCCGCGACTTCCTCGCGCGCGAACAGGCCGTCGGTCGCCGGCGCCGACGTCGACGTCGACGTCCCGCCCTTGGCCAGCGCCGCCTGCGCGGCGTCGAGCCGCGCGGTCTGGCGGGGCGTGAGCCCCCCAAGCGCGGGCGTGGTTTCACGGATGGTGCGGGCCAGCATGACGTCCGGCAGCGCCCTCGCCAGGGCCTGATGGACCCGGGCCTGGGTCAGCGGCGCGGCGACGGCGCGGCCGGGGTCGGAGATCACCAGCAACGGCGCATCGGGAGAGGTCGGATCGGCGCGGATAATCAGGCCGGCGTCGACCTGGCCGGCGCGCACCGCGCGGCGCACCGTCTCACCGTCCGTCGAGCCCTCGGCGCGCAGATCCGGATCGGCGAGCAGGGTCTGGACCAGCCGCTGAGACGCCGGTGTACTCACCTGGTCGGCCACCGCCAGCTTCAGCTTCACGTCCTCGCCCGTCGCGCCGGCGAACACCGAGGCGAAGATCAGGAAGACCAGCGGCGGCAGCAGGAAGGTCATCACCAGCGCGCCCCGGTCGCGCCACAGCTCCAGAGCCATGACGCGGAACATGGCGAGCATCATGCGGCCCGGCTCCAGTCAGCCACCAGGGTGAAGAGGTTCTGCAGCGACGGCTGCCGCACCCGCACCTCGCGCGGGATCAGGCCCTTCTGGCGCAGGCGCTTGTCGAGCCGCCCCGCGGCCGCATAGCCGCCGGCGTCGAGCCGCACCCAGCTGTTGTCGGCCTCGCGATACTCGAGCCCCTGGCCGGCCATCAGAATCTCGCCCGCGGTGTCCAGCTCCTCGGCGAGGTGGACAATGATCTCCATCTCGTCGCCGAACGCCTGGGCGATCAGAGCCTTGGGAGCGCCCTCGAGGATCTTGTGGCCGTCGCGCAGGAAGCCGACCCGGTCGGCCAGCGCCCCGGCCTGGTCGAGGTCGTGGGTGATGATCAGGATGGTGACGCCGATGTCCCGCAGCCGACGGATGACCCCGTCGAGCGCCTCGCGCGCGTCGATATCGACGCCCACCGTCGGCTCGTCGAGGATCAGCAGGCGCGGCTGGTGCAGGATGGCGGCGCCGATGTTGACCCGCCGCTTGTACCCGCCGGACAGGTCCTTCACCGGCACATGCTCGCGGTCCTGGGTGCGGGTCACGCGCAGGGCCAGGGTGACCGCGTCCTGCAGCGCCTTGCCCTTGACCCCGGACAGCCGCCCGAAGGTCTCGAGGTTCTCGCGCACGGTCAGGTGGCCGTAGAGGGCGATCTCCTGCGGCACCAGGCCGAGCGCGCGGCGGACGGCCTTGTTCGCCCACGGATCCTGGCCGTCGAGCGCGACCTCGCCGCCGGTCAGCTTCAGCCGGCCGCAGATAGCCCCGACCAGGGTCGACTTGCCGGCGCCGTTGGGCCCCAGCAGCGCGTAGATCTCGCCGCGCTTCAGGGCCAGATCGACGCCGCGCAGGATCATGCGGTCGCCGTACTTGTGCTCGGCGGCCCAGACGTTGAGAATCGGTCGGTCGATCACGCCGCCGCCTTCCGGGCCTCGAACAGGCCGAGGGCGTAGCGGCCGACCAGGCCGCCGGCCCCTGCCGAGGCCAGCGCGCTCTCGGCGACCTCCAGATGCTCTTCCATCGCGGCCATGGCGCCCTGGGCGCCCAGGGCCGAGACCACGGTGGTCATGCCGGCGTCCTTGCCCAGGTCCTTGCCGGTATCGGCGACCAGTTCGGCGTCGATCAGGTCGTCGTGGATCTGGAAGGCGAGGCCGAGATGGCGGGCGAACTCGCCCATGGCCGCGACGGCATCGGCGGTAGCGCCGCCGATCAGGGCGCCGGCCTCGGCGGCGGCGATGATCAGCACGCCAGTCTTGCGATGATTGAGCAGGGCCAGTTCGTCCGGCGAGCGCGTCTGGTCGCGGTCGATCAGGTCCATGGCCTGGCCGGCGACAAGGCCTTCGAACCCGACCGACGCGGCCAGGCGGCGGGACAGGTCGGCGCGCAGCGGATCGGGCAGATGCCGGTCGGCGGCGACCACCGCGAAGGCCCCGTTGAGCAGGCCGACCGAAGCCAGGATCGCGGTCGCCTCGTCGAACTGTCGGTGGGTCGTCAGCCGGCCCCGCCGCTGGTGGGCGTCGTCCATCGACGGCAGGTCGTCGAGGATCAGCGAGGCGGCGTGGACCATCTCGAAGGCGCAGGCGACATCGAGCGCCTTAGCCGCATCGGCGCCGAACTCGCGGGCGCTGAGCAGGGTGAGCATCGGCCGAAAGCGCTTGCCCGGCGACAGCAGCGCATAGCGCGCGGCCTCGGCCAACCGGCGCGGACCGCCGGCGCGGTCGGGCGACAGTTCGGCAAGCCGGCGATCGACGGACGACCGGAGCTGTTCGATCGTGGCGGCGTCGTCGTCCATTCCCATGCCGTGATCGACCGTCCCCCAAGCGGACGGTTCATTTGAGGGGGGCCGGTATGCACCGTCAACCGACGATCTGTTCGTCACGCCGCCCTCGCCTCGCCCCATTCGCTCCAGCCGAGGATTCGCGGCGTACCGGGGAGGTACATGCCATCTCCGGAGGCGACGGCGAAGCCCGCGTCGGCAATGGCCGAGGTGATCGGGCGAGTCAGGTGGCAGCCGCCGGCGATGGCCTTCCAGGCCGGCTCCACCCTCGCCTGCCAGCGGGCTACGCCGACGTCAGGGGCGAGCCCGTGTTCGGCGAACAGCAGCCCGCCGCCCGGTTTCAGCACACGACGCGCCTCGGCCAGGGTCGCGGCCGGCGACTGCACGGAGCAGAGGGTGAAGGTGCAGACGACGCAGTCGAAGCTCGCCGTCTCGAACGGCAGCGCCTCGCCGACGCCGTCACGGATGTCGACGCTTAGCCCCTCGGGCCGCGGCGCCTGCATCGCCCTGGCGCGCAGCTCGGCCGACGGATCGACGCCGAACACGCCGGTGACCTTCGCCGGATCGTAGAAGGCCAGGTTCAGCCCGCCGCCGATGCCAAGTTCCAGCACCTTGCCGGCCGCCTTGGGGACCACCTTGGCCCGCTGCTTCATGATCGGCTTGCTGGCGCAGGCGCAGCCGATCAGGCGCGGCATGACGTGGCGATTCCAGAGGGAGGTCATGCGCGAGAGGCCTCCAGGCGGCTGTTGAGCAGCTCGACCAGCGCCGGTGTCGACAGGCCGTACAGGCCGGGAACAGAACCCTGCGCACCCAGTGAATCCGACATGGCGGCCAACGCGCCGCGCGGAGCCCGGCCGGCCCGATAGCGCCAGGCCGCGAGCTTCTGATGCGCGGCCGGGTTCTTCCACACGTAGAAGACCTCCACGTCGTCCCAGGCGACGTCGAAGGAGCGCCACAGCGCGGTGGCCGTAAATCCACGCTCACGCAGCACCAGCCGGTTGGGCTGCACCATCGTCGCCAACGCGACCAGGGCGCAGAAGCCAAAGAAGCCCAGGCACAGCCAGGCGACCGCGCGCGAAACGTCCGGGTCCCGGATCATGAGGATCCCGCCGAGCACGAAGAGCCCGCTGACCAGCAGCATGACCGCGCTCTTGCCGCGCGATCCCTGGATCACGGTCTCGCTCATCCCCGGCATTCCGTGCCGCGCAGCCATTTGGCCACCGCCCAGGCGTGGCTGTCGTGGCGCAGGCGGCGCACGGCCTCGTTCGGATCGAGCCAGACCAGTTCGTGATCGGCCTCGATCTTCAGGTTCGCGTCCTCACCCTCGACGGCGACGACGTAGATGGAGCCGCGATTGTTCACCGCCTGGCCGTCGGACTTGACGAAGAACTGGCGCACCTCGACCAGGGCCGAGCCGACGGTGACGACCAGGGCCGCCTCCTCGCCGAACTCGCGGACCAGCGCCTGACGCTCGTCCTCGCCCGGATCGACGGCGCCGCCGGGAAGGTCCAGCCAGTCGCCGCCAGCCTCGGGCCTGACCCGCACCAACCCTACCTCGCCGTCGCGGCTTGCGATGCCGAAGGCGGCCGGACGGTCGGCGTGATCCTTGCCCGGCGAGGGCTGGCCGAATTGCAGCATCAGTCGTCGCCGACCAGCGACAGATACGGATCGACCTTGCCCGCCTCGACGTCGGCGACGGCGATGATCGGCCAGCCGACCTTGGCGCCGGCGCTGTCGCGCCAGGCCAGGACGATGATGTCGCGAAGTTCCGAGGCCCCGGCGCCGATGCGCTCGGCGGCGAACTCCGAGCCCTTGCTCTGGCCCGGCCGGAAGGCGCCCTCGCCCCACATCCGGTACAGCGGGATGACGTAGGTGTTGGTCTTGCCGAGGTAGCCGAGCACGCGTTTGTCGATCGTGCACTTGCAGTCGGTGAACGGGGCCATGGCGGCCTTGGCCATCGCCGGGGTCACCGCGCCGGCGACGAACTCTTCCTCGAACGGGCCGTGGATGCGCTCAGTGGTGAAGCCCTCGGGGTTCGGATAGTCGCCCCAGCCGTTGTAGTGGGTCGAGGTGTGCAGCGGCTGGCTGCCGTCGCCGACGTAGTGGGCGAGGTTGCCGAGGTTGGCGTAGAGCAGCTTCTCGCGGCGGATGCGGTCCTTGCGGTACCAAGCCTTCTTCGCGCCCCTGGCATGCTTCTCGGCATAGGCCGTCACGCGCCAGTAGCCGAAGTCGCGAACCAGCTGCTGATAACCGTCGATCATCGCGTACTGCAGGTAGCCGGCCTTCCAGCTGTCGACGCCGGCGGCGCGCAGCTGGGTCTCGTACTCGGCGCGGGTCGGGGCCAGGTCGGTGAACTTGGGTCCACCCAGCACCGTGCCGTCGTCGTGAATGTCGACGAAGTGGGCTGGATCGCGGTTCGTGCCGTGGATGCGGCCCGAGCCCTTCGAACGGTCGGGCTCACGCGCCAGCTCGCCCATCTCCTCGGCGGCGATCGGGCCGCGCAGGAACGCCGGGACCTCGGTCGGCAGCGCCTGAACCGCCAGCACCCCGACCATCCGGTGTCCGGAATTGCCCCAGGTCCCGGCGGTCGCGGGAATCAGGGTCAGGCCCAGCACGGCGGCGAGGGCGGACAGGCGGATAGCAGGACGCATAGGCAGGCTCCGAAGGGCGAGGCCGCTAGACGATGCCCAGCTCGGCCTCAACGCGCGCCACCCAGGCGACCACTCGCGGATAATCCGCCAGGTCGAAGCCGCCTTCGTGCGCCACCCGGGTATAGGCGACCAACGAGACATCCGCGAGACTGATGCGATCAGCGACGAGGAAGAGCGTCTCCTCCAGCCCATCCTCGAGCCGTTGCAAGGCCGCCTTGCCGCGCTCGATGATCTTGCTGTCCAGTTCATGGCGCGGCTTGCCGAGATAGGCCATCTGGAAACGGGCGACGGCGACGTAGGGCTCGTGGCTGTACTGCTCCCAGAACAGCCACTCGAACATCTTGGCGCGGTCGTAGGCGTCGGCGGGAATCAGGGCCGAACCCTCGGCCAGATGCAGGATGATGGCGTTCGACTGCGCCAGCGCGCGACCGTCCGGCAGGATCACCAGCGGCACCTGCCCGGCCGGATTCAGACTAAGGAAGTCGGCCGTCCGGGTCTCCGACTTGAGGATGTCGAGCTCCGTCCAACGGAATGAAATCCCTAGCTTTTCAGCGGTCCACTTGACCTTGAGGCAGTTGCCCGACTTGCCGTCGCCATAGATCGTCAGGACCACGCGGGCCTCCCTGGAGTTGAGCTGGTTGGGTTGTTACGCGCGCCGGATGCGGATACAAGCCGCCTCCTGGAGAAACAGACAGGGGACAGCGCTTGAAACGCTTCCTGCCATGCCTCGCGGCTCTGGCGCTCGGGATTCTTACCCCGCAGGCCAACGCCCAATCGAACGACCCCGTCGATCCGATCGGCGACCTGATCCAAGACTCTATCTCGCAAAGCGTCGTCATGGCGGGCTCCGCGCCCGTCGCTGTGCCTGCGATGTCCGCCCCCGCTGAAGCGGCTGCGAAGACCCCTGGGCCTGTAGAACGCGCGTTCACGGCCATGGCTCCCGACTGGATGTTGAAAGCCACCCTCTATCATGGCGGCGCCAAGGGTGTCGGCGGCCGCGACTCGCTGGGCTGCGCCACCGTGGCCATGCGCACCGCCGCCACCGACCGCACCCTGGTCCCGCGGCGCACCATCCTGTTCATCAAGGAAACCGTCGGCATGCCGATGGCGGACGGCGGCACGCACGACGGCTACTGGTACGCCTCGGACGTCGGCGGCGCCGTGAAGGGCAGCCGCATCGACCTGTTCACCGGCAACGGCCGCGGCTCGATGCAGCACATGATGAAGCTGAACCTGAAGACCCTGACGGTCTCGAAGGTCGGCACCTTCGACGGTTGTCCCAAGGCCGATATGCGGATCGCGTCGCGCTAAGATTCTCCTCTCCCTGAGGGAGAGGAAGGGGCCCGCCGCAAAGCGGTGGGAAGGTGAGGGTTTAGGGACATTTCCGGGTAGGGCGTAATCCCTCATCCTCCCACGCCTGCGGCGCGGGCCCCTCCTTCTCCCGTCGGGAGAAGGAACAAACGTCAGATCCCGCCGCCGACGTTCGGGGCGCTGGGAGCGCGGGCGACATGGATGCCGCACTCGGTCTTGTCCTGGCCCGCCCAGCGGCCGGCGCGGACGTCCTGGCCCGCCTCCACCGCCTTGGTGCAGGGCCAGCAGCCGATCGAAGGGAAGCCCTGGGCGACCAGCGGATGGGTCGGCAGGTCGTGCTCGGCCACGTAGGCGTCGAGGTCTTCCTTGGTCCAGTTGGCCAGCGGATTGAACTTGAGCTGGCCCTCTGTCTCCTCAACCACCGCCAGCCGCAGCCGGTCGCCGCCGTGGAAGCGCTTGCGACCGGTCATCCAGCCGTCGAAGCCTGACAGCGCCGCGTCGAGCGGGATCACCTTGCGGATGTTGCAGCAGGCGTCGGTGTCGGTCTTCCAGAGGTCGGACTTGGGATCGTGGACGGCGATGTCCGCGAACTTAGGGCGCAGGTCGCGGACGTCGGTCAGGCCGAGCCGCGCGGCCAGTTGCTTGCGATAGTCCAGGGTCTGGCCGAACAGCATCCCGGTATCCAGGAACATCACCGGGATGTCCTTGCTGACCTGGGCGGCCAGATGCAGCAGCACCGCCGACTCCGCCCCGAACGACGACACCAGCGCCAGGCGGTCGCCAAGCTCTCGATACGCGGCCTCGATCACCGTGCGCGGGTGCGCGGATCGCAACTCGGCGTCGAGCCGCGCGGCGAGGTTGATGGAGGGTCTCTCGAGCTGGTCGAAGGCCATGTTACGCACGCTCCTCGAAGACTGGGGCCCGCGCGTCGGCCGCGCGCTGGTAGACGTGGCGGTAACGCCCGGCCGCATGCGCCCATTCCGCCGGCGTGGAGCCGTCGGCGGGCGCGAAACTGTCGAAGCCGCAGCGGACCATGTGGGCGGCCTGCTCGCGCAGGACGTCGCCCACCGCCCGGACCTCGCCCTTGAAGCCCAGCCGCTGGCGCAGCAGGCGGGCCGAGGTGTAGGCGCGGCCGTCGCGGTACTTGGGGAACACCGGCGCCACCAGCGCCAGTCGCGGCAGGTCGTAGGCCAGCGCCTCGACCTCCTCGTCCGGCTGGATACGGACGCCGACGACGCGGCCGGCGGACAGCAGGGCGTCGCCCTCGGCCTGCAGGCGCGTCAGCGACAGGATCACCACGCCCTCGGCGGGGATGACGTCCTCGTCGGCGACGTCGACGAAGATGTCCTCGGCCTCGGCGTAGGCGCCGTCCGTGAGCTTAATGAGCGTCGGCATAGACGGCCTCCTTGAAGGGGGCGAAGCCCACGCGGCGGACGGTGTCGAGGAAGCGCTCCTCACCCTCGCGGACGGCGAGATAGGTCTCGACCAGCGCCTCGATGGCGTCGGGAACCTGTTCTGCGGTCATGCCCGGGCCGAGGATCTTGCCGATCGAGGCGTCCTCCTGGCCTGAGCCGCCGAGGCTGAGCTGGTAGAATTCCTCGCCCTTCTTGTCGACGCCGAGGATGCCGATGTTGCCGACATGGTGGTGGCCGCAGGCGTTGATGCAGCCGCTGATCTTGATCTTCAGCTCGCCGATCAGCTCGGCGCGGTCGGCGTCCTCGAAGCGCTGGGCGATCGACTGGGCGATCGGGATCGCGCGGGCGTTTGCCAGGGCGCAGTAGTCCAGTCCCGGGCAGGCGATGATGTCGCTGATCAGGCCGATGTTCGGCGTCGCCAGCCCGTTGGCCTGCAGCGTCGCGAACACGGTGGGCAGGTCGTCCAGCTTCACGTGCGGCAGGACCAGGTTCTGCTCGTGCGTGACCCGGATGTCGTCGAGGCCGTAGCGCTCGGCCAGATCGGCGACGATATCCATCTGGTCGGACGAGGCGTCGCCCGGGGTCTGGTGGTGCGCCTTCAGCGAGATCTCGACGATCGCGTAGCCGGGCTTCTTGTGCGCCTTGACGTTGTTGCGCGCGAACCGGGCAAGGGCGGGGTCGCCGGCCTTGGCGGTCTCGAAGGCCTCGGAGCGTTCCGGCAGGGCCTCGAAGTTCAGCGGGGCGAAGGCGCCGCGGATTCGCGCCAGCTCGGCGGTGGGGGCATCGGCCTCAGCGAGATCGAGCTTGGACCACTCCTCTTCGACCTGGCGCGAGAACTCCTCGGCGCCGAGGGCCGCGACCAGGATCTTGATCCGCGCCTTGTAGATGTTGTCCCGGCGGCCGTGGCGATTGTAGACGCGCAGGATCGCTTCCAGATAGCTCAGCAGCCGGTCCGCGGGCAGATGCTCGCGGATGGTCGGGCCGACGTAGGGCGTACGCCCCTGCCCGCCGCCGACGATGACCTCGAAGCCCAGCGAGCCGTCGCGGCCCCGGCGCAGCATCAGGCCGATGTCGTGCACCCGCGCCGCCGTGCGGTCCTTGGCCGAGGCCGTGACCGCGATCTTGAACTTGCGCGGCAGGAACGAGAACTCGGGGTGGACGGTCGACCACTGGCGGATCAGCTCGGACCACACGCGCGGGTCGTCGATCTCCTCCGCCGTGGCGCCGGCGAACGGGTCGGAGGTGGTGTTGCGGATGCAGTTGCCGCTGGTCTGGATGGCGTGCAGGTCGACCGAGGCCAGCTCATCCATGATGTCCGGAGCTTGGCCGAGCTTGATCCAGTTGAACTGCAGGTTCTGGCGCGTGGTGAAGTGGCCGTAGTCCTTGTCGTAGACGCGGCCGATGTGGGCCAGCTTGCGCAGCTGGCGGCTGTCGAGCGAGCCGTAGGGGATCGCGACCCGCAGCATGTAGGCGTGCAGCTGCAGGTAAAGGCCGTTCATCAGCCGCAGCGGCTTGAACTGGTCCTCGGTCAGGTTGCCGGTCAGCCGGCGTCCGACCTGTTCGCGAAACTCGTTGGCCCGGTCGGCCAGGAATTCCTTGTCGATGGCGTCGTAGCGATACATGCGCTGAGCTACTTCCTGCGGATCAGGTCGACACGGCCGGTCGAGCGCGCCGCGCCGGTCGCGGCGAGGATCGCCTCGACGCCGACGCCGCCCTCGGCCTGCTTGCCGTGAGTGGGTTCATTGGTGGGGCCAAGCGCGCGAAGGCGCTCGCGATAGCTGACCGGGGCCCAGCCGCCGGGGGCCTCGACGATGTCGATCAGATAGGGCTCGACGATGACCTTGGGCTGGCCCTTGGCGACCTCGACGGCCTCAGGGCCGGCGGCGTCGTCATCGGCGAACTGCTGCGCATCGGCGAAGCGTTCGACCCATTCGCCGTTCTTCCAGAACACGACCTCGCCATCGATCAGGCGGTTTGCGGTGATGGCTTTCATTGTGCGCCTCCAGCGCGCAGGTCGGGCAGCACGGCGGCCACGGGCGTCTCGCTCGCGAGAGCCAGCGCCATCGCCTCGCCGACGATCAGCAGCGCGGGGCCGGACAGGCCCTCCGCGGTCGCGGCCAGCTTGGCCAGAGTGGTGGGATAGCGCTGCTCGTCGACGCGGCTGGCGTTGACCACGACCAGGGCCGGCGTCGCGCCGTCGCGGCCGGCGGCGATCAAGCGCTCGGCGATCAGGCCAGCGGTGCTGAGGCCCATGTAGATGACGACGGTCTGGTTGGCCTTGGCCAGAGCATCCCAGTCCAAATCCGGATCGCCGTGCGCCGCATGGCCGGTGACGAAGGTGACCGCCTGAGCGCTGCCGCGATGGGTCAGGGGCGCGCCGGCGCCGGCCGAAGCGGCCAGGGCGGCGGTGACGCCAGGCACGACCTCGCAGAGGACGCCGGCGGCGCGGCACTCGAGCAGCTCCTCGCCGCCACGGCCGAAGATGAAGGGATCGCCGCCCTTGAGCCGAACCACGTCGAGGCCCTGCAGCGCGAAGGCGACGAGCAGGCGGTTGATGTCGTCCTGCGGCAGGGTGTGGCGGCTCTTGCGCTTGGCGACGTCGATCAGCCGCGCGTCGACGGGCGCCAGGGCCAGGATTTCCGGCGAGACCAGGCCGTCATGGATGATCACCTGCGCCGCGCCGATCAGGCGGGCGGCCTTCAGGGTCAGCAGTTCGGGATCGCCCGGACCGGCCCCGACCAGCCACACCTTGCCCGGCGTGGCGGCACGCGCGGCGCCTCCGCTGGCGCCGTCGAGGGCGACCAGTCCGCGGGGTTTCGGGGCGTTTCGATCGTATCGAGACATCGGACTATAGTTTCTCTACAAGCCCGGTGGGGTTTAGAACCCCTGAGTCGAAACGGGGCGAGCTTGCGCCCGCCCCGTTGCTCATCCGGTGACGAAAAGGGCCGATCACGTCATCGGACGGTTGCAAACTGGGTCTGAGAGGCCCAGATCGCAATCCAAGACTTCTGCCGGGGGCATCAGTTTTTATGGAACGGACGATCGAGCGCCGCAGACTTCCACCGCTGAACGCCCTCAGGGCGTTCGAGGCGGCGGCGCGCCATCTGAACTTCAGCCGGGCCGCCGACGAGCTGTCGGTGACGCCGGGCGCGGTGAGCCAGCAGATCCAGAACCTCGAAGACTACGTCGGCGCCTCGCTGTTCAAGCGCACCCCCAAGGGGCTGCTGCTGACCGACGCGGCCCAGACCGCCCTGCCCGCCCTGCGCGAGGCCTTCGACCGCCTGGCCGAGGCCGCCAGCCTGCTGACCGCCGCCGTCGACGGCCGCCGCCTGACCCTGACCGCCGCCCCGTCCTTCGCCGCCAAATGGCTGGTGCCCCGCCTCGGCAAGTTCGAGGAGGCGCAGCCGCAGGTCGATGTGTGGCTCAGCGCGGGCATGGAAGTCGTCGACTTCGCCAGCGGCGAGATCGACCTCGCCATCCGCTACGGCGGCGGCCGCTATCCGGGGCTGGAAGTCACCCGCCTGCTCAGCGAGACGGTGATCCCGGTGGTCAGCCCGACCCTGCTGGAAGCCAACCCGCTCAACGACCCCAGCGACCTTGCCAACCATGTACTGCTGCATGACGGCTCGCCCGACGCCGACGACTCCTGCCCGGACTGGGCGATGTGGCTGGCCGCGCGCGGCATCAAGACCGTCGACGGCACCCGGGGCCCGCGTTTCAACCAGTCGAGCATGGTCATCGAGGCCGCCGCCAACGGACGCGGCGTCGCCCTGGCCAAACGCACCCTGGCGCAGGCCGACCTCGACGCCGGCCGCCTGGTGACGCCGTTTCAGATCGCCACCGCCGTCGACTTCGCCTATTACGTCGTCCATCCCAAGACCAAGGGACGACTGCCGCAGGTGAAGGCGTTCGTCTCCTGGCTCACCGAGGAGGCCGCGGCCCATGAGGCCGCCCTCCAGACCATGGACAACGGTTCCGGTATCTGACGTGCCTAAAGATGTAACGACCGCGACGGCGGCCCCGCTTGGCGACCCGCGCATCGCTTCCACCGACTGCTCGACCATGGCCGAGGTCCGCCAGGGCGTGGACGCGCTCGACCGGCTGCTGGTGACCATCATCGCCGAGCGGCAGGGCTACATGGACGCCGCCGCCCGCATCAAGGGCGACCGCGCCGTGGTCCACGACCGCGCCCGGATCGAGGACGTGGTCACCAAGGTCAAGGCCGCCGCCCGCGAGGCCGGCCTCTCCGAAGCCATCGCCGAACCGGTGTGGCGGACGATGATCGACCGCTGCATCGCCTACGAATTCAGCATCTGGGACAAGATCCGGCAGGGTTGACCCTACCGATTTGTCACTGGCGATCCCCGGTTTCCGACGGCAGGCTCCAGTCCGGCGCGATGAACACGCGCCTGGGGAACCTCGCCGATGTCCAGAACCCTCTTCCTCGCCGCGGCGATCGCCGGCCTTTGCGGCGCCCCTGCGCTCGCCCAGACCCCGTCCGAGCGCCTTGCCGCCGTCGGTGACGCGGTGGCCCGGGACATGGTCGCCTTCGAGCCCGCCCTCGTCGACCTGGCCGGACTGGATGTGCCAGGCCACGACCGTTTCGGCGATCGCAGCCCGGCCGCCCTCGCCGACTACGACGCCCGCGAGACCGCCAACCTCGCCGCCCTGACCGCCATCGACCGCTCCCGCCTGACGCCGACGGAACAGGCGACCTGGGCAGTGATCCGCGAACAGCTGGAGTCTGACCTGCAGCTGCGGGTGTGCCGGTCCGAGCTATGGAACGTGAACCATTTCGCCGGCTGGCCGTCGATCTTCACCCAGATGGCCGCCTACCAGCCGGTCGGCTCCGACAAGGCCCGCGCCGACGCGCTGAAGCGCTGGAGCAGCCTGCCCGCCTTCGTCGACCAGGAGATCGCCAACCTGCGCCGCGGCCTGGCGGAGGGCTACTCAGCGCCCCAGTCCGTGGTGCGCCGGGTGATCGGCCAGATGGACGGACTGACCGCCGGCAAGCCGGAGGACTCGCCCTTCTATGATCCAGCAAAGCGCGACACGAACCCGGCCTTCAAGGCCGCCTTCGCCACGGTGATCACCGGCGAGATCAATCCCGCCCTCAAGCGCTACCGCGACTTCCTGCAGACCGAGTACCTGCCCAAGGCCCGCGAAAGCGTCGCCCTGTCGGCGTTGCCGAACGGGCTGGCCTGCTACCAGGCCTCCCTGCGCAGCTACACCACCCTCAACCGCCCGCCGAAGGACGTCTACGACCTCGGCCGCCGGACGGTGGAGGCCAACGCCGCCAAGGTCGTGGCGCTGGGCCGCAAGGCCTACGGCCTCGACGACTTCAACGCCATCGTCGCCCGCTCCAAGGGCAGCGCCGCCAACCACTTCAAGTCCAGGGACGAGCTGCTGGCCTATAATCAGGCCCTGATGGCGGTCGCGAAGGCCAAGAGCGCCGAGCTCGTCGAGCGCATGCCGACCCAGGACGCGGTCATCAAGCCGGCCGCCGAGTTCGAGGAGGCCGCGGGCGTCAACTCCCGCTACGAGGTCGAGCCCGACCCGGCCAAGCCCGGCGTCTATCGCATCCAGCTCGGCGACTGGGCGACCAAGACCCGCGCCGAGGCGGCGATCACCGTCGTCCACGAGACCTGGCCCGGCCACCACCTGCAGATCGCCATCGCTCGCGAGAACGCCCCCGACACCGCTATCGCAAAGCTGACCTTCAACTCGGCCTACATGGAGGGCTGGGCCCGCTATGCCGAGGCGATGGCCGAAGAGGCCGGCATCTACGACAGCGACGACGCCCTGATCATGCGCCGGGTCTGGCCCGCGCGGGGAATGGTCGTCGATCCCGGCCTCCACGCCTTCGGCTGGACCCGCCAGCAGGCCATTGATTACCTGGTCGCCACGGGACGCTTCGACGCCAAGGGCGCCGACGACACAGTCGACCGTATCGCCGTGCTGCCCGGCCAGCTGACCGCCTACGACTCCGGCGGACTGGAGATCATGGCCCTGCGCGCGCAGGCAGAGCAAGCGCTCGGCAAGGGCTTCTCGCTGAAGGGCTTCAACCAGGTGGTGCTGGAAGACGGCGCCCTGCCCCTCGTCGAGCTGCGGGGCAAGGTCGAGCGCTGGATCGCCGCCTCAGCCGCGAAGCGACCGTAGCGCCGCCTCGTGACGATAAGCGGCGATGTCGAACAGCGCCGCGTCCAGGGCCGCGTGGACATCGGGCAACACCGCCGCGCCGTCGGCCTCCGCCCGCGTACAGGCCTTGGCCAGGTCATGGGCGCCGACGCCCAGCGCCGCGCCCTTCACCGTGTGGACCGCGTCACGCCAGCCTTCGGAAGACGACTCGAGCATAGGTGACCACATCCGGGCCTGTTCCTCGAACAGTCCGAGGACCTCGTCGACCACCGTCATGTCCCCCGCCGCGAACCCTTCCAGATAGGGAAAATCGACCGCGCCGGTAATGTCTCGTCTGGCCACGTTTATCGCCCTTGCGTCCGGAAACTATTCGAGTATGTTCCGCGCCCTCGCCGCGATCTGAAAAGATCCACGCCGGGACGGGTGCATAGCTCAGTTGGTAGAGCAGCTGACTCTTAATCAGCGGGTCGTAGGTTCGAATCCTACTGCACCCACCACGTCCTCCTCGCATTACCAGACCTTCCCGCCAAGGGACCGCTAGCCGGTCGCCCTCGCCGGGCGCGTGACCATCCGTGCGGTGATCACGGCGCTGGCGTCGATGCGCTGCTGCGCCGGGTTCATGATCTCCAGATGCACATGGTCGGTGATGCCGGGGTAGTGCGACTGCAGGCTGGCGGCCTTGCCGATCGTCGCGCCCAGCCTCAGCACGTCGCCGACCTTAACCGCGGGCTCGATGTAGAAGGTGCGGGACGTAGCCGAGCGCCGGGTTGGTGATCTCCACGAACCGCAGACCATCGTCTCCGCCATAGGCATAGCCGATCTTGGTCACGTAGCCGGAGATCGGCGCCCGCACGACCTGGTCGGCGATAGCGATGTAGTCGACGCCCTCGTGCGCCCGGCTGCCGCCGTCGCGGCGCGCGCCATAGGCGCCGGAGCCGAAGTTGTCGTGATCGCGCGGCGCGGCGCCGGTCGGGTTGACGAAGTCCGGCGCGCCGTCGCCGTCGATGTCCAGGCCCCGCCAGACGGCGATGGTCTCCAGACGGGGCTTTGTCCTCGGCTTAAGCTGCTCCAGCCGCAGGGCGGCCTTCTGGGCCACGCGCTGGACCTGCACCGGGCTCGGCTGAGCCACCGCGACCGCGAGGCCGAAGAACGACAGGGCGAAGGCCGCGGGTGCGTACAGGCGGCGCGCGAGCGCGCTCCAGCCCATCCTGGAAGATGTCTGCATCAAGGGTCCGGATCTGGCGTGGGGGCGATCGCTGGGGAAAGCCCGTTATGGTCGCCAAATGGGGCCTCCAGGCGGCGACGGCATGCGACCGGTCGCCGCGCCGCGCACAAACGAAAGCGCGACGCCCCGTTTCCAAGGCGCCGCGCGTGGTCTGAAGACCTGACCGAGAGTGGCCTAGAAGGCGACGACCGGGGCGGTCAGCATGTAGCCGGCGCCGTAGACGGTGCGGATGACGTCGTCGCCGTCCGCCTTGCGGCCCAGCTTGCGGCGCAGGCGGCTGACCTGCACGTCGATTGTGCGCGGTCCGTGGGCGTCGGCCTGGGCGGCCACGGCGGCGAGACGGTCGCGGGACAGTATCTCCTGCGGGTTCTCGAGGAACACGCGCAGCAGCATCAGCTCGCCCGGCGACAGCGAGCTGATCGCGCCGTCGGCCCGCCGCAGTTCGCGCCGCGCGACGTCCAGATGGCAGTCGCCGAAACGATAGCCGGCCTCGATGTCAGCGGGACGAACGACCACGTCGCGCTGGGGCCGGCGCAGGAGCGCGCGGACACGGGCGACGAGCTCGCGCGGATCGCAGTCGGCGTACAGGCAGTCGTCCGCGCCCAGTTCGAGGCCGAGGATGCGGTCGATGGCGCTGTCCTCGGCGGACAACATCAGGATCGGCGGCGAGCCACGCTGGGCGATCCTGCGGCAGAGGTCGAGGCCCTCCCCCCTGGCGTCGCCGGCGACGAGGATGACGAGGCTGACGAGGCGGCGCTGGAGCGCGGCCTCGACCTCGCCGAATTCGGTGATGCGCAGCACGCGGAAGCCGCGCTGGCTCAGCGTGGCGGCGGTTGGACTGGCTAGGCGCGAGGCGTCGACGATCATCAGCAGCGGATCGTCCCGCAGAGCCGGCGGCGGTCCAGCGGGAAGCGAGGCCGCACGGACGTCGTCGGCTTCGCTCACGGTCGGCAGGCTCCAGGCGAGACTGTTCATGTTCAAGCTCCCGTACGGCGCGTCGATGACCCGGCGTCGGTTTGATGAGGGACCGCCGGCGCGATCTTCTGATCGCGCCGGCGGCTTGGGACCCGGGGGAAGGAGGGACGCCTCTCCCGGGGGTGACGCCTAGAACTTGTAGCTAAGGCCGAAGCGGATGCTCCGGGGAGCCTGGTAGGTTCGCGGCATGCCGTAGAAGGCGGCCGGCGTGCCCTTGCCGTCGGTGGTTTCGCCCTGTTCGACCACGCGGGTGACCGCATCGCCGTCCAGAAGGTTGAAGACATCCACGCGGAACTGCATCTCGCCGATCGGAAGCGGCAGGCTGTAGATGGCGTTGAGGTCGATCTGTGACACCCAGTCCGTCCGCCCCGCGCTGCCGCGCGGCACGGAGGTGCGAACCCCGTCGATCACACAGGACCAGGCGGAGGGCGTGCCGGCCTCGTGCGTCGGATCCGGCGAATAGCCGAGGCAGCCGTAAGGCCGACCCGATTCAACGCGGACATTGGCGCCCACCAGCAGGTTTTCCATCGGCGAGTAGGTGCCGAAGGCCTTGAACACATGCGGCCGGTCGTTCGGCAGGCGGCCGCGCGACCCGATCATGTTGTAGTAGTGGTCGAAGTCCTGGGTGATCGAGGTATCGGTCTGGCCGACGTCCGACTTCACCGCGCCCTCGTAGTTACCCACGGAGCGGGAGAAGGTGTACGAGCCCTGGACACCCCACTTGCCGTCGAACGGACGCTCGAAGGTGAACTCCAGGGCCTGGTAGCGACGCTCGACTTCCGGAAGGTTCAGGTCGTCGCGGGTAAGGGTGACGACCTGCGGCGCGCCCGGTCCGCTGGCGAGGTCGAAATCGACCAGCACCCTGGCTTCCTTGCCCGGATTGATCAGGGCGTATTGGTACTGGTCCGATTCCACGCAGTCGGTGCGGCCGGTGCGATCGCAATAGCGCACGATCGCGTCGCCGAGGGCGGTGTCCTCGATGCCCGAGGCCAGCTGACGATCGATGTAGCGGGCGCCGAGGGTCCAGCCGAAGTCGAAGCTGTGCTCGAACCCGAGCACGAACTCCTGATCGTACATCGGCTTCAGGTTCTGGTCGGCCACGCCGCGCGGATCCGGCGCGGCGGCCGGGCTCAGGTAGTTGCGCGAACGAAGCTGGGCGCCCATCACCGGACGACCGTCGGGACCGATGACCGCATTGCCGTTCACGTCACGGGTCATGGCGTAGTAGTCGCGGTAGAAGGCTTCGCCCGACGACGCCCGGATCGAGGTGTTGGTCGCGATCGGCAGATAGTAGTGCCCGTACGAGCCGTAAATCCGGGTCGCACGATCGCCGGTCGGGTCGAAGGTGAAGCCCAGGCGCGGCGCGAACTGGTCGTCGATGCTGATGTAGCTGACGCCTTCGATGTTCTTGTGGTCGTACTTGTCCCAGCGGATGCCGGCCTGGATGCTCAGACGATCGTTCACTTCCCAGGAGTCTTGGGCGTAGAGCGCGGTCTGTTCGGCCTCGAACGTGCCGTCGTTGTTGAACGTCGTGACCTGGACATAGTCCTCCGCCACGCCGTCGCTCGTCACGTCGCCGTTCCGGAGCGTGTAGGCTACGCCGCCGGTATAGCCGACCAGGGCGCGCGAGGTGATGTCCTCGCGATCGTAGCCGACCCGGAAGTGATGCTCGCCAAAGAAGCTGGCGTAGATGTCCGCGTCGAAGCGATAGGTCTTGCGGGTGTCTTCGCCATCGAGGTTCACGCGGATCGACGAGCCCGGGCCGATGTTGATGCCGCGAACCTGGTCACGAATGCCTGACGTGCCGATGGCGTCGCCGACGTCCTTGTAGATCGATTGCACCTCGCCGTAGGCCGCCGAAACCGTCAGCCACTCGGTGAACACGCCGGTGTACTTGTAGATCTGGTTCAAACCGCCCGCGCGGCTGGTGTAGTCATAGCGGGCGTTGGTGCGGCCGTCGGCGAGCGTCCAGTCGTAGGGCTGGTAGTAGATGTCCTGGCGATCCGAGAAGATGGTCGCTTCGAGACGGTGGTTGTCGGTGATGTTGAAGTCGACCTTGGCCATCCAGCGGGGATCGTCGGTCGAGGTGAACGTCTGGCTGCCGTTCGTGCGACCGGCGCCCGTCGGCCCGACCGAGATCGGAGCCAGGAAGGTCTCGCGCGAGCGGGCGTTGAACAGGCCGAAGAAGAACAGCCGGTCGCGCAGAAGCGGGCCGCTCAGCCACAGGGTGGCGTCGGTGGAGTCCGTTTCGGCGAACTGGTTGTAGACGACGGAACCGGGGTTGCCGGTGACGCCGGGCTGGTAGCTGATGCCGCGACCGGCGGTCAGGCTGTCCGGCGAGAAGTAGGCGCTGGCGCCGCCCTCAAAGGTGTTCGAGCCCGAACGGGTGACGATGTTCAGAACGCCGCCGGTGGCGCGCCCGAACTCGGCGGCGTACCCGCCCGCCTTGATGTCGATCTGGCTGATCGCTTCGAACGGCAGGTCGGCGTAACCCAGGAAAGTACGCTGATCGGTGACGTTCAGGCCGTTGATGTAGTAGGCGCTCTCGGCGGCGGACGCGCCCGCGAGGGTGACGACGTTCTGGTCACGACGAACGCCGTTGCTGGTGATCGACGGGTCGGCGAAGCCGGCGCCGGGAGCCAGCTGGACGATCGAGGAGATACTGCGGCCGACGGGCACGCGGCCGGCGATTTCCTGCACGTCGACGCTCAGGCCAGTGTCGGTCTTGTTGAAGTCGGAGACCCGGCGAGCGGCGGTGACGACCACTTCGGCGACCGTCCCATCCGCGCCGGCCGTGGCGGTCTGGTTGACCACGAAGGCGTAGGTCGAGACGCCCGAAGTGACATTGACCCTGTCTTCCTTCGGCGCATTGCCCTCGGACTCGATCTTCACCGTGTAGGCGCCGATGGCCAGCGCGGGGGTCCGGAACGCGCCGTCCTCACCGGTGGTGGTTTCGCGGGTGACGCCTTGGGCGGACGTGATCACCACCTTGGCGCCGGCGACGGGCTTGCCGGCCGAATCCTTCACGTCACCGCTCAGGGTGCCGCTGGTGTAGTCCTGCGCGAGCGCGGCGGACGGCGCGAGCACGACGCCCGCCACCAGGGCCGGACCCGCGAGGGCGACGCCGACCAGCATGGTGGACGCAAGAAGGCCGCCACGCAGGGTTCCGCGTGCGGCGCTAGTCATGAGAGCTTGTTTTTTCAAGTTTCTGATCCCCAGAAGACGGGGGCCAGAGAAGGCCGCGTCGGCCGCGGCCGTCAGGCGCGATGAGACGGAGCGGCTCGATCCAGCGGCAAATCGGACCAGCTCGCGACGAACGCCGACACTCCCGCGACGAACAGCCCCGCCGACGCCCTTCGGGGTCGCTCACGTCCGATATGATCCCTCACTGGAGGGCCCATGACGCCAAGCGAGACCATACGGGAAGGAACGCGGCAGACCGTGCTGATGACGGTCGGGCTCTGGGTCTCCTGCTTTGTCCTGTTCACGGTGACGTCGCCGATCCGGAACTGGCTCGCGTTGTGGGCGCCGCCCTTCTTCGTGGCGGTGTCGGCGAGCGGGCTGGCCATATCGGTCGTCGTCTATCTGATCTTTCGCCGTGCCCACACCTTGCGGCCCCCGGCGCGATGGACGGTGCTCAGCGTGACCGTGATCGTCGCCGCAGCGGCGCAGTCGCTGGTCGATCATTCCATCTACGACGCCATGTACGAGGTGTTCGAGGGGAAGCCGCTCGCCATTTCCTTCGCCAAGGGGGTCGGCTTCAACCTGCTGATCTACGTCTGGCTGTTTGGCATGTACGTCGCGGCGCTGGAGCTGCTGCGCAGCTTTGCGACGATCCGCCATCGTGAGATGCAACTGGCCCAGGCGCGAGAGGCAGCCCATCAGGCGCAGCTCGCCGCCCTGCGCTTCCAGCTCAATCCGCACTTCCTGTTCAACACCCTCAACGCGATCTCGAGCCTGGTCATCGACAACAGGAACACTGACGCCGAGCGGATGATGTCGAGGCTGTGCGACTTCCTGCGCGCCTCGCTGGAAGCCGACCCGGAGAGGCCGGTGCCGCTGTCGAAAGAGCTGGCGGCCGTAGAGACCTATCTGGAGATCGAACGCGTCCGCTTTGGCGACCGGATGTCGGTCCACATCGACTCCGACGCGACCCTCGAAGATGTGCTGATACCGGGACTTATCCTGCAGCCGCTCGTCGAGAACGCCGTCAAATACGCGGTCTCGCCGTCACGCGTGCGGGTCACGGTCAGCGTCACGGCTCAGGCCGTTGACCAGGCGCTGCTGCTGACGGTCGAAGACCATCAGGACGGCATCCAGACCCCCGTGCCCGGCGGCACTGGTCTTGGCCTGGCCAATGTCCGTGGTCGACTCGAGGGTCTGGCCGGCGCGCCCGGCAGCCTCGACGCCGGTCCTGTCCAAGGCGGCTATCGGGCGATCATCCGCCTCCCCCTGCAGATCCCCTCCCCCATCCCCCCCCTCGCGGAGGTCGCATGACCGCATTCCGAGTTCTGCTCGTCGACGACGAGCCCCTGGCCATCAGCCGCCTTCAGGCCGCGTTCCGCGAGATGCCCGACACCGACGTCGTCGGCGTGGCCAACGACGGCGAGACCGCCGCCGTCGCCATCCGCGACCTGCAGCCGGACCTGGTGATCCTGGACGTGCAGATGCCCGGCCTCGACGGCGTCACCGTCGCCCGGACCATCGACGACTCCCAGGAGACCGAGGTTGTGTTCGTCACGGCCTTCGGACGCTACGCCACCGACGCCTTCGAGATCGACGCCACCGACTATCTGGTGAAGCCGGTCCGCTTCGACCGGCTGCGCGCCGCCGTGGCCAAGGCCCGTCGTCGCAAGCAGGATCGCAAGGTCATGCGGCGCACCGCTGAGCTGGAAGGCGCGATCGTCGCGGAGCGCGCCGCGCCTGAAGCTGGGGGCGAAACGACGGCGTCCCTCTTCGACAGCGAAATCTGGGTGCCGGGCCGCGGCGGTCTGCAACGTGTGGCCATCACCGACATCACCTGGATCGAGGCGTCCCGCGACTACGTCCTGCTGCACACCGCAAGCCGAAGTCACATCCTGCGGGCGACCATGGGCGCGCTTCAGGAACGGCTCGATCCGTCGCTGATGCTTCGCGTGCACCGGTCCGCCTTCGTGCGCCGGGACGCCGTCGCCAGGATCGTGCCGGCGGGCAAGGGCTTGATCGCCCTCAGCCTGTTCGACGGAACCTCGGTTCAGGTCGGTCCCAGCTACACCCGCCTCGTGAGCAACGCGCTACGCCGGACCTGAGCCGAGGCTTCGTCGCGTCTGACCATGGGATCGGTCGACGACCGTTTGCCCGGTCCGGATTCGCGCCGTGACAACTCGGGTCCGAGTTCTCATCGTCCCGAGGCCCTCATGATGCGCGTCCTGCTCCTGCCCGCCACCGCGCTGCTGCTGCTCGCCGGATGCGGCGAGAAGAGCGACAAGCGGGCCGACGGCGAGGACATCGGGGCGCCCCCGCTGGGCGCCGATGGCCTGCCCCGCTTCCGCCCGGGCCTCTGGGAGACGGTCAAAACCGACTCCTCAGGCGACGAGGGGCCCGAGACCAACCGCACCTGCCTCGGCTCTGAAGCCGATCAGCAGATGCGCGAGCTATTCAATACACCTGCTGCACAAGGCTGCACGAAGACCACGTCCAAGGGCGTCGCCGGCATCAAGGTCGCTCAATATTGCGAGCGGAGCGGCATGAAGATGCGCTCATCGATCACGCTCGCCGGCTCCGACACCCGCTACACGATCAAGATCGACATGCGGATCACCACCCCCGACGGCAAGACCGACGGCGGCGTCATCACTGGCAAGTCCCGCTGGATCGGCGCCTGCCCGGCAGGCCTGAAGCCCGGCGACTCGACGGACGCCGGCGGCGCCAAGACTTAAGGCTCTCGGGGTCAGGGCCCGGGCCGTTCGTCGCTCGTGCACGGCCATTTGTCGCCGATTGTTTGCCGCCCCCTCGCCCTGAACGGAAAAGCCCCTTCCAGATTTCACACCCGAGGCCCCCCGTATGAAACGCCCCCTGCTGCTCTCCGCCGCCGCCCTGTTGCTCGTCGCCGCCTGTGGCGAAAAGACCAACGCCAGCAACGCCGAGGCCGCCAAGACCCCGATCTCGACCACCGGTGAAGATCGCGGCGTCCCGCCGCTGGACGCCGACGGCATTCCCCGTTTCCGCGCCGGCCTGTGGGAAGTCGTGCGAACCGATCCTTCCGGTGAAGAAGGACCCGAAACCATTCGCGAATGCATCGGCGCGGAAGCCGACGAGCAGATCCGCGAGATGATCAACGGCACGTCCAAGTCCTGCGCCAAATCCGTCTCGAAGGGCATCCATGGCCTTCGGGTCGCGCTGACCTGCGACATGAACGGAACGAAGGTGCAGAGCGCGGTCGCGATCGCGGGCACGGACACCAAATACACCCTTCGCCTCGACATGCAGATGACCGCGAAGGACGGCAAGGTCACCACCATGAACATGACCGGGAAGGCGCGCCGGCTTGGCGACTGCCCGGCCGGCATGTCTCCGGGCGACTCGGTGGACGCCGAAGGCGGCGAGGAAGACGCCGCCTGATATCAGGCCGAAAGCCGCCCGATCCGCGACGAAGCCCCGACTTGACGCGACGAACGCGTCCTGTCGTACGCTTCGTCGTGGTATCGGTGCCCCTCGTCCGGGGGCCGTGGAGGCTTGTTCATGCAGAGGCTGGAAATCAGCGCGGCGCGACAGATCGTGCTGCTGAATCTGGCCCTGTGGACGGTCGCGTTCGCGATGTTCATGGGCCCGGCGTCGATGACCGGCCGGGCCGACGTGCACATGCTGGTTTACACCTGCGGGACCATGTTGGCGGGTGTGGTCTTCTGCGGCGGCCTGTATCTGGTCATCCATCGCACCGCCGGGATGCGGAAGTGGCCACGGATGGCGGCCGTCGGCGCCGCGACGCTCTTGATTTTCGCGACCCACGCTGTGCTCGACACACTCTGGATGGCGGCCGTCTACACCTCGGTCTACCAAGAGACCGGCAAGCAGATGAATCCGACGCTGGTGACGGCGATGAACCTGCTCTACCTGGCGCCGGTCTACCTGATCTACGTCGGCGGCGTGGCTCTGACCTTCGTCTCCCACGCGCTGCGCGACCACGAGCGCAGCCTGGCCGCGGCCCGCGAGATGGCGCAGGCGGCGCAGCTCGCGGCGCTGCGCTTCCAGGTCAACCCCCACTTCCTGTTCAACACGCTGAACGCCGTCACCACCCTGATCAGCTCGGGCCGTAACGCCGAGGCGGAGGCTGTGGTCATGCGGCTGTCGGAGTTCTTCCGTGCGTCGCTCGTCGCGGAGCCCGACGCGCAGGTCTCGCTCAGCGAGGAATTCGACCTGGTCGGCTCCTACCTGGACATCGAGTCCGCCCGCTTCGGGCCGCGCCTGATGTTCGACATCGACTGCCCGGAAGCGCTGCGCACCGCCCTGGTGCCGCACTTCCTGCTCCAGCCGCTGGTGGAGAACGCCGTCAAGCACGGCGTCGCCCAGACCAAGCGGCCGGTGACCATCACTCTACGCGCCTTCATGCGCAACGAAGCCCTGGTGCTGAGGGTCGTCGACAACGGCGACCCGGGCGCAAGCGAACTCCCCCCCGGCGCCGGCGTCGGACTGAACAACGTGGCCGGAAGGCTGGAAGCGATGTTCGGCGGCGCCGGCAGATTGACCACCATATCGGACGACAGCGGCTTCATCGCCCAGATCGAAATGCCGTTTTCGACCGACGAGACATGGAAGGCGGCAGCCTGATGCGCATACTGATCGTCGATGATGAACCGCTCGCCCTCGAGCGTCTGGCCCACGGCCTGAGCCTGCTGACCGGGATCACTGTGGTCGGCTCGGCCACCAATGGCGACGAGGCCCTGGAAAAGATCGAAAGCCTGGCCCCCGACGTGGTGCTGCTCGACATCCAGATGCCCGGCCGGACAGGGGTCCAGGTCGCTCGCGCACTCGCCGGCTCGCCGGGACCGGAGGTGGTGTTCGTTACCGCCTTCACCGACTTCGCCACGGACGCCTTTGCCGTCGATGCCGCCGATTATGTGCTGAAGCCGGTCCGGCTCGACCGTCTGCACGAGGCCGTCAACCGCGCCCGTCGCCGGCTCGACTCGCGTCAGGCCTCACTCCGCCTTGCGGTGCTGGAAGCGGAGATGCGCCAGACCCAGCCGACGGTGGCCGGAGCCGTTGACGGCGACTACGACACCGAACTGTGGATCCCCCTGCGCGAGGGCGTCGTGCGGGTCGACATCGACCAGATCCGGCGCATCGAGGCGGCCCGCGACTACGCCCTGATCCACACCCGGATGAAGACCTACATCCTCCGCATCACCATGTCGGAGCTCGAACGGCGACTGGATCCGGCCAAGATCCTGCGCGTCCACCGCTCGGCCTTCATTCGCCTCGACACCGTCAGCCGGGTCGAGCGCGACGGCCGCAGCCTGCTGCGGCTGTGCACCGAAGACGGCGCCCTGGTCGAGGTCGGGGCGAGCTATGCCCGACGGGTCACCAACGCCCTGGGGCTGGACTACGGGGTCCGGCGAGCCGCCCACGCCTGAGCGATTGCCAAGTTGATCGCGGTATAAGGGCCCTCAGTCGCAGGGTCGTGGTTTCGAACGGCGAAGATTCCGAAGATCGGCGAACGCCCTCCCCCCGGGGCGCTCACCCCATTGGCCCTGATCACGAGGGCAAGGATCCGATCGATGAAGACCCTCCTGTCCGTTTCCGTCATCGCCGGCGTACTGGTCGCCAGCGTCGCCCAGGCCGCCCCCAAGGCCTACCAGGTGCTGCGCCCGACAGACAGCGCGGCGACCTGCGAAGTCCTGTCCACCGAGATCAACAGCCTAAACGCCGAGGTTCTCGAGCTGAACAAGAAGGCCCAGAAGCGCGCTTCGCGCGGCACGGGCGCTCTGGGCAAGGGCTTGATGTCGGGCCTCGCGCGCAGCGCGACGAGCTTCGCCTATGGCGGCACGTCTCCTAAAGCCATGGCCGGCATCGTCGCCGGCAACGCGGCTTCGGGCGTCATGCAGGAAGTGGCCAACGGCCCGTCGACCCCGGCGGCCGCCCCCGAGCCGGCGGCGCCGACCGAGATCACGCCGCAGCAGCAACGCCTGACGCACCTGATGGGCATCTACAAGGGCCGTCCCTGCTAATCAGGGTTCGACACTGACGCCATGACCCGCGGGATCTGATCGAGTATCTCGCGGGCCAGAAAGCCAAGCGGCCCGACCGCTTCGGCCAGCGCAGCCCCGGCCGCGCCGTGTAGCCATACCCCCCATATGGCCCCCGCGGCCGGTGGCGCGCCTCGGGCCAGCAGCCCGCCGATCACGCCCGCCAGAACGTCCCCGGACCCAGAGGTCGCCAGTCCCGGCGCGACGCTTTCATGTCGCCAGACAAGGCCGTCCGGGCTGACCACGTGCGTGGTCTTGCCCTTCATCACCACCACCGCGCCCAGACGCTGGGCCACGGTACGCGCGGCCAGGACGGGATCGGCTTCGACCGTATCCCGCTCCAGCCCCAGCAGCGCGGCCATCTCCCCCGCATGCGGGGTCAACACCAGCCGCCCTGCGGCGACCGCAAGCTGGTCCGTGAGGCCGTCGAGGCCCGTGATCGCACCGGCGTCGAGCACGAAGGTCGCCTGCGCCGCCGAACGTCCACTGACCAGAGCCGCGGCGAGCTGGCTGGCGGCCTCGTCGTTCATCATTCCCGGTCCGATGACCACGCCGTCGGCGCGGGCGACCAGACCCGTGAGGGCGTTGACGGCGCTCTTGCCGATCTCGCCGTTGCGCGCGGCGGGGACCTGTATCACCCGCGCCTCGGGAATCGCCGAGGTCAGCACCTGGGCGTAGGCCGCGGTGGCCGCCATCTGCAGCTTGCCGGCCCCGGCGCGCAGGGCGGCGACGCCCGCCAGCACCGCCGCGCCAGGCACCTCCGGTCCACCACCGATGATCAGCACGCGGCCGCGGCTGTCCTTGTCGGGATTGTCGCCGAGCCCGGGCATCGGCATCGACCGCAGCAGGTCGGGCGTGATCTGGATCGCGCTCATCGCGCGGCGACGTTGGCGTCGGGCGCGGTGGTCACCGGCGCGCCCGCCTCGTGGAGGGGTGCGACGAAGTTGTAGCGGATCAGCGTCAGCCCGCCGCGCGATCCCTGCGACGGATCGAAGGCGTATTCGGTGACCCCGCAGTTGGCGACGTCGATCTCCTTGTCGATGGCCAGGATGCCGGCCTCGTCGAGGTTCTCCAGCAGATAGCGCAGACACAGCACCACCACCTGATGGCCGACGATCAGCACGTTCTGACCGGCGTGGTGAAGGCTCAGGGTGTCGAGCGCGCTGCGCAGCCGCAGGATCACGTCAGCCCAGCTCTCCCCGCCCGGCGGCCGGTGATAGAACTTGCCCAGCAGCCGGCGGAACTCGGCCTGGTCCGGATGCTCCGTCTCGATGCCGACCCGGGTCAGCCGATCGAGAATGCCGAATTCGCGCTCGCGCAGTCGCTCGTCGATGCAGTGGACGGGCGTGTCCGGCCGCGTTCCGCCCTCGGCGGCGATCAGTTCGGCGGTGTGGCGTGCTCGTTGATAAGGCGAACAGAGCACGACCTCGGGCCGCTCCGCCTCCGGCAAGTCCGCGAACCAGCGGCCCAGCGCCCGCGACTGTTCCTCGCCCAGCAGGCTGAGCGGTACGTCCATGTCGCGGTGAGCGATGTCGATGCGGCCGAGCCCGGCGGCGTCGGCCTGGTCCCGGGCGACATTGCCGGCGCTCTCGCCATGACGAACGATCCAAAGACGGGCAGGCCAGCGTGCGCTCATAAAGCACGAACGTTGCCGAGGCGCGGGGGTTGCCTTTGTCTTTCTAAGTCTCGGGCCTGGGAGCGAAGACGTGATCGGCGACTGTCGTAAACCTCCAGCCACTTGCCGTCGTCAGTGGATCGCTTAGGCTTCTTGTTGCAGTGAGGGCGACCTGAACCTGCATCACCTTCGGAAAACGCGGCACATGACCCTTCTTCAACTTATCACCGCCATGGCGTTGTCGGCGGTCGCCGTTGGCTTGGTTATGGGTGTCCCGGCCGCGGTTATCGTGCGGCGCAAGACCGGCTTGCAGGAATTTCCGTGGTGGCCAGTGTGGTTCGCGGCAGCAGCGGCTGCGCTGACCCCCGCTCTCCACGTACTTGGCTGTTCCTGACCCATCTGATCAGAAGCTAACTCAGGTCCGTGATTTGCACCGAGGTCCTCTAACGCCGGTGAACCATTCCGCCCGGCGCTCGGCCTCATGTTGATCGGCGCCAGCGTATCTCCGTCATCAGGGCCAAATGGCGAAGGCTGGTGCGCCCCCTACCCCGGCAAACCCCCGAACTTCCCCGCGTTGTAATCTTCGATCGCCTGGATGATCTCCTCGCGGGTGTTCATCACGAACGGGCCGTGGGCGAAGACCGGTTCGCCGAACGGCTCGGCGTGGCCGAACAGCACGAAGCCGTCGCCCGTCAGCGTGACCGCGTCGCCGTCAGCGTTGAGCTCGATGAGGTGGTGCGCCTTGACCGGCGCCCCGCCCACGGTGAGGTCGCCGCGCACGACATAGAGAAACACGTTGCGCCCCGGCGCGGCCGGCAGGGTCACCGTCCCGCCCTTCAGTTCGACCGTCGCCATGAAGAAATCGTGCAGCGGTTCGAACGGTCCCTTCTTGCCCTCGAACGCGCCGGCGATCAGGTTTACCGTCGCCTTGCCATCATCGACGGCGATGGCCGGGATGTCTTCGCGCTGCAGGCCGACGTAGCGCGGCGCGGTCATCTTCAGGCGCGAGGGCAGGTTCACCCACAGCTGCAGGATCTCCAGCGGGCCGCCGGTTTTCTTGAAGGCCTCGGGCGACAGTTCGGCGTGGACCAGGCCGCTGCCGGCGGTCATCCACTGCACCCCGCCCTCGCGGATGACGCTCTCGTGGCCGCCGCTGTCGAGGTGCGAGAGCTCGCCCTCGAGGATGAAGGTCACCGTCTCGAAGCCGCGATGCGGATGCGGCCCGAACGGCAGGCCGTTGTTGTTCGCCGGATAGACCTGCGGACCATGGTGATTGAGGAACAGGAACGGATCGATCTGCGGCACGGCAGGGCCCGGCAGCGGGCGGCGCGTCACCAGGTCGGCGATGTCGTCGCGCGTGGACGGATGCTGCGCCTTTATCGTGCGGTCGGTCATGATCGGCTCCTTCGCCTCCCCATGTAGCCCCGCCGCCGCGCAAAGAAAGACCCAGGACCCGGTCCGCGGATCCTGGGTCAGGTGCTGTCTCCGCCCCAAAGGACGCCATGGGGAGGGCGGAGACCAGGGAACTTGAGACGTCAGAAGGGCTTGTCGTCCCCGGCCACGGTCACCCGCTCCACCGACCGGTACTCCGGCCAGTAGTCGAGCACCGCGTAGTGCTGGGTCGAGCGGTTGTCCCAGAAGACGATGGCGTTGGGCGACCAGCGGAAACGGACCTGGTACTCGGGCGCCTTCACGCGATCGACGAGATAGGCGAGCAGGTCGCGGCCCTCCTCGTCGTCGAGGCCCAGGATCCGCGTCGTGAAGACGTGGTTCACGAACAGATGCTTCTCGCCCGTCTCCGGATGGGTGCGGACCACGGGATGGCTGCGCGGCGGGTACTGCTCGCTCAGTTCTTGTCGCTTGGCCTCGTCCACGCGGTAGCCGAACGACTGCAGGATGTCGTGCTCGGCCCGCAGCCGCCCGATCTTGTCCTTCACCTCGGCGGGCAGGTCGGCATAGACCGCCGCGGTGTCGGCGAAGATGGTGTCCCCGCCCAGCGGCGGCAGGTGGCGCGCCCGCAGGATACCGGCGAAGGACGGCTTCTCGCGGAAGGTGACGTCGGTGTGCCACTTGTTGGCCGGCCGCACGATTGGAAGGATGTCCTCGCGCAGCTTCAGCCCGTCCGCCGCCTCGATGTGCAGGATCTCGGGATGGTTCGGCACGGTGGCGGTGACCGGATGCCCCTCCAGGTCGCCAAAATACCTGCCGAAGCGGATGTGGTCGGCGTGGCTGATGTCCTGGTCGCGGAAGAACAGCACCTTGTAGCGGTTCAGACCGCCGCGGATGGCGGCGACGGCGCCGGGCGAGAGCTCCTCGCGGAGATCCAGCCCGAACACCTCGGCGCCCAGCACGGGGCCCGAGGGGATGAAGGTCAGGCCCTCCACCACCTCGGTCTCGAACCGCCGTCTGTCGGCGATGGCGTTCATGGCGCCCTCCCCTACTCGGCGGCGATGCTGTGCGGGGTGACCTCGGGCTTGATCACCCGGCTGCGCTCGCCCGTGATCGAGACCGGCACGTCGCCGTCCAGAGTGACCCGGCGCATGACCCGGCGCTGATCGCCATAGTCGTCGACCGCATAGTGCTGGGTGGCGCGGTTGTCCCAGATGGCCACGTCGCCCTGACGCCACCGCCAGCGGACCGTGTTCTCGAGCCGGATGACATGCTCCTGGAGCAGGTCGAACAGGCGGCGGCTGTCCTGGGTAGAATAGCCGACCAGCGCCTTGATGAAGTGGCCCAGCACCAGGGTTCGCTCGCCGGTCACCGGGTGGACCCGAACCACCGGATGCTCGGTCTCGTAGACGGTCGAGGCGAAGACGTTGCGATGCTTCTCGACCGCCTCCTTCGACGCCGGGCCACGGGTGGCGGCGTAGTCATAGGCGTTGGTGTGCAGGGCCCAGAGGTTGTCGGCCAGCGCCTTCAGCTCCGGCGGCAGGCGGTTGTAGGCCTCGGCGGTGTTGGCCCAGACCGTGTCGCCGCCGTACTCGGGCGAGGTCACGGCGCGCAGGATCGAGGCCTTTGGATAGGCGTCCACGAAGGTGACGTCGGTGTGCCAGCTGTTGGCGCGGCCGCCTTGCTGGGAGTCGAGCTCAAGCAGGAAGCGGCCGCTCTTCACCGGCACCGTCGGGTGGGCGACCGGCTTGCCGAGGCGTTCGGCGAAGGCTTCCTGGCCCTCGTCGTTCAGGTGGCCCTGGTCGCGGAAGAAGATCACCTTGTGCTCGTGCAGGGCGTCGTAGATCGCCTGCACCGTCTCGTCCGACAGGTCGGACCCTAGCCGCACGCCTGCGATCTCGGCGCCGAGGCGGCCGCCGACGCGGCGGATGTCGAGCTGGGCTGCGGTGATGGGGAGATGTCCGTCGGCGCTCATGAGAAGTCTCCTGTGAAGCTGGGGTTGACGGAGGTCATTCGGCGGGGGCCGCGAGGGGGATGCCGTCGCGTTCGTCCAGCTGGCGGCGGATGTCGCCGTGTCGCTGTTCGTCGAGGGAGAAGCCGGCGATCAGCCAGGCCGACACGGCGTGGGCGACGGCCGGGCCGAGGGCGAAGACCAGCTTCAGCCCGAACAGGGCGTCGGCGCTGTTCACCGCACCCGGCTTGAAGCCGAGGAACCCGACCAGCGGCAGGGCGATGCCCACGGCGACCGCGGTGGCCGCCTTGCCGGTGAGGCTGAAGATCGAGAACAGCAGGCCGGTGCGGTCGACGCCGGTGTCCAGCCGTTGCTTGTCGGCGACGTCGGAGACCATCGCCCTCAGCATCAGGTTGCCGGAGCCCTGGGCCAGGCCCTGCGCCACCGTCAGCCCGATGAGCAGCGGCAGCGCGTCCGGCGTCACTAACAGCAGGCCGAGGTTGATGAAGACCTGGACGATCTCGCCGGCGACAGCCGTGCGGTGCTTGCCGAGGCGGTAGCCGATCTGCAGCCAGATCGGGCCGGCGAAGACGCCGAACACGAATTGCAGCAGAAACAGGCCCGCGGCCAGATCCGGCCGACCCATGTAGGCCGAGACGAAGAACACGAACAGCGAGCTGCGGGTCAGCTGACCCAGCGTGACCGCGAAGTCCGAGGTCAACACCTTGCGCAGCAGCGGATCGCGGGCGGCGATGGCGATGTCGACCTTAAGCGTCGAGGGTCCAGCGGCCACCGGCGGGCTGGGCGGCTCCTTGACCAGGGTCAGGGCGGCGATCACGGCGGGCACGAAGGTGGCCAGGATGAAGCCCCCCATCACCGCCATCTTCAGCGACTGGTCGGCCTGGACGCCCGCCCTGGCCGCGACCTGGTCCAGGATCGCCGGCAGGACCAGCACCAGCAGCAGACCCGCCGCCGTGGTCACGTGGAAGAAGGTCTGGACCCGGCTGCGCTCGTGATACTGCGCCGCCAGCTCCCCGGCCCAGGCCGAGACCGGGATCTGGATCATGGTCCAGCCGGCGTAGAACACCGCCAGCCAGGCGGAGAGCCAGACCGCCCCCGGCCTGACCCCGAACAGGCCGGGGGCGAAGATCGCCAGGGTCGCGACCGCGAACAGCGGCGCACCGGCGGCGATCCAGGGCTTGCGGCGTCCGAACCGGCCGCGGGTGCGGTCGGACCAGGCGCCGACGAGCGGATCGATGAAGGCGTCGGCCAGCCGGCTGATCATGAAGATCGCGCCGACCAGGCCGAGGCCCAGGCCCAGATCCTGCGCGTAGTAGGGTGGCAGGTAGACGGCGAGCGGGAGTCCCGCGCCGGCCAGAGGCACGGCGAGGGAGGCGAACACCGCCAGTCTCCAGGCCGCCGGGCGCGTGGGGGTGGAGATGCTCATCGCCCGCCCTCCCCTAGTACCGCGCCCGGAAGGTCACGCCGACCGTCCGCGGATCGCCGGGCGAGCCGTACAGGGCGCCCGAGTTGCCCGTTTGGGCGCTGAGGTACTGGAAGTAGTCCTCGTCGAAGAGGTTCTTGGACCACAGGAACAGGTCCCAGCCCTTCTGCGCCCGAAAGCCGAGGCGCAGATTGACCAAGGTCAGGTCGCCGACCCGCGTGTACTCCGAGATCGAGCCCGGATCGGAGCGGTAGCTGAGCTCGCCGGCGATGTAGGCTTCGCCGTCGAGGGAGCCGATCGAGACCTGCCGCTCGTAGTCGGCGCCGACCGTGGCCGCCCACTTAGAGACGCCGGGAAGCGCCTTGCCGCTGAGATCGCAAGCGACGGTGGCGGGGCCGATCAACTCGATCGGGCACGGGCCGTTCTCGTAGGAGATATATTTGGCGTCGGTGTAGGAGACCGAGGTGTAGCCGCTGAAGCCGCCGACGCGGGCCAGCCGCGCGTCCAGCTCGACGCCCTGCGAGCGCACCTCCTCGACGTTGGCGAGGAACTGCTTGAGGCTGCCGCCGGCGGTATCGACGACATTGGCCTGGTAGTCCTGGGTCTCGGACCGGAACACGGCGAGGTTCAGGGTGACCAGCTTGTCGAACAGCTGGCTCTTGAGGCCGACCTCCCAGGTGGTGGTCTCCTCGGGCTCGATCACGGCCCGGTCCAGCAGCGGCGCGCCGGCGGCGTCGACCGGCAGGCCGGCCATGTTGATGCCGCCCGATTTGTAGCCGCGCGCCCAGTTCGCATAGACCAGCGCGTCGTCGTTCACTTCGTAGGCGACATTGATCTGGCCCGACAGGCTGCCGTCGGACACGTCGGCGGTGTAGGCCTGCGGCCGGGCCAGGGCGTACTTGTAGCCGATCAGCACCGGGTTGGCGGTGGCGAGGCCGCCGGAGACGGTCGACTCGTACGCCGCCTCCTTCTCCTCGTAGGTGTAGCGCAGACCCGGCGTGATGCTCAGACGGTCGGTCGCGTGCCACGTCAGCTGGCCGAAGGCGGCGTAGCTTTTGGTGGTCGATTCCGCCGTGCCGTCGCTGCGATAGCCGTTGGTCAGGGCCGCCGGCAGCAGCGGGCTCAGCAGCCAGTAGGTCGAGCGGTCGCCGAAGACGCTGGTGATGCGGGCGTCGATGTCCTGCCAGTAGACGTACAGGCCGCCGACGTAGTCGACGGTGCGGTCGCCGTTGGAGGCGACGCGCAGCTCGAAGGTCGCCTGCTCCTGCTCGTCGGCGTTCTCGGAGCGCTCGATTATCGACAGGCTGGTGAAGTCGGGGTCGTTGGCCGGGTCCCAGGTCCAGAAGCGCCAACTGGCCACAGCGGTGACCGTGGCGGGGCCGAGGTCCCAGTCGGCGACGGCGGAGACGCCGCCCAATTCCTGGTTGGCCTTGGCCTTGTCGTTGGCGTCGGTGACGCGGTCGAACGGGTTGCGGCTGGCCGGGCTGTAGCCGATGCCGGCGGCCAGGGCCTCGAACTCCGCCGCGTCGGGCTTCAGGGTCGGGGCCACGCCGGCGAAGACCAGCAGGCAGCAGTCGGTCTCCTGCCTGTTGTAGTCCCCCGACAGCCGCAGGCTGAAGGCGTCGCTGGGCTTCCACAGCAGCTGGCCGCGCAGGGCGATGTTGTTCTGGTCGTTGACGTCGGCGCCGGTGAGGACGTTGTCGGTCAGGCCGTCGCGGACGGTGGCGGCGAACGACAGCCGCCCGGCGACGGTGTCGCTCAGCGGGCCGGAGATCGAGGCCTTGCCCTGGACGAAGCCGTAGTCGCCGGCGGTCAGCTCCAACTGCGTCTCGAGGTCGAAGCTCGGCGCGCGGGTGATGATGTTGAGGGCGCCGGCGGTGGTGTTCTTGCCGAACAGCGTGCCCTGCGGCCCGCGCAGGATCTCGACGCGCTCGATGTCGGTCAGGTCGAAGGTCGCGGCGGCCGGGCGGCTGTAATAGACCTGATCGATGTAGAACCCGACCCCGACCTCGAGGCCGTCGTTGGCCAGGCCGACGTTGTTGCCGAGGCCGCGGATGTTGACGGTGGTGTTGCGCGGATTGAACGAGCCGAACTGCAGGCTCGGGGCCAGCTGGGTGATCTGCTGGACATTGTAGGCGCCGGTGCGCTCGAGGGCCTCGCCGCCGAGCACGGTCAGGGCGATCGGCACGTCCTGGGCGTTCTCCTCGCGACGGCGGGCGGTGACGATGATCTGGTCGACGGTGGCGGCGTCGGCGACGGCCGCCTCGGCGACCTCGACGGCGACAACATTGTTGGCGTCGCCGGTGACGGCGTCAGGCTGGGCGAAGGCCGGCGCGGCCGCGGCGAGCACCGCGACGGCGGCCGACAGGCCCAGGTATGTTTTCAGATTTGCTACAAGCACAGTTATCCCCGTGCAGCGCCCGCACGCGGACCTGCTGATGGTGTTGATCTCGATGAGAGAGGAGCCGCCGCCTTATGAAACGGTCGGGTCATGGTCCGGCGGCGTCAGGCCTGCCGGGTGGGCGCGTTACACATTCGACCTTGTATCCTTTGCGTTCAGTCGTATCCGACGTCGCGTGGGCCAGTCCGGCCCAGACCGACCCACGCTTCGCATCGCCGGTGACGGATAAAGGGGAGGAACCCGTCGCCTGATGAATGTCTACCGACTCACTAGGGTTTGAGTCTCTGCAGAATTTCTGCGGACGCTGATGGAGATGTTGGCGAGGGGAAAGTCGGCGGCGCTCCCGCTTCGCTCGGGAACGCCGCCGATCGGACGCCGGGGCTTTGGGGGAGGGAAACCCGCCGGCGGACCAGACGCCGCTCCGGTTCAAGGACGGCGCGAAGCGACAGTCCCGCGCCCCGGCGGCGGCCGTTGGGCGGGTTCGTTGCGGTGGTGTTGCGGATGGGGGCGGGATTAGGGCGTTGCATGGTTCGAGACGCCGGCCCAAGAGCCGGCTCCTCACCATGACTAACTCTTTTGCCTTTCACCCACCTTCGTCATCCTGAGGAGCGAGCCTCAAGCGAGCGTCTCGAAGGACGCAGGGTCAGGCCGGCTCCTCGTTAAACCGGATGTTCGACCGCTCCAGTCCCTTCAGCACCACCTCGACGCCGCCGGAGCGGATCATCCATTCGAGCCGGTGGTCGCGGTACTGACGCTTGAACAGGCCGGCCTCGACGATGCCGGCGACCTGGGCCATGGCGGCCAGAGAGGCTTTCGCCTGTTCGAACGACTGGGCGCAGGACGGCCGCGCCCGCACCCGCTTCAGCCAGCCATCGAGCGCGCCACCCTCTTCCGGTCCGAAGCCGAAACCCGACGCGCCCTGCACGAACGGCGCGGCGCAGAGGTCGGCCCAGCCGAAGGTCTCGCCGTTCAGCCACTCGGCCTCGCCCAGCTGCCGCTCGAGCCAGCCATGCAAACGTCCCAGCTGTTCGCCGGCCTTGCCCTGCATGGATTCGGCCTGCTCGCCGGTGGCGCGCTTGAAGTTGGCGATCTCGGACAGCCCCCAGGTGATTGCCTCGTAGGTGGTGTCGATGACCTCCTCGATGGTCCGCGCCTTAACCCGCGCCATCGGGTCGGCGGGCAGCAGGCGGGGCTCGGGATAAGCGTCCTCGATGAACTCCAGAATGATGGTGGAGTCGAAGATCGGGGCGCCGTCGACGAACAGCACCGGCACCTCGCCACGCGGATTGGCGGCGCGGAAGGCCTCAGGCGTCGCGCCTGAGCCGATCGCTTCGGGTGTGGCCAGCGAGAACAGCACACCCTTCTCGGCCAGAGCGATCTTCACCTTCTGGGCATAGGGCGACAGCGGGTGTTCGAGCAGTTCTATCATGGCGCGTTTCCCTTATGGTTGCGCCGACTGTGCGCCTTGCGCGACGCCCGTCAACGGCGCCCCGACGTCAGGTTCGCGGCCTCAAAGCTCCTGCAGCGGCACCGCTTTCAGCCCCTGCGCCACGCTCGCCGCCGTCTGCGCCGCCTTGGCGCGCTGGAAGCCGTCGCGGGCCTGCATGCGGTCCCAGTAGGCCTTCACCGACGGCGACCAGTCGCCGGACAGGCCGAGCGTCTCGCCGAGCAGCAGCGCATAGGCCACCGAGATGTCGGCGCCGGTGAAGCGGCCGGCGGCGTAGTAGTCGCTCTCCGCCAGCACCGCGTCGAGCGCCCGCAGCCGGGCCAGGAACCACTTCGCGTAATCGGCAGCCACCTGCGGCGAGCGGCGCTCCTCCGGCTCGAGCCGCGTGTAGCGAAGCACCAGCGTCTGCGGGAACGTCAGGGTGGCCTCGCCAAAATGGAGGCCGTTGAGATAGGCGCCGAAGCCGGGCTCATCCGGCGACACCGCCAGGCTCCCCTGCCCGTGCCTCACGGCCAGATATTCGACGATCGCCGCCGACTCGGTCATCCGCGTCTCGCCCTCGACCAGCAGCGGGATCGTGCCCAGCGGGTTCTCGGCCAGGTACTCCTTGGCGCGGAACCGCGGCGGAAACGGCAGCATCTTCAGGTCGTAGGCGACGCCCAGTTCCTCAAGAGCCCAGAGCGGACGGAAGGAGCGCGCGTCGGCGCAGTGCCAGAGGGTGATCATGGGCCGATGTTGCGCGACCGACGTGGCGGAAGCAAAGCCCTGAAACGGTAGAGACGACGACCCCGGCCTGGGGGAGGCCAGACCGGGGTATCGCGCACGCGCCTCACAACACGTACTCACAGGGACCGCTCCCTCCCTCCGACAGTCGGGAGCAGCTGCGACCATGGATCGGGGGTTTCGTCGGGCGCGTCACCGGCCGATGGCCCTCGCGGGCTCAAGAACCGTCGCGATGCCGGAAGTTGCACAAAACCTGGCTCCCGGGCGCCGCAGACTTGCGCACCCAGCCGTTGCACGGAGGCCTCGGTGGTCGCGTGGACGACCGGTCGCGACGCGATGACAATCGCCAGACGGCTCATTCTCTGGCAGGACCGCCGCCGATGACGAGCGTCCCCGCCCCTGCCGCCCGCCGCGCCGACCTGGACTGGATCCGGGTCGGAGCCTTCGGGCTGCTGATCCTGTTCCACGTCAGCCTGGTCTACGCGCCGTACGATTGGCACGTGCACAGCACACACACCTTCGGCTGGCTGGCCGAGGCGATCCTGGCGACCGGGCCTTGGCGGCTGACGCTGCTGTTCCTGGTCTCCGGCGCGGCGCTGCGGTTCATGGCCCGTCGCCTTACGCCCATGGCCGTGGCGAAGTCCCGGGTCGCCCGCCTGCTGCCGCCGCTGCTGTTCGGCATCTTCGTGCTGGTGCCGCCGCAGTCCTGGCTTGAAGCCGTCGACAAGGGCAGCTGGAGTCTGGGCCTCGGCGCCTGGTGGCTGCACCAGTTCAGCCCGGCGGAGATCCTTCGCGGCATCCCGGTGAACCACCTGTGGTTCGTGCTCTACATCTTCGTCTACACCTTCGCGGCCGTGGCGCTGTGGTGCCGGCCGGCGCTGCTGGCGCGGATCGAGGCGCTGTTCGAGCGGCATCTGGCCGGCTGGCGCATCCTGGTCTGGCCGATCGTCTACCTGGCCATCGCCCGCATCCTGCTGTTCCCGTGGTTCGGCTTGAGCAACCACCTGCCGGCCGACTGGTACAACCACGCCATCTCGCTGGGCGCCTTCCTGTTCGGCTTCGCCATCGCCACGCGGGAAGACATCTGGAGCAATCTGGAGCGCTGGCGCGGCTGGGCCTGGTTGATCGCCGCCGTCTCGCTGGGCCTGCTGATGTGGATGCACGCCCATCCCGGCGGCCGGGCGTTCATGGCCGTGCCCAAATACACCGTCTACGCCGTCAACCAGTGGACCGCGATGGCCGCCATCCTCGGTTACGGCAGCCGCTATCTGCGCACCGCCGACGGGCCGGTGCTGCGCTACGTCACCGACGCGGTGTTCCCCTGCTATCTCGCCCACCAGACCATCCTGGTGATCGCTATCTTCGTACTGAAGGGGCTGAACCAACCGGCCTGGATCGAGGCGCCGTGGCTGGTGTTCGTGACCCTCGGCGGCAGCGTCCTGACCTACGAGGTCGTGCGCCGCCTCGGGCCGATCCGGCCGTTGTGGGGCCTCAAGCGCCATCCGCGCCCGCCGTTTGTCGCCAAGCCCAGCGCGGAGGCGTCCACGTGACCCGCTTCCGCCGCCGCCGCTGGCTGCTCTGGGCGGGGATCGCCGCGCCGATCCTGGCCGCTGTCACCGCCGTCATCGCCGCGCTGTGCTTCCCCAGTTTCAACCACGCCACTCAGTATATCAGCGAGCTTGGCGGCCCCGCCGCGCCCGTGCCGCAGATCTTCAATACCGGGGTGATCCTGGCCGGGTTCGCCGCCGGGTTCGCGGGACTGGGCTTCGGCCTGACGCTTATTGCCTTGGGCGGCGGACGCGTCGCGGCGGCGATCGTGACCATCGCCTTCCTGCTCGGCGCGGTCGGACTGGTGGTGTCGGGGATCTACACCTGGCCGGACCCGCGCCACCGGATGATCAACCTCGGCCTCGGCATCCAGCTGGCGCCGATCTTCCTGCTCTGGGGGCTGTGGCGGGTGCAGGGCGTCACGCGGCTGAAAGGGTTCCTGGCCATCGTGCTGGTGGTGATGGTGTTCCTGACCGTGATGACGCTGCACCTGGTGTTCCCCGGGACGGTCAACGACGGCAATGTCGGCTGGTGGGAGCGGGCCTTCGCCATCGCCCTGGTCGGCTGGGTCGGCGTCGCGGCCTTGCTGCTCGAGCGGCGGCTGATCAAGGCGGCGAGCGAGGACGGCGGAGCCTGAACCCGACTCGGGGGCCTGTCCACACGCCCTGCTCTCGCGGCCGTGATCACGCGTGATATCGCCAAACCCTGCTCGATCACGAACCGATCACGCCCCGCTTCAGGGCAAAGTCGCGACAAATCGTGCTTTGCACACAGGTTTTTGCGATCAGGGCTTGCGCGAGTGCATCGCAGCATAACATAACCGTGATCGTATCGCTGTGCTCCCCTCGCGACTCTGGGATCATAGCGCCCTCTCGCAATCACGGCGGTCTCGATGGACGGCACGAGCAACCTGGCGATCCAGTACGATGTCGACGCCTACGCGCCGTCGTACTCGCCTGCGCCCGAGCGCGAACACCTTCCCGCGCCGGCCCCGCTGACGATGAATCCGCAGCCGCTCGACGCGCGCGGCAAGATGAGCGACGGCGCGCCGTCCAGCTCGCCCGCGGACATCGCCCGCCGCCGCCTGATCCTGTTCACGGCCACCTTCGCAATGGCCGCCCTCGCCTCGTGGGTTCCGTTCAAGCTCTACGCCGACGACGGCTTCATGGCGCTGGAGATCCTCGGCCTGGCGCTGTTCGAAGTGCTGATCCTGGCCATCTCCTGCTGGTTCTGCAGCGCCGTGGCCGGCCTGATCGTGCTGATCCGCAACGGCGACAAGGACGAGCTCGACTTCGCGGCGACGCCGCCGCGTCCGACCGTGCGCACCGCCATGCTGATGCCGGTCTACAACGAGGACGCTCACGCCTCCTTCGGCCGTCTGGCCCAGATCGAGCGCTCGCTGTCGCGCCTCGGCGTCAGCCACTCGTTCGACCTCTTCGTGCTCAGCGACAGCACCGACGAACGCGTCGCCGCCACCGAATGGGCGGCCTTCCAGGCCATGCGCCCGCAGTCGAACTGCCGCGTCTATTATCGCCGCCGCCGCGAGAACACCGAGCGCAAGGTCGGCAACCTGTCCGACTGGATCCGTCGCTTCGGCGGCGCCTACAGCCACATGATCGTGCTCGACGCCGACAGCACCATGTCCGGCGAGACCATCCTGCACCTGGTCGACGCCATGGAGCGTCACCCGAAGATCGGCCTGATCCAGACCACCCCGACGATCGTCAAGGGCACGACCCTGTTCGCCCGCACCTCGCAGTTCGGCGTCCGCCTGTACGGCCGCGTGGCCTCGGCGGGCCTGGCCTGGTGGTCGGGCTCCGAGGCCAGCTACTGGGGCCACAACGCCATCGTCCGCGTCCGCGCCTTCGCCGACTGCTGCGGCCTGCCGAGCCTGCAAGGCCGCAAGCCCTTCGGCGGCCACATCCTCAGCCACGACGTGGTCGAGGCCGGCCTGCTGCGTCGCGGCGGCTGGGGCGTGCATGTGACCCCGACCCTCGGCGGCAGCCACGAAGAGACCCCGCCCAGCATCCTCGAGTTCACCAAGCGCGAGCGCCGTTGGTGCCAGGGCAACCTGCAGCACATCGCCCTGCTCGGCGCGCCGGGCCTGCACTGGATGAGCCGCTTCCAGATGGCCGTCGGCCTGATGGCCTATCTCGCCTCGCCGCTGTGGCTGGCCTCGCTGGTCGTCGGCCTGATGATCCAGGTCGGCAACAAGCCGGACTGGAGCGGCTGGTGGTACTTCCTGGTGCCCGCCTACAACCCGCTTATGTGGGCCTCGGTGGTGACCGTGGGCATGCTGATGGGCCCCAAGCTGATGGGCTTCGCCCTGGCCCTGAGCCGTCCGGCCGAGCGCCGCGCTTTCGGCGGAACCAAGGTGATGCTCAAGAGCATGGCCGCCGAGATGGCGCTGTCGGCCCTGACCGCCCCGATCTACATGATCGGCAACACCCGCGCGGTGTTCGAGATCCTGATCGGCAAGGACGCCGGCTGGCACGCCCAGGACCGCGACGCCGACGGCCTCAGCCGCGCCGACGCCAAGGCCAACTACCGCAACGAGTTCTTCGCCGGCCTCTTCTTCACCGTCGCCCTCGCCCCGCGCCCCGACCTGCTGCTGTGGGTCTGGCCGATCGTCCTGCCGCTGCTGTTCTCCGCCCAGATCGCCCGCTGGACCTCCAGCCGCGCGGCCGGCGAGAAGGCCCGCCTGGCCGGCCTGCTGATGACCCCCGAGGAACTCGAAGCCTCGAAGGAAGATCATGCCGGCGGCGAGGTCGTGGTTCTCCACAGCCGCGCCGGCCGCCAGGCGCTGTTCACCCAGGCGGCTTAGTCGCTACCGCTACTCCCAGTGAATGCCGGGCACGCTCCGCACACGGTTGCAAACGGCTGGACTTGCCACAACCCTAAATACTAGTATTTCCACGGACGCGCATGCGTTGCGTGATTGCACCGCGTTGCCGAAAGTTTGAACCGATGTCGGGGGACGGGTTGAGCAATATAGGAAAAGGGCTATATCCGGAGTCATGCATTGCCGACTCCCATTGAGTACGCCGCCGGCCCGGCCGGCCACGCCCTCAAGGATCTGGCGGACGCGATGGACCAGGCCAAGGTCGCTAACGACAAGACCGGCCTCAACAATCTCCGGGAGCTGTTGTTCGATCACCTGCAGGAAAAGCTCGCCTCAAAACCCGACAAGGCGATCAGAAAATACGCGGCATCGCGAAGCGTATGGCGCGTGGACGACGGTCACAGTGTTTTCAAGACCGCCGATGAACCCTGCCTCGCCTACACCGCGTTTGAGACAAATGGCGATGTTTCCGTTCTCGCGCTTGGCTTCTGCTACCGCTACCCCGTTTCCGAAGAGGCCTGGTGGACAGACGTGATCCGTCCGCGCCTGAGGCAACACATATGACCAGCAAGCACAGAGACTTCGCCCCGACCGAAACGGAGAGAAACTTGCCCGGAGTTGGTCGTCGTCGTCCTGAAGCCGCCAAGGGGCAAACCCTCACGCAGGGCTTGCGCGCGCTCGGCATCGAACATCTGGGCGGAACGCCTCTCGACCTGCCCTCCCTCGAGATCGGCGAACGCATCCGCCATGCTCGGCACCTCCGCGGCCTTACGCAGGCGCAGTTGGCATCGAAGATCGGCTGCAAGCAGGGCGACCTGAGCGACATCGAACGCGGAAAGGGGCGCGACGGTCCGAGCTATCGGACCTTGAAGTCCGTCGCCGATGCGTTGGGCGTTGCGCTCCCGATCAATCCCGGGATCAGTTCGGAAACTGGCCGCGCGGTCGTCGTCGAGGCTGGCGAAGGTGACTGCGTCGTCAGCGGTGTCGGCCAGTACGAAACCTGCAAATGGATCTTCTCGCGAGACGAACTGATCGGCCTGCGCTCCTACGTCGGCCGCGTAGGCGCCGGCGTCGAGGCGAACACGCGCCGCTTCACCATCATGCCCACGGAATGCACGCTGCTGACGCTGCCCCCCTCCAGCAAGGCCAAGGCCTTCAAGGCTGGGGCTTTTACCGTTCTCGTCGCCCTCCGAGGCGATGCGCATGTACGCGTTCGCGGCGCGGTTCATCGACGTTCGGGATTCGCCGCCGGAAAGCCGGTCGCTCTGCTGAGCGCCGACAGCTTCGTCGAGGTTGAGAGCGGGGACATGACGTCGTCCATGATCTTCATGCCCGCGACGACGCTGTTCGGACACGACACAGAGGACTGTGAAGCCTAATGACCGCTTGGCTGATCCAGTACGCTGACCTGATCTCTGGGGCGTGTGGCCTCTCAGCTTCCATCGTTCTGGGCTGGCCCGCGCTCTCCGCGGTGCGAGGAAAGACCTACTGGGAACGCCACCAGCAGCTCGAAAGCCAGCAAGGAACGGACCCCGAGAACCAAGAGGCGCTTCGCAAGATCGGAAGGCACGTCGATGCGCAGCAATTGGGCGGCGCTCGCGCAGCTGCCGCGTTCAATCTCGCCGGCCATATCCTTTTGGCCGCCTCGTTTGTGTTTTTGCTGATCGCCGGCCTGAACCGTATCGGCGTCCTCTAGGGACGCACCAACCCTACTCCGCCGCGACGATCTCCTTGACGCCGAGGCGCGCGGTCAGGGCCGCATGCTGGGCCCAGAGCTCGGCCGGGAGGCGGTCGCCGAACTTCTCGTAGAAGGCCGGGATCAGCGAGGCTTCCTCGATCCAGACGTCCGGATCGACCGTCAGCAGCAGCCGCATCTGGGCGTCGGTCATGCCGAGGCCGGCGATGTCCAGCGCGCCCTGGACCGGCAGGTTGCCGATCGGGGTGGCGACGACGTCGACCTCGCCTTCAAGGCGCTCGAAGATCCACTTCAGCACGCGGGCGTTCTCACCGTAGCCCGGCCAGACGAACTTGCCGTTCTCGTCCTTGCGGAACCAGTTGACCATGTAGATGCGCGGCAGGTTTGCCGGGTCGGCGGCCTTGGCGCCGACGTCCAGCCAGTGGCCGAAGTAGTCGCCCATGTTGTAGCCGCAGAAGGGCAGCATCGCGAACGGGTCGCGGCGCAGCTCGCCGACCTTGTTCTCGGCGGCGGCGGTGCCTTCCGAGGCGACCGTCGAGCCCATGAACACGCCATGGGCCCAGTCGAAGGCCTCGGTGACCAGCGGCACGGCGCTGGCGCGGCGACCGCCGAACAGGATGGCGCTGATGGGCACGCCCTCGGGCTTGTCCCATTCGTCGGCGATGACCGGGCACTGCGCCGCGGACACCGTGAAGCGCGCGTTGGGGTGGGCGGCAGGCTCGGCGCTCTCGGGCGTCCAGGCATTGCCGCGCCAGTCGGTCAGGCGCGCAGGCTTGTCGTCGGTCAGGCCTTCCCACCAGACGTCGCCGTCCTCGGTCAGGGCGACGTTGGTGAAGACCGTGTCGTGGGTCAGGGCGTCGATGGCGTTGCGGTTGGTGGCCATACCGGTGCCCGGAGCCACGCCGAAGAAGCCGGCTTCCGGGTTGATGGCGTAGAGCCGGCCATCGTCGCCGTAGCGCATCCAGCAGATGTCGTCGCCGACGGTCTCGGCCTTCCAGCCGTCGATGGTCGGCTGCAGCATGGCGAGGTTGGTCTTGCCGCAGGCGCTGGGGAAGGCCGCCGCCACGAACCGTACCTGGCCTGCCGGCGAGGTCAGCTTGAGGATCAGCATGTGCTCGGCCAGCCAGCCCTCGTCGCGGGCCATGACGCTGGCGATGCGCAGGGCGTAGCACTTCTTCCCGAGCAGGGCGTTGCCGCCGTAGCCAGAGCCGTAGGACCAGATCTCGCGGCTCTCGGGATAGTGGACGATCCACTTGTCGTCGTTGCAGGGCCACGGCACATCGGCCTGCCCCTCGGCCAGCGGCGCGCCGAGCGTATGCACGGCCGGGACGAAGAAGCCGTCGTCCCCGAGCATGTCGAGGGCGCCCTGGCCCATGCGGGTCATGACCCGCATCGAGATGGCGACATAGGCGCTGTCGGTGATCTCCACGCCCAGGGCGCTGATCGGCGAGCCAAGCGGACCCATGCAGAACGGCACGACGTACATTGTGCGCCCGCGCATGCAGCCGTCGAAGAGCCCGGCCATGCGCTCGCGCATCTCGGCGGGATCGGCCCAGTTGTTGGTCGGGCCGGCGTCGGCCGCATCCTCGGAGCAGATGAAGGTGCGGCTCTCGACCCGGGCGACGTCGCGCGGATCGGAGGCGGCGTAGAAGCTGTTGGGACGCTTGGCAGGGTTCAGCTGTTTCAGCGTGCCGGCTTCGACCAGACGGCTAGTCAGGGCCGTCCACTCCGCGTCGGAACCGTCGCACCAGTGGACGCGGTCCGGCTTGGTGAGTTCGGCGATGTCCTTCACCCACGCGATAAGTCGTGCGTGTTTGGTCAGAGTCTGGTCCAGACCCGGAATCGTGGCTTCGCCCATAGCGGACGCCCTCCATAATCTTTTGGGCGTCGTTCGATCTGGCCGTCTGTCGCGGCTCTAGGTCGACGCCTTGCGCGGTTGCCTGCCTAGCCCGCCGCGCAGGGGTGCGGCAAGCGCAAACGCGGTTCGATAAAGGCTCCGGGGGCTGACGTTACGTTACAGAACCTTCGCGCCCGGCGCGCGCGGATGGCAGCAGAACGCTGCCTGCGCGCTCGCCAAACGCCGTGATCAAATCCATAGTCCGGGCGATCATCTCAACCTGGAGCGCCCCCCATGCCCTTCCTGCGCCAATCCATCGTCGCCGCCGTAACCGCCGGCCTGCTGCTCTCGGGCGCCGCTCCGGCCATCGCCCAGACCCCCTCCGACCTGCGCGATCTCGTCGGAGCTCGGGCAGGCCAGGCCGAAGGCGCGCTGCAGTCCAGGGGCTACGAGTTCGTCCGTACCCAGGAGGGTGGAAACAGCAAGCGGTCGTACTGGCGCCGTGGCGACCACTGCGTACAGATCACCACCTCCGATGGCCGCTACCAAAGCATCGACCGCATGAGCAGCGATGATTGCTCGCGCGGCGGCGGCTCGAGTTCGAACTCGGACGCGACCGCCGCGGTCGCCGCCGTGGCGATCGTCGGCCTTGCCGCCGCCATCGCCGCGCACAACAAGCGAGACCACGACAAGAGCGCGGATCACGACAGCGAGTACGAGCGCGGCTACCAGGCTGGCCTCTACGGCGGCCAGTACGACCGCCACGACAGCGAGGCCTATCACGACGGCTTCATCGCCGGCGAAACCGAGGGCAGTAACCGCCGCTACGCCAGCAGCCGCCAGGTCAGCAGCGCGCCCTATGCCGCCCAGCAGGCCTGCGCCCGCCGCGCCGACGCGTTCCAGAACCGGCCGTACGGCAGCAGCGTCGCCATCAGCACCCGCAACGTCGGGCGCGGCGACTATGAGCTGACCATGGCCACCGGGTCTTACCGATCGGTCTGCGTGGTCTCCGCCTCGGGCGCCGTTCGCTCGATCAACCCGTACTACTAAGGGCACAGCGGCGTCGGGGGGCGACCATGCGAACATCGGCGCCGGCCGACCGGGACTTCCCGTTCTACACGGGTGAACCGGTGTGTCTTTCGGTCGGAGGATGGCTGCTCGTCCTCGCCCTGACCGCGGCAGGCTTCGCGGCGCTGGTCGGCCTGCCCTCGCTGTGGCCGAACCGGGTCGCGGTCTGGGGCGGGACGGCGCTGTTCGTGGCCCTGCCGCTGCTCGGCCTGCGGATCGCCGCCGGCCGTCACTGGACCGCGCTGTTCCATCGGCCCACGGCGCGGGACGTCCGGGTCGGCCTCGGCTGCACCCTGCTCTGCCTCGCGGTTTCGGTGGTCGTAGCGCTGGTGGTGATGAAGACCAGCGTCACCGCCGCCAATCCCGCGATCGCCACCCTCGCTCACGCGTCGCCGCTCGACCTCGTGCTGTTCTACGCCCAGACCGGCCCTCAGCTGCTCGGCGAGGAGCTGGTGACCATCGTGCCGTTCCTGGCCGTGCTGGCCTTGCTGACAGCGCTGAAGGCGCCGCGCTGGGCGGCGATCGTCACGGCTTGGGTCCTGTCCGCCGTGCTGTTCGGCGCGCTGCACCTGCCGACCTACGACTGGAACGTGGTACAGGCGATCACGGTGATCGGCTCGGCGCGACTGGCGCTGACCGTGGCCTATCTGATCACGAAGAACGTCTGGGCCTCGACCATCGCCCATGTCGCCAATGACTGGGGCCTGTTCACCCTGGTCGTGGTCGCCTCATGGCTGAAGAGCGCCTGACGCGACGTCGCGCCGCCCGCTGACGTCGGGTCACGGTTTACAGGCGAAATCAAAGGCATACCGTCCCTCCAAACATAAGAGGAAACGGTCATGGCGGACTTCCATGAAGTGGTGATCGTCGGTGGCGGGATCGGCGGCTCGGCCCTGGCGGCGGTGCTGGCGGAGGCCGGTCGCGACGTCCTGCTGCTCGAGCAGAGCGACGTCTTCGTCGACCGCGTGCGCGGCGAGTGGATCGCGCCCTGGGGCGTGGTCGAGACCCAGCGCCTGGGCCTGTTCGACACCCTGAAGGGCGCGGGCGGACACCACATCGGCCGCCACGTCACCTACGACGAGAGCCGCACCCCCGAAGAGGCCGAGGCTCGCACCCTGCCGCTGAGCATGTTCGCGGCCGACGTGCCGGGCCCGCTTGCCATCGGCAACCCGCACCACGCCCAGACCCTGTTCGACACGGCCACGTCGCGCGGCGCCAAGACCCTGCGCGGGGCCATCGTCACCGCCGTGAACCCGGGCGCCGAGCCGTCCGTGAGCTTCATCCACAACGACGTCGAGCACACCGTGCGCTGCCGGCTGATCGTCGGGGCCGACGGCCGCACCTCAATGGCTCGCAACGCCGCCGGCATCACCCTGCACCAGGACAAGCCGCACCACTGGTTCGCGGGCATGCTGGTCGATGGCGCCACCGACTGGGACCAGGACGTGCAGGCGATCGGCACCGAGGACGACTTCGCCTTCCTCGCCTTCCCGCAGGGCGGCGACAAGGTCCGCGTCTACGGCAGTTATCCGCTGGCGCAGAAGGGCCGCTTCGTCGGGCCCGAGGGTCAGCGCAAGTTCCTCGACGCCTTCCGGATGAAGTCCTCGCCGGCCAATGACGCCCTGGTCGCGGGGACCCCGGCGGGGCCGGTGCTGAGCTACTTCAACAACGACAGCTGGACCGACCAGCCGTTCGCCGAAGGCATCGTGCTGGTCGGCGACGCGGCCGGCTGGAACGATCCGATCGTGGGCCTGGGCCTTTCGATCACCTACCGAGACGTGCGCACCGTGCGCGACGTGCTGCTGGGCGGCGCCGACTGGTCGCCCGCCGCCTTCGCCGACTATGCGGTAGAGCGGGCCGAGCGCATGCGTCGCCTGCGTTTCACCGCCTCGCTGACCTCGGTCATCGACGCCGAGTTCGGCCCCGAGGCCAAGGCTCGTCGCCGTCGTCACTTCGAGCGCACCGCCGAGGACCCGATGCTGGGCGCTCACGGCTTCGCGGTCATGGCCGGCCCCGAGACCCTGCCGCCGGAGCTGTTCACGCCGGAACACCGGGCCCGGGTGCTGGAGGAAGCCTGATGGACATCGAGGACTTCAACGCCCGCTGGCTGCAGGCCTGGACCGCCAAGGACGTCGAGGCCCTGATCGGCTTCTATGCCCCGGGTTGCACCTACAAGGACCCGCAGACGGCGGCCGGCATCGTCGGCCATGACGCCCTGCGCGCCTACCTCACCGGCCTGTTCGCGGCGACGCCGCCGATGACCTACGAGCCGGAAACGGTGTGGGCGATCGACAACGGCTTCTGCGGGCGCTGGTACTGCACGATCGCCGGGCCGGATGGCGAGACGAAGATGCGCGGCTTCGACCTCGTCGAGTTCGACGGCGACCGGATCGGCTGGAACGAGGTGTACGTCCACCCGCTGCCGTAGCGCGGTTTGCGTCCTTCGAGACGCGGACCTGACGGTCCGCTCCTCAGGATGACTACATTGGGTGGGCTGCAAAAAAGCTAGTCATGGTGAGGAGCGAGCCTCAGGCGAGCGTCTCGAACCACGCAACGCGCCATCAGCCCGCCACGACACTCATCACCAGCCCCACGAGATGCATCGCCAGCAGCAGGGCGACCGCGGCGATGGTCGTGCGCCGTCCCGGGGCGAAGGCCGCGAACAGGAGCAGGCCGAAATAGAGCACGATCCACGCATAGAACGCCGGAGTGCGGCCGAGGAGTGGGGCGGGATGGAGGATCAGCTCGGTCCCGAAGGCGAGCAGGCCGCTGGCCGTGACGCTGAGCAGGATCGCCCGCTTGTGCTCCAGCGCCCAGCGATCGAGATCGTCCCAGGCCGGATCGCCTTCGTCGGGCCAGGCGAGCACCGCGGCGAAATAGTAGAGCCCGGTGATCACCAGCGAGCCGATCAAGGCGGGTACGCCGATCGGCACGACCTCGCGCATGTCCCAGGCGAACAGCCAGAAATCCGTGATCTCGTAGGCCATGAACAGGCTCAGCAAGGGCGTCAGCGAGCCCAGCCGGGCCGGCCCGCGCCGCTTCACGCCCCTCGCGAAGCCGCCAACCACTTCCGTGAGCGCCAAGCCGAGCATCAGCCCGAACAGCGTGAACAGGAACTCGAACGAAGCCATATCGCCCCCGGCATCAGCGTCTTCGTCCGTTTCTAACGGCGTTCTGCCACCTCGCAAGAGCGAGCCCCTACTCCGCCAGCCCCCACGCCATCCGCAGATCCTCCACGAACTCCGCCCGCGCCCGGGCCTTGGTCGCCTCGTCGGGCGCGCGCAGAAGGAACGACGGATGCCAGGTCACCACGCCCTGGGCCTTGTCGGGAAGCTGGATCGCCCGGCCGCGATTGGCTGCGATCGGCGTGGCCTTGCCGAACACCGACAGCGCCGCCGTCGCGCCCAGCGCCACGATCACCTTGGGCCGCACCAGCCGGCGCTCGTGGTCCAGCCACCAGCGGCAGGCGGTGACCTCGCCGGTGTTCGGCGTCTTGTGGATGCGCCGCTTGCCGCGCGGCTCGTGCTTGAAGTGCTTCACGGCGTTGGTGACGTAGGTTCGGTCGCGCGGCACGCCCGCCTCGGCCAGCGCCTTGTCGAACAGCTGCCCGGCCGGTCCCACGAACGGCAGGCCGGCGAGATCCTCCTGGTCGCCCGGCTGCTCGCCGACGAACATCAGCCTGGCGTGCGCCGCCCCCTGCCCTGGCACGCTCTGGGTCGCATCGCGCCAGAGGTCGCAGCGGCGGCAGAGGTGCGCGCCGGCGATCACATCCTCGAGGCTTCCGGGAATGTCCATGTTCCAGGCGCCGTCCCTGGCGACACGCAGCGCGGCCTTCATCGCCCGGGGCGACGGCGTGGTCGGGGCCTGTTCCACCATCCGCACGGTCCGCTGCTCGGCGGCGGCGATCAGCTCCGGAATGAGCGAGGCTTCGGGCAGATTGCGCCAGTAGCGCTTGGGCATCTCCTTGGTCATCGCCTTCACCTTCAGGCGCGCCGGGTTGAAGGTTGAGGCGTAGTAGGTGCGCCACATCTCCTCGAGCACGTCGCCGTCGGGCGCGTCCGACGCCTGCGCCCCGGGGCCGAAGGTCAGGTCCTCGGTGTCCCAGTACAGGCAGGCGTCGGGGGTCAGGATCGAGAAGTGCATGTTGGCGAAGCGCTCGATGAAGAAGGGCGCGACCCGCTCCAGGATCCGGTGCGTGGGCTCGAACCAGGCGACTAAGGTCTCAGGCTCGACATGCTCCATCTGGCGGAAGCGGACGAAGGCCTTGGCCTTGTGTGTCGAGCGCGACACCGCCTTGGCCATGTCCAGCGCCCGGGCGAGCTCGGGGTCGGTGCTGATCTTCATCAGGTTCGGCTCGTCGGCCAACCGCCACAGCAGCCGGTAGAGCAGCGCGAACCGCTCGGGCGCGCGGTGGCAGATGACCTTTTCGGCGAGATCGAGGAACTCTCGCGACACGCTGAAGGCCCCGCCCGACCCACGCGGCGGTTCGCCGGGATCGCCCGGAGTGCTGTCGAGCAGCACGGCCTGCCCGTCCACGGTCCACAGCACCGACTCCGGCGGCGTCTTCGTCCGGCGCAGGCGGCGGGCGGCGTGGCGCCAGCCGGCGAAATCGGTTTCGGTCTTGAGCCTGATCACCTGCATCAGAACAGGTCCAGCTGGGCCGGCTCCGGGTCCTTCGGCAGCAGCCCGCGCAGGTTCTCGGCGTCGAGCAGGCTGCCCGGCGTCCAGCCGTCGGCGACGATGAAAGGCCGCACCTTGGCCAGGCCCCCGCAGGCCCGTTTAACATCCTCCAGGGTCAGCCGCTTGTAGCGCCGAACGCCGATCAGCCGGTCGACGCCGCGCACGCCCAGACCAGGCACACGCAGCATCGCCTCGCGATCGGCGGTGTTGATGTCGACCGGGAAGTCGCCCCGCGCCTTCAGGGCCGCCGCCAGTTTGGGATCGACCTCGAGATCGAGCATGCCGCCGTCCAGCGTGATCTCGTCGCGGTCGAAGCCGTAGACCCGCATCAGCCAGTCGGCCTGGTACAGCCGGTGCTCGCGCATCAGCGGCGGCTTGCTCGGCGGCAGTCGGCTGGAACTGTCCGGGATCGGGCTGTAGCCGGAGTAGTAGACGCGCTTGAGGCCGTATGACCCGTACAGCCCGACGCTGCGGTCGAGGATCTCGCCGTCGGTGGCCTCGTCGGCGCCGACGATCAGCTGGGTCGACTGGCCGGCGGGGGCGAACTTCGGCGGCTTGGCCTTGCGGGCCTTCTCGCTGCGCGCCTCGATGCCGAGCCGGACCCCGCCCATGGCCTTCTTGATGACGCCGCTGTCCTTCTCGGGGGCCAGGGCGGCGAGGCTCTCGTCGCGGGGCAGCTCGATGTTGATCGACAGCCGGTCGGCGTACAGGCCCGCCTCCGCCACCAACTGCGGCGATGCCTCGGGGATCAGCTTGAGGTGGATGTAGCCGCGGAAGTCGTGGTCGAGCCGCAGCGCCTTCGCCACCCGCACCATCGCCTCCATGGTGTAGTCGGCGCTCTGTATGATGCCCGAGGAGAGGAACAGCCCCTCGATGTAGTTGCGGCGATAGAAGCCGAGCGTCAGGTCCACGACCTCCTGCACCGAGAACCGCGCCCGGGGCACGTTCGAGGACACCCGGTTGATGCAGTAGGCGCAGTCGTAGACGCAGAAGTTGGTCAGCAGCACCTTCAGCAGCGAGATGCAGCGACCGTCCGGCGCGTAGGCGTGGCAGATGCCCATGCCGGAGTCCGTCGAGCCCATCCCCTTCCCGTCCGTCGAGGTGCGCTTCACCGATCCGGACGATGCACAGGACGCGTCATACTTGGCGGCGTCGGCGAGGATGGAGAGCTTTCTGCGAAGATCGAGGACGGCCATCCGGCGACCCTACGTTCTTATTTTGTTCCTGTCGCGTGGTGGATCGTCGCGATCCCGGCGACGTGATGGAACTGTCGGGTCGCCGACGGGTTTCGTCAGCCGTGACCAGGCTGACGATCCTCCACGAAACGCGGTACCGCTACGAGCGGCCGGTGGCATTCGGGCCACAACGGCTGTTGCTGCGCCCGCGTGACAGCCACGCGATCCGGGTCATCGAGGCCGGACTGATCGTTTCGCCCAACGGACCCAAGCGCTGGGTGTTCGACGCACTCGGCAACGGCGTCTGCCTGTTCACGCCGGACGGCGAGTCCGACTTCCTCACCATCACCAGCCGGCTGGTTATCGACCGCTTCCCCGCCCCGCTGGCGCATATCCGGGCGGACGATCCCCACACCGCCATGCCGATCGTCTATCCGGTCGAGGACCGCATCGTCCTGACGCCCTTCATCACCCCGGTGGTCGAGGACCCCTACGGCGAGGTGTTCAAGTGGGTCGCCGGCCATCTGCAGCGCCACGACGAGCCGGCGCTCGACTTCCTGCTGCGGCTGAACCGTTCGATCCACGAGAGCTTCGACTACCACGCCCGCCACGAGGAGGGCGTCCAGCTCCCCGCCGAGACCCTGCGCCTGGGCAGCGGCACCTGCCGCGACTTCGCCTGGCTGATGGTCGAAGGCCTGCGCTGGCTGGGCTACGCCGCTGTGTTCGTCACCGGCTACGTCAACAGCGGCGCCATGCGCGGCGCCGGGGCCACCCATGCCTGGGTCGAGGTGTTCCTGCCCGACCTCGGCTGGACCGAGTTTGACCCGACCAACGGCCTGGCCGAGTCCCGGGACCTGATCCGCGTCGCCGTCAGTCGCCGTCCGCAGGAGGCCGCTCCCGTCAGCGGCATCATCATCGGCGACCCCGGAAAATCGACGCTCGAGGTCGACGTCCACGTCACCACCGAACCGCTGGCGGTCGCGGCATGACCGTTTCCGTAAAGCTTGCCCAGGGAGATCAGAAGACCATGACCAGTGGCTTCCCGCACCAGAACCCGCTCCAGAACTTCAGCCCGCTCAAGAGCACGACCTTGCCCCAGCACGGCCAGCAACCGGACAAGGCGCTGAAGCCCAAGCCCGACCGCGTCACGACACCCCGCCCCGGACATTGAGCGCCCAGGCCAAGACACGGTTTGAACAGCGCCGCCCCCGGCGGTAACACGGGGCGTGTCCACAGAACCGCCTGAAGGACCGGCGCCGACCGCGCTGGAGGAGACCGCTCCGCCCCCCCCGTCGCAGACGGCTGTTCCCCGCATTGCCTATCTCGCCGTCGCCAGCGCCCTGTTTATGGAGTTCGTGGACTCCACGGCCCTGTCCACGGCGCTGCCGACCCTGGCCGAGGCTTTCGGCGCCGATCCGCTCCATCTCAAGCTTGCCCTGACCTCCTACATCCTCGCCCTGGCGGTGTTCATCCCGATCAGCGGCTGGGCGGCCGAGCGCTTCCACCCCAAGCGGGTGTTCCTGTCGGCGATGGCGGTGTTCCTGATCGGCTCGGCCCTGTGCGGCTTCTCCAGCAACCTCGGCGAACTGGTCGGCGCCCGCATCATCCAGGGCATCGGCGGGGCGATGATGACGCCGGTGGCGCGGCTGATCGTGGTCGGTTCGGCTCCGCGCGAGGACCTGATCCGGGCGATGGGCTGGTTCACCATGCCGGCGCTGTTGGGACCGCTGGTCGGGCCGCCGCTGGCCGGGTTCGTGCTGTCGGTGGCCGACTGGCCGTGGATCTTCTTCATCAACATCCCGATCGGCATCCTCGGCATGATCGCGGTGGTGAAGTTCGTGCCACGCCTGACCAGCCTCGACCCGGGCCGTTTCGACTGGAGCGGCTTCTTCCTGTCGGCCACGGCGATCACGGGCGTGGTGGTCGTCGCCGAGACCGGCGGCCTCGACCTGATCCCGCTGCCGCTGCAGGTCGCGATGGTGGCCGCGTCGGTGATCTGCGGCTGGCTCTATCTGCGCCTGTCGAAGCGCAAGGCGCGGCCGATCCTGAACCTGGGCCTGCTGAAGTACCCGACCTTCCGGGCCAGTATCATCGGCGGCAGCCTGGTGCGGCTCGGCATCGGGGCCAGCCCGTTCCTGATGCCGCTGCTGCTGCAGGTGGCGCTGGGCTGGACGCCGCTGCAGGCGGGGTCGGTGACCCTGGCCGGCGGCATCGGCGTGTTCTTCGCCCGGCCGTTCGCCGCGCCGATGCTCAAGCGCTGGGGCTTCCGCGCCATGCTGCTGCTGTTCGTGACCCTGACCGCCCTGCTGACCGAGGCGCCCGGCTTCTTCACCGCCGCGACGCCCGTATGGCTGATCATGATGCTGCTTGGCCTCGGCGGCTTCGCGCGGTCGAGCCAGTTCATCGCCGCCAACACCATCGCCTATGCCGATATCCCCCAGCCGGAGATCGCCCAGGCCTCGACCCTCTCGGCGGTGACCCAGCAGATCGGCCTGGCCATGGGCGTCAGCTTCGGCGGTCTGATGCTGCACATGGCGCGCGGTGAGAGCGGCGTGCTGACCCCGGACCGCTTCACGATCCCCTACATCGCCGTCGGCGCCACGACGCTGCTGGCGGCGGCGGTGTATTGGAGGCTGGACAGGAACGCCGGGGCCGCGATCAGCGGGAGCAAAAGGGCTTAAGCCGTGCGTCATTCGACACGCAGCCTTCGGCTGCTGCTCAGGATGACTAGCTAAAAATAGTCATGGTGAGCAGCGCGCAGCGCGTGTCGAACCACGCAATGCGGCGCCGCCCCTCAGGCGGCCTTCTTCAGCTTCTCGGCTTCCGCGATGCGCGCCTTGGCCATCTCGTCGGCGACCTCGTTGGTCGGGCGCTTGTCGGCCACGGAGCGGTCGAGGACCTCGCCCAGCGTGTCGGCCAGCTTCGCCAGCTTGGCGTCGACCCAGGCCCCGTCAAAGGCCGTGCCGGTCTCGATGCCGATGATCTCGGCGGCGACGTTGATGATACCGCCGCCGTTGATGACGTAGTCGGGGGCGTAAAGCAGACCCTGTTCGAACAGCAACCGGCCGATCTCCGGTGTGGCCAGCTGGTTGTTGGCGGCCCCGGCGACGACGCGGCCCTTCAGCCGGCCCAGCGTCTGGGCGTTGAGCGCGCCGCCCAGGGCGCAGGGGGCGAACACCTCGGCCTCAGCGTCGAAGATGGCGTCCGGCGCCACGATGGTCGCGCCGGTGCGGGCGGCGACCTCGGCCAGCGCCTGTTCGTTGACGTCAGTGATGATCAGCTTCGCGCCCGCCGCGTGCAGCTTGTCGGCCAGATAGGCGCCGACATGGCCGACGCCCTGGATGGCGACGGTGACGCCGTTCAGGTCACGGTCGTAGGCGCGCTCGACGCACAGGCGCACCCCGCGGAACACGCCCTCGGCGGTGACGGGGCTGGGATCGCCGGAGGCAGCCGCGTGGCCCTCGAGGCCGGCGACGTACTTGGTGAAGCGACGCGCCTGCATCAGATCGGACGGCGAGACGCCGACGTCCTCGGCGGTCCAGTACTTGCCGCCCAGGCCGTCGACCGCGCGGCCGAAGGCCTCGAACAGGGCCGGCGTCTTGTCCTTGCGGGAGTCGCCGATGATCACCGATTTGCCGCCGCCGAGCGGCAGGTCGGCCATGGCGTTCTTGTAGGACATCCCCTGCGACAGGCGCAGCGCGTCGGTCAGGGCCTGCTCGGCGCTGGCGTAGGGCCACATACGGCAACCGCCGGCGGCGGGGCCGCGGGCGGTGGAGTGGACGGCGATGATCGTCTTGAGGCCGGACTTTTCGTCGAAGACGGCGTGCACGCCTTCGTGGTTCGCGAAGTCGGGAGAATCGAACAGCGTCATGCCTGTAACTTTGCCGTAGGGGGAAGGAACGTGCGCGGGCCGTTTACGCCTCGCCGCCCCGGCTCACAACCCTCAAACAGCTGGGGCGACGGGGCGACGCGCCGCCGTCGGGGCCGTCGGAATCGGCGGCGGGTTCGAGGGGAACGGCGCCTCAGGATCGAGGATGTAGCTCTGGATGTCGGCGATCACCCGCTCGCGCTGCTTGTCGCGGATCAGCAGGTGCCAGCCCTCGGCATAGTAGGCGGAGCGGTCGGACGGTTTCAGCCGGCGAGCGGACTCGAAGCTCGGCTCCCTGGGGATGATCTCGTCGTTGGCCCCGTAGAAGTAGGCGGTCGGAACCTGCAGCCGGCCGACGCCGGCCCAGGCAGCCTCCATCATGTCGACAAGACCGAACAGGGTGTCGTTGCGCGCCCCCCAGATCATCTGGCGGTCACGGCCCATGGCGACCAGTTCCTCGTAGTTGTCGGACGGCTGGACGCGTTCGGTAACCCAGCGCGGCGGCTTGATCACCGTGCCGCCGGCGACATGGGCGGTGAACCACAGCGCGGTCTTGTAGGGCAGTGGTTGGCTCGACCAGCCCCAGACGGCGGGGGCCATCAGCACCAGCCGGTGCGCGGCGGGCGGCTTCTGCGAGGCGAAGGCGCAGATCGCCACCGCCCCGCCCATGCTCTCGCCGGCCACGGTGATCGTGGCGTGGGGGTGCTTGCGGCGGATCACGTCGACGAAGGTGCGGAGGTCCTCGGTCATCAGCGCCTCGCCGCCCCAGACCCCGCGGCTGGGCGAACGGCCGAAGCCGCGCTGATCGTAGGCGTAGGTCGCGATCCCCGCCTTCGCCCATACCGGCGCGGCGAAGTGGAAGGCGTTGGAGTAGTCGTTCATGCCGTGCAGAGCGACGACCACCTGGGTCGGCTCGCCGCTTTCCGGCGCCCAGGTCTTCAATCCCAGCCGCGCGCCGTCGAAGCTGACAAACATATCGCCGTCGAGGCGGGGACCGGAAAAGCCCTCTCCCGGCAGGCCGGCCATCTGCACCGTGGGCGCACAGGCGGCGGCGGTGGCGGCTGCGGCGGAGAGGAGAAAGGCGCGGCGGATCATGGGCGCAGCATGCCAGCGACCTTCTGGCGAAGAAAAGGCAGGATTTCCTCGGCGAACCACGGGTTGCGCTTGAGCCATGCGGTATTGCGCCACGACGGATGCGGGAGGACCAGATAGCCCTCCTCCAGATACTCGCGCCAGGCCATCACCGTTCGGGTCATGTCGGTCTTCATCCGGCCGGCCAACGCCCACCTCTGGGCGTAACTCCCGACCAGCAGGGTCAGTTCGACGTTCGGCAACTGCTCCAGCAGTCGCGGTCGCCACAACGTCGCGCAGCGCGGCGGCGGCGGGAAATCGCCGCCCTTGGGGTTGGTGCCGGGAAAGCAGAAGGCCATGGCCGCCACCCCGATCGCCGGATGGGCATAGAAGGTCTCGCGGTCGACACCCATCCAGTCGCGCAGGCGCACGCCGGACGGATCGTTGAACGGCAGCCCGGTCTCGTGGACCAGCCGTCCCGGCGCCTGGCCGCAGATCAGCAGCCGCGTCGCCGGCGTCACCCGCACCACCGGACGCGGCTCGGGCAGGTCACCCATGCAAGCGCGGCAGGCGCGGATGTCGGAAAGGACGGCGTCGAGGCTCATCGCGCCGATATGGGGAGGCCCTACGGCAGTTTCAGCCGGTACACGCCCTTGAAGCTGTCGGGGTCGGCCGGCTTGCCGTGGCGGGTGATGACCAGCTTGCCCTGCCGGGCGAGGCCGACGGCGGTGGATCGCACCTGCGGCAGGATCCGCTGCCAGCGCTCCGGCTGCAGCAGCTTGGCCACCTCGGCAGGGTCGATGCTCTTGCCCGCCGGCGCCTGGGCCAGCAGATCCATGATCGCGTCTTCGATGGGAGAGGTGGTCATGTCAAAACTCGCTCGGCGCCGGTTCGCATCGTCGTTCAGGCCCGCTATGAACGCCGCAAAGAAGGATCACAAGACGCATGGACGGCGGCAACGAAATCCCCAACGGGCCCAGACTGATCACCGAAGGCGAATGGGCCGGCTGGCGCTATTGGGGCGACAACGATCCGTACGAGACCCAGTCGGGTCCCTACTACTTCAAGGTAGAGGCCGACGGCTCGACCCGTTGCGCCTTCCGGGCCGAGAAGAAGCACATGAACGGCGGCGGCTTCATGCACGGCGGCTGCATGATGACCTTTGCCGACTTCGCGCTGTTCGCCCTGGCCTACGAGGAGCTGAAGGAGACCCACGCGGTGACGGTCAGCCTGAACGGCGAATTCGTGGGCCCGGCCCATGTCGGCGATCTGGTCGAGGCGACCGGCGAGGTGGTGAAGGCCGGCAAGTCGATGATCTTCATCCGCGGCATGCTGTCCACCGGCGGCGCGCCGATGATGACCTTCTCGGGCGTCATCAAGAAGGTCGGCAGGAGGCTCTAGCCATGTCGCTCGAACCCGCCACGCCCGATGACATTCCGGCGATCATGGCGATCGAGCGCATCCCCGGCTACGACATCTTCATCGGCTCCTTCGAGGCCGACGTGCATGCCCGCCACATGGCCTCCGACGCCGCCCGCTATCTGGTCTGGCGCGAAGACGGCCGGGTTCTGGCCTTCGCCATCCTGATGAAGCTCGACGAACCGCACGGCGTGGTGCTGCTCAAGCGGCTGGGCGCGGCGGAGGCGGGGACGGGCCTTGGCCGCCGGCTGTTGCCGGCCCTGATCGACCACGTCTTCGAAACCACCGGCTGCAACCGGCTCGAGCTCGACGTCTCGGAAGAGAATCCACGCGCCACGCACGTCTACCGCCGTGAAGGCTTCACGCAGGAAGGCACCGTGCGGGAGGTGTTCAGGCATCCGGATCGCTACGTCTCCTCGCACCTCTTCTCCATGCTTCGCCGCGAGTGGGACGCCCTCCCCCGTCGCGGACCAGCAGCCTGACCTCTTGAACAAACCGACGACAATACGACGAAAGCGACCGCCGGACGCTTGACCTCCAGCCTCTCGCCCCTATTTGACACAACATCAGTTGCAGAACGTCAGCCCGTCCGGCGCGTTCGTGTCCCACAGGAGCGTGACATGCCGAAGATCCTCGTCCTCTACCATTCCACCTATGGCCACATCGAAACGATGGCCAAGGCCGTCGCCGAGGGCGCGCGGTCGGTCGAGGGCGCGGTCGTCGACATCAAGCGCGTGCCCGAAACCGTGTCCGAAGAGGTGGCCAAGGCCTCCTATTACAAGCTCGATCAAGAGGCTCCGATCGCGACGATCGACGACCTGACCGCCTACGACGCCATCATCGTCGGCGCCGGCACCCGCTTCGGCCGCATGCCGTCGCAGATGGCGGCCTTCCTCGACCAGGCCGGCGGCCTCTGGGCCAAGGGCGCTCTGAACGGCAAGGTCGGCGCGGCCTTCACCTCGACCGCCACGCAGCACGGCGGTCAGGAGACCACCCTGTTCAGCATCATCACCAACCTGCTGCACTTCGGCCTGGTCGTGGTCGGCCTGCCCTACTCGTTCCAGGGCCAGATGAGGCTCGACGAAGTCACCGGCGCCAGCCCTTACGGCGCCACCACCATCACCGGCGGAGACGGCTCGCGTCAGCCCAGCGAGAACGAGCTCGACGGCGCCCGCCACCAGGGCCAGATCGTGGCCGAGACCGCGAAGAAGCTGTTCGGCTAACGCGCTCCGCTACTCCGGCGCGGCGACCACGCGGATCGCGGTGACGCCCTTCACGGCGCGCTCCGGCCGCTGGTCGCCCTCGACGACGAGACGCAGCGGGCCCTCGGCTTCGGCCAGAGGGCCCGCTGCTTTCCTGTCGGCCAGAATGATGGTCGTCGACCGCACCGACGGATCGGTCTCGGCCAGGCCGAACGCCGCGCGGTAGCCGTCCGCGCCGACGACGAGCACCGTGGTCGACAGCGGCTTGCCGTGGAGGCGAGGCCCCTGCGGCACGCCGGCTTCGCGCAGCACCGACGCCAGGGTGACGCCTTCGTACTCCCCGCGCTTGCCGAGGCTGACCTTCGCCCGCGGCAGCGCCGCCAGGGTCTCGGCGGTGAAGGTGGTCACCTTCCCCTCGGCATTGGTCACCGTCAGGGTCTGGGCCAAGGCCGAGATGGGCGCCAGAACGACGGCGGCGGCGAGCAGCAGGGCGCGGATCACGCCGCCACCGCGACGGTCCCGGCCTTGGCGGCCGGCCGCGACATCATCGCCTCATACCAGCGCTTCACGTTGGTCATCTCGTCGGGCACCACGAACTTGGCCATCCGCGAAAAATCGAGCGAGGTAGCGACCAGGATATCGGCCATGGTGACTCGCTCAGCGGCGATGAACTCGCTCTCGGCCAGCCGGCGTTCGAACACTTTCAAGGTCCGGGTGGCGCCGGCGCGGTTGCTCTCGGCGATCTCCGGGATCTGCTTTTCCAGCGCTGCCAAGGCCGGGTGGCTGTGGCGCACCGTCATCATCAGCGGCGTGGCCAGCATCATCTCGGCGCGGCGGGTCCACATCTCGATGATGGCGGTCTCCTTCGGGTCGCGGCCGAACAGGTTCGGCTCCGGGAAGACGCTCTCCAGGTAGCGGCAGATGGCGACCGACTCGGTGATGCCGGTTCCGTCGTCCATCACCAGCAGCGGCACATTGGCGAGACCGGCCTTGGCCAGGTATTCCGGTTGGCGGTGTTCGCCGTTGAAGATGCTGACGTCGACGATCTCGACCTGGTCCTCGGCGCCCTTCTCGGCCAGGAACCAGCGCACGCGGCGGGGATTGGGCGCCCTCAGGCTGTCATACAGTTTCAACGGCGTTCCCCTTGTTCTTCTTCATTGAATTCCAAACAGCTCACGCGGCATGGCGCCGACCACGGCGGCGGTCATGCAGGTGGCCAGGAAGCCGGCCAACAGCGCCTTCCAGACCATGCCGATGATCTCGCTGCGCCGCTCCGGCATCAGCACGCCCATGCCCGAGACGGTGATCCCCACCGAACCGACGTTGGCGAAGCCGCAGAGGGCGTAGGTCATGATCATGCGGGTGCGCTCGCTCATCTCTCCGGCCGGGATCGCGCCCAGCTGGATGAAGGCGATGAACTCGGTGAGCATCAGCTTCACGCCCAGCAGATAGCCGGCCTTGCCCGCCTCATCCCAGGCGATGCCCAGACTCCAGGCCAGCGGCGCGAAGACCACGCCCAGGATCCGCTCGATGGTCAGGGGCTGGCCGCCGATGTCGGGCAGCACGCTCAGCAACCCGTTGCCGATGGCCACGAAGGCGACAAACACGATCAGGATGGCGGAGATGTTGAGGACGACCATGAGGCCGTCGGCCACGCCCTTGGAGATGGCGTCGATCGCGCTCTCGTACTTGAGCAGGCTGGTGTAGTCGACGTTGACGCCGCCCTCCCCCTTCTTCTCGGGGACCATCAGCCGGGCCAGCAGCACCCCGGCCGGCGCGGACACCACCGAGGCCACCAGCACATGGGCGGCGGCGTTGGGCAGGACGGCCTTCAGCAGAGTCGCGTAGGCGACCATGGTCGAGCCGGCGACGGTGGCCAGGCCCACCACCATCATCAGGAACAGCTCCGAGCGGGTCAGCTTGTCGAGGTAGGCGCGGATGATGATCGGCGTTTCGACCATGCCGACGAAGATGTTGGCGGCTGTGGCGGTGGCCGAGGCGCCGCCCATGCCCATCGTCTTCTCAAACAGGAAGCCGAAGCCGCGGATGATCCACTTCAGCACGTGCCAGTGCCACAGCAGCGCCGACAGCGCCGAGATCACCAGGATCAGCGGAAGCACCTGGAAGGCGAACACGAACAGGCCGGAGGGGTTGGCCACGGTGTAGGGCTGCGGTCCCCCGCCGAGATAGCCGAACACAAACTGCGTGCCCTGAGCCGTGGCGGCGGCGAGGCCGTCGACGCCGCTGCTGATCCCCGCGACGACGCCGCGCGCGGCCGGCAGGCCGAACAGCAGCAGCACGAGGCCGATCTGGACCGCCAGCGCGCCTAGCGCCAATCGCCAGGGAAAGCGTTTGCGATCCTCCGACAACGCCCAGCAGACCAGGAGCGTCAGCGCGATGCCGACCAGACTTTGCGCGTTCTCGAGCCGGAACATCGGTACCCCTGCGACGCCTGAGTCCCCACCCGCGCCTTCTTCGGTCGATTGACTACGAAGGGGGGCGGGGGCGCAAGGCGGCTATTTGCCCAACAGCTCCTTCACCAGGGCGTCCCGGCCATAGATCTTGCTCAGCGCCTCGGTGATCGTGGCGGTCGAGACCACCACGGTGCGGTTGACCGTCCCGTCGTAGGCGTAGGCCCCGCCGAGGCTGTGGATATTGCCGTCGAAGGCCGCGCCGATCACTTCGCCACGGGCGTTGACCACCGGCGAACCGGAGTTGCCGCCGATGATGTCGTTGGTGGTGGTGAAGTTGTAGACCGTGGCCGGGTTCAGCCTGGCCTTGGCGGCGACCCAGCTAGGCGCCTGGGCGTAGGGATCTTCGCCGGTGGCGCGGTCGAACGCGCCGCCGATGGTGGTGAACGGCGTCACCGTCTTGCCGCGGTGGGTCCAGCCGGCGACCTTTCCGTACGACAGGCGCAGGGTGAAGGTGGCGTCCGGATAGACCGCCTCGCCATAGGCCGCGAACCGGGCCTTGGCGACACGCTCGGCGGCGCGATCGGTCGGGCCGGAGACCTCGGCTTCCCAGGCCGTACGGACAGCGCGGGCCGCGGCGTCGGTGCGCAGCACATACTGGATCAGCGGATCGTCCGAGGCCTTGATGGCGTCCAGACCGCCGGCCCACAGCGCCTTGCGCACGGCCGGATCGCCGAGCTTGGTGCCCGAGACCAGACGAGCGGAGAGACCCTGCGGGCTCTCGCGGCCGAGCAGGCCGGCGACGGCTTCCGGGTCGGCGGCCAGGTACTCGCGACTCTTCAGCAGCCAGTGCTCAAGGTGGAGCTGCTCGAGCGGAACCTCGACCTTCGACTCCGTGCCCAGCCCGCGCTCGACGATGGCCAGGCGGGAGTCGGCGAACTCGGGCAGGCGCTCGGCGGACGGCTTGCCGCGCTCCTCGGCCGCGCGGACCAGGGTCCGGGCCCAGCCGAACAGCTTCGAACTGCGGCCGGCTTCAGCCTCCAGCTGGCGATGGGCCAGGTGCTGGGCGTGGTAGGCCGTCTGAGCCTTGGCGATCTCGCCCCAGGGGTCGCCGATCTCGGCGGCCAGCTTGGGATCGGCGGCGACCCTGGCGCGCAGGTCGGCCTCCTCACGGCGCTTGAGGTCGAGGAAGGCGGGATCGTTCAGCGCGAACTGGCGGCCGAAGAAGACCTTGTAGCCGTTCTCGAGCCCGAAGATCGGATCTGCCACCAGCCGGTTCTCGTCAGGCCCGCGACGTCCGTACTCGATCAGCCGGCCACGCAGCTCGGACCGCTGCAGTTGGGCGACGGGAATGGTGAGGTCGCGATAGGTTTCCAGCTGCGAGACCGTCAGCAGCCGTTCGGTGGTTCCGGGATTGCCCGAGACGAAGGTGACCTCGCCCTCCTTGGGCGCCGCCGGATTCCACTTCAGGTGGCTCGGCGTCCTGGCCGGCTTGCCGTCGACGTAAAGGCGCAGGAACGCGGAATCGAGGTCGTAGCGCGGGAAGTTGAAATTGTCCGGGTCGCCGCCGAAGAAGGCCGTGGCGAACTCGGGCGCGAACACCATGCGCACGTCGGTGTAGCGCTGGTAGCGGTACACGACGTACTGGCCGCCACGGTAGAGGCTGGTGGTCTGGCAGCGAATGTCCGGCTTGGCTTCGCAGTTGGACTTCTCGGCGCTGGCTATGGCCGCGTCGCGGGCGGCTGCGAAGGTCTGGCCGGTCTTGCCGTCGGTGGCGGCGCGGATCTGGTCGGTGACGTCAATCGCCGAAAGCAGCACCTCGGCGGTCATGCCGGCGCACTGCTTCTCCTCGGCGCGGTTCGCGGTCAGGAAGCCGTCCTTCAGATGATCCTTCCCGGCGCTCGACAGGCTGACCAGGCAGCTAGTGACGCAGTGGTTGTTGGTCAGGATCAGGCCATCTTTGGACACCACCGACGCCGAGCAGCCGGGGATGCGGACGGAGGCCGCGCGCATGCGGTTCAGCCAGGGCGCATCGACCTTCACGCCGTACTCCGCCTCAACCTTGGCGCTTGGGAAGTTCTCGAAGGTCCACATGCCCTCGTCGGCCGAGGCCGCCGTCGCAAAAGCCAGCGCGACAAGGCTGACAAGGACACCCGTCGAAGAAGTCCGGTTCATTGATATCTCTCGGAGATTTGGAAGGTTTTAGCTTAACTTCCCTCGGCATTAGCGCGCCACGAACGGGTTTGGCCAGCTTCGGGCAAGGCCTTACCCCGATTTAACTTGGCCGCGGACGTGTCGGCGTCCAGAACCTGATCAACGTTTTCCGAGGTGTTTTGGGGGGAGTTTCGGACGCATGTCGCTGGCCTTGGCCACATTGATCTACGAGTGGCGGCGCTACATGGCCGCGATCGTGGCGCTCGCGTTCTCCGGCCTCCTCGTGCTTGCCTTCGTCGGCATGTTCATGGGCATCGGCAAGGCGTTCACCGCCCAGATCGACCGCGCGCGCGCCGATGTCATGGTCCTCGGCCCCGGCGCCACGGCGCTGTTCAACGGCGGCCCCTCGGGCCTGCCCCGACGCCTGATGGGGACCGTCTATCGGCATCCCGAGGTCGTCCAGGTCGCGCCGCTCGACGGCTCGGGCGGCCGTTTCCAGAACATGGCCCAGCCGGAAGGGGATGGTCCGCTGGATCCGTCCAAGGCGCCCAAGAACCGCAAGATGGAGTTCGTCAACGTCACGGTGATCGACGCCATCCCCGGCTATGTCACGGTGCCGACCGACTATTCCGACGCCCTGATCGAGACCCTGCGCCAGCCCTATGCCGTCGCCGTCGACGAGACCGCCCTCGGCCGGCTTGGCGTCAAGGTCGGCGACAAGGCCGTCTACAACGGCAAGACCATCACCATCGCCGCCACCACCAAAGGCTATCCCAACATGATGCAGGCGACCCTGGTCATGTCGCGGGACACGCTGCGCATGCTGGGTGAGGCCGACACCGGTCAGCGGGTCGGGCCGCTGATGGTCAAGCTCGCGGACCCGTCCCGCGCCGACGTCGTCGCCGCCCAGCTCAACGAAGCCGGCGGCGGAGCCTTCAAGGCCTGGACCCGCCAGCAGCTGGCCGACGCCAATCAGAGTGCGATGTTCAAGGAACAGTTCATCAGCATCATCCTGCTGTTCGCCGTGATCATGGGCGCGGTCATCGGTATCGCCATCACCTGGCAGACCCTGCGCGGCGCGATCATGGCCAACATCAAGGAGTTTGCCTCCCTGCGGGCGCTGGGGGTTTCGATGGCCAGCCTGCGCCTGATCGTCATGGAGCTGAGCTTCTGGGTGGGAGTGGCCGGCATTCTGATGTCTGGGTTGCTGACCTGGCTGGTCTCCTTGCTCGCCAGACTGGGCGGCCTGCCGATGGCGTTCCCGCTGCCGGTGATCCTGACCATCGTCTTCTTCCTCCTGAGCATCGCCATCCTGTCCGGCTTCCTGTCGCTGGGCGTGCTCAAGAAGAGCCAACCGGCGGACCTGCTGCGATGAGCAAGAAACCCAAGACCAGCGGGCATGCCCTCGGCACGGTCGCCCTTACCGCCAAGGGCATCGTCAAGCGCTTCAAGACCGGCCGCACCTATGTCGAGGTGCTCAAGGGCGTGGACTTCGACGCCCGCCATGGCGACGTGACCATGGTCATGGGCCCGTCCGGCTCGGGCAAGTCGACGCTGGTCGCCGCCCTCTCCGGTCTGCTCAAGCCCGACGAAGGCACGGTCGAGGCGCTGGAGTCCCGCGACCTCTGGAAGATGCCTGCGGGCCGGATCGACAAGTTCCGCCTCGACCATTGCGGCTTCATCTTCCAGGGCTTCAACCTGTTCCCCGCCCTGACCGCCAAGCAGCAGGTGATGACCGCGCTCCACTATCAGGGCGTGTCCAAGAGCGAGGCCGACCGCCGCGCCCAGCTGGCCCTCGAGGAGGTCGGCATGGGGCCGAAGGTCAACCAGCGGCCATCGGAGCTGTCGGGCGGCGAGAAGCAGCGCGTCGCCATCGCCCGCGCCCTGGCCAAGAACCCCGATCTCATCTTCGCCGACGAGCCGACCTCGGCCCTCGACGGCGAGAACGGCCAGATCGTCATCCGCCTGCTGCGTCGCGCCGCGACCGAGCATGGGGCGGCGGTGATCTGCGTCACCCACGACCCACGCCTGGAGGCCTACGCCGACCGGGTCATCCATATCGAAGACGGCCGCATCCTGGACGACGTCAGGCGTACGCCCGACGTGAACCCCGCGCCGCTTTCGCACTGATTTTTTGAGGGACAACCACATGTTCGGCTTTCTGCGCAGCCGCTGGTTCTGGATCATCATTGTGCTCGCCGTCGTCCTCGTCGGCGGCGGGATGTTCATGAAAGGCCAGGCCGCCGACAAGAAGAAGAAGCTGGAGGCCGCCGCCGCTCAGCAGGCGCCCAGTCCCTACGCCGCGATCGCCAACGGCAAGGCCGACGTCGAGGGCGGCATCATCCAGGTCGCCGCCCGTCGCGGCGGCATCGTCAGCGCCGTCTACGTCCAGGAAGGCGACAAGGTGGTTTCCGGCCAGATCCTGGCTCGCCAGGAAGACGACGATCCCCGCCTCGCCGTCGCCCGCGCCAAGGCCACGGTCGCCCAGGGCCAGGCCCAGATCGGCGTCATGCAGGTGAAGCTCGACGCCGCGCGTCGCGAGTACCGCCGCCTTGAGGAGCTGATCGCCACCAACTTCGTGGCTCGCCAGCGCCTCGACCAGCAACGCGATCAGATCCGCGACTGGGAAGCCCAGATCGTCGCCCAGCGCGCCACCATCGCCACCTATGTCGCTGCCCAACGCGAGGCTGAGTACGCGCAGGAACTGACCGTGATCCGCGCCCCGACCGACGGCCGGATCGCCCGTCGCTACGCCAATCCAGGCGCCGGGGCCTCGACGCTGAACGTCTCCAACATGTTCGACCTCGAGCCGAACACCGCCCGCATCGTCCGCGCCGAGATCGTCGAAGCCGACATCCCCAACGTCCGCGACAATCAGGAGGTCGAGATCCAGCCCGAGTCGGATCCGACCAAGACCTATGTCGGCAAGGTCCTGCGGCGCGCGGCCCTGTTCGGCGCCCGCAAGCTGGCCTCCGACGACCCTTCGCAGCGCAGTGACGAACGGGTGGTCGAGGTGGTGGTCTCGGCCGACACCGCGCCGCTTCTGATCGGCCAGCGCGTGCTGGTGAAGTTCATGAAGCCGGGCTTCAAGGCCGGCGCCCAGCACGTCAAGACCACACCGGCCAAGACGGACGGCAAGGCCAAAAGCTAGCTGCTTCTCTCGCACCAAGAACCGACGGCGGCCCCGGGGTTTACCTCCGGGGCCGTTTTCGTCGGCGCCCTGTCGTTCCCGAGAGCTTGACGCCCCTCCGCCTCCGCCGCAAAACGCCGCCCGACAATTAAACGAGCGTTCAGCGCGAGAGGAACACGCACATGGCCGACATCCGCTTCGACGGAAAAGTCGCGATCGTCACCGGCGCCGGCGGCGGCCTTGGCCGTCAGCACGCCCTGGAACTGGCCCGCCGCGGCGCCAAGGTCCTGGTCAACGACCTGGGCGGCTCGATGGACGGCTCGGGCGGCAACTCGGCCGCGGCCGAAGCCGTCGTCGAGGAGATCAAGGCGTTCGGCGGTGAAGCCATCGCCAACGGTTCGTCGGTCACCGACGACGCCGGCGTCGCCAAGATGATCCAGGACGCCATGGACGCCTGGGGCCGCATCGACATCCTGATCGCCAACGCCGGCATCCTGCGCGACAAGTCGTTCTCGAAGATGACGATCGAGGACTTCGAGCTGGTCCTGAACGTCCACCTGCTCGGCACCGTGAAGCCGACCAAGGCGGTCTGGGAGATCATGAAGGCCCAGAACTACGGCCGCATCGTCGTGACGACCTCGTCGTCGGGCCTGTACGGCAACTTCGGCCAGAGCAACTACGGCGCCGCCAAGCTCGGCATCATCGGCTTCATGAACACCATCAAGCTCGAAGGCCAGAAGAACAACATCCACATCAACGCCATCAGCCCGGTCGCCGCGACGCGCATGACCGAAGGCCTGATGCCGCCGGAAGTGCTGGAGAAGCTGAAGCCCGAGTACGTGACCCCGGGCGTGGTCTACCTGGCCTCGGACGAAGCCCCCACGGGCGCCATCCTGACCGCCGGCGCGGGCGTCTTCGCCCTGTCGCGGATCATCGAGACCGAGGGCGTTTACCTGGGCGAAGGCGGCCTGTCGGTCGAGGAAGTCCGCGACAACTGGAGCAAGATCACCGACGACGCCGGCCAGAGCGCCTACTTCGCCGGCGGTGAGCAGGGCCAGAAGTTCTTCCGCAAGATGGCCGGCGGCTAACGCCCGGACCGCGCTCCGGCGCGGGCTGTTTTGCAACGATCGAAGGGGCGGCGCGCCATCGGCGGCCGCCCCTTTTTCGTGCCCGCGACTTTTTCATAACGCGTTCGATTATTCATTTGCCATTCCCCTGCGGCATGGGCGGATCGTCGCGCCAACGTCCGTCAGAGACGCCGGGAGAATCGCCTTGAGCACGCCATCGGCCTCCAGCCGCGTTCCGCTGCGCACCATCCTGCTGTTCTCGCTCGCGACCATCCCGGTCGGCGCGCTGACGACGCCGCTGCTGGTCAATCTGCCCAAGCACTACGCCAGCCTGCTCGGCCTGCCGCTGGCGACCGTCGGGCTGATCTTCGCGGCGGTGAAGATCCTCGACATCTTCATCGATCCGGCCGTCGGCATGGCCATGGACCGCACCCGCACCCGGATAGGCCGCTATCGGGTCTGGCTGCTGAGCTCAGCCCCGCTGCTGATGCTGGGGACCTACATGCTGTTCTTCGCCGAGAAGGGCGTCGGCGGAACCTATCTCTTCTTCTGGCTGGTGGTGATGTACCTCGGCTTCTCGATCCTGGTGCTGTCGCAGTCGGCCTGGGGCGCGGTTCTCGCGGTCGACTACAACGAGCGGTCCAAGGTCTATGCGGCCGGATCGGTGACCGGCGTACTCGGTGGCATCGCGGTGCTGGTGGTGCCGTTGGCGCTGATGCTGACCGGCGCGGCCTCGGTGAAGATGATGGGCTGGCTGATCCTGGCGGCCGTGCCGATCACCACGCTTCTGGTCGTCGTGGGCACGCCCGAACGCCAGCACGCGGTCACCCCGATCAGCCACCGGATGTCGCTGAAGGAGTTTCCCTCGCTGATCGCCCACCCGGCGATGCGACGGCTGCTGACGGCCGACCTGCTGTTCACGCTCGGCCCGGCGATCACCTCGCCGCTGTACCTCTATTTCATGCAGCAGGCGCGCGGCTACACCGAGGCCGAGGCCTTCCTGATGCTGATCTTCTTCTCGATCGCGGGACTGTTCGGCGCGCCGATCTGGGCCATCATCGCCTATCGCCTCGGCAAGCACCGGACGCTGATGCTGGCGGCGGTGCTCTACGCCATCGCCCAGGGCACGCTGCCGCTGCTGCCGCCCGACAGCTTCATGCTGATGGCGCCGGGGATGTTCCTGGCCGGGGCGATCCTGTCGTCGTTCGCCTTCCTGGTCCGCGCGATGGTCGCCGACGTGTCCGACGAGATCCGGCTTCAGACCGGCAAGGACCGCATCGGCATGCTCTACTCGCTGGTGACCAGCACGGCCAAGATCGGCTCGGCCCTGGCTGTCGCCATCGCCTTCCCGCTTCTGGGAGCCTTGGGCTTCCGGGCCGAGGACGGCGCCGTGAACGCGCCCGAAGCGCTCAACGGCCTGACGCTGATCTACACCGTGCCGCCGGTCCTGCTCGTGCTGCTCGCCGCGCTCGCGGTGCGCGGCTACAGCATCGATGCGCGGCGGCATGCCGAGATCCGCGTCGATCTCGACGTCATGGACGCCAAGGCGGCGGCCGCCACCGGCACGGTCTAGGCTTGCGCCAAAGGGCTGCGCGCGGCGTTCCGACGCGTCGCGGAGCCCTTTGGTCGCAACGTTTTTCCACGTCGGCGAATTATAGCAACACTATCCGACCCCAGCCGTTATGACCTTCGCTTGCTCCGCTGTTTGGCGCATCGAAAGGTCCTCCCCCCAATGCCTTCCTCCAAATCCCTGCTGGCGCTCGGCGCCGCCGTGGGCGTCGTCGCGTTCGCGTCCCATGCGTCCGCCGCCGGCTTCTATCTCCAGGAACAATCCGCCCGCGGCACCGGCCGCGCCTATTCCGGCGAAGTCGCCGACACCGGCGTCGCCAGCCTCTGGTGGAACCCAGCCGCCATCGCCGGCATCGAGCGCAGCGAAGTCTACGGCTCGGTCAGCGGCATCCTCATCAATTCCGAGGTCAACGACAACGGCAGCACCATCACCCGACCCGGCCAGGCGACCGCGCCGATCGGCGGTCGTGGCGACATCGACGATCCGATCAACAACGGCGTCCTGCCCAGCCTCGGCGGCGCCTGGAAGCTGACCGACCGCGTCACGCTCGGTCTGTCCGTCGCCTCGCCCTTCAGCTTCACCAGCTACTACGAAGGCGACAGCTGGACCCGCTATGACGCGCTGAAGTCTCGCCTGCTGACGGCCGACATCCAGGGTACGGTCGCCGTGCGCGTCACCGACTGGCTCGATGTCGGCGCCGGCGCCAGCCTGGTCTACACCGACGCCACCCTGACCTCGGCCATGCCGAACCTGTCGCCGCTGCTGCCGGACGGCCGCCAAAAGCTGACCGGCGACGGCTGGGACGCCGGCTGGACGGTGGGCGCCCAGGTGCGCCCGAGCAACACCCTGACCATCGGCGCCAGCTACCGTTCGAAGGTCGAGCATGACCTGAACGGCGACGTCTCGATCAGCGGCCTGCTAGGCCCGGCCGCGGCCGCCAACATGGAGATCGGCGGCAAGGCCAGCTTCACCACCCCGTGGATGGCGATCCTCGGCGCCCGCTGGCAGGTAACCGACAAGCTGACCCTCAACGCCCAGGTCCAGCGCATCGGCTGGAGCGAGTTCGAGTCGATCGACGTCGCCCTGCCGGGTGCGGTCCAGGTCACCGAGCAGGACTACGAGGACGTCACCACCGCGGCGGTCGGCTTCGACTACCAGTGGCGTCCGGATGTCACCCTGCGCGCTGGCGTCCAGTACGATCCGACTCCGACGCCCGACGTGGGCCGCAGCGCCCGGGTGCCGGACGGCGACCGCTGGCTGTTCGCGGCCGGCGCCACCAAGACCTTCAACGACCGCCTGAGCGTCGACGTGGGCGCGTCCTACATCAGCTTCGACGAGAGCCGGATCGACCGGCAGGACGTGATCTACGAAGGCACGCCGCTGGCGACGCCGATCAACCTGCAGGGCACGGTCGAAGGCTCGGCCGTGGTGCTGTCGGCCGGCGCGCGCTGGAGCTTCTGATCTAGCTAGATCAACGCCTTGGCGGCGGCGCGGAACGCTTCGGCGGCCGCGCCGCCGTTTTGCTGTGTGGCGATCGGCGCGCCGTCGTCACCGCCCTGACGCACCGCGATCTCGATCGGGATCTCGGCCAGCAGCGGCACGCCGAGCGCCTCGGCCTCCGCCCGCGCGCCGCCGGTTCCGAAGATCGGGATCGGCGCGCCGGTCGAGGGATCGGCGAAGAAGGCCATGTTCTCGATGACGCCGAGGATCTTCGCGCCGGTCTTCTGGAACATCGACACGGCCCGCCGGGCGTCGATCAAGGCGATCTCCTGCGGCGTCGAGACGATCACCACCCCGTCGACCGCGAAGTTCTCGACCAGGGTCAGGTGGATGTCGCCGGTGCCCGGCGGCATGTCGATGACCAGCAGGTCGAGCGGCTCGGCCTCAGTGCCCCAGCGGACGTCCTTGATCATCTGGCGGACAGCGGACGAAGCCATCGGACCGCGCCAGATCATCGGCGAGCCCTCGTCGACCAGGAAGCCGATCGACATCACCGTGACGCCGTGGGCCTTCAGCGGCTGAAGCTTGCCCTCGACGAACACCGGCTCGCCGTCGACGCCCATCATCCGCGGAGCCGAGGGCCCGTAGACGTCGGCGTCGAGCAGGCCGACGTTCAGGCCCAGCTGGGCGAAGGCCACGGCCAGGTTGACGGCGACGGTGGATTTGCCGACCCCGCCCTTGCCGCTGGCCACGGCGATGACTCGTTTCACATGCTCGGGCCGGGTCACTTCCTTGCGCGGCTTGAGCGCCGCCTTGGGATCCTCGGACAGCCGCGCGCCCTTGCGCTGGCGGGTCACGCCTTTGGGCGCCGAGGTGGTCAGCACCACCTGGGCCTTCTCGACACCCGGCAGGCCGGCCAGGATGTTCTCGGCGGCGATACGCACCGGGGCGTACAGCTCGGCCACATCGGCCGGCACCTCAAGCATGAAACCGGCCCGGCCTTCGCGGACAACGAGGCCCTGAACGAGCCCGGCGGAGCTCAACCCGACCCCGGACCGAGGGTCGATCAGGAGGTCCAGCGCACGCAGGGCGGCGTCTTTGTCGGCGGAAGTCTGGAAGGTTGTCATGTCGGGACCGGCTTGCCTTGAGCGGCGCGGGACCTCATATCCGCATGACAGCGCCGGCTTGCAAGCCCGCCGACCACCGACGGAAAAGCGACGCATACCCATATGCCTTGGAACGACAACTCTAACCCCGGCCCCTGGGGCTCCCCGCCCCCTTCAGGCGGCAAGGGCGAACCTGATCCCAAACCCTCCGGCCAGGGCCCTCGCAGGCCTCCCCCGGGACGTGGACCGAACACCCCGCCCGATTTCGAGGACCTGCAGCGCAGGCTGAACGACTGGCTGCGCGGCCTGAACGGCGGTGGCGGCGGTCCGAGCGGCGCCCTGCCCTCGCGGCGCGTGATCACGCTCGCCGCCGGCGCGCTGGTCGCGCTCTACTTCGTCTCCGGCCTGATCGTCGTCGGCGCCCGCGAAGAGGCGGTCGTGACCACCTTCGGCGCCTGGACCCGCTCCTACGGCCCCGGCGTCGGCTATCACCTGCCGATCTTCGAAAAGACCCAGAAGGTCAGCATCACCACGCTGCAGAAGACCGATATCGGCGGCGTCCCGGGCGCCACCGTCCCGCAGGAGAGCCTGATGCTCACCGGCGACGAGAACATCGCCGACCTGACCTTCTCGGTGAACTGGCGGATCTCCAATCCAGGCCGCTACCTGTTCAACATCGACGACCCCGAAGCGACGGTGAAGGCCGTGGGCGAGAGCGCCATGCGCGAGATCGTCGGCCGCACCGCGCTCGACCAGATCATCTCGACCGGCCGCGCCAAGGTCCAGATCGACGCCGCGACGCTGATGCAGCGCATGCTCGACAGCTACGGCTCGGGCATCGTCATCGACAGTGTGCAGATCCGCGACGCGCAGCCGCCCAAGGAAGTCGTCGCCGCCTTCCAGGAAGTGGCCACCGCCGGCCAGAACGCCGAGGCCGCCATCAACGCCGCCCGAGGCGAGGCCTCGAAGATCCGCCAGCAGGCCCTCGGCTATCGCGCCCAGGTCGTCAGCGAAGCGAGCGGTGAAGCCGCGCGCTTCAACCAGATCTACGAGCAGTACAAGCTGGCTCCGGGCGTGACCCGCGACCGCCTCTATATCGAGACCATGGAACGGGTCCTGAGCCGCTCCAACAAGGTGATCATCGACAGCAAGGGCGCCAGCGCCCCCATCGTCCTGTCGCCTGACACCTTCAAAGCCAGGACACCGGCCGGGGCCGCCCCCGCCGCGGCTCCGCGAGTCCCGGGAGCCGCCCAGTGAACGCCCGTCTTACCTTCTACGCGGTCATCGCCTTCGTCGCGGTGATCGTGCTCAGCCAGACCCTGTACGTGGTCGATCAGCGCAGCCAGGCCTTGGTGGTCCGCTTCGGTGAGGTTGTCCGCATCGTCAATGCCCCCGGCGCCGACGACGGCCCGGGCCTGAAGATCAAGGTCCCGTTCGTGGAGACGCGGATCCTGTTCGACAAGCGCAACCTGACCCAGGAAACCACCGAGGAAGAGATCATCGCCGGCAACCAGGAGCGCCTGGTGGTCGACGCCTTCCTCCGTTACCGCATCAGCGATCCGTACCGGTTCTACACGGCGCTCGGCGACTCCACGACGGCCAAGGACCGCCTGGAACAGCGCCTCAACGCCGCCCTGCGCGAACAGCTCGGCACCGCGGCTTCGGAGGACATCATCTCCGGCAAGCGCTCCGCACTGATGGCCGCCACGCGCGAGAGCCTGACCCGTCAGGCGCGCACCTCGCGGCTGGGCATCGAGGTGATCGACGTCCGCATCCGCCGCGCCGACCTGCCTCAGGCCAACCAGACGGCCGTCTTCGAGCGCATGCGCACCGCCCGCCAGCAGGAAGCGACCCGCATCCGCGCCGAGGGCGACCAGAAGCGCCGCGAGATCGTCGCCGCCGCCACCGGCGAAGCCGAGACCATCCGCGGTCAGGGCGACGCCGAGCGGGCGAAGTTGTTCGCGTCGAGCTTCGGCAAGGACCCGAGCTTCGCGGCCTTCTATCGCTCGATGGCCGCCTATGAGGCCTCGCTCGGCCAAGGCGACGCGACCCTGGTGCTGTCGCCCGACAGCGCCTTCTTCAAGTACTTCGGGCGCGGACCGACGGCGCAGTAAGCCAATCGGGGACATGCTCCGCGTAGCGGTGCGTGTCCCCTGCCCGTGACCGCCGACTGGGGACACGCACCCTGCGGGATGCATGTCCCCTAACGGGCGAAATCCTCGAACCGGTAACCCTGGAAATACAGCAGCGCGGTCAGGTCGGCGTGGTCGACGCGGGCGTGTGCCTTCTCGGACACCACTGGCTTGGCGCGGTAGGCGACGCCGAGGCCGGCCGCTTCGATCATCGCCAGGTCGTTGGCGCCGTCACCGATGGCGAGAGCGTCGGCGGGAGTCAGGCCCAGGGCCGTGGCCTCTTCCTGAAGCGCCGTAAGCTTGGCCTCGCGGCCGAGGATCGGCTCGCCGACCGTGCCGGTCAGGACGGCGCCGTCCTCGGTCAGGGTGTTGGCGCGGTTGGCGTGAAAGCCCGCCGCCGCCGCGACCCGGGTGGTGAAGAAGGTGAAGCCGCCGGAGACCAGCACGCAGCGCGCGCCGCTCGCGGCCATGGTCTTCACCAGCGTCCCGGCGCCGGGATTGAGCCGTACGCGGTCGTCGTAGCAGGCCTGCAGCAGCTCGAGCTTGAGACCTTTGAGCTTGCCGACCCGCTCGCGCAGGGCGCCCTCGAAGGCCAGTTCGCCGCGCATGGCGCGCTCGGTGATCTCGGCCACCTCAGCCTTGACGCCGGCAAAGTCGGCCAGTTCGTCGATGCACTCGCAGCCGATGATGGTGGAGTCCATGTCGGCGACCAGGATACGCTTGCGGCGGCCCTCCACCGGCTGGACGCAGACGTCCACCGATCGGCCGAGCAACGCTTCCTCAGCCCGTTTGCGCAGTTCCGCCCGGTCGCCGCCGACGGCGAACAGGTCGGCGGCGTTTGGCCCGAGCAGATCCGACGCCGAGACGGTCGCGCCGCCATCGACGAGCGCGATCTCCACGGCCTCGAGGGCGGCGGCCAGGAAGGCCGGCTGGGCGGCGACGAGGGTGACGACGTAGGGCATGCGCGCCGGGTAGCGTGGTTTTGGCGCCGCGCCAATCCTCACAGGCCAGCAAGTCAGGTCACCGGCGAAGGTTCGCGCCGGGCCTAACCCGCTGCTAGACCGCGAACACCGCCTACGACCTGAACCAGTCCGGCAACAAAGAGCAGCGCGGCGGTGGTGGCGATTGCGCCAATTGCGATCTTGAGACCGCCACGCGCAGGACGACTCCACATTCGTTGCGTTTGCAGGAAGAGCAAGAAGGGCAGCGAACCGGACAACACCAACCCGATGCCAAAAATGACCATGGCATCCGCAACGGTCGAGGCGAGCCAGCGACGTTCGTCGGATTGCATCAATCCGGAGGCGAGACCAACGAACGCGACCGCATGACCGATAGCCATCGTGGTGAAAAACCGTCGCAACCAGAAGACCCGATCGTCTTCAGACATCTTTTCGAGGGAAGCTTCACGGACCACGTTTAGCTGAGCAGTCGCGCGATCTTCTTCGTCGACCAGCTTAGCGCGCTGGCGATAGAGCTCTTCGAGTTGCTCGTTGATGAACGCACTGCCCGCCAACAGGCTATTGCGCTGGTTAGGATCTACAGATGTGTCTTCAGCGGCTTTGCGGGTCGCGCCCAGCCGAATTTCGAGAACGTCAATCTCGCTTTGGAGAAGTTCAAGCGCTTTGCCCATGAAGTCCAACCTCTCTCGGCCCTCGAATGTTCGCAAGCGAGGCATGGGCAGCCGCGCCGTTCAGAGCGTGGTCAGCTCCCATCATGCCATTCGCTATGGTCCCATCTCCAAGGGGAGAGGATCCGCGTTGCTGGTGCCGGCGCGTTACATAACGTAATCCCAGCCCATGCCTCCCATCCTCCTCATCGCCGGGCCGACCGCCAGCGGCAAGTCCGCCCTGGCGCTGCGGGCGGCCGAGGCGACCAGCGGCGAGATCGTCAACGCCGATGCGCTGCAGCTCTACGCCGACCTGACCGTGCTGAGCGCCCGCCCGTCGCCCGAGGAGGAGGCGCGCGCGCCTCACCACCTGTTCGGCGTGGCCGACGGAGCGGACGGCTGGTCGGTTGGCCGCTGGGCGCGGGCGGCGGGGCCGGTTATCGACGATATCGTCCAGCGTGGCCGCACCGCGATCGTGGTCGGCGGCACCGGCCTCTACTTCAAGGCTCTGACCGAAGGGCTGGCCGATATCCCCCCGACCCCGGCCGCCGTCCGTACAGGCGTGAGCAAGACCTTCGACGCGCTTGGCGAGGACCGCTTCCGCGAGTTGCTGGCCATGGCCGACCCCGCCGCCGCCGCCCGCATCGCCCCCGGCGACCGCATGCGCCTGTCCCGCGCCATGGAGGTCTTCGAGGCGACGAAGAAGTCGATCACCGCCTGGCAGGCGGAAACCTCGCCCGCCCTTCCGCCGGAGCAGTGGTCCGCCGTCGTCATCCAGCCCGACCGAGATCTGCTCTACGCGCGCTGCGACCAGCGCTTCGAGGCGATGATGGCCGCCGGGGCGCTGGAGGAGGTCCGCACGCTGGCCGCCCGTAATCTCGATCCCGACCTGCCGGTGATGAAGGCCGTCGGCATGCGCGAACTGGCCGCCCACCTGGCCGGCGAGACCTCGCTGGACGGGGCGATCACCCTGGCCCGTCAGGAGACCCGCCGCTACGCCAAGCGGCAGCTGACCTGGCTGCGCAACCAGACGCCTGACTGGCCGCGGATCACCGAAACCGACCCCGAGGCGGCCTGGGGGCAATTCCTTGCGCACAACCCGGCCTTGACCACCCCGAGCTAGCGTGGCATTTGCTCAAGGAACGATTTGGAGCAATCTTCGTGCGCAACACCATCATCGTACTTACGACGCGACCGCCCTCGGCGTGACCTGACCGTCACGCCGTCGCCGGTCGCGTATGCCCAGGCCCTCCGAGGGCCTTTTTTATTGCCCGTTTTCGAACCCCGCCGAGATCCCGCCATGACCGCCCCGACCACTGCAAAAGCCTTCGTCCCGACCACCGCCGCCCGCGAGATGACCGGCGCCGAGATGGTGGTGCAGGCGCTCATCGACCAGGGCGTCGACACCCTGTTCGGCTATCCGGGCGGCGCGGTGCTGCCGATCTACGACGCGCTGTTCAACGACAACACCAATCACGGCGAGCGCCTCAAGCACATCCTGGTCCGCCACGAACAAGGCGCGACCCACGCCGCCGAGGGCTACGCCCGCTCGACCGGCAAGCCGGGCGTGGTCCTGGTCACCTCGGGCCCCGGCGCGACCAACGCCATCACCGGCATCGTCGATGCGCTGATGGACTCGATCCCGATGGTCGTCTTCACGGGCCAGGTCCCGACCCACCTGATCGGCACCGACGCCTTCCAGGAAGCTGACACCGTCGGCATCACCCGCGCCTGCACCAAGCACAACTACCTGGTGAAGGACGTCGCCGACCTGCCGCGGATCATCCACGAGGCCTTCCACATCGCCACCACCGGCCGCCCAGGCCCGGTGCTGATCGACATTCCCAAGGACGTCCAGTTCGCCAAGGCGACCTACCAGTCGCCGACCGAGGTCAAGTTCAGCCACGGCTACGCCCCACGCACCAAAGGCGACGCCGGCCGCATCGCCGAGGCCGTCAAACTGATCGCCAAGGCCAAGCGCCCGATCTTCTACACCGGCGGCGGCGTCATCAATGCCGGGCCCAAGGCCAGCGAGAGCCTGCGCGCCTTCGCCGCCATGACCGGCGCGCCGGTCACCTCGACCCTGATGGGCCTGGGCGCCTTCCCGGCGGCCGATCCGGCATGGCTGGGGATGCTGGGCATGCACGGCACCTTCGAGGCCAACCACGCCATGCACGACTGTGACGTCATGGTCTGCATCGGCGCACGGTTCGATGATCGGGTCACAGGCCGCCTCGACGCCTTCTCGCCGAACAGCAAGAAGATCCACATCGATATCGACCCGTCGTCGATCAACAAGAATGTCCGCGTCGACATCGGCATCGTCGGCGACGCCGGCAGCGTCATCGACGACATGATCGCCGCCTGGAAGGCCACCGGCTGTGAAGCCAACCGCCAGGCGCTGGACGAATGGTGGCGGCAGATCGACGGCTGGCGGGCCGTTCAATGCCTGCGCTACACGCCGTCCGCGACCGCGATCAAGCCGCAGCAGGCGATCGAGCGGCTCTACGCCCTGACCAAGGACCGCGACACCTACATCACCACCGAGGTCGGTCAGCACCAGATGTGGGCCGCGCAGTTCTATCGCTTCCAGGAGCCCAACCGCTGGATGACCTCCGGCGGCCTCGGCACCATGGGCTACGGCATGCCCGCCGCCATCGGCGCGCAGCTCGCCCACCCCGGCAGCCTCGTCATCGATATCGCCGGCGAAGCCTCGATCCAGATGTGCATCCAGGAGCTGTCGACGGCGATCCAGTACGACCTGCCGATCAAGATCTTCATCCTCAACAACGAGTGGATGGGCATGGTCCGGCAGTGGCAGCAGCTGCTGCACGGCGAGCGCTACAGCCAGTCCTACTCCGAGAGCCTGCCCGACTTCGTGAAGCTGGCCGAGGCCTACGGCGCCGTCGGCATCCGCTGCGCCGACCCCGCCGAGCTCGACGCCAAGATCCTGGAAATGATCGACAGCCCCAAGCCGGTGATCTTCGATTGTCGGGTCGAGAAGCTCGAGAACTGCCTGCCGATGATCCCGTCGGGCAAGGCGCACAACGAAATGATCCTTCCCGAGGGCGGCGAGGATATCGGCAAGGTCATCGACGAAGCCGGCCGGCGACTGGTTTAAGAGAGCACATGACCACCGAACCGAATCCCGCGTCCGCCTACGACATGTCCCACGAGGACCAGGTCGAGAACCTCGCCACCTTCGCCCTGCTCGTCGACAACGAAGCCGGGGTGCTGCATCGCGTGGTCGGGCTGTTCGCCGCGCGCGGCTACAACATCGAGAGCCTCACGGTCGCCGAGACCGACCGCAAGGCGCACACCAGCCGCATCACCATCGTCACCCGCGGCGCCCGCCACGTGCTGGAGCAGATCGAGGCCCAGCTGCAGAAGGTGGTCAGCGTCCGCCGGGTGCACGACGTCACCCGCGACCCGAACGGCGTCGAGCGCGAGCTGGCCCTGGTCAAGGTGCGCGGCGCCGGGACCGACCGGGTCGAGGCTCTGCGGGTGTCCGACATATTCCGGGCCAAGGTCATCGATACGACCTCGGAAAGCTTCGTGTTCGAGATCACCGGCGCGCCGTCCAAGATCGACAGCTTCGTGGAACTGATGCGCCCCCTCGGACTTGTCGAACTGTCCCGCACCGGCGTGCTCTCCATCGAGAGGGGCGCCGAGGGCATGTAGGGGGAGACCCGAACTGCCAGCCGTCCTGATAGCCCTGTTCCTGATGGCGGCCCCAGCGCCGTCACCGGTCATCCCGCCCGCGCCCGAGACCTTCCCCGCCCCGGACCCGAACCTGTGGTGGAGCGATGCCTGGCCGAAGGAGGCCGAGGCCTCCGACCCGCTGGCTGGTCGTCGCGCCGGCCGCAACGAGCGGCCCTATCCCATCGACAACGGCGTCGATCCCGCCCTCTACCGGCTGTGGGGCCTGCAGCCGCTGCAGAACCAGCTCCTGCGCCGCAACGAGGTCATCATCGAGGTCTGGGCCCGCCCCTCGCGCGGCGTGCGCCAGGCGGTGATCAGGCTGACCCTGCGCAATGACGGCCAGGCCTTCGTCCAGGGCCGCGCCGGCCTGGGCTGCTGCGAGCCCCGGATCGGCCGCCGGGTAACTTTCGACGAGCCGCTGTCGGAGGGCCACGTCCCCGTCATCCGCGCCCTGGTCGCCCATCCGATGTGGGCCGAACCGCGAGTGGCGGCGATCGAGGATCCCGACGGCGCTGTCCCGGCCGTCTGCGTCGACGGCGTGTCCTGGGACCTGACGCTGATGGTGCCAGGCCAGGTCCGCCACCTGCGCCGCGCTTGCCTCGACGAGGAAACCGGCTCGGTGGCCGAGGCTCTTACGGAGGCGCTGACCGCCGCCCTTGGGCAAGACCCGCGCTTCGACGTGATGTTCCCTCGCGGCGCCGACTTCTCGAGCGCGAAGAAACAGTACGAAGCGCTGGTGGCGCGCGGCGGGCGGCTGAAGCCGGCGCCGACCAACAAGGAACAGCCGCCGGTCGTGCCGGTCCCGCCGGAGGAAGAGCCGGAAGCAGCGCCTCCGACCGTTCCGACGGCGGAACCGGTCGAAACCTAGAGGCTACTCGTCGCCGACCTTGAGCAGGTCGAAGCGGAACAGCAGCGCGCCCAGCACCGCCCCGATCGCCGGGGCGACGATGAACAGCCACAACTGCGCCAGCGCCTCGCCGCCGACCAGGACCGCCGGGCCGAAGCTGCGGGCCGGGTTCACCGACACGCCGGTGATCTGGATGCCGACGATATGGATCACCGCCAGGGCGATGCCGATGCCGATGCCCGCAAACCCCGGGGCCGAGCCGGCGCCGGTGGACCCGAGGATCACGATCACGAACAGGGCGGTCATGACCACCTCGAACGCGAGCGCCGCCATCATCGGATACTCGCCGAGATAGCCCGGCCCCCAGCCGTTGCGGCCGAGCTCCCCGCCGACGCCGCCGGCGTCCGCGAGATACCAGAGGATCGCCGCCCCGGCGGTCGCGCCGAGGAACTGCGCCGCCCAGTAGATCAGCATCCGCTTGGCGGTCATCCGCCCCGCGACCCAGGCCGCCAGACTGACCGCCGGGTTCACGTGGCATCCCGAATGCGGCCCGATGCCATAGGCCATCGCCACGATGGCGAACCCGAACGCCAGGGCGATGCCCAGCTGTCCCACTTCCGGACCGGCGAGAACCGCCGCCCCGCACCCGAACAACACCAACGCCAGTGTGCCGATGAACTCGGCGATGAACTTGGTCATGGTCGTCTCCCGATTTTCCCCCGCCTTCGTCGAGCGGCGTTCGTCGAGGTTGCGCCCTTCAAGTGAGTCCCGGAATAGGGGAAACCCCGGATGTCCTTTCCTTCGCGACCTTCAGTCCCTATATTGGAGCTGTTCGGGCTTGCCCGGACTATGGACATAAACGGGCGTATAATAAGCGGACTGGACCCGGGTGCGATTCCCGGCGGCTCCACCAATTCTCCTCCAGGTATCGCTGGGGAGCGCGGGGCCGATCAGCATCGACAGACGTGTAAAGACGTTTCTTTGTCCCGGCGTGACTCACCGTTTCGGGTCATTTTTCTAAATGCGAACGATAACTTCGCTGAAGAGTACGCTGTCGCCGCGTAATGCGGTTCTAGCCAACTCGGAATAAAGTCCAGGGGGTTCAGATCCTCTGGCTGGGCCCGGGGGAGCCTGCAAACAGAATCCCCCACTTCTCTCCGCCTTGCCGAGGCTCCCCTTCTTCATGGAAGGAATGCGGAGCCTGCAAACAGAATCCCCCACCCTTTCCCTTCAACCGCTTTGCGGTCGCCCAGAGGCGCGTTACGGTCCCGCCTCCTCAAGCGTTGAAGTGACTCATGGCCCAGCAAGCGCCGCCCGAAGACAGGATGAACTACGACGCGCTGGCCCAGGACGCGCTGCGCGGTGTGGTCAAGGCCGCGCTGAAGGTGGCCGCCGGACCGGGCGGAATTCCGCCGGAACACCACTTCTACATCACCTTCAAGACCAAGGCGCCGGGCGTCTCCGGTCCGATGGAGGTGCTGTCCAAATACCCGGACGAGATGACCATCGTCATCCAGCACCAGTACTGGGACCTGACCCCGGGCGAGACCTTCTTCATGGTGACGCTGAAGTTCGGCGGCTCACCCAAGAAGCTCACCGTGCCCTACGCGGCCATCACCCGCTTCTTCGACCCCTACGTCCAGTTCGGCCTGCAGTTCGAAGCGCCGGTCGATCTGATCCCGGACGTGCCGGAGCCCGCCCCCGCAGAGGACGGCGAGCCGGAGCCGACCGACGACGGGCCCAAGGTGGTCTCGCTCGACCAGTTCCGGAAGAAGTGAGGCCGGCTTGACGGAGATCGCCTCGGACGAGCCGCAGACCCTGACCGACGAGGAAATCCTCGCCCGGTTCACCGGCAGCAAGCGCCAGCCCCCGGGCTCGCAGCTACTCGGCTTCCGGATGCTGCGCGTGACCCAGGCCGATCGTGAGGTCGAGGTCGCCTTCGAAGCCTCCGAACAGCTCACCAATCCCATGCGCCAGATCCAGGGCGGCTATCTCTGCGCCATGCTCGACGAATGCATGAGCGTGGCCTGTATGGTCGCCTCGGGCATGACCAGCGTCGCGCCGACGGTGGAGATGAAGACCAGCTTCTTCCGCCCCGCCAAGCCCGGCCAGATCCGCGGGATCGGGCGAGTGGCGCGCTGGGGCAAGACCATCGCCTTCACCGAGGGCGAACTCTACGATGCCGAGGGGCGGGTGCTGGCCAAGGCGACGGGAACGGCGATGCCGACGCCCTTCGCCCGGTTCAAGGCCTAAGGAGCGAGACGGACATGGGGCGTTGGCTGTCGATCGTCGTCGGACTGCTGGCGGTGCTCTCCGCCCCCGCCGTCGCCCTCGCCGAAACACCGAAGAGCGCCTTCAACGACTGGACAGCCATTGTCGTCGCCGGTGACTGGCGCGCCCATTCCGGCGGACCGACCGAAGCCTTCGACAATGCCCGCCGCGACGTCGCCGCGACGCTTGGCGGCCTGGGCTTCCGGCCCGAGAACATCGTCCAGTTCTCGACCCGGCCCGATCTCTATCCCGACACCAGCCCGAGGCGGACGACCGGTCCGGCCATGCGCGAAGCGCTGACGGCGGGGGCCGACCGCGCGACGGGCGGTTGCCTCGTCTACTATACCTCGCACGGCGGCCCGCCCGGAGTGGTGCTCGACGTCGAGGGCGAGATGACGCTGTTCAACCCGTCGATGATGGCGAACCTCGTCAACACAGCCTGCCCCAACCGGCCGACCATCGTCGTCATCTCGGCCTGCTTCTCAGGCATCTTCGTTCCGGCTTTGCAGAGCGACCAGCGGCTGATCCTCACCGCCGCGCGACCGGATCGCAGCTCATTCGGCTGCAGCGAGAGCGACCGCTACCCCTTCTTCGACGACTGCTTCCTGCAGTCGATCGGCGACTCGCGGAGCTTCGCGGCCCTGGGTCCGGCCATCCGCACCTGCGTATCACGCAAGGAAACCGAGCTCGGCCTGGCGCCGCCGTCGGAGCCCCAGACCTGGACCGGCCCCGGACTGCTGCCGACCCTGCCGCTGATGGCCTTCCCGCAGGGCGCCAAGGCGATCCAGCGATAGCGATCACGGTCGTGTGGTCCGCCTGCTGAGGCTTCTCGCGAGCGACGGGGCGCCCTAAGAACAGGGTGAACTTCGCTCCCCAAGGGAAATCTCCGTGCGTCTGCTCTCCAAGGCCTTCGCGGCCGCTGGTCTCGTCACCCTGCTCGGCCTTTCCACCGCCAGCCCGGCCCAGGAGCCCGCGCCGAGCGCGCCGCCCATCGCCACTCCGATCGTGAGCCCGCCCCCGGCGCCCACGCAGGCTCGTCCCGCGACACGCCCGACCGCCCCCGGCGTCGCCGCCCCGGTTCCCATCATCACGCCCGTCGCCGGTGTCATCCCGCTGCCGCCCGCCGAGCTCGAAGCCTTCATCGACGGCATGGTTCGCGACGCCATGGCCGCCGACCACATCCCCGGCGTGACCATCTCGGTGGTCCAGAACGGCCAGACCATCCTCAAGAAGGGCTACGGCTTCGCGAACCTCAGCCCGGCCCGGGCCGTCGATCCCGACCGGACCCTGTTCCGCATCGCCTCCATCTCCAAGACCTTCACCTGGATCTCGGTGATGAAGGAGGTCGAGGCCGGCCGCATCCGCCTCGACGCGCCGGTCAACCTCTACCTGCCCGAACCGGTGCAGGTCCGCGATCAGGGCTTCACCCGCCCGATCCTCATGCTCGACCTGATGAGCCACACCCCCGGCTTCGAAGACCGCGCGCTGGGGCAGCTCTTCGAGAAGGATCCGACCCGCGTCCGGGACCAGCTGACCTACCTGCGCCAGGAGCGTCCCCGCCGCGAGTTCGACGCGGGCAGCGTTCCGGCCTACTCCAACTACGGCGTCAATCTCGCCGGCGCGGCGGTGTCCTACGTCAATCAGAAGCCGTTCGAGCAACTGGTCGAGAGCCGCATCACCGGCCCGCTGGGCATGACCCGCACCACCTTCCGCGATCCCTATCCCGCCCGTGACGGCCTGCCGGCGCCGATGCCGGCCGCCCTGGCCCGCGACCTCGCCGACGGCTTCTTCTGGACCGCCGCGGGCTGGCGCGAGCGGCCGTACGAGTACACCGCGCAGGGCGCGCCCGCGGGCGGCGCCTCGACCACCGCCGCCGACATGGCCCGCTACATGACCATGATCCTAAACGGCGGCACGCTGGACGGCGTGACCATCTACGGCCCCGTCACGGCGGAAGGCTTCCGCACGACGCAGTCGCGGCCCTCCCCCGCCGTCGCCGGCATGGCCCACGGCTTCCTGCAGACCAGGCTTCCCGGCGGCCGCGTCGGCTGGGGCCACGACGGCGCCTTGCTGTCGTTCCGCTCCTCGATGGTGACCGTGCCCGAACTGGGCCTCGGCGTATTCATCGCCACCAACGCCGAGAGCGGCGAGCGCCTGACCTCGCAGATCACCGGACGGCTGGTGCAGCGCTTCTACGGCCCGGCCCCGACCCTGCCCGAGGCCGGATCGCAGTGGCTGAAAGACAATGCCGCCGCCTTCGAGGGCCAGTACGTTTCCAGCCGCCGCGCCTTCCACGGGCTGGAGAAGTTCATCGGCCTCGTAAACACCCGCATCGCGGTGAACGTCACGGAAGACGGGCGCCTGCTGATCGGCGGCCGAGGCAGCTCCACGACCTGGGTCCCGCAAGGGACCAACGGCGAGTTCCGCGAGGTCGGCGGCTGGCGCACCGTGGCCTTCGTCATGCAGCAGGGCCGGGCGACGGGCTACTACAACAGCTCGGGCACGGCGCTGTTCAAGCGCGTCGGCGCGTTCGGCGGCCAGGGATGGCTGTTCAATCTCACCCTGCTGACCTTCGTAGCGGCGCTGGCCACCATCGGCGGCGTGCTGCTGCGTGGGCGCCGCGATAGCCGCGAGACGCCGATGCAGCGCCGGGCCAGTCTGATCCAGACCAGCCAGGCGGTGCTATGGCTGATCGCGATCGGCGCGGCGGGCCTGTGGCTGAGCAAGACCGGCGACGTCTCCGCGATCTTCTTCGACTGGCCGGGCGGTTGGCTGCTGACCGCCTCCTCCTGCGCCCTGGTCGCGGCGATCCTGTCGATGATCAGCCTGATCCTGCTGCCCTTCATCTGGCGCGGCGGTCGTCGGGTCGACAGCTGGACCCTGGGCCGCAAGCTGCGGTTCACGGCCACGGCCCTGATCTACGTCGGCTTCTCGGTGGTCCTGGCTCTCTGGGGCGCCCTGTTCCCCTGGGCCAGCTAGCCGGCGATCCGTCGCGAGACCGGCGGCACGCCCTTCGCAGAGCCCTCGCTGAATGGGCTCTGCGGGGATGCGGATCGTGTCAAAACAGGACGGTATGGTCTTCGGTGTGGCGGGTCTGCTCGCCTGGACGGCGGCGACCGCCTACTACGCCGCGTTCGGCGGGGCTTTGATCGAGCGGGCCTTCTGGTTCTACGCGGTCAACGCCTTCCTGGCGGCCGGCGCCACAGGCTTCCTGTTCCACGCCGCGCTTCTGGTCACGCGCACGCCGCAGCGCCGCAAGCCGATCGCCGCGGTCGCCTTCGCCGCACCGGGCGTGGTTCTCGGCGGCTTGTTGCTGGCCTTCCTCACCGACATCTTCCCGCACCTGGAAGCGGTCAGCGTCGGCCGCTACGGCGCATTCCTGTTCGTCGGCTACGCCCTGGTCGTGGCGGCGGCGTTCGAGCGCGAACTCAGGACAGTTTCGTCACGCGCACAGTGATCCGCTCGCGTCCGCCCTGCTGGCGCTGAACCAGCAGCCGAGCGACCTGGGAGTCGTCGTGAAAGGCGTGGCCCTTGATCGAGTCGAGGATCGCCTTGGCCAGGTTGTCGAGATCAAGCCAGGGCGGATCACCCTCGTAGTCCATGCCGATCTCGACCGCGAACTCGCCCCAGCTCGGTCGCGAGCCGCGCCATTCCTTGCGGAAGAACTCGTAGATCAGCGGCTTGTAGTACTTGGCCTGGGTGGTCAGACCGTCGACCACGATCTCGAGCACGCCGCCGGTCTCCCGCGCGCGCACCTTGCCCCGGCCTGTCCAGTCGTCGGTCATGGCGGCGATGTAGCAGCAAGCCCGGGACGCCGCCACGCGGACATCAGCCGTGCGTTGGCTCAGGAATCCGGTGGACCCGGGCGCACCAGATCACACCGGCGAGCAGGCTGACGATGGCCAGCACCTCCAGCCCGCTCGGCCCCCGCCGCTCCCACAGGAAGCCGTAGACCAGGGCGAACAGGGTCTCGAACACGATCATCTGCCCGGCCAGGGTCATCGGCAGCAGGCGGCTGGCCCGGTTCCAGAAGCCGTTGCCGAGGATCGAGGCGAGGATCGCGATCCCGGCGCTGACACCCCAGAACAGGCTCCAGTCCTCGACGCCATGCGAGGCCGATCCGGCCATCAGGAAGGCGGGGATCGCCAGCAGCAGCGCCAGGGCGCCGGTGACGACGCCGGTCAGCAGCGACCATTCGTGGCCGGAGATGTCGGGCCGCCGCTCCAGCCAGCGACTGTTCCAGATCGAATAGGCGGTCCAGGACGCCAGCGCTCCGAAGGCGCAGACCAGTCCCAGCGCCCGGGTCATCGGGTCGTGCGCCGTCGTGTCCGCGGCGAGCGCCTCGTAGCCGACCAGGACGACGCCGAGCAGGCACAGCGCCAAGGGTCCGAGCAGCGAGCGGAAGGCCACCGCCCCCTCCTGCCGCGCGCCCAGCACCGTCAGCACCACGGGCACGAGCCCGACGATCAGCGCCGAGGCCGGCCCGCCGGCGAACCAGACCGCATTGGCCAGCAGCACGTAGTAGAGAATGTTGCCGAGCAGGCTCAGCCAGACCAGCGCCGTCCATTCCGCGCGGCCGACCATCGCCGCCACCGCCCGCCAGCGCGGCGCCAGCAGCAGCACCGCGATCAGGCCGTAGGCCAGGTAGCGCCCGGCCGAAATCTGGAACGCCGAGAAGTCCTTCAGCAGCTGCGGCGCCAGGAACACCAGTCCCCAGACGGCCCCGGCCGCCACCCCATTGCCGACGCCGATCAGTCTCTTGCCGCCCTGGTCCATGGCCAAGCTATAGCCGCGAAACAGCGGCCTCCGCCATGCCATCCTCGACCCGACGGAAAGCAGGAAATTGCGCCGAAAGCCTTGCGGTCCCGGCCCTGCGGGCTAAACCAGCGCGGCTAGTTTCTGCCCGGGGAAGATCATGACCAAGACGCGCACCGAAACCGACACCTTCGGCCCCATCGAGGTCGACGCTTCCCGCTACTGGGGCGCTCAGGCGCAGCGCAGCCTCGGCAACTTCAAGATCGGCTGGGAAAAGCAACCTCTGCCCGTCATCCGCGCCCTCGGCATCGTCAAGCGCGCCGCCGCCGAGACCAACCGCGACCTCGGCAAGCTCGACGCCAAGCTGGCCGACGCCATCGTCCAGGCCGCCAATGAGGTCATCGAGGGCAAGCTGAACGACCACTTCCCGCTGGTGGTCTGGCAGACCGGCTCGGGCACCCAGTCGAACATGAACGCCAACGAGGTGATCTCGAACCGGGCCATCGAGATCCTGGGCGGCGAGATGGGCTCCAAGAAGCCCGTCCACCCGAACGACCACGTCAACATGAGCCAGTCGTCGAACGACACCTATCCGACGGCCATGCACGTGGCCTGCGCCGAACAGGTGGTCTCCGACCTGCTGCCGGCGCTGAAGCATCTGCACGCGGCGCTGAAGGCCAAGAGCGAGGCCTGGGCCGAGATCATCAAGATCGGCCGCACCCACACCCAGGACGCCACCCCGCTGACGCTGGGCCAGGAGTTCGGCGGCTACACCCAGCAGGTCGAGAACGGCATCAAGCGTATCGAGCAGACCCTGCCGGCGCTGATGGAGCTGGCCCAGGGCGGCACCGCCGTCGGCACCGGCCTCAACGCCCCGGTCGGCTTCGCCGAAAAGGTCGCCGCCAGCATCGCCGGCATCACCGGCCTGCCCTTCGTCACCGCTCCGAACAAGTTCGAAGCCCTGGCCGCCCACGACGCCATGGTCTTCAGCCATGGCGCGATCAACACCGTCGCCGCCAGCCTGTTCAAGATCGCCAACGACATCCGCTTTCTGGGCTCCGGCCCCCGCGCGGGCCTGGGCGAACTGAACCTGCCGGAAAACGAGCCGGGCAGCTCGATCATGCCGGGCAAGGTCAACCCCACCCAGTGCGAAGCCCTGACCCAGGTCTGCGCCCAGATCTTCGGCAACCAGGCGACCATCACCTTCGCCGGCGCCAGCGGCCACTTCGAGCTGAACGTCTTCAACCCGGTGATGGCCTACAACTTCCTGCAGTCGGTCCGACTGCTGGCCGACGCCGCGATCAGCTTCACCGACAACTGCGTGGTCGGCATCGAGCCGCGCCGCGACAACATCCAGCACGGTCTCGAGAACAGCCTGATGCTGGTCACCGCCCTCAACGGCAAGCTCGGCTACGACGCCTGCGCCAAGATCGCCAAGACCGCCCACAAGAACGGCACCACCCTGCGTGAAGAGGCCGTCGGCGGCGGCTACCTCACGAACGAGGAGTTCGACGAGTGGGTGCGGCCGGAGAAGATGATCTCGCCGGGGTGAACCTTGCGAGTCTCCGACCTCTCCTTCGCGCATGACGGCGCGGCGCTGTTCGAGGCGGTGCTGACGGCCGACGAGGTCACCGCGCTGACCGAGCGACTGGACCCGGCCATCGACGGCCGTCCCGGCCGCCGCCTGCCTGGCGACGCGGCGATCGGCGACCTGCTGTCCGCGGACGGCAAGGTGGGTCGCATCGCCGCCGGGCTGATCGGACCGACGGCCAGGCCGGTCCGCGCCGTCCTGTTCGACAAGACGCCGGAGGCCAACTGGATCGTCGCTTGGCACCAGGACCGAACCATCTGTGTCCGCGAGCGGGTCGAGGTCGAGGGCTTCGGGCCGTGGTCCACGAAGGACGGCCTGGTCCATGTCGCGCCGCCCATCGGCGTGCTCGAAGGCATGGCGACGCTGCGCCTGCATCTGGACGACTGCGACGACGACAACGCACCGTTGCTGATCGCCCGAGGCTCGCACCGGCTGGGCTATGTGCGGGCCGATCAGGCGGCTGCAAAGGCTGCGGAGCGTCCGCTGTTCACCTGCCATGCGGCGGCCGGCGACGTCTGGGCCTACTCGACGCCGATCCTGCACGCCTCGGAGCGCTCGAAGTCGAACCGCCGGCGGCGCGTGTTGCAGGTAGACTATGCCGCCGCGCTGCTGCCCGGCGGTATGGAATGGCGCGGGCTGGACTAACCCAAGGCGGACGCGTCCTGATGTCTTGACGGCCAGCCGAACAGGAGCGCGCAAAGTCATGACCGGCCTCACCCACCCCTACTGGATCGAGGCGCAGTTCCGCCGCGACGAGGGCTGGGATGATGACGCCTACCCGTTCAACCTCCCCGTGGTGCGGACCACGCAGAGCCTGAAGTTCCACCCTCGGGTCACCTTCCTGGTCGGCGAGAACGGGTCGGGCAAGTCGACGCTGATCGAGGCGCTGGCCATCGCCTGGGGCTTCAACGCCGAAGGCGGGTCACGCGACCACAACTTCTCGACCCACACGAACCACTCGCCCTTGCACCGGTTCGTGCGGCCGATCCGCGACTCCCGGCAGCCGAGGCCCCACGACGGCTTCTTCCTGCGCGCGGAGAGCTTCTTCAACGTCGCCACCTACCTCGAACAGATGAGTAGCGACCGCCAGGGCGACCGGTCGCTGCACGAGCAGTCGCACGGGGAGGCCTTCTTCTCGCTGTTCGAGAACCGGCTGATGGGCGACGGCCTCTACATCATGGACGAGCCGGAGGCGGCGCTGTCGCCGAGCCGCCAGCTGTCGTTCCTGGCCAAGCTCCACGACCTGGTGCTGGCGCGGTCGCAGCTGATCATCGCCACCCACTCGCCGATCATCCTCGGCTACCCGGACGCCTGGATCTACCAGGCCTCCGAGCACGGGCTGGAGCGGGTCGAGTACGAGAATACCGAGCACTATCAGGTCACGCGCGGCTTCCTGAACCGGCGCGAGACCTTCCTGGACATCCTGCTGGAAGAGCGGGACGACCTGCCGCCGCCTCGCGATCCCTAGGGTTTCACCACCACGACTTTGCCGATCGGCGCGAGGGCGACGGCGGCGAGCTGCAGATCCTTGATGGCGAACGGGATGCCGATGATCGTGATCGCCTCGGCGAAGGCGATGACCAGGTGCGACAGGGCGATGTACCAGCCGCCGAGCAGGAACCAGATCACGTTCAGCACGAAGCCGACGGGTCCGGTGCCGAGGTCGCCCTGACCGCTGACGATATCGCGCGAGACGATCTCCTTGCCGAATGGCCAGAAGGCGAAACCGGCGATGCGGAAGGCCGCGCCCGCATAGGGCAGCCCGACGATGGTGATGGCCAGCAGCACTCCGCCCAGGATCCACAGCAGGCCGGAAATCCAGCCGCCGAACACGAACCAGAGCAGGTTGAGCAGCAGTCTCATGCGGAGGGTCCTCAAAGGTGTCTCACGAAAGACGTGGTGAACGTCGGCCCGCTTGTCGAGACGTCCTCGGGTGAATTCGCCGTCATCCGCACAGCGCTCCCCGTCTCCGGGCGGACCCGCGGAGAATCAACCCGGACTTGCAAGGGTTAATAGATCGTATACATATATCTACATAGAGGAGAGGGCGATGGAAACGCTTCAGGTTTCACTCGACACGTTGGCGCTGATCCTTGGTCACCGCGAGGAAGGCGACGAGCGTATCGAGGACATTCTCCGGCGCCTGGCCGGCGAGACCAGCCCCCCCCTCGCCGGCTGGTCCAACTCGGGCGTCCACATCGCCGAGGGGACGGCGCTTCGCTTTTCCTATGACGGGGAGGAATTCGAGGGAACGGTGCAGGACGGCCTGCTCAGGTTCGACGAGGTCTCGGACCTGTCGCCGTCACGCGCCGCGATGGAGGCCGTATTGATCCGCACAAAGCGGAAGACCTCTTTCAATGGCTGGAACTATATCTCGGCGGAGATCCGCACCCCTCGCGGACCAGCCTGGATGAAACTGGCGGACCTACGCCGCCAGGCGCATGGCGATCAACGATAGAGTTTGACTACCTAGTATCTTTGTAGATCAGCGAGAGAGTTCACACGACTTGCGAGTGACAGGAGCCTCGGATGGGTACGCGGGGGAGAACCGAAGACGGCAGTAGACCCCGTGAAGAGCGCACGGGTCAGGTGCTCGCGCCTGTCGGCGAGGAACGGCCAGCCCTTGATGCCGTGGAGCCTCTGGGGATCCCGAGGACGCCCGCTTCCGCTCCTGGTGAAACAGGCACGATCTGGCTCAGACTGCCCGGCTTCAAATACGTGGGGCCCATGCGCATCAGCCCGGGCATGCTGATGGTCCTGGTGCCCATGGCGTCGATATGGGCAGTGCTCACGACGTGGATTCTCGTCAACGGCCTTCAGGCGGCCGTCGGGACGGCCGTGACAATTCTTCGGCCTGCGGGGTGAAGTCGCCCCGAACCGCCTCGACAGCCTCCAGCACCGGCTCCACGGCCAGGTCCCCCAGGTCCATCTCGCGCAGGATCGTCACGGGCTGATCATCGCGGATCGGGCGCGGCGCGCTGAGGGCCGGGTCGCTGTCGCGGGAGAACAGCACCACCGACGGGCAGCCGGCGGCGACCACCACATGCATCGGCCCGGTGTCGTTGCCGACAGCCAAGGCCGCGCCGCGCGCCAGGTCGGCGATGTCGCCCAGCGCCGTGCGGCCGACCAGGCTGACCGCGCCGGGGGCGGCGGCGAGAATGACGTCGGCCAGCGCCTGTTCCTCGGCCCCGTGACCAAGCACGGCCGGCGTGACCCCCTGCCCCAGCAACGAGGCCGCCAGGGCGCCGAAGCGGTCCGCGGGCCAGCGCTTGGCCGGGCGGTGCGGAGCGCCTCCCGGGGCCAGCAGGGCATAGGGGCGCGGCAGGTCAAACTTCGCCGCGTCGCCAGTCAGCCAGGACACGTCCGGCGGCCCGACGGTCTCGATGCCGGCGATGGCCAGCTGATTGCGATGTGAGTCCTGGACATGCAGCCTGTCGCGCTCAGGTCCGGCGTAGAGGAAGGCCGCGCCCGGCGCGTTGCCCGACCAGAGCGGCCGATGCGGCCAGAGCAGCTGGAAGTAGCGGATGCTGCGCTTCTGGGTCTGCAGGTCATAGACGCGATCGAACCGCCCCCCGCGCAGCCGTGACAGCAGTCGCCACACCGCCGACAGGTCGGTCCAGTCGGGACGACCGTCGCTCCAGACCGCGTCGAACCAGCCGGTCGCCTCGGCCATGGCCGCGTAGGGTTTGGTGGTCAGCAGGGTGATGTGAGCGTCGGGGTGGGCGGCGCGAATGGCCTTCATCGGCCCCGTCGCCTGGACAAAGTCGCCCAGGGCCGACAGCTTGATGACGAGGACACGCTCGCTCATGCTGGCGAGACGCGCTCGCTCAGCGGGGCGTGCAACTCGTAGCGAACGCCTTCACGCTCGAAGGCCAGCCGCCCGGTCCCGCTGACGTCCCGGGGCAGGCCTCGCTCGATCAGTTTGGAGCCGAAGCCGCGCTCCCGGGGCGCCTGCACGGTCGGACCGCCGCGCTCCAGCCAGACCAGGTCGAACGCGCCGCCGTCGGTCGACCAGTCGATGCAGACCTGGCCGCTCGGGACCGACAGCGCGCCGAACCGGCGAGCGTTCATGGCCAGCTCGTGGAAGACCACGATGAAGCTCACCGCCGTCTCCGGGGCGAGCCGGACCGCGGGCCCGTCGAGCGTAAGGCTCGCGGCGGAGTCGGCGCCGACCGCCAGGGTCAGAGCCTCGCGCAGGTCGCCGCCGGTCCAGTCCTCGCGTTGCAGCATCTCGTGCGCCCGCGACAGGGCCATCAGGCGGCCGTTGAAGGCCTCGGTGAAGGCGGCGGGCGACGGGGCGGCGCCGAGGGTCTGGTTGGCGATGGAAAGGGCGGCGGCCAGGGTGTTCTTAACCCGGTGATCCAGCTCCAGAATCATCTGCTCGCGCTTCTCGAGGGCCTCGTTCAGCGTGCCGAGCAGCCGCACGTTCTCCAGCGCCGTGGCCGTGGCCCGGGCGATCGCCTGCAGGCTGGCCAGCTCCGCCGGGTCAGGCTCGCGGACATCCTTCCAGTAGGCCCCGATGGAGGCGATCGGATCGGACGGCCGCACCGGCGTCATCACCAGGCTCTTCACGAAGGTCGGGCGGTAGGCGTCGTGCGGGATGCGATCGTCGAGATAGATGTCCGGCACCACCGCCGTCTTGCCGTTCAGCATCGCCCAGCCGGAAATGCAGGTCTCGATCGGGAAGCGCTTGCCCTTCCACAGGGGACCGACGGCGTCCTCGTCCAGATAGTGGCAGAAGTCGCCGTCGCGGAGCACGAAGGTAACGCCGTCAGCGCCGGAGATGCGGCGCGCCTGTGAGCGGACGACTTCGGCGACGTCCTCGATCGACCGCGCGGCGGAGAGCTGCTCGATCGTTTCGACGAGCGTGAGGAGGTCAGTGGCCGCGGCCCCCGCCGTCACGTGCGGCGGCTGACGGCGAAGTCCGCCAGGTCCTGCAGGGCGACGCGCCAGCTGTTGGCGGTCATCGGCGACAGCGCTTCCTTGGCCTTGGCGGCGAAGTCGGCGGCCAGGTCGAGGGTCGATTCCAGCGCACCGGTGTCCTGGATCAGCTGGCGGGCGCGAAGGAAGTCGGCGTCGGTCTGTTCGATGCGGCCGATGGTCCGCTCCCAGAACGGCATCTCCGCCGGGGTGCGGGCGATGGCGAGCAGCAGCGGCAGGGTCGCCTTGCCTTCTCGGAAGTCGTCGCCGGCGTTCTTGCCCAGATCAGCGGTCGAGCCGCCGTAGTCGAGGGCGTCGTCGGCGAGCTGGAACGCGAGGCCCAGGTTCAGGGCGTAGTCGCGCATCGCCTGAATCTGCTCCTGCGGCGCGCCGGCGGAGACCGCTCCCGCTTCGGCGGCTGCGGCGAAAAGCTCTGCTGTCTTGGCGCTGATGATCTGGAGATAGACGTCCTGGCTCAGGTTCAGGTCGTGGGCGCGCGTCAGCTGCAGCACCTCGCCCTCTGAGATCACGCCTGAGGCCTTGGCCAGGATATCGAGCGCTCGAAGCGATCCGGCCTCGACCATCAGTTCGAAGGCCTTGGCGAACAGGAAGTCGCCGACCAGCACGCTGGAGGGCGCGCCCCAGATCAGGTGCGCGGCGACCTTGCCGCGACGCAGCTGGGAGCTGTCGACCACGTCGTCGTGCAGCAGGGTGGCGGTGTGGATGAATTCGACAGCGGCGGCCAGCTTCAGGCACGCGTCGTCGCGAGCGCCGGCCAATCGGGCGGCGGCCACGGTCAGCAGCGGCCGCAGACGCTTGCCGCCGGCGTTGATCAGATGGTCGGCGAGCGACGGAATGACCGCGACGGGGCTCTGCATCCGCGCCACGATGATGGCGTTGATCTCGGCGATGTCGTCGGCCGCGAGGTGCGTAAGCACATCGACGGATCCCGTGGGACGAGCGACGGCCGCGCTGGCTGCGTCCAAGATCATGCGCTCCCTGCGTTCCCGTCCGGCCCTGCGCCGTTGCGGGAGTCGTCATGGGCGGGATAGGTCACGGAACGGATGAGCACAAGGCGAAGATGGCGCTTCCCATGGACGTAACCGAGGATCGGCTGCTGAACGGGCGTGCACGATTGCGTCAGCCGGCCCGCGGCTATCGCGCTGGCATGGACGCCGCACTGCTCGCCGCCGCCTGTGACGCGCGGCCGGGCGAGCGGGTTCTGGAGGCCGGCTGTGGGGCCGGCGGAGCACTTGTGGCGGCGGCGATACGACGAGACGGCGCGCTGTTCACCGGCATCGAGCGCGACCCCGACGCGGCGGCTCTGGCGCACGAGAATGTCAGCCTCAATGGTCTCGCGGGTCGTATGAGCGTGATCGCGGGTGATGTGCAGAACGGCTTCCGGGCGTTGGGCCTGCAGCCTTTTGACGCGGTGATGGCCAACCCGCCCTTCTTTGACGACCCCGCCGAGCTGCGTGGCCCCGCGCCGGAGAAGACCGGCGCCTGGATGGCCGACGGCGGGCTGGAGGCCTGGACCGGCTTCCTGCTGAAGGCGGTGCGCGAAGGCGGGGCCATTACCATCATCCACCGCGCCGACCGTCTGGCCGACCTGTTGGCCCTGCTGGCGCCTAAGGCCGGGTCGTTCCGCATACGGCCAATTCAGCCCCACGCCGACGAGCCCGCCAAGCGGGTGCTCCTGCGCGCGGTGAAGACCGGCAAGGCTCCGCTGGTGCTGCTGCCGCCGCTGGTGCTGCACGACCGCACGGAGGCCAAGCACACGCCGGAGGCCGAGGCGATCCTGCGCGGCGAGGCGGCGCTGGGCTGGAGCTGAACACCCAACGCGATTCCTTTACCGACCAAGGGTTCGCGAACGCCATTACAGTTGATACAATCAGCATCACGAGCTCCCGTCGCGTCCGCAGTCATCGAGGGTATGACCCTGCCCTCACCCGATCGCATCAACGGATGGAAGTCGATCGGCGCGTATTTCGGCCGCGACCGCACCACCGCCATGCGCTGGGCTCAGAGCCGGGGCCTTCCAGTTCGGCGCATTCCCGGCGGGAAGACGGCCACCGTCTACGCCCTCAAGGAAGAACTCGACGCCTGGGCCCAACTTCAGGCGAGCACGCCTGACGCCGACGCCGCCGACGACAGCCCTTCGCCGTTCGAACCGAAACCGGAGAAGCGGCGCTGGGCTCCCTGGCTGGCTGTGGCGGCCGTCGTCGCGGCGGGCGCCGTCGGCGCCGCCTCGCTGTCGGGCCTGGGAAGGACGCCGGCCTCTGTCGCCCCGGCGCCGCTGGCGCTGCCCGGTGATCCTGCCCTGCAGGATCTCTACCTCCAGGCTCGCGACGACTGGGCGAAACGGACCCCGGAGGGCCTGACCCGCGCCATCGAGGCGCTCGAGACCATCACCCGGCGCGATCCGCGCTTCGCCCCCGCCTTCTCGGCCCTGGCCGACGCCTATCTGCTGGCCCGGGAATTCGGCGCCCTCCCCGACAGCCAGGCCTTCATCAAGGCCAAGGCGGCGGCGCAAGCCTCTCTCAGGATCGATCCAAACCTCGCGGCCGCGCACCGCGCCATGGGTTTCATCGAATACTGGCACGACAACGATCCCGTCAGCGCGGGCCGCTCGTTCAGGCGCGCGCTTCAGCTGGAGCCCAGCAGCGCCCAGACCCACTTCTGGTTCGGCAACATCCTGTCGGACAACGGCGTCCACGCGGCCGCCCTGCGCGAACTGAGCCGCGCCCGTCTGCTGGAGCCAGGCTCGGTCGCCATCCAGACCGATCTGGCCTGGGCAGAGTGGGCGGCGGGCCGCCAGACTACCGCGCTCGCGAGCTTGAACCGCCTGGCGACGGCCCATCCCGACTTCTCGGTGGCGCAGGAGTGCCTGGCCATCGTTCGGCTGTCGGAGGCGGACTACGCCGGCTACGTCGAGGCTTACGCGCGCTATGCCGGTTTACGTGGAGACGCGTCGCTGCAGGCTCACGCCGAGGCGCAGGCGGCCGCGCTGCGGCAGGGCATCCCCGCTCTGCAGAAGATGATGATCACGCGCGGCCTGGAGCGCGTGGATGTGGACGCCGGCGGCCATGCCTGGCCCGCGTTCCTGGCTTCGACCTTCGAAGACAGGGCGCGGCTTCTGGACATTCTGCAGCGCGCCGAGGCGCGCGGTGAGACCTGGGGCTCGGCCGGGACCACCGCCCGAATTCGCAACCGCTGGTCAGGCGATGCCCAGATCATCGCCCTGCTCGACCGCCGAAAGCCCGCCTCCGTCGAGTAGACGCGCGGCGATAATCCGCAGTTTGCAACAAGTTGCGACGACGCCTTCCGCGCGCCGAAACGCCACCCTTGCCTCGCTTTCAAGTGGCGAAAGCGGGGGGAGGAGTTTGGCGATGAGCGTCTAGTCCAGTCGACAACCGCGGCCCTCATCCGTTGATCGGGTGAGCGCGCGTAAAGCCGTCGCCACGTCCGGCGAGCGGCCTCCCCAAAGACAAACCAACACCTCAAGGAGTCGATCCGGGCAGCTCGAGCGAGCGCCGGCGCGCGGCTCCAATGGAGCGACACGTGAAAACTTATCCCCTCAGAACCCTGCGTTTCGGAGTCGCGGCCGCCGCGCTCGCCCTCTCCGCCACGATCACGGCCCAGCCGGCCATGGCGCAGGAAGTCTCGTCGGTCGTGATCGACAACGGCACCATCCAACTCGGCATCAACGTGTTCGGCACCCTGGTCACGCCGGGCGAGATCGGCCTGGTCTACATCCCCACCGGCGGCGACGCCCTGTCGCCCGGCTGCGCCTGCGAAGGCTGGGGGATCGCTGATCTGGACGATCCGTTCACCGGCTTCGGCCGCAGCGAGTACAACGGCAACACCGGACCTGGGAGCGCCGACCTGACCTTCAGCGGTTCGGGAAGCCTGAGCAACTCCGTCGGCGACAGCGCCAAGTCGGTGACCAACATCCACTTCGGCGAAAGCAGCTGGGCGCAGGTCACCCATGACTTCCATCCCAGCGCGTCGGCGAACCTGTTCCAGGTCGATGTGTCGATCCTCAACACCGGCTCGACGGCGATCGGCAATCTCGTCTACCGCCGTGTCATGGACTGGGACATCTTTCCCACCGAGTTCAGCGAGATCGTGACCCTGCAGGGCTGGCCGGCGACCAATCTGATCCACTCCTCCGACGACGGCTTCGCTGACCCAAATCCCTTCGTGCCGCTTACCGGCATCATGGACGGCACGCTCGACCAGAACTTCGAGAACCTGGGCCCCGACGACCACGGCGCGGCCTTCGACTTCTCGTTCGGATCGCTGGCCGCCGGCGCCAACCGGGACTTCAAGATCTTCTACGGCGCCGCGGGCTCGCAGGCCGAAGCGCTCGAGGCGTTGGCCGCCGTGAACGCCGAGGTCTACTCGCTGGGGATGGCCAGCGGCGATGGCGGCGATGACGATGATGAGGCTGTGGCCAAGGCCGCTCCGGCCTTAGCCGCGGACGCCGAAGTTACGGTGGCGGAGGGCGGTCCCAACACCTTCATCTTCGCCTTCGCCGGCGTCGGCGGCATTCCCGTCGGCGGCATGATCCCGGTCAGCGTCGATACGATCAGCACCGTGCGGCAGCTGAACAGCTTCGCCATCCGCCGGAACATGGACTTCGTCGGCATGCGTACGGATGGCCTGACCGGCGGCGGCGATCGCCGGATGGCCGACAGCGACCCGACGGCCAAGGACGGCGGTCTCGCGATCTTTGCGTCCATCGGCTACGGCGAAGGCTGGTTCCAGACCACGCCGACGGACACGTCCGACTTCCATGTCGGGCACTTCAACTTCGGGGCCGACTTCACCTTCGCCCCGCCGCACGAGAACATCGACAACGTCCGCATCGGCGTCGGCTTCGGCGTGTCGGACACCTCTGCCACCTACAAATTCGATCCCACCACCCTGATGGAGACCAAGGCCGACTCCCGCTGGTCGCCGACAGTCGCCGTCTATGGCGGCGCGCGCATCTTCGAGCGCGGCTACGTCGACGCCACCCTCGCCTTCGGCGACTTCGACTTCGAGGTGAACCGCCGGATGAGCGACGCGATGTTCCGCGGCAACGTCAGCAGCACGCAGTGGGGCCTGTCGGTTCGCGGCGGCTACGACTTCGCCAAGACACTCGGCGACCCGGTGACCGGCCAGGCGGCGACGTTCGGACCCTACGCCTCGGTGGAGTATCTCGACGGCTCCTTCGAGGGCTACACCGAGACCTCGGTCGACCGGCCCAACAACGCCATCATCTTCCCCGGCGCCGACTACTCGAACTGGATAACCCAGATCGGCGGCCGCGCCTCGGTCCTGATGAAGATCGGCTCCAAGACCCTGTCGCTGTCAGGCAAGCTGTTGTGGGAGCATCAGTTCGAATCCGACCAGAAGGCCACGATCGTGCAATCGGTCGGCGGGCTGGCCTCGCTAGCGCCGTACGGCGTCGAACGGGACGACTACGCCCGGGTGACCTTCCGCGCCGCCGTGCCGGTGACCAAGAGCGCCCTGGTGGCCCTCGATCTGGGCGGCACCCTGGGCGGGGACTCCTCCGAAGCCAACGCCGCGCTTCAGTTCAGGGTCAAGTTCTAGGGTCCAGGGGGCACGCGCCGGCGCGGTGCGTGTCCCACCTTCCTATTCCGCGTACTGCCGCACGGCGTCGAGGCAAAGCTGCAGGCCGGTGACCTCGTCCATGGTCTCGTGGGTGACGATCACGAACAGCTGTCGCGCCTCGGCCCAGAGCATCAGGGTTTCGGGCAGGCCGAAGTCCTCAATCAGGGCGCCCTCTCCATCCCGCCAGACGCCGTCCTCGTCGAGCTGGGCGCCGAGATGCGCCTCGACCCGGTCGCGGTACTCGGCGTCCTCCTCCATCGGGATGTTCATCCAGGCGAAGATCGGCTTGCCCAGACCCGACAGGAAGCCGGCCTCGAAGGCGGTCCCCGGATCGGCCGCCGGGCCGCGCCAGGGCGTCAGGTTGATGATCGCCGCGTCGGCCCGGCGCATGCGGGCGATGCGCTCGGCATAGATCTCGCGAGCCATGACCTCGCCCGGCTCCAGTTCGCGCAGGGCGCTGTTGTCCGGCAGCAGCATGGTAAAGCCGGCGGCTTCGCACATCGCCTGGCGCAGGGCGAAGTGGGCGCCGACATTGGGATACCAGACCTCGGGTCCGGCCAGATACAGGCTCTCTACGCGACGCATGTGGCGGCCGACGCTCCTTGAATTGGGGTTCCAGATGTCGGGCGGGGCCGACCGATCCGCAAGCCTAGCCGTTCGCCGCCGAGACTAGGGGGTAAGACGGCTGAAGACCGCGGCGACTTCCATTTCGTTCCTGGGCGAGACTTGGCAGGCCGCGCCGTTGGCCAACGGCTCGCAGCCGACCCACTCCACCTTCCAGTCGACGCCGTAGCGGCCCAGCGACTGCGCGGTCAGCACCACGGGACGGTTACGCCGCACCCACAGCCAGCACTGGCGGTTTTCCTTGGGCGTGTACTGGAACATCGCCGCGCCACAGTTGAGACCGATGGGCGCGCTGGTCACCACCACATCGGGCGCCATGTCGCCGCCGACAGCCATGGTCAGCCGAACGTCGGCATTGGCGACGATGGTGACGCCGTCAACTTCGGTGGCGCGGGTTGTCGCCGCCCCCGACTGCGCGAACGCTGTCCCGGACAGGAGCAGCGTCGCACAGCCGATGGTCGCGGCGGTCAGAAGACGTTTAGACACGAAAGAACCCTTCGCCCTGAAAACTCAGGGCGAGAAACGGCTCAGTTGCGGTCTTTGTCCACCAGTTTGTTCTTCGTGATCCAGGGCATCATGCCGCGCAGACGGGCGCCGACTTCCTCGATCGGATGTTCGGCGGCGCGGCGACGAATGGCCTTGAAGCTCGGCTGGCCCACGGTGTTCTCGGCCATGAAGTCGCGCACGAAGCGGCCTTCCTGGATATCCGTGAGGATGCGCTTCATCTCGGCCTTGGTGTCGGCCGTGACGACGCGGGGGCCGCTGACATAGGCGCCGTACTCGGCCGTGTTACTGACCGAGTAGCTCATGTTGGCGATGCCGCCTTCGTAGATCAGGTCCACGATCAGCTTCACTTCATGCAGGCACTCGAAGTAGGCCATTTCCGGCGCGTAGCCGGCTTCGACCAGGGTTTCGAAGCCCGCGCGGATCAGCTCGACCAGACCACCGCAGAGCACGGCCTGCTCGCCGAACAGATCGGTTTCGCATTCCTCGCGGAAGTTGGTCTCGATGACGCCGGAGCGGCCGCCGCCGATGGCGGAGGCGTAGGCGAGGCCCAGGTCGAGAGCGTTCCCGGTGGCGTTCTGGTGCACCGCGATCAGGCAGGGCACGCCGCCGCCCTTGAGATACTCGCCGCGCACGGTGTGGCCGGGGCCCTTGGGCGCGACCATCAGCACGTCGAGGCTGGCCTTGGGCTCGATCAGGCCGAAGTGGACGTTGAGGCCGTGAGCGAACAGCAGGGCCGCGCCGTCGCGGATGTTCGGGGCGATCTCGTTCTCGTAGATGCCGCGCTGGAGTTCGTCCGGCGCCAGGATCATGAGCACGTCGGCCCAGGCCGCGGCCTCGGCGACGGTCAGGACCTTGATGCCTTCGCCTTCGGCCTTCTTGGCCGAGGCGGAACCGGGACGCAGGGCCACGGCGATGTTCTTCGCACCGGAGTCACGAAGGTTGAGTACGTGCGCGTGACCTTGGCTGCCGTAGCCTACAACGGCGATCTTGCGGTCCAGGATGCGGGCCAGATCAGCGTCGCGGTCGTAATAGACGCGCATGATTATTCTCCGGGAGTTCGATTTACGCTGCGAACGCGCAACGGCGGCGCAGCAAAGGCCGGGCTATCGAGCGGAATTTTGCGCGCGGGTCAAGGCTTGGTCGGAAAACGGACGCTGTGTCGCGCGGCTCGACGGCCGTTGATGGACGCAAAAGGCCCCGGAGTCGCCTCCGGGGCCTTCGCTTTGGATCAGGCTGCTACCAGAACAGCCCGTAGTAGATGCTGACGATCCGGCCGGTCCAGATATCGACCAGGTAGGCGTCGCTGCCCATACGCACCCACTCCGTGCCGATCGGGGCGTAAGGCAGGCCGTAGGCGCTCGAGTTCAGATAGTAGCTCGAGCCGAACCAGCCCCAGGGCAGGAAGTCGCCGAAGCCCCAGCTGCGCACGTACCAGCCGCTCGGGTAGCGGTAGGGCGAAACGCGGTAACGCTTGGGCGCGTGGTAGCTGCGGCGCCACTGGCGCTCGTCGTACCAGCGGCGATTGCGGTCACGGTCGCGCATGCCGCGGCCCTCGCCCGGACGACGTCCGTCCCAGCGACGGTCATCACGGTCGCGGTCGCGGTCGGCGCCTGGGCGCCCCTGACCCGGACGGGCGTCGGGACGACCGTCGCGATCGCGGTCGCGATCCCAGCCGCCCTGGCCGGGGCGACCCTGCTGGCCTTGCTGGCCGCGATCGGGACGGCCATCGCCGTCACGGTCCCAACCGCCCGGCTGCTGGCCGCCGGGGCGTCCAGGCTGACCCGCCTGTCCACGATCCGGGCGGCCATCACGGTCGCGGTCCCAACCACCCTGGCTGGGGCGACCTTGTTGACCCTGGCCCTGCGAGCCACGATCGGGACGACCGTCCCGGTCACGGTCCCCGCCGCCTTGTTGCTGGCCGCCCGGGCGTCCGGGCTGGCCGCCCTGCTGCGGGCCACGATCAGCGCCCCGGTCCGGGCGCGGACCGCCTGACAGCGGCGGCTGAGCCTGCGGCGCGGGCTGTGCCTGTGGCGGTTGCGGCTGCGGCGCCGGGCGGCTGGGGCGCTCGCCGCGATCACCGCGCTCGCCTCTGTCGCCTCGGTCGGGGCGTGATTGACGCTCGCTCTCCTGGCGCGGTTCGTCGGAGCGGCTTTCGCCCCGGCCTCCGCCGCGACGATCCTGAGCGACGGCGGCGGTGCTCGCCAGCAGCGTCAGCACCAGCGCGGTGGTGATGGTCTTCTTCATGCTCATCTCCAAGGGGGCCGCTTCGCGGACGCCCCGGTGGTCCCTTAACCACACGGATGCGCCTGCCAATCTGAACGGCGCTTGAACGATCCGCCGGACGGCGCCAGCTTTGCCTGATGAGCGCGATCCCCATGGACATCATCGGCTTCTGGGAAGCCGCCGGCCCGCAGAAGTGGTTCCGCAAGGACCATCGCTTCGACGACGCCATCCGGCTTCGATTTGAGCCGGTCCACTTCGCCGCCGCGCGCGGCGAGTACGATGGCTGGAAGGCCGACGCGCAGGGCTGCTTGGCCTTGCTGCTGCTGTTCGACCAGTTCCCGCGCAACCTGTGGCGAGGATCGGCGCACGCCTTCGCCACAGACGCGCTGGCGCGGTCGATCGCCCGCCAGGCCATCCAGTCGGACTTCGACCAGGAGATCGCGCCGGTGCTGCGGCCGTTCGTCTACCTGCCGTTCGAGCATTCGGAAGACATGGCTGACCAGGATCTGGCGGTGAGGCTCTACGAGTCCCTGCGCGACGCCACCGGCGACGAGGAGTCGCTGAAATGGGCCGTGGTCCATCGCGACATCATCACGAAGTTCGGGCGTTTCCCGCATCGGAACGCCGCCTTCGGCCGCGAGACCACGGTCGAGGAGCAGGCATTTCTCGACGAGGGCGGCTTCGCGGGCTAGCGACGCGGCACAAGGCGCGGCGACCATGCTTCTACATGATCGCCGTCGCCGGCTCGGACCCTCGGAAACCTTGTGGCCTAGACGCAGCCCGTCGGCGGGCACATCTGAGTTTGGGTGCGGTTCTGGATGTCCTGCAACGCCTGTTGCGCGGTCGCTTCCTGCTCGGCCCACTCGGACGTGGTCTTGCAGATCTTGCGGCCGAGCCGGGAGTTGGCCTTGGCGTCCATGCGACACTGGATACGCTCGCGCTTGGCCTTCTTGTCCACGGAGACTGTCTCCGTGACGGCGGCAGTGGCGGCGGCAGGTTGCTGCGAAGCGTCGATGGCCGGCGCGGACGGATCGGCGAAGAGCGCCAGAGTGAAGAAAAGAACGGCTAACACGGTCGAAGAACCCCCTCTTTGCGATTGTCAACGTCTCGTGGCGCGAATGTAACAACATCACTCGCCTGTGGAAGACTTTTGCGACGAAGCGAATTGGGGGTGCGAATCGCCTCTCCGCGGCGCAAATTTCCCTATCCAGGAGGCTCCGGCATGAACGCCATCGCGCCCGTCATCGCCGCGCCCCGCGCGGCCCAGGATCACCCGGAGCGCCAGTACCTGGCGCTGCTGGAAGACATCCTCGCGAACGGCGTCCAACGTGGCGATCGCACCGGCACCGGCACGCTCGGCGTGTTCGGCCGCCAGATGCGGTTCGACCTGGCCCAGGGCTTCCCGCTGCTGACCACCAAGAAGGTCCACCTCAAGTCGATCGTCCTCGAACTGCTGTGGTTCCTGCGCGGCGACACCAACGTGCGCTGGCTGCAGGAGCGCGGCGTCAGCATCTGGGACGAGTGGGCGGCCGAGGACGGTGAGCTGGGTCCGGTCTACGGCCGCCAATGGCGCTCCTGGACGGCGCCCGACGGCCGCGTCATCGACCAGATCGCCGGCGTGGTCGAAAGCCTGAAGACCAACCCCAACAGCCGTCGCCACATCGTCAGCGCCTGGAACCCGGCCGACGTCGACGACATGGCGCTGCCGCCCTGCCATTGCCTGTTCCAGTTCTTCGTCGCGGACGGCAAGCTCAGCTGCCAGCTCTACCAGCGCAGCGCCGACGTGTTCCTTGGCGTGCCGTTCAACATCGCCAGCTATGCCCTGCTGACCATGATGATGGCCCAGGTGACGGGCTTGGAGCCGGGCGAGTTCGTGCACACCTTCGGCGACGCCCACCTGTACCTGAACCACCGCGACCAGGCGCTGGAGCAGCTCAGCCGGGAGCCGCACGGCTTCCCGACCATGCACATCACCCCGCGCCTCGACCTGATGGCCTACGAGTACGAGGATTTCCGGCTGGAGGACTACGTGTCCCACGCGGCGATCAAGGCGCCGATCGCGGTCTAGCCCCTGCGTCCTTCGAGACGCGATCCTGAGGGATCGCTCCACGTTCCTACGGCGTCAGCACGATCTTCCCGGCCACCTTCGCCTGCTCCAGCATCTCGTGCGCCTGAACGGCCTGCGCCAGCGGCAGCGTCGCGCCGATCAGCGGCTTGATCGAGCCGTCGGCCACGGCGGCCAGCACCGCCGCGAGGTCCTGGCGATAGACCTCCGGTCTCGCGTCGCGCCAGGAGGTGACGTTGTAGCCGACAACGCCCTGGCTCTCGCCGAACAGCCCCATGGCCGAAAGGCCGTTACTCAGCATCATGCTCACCAGCGCGCCCGGATTGATCTTGCCGCCCTTGGTGGCGTCATAGCCGCCGTAGAGAAGCGCCGTGCCGCCCCGACGTAGCGCCGCTATCGACACCGCCTTCAGGTGCTTGCCGCCGATGTGGTCGTAAGCTGTGACCACGCCGCCGGCGGAGATGTCCCGCACGCGGGCTGCAACATCGCCGACAGCGTAGTCCAGGTGAACGCCGCCCCTGTCCTCAACCACCGCCTTCTTGCCCGCCGAGGCCGTGCCGATGGCGCGGACGCCGGCGTTGCGGGCCATCTCCAGCAGCAGGTTGCCGACCCCGCCGGCGGCGCCATGGATCAGCACCCACTCACCGGGCGCGGCCACGGCGACGCGGTGGAACATCTGCCATGCGGTCAGGCCGTTGAGCACGGCGGCGACCAGCACGGAGGCGTCGACGTCCTCCGCGACCGGGACCAGCCACCGCGCCTCGACATTGCGGCGACTGGCGTAGGAGCCCGTCACCGTCAGCGCAGCGACCCGCTGGCCGACCGTGAAACCCTCGACGCCGTCGCCCAGCGCCTCGATGCGTCCGACCAGGTCGTAGCCCGGCGTCACCGGCGTCTTCACACCCGGATACAGACCCTGGCGCATGACGATGTCGGCGTAGGCGACGCCCGTGGCCTCGATGCCGACCCGCGCCTCGCCCGGACCTGGCGGCGGCAGCACCACCTCGCGTGCGGTCAGCACCCCGGCCTTGCCGGTGCGCGGCATATGCATCTCGAAGGCGGTGTGGTCGGTCATGGCAGTCTCCCCAGGACAAACCATAACGCCGCATGACGGATGCGTAAGTAGCCGAAGGAAACGGATCACGTTAACTCTAGGACCATGAGCCTCGCCCCCATCGCCCTCGTCGTCGCCCGCGCCCGCAACGGCGTGATCGGGCGCGACGGCGACCTGCCCTGGCGGCTGAAGTCGGACCTGGCGCTGTTCAAGCAGACGACGCTGTTCAAGCCGGTGATCATGGGCCGCAAGACCTGGGACAGCCTGCCCCGCAAGCCCCTGCCCGACCGACTGAACATCGTGCTCTCGCGGGACGGCTCCTTCGAGCCCAAGGACGCAGTGGTCTGCGAGCGTTTCGCCGAGGCGCTGGAGCTGGCCCGCGAACAGGCGGCCGAGGACGGGGCTGAAGAGGTCTGCGTCATCGGCGGCGTGGCCCTGTTCGAACTGGCCCTGCCCAAGGCCCGGCGGCTGTATCTCACCGAGGTCGATGCCGAACCCGAGGGCGACGTCCTCTTCCCCCCCTTTTCCGAGGACGACTGGCGGGAGGTGCGTCGCGAGGCTCACCCGGCGGGCGAAGGCGATGACCATGCCTTCGTGTTTCGTGTATTGGAGCGCAAATGATCGGACGACTGATGATCGCCAGCGTGCTGGCCCTGGCCGTGGCGGGATCCGCCAAGGCCATGCTGCCGCCGCAGTACTACGAACAGGCCCGCACCGAGGCCCGCGATGTCGTGACCATCGACATCCAGACCGTCGGCAAGCCAGCCGGCGCCTTTGGCGACTGCACGGTCAGCGGACCGGTGGTCGAGGTCGAGAAGGGCTCAGCCTTCTCGGTCGGCCAGACCGCGACGCTTGCCGTGGCCTGTCTGGTCGGCCCTGAGAATCCGCCGCCGGGTCCGCGCTTGTGGACCAGCTACAGCCGCCTGACCGCCAGCAAGCGGTTAAAAGCCTGGACCAACGGCGGCGTTGTCGCCCGCGATCAGGTCGAGGTCTTCGGCCGGCGCTGATGTTCGGCTTGCGCTGACGTCGCGTCAGCGGGTTCACTCTCCCCCAAACATAAAAACACATGGGAGAGCGTCGGATGGAGATCGAACTGGTCGCGGAGGGACTGCGGTTCCCGGAAGGCCCCATCGCCATGGCGGACGGCTCGGTGATCCTGACCGAGATCGCTGGCCGGCGTCTGACCCGCGTCACCCCCGACGGCAAGACCGAGCTCTATGCCGAGACCGGCGGCGGCCCGAACGGCGCGGCCGTGGGACCCGACGGCGCCATCTGGGTGACCAACAACGGCGGCAGCTTCGACTTCCAGGAGGTCAACGGCCTGCTGATCCCGGGGCCGACCCCGCCCAGCCACACCGGCGGCTCCCTGCAGCGCATTGATCCCAAGACCCGCAAGGCCGAGGTGATCTATGACAGTTGCGACGGCAAGCGGCTGAACGGCCCCAACGATCTGGTCTTCGACAAGCAGGGCGGCGTCTGGTTCACCGACCACGGCTGTTCGACGCCGGAGGGCCGCAAGCACGGCGCGCTCTACTACGCCACGACCGACGGCAAGACGATCACCCGGGTGCGCGAGCACATGATCTCGCCCAACGGCGTCGGCCTCTCGCCGGACGAGAAGGTGGTCTACGTCGCCGACACCATGCTCGGAAGGCTCTGGGGCTTCGACGTCGTCGCGCCCGGCGTGCTGGCCGATCCGCCGCCGTTCCAGCCGGGCCGCGTGATCCACAACCTGCCTGGATACCAGCTGCTCGACAGCCTCGCGGTGGAAGCCGGCGGCAAGGTCTGCGTGGCGACGATCATCAACGGCGGCATCACCGTCTTCGACCCCGCCGGTGAGACCGAGCACTACCCGTTCCCGGATCTGCTGATCACCAACATCTGCTTCGGGGGCCCGGACATGACCACCGCGTGGATCACCGCGTCCGGCACCGGCAAGCTCTACAAGGCCACCTGGCCGCGGCCGGGGTTGAAACCGAACTTCAACGCCTGACGCAATCGTCAACCGACTTTCGTCGCACGATAAGCGGCACTGGTCGAAAATATTGCGCGCTGGTACTACGGCTCGACCTGTCAGGGAGAGGGCCGAATGAAGTTCAACAGCACCATCGCGTGGGCGACCGCGCTCATCGTCGCCGCGCCGGCCTCCGCCGCGTGGGCCCAGCCCCGTCCGGCCAAGCCCAGCGGCGCTCAGCAGATGCAGACCGACGCCATGTCACAGGTGCCGACCTGCGCGCGCAAACTCGGCACGCTCTCCATCATCGATGGCGACGACACCGCCGGCTGGCGTCAGTACAGCCTCGCCTCTCCGCAGAAGCTGCTGCGCGTGATCGTCCAGCGCTCGGGCTGCTTCAACCTCGTCGATCGCGGCGCCGGCCTGAACGCCGCCCAGATCGAGCGCGGCATCGGCAGCGACCTGGGCCTGCAGCGCGGCTCCAACGTCGGCAAGGGTCAGGTCAAGGCCGCCGACTACGTTCTGGTCGCCGAAGTGCAGGCCAGTGATTCCAACTCGGGCGGCGGCGCCGTGGCGGGCGTCGTGGGCGGCCTGATCGGCGGCCGGGCCGGCGGTCTGATCGGCGGCATCAAGACCAAGAAGCTCGAAGCCAACACCGTCCTGTCGCTGACCAACGTCCGCACGACCGAGACCATCGCCGTCCAGGACGGCTATGCGGCCAAGAACGACATCGGCTGGGGCGCCGGTGGCGGCCTTGGCTTCGCCGGCGCGGTCGGCGGCGGCTACGAAGACACCGAGATCGGCCGCATCGTGACGCTGTCGTTCGTCAACGCCTACGCCAAGCTGGTCTCGGACCTGGGCCTGGTCGGCGGCGGACAGAGCGCGGCGGCCGCGGCTCCTGCCAAGACCTTCACCGCGACCCGCGCGGTGAACATGCGCTCGACGCCGAGCCCGCAGGGCAAGATGATCCGCACCCTGCCGATCGGCGCGACCGTTTATCCCACCGGCAACAAGAACGGCCTGTGGTGGGAAGTCGCCGACGAGAACGACAACGTCGGCTGGGCCCTGAACACCGGCCTGGAGCCCTCCCGCTAGGGAGGGCCGCTGGGGCGTCCTTTGCTCTAGTAGAGGACGCCCATCGCCGAACGCTCGAACGGCTTCAACTCGTCGTCGCGCCCCTGGTGGACCTTGGTGGCCCATTCGGGGTCTTGCAGCAGGGCGCGCCCGACGGCGACCATGTCGAACTCACCACGATCGAGGCGCTCGAGCAGGTTGTCGAGCGAAGCCGGCTGGCTCGCTTCCCCCGCATAGGCGGCGATGAACTCGCCGGACAGGCCGACCGAACCGACGGTGATGGTCGGCACGCCGGTCAGCTTCTTGGCCCAGCCCGCGAAGTTGAGATCCGAACCTTCGAACTCCGGCTCCCAGAAGCGCCGCTGCGAGCAGTGGAAGACGTCGGCGCCGGCGTCGACCAGCGGCTGCAGCCAGGCTTCCATCTCGGCGGGCGTCTCGGCGAGCTTGTGCGTGAAGTCCTGCTGCTTCCACTGCGAGAGGCGGATGATGACCGGATAGTCCTCGCCGACTTCGGCGCGGACGGCCTTGAGGATCTCGACCGCGAAGCGCGAACGCTCCGGCAGGGTCTTGCCGCCCCAGTGGTCGTCGCGAAGATTCACCCCGCCCCAGAAGAACTGGTCGATCAGGTAACCGTGGGCGCCGTGAAGCTCGATGGAGTCGAAACCGAGCTTCTTGGCCTCGCCGGCGGCCTTGCCGAAGGCGGCGACGGCGTCGGCAACCTCCGCGTCGCTCATCGGCTCGCCGAACTGCTTGCCGGGCGAGGAGAAGCCCGAGGGACTGTCGTAGGGTCCGGGCGGGGTCCATTCGGGGTCACGGGTGCGGACTGCGCCGACGTGCCAGAGCTGCGGCGCCATCACCCCGCCGGCCGCGTGGACCTCGTCGATCACGGTCTTCCAGGCGGCCAGCTCGGCCTCGCCGTGGAAGCGCGGGACATCCTTGTCGTTCAGGGACGCCGGCCGGGCCACGCCCGTGCCCTCGGAGACGATCAGCCCGACCTCGTTCTCGGCGCGACGGCGATAGTAGGCCGCGACCTCGTCGGTGGCGACGCCGCCAGGGGAGAAGGACCGGGTCATGGGCGCCATGACGATCCGGTTCTTCATCTTCAGGGATTTGACCTGGAACGGCTGGAACAGGAGATCGGTGGACATGGCGGCTCCGGCTGCCTTTGCGGAAGCTGACGTTTAAACAGACGTTCGAGCTCGCGCCCAAGCAGAATTCCTGAGGGCATGCGGCGTTTTAGCTCAACCGGCGAACGCTGTTTCCCCGAACCCAAAATGAGTTAATGTGCGGTCAGCCCGGTTGAGGGACCGGTAGGGGCTGACGAAACACGTGCTTGATAGGGTGGAAGACTCCTTCCCCGCGGTGCTGCGCGAGCGGCTGGCGGAGGGACGACCGGCGCAAGGGCTTCTCGATGCCTGGTCCTCGCTTGAACGGGCCATGGCCAGCGATCCCGAGGCATTGTTCGAGGCGCTGAGCGAAAGCGCCCAGTTCGCGCCGGCGCGCGGCTCCGTCACCGTTGCCCCGCGCTCGGCTCTGGGCAGCGCCGTCATCGACGGCGACGGCGTGCTGGTCCACGCCGACATCGTCTTCCGCAAATGGTTCGGGCCCCAGATCGACGCCATCCCGTTCCGGCGACTGATCCGCCTGGCGCTCAAGGACGGTCGGGCCAGCGGCCTGGTCGAGGGCGAGGACGGGGCCGCCATCGCCGCCTGCGCGGGCACCCTTGAGCAGGCCGACGGCTGGCCGCTGAACGAGGATTGTCGCCGGGTGCTGCAGGGTCGCGGCCGTCGGGTGGTCCTGCTCTGCTTCGCCCCCTCCCGCGCAGGCGACCTCGCCGCCCGCGCCAGCGACGCCTTCGGCCTGACCCCGCTCGAGGCGCGGCTGGCCGAAGCCATGCTCGACGCGCCCAATCTCGACGCCGCCGCGCTGCGCATCGGCGTCGGCCGCGAGACCGCCCGCGAGGCGCTGAAAAAGGCGATGCGCAAGGCCGGCGCCCGACGCTCGCCCGACCTGGTGCGGCGGATGATGGACCTGATGTGCGGCGACCACCCGGCCCCGCCGTCGATCGAGGCGGTGCTGGGCCTGAACTTTGGAGCCACCGCCGCTGAGGCCAAGGCCGCCGCCCGCTTCGCCCAAGGCATGACCGCCCGCGAGGTCGCCGAGGGCCTGGGCGTCAAGGAGGCCACGGTCCGGGGCCAGCTCAAGGCTGTGTTCGCCAAGACTGGCGTCAACAAGGCCAAGGACCTCGTCCGCCTCGCCGCCGAGACCAGCACCCTCGCCGCCCTCGCCGGGGCGTCGGAGACGGTGCTGGAACCCGCCGACCCGCATGGTCGGCTGCGGGTGGTGTCTGACGGCGACCGCCGCATCGCCCTGACCGACTATGGCCCGCGCAGCGGTCGACCGGTGATCGTGATGCATGGCGCCGCCACCGGACGGCGCCTGCCGCCCGCGCTCGTCGCGGCGCTGCAGGTCCACGGCTACCGGCCGATCGTGCCGCAGCGCCCGGGCTACGGCCTGACCGACGTCGCCCGGGGCGCCTACCTGCAGCAGGGCTCTGATGACATGGCCCGCATCATGGATGTGCTGCGGATCGATCGCGCCAAGCTTCTGGTCCGTGACGCCAGCACGCCGACCGGCCTGCGCTTCGCCAGCGAGCATCCCGACCGCATCGTCTCCGGGATCGCGGTCAATCCGAAGTGGCCAGCTAATGAGCATGGCCACGCGGTTCGCAACCCCGCCAGCCTGCTGGGCACCATCTCGCGCTCGTTCGTCACCAATCCGCGACTGATCGAGCTGATCGCCGAGACCCTGCGCCGCCAGTCCCGGACCGAGGTCCTGCAAGTAATAATGCGACAGTCGCTGGCGGCGGTCCCGACGGATGCCGAGACGCTCGCCGTCCCGGGCGTGCTCGACGCGCTGGTGCGTGACGCCCAGGGCATGTTCGCGCGCACCAGCGCCGGCTTCTCGGCGGAACACCGGGCCTATGTCGAAGGCTGGCGGGTGCCCGAAAAAGTGGGGGGGTCACGCTGGCTGGTGGCGGAGTGCGACAACCTTGCCCTGACCGGCGCCGAGGCGATCTGGGGCCGCCTGCCCCGCGCGCAGTTCCGCACCATCGTGAATGCCGGACTGCTGGTCTACTTCTCGCATCCGCAGGTCATCGCCGACCTGGTCGCGGAGGCCTGAGGCGGGGACATGCGCCGCGATCCAGCACACGTCCCCGTACCGTCAAAGGCTACTCGACGGCGTCGAGGTATTCGATTTCCGGACGGCCGGCCATCGTCGGCCCCATCGCGGCGCCGGCGGCCTTGAAGTAGTCGGTGCCGCCGTGGGCCTTCAGGGCGTCTTCCGAGGCGTAGACCTCGAGCACCTTGTAGACGCCCGGTTCGGTGCGGCTCTTGGTCAGTTGATAGAGCAGGTTGCCAGGCTCGTTGGCCTTCACCTTGGCGGCCAGGTCGAGGAACACCTTCTCGAACTCGGACGCCTTTTCCGGCTGCACCTTGAGAGTCGCGACGACGCCGATCATTCGTGTGTTCCTTCCCGAACGCTTGTTTGAAGGCAACATGCGGCGCGGCGCGAACAGGCGCAAGCGTGACGTAGGGAGAGGAAGATCATTCCCCTTCTTCGACAAAAAAGTGGCGTCCTGACAATATTGTCAGACAGAAACGGCGATCGTGAACAGGAACGTGCGCTTCTGTTCCCTATATGTGAGGTGAACCTCTCACCTTCGGAGTCCTATGCCGCATCACACCCCGCTGATCGCCACCATCGTTGCTGGCCTCGTCGTCGCCTTCATTCTCGGATCGCTCGCCCAGCGTTTGAAACTCTCACCGCTGGTGGGATATCTGCTGGCCGGCGTGATCGTCGGACCTTTCACGCCGGGATTCGTCGCCGATCAGGGGCTGGCTTCGCAGCTGGCGGAGATCGGGGTGGTGCTGCTGATGTTCGGCGTGGGCCTGCACTTCTCGCTCAAGGATCTGCTGTCGGTTAAGGCCATCGCCATTCCCGGCGCGCTTGTGCAGATCTCCGTGGCGACCCTTCTGGGCATGGGACTGGGGCATCTGCTGGGCTGGACGCCGGTGGCCGGCTTCGTGTTCGGCCTGGCGCTGTCGGTCGCTTCAACCGTGGTGCTGCTGCGGGCGATGCAGGAACGACGACTGGTGCAGACCGACAAGGGCCGCATTGCCGTCGGTTGGCTGATCGTCGAGGACCTCGCCATGGTTCTGGCGCTGGTCATGTTGCCGGCTCTGGCTGGCGCCATGACGGAAGGCGCGGACGGCGGCGTGATGACCTGGCTCAAGCCGCTGGGCATCACCCTGCTCAAGGTCGCCGGCTTCGTCGCCTTCATGCTGATCGTCGGCCGCCGCGTGGTGCCCTGGATCCTGCACTGGGTGGTGCACACCGGCTCGCGTGAGCTGTTCCGGCTGGCGGTGCTGGCCATCGCGCTCGGCTTCGCCTTCGGCGCGGCGCTGCTCTTCGACGTCTCGTTCGCCCTCGGCGCCTTCTTCGCCGGCATGATCCTGGCGGAGAGCGAACTCAGCCAGCGCGCGGCGGAAGAGACCCTGCCGCTGCGCGACGCGTTCGCGGTGCTGTTCTTCGTCTCGGTCGGAATGCTGTTCGACTACCGCGTGATCTTCGAAAGCCCGCTGGCCCTGCTGGCCACGGTGGCGATCATCATCGTCGGTAAATCACTGGCTGCCTGGGTGATCGTGAAGAGCTTCCGGCACAGCGACCAGACGGCCATCGTCATCGCCGCCGCCCTCGCCCAGATCGGTGAGTTCTCCTTCATCCTCGCCGGTCTTGGCGTCGGCCTGAATCTGTTGCCCAAGCAGGGTCAGGACCTGATCCTGGCGGGCGCGGTGATCTCGATCATGCTCAACCCGTTCCTGTTCACGCTGTTCGTACGCAAGGGCGATCCCCGCAAGCCCAAGGCCGCGCCGGTCGAGCCGATCAGCGATCTCATCCCCACCGCCCTCGCTGGGCACACTGTCGTGGTCGGCCTCGGCCGCGTCGGCTCGGTGGTGGCGGAGGGGCTGCGGGCGCACGCGCAGCCCTTCGTGGTCGTCGAGGACCGCCCCGACACCGTCGCGGCAGGCCGGACCAAGACCTATGAGGTCATCGATGGCACCGGCATGGACGAGCGGGTGCTGGAAGCGGCGGGCATCGAGCGCGCCAAGCGGCTGCTGATCACCATCCCCGACGCCTTCGAAGCCGGCGAGATCGTGGAGCGGGCCCGCAAGGTCAACCGCGGCCTCGAGATCATCGCCCGCGCCCATTCCGACAGCGAGGTCGAGCACCTCGATTCCGTCGGCGCCGACGAAACGGTGATGGGCGAACGCGAGATCGCCCGGCGGATGCTGGAACGGGCCAAGGCCCTGACCGAGTCGCGGCCGGTGGGCCTCAGCGAAGCGCCGCCCGCGATGGCGGCTGCCGGCGTCGGCCTAGCCGAAGTCGAAACGACGGACGTCCGCCCGATCCTCGACGACGCAGAGGCGGCTCTGCTGGGCGGCCTCGGCCGACGCGGCCTGCTGCACGGCGAGGCGGTCTCGCGCCGACCGCTGCACGCGGACCCGGAGATCGAGTTGTTCGACGACAAGCGCCTCGATCAGGCGGTCGCGACGCTGGTCGAGAAGGGCTTGATCAAGGACCTCGGAGACGGCCGGATCGCGCTGACCAAGACGGGGCTGCAGTGGGCGAAGCCGGTGGGGTAACGCCCTCCCCGGTTCTCGTCACGGTCCGCCCAGACGAATGACCAAACGAAAGGGCGCGGAGTGATCCGCGCCCTTTTGCCGTTCAGTGTCATGGATAGCCCGGCCCCATCGGGCCGCTGGAAAGAAGGAGAGGCTGCTACCGCCGCTCGTTCCAGCCATAGGCGACCCAGCTGTGACCGCCGACCTTGCGGGCCTCGATGAGGGTGGGGTCGGCATCGGCGCGAGCGCGGACACTGCGACGGGCGCGCATGGCGAGACCGGCGAGGGCCAGCAGGGCGCTGGACATGATGGCGATGACCACCACCGTGGCGGCGGCGAACACGGCGAGAATCGCGCCGATCGCAAGAGCCGCGCAGGTCGCCAGCGCACCGGCCACCCAGGTCAGACCCTTGAAAGCCGATCGAGAGCCGCCCCGCCCTGTCGTCAGATTGTCCATATCGTCCTCTGAGAACCCGCTCGGTGAAGCGGCTTGTGACCAATATCTGGCGTCAACGCGCTGAACGTCAACTGAACACCCGTGGAAAGGGCGAAGCTTTTGCGTGATCGCCCAATCAGGCGGCGCCCACCATCGCCAGTTCCTTGCGTTCCTGGACTGCCGCGTCATAGGCCGCGTTGATCGCGGCGGCCTTGGCTTCAGCCACCTCGATGAACTCAGTGGGCAGGCCTCGCGCTCGGGCGCGGTCGGGGTGCGCGGCCGAGACCTGCGTGCGCCAGGCGATCCGCAGGTCGGCGTCGGACACGTCCGGCAACACGCCCAGGATCACGTAGGGATCGTCGGGCCCGGCTCCCAGATGCGTCGCCTTGAGCCGGCGGAAAGTCAGCGGCGAGAAGCCGAACAGCTCCGAGACCCGCTCCAGATAGTCGAGTTCGTCCTGGGTCACGGCGCCGTCGGAAGTGGCGATATGGAACAGGCCGTCGAGCACGTCCTCGAGCAGCATCGGGCAGCTGCGATAGCGTTTGGCCAGCCGCCGGGCGTAGCTCTCGAAGCCATGGGTGGTCTGGCGGGCCAGATCATACAGGCGGTGAACGTTTCGCTCTGAACCCTCGTCGGGCTGGAACACCGTGGCGAAGGTCTCGAACTCCCCGCGGCTGGCGTTGCCGTCGGCGCGCGCGAGCTTGGCGCCCAGCGCGGTGACCGCTGTCGTGAAGGCCGGGTCTTCGCCGGGCAGCCCCGCAGGGCATTCGGCGCACTCGGCGTCGTCGACCCGCCTGGCGGCGAGGCTTGCAATGTTTCGCCAGAAGCTCATGGGATTGCTCTGAGCTTAGGATTCTGGCGGACACATGGCAATCGGAACTGACGCAGGGTCAGAAGTGACTCCGGGGTGGACCTTCTGGATCGACCGCGGCGGCACCTTCACCGACGTGATCGGCCGGTCGCCCGAGGGCGACGAACAGACGCTGAAGCTGCTGTCGGCCTCGCCGTCCTATGCGGATGCGGCGGTCGAGGCGATGCGGCGACTGCTGGGCGCGGCGCCCGGCGAACCGTTCCCGGCCGCGCGGGTCTCGGCGATCAAGATGGGCACGACGGTGGCGACCAACGCCCTGCTCGAACGCAAGGGCGCCCGGACCCTGCTGGTCGTCACCGAGGGCTTCGCCGACTCGATCGTCATCGGCGACCAGTCGCGGCCCGAACTGTTCGCACTCGACATCGTCCGGCCAGAGCCGCTGTACAGTGGCGTGGTCGAGGCGGTGGAGCGCCGCGCGGCGGACGGCTCGGTGGTGACGCCCTTCGACGGCGAGGCGCTCGCCGCTAGGCTGAAGGCTTCCCGCGTCGAAGGCTTCACCAGCGTCGCCATCGCCTTCCTGCACAGTGACCTGGACCCGGCCCACGAACTGGCGGCCGGAGAGATCGCGGCGGCGGCCGGCTTCGACTACGTCGCCCTCAGCCACGAGGTCAGCCCCCTGCCCCGCTTCGTGCCCCGCGCCGAGACGGCGGTGGCCGACGCCTATCTGACGCCGGTGCTGCGCGCCTATGTCGAACAGGTCGCCTCGGCCGTCGAAGGCGCGCCGCTATGGTTCATGACCTCGGCCGGCCAGCTGGTTCGGGCTGACGGCTTCCGCGGCAAGGACGCCGTGGTCTCCGGACCAGCCGGCGGTGTCGTCGGCGTCGCCCGCACGGCCCAGAGCGCCGGGTCGGCCGCCGTGCTCGGCTTCGACATGGGCGGCACCTCCACCGACGTCTGCCGCTTCGCCGGCGTGCTGGAGCGCCGCGAGGCGGCCAAGGTCGCGGGCGCCAAGCTGCGCAGCCCAATGCTGGACGTCGAGACCGTGACCGCCGGCGGCGGCTCCATCCTGACCTACGACGGTTTCCGCGCGAGGGCCGGTCCCGCCAGCGCCGGCGCCAATCCCGGCCCCGCCTGCTATGGCCGCGGCGGCCCGGCGACGGTGACTGACGCCAATCTGGTGCTGGGCCGCCTGGACCCGGCCTGGTTTCCGTCGGTGTTCGGGCCGCATGGCGATGCGCCGCTGGATCCCGGCGCTGCTCGTGCGCGACTGGCCGAGCTGGCGCAGGCCATGGGCGCGGAGAGCGTCGAGGCCGCCGCCGAGGGCTTCGTCGCCGTCGCCGTCGAGCAGATGGCCCAGGCGGTGCGTCGCATCTCCACCGAGCGCGGCTTCGACCCGCGAGGCCATGCGCTGGTCTCGTTCGGCGGCGCCGCGGGCCAGGTCTGCTGCCAGGTCGCCGACGCGCTCGGCATCACCGAGGTGCTGAGCCCGAAACACGCGTCGCTGCTGTCGGCATGGGGGATTGGACAGGCACGCGTGGGCAGCTTGCGGCAGTCGGGGCTGGAATTGCCGTTGGCGTCCGAGGGACTGGTCGTCGCCGGAAAGCTCGCCGAGCGACTGGCGACAGAGGCCCGCGAGGCCCTGGCGTCGCAAGGCGCGGACGCGGGCCCGGTCGAGCAGCGGCTGCTGCTCCGCTACGACGGCGCAGATGCGGCCTTGCCGGTGGCGCTGTCAGATCACGCGACCGCCAAAGCTGCCTTCGAGACCGCTCACCAGCGGCTGTTCGGCTTCATCGAACCGGCGCGGACGATCTTGATCGCGAGTGTGGAGTCCGAGGCTACCGCCGTTTCCGCAGCTCATCCCGGCGAAGGTCAGGACCCGGTTGCGGGCGCGGGACTCAAGTCAGGATCCGAAACACCACGCTTGGATCTGGATCCCGGCCTTCGCCGGGATGAGCGGGTCATTGTTCAAGCGGGAGAGTTCACCACCCTTGACGGCCCCGCCCTCATCATCCGCAGTGACACCCAGATCGCCGTCGCCGCCGGATGGCGCGCCGTCGCGGAGGCGGACGGCCTCATCCGCCTGACCCGCGGCACCCCGCTGACCACCGCCATAGTCGCCGCCGACAAGCCGGACCCCGTCACGCTGGAGCTGTTCAACCGCCGCTTCATGGGCGTGGCCGAGGCCATGGGCGCGGCGCTGGAGCGCACCGCTCACTCGGTCAACATCAAGGAGCGGCTCGACTTCTCCTGCGCCCTGTTCGACGCCGATGGCGGGCTCGTCGCCAACGCGCCGCACATGCCGGTGCATCTGGGCAGCATGGGCGCCAGCGTGCGGGCGGTGAAGCATCGCCATCCGGTGCTGCACCCGGGCGAAGCCTTCGCGCTGAACAACCCCTACTTCGGCGGCACCCACCTGCCCGACATCACCGTGGTGATGCCGGTGTTCATGGACGAGACGCAGCCGCCGGCCTTCTACGTCGCCGCGCGGGGGCACCATGCCGACGTCGGTGGCATCCAGCCGGGCTCGATGCCGCCGTTCTCGAAGACGCTGGACGAGGAAGGCGTGCTGCTCGACGCGCTGCCGATCATGCGCGAGGGCCGCTTCCTGGAGACCGAGACCCGCGCGGGGCTGGCCGGCGGCCAATGGCCGGCCCGGGCGCCCGACCGCAACATCGCCGACCTCAAGGCCCAGATCGCCTCCTGCCAGGCCGGCGCCGGCGCCGTGGCGGGAATGATCGAGGCCTATGGGGCGGAGACCGTCGCCCGCTACATGACCTTCGTGCAGCAGAACGCCGAGTCCGCCGTACGCCGGGCCCTGACCCGCCTGACCGACGGCGAGGCCCGCGTGCCGATGGACGGCGGCGGCGAGGTGGTGGTGACCATCAAGGTCGACGCCGATGCTGGCGAGGCGGTGCTCGACTTCAGCGCCTCCGCCGGCCAGCTGCCCAGCAACTTCAACGCTCCCTCGGCCATCGTCGACGCGGCGGCGCTGTATGTATTCCGCAGCCTGGTCGACGACGACATTCCGCTGAACGCCGGCTGCCTGACACCGCTGAAGATCATCACCCGGCACGGCTCGATGCTCGATCCCGAGCCGCCGGCGGCGGTGGTCGCCGGCAATGTCGAGACCAGCCAGCACGTCGTCGACGCCCTCTATGCGGCGCTGGGCGTGATGGCCAACAGCCAGGGTTCGATGAACAACTTCACCTTCGGCGACGACGAGCGGCAGTACTACGAGACCATCTGCGGCGGCGCGGGCGCCACGGCCAATCGCCCGGGGACCAGTGGCGTCCACACCCACATGACAAACTCGCGCCTGACCGATCCGGAGATCCTCGAGCGCCGGTTCCCGGTGCGCGTGGAGCGGTTCGCGATCCGCCACGGCTCCGGTGGCGGCGGCGCCAACCCCGGCGGCGACGGGGCGGTGCGGCATGTCCGCTTCCTCGCCCCCATGGAAGCGGCGCTGCTATCGACGCGCCGAAGCCACAGTCCCCAGGGAATTCGCGGTGGCGGCGCAGCTTTGGAGGGTCGGCAGCGTTTGAGATCACCAGACGGCGCGGTAAAGGAGCTTTCCGGCTGCTTCTCTATTTCCGTGCGGGCCGGCGACGTCGTCGAGATCGAGACCCCGGGGGGCGGTGGCTTCGGTCAAGCGATCGAGCGCGGCGCCTGACGCAACACTAGGACACGCATGGCCCCTTACATCCTCGCTCTCATGCTCCTGGCCCAGGACGCCCCGACGACGGACTCGGCTCTCGCCGACGGCCCGGTGGCGACCGCCGTGGCCCGCAAGCAGACGGTGGCCCCGCTGCCGATCCAGGGCGGGCCGGTGCAGGCGCCCACGGACGACTACGGCTACGTCGGCTGGTGCTATGGGGCCATGGCGGGCTACATCGACCTCTACGATCGGGCGATGCCGGAAGTGGAGCGCATCGAGCGCGCCTGGCCGACGCCGAGCACCGAAGAGAACATCAAGATCGTCTATCCCGGCCAGCGCGCCGAAGCCCGCGAGACCCTGCCGACCCTGAGGAAGGCGATGGACGCCGCCGAGAAGGCCAGCCCCTCCCCGATCCAGAACGACGGCACAGCCGCCATCAAGAAGGGCCGCGCGATCTGGACGGGCGCCACCAGCGTGCCTCCGGCCCAGTTGGCCCAATTCTGGATGTCGTGGTCGCCGCCCGCCAAATGCGAGGAAACGGCCAAGACGCTGGAAGCCCGCTCAAACCTGCTCGGTCAGGCCCTGAGCTTCAACACGCCGTCTGCGGCCGCGGACGACGCCAGGACCGAGGTCGCGGCCGCCCTGGCCAAGATGGATATCCCGGAAGACGCTCCGCCGCCTGAAGACGCGGTTCTCGCCGAGACGGCCGAGGCTCCGTCTGCGATCGACGCGCTGGTCCCGGAAGGCGATGTGGCCAAGCCGGAAGACGCCCCGCCCGAAGAGGCGACACCGGCAGACGCGCCCGCGCCGCTGCGCGGACCGTTGTAGGGCGCCAGCGCTAGTCCGTCGCGACCCAGTAGCGGGACACGCGGCCGGCGTCGTCGAAGCAGATCACCAGCCACTCGTGATCGACCGGCATGTAGCTGCGCTCCAGGCCGAGGCGATAGGCCATGCCCGCGCCCGGGAAGCGGTCGGTGGGGGTCGGCGGTCCGAGCAGCTTCTCGACGGCGGCGCGGGTCAGGCCCTCCAGCCGTCCACGACGCAGCAGATCCTCGGCCATATCCAGGCGGTCGTCGGCATCCGGCGGCGCCAGCTTCCAGCTCCGCTTACGGAAACGTCCGGGCCGGGCTTCATTGAAGATGGCCGCGACCACCAGGCCGCCCGCCACCGCGGCGGCGCCGGCAATCAGTATCTGTCGGGTCTGCTCACGCGTCACTAGGCCGCCGCTCCTCTCGCCTCACTGTTCGGATCATAGGCCAGGATCGGCGCAAGCCAACGCTCCGCGGTGGTCATTTCCCATCCCTTTCGACGGGCGTAGTCCGCCACCTGATCCCGATCGATGCGACCGACGCCGAAATAGTGGCTGTCGGGATGGCCGAAATAAAGGCCGCTGACGGACGCCGGCGGGTTCATGGCGAAGCTCTCGGTCAGCTCCATGCCAGTCTGCGTTTCTGCATCCAGGATCTTGAAAAGCGTGGCCTTTTCGGTGTGATCGGGCTGGGCGGGATAGCCCGGCGCCGGGCGAATGCCGCGATACTTCTCACCGATCAGCTGGTCGATGTCGAAGCCCTCGTCGGGGGCGTAGCGCCAGAGCTCGGTCCGCACCTTGTGGTGCAGCGCCTCGGCGAACGCTTCCGCGAGCCGGTCGGCCAGGGCAGTGGCGAGGATGGCCGAATAGTCGTCGCCGACGTCCTTGAAGCGCTTGGCCACCGCCAGCTCGCCGTGACCGGCCGTGACCGCGAAGCCGCCGATCCAGTCAGCCGGCCCGCCGACAGGGGCGACAAAGTCGGACAGGGCCAGGTTGGCCTTGTCCGTGCTCTTGGCCATCTGTTGGCGCAGGGTGTGCAGCCGCGTCAGCTCGGTGGTGCGGCTCTCGTCGGTGTAGACGATCACGTCGTCGCCATCAGCCTGCGCGGGCCAGAAGCCGACCACGCCGCGGGCCTCGAACCACTTCTCCTCGAGGATCTGCTTGAGCATGACTTGCGCGTCCTTCCACAGGTCGCGCGCGGCCTCTCCCACCACATCGTCGTCGAGGATCTGCGGATAGCGGCCCACCAGTTCCCAGCTCGCGAAGAACGGGCTCCAGTCGATGTACTTGGCCAGCTCCTCAAGGTCGTAGGGGCCGAAAGCGCGGGTTCCGATGAAGGTCGGCTTCTCGGGCTTGCCGTTGTCCCAGTCGATCTTGAAGCGGTTGGCGCGGGCCTTCTCGATCGGGGTGCGGTTCTTCTGGTCCTGGCCGCGGGCGAACTGCTCGCGGACACGGACGTAGTCCTCGCGGGTCTGGGCCTCGAAGCGGTCCTTATCGTCCTTCGACAGCAGCGACGAGACCACCCCCACCGCCCGGCTGGCGTCGAGCACATAGGTGGTCGAGCCGCGACGGTAGGACGGCGCGATTTTTACCGCCGTGTGGGTCTTGCTGGTCGTCGCACCGCCGATCAGCAGCGGGATGTCGAAGCCTTGGCGCTCCATCTCCGAGGCCAGAAACACCATCTCGTCCAGCGACGGGGTGATCAGACCCGACAGGCCGATGATGTCGACGTTGTGCTCCTTCGCCTCAGCCAGGATGCGGTCGGCGGGGACCATGACGCCGAGGTCGATGACCTCGTAGTTGTTACACTGCAGCACGACGCCGACGATGTTCTTGCCGATGTCATGGACGTCGCCCTTCACGGTCGCCATCAGGATCCGGCCGGCCTGCTGGCGCGGCTGGCCTTCCTTTTCCGCTTCCATGAACGGCATCAGCCAGGCCACCGCCTGCTTCATGACGCGGGCCGACTTGACCACCTGGGGCAGGAACATCTTCCCGGCCCCGAACAGGTCGCCGACGACGTTCATGCCGTCCATCAGCGGGCCTTCAATGACGTGCAGCGGCCGCTCGACGGAGAGGCGCGCCTCTTCGGTGTCAGCGTCGATGAACTCGGTGATGCCGTTGACCAGCGCGTGGCTCAGCCGCGCCGCGACCGGCAGCGAGCGCCAGGCCTGGTCTGCCACCGCCACCTTGGTCCCGTCGCCCTTGTACTTCGGCGCCAGGTCAACGAGCCGCTCCGTCTGACTGCCGCCGTCCTTGGGCTTGCGGTTGAGGATCACGTCTTCGACCGCTTCTCGCAGCTCGGCGGGGATGTCGTCGTAGACCGGCAGGTCGCCGGCGTTGACGATGCCCATGTCCATTCCGGCGGCGATGGCGTGATAGAGGAACACAGAGTGGATAGCCCGCCGCACCGGCTCGTTGCCACGGAAGCTGAACGAGACGTTCGACACCCCGCCCGAGACGCGGGCGTAGGGCAGCAGTTGCTTGATCCGCCGCGTCGCCTCGACGAAATCGACGGCGTAGTTGTCGTGCTCCTCGATCCCCGTCGCCACCGCGAAGATATTGGGGTCGAAGATGATGTCCTCGGCCGGGAAGCCGACCTGATCGACGAGGATGCGGTAGGCGCGCTCGCAGATCTCGACCTTGCGGTCGGCGGTGTCGGCCTGGCCGACCTCGTCGAAGGCCATGACCACCACGGCCGCGCCGTAGCGCAGGCAGAGCTTGGCCTGCTCGATGAACTTCTCTTCGCCCTCCTTCATGGAGATCGAGTTCACGATCGCCTTGCCCTGGACGCACTTCAGGCCGGCCTCGATGACGTCCCACTTGGAGCTGTCGATCATCACCGGCACCCGGGCGATGTCCGGCTCGGCCGCCATCAGGTTCAGATAGGTGACCATCGCCTGCTTCGAGTCGAGCAGGCCTTCGTCCATGTTGACGTCGATGACCTGGGCGCCGGCCTCGACCTGTTGGCGGGCGACGGCCAGAGCGGCGGAATAGTCACCTTCGACCACCAGCTTGCGGAATTTCGCCGAGCCGGTGACGTTGGTGCGCTCACCGATGTTTACGAAGACGGGTCTCATCAAACTTCCACGGGTTGCTCACGCCCAGCCAACGCCAGACGGCGGCTGAGGATGGCCTGGGGGACGCCGCCGGCGACCAGCGCCGGCCAGTGTTTCGGATACTTCTGCTTGTAGTCGCGCAGGGTGGCCACGAGCCGCGCCAACGTCTTCATGTCGGCCGTCGCCGCCGCCTTGATGATCAGCGGCGCCGAAAGGTTCTCGACCGGGATCGGCTCGGATGGGCCGATGTCCACCCGCACGCAGGTCTGGAAGAAGGCCGTGCCGAGCGCCGACAGTGCAGCGTCGCTCACGGCCTTGCGGCTGAGCCGGCTGCGGACATCGCGGACCTGCTCGGTCTCGGAGGCGGAGAGCGCCAGGGCGGGATCGGGAGACGCCATCACGCCAGCTCAAACGGCTCCAGCCCGGCTAGGCGCATGGCCTTGGGCCGTTCCGGGATCTGCCGGGGCGTGACGCCGCGCACTTCGTCGGCGACGTGGCGGATGTGGTCGGGCGTCGTGCCGCAACAGCCGCCGAGGATGTTGACGATACCGTCCTTGGCCCATTCGTGGAGCTCGTGGGCGGTCTCGTGCGGCTCCTCGTCGTACTGGCCCATGGCGTTGGGCAGGCCGGCGTTCGGATAGGCCGCAACCAGGGTGTCGGCGACCCGCGCCAACTCGGCGATGTGCGGCCGCATCAGGTCGGCGCCCAGCGCGCAGTTGAAGCCGATGGCGAACGGTTTGGCGTGCTTGACGCTGTTCCAGAACGCCTCGGCGGTCTGGCCCGACAGGGTGCGGCCCGAGCGGTCGGTGATGGTGCCGCTGATCCAGATCGGCAGCGGCTCATAGCCCTCGTCCTCGAGGTCCATGATCGCCTTCAGCGCCGCCTTGCAGTTCAGCGTGTCGGTGATGGTCTCGATCAGATAGAGGTCCACGCCGCCTTCGTAGAGGGCGATGACCTGCTCGCGGTAGGCCTCGTAGACCTGGTCGAAGGTGATCAGCCGCGCGCCGGGATCGTTCACGTCCGACGACATCGACAGCATCTTGTTCAGCGGCCCGATCGAGCCGGCGACAAAGCGCGGCTTGTCCGGCTCGGCGGCGGTCCAGCGGTCGGCGACCTCGCGGGCCAGCCGCGCGCCGTGCAGGTTGATGTCGCGCACCGCACTCTCGAGTTTGTAGTCCTCCTGCGCGATCCAGGTGGCGCTGAAGGTGTTGGTCTCGGAGATGTCGGCGCCGGCGGCGTAGTAGGCGTCGTGCAGCTTAGCGACCAGGTCCGGCCGGGTGAGGCAGAGGACGTCGTTGTTGCCCTTCAGCTGGCCCGGGTGATCGACGAACAGGTCGGCGCGGAAGTCCTCTTCCGAGAGGCCCTCCTTCTGGAACATCACGCCCCAGGAGCCGTCGAGGATCAGGATGCGCTCGCGGGAGATGCGCTTGAGGGCTTCGATACGCTTGGTTCGGGTCATTTGGCGGCTCCCTGCTGGCGGGTCAGTTCGGTCTCGAAGGCCTGACGGGACTCGGCGACGAAGGTGGACAGTTCGCTGGGATCGACGAAGGGATTGGGCTGGCCGGGCTTCAAGCGGGCGCGCTTGGCGGCGAGGTCGAACTGCTCACCATGCGGGGCCAGGAAGATGTCGGCCTTCATCTTGCCCAGGGTCGCGAAGGTGCGCTGGTAATCGGCGACGATGCCCTTGTACTGCTCCTTGGGCGCCAGGCGGTTGGCGGCGACCGAGGTCGAGCAGTAGTAGACGACCTTGCGCTTCTGGCCATCGACCTTGAGCGGGAAGCTCCAGGTCGTGCAGCCGGCGCTGTGACCAGGCGTCAGGGTCGCGGTCAGGGTGACGCCGCCGAGGCTGACGGTCTGGCCGTCCTTGACGATCACATCGACCTTCACCGGCGCGAACTTCAGCGCGGCGACGTCTTCCGAGCCGATGTAGACGCCCTTCTCCAGCGCCGACCGGTCGCCGGCGGAGGCGGCGAGGATGGCGCCGCTGTCCTTCTTGATCCGCGCCAGGCCGCCCGCGTGATCGAAGTGGGCGTGACTATTGAGCAGCATCTCGATGTCCTCGACCTTGAAGCCGAGCGCGCGGATGTTGGCCTCGACGGCCGGCACGTTCTGCTCCATCGGCGCGTCGAGCAGGATGTGCCCCTTGGGCGTCGTGATCAGCCACGAGGACAGCCCCTCGGTGCCGACATAGTAGAGGTTGTCGGCAAGCTGGAACGGCGTCGTCGGCTGCACCCAGTTCGCCGGCGTCGACTGGGCGGAGGCGATCGTGGTCGCGGCGGCGGCGAGCGCCAGCCCGGTGAGGAACCTGTTCATGCCGCGGCCTCCGAGGGGGTCGGGGCGGTCTCGCGCACGCCGAGGACGCGGCAGATGGCGTAGACGAGGTCGGCCCGGTTGAGGGTGTAGAAGTGGAAGTCGGAGAAGCCCTGCTCCTCCAGCTTGGCGCACATCTCGGCGGCCACCGAACAGGCGATCAGGCGGCGTGTCTCCGGGTCGCCGTCGAGGCCGTCGAACAGGTTGCCGAGCCAGGACGGGATGGAGGTCCCACAGGCGCCGGCCATCTTCACCAGGCCCTTGAAGTTGCTGACCGGCATGATGCCGGGCGAGATCGGGATGGTGATCCCGGCCGACCGCGCCTTGTCGACAAAGCGCAGGTAAGCGTCGATGTCGAAGAAGAACTGGCTGATGCCGCGCGTGGCGCCGGCGTCGACCTTGGCCTTGAGCACATCGATGTCGTGCTGGAGGTTCGGGCTTTCCGGATGGCCTTCGGGATAGACGCCCACCAGCACCTCGAACGGCTTGATGGCGGTGATGGCCGAGGTCAGTTCGGTGGCGTTGGCGTAGCCGTCGGCGCGGGGCGTGTAGACGCCACCGATGCCGCTGGGCGGATCGCCGCGCAGGCTGACGATGTGTCGTACGCCCGCGTCCCAGTACTCGCGGATCACCTCGTCGACCTCCTCGCGGGTGGCCTCGACGCAGGTCAGGTGGGCGGCGGGCTTGAGCGAGGTCTCGTCGATGATGCGCTTGACCGTGCGATGGGTGCGCTCACGCGTCGAACCGCCGGCGCCGTAGGTCACCGACACGAACGACGGGTTGAGCGGCTCCAGCCGGCGGATGGCGCTCCACAGGCTCTCTTCCATCTCCGGCGTCTTGGGCGGGAAGAACTCGAAGCTGATGCCGAGCGGACGCGACGGCTTCTCGCCCGAGCGGGCGATCGGACCGATAACGCGGCGGGTGGTGGCGGGCGCGGAACTCATGCGGCGCTTCTTTCGGCGATGGCGGGACGGCGGGCCGTCCAGATCTTGACGGTGAGCCCCTGCTCGGTCGGGGACGGCAGGGCTTGAATGTGTTCGAGCCCGAGACCGGCGGCGGCGAGCCAGCGGCCGATCTCCTCGTCGGAGAAGCCCAGGCGGCGGTGCTGATGCTGCTCGCGCAGATACTCGAGTGCGTGCGGCGCGAAATCGACGATCAGAAGCCGACCGTCGGGCGCCACCAGCCGGGCCGCCTCGGTGGCGGCGGCGGCGGGGTCGCCGAGGTAGTGCAGCACCTGGTGGACGGTGACGAGATCGGCGCTGTGCGCCGGCAGGCCCGTAGCGAAGATGTCGCCGTGGCGCAGCTCGCAGACCGACAGCCCGGCTTCCCCGACGTTCAGCCGGGCGATATTGAGCATCTGCTGCGACAGATCGAGCCCGACGGCCCGGCTGGCGCGACCGCCGAGCAGCGTCAGCATGCGCCCCGTGCCGGCGCCGAGATCGACCAGGCGACCCAGAGGGCCGGCGCCGGCCGCCTGTTCGATGGCGGCCTCGACATCGGCCTCGGCGACATAGAGCGAGCGGATTTCGTCCCAACGGGCGGCGTTACGCGCGAAGTAGGCGGCGGCTTCCGACGACCGCTCGGTCTCGACCTGACTCAGGCGTTCGGCATCGCGGCGCAGAGCAGGATCGGCGCCGTCAATCAGCGCCAGGATGTGATTCGCGAGCTCGCCGCCCTCGCCGCCGACGGCCAGGCGATAGAACACCCAGGCCCCGTCGGGGAAGCGCTCGACCAGCCCGGCCTCGGCCAGCAGCTTGAGATGTCGGGAAACGCGGGGTTGGCTCTGGTCGAGGATCCGGCACAGCTCGAGCACCGAAAGCTCTTCCCGCGACAGCAGGGCGAGCATGCGCAGGCGGGTCGGTTCGCCGGCCGCGCGCAGGATCTCCACCGTCTGTCCGGAGGTCAGCGTCATGAGGGATATAAAGATATCTTTATGTGATTATGTCAAGCCTTCAGCGGACCCTGGACCATGTCCACGACGTCTGCTGGGACATCCATCAAGGTCTCCCTGGGGAACCCCCGCTCGCGACCGGATCATCAAGCAACGCAAGGCGCTGATGGCTGCGATGACGATGGAAGATACATCTGTTCCGGCCCGCAAGTCACCGTCAGCTTCGCGGCAGCAGCAAATGCCCAGCGCCGCGCCTTTTGTCGGGAAAGCGACAGTTTGATTCACCGGCCATCAAGGATGGCCGAGGCAAAGGTGACGCCAGTAAGTCGCCGGGGGGCGAAAGCCTTAGATGTCGAGCCTGTCCAAACGTCGCGTCCTGCTGGTGGACGACAACAAGCACGCCAGGATGTTCCTGAGCCAGATTCTCGACGCCGCCGACGTGCAGGTCGAGCAGGCGGCCAGCGGCCCTGAAGCCCTAGCCGTCCTGCGCGCCGTTCAGGTCGATGCGGTGATCGCCGACATGTACATGCAGCCGATGGACGGCATCACCCTGACCAAGGCCATCCGCGAGTCAAAGGACCCAATGATCAGCGGTTTGCCGGTGATCATGGCCTCGGCCCAAGGCAGCCGGGCGGTTGTCGAGGGTGGCATCGCCGCCGGTGTCACCGGCTTCGTGGCCAAGCCGTTCTCGCCCATGGCCGTACTGACCCGGCTCGAGGCGGCGCTTGAAGCTCCGGTCACCACCGAGGATATCGTCTACATCTGACCGTCGGTTGCGAACCTTCAGCCTAGAGCGCAAGCTCGACCACTGAAGGGAAACCCGCGCATGGCCGACGCCCCCGACAGTGTGATCATCGAAATCCCCGTATCCGCGTCGGCGGATGAGAGCTGGACCGCCCTGCGCGAACCGGCCCGGATCCTGCGGTGGTTCGGCTGGGACGCCGACAGCCTCAGGGAGGAGGTCGACTACATCTTCGTCGACCACGTCGATGTTGATGAAACCGCTCGTGTCATCCGCTTCCAGGGCATGCCGGACCGGTTCGAAGTCGAGGCGGTCGACGACGGTCGGTCGGTGGTCCGGCTGGTCCGCGCCGGCAGCCCGCGCACCACGGCCGACTGGGAATCCCTCTACGACGACATGGTCCAGGGCTGGATCACGTTCGTGCAGCAGCTCGGCTTCACGCTGGAGCGCCATCCGGACGATGCCCGTCGAACGCTGTATCTGACCGGCATCGCAGCCGACGCGGCGGCTCCCCTGCCCTCGGCCGCACTCGGCTTTGGTCCCCTGCGCGAAGGCAAGGTCGGTGAGCGTTACGAACTGGATGTGGCCGGCGAGCGGCTGGCCGGGACGGTGCGGTTCGTCACTGCCCTGCAGACCGGCCTGACCGTGGACGGCTGGGGCGACGGCCTCCTGGTTCTGGTCGATAGACCAACGACGGTCGGAAACGACGTCGCCGGCGGCTGGGCCGTGTTCACCACCTACGGGCTCGACAACGCGGCCTTCGCCGCCTTTGAGAACCGCTGGAAGCGCTGGTGGGGCGACCACTATCCGGCAGACCGGCCGGGCTTCATGGAAACCCCGCCGCCGGAGTTCTGAGCCTAGGCCTGAACCGGCGACATCAGCGGCTCCTCGTGGAAGAACCGACGCAGGTTCTCCAGCGTCTGGCCGACCATCTTGGGGATGCTCTCCAAGGTGCCGCCCGCCGTGTGCGGCGTCAGCACGGTATTGGGCACGTCGGCCCAGCGCGCCGCCGGGGTCGGCTCCTGCTCGAACACGTCGAGTGCGGCCATGCCCAGGGTCCCGTCCTTCAGCGCCGCGATCAGCGCATCCTCATCGACCACCGGGCCACGCGAGATGTTGACGATGCAGCCCTTGGGTCCAACTGCCTCGATCACCGCTTTTGAGATCAGGTGATGGTTGGCGGCGTCGCCTCGGCAGGCGACGAACAGAACGTCGGCATCGCGCGCCAGAGCGAGCAAGCTGGCGGCCATCGGCCAGGCCGCGTCCTTGGGATTGGGGCCCCACCAGGAGGCCTGCAGGCCGAACGCCTCGACGCGGTTGGCGATCGCCGCGCCGATGTGGCCGAGCCCGACAATGCCCGCCTTGCGGCCGGCCAGCGCGGGCCGGGGCCGCATGCGGTCGGCGTGGGTCCAGCGGCCTTCGCGCACGATCCGGTCGCCGGTGACGATGCCGCGCCAGGCGGCCAGGAAGGCGCCCACGGCATGGTCGGCGACATCTTCGGCGTTGAGGCCCTGCGAGTGGGTCACCGCGATGCCGTGCGCCTTGCACCAAGGGGCGTCGACGCCGTCGTAGCCGACGCTGACGCAGGCGATCAGCCCGAGCCTGGGCATCTCCGACAGGAAGTCGGTCGACAGCTTGACCTCGCCGGCGTGGACGATGGCCTGGACCTCGCGGCCGGGGCCTTCGAGGAAGGTCAGACGGTCGGGATACTCCCACAACCGCAGGACCCGATAGGTCGGCTCCAGCGTCGCCTGGATCGGGGCCAGCATCTCGTGGGACAGCAGCAGGACGGGTTGGGTCGCGGTATCTTTCATACCCGCGACTTTGACCCGCCCGGCGTCGCCGTCAACCGCACGAGCGCGTGAGGCTACCGCCCGAACTTCTGGAACTTGATCCGCTTCGGGATCAGGCTGTCGGTGCCGAGGCGGCGCTTTTTGTCTTCCTCGTACATCTCGAAGTTGCCTTCGAACCACTCGACGTGGCTGTCGCCTTCGAAGGCGAGGATGTGGGTGCAGAGGCGGTCGAGGAACCAGCGATCGTGGCTGATGACCACGGCGCAGCCGGCGAAGCCTTCCAGCGCCTCCTCGAGGTTCTGAAGCGTCTCGATGTCGAGGTCGTTGGTCGGTTCGTCGAGCAGGATGACGTTGCCGCCGGTGGCCAGGGTCTTGGCCAGGTGGACGCGATTGCGCTCACCACCGGACAGCAGACCGACCTTCTTCTGCTGGTCGCCGCCCTTGAAGTTGAAGCTGCCGACGTAGGCGCGGCTGTTGATCTCGCGCTTGCCCACCACCATCACATCGGTGCCGCCGCTGATGGCTTCCCAGACGTTGTGGTTCGGGTTCAGGTCGTCGCGGCTCTGATCGACGTAGGCCAGCTTGACCGTCTCGCCGACCTTCAGGGTGCCGGCGTCGGGCTTTTCCTGGCCGGTAATGAGCTTGAACAGCGTCGACTTGCCGGCGCCGTTGGGGCCGATGACGCCGACGATGCCGTTGGGCGGCAGGCGGAAGCTGAGATCCTTGAACAGGACCTTGTCGCCGTATTCCTTCTCCAGGCCTTCGACTTCCAGCACCACATTGCCCAGGCGCGGACCGGGCGGGATCTGGATGACCGCGTGGGTCTGGGCCTGACGGGTGTTTTCCTGCTCGCGGACCATGTCCTCGTAGGCGGCCAGACGGGCTTTGGACTTGGCCTGACGGGCCTTGGCGCCGGAGCGGACCCAGTCCAGCTCGCGGGTCAGGGCGCGCTGACGGGCCTCGGACTCGGACTGCTCCTGGATGACGCGCTTGGTCTTGGCTTCCAGCCACGAGGAGTAGTTGCCCTCGTGCGGGTGGCCCTTGCCGCGGTCGAGTTCCAGCGTCCACTTGGTGACCTGATCGAGGAAGTAACGATCGTGGGTCACCAGGATGACGCAGCCCGGGAAAGCTTCCAGGTGGTGCTGCAGCCAGGCCACCGACTCGGCGTCGAGGTGGTTGGTCGGTTCGTCGAGCAGCAGCATGTCCGGCTTGCTCAGCAGCAGGCGGGCCAGCGCCACGCGGCGCTTCTCACCGCCCGAGAGCTTGGTCACGCCGCTGTCGTTGGGCGGGCAGCGCAGGGCGTCCATCGCCATCTCGATGCGGCTGTCGATGTCCCACAGGTCGCCGGCGTCGATCTTTTCCTGGAGGGTGGTCATCTCCTCCATCAGCTCGTCGGTGTAGTTTTCGCCGAGCTCCATCGCGATCGCGTTGAAGCGGTCAAAGATCTGCTTCTCTTCGCACCAGGAGATGACATTCTCCCAGACGGTCTTGCTGTCGTCGAGATGGGGCTCCTGCTCGAGGTAGCCGCGTTTGACGCCTTCGGCCGCCTTGGCCTCGCCGCTGAACTCGCTGTCCAGGCCGGCCATGATCTTCAGCAGGGTGGACTTACCCGAGCCGTTGACCCCGACCACGCCGATCTTGGCGTCCGGGTAGAACGACAGCCAGATGTTCTCGAACACCTTCTTGCCGCCGGGAAAGGCCTTGGTCAGGCCCTGCATCTGGAAAATGTACTGGGCGGCCATGAGTCTGCGCGCTCGCTCTCTGTCGTTCGGTGTCCGGGGATTGGCGCGGGATGTAGCGACCGGGGGGCCGAAGCGCAATGCGTCGCGGCGTCCACCGTCGCCTCGCTGTCGGCGAAACATCGTTCGTCCGTCGCGCAAACGTCTCCGTAGCGTTGCATCCGACCTCTAGCGGCTGGCGATCGGGCGCGCCTCCCCGCGCGCCTCCGACATTGGGGGATACCTTATGAAACGTCGTCTCATCGCCGGCGCCGCGACGGTCGCCATGCTCTCCGTCCTGGGCGCCGCCGCCCAGGCCGCCGAGGTCGAGACCACCGCGATCACCACCGACGCCGAGGTCGAGGCGATCGTCATCTACGGTCAGGGCCAGAGCCGCCAGGTGCAGACCCTCACCAATGAGCAGTTCGCACTCGAGGCCGCCGGCACCAGCCCGCTGAAGGCTATCGACCGCCTGCCCGGCGTCACCTTCCAGTCGGCCGACCCGTTCGGCGCCTATGAATGGTCGGCGCGCATCACCATCCGCGGCTTCGACCAGAACCGCCTCGGCTTCACCCTCGACGGCGTGCCGCTCGGCGACATGACCTACGGCAACTACAACGGCCTGCACGTCAGCCGCGCCGCCACCTCCGAGAACCTCGGCCGCATCGAGCTGGCCCAGGGCACCGGGTCGCTCGCCACCGCCTCGTCCTCCAACCTCGGCGGCACGTTGCAGTTCTTCACGCGCGACCCGTCGCAGGACTTCCACGTCCAGACCGACCTGACCGCCGGGTCAGAGAACACTGTCCGCGCCTTCGCCCGCCTCGACACCGGCGCCATCGACGCGCTCGGCGGCCTGCGCGGCTACGTCTCGGTGGTCGATCAGACTGCCGACAAGTGGAAGGGCGGCGGCGAGCAGAAGCAGTTCCAGTACGACATCAAAGCCGTGCTGCCGATTGGCGAGCGCGGCTCGGTCAGCGCCTTCTTCAACCACTCCGAACGGCGCGAGCAGGATTATCAGGACCTTTCGTTCGAGATGATCGACCGCCTCGGCCGTGACTGGGACAACACCCTGCCGGATTGGGATCTCGCCGTCGCGGCGGCCCAGGCTTTCAACACCGGCGCCCCCCTGCCCGCGCCGTTCGCCACCGTCGATGACGCCTACTACGCCGGCGCCGGGGTGCGGGACGACAACCTCTACGGCGCCAACCTCGACCTGGAGCTGACCGAAGGCCTGCGGCTGACCGCCACCGCCTACGGTCACGACGACGAGGGCCAGGGCCTCTGGTACACGCCCTACGTCCCCAGCCCCGGCTGGGGGACGCCCGGCTCCACGGCCGCGCCGCTGTCGATCCGCACCACCGAGTACGACATCGACCGCAAGGGCCTCATCGGCGGCCTGACCCTGGACCTCGGCGACCACGTCATCAGCGGCGGCTTCTGGGTCGAGACCAACGACTTCCACCAGGCCCGGCGCTACTACGCCGAGACCGCCGCCGCGCCGTCGCGCAACCCGCTCGACTTCCAGACCAACCCGTTCGCCACCCAGTGGGAATACGACTTCAACACCGAGACCCGGCAGCTGTACCTGCAGGACGTCTGGTCGGTGACCGACGCGCTGAAGATCAACTTCGGCTTCAAGTCGCTGCAGGTCCGCAACAGCGTCAAGACCGTGGTCGGCGCCCCGCTGTCGGCGACCATCGAGTCCGAGAACTGGTTCCTGCCGCAGATCGGCGCGGTCTACCGCTTCGACGACGGGCTGGAGGCGTTCGCCGGCTACACCGAGAACATGGCCGCCTTCGTCTCGGCCGCCACCGCGGGTCCGTTCAGCTCGCTCAGCCAGACCGCCGTCGACTACATCCGCGACAACCTCGAGCCGGAAACCTCGAAGACCTTCGAGGCCGGCCTGCGCTATCGCAACGACCGCTTCCAGGGCGTCGCGGCGCTCTACCACGTGACCTTCGACAACCGCCTCGGCGCGGCCAGCAGCGCGCCGCCGATCCTCGGCCTGCCCGCCGTGATCTCGAACGTCGGCTCGGTGGAGACCAAAGGCATAGAACTGGCCGGCGACTTCAAGATCACCGACAGCTGGAGCGTCTACGGCGCCTACACCTACAACGACTCCCAGTATCAGGACGACGTGGTCTCGGCCCTTGGCGTCGTCGAGATGCAGACCTCCGGCAAGGACGTGATCTTCACCCCTAAGAACCTGCTCAAGGCCGAGCTGCGCTACGAGAACGGCGGCTTCTTCGGAAAGCTCGGCGTCGGCTTCACCGACGAGCGTTGGTACACCTACGAGAACGACGGCGGGCTGGTGGACTCCTATGTCCTCGCCGACCTGACCGTCGGCTATCGCTTCGAGGACGATGCCGGCCCGTGGCTGCGCGGGCTGGAAATCCAGGCCAACGTCACCAACCTGACCGACGAGGACTACATCTCGACCGTTGGTTCGGGCGGGGCGGCCAAGGCCGATCCGGCCGGAACCGCCATGACCCTGCTGCCCGGCGCGCCGCGGCAACTGTTCGTCACCCTGCGCAAGCAGTTCTGACCCAAAAGAGGGGCCGGGGATCGCTCCCCGGCCCCATCTTCTTGCCGCCTACTTCGCGACCGGCTGCCAGCCCGGAAGACCGGCGCGCCAGAACACGAAGGCGTGGATGTCGGCCTCCTCCGCGTCCCGCTGGCTGCGGGTCGAGCCGACGCCGTGGCCGCCGGCCGCGTCCACACGCAGGAACACGGGATTGGGCGATCCCGCCGCCTGCATCCGCGCCGCCGCCTTGGACGGCTGCCAGGGATCGACGCGCGGATCGTTCATACCGGTGGTGAACATCACGGCGGGATAGGTCACGCCATCGACGACGTGGAAGTAGCCGTCCATCTCGTACAGGTTCTTGAAGCCCTGCTCGTCCTTGATGGTCCCGAACTCGGGGATGTTGGCGGGGCCGTTCTGCTGGAACTCGGCGCGAACGGCGCTGGCCATCGGCACGCGCGAAACGACGCCGGCGAACAGGTCCGGCCGTGTGGTCATGGCCCGGCCCACGGCGACGCCGCCGGCCGAGGTGCCGCGGATGGTCAGCTGATCGGCCGTGGTCCAGCCCTGGGCGATCAGGGTTTCGGCGCAGGCGATGAAGTCCTTCCAGGTGTTGGGCTTCTTCGCGTCCTTGCCGTCGAGCCGCCACTGGGCGCCCAACTCGCCGCCGCCACGCACGTGGCAGTAAGCCATTACGCCCCCGGCGCCGGTGAAGACCGGTGCGCGAGGTATGAAGCCCGGCGTGATCGGGATCCCGTAGGAACCGTAGGCTTCGAGCAACAACGGACGCGGCTTGCGCGGCCCGGCCGGGGCAATCACCGACAGCGGCACCTCGACACCGTCGTGCGACTTCGCCTTCAGGTCGGCCACCAGCAGGGTGGAGGGATCGAAGCTGGCCGGCAGCACGCCCAGCTTCAGGTCGGCGAAGGCCTTGGCGGTGGGATCGTAGCGGTAGGTGGTCGGCGGCTGCGCCCAGCTGTCGACGGTGACGATGGCGCCGGGCTTGGCCGGATCGGTGATCAGACCGTTGACCGCCCCCTTCACCGGCAGCGGCACTTCCTTCAGCCCGGCGTCGTCGAGGCGGTAGAGCTTGCCGTACACGCCCTCGGTCGCGATCAGATAGAGGCCGTCGGCGCCCGCGCCGATGCTGGTGATGACCCGGCCGGGCGTGCCCTCGACCACGACCTGGGCCTGCGACAGATCCGCGGCCGTGGCCTTGATCTTGAGCACCTTGAAGGTCGGCGCGTCCTTGTGCGTCAGCAGATAGAGATCGTCGCCGATCGCGGCGAATCCGGTGACCCCGGCCGTGCGGTCGAACACCGGCGTCCAGGTCGCCTTGGCGGCGCCGGCCGAGCCCTTGGGTGTGGTCAGCAGCGCGTACTCGTTCTCCACGCCGGCGCCGATGATCATGAAGTCCACGGGCGCGGTAGGTTCGATGACCACCAGTGGGAACTGGATCGGATCGACCTTCGGCCCGACGCCGGCCGTCGCCCCGGCCAGCGGCGTCGGCTCGTCCTTCAGATTCCAGAAGACGGCGGAGGTGTTGTTGTACTTCTCAGTCGTCGGCGCGCCGGCGGGAAGCTCCTGCAGGCGGACGATGAAGACGCCTTTCCCGTCCCGGCTCCAGCTCGGTGCGCCGAACTGGGCGCGGGTCAGCGGCCCGGCGATACGGGCCCCGGTGGCGGTGTCGTAGATGTAGAGCGAGGCGTTCTCCGATCCGCCGCTCGACAGCCCGACGGCGACCTTGGTCCCGTCCTTCGTGGCCTGAAAGAAGTTGATCGCCTGCGGATCGCCGCCGGCCTTGTTCAGGCTGTTGATGTCGATCAGCCGCCGGACCTTGCCGTCCTTCTCGCGGACGATCAGGTCGAAGGCGTCCTGGCCTGGTCCGCGTTCGAGGTAGAAGCCGCGGTCGCCGCCTTCCTGATAGCTGCCGACGAATCCGAACGCGCCGCCGAAGGCGCTGAGGGTCTCACCGTAAGCCTTGCGGGCGGGGATGGTCGCGAACACGCCGTCGGTGTAGGCGCCCTGGGCCTTCATCCAGGCGGTGGTCTCGGGCCCCATGGCCTCCATGTAGCGATAGTTGTCGGTCAGGGTCGTGCCGAAGAAGGTCTCGACGACCGGCTTCACCGCCGCCGCCGGCGGCTTGGTCGCGGGATCGACGGGCTTGACCCGCTCCTGAGCCGTGGCGCTGGTCGCAACCAACATCGCCAGTAAACCCGCCGTCACTTGGTAACGCATATCACCCCCTTCGAAACGAGGCGGCAACAGAGCAGCGGCCGCCTGGATTGCCAAGCTTGCCCGTCGCCGAGGCGTGGGCCTTCGTCTCCAGCCGGTGCGGATCTTCCGGGCCGCTAACCTCGCGGCGGCACGTCGATGGTGGCGCCGTCGTCCTGCGGCGCATCGGTCGGCGCGTCCTCATAGGGTTCCGAAGCAAGGGGGGCCGGCGCCGGCGCGCTGCCGCGCCAGCCGCGCTTGGGCTTGGGCGGCGGAGCGGCTGGCGGCAAGGCGGTGGTGCGGCCATCGCGGTCGTATCCCCGCGCATAGCCGTCCGCCTCCCAGCCTTCCCGATAGGCGCCGGAGAAGCCGCTCTCGTCCCGCAGCGACGTCGGCAGGCGGTCGTCTCGCACGCAATAGGTCCCGCGTCCGAAGTCCTGACGCCAGCAATCGCGGCTGTAGTAGACCCAGTTGCTGTCGACATCTGCGGTGGCGCCGGGCTCGACCCACACCGGCCGGCGGCTCCAGTCGTGGATACGGTTGTTGTGGATGATGGCGCTGCCGCCGGCGACATAGACGCCGACGTCGCGCGAGCCGACCGCCGAGGTGGTCAGTTTCAGATTGCCGTCGGAGACCACGCCCACCGTCGTGCGGCAGAAGCGACTGTAACCGACCTCGACCTGGGCGCCGCGATCGAGGTGCAGGCCGTTGCGCCAGCCGCAGACCACGGCGTTGTGGATCCGCAGCAGGCCCGAGCCGCTGCGCAGGCCGCGGACGAGGATGCCGGAGCCGGCCGAGCCGGACATCTGGCGGGCGATGATCCCGGACTGCTCGATGCGGCTGTCCCCGGCGGCCGGGGTCACGTCGATACCTGTCTCTTCGCCGACGATGCGGGTGCGGGTGATGTCGAGCACGGCGGAGTCGGCGACCACGGCGGCGTCCCAGGTCCGGGCGTCGATGGCGCTTTCCTTGAGGATCAGCCTGCCGCCCGAGGCGAACACGGCGGCGCTGTCGCCGGTATAACTGACGCGAGTGCGGACCAGCGCCACCTCGGCGTCCCAGGCCTCGACGCAGGCTGCGCGGCCGGCGCTGTCGGCGCTGAGCACGAGGTCGCGGATCTCCACGCCCTTCACGCCAGTGGCCACGCGGATGCAGGGCTGGCCCTGGGCGGGCGCGATCGTGGCGGGCTGCGGGTTGGAGCCGGCGTCGAACAGCGGCACGCCCTCTCCGGCGATGATCACCGGGTTCTCGATCAGCACGGTCTCGCGACAAACCCCGCCGCGCGAACGAATGTAGAGGATGCCGCCGTCGACCAGGCTCTGCAGCGCATCGGAGATCGGCGTTGGCCCAAGACTCGAGTCGCCGCAATCGACGGTCATGCTCAGCTGGTCGCGCGGCCAGTAATCGTCGCCAGGCGGATAGGGATTGCCGCCCCAGCCCGGACGCGGCCGCCCCCACTTGTAGCGGCTCGGCTTCCAGCGATCGGGCCGCCAGCGGGGCTTCAGCGGCGGTGTGATGAGTCCGCCGAAGTTGGGGCGGATCTGCTGATCGACGCGGGTCGCCTGGTCGGGGAAGGCCTCGACAGCCGTGGCGGAGACGGCGACCGCGACGGCCGCGAGCGCCGCCGGGATGAGGCGGGTGAGCGTTCTCATTGTCCGTACTCCCTGTCGCGGGGCGTGGGCCGGGGGCGCGACACCTGGGCCAGCACCTGCTGCAGCCGGCCGATCGAAGGTTTGAAGCCCGAGAGCGCGGAGTCGATCTGGTAGACGACGGCGCTGGCCTTGTCCTGGTCGGCCACGCCGGAAACGCCCAGCGAGAAGAAGGTCGACATCGCGTACTTGGCCTCGGCCGAGCCCTGCTTGTCCGCCTCGGCGTACCAGTGGAAGGCGCGGGCGTAGTCGCGCGGCACCCCGACGCCCTCGGAATACATCACCGCCAGCACCAGCTGCGCCTTGGGCGAGCCGTTGACCGCCGCATACTGGATGGCGCGGACCTTCTCGATCGGCTGGAAGGTCCCGGTCTGGGGCCGACCGATCATGGCCTGGAAGCTCTGGACGTCGCCCGGATAGAGGGCATCCTCGTTGGCGATCGGCCGGGTGATCACCCGTAGATAGCTGAGCGCCTCGGCGATATGGACGAAGGGCAGCTCGCGGATACGGCCGAGCGCGGCTTGCTGGCCGTCGTTGTACTGGTCGCTCTCGTCGGAGTGCGGCACGCCCGACTGCGGCGCTTCCGGCGGATAGAATTCGTAGGGCGGGTTCCAGCGACGCGCCTTCTGCTCGACGAAGCTGCCGGCCGCCGCCCGCTGGGCGGAGGAGCGCTCGAAGTCCTTGAGCATCACATAGGCGCCGACGTCCCCGGTCTGCACCGCGAGGTAGTTGTAGAGGTAGGCGTCGACGTCGTTGCGCGGGAACAGGTTCATGGCCGCCGGATTGCTCGGCTTGTAGGGCTTGCCCCGCGCCTCCGTGGCCTGGCGGTTGTCCGACGGCTCGCCGAACGAGCCGAAGAAGCCGTCGTGCATCCGCGCCAGCGTGCGGTAGCCCTCCGCGCCCTGGGTCGAGAGCACATAGATGACGCGGTTGCGGACCTTCTCCTGTTCCTCGGTGGTCATCCGCGACAGCAGGCGCTCGAGGGACTGGTAGGCGATGCGGCGCTCGACGCCCCGGCAGTCGTCGAACCGCGAGGTCGCCTTGGATTCGCCCTGCGGCGAGCGGCGGCCATAGGCGGCGATCGGGGCATAGCCGTCGGGGTTGGCGAGGGCGAGCGCGTACCAGACCGCCGCCTCGACATCGTCCTCGAGGTTCTTGTCGGCGGCGCGCTGGCCCTCATAGCGACGGGCGAGCTCCAGCTGCGAGAAGAAGTCTCCGGTGAAACCCCGACGCCGCAGGGTGCGGATCTCGACTTGCTGGGCGTTGAACTGGGGCTGGGTCCCTGTGGGCAGCTGCGGACGCGGACAGGCGACCTCGCCCTTTTTGCCGAACCAGCCGTCGGGACCCGTATCGCATCCGACCAGAGGCAGGATGACCGCGGCCACCAGAACCGCGATCGACGCGCCACGGATCAGCGGTCCTTGCGCAGCACCAAAGGGCGTGCCCGGGGAGTCGCTGGTCTCGTGCATCCTCTTCCCCCTTACGCCCACCGTTAACCATTTCGGCGAACGCGACTCTTCGCAACCCCAAGGGGCGAGTCAAGCTCGCCCGCCGCGCGTGTTAGCCATAAAGTTCCGGCGTTTCCCGTCCCGAGGGAGCTCGGCTCGCCCATCAGGCGAATTCCCCGGGTCTCGGACGGCGAGGATGTCCGATCGAGGGCCGCCTTACGCCCTGTTTTCGCCGCACCCGCCAAGTGAACATCGTTCTAGGGACGAGACATTCAGGGCTGTCAGATGATCGATTCGAGACCGGTTCGCGGCGTCGTAACCCTTGCGGCGCTTGGGGCTATGCTGGCGGCCTCCGCGCCGCCCGGCCCACCCGCCATGGCCGCCCCGGTGTGGGACGGACCACCCTCCGCGGCCGAATGCGACCGTCTCGGCTTCCGGCGCGACGAAAACGGCGACTCCAGGCGCGCCTATCGCACCGCGCCGATGTCCAGCGGCGTCGCGCCACCGGTGATGCTCTCTCCGCCGCCTCCCCCGCCACCGCCACCTCCTCCGCCGCCGCGCCCCGCTGTGAGGGACGGCGCTGTCTCTGACGTGGTGGTGTCGGCTCAGAAGCGGACGGAGAACAGCGTCGGCAGGCCCGGCGCGACTTATCCCTACGGGCCGTCACCCCGCTCGGTGGACACCGAGAAGTACCCCGGCGCAGCGTCCAACCCGATCAAACGGACCGCCGACGAGCCGGTCTCGACCTTCTCGATCGACGTCGACACCGCCGCCTACGCCAACGTCCGGCGCTTCATCAAGGACGGCCGCAAGCCGCCCAAGGACGCGGTGCGGGTCGAGGAGCTGGTCAACTACTTCGACTATGGCTACCCGCGGCCGACCAGCCGGGCCGAGCCGTTCAGGCCGTTCGTGGCCGTGGCCCCCTCCCCTTGGGCGGCTGAACGCCAGATCGTCCACATCGGTCTGCAGGGCTATGACATTCCACGCGGCGAGCAGCCGCCGCTGAACCTGGTGTTCCTGGTCGACACCTCCGGCTCGATGTGGAGCGAGGATCGCCTGCCGCTGGCCAAGAAAGCGCTGAATATCCTGATCGGCCAGCTCAAGGCGCAGGACCGGGTCTCGATCGTCGCCTACGCCGGCTCGGCGGGTGCGGTGCTCGAACCCACCGACGGCCGTTCCAAGCTGAAGATGCGCTGCGCGTTGGAGGCCTGCGCAGCGGCGGATCCACCGCCGGCGGCCAGGGTCTCGCCCTGGCCTACGACCTGGCGAGGCAGAACTTCGACCCGAAGGCGGTCAATCGCGTGATCCTGCTCACCGACGGCGACTTCAACGTCGGCATCAACGACCCGTCCAAGCTGAAGGACTTCGTCGCCGAGAAGCGCAAGAGCGGCGTCTACCTGTCGGTCTACGGCTTCGGACGCGGCAACTACAACGACACGATGATGCAGACCCTGGCCCAGAACGGCAATGGCACGGCCGCCTACATCGATACCCTCGACGAAGCGCGCAAGCTGCTGCGCGACGACTTCTCGGGCTCGCTGTTCCCGATCGCCGACGACGTGAAGATCCAGGTCGAGTTCAATCCGGCCCAGGTCAGCGAATACAGGCTGATCGGCTACGAGACCCGGATGCTGGCCCGTGAGGACTTCAACAACGATCAGGTCGACGCCGGCGAGGTCGGGTCCGGCGCCTCGGTGACGGCGCTGTACGAGATCACCCCGGTCGGAGCGACGCCCTCGTCCGACCCGCTGCGCTACCGGTCCGCGCGACCGGCCGCAGCCCCCGGCGCCGAGCTGGCCTTCCTGAAGGTGCGCTACAAACGTCCGGGAGAGACGCGCTCCAACCTGATCGATCGCCCGATCACCCGCGCCGATGCCGTGCGCAGCCTGCGCGAAGCGCCGGAGGCGACCCGCTGGGCCATTGCCGTCGCCGCCTTCGGCCAGAAGCTGCGCGGTGATCCCTGGCTGCGCGAGGGCTATGGCTGGGGCGACATCGTCGAACTGGCCCAGGGCGCGCGCGGCGAGGACCCCTTCGGCCTGCGCGCCGAATTCGTCCAGCTGGCCCGCGCCGGCGAGGAAGGCCGCAGCCTGAACGAATGACGCCTCAGTTGGGTGAGAGGGTCGAGGGACCCTCTCACCCCCTTTTGGCGTTCTGTCGAACATGCGACTGAAGATCGAAGACTACGCCCTGATCGGCGACTGTGAATCCTGCGCCCTGGTTGGGATCGACGGGGCCATCGACTGGCTGTGCTGGCCGAGGTTCGACTCCGACGCCTGCTTCGCGGCCCTTCTCGGGAATGAGGACAACGGCCGCTGGCTGATCGCCGCCACCGATCCCAAGGCCAAGGTCACCCGGCGCTATCGCGGTGACACCCTGATCCTCGAGACCCGGTTCGAGACCGCCGATGGGGCCGCCACGGTGATCGACTTCATGCCGCCCCGCGGAAGCTCGCCGGAGCTGGTGCGGCTGGTGCGTGGTGAATGGGGCCGCGTCGCCTTCCGCATGGAGCTGCTGCCCCGCTTCGGCTACGGCGCGGTCCGGCCCTGGGTGCAGCGAACCGAGGGCGGCGCCCACCGGGCGATCGCGGGGCCGGACATGGTGGTGCTGCGCACGCCCGTCGGCATCCGCGACGAGGGCGGCCGACTGCTGGGTGAATTCACGGTGTCCGAGGGTGAGTCGACGCCCTTCACCCTCACCTGGGCGCCGTCGCACATGCCGATCCCGCCGGCGACCAGCCCTCGCCAGACCCTGGCCGAGGCCGAGCAGTTCTGGAGCGACTGGTCGGCCAAGGCGGACATCGCCGGCCGCTGGTCGGAACCGGTCAAGCGGTCGCTGATCACGCTGAAGGCCCTGACCCATGCCCCGACCGGCGGCGTGGTGGCGGCTGCGACGACCTCCCTGCCCGAGCAGATCGGTGGGCCACGCAACTGGGACTACCGCTACTGCTGGATCCGCGACGCGACCCTGACCCTGCTCGCCCTGATGAACGCCGGCTACTACGACGAGGCCCAGGCTTGGCGCGACTGGCTGCTGCGGGCAGTCGCCGGCAGCCCGGCCGACATGCGGATCATGTACGGCGTCGGCGGCGAGCGGCGACTGACCGAATGGGAGGTGGACTGGCTGAGCGGCTACGAGAACTCCTCGCCCGTGCGCATCGGCAACGCCGCCTCGACCCAGTTCCAGCTCGACGTCTACGGCGAGCTCGCCGACAGCCTGCACCAAGCTCGCCGCGGCGGTCTGACGGGCAACGAGGCCGCCTGGCAGGTCGAAAAAGCCCTTACCGACCACGTCGCCAAGGTATGGCGGGAGCCCGACGACGGCATCTGGGAGGACCGCTCGGAGCGCAAGCACTACACCTTCTCCAAGGTCATGGCCTGGGTGGCCATCGACCGGGCGGTGAAGGCGGTGGAGAACTACGGCCTGCCCGGCGACGTCGATCGCTGGCGCGACCTGCGCGAGGTGATCCGCCAGGACATCCTCGACAAGGGCTTCAGCACCGAGCGCAACAGCTTCGTCCGCGCCTACGGCGGCAAAACCGTGGACGCTTCCCTGTTGCTGCTTGCGGAGCTGGGCTTCGTCACCCCCGACGACCCCCGTTTCGTCGGCACCGTCGAGGCGGTGGAGCATGACCTGCTGCGCGACGGCTTCGTGCTGCGCTATGACACAGAGCGCGTCGACGACGGCCTGCCGCCCGGCGAAGGCGCGTTCCTGGCCTGCAGCTTCTGGCTGGTGAACGCCTATGTGCTACTGGGCCGCAAGGCGGACGCGGAGGCCCTGTTCGAACGGCTGCTGAGCATCCGCAATGACGTTGGGCTGCTGGCCGAGGAGTACGATCCGCACGCACGACGTCAGGTCGGCAACTTCCCGCAAGCCTTCAGCCACATCGGCCTGATCAACGCCGCCTTCAATCTCAGCCGGGCCGACAAGCCCAGCGAGCAACGCGCCGACCTGGCGGCGGCGGAATAGCGATGTGGTGAGAAGAACCCCGTCCTCCGCCCCGACAAGCAAGGCGGAGGACGTTTCCGGTCTGTTGCAAGCGACTTCCCCCCAGAAGCGCTCACAAGCCGAAGGCGCGCATCCTTGCGGCGCGCAGCCGATGCGCGCGACATTTCCTCAGGATAGCGGCGTTCGCCATACCTAAAATTGGTTAGGGATGTTCGGGCGCGGACAACAGATGCAGCAGAGCCACAGGGGGTGTGGATGATGACGTTGCGACATGAAAAAGGGCAGGCGCGCCGCGCCTGCCCTTTTCCGTTCTGTCGATGAGCCTTATCGGCCCGTCGGGACGTCCTTGAAGGCCACATCCTTGTCGAGGCGGATGTCGCCGGGCAGGCCCAGGACGCGCTCGGCGATGATGTTCTTAAGGATCTCGTCGGTGCCGCCGGCGATGCGCAGGCCGGGCGCCCACAGCAGGCTCTGCTGGAAGGCGGCCTGAAGCGGAGCCTCGGCCGGATCGAGCAGGATGCCGTACTGGTCTTCCAGTTCGACGCCGTAGTTGCTCATCTCCTGCATCTGGTTGGCGGCGATGATCTTGCCGATCGAGCTTTCCGGTCCCGGCGTCTGGCCGCGCGACAGCGCGGTCATGGTGCGGAAGCGGGTCAGCTTCAGGCCTTCCGCGGCCACGTACCAGTCGGCCAGCTTCTCGCGGAAGCTCTCGTCCTGCATGGCCGAGGCGCCGCCGGAATCGATCTTGCGGGCCAGCTCCATGATCGTCTTGTAGTCCGGGCCCGAAGAACCGCCGACGGCGAGACGCTCGTTCATCAGGGTGACCAGCGCGACCTTCCAGCCGTCGCCGACATTGCCCAGACGCTGGCTGTCCTTCACCCGCAGATCGGTGAAGTAGACCTCATTGAACTCGCTGCCGCCCGAGGCCTGGTGAATCGGACGCACTTCCACGGCCGGATCGTGCATGTCGATCCAGAACATGGTCATGCCCTTGTGCTTGGGCACGTCGGGATCGGTGCGGACCAGCAGGATGCCGTAGTCGCTGTACTGGGCGCCGGTGGTCCAGACCTTCTGGCCGTTGATGACCCACTCATCGCCATCCTTGATCGCGCGGGTGCGCGAGGCGGCGACGTCGGAGCCGCCGGCTGGTTCGGAGAACAGCTGGCACCAGATCTCCTCGCCCTTCATGGCGGGGCCGACGTAGCGGGTCTTGGTCTCGTCGTCGGCGAAGGCCATCACGGTCGGGACGCACATGCCCAGGCCGATGGTGAAGTAGCCGTAGTTGACCCCGACCTTGCTCTCTTCCTGTCCGAAGATGACGGACTGGATCGGCGTGCCGCCCGGACCGCCCCAGGCCGACGGCCAGGTGATGCAGGCGTACCCGGCTTCGGCCTTCTTGGTCTGCCAGGACTTGGCCGCGGCCATGTGCTCGGGGCTGTTGGGCCGGCGGCCGTTGGCGCTGGACGTGCCCTTGTGGTCGGCGGCGTTCTTTTCAAGCCAGGCGCGAGCCTTCTCGCGGTAGGCGGCTTCTTCGGGAGAGTCGTTGAAATCCATGATCTTTTCCTCCCGCTCTTACGCGGCGTTCTTGCGTTCGAGCTGCTGGACCAGCCGCTCTTTCCAGACCTTCGGCGCGTGGGCCACGAGGGCCAGCTGACGCGAGCGGCGATAGTAGAGGTGGCAGTCCACCTCCCAGGTGAAGCCCATGCCGCCGTGGGTCTGGATGTTTTCCTTGGACGCGAACCAGTAGGCCTCGCTGGCCGCGGTCCGCGCCGCGGCGGCCGCCACCGGCAGCTCCGCCGCGTTCGTGTTCAGGGCCCAGGCGCCATAGTAGGCGTTGGAGCGGGCGACCTGGTTCTTGACGTACATGTCGGCGAGCTTGTGCTTGATCGCCTGATAGCTGCCGATCACGCGGCCGAAGGCGTAGCGCTCGAGCGCGTAGTCCTTGGCCATCTCCAGGCACTTCTCGGCGCCGCCGGTCTGTTCGAAGGCCAGCAGCACGGCGGCGCGGTCAAAGACCTGCTCGCTGATGGTCAGGCCCTCGCCGGCTCCGCCGACGCGCTTGGCCGGCGCGCCCTTGAAGGTGATGCGGGCGACGCTGCGGGTCGGGTCGAGGCTCTTGAGGGTCTCGCGCTCGACGCCTTCGCCGGTCAGCTCGACCAGGAACAGGCCGGGCTGGCCGCCTTCGCTGGCGAGCACCAGGGCGACGTCGGCGATGTCGCCGTCGGTCACCGGAATCTTGACGCCGGTCAGCTTGCCGCCTTCGACCTTGGTGGCCAGCGACTTTGCGTCGACCACGCCCGGGCCTTCCGAGGTGGCGTAGGCGCCGATGATCTCGCCAGCCGCGATCTTGGGCAGCAAGTATTTCTTTTGCTCGTCATTGCCGGCCAGCATGATGGCTTCGGCGAAGAAGTAGACCGTCGAGGCGAAGGGGATCGGAGCCACCGAGCGGCCCAGTTCCTCGGCGATGGCGCAGAGCTCGACGTGGCCCAGGCCCAGACCGCCGAATTCCTCGGGGATCGCGGCGCCCAGCCAGCCCTGCTCGGCGACGCCCTTCCACAGGGCCTCGTCATAGGACTTGGCGTCGTCGTTCAGGACCGCCCGCACGGCGGTGCTGGAACTGCGGGCCTCGAGGAACTTGCGCGCCTCGTCCCGCAGAAACTTCTGGTCGTCGGAATAGTCGAAATTCACATCAGCCTCCCGCCGCGCATCTGCTCGCGCGCGTCTGTTCGCGGCCACCTTAGACAGGTTTGCGAGCGGGGAAAGATTGACCTCGCGTCAATGAATTCAGGTTCTTATGCCCGGCTAATCAGAACGATGGCGTAGGTGCATGGCGAAGGCCGTTTTCCAGAGAAACCAGAAGGTCTGGGTCGAGAGCGTCGGCGCCTGGGCGACGATCGAGAAGATCGTCCCGGTCTGGGCCAAGGGCTTCGACGAACCGGTGCGCGTCACCTACGACGTCGGCCTCGGCCGCGAGTTCCTGTCCCATGAGCTGAAGCCCGAGGACAAGGTCGCCGAGGGGCAGGACGGCGTCGGTGGCGAGGGCTGGCGGCTGATGCGCGCCAAGAACAAATGGCAGCAGGAAACCGACTGCGCCAACCACCCCTTCCCCGGCACCTATCCGGTGGTGGTGACCGACCCCGCGGACTGGGGCGGCTGGCGCACGCCGGGCGCCGAGTACGACCGCGACCCCAACAAGATCGAGCGCCAGGCCCGGCTGATCGCCAGCGCCCCGCGCCTGCAGGCCATCGCCCGGGAGCTGATCGCGCTGGTCTCCGAGGCCCCGGAGGACGCCCCGCCGGCCATCGCCGACATGGCCCGCCGCGCCGCCGCCATCGAGCGGTACGTGCAGGAAGTGCCCTCGGCCGCCGAGGTCTCGTCGGGCAAGGCCAGCGACGCCGCTTAGCGCCGAACGAACGGCGTTCACATCAAGTTCAGCGACACCACGTCAGCGTCCCTTCAGCAATGACGGGGGTTCGATATGCGCGTGCTGATCTTGGGATTTCTGGCGACGTCGATTCTGGCCGGCGCGGCGCAAGCTACCGAACGGCGCTTTGATCTCATCTGCAACGCCCTCGTCGGCGAAGGTGTGCAGACGCTTCCAACCAAGGGCGCGCGCTACAAGATCGATCTGAGCCGAAAGCAGGCCTGCGTGCCCTGGACCTACGACACTCCGCCCAAGTGCAAGGTCCGGCCGATCAAGGTCGCCGGTCGCTGGATCGACCTGTCCTACAGGTTCGAGGACGGCGACGAGCGCTATGAGATGTACCGCGTCTACGACATGGAGAGCGGCTGGATGCACCAGATCCTGCGACTGGTCGGCGAGCCGGGCGCGCCGTTCGGCGACGCGGTCTGTGCGAAGGCGCCGTTCACCGGCTTCGAGCCGCGCTGGACGCCGTCCACAACAGCGCCGGCGGAAGCAACACGGCGCTAGCGCTTGCATGGTCTTGAACGGAGGGGCACGCCGGACGTTGCCGATGGGCAGCGTCCGCACGAGATCCGCCAATGACCGACAAACCCCGCTTCCAGACCGTCAATCCCGCGACCGGCGACAAGGGCCAGGCGCACGACGGCCATACCCGCGAGCAGGCTCTGGAAATCCTCGGCCGTGCTCACACAGCCGCACAGGCCTGGCGACGCGTTTCCTATGCCGAGCGCGCGATACGAATGAAGGCCGCAGCCGCCCTGCTGCGTGAGCGCAAGGATCGGTATGCCGCCCTGATGACCGCAGAGATGGGCAAGACTCTGACCGACGGGCGCGCCGAGATCGAGAAATGCGCCGGAGCCTGCGACTTCTTCGCCGACCACGCGGCCGACTTCCTCAAGGACGAGACGGTCCACGTCGGCGGGCCGACGGCCTTCACGACCTTCAACCCGCTGGGCGTGGTGCTGGCGGTGATGCCCTGGAACTTCCCCTTCTGGCAGGTCTTCCGCTTCGCCGCGCCAGGGCTGATGGCCGGCAACGGCGCGGTGCTCAAGCACGCGAGCAACGTGCCCGGCTGCGCCCTGGCCATCCAGGAGGTGTTCGCCGACGCCGGGTTTCCGCGCGACCTGTTCCGCACCGTGCTGATCCCCAGCGGCGACGTCGCCGCGCTGATCGAGGATGACCGCGTCGCCGCCGTCACCCTGACCGGCAGCGTCGCCGCCGGCCGCAAGGTCGCCGCCGCCGCGGGTGGAGCGCTGAAGAAGGTGGTGCTCGAGCTCGGCGGCTCCGACGCCTACGTGATCCTCGAGGACGCCGACATCGACTTGGCGGCCAGGGTCTGCGCCACCGCGCGGATGGTCAACGCCGGCCAGAGCTGCATCGCCGGCAAGCGCTTCGTGGTCGTCGAGAGCGTGGCGACAGCCTTCGAACAGGCGCTGGTCCGCGAGATGGCGAAATTCCAGCTCGGCGACCCTGTCGAGGAGGCCACCTGGTTCGGCCCGCTGGTCAGCGTCGAGGCCCGTGACGAGATCCATCGCCAGGTCGAGGCCAGCGTGAAGGCCGGTGCCCGGCTGCTGCTCGGCGGCGAGAAGCCCGATCGGCCGGGTGCCTGGTATCCGGCCACGGTCCTGGCCGACGTCGCCCGGGGGCAGCCCGCCCACGACGAGGAGGTCTTCGGCCCCGTCGCGGCGATCATCCGGGCGACAGACGAGGCCGACGCCATCCACATCGCCAACGCCTCGGAATTCGGCCTCGGCTCCGGCGTCATCACCTCCGACATCGCCCGCGGGACCCGCATCGCGGCGGAAGAGCTCGACGCCGGCATGGCCTTCGTCAACGCCAACGTCCGCTCCGACCCGCGCCTGCCCTTCGGTGGCGTCAAGCACAGCGGCAACGGCCGCGAATGCGCCCGCTACGGCATGCTCGAGTTCGTCAACGTGAAGACGGTGTGGGTCGAAGGTGAGCCCTCGGACGTCGAGTAGCCTGGAGCGCGGTCATGTCGCTGCGACTGTCCATGACACGACCGATTTCCGGCCCCTTCGCCGGAAGCCGATACCAATGCAAGCCATGAAGCTATACGCCACGACCCAGACATGAGGGGGACTAGCATGGCGTTCTTTCTTGTTACCATGACGCACCCGGACGGCGAGGGCTGGGGGCAGCACGTGATGCCTCACGTCGCCTTCCTCCAATCGCTCATTGAGGCTGGCAAGGTCAAAGCATCCGGCCCAGTAAAGGGCTTCGATAAGCGCGCCGGATTCATCATCATGACTGCGGAGAACCGCGAGGAGGTCGAGCAATTGATCGCTCAAGATCCTTTCGCCATTGAGGGCTTGATCGACGAACTCACGATCCTCGCTTGGGACCCGATGTTCGGTGCGTTCGCAGACGATCCCAGCAGGGGGTGGGCTCCGGGCGCCTAGTTTGCAAAGTATGATCGCCAGGCCGATCGGACGGTAGATCGACAGTCACCTTGTCCATGCCAGGAGCGCATCACACAGGTTGTTCATGCGTAGCCCCGTGGCGCCGGCCCGCTCGCGAGGCTAGGTTCACCCCATGCGCACAGACACGCCCCAGGCCATCCGCCTCGCCGACTATCGTCCGCCCGCCTATCTGATCGACGAGGTCTATCTCGACTTCGCGCTGGAGCCGTCCGCCACGCGGGTGAAGGCGAAGCTGAGCATGCGCCGCAACGGCGACCACGCCGAGCCGCTGGTGCTCGACGGCGAGGGGCTGAAGACGATCTCGGTGGCCATTGACGGCCAGATCCGTGAGTTTCAGGCCACGCCTGAAACGCTCACCCTCACGGACTTGCCAGCCGCCTTCATCCTGGAGACAGAGGTCGAGATCGACCCGTCGGCCAACACCGCGCTGATGGGGCTCTACATCTCCGGCGGGCGCTTCTGCACCCAGTGCGAGGCCGAGGGCTTCCGGCGCATTACCTGGTTCCTCGACCGGCCCGACGTGCTCGCCCGCTGCACGGTGCGAATGGAGGCGGCGACCGCGTTCCACCGCCTGCTGGCCAACGGCAATCTGGTCGAGAGCGGCGAGCTGCCCGGCGGCCGTCATTACGCCATCTGGAACGACCCCTTCCCCAAGCCCGCCTACCTGTTCGCGCTGGTGGCCGGCGAGCTCGACGAGCTGGTCGACAGCTTCGTCACCATGACCGGTCGCACCATCGACCTGCGCATCTACGTTGATACCGGCATGTCGGCCCGCGCCGAATACGCCATGGACAGCCTGAAGCGCTCGATGAAATGGGACGAGGAGGCGTTCGGCCGCGAGTACGATCTCGACCTGTTCATGATAGTCGCCGTGCGCGACTTCAACTTCGGGGCCATGGAGAACAAGGGCCTCAACATCTTCAACTCGGCCCTGCTGCTGGCCGACGCCGAGACCGCCACCGACCTCGACTACGAGCGCATCGAGAGCGTCGTGGCGCACGAGTACTTCCACAACTGGACCGGCGACCGCATCACCTGCCGTGACTGGTTCCAGCTCTGCCTGAAGGAAGGGCTGACGGTCTTCCGCGACCAGTCGTTCAGCGCCGACATGCGCGGCGAGGCGGTGCAGCGGATCAAGGACGTGAAGGCCCTGCGCGCGCGGCAATTCCCGGAAGACGCCGGCCCCCTCGCCCACCCGGTGCGGCCGTCGAGCTACATCAAGATCGACAATTTCTACACGGCGACGATCTACGAGAAGGGCAGCGAGGTCATCCGCATGCTCAAGACCCTGCTCGGGGCGGACGCGTTCCGGGCGGGCATGGACCTCTACTTCGAGCGCCACGACGGCGAGGCGACCACGGTTGAGGCCTTCATCCAGTGCTTCGCCGACGCCTCGGGCCGGGACCTGACCGACTTCTTCGGCTGGTATGAACAGGCCGGCACGCCGAAGGTCGACCTGACCAGCACCTATGATCCCGACAAGGGTGAGATCGCCATCACCCTGCGCCAGATCACCGCGCCGACGCCGGGCCAGCCGGACAAGAAGCCCCTGCCGCTGCCCGTGCGCCTGGGTCTGCTACATGACGACGGCCGCCCGATGGGCGAGGAGTGCGTGGTCATCCTGGAAGAGGCGGAGCGCACCATCCGGCTGCCCGCGCCGGAACGGCCGATCCTGTCGGCGCTGCGCGGCTTTTCGGCGCCGGTCAATCTGACGACCGACACCCCGGACAAGGACCGCTACGTCCTCCTGGCCGCCGATACCGACCTCTTCAACCGCTGGGAGGCCGGCCAGGGCCTGGCCCGCGACCTGATCCTGGCCCGCGCCGCCGGGACGCCGGACGAGGTCGCCGAGGAACGCTACGCCGAGGCCGTCGGCCGGGCGCTGGCCGACCAGGCGGCGGATCCCGCCTTCAAGGCGCTGCTGCTGGTGCTGCCGTCCGAGGCCGACCTGGCGATGGCGATGTCGCCGGCCGACCCGACCGCGATCCACGAGGCCCGCGACCTGCTGCGCGCGCGGCTGGCGGTTCACCTGGGTGACGACCTGCGTCGACTGCACATCGCTCTGTCCGACGGCGCGGTGTTCTCGCCGGACGCTGCCTCGGCCGGACGCCGGGCGCTGCGCAACGCGGTGCTCGAGCTGCTCGCCGTCGACGCCCACGTCGAGAACGTCGACGTCGCCCGACGCCACTTCGACGGCGCCGCCAACATGACCGACGCCATCGGCGGCCTGAACGCCCTGATCGAGATCGGCGACGAGGACCGCGACCGGGCGTTGGCTGCGTTCCACGCCAGGTGGAAGCACGAGCCGCTGGTGCTGGACAAATGGTTCGCCGCCCAGGCCCGCGACCCGTCGGAGGAGACCATCGGCCGGGTGCTGGCCCTGACCGCGCATCCCGACTTCGACGCCAAGAACCCCAACCGCCTGCGGGCGCTTGTCGGGGTCTTCGCCAGCGGCAACCCGGCCCGCTTCCACGACCCGTCCGGCGACGGCTATCGCTTCCTGGCCGACCAGATCATCGCCACCGATCGCATCAACCCCAGCACCGCCGCGCGTTTCGTCGAACCGCTGGGCGGATGGCGACGCTACCGGCCCGAGCTGGGCGCGCTGATGAGGGCCCAGCTGGAGCGGATCGTGGCGGTCGAAGGGCTGTCGAAGAACGTGTTCGAGCTGGCGAGCAAGGCGCTGGCTTAGAGCTAGGTCCTCTCCCTGTGGGAGAGGTGGCCCAGCGGAGCCGGGTCGGAGAGGGAGGCATGGCGGCCAACCGGCTGGCCGCGGTTCTTCCCGCTCAGTCACCCCTTCGGGGCGACAGCTCTCTCCCACGGGGAGAGCAACCATGCTTACGCAGCCGGCGGCGCGTCGGCGCCCGGCGGGACCTTCGCGAACCGTCCGCGCAGCCTCGGCCACAGGACGTTGACCGCCAGCCCGGTCATCACCAGCCCGGCCGCCGCCAGTTTCCATCCCGGCAGCGCCTCGCCGAGCCAGATCGCCGATCCGGCCATGCCGAACACCGGCACCAGCAGCGACATCGGCGCGATGGTCGCCGCCGGGTGGCGGGCCAGCAGCCAGCCCCAGACCGCGTAGCCGAACAGGGTGTTGCCGACCGACTGCCAGAGCACCGCCGCCCAGGTGGCGAGGTCGGCGGCGAGGATGCCGTGCTGGATCGCCGGCCAGCCCTCAAAGGCGAACGACAGCGCGAACAGCGGCGGGGCCGAGAACAGGCTCGCCCAGACCACATAGCCCAGCATGTTGGCGTCGGGACTGCGGCGCGCGACGATGTTGCCCCCGGCCCAGCTCAGTCCCGCGGTCAGCACCAGCATCAGGCCCAGCGGCGTCGCCGAGCCGTCGGTGCGCCACAGGATCACCGCGATCCCGGACGCCGCCAGCGCGAGGGCGACATACTGGAAACCCTTCACCCGCTCGCGGGTCAGGCCCATGGCCAGGGCGACGGTGAAAAAGGCCTGGCTCTGCACCACCAGCGAGGCCAGCCCCGGCGAGATGTGGCTGGTCATGGCGATGTAGAGCAGGCCGAACTGGCCCGCCCCGATCAGCACGCCATAGGCCGCCAGATCCCTCCATGGAACATTGGGCCGCTTGATGAAGAACACTGCCGGCAGCAGGGCGAAGGTGAAGCGCAGGGCGGCGAACAGCAGCGGCGGCAGATGGTCCAGGCCGATGCGGATGACGACGAAGTTCGTCCCCCAGACCGCCACCACCGCGAGGGCTAGCGCTGCGTGGCGCCACGGAAGCGAAGCCTGGGTCATGACGCCGTTAAGTCCCCGTCGAGTTGCCGTCTATCTAGGCCATTCCGGGCAATCCGCCACCGCGCAGTTCGGACGGCGCGACCAACTGACTCACATGGCCGGCAAAACCGGCTTTCGACCGTGACGCGATGGCTACCCTTCCGTAAGATTTCTCGCGGGTGGAAGTGACTCGGGCTCGGGGATTCGGACGGTTGGCGGGTAAGCGGCGCAAGGCAGGCAAGGCCGGCGAACCCGCGTTCGCCAAGGCGGGTCCGCGCGCGGCCTCCAGCGCCTTCGTCCGCATCGCCATCCTCGCCGCCCTGTTGATGCTGGCCGTCTATACCGCCTTCGGGGTGGTCAGGCTCGAGCGCGGCTGGGGCGGCAAACCCGGCGCGGCCGGCCCCGACGCCGCCGCCCAGGTCCTGGCCGCCAGGCTCGATGCCGAGATCGCCCGTCGTGGCGGCGGTCTCGCGGCCGGCGCCGAACTCTTCGCCAAGTCCCCCGACGCCCCGATCGACGCGGCCGAAGCCGCCCTGCGCGCCGGCGGCCAGGGCGTCATCGCCACCGCCGTGGTGGCCGGAGACGTCGTCACCGCCGTAGCCGGGAAAGCCGAGGCCGCCGACTGGAAAGGCGCCGCGCGCCTCACGGAGAGCTCCGGTCACACCCTCTGGGTCGGAACCACGCCGGGCGATCCAAACCGGCTCTACGTCGGCCGCACGGCCGGGCGGGCGGTGCTGCTCACGGCCCAGGAGCTGAGCGGCCTGCCGGTCAAGGCCGCCCGGGGCGGTTCGGCCGCCGTGGCCACGCCCGACGGCCGCGTCCTCGTCAGCGACGGCGATGGCGGCGTGACCGCCGCGACCACCGTTCTGGCCGCCTTCTCCGTGCCCCTGTCTGACCTGAAGCCGGAGATGCTGACCCGCGCCCGCCACCCGGACGGCTCGGGCGTCGATGTCACCGTGCGCCCGGCGGTCGGCGGCGCCTTGCTGGCCATCGCCGGCGCCGAGCCGCTCGGCGTGGTCCAGGCCAACCGCGACCGCATCGACGGCATCGTCTCGCTGCTGGTGCCGCTGGGCATCGGCATCGCGCTGGCGTTGCTGCTGTTCAGCCAGAGCCGCAAGGCCGAAGCCGCCCAGCGCGCCTTCGTCGAAAGCGAGCAACGCTTCCGCATGGCCGTCGAGGCGGCCCGCTGCGGCATCTGGGAATGGGATCTGGGCGCCGACCAGGTGTTCATGTCCGACGTCACCGGGGTGATCTTCGGCTGGGGCGGCGGCGGCGTCGTCGGCGGCCAGGAGGTGCTCGACCGGGTCGCGCCCGACCACCGCGAGCGCGTGCGCCAGGCGCTGGCCCATGCCGCCACCTACGGCGCCTTCGATGTCTCGTTCCGCGTGCCCGACCCGCAAGGCGGCCGCTCGATCTGGATCGACGCCCGTGGCCAGGGGCTCGGCGCGCCCGGCCAGGAGGGCTACGGCCGTATCATCGGGGTGGCGCTGGACGTCACCGAGGAACGCATCGCCCAGGCCCGCGCGCAGCAGGCGGAGAACCGCCTGCGAGACGCCATCGAAAGCGTCTCCGAGGCCTTCGTGCTGTGGGATCGTGGCGGCCGGCTGCTGCTGTGCAACCGCAACTACCGCAACGTCTTCAACCTCGAGCCCAAAATCCTGAAGCCCGGCGCCGCGCGCGAGCAGGTCAACCGCTTCGTGCAGCTGGCCATCAAGCAGGAGATGCCGGCCTCCGACGGATCAAAGGGCCAACGCGAGGCGGAGCTCAACGACGGCCGCTGGATCCAGATCTCCGAGCGGCGCACGGCGGAAGGCGGCCTGGTCATGACCGCCGCCGACATCACCGCCATCAAGGCCCAGGACGAGGCCCGCCGTCTCAACGAGGAACAGCTGCAGCACGCGGTCGCCGGCCTCGAGCGCAGCCAGGAACAGCTCGCCGAACTGGCCCGCAAGTACGAGGCCGAGAAGATCCGCGCCGAGGCCGCCAACAAGGCCAAGTCCGAGTTCCTGGCCAACATGAGCCACGAACTGCGCACGCCGCTGAACGCCGTCAACGGCTTCAGCGAGATCATGATCGCCGAGATGTACGGCCCCATGGGCGACCCCCGCTATCGCGAGTACGCCCAGGATATCCACAACAGCGGCCAGCACCTGCTCGCCCTGATCAACGACATCCTCGACATGTCGAAGATCGAGGCCGGCAAGATGAACCTCAAGTTCGAGCCGATGAGCCTAGAGGAGGTCACCGAGGACGCCGTGCGTCTGGTCCGCAACCGCGCCGACGCCGCCGGGCTGCAGCTGGCGATCGACTTCCCGTTCCTGCCCGAGATCGAGGCCGACTACCGGGCGGTGAAGCAGGTGCTGCTGAACCTGCTCAGCAACGCCCTGAAGTTCACCCCGCGCAACGGCCGCGTCACGGTCCGCGCCGAGGTCCGCCAGGACGCGCTCGGCGAACGGGTGCGCGTCTCGGTGCAAGACACCGGCATCGGCATCAGCAAACAGGATCTCGCCCGCCTCGCCCAACCCTTCGAACAGGTCGAGAGCCAGCACAGCAAGACCACGCAAGGCTCAGGCCTCGGGCTGGCCCTGACCAAGGCCCTGATCGAGATGCACGAGGGCTCGCTGGAACTGGAAAGCGCGCCCGGCGAAGGCACCACGGTCAGCTTCACCCTGCCGCTCCGGCGGGGCGCGACGGTGGTGGCGGCCTAGCCGTCAGCCGCCGGGGCGACCCATGCCGCGGCCGCCTTCACGCTCGGCGGCGCTGAGCACGCCGTCGTTGTTGGCGTCCATGCTCCTGAAGCGGCGCTCGCTGGCCTTCTCGATCTCGGCGCGGGCGATGAAGCCGTCCTTGTTGGCGTCCAGCATCCCGAACATGCCGCCGGCCCCCGGCCCGCCCGGGCCGCGACCGCCGCCGCGCGCGGCCATCGCCGCCTCGACCTCGGCCTTGGACAGCTTGCCGTCCTTGTTGGCGTCGCCCCGCATCAGCAGCGCCGCGCGCGAGGCCTTGAACTCGGCCAGGGTGACCTTGCCGTCGCCGTTCGTGTCGGGATTGGGCATGCCCGGCTGGGCCAGCGCAACGCCGGCGGACAGGACCGTGAGAACGGCGGCGAGGGTGATGGTCTTCATGGAGAACTCCTTACGCACCGGGATCATGCCCGAGCCACGTTGCCGCTCTTTTGCGCGAACATGGCCGGGGCGTGTCAGCCCCCGACCACAGCCTCGTAGGCCTTGTGCGCCAGCGTTCGCGCCTTCTCGAGCCGGGTCGCCAGGGCCTTGAGGTTGCGCGCGTCGCCCGCCCGGGCGAGCAGGGCCTGGAGAGCCTTGGGCTCCTCAGCTGGGTCGGCCTTGTCGTCGAGGGCCAGCTTGAGCAGCTGGGCCAGATTCTGCTGCAGCCGCCAGCCCTCCTCCAGATCCTTGACGGCGGCGGGGTCGGCCAGACCTGCTTCCGCCAGCGCCGCCAGGGCGTCGCCGGTGTTCTGGGCCAGCGGCCCGCCGGCGGCGGCATGGACGATCTGCAGGTGCTGCGCGGCGAACTCGATATCGATCAGCCCACCCTCGGACAGCTTCAGGTCCCAGAAGCCGGAGGGTGGTCGCTCATTCGTCAGCAGTTCGCGCATCTCGCGCACGTCGGCGGCGGTGCGGGCCGCGTCTCGGGGCCGCCGCAGCGCGCGCTCGACCGCCTGCGCCGCCTCGGCCGCGAAGGCCTCGGAGGTCGCCCAGACCGGCCGGGCGCGGGTCAGGGCCAGCATCTCCCAGGTCTCGGCCTCGCGGTCGTAGTAGCTGTCGAAGGCCGTCATCGACACCGCCACCGGCCCCTTGCTGCCGGTCGGGCGGAGCTGCATATCGACCTCGTAGAGACCGCCCTCCCCGGTCGGCGCGGAGAGCGCCGCGATCAGCCGCTGGGTGAAGCGGGCGTAGAAGGTGTCGGCGCTCCAGCCTTTCACCTCGGACATACCCGCGGGGTCGTTGGACCGGTAGAGCGTCATCAGATCGAGGTCTGAGCGGGCGGTCATCTCGCGGCCACCACACTTGCCCAGCGCCACCACCGCGACCTCGCCGTCGAAAGCGCCGCCCTGACGGACGGTCTCGGCGAGGGCGGCGTCGGCGAGCGCCCGGATGCAGAGGTCGGCGAGGTCGGCAAAGCCGGCGCCGGCAGCTTCGGCCGTGGCCGAGCCGCTCATCACCTGCACGCCGATGCGGAAGGCCTGTTCGCGGTGCACGCGGCGGGCGGCGTCCATGGCGCCCTCGAAGCCCTCCTCGCGGGCCAGGGCGAAGCGCATCGCTTCCTCGCCGTGGATGGACTCCATGGCCTCGAAGAAGGACGGGTCGAGCAGAGCGTCCAGCGCCGCCGGCCGCCGCGCCAGGGTCTGGGCCAGCTGCGGCGCGAAGGCCATCACCTGCACGACCAGCTCGAACAGCTTCGGTTGGGCGAGGAACAGCGACTGCACCTGCACGCCCGAGCCGATCGCCTGGAAGAAGTCTCCGAAGCGGTTGAAGGCCGCGTCCGGCGCACCGGTGGCCTGAGCCGCGTCGAGCAGGCGCGGAGTCAGCCGCGTGAACAGCTCCCGCCCGCGCTCGGTGCGGGTGGCGTTGATGCGGCCGTGGTGCCAGCCGCGGATGGTCTGCGACACCTGTGGCGGGTTCGAGAACCCCATCCGCTTCAGCGTGGCTAGGGTCTCGGGGTCGTCCTCGACGCCGGTGAAGATCAGGCTGCCGAACTTCGACGACAGCTCCTCCTCGCCCTGGAACAGCGCGCCATAGCGGCGGTTCACTGCCTTCAGCATCCGCCCCACCGTGGCGTCGAAGCTGCGCAGGTTGTCGTAGCCCCAGAGGGCGGCGACGCGCTTGCGGTCCTTGTCCGACTCCGGGAGCTTGTGGGTCTGGTCGTCGCCCAGCATCTGCGCCCGGTGCTCGAGCGCCCGCAGGTCGCGATAGGCCCAGCTCATCTCCTCAGCCGCCTCGGGCAGGATGTGGCCGGCCTCGGCCAGCAGCTGCAGCATGTCGAGGGTGCGGTTGTTGCGCAGCTCGGGATGGCGCCCTCCGAGGATCAGCTGCTGGGTCTGGACGTAGAATTCGATCTCCCGGATTCCGCCCCGGCCGAGCTTGAGGTCGGCACCCTTGGCCGTCATCCGCTCATCGACCTTGTAGGTATGGATCTGCCGCTTGATCGAATGGATGTCGGCGATGGCGGCGAAGTCGAGATTGCGGCGCCAGATGAACGGCTGCAGCTCGGCCAGGAACGCTTCGCCGGCCGGGATGTCCCCCGCCGCCGCCCGCGCCTTGATGAAGGCCGCCCGCTCCCAGTTCTGGCCCACGGACTCATAGTAGGTGAAGGCCGCCGGCGCCGGCACGGCGGGCGGGGTCGAGGACGGGTCCGGCCGCAGCCGCAGGTCGACCCGGAAGACGTAGCCGTCGCCGGTCCGCTCCTGCATCGTCCGGGCGATGCCCTGGGCGATGCGCACCGCCTCCTCGCCGGGCTCGACGCCCTCGGCCACCGGCAGCAGGTCCGGTTCGTAGAAGAAGCTGATGTCGATGTCGCTGGAGTAGTTCAGCTCGAAGGCGCCGTGCTTGCCCATGGCGATGATCATCAGCCCGGGGATCGGGCCGGCGGGACCGGCGGGCACGGCGACCAGTCGCCCGCGCTCGATCTCGGTCCGCGCCACCTGGGCGACGGCGGCGTGCAGGGCTGCGTCGGCGAACGTGGCCAGCGCGCCGGTGACCGCATCCAGGTCCCAGACACCGCCGAGGTCGGCGATGGCGGTCAACAGATGCAGGTCGGCCTTGAGCTCGCGCAGGCGACGCCAGGCGGTCTCGTTGTCCGGCTCGGCGCCGACCGCTTCCGTATCCGCGAGGATGCCGGCCAGCCGCTCGGCGGGATCGCTCTCGAGGCTGAGCAGCAGACTCGCGCTGCGCCGCCGGGCCAGCCCGGACAGATAAGGCGAGGCCCCGAACACCGGCGCCAACGCCGGCCAGGCGGTCTGGAAGGTCTCGGCATGGCCGATCTTCTCGGCCAGCACCTCACGCACCCGCTCGGCGGCCTTATCGTCAGCGATGGGACCGCAGGGTGAGAGTCGTTTAGCGAGAGATGTCATGTGCGGCCAAACTACGTGATGGACCAAGCCGCCGCCAAGGCTACTTCCCAGCATCAACACCGTCCTATAGTTGCGATAAGCGCAACCGCCCTTCATTTGACATTAGCCCGGGCTAATATATGCTCGACCCCAGCATCATCGTCGTGGGAGCTCTCAACTCTCAGACCGAACTGGAAACCCTCAGCGAAGCCGTGAGGACCGCGACCGGGCCGCAGGACCGTTTCAATATCTTCCTGCTCGAGCTCTTCAGTCTGATCCAGAACGGCTACGCCACGGAACGCGGCAAATGGCTCGACACCTATCGGGCGGAAATCAAGGTCTACACGGGACGAAGTCGGGAGCCGCTCGCGGGCCCTCCAAGGATCTGGGCCGCGGTCAGCCTGACTTCCGACGGCCGCCTGCTCGCCTTGCTGAAATCCTCCGACGGATACTGCGGCGAGCCGAAGGATCATTGGCGGCGTCTGGCCGAAGCCGTCGACAGACACGACAACGGCAAGGTTGAGGCCTGGAAACGATGACCAAGCAACGCATTGGCCTCCTTGCCCTGCTGCCGGACACCCCGCGGACCGACCAAACGATCGCGGCCTACGAGCTGGTCCAGACCCTGGCCGGCCAGCTACGGCAATATCGGCGGCAGGCCGGCCTCAGCCAGCGCCAGGTGGCCGAGGCGGTCGGCGTCACCCAGGGCCGAATTTCCCAGATCGAAAGCGGTCTGACGGATGAGGCTCCCAATCTCGAGATGATTGCCCGCTACGCCACGGCCTGTGGCATGCGCTTCGCGCCCCGGTTCGAGCCTCTCATCGGAGTCGATCCCCTCGAACACCGGTTCAGCCCCACGGCGCTCACCGACCCCACGGCCGAGCTCTTCGGACCGACCGAGACGTTCGTGGTCACGGTGTCGGAGGCCCTCGCCCCCGTCGACGACCTTAACGACCTTAACGACCGCCTCGTGATCCTTGAGGAGCCGGACGAAAACGCCCTTACGATCCCCGCGAATCTGGAGCCCTCGTGATGTCGGACAGCCCCCTCTCCATAGCGCTGACCGTTCTCTCGGGCGGGCTGGGTGCGGCCAGTTCAGGCCTTCTTCTGCATTGGGCGGCGAAGAACGCGCCCAAGCAAAGAATCGTGGCGGCGGCAGACGCGATTGATCCCGAGTCGGCGTTGTCGCCCCTCGCGGACAAGGCCGCCGCGCCCATCCGCGCCGAGAGGCCCGCGCTGATCGTCAAGGAACTGGAACAGGTCAAGCTGTCGGCGGCGCTGCTGCTGCTCAGCTTCCTGGTGGGTCTTGTCGCCCCGTTCGTCTGAGCTATTCCACCCGAGGCAGGACCAGGGCCACCCGCAGTCCCGGTCCGGTGCCGTTGTACTCGCCCGGCCCCTCGTCCAGCTCCAGCCGGCCGCCGTGCGCCTCGGCCACGGCGGCGACCAGCGACAGGCCCAGACCCGAGCCCGGCTCGCTGCGGCTGTTCTCCAGACGCACGAAGCGCTGGACCACGCGGCTGCGGTGTTCCTCGGGCACGCCGGGGCCGGTGTCGGTGACCGAGAACTCGATCTCGCCAGAGGAACGGCGGCGGACGCGCATCATCACCGCTCCGCCGGCGGGCGTGTATTTGATGGCGTTGTCGATGATGTTGGCGAGCGCCTGGGTCAGGATCGGCCGCGCCGCCTTGACCGTCAGCTGCGGGGTCAGCTCGGCCTTGAAGTCGAGCCCCTTGTCCTCGCACAGCGGCTCGTAGAGCTCGGCGATGTCGGCAGCCAGCTGGCCGGGGTCGAACAGGGTCTGGTCGGGCGCCTCGCCCGCGGCCTGAAGCCGGGCGATGGCCAGCACGGCGTTGAAGGTGGTCAGCACGTTGTCGGCGTCGTCGAGGGCCTGGATCAGGGCCTGTTTGGGATCGCCCTTCCCGGCCTCGACCTCGATCAGCGCCGCCTCCATGCGCGCGCGCAGCCGGGTCAGGGGCGAGCGCAGGTCGTGGGCGATGGCGTCGCCGGCGTGGCGCAGGCCGCCCATCGACCGCTCCAGCCGGTCGAGCATCTCGTTCATGCCCTCGGCGAGCTCGTCGTATTCGTCCCGCGCGCCCCGGACATGGGCCCGGGCCTTGAGGTCGCCGCCGCGCACCGCCGTGACGGTGTCGATGAGCCCGGCCATGTGGCGACTGACGTTGCGGCTGACCACCGCCCCACCGGCGAGACCGAGCAGGATGACCAGCACCCCCGCTCCGGTGATCGCTCGGCCGATGCCGGTGACGAAGCCTTCGGACTCGGCGATGTCGGCGCCGACGAAGATGATCTCGCCGCCCTGCAGCCGCTCCTGCAGGCCGCGTGCCCGGCGCTTGACCTGGGCGCCGTCGAGGTCGGTGTCGGTGACCTGGAAGTCGGCCCAGTTCTCGCCAGGGCCAGTCTTCTCGATCGGGGACTGCGCGATCGAGCCGGTGATCTTCTTCCCCGAGCTGTCGAGCAGCACATAGAGGAACGGCCGCTCGCCGACGCCGCGCTCGATCAGGGCCTGGTTCAGGGATTCGACGCCGCCGCGCCGGTAGATGGCTTCCAGCGAGTTCATCTCGCGGGTGATCTCGGCGTCGGCGCGCCGTTTCACCTCACCGCCCGTCGCCAGCCAGGCGTAGAGCAGGAAGGCCGCCGCCGCGAACGCGAACACGGCCAGAAACAGCAGCGTCATCCGGAACGTGGTGGTCCGGAAGATGCGGGGCAGGCGCATGGAGCGAGCGCCCATCTCCTACGGATCTAGCCGGTAGCCGGCGCCGCGCACGGTCTGCAGCATCTGGCGCTCGAAGCCCTTGTCGATCTTGGAGCGCAGGCGGGAGATATGGACGTCGATGACGTTGGTCTGTGGGTCGAAGTGGTATTCCCACACCTTCTCCAGCAGCATGGTCCGGGTCACCGACTGGCCGGCGTGGCGCATCATGAATTCCAGCAGCTGGAACTCGCGCGGCTGCAGGTCGATCTCGGCTTCGCCACGATGCACGGTGCGGGCGATGAGGTTCATTTCGAGGTCGCCGACCTTGAGCGTCGTCGCGACCGCGCCGGTCTCGCGACGGCGGGACAGCGCCTCGACCCGGGCGATCAGTTCGGGAAAGGCATAGGGTTTGACCAGATAGTCGTCGGCGCCGGCCTTGAGGCCGTCGACGCGGTCGCCGACCTCGCCCAGCGCGGACAGGAACAGCACCGGGGTGGCGTCCCCCTCGCGGCGGATGGCCTCGACCACCTGGACGCCGTTCATCTTGGGCATCATGCGATCGACGATGAGGACGTCGTAGCCGCCCTTGCGCGACGCATTGAGGCCCGCCTCGCCGTCCCCGGCGTGGCTGCAATCGTAGCCGGCCTCGGTCAGGCCGCGCTGCATCGCCTCGGCCGCGTCGAAGTCGTCCTCGATGATCAGAATGCGCATGCCAAACCCCAGCCCCAGAATCGCTCGCGGAGCATCATAGCGAGGTCCGCATTCCGAAAGGTAACGCCAATCCCGGATCGCGACAAAGCCGTCACGATCCGGGGGCTCGTCGTCAGTTGACCTTGACCGGCAGCGACACCGATTGCCCGCGCGAGGTCACCGACAGCAGGATGGTCGGGCGGCCGGCTTTCTTGGCCGCGTCGACCGCCGCCTGCACGTCGGCGGCGGAGCGGACGGCCTTCAGGTTGACCGAGTTGATGACCACGCCGCTGCTCAGGCCGCGCTCGGCGGCGTCGGAGTCACCCCGGACGCTGTCGATCAGCACGCCCTGGACGTCGGCGCCGATGTTGTAGCGCTTACGCGCGGCGGCATCGAGCGGGGCCAAGCCCATGCCCAGCACATTGACGCGCTGAACGGCGGGCTTGTCCGGCGATTTCGCGCCGGGGCTCGCCTCGTCGTCTTCACCACCGCTGGACGCGGCCAGTTCCTGGTTCGAGGGGCGCACGCCAGAGCGGACGTCGATGATCCGCTTCTTGCCGTCGCGCAGAACTTCAAGCTTCAGCGTCTCGCCGGCGCGGCCGCGGGCGACCTCGCGGGTCAGGGCGGTGGAGCTTTCGACCTTCACGCCGTTCACCGACAGCACGATGTCGTCGATCTGCAGACCGGCCTTGTCGGCCGGGCCGCCCGGCGTCACCGCCTTGATCACGGCCGCCTTGGTGCCCGGCATGCCGATGGCCTCGGACATCTCGGCGGTGAAGTTCTGGATCTGGGCGCCGATGTAGCCGCGCACGACCTTGCCGCCGCTGATCAGCTGCTTGGTGATGTTGTCGGCGACGTCGGCGGGGATGGCGAAACCGATGCCGACCGAACCACCGGTGGGCGAGAAGATGGCGCTGTTGACGCCGATCACCCGGCCATAGACGTCGAACGTCGGGCCGCCCGAGTTACCGCGGTTGATCGGCGCGTCGATCTGCACGTAGTCGACGAAGCTGGAGCTGTCGTCGTTCAGGTTGCGGCCGTAGGCGGAGACGATCCCGGCCGTGGCGGTGCCGCCGAGACCGAACGGGTTGCCGACGGTGATGACCCAGTCGCCGACGCGCGGCTTGGCCGCGTTTTCGAAGGTCACGAAGGTGAAGCCGTCGCCGGCGACCTTGAGCACGGCTAGGTCGGTGCTTTCGTCGCGGCCGACGATGGTGGCCTTCAGCTCACGACCGTCCTTGAGGGTGACGGTGATCTCGTCGGCGCCCTCGACCACGTGGTTGTTGGTGACGACATAGCCGTCGGCCGAGATGAAGAAGCCCGAGCCCGAGGACTGCTGGCGCGGACGCGCGGGGCCGTTCTCTTCGTTCTCTTCGCCGCCCTTGCCCTGCGGCCCCTGGGGTCCGTTGGGGCCGAGGTCGAACGGGAAGCCGCGGAAGCGCAGCGAGCGAGCGTCGACCCGCGAGCTGACGTCGATGGAGACCACCGCCGGCGAAACCTTCTCGAAGATGTCGGCGAACGACATCGGCGCGCCTGGAGGCGGGGCGAAGACCATCGGCCCGGCCGAGGCGGTGCGCACGAGCTGCGGCTGCTGGGGCGCGGCTTCCGCGGGAGACATCCGCAGTCCGACACCCGCCAGCGCGGCGGCGGCGACACCCGCGCCGGCGACGGCGCCTACGAAAAATCCGGTCTTCTTGGCGACCATAGTTTGTCCGTTCCTGTCCCCGCGGCGCGGGTTTCTGAAGATCTGCGTTCGATGCCAAAGAGCCCAGGGACTCTTCAAGTTATCTTTCCGTCATCCACCGTGGCGTTTCTAGGGCGGCGGCGTCCGACCGATCGTGTCACGGGGCGTCTTCGTCGAGCAAGGCCGCCAGCCGCGCTTCCTCTTCGGCGCTCAGCGCCTCGACCGGCTCCCGCCGCCGAAGCCGCGCGATCCAAAGTCCGGCCCCGGCCAGCACCGCCAGTAACGGGGTCAGCCAGAGCAGCGCGTTGCCGAGACTGAAGGCCGGGCGCAGCAGCACGAACTCGCCGTAGCGCTCGGTCAGGAAGCCCTTCACCTGGGCATCCGAGCGCCCGGCCGCAACCTGTTCGCGCACGACGCGGCGCAGGTCCTGGGCCAGGTCGGCGTCGGAATCGTCGATCGACTCGTTCTGGCACACCAGGCAGCGGACATCGCGGAACAGCTCCCGCGCCCTCGCCTCCTGGGCCGGGTCCGGCAGCCGCTCGGACGGATCGGAGGCCGCGGCCATGCAGGCCATGGCGGCGAGCAGGACCAGCAGGCGTCTCATGCCTTCCTCCCGACCCCGAACCGCAGCCGGCGGTCGGACAGCGACACCACGCCGCCGATCGCCATCAGCAGCGGCCCCAGGAAGATCAGCTGGACCCACGGGTTGAAATAGCCGCGCACCAGCCAGGCTGGCTGGCCCTGGGCGCCCGCGCGTCGCTCGCCGAGCACGATGTAGATCTGGTTCAGGCCCTGGTGGCAGAGGGCGACCTCGGAGGTGGTCTGCTTGCCGGTCGGGAAGAACCGACGCTCGGGCGCGGCGGTGCAGACGGCCTGGCCGCCACGGGTGACCCTGATGGTCCCGCGCTCGGCGATGTAGTTGGGCCCCTCGATCAGCCCGACCTTGTCGAGCGACAGCTCATAGGCGCCGACGGAGAGCTTGCCGTTCAGCGACAACGCCTCGGCCGCCTCGATCTTCCAGGCGGTCTCGAACACGGCGCCGAGCGTGAACACACCGAGGCCGGCGTGCGCCAGGGTCATGCCCCAGGCCCCGCGCGGCAGGCCGGTCAGGCGGCGGCGCACTTCCGGCCAGGGCGCGCGGAAGGCGCGGGTGCGCTCGGCGACCTCGGCGGCGGCGCCGGCGGTCAGCCAGAAGCCCAGCATCACCCCGGCGGCGGCCAGGGCCTTGCGCGGGCTGACAATGGCGAACGTGGTCAGGCCGGCGAGCACGGCGACGGCGGCGGCGATCTTCAGCCGGTCGGCCGCGTTGCGCGCATCGCCCCGCTTCCACGCCGTCAGCGGTCCGAACGGCAGCAGCAGCATGGCGATCGCCATCAGCGGCACGAAGGTCAGGTTGAAGAATGGCGGCCCGACCGAGACTGCATCGCCGCTGATGGCTTCGCGGATCAGCGGGAACAGCGTGCCGAGCAGCACGGTGGCGGTGGCGGCGGTCAGCAGGATGTTGTTGAGGACGATCAGGCTCTCGCGGCTGACCGGCGCGAACACGCCGCCCTGCGGCAGGGCCGGCGCGCGCCAGGCGAACAGCGCGAAGCCGGCGCCGGCGGAGACGCCCAGGATCGACAGCAGCAGCACGCCGCGCGTCGGGTCGACCGCGAAGGCGTGGACGCTGGTCAGCACGCCGGACCGCACCAGGAAGGCGCCGAGCATCGAGAAGGTGAACGCCGCCAAGGCCAGGAACACGGTCCAGCCGCCGAGCGCGCCCCGTTTCTCGGTGACCACGGCGGAGTGCAGCAGGGCCGCGCCGATCAGCCACGGCATGAAGCTGGCGTTCTCGACCGGATCCCAGAACCACCAGCCGCCCCAGCCGAGCTCGTAATAGGCCCAGAAGGCGCCCAGCGTGATGCCGACGGTCAGGCAGCTCCAGGCCGCCAGGGTCCAGGGCCGCACCCAGCGCGCCCAGGCCGCGTCGACCCGGCCGCCGATCAGGGCGGCGGCGGCGAACGAGAACACCACCGAGAAGCCGACATAGCCGAGGTAGAGGAACGGCGGATGGAAGGCGAGCGCCGGGTCCTGCAGCAGCGGATTGAGCGAGCGGCCTTCGACAGGCGCCTCGGCCAATCGGGCCAGCGGGTTGGAGGCGAACACGGTGTAGGCCAGAAACAGCACGCCCAACGCGCCCTGCACGCCGAGCACCCGGCTCTTCAGCGCCGCCGGCAGGCCCTTGCCGAACCCGGCGACCGCCGCGCCGTAGCCGGTCAGGGCCAGGCACCACAGCAGCATCGAGCCCTCGTGGCTGCCCCAGGCGCCGGCCACCTTGTAGAGCATCGGCTTGGCGGTGTGGGAGTTGGCAGCGACGTTGGCGACCGAGAAGTCGGAGGTCACGAACGCGACCAGCAAGGCCGCGAACGCCACCGCATTGGCCGCGAACGCGCCCAGGGTGGCGCCGGACGCCGCGCCGGCCAGGGCCGGACGCCGGGCGCCGAGGAAGCCGAGCAGCATCTGGGCCACGGTCAGCGCCAGAGCCAGCGACAGCGCGAAGGCGCCCAGTTCAGCGGTCATAAGCAGGCTTCTCGCCGTCGCCGCGCCATTCGCCCTGTTCCTTGATGGCGTCGGCGACTTCCTTGGGCATGTACTTCTCGTCGTGCTTGGCCAGCACGCGCTTGGCGACGAACTGTCCCTGGGCGTCGAACGCGCCCTCGGCGACGATCCCCTGTCCTTCGCGGAACAGGTCCGGCAGGTCGCCCTGGTAGCTGATTGAAGTGGTCGCCTGGTTGTCGGTGACGACGAACTCGACGCGGCCGTCGGGGTGCTTCCTGACGCTGCCGGCCTCGACCAGTCCGCCCAGTTGCACGGCGCGACCGGCCGGCACGTTCGCCGCCTGGGCCTGGGCCGGGGTGTAGAACAGCGAGATGGAGTCTGAGAGGCCCCACATGGTCAGGCCCACGGCCAGGGCCAGGACCGGCGCGATCGCCAGCAGGATGGTCAGCCGTCGGCGAGCGGTGCGGGATTTCGGCCAGAAGCTCATCGGGGCGCCTCGGCGGCCTGGTCGAGGGCCTTGAGCACCTCGGGATTGGACTTGAACAGGCCCTGGGCCCGGGCCCGGGCGGCGTCGCGCTTGCCGGTCTCGCCCAGCACCGCCCAGGCGCGGACCAGCCGCACCCAGCCCTGCGGGTCCATGGGCTCGGCCTCGAGCCGGGCGGCGAGGCCCTCGACCATGCCGCGGATGGCCGCCGCGTCGGGCATGTCGTCGGCCGCCTGGGGCTGAGGCTGCGGTCGGGATTGCGGCAGGCCCCCCGTCTTCTCGACGGCGGCGATCTCGGCGGCCAGCGGGCCCCGGTTGCCATCGTCGGCGGGCAGGCCGGCCAGCAGCGCGCGCCAACCGGCGAGCCCCTCCGCCGTGCGCCCGTCGGCGATCTCGGCGCGGGCCAGGAAGTAGCGGGCGCTGAGGTTGGCCGGGTCGCGCTTCAGCGCCTCGGCGAAGGCCATGCGGGCGTCGGCGCTGATCTTGCCTTCGCCCTCTGCGATGAAGGTCTCGCCCAGCGCGGCCCAGAGGTCGGCGCGGTCCGGGGCGATCGCCACCGCCCGTCGCAGGGCGCCGCTGGCGGCCATGGCGTCGCCGGAAGCCAGTTCGGCCAGGGCGAGATTGCGGAAGGCTTCGGGGTCGGTTGGCCGCTCGGCGGTGACGGCGCGCAACACGGCGGCGATCTTGGCCGGATCGAGCTGGTTGGGGTCGCCCCCGCGCCATTCCGCCAGTCTCGCGGCATAGGGTTGGTCGTCGAGGCCCGGCGTGCCGCTGGCGAGATAGAGGCCCAGCGCCAGCAACGGCGCGCCCGCCGCCGCGATCAGAGCCAGTCGCCGTCCACCCGGCGTCGGCGCGGGCGGGACATCCTCGGCCGCGACCAGAAGCCGGCGACCGGCTTCGGCGCGGGCGGCGCGAACCTCGCCCTCGGGCAGCAGCCCGCGAGTGGCGAGGTCGTCGATCTCGGCCAGCTGGCGACGATGCACGGTCAGGCTCGGGTCGCCGTCGCCGGCATGGCGCTCGGCCGAGCGCGCGCCGTGCAGCATCAGCCAGCCGACGGCCGCTGAAAGAGCCGCCGCGGCGATCCAGAATGCGAACATGGCGCGTGATTAGCGGATCACGCGTCCGGAGGCGAGAGGCTGATGGGGCGAGACGTCAGGCGGCCGCGGCGCGCCGGCGGACGATGGCGCCGCTCTTCTTGTCGCGGGCCAGGGTCAGCAGCCGGGCGGCGACGTCGAGATACTCACGCGCCCGGTCGTCGTCCTTGCCGACATCGCCGAGACGCATCTGCTCGAGCACGTCCTCGACATACTGGTCGATGCGCTGGCCGAGGGTGTCGAGCACCTTGGTGCGAATGCCGCCGAAGCCGCCCTCGCTGGCGCTGGGCCGGATCTCGTCGGCGAAGGTCAGCAGGCCGACGGCCCAGGCGATCGCCGCCTCGTCCGGCGCGTCCTCGAGCTTCGGCGCCGTGGACGACAGCCGCGCGGAGTAGCGAACCTTCTGCAGCGGCAGAGCCGCCAGCACGGCTTCGTCGATCTCCCGCAGTCGGGTCTCGACCGCGTTGGCCAGGGTCTGTTTGAGACGGTTCAGTCGCTGGCCCCAGGGACCGTCGCGGGACAGCTGGATCGACTGGTCGAACTCGCCCATCTCCTCGATGGCGTGCTGCACGGCGCGCGCCGCCTGGATGGCGACCTCGACGCCGGCGCCTGGGCGCAGGCCCCGCACCATCTCGACCTGGGCCTCGACATCGGCCAGGGCGCGCTCGCCGAACACCGACAGCTCCGACGCGGCCAGGTAGCGTTCGCCCGGATGTTCCATGATCGTGGTGGCGATGCGCAGGATCTGCCACGGCTGCTTCAGGTGCGCCGCCAGCATCTCGAACATCAGCGGCCCGCCGCCCTCGGCCATGGCCTCGGCGTCACGATAGGCCAGCCGGGCGATAGCGCGGCGCTCTTCGGTCATCCGCTGCAGCCAGTCGGTCATGTTCAGCAGCGGCGGCCGGGCGATGGGAGCGAGCTCCAGGCACAGGGCCAGGGTCGTCGACAGTCCGGGACGCACCGCGTCGCAAGCGCCGGCGGCCGCGACGAAGTCCGGCGACTTCCCGGCGCGCAGACCCGACGCCGCTCGCAGGCACAGCAGGTCGAACACCGCCGGCCAGGGCTCGTTCGGGTCGATGTAGTAGTTGGCCTCGACAGCCTCGCGGACCAGCGACGGGCAGTCGGCCTTGAGGCCGCGCCACAGGGCGCCGAGAGCGACGCGCGGGAAAGTAGGACGGCCGTCGGCGGCGGGCGGACCGAACATCGGCGCGACCGGCGCGAGGGTGGTGAAACGGACGGCGCGGTCGGCGGACTCGGCCTCGACCAGAGCGCCGATCGCGGCCAGCGGCCCGGTCGATCCGCCCTTGCAGACCGCCTTCTCCAGACTCCGCACCACCTCGTCGGGCGAGGCGGCGACGAGGCCTTGCAGCATCGCGAGTTTGTCTGGAGTCAGTCCGGGCATGAGGGCTCGTGCGCAGGATCCAACTGACCCCGGGTCACAGTTGCCCGTTTTGGGTTAACGCTTCGCTGAAACGGGGATTTCAGCTCTCGGCGCGCGGCAGGGTCAGTTCGACCTTCAAGCCGCCCATCGCCGAGTCGTCGAGGACCAAGGAACCGCCGTAGGCGCGGGCCAGTTCGTCGACGATGGCGAGCCCCAGGCCGGAGCCCGGCGCGCTCTCGTCCAGGCGCTGTCCACGCTTGAGGGCGTCCTCGCGGCGGTCGGCGGGGAGGCCCGGGCCGTCGTCCTCGACGATCAGGCGGAAGGTCTCTGGGCCGGACAGGACGGCGGTCGCCCGCACCCTGCCCTTGCACCACTTGCCGGCGTTCTCGATGACGTTGCCGGCGATCTCCATCAGGTCCTGCTTCTCGCCCCGGAAGCAGAGGTCGTCGGGGCAGCGCCAGTCGATCTCGACGCCCTTCTCCTGGAAGATCCGCTCCAGCGTCACCGCCAGCTCGTCCAGCACCGGCTCGACCAGGGTGCGCTCGCCCAGCGTCTGGGAGCGGGCGGCGGCGCGGGCGCGGCGCAGGTGGTGCTCGACATGGTTCTTCATGGCGTCGGCCTGGCGGCTGACCACCTCGGCCAGCTGGCCGGGCTGCTGCTGGGCCTCGGTCAGCATCACCGAGATCGGGGTCTTGAGCGCGTGGGCCAGGTTGCCGACGTGGGTGCGCTGGCGCTCGACCACGTCCTGGTTGTGGGCGACCAGCGCATTGAGCTCGTAGGCCAGCGGCTCGAGCTCGGTGGGATACTCCCCGACAATCCGCTCGGCCTTGCCCTTGCGCACCTCGGCGACCTCGCGACGCAACTGGAACAGCGGCTGCAGGCCGACCCGGACCTGGATCAGGACGGCGGTCAGAATGCCGACGCCGAGCACCAGCAGCGTCGCGGCGGTCAGCAGCGCGAACCGCTGGGCCTCCTTGTCGACCGGGGTGCGGTTCTCGGCGGTCATGATGATGACCGGCTCCCGGCGCTCGGGCAGCTGCACCTGCATGGCGCTGGCCCGCAGCGGCTGATCGAGCGGCCCCTCGGCACGGTAGAAGATCTGCTTGCCCGGATTGGCGGCGACCTCGGCGACGATCTCGTCGGGGGCCTTCAGGTCCATGTCGAACAGCGAGCGGGACCTGGCTCCCTCGATCGGCCGGATCTTGCCGCCGGGCGCGTGCTCGGCCAGCTGCCAGTAGCGGCCGGAATAGACCCGCAGCGCCTGGGCGTCGGTCAGCGGCGGGGCCACGACCCGACCGTCCTCGACGGCGATGCCGGCGTTGAGGCCGGCGGTCAGGTCGACGAGCCCCAGATCGAAGCGGCGCAGGGCCGCCTGCTGGAAGAAGGCGGTCAGGGCGATGCCCGTGACGATCAGGACGAGGATGCTCCAGCCCGCGGCCAGCAGCACCAGCCGCCCGACCAGCGAGCGGCGCTTCAAACCCGGCAGGCCGGGAAGCTTCACTCGGCGTCCTCTCCCGGCAGCGGAACCAGGCGGTAGCCGAGGCCCCGCGCGGTCTCGATGCGATCGGCGCCGACCTTCTTGCGCACGCGGCCGATGAACACCTCGATGGTGTTGGAGTCGCGGTCGAAATCCTGGTCGTAGAGATGCTCGACCAGCTCGGTGCGGCTGATCACCCGGCCCTGGTGCATGATCATGTAGTGGAGCAGCCGGTACTCAAGCGAGGTCAGCCGCAGCGGCTCCCCGTTGACGCTGGCCCGGGCCGAGCGCGGGTCGAGGCGCAGCCCGCCGCAGCTCAGGTTCGGCGTCGCGTGGCCGGCCGAGCGGCGCAGCAGGGCGCGCAGCCGCGCCAGCAGCTCCTCGGTATGGAACGGCTTGGTCAGGTAGTCATCGGCCCCGGCGTCGAAGCCGGCGACCTTCTGGCTCCAGTTGTCGCGCGCGGTCAGGATCAGCACCGGGGTGGCGATGCTCTCGCGCCGCCAGCGTTCCAGCACCGAGACGCCGTCGATCTTGGGCAGGCCCAGATCGAGGATCACCGCGTCATAGGGCTCGGCCTCGCCCAGATAGTGAGCTTCCTCGCCGTCGGCGGCGTGGTCGACGGCATAGCCGGCGTCGGCGAGCGCGAGCTTGAGCTGACGCGACAGATCGGGATCGTCCTCGACCAGAAGGATGCGCATGAGGGTTTCCTGGTTAGCGTCCGATGATCGCGCCGCTGCGGGCGTCGACGATATAATCGATACGGCGGCCGTCGTTGGTCTGCCAGCGCACGCGGTAGACGGGCCGGTCGCCGCCGCCTTCGAGGCCGGCGTCGAGCAGTCGGCCCGGCGTCGAGCGGGCGATGTTGCGGATCACCTGTTCGAGCGGCACCAGACGGCCGCCGCGGACGCCCTCGCGAGCGTCGTCGCCGCGCGGAGCCCAGCTGTCGCCCAGCGAGTTGCCGCGGCGCGGACCATCGCGATCGTCGTCGCGCTCACGTTTGCGGCTGCTGTCGTCGCGACCGCCGCGATCATCGCGATCGCCACGGCCGCGGTCGCCACCACGCTGGGCGGCGGCCTCGCGGCAGGCGTTGCCGCCCTTGCCTTGCGCGCAGTCGAAAAAGGCCCGTCCGTTCTGCGCATGGGCAGCCGTCGCCGGGACGGCGAGGCCGACCAGCAGGGCTGCGGATATGGCGACGAAGCGTTTCATGCCTGGGGTTCTAGGCGTCCATGGCTGAATGCGGGCTGAATGAAGCCGTTATGCAGGGGGCGCGGCGAGCTGTCACGGCTTACCGCCGCTTCGGCTGATACGGTCGCTCCTTGCGCCAACGCTCGGCGAACTTTTCAAGCTCGGGGTCGGGCGTTTCAGGCAGGGTGACGACCAGCCGGGCCATCAGGTCGCCGCGCTTGCCCTTGGCGTCGATGAAGCCCCGGCCCTTGAGCCGCAGCTGGGCGCCGGTGTTGGAGCCCCTCGGCACGGTCAGGGTGACGGGTCCGTCGGGGGTCGGAGCCTCGACCTTGCCGCCCAGCACCGCGTCGGGCACCGAGATCGGCAGGTCCATGCTCAGGCTGGCGCCGTCGCGACGATAGAGGGCGTGCGGCTTGAAGCCGATCTCGATCAGGGCGTCGCCATGGCCGCCGCGGCCGGCCGCGCCCTGGCCCTTCAGGCGCAGGACCTGGCCCTCCTGGGCGCCCTTGGGGATGTTCACCTCGAGCGTGCGGCCGTCGGAGAAGGCGATGCGCTTCTTGCCTCCGCGAATGGCGTCCTCGAGGTCGATGTCGAGCCGGGCGCGTAGGTCGGCGCCCTTGGACGGACCGCCGAAGCCGAAGCCCGCGCCGCCACGGCCGCCGCGCGGCGAGCCGTCGCGGCCGAACATGTCGCCGAAGATGTCGTTGATGTCGACGCCCTCGAAGCCGGGGCTGCCCGGGCCGGGCCGGTAGCGGCCGCCCGAGGCGCCGCCGGGGCCGAACGGTCCGCCGCCGCCGAAGCCGGGATGCTGATCGCGGCCGTCGGCGTCGATCTCGCCGCGGTCGAACTTCTTGCGCTTGTCGACGTCGCCGATGATGTCGAAGGCGCCCGAGACGCGTTTGAACCGCTCCTCGGCCGACTTGTCGCCGGGATTAGCGTCAGGATGGTACTGCTTGGCGAGCTTTCGGAAGGCCTTGCGGATGTCGTCCGCGCTGGCGCTTCTGGGTACGCCCAGCTCTACATAAGGATCGCCTGCCAACGTCCCCTCGCCCGTGGAATCTGGAGACCCCCAGATAGAGGGTCTGGGCGCTTAACGCCACAGGCCTCGGATCGTCGCCGCGCCCCAGCCGAAAATGGCTGAATACTGGGCGACGCGGATGGTGACCGGGTCGGGCACGCCGGACGGGAAATCCTCCGCCTGCTGCACCGCTGTCCAGGCGAAGGCGGGCGCGGCGGTCTCGACCACGCGGACCACGGTCTCGCCGTCGAGGATCTCGAGGCGGTAACGCTCGGCCTCCTCCGACAGCGGCGGCTCACCGTCCCAGCCGTCGCCGCCGAGCCTCGCGCGGCGAACCCAGCTCAGCAGGATGTCGCCGTCATCGCCGGGCCGTCGGCGCAGGTGGGCGGGGCTCCAAGGTCGGGCGGCGATGGCGCGCCAGGCGGCCTCGACCTGTGTCATCGCCTCGCCGCCGGCCGGACCGCCGGCCGGGGCCGCGCGCCAGACCAGCGGCAGGCCGCGCTCGGACAGCGCCATCTCGGCGCGGACCAGGGTTTCGTCGAGTCGCACAACCGCCGCGGCGGCCGGGTTCAGCGCCGCCATCGCCGGATCGCTGCCCGCCTGACCGCGCAGCAGGCCGGACAGCCGCCAGACGTCGGCGCTCACCGGCTCGGCGTCGAGGAACTGGACGATTTCCCAGTCGCCGCCGACACCCTGCACCGCCAGCGCATTGGCGCCGGCCAGCACGGCGGCGAGCGAGCGGCTCTCCGGCGGCGCGCCTTCCATCCGCACCAGCAGGCGTCCGGCGCGGTCCAGCCGGTGCAGCGGCCCGGCGGGCAGGTGGCTCAGGGTGACACCCACGGTCGCCGGCTGTGCGGCGCGCGCGCGGACGGTCAGGGCGTCGGCGGCGACACCCGCGTGCACGTCCATCTCGCGCCAGGGCTCGCCGGCGACCGCGAGCAGGGGTCGCTGGTCATCCTCGGCGCCGGGCAGCGGCGGCAGGTCGAGCACATGCATCACCGGCGCGGCGGCCGGCTCCACCGGCGGAGACGGCGTCCAGTCCGGCAAGCCCGTGGCTGCCACGGACGCCTCGCAGCGTCCCAGCACCGCCCGGGGATGCTCGTCGAGATCCAGTCGCTCGACCCGCCACAGCCGCTCGTCGCCCGGCAGGGTCACCCGGTCGCCGGCCTCCAGTCGCAGCGCGGCCAACGGCGAGAGATGGACGACCGCCTCCTCCCGCACCGCCTCGGCGCGGGCCAGCAGCCGTCGCCCGGCCTGCTCCGCCTGGGGCGCGGCCATCACCACCGGCAGGTCGGCCTGGGCCACGTCGCCTCCGCCGGCGGGATCGCGGCGGACGGTCAGGGCCCCGGTCTGGTAGTCGGCGGTCTCGTCGATGAAGCGCAGGCGCAGGGTGTCGGGCGGCGTTTCCAGCGTCCGCGCCTCGATCCGCTCCGGGCCGTCGTCCGGCAGCGCGAAGTCGTCGACGTTCAGGGCCAGGACGGGTCCGCCGTCGCGCGCCACCAGCGTCGGCCGTCCGGACCGCTCGGCGGCGTCGAAGGCCAGCAGTGCGGCCAGCGGCTCCAGCGCCTCGCGCAGCCGCATCGGCCCCTCGATCAGATAGCCTGCGACCACCCCGGCGACATCGCCCGGGTCGAGCATCACCCCGGCCCGTGCACCGAGCGCCTCGAGCAGCCCTCGCGCCTCGGCCGAGCCGACCCGGCCGTTGAGCCAGTGGCCCAGCGCCCAGTTCGGCCCGTCGCTCCAGACGCTGGTCCGCCCCGGAAAGTCCGGGAATGGCCGCGCGTCCCAGCACCAGGCGCTCATCGTCTCGACCATGGGGCCGCCGTAGAGCTCCGAGACCGGGTTCAGCGCCGGATCGGCGAAGTGAGCCAGCACCGCCTCCAGCGTGCGTCGCTGGCACAGGTCGTCGCGGGCGCCGTTGGAGAAGGGCGGCAGCCGGCTCTCGCTGCTCTTGGGGTCGACGAACAGGTTGGGGGCGTTGGCGCCCTTGTCGACCGCGCCGCAGCCGAACTCGACCAGCCGGATCGGCTTGGAGCGCGGGACCCAGGCGGTCGGGGTCGTCGAGCGTACACCGCCGGGGCGGTCGTGGTGAGCGCTCGACCACCAGCCGTGCAGGTCCTTGGGCCGGAACACCCAGGGCTCGCCGTAAGCGCCGTCGGTGATCGGCGTCCGCGCCCCGGCCAGCCGATCAGCGTCCGAGGCGTAGTACCAGTCGTAGCCTTCGCCGCCGGCGATGTTGTCGGCCAGATCGCCGAAGTCGGCCTCGCCGCGCCAGTCGGCCAGCGGCGGATAGTAGTCGATGCCGACGAAGTCGATCGCCGGGTCGGCCCACAGCGGATCGAGATGGAAAGCCACATCGCCGGAGCCGTCGGCGGGCTGGTGGCCAAAGTACTCCGACGGGTGGATCGGCGTTAGGCACGCAGTGCGTAACAGCGTTGGATTCGCTCGATAAGTTCTATGTTAGGCACCAGGGGCGATGCCGGGATGTCCGGCCCGCGCACCCCGCCATTCGATAGGATCGATGGCCGAATAAATACCGCCATGATCCCCACCGATGACGGCGTTTCCCTTTCTACTGGTCCCATAACGGCGATCTCACGGTCCGCGCGACTGACCTTCCGGCAGTCGATCTAGGCGGAGCCGCGATCACCTGGATCGAGCCCGGTGAGCTAGTCACCCTTCCGCCGAACCCCACTGCCAGAATTCCAGGTCGAGTTCGCCCAGGCCGAGATGGTCCGAACAATCACGGTCCTGGCTCGCGATGAACGCGAGGCTCTGACCTTTCCGACCTTTCAGTTCGACACCCTGTAGTCGCTTGGCTCGCCGGTCAGGGCGGGTCGATGACGATCTCGGTCGCCGCGATCTAAGGACCACGATCAGGCCGGTGATCGCGGTGATCAACGCGGCGATGGCGTGAATGCGGCGATGGCGTGAATGATGTCTGCGATTCCCATGCCCCATTTTCGCGTCACGACGCAGGGGGGGTAAGGACGCCCCATAAAAAGTCGCAGGCCATTGGAATCGTTGACCTGGGTGCCGGGTAACCCGTCAGAGGCGGGGGGATAAGCGACGTGACGGCTACCTCACCGACCGACCAAAACAGCGGTAACGCCCTATGCCAGCGGCGTTTATCCCGCAAAATCCGACTTTGCGATTTTGTGGGATAATCGCCTGCCAAGGCCGTTAGCTAGTGCATTTGTAGGCGTAACGTCTCTAGCCTGGGAGGGGAGCGAGGGCGGCGTTGTGGTAGAACGAGTTCGAGCGGCGCAGTACCTCCGGGCATCCACGGAGCATCAACGCTACTCCGTGCCCTCTCAGCGAGCGGCGCTCGCCGTCCACGCCCTTGAGAACGGCTACGATATCGTTCGGACCTATGTGGACGACGGTAAGAGCGGTGTGACAATCGCAAAGCGCGAAGGGCTGAAGCAGCTTCTTGCGGACGTGTTGGCGGGAGATGCGCCCTTCGCAGTCGTGCTCGTGCTGGACGTCAGCCGATGGGGTCGCTTTCAGGACCCAGACCAAGCCGCCCACTATGAGTTCATCTGTAGGGAAGCAGGTGTGCGGGTCCGCTATTGCGCCGAGGCGTTCGACGACGACGGCAGTCCGACTGCGTCCCTCATGAAGGGCATAAAGCGGGTCATGGCGGCGGAATACAGCCGCCAGCTATCGGACCGCTGTAGGGCTGGTGTTTGGCGGCGGAGGATGACCGGAGGCAAGGGCGGGGGCCCGCCCCCGTTCGGCTTCGTCAGGCAGGCGTTCAACGAGGACGGGACACCCGGACCTGTCTTAGCCACCGGAGAGCGGCGCCCCCGCCTCGAACAGGTCGTCCGGCTCACCCCGGCCCTCCGTGATGAAGCGCTGCTCATCCGCCGCATCTTCCGAATGTACGTCTCGGAAATGCGGAGCGTCACGAACATCTTCCGCACCCTAAACGCCGAGGGCGCATTTCGACGTGGCGCCCCTTGGACATTCACGTCCGTCCGCTGCGTCCTTCGCAATGAGGTAGCGATAGGCGTCCATGCTTTCGGCCTGACCACTTGGCGCTTCGGCAAGACCACGAAGATTCATCCTCGATCAGACTGGGAGCGGACCAAGGTGGGGAAGCCCATCGTCTCGCGGGCGCTGTTCAACGCGGCTCAGGCCAAGCTCACAGGCCTGAAGGGGCGACGCTCGACCGACGAGGAGATGTTGGTTTGGTTGCGGAGCTTGCTGAAGGTCCATGGCTATCTGACGAGACGATTGATTGATGAGGCCCCTGGAATGCCACGGTCAGCCGCCTACGCCTTCCGGTTCGGCTCTGTAGTGCAGGCCTATCGCCGGATAGGATACGAGGGGGAGCGCCGACCGCTAGGACGTTTGGACAAGGCAGCGTCTGAGCCGGATGAGATCGTGCGGCGGCTCGGTAGACTCCTCGCGGAAGAGGGCTATCTGACCTGCAAGCTGGCGCATCGGTGCACCTACCTTCCGTCCCTGAGAGTGATCAGGCAGCGCTTCGGCTCTCTTTCAAACGCCTTTCGGGCGGCGGGCTACGACGTATCCATTCGGGAACAGCTTGTTGCGGGTCAGGCACGCCGTAAGGCGCGGGCCTTATATCCGCGTCCAGAAAGGTCTCCCCCGGCGGCTTCCTGATAGAAGTGGCGCGAAGAACGTCGGCCCGATGTGGCCGACGCCGGGGCGCACGCCTGAGAAGCGCGACGGTTAGACGGCGCCGAAGACTCGATGCACAAGTTCACCGAACGGGGAGACTCAAATGGCTGACGAAGATCAAACCAACCTCATCGGCCTGACGGCGGATATCGTCGCCGCCTACGTCGGCAACAACTCGGTATCCGCCAACGACCTGGGCGCTCTGATCTCGTCGGTCCACTCGACCCTTAACGGCGTTAGCGCGGGGACCTCGGCACCAGCGTCGGAACCCCAGGCGCCTGCGGTGTCCGTCCGGAAGTCTTTGACGCCGGATTTCCTGATCTGCCTTGAAGATGGCCGGAAGTTCAAATCGCTGAAGCGGCACCTCAGGACGAAATACGACCTGAGCCCCGAACAATACCGGGCCAAATGGGGGCTCCCGAAAGACTACCCGATGGTCGCCCCGAACTATGCTGCCGCCCGATCCGCCCTGGCCGTCGCTAGCGGGCTCGGACAAGGCGGTCGGAAGCCGAAAGGCGCAGCGAAAGCGGCGAAGAAGGCTCCGGCGGCGAAGGGGAAGAAATGACGGCCATGACCCGCATCGGTTCGCTTGGGGCACTCATCGCCCTATTCGCGGGACCGGCTTGCGCTGCATCAACAGGGCAATTCGACCTCGTCTGTCAGACCAAGACAGAGTTGCTCACGGTCACCCGTGACGGAACCGTCCTGGGCGGCGACCTGCCGCCCGTAGATACCGGTGAAGTGCGTTACACGTTCGACCTCGACCGGCAGGAATGGTGTCCGGTTACACGTTGCCAGATCGACGGCGCCCAACGGATCGCTGAGATCACCTCGACCACGATCACGTTGAAGAAAGAGCCTACGCGCAAGTGGACCGTGAACCGGACTGAAGGGACGATTACCTTCACGACCGACTTCGGGGGAGGCTCGGGATCGACGCTCAAAGGGACGTGTCGTCGCGAGCGGTTCACGCCGCTGCCGGTCGCGAAGTTCTAGCTGCCGCGTGGTCGCGTTCGCCTCTGTGGCAGCGTGTCTAAGGTTTGACTGAGGCCGCCATCTGATCGTTGAGCGTCTTGGTGAGCTTCTCCTGTTCGGTCGCGAGCCTATCCATGTTCGCTTGATGGCGGTTGTACGCCTCTAGGTCCGCGTCGTTTTCGAACATCACTCGATCGGCCTGCACCTGCCAACGGCCTTTGGATGCCTTCAGCAAGGCGACCAAGCTCTGGTATTCGGCCATGACTTCGGCGTCGATGTCCCACACGCGATCGCGCATCGGCGCCACCCTGGCCTCGCCTCTATCCAGTTCGGCGAGCAAGAGGCGGCGGCGATCATAGTCTACGGGGAGGTCTTCGATGGCCTTGCGGTGCGCGACGATCAGCGCGGTCGCTCGATCGTGATATTTCTCGACGACGGCGCGCGCCTGCCGGGTCCGTCGCTCGCTTTCCACAAGATCGCGATCGGCGCGGAGGTTCTCAGGCGTGAGGATTTCGGCAATCCTCAGAGGCTCAAGCTCGATCTGATAGTCGATTTGCAGTTGGCGGGCCGACTTCATCAAGGAACGGGATAGCCCTTCCATGCGGCCATAGTCGCCGGTCGCGGTTGGGCTCTCATCGATCGTTCCGCCCTTCTGGAATTGCTCATAGCTTTCGCGCAATCCGCTCCGCGCCCTATCCGCTTGGACTTCGGTGAAGGCGTAGGTGAAAACGCTCGAGATGAAGGTGGCGGCGTAGAGAACACCGAACGCGTACCCGCCCGAGACGGCGCGGGTTCGTTTTAGGAAACCGAAGTAGGTGATCAGCCAAATCACCCCCGAAAGCGTGAAGCTGCTCCCGAGCAAGAACGGGATGCCAGAGGGGCGGAGACCGCTGGAGCCGCCCATAACGACGGCAAAGAACACCGCAATGTTTAGAGCCGTGGGCCACGGCCATACTCGCCGGTCGCTCTCGCTCAGTTTCTCCTGCGCTTCCATTGACCGTCGCCCCCGCGTTTGATGGCCAGCCTACCAGTGGTTGCAGCTAAGTCACGGTGATCATTCGGTCGGACAATCATCTTTGTACGCCCCCCGCTTTGTCTCTTCTGCACCCACCGGCGATAGCCGTAATTCGCCGTGCGGCCACTTGAGTCCGCTAGCTCAGACGACAATGGATTCTTGATCCCGATGTAGGCGATGGATCGAGCCACTGGCTTGTAACTCGATGCAAACGACCCGAGGTTGTGAGGGGATTTTTGCTGGAGAGGACATGGCCAAGTTCACAGGGCTCGACCAGTTGAGCAAGAAAATGCAGGGGCTCGCCAAGTTCATCAAGGAACTCGATGGCGAACTCGTGAAGGTCTCCTACGATCCAGACGACCCCGGCAGCATCGAGCGAGCCATCGTCACCATGGAAACCGCCGTTAATGAGAAGGCCGCATCCTATGGATCGAACGATTGGGTTGAGAACACGGTCGTGAAGGTGAAGGAGGGCCTCCGAGCCCGCATTCTCGAAAGTGCCGCTCAGAAACGACTGCAAAAGAACGACTAGATGCCGATCCCTGACGCCCTAGCGGACCTCAACAATGCCGTGCTGGATATTCAGTCGGCTGACTACAACACGATATCTCGGCCACTGAAGAAAATGGCGAAAGCCTTGGCTGATCCGGAACTCAAGGCGATCAACGACGAACTGACGTCCGGGTTGGATTTCGACGCGTTCCTTCAGCGGCAGGAACATCATAGCGGCATCGGTCGCGACGAACTGGAGTGGCCAACTGACAAAAACGAAGAGCTTGGCCTAACGATTCTGCTGATCGAGCGGGCCGCTGCCAACACCGACTGGTTCGTGAACTTCGCTTTCCAATTCTACGACGCCGGAAGCAAAATCATCGGCGCGGTCCGTAACGTCACTCGATCGGCATTCATTCCATTCCTCCGCGATTACAAAGCTCATGTGGAAGCGAAGTCTGCCAAGCCTAGGGGTCCGCAGGCTCGAAAGGCTGGAGACGTGACTAAGGTGTTCATCGTTCACGGCCATGAGGAAGCTCCTCGGGAGATGGTCGCGCGGTTCCTCGAGAAGCTCGGCCTCCAGGCCATCATCCTTCACGAACAGACCAATCGTGGAATGACGGTGGCTGAGAAGCTGGAGGCGAATAACGACGTCGGTTTCGCCGTCGTGATCATGACGCCGGACGATTTCGGACGGTCGAAGACGGTGGATGGGGAGTCACCGCGTGCTCGTCAGAACGTCATCCTGGAACTTGGGTACTTTATTGGCCACCTAGGTCGGGACAAAGTCTGCGCGCTCAAACAGGGGGACCTCGAAATCCCGTCCGACTTTGTCGGTGTCGTCTACACGGCGTTCGATCAAGGTGGAGCTTGGCGCCTCGCGCTGGCGAAAGAGTTGGACGCCGCTGGGTATCACATCGACTTCAATGCGGTCATGCGCGGCTAGTTGTCGTGAGTAGACTGGCACCCCGATGACGGATCAAACCGAGAATCTCGAAGCCTTTTATGAAGGCCATCGCCAGCGGCTCTGCAATCATCTAGCCGAACAGGCGCGGCTTGTGGACGCGCTCATTCATGCCCTTGCCGCGACGAGGGACGACGAGGTCGCTGACGTTGTGGTTCTCATGGCCCAGGCCATCCGCTCATCCGTCGAATCGATCTTGAAACTAACGGAATCCCTCGACTTGCCTATTCGCGACGCCTTCGGGATCGCGCGGTCCGTCGTCGAACAAGCTGCAAATGTGACCTACATCGCCGTCGTCGGTCCAGAAGCCGCAAGGCGCGCCCAGATGCACGCCCTACAGCGGGGGTATCGCGACCTCGACCGCAAGCTCCGGATTGGAGACGCCGAGATCAGGGTTTCGGCTGATCGGCCCGCGCTTACGCCAGAACGATTTCCAGAGATTCAGGAAGCCCTCGATGCCTTCACGAAGAAGAACGGGACCGAGATTCGGGACTGGACGACGGTGTCTCTTGCCCGCCGCATCGAGACGATCTCCGGCAAACATAGAAGTGCGGGACTGAAGCTTCATGCCGCTTACTTCGCGATCTACGCACATTCGTCGGAAATCCTACATGGTAGCTATTTCGGCTCGATTTTCTTCTGGGGCGGGATGGGCCGAACGCCGCAATCACGGGACGAGTTCAAATACCTCGCGTTGACGAGCCACCTCATCACCGTCTTCATGGCCGCCTATTTCAGCGTCCACGCGATGGTCGATGTTCTATGCGAAAACTACAGATTCAGCGATCTCGGCGAGACGTCGTCGGGCCATCTGCAATCTATCAGCGACTACCTAGAGAACGACCTTGCAAACGTTTCGCCGCCTCCTCGCTAGCCTCTCCCAACACGCTCCCTAGGAACCGATCGGGAGGAAGACGTCGGCCTGATCCACCAGTGCACCAAAGGTCGCCGGTGGGTCGTCGGTTCTTTTGTCGATACGAGGTGCCCTGACAATTACGCCAGGAAGTCCGCCAAGATCGCTCGGGCACTTGCCCCTGCACCTAAGCCTCCGATCACCTTGCTGGAGCATCTGGAGGGGCTGGCGACGGCATCCTGCGCTTCCCTAATGCCCACGCCTGTCCTTGCCGCAATCGCGCTCTCCGCGAACATCATTTCGAGCACGATTACGTTTGGGCGCTCTTAGTGGCACGCCATTACACCATATTCAAAATCGCGTTGAATGTTCGTCAAGTGAAAATTGGTATTCGTTGACACCCCGTTAATCGTCGCCTACATCGCCGATTGAATGGATTGCCAACGTGGTACCAACATAACATTTTTAGTAGGCACACATGCTCAAAGACTGGACGCAACGTCACGGACAAGTCCGACAAATGGTTCTCACCAAGCATCAGGCGAACCTGTTGATGACCGTCGCCCACTACATCGCAGAGGGTCACCACTGGGATGCGAGGACCAACCGCGTCAGCCTGAACGAGGTCGCGCGAAACTTTCGCCCAGGCCGTGACTGGACTGAGTTGCTTCGCTCGATGAAGGGACCCCTGGTCTTGGAAGGCGATCAGGTCGGCATTCTCGAAAATGCCGTGGGCTGGATGGTGACTAAAGGCCCGCTTGCGATCGAGGCGGGCCCCGCGTTCGTGGATGTGTCTTGCATCGATCTGACCCTTTGCGCGCGCGCTCGGGCAACGCCCGCCTTCGGCCATTTCGGCGAGTATCTGGCCGACTACATGGAAGTTCAGCGGAGCGGCATTTTCCTCGGCCATCCGCTGTTCAAGGCTGAGACCGAGTGATCATGATCGCTCGAGGAAATCGACCCCGACCTGCTGTCCGAGTTCACCGCGCACTTTCTAGGTATGAGTCATTCGGATGCAAGCGCTACGCCATTGCGAGCAGATCGAAAGACCGATTGCTTCGGAGCAACAGTTCTTTCAGCACACAGAAATTGACTCTTCTCCCGCGATAATGTATAAATAGATAATAGTACTCAAAAATACTTCCATATCGCCCAGGGGTTAGATGCGGCCACCCCGCCGCAAAACAGTAAAAGGCTGGGACAGAGGCTTAGGCCGTAGACCAGCACTGTGGCAGGGCGGCCAGCGAGACGGACATCGACTGCCGACTAAGCGAACCGAGAGGCACGCGGGTAGGTCGAGTAACGGTTGCTCGGCGACGCCTCAGCGCCGCGAAAGACTACGAACAAGAGGAAGGCTCTGTCTGCGCTGACACCCTTCCATTCGCGTCGGGTGCACCAAACAGCCCGGCGTGTACGCTGCGGACCTAGGTCCGCTAACCGTTTTGACCTTCTAATGACGACCCGGAGCAAGGACCGTCTGGTGAAAAGGCCCCAGGGCACACCAACGACAATCCCCCACCCAGTTACAGGCCTGCGTCAGGTCAGGGATGGGGCTGCTAGATGCTGGTATCGGGAGACCACCAGCCACCGCCGTAAAGGCGGTTACGCGGCCTGTGGGCGACTAGAGGGCTCAGGATAGCCAGTCGATCATCCCCCCCTCCGCCTGCCACATCCGTGGATTTGGCGGAGGGGGGGAAAGACGACCTTGGGTCTAGGATATTGAGTTAAGGATCGAGAGAAGGCTGGAGCACCGGATCGACGAGGCCAAGCGTAGCTGGGCCGAAGGCAGGGCGGTGTTTCAGCAGGACGAGCCGAGCCCTGCGAGCGCTCGGCCTTCAGTCTAGCGGCTAATCTTGTTCGTAGTGGATCAGGGCCCGGATGCCATCCGTGATAAGGATGCCACGATCGGTTCCGAAGACGGCACAGACATCGTCCTCGACCACTCGTTGGTGGCCTTGTTCCACCAGAACGACCAAAGCCCACTCGCCGTAAACTTGGACGACCATTTGCTGTGCCGCAGCAAGTTCCAGCAAGTCGGCCTCAGCGACCTGCTGGTGTCCCCGCTTCTCCCACGCTTCCGCAAACAGGCCAGGGCGATCACCTTTCGCCCGGATGATCGCTTCCTTCGCTCTTGCTTGTCCTTCAGCATCGGCACGGCGAGCCGCATTGGCGCTTTCCATGCGACTCTTGATCACCAGCCAGACGACACCCGCTATCGCCGATAGCGTGACTATCCAAACCACCCAGGTCGCCACGTCCGGCCCGGTCACCACAGAGACGGCGCCGTGGACCCACCGAAAGAAGGCGATCACGGCACCGAGCACCAGCAGGCCAAAGCAGCCCGCAGCGGTGTCAGCCTGCCCGCCTATTTCGCGCCGCGCCCGACGTCGGCTGAGTTCGAATTGATACACGTCGTCGTAGTCGAACTTCGCCACCGTCGCCCCCATGCTCCCACTGTGGTAGCATAGAAGAACGGGTTCAAATGTGGAAGCGTCCCAGATCGGAGCGCCTTCCAATTGCCCAACCGGCGACCGCCGCCGTTCGCTTCCTCACCCGTACATCGCGCCATTGTCAGCGCTTTGGTCGAGGCCAGGAACCGAGCAGGAATGACTCAGAGGGATGTCTCCGCCGCTATCGCGCGCCCGCCCTCACTCATCGCGAAGATCGAGCGTGGCGAGCGAAATATCAGCGTGCTGGAAGCGCTTCGGATTGCCCAGGTCCTCGGGATTTCAATCGGCGAATTACTGGCGCCGGTCGAACGCGGGCTTCCCGATTCCTTTGATATCTAGGATCACGGCCACGGCAGGTCATCCAAGTCCTGGTCGAACCCGAACGGGTCTATCATCCCCGCAACGCCTTGAAGCTCAACAGGCGTTTCGGCGGCCAAGATAAACCTGGGTCCCAATTGGCGAACCTTGAGACGCGCGCGCTCGCGCGATTCCGCCGACACCGTGGCGTTCGCCCGAGCGTAGACCCCGGTCATCACCCAACGATCATCAGCCAACTTGCTGAACGTCAAGATCAACTCCGCAGGCCGATAAACAACAGCAGCCCAAGTGCCGACGAGCAGCTTGGTCGCCATCGCCCCCAAGCAGTTGCTGTAGCTCTTGGCGACACGTCCGGCGTTGCCAGGGTGAACCACCTCGATCTCGGGATCATCGATTTGGAGGGCAACCGATCCGATGTCAGCCTTGGCCAACCAGTTCCGCACCCAGCGCGGTTGTCCACTGGTGCCGAAGACCGACAAGGATTGCTGAACCGCCTCGTAGGTCGCGGACGAGCAGCAACTCCGAATGAGGGTCAAAGCGCTATTGAGCGCTTCCGCCTGGGGCGAAGTCCGAGTGAATCTCGCAACGGCAGGGTGGAGAAGCGCCGCGTCCAGTACCTCGATGGCCGCGAGTTGAGATTCGCTCAGCGCAGGAAGCTCCCGGACGACGCGGCTGCGTTTCTTCACTTCAGGATTCGAGGAGGTGAACAGGTCCAATAACCGGACGTAGGCGTCCGCCGACATCGGCTCGACGCCGAGCTTCCCGAGGGCGCCCAAGTAGCCATCGGGACAGGTCCCTAGGCCCGCCTCCACGATTTCACGCGGGCGCATCAACGGCAGCAGGGCAGCGACCTCACAGGCGAGCGACGACCACGACTGACCGCCGGGATCAGAACCCAGCGTGCGCCGCAGGAACAGATCGGGATGATTGAGCAGGCCGCCCGCCAGCGCGGCGGCAAACGCTTGACGCCATTGCTGACCGGCACTGCACGACGCGCGCAAAAAACCACCCCCGGCGGCCTCATCGAGAACGAGCGCTGCCTCCAGCGGCCAGCCAGTCAGCGCCCTCAATCGGTTGGGCTGATTTCGCGCTCGCAGAACGTCAGATCGTAGCGTGTTGTTGTCCATGATTGCCTCCTAAGAGGCGGCGATCAATCCGCCACCCCGATGGGAGCGGGGCAGTCGCTAGGGTGTTTGGCATGCTGCGATCAGTCATAGGGATTCCAGGGTTAGGGTCGCTAGTTAGGTGATCGCCCGTCGCCGGTGGCGTCCAACCGTCTGTTGATTTCAGCAACGGCCCGCTCAACGGTGTTGAGCCGCTGCTCCACCGTCAAGCTTGGGGCGGCCAGGAAGCTCTTAAGCGCCGCACGAACGACGCTGCTGCGATCCATTCCTTCTTCTGCGGCCCTGGCATCGAGGGCCTCCGACAAACTCGGTTCCAAGCGCATATTCAATGGGATGGATTTCTTCACGGAGCCCTCTCGAACTGTAGAAGCAGGTCGCGAACTGATTGGGACCGCCACGCGCCGCCGCGCGGGGCGCGGAGGCCGCGATCATTCAGGCCGTGGGCAATTTCGGAGAGGGATTTCGCTCCCTCCGACCTCAGCGACTCCACTACCGGTTTGAGCGCATCCGCCCGCTGTCGGGCACGCGCCGTTCGAACCGCCGCACTGGCGGCGGCACCTTCGAGGGCATGCTCGCCGATGGACGGATTGCATCTGCCCAGCGCGAGGCCCCGTGCACGGCGCGCGGCCAAGGCTTGCCGGGTACGCTCGCCAGCCAGCCGCGCTTCTTCCTGCGCGACCAGGGCAAGAATGCCAACGGTGAAGGGGGTGGCGGAAGGGAGATCGACCGCCATGAACTCCACACCAGACCTCTGAAGACCGAACAGAAGATGCGGGTCTCGGGAGAGGCGGCACAGCTTGCTGATCACCAAGACAGCGTTCTGGGCGCGGCAGATAGCGACCGCGCGCTCCAGGCCAGGGCGAACAATGCTTCGCCCAGAAGTCACCTCGGTGATCTCCTCGATCAGGAGCCAGTCATCGTTCAAATGCTGGAGGACCGCCTCGCGCTGAGCTTCAAGGCCAAGGCCGCTGATCCCCTGCCTATTGGTGGAAACACGGTAGAGCGCGACGGCTCGACGCTTAGGTCTCGGATTTGCCTCTACGTTCATTGAGGCTATTCATACAAAATCTGCATCTCATATGCAATGCGTTTGTGTTGCGGCGCGTCACCTTGAAACCTCGGTCGCCTCCGATATCCCGCTCGGCCTAGGGCTTTGAGATAAAATCGAGAACCGCGAGAAGCGCTGTAAGGATTATCGCAACGATGGAAACCCCGATCGCAACGTTGGAGCGTTGGTAGGCCCGCTTTGCGTAGGTCGCCTGCTTCTCCGCAGCCTGGACACTGCGCTCGGCAAGGGCGGCTTCAGCCATCGCTTGATTTGCCCGAACAGCCGCGCGTGCCTCGGCGCGCTCATTGATGACGGCCCGCGCGATATCCTTTTTCATCGAACTCCAGCCGGGATTGGAAACACCGGCGAGAAGCTCTTCATCCGACATCGGCTCGAAAAGTTGGAGCATTTGCTCGTCAAACTTCGTCACAGTCCGCCCCTCCAAACCAACGTGGCCAGCCCTATCGAGAAAGCCACCAGCACCCCAATAAGGGTCAACCACAAGCCGCGCCGCCGGTCTGCCGTTTCAGCCTTCTTGGTCTGGCGTTCGAGCCACGTCTTGGCTCCGGCCAGCGTCTTGCCCTTGAGTTCGCCGTTGACCACGGCCTTCTCCACGAAGTCGGGACCGACCTTCTCGAAAAACTCGAACTGGTTGGTGGGGACGTAGGTCATCTGCCTTCAGCGGGCCTTATCGAAGCGGTTGGGGCCTATAATACCGTCGTCACGACGTATTCGATAAAAGGACCATCGAACGCGTCGTGCCGAGGCACCATCCGGTCCTACGGCTAAAAATGACTTTGGACGGGGCGTGTTCGGTAGCCCTGCGCTTGAAAACGAAAATCTGGGCCGCTTGCACCGCTGAGTTCGAGGTTTCGGCCCAGGGCTCGACCCCCTCCCCCGGCACCCCCTCGAGGCCCTTGGACACCCTCTGTGACGCCCCTCAATGAGCGTGGGCGAGAGTCAGGCCTTAATGCGGTCGAGGACTCTCTTCACCGCAGTGGGCGTCCAAGTGCTTCCACGGGCCGTGGGCACCTTCATGGAGTTGAGGCGCCCGGCAATCTGGTCGAGCGTGAGTTCACCATCGCGGAGCGTCTGGATGGTGGGGCCGACGCGGGCGGCGAATTCATCCGCCTTGGCCTTGATCGCCTGGACGCCAAGATCGGGACGAGAGTGTTTCATACCATTGGGATTGCCGAGGCGGACCACGGTCCGACCAGCCTTCGACGTGTAGGTCTCCCCACGATCCAGCCGATCCTTGATCGATCCCAGGGCGGCCTTGGTGCGCGCGCTCGTGGCTTCACGTTCCTGCTGGGCCACCGCTGCCATGATGTGGACGGTGAACCGATTGGCGGTCGGCATATCGCAGGCGACAAAGTCGATGCCCTGCTTCTCCAGGCCGCTGAGGAAGTGGACGTCCCGGCTGAGCCGATCGAGGCGAGCGATCAGCAGCTTGGCGCCGGTTAACCGGCATAGCTCGATCGCCTTGGCCATCGCCGGTCGATCCCCGGCCCATCGTGCCTAGAGGGTCGAGGGGTCAAGGTGACGGGCGTCAACTTGAATCGGGCCGTTCAGACCTCCGACTTGCTCGCGCCGGAAAGTGCTGCCCAGTCCGGGCCGCCAACGATGGAGCGGATTACTTTTCCTTGGCCGCAATGGCCGCCATCAAACGGCGAGCGTACTCGCGGAACTCGTCGCCCGAGCCCTCGAACCCAAGGTGTTCCTGACGGGTCTCCGGTTTGCACAGAACCGTCCCGACCGTATCCGCGAGGGTGTCGGGAACGATGTCCGACCATGTCGCGGTCTGGTCTACGTCGCCGATGCTATTGCCCTCGGAATCGTAGAAGATCGATTTGCCGATCTGGAACGTCTGGCGACCGCAGTTCACGCTGATCCTGGCCATAGTCCACGAGTATCGCTTGCCGCCGACGTCCTGAGGCTTCGCGTAAATGACCGTCACCCAGGCCGTCTTGGAAATCGCGTCCGTGGTCATCCGCGTAAGATCGACACCCGTGATCGACTCGGCACTTCCGTTGCTGAGGTAATATTCGGTGGCCTGGGCCATCGTGGCCCCACCCAGAGCCGACGCGAACGCCGCCATTCCGATCAATCGCACGTTCATTCCCGCCCCCAGGCCGACATCGTCGCCAACACCATAGCGGCGTATTCTTCGTGACGGGTAGCCCTCGGTGTGGGCGCCGCCGACTGCGATCAACGCAACGACCATCCGACGAGTACGTGACGCCAGACCGAGTACGATCACTACATCGACCGCAACGAGTACGCCGGGAACGCCACAGTTAGCTTCGCCACTAACTTCAAACTAGCCGTACACCTTCACTACGATTAACCGCTAACGACCAACATAGCTTAGCTTTAAATCCAACGTGATATCAGCCGAACTTTCAGTACGTGATATCAGCAACGTCTATACCCGTGCACGTATCCGGGCGACATTTCGTTCACAACTTGCGAACGCCGACCACCTGTCTGGCCCTAGACACTTCCCAAAAACGGGGAATGAGGCGCGAAAACGCGGCCCGGACCTGACTTTTCTTGTGCGCGGACTGTTTTGCGGGTTGACCCGAACGGCGGACGCCTTGATGAAGGGGGTCATGAGGGGCGCCGCCTCCAAGCAAAACGCCCCTCTAGTGCTTCCCCTTCCACAAGGGAGGCATTGCTCGAACAAGGTGTGCACCCGCCGGGGGTCCAAACTCCGGAGATGGGGCCGCTTGTCGCTCGCGACTAGGCGCGCTTGTTCTTCTATCTCTACGGCTCTGGTTAAGTCAATTAGCCTTAGAGTTCATTCTTGAATTCACCGTTGTTATTTCTTTGTGCTTTTACACACTAGAAAACCACCCACGTCGTCACGTGGCCTGCATCCCTGACCACATTGATAATCCGCCTCTGTGGCAATCCCCTCGCCGTCTTCGGCGTAGGCGGCGATCTCTTCGGATTGTTCGTTGAGAAAACGAACCCGCTCGATCGCAGCTTTCTGGCATAGCTCGAAACTCGGATAGGTCCCGATCGTGTAGTTCTGGACGTCTTCAGCGTTGGGGATTTCCTCGCGGTCTGGATACACGAACGCCGTCCACTCGCTCGACTTCCGCGAACACCCCAGCAAGGACGCGAGGATGACCGCGCAGATCACCAGTCTCATCGGGCGAAATCGGTTTTGCACGCTTCCGATCCCAGAGCCTTCGCGCTGCCTTTCAACGGGAACGTCTTCATGTGCTTGTTGCCGATCCGGTCGGTGATCATCAAGTTGAGCGACGAGCCGCCGATGATCGCTTCCCAGAGGGCGTAGAAGTTCGATGCATCGACGTGGGACGCCGTGGCGATCAGATTGTCCTTACGGTCGTAGACGAACGAAAAGCTGTCTTGACCGACGATGAAAACGACCTCTGATCCAGGCGCCGGATCGACGCCTTTGACCGAGACCCGGATGCTGGTCGCGTTCTTGTCGTTGGGGGTCGGGCTATCAGTGCACGCGATATAGATTTCGCTGCCCATCCCGTCGTTGAACCCATACTCGGTGACGCCCTGCCCCCAGCCGGACCACCATCGGCCCTTAGGCTCTGCGTTCGCGGTGGTGGCGCACAAGGCCAGCACCGCCGTCAGAACGACTAGTCTCGATCGCATTTCCTGCCCCCAGGCCTACAACGCCGCCACTATAAGGGCCGATCGCCGCGCCTCCACAACAAGCAGTTGCGGGTTAGAACGGAATCTCATCGTCGAGGTCAGCACTGAAAGACGTGTGCTCGAGCTTGGCCTTGCTCTGGTCCTCGACCGCCCTTGCGCTGGGGGGCTGACGCTTGTCCTCAATCGCCTTCTGAGGCGGGGGCGCCGGTAGACGATCCCCTTCCTCTCGTTTCGCTAGACCGATGACCTCGATTACCGCGTTGATCGCCTCGGGCAGCTTAATGATGGCCGCCTCCGATTGATTGATCGCCGTAGCGGCTGAAGCGATCACGACCATCACTCGGGCAAAATCCAGCCGCTTTCCTTTGAGTTCGGCCAGAAGGGCGTCGAGTCGCTTGTTCAGGGACTTGCGCTTCCCGTCATCGAGGTCGGACTCGTTGATCCGCGCCCGAAGGAGATCGATGTGGTGCTCGATCTTCAGTTTGTCGGCTGGAGCGAGTTCGACTGACGCAAGCTTTTCACGCCGGACACGTTTGATCTGGATATGCGTGACGGCCTGGACGACGAGTTGGCTGAACGACCGGTAGTCACTGTATTCAAACTGGCTGGGGCGCGGGATGCTCAGCGACTCGGAAAACTCGATCTCGAACTCCACCGCTGCGGCGCGCACTCGGCTCATGTATTCGAGATAGAAATCGCTTCCACTTTCGTTGTGGTCGAGGGTGGAGATCGCTTCTCGCAGCCTATGACGACAGATTTTCTCGAACTCGACGAACGCCGCGTGCGGATCGTCTGGCAGGTCGGCGATTTCTTCGAGGGTGATAAGCTCGTGTTCCATGGTTCGGCTTTCGCTCAGAAAATGACGGCCACAGCTACCGTTGCAATCACGGCAGCCAGCGCGACAAGCACTCCCGCTCTCGTCCAAAATCGAACCACGCCTTGGCTGTGCTCTCGCAACCAGAGTTCAGCACTCGCCTTAGTCGGGCCAGAGAACTCGCCATTGCACAGGCCCTCTCGAACCTTGCTTGGTCCGAGGGCAGCGAAGAACGCGTCTTTGTTTCGGGGCTGATAGGTCATCGATATGTCCGGGTACGCCCCTTAATCGCTGACGCGCTTTGCACTTATCCACAAGGGGGCTCACCGTCGCTCCCTCAATTCAACTGTGGAGTTCCGGGTATGTTCGTCGAGATTCCTTACGACACAAGGGATTGCGACGATTGCCGACGATGCCAGAGATGATCGCGGGATGTTCCGCTTTCATGCTCCGAATCGGGTCAGCGGCGCATATGGCCGCTCGATCCCCAGGTGGGACGGCGGTAGGTCATCGGCGGATCGATTAGCTGACTGAAGGCCCGGCTACTGGCATCGACCTGATCGTCCTTCCGGCCAACCGGAAATAGCTCCAACTCATCCATGTAGGCGCGCACGTAGTCGCCGCTGACGATCTGGATATTTCCCGCATTGACCTAGGCCGCGAATGGCGTCGCTCGGGTGAACTTGTCGCCGCTTTCCGGGCTAGCCGAGACTGCATATCCAGCGAGGGCACGCGTCAGGTCGTTGACCACGTACTGCCCGCCGCGCCGGGGTCCTGGGGGAGCGAAATCGTGACGTGATGGCCATCGTTGATGGCAGTCTGGACGATCCTTTCCCGCACCTCCTCAGGGCCACCACGGAATCGAACCACGTCGAGGATGATGAAGCCGCCGTTGCGCAAGCGGGCCATTTTGACGCCCACGGTCCAGTCGGGGTCGTTCGAACCCTTCGCTGCCCAGGCGATCCGAACTCCTCGATGGTCCGTTTCGGGATCGCGATTGAAGGTCCGCGTCGATGGCCGCGACGCCGTGCTCGTGAAGCTCATCTGGGGCTGAAGGCCGTCGAGAACACCCGCCTTAGGCGGCAACCAGCTTGTGCGCGGCCAACACCTCAGCGGGATCGAGGTTGATCTGTTCGCCCTCGCTTCTCCAGGTCAGTCCTTCGAACGGGCGGTCTGGCTGAGCCGCATCAGCACGTCGCCGAACGTAGTCCGCCCTCCGCCTATTCTCCACCGCATCAGGCACGTCGGCTTCGACCTGTTCGGGAGCAATCCCGCTCAGCAGGTTACCCGCTGCGTCGAAGATATAGGTCAGGTTCGCAACCGGTATCCTCAACATGATCCGCCGCTCTCGCGTCGAATGGTCGATGCCGCAGATCACCTGCACGCCCATCCCTTGCATCGCGGTCGTAATCTTGCGGCGGGCTTCCTCACGGACCAGTTCATCCTGCGTGTCGATCATGGCGCGCACTTCCCGAACCCGACGAACATGCTCGACGGGGTCAACCTCCCCACGCGCCTTGGCCAGCGCGTCGTTGGCAATTGCGGACTGCCGGTCGATCTCCGCGATCTCATAACGGATGCGCGCCAAGGCCTCTTCGATCTCGGGCGGCGGTTCGTCGTGATCTAGCAACCGCGAGACGCCCCGCTCCTGTTTCAGGCGAAGGTCTGCGCGGCGTTTCGCCAAATCGGCCACGTCGTTGGCCAGCCGGTTGGCGTCGTGGTTTTTGGCGAAGTGCGTATCGTCCATCACAAGATGAAGGATCACGTCGAGCGCGGCATTTTCTAAGGGCGCATAAGCATACATCTGGCGCCTGTCGCACCCGCGCTTTTGCATCGCAGCGCGACATTGCCAAAGACCCTTCCGCAATGAGCTTTTCGGACTCAACCGGTCCGCCTGTCGCGGGCGGAGGGTCATAGGGCCCCCGCATCCTTGGCAGTAGACCGATTGCGCGAAGAGGTTGGTTCCCCGATGCCGATATCGGCCCCCAGTGCCACGCCGCTGAATCGATGCCGCTCGGGCTTGCGCGACCAACTCGGCATCGACGATCCGAGGAAAGTACCCGACGATCTTATCGGACGGCGCGTTGACGCTAGCCCTCGGAATGTAGTCGCCTTCGACGGCAGGGCTGGCCAGCAGCAGACCGATATACTTGTCCGTCCAGAGCGCGCCACGTCCACCAAAGCTCGGCTCGCCTCGGGCATTCAGACGGCCCGCTATCTGACGATTACCCTGGCCCTCTGCCGACCATTGGTAGACCTCGCGAACGATCGAGACCTTACCGGCGTTGAGCGACCAACGCTTATCCACGACCGACAGCCAAGCCGGAACGCGGCGGGAGATAATCTCAAGATTTCTCGCCCGGCCAATTCGCCGTTCCCAGTTGTCGAGATTGAAGCCCGACTTTCTCTTCGAGTGGCCGTGAGCGACAGTGGCTCCCATCAGGATCGACATGATCTGGATCAGTGCCTGATCGCCGCGAAGCGACTCGCGCGTCCAGACCTGAGGTCCTTCGACCGTGGCGATCGCAACGCCTCGATTGGTGATCGCGATCATCCACTGGAACGCGTCGATCGGATCGAGACGCGACAAGCGATCAAGCTGTTCGACCACGATGGTGGAGCCGGGGGCGATGATGCCAGCATGTATGCGATTGGCCAGTTTCCCGAGGTGGCCTATCCGAAGATGGTCGCCTTTCCACGCCGAACGCCCTCGATCGGTGAGCGTCTCGACGATGGTTAGTCCTGTCCTGTCACAGTAGTTTTGGCAAAGCTCAAGTTGCCGTTCCAGCGAGTTTCCAAGCTCTTGGCCCGGCGTGGAAAACCTCGCATATACATAGGCTTGCGTCATAGAAGTCCTTTCAACGGCAGATTACCACGGGCGGTTCGCTAACGTCGAATTGTTCGGACCAGTCGGCCGCGTAGCCGATCGCCGTCTCCGCGCCGAGCACGGCCCGACAGTCGGCGGCGAGATCGCGCAGGGCGACGACGGCGGGATAGCCGCCCTCCCCGTCCCGGATCGTGGTCAGGCCGCGCAGCTCCGAGCCGATCAGGAATCCGTCCACGCCCCCGGCCAGCGCCGCGAGCCGGGCGTGGTGCAGCACCATTCGGCGCAGGCCCCAATCGCCGCTCGGGCCGTCATGGTCGATGCGGCCGTCGTGAACGGTGATGTCCTCCGGGCCATAGGCGCCGAAAAAGCCCTCCACGTCCGCCGCCTCGCCGGAGATACGGCCGCGCCACGGATAGCCGTCGCAGTCCATCAGGATGAAGGGATACAGCGTCACCTTCAGCCCGCGCCGCTTCAGCTCGGCGATCGCCTGCAGCACCGACTGGTCGGCAGGCGTGCCGCCATAGGCCGGGCCGCCGTCGGCGGCGCTGACCAGATGCGCGCCGACCCGGCCGACGCCGCCGGCGCGCCAGGCGAACGGCGCGGTCGCCTTGACCGCATGTTCCACGCCTGGCCGGATCTCGCAGGTCCCGGCGTCGAGGCTGGTTCCGAACCAGGCGACGACCAGGGTCACCTCTTCCAGGTTCGGAAGCTGCGCCTGCAGCTGGTCCAGCGACACCAGCAGGTCGGCGCGACCCTCGACGTTGTTGAGGTTTTCGGTCGCGGTCCGGGTCAGGCCGTCGCGGCGGCGGACGATGTCCGTGGCCAGCGCGAACTCGCCGGCGCCGGGGATCAGGCAGACCCCCTTTAGCTTGTCCTCCAGCGCCGTCCGCGCCCCGCGCGGACGGCGGAACACCTCGACCGACAGCTGCGGCGGCCGGTCGCCCCAGGCCTCCAGCGGCAGATCCTCGAACACCAGATAGGCGCAGCCGCGATAGGCCGGCGCCGCGCCCTCGATCGCCTCGATCAGCGGATCGGGCGCCTGATCCTCGGTCCCGCGATGCAGGCGCAGGGTGACGCCGGCGACGTCCATCGGCCGACCGTCGGCCCAGATCCGGCCGATGCCGTCGATCGGCCCCTCGCAGAGCGCGACGGCGAACGACAGGCTGTAGCGGTAGTCGACCGTGCGCGGCCCGCCCTTGCCGCCGCCGACGCGTCCCTCGACGCGGCGTTCGCGGAAGCGGGCGGCCCAGATCATCTGTCCGCCGACCCGCACCCGCCCGAAGGCCGCCGCCATCGGCGCGCCCTCGGCGGTGGACATCAGGGAGAGCTCGCGGATGCGCGGGCCGATCGGTCGCGGCGGGGTCAGGGCGTTGATGGCGGCGGCGTCGACCATGCTGCCCAGCGCGGCGCCGATCATGGCGCCGGCGGGTCCGCCGATGGCGCCGCCGACGGAGGAGAGGATGACCTGGGCCATGGTGTCAGTCGCTCACGAAAGGAAAGGCGAAGGCGGCCGCCAGCCGGCGCCGCCACCAGGGTCCGAGCCAGCTCTCCACCACCGCCCTGCCCCAGTAGGCGTGGACGATGCGCGGCTCCGGGTCGCCGGCCTGAACGGCGGAGACGATGGCGCAGTGCTTGATGCAGGCCTCGGCGCTCATGCGGAACAGCAGCACGTCACCGGGTCGGAAGGCGGTCGGCGGGACCGAAACCAGATGCCGGTCCGCCGCCGCCAGCAGCGTCTCCGCCGCGCCGGTCTCGGCCCAGTCGGGACGGTAAGGCGGCGGCGCCTCGGGCTCGTCGCCGTGCAGTTCGCGCCAGACGCCGCGCACCAGGCCCAGGCAGTCGCAGCCGACGCCCTTGAGACTGGCCTGATGACGGTAGGGGGTGCCGATCCACCCGCGCGCGGCGGCGACGACAGCGGCCCTATCCACGGCGGCTGCGGCCGTCATGGCGGCCGCCCCTGCCCGGATGAATGGTCAGGAAATCGTCTCCGGGAATGGCCGGAAAGCCCCGGAAATTCAGAGTGTTGTCGAACCGACTTGAACAGCTGGTGAAACGCTTGTCGCAGCCCTGCGCGAAAGCGGGATGATCCGAAGCAACACCACAGCGTCCATCGCCGAGATTGGCGTCGCAGAGACGGCCGTAAGTCCGCCCCGCCGTTCGATCCAGCAGCGCCAGCGGTCCCTCGATCTCGGCGGTGAAGGCCTCGCCCTCGCGTTTGAGCCGGGCGAGACGGCCGGTCCACAGCGACACGAACAGCGTCGGCTCGCTCCAGTCGACGCGCCGGCATTCGAGCGCCGCGCCGTCATAGAGGCCGGCGTCCAGGTCAGCCGGCGTCAGGGCTTCGCTGTCGAGCGCGCCGGCGGCGGAGGCGCTGCCCGCCGCGAAGCCGAGCGCGCCCTCGACCGCCCCCGCCGTCCAGCCGCTGGCGGCGGAACAGACGACGCCGTCATGGACGAGGTCGCGATCATGGTCGGTGAAACCGGACCGCTCGCCGTCGGCGCGGGTCAGCAGCCAGACATGGCAGAGCGTCGCGGCGCCGGACTCGATCCGGGCCGCCAGGGCGGTGGGGACTGTGCGCATGTCTTAGGTCCGGATCTCGATCAGCGGCGTCGCCACCACCCGCCCGGCGTCGAAGCCTTCGAGGGTGACGTCAATGCGGTCGGCGTCGAACCGGACCGGGGTGTCGAAGGCGAACCCCGCCGTCACCATCGCGCCATTCGGCGGCGGATCGGCCAGGGTCACGATGCCCGCGGCGAGATCGACGGTGAACGCCATGGTCTCGACGCCATCGACCGCGATCCGCACGGAGCCGGCGACAGGCTTGCGGATCGGTCGGACAAGATCGCCGTAGGCCTTCGCCAGCTGGAATGAATCAATCTCTCCGGTTCCGGCGCCAAGCACTTGATCTGTCGGCGAAATCATCGTCGACGGCGCGCAGGACTTGAAGTCGGCGAAGTCCTTGAACCGGAACCCGTACAGCCGCCCGCGTCGGGCCTCGAAGAAGGCGACCAGCGCCGCCGCGTCGTCCAGCGACCGCACCCCGGCCCCGATCAGGTAACGCCGCCGCCCCTGCGCCCAGGGCGTGGAGCGGCGCTCGAACCCGGAGCCCAGGGTGACGATCTCGGTGCGACGCTCGACGCCGCCGGTCGAGCCGAAGGCCAGGCGCGCCGGCAGGCGGACCTCGTGGAAGGACATGGCGAGCTCCCAAACGAAAACGGCCCGCGCGAGGGCGGGCCGTTCCGTCTTGATGTGAGGTGATGGAGGCGGTGAGCCTCCGGTCGTCAGCCGGCGGCGTTGGCCGCCGCGCCGAGGCCGATCAGGGCGCCCAGCGCCAGGAAGCCCAGCACCGTCAGCACGATGGAGATCGCCGAGGTGACGATGCCGCCGATGGCGAGGCCGCGACCGCCCGGCCGCTGGATGGCGAGAATGCCGGTCACCAGCCCGCCCAGCGCCAGCAGGGTGCCGATCAGTCCGATGATCGGGATCCAGACGATGAGAAGCGAGACGACGCCCAGCACCAGCGAGGTGATCGCCAGACCGTTCGAGGGCTGCGGCCCGGTATCGAGTTCAGACATGAAATTCCCCCAGAATCCAATGGGTCACGCTAGACGGCTGGGAGAATCTGTCAACGCGTCGCTACAGACGCCGCGCCCCGAGGCTGACGGCGCGGGCCAGGGCCTGGGCGATCTGGGCTTCGGAGCGGACCAGGCCGACGGCCCCGCGCTCGCCCTGGACGGTGACGTTGACGGTCATGCCGCCGGAGGGGCTCTCGATGCTCCCGGCCCCGGCCGGGCGGAAGACTTCGGGGCCGCGCTCGCCGACCAGATAGGCCTGGCCGCCGGTCACGGGGCCGCCGTTGGCCCGGGCGCCGCCGAAGCTGCCGGCGAACATGGCGGTCAGGGCTTCGGCCAGACCGCCGCCACCCTTGCCCGCGGCCGCCGCGGCGTTGACCGCCGCCAGCACCGCCTGGGCCAGCTCGTCCAGCGACAGCTTTCCGTCCGCCGCCGCTCGCGCCAGCGAACGGGTCAGGCTCACGCCGGCCCGCGAAAAGGCGTCGTCGATCGCCGAAGCCGCCCGCGCCGCCGGCTCCCGCAGCGCCTCCAGGGCGGCCGCGGCCTCTCCGGCCTGGCGAGGAATGCCGGTCAGGCCGGCGTCGTCGTCGAAAGCGCTCATGGATTTCTCCTTTAGCTTCGTCATCCTCGCCCTTGTGGCGAGGACCCCTTTCTCGGTGGCAGGTGCGGAACAAACTCACGCTTTCACGTGAAAGCTGAACGAGGGGTCCTGGGCACAAGGCCCAGGATGACGGCGTTGGATGGTTGGATGCGGCTCAATCCGGCCAGGCCGACATCAGCGCATCGAACCCCTTGCGGGTCAGCCCCGCCGGCTCTTCCTCCGTCAACGCCCGCCACTCCATCAGCGACAGCCGCCAGAAGGCCGCCGGCGCGATGCCGAAGCGGGTGGCGGCCAGCCGCAGCAGCGCCGGCCAGGGCGTCATCCGACCGCCGCCGAGAAGGCCGCGGCGACCGCCTCGGCGGCCTCGCGGAAGTCGATGGCGGCGACCTCCGGCTCGGCATCGCCGCCGCCGCGCAGCAACGCCGCCAGCACCACGGCCAAGTCTCGCGCCGACAATGCGCGCAGCCGTCCGGCCAATGCCTCCCAGCCATCGACGGCCAGGGCGGTCTCCAGCTCGGCCAGCGCGCCAAGCGTCAGGCACAGCCGGCGCGGCCGGCCGCCGAGGGTGACGACGACCTCGCCACGCGCGCCGTTGGCGACCGTCACGCCGCCGCCTCGAAGGCGATCTGCCCGGCCGAAGCCAGGGTCAGGGCGTAGGTCGCCTCACCCTCGTGCTCGCCGGCGTACTCCAGCGCGGCGACCAGGAACGGCCCTTCCAGCGCGCCGAAGTCGGGGATGATCAGCCGCCAGTTGCGCAGCGCCTGGGCGAAGAAGGCCTCGCGGATCAGGGCGTCGCTGGCGGCGTCGCGAAAGATGCCGGCGCCGGACACGGATGCGGTCTTCACTCCCGCCCCGGCCAGCAGCTCTCGCCAGCGACCGGCGCTGTCGCCGTCGGTGGCGTCGATGGTGCGGGCGTTCAGCGAAATGGTCCGGGCGCGCAATCCGGCGACGGTCACAAACCCTTCCGGATCCTCGCCGTCGCCGATCTTGAGCAGGATGTCTTTTCCGCGTTGGGCGGCCATGGGGTGCTCCGTGACTTACCTTCTCCCTGAGGGAGAAGGAGGGGCCCGTCCTCCACAGCCGAAGGCGAAGGAGGACGGGAGGATGAGGGTTTAGGGACGGCGGGGCCCGGCGAGCGGCGTAAACCCTCACCTTCCCACCGCTTCGCGGCGGGCCACTTCCTCTCCCTCAGGGAGAGGGTAGTTCCTCCGTCACCGCCCGCACCCGCACCACGCCGTGGAGCGGGCGCCAGGCGGGCGCGCGGAAGATGTCGGCGTAGGTGACGCGCAGGCTGACCAAGCGATGGCCGTTCAGCGTGGGTCGGGCGTCATGCAGGGCCGCGCGGACGGCGGCGACGATGGCCTTGGCCTCCTCGGCGCCGTCGAAGTGGGACAGGCAGGTCAAGGTCAGGGCGTGCTCGACGCCCTCCCCGTCCAGCCCGCCCCAGGGCCTGGTCTCGGCGCGGCCAAGCAGGACCATCGGATAGACCCGGGCCTCAGGCGGCTCGTCGAACACCCGCGCGGGGTCGCCGAGCAGGGCCTTCAGCGCCGGATCGGCGCGCAGGGTGTCGAGCAGCGCCTTGTGCAGCGCGAGGTCGGGGCTCATGGCCAGACCCTTTCCAGCTTGAGGATCATACGGCCGGGCTTTGGCCTGGACGGCTGCACCGCGACGATGCGCCAGGGCTCGCCGCCGGCCTTGAGCCGCTGGCCGCGCGCGGTGGCGGGATGGCTGCGCGCCTCGGCCTCGGCGGCTTCGACCAGGCGCGGCCGGGCGGTCTCGTCGCCGGCCTCGTGGTGGCCGAGCGGTCGCAGGTCGACCCACAGGGCGGCGACCTGCGACCACGACCGCGAGCGGCCGCCGAACACGGTCTCGGCCTCGGTCCGGGCTTCGAGCACGGCCAGGGTGCGAAGGGCGGCGATGCTCACAGCCGCGCCTTCCGGAACGGGGCGAGCCAGGGTTCGACGAGGCCGAGCGGCGGCTCGCCGGCGTCGCGATGCTCGAACGCCTGGGCGACGAGCATCAGGATGGCCAGCCGCAACGGCGCTGGCGAAGCGTCGGTCAGGACCAGCTCGGTCGCCGCCTCGATCCGCGCCATGGCGGCGTCGATCAGCAGTTGGACGAGCGCGTCTTCCGCCACGTCGATGACGCGCAGAAACGCCTTCGCCTCGGCGAGGGTGATGGGAGGCATGGGAACACCTTCGAGAATGATCCTCCCCGCTCGCGGGGAGGGGGACCACGCGGAGCGTGGTGGAGGGGCAGCGCCGACGGATCAGAACGAGCGCAGTGCACGGCGGACAGTCGTCCAGCTTCGGCGCTGCCCCTCCACCGCCGTCCCGGCGGTCCCCCTCCCCCTGCGGGGGAGGGGGACCGCAGATGCGGCTTAGCTCGCCGCGAACTTCATCAGCTTGATGGCGTCGAAGTTCTGGACGCCGCCGCCGACGCGCTTGGTGGTGTAGAACAGCACGTAGGGCTTGGCGCTGTAGGGATCGCGCAGCACCCGCACCCCGGCCCGGTCGACGATCAGGTAGCCCTTGGCGAAATCGCCGAAGGCCAGGCCGAAGCTGTTCGCGGCCACGTCCGGCATGGTCTCGATCTCACTGACCGGATAGCCGAGCAGGGTCGAGGGCGCGCCCGGGGCCGTCGCGGGGGCCCAAATGTAGTTGCCGTCGGCATCCTTGAACTTGCGGATCTGCGCGGCCGTGCGGCGGTTGAGCACGAAGCGGCCGTTCGACCGGTACTGGGCCTTGGGCGCGTAGATCAGGTCGATGATCCGGTCGACCGGACTGGAGGCCGCGAAGGCTCCGGCCGCACCCGACAGCACATAGCCGATCTCGCCCCAGGCCTGCGACGCGTCGGCGACCTTGGTGTAGCTGAGGAAGCCCTTGGGCTTGTTGGTCCCGTCGCCGTTGACGAAGGCCTCGGTCTCCTGGCCGGCGAAGGCGTCCTCGCACTCGGCGGCCAGCCATTCGTCGAGGTTGACGAAGGCATCGTCGAGCAGGGCCTGCGTTGCCGCCGGGCTGGCGTAGAGGTCGGCCGCCGGGAACTCCAGCAGCGCCAGCACCGGCGGGTCGGTCTCGGGCCGGGCGGCGGTCTCCGCAACCCAGCCGCTCTCGATGCCGGCGGTGCTGACAGGCTTGCGGAACACGCCGGCGCCGATGGTGCGGACGGTGGCGATCTCGCGCATCGGCGAGGACATCTGAAGCCGGCGCTCGATCATCCGCTCGGTCTCGGGCGGGGCGACATAGCCGCCGGCGGTGGGCACGCCCTCCGACAGTCCCTTGGCCTCGAGCACCAGAGCCGAGGACTGTCCTGTCTTGAGATAGCCGTCCCAGGCCTGCTTGCGCTCGTCGGGGACGGCGAGCCGCTGGCCCTCGGCCAGAGCCGGACGGCGGCCGTCGCTGATGGCGCGGTCGAACCGGCCCTGCGCGGCCTGCAGCGACGCGTCGATGCGCGCCACCTTCTCCTCGAGCAGGGCATCGCCGCGCTTGCTCTCCAGCGCCCCCAGCCGCTCGTCGTTGGCGGCCTTGAACGCCTCGAAGGCGGCCATGACTTCATGCATGGCTGCGCGCGCGGCGGGGTCCGCCGCCGCGTGTTTGGTCTCTTTCATGGTGGGTAGATCTCCGTTGAACAACGTCCCTCCCCTCATGGGGAGGGGAGGTCCGCGCATCGGCGGCGGATAGCCGTCAAAGGCTCTCCGATAGGCCCGGGCTAGCCGGGGCCGCTGCCTGTGGAGACAGCGGATGTCGCGGTTGCGTCAGGGTCTGCGCGCGACCTTGCTGGCGGCGATGGCGTCTTTCAGCCCCTCGTCCTTCCGAAGCAGGAACGGCTCGCTCATCCGCTCCTTCCAGGGAGTCCGCTGCCAGAGTTCCCGGAAGACCGGGGACGAGGGCCGATAGACATCCACGCGGTTCTGGAAGGCTTCCGACGGTTCGTCCGCCGCCGTGACGTCGACGGTGACCGGGATCCGCACCGGCATGCCGCTGTTGGGCAGCTGGAAGACCAGCGGCGCGGAGCCCAGGCCGAGGAACAGCCCGGGCGTATCGCCCACGCTGAGCAGATCGTCGCTGAGGTTGGCCACCGCCGACAGGCTGCCGGCGGACGAGAAGTAGCCGTCATCCTGCAGAACCACGATCGGATGGGCGAAGCGGATCGACTCGGCCTCCGGCTCGATCGTGAAGGTGAAGTTGGTCAGGGTCAGCGCCTGAATGTCCTTGGCGATGCGCGAGGGTCCGCGCTTGTCCTCGCCGATCGAGAAGCGCTTGCGCACGCGAGGATCGTCCAGGCCTTCGATCGTCGCCGACCAGGTCACCGGCCGGGCGATCAGCTTGGCCAGCAGATTGTGCCAGACGCCGTCGCCGCCGCCGCCGTTGCCGCGGATGTCGATGACGACATGGCGGGGCGTACGCCCGGCCAGCGCCTCGCGAATGTCCCTGGCGCTGATCTCCGCGCCCGACATCGCCGGCACGCGCAGCAGAAGCACGCCGCCATTCCCCGCCAGGAAGACCGCCTTCGCCGCTTCACCGGCCGCGCTCGGCCAGACGCGCGGGGTTGGCGACACCGTCACCGTACGGCTCCGTCCCGCCTTGTCCGCGACGACGACCGGAAAATCGCAGCCGTCGCGGCCCGCGCACTTCAGGTCGGCATAACTGCGCGCCAGATCCGCCACGTACAGACGCCGCCGCCGTTCGTCCCAGCGCACGGAAGCGCCTCCGAACAGGGCCCTGGTCGCGGCCTCGACGGTCAGGCCGTCGATACTGACCACGCGGCCGAGCGTCTCGATCTTCGGCGACCGGCCCTCGGCCTCGACGCGCTTGAGAAGATAGGTCTCCCCATCGGCATACTGCGAGGCATAGGGCGGTACGTCGAACCAGGACCTCCCGGCCTTGAACAGGCAGGTGGTCGTCGCCTCGGCGCGGGCGTCGAGGCCGTCCGGCGCATGTTCGCCGTACTTCTCCGGAGGCACGGCCGCGAACCAGGCGGGAAACAGGGTGGAGGTGTGAGGATCGTTGGCGAACCTCACGGCGCGGTACACCAGGCTCCGGTATTGGTCCCCCGTCAGCGGGCCACGTTGATCTCGCGCCAGCGCCCGGATGCTCTCCGGCGCGTCCCAGCCCGTGACCATGGCCTGCACCCGCGACTGGTAGCTGAGGTCGGAAATCAGCCCGGCGAGATGCTCGAGGTCTTCCCGGATCTGGGCTTCGGTATAGCCGACGTCGCATTGCGCCAGGGCCGGCCGCGGCAGCGCCGCACAGCCGATGGCGGTCGCCGCGACAAGCATCGCGAGGCGTCGTGAAGTCATGTCTGTTCCCCGACCAGGCCGCGGATGGCCCGCGGCGCGACGGGGCTGTGTCTCTACTCCGTCGGCGTTCCGCCATCGCGATGCGACAAACGATCCGGACCCGCCGACCAAGCCTTGAGCCACGCCTCAAGGCGGCCGACCTCAGAACTCCCGGACCATACGCAGTTCAGAGTTCTCGTCCGCGCCGTCCCGCCGATAGGTCTCACGCCTTACGAGCGTCGCCTCGTCCGACAGGTCGAAGGCCAGGCTCACGACATGGGACTCATGCGCATCGAGGTAGGTCGCGTCTCGAAACGTGAAACTGACCCCGCCCCTGTCGGCCCGGGGAAGCATCGTCAGTCGCGGCTGATTGCCTTGCGGGCAGTAGTGGGTGGCGATCAGCTCAGCGCCGTCGCGGTGGTAGAGGGTGATCGAGTGCGGCTGGCCGCCCCGCGTCCACTCCTCCATCAGAACGGTCCCTCCGGCGGTCAGCGAAAAGCGAACGCGAAGCGGCGAGTCCGGCCTGTCGGCGGTTCGCCAGACGCCGACCCTCTCCTTCAAAGCCTCAAAGCCGACAGACGCCGGATCAGCTCGCGCGTGAACCGGCGCGGTGGCCACAAGCGAGAAAGCCGCTACGCCAATGCAGAACGCCGCCCTGATCATCGAAACGCTCCATTCCGCGCAAAAGTCTTCAGGGCGAAGCACCAAGCTAGGCCTGCTCTCGACCGCGATCATCGAAAGCAGCCTTTAGCGCAACACCGCAACGCGCGCGCTCGGCAGCATCGAGAGGGCCATGAGATTTCCGGCGCCCTGACATCCTTTGACGTGCAAGATATCCGTCTTAAGGTCAGCCATCATGTCGATGTTCAGCGCCCTCGAGCTCGCCGCAGCCAAAGCTATCGCCCGGCAGTTTCCAAACGCGACGACCGCGCTCCTCGCGCAGCTTGAAAAAGCCGTTGTGACGGACCGGCGGTTCACTGGTGTCGGCTTCTTTACGGAGTTCGAGGCGCCGAAAGATCTGCCGGCGGCGCAGCTGGCATTCAGCCCGATCGGACACATCCGGTCTCATGTCGGGCCTGGGCGTTATCCGTTGGAGTTCATGCTCTACGTCAACGATGGCTACGCCAACACCATCGAGGCCTACAGTTTTGACGATGGTTATGGTGATCTGGACCTGCTGACGGCGGCGTTCACGCCGCCGACCGAGCCCGAATTTCAACAGGCTTGAGCCGCGCTTCCGGAAGCATCGGAAACGTCACGATCGACACCTCCCACAGAGCCACCTCGGTCAGCACCCGCAAGCGGCCGGTCTCGTCGGGCCGCGCCTTCACGGTGCGAAAGCCTATCGAGAGGCCGTCCATGGCGCCGGCGCGGACCAAGGCCGCGCACATTCGACCCTGAGGGGTGACGTCCAGGATCCGGCCGCGCACCCACAGGCCGCGCGCGTCCTCGACGATCTCGTCCCAGACGCCGATGGGGTGGTCGGTCTCGTGCTGGCTTAGCATCCTCACCCCGCCGGCGCCGGTCTTGACCAGCGAGTCCGCGAAGGCCCCCGCCGCGGCGACGTCGTCGTTGAGGTCGCGAGTCCAGAACAGCGAGGCGTAGCCCTCGATCTGCGTCTCCATCACAGCTCTCCGGTTTCGAGGCGGCGTTCGAGCCGCTCCAGGGTCACGCGGGTGGAGTTCATCTGCTCCTCGAGCCGGGTCAGCCGCTCGGCGACCTCGCCCTGGCTCTCCACGCGGCGCTGCAGCTCGTCGATCTTGGCCGAGGCCCGGCCGGCCCACATCAGACCGCCGCCGGCCTGGATGGCGATGGTGACGATCACGGCCAGGGTGACCTGGCGATCGAGGCGGAAACGGGTGGGGGTGACGGACATGATCAGTGCTCCAATCCCGCGAGCCGTCGCCGCTCGTCGGGGGTGAGGAAACTCGCCGCCTCCAGCCGCGCCCACAGGGCGTCGCGCTCGGCGGACAGGGCGGGGACGGCGTCGAGGTCGCAGGCGATGCGCGCGCCCGGATGGCGCACGCCGAGCCAGCCGGTCAGGGCCCGCGCCGCCCGCTCGGCCAGCGGGACCACCGTGTGCCGCCAGAAGGCGCCGTTGGCCTCGCGATAGTTGGCGTAGGTGTTGTCGCCCGGGATGCCGAGCAGTTGCGGCGGAACGCCGAAGGCCAGGGCGATCTCGCGCGCCGCCGCGTGCTTGCCGGCGATGAAGTCCATCTCGGCGGGGCTCAGCGACATCGGCCGCCAGTCGAGCCCGCCCTCCAGGAGCAACGGCCGGCCGGCGGCGGCGGGGCCGGTGCGGGCCTCCAGCTCGGCCTTGAGCGTTTCGAACTGCGCCTCCGACAGCCGATCGCCGGCGTCGGGGTTGGAATAGACCAGCGCCCCGCTCGGCCGGGCGGCGTTGTCGAGCAGCGCCTTGTTCCAGGCCCCCGACGCGTTGTGGACGTCGATGGCGAAGGCCGCCGCCTCCAGCGGGCTGGCCCCGTAATAATCGTCGGCCGGATTGAGCAGCTTCAGATGCAGCACCGGCAGCCAGCCGTCGGCCTCGCGCGCGATCCGCACGCTGCGCCCGGCGACGCCGTACTCATAGGCCTCGGGCCAGCCCTGCCGGCCGGGGATCACCTTCATGCGGTCGGGCCGCAGCGCGTAGAGCTCAAGGGGGCTGTCGCCGGACGCCTCTAGGTAGCCGTTGCCGCTGACCTGCAGCGCCCCGAAGAACGCCTCCAGCAGATCCGGCCCGCCCTGCTCCGGGTTGGGCCGGTCGAGCAGCCGCCGCAGCGGATGGTCGTCGGCGCGTCGGCCGTCCGCGAATACGGTCAGCGGCACCGACGCCGCCGCCTCGGCGATCATCCGCACGCAGCGATAGGCGACCGGGTTCTTCGCGAACCCCTCCCGCGCCAGGGACTCGTAGTCGCGCGGGGTCCACACGGGCCGGCCATGGCTGGTGATCGCCACCAGCGCCGCCGCGCGGGAGTCCTTGGTCTCGGCCACAGGGGTACGCGCCGCGCGGGGGCGGCGGGGGAAGAAGGACATGAATGCAATCTTTCGTTGAGTGAACAACAAAGTTAGTCATGGTGAGGAGCGGACCCTCAGGTCCGCGTCTCGAACCACGCAACGCGGCTCGGCATGGCTTGCTGGACTTACATCCTGAGATGCGCGGACGGATCTTACTACGTGGGCTGCACGACTGCGCTGGAGCAACGCATCGGCCGGCATCAGGCGGGCACGTATGGTGGCTACACCAGCACCCGACTGCCGGTCGAGGTCGCCTGGTGCGCGGAATTTCAGTCGATCTACGAGGCGATCGCCTTTGAGAGGACGCTGAAGCGATGGTCGCGGGCCAAGAAGGAGGCCTTCATCGCTGGGGACTGGAAACGGTTGATGGCGCTGAGTTCGCGCAGCCGGGCGGAAGTTGTCGTGCTGGCAAGACGTCCGCCGCACGAAAGGTATTCGGGCTAGCGGCATTGCGTCCTCGAGACGCGGCTTCGCCGCTCCTCAGGATGACTATCTCAGAGCTAGTCATGATGAGGAGCGCGCAGCGCGTCTCGAACCACACAACGCGCTCCCCATCGCACGATCGGCCCTGCGTCCTTCGAGACGCTCGCTTGAGGCTCGCTCCTCAGGATGACTGAGGTGGGTGGGTGGCAAAAGTCATGGCTGATTTCTGAGTCCGTCATCCTGAGGAGCGCAAAGCGCGTCTCGAAGGACGCACCATCTCACAGCCCCCGCACCCGAGGCATCCTCACCCGCCGCCCCAGCAACAGATCCGTCAGCGCCCAGACCAGCGCATCCGCCCTGTCCGGGCTGGGGCCGCCGGGGTCGCAGCCAAGGGCCATCAGCTCTTCCTCCAGCGCCGGGAAGGCGCCGCAGTGGATCACGCGGCCCTGTTCGTAGAGCGCCGCCACCGGCTCGGCGCGGACGCGCTTGCTGAAGCGGGCGTGGACCAGCCGCACCTCGCAGGGGGCGTCGGCTTCGGCCAGGACGGAGCGGACCATGTCGCCGCCCTGGTTGGCCTCGGCGACGATGGCGCAGGCGGCGAACCGCCGCGCCGCATCCGTCGCCGCCCTGGCCCAGCCCGACGGGCTGCGGCCACCCACCGTCTCGTCGGCGAGCACGAAGCCACGATCACCCAGCCGGCCGGCCACGACGATGCCGCAGGCGTCGCCGTTGGCGCTGGCCGGCGGATCGACCGCGACCACCACCCGGTCGAACCGATGCGGACGGGCGCCGCGACAGCGCGACAGCTCCTCGGCCCGCCACAGCGAGCCCTCGCCCTCGACGATGACGCCGTCGAGCTCCTGCGCCGCCAGCCGCGTGCCACCGTAGAGGCTGTTGAGATGGGCCAGAAACCCCGGCGCCAGATTGTGGGCATTGGTCGCGGTCGGCAGATTGCTGACCGCCACGCCCGCCTCGCTCTTCAGCTTGCGCAGCGCCGCGATCGGTCGGGGCGTGGTGGTCACCACCAGCTTCGGCGCGACCCCGAGCCGCAGGCCCATGCGCAGGTTGGACAGCACCCCGCCCGGGTCGCGCCAGGCGCAGAACTCGTCAGCCCAGGCCGCGTCGAACTGCGGTCCACGCAGACTGTCGGAGTCTTCGGCGGAGAAGATCTTCGCCTCCGCGCCGTTGTCCCAAACCACCCGGCGGCGGGTCGCCTCGTAGCGGGGGCGATAGCCTTTCGGCGACTGCGCCCGGATGCCGGACGGGCCTTCGATCATCACCTCGCGGACATCGTGCAGGCTCTGGCCGAGCAAGGCGAGCCGACCGCGGGTCTGGGCGGTCTCAACCAGCCAGCCGGCGCCGAGCCAGGTCTTCCCCGAGCCCCTGCCGCCCAGCGCCAGCCAGGTCGTCCACGGGATCGTCGGCTCGAGTTGTTCGGGGTTCGCCTGCAGTCGCCAGTGGGCCAGCATCGCGGGCCACTGGTCCGGCGGAACCACCGCCTCCAGTTGTTCGCGGGTGAGCCCGATCAGCGTATCGATCGAGTCTCTCCCGAAACGCCACGTACTTCCGTTCGAGAACCTCGGGGTCGTCGGGTTGATCGGCGTCATCCATGCCGTCTTCGTCCTGGGCTCGCTCGGAGCGGTTTTCGTGGTCTTCCAGCCGGTCGATCGCCAGGCCGGCGCGGGCGGCGGCGCCATACAGCCCGACGCGGCGGGCGAGTTCGATGTCGTTGGTCGGCGCCGGCAGCTCGTCCAGCAGCCCGAGATCGCGGAGCAGGCAGCGTCCGAGTATCCCGGCCAGCCCTTCGAGCACCCGGGCCGCCTCATCTGGTTGTCTGGTCATGCCACAAAGGTACGGGACCAGCGGGCGCGACAGGGAAGACGGTGCGAGAAAGTTGGAAGCTGTTGGAAGCGCGGGGGGTTTTCCGGATGGCTCCGGGGATGGGGCGCGTTCTGTCCCCGCATTTTCGGGCTCGACATGGCCCGTCTCGCGGGGGCCATGTCGGGTCAGGGAAGGGTCAGGATGGCGCTGGCCAACGCAGGATCGACCTCGGCCATGGCGGTTCTCCGGGCCTTGGCGGCGGCCCGGATCGCCTCGGCGACGTCCTTTCCGCTCTCGTGGATGGCGCTGACGGCGATGCGTCGGATACGACCGACGCGCGGTGTGATGTTCACGCTCATTTCGCCACGCGCCTCCACATCGACAATTTCATCCAGCGGAAGTGAAATCAGACCGCCCTGCTTCCAGAAAAGGCGATTGTCAGCGATCCAGATCGCCGCGGTCCGTCCCGTCGCCAGCCTCACCATCGGACGCAGGCACAGGAAGAGCACGGCGACACAGCTCACCGCAAAGGCCAGCGTCTTCTGGGCCGACCTGCTGCCGGACTGTGCCGCCTCGAGAATCGCCAAAGGCCCGATCGACATGACGTGCACGCAGCCGACGACGGCCGCCGCGATGAGCAGGCCGAAGGTCAGGCCGTAAGCCAGCGGGTTTGCGCGCCCCAGGATGACCGCGCCCTGCGGCGGCATCAGTACGGGATCGGCCCCGCCGGCAGCTGCGGCGTCTCGGGTTGCGGCGGGGCTTCCGGTTCGGCCGGCGTGAAGGGCTCGGCGGTCTGCGGCTCCAGGCTCTCGGCGGTGCGCGCGAACTCGCTCGCCAGGTCCTGGTAGAAGCCGTTGCGCGGGTCCTCCTCGGTCTCCAGCACCGGATCGGGCAGCAGCCAGTCGAAGTCGCGGGCCGGCAGGCCCTTGTGCGCCTCGATCATGAACCGCCGCCAGATGGTCGAGGGAATGCCCCCGCCGGCGACCTTGTTCATCGGCTTGTCGTCGTCGTTGCCGACCCAGACCCCGGCCACATAGTCCGGCGTGAAGCCGATGAACCAGGCGTCGCGCCAGTTCTGGCTGGTGCCAGTCTTGCCGGCGGCGGGACGGCCGAAGGCGGCGCGGGTGCCGGTGCCGCGCTCGAGCACGCCCTTCATCATCTTGACCATCATCGAGGCCTTGGCGACGTCGTAGACCGGGGACGCGGCGCGTTCGGCGTGCTGGAACAACGGCTCGCCGCCAACGGTGGTGACGCTCTCGATGATGTAGGGCTGGCGGCGCTGGCCGCCGAGCTGGAACACCTGGAAGCCGCTGACCATCTCCAGCAGGCTGACCTCGTAGGCGCCCAGGGACACCGAGAGATTGGGGTTTGGCGGGATCGAGGTCACGCCGAAGCGCCGGGCCAGTTCGCCCAGGCCCTGGCCGCCGACTTCCTGGCCCAGCTTCACCGCCACGGTGTTGATCGACTTGGCCAGCGCGGTCGCGACGGTGACCTCGCCGGCATAACCGCCGCCGTAGTTCTCCGGCGCCCAGTCGCCCAGCTTCACCGGCCCGTCGACGCGGGTGTCGGTCGGCAGCACGCCGCGTTCGAGGGCGGCGGCGTAGACGAACGGCTTGAAGGTCGAGCCCGGCTGGCGCTTGGCCTGGACGGCGCGGTTGAACGGGGTCTCGTCGAAATCGGTGCCGCCGACCATGGCGCGGATGGCGCCCTCGGGGGTCATGGCCAGCAGCGCGGCCTGTTTGGCGCCGGCCTTGGCGCCTTCGCCAGCCAGGGCCTCGCGCACGACCTTGGCGGCGACCGCCTGCAGGCGGCTGTCGATGGTCAGCTTGACGATCAGGTCGGGGCTGTTCTCGCCGGCGATGCGGACGGCTTCGACGGTGGCGTAGTCGAGGATGTAGCCGAGCTCGCCCTCTTCCTGGCGGGCGCCCGGCGCCAGCTTCGGAGTGTCGGCGAGGGCGGCCTCGTACTCGGCGTTGGTCAGCCAGCCTTCGCGGCGCATGTTGTCGAGGATCAGCCGCTGGCGCTCCAGGGCGCCGGCCATATTCTTGGTCAGGGCCAGGCGCGACGGCGCCTTGGGCAGCGAGGCCAGCAGCGCCGCCTCCGCCACGGTCAGCTGGCTGGCCGGCTTGCCGAAATAGGCCCGCGAGGCGCCGTCGACGCCATAGGTGTTGGCCCCGAAGAAGATGCGGTTGAGGTAGAGCTCGAGGATCTCGTCGCGGCTCAGAACCTTGAACAGGCGGCGGGCCATGACCGCCTCCTGAAGCTTGCGCCGCGTGGTCTGGTCGGGGGTCAGGAACAGGCCCTTGGCCAGCTGCTGGGTGATGGTCGAGCCGCCCTGGACGATGCGCTTGGCCTTGAAGTTGACCCAGGCCGCCCGGCCGATGCCGCGAAGGTCCAGCGCCCCGTGGCTGTAGAACCGCCGGTCCTCGGCCGCCAGGAAGGCCTGCGGCACGTGGCGAGGCAGCTGGTCGAGCGTGACCCGCTCGCCGTAGCGAGGGCCGCGCACGGCGATCTGGGTCCCGTCCTTGTCCTGGAAGCGGATGCCCGGCGCCCGGTTGACCGCGAACAGCGCCTCGCGCGCCGGCAGCGGCGGCACGTCGCTGAGGTACTTGCGCTGGATGTAGATGCCGCCGAACAGCGCCGCGATCGTCCCGATCAGGAACAGCACCAGCAGCGTCCACCAGACCCAGCGCAGCTTCGGCGAGGCCATCCACAGCCACAGGCTCTGGACCTGGAAGTCGGAGCCGCTCCGCTCACGCGGCGGCTTCGACTCTTTCGGCTGTTTCGGGGCCCTGGAAGGCTTCGGCTGGGGTTTCGGCCCGGTCGCCTTGCCGAACGGACGATCCTCGACAGCCGGCTTCGGCTCCGGAGCCTTCTCTGGCTCGGGATCGAAACGGTAGGGCGGGAGGGACCAGTCGTCGCTCAAAATGATCCAGACACAGCTTGGGTTACGGCCTCGGGGGGTTTAGGACGCAAGGGTCATGCCGCGCAAACCCTTCTGGGAGACCAAAACCCTCCGTGAGATGAATCCACGGGAATGGGAAAGCCTATGCGACGGGTGCGGACTCTGCTGCCTCGTACGCTTCGAAGACGAAGATTCCGAAGAGATCATCCCCACCCGCGTGCATTGCACCCTGTTCGACGGCCAGGCCTGCACCTGCACCGACTACGCCAACCGCAAGCAGTACGTGCCGGACTGCATCAAGCTGACGCCGGACAACATCGAGCAGCTGAAATGGATGCCCGCCAGCTGCGCCTATCGCCGGCTGAACGAGGGCAAGCCGTTGCCTGCCTGGCATCCGCTGGTCACCGGTGATGCGGAGAGCGTGCACAAGGCCGGGGTCTCGATCCGCGGCCAGACCATCAGCGAGGATGACCTGAACGAGCCCGAGGACGCCCTCGACCTCGCCGCCTGGGACCTCAACGACGACCACGGGGACGATCCGTACGAGCCCTGAGCTTCACCGCCCCCGCCCTCCCCTTCGACGCGAGGACCCTTGCGCCCGCCGCGCGCGTTGGGTCTTGATGCGGCTGCGACAGCGTTAACGGCGAGGCCCGATGCGGTTCGACCTCTTCAAGATCTTCCTGGTCTGCGCGATCGGCTTCGGCCTCGCCTTCGCCAGCGCCCCCCTGTTCGCCTTCCGGGCGCTGAAGGCGGCGACGGCGGCGGAGGACGTCCAGGCCACGGCTGACCTCGTCGACTTCCCGGCGGTGCGCAAGAGCCTGACCGGCCAGCTGGCGCCGGACCAGGTCGCAGGCGTCGAACCGCCGTCGATCTGGCAGGACCCGATCGGCGCCATCCGCAAGGCCATCGAACCGATCGCCCCGCCGGAGCCCAAGGTCGACCGCTACCTGACCCTGACCGGCCTGTCGGACCTGGCCCGAGGCTTCCGCCCCGGCGGCGCCCCGGCGCTGCCGGCTTCGCCGGAGACCACGACCGACAGGCTCAAGGCCGTGCTCAAGGGCCCGCTGCCCGGCGTGCCCTATTGGAGCATCGACCGCACCCGTATCTCGGTGAAGCGGCCGGACAACGCGGCCAAGGTCACGGTGTTCACCTTCGAACGCCGGGCGCTGTTCACCTGGAAACTGGTCCACATCCAGCTGCCCCAGGACGAGCGGTAGAGCCTAGCTCCGCAGCTCCAGGATCCCCAGGTCGACCTCGTCGTCGATGTTGCGGGTGAACAGCAGCGACCCGTCCGGCGCCACGCCGATCGAGCCGGTCGCGCCGGGGAGGTCCGTGAGTTTGCGCGCCGCGCCGCTCCACGGATGCAGCCAAGCCGACGGCAGCTGTTCGCGGCGGTTGTGGACGTAGACTCCGTCCCGCCCGACCGCCCAGTGGTCATACTCGCCCAGCCGCACCGCCGGGATCGCGCCGCCGTCCACCGCCAGCACCCGGTTGTCGCCGACCCTGGTCCCATAGAGCCGTCCGTCCGACCCGGCGCGCAGCTGCCGCCAGCCGGGGCCGCCGGCCACCGTCTCGGGCTGGGCGCCCGGCGTCAGGGCCGTCCGCATCAGCTGATAGCCGGCCTCGGTGCGGCGCAGGTAGTAGAGCCGTCCGCCCGACCACACCGGGTCGAGCTTGTCGGCGCCGTCGCTGGTCACCGCCCGCAGTTGCGAGCCGTCACGGGCGATGATGTGGATGTCCGACCGCCGCCCCTTCACCGCCACGAAGGCGATGGTCCGACCGTCCGGCGACCAGCTGGGCGCGTTGAGATAGCTGCCGACGATCGAGGTCAGCTGCACCGACCGGCCGTCCGGCGTGTTCACCCACAGCTCCGAAGCGCCGCTGCGGTTGGAGACATAGGCCACCGCGCCGTCGGCGGTCGCTTCCGGGTCCCAGTCGGCGCCGGCGGCGCTGGTCACGACGCCCTGGACGCCGGCCGGCGACAGGCGGACGACGTTGGTCCGCCCCCGGGGCAGCTCGACGGCCATGCGGTTGGCGCTGTCGGTGGAGATACGGTTGAAGCTGACCTGGCCGAGGCCGAGGCTGATCTGCTGCGCCGGGGCGTTGCGGCGGGTATCGACGCTCCACAGCCCGAACTCGCCGCCCCGGTTGGAGGCGAAGAACACATGGCGGCTGTCGGCGGACCAGGCATAGCCGGGCGCCTTCCAGCCGTCGGTGGTCAGGGCTCGTTCCTTGCCGGTCCGGAGGTCGAGCAGGAAGATGTCGTCGGCCCCGTGCATCAGCGCCCGGCGGAACACCACCTTGCGCCCGTCCGGCGAGGCCACGGGGTCGCCGTCGCCCAGGCTCGAGGCCGGCGGCGCGGTCAGGTCGCGGGCGACGCCGGTCTGCACATCCAGCGCCTTGATGCGCCGTAGCGAGGCGGTGTCGGGGCGGTCGGAGAACACCAGGGTGCGCTCGTCCATCCAGCTGAGCTTGGTATAGGCCGACGACTTGCAGCGCCCCACCGCCCGCTCCGGTCCCAGCGGAACCGGGACCATCACCATCTGGCATGACCCTTCCGGGAACTGGCGGACGAAGGCGATGCGGTCCCCCTTCGGCGACCAGACCGCGCCGTAGTCGTCGGCCGGGTCGCTGGTGATCCGCACCGGCGTGCTTTGCTGGCCCGACCCGCGCAGGAACAGGTCCCGACCGCCGGAAGTGTCGGGTCGTTGCGCATAGATCAGCTGCGTCCCGTCGGGCGACAGCGCCGGGTGGGTCTCCAGCCCGCGCTCGGCGGTCAGCGGACGCCAGGCGGCGGCGGTCCAGTGCACCGGTCGGGGCAGCATCGCCCACAGCGCGCCGCCGACCACGACCGCCAGCCCGCCGGCGACGGCGGCCAGGATCCACGGCCGGCGGCCGCGCGCCGGCGCCGCCTCGAACCCGTCCCGCACGGGCGCGGCGGCGGTTCCCAGCGGATGCACCTCGGCGCTGGCCTGCAGGCGATAGCCGACGGTGGGAATGGTCTCGATACGGATGCGCGGGTTGGACGCCAGCGCCTTGCGCAGCTGCGCGGCGCAGCGGTTCAGCGCCCCCTCGGTGACGATCCGCCCGCCCCAGCACAGGTCGATCAGGCGATCGCGGCTGACCGGCTGTCCGCGCGAGCGGCCAAGCGCCACCAGCACCTTCATCACCCGGGGTTCCAGCGGCGTCACCACGCCGTCGTGCTCGACCTCGAGCGAGGCCGGACGCACCTGCGTGCCCGCCAGGCCGAAGGCGGCCTCCCGGGCCAGGATCAATTCCGCGCTGCCGGCGGCCAGATGTTCGGTCATCGCCTAACCATCACGAATAAATCACGCCCATTGGCGCGTCGTCCCCCGCGCCTTTCTCCATCAATCGCCGGTCGCTGAACAGCCCAGACAGCCGGGATTACGAGAATGCAACGTTTCGCCGCCGCCACCGCAACGGGCCTGGCCGCCCTCTTCGCCTCCGGGTCCGCCCTCGCCCAGGACAACGCCGTCCGCTCTGCCGCCGACGCCTTCGGGGAGCGGGTCGGGATCGAGCAGCTCGGCCTCTACAACGAGGGCCAGGTCCGCGGCTTCGACCTGCAGAGCGGCGGCGCCTACCGGATCAACGACGCCTACTTCGTCCGCGCCTCGCCGCTCAACGACCCTGTCTTGGCCGGCGTCGGGGTGCGGGTCGGGGTCAACGCCGCCCGCTTGCCCTACCCGGCGCCGTCGGGGGTGGTGAACTACCGCCTGCGCGAACCGTCGGCGACCAACCAGCTGAACATCGGCGTCGGCTTGCGCGAGTACGCCACCCAGACCGTCGAGGCCAACGGCTCCTGGCGCGCCGACGACGACCGCGTCTCCCTGACCGCCGGACTGGTCGTCAGGCCCTACGCCCGCTGGGCCGGCGGCAACCACGGCGAGGGCCTCGACTTCGGCGTGGTCGGCCGCATCAAGCTGACCGAGACCCAGCGCCTGACCGCCTTCGCCACGATCTACGAGCGCGATTACAACGGCGACTACAGCTTCAGAATGCTGGACCCGGCCCTGCCGCCAAACCCGCGCCAGCTCTACAACTACAACCCCGACGGCGCCCGGGTGAACGCCCGCAACGCCAACCTCGGCCTGCTCTACGCCGGCGAGATCGGCGGCTGGACGGTCGACGCCTCGGCCTTCCGCTCGATCTACGACCTGACCCGCGCCGACTTCACGGTGCTGTCCCTGCGCGCCGACGGGACCGGCAGCGCCGCCCTCAACCTGACCCCCGCCCGCACCAACATTTCCGACGCCGGCGAGCTGCGCCTCTCCCGCGTCTTCACCCAGGGCGAGATCAGCCACCTGGTCAGCGGCTCCCTGCGCGCGCGCCGCAGCACCGTGGACCTGGCCTCGGTCCAGAGCGTGCCCATCGGCCCGGTGACCCTGCGGGGCCCGACGCCTGACGCCCCGCCGCTGGTCTGGAGCGGAACCCGCGGCAAGGACCTGACCGAACAGATCACCGCCAGCCTCGGCTACGGCCTGGTCTGGGCCGACCGCCTGCAGCTGCGCCTGGGCGTCCACCGCACCCGCTACGAGAAGACCGTCGACACCCTGGCCGGCGTCACCACCAAGGGCGAGGATCAGGCCACCCTCTACAACGCCTCGGTGATCTGGAGCCTGACGCCCCGCACCAGCCTGTTCGCCAGCTGGGTCACCGGACTGGAGGAGACCGGCGTCGCGCCGCTCAGCGCCACCAACGGCAACGAGGTGCTGCCGCCCGTCGAGAGCGAACAGCGCGACATCGGCATTCGCCAGGCGCTGGGCGAGAACCTGACCCTGATCGCCGCCGCTTTCGAGGTCTCCCGGCCGACGATGGCCTTCCGCGCTGACGGCTCCTTCGGCCTGGTCGGCGAGGTCGCGCACCGCGGCGTGGAGGCCTCGCTCACCGGCCGGATCGGTGAGCGCACCAGCATCGTCCTCGGCGCCGTCGGTTTCGAGGCCGAGGTCACCGGCGACCTCGTCGACGCCGGCGTCATCGGCTCGGCGCCGCCCGGAATCAGCACCTTCCTCGCCAACGCCAGCATCGAGCGCCAGCTGTCCGAGCGCTGGTCGGTCGACGCCCAGCTCAACCGCAACGGCGAGCGTTGGGCCGACAGCCGCAACACCTTCAAGACCCCGGCGGTGACGACGCTGAACCTCGGCCTGCGCCGCCGCTTCGAGATCGGCGGCCGTCCCGTCGTGCTGCGTATGGTCGCCGCCAACGTCACTAACGAGCGCGGCTACTGGGCCAACCCCTCACTGCTGTTCTCGGGCGTCGGGCCAAGGACGGTGCGGGCCTCTGTGACGGTGACTTTCTGACCCCGCAGCACCGCGCCGGGGCGTTCGCGCCCACTCGCGAAACCCGGACTCCCGCGGCGCGGCCCACGTCCTTCATCTCCCGATTCACCGTGTACGACGCCGCATTGTTCTTGATTTGTTCTCACTCGCGACATAACGTGGATGTCCGAAAGACGGAGGGCCTCGTGGCGGCGACAATCACCTATCTCACCCTGGGCGCGAGCGATCTGGACGCCTCCGTCGGCTTCTATGACGAGGTTCTGAAAAGCCTCGGCTGGTCACAATTCACAAAGCATCCCGGCTTCGTCGGTTATGGCGCGGACGGCGCCGAGACCGGCCAGACCCTGTGGCTGTGCGAGCCGTTCGACGGCGGGATCGCGACATCGGGCAACGGCGTGATGCTGGCCTTCGGGGCCGAGAGCCGCGCCCAGGTCGAGGCCTTTCACGCCGCGGCCCTGGCCGCCGGCGGGACCTGCGAGGGCGCGCCGGGCCTGCGCCCAAACTATACGCCGACCTGGTACGCCGCCTATGTTCGCGACCTGACCGGCAACAAGCTGGCCGTCGTCTTCGACGCCTCGCACGCCGCCGCCGCCTGAACCCGAACGGGAGTCCCGTCATGAACAGCATGGTCAGCTACATCACCATCGGCACGGACGACCTAGACCGGGCCACGGCCTTCTACGATCCGGTCCTCGGCGCGTTGGGCGCGGAACGGCTGTGGGTGCAGGGAACCTGGGCCGGCTACGGGCCGGAGGGCGACGACCACGGGATGGTGCTGCTCTGCGCCCCGTTCGACGGCGAACCGGCCCGGGCCGGCAACGGCATCATGATCGGCCTCGCCGCGCAGAGCCCGGCCCAGGTCGACGCCTTCCACGCCGCCGCCCTCGCCAACGGCGGAACCTGCGAAGGCCCTCCAGGCCCGAGGCCGTCGTTCGGAGAGGGCTACTACCTCGCCTACGTGCGGGACCCGGTGGGCAACAAACTGTCGGCGTTTTATCGGGCGGGGTGAGAAGCGGCGATCAGCGTTCCCAGCAATTGCAAAGGACTATCCATATGGAGGCGTAGAAATATAATTCACGGTATGGACGAATTTGACGCTGAAGACATGCGACCGAGCTATGAGCGAGGATCTGCCCGACTTAACCCAACCGTCGCCGCGCTATTGCGACGCGGATTTGATAGCCAACTCGCGAAGCGCTTGAAGGCGGCTGGCTATACTCTTGGCCGACTGATGCAGCTCACCGATGCCGAGTTGGCGTCCCTAGACGTACCGGTCAGGTATATTGCGTCGATCCGCGCGGGTGGTCGTACTGCTATCCCCTACGAGAATTTAGCTCAGGTGCTTTGGGCTAATCGCTCAACTTGTTGCGTATGCCGAGGCGCAGGCTTAGCGATCATCGTCCACCACATCCACCCATGGGCCAAGAGCTACGACCATCGCGTCGAGAACTTGGCGGTTCTATGCCTAGATCACCATGCCCGTGCGCATACTCGAGGTGACTTAGAACAGAATCTTTCGGCGAAACGGCTTCGCGACAGCAAAGATCGGTGGGAGCAGGAGGTTCGAGGACTCGACCCCGCAACGATCTTGGCCGCCTCTCGAATGGATGGCCATCATTGGTGGTGGTTCAACCACGGGCGCTTGCTCGAAATGGCGGATCGCTTAGGCATTCGGTTGTCTACGCTAGCGTTGTTCCCGTCGGCGCGAGTACGAGGTCTCGTGGATGAAAACGGACTACCTGAGGGCGGTCGCGACGATAAGGCATATCGCTACCAAGGAGGTGACGGAAACTATCTCTATTTTTACATGAGATCAGTGTTCGCTGCCGTCCTTAGTGAAACCGCCATCTACAACATAAGCGACGATCTCGACCCTGGCTTTCTTAGCCTTGTCATAAAACCGGGCGACTTGCTTGTTGTCCAAGGCAAGCACGTCTTCAAAACGCCGAACTCCACATACCGAGGCCCAGGCCAAGCGACGCAAGTCAGGCGGGAGGCGAATGGAGTTCGAGTGAGCTTTACTTTGGATAGATGGGATGCCGTTTCAACCTCGGCTTGGGCAAGCTGGCTTGTAGGGACGGGCCAAGCTGCCTCAGTGGTAGGAGTTGTTCGGACAGAACGGATTGGGCGCCACCTGCATCTCATCTGCACTGGGCTCGCGGTGGGTGGCGAGCTTCACGGCCTTAGTACGCGGTCTTATGTGCACGGCACATGGCCAGTGACAGAAGGGGATATTGACGAAGACGGTTGGCTGGAAGGTTTTGATGAGGAAACAGAAAACTAGAGCTCTGCTTCAGCACTGACATAGACTGCTGCCACCTAATGTCACTCACGCAAGCTACGCAGCATGTCCCCCCCGCTAGAACACGGAGCCTCGCCATGACCAGACGCTGCATCGCCCTTTTCCATCATGGCTGGGCGGACTGGGAGTCGGGGTTCGTGCTGGCGGCGCTGCGTGAGTACTTCGGGGTCTCGGTGCGGATCGCGACGCCCGCCGGCGTCGAGGCGACCTCGATCGGCGGGGTGCGGGCGGCGCCGGACCTGGCGTTCGCGGACGTCAGAGTGGACGACCTCGACCTGTTGCTGGTTATCGGCAGTGAACGCTGGGCCGAGGACCAGAACCCCGAGGTCGTGGCGCTGCTCAAGGCGGTGAATGCCGCCGGCAAGCCGATCGGCGCCATCTGCGCCGGGACCCTGGCGGCGGCGCGGGCCGGACTGCTCGACGGCCGAACCCACACCAGCAACAGCCTCGAGTTCCTGCGGGAGAAGGCCGAGGAATACGGCGGCGCGGGCCGCTATGTCGACACGCCTCGCGCGGTCAGCGACGGCGGCGTCGTCACCGCCCCCGGCTCGGCCCCGGGCAGCTTCTCGGTCGAGGTGCTGCGGCTGATCGCGCCTGACAAGGCAGAGGCCATCGACGGCTACGCGGCCATGCTGGCGGCGGAGTATGGCGGGTAGAGGCTGCAACGCGGTGCGCCCTTCGACACGGCGCGGCGGGCCTGCTCAGCATGACCGAGGCAGATGACTATCCAGGTTGGTCATGGTGAGCAGCGGTGAAGCCGCGTGTCGAACCCCGCAAGGCCTTGCCGACGATGGGGCTGCCACACCAAGCCCTTCATCTCATGGCGAGACGATCGCCGGTCGGGTCAGGTCTCTCAAGGACCGCGCGTACGCGCGGCCGCGGCGCGGCGGGCCGGAGGCCCGTCCTTGACAGACCTGACCCGACCGGCACGCTGACCTACATGAGATAGAAGGGTTTCTCCCCTCCCGGAGAGAAGGAAACTACGCCCCAATCCTCTCCCTCTTGGGAGAGGGGGACCATCCGGAGGATGGTGGAGAGGGACGCACCGAGGTCAGCCGACCCGAGCGCTTCCCTCTCAGTCACCGCTCCGCGGCGACAGCTCTCCCAAAAGGAAGAGCCTCACCACGCTAGCCGAGCGCCGCCTTCACGGCGGCCACACCCTCGGCGGCCTTGCTGTCGTCGGGAGCGCCGCCCTGGGCGAAGTCGGGCCTGCCGCCGGCGCCCTGGCCGCCCATGGCGATGACGGCGGCCTTGGCCAGTTCGGCGGCGTTGAAGCGGCCGACCAAGTCGGCGGCGACGGCCACGGCCACGGCGGCCTTGCCCTCCGAGGTCCCGACGATGGCGACCACGCCCGCCTGCTTCTTGAACTCCTCGGCGAGGCCGCGCAGCTCCTTGCCACCGACGCCGTCGAGCACCTTGCCGATGAAGCTGACGCCGCCGATGTCTTCGGCCGTGGCCGCGCCGGAACCGCCGCCGCCGAGAGCCAGCGCCTTCTTGGCCTCGGCCAGATCCTTCTCGAGCTTGCGGCGCTGGGCTTCCAGCGCCTCGACCCGCGCGGCGACCTCGGCCACCGGGACCTTGAAACGGTCGGCCAGGTCACGGGCGACGCCGGCCTGGTCCAGCAGGTAGCGGCGCGCCGCCTCCCCGGTCAGGGCCTCGATACGGCGTACGCCGGCGGCGATGCCGCTCTCGGACACGATCTTGAACAGGGCGATGTCGCCCGTGCGGCCGACGTGAGTACCGCCGCAGAGCTCGACCGAATAGGCCTTGCCCTCGTCGGTCAGCGACTGGCCAAGGGTCAGGACCCGGACCTCGTCGCCGTACTTCTCGCCGAACAGGGCGACGGCGCCGGCCTCGATGGCTTCCTGCGGCTTCATCAGCTTGGTTTCGGCGGGCAGGTTCTGGCGGATCACCGCATTGACCTCGGCCTCGATCGCCTCGAGCTCGGCCGGGGTCAGCGGGCCGCCGTGGCTGAAGTCGAAGCGCATGCGCTCGCCGTCGACCAGCTGGCCCTTCTGCGCCACATGGGCGCCGAGGACATGGTGCAGGGCGGCGTGGACCAGGTGGGCGGCCGAGTGGTTCGAGCGCGTGGTCAGCCGGCGCTCGGGATCAACATGCAGGGCGGCGCGATCGCCGACCTTGAGCGCGCCGGACAGGATTTCCAGCGTATGGACGAACAGGTCGCCGGCCTGTTTCTGGGTGTCGATCACCCTGGCCGAGCCGCCGTCCCATTCGACCGCGCCGGTGTCGCCGGCCTGGCCGCCGCTCTCGGCGTAGAAGGGTGTGGTATCGAACACCGCCTGGACCGTCTGGCCGGCCGTGGCCTCCACAACCTCGGCGCCGTCATGCAGCAGCGCGACCAGGGCGCCGGTCGCATCGACGCTGTCGTAGCCGGTGAAGTCGGTGGCGCCGACGCGGTCGCGGATCGGGAACCACTCGACGACGGCGGCCTGCTGGCCCGTACCCTTGAGGCCTTCGGAGCCCCTGCGCTGTTCGTCCATCAGGCGCTCGAACTCGTCGGTGTCGACGGTCAGTTCCTTCGAGCGGACAGCGTCCTGGGTCAGGTCGAGCGGGAAGCCGTAGGTGTCGTGGAGCTTGAAGGCGACGGCGCCCGACAGGGTGTCGCCGGCCTTGAGCGGCTCGGTGGCCTCGTCGAGCAGAATCATCCCGCGGCCGAGGGTGCGGCGGAAGCGTTCCTCTTCCTGGCGCAGGGTCTCGACGATCGAGGCCTGAGCGCGCTTCAGCTCGGGATAGGCGCCGCCCATCTCGGTCACCAGAGTCGGGACCAGGCGGTGCATCAGCGGGTCGGCCGCGCCGAGCAGATGGGCGTGGCGCATGGCCCGGCGCATGATCCGGCGCAGCACGTAACCGCGGCCTTCGTTCGAGGGCGTCACGCCGTCGGCGATCAGGAAGGACGAGGTGCGCAGGTGGTCGGCGATGACCCGGTGCGACGGCGCGCGGTCGCCCACCGCCTTGACGCCCGTGGCCTCCTCCGAGGCGGCGATCAGGGTGCGGAACAGGTCGACGTCGTAGTTGTCGTGCTTACCCTGCAGGACGGCGGCGATCCGCTCCAGGCCCATGCCGGTGTCGATCGAGGGCTTGGGCAGCTCGGTGCGCGAGCCGTCCTGGTGCTGCTCGAACTGCATGAAGACCAGGTTCCAGATCTCGATGAACCGGTCGCCGTCCTCGTCCGGGCTGCCCGGAGGGCCGCCGGCGATCTTGTCGCCGTGGTCGAAGAAGATCTCGGAGCACGGGCCGCAGGGGCCGGTGTCGCCCATGGACCAGAAATTGTCGTTGGTCGGGATGCGGATGATGCGGTCGTCGGACAGGCCCGCGATCTTGGTCCACAGCGCCGCCGCCTCGTCGTCAGTGTGGTAGACGGTGACCAGCAGCTTGTCCTTGGGCAGGGCGAAGTCGCGGGTCAGCAGGGTCCAGGCGTGCTCGATCGCCTGTTCCTTGAAGTAGTCGCCGAAGCTGAAGTTGCCCAGCATCTCGAAGAAGGTGTGGTGGCGGGCGGTGTAGCCGACGTTGTCGAGGTCGTTGTGTTTGCCGCCGGCGCGGACGCACTTCTGCGACGACGCCGCCCGCGGGCCCGGAGGTGTCTCGGCGCCGGTGAAGACGTTCTTGAACGGCACCATGCCGGCGTTGACGAACAGCAGGGTCGGATCGTTCTGCGGCACCAGCGGGGCCGAGGGCGTCACGGTGTGGCCGGTGCTCCCGAAGTAGTCGAGGAACGCGCTGCGGATGTCGTTGAGGCTCTTCATGGTCGGCGTCGTCTCTGGTGTCGTATTCGGCTCGGGACGCGGCCCTCGCCGGTGGAAAACTGGAGCCGGTTCCATAGCGGCGCGCCGCCGAACCGACAAAGGAAAACGGGTCGCGGGGCCGAGCGGGCGGTCGCGCGAGCCGTCGTCGGCGAGTGTTCGGCGCAGATGGGGCTCAATGCACCGGGGCGCCAGATGCCGGGGCGCAGGCGGCCGGGGCGACGGTGGCGTGCGGTGAGATGACTGGCACGGACAGGGGCACGTCCGGGGTGACAGAGCGCGGTCCCGCCTGCCCTTGATCGCTCAGCAGCAATGCCTCCTGAGGGCCGACGGCAGCGCTTCCCTCTCCGACCCGGCTCCGCCGGGCCACCTCTCCCAAGAGGGAGAGGATCATCGCGGCGCCAAACGAAAAAGGACGTCCGCCCCTAGGAGAAGGCGGACGTCCTCATCGTCAGGGCCGCCGCGCGGGGGTCGTGCGCGCCTGCGGGTGGGCAGATGGCGAGCGCGAAGCGCCGGCCCAACGATGGTCTCGGAGGAAGGCGGAGCCCGGAGCCCCCTCCCCGGCCGAGGCCGGAGACGGGTCACCCATGGGCTATTCGCCGTCGTCGTCCTCGGGGCCGCCGACGAGGAGCTCTTCCTCGATCTTCACCGCATTGCCGCGCACGGCAGCTTCGATGCTTTCGGCGACGTCCTTGTTGTTCTTGAGGAACTCGCGGACGTTGTCGCGACCCTGGCCGATGCGCTGGTCGCCGTAGGAGAACCAGGAACCCGACTTGTCGATGACCCCGGCCTTCACGCCCAGGTCGATGATCTCGCCCAGCTTGGAGATACCTTCGCCGTACATGATGTCGAACTCGACCTCGCGGAACGGCGGCGCGACCTTGTTCTTGACCACCTTCACGCGGACGTTGTTGCCGATGATCTCGTCGCGCACCTTGATCGAGCCGGTGCGGCGGATGTCGAGGCGGACCGAGGCGTAGAACTTCAGGGCGTTGCCGCCCGTCGTCGTCTCCGGGCTGCCGTACATGACGCCGATCTTCATGCGGATCTGATTGATGAAGATCACCAGGGTGCCCGACTTCGAGATCGAGGCCGTGAGCTTGCGCAGCGCTTGGCTCATCAGGCGGGCCTGAAGGCCGGGCAGGCTGTCGCCCATCTCGCCCTCGATTTCGGCGCGCGGCGTCAGAGCCGCCACCGAGTCGATGACGATGATGTCGACGGCGCCCGAGCGGACCAGGGTGTCGGTGATTTCCAGCGCCTGCTCGCCGGTGTCCGGCTGCGAAACCAGCAGGTCGTCGAGGTTGACGCCGAGCTTGCGCGCGTACTGCGGATCCAGCGCGTGTTCGGCGTCGACGAAGGCGGCGGTGCCGCCGGCCTTCTGGACCTCGGCCACCACGTGCAGGGCCAGGGTCGTCTTGCCCGAGCTTTCCGGCCCGTAGACCTCGATCACCCGCCCCTTGGGCAGGCCGCCGATGCCGAGCGCGATGTCCAGGCCGAGCGAGCCCGTCGAAACGGCCTCGACCTCGATCTTGCTCTTCGAACCGAGCCGCATGACCGAGCCCTTGCCGAACGCCCGGTCGATCTGGGTCAGCGCCGCTTCAAGAGCGCGCTGCTTTTCACCTTCGTCGCGTGTCACGAGTCTCAAAGCCGCCTGGTTCATGGGATGCCCCATCCTTATGCCGATTCTGGTCCCGCCCCCGCCGGATTGCGAAGAACGCCTCGTCGAACAGTGATGGATAATGTGCACGGTTTGTTCTCGTTCGCAATATGTTCTTTTTCGCCCGCGGCCGACGCTCGGGCTGGATCACGCGACGTCGGGCAAAACGGGGCCTGTCACGCCATATCGGCAGTGTAGTGCGGGCATAGTATCGCGCCACGAACATGACGCGAAGGATGCGTCACGCAATTAAAACAACCACAGGAATATATTCGACCCCGCACTATAGATACGCTTATGATACAGTTGTTACATTACATCGCACTTCTATGTGCCACTAATATCTCAAGTCGAAACACTCACGACGAACCACGTCTTTTCTGCGACGAGGCACGTTGTCGTGGATGGAGCCCCTCCTGATGGTGCTCTCTCCAAGAGCTTCCGAGGCGTACTCGGAAGAGATGGGGGAGTTTACCTATGCTGAAGACAAACCGAGGTCGCTGGTTGGCGACTTCAATGCTGTGCGGGTTGGCCATGTCGGCGACCAGCGCTTTCGCAGAAGAAACCACCGCCAGTCCGGCGGTCGCCGACACGGCGGTCGAAGAAGTCGTGGTCACCGGCTCGCGCATATCGCGTCCAGACCTCGTCGCGAACACGCCGGTTCTGGTGGTCGGTCAGGAGCGCCTCGAAGGTCAGGGTCTGGAAAACATCGCCGACGTCCTGGTCACCCTGCCGCAATTCTCGCCGTCGTTCGGCGGCTCGCGCACGCAGTCGACCTTCTCGGGCACGCAGTCATCGGGCCTGAACTCGTCCAACCTGCGCAACCTGGGCGCCAACCGCTCGTTGACGCTGATCAACGGCCGTCGCGCGCCCTCGGGTATCGCCACGCTGAACGCGGTCGACCTGAACCTGATCCCGTCGGCCAACATCAGCCGGATCGAGGTTCTGACCGGCGGCGCCTCGGCCATCTATGGCGCCGACGCCGTGGCCGGCGTGGTCAACATCATCACCGACAGGAGCCTGAACGGCCTTGAGGTCGGCGCCAGCTACGGCGCGTCGCTCGAGACGAAGGACAACATCAACCCGAGCGGCTTCCTGCGCTGGGGCAAGGTGTTCGACGAGGGCTTCTTCAGCACCACCCTGCAATATGACTATCAGGGCGAGGTGATGTGCGCGGATCGTTACATCTGCGAAACCGACTTCATCTGGAACCCGCCCGGCGCGCCGCTGCGCGGTCCGGCTGCCTATTCGACGATCGCGCCGCAAGGCACCTTCTCGATCGGTGGCCCCGGCGGCGGCGCCAACCCGTTCAACGGCAGCTTCACCGCGCGCAACGGCAGCTTCCAGCAGACGCCGACCGCCGCGAACCCGAACGGCGTCATCCCGTTCGTCACCGCCACCGACGGCTTCAACCGCAACCAGTATCGCACCGTGGCCCAGCCGACCGAGCGGATCCTGTTCGCGGCCGAGGGCGCTTATGAGGTCTTCGACGGCGTCACCTTCTTCACAGAGCTGAACGGCGCCAGTTCCGACACCTACGCCAACCTGGAAGCGCCCGGCTTCGCGTCGAACACCAACCTGATCGCCGGGATCACCGAGGCGACCATTCCGCTCAACAACCCGTTCATCCCGGCCAACATCCGCGCGCAGATGATCGCGGCTGGTGATAACGAGCTGACCTGGTCGCAGCGCCTGAGTGAGGTCCGCGATCGTGGCTCGACGAACGAACGCACGACCTACCGCGGGGTAGTCGGCCTGCGCGGCGATCTCGATTCGATCGGCGGCTTCGGCTCGGACTGGAACTGGGAAGCTTCCTATACCTACGGCAAGTTCCTGCAGGACGGCAAAACCGAAGGCTCTGTGTCGCTGACGGCCATGTACGAAGGCCTGCGCGTCGAATCGAACGGCGCCGGCGGCTATCAGTGCGCCAACGTGACCGCGCGCGCTCTGGGCTGCGTGCCGATCAACCCGTTCGATGGCTATGACGCGCCGGAGTCCAACTATCTTCTGGTCGATGTCGGACTGCACGGCGAACAGGAGATGGAGCAAGGCCTGGCCTACCTGTCCGGTTCGCTGTTCAACCTGCCGGCCGGCCCCGTCAAGGGCGCCATCGGCTTTGAGTCGAACCGCGTGACCGCTTCGCTCGACTACAGCGAGGAGATCAACCAGGGCACCACCACCGGCAACCGGATCGGCGACAACCCGGAACAGACGTTCCGGACCAACGAAGTTTATGTCGAAGGCTTCGTGCCGGTCCTGGCGGACATGCCGTTCGCCAAATCGCTGAACCTGGAAGGCGCCTATCGCTGGTCGTCCTCGTCGCGGTTCGGAGACTACCAGACCTGGCGTATCGGTGGTGACTGGTCTCCGGTCGACGGCGTGCGCTTCCGCGTCGGCAAGAACCTGGCCGTCCGCGCGCCGGTTCTCGGCGAAGTTTCCGGCATCGGCCAGACCTTCGGCAACGTCACTGACCCGTGCACGACGGCCAACCGCAACGCCAATGCGACACGGGCCGCCAACTGCCTGGCCGACGGCATTCCCGCCAACTATGCCCCGCCCCCCAACGTGCTCCAGGGTGTCGGCGGCTTCAATGGCGGCAACGCCGATCTGAAGCCGGAAGAGGCGGAAACCCTGACCTACGGCGTCGTCATTCAGGCGGGCCGTTTCGGCTTTACGCCAGAATGGCTGTCGAGCCTGAACATCCAGATCGACCGCTTCGATATCCAGATCGACGGACTGATCAACACCATCGGTCGCCAGAACATCCTGAACTACTGCTACGACACCGCCGGCGCCGGCCGGAACGTGTATTGCCAGAACATCACCCGCGGGACCGATCCGCGCGTGATCGGCGCGACCTGGGTGCTGACCGCGATCGACGACCAGCTTCAGAACATCGCCTCCACGTCGGTCTCGGGCGTCGATCTGCAGATCGACTACAACGTCGGCCTGGATTCTGTGTTTGGCCGTGACCTCGGGACGTTCAGCTTCAGCGCGGCCATGACCTTCTACGATAAGGCCGAGCTGATAAACCTGCCGGGCACGCCGGCGCTCGACCTGCTCGGCTACGCCGGCGGTTCGACCAGCACGCAGGGCTATATCGAGAAGCAGGGCAACTTCACGTTCAACTGGGCCTATGGCCCCGTGCGGACGACCTGGGTCGCCCGCTACATCGGCGAAGCTGGCATGCATCCGAGCTTCCCGGACTACCCCCGTGTTGACGCGCACACCTATCACGACGTGCGCGTGAACTGGGAAGTTCTGGACAACGTCAACCTGTACGCCGGGATGAACAACCTGTTCGACAAGGAGCCGCCGCTGTTTGCGTCGTCCGCCTCGGGCACGCAGGCGCTGGATACGATCCCGGGCTACTACGACGTCTTCGGACGCCAGGCCTACATCGGCTTCCGCGCCAAGTTCTAAGCCCAGCTTAGATCAGCGCTAAAACGACGCCGCGCGGAGCGATCCGCGCGGCGTTTGTTTTTGGGGCAGGACTATCCGCCTCACAACGCTTCCAGAAACGCCACCAGGTCCGCCTGCTCCTCCCGCGTCAGGCCGCGCGGCTTGAGCAGGGGCGAAGTCATCGGGAACAGCGCGTCGTCTTGCTGGTCAGGACGGCGACGTGGATGGGCGGCGCCGGCGTTGTAGAAGCCGACGACGGCGGCGAGCGTGGGGATGCCGCCATGGTGCATGTAGGGCGCCGTGCGCGAGACGCCGAGCAGACTGGGCGTGCGGAAGGCGCCGACATCCTCCGGCTTTCCGGTGACGACGTAGCGACCGAGATCCTGCCTTGGGCCGCCGTAGAGGCTGATGCCGAGGTTGTGGAAGCGCTGGTCCGTCAACAGCGGCCCGTTGTGGCAGCTGGCGCAGCCGCCCTTCCCTCTGAACAACGCCAGGCCGCGCCGCTGCTGCTCGCTCAGCGCCGTGGGATTGCCGTCGAGCCAGCGCGACCAGCGGCCTCGGCGCGGCGTCAGGCTGCGCTGGAACGCGGCCAGGGCGGCGGCGATGCGCTCGTCGGTGACCGCCGCGTCGTCGAAGGCGGCGGCGAAGGCGGCGAGATAGGTCGGATCGGCGGCCAGCCTCGCCCGCACCACCGCCATGTCCGCGCTCATCTCGTCCGGGTGGAGCAGCGGCATCGGCGCCTGGGCCTCCAGCGTCGCCGCCCGGCCGTCCCAGAACAGCGCCGTCATCCAGCCCGAGGTCTGCAGCGACGGCGCGTTGCGGGTGAGCCGACGACGGTCGTGGCCGAAAGACCGCGATATCCCGTCGGCGAAGGCCAGCTCGCGGTTATGGCAGGAGGCGCAGGCGATCTGCCCGGAGCCCGACAGTCCGGGATCGTCGAACAGGCGCGCGCCCAGCGTGACCAGCTCGCGGCGCTGGGGAGGAAGCGGAGGCACGGGGCCGAACTCCTCGAACACCGCCCCCGGTTCCAGCTGGGGCGCTTCGAACACCGGCATCGCGGAGGTCGCGGCCGCGCCCATGAGGAACACCGCCGCCCCCACGGCGAGGGCGGAAAGCAGATCCCCAAGAGCGGGTTCGAGACGAAAAAGACGCGCGTAAAAGCCGGCCATACACGTATTTCTAGATAAGATTGAGAATCATTAGCGCAATTTGATTCAAAGGGTCCAGTTACTGTTTGCGAATGATTATTAATGCCATATAGCCGCCCCCGTTCAGTACCTCGGGGGTTGTCATGGCACAAAAGATTCTTCTCGCCGGCGCATCGGCGCTCATCTTCGCGGCGCTCTCGGCGCCGGCCGTCCGGGCTCAGGAGACCGCGCCGCCGACGGCCGAGGCTCCCATCCCGACCGTCGTGGTCACCACCGACGGCGCCGCGTCTCCGGTCTATCGCAACGGCGAGGGCGTCGATTCCGGCACGACGATCTACGACGCGAAGTCGATCGAGGCGCGCGCGTCCGGCACGGGCGATGTGCTGCAGCTGCTGAAGCAGTCGCCGGGGGTGCAGTTCTCGATCCGCGAGGGCGAGTCGCGCGGCGACATGCTGCGCGACCTGCGGCCCAGCCAGATCTCCATCTCCGGCGGCCGCCCCTCCGAGAACCTGTTCGTGCTCGACGGCGTGTCGGTCAATTCGCAGATGGAGACCATGAGCCCCAGCGTCGCCTACTCCAGCGCGCCGGACTACGACTCCGTCGGCGCGGCGAGTCCGCAGACGGTGTGGGTCGACAGCGACCTGGTCGGCCAGCTGACGCTGCGCGACTCCAACGTCTCGGCAGAGTTCGGGCGCTTCACCGGCGGCGTGGTCGAGATTCTCACCCGCGATCCGACCCGCAAGTTCGGCATCCGCGGGAACTACAGCTTCACCAGCGACGACCTCGCCCAGTACCACCTGTCGCCCAGCTATTCCGGCGCCGAGCGCGAGAAGCCGAAGTTCGAACGCGAGCGCTGGAGCGTCTCCGCCGACCTGCCGATCAACGACACCCTGGGCCTGCTGGTCTCCTATAGCCGTCAGGAAGCCAGCACCTTCAGCACCTGGTCGGCGAACCTGACCGACCTCGCCAACGAGCCGTTCGACGAGACCAACGTCAGCGAGACCTTCCTGGCGAAACTGGCCTGGGAACCGACCCCCGACCTGCGGCTGTCGGCCCAGATCACCCACTCGCCCTACACCAGCGTCTACGTCCGCACCTCGGGCATCAACACCGTGGCGGAGAGCCAGGGCGGCGGTACGACCGCGCGTCTTGCCGCCGCCGGAAGCCTGGGCGTCGGCGAGTGGGACGTGGCGCTGACCTACGCCTTCTCCGACGCCGACAAGCAGGCGGCCGACTGGCGCTTCGACGTGCGCGGCGGCCTCGAGCCCTGGTGCCAGGGCGCGCTGACGACCACCTGCGAGAACGGCCACGTCGGCGGGATCAAGCAGCGGCAGGAAGACCTGTCGCTCAAGGGGACCTGGAACCAGCCGCTCTGGAACGGCGACCTGCGCCTGGGCTTCGAGATCCGGGACGTCGCCGCCGAGAAGTCACGTCGGGACGGCGGGACCTACAGCTTCTCCGGGACGACGGCGGTCATCACCCAGGCGACCGGGCCATTGACCGCCTGCGCCTCGCCGACAGACGTCAGCTGTGTCGACGGCCGCTACGCGTTCAATCGGCTGGTGCTCTATCCGGCCTATGACGCGCAGGTGTCGCTGCAGTCCTACGGCCTGTGGGGCGAGTACCAGCGGGAGTGGCGCGGCTTCGACATCCGCGCCGGCCTTCGCTACGACCACGAGACTTTCCTCTCGGATCACACCGTCTCGCCGCGCCTGTCGGTGGCGCGCAAGCTGCCCTGGGGCATCCAGGCGACGGCGGGGCTGAACCGCTATTACGGGCGCAGCTACCTGGGCTACGCGATCCGGGAAAAGCTGACCAACACCCTGACCTTCGGCCGCACCTTCACCCTGGTGGGCGGCGAGCGTCTGTGGTCGCCGAACTGGGTGCTGAGCAACGTCACCATCCCGCAGCGCTACAGCAACCAGAACCTGGACACGCCCTACAGCGACGAGGCTTCGCTGACCGTGACCGGCCCGCTGTTCGGCGGTCAGTGGCGTGTCGGCGGCGTCTACCGCAAGGGTCGCGACCAGTTCGCACGGTCGCTGGCGGAGAGCTTCACCCTGGTCGACGAACTGGGCGCGACACGCACCATCAACCGCTACAACATGACCAACGAGGGCGAGAGCACCTACGAGAGCGTCAACCTCTCCTATTCGAAGCCCTGGCGGAACCACACCTTCACCTTCAGCACCGCCTGGTCGGACACCAAGACCAGCGCAGACAACTACTACGACGCGCCCGACGACGACGTGGCCGGCGCGACGCTGGTGGCGTTCAATGGCGAGGTCATCTCGCTGAGCGACCTGCTGCAGCGGAACCAGCGCCTGAACTTCGCGGCGCCGTTCCTGCTGAACGCGGACTGGAACTCGACCTGGTTCGACGATCGCCTGAACCTGACGCTGAGCGGCCGCTTCCGCGGCGAGTTCGAGCGCATCGAACAGACCAGCGCCTTCGCCGTCATCGATGGCGCGCGCTACCGCGTCTATGACGTCGTCGATTACCGGTCCTCGATCGATCTCGACGCCAACGTCTCCTACGCGCTGATGCGCGGCGATCACGACGTCACCTTGGAAGCGCGGATTTCCAACGTCCTGGACAAGATCCCCGACCGCAACGCCGGCTACTCCAGCACGCCGTGGCAGCTGGGGCGCAGCGTGTGGTTCGGCGTCCGCGTCCGCTACTAGTCCGGCCGCCGGATGCGCGACGGCCATCTTCCTCCCCTGGCCAAGGCCGCGGTGCTGAGCGTCGCCCTCGGCGCGCACGTCGCGCTGTGGCTGGCGTTCGGCGCGCCACGGCCGGCGGTGATGCGGGACGACGGCGGCGCGCCGGTGATCAACCTGATCCCGTTCGCCCGGGCCCAGTTCGACGGCGCAGGCGCGAACGAGGCCAGGACCGACGCCACCGCCGAGACGCCCCGTGCCCCCGTGACGCCGACGCGCGAGCCGGTCCGCCCACAGCCGCTCGCACAGGCTCCGGCGGGTGTCGAGCCGGCGCCGCAAGCGGCCGAACCCACGCCGCCGCGTGAAGCCGCCACGGGGGCGGCGGCGGCGGCGGACAGCGCGTCGTCGTCACAGGCGGCGGCCTCGTCTCCGGCCGAGGCGGGGACGACGGCCGGCGGCGGCGCGCGGGCGCTTGGCGCGGCGGCGACATCGAGCGAGGACGCCTACGCGGCGACGGTCCTGGCCTGGGTGGAGCGCCACAAGGGCCGGCCCCGGCGGCATCTGCGCGGCGCGGTGATCGTGCGCTTCACCCTCGACCGCCAGGGACGGCTGCGGGCCATCGGCGTGTCCGGGTCCAGCGCCGATGCGGAGCTGGACCGGCTGGCGCTCGAGGCTCTGCGCGCGGCCCAGCCCTATCCACGGCCGCCGGCCGGCGCCGCCTGGCGGACGCGGGAGTTCCGGGTGCGGCTCGACTATCGCCCGCAGGGGCCGGCCTGAAGCCCGCTACCAGTCCAGGCGACGCAGGCTGAAGCGTCCGGGCTCGCCGCCCTTGCGCTTGACCTCGCCGCTGTAGACGCCATCGCGGAAGCGGCCGACGTAGACGAGGGCCTCGTCGTCGAGGCTCATCAGGACCGCGTCGCCCTCCTGGCCCCAGAACAGCTCGGTCTTGGTGTTGCCGACCTCGACGCCGGTGCAGTCTGGCTTGAGACGGTAGGTCACCTGCCGGCTCTGGCCGTCGGGCCAGAGCACGATGCCGCTGACGCTGGCCCCGGCGACCGAGCCGGGCTTCTGGCTGGCGCTGCAGGACTGGTCGAGGCCGGCCCAGAGCCACAGACGCAGATCGGGCTTCGGCCTGACCGAGCCGGAGAACGAGCCCTCGTCGGTCCCGTTGCTCATGGTTCCCTGATAGCTGCGGCCGTCGAACTGGCCGGTGTAGATGGCGAAGCCGCCGTTGAAGTCCATCGACACCGTCGAGCCCTGCTGGCTCCAGCGCGCCGTGCCGAGCGATTCATAGTCATAGGCGCTGTCGAGGCTGCAGTCGGGGTTGAACACCAGCGCCTGCCGCTGATTGGGATCGCCATCCCAGGCCTGCACGACGCCGACGCCCTTGCCTTCGATCGATGGAGACGATCCGGGATCTCCGCAGGCGGCGGCCGCGACGGCGGGGGCGGCGGAGACGAGGACGAGGGCGGCAAGGCTGAACAGGGTACGCATGCGACGTGGCTTAGAGGCGGCGGTGCGTCCGCCCATGCCCTGTTTGGGGGGCAACGCGCGTCAGCGTCTCAACGGCGGACAGGCCACTCCCGGCGCCCTATAGCCTCCCAATCGCCGCCGGAGTTCCCTGCCCCATGAGTCGCAACTTCACCCTGCTCCTCAGCAGCTGGCTGCTCAGCGGCTCGGCCCTGGTCGCGTTCGATGGGGCGGCGACGGGGATCCTGACCTTCGTGTTCGTGGTGCTGGGCTGGCTGGTGGCGCTGGTGCTGCACGAGTTCGGCCACGCTTACGTCGCCTGGAAGGCCGGCGACCACACCGTCGAGACCAACGGCTACCTGTCGATGGACCCGCTGCGCTACGCCGACGTCGCCACCAGCCTGGTGATCCCGGTGGTGGTGCTGGCGATCGGCGGTCTCGCCTTGCCCGGCGGCGCCGTCTACCTGCGCGAGGACCTGATGCGCAGCCGGGGCTGGCGCTCGGCCGCCTCGCTGGCCGGACCCGGCGGGACGCTGGTGATGCTGCTGCTGCTGTCCGTCGCCCTGGCGGTCGGCGGACTGGGCGGCTGGCAGGGCGCGCTGTGGCCGGCGATCGCGCTGCTGGCGCTGTTCCAGGCGATGGCGCTGGTGCTCAACCTGCTGCCCGTCCCCGGGCTGGACGGCTACGGCGTGATCCGGCCCTACCTGTCCGACAGCGCTCGCAGGTTCATGGCCCCAGTCGAGCGCTGGGCCATCTATGCGCTGCTGGCGGCGCTGCTGTTCGTCCCGGGCGTGTCCACCATCGTCTTCGGCCTCGCCTTCCTGGTCGCCAGCCTGTTCGGCATCGACGGCCAGCTGATCGCCACCGGCTACGACGCCTTCACCTTCTGGCGCTAGCGGCGGCCAGGCGGGTCTAGGGCGTCGCGCATTTGGTCCGGTCACCGGCCTCGCAGGCCGCGACCCGCGCGCGCCAGTCGGCCATCTGCTGCTCGTAGCGTCGCTTGGCCTCGGCCTCCTCGCGCTTGATGCGGGCGATCTCGGCCTCGCGGCGTTTGACGGCGGCGGCGTACTCGGCCTTGCGGCGAACGTCGGCGGCTTCGGCCTCGGCGTTGCGGCGCTTGATGGCGGCGTCGCGCTCGGCGATCTCGCGGTTCAGCGCCGCGGCGCGGTCGGCTTCGTCATCGGCGACGGGTTTGGGGGGCACGGACGGTTTCGCCGCCTCGCCCGCTTGCGGGTAGGCCTCGCGCCGATAGACGCCGTGCGTTCCGCTGGCCGTCAGGGTGCGCTTCACGGGATCGACCGTCAGCGTGCAGTCAGCCTCGCGAACGTCGTAGCTGTAGCGGCCGTCGACACGCTTGGCGTCGACCGTGGCGCAGCGCGCCGTGTAGCGGCACTCGGCCGCCTTCTTGACGACGCTGAACTTGACGCGCCCCTTGGGCCAGCGATCTTCCGGGAAGCGTTCCACGATCGCATGGCCGCCACTGGCCAACGTCTCCACCCCGGCCATCTTGACGATCGCGCCGTCGGCCCGATGCCAGGTCCCGTTGATCGCGTCCTTGCCGCAGCTGGCCACGGGCTTGGCCGGCGCGCCGCGCGTCCAGCGGCCCGGATAGCGCGGATGCGGCGCGCCCTGGGCGTCGACGATGGTGAAGGTGTCGACCTCGGGATTGAACTTGATCGCCTCCTCCAGCCGCTGACTGGAGCCGACGTTGGCCGGGAACAGGCAGCCCTTCGCCGGGCCGCTGGTCTCGATGGCGCCGCCGAACGTCAGCTCGGCGTCCCGGGCGCTTGCGCCCAGCTTGAACCGGCCCAGGAACTCGCCCGGCCGGGCCGACCGCTCGAACGTCAGGCCGGCGCCGCCCTTGTCGGCGTAGCGCGTGCTGGCGTTCTTCCAGGGGCCGAGGAGGCTGCTCTTGGCGCATGTCGCGGCGGGGGCCGGCGCGGCGAGCGACGTGACAGGGAAGGTGATGTCGATCCGCCGACTGGTGACGACTCCCCGGACCTTTGTATCGGAGAAGAGGCATTCCGCATTCTTGGCGGACAAGGTGATGCCCAGCCGCCGGAGCAGGTCGTTGGCCAAGCGGTCTGAACCGGAGCACGACACCGACTCCCACCAGGCAGGCGGTGGGACATTGGGCTCAATGTTGACGTAGGCGATAATCCGCACGTTCGCCGCGCCGGGGTCTCCATGGACAAAAATCTGCACATTCGGCCGCCCATCCCGGTTACTCACCGCGCAGACGTCCTTCCAGTTGGGGTCGTTTTTGAGGACTCGGTCGCGCACGCGATTCAGGGTCACGGGGTCGCCCTGGCAGACGTCCAGCCCACCGTACTGCGCCCACCAGGGCGTCGAGTCCTGGGCGCGGACGGAGCGGTCCAGCGACATCCCCACCAGGCACAGCAGGGCAGCCCCGCAGGCCGTCACCGCAAGGCGGCCACGCTTTCCAAACATTCCAACTGTCCTACGGCTTCCCGACGTCCCGAAGCCTCCATAGCCGAACGCCGTTCCACGAGAAACCCGTCGCGGGGTCATCCGCGACAGACACGAAAAAGGGCGGCGGATCATGCCGCCGCCCTTCCCGTCTGAAGGGCCGAAAGCCTACTTCGCCGAGGCGATGTAGCCGTCGATCACCGACTCCAGCACCGTCAACGGCACGCCGCCCGACAGCAGGCCCACGTCGTGGAACTTGCGGATGTCGAACTTCCTGCCCAGCGCCTTGCGGGCCTTGTCGCGCAGACGCAGCCACTCGATCTTGCCGACCATGTAGCTGCAGGCCTGGCCCGGCCACACCACGTAACGCTCGATCTCGGTGATGGCCGAGGCTTCCTGGTCGCCGATGGTGTCGACGTAGTACTTCACTGCCTGTTCGCGGCTCCAGCGCTTGTGGTGCATGCCGGTGTCGACCACCAGACGGACGGCGCGGAACATGGCGTCGTGGATCATGCCGATGTGGCCGTTCACGTCGTCCTCGTACATGCCCATCTCGACCGCCAGCTCCTCGGCGTAGAGCGCCCAACCCTCGCTGTAGCCCGAGAAGCCGATCATCTTGCGGATCAGCGGCAGGTCGCCGGCCTCGTTGTTCAGGGCCAGCTGCAGATGGTGGCCCGGAATCGCCTCGTGATAGGTCAGGGTCGGCAGGGTGAAGCGCGGCTGTTCAGCGCTGTCCCGCAGGTTGATCCAGTAGATGCCCGGACGCGAGCCATCGAGCGTCGGCGAGTTGTAGTAGCCGCCCGGGGCGCCGGCCTCGATGGCCTTGGGTACGCGGCGGATTTCCAGCGGGGCCTTGGGCAGCTGGCCGAAGTACTTCGGCAGCTTCGGCGTGATCGCCGCCACCTTCTTGTTCAGGTCCTCGATCAGCTGGACCTTGCCCTCGTCGGTGTTGGGGTAGTGCTGCTTGGGGTCGGCGTACATCTGGCGGAAGCGCTCGCCGACCGTGCCGTTGGTGTAGCCGGCCTTGCGCATCAGCTTGTCGGCCTCGGCGCCGAGGCTGGCGACCATCTCCAGGCCCGTGCGGTGGATCTCGTCCGGGGTGATCTTGGAGGTGGTGTAGTTCTCCAGGGCGGTGCGGTAGTAGGCCTCGCCCTTGGGCAGGCGCCAGACGCCGGCGTCATGCACGGCCTTGCCGCGCCATTCCTTCAGCAGCGCGGCCTGGCGCTCGAGCGCCGGACGAACCTTCTCGGCGTAGAGCTTGGTCGCCTGGCCGGCGTAGTCGCCGGCGATGGTCTTTTCCTTGGCGCGACGGGCCACCGAGGTGACCAGCGGCGCGGCTTCCGGGGCGACGCCGAGCATGCTGGCGTACTGCACCAGCGCCTTGTCGATGGTGAAGTCGGCCGGGATCACGCCCAGGGCGGCGTCGTGGCGGCCGATCTCGACCTCCTGGTCCAGCATTCGGCCGAAGGCCTCGACCCGCGCCAGATAGGCGTCGGCATCGGCCTTGGTCTCGATCACGTGCTGGCTGTCGAGGAAGTCGGGGACCTGCTGATAGGAGCCGGTCAGCTGGCTCAGCACATAGGGCGCGCCGCCATAGGCGCCGACGTAGTCGAATTCCTTGGTGAAGGTCTCGCTGACGCCGAGCACGAACTGCACGGTGTCGTAGCTGGTGGCGTCGAGGCCCTTGAGCTTCTTGCGATCGAACTTGCGCAGCTCGGCGAGCTGGCGGATGCCCTCCTCGCCGTTCTCCTTCTGGGCGGCCAGGGACACGTCGGACAGCGCCGACTTGGTCCAGGCGCGGTCGTCCTTGTCGACGCCGAGACTGGTGGCGGCCTCTGGCGAGCGGCGCAGCTGGCGATCGACGACGGCGTCGTAGAAGGCGTTGACCTTCTTGGCCTCGGACGGGTCGCTGCCCGGCGCGGCCGCGAAGACGTCCTTGGGAGAGATCGCCACGGCGACAGCGGTCGCGGCGGCGGCGGAAAACAGGAAGCTACGGCGATTTTGCACGGGGTCAGCCCTCCGGGTGCGGTGCGATTGCACAAGGGGTATGCGCCCGGCGGAGATGCGGCAACGCGAGAGGGGGTTAATTCGAGGTAATGGGCGCGCGGCCCTAAGCCGCCGCGCCCGCGCTCTGGAGCTGTTGCTTCACGCGTTCCGCCAGCGTCTTGATGTCGAGCGGCTTGGCCAGGAAGCTGACGCCGGTCTCGCCTTCGAGCAGGTCGGAGAACTCGGCCTCGGCATAGCCGCTGATGAACATCACCGGGGCGTCGCCGAGGAAGACGCGGGCCTTCTTGAGCAGGGTCGGGCCGTCCATGCCGGGCATCATCACGTCGCTGAGCAGCAGGTCGATGCGGCCGGCATACTCCTCGGCCAGCAGCAGCGCCTGCTCGCCGTCGGCCGCCTCGATGACCTCGTAGCCGCGCTTGCGCAGCAGGCTGGCGGCGATGCCGCGCACGGCCTCCTCGTCCTCGACGAACAGGATGCGGCCGACCCCGGACAGGTCGCGGGCGGCGCGGGGCTTGGCCAGGGTCGCGATCTGAACCGGCGCGGGCGCGGGCGCCGAGGCGCTGGGCACGTGGACCGGCAGGAAGATGCGGAAGGTCGCGCCCTCGCCCGCCGGGCTCTCGACGTGAATCCAGCCGTCCGACTGCTTGACGATGCCGTAGACCTGGGCGAGGCCCAGGCCCGTGCCCTCGCCCACCGCCTTGGTGGTGAAGAACGGGTCGAAGATCTTGCCCAGCACGTCGGCTGGGATGCCGGGGCCGTCGTCCTGGACCTCGATCATGGCCATGTCGCCCATCGGCACGCCGGCATAGCCGAGGGCCGGCGCCTCGCCTTGCGTGACGCGGCCGGTGCGCAGCTTGATCTTGCCGCCGCCCTTGGCGCTGACCAGAGCGTCCTGGGCGTTGAGCACCAGGTTCATCACCGCGATCTCGAGCTGGCCCTTGTCGGCTTTCACCAGCGGCAGGTTGCGGCCGTAGTCGGTGTCGAGCTTGACGGTCTCGCGGACCAGGCGGCGCAGCAGCACCTCGAAGTCGCTGATGGTCTCGCCGAGGTCGAGCACTTCCCGTTGCAGCGTCTCCTGGCGGCTGTAGGTCTTCAGCTTGCGGACCAGATCGGCGGCGCGGGCGGCGGTGCCCTTGATCGAGGTCAGTCCCTCGTAACTGGGGTCGCCCAGCGGGTGCCGCTCGAGCAGCTCGTCCAGGCGCAGCTGGATGGCGGTCAGCAGGTTGTTGAAGTCGTGGGCGATGCCGGCGGCGAGCTGGCCGATGGCCTGCATCTTCTGGCTCTGGGCCAGCTGCAGCTCGATCTGCTTCTGCTCGGTGACGTCGATCAGATAGGCGCTGAGGCGGCCGTTGGTGCGGGCCAGGTACAGGTGCGAGATGCGCGAGGGGTCGTGCGCCAGCCGCACCTCGATCGGTCCGGCCTGGCCCTCGGCGGCGCCGAAGCCGGCGTCGATGCGCGAGTGCGGGTCGATCAGGTCGCCGAAGGTCAGGCCGGCGGCGGCCTTGCCGGCGGTCATGGCGGCGAGCGCGGGATTGGCCTCGATGATGACGGCGCCGAAGACCTCCTCGCCCTCCAGCATCGCGGCGCCGAACGGCGAGGCGGCGGCCAGCGCGTCGAGGGCGGCGGGGCCCTGGGCGATGACCGGCGCCGACGCGGCGACGGCGGCGACGGCGGCGGCCTCGGTCGTGGTCAGGCGCAGCGGCTCGACCGGCGCGGCGTCGAGGCGGATCAGGAACCGGCCCACGCCCATCGGCGAGACCATCAGCGGGCGCTCCTCACCCCCGACCTTGACGGCGGCGCGGCCGATCTCGCCCTTTCGGGCCTTGGCCAGGGCGGCGAACAGGCCCGGCGCGGCATGACCGTTGCGCGGCAGGCGGCGCAGGACGCCGAGCGCCTCGCGCCAGGCGTCGTTGGCGGCATGGACACGGCCGTCGGCGCCGGTGACGGCGGCGGCCTCGGGCAGGGCCTCGACGAAGGTCTCGGCGCCGTCTTCCTCGAGTTCGATGGGAGCAGCCGAGCCTCGGAAGCCGAGCAGGCCAAGCAGCGCCACGCCGGCCAGACCGACCAGCAGCAGCAGGCCGGCCAGCGTCCCCGGGCCCTGTTCCCAGGCCAGGGTCGAGGCGGCCGCGACGGCGAGCATGAAGAAGGCGCCCGCGGCCCACAGCCACAGGTCGAAACGCCGCTCTTGCGGCTCCGCAGGCGTCGGGTCGGCCATCAGGGATGCCGCGTTTGACGAATCACGCATCGATCTTACTCGCTAAAGCGGTCTCGCGCGCCCACCGCCCGCGCGGGCGGCCTGCCTGCGCTGGGCCGCGCCCATGATGAAGCCGATGATCTTGGCCACGGCCTCGAAGTGGGCTTCGGGAATCTGCTGGTCGACCTCGACGGCCGCGAAGAGGGCGCGGGCCAGCGGCGGGTCTTCCACCACCGGCACGCCATGCTCCTCGGCCAGGGCGCGGATGCGCAGGGCGAGGTCGTCGACGCCCTTGGCGACGCACAGCGGCGCGCCGTTCTCGCCCTGCTCGTACTTGAGGGCGACGGCGTAGTGGGTCGGGTTCATGACGACGACGGTGGCGTTGGGCACTTCCTGCATCATCCGGCGGCGCGAGCGCTCGGCGCGGATCTGCTTCTGCTTGGCCTTCACGTGGGGGTCGCCGTCTGACTGCTTGTATTCTTCCTTCAGCTCCTCGCGGGTCATCATCATCTTCTTGGTGAAGCGCAGCTTCTGCCAGATGAAGTCGATCAGCGCGGTCACCGCCAGGAACACGATCACCGAATAGAACAGCGCTTTCAGCAGGTCGGCGCACAGCGGCAGGATCGCGACCGGATCCAGCGCGGCCAGCTGGCCCAGTTCGTCCGCGTGAGACTCCAGGGTCATCCAGGCGACCCAGCCGGTGACGCCGATCTTGAGCACCGACTTCAGGAACTGGACCAGGCCGTCGATGCCGAAGATCTTCTTGAAGCCCTCCAGCGGAGAGACCTTCTTGAAGTCGGGCTTGGCCTTCTCGCCCGTCCAGATGAAGCCGGTCTGGAAGACGTTGCCTGCGAAGCCGGCGATGGCCGCGGCGAACAGCACGCTGAACAGGAGCGGCGCCGCGGCCATCGCCGCCTGCTGGGTGATCAGCATCATGCCGCCGCCCGAAATCTCCATGTCCTGCGGATGGGCGACGAAGGGCAGCAGCTTCATGGCCATGTCCTGCATGAACCAGCCGCCGCCGATGGCCATCACCCCGAAGGCGCCGACCAGCGACGCCAGCTGGCCGATGTCCTGCGACTTGGCGGTGTCACCCTTCTTGCGAGCGTCGTCGAGCTTCTTGGGTGTCGGCTCTTCTGTCTTTGAGGCGGCGTCGTTCTCGGCCATCTAGTTGAAGACCTGCAGAAGCTCGCGATAGCGGCTGGTCCAGATCATGCCGATCAGGCCGAGGCTGAGGGCGAAGATCGACAGGCCGAGCATCACCGACAGCGGCGTGGCCACGAAGAAGATCTGGAACTGCGGCATCACCCGACCGACCAGGCCGGCGGCGATGTTGAACACGATCGAGAACACGATCACCGGCGCCGACAGCTGGATGCCAAGCGCGAACGACCCGGCCACCGTCTGCACCGCCAGCGTCCCGGCGTCGGCGATCGGCACGTCACGCGAGAACGGGAACAGCTCGTAGGAATTGAACATCGCCCCGAAGAACAGGTGATGCAGGTCGGTGGTCATCAGCAGCACCGTCCCCATCAGGCTGAGGAAGGTCGACAGGGTGGCGCTGGGCTGGGCCTGGCCGGGGTTGGTGGTCTGGGCGAAGCCGAGCGTGGTCTGGATCGACACCACCTCGCCGGCGGTCGACAGGGCGGTGAAGAACAGCCGCAGGATGGCGCCCATCATCAGCCCCACCAGCACCTCCTTGATCACCGCCGCCGCAGCGCCGCTGACAGCGGGGGGGACGACGACGTTGGGCGCGACCAACGGGGTCAGCAGCAGCGACATCAGCAGCGCGAAGCTCAGGCGGATGCGCGGCGAGACGGAGGCGTCGCCAAGGCCCGGCACGAGCATGACCATAGCCCCGATCCGCGAGAACACGAGACCGGCGGCGTAGACTTCGGCTGCGGTGGCGTAGCTCTCCACCTGTCGGCTCACATGGCCGAGATGCGGGCGGCGATCTGGGTCATGAACTGCGCCATCAGCGCGCCCATGAGCGGCAGGAAGATCAGCAGCGAGACGAAGATGGCGACGATCTTGGGGGCGTACACAAGCGTCGCCTCCTGGATCTGGGTCAGGGCCTGGATCAGGCCGATGCCGACCCCGACGACCAGACCGACGATCAGCACGGGCGCGGAAAGCTGCAGCGTCAGCCAGATGGCGTCGCGCGCGATGTCCAGAACCTCGGCGCCGTTCATCGAAGAGATCTCGTTTGAGGGAGGAATCGGTAAGCCCCCAGAGTGGGCCGAATATGGTTAATACCGATTTACGAACGACCTCCGGAGGCCGAAGCTGACGCCATGCTGGACCCGGTTCTCCTCGACATCGCCACAGGCCTCGCCAGCGGTCGCGGCCGCCCGGCGGTGATCGGCATCGCCGGCGCGCAGGGGTCTGGCAAGACCACCCTGGCCCGGGCCATGGCCGCGCGGCTGGGCGGCGTCGCCTTCTCGCTGGACGACGTCTACCTGACCCGCGCCGAACGGCTGGCGCTGGCGGCGGAGGTTCATCCGCTGTTCGCGGTGCGCGGCCCGCCGGGGACCCACGACCTGACGCTGGCGACGGAGACGCTGACCAGCCTGCGGCAGGGCCGCCCGACCCTGCTGCCCCGGTTCGACAAGCTGGCCGACGACCGCGGCGAGCCGGTGCTGTTCGCCGGGACGCCGGAGGTGATCATCATCGACGGCTGGTGCCTGGGCGCGACGCCACAGGACGAGGCCGCCCTCGCCGAACCGGTCAATGCGCTGGAGTGGGACGACGACCGCAAGCGGATCTGGCGCACAGCCGCCAACGCCGCCCTGGCGGGCCCCTACCAGGCCTTCTTCGGCAAGTTCGACGCCATCCTGCACCTGGCTGCGCCGTCGTTCGATGCGGTGCTGGACTGGCGCTGCGAGCAGGAGGCCGAATTGCTGGGCCTGCCGCCCGTCGACCTGCCCGAGGCGCGGCGGGGGGAGCTGGCGCGGTTCATCCAGCACTTCGAGCGCATCACCCGCCACATGCTGGCCGGCGGCGTGAACGTCGAGGTCACCGTGCCGCTGGCGGCCGACCGCAGCCTCGTCGCCTGACGCGCAACGAAAAAGGGCGACCCGAGGGCCGCCCTTCTCCGTCTGGATGTTGATCAGCTTACCAGCGACGATCGCCGTAGCCGGCGCCGTAGCGCTGGCCGTCACGGGCTTCCATGGCCACCCGACGCTCGACGCGGTTCAGGCGGTTGTCGAGGATGGCCATCTCGCGACGGTCGAGACCGCGGCTGTCGCGGAACTGCTTCTCCATCCGCGAGATGTCGCGCATTTCCCACTCGAGGCTCTGGGCCTCACGGGGGGTGATGCGGCCGTGGCGGACGCCACGCTGGATGTCCTTGCGGATCTGGCTCTGTTGTTGGTTGATGTAGTTGCCGCCGCCCTGGACGCGCTCGTAGCGGTCAAAGCCCGGACGGTCGCCGTTGTAGTAGGACTGGGCGGAAGCCGCACCCGCGGCGCCGGTCAGGGTGGCGAAGGCGGCGGCGGCGATCAGGATCTTCTTCATGGCTCTTCACTCCTCATTGGCGGTCCCGACCCGGTTCGACCGGGGGAGTGGGACGTTGCGAGGATGAAGATGCGCCGTGGCGCCTGAGCCCAACCTGAGCGGCTCGTTGTGTTCTGTTCAGGTTGGAAAGCCGCCCTAGATCGGCATCCTCATGATCTCCTGATAGGCGGAGATCACCTGGTCGCGGACGGCCATCACTGTTTCGAGGCTGGCCTCGGCGGAGGAGATGGCGGTGACCACGTCGATCAGTTCGGCCTTGCCCGCGACCTGGTTGGCGATCTGGGTCTCGGCGGTCTTGCTGGTCTGGACGGCGTCGCTCATCACCGACTTGAGCAGGTCGCCGAAGTCCTGGCCGCCGCCGCTGGCGGCCTTGCCGAGGTCTCCAACGCCGGGCATCCCGCCCTGGGTGGCGGCATAGGCCTTGGCAGCGGCAAGCGGGGTCATCATCGGCTAGGCCCTATTTGCGCAGCAGATCGAGAGTGCGCATCTCCATGGCGCGCGCGGTCTCGATGACGTTGAGGTTGGCTTCGTAGGCGCGCTGCGCCTCCTTCATGTCGAGCGCCTCGATCAGCGGATCGACATTGGGCAGCGACACGTAGCCCTGGCCGTTGGCGGCGGGGTGGCCGGGGTCGAAGACGGTGCGGAAGTCCTTCTGGTCGGCCGCGACGCGGCTCATCCGCACGCCCTCGCCGCCGCCGACGGCCTTGGGTTCGAACACCGGCACTTGGCGACGATAGGGATCGCCGCCGGCCGCGCGCGAGGTGGAGTTCGCGTTGGCCAGGTTCTCGGCGATGATCCGCATCCGTGCCTGCTGGGCGCGCATGCCGGACGAGGCCACCATCATGGCGGTGTCGGCCTGGGATTTGATCTGCGGCATCTAGCGCCTCCTACCGGCCGGGCGGCCGGGCGGCCATGCGGAGCAGGGCCATGGATTTCTGGTAGAAGCCGATGGCGGCGTCGTACTGCATCCGCGCCTCGGCCATCTTGATCATCTGGTCCTCGAGCACGACCGAGTTGCCGTCCAGGGTGGTCTCCGAATCGAGGGTCTTCACCGGGCGATAGGTCCCTGCCCCGCCCGGCTTCTTGCCGCCGCCGGGCATGTGTCCCGCCGAGGTCTGGGCCGGCTGCATGGCGATGCCCGCCTGGCTCTGCAGCGCGGCGGAAAAACCGAACGGTTTCAGATCGTTGGGCTTGTAACCAGGTGTGTCGGCGTTGGCGACGTTCTGGGAGACCACGCGCTGACGCTCGCCCAGATAGCCGAGCCGCTGGCGAAGCATCGCGAACAGGGGAATCTGGGAGGTATCCATCGAAGGAACATGGTGAAGAAACAGGGTTAATCGCGCCTTAAGGGTTACAGGGCGAGAAGCGGTCGATCCGTTTTTCCGGCGCTCCCCTTCCCATGGAATTCACCGAAGTCCTCCGCGCCATCTTCGCCCTGGTGGTGACGCTCGGCCTGATCGGCGTCGCCGCCGTGGGGCTGCGCAAGTTCGGTCCCGACGCGGTGGCGCGGCTGCAGAGCACGCGCAAGGAACGCCGGCTGGTGCTGGTCGAAAGCCTGATGCTGGATCCCGCCCGGCGGCTGGTGCTGGTCCGGCTCGACGACGAGGAACGGCTGATCCTGCTCGGCGACGGCCGCACCCTCGAGACCCTCAAGAAGACCCCGGCCGTGCGCCGCAAGACCCCGGAGACCATCGGCTGATGCGGGCGCTACTGATCAAGCTCTGCAAGGCGACCGTGGATGTCCGTCCGGGCGATCTGAAGCGCGCGCTCGTGCTGTCGGTGCTGACGATGGTCGCCAGCCTGATCGTGCCCGCCGTGGCTCTGGCCCAGGCGGTGAACATCGACCTCGGCACAGGCGCCGGCCTGACCGAGCGGGTGGTGCAGCTGATCGGCCTGCTGACGGTGCTGTCGCTGGCCCCGTCGATCGTGATCATGACCACCAGCTTCGTGCGCATCGTCGTGGTGCTGAGCCTGCTGCGCACCGCGCTCGGCCTGCAGCAGAGCCCGCCCAACGCGGTGATCATCAGCCTGTCGCTGTTCCTGACCGCCATCGTCATGGGCCCGACGCTGCAGCAGTCCTACGACGAGGGCATCAAGCCCCTGCTCGACAAGCAGATCGAGCTGCCCCAGGCGTTCGAGGCCGCCGGCGATCCGGTGAAGACCTTCATGCTGGCCCAGGTCGATCGCGAGGATCTGGCCCTGTTCGTGCGGCTGTCGAAGATCGAGCGTCCCGCGACCATCGCCGAGACGCCGATCCGGATCGTCACCCCCGCCTTCATGATCAGCGAGCTGAAGCGCGCCTTCGAGATCGGCTTCCTGCTGTTCGTGCCGTTCCTGGTCATCGACCTGGTCGTGGCCAGCGTGCTGATGAGCATGGGCATGATGATGCTGCCGCCGGTGGTGGTCAGCCTGCCGTTCAAGCTGATCTTCTTCGTGCTGGTCGACGGCTGGCGGCTGGTGGCGGGAAGCCTGGTCGAGAGCTTCCGGTAGCTTGCCCTGACGCCGTGCGTCCTTCGAGACGCTCGCTTGAAGCTCACTCCTCAGGATGACGAACGTGAGTGGGCCGCAAAAATGTTGGTCGTGGTGAGGAGCGCGTAGCGCGTCTCGAACCACGCAAAGCCGGTCAGCCCCGCGCCGCCCCCGCCACGGCGGCCGTCTTCGTCACCGCAGGCCCGGTGGGCGCGGGCTTCTCGCGGAACTTCTGCTTCATCTTGGCTACCCAGCCGGCGAAGCCTTCGTTGTCGGCGACGGTGCGGCTGAAGTCGTTGGCGGTCAGGGTCCCGCCGTCAGAGGCGGCGAAGGCCACGCGCAGGGCGTCGGGATTGCGGGACTGCTCGACGAAGCCGTCGAAGCGCTCCCGCAGGCGGCCCAGGGCGCCGTCGTCGCCCGCAAGGCTGTAGGCGACCCCGGCGCGCAGCAGCCTGGCTTCCTCGTCGGGGCGCAACGGCAGCGGCGACTTGTACCGCTCGCCCAGCCCGGCCTCGAACAGCGAACCGGCCAGGGGCCAGTTCTTGGCTTTCCAGGCGATCTCGGCGCGGATGTCGCGGGCATCCGGCGACTTGTCGGGCTCGATGATCTCGGCAGCGGCGTCGAGGCGGCCCAGGCTCATCAGCGCCCGGGCGGTGATGATGCGGCGCTCGGCGTTGAGGGCGTTGGGCAGGACGGTGATGCGGCTGTTGTTGATCGCCTGCAGCGCCTGCTCCGGCTTGCGGTTCATCAGCTGGATCAGCGCCAGATCGGTGGCCACCTGGGCCTTGGCGACGCCGTCGAGGCGGTTGTCGACCTGATACTGCAGCAGGTCGGCGGCCTGGCCGAGCAGATCGACGTCGACCAGCCGGCGGACCAGCTTGCGCACCATCAGGTCGCCGTCGGCGCCGATCGGGGTCAGCTCCTTGAAGTCGTAGAACAGCGCCAGGGCCTGGATCGGCTCCAGCCCGTCGGCCATGCCGTCCAGGAAAAGCGCCCGGAAGGCCGAGGCGAGGTCGTTCTGCAGGTCCACCGCCTGCGGCAGGTCGGGCAGGCGCGAACCGGCCGAGCGCAGGGCTTCCAGCGCCTCGCGATAGCGGCCCTGGCCGAGATAGAGCTGGCCGAGCGCGCGGATGGTCTCCAGCTCGGTGGCTCCGCCGCGCCAGCGATAGCGCAGGCCGTCATAGGCCTGTGCCGCCTGGACCGGATTGATCTTGCCGAGCTCGAGCTCGAGCTGGGTGGCGCGCAGCAGCGCCGGCGTGGCGATCTGGTCGAGCGGCGCCTGGGCGATGGCCTTGTAGACCTTCAGCGCGCCGGTCTTCTTGCCCTGGGCCTCGAACATCCGCGCCTGGACAAGGCGCAGGGCGAGTTGCTCGGCGCCGGGCAGGGTCTTGTCGAGCAGCGCCTCGTTGAGGCGGCTCTGGGCGGCGCTGAGGTCGCCGAGTTCGAGCGCGGCCTCGGCGTCGGCGCGCAGGAAGCGGGCCTTCCACACGGCCGGGAACTGGTTGATCGCCATGGCCCCGGACGCGAAGCGTGTGCGGGCGTCGGCCCACTGCCCCGCGCGGGCGGCGAGGTAGCCGCGCCAGACGGCGCTGGAGTCGTCGTCGCCGAGAACGCCGATGGCGAAATCGGTCTCCGCCTCCTTGTCACGGCCGGCCATGGTGCGGGCGATGCCGCGCAGGCCGCGGAACTCCGGCGTACCGGCCAGGGCCTCGTTCTGACGGGCAGCCGCGTCGAGCACGCCGATGGCCTCGTAGCTGAGCTCGGCGCCGATCAGGAAGCGGGCCAGGGCCAGGCGGGCCTCGACCGGGGCCTTGTCGCCCTTGCCGGACTCCTCGGCGGCGGCGTCGGTCAGGGCGCCGTAGCGGGGCATGAAGCCGCCCGGGCCGACCTTGGCCCAGGTCTCGTCGATCAGGCCCGGCATGCCGGCGGCCTTGGGCGCACCGTCGCCGGCGGCCATCTGCTGCGCCGATCCGGCCGAGGCCGGCGACAGGGCCAGGCCCGCGGGGCGGCCGATGCGGACAAGGTCGCCCTCGGCCAGCACCTGAAGGTCGGTGGCGTAGGGTTCAATGGCCAGGCCCTGCAGCGTCGGCAGCATGGCCATCTCGACATAGTCGCGACGGCTGCCCAGGCCCTTGGCGGGCGCCAGGGCGGTGACCACGGCGATGCGGTCGCCGACGGCCGGGTCGTCCATCCACACGGCGGCGGTGGCGCCGGCGAGCGTGGCGCTCAGGGCCGCCTGCGCCGCCTCGCTGTCGCGCTGGACGGTGACGACGCCGGGCTCGGTCTTCTGGCCGGCGCCGAGAGTCAGGGTCCAGCTGCCGCCCTCGCCCGTCAGGCCGACCGGCATGGTGCGCGGGGCGATGATGCGGACGGCGGAGTAGTCGCGGCCCTTGATCGCCTGCATGCGACGGAACTGCGAGACCCCGCGCGGAGCCTTGCTGACGTCGATGGTGGCGGGGGTGTCGAAGACGATCCAGACCGCCTCGCCGCGTCGGAACACGGCGGCGCCGGCCGGGTTGGCCCAGTCGAAGCGCAGCTTGACCTGCGGCCCGACGAGATCGGCCGCCATCCGCACCACGCCGCCGGCGGGCATCGGGTTGGGACGGGCCGCGCGCGGAGCGGGTTCGGGCGCCGGAGGCATGACCTCGGCGGCCTGGACCGGCGCGGCGGGCTCGGGCGGCTTCTTGAACAGGTTGACGAAGATGGCGCCGTCGGCCGAGCCGACCCGGGCGTCCGCCTCGTCGGTGAGCAGCAGATCGACCTCGAGCCCGCCGCCGACATGGCGAGCCTCGGCGCCCTTCAGCCACTTCGGCGGAAACACCTTCAGGGTCGAGAGGTCGGGCTTGGCGTCGCGGCTGAAGCGCAGAGTCAGGGTCTGGCCGTCACGACGGTGCGAGACACGCGCGCCGCCGGTCCAGCGGAACTCGATCTTGGTGAGATCCCTGGCCTGGGCTGTGCGGACCTCCAGCGGCGAAGCGGCGGCGTAGGCCAGCGTCGGCAGGCCCGCCGGAGCGGCGACCGAGACGATGCAGGCCGCCGCGACGCCCGAACGCAGGAGGGCGCGGAAGGACATGTTAGCCGGCCTTGGCCGGGGGCGTCGCCGCCGGGGTCGCGGGGGCCGGAGCCGGCTTGGCCGGGGTCGTGGCGGGCGGAGCGGCCTGGGCGGTGGCGGTCGGCTTCGGCGCGGGCGTCGGAGCCTTGGCGGCCGGACGCGGACGCGGCTTGGCGGCCGGCGGCGTCGCTGCGGCGGTCTTCACGGGCGCGGCGGCGGGAGCGGCGGCGGTCGCGACAGGTTCCGGCGCCACGGCGGCGCGGGCGTCGGCCAGGGCGCTGTTGGCGGCGAAGCGCTTGGCCAGGCTCTCGGTCAGACGCTTGGCCTCCTGCGGCGGCATCTGGGCGAGGATGGCGGCCAGCGTCCGCTCCTTCATCTTCGCGGCGATCGGCAGGCGCACGGAGTCTTCGAGCAGGGTGAAGCGGGCGGCGGCGTCCTTGGCTTTCATCGCCGAGAACACCGTGACCAGCCGGCCCATCTCGGCCTGGGACTGCGTGTCAGCCTGACCGAGCAGGCCCTCGACCTCGCCCTTCAGCGCCGTCAGCGCCTTGACCCGGGCGTCGAGCTTGGCTTCGGCGGCGGCAAGCAGCTGCAGCTGCACGTCCATGCCCTCCTCACGCGCGTCCAGCTCGCCCCGGCGCACGCCGAGGTTCTGGAGCATGCGCAGCTCGGCTGGCGACAGGTTGGCCTGCTTGGCCAGTTCGGCGGCGGTCGGGGCGCAGACGGCGGCGGGTTTCTTCGTGGCGGAGGCGGCGTCGGTCTCGGACGCTTCCGACTCGACCTTCTCGGGCTTGCCGCCGGCCAGTTCCTCGGCGAAGGCGCGGGCGCCGGTGAACAGCTCCGGCACGGACCGGGCGCCGGCCATGGCGTTGATCGCCAGGACGCCGACCACGGCCACCCCGGCCAGGGGCAGAATGCGGGGCATGTTCTTCATCGCCGGCCTCCGTTGATCGCGCGAAGCCGGCCGGCGTCCGCGTCGGGCTCGAAAAGGTCGTCGTCCACCCGAGCGCGCGAGCGCGGGGTGGTCGCCGGTTCGGACCGGGGCGTCACGGGGCGTTCCCGCACCGGACGCTCGGCCACGACGGGCTCAGATCGCACACGCGGGGTTGAGGAAGCGGAAACGCCGTCCTCGAGCTGAAGGGCCAGGGCCCTGGCCGACTCGATGCGGGCGGCCAGGGTGTCGGAGGCCTCGTCGGTGAAGGCGCGCAGGTCGGCCAGGCTCTGTTCGGCGCGGACGGCGGAGGCGTCGAGGTCGGCCACCGACTTCACGAAGCTCTCGTGGCTGTCCTTCAGCGCCTTAAGGCGACGCTCCAGACGCCAGCCGAAAGCCAGGGCGGCCAGCAGCAGAGCCACCAGCACAACGTTCAGGATCGCGACGGCGGCGCTCATGTGAGCCTCTTCTGGACGGCTTGCTTGGCCGCCGGAGACAGCGGCGCTTCACAGCGCACAGCGATATGATGATTCCGCCGCCCCATTCGCCCGCGCGTGAGCGGAATGGTGCCGGCCCGCAGTTCGATCAGGCTGTCGGGGGTGGCGTTGAGCATGATGGTGTCGCCGACCTTGAGGTCGAGGACCTTGGACAGCCCCACCTGCTGCTCGTCGAGCACGGCGCGGACCTCGGTCTGGGTGGTCCAGAGTTCGGTGGCCAGGTGGCCTTCCCAGATGTTGTCGCGGCCGAACTTCTCACCCATGAACTGCTGCAGCAGCATCTTCCGGATCGGTTCGAGCGTGGCGTAGGGCAGCAGCAGCTCGATGCGGCCGCCACGGTCTTCCATGTCGATGCGCAGCTTCACCAGGATGGCCGCGTTGGCCGGCCGGGCGATGGCGGCGAAGCGCGGGTTGGTCTCGAGCCGGTCGAGGGTGAAGGTCACCGGCGTCAGCGGCTCGAAGGCGGCCTTGGCGTCGGCGAGCACGACCTCGACCATCCGCTGGACCAGCACCCGTTCGATGGTGGTGTAAGGCCGGCCCTCGATGCGCATGGCGGCGGTGCCGCGGCGACCTCCGAGCAGCACGTCGACGATCGAGTAGATCAGGTTGGAATCGACCGTCAGCAGACCGTAGTTGTCCAGCTCCTCGGCCCGGAACACCGACAGGATCGCCGGCAGCGGGATCGAGTTCAGATAGTCGCCGAAGCGGATCGAGCTGATGTTGTCGAGGCTCACCTCGACGTTGTCGGACGTGAAGTTGCGCAGGGACGTCGTCATCAGCCGCACCAGGCGGTCGAAGACGATCTCGAGCATCGGCAGGCGCTCGTAGGACACCAGCGCCGAGTTGATGATCGCACGGATGCCGGTCCGCTCGGAGCCGTCGTCGTCGTTGAGGTCGAAGCCGAGCAGGCTGTCGATCTCGTCCTGGTTCAGGATCCGCTCGGAGCCCGGCAGCGAGTCGTCGCCGGCATCCCAGTCGGGCGCCGCCGAGGCGGCCGCGCCGCCCTCGCCGTTGTCCCATTGATCGTCGGTGTTCTCTGCCATGCGTTACGCGCCAGCCAGGCCCCGAGGGACCTAGTTGATCAGCATCTCCTCGATCAGGACGGCGTTCACTTTGGTCGGCGCCACCACCAGATTGACCCGACGCAGGATCTCCATGCGCAGCTGATAGCTGCCCTGGCTGCCGGTCAGATCCTCTGGGCGCAGTTCGCGCAGGAAGGTTTGGAACATGTCCTGCATGCGCGGCATGTTCGGGTTCAGCACCTCGACGGCGCTCTCGTCGGCCAGTTCGAAGGTCAGCTTGAGCTTCAGGAAGGTCGGGCGGCCGTCGGCGCTCTGCATGTTCACGACGATGTCCGGCAGGGTGTAGAACACCACGCCGTCAGGACCTTCCTTGACCACGGCGGCGCCAGGCTCGACCTTGCCGCTCCCGCCGTGGGCGTCCTTCTTCTCTTTCTTCTTTTCCTTCTTCTCTTCCTTGCCGTGCTCGCCCGCGGCTTCGGGCTTCGGCTTGAGGAAGATGAAGGCGCCCGCGCCCCCGCCGCCCAGCACCAGGACGGCCGCCGCGCCGGCGATGATCAGCAGCTTCAGAGGGGGCTTCTTCTTGCCCTCGACGGCGCCGTCCTCGCCTTCGGCGGCGGCCGCGCCTTCCGACGCCGCATCGGCTTCCTTGACCTTGTCCTTGGCCACGCGCGCGGCTCCTTAGATTCTATAGCGTCACCTGCATGGCCGGAGTTGGTTAAGGATCAGTTCCAAACTTGGTTAACGACGCGCCTGCGACGATCCGCGCAGGGTCTGAAAATGCCGCGTGGGCGGCTTTTGCCGAGTCCCTGACGGCGGCGGCCGAATCGCTGGGCAAGAACCGACCGGAAGGTTTTGTTAACCTTCTTGATCGCTGTTTTCATTGACCTTTTCGACTGGCCCGAAGCTTGCATCGAGGGTCGTGACGCGATCGGCGTCGGCGCTGCGAGAAGGAGACCCGTCATGGACAACACGATGTACGTCGCCCTGTCGCGCCAGATGACGCTGCGGCGCGAGCTCGACATCGTCGCCAACAACATCGCCAACGTCGACACCACCGGCTTCAAGGTCGAGACCGCAATGGTCCGCACCGACGTGTCGGACAAGGCCAAGATGATCGACGGGCCCAAGAGCCTGAAGTTCGTGCTCGACGACGGCGTCATCCGCGATTTCAGCCAGGGCACGCTGCGCCAGACCGGCGGGACCTTCGACCTCGGCCTCGACGGCCAGGGCTTCTTCAAGATCACCACCGCCGCCGGCGAGCGCTACACCCGCGACGGCCGCTTCACCCTCAGCCCCGACGGCCAGCTGACCAACCATTCCGGCGACCCGGTCAGCGGCGAAGGCGGCCCGATCGTCGTCAACCCCGAGGACGGTCCGGTCGACATCTCCGCCGACGGCACGGTCAGCCAGAAAGGCGAGCGCATCGGCAAGATCGAGGTCGTCGCCTTCGACGATCTCTCCAGCCTGTCCAAGGACGGCGACAACCTTCTGCGCAATACCTCCAACGTCCAGCCCGTGGCGGCCACCGCCGCCCGCGTGCAGCAGGGGATGCTGGAGGGCAGCAACGTCAATTCGGTCATGCAGATCACCCGCATGATCGAGGTCAGCCGCGCTTACGAGAGCATGGCCAGGACCATCGAAGGATCTTCCGAACTGTCCCGCCGCTCGGTCGAGCGGCTGGGTCGGGTCGCATAGGAGTTACGGTTAGATGCAGGCTCTCCGCACCGCGGCCACCGGTATGTCGGCCCAGCAGATGAACGTCGAGGTCATCTCGAACAACATCGCCAACATGAACACCATCGGGTTCAAGCGGCAGCGCGCCGAGTTCCAGGACCTGCTCTACCAGACCATCGAGCGCGCCGGGGCGCAGTCCTCGGACCAGGGCACCGTGGTCCCGACGGGCGTCCAGGTCGGCGGCGGCGTCAAGACCGGCAGCGTCTACCGCATCGTCTCGCAAGGCGCGGCGACCCGCACCGAGAACCCGCTCGACATCGCCATCCAGGGTCGCGGCTACCTGCAGGTGCTGATGCCCTCGGGCGAGACCGCCTATACCCGCGCCGGCAACCTGTCGCTGAACGACCAGGGCCAGCTGGTCACCGACGACGGCTATCTGATCCAGCCGGCGATCACGGTCCCCGAGGACGCCGTCGACATCACCATCTCCAAGACCGGCCAGGTGCAGATCTCCAAGGCCGACGCCGCCGTGCCGGAGATCGCCGGCCAGCTCGAACTGGCCTCCTTCGTCAACGAAGCCGGTCTTGAGGCCATGGGCGACAACCTGTTCATGGAAAGCGGCTCCTCGGGTCCCGCGGTCACCGGCGTCCCCGGCGCGGTCGGCTTCGGCCAGCTGATGCAGGGCTACACCGAAGCCTCGAACGTCGACGCGGTCAGCGAAGTCACCGCCCTGATCGTCGCCCAGCGCGCCTACGAGATGAACTCCAAGGTCATCACCACGGCCGACGAGATGCTGCGCGCCGCCAACCAGGTGAAGTCGTAACATGCGCCGCGTTCTCCTTCTCGCGGCCTGCGCCGTCCTGAGCGCCTCGCCGGCCTTCGCCGCCCAGGTGAGCCTGAAGGCGGACGTGTCCGACCACGACGGCATCGTCACCCTCGGCGATCTGTTCGACGGCGCCGGCTCGGCCGCCTCGGTGCAGGTCGCCGGCCGCACCGGTCCCACGGTGGTGCTCGACGCCATGGCCGTACAGGGCCTGGCGCGCCGCTCCGGCCTCGACTGGGGCAACCCGCAGGGCCTGCGCCGCATCGTCGTGCGCGGCGGCTCCGCCCCCTCCCCCGTCAGCGCCCAGCGCGGCAATGTCGAGGTCCTGGCCTGGTCCCGCAGCCTCAACGCCGGCGAAGTGATCCAGCCGCAGGACCTGGTCTGGTCCAAGGCGGCCGGCGCGCCCGGCGACGCCCCCCGCGACGCCGACGCCGTCATCGGCATGACCGCCAAGCGGCCGCTGCGCGAAGGCGCGCTGGTCGCCCTGCGCGACGTCGCCGCCCAGCAGGTCATCAAGACCGGCGACCTCGTCAACATCACCTGGTCCCAGGGCGGCATCAGCCTGACCCTGCAGGCCAAGGCCATGGCCAACGCCTCCGTCGGCCAGAGCTTCAACGCCCAGAACCCGGCCTCGAAGAAGGTCATCGAGGCGGTCGCGACCGCCCCCGGACAGGCCGTCACCGGCCCCGACGCGCAGCGGCTGAAAGCCGGCGGCGCGCAGTACGCAGCCCGTTAGGACCCGCCCCATGCGCCTCTCCGTCCTCGCCGTTCTCGCCCTCGCCCCCCTCGCCGCCTGCGCCACCACATCCGAAGTCGTGCGCGGCCCGCAGCTGGCCCCCGTCGGCTACCCCTCGGCCCTGATGCCGCAAGACCAACAACTTCTCTCCGCAAGGGATCCCGCTCCGCAGGCCGCCAGCGCCAACTCGCTGTGGCGCGTCGGCGCCCGCACCTTCTTCGGCGACCAGCGCGCCGCCCGGGTCGGCGACATTCTGACCGTCCAGATCGACATCGACGACAGCGCCCGCACCCAGAACAACACCACCACCTCGCGGGCGGCCAACTCGACCATGGGCGTGCCGCACCTGTTCGGGCTGGAAAGCTCGCTGGGCAAGATCCTGCCGGGCGGCTTCGATCCGTCGGCGATGATCGAGACCGGCTCGACCAGCACCAAGGCCGGCGCCGGCGCGGTGACCCGCTCCGAGAAGATCAGCCTGACCGTCGCCGCCATCGTCACCGGCGTCATGCCCAACGGCAACATGGTCATCCAGGGCACCCAGGAGGTCATGACCAACGGCGAGGTCCGGCGCCTGACCGTTTCGGGCCTGGTGCGGCCGGAGGACATCTCCGCCGCCAACACCATCCGCCACACCCAGATCGCCGAAGCCCGCATCATGTACGGCGGTCGCGGCGACATCAGCCGCGTCCAGAAGACCCCGGTCGGCCAGGGCCTGGTCGAGGCGTTCACACCCTTTTAACCAGGCGTTCCCCGGACGTTCCGAACCTTAACGGACATCGCGCGTTTCCCAGCCAGGAGGAGCGCGCGATGTCTCGTTGGTTTTCAGTGCTTGGGATCATGGCCTGCGCCGCCCTGGGCAGCTGCGTCCATCAGGGCGCCGACGTCACCGGGTTCGCCTGGAGCTACCAGGACAATCCCGGCGAAGGCCCGAAACTGGCCTACGGCGCGCCGGCCTCCGACAACATCGTCCTGATGATGACCTGCGACCCGGAAGCGGCGACCGTGAACCTGTCGTTGCTCGGCGGGTCGCCTGCCCGCAACCTCACGCTGGCTTCCGGCAGCCATAAGGCGGACTTCCGCGGCGAGGCCGTCCCCGGCCCCGGCGCCGTCGGCATGATCGAAGCCTCCGCAGATCTCGGCGCCCGCCCACTCGCCAGGTTCGCCGAGACCGGCAAGCTTTCGGTCATCGACCGCGGTCGGACCGCGAAGCTCGATGCCTCCCGTGAGGATCGGGCTGGTGTCCAGCGGTTCTTCGAGGCGTGTCGGTCGGAGGCTTAGAGCCTAAGCCCTTCTGCCCGCCGTGCTGACATTGTCCAGACCCAGCGCCGACAGCGCCCCGGCGACGATGCCGTCGGCGTCGAGGCCGGCCTGGGCATACATGGCGTCCGGCTTGTCCTGATCCTGGAACACGTCCGGCAGCGCCAGGGTGCGGATCTTCAGCCCGCGATCGAAGGCGCCGTGCTCGGCCAGAGCCTGGAGCACGAAGGCGCCGAAGCCGCCCATGGCGCCCTCTTCCACCGTGACGATGGCCTCGTGCTCGCGGGCCAGGCGCAGAATCAGGTCCACGTCCAGCGGCTTGGCGAAGCGGGCGTCGGCGACGGTGGTCGAGAAGCCGCGCGCGGCCAGCAGGTCGGCGGCCTTGAGGCTTTCGCCCAGGCGGGTGCCGAACGAGATGATGGCGACGCTGGTCCCCTCGCGGACGATGCGGCCCTTGCCAATCTCCAGCGGTTCGAGGACGGCGGGCATTTCCAGGCCGAGGCCTTCGCCGCGCGGATAGCGGAAGGCGCTGGGGCGGTCGTCGATCTCGGCGGCGGTGGCGACCATCCGGGCCAGCTCGACCTCGTCGGCGGCGGCCATCAGGATCATGCCGGGCAGCGCGCCCATGAAGCCGACGTCGAAGCTGCCGGCGTGGGTCGGGCCGTCCGCGCCGACGAGACCGGCGCGGTCCATGGCGAAACGGACCGGCAGGCGCTGGATGGCGACGTCGTGGACGACCTGGTCGTAACCGCGCTGCAGGAAGGTCGAATAGATGGCGCAGAACGGCTTCAAGCCGTCGGCGGCGAGGCCGGCGGCGAAGGTCACCGCATGCTGCTCGGCGATACCGACGTCGAACATCCGCTCCGGATAGGCCTTCTCGAAGATGTCGAGGCCGGTGCCGGACGGCATGGCGGCAGTGATGGCGACGATGCGGTCATCGGTCGCCGCCACCTTGGTCAGGGCCTGGGCGAAGACCTTGGTGTAGCTGGGCGGGCCGGAGGCGGCCTTGGCCTGCTCGCCGGTGACGACGTTGAATTTGACCACGCCGTGGTACTTGTCGGCGGCGGCCTCGGCCGGGGCGTAGCCCTTGCCCTTCTGGGTGACGACGTGGACCAGCACGGGGCGGTCGATCTCGCGCGCGTTCTTGAGCACCGGCACCAGAGCGCCCAGGTCGTGACCGTCGATCGGGCCGATGTAGTGGAAGCCCAACTCCTCGAAGAACGTGCCGCCGGTGACCATGCCGCGGGTATATTCCTCGGCCTTGCGGGCCGCTTCCTGAAGCGGCTTGGGCAGCGCGTGGGCGACCTTCTTGCCGAGATTGCGCAGCGACTGGTAGCCGCCGCCGGAAACGACCCGGGCCAGGTAGGCGCTCATGCTGCCGACCGGCGGAGCGATCGACATGTCGTTGTCGTTCAGCACCACGATCAGCTGCTTGTGGGCCTCGGCGTTGTTCATCGCCTCATAGGCCATGCCGGCGCTCATCGAGCCGTCACCGATGACGGCCACGACCTTGTTGTTGTCGCCCTTGGCGTTGCGCGCCGCGGCGAAGCCGAGCGCCGCCGAGATCGAGGTCGCCGCGTGGGCGGCGCCGAAGGGATCGTATTCGCTCTCGGCCCGCTTGGTGAAGCCGGACAGCCCGCCGCCGGTGCGCAGGGTCTTCATGCGATCGCGACGACCGGTGAGGATCTTGTGCGGATAGGCTTGGTGGCCGACGTCCCAGATCAGGATGTCCTTGGGCGTCTCGAACACATGGTGCAGGGCCACGGTCAGCTCGACAACGCCCAGGCCCGCGCCCAGGTGGCCGCCGGTGACGGACACCGCGTCTATGGTCTCGGCCCGGACTTCTTCGGCCAGCTGCTTCAGCTCGGGGATGGACAGGTCGCGCGTGTCGGCGGGCGACGAGATCTTGTCGAGCAGAGGCGTGGTCGTGGGCATGAAAATTCCGTGGATTCCGTAATTCCGCGACAACAGCGCGGTTAAGAGTGCCGGTCTAGTACGAAATCGACCGAAGCGCGCAAGGTTGCAGCGCGATTTCCGAACAGATCCAGATGAGATCGTGTCTGGTCGGCGAGCAGACCCACCCGCTCCTTCGCCGCATCGACGCCCAGCAGGGTGACGTAATTGGCCTTGCCCTTGGCGGCATCCTTGCCCGCGGCCTTGCCGAGCTTTTCCGGATCGCCCTCGGCGTCGAGCAGGTCGTCGACGATCTGGTAGGCAAGGCCGAGATCCTGCGCGAAGGCCATCAACGCGTGGCGTTCGGCGTCCTGGGCGTGGATCATGGTGAGCGGGATTTCGAAGGCATAGGCGATCAGGGCGCCGGTCTTCAGGCGCTGCATCCGGGCCACGGCGCCGAGGTCGTCGCGCACGCCCAGCAGGTCGATCATCTGGCCGCCGGCCATCCCCTGGGCGCCCGAGGCGATCGCCAGCTTGCGGATCAGCTCGGTGCGGATGTTGGCGTCCGGGTGGGTGTCCGGATGCGCCATGATCTCGAAGGCGGCGGTCTGCAGCGCGTCGCCGGCGAGGATGGCGGTGGCCTCGTCATACTGCCTGTGCACCGTCGGCCGGCCGCGACGGGTGTCGTCGTCGTCCATCGCCGGCAGGTCGTCGTGGACCAGGCTGTAGGCGTGGATGCACTCCAGGGCGCAGGCGGCCCGCAGCACCGGCCGCTCCGGCAGGTCGAACATCCGCCCGGTCTCGAGCGCGAAGAACGGCCGCAGCCGCTTGCCCGGACCAAGCGCGGCGTAGCGCATGGCCTCGGTCAGTCGGCTTTCCGGCCCCTCGCCGCGCGGCAGCAGGGCGTCCAGCGCCACGGTGACGATGTCGGCGGCCTCGGCGATCTGGCGGGTCAAAGGCATCAGAATAGCTTTCCGCCGTTCGGCACGTCGCGGTCCACCCCAAGCAGCACCACTCCGCCGTCTTCGTCGGGAAAGCCCAGACAAAGCACTTCCGACATCATCGGACCGATCTGGCGTGGCGGGAAATTGACCACCGCCGCGATCTTGCGGCCGGGCAGTTCCTCGAGGCTGTAGTGTTTGGTGATCTGGGCCGAGGAGCGCTTCACGCCGATGGCCGGCCCGAAGTCCACGCTCAGGCGGTAAGCGGGCTTGCGCGCTTCCGGGAACGGCTCGGCCGCGACCACGGTGCCGACGCGGATGTCCACCCGCTCGAAATCATCGAAGGTGATCTGATCGCGGACGCCCTCGGTCACGAGAACTCGGCCGGCTCCACGCCCGTGGCCGCTCCCTGGCTGAGGACGACCTTCTCCACGCGCAGCCGCGCCTGCTCCAGCCGCGCCTCGCAGTGGGCCTTGAGAGCGGCGCCGCGCTCGTAGATCGAGATCGACTCCTCCAGCGGCGCCGAACCGGATTCCAGCCGCTGGACGATCTTCTCCAGCTCCGCGAGGGCTTCCTCGAAGCTCAAGGCGGCGGTGGCCGGGTCAATGGCGGGCGTGTCGGTCATTTCGTGTTCCAGGAGAATGAGGCCACCCTAGTCACGGGCCTTCGCCGGAGCAATCGACGGATTCTGGTCCGTGGTTAAGACCGCTCGAAGCGTCGCGCGCACCAGTAGTTGAAGCCCTGATCCTCGGTACAGCGCCAGCCGCGCCGTGTCAGCGCCCTGCCGACCATGCCGTTGAAGAACCCGTGGGCGAAGACCAGAACGTCCTCGCCGCGCCCGGCCAGATCGATCAGCCGGTCCGCCGCCTGCCCCGCGCGGACCTCCGCCTGGGCCCGGGATTCCTGATCTTCGTGGTGATTGAAGAACCACCACCAGACTCGCGTGATGAAACCCCAAAGCCTGGGCGACAGCCGGATCCACGAGGGCCAGCGCGGCGGCGGCAGCGGCGCCTCGACGAACAGCGCCTCCTGGGTAAAGACACGGTCGCCGCAGACCGCGCGGGCGGTCTCCAGCGCGCGTGGACGGATCGAAGAGATCAGCGTCCCGACCGAACCGCCGAGCACGATCAGGTCTTCGGGCGGCGTCTGGCCGGCGAGCAGGCCCTTGGTCTCGTAGGACGCCCACCACTGTCGATATTCCTCCGCCGACAGCCGGACCTTGCGCGAAATGTCGGGCTCGCCGTGGCGGACGAGGATCACCGCGCCTGGGCGGGACGTCGTGTTCGAAGTCGCGAAGACATCGTCGGCGGAACGTGCGTCGACCATGATCCCCCAGGTCCGCGAAAGCCTCTCAGGGCTCCCGCAACGCTTGCACATGCGCCAGGGCCGACTGCCCCAGCGCCTCCAAGTCGTAGCCACCCTCGAGGGAGGAGACAACCCGGCCGCGGGATCGGGCGTTGGCCACCGAGACCACGGCCCGGGTCGCCCAGGCGAAGTCCTCCGCCTCCAGCGACTGGCTGGCCAGCGGGTCGCGGGTATGGGCGTCGAAGCCGGCGGAGATGATGATCAGGTCGGGCGCGAAGGCGTCGACCCTGGCCATCAGGCCGTCGAAGACCTTGCGCCACTTCTCGCGCGCCGAATGCGGCCCGACGACGCCGTTGGCGATGTTGCCGACCCCGGTCTCGGACGGATCGCCGGTGCCGGGATACAGCGGCCGCTGGTGGATCGAGGCCAGAAACAGCGTCGGATCGTGCTCGAAGGCAGCCTGGGTGCCGTTGCCGTGGTGGACGTCGAAGTCGACCACCGCCACCCGGCGCAGCCCCGCCGCCTGGGCCGCCCGCGCCGCCACCGCGACATTGCCGTAGACGCAGAAGCCCATGGCCTTGTCCGGCTCGGCGTGATGGCCCGGTGGCCGCACGGCGCAGAAGGCCCGGTCGACGCCGCCACTCGCCACCGACCGCACCGCTTCGGTCACCGCGCCGCAGGCCCGCAGCGCCGCCTGCAGGCTGCCTGGTCCCAGCGCCGTGTCGGGGTCGAGCCGGACCACGCCCGGCTTTTGCCCCGCCGCCTGGATCGCATCGAGGTAGGCGCGCGGATGCACCCGCAGCAGGTCGGCGTCCTCGGCGAGCGGCGCCTCGTGGATCTCAAGATCCAGCCCCGTGGCGTCGTTCAGCGCGTCGATCACCGCGCCCAGCCGCTCCGGCCGCTCGGCGTGACCGGCGACGGGGTTATGGTCGAACATGGCCGCATGCGTGTAGAGGGCGAGGGTCATCGCAACAGCCTACCCCGTCCGAGGAAATGTCCGAAGCCGTCATCCGCCGCGTCACCCCCGCAGACGCCGAGGTCCTCAGCCGCCTCGGGGCCGAGACCTATGTCGAGACCTTCGGCCACCTCTACCCGCCCGAGGATCTGGACGCCTTCCTCGCCTCCGCCTACGGGCCGGAGCGGATCACCGCCGATCTGGCTGATCCCGCCAAGGCGATGTGGGCGGTCGAGATGGACGGCGCGATGGTCGGCTACGCGCTCGCCGGGCCGTGCGACCTGCCGCACGAGGCGGTGACGCCGGCCTGCGGAGAGCTCAAGCGCCTGTACATCCTCAAGGCCCATCAGGGGGGCGGCGTGGGCTCGCGGCTTCTGGCGACGGTGCTTGAGTGGCTGGAGCGCGACGGCCCCCGCCCGCTGTGGATCGGCGTCTTCTCCGAGAACCTCGGCGCGCAGCGGCTCTATGGCCGCCTCGGCTTCGAGAAGGTCGGGGAGTACCTGTTCCCGGTCGGAAAGACGCAGGATCGGGAGTTCATCCTCCGGCGGGGGTAAGGCGTCTCGAAGGACGCACGGCGCGTCTCCCAACTGGACAGAGCGCGCCTCAGCCCCCATCCTCTGTCAAACGCCCGTTCGAAACCGCCGAGATACGTCCATGTTCATGCGCTTCTTCACCGAGCTCCGCGAGGCCAAGGTCCCCGTGTCGCTGAAGGAGTACCTCATGCTGATGGAGGCGCTCGACAAGGACGTCATCGATCGGTCGGTGGAGGACTTCTACTTCCTGTCGCGCGCCGCGCTGGTGAAGGACGAGAAGAACCTCGACAAGTTCGACCGCGTGTTCGGCCATGTCTTCAAGGGCCTGGAATCGCTGGGCGAGGACGTCACCTCCGAGATCCCGGCCGAGTGGCTGAAGCTGCTGACCGAGAAGTTCCTGACCGACGAGGAGAAGGCGGCGATCGAGGCCATGGGCGGCTTCGAAGAGCTGATGAAGACGCTGCAGGAGCGGCTCGCCGAGCAGAAGAAGCGCCACGAGGGCGGCAACAAGATGGTCGGCACCGGCGGCACCTCGCCCTACGGCGCCAACGGCTACAACCCCGAAGGCGTGCGCATCGGCCAGGACAAGGGCCGCCACGGCAAAGCCGTGAAGGTCTGGGACAAGCGCGAGTACAAGAACCTCGACGACAGCGTCGAACTGGGCACCCGCAACATCAAGGTCGCCCTGCGCCGGCTGCGCAAGTTCGCGCGCGAAGGCGCGCCGGACGAACTCGATCTCGACGGCACCATCAAGGGCACGTCGCAGAAGGGCTACCTCGACATCCAGATGCGCGCCGAGCGCCGCAACAAGATCAAGGTGCTGATCTTCTTCGACATCGGCGGCTCGATGGACAGCCATATCAAGCTCTGCGAGGAGCTGTTCAGCGCGGCCCGCACCGAGTTCAAGAACCTCGAGTTCTTCTACTTCCACAACTGCCTCTACGAGAGCGTGTGGAAGGACAACCGCCGCCGCCAGACCGAGAAGCGACCGACCTGGGACGTGCTCCACAAGTTCCCGGCCGACTACAAGGTGATCTTCGTCGGCGACGCGACCATGAGCCCCTACGAGATCACCTATCCGGGCGGCTCGGTGGAGCACTGGAACGAGGAGCCCGGCGCCATCTGGATGGACCGGGTCACCCAGATCTATCACAGCGCCGTGTGGCTGAATCCGACCGCCGAGCGCCACTGGGACTACACCCAGTCGATCACGGTGATGAAGCAGCTGATGGGCGACCGCATGTATCCGTTGACCATCGACGGCCTCGATAAAGCCATGCGCGAACTCGTCCGTGGCCACTGAGCCCGCCAACGCCGACCAGATCGCCTACTGGAACGCGCAGGCCGGAGAGACCTGGGCCACGCAGCAGGACAAGCTCGACCGCCAGCTGGAGCCGTTGGGCGATGCCGCCATCGCGGCCCTAGCGCCCAAGGCCGGCGAGCGGCTGGTCGACATCGGCTGCGGCGCCGGCCAGACCACGCTGGCGCTCGCGGAACGCGTCGGACCGGACGGGTCGGTGCTCGGCGTCGATATCTCCGCGCCGCTGCTCGCGGTCGCCTCCGGGCGCGCCGAGGGGCTGGCCAACGTCAGCTTCCTCGAGGCCGACGCCCAGACGCAGGCGTTCGAGCCCGGCGCGGCCGACGCCGTGTTCTCACGGTTCGGGGTGATGTTCTTCGCCGACCCGGTGGCCGCCTTCGCCAACATCCACAAAGCTCTGAAGCCCGGCGGCCGGCTGGCCTTCGTCTGCTGGCGGCCTCTGGCCGAGAACGGCTGGATGCTGATCCCGCTGGGCGCGGCGCGAAAGCATGTGACCTCGCAGCCGGCCATGCCGGACCCCGACGCGCCCGGCCCGTTCGCCTTCGCCGACCCCGACAAGATCCGCCGTATCCTCGCGGGCGCCGGATTCGCCGACATCGGAATCGCGCCGCAAGACTTCATGATCGGCGGCAACCCGCTCGAAGAGGCGCTGACGCTGGCGCTCAAGGTCGGCCCGCTGAGCCGGCTCCTGCAGGAGCATCCCGACGCGCGTGAAGCAGTGGTCGGCACGCTCCGCGAAACGCTGGCGGCCCATCTCGGCGCCGACGGCGTCCGCCTGCCGGGCGCGGTCTGGATCGTGACCGCGCGGACTTAAACGGTCGACACCGCAGGTTCCTCTCCCTTGCGAGAGGTGGGCCTGCGAAGCCGAAGGCGCAGCAGGATCGGAGTGGGAGGCGCGGCGGCCAGCCGGCTAGCCTCGGTTCTTCCCACTCAGTCACGGCTTCGCCGCGACAGCTCTCCAAAAGGGAGAGCGACCGGGACAGCAATCGCGTCCGGAGTCGCGCACCCGACAACCCCGCCTGCCACCGCCTTCAGGTTTTCTGGCGCGTTCAATTCCTATTCAGCCGATAGGTTTTGAAAACGCACCGTCAGCCCGAGGACACCGCCGATGACCGCCGCCCGCAGCCCGCTCGATTTCCTGTGGTTCATCCCGTCCGCCGGCGACAACCGCTATCTCAGCCATCCCGAGACCGACCGGGCGCCGACGCCGGCCTATCTGCGCGAGATCGGCGTGGCGGCCGACCGGCTCGGCTATGCCGGGGTGCTGCTCCCGACCGGCGCCCACTGCGCCGACGCCTGGATCACGGCGGCCTCGATCGCGCCCTTCACCGAGCGGCTGAAGTTCCTGGTCGCCGCCCGTCCCGGCCTGACGGCGCCGGCGGAGTCGGTGCGCCAGGCGGCGGCGTTCGACCGCCTGACCGGCGGCCGCGGCCTGCTCAACATCGTCACCGGCGGCAGCCCGCAGGCGCTGGCCGCCGACGGCATCTTCCTCGACCACCACGAGCGCTACGTTCAGACCGAGGAGTTCCTCGACATCTGGCGCAAACTCGCGACCGGGGACCAGGTCACTCACAAGGGCAAGTACCTGTCGGTCGAGAAGGGCCGGCTGCTGTTCCCGTTCGTGCAGGAACCGCACACCCCGATCTGGTTCGGCGGCTCGTCCGACATCGCCCGCGAGATCGCCGCCCAGCACGTCGACGTCTACCTGGCCTGGGGTGAGCCTCCCGCGCAGCTGAAGGAGGTCATCGACGACGTCCGCCAGCGCGCCGCCAGATACGGCCGCACGATCCGCTTCGGCATCCGCCTGCACATCATCGTCCGCGAGACCGAGGGCGAGGCCTGGGACGCCGCCAACGAGGTGATCAAGTACGTCTCCGACGACGCCATCGCCGCGTTCCAGTCGGCCATGGCCAAGGGCTCGGACTCGGTCGGCCAGGCGCGGATGAGCGCCCTGCATGGCGGCAAGCGCGACAACCTGGAGATCAGCCCCAACCTCTGGGCCGGGATCGGCCTGGTCCGTACCGGCGCCGGCACGGCGCTGGTCGGGGACGCCGAGACCATCGCCGAACGGCTGCAGGAGTATGCCGACATCGGCATCGATACGGTGATAGCCTCGGGCTACCCGCATCTCGAGGAGGCCTACCGCGTGGCTGAACTGCTGTTCCCGAAGCTGAGCCTGAAGCATCAGGTCGGCGAGCCCGGGCTTCGCTTCCCGCACATCTCGCCGTCGTTCACGCAGTCGCCGCTGAAAGCGACGGCCGCCTCGTGAGCGCACGTAAGCCCAACATCATCGTCATCCTCGCCGACGACCTTGGCTACGGCGACATCGGCTGCGACGGCGGGACCATCGTCCGCACGCCCAACCTCGACCGGATGGCGGCCGAGGGGACGCGGTTCACCGACTTCTACGCCTCGGCCAACCTGTGCACCCCCTCGCGCGCGGGCCTGATCACCGGCCGCTATGCCGTGCGCATGAACCTCGCCCACGAGGTGATCCAGTCGCCCGAGGACCGTGGCCTGCCGCTGACCGAACTGACCATCCCAAAGGCGCTGAAACCCGCCGGCTACACCTCGGCGCTGATCGGCAAGTGGCACCTGGGCCACCGGGGCCAGTACTGGCCGCCGAACGTGCACGGCTTCGATGTCTTCAAGGGCCTGCCCTACAGCCACGACATGCAGCCGCTGGCCTATTTCGAGAAGGATGGCGACAAGCCGTTGACCGAAGGCCCGGTGGACTTCCCCAAGCTGACCGAGGCCTTCTTCCGCGAGACCCTGTCATTCGCGGAGACCAACAAGGACAAGCCGTTCTTCGTGCTGCTGGCCCTGACGGCGCCGCACGTGCCGCTGGTGCGCAACGACGACGCGCCCTGGGACTCGCCGGGCGGCGCCTATGGCGACGTGGTCGAGGAGATCGACCGCAACGTCGGGACCCTGCTGGCGGGCCTGAAGGACCTGGGCATCGACGACGACACCCTGGTGATCTTCACCAGCGACAACGGGCCGTGGTTCGAGGGTTCATCCGGTGTGTTCCGTGATCGCAAGGGCGGCTCCGGCTTCGACGGCGGCTATCGCGTGCCGTTCATCCTGCGCCAACCCGGGACCGTACCGGCGGGGGTCGAGACCAACGCCATCTCCAGCAATCTCGACCTGCTGCCGACCTTCGTGAAGCTCGTTGGTGAGACCCTGCCGGATGGTCTGGAACTGGACGGGGCGGACATTTCGGACGTCATCCTGAACGGCGCCCCCTCCCCGCACGAGCAGATCATCCTGTTCGACAACACCAAGGTCGCGGCGATCCGCACCCAGGACTGGAAGTTCGTCACCCGGGTCCACACTCGTGGCTGGCACCTGAACCTCGGCCGCTTCAACTATCCGCTGCTGTTCGATGTGAAGCGTGATCCGGGCGAGAACTACAGCGTCGCCGCGCTGCACCCGGAGGTCACCGCTGACCTGAAGGCCCGGCACAAGGCCGCCCGCGAGAAGTACGAGCCGATGATCGACCTGTTCCCGCCCTGGGAGCGCCCGTCGCTGGCGGATTGGCATCCGGACTAGGCGCCGCGGGCCGATCTTCAAACGCGTGTTTATTGACGCTTGCGTAAAGACCGAACGCCCGTAAAGCTCCCGATACGGAAGGGAAGGGCTGTACCTTGAGTATCACCGACGATCCCGGCTCGGAGTCGCTGACTCCAGAGGCCGAGGCCGCCACCAAGCAGCTGGTGTTCAACGCCGCCGAGCGGCTGTTCGCCCTGCATGGCTTCCAGAACGTGTCGGTGCGCGACATCACCGCCGAGGCCGGCGTCAACCTGGCCAGCGTCAACTATCACTTCGGGTCCAAGGACGCGCTGCTGTTCGAGATCTTCCGTCGCCGCACGACGGAGCTGAACCGCGAGCGCGCCAAGATGCTGCACGAGGCCAACGACCGCAACGGCGGCAGCCCGCCGGTGCGGGAGATCCTCACCGCGCTGTTCACCCCGCCCCTGCGCTGGCTCGATCCGAGCAACGATCGCCGCATCTCGCTGCAGTTCCTGATCCGCGCGCGCAGCGAGGGCACCGCCGAGATCCGCGAAGTGCTGTCGAGCGACGTCTCGCACCTGAAGCGCTTCGCCGACGCCCTGATCGCCGCCCGCTCCGATCTGCCGGCGGAGGAAGCCTACTGGCGGCTGCACTTCGTGCTCGGGATGCTCCACCAGAACCGCTTCATGGAGCTGGACCGGCTGCACATCCTGTCGGACGGCGCCACCCGCGAAGGCGAGGTCGACGCCCTGCTGACCCGGATGCTCGACTTCGCCGAGGCCGGCTTCAGCCGTTAGTCGCTACCCTGCCAGCAACGTCGATTGGCCCCGCGCCGGATGCAGGAAGCGTCCAGCCATGGCGCCGTCCTTCAGGAACACCTGCACCTCGGCGCTGTGGCCCGCGTCGGCGTAGCGGCTGGCGAGCGCGCGCGCGGCCTGCTCAGCGCGAGCGCCGCGGGCGAAGGCCAGAGGGCCATCGAGGACATCGGAACGGACGGACCAGCCTTCGCCGGCCGGCGTGACGGAGATCAACAGAGCCATGACGGGCTCCTCATGTATCGTTAGAAAAACTCGCGCTCAGGCGTGAGCGCGAACGAGCAGTTCGGACCGGGATGACTTCCGCCGGGCCGTGGCGCGAAGTCAGGCCGGCATTCGGCCTACGAGATGACATCGACGCATGGGGTTGCTCTCGACACTACTGAAGATGACCATGGGTAAGCCCTCGCACGCTGCTCGCGCCAGCCAGAACTCCTGAAAGCGATCTCAGTTTCCGGGGAAATGCGGAACGGCGATCGCGTTCCTATGTGATCGGCAACAGCATCGGGCACGGACGCCCCGCAGGAGCCTCTACGCATGACCAAGCTCACCCTGATCAGCTTCCCGCTCTGCCCGTTCGTGCAACGCGCCATCATTGCGCTGGAAGAGAAGGGCGTCCCTTACGACGTGGTCTACATCGACCTGCTCAACAAGCCCAACTGGTTCCTGAAGCTGTCGCCGCTGGGCAAGGTGCCGGTGCTTAAGGTCGAGCGCGACGGTCACGAGCCGGCCGTGGTGTTCGAGAGCTCGGTGATCGTCGAGTACATTGAGGAAACCGCCGGCGGCCGCGCCCTGCACCCCGCCGATCCGCTGGAGCGCGCCCGTCACCGGTCGTGGATCGAGTTCGCCTCGACCCTGCTCGGCGACCAGTTCCGCCTGACCAGCACCACCGACGCCGCCGAACTGCCCGCCGCGCGCGAGGCCGTGGTCGCCAAGCTGCGGCGACTGGAGGACACCATCGCCCCCGAGGGGCCGTTCTTCGCCGGCGCCGACTTCTCCTATCCCGACGCCGCCTTCGCACCGGCCTTCCGCCAGCTGGACGTGCTCGAGGCGGCGGGCTTCCCGTCGCTGACCGAGGGCCTGCCCCGCGTCACAGCCTGGCGCGCCGCCCTTGCCGCCCGCCCGAGCGTGAAGGCGGCCGTGCCGTCGGACTATCCGCATACCTACCGCGCCTGGCTTGAGGACAAGGGCTCGGCGGCGCTCAAACAGGCCGCTTAGCCAGCCTCTACCCGCCGCGCTTCATCGTCTCGCGGGCGATGACGATCTGCTGGACCTGGCTGGTGCCTTCGTAGATCCGGAAGATGCGGACATCGCGGTACAGGCGCTCGATGCCGTAGTCGGCGACGTAGCCGGCGCCGCCGAAGATTTGCACGGCCTTGTCGGCGACGCGGCCGACCATCTCCGAGGCGAAGTACTTGGCCGCAGCGGCCTCCAGCACGATGTTCTCGCCGGCGTCGCGCTTGCGGGCGCCTTCCATGACCAGGGCGCGAGCGGCCATGGCCTCGGTCTTCATGTCGGCGATCATGCCCTGGATCAGCTGGAACTGAGCCAGCGCCTGGCCGAACTGCTTGCGCTCGCCGGCATAGGCGACGCTGTCGGCGATCAGCCGCTCGGCAACGCCGACGCAGAGGGCGGCGATGTGGAGGCGGCCCTTGTCGAGCACCTGCATCGCCACCTTGAAGCCCTCGCCCTCGCCGCCCAGCCGGTTCCAGGCCGGGACGCGGACGTTGTCGAAGGTGATGTCGTGGATCTGGGCGCCATGCTGGCCCATCTTCTTCTCGGGCTTGCCGACGGTGATGCCCGGCAGATCGCTGGGCACCACGAAGGCCGAGACGCCGCCGCCGCCCTTCACGTCCGGGTTGGTGCGGGCCATCACCGTGAACAGCCCGGCCTTGGCGGCGTTGGTGATGTAGCGCTTGGAGCCGTTGAGGACGTACTCGTCACCATCGAGCGTGGCGCGGGTCTGGACCGCGGCGCTGTCGGAGCCGGCTTCCGGCTCGGTCAGGGCGAAGCTGGTCACCGTCTCGCCGGACGCGATGCCGGGCAGCCATTTGGCCTTCTGCTCGTCGGTGCCGAACATCACCAGCCCCTGGCTGCCGATGCCGACATTGGTGCCGATTTCCGACCGGAAGGCCGGACTGGCGCGGCCGAGCTCGAACACCACCAGGCACTCGTCTTCCATCGACAGGTCGAGGCCGCCGTATTCCTCGGGGATTGAGATGCCGAACAGGCCCATGTCGCGCATCTGCTGGATGACGCTCTCGGGCACCTTGTCGTCGGCCGCCACCTGGGCCTCCAGCGGGCGCAGCTGCTCGGTCACGAACCGGCGCAGCGTTTCGATGAACTGATCCCGGGTCTCGGCGTCGAGGGCCATGCTGCGCTTCCCTTTAAAACAGTTGTTTCGAGATGCAGTACGGGACGCAGCGCGAGAGGGGAAGGGCTGACGCGTCGGCGTTTCTGGGCGCAGTATGCCGGTGACGAGATCGCCGCGTGAGGAGACAACGCCATGACCATCCAGGTTTCCGCCTTCCGCTGGGTGCCGTCCTTCGCCCAGGGCTATGTGCGCGATCTCCGTGTGCGCTGGGCGCTCGAGGAGGCGGGCATCCCTTACGAGGCCGCGCTGATCGGGCCTGAGGAACAGGCGTCCGAACGCTATCGCGAGTGGCAGCCGTTCGGCCAGGTGCCTGCCTACAAGGACGGCGAGGTCGAGCTGTTCGAGTCCGGCGCCATCGTGCTGCATATCGCCGGGAAGTCGCAGGCCCTGGCCCCGACGGACGAAACCGGCCGCGCGCGAGTGGCCGCCTGGGTGCTGGCGGCGCTGAACTCGATCGAGCCTTCTGTCGGAGAGCTGGCGTCGATCGACATTTTCCACGTCGGCGAGGCCTGGACCGTCGAGCGGCGGCCGCAAGTGGTCGAGGCCGTTCGCGTGCGCCTGCGACAGCTGAGCGACTGGCTGGGCGACAGCGACTATCTCGAAGGCGGACGCTTCACCGCCGGCGATTTGATCATGACCACGGTGCTGCGTGATGTGGTCAACAGCGGCATCCTCGCCGAATTCCCGACCCTCGACGCCTATCGCGAGCGCTGCATGGCCCGCCCGGCCTTCGCCCGGGCCATGGAGGCGCAGCTGCAGCCGTTCCGCGAGAACGAACCGGCCTAGAGGTCGGCCGCCGTCTGGCCTATCTGGAAGGCATGGCTTTTTCCGACTGCCCGATCGTCTTCGTACCCGGCCTGCTTTGCGACGAGCGGCTGTGGCGCGACCAGCGCATCGCCCTCGCCGACCTCGGCGCCTCGATGGTGGCCGACGTCAGCCAGGACGACAGTGTCGCCGGCATGGCCGAGCGGCTGTTGGCCAGCGCGCCGCCGCGCTTCCGGCTGGTGGCCCTGTCGATGGGCGGCTACGTCGCCTTCGAGGTGCTGCGTCAGGCCATGCATCGGGTCGACGGTCTGGCCCTGTTCGACACCAGCGCCGCGCCGGACGCACCGGGACGCGCCGCCGAGCGCGAGGCAGCGTTGCAGTCGATGTCGGTCGGAAAGTTCGCCGGCGTGACCGACCGGCTGCTGCCGCGCCTGATCGACGAACAGCACGTCCACGGGCCGGTCGGCGACGATCTCAAGGCCATGGCCCTGCGTGTCGGCGGCGAGGCCTTCGTGCGCCAGCAGACGGCCATCCAGGGTCGCCCGGACTCGCGGCCGCTGCTCAGCCAGATCGACACACCGGTGCTGGTGGCGGTCGGGGATGGCGACGTGCTGACGCCGCCGAGCGCGTCGGTGGAGATGTTCCGCGCGCTGCCGAACCCGAGCTTCCACCTGTTCCACCGCTGCGGACACCTGCCCGCGATCGAACAGCCGGACGAGACCAGCACGGTGCTGCGGCGTTGGCTGGAGGCGCTCTGACGCCTAGCCCGTGTTCCGCAGCCCCGCCGCGATACCGGCCACCGTCAACTGAATCGCCAGGCGCAACTGCTCGTCCTCGTCGCCCTTGCGGCGGCGGTTGAGCAGTTCGAGCTGCAGGTGGTTGAGCGGATCGACCGCCCCGGCCGCCAGTTCCACGGACTCGGCGAGGTCGGGCCGGTCGTCGAGCAGCTTCGTCCCGCCGCGGATGGCCAGGGCGATCTCGACCGCCTTGTCGTGCTCTCGGCGAACGGCGTCCATGATCCCCTGCGCACCCGGCACGTCGCCGGCCAGCTTCGCGTAGCGGGCGGCGATGCCCATGTCGCTCTGGGCCAGGGCCAGCTCCATATTCGACAGCAGGGCGGCGAAGAAGTCGTACTCGTCGGTCAGGTCGGCGAGCTGCGGGATGCTCAGGCCGGCCTTCTCGACGCCGCCAGCGAAGCCGTACCAGCCGGGCAGCATGAACCGCGCCTGCGACCAGCTGAACACCCAGGGGATGGCCCGCAGGTCCTCGATCCGGCGGCTTGCGGTGCGCGAGGCGGGCCGGCTGCCGATGTTGAGCTGGACGATCTCGCCGATCGGCGTGGCCGACCAGAAGAAGTCGGTGAAGCCGGGCGTCTCGTAGACCAGGCCTCGATAGGCGGCGAAGGAGCCCGCCGCCAGCGCGTCCATCGCCGCCTTCGAGGCGTCGGAGGGCTCGGGGTCGGGCTCCTGCCGGGTCGAGGTCAGCACCGCCGCGACCAGGCCTTCGAGGTTACGGCGGGCTGTTGGCTCGTCGCCATAGCGGCGGGCGATCATCTCGCCCTGTTCGGTCATCCGCAGCCGACCCTGGACGGTGCCCGGAGGCTGGGCCAGCACGGCTTCGGCCGCCGGGCCGCCGCCGCGTCCGACCGAACCGCCACGACCGTGGAATATCTGCAGGCCGACGCCGAAGCGGTCGCACTCCGCCGCCAGGGCCGAAGCCGCGCGGGCGACGCCGCGACGGGAGGCGACGTAGCCGCCGTCCTTGTTGGAGTCGGAGTAGCCGACCATGACTTCCTGGATCGGTTTATCGCCCAGGATCGAGCGGGCCAGCGGCAGGCTGAGCCAGGCCCGGAGGATCTCCGGGCCGTTGTCGAGGTCTTCGATGGTTTCCAGCAGCGGCGAGACGCGGATGGCGGCGCGCGGTTCGGCCCCGCCCCAGACCAGGCCAGACTGGGCTAGCAGCACCAGCGGCTCGAGCATGTCCGACAGCGTCGCGGTCTTGGACACGACATAGGCGCCGATGACGCCGGGACCGTAGTGCTTCACCGCCTGGGCGGCGGCGTCGATGGTGGCGAGCTCGCGCGTGGTCTCCTCGCTGTAGTCGGCGAAGGGCGAGCGCAGCGGCCGCTGGTGGGTCAGTTCGGCGAGCAGGAAGGCGACCTTGTCGGCTTCTGGAAGGGCCAGGTAGTCGATGTCCTGACCGGCGCGCTGGATCAGCTCGGCGACGACCCGCTCGTGGACGTCGGCGTTCTGGCGCATGTCGAGCGACAGCAGATGGAAGCCGCAGGCGCGGGCGACCTGCAGCAGCGTCTTCAGCCGCGCGCCGATCAGCCTCGCGCCGCCGTGCTTGGCCAGCGACTGGGCAATGGTCTCAAGGTCGGCCACGAAGTCTTGCGGCCCTTCGTAGGCCGGGCCCGTGGCCGCGCCGCCGGCGAACGACAGCGGCGCGCCGGTCAGGCGCTCCGACGTCGCGTGCAGCCGGTCGAAGATCCACTCCAGCGCCAGGCGATAGGGCTCGTCCGCCCGGTGCGGCGACTGGTCGTCGGCCGAACGGGCGAGCGCCAGCAGCGCCTCGGAGGCGCCCTCATAGGCGTCGGAGATGGCGAGGTCGGACCACAGCTTGCGAACCTCGGCGGCGTAGACGTCGAGGATCACCCTCGACTGGCTGCTCAGCGCCAGCTTCAGGGTCTCGCCGGTGACGCCCGGATGGCCGTCGCGGTCGCCGCCCAGCCAGCTGCCGAGCTTGAGGATGGTCGGGACTTCCCCGCCCTGCTCCAGCGTCTCGCCCCAGGTCCCGTAGAGGTCGATCAGCGCCGGCAGCATCGAGGTGCGGACGATCGAGAGCGCGTTGCGGATCTCGTCGCGGACGGTGATCTTCTCGGGCCGGTGCAGGCGGGTGCGCCAGAGCAGCGCCACCTCGCGGAACAGGCTCTCGCGGATGCGCGCGTCGAGATCGGGCGGCAGGCTGTGGCGGCGCAGGGCCATCAGCCGCGCGATCTCGGCCTCCCGGTCGACCAGGGCACGGCGGCGGACCTCGGTCGGGTGGGCGGTCAGCACCGGCACCACGTTGAGCGGCTGCAACGCCTCAGGCGTCAGATTCAGGGCCTCCAGCGCGCGGGCGACTGTCGGGGCGGAGCCGCCGCCGCTCTCGGCCTCAGCCTCGCGGCGGCGTCCGGCGACGTCCTCGCCGATGTTGGCCAGCATCGAGTGGCAGGCGAAGGCGCGGGCCAGCAGCATCGCCTCGTCGGGCTTCACGGCGCTGAACAGGAAGTCGAGGTGCGGCGCGTCCCCGCCTTCGGACGCGGCCTTGCGCGCGCCCTCGACCAGGGCAGCGGCATCGTCGCCGTCGAGGTAGCGGATGGCTTCGGAGAGAACCCCGTCGAGCAGTTTGACGTTGGCCCGCACGTGGCGGCTGGTCTGGCCCGATCCGGACCGGGAAATGTTCAACGTCAACGGGCTGGCCATGCCGTCCTCTAGGTCAATGCGACCCCTTGATACAAGGCCATGACACCGGTGTCAGTCGCCTTTCGGCAGGTTATCCCAATTCACCTGCCGCCGCGTCGAGCAGAAGCCAGGCCCGGCCGCCTTCGGAGGCGAGCAGAGCCGCGACCAGCAGGCCGCCGCGATCGCGTTCGGCCGCCTCTTCCAGCATCCCGCCGAAGCGGGCGATGAAGCGGTCGGTCTGGCCGCGCATGGCCGCGTCGGAGAACAGGCGGCGGACCAGCCGGCGGATGGCTGCGGGGGCCAGGCGGCGGACCACCTCGCGGGCGCCCTGGGCGTCGCGGGTCTGGATGGCGGCGGCGATCTCGTCGATGCGGCCCTTGGGCAGCAGGGCCGAGGGGTCGATGCCCATGCCGGCGATCTCGGCGGCCATGCGTTCGGCGAGACTCTCGGAGTCGGCCTCGTCGCCGTCGACCGAGGTCAGCAGCTCGCGCCAGCTCCAGCCCTCGCCTTCCGGCGTCGCGGCGGCCGGCGACGGGGTCTTGCCGCCAGCGGTCTCGAACACCGAGCGGAACTCCTCGTCGGTGGCCGTCGGGGTCAGCTTCAGGCGCGGGCGCAGACCGGCGTCCTCGGCCGAGATCTGGTCGACCACGATCGGCGTCGGGGTCTCGGCGTGCGACGGCCGCGGACGCGGCGACAGGCCCGACGACAGGCTGGGCGCGGCGATGTTGGCCGAGCCGGAGACCACCCCCATCACCTTCACGGCTTCGCTGAGCATGTCGTAGTTGCGGCGCACGCGCTCCTGGAAGGCGGCGTCGATGGTCTGGGACTCGTCGGCGGCGCGGCGGGCGGCGGAGAGCAGGTCGTCCATGCTCTGCTCGACCGAAGCGCGGACTTCCTCGACCCGGCCTTTGGCGGCTTCCGGCAGTTCCTCGGCGCGCAGGGAGACCTCGGCCAGCATGTGGTCGAGCTCGGCCAGGGAGGCGCGGGCCTGGGCGGCGCTCTGCTCGAGCTTCTGCAGCGTGGCGGCGCCGGCCTGTTCGACCAGCTGCGCCGACTGTTCGATGAGGTCGCGGGCGTCCTGCAGCCGGGCCTCGAAGATGGTGTCGGCCTTCTGGTGGGCGGAGAAGGCGGTTTCGCTGAGTTCGTCGACACGCGACTTGGCGGCGTCGGCGTGGGCCTCGGTGGCGACGCGAGCGCTGTCGGCCGCTTCGGTCAGGCGGTCGAAGGCAGAGGTCAGGTCGGTCTCGAGGATCGACCGCTCACGGGCGGCGGCCTCCCCGACCTTGGCCAGGGCGTCGTCGGCCTGGGCTTCCAGGGCGTCGCGCTCGACGCGGGCCTGCTGGGTCAGGGCGCCGAAGCGTTCGGAGGCCTCGCCGATCAGTTGGCTGAGCACCTCGGCGCCGCGGGCGGCCTGTTCGCCGATGTTGGTCGCGCCCTCGGTGGCTTGGACCATGAACTCGGCCAGCTGGGCGGTCTTGGTCTCCGCCTGGGCGGCGAAGTCTTCCTGGTCGGCGCGCAGGGCGTGGGCGACGGTGACCAGCGCCGCGCGCTGATGGGTCAGGCCCTCCTCGACGAGGCGCATCTGGTCGCCGACGCCGACGCTGGCGGTCTCCAGGCGGGCGGTCTGGCGGGCGAGATCCTCGCCGGCCACGCGGGCGGCGTCGCTGGCTTCACCGGCGGCGGAGGCCAGGTCGGCGGCGCGGGCGGCCAGGGCGGCCTCGGCCTCGCGCAGCTGGGTCTCGGCCAGGTCGGAGGCCTCGGCCACCATCCGGGCCTGCTGGGTGATGCTGTCGGCGACGGCGGTCGAGCGGGCGTCGAGCTGGCCGCTCAGCGTTCCCAGCTGGTCGCGCTCATGACCGAGCGTGACGGCCAGGTCCTGGGCCGTGCGAGCGGAGACGGCGGCGGCCTCGGACAGGCGCTCGGTCTCTTCGGCCAGCGCCTGGCGCAGGGCCAGCATGGTCTCGCGGGCCTCGTGGGCGGCGCCGGCGGCGCTGTCGATCTGCAACCGCACCGACTCGACGGCTGAGCCGGTCTCGGCGGCGGCCATCGCGGCGGGGGTCAGCATGTGCTGGGCGAGATCACGGGTGCGCCGGACTTCCAGCGACAGCTGCTGACCCTGACGGACCAGGTAGGCGGCGACGAACACCAACGCGGTCGGGCCAGCGAACAGGATGGCGAACATCGCCATGGCCATCATGTCGTTGTCCAGCGGCACGATGTTGGCGCGCCAGCCGAGGGCGAAGGCCACGGTGCAGCCGGCCCACAGGGTGGCGACCACGACAGCGGCGGTCCACACCGGCCAGGCTTTGGATTGTTGCAGTTTCGGCGGCGCGCCGACCACGGCCGGGGGCAGCGGCGGCTCGGCCGAGGGGCGCACGGCGGCGGGCGGCGGCGGCATGTCCGCGTCGGCGTCGGCCATCTCCACGACAGGCGCCTGGATCTCGAGATCGGCGTCGGCGACAGGCGCTTCGGGCGCGGACTCGGTCGCCGATTGCAGCTCGGCGGCCGGCTGTGCGGCAGCCTGCTCGGACGTCACGCGGGAGAAGTCCAAAGGGGGGCGGGTCTTCCTGGCCTTCATACGCGGAACTTCAATCCTGCCAGGGCCGTGCTGAGCCGAACGCGCGAACGCCAGCCCCAACACTTCGCGCGCGGATTGAAACCTAGCGGCTAAAGGGCCGCCCGCAAAGGGACTTGAAAGGTTTCGTTAAGGTCCGAAGCGGGACGAGTCGACGCAGGGCGTCAGACGCGGCTCAGGGGCTGCTTCTGATCCGGACATTCGGCCACGGTCGGCTGAACCTGCGGCGGCGGCGTGCGGTGCACGACGCGCTCCGCCGTGGCGGCCGGACGAGCGAGGTCCAGCTCGATGCCGAACTGCGAAAACGCCAGGCCCGCGGCCCAGACCACGATGGCGGCGAGAACTTCGACGATGAACTGCATCGGGCCCTCCCCAATGGTTTTCAACGCCTCTCTTATGATTCAGGAGAACGGCGTTCGCAATACGCCGCGACGTGAAGTTTTCGTCATGTTTGTTACATGGCGAGCGGCGATGCTCTGATCGCCGGGATGGCCGCGGGGTCGCAACGGCGGCGCGACCAATGCCACGCCGCCGTCGACGAAGCGCTACTTCGTCAGGTCGATGACGATCTTGCCGAAGTGCTCGCCGGCCTGCATGGCCTCGAAGGCCTGCACCGCCTCAGACATCGGGAACACCTTGTCCACGACCGGCTGGATCTGATGCAGCTCGATGGCGCGGCACATGTCCTCGAACATCTCGCGCGAGCCGACCGAAACGCCCTGGAGGCGGGCGCTGGTGGCGATCAGCCAGCCGAACTGCAGCGGCTCGGCCGGTCCGGACAGGATGCCGATGATCGAGATGTGGCCGCCGATGCGGACCGACTTCAGGCTTTCCTGCAGGGTCTTGGCGCCGCCGACCTCCATGACGAAGTCGGCGCCGCGGCCGGCGGTCGCCGCGCGCACGGTCTTCGACCACTCTTCTTCAGTCCGGTAGTTGTGGGTGTGGTTGGCGCCCAGCGCCTTGGCTCGCTCGAGCTTCTCGTCCGAGGACGAGGTGATCACGGTGCGGAAGCCCGCCGCCTTGCCGAACTGGAGGCCGAAGATCGAGACGCCGCCGGTGCCCTGAAGCACGATGGTGTCGCCGGCCTGGAGGTCGGCGTCGCGGAACAGCGAACGCCAGGCGGTCAGGGCCGCGCAGGGCAGCGTCGCCACCTGGTGGTCGGTCAGGAAGTCGGGAACCTTGGACACCCCTTCCTGGCTGAACACGCCCAGCTCGCGACCGGCGCCCGGGATCGGCTGACCCAGCGCGGACATCTGGCCTTCGAGGGTGGCGCGGCCGCTGTTCCAGTTCTGGAAGAACATGGTGGCGACGCGGTCGCCGACCTTCACGCGGGTGACGCCGGGGCCCACAGCCTCGACCACGCCGCAGCCGTCGGAGAAGGGCGTGATCGGCAGAGCGGCGGCGGCCCGGCTGTAAGCGCCCTGGACCATCAGCAGGTCGCGGAAGTTCAGCGACACCGCCTTCATCCGCACAAGGACCTCGCCATGTCCGGGAACAGGATCCGGCCGCTCGACGACCTTCAGATGTTCCAGGCCAAAGCCGTCGGTCAGTTCCAGCGCACGCATGGTCGTCTCCCGTATTTATTTGATTGTGAACAACCTCAGGGCTGCGACGTCGGGGAAGGCAAGACGCTTTCGCGGGACAGCGCCTGCATGCGCCAGGCCCCGATCAGACCCAGGCCCGCCAGGGCGCTCATGCCCAGGTAGCCAAGGCTGCCGAAGCTGTCGAACAGCTTGCCGCTGGCGATGGTGGCGAGGCCGATGAACAGCCCGCCCGAACAGGCCGAGCTGATGGTCTGGGCGGCGGAGAGGCTGTGCGACGGGGAATTGCGCTCGATCAGCTGCAGGGCGGCCATGAACACCGCCGCGAAGCTGAGCGCGTGCAACGCCTGCAGCGGGAACAGCAGCCACAGCGGCGGGGTCAGGGCGAAGGCGGTCCAGCGGACCACGGCCGCGACGCCGCCGACGAGGATCAGGATCTCCGGCCCCACCCGCCGACGAAGCGGCTCCAGGAACCACATGAAGGCGACCTCGACCGCGACGCCGGTCGCCCAGAGCAGGCCGATGGCGCCGTCCGAGATCCCCTGCCCTCGCCAGAGCAAGGCGGAGAAGGCGTAGTAGAAGCCGTGCGTGGCCTGGATCAGCGCCGTGGTCACCACCGCCAGCATGAACGGCTTGTTGCGCAGCAGGTCGGAGATGCCGCGCCAGCGGTCGCGACGGCCCGGCCGCTCGCCGCTCTCCTGCACGGGATCGGGCGGCAGCAGGAACCGGGCGCAGACCGCGACGAGCAGGGCCGAGCCGGCGATCCAGATGATGATCAGGTCCGGCGCAACCACCGTCAGCATCGCGCCCATGCCGACGTTGGCGATGATGAAAGCGATCGAGCCGAGCCCGCGCGAACGGCCGTAGTTGAAGCCCTCCAGCCGCGAGCGTCGCATGCTCAGCACGTCGGTCAGCGGGATCACCGTTGCCAGGAAGGCCGAGGCCGCCAGCCAGCAGACCAGCCAGGCCCCGAAGCCGCTCACCAGTCCGATCGCGCCGTAACAGACCGCCGCCCCGACCGCGAACAGCATGATCGGCGTGCGGCGCAGCGCGAAGCCGTCGGCCCAGACCGCCATCATCGGCGACACCACCAGCCGCGCCAGCATCGGCGCCGACAGGATGATCCCGATCTGCGCCCCGCTCAGCCCCTGGGCCCGGAACCACACGGGGATGTACGGCAGGCTCACGCCCGTGCCGATGAAGATCGTGCAGTAGAACAGGCCTAGCTGGACGGCGCGGGACATCGCTTCCCGCTACCAGAGTCGCGCGGCCTTAGCGAACCTCGGCCCGCCACATCGACGGCCAGTCGTCCGAGATCACGCCCCGGCATTCCGGCATCATGAACTGCGAAAGCAGTTTGAACTCGGTTCCCGTCCAGACCCACTCGCTCTGGGCGCCGCAGTCGCCGATGCCGCGGGCCTTGTCGAAGTTGGACAGGATGCGCGTGCCCGGGTCGTACTGGATGTTCATCAGCTCGCCGCTCTGGCTCTGACCGGCGCCGGGCGCATCCGGGAACACGGCCGGGCGGACATTGCCGCCCTTGGCGTCGGTCAGCAGCATCGTCGAGATGGTGTTGTAGGCCCCGCGCGAGCAGGGCACGGCCCACAGCACGACATCCGGCGACAGGCGGGCCACGGTCAGCTCCGCATCGTCCCTGAACTCGACGTCGCAGCCCTTTATCTCGGGACGGGCGGCGACCGCGCGCGGCAGGGTCCTGGACAGTCCCGACTGGTCCACCGCCGGCCCACGCTTCAGCACCGGCGCCGCCGGCGCGGCGGGTGCGTTCTTCGCACCCTTGCGCAGAAGGGCGGAGGTTGTGCCGACGCGGACCTGAGTCTCGTCGAACCACAGCAGCGTCGCGGTCAGGCCGGCGAGGGAGAACCGGGCCATCTGGTCGTTCCCGGAGACGATGGCCAGTTCGCCGCCGTTGCGGATGGCGTCGATGAAACGGGTCGACTGGACTGCCGACAGCTCGACGCGCCAGGAACCGTTGCCGTCGGCATTGGCGATCAGGGTCTCCAGATCGTCCAGCGGCTGACCGTCCACCGCGGCGCGCCAGAACGTCTGGCCCTTCGGCGTGGGCGCATCATCCTTCGGGAACACGGCCAGGGTCACGGCAGCCCCCTGGTCTGGCCCGGCGCCGCGCCTGATGACCATGTAGCCCAGGTCGTACTCTGCCCCCTGGAAGCCGAAGGCGGAGCAGGTACGAACATTGTCGCACGCGGCCATCCAGTCCTTGAAGATCTTCGTGCCGTCGGCCTGGGCCGGCGCGGCCGAAAAGCCGAGGCCCAGGCTCAAGCCAAGGGCGACAAGCCACTTCGTCATCGTAACGCCCCTCCGGCGACCGTCGGTATTGGAGGCGGCTGTACGGGCGCGAAAGGGCCGAAACAAGTCCGTTTTTCCGCGTCCCGCCGCTAACTGGCGGGCAGCGGCGGCAGGTCGAGACGGCGGGCCTCGGCCATACGGACATAGAGCCGGCGGATCTGCGTATCGAGCGAGCCGTCACGCGCGGTCTCCACGGCGATGTGCAGATCGATCAGCGACCGGCGCAGGGCGGCGTTGGCGCGATCCATGGCCGCCAGCGACAGATCGAGGTCCTCGCCCTTGGCGGCCTCGGCGAAAGCTGCGCCGTAGCGGGCTGACGCGGTTTGCAGCAGCTCGCGGATGGCGCCGTTTTCCCAGGCCCGGGCCTCGATGCCGCGCTCGGCCTCCTGGGCGCTGAGCAGCGAGATCATGCCGGTGACCGCGATCTTGCCCTGCAGGTAGTCGCCGGCGGACTCCGGGGGCGGGGGCTCCATCAGCGCCAGGAAGTTGCCCATCAGCAGTTCCGGAACGGTCGGGGTCATGCGAGCGCCTCCAAGGCGGCGAGCCGTTCGGCCAGGATCATGTCCTGGCGGCGGAGTGTGTACCAGCCAGAGAGGCCGAGAACCGGGTCCTTGAAACCGCCGGCGCGGTATTCCTTGGCCGAGGAAATCCAGATGGCCGCGCCCTTCACCGAAGCGAACAGCTCCCACCAGGCGAAGGCGGCGGGATCGAGCTTGAGCCCGCTCTCGCGCTCCCAGATGGCGATCGCCTGATCGCGCGGCAGCATGCCTGAGACGCGGTCGGTCTCGCCGTAGCACCACAGCGGTTCCATGGCCCAGCCGAGGTCCTCCAGCGGATCGCCGATATGGGCCATCTCCCAGTCCAGCAGGGCGATGATCTTGCCGGCGCCGTCGTGCATGAAATTGCCGGTCCGATAATCGCCATGGACCACCGACAACTTCTGGGCCGGCGGTGGGGGATTGGCGCGCAGGCGGCGGATACAGGCGCGAACGATCGGCTGCGGATGCTCTTCATCCTCGTCGATCACGCCCTCCCAGTAGTCGAGCTCCTTGCTCCAGCAGGCGTCGAGGGCAGGACTGACCGCGGCCTCGGCGATGGGGAGCGTGGTCGGATCGGCCTTCGCGATCTGGCCCAGGTGCCCGAAGAACTGCTCGCCAAGGGCGGCCGCGTGATCTCCGTAAGGCGGCAGGGTGAACGGGCTCTGGGCCTTGCCCCCGTCGATGCGCCCCATGATGAAGAACGGCCGCTCCAGCTCGGCGCCGTCCTCCTCCAGCGCCACGCCCTCGGGCACCGGCAGTCCGCTCCCGAAGAAGGAGCGGAAGGCCAGGAACTCGAGCTTGCGGTCGGTGTCGATCAGGCTGCCGACCGGATCCCGTCGCAGGATCAGATGCTTGCTCTCGCCGTCGGCGTCGACGTCGAAGCGGTAGGTCTCGCGGCTGGCCCCGCCGGGAATGCGGGAGAGGTCGGTGACCTTGGTCGGCTTGGCCCAGATCCGGCTCAGATAGGCCTCGAGCTGGTCCTGCAGGGTCACTTCGCGAAGTCCAGCATGGCTTCGAAGCCGGACGGGCCGTGCGGTCCGATGACCAGCTGCTCGAGCACGCCCCTGCCCTTGCGCACCTTGCCCGACGCGTCGGTGAAGGTGACGTTGGCCAGCGCCTGGACGTGCAGATTGTGCGGCAGCTGCGGATTGGCGTCGGCCAGCACGATGTCCTCGCGCTCGACGGTCAGCTCGCCGTGCAGCAGGCCGTGGCCCCAGGTCGGATGGGTGTAGCCGAGGCCCATCATCTGGAACTCGTAGAGCGGCTCGAACTCGACCTGGCCGGCCGCCTTGCCGAAGTCGTCGGTCAGCTCGACCACAGCCGACTGGGCGTGCCGGGTGCCCTGTTTCCAGCTGACCTTGGCCTCGCCGTTGAGGTGATCGCCCTCCGCCTCGCCGGAACCGTCCGGCAGCCAGACGGCGCGGGTGTTCCAGGCGCGGCCGACGGCGTCCTCGTTGCTGTGGAAGAAGAAGCTGCCGTCGTCGAAGCTGCTCGGCGACCACAGCCAGTAGAACTGCGGCGGCGTCGGCGGCACGGTCTGCTGGCTGTCGGACGCGCCGACGGGACGCACGCCCCAGCTACGGTCGCGGGTGCCGACGAAGCCGTCGATCGAGCGCCGCTCGCCGTCCAGCTCGATCCAGCCCTTGTAGCTGCCGTTCTGGGTCAGGCGGGTGTAGTCCATGAAGGTGCGGGTGCCGTTGCGGCGGACGAAGCGCGGCTCCTCGATCGGGAAGGCGCGACCTTCGAAGATCACCTCGGCCTTGAGCTTGTGCTCGGGCGAGTCGACCGTGACCTTGAGCTTGTGCAGCGGTTCAAGGATCTCGATCTTCACCGGGCCGGCGGTCAGGTCCAGGCGGTCGCCGAGCCAGCGGCTGGCGTGCAGCGCGGTCTCGACCCCGTTCCTCACCACCACGAACGAGGCGTCGGCCACGTTCAGGTGCGGATAGACCCCGAACGCCACGGCGAAGAAGTCCTCGCCCTCGGCCGGGTGATAGCCGTTGAAGAAATAGCGGTCGTAGAAATTTCGGTCCGTGCCCGAGTACGCGATCGGGTCCGCGGTCTGGTGGATCGGATAGTCGTCGCCCTTGGTCAGCGCCATGTGCCGGTATCTCCCTGAGGCGCCGCGATTGGGGGAATCGGCGCTCGTTTTCCTCGGAGCCCTACGCTTCTCACGGGAGCGTTTCAGGCCTACGACGCCTAAACTGAACGATGACAACCTGACTGCCAATGGTGACGGAGGGGAAGCGTGCGCACCTGGATGATGTTGGCCGCGATCAGCGGTTTTCTCGGCGTGGCCTTCGGCGCGTTCGGAGCGCACGGCGTGGCCGATCCCGCGGCCAAGGAGTGGTTGAGGACCGGGGCTCAGTACCAGTTCGTCCACTCCCTCGCCGTGATCGGCGCGGCGGTGTTCGTCGCCCAGGGCGCGCGCCTGGCCCGGCTGGCGCCGGCCTTCTTCCTTGGTGGGACGGTGCTGTTCTCGGGCTCGCTCTACGCCATGGCCCTGGGCGGGCCGCGCGTGCTGGGGGCGGTGACTCCGCTGGGCGGCCTGGCCTTCATGGTCGGCTGGCTGATGCTGGCCTGGTCGGCGCGGAAGCTCGCTCAGCCCAGCGTCTGATCGCCTTTCTTCGGCAGCGCCAGGAACCACAGCGCCGCCGATGAGCCGAGCAGGCACAGCAGCATCACCCCGGCCATCGGCCGGGCGGTGCCGTCGTGCAGCGCGCCGCCGGCCCAGGACGCCAGAGCCCCGGCGCCGAACGACAGGCCGCCCATCAGGGCCGAGACCGAGCCGGCCCGACGCGGATCGACGCTGAGCGCCCCGGCCATGGTGTTGCCGGCCATCAGCCCGTAGCTGGCCAGACAGCAGAACAGCAGCGGCAGCACCGTCCACTGTCCGCCGAACCCGGTCACCGCGACCAGCATCAGCGCGACGCCGAAGCCCATGGCCGCGAGACTGGCCTTCTGCAGCACCTCGTCCGGCGTCGCCCGGCGCAGCAGGTAGCGGTTGACTTGGCTGGCCCCGATCACGCCGACCGCGTTGAAGCCGAACACCCAGCCGAAGGCCTGGGGCGAGAAGCCGTAGATCTCGATGACCAGCTCCGGCGAGCTGGAGATGTAGGTGAACAGCACCGCACCGTTCAACGCCCCGGCCAGGGCATAGCCGAGCAGCCGGCGCTCGCGCAGCAGGGCGGCGAACGCGCGTAGCGGGTTCTCGGATCGGGCCTGGGCGGCGGTCTCTTCAGAGCGCGACTCCTTCAGCCGCAGGGCCACCGCGACGCCGCAGCAGAGGCCGAACAGGGCCAGCACCCAGAAGATCGCCCGCCAACTGGCCACTACCAGCACCCAGCTGCCCAACATCGGGGCCACGATGGGGGCCACGCCCATGACCAGGGTCAGCAGCGACAGCACCCGGGCCGTCTCGGTGTGATTGAACTGGTCGCGGACCACCGCCCGGGCGACCACGGCTCCGGCGCAACCGCCGAGCGCCTGGACGAACCGCGCCGCCGTCAGCCCCTCGATCGAGGTGGTCATGGCGCACCAGATCGAGGCGACGACATAAACTCCGATGCCGACCAGGATCGGCCCGCGCCGCCCGAACCGGTCCGAGGCCGGACCATAGATGAACTGGCCGATGGCCATGCCCAGCAGGAAGGCCGCCAGGGTGCTCTGGGTCGCCTCCGGCGTCCCGCCCAGCGCCCGCCCGATCTCCGGCAGCGCCGGGAGGTACATGTCGATCGACATCGGCGCGAAGGCCGTCAGCGACCCCAGCAGGATGACCAGACCCCATGGGGTGGCGGGCGGCTTCGCGATGTCGGGAGATTGGGTCAAGATCAGTTGTGTTTAGCACTGGCGGATGTGGAGGGAACCCCTTGCCTTCCCTCGCGACCAGGGGTTCACCGTCAGGCAAAACAACTCAGGGAAAACGCCGATGTCCGCTCTCGACGCCATGATGCCGCCCGTCCAGTACGCCGACGTCAACGGTATCCGCATGGCCTACTACGAGGCCGGTCCCGCGGGACAAGGCGTGCCGCTGGTGTTCTGCCACGGCTTCCCCGAGCTGGCCTTCTCCTGGCGTCATCAGATCAAGGCGATGTCGGAAGCGGGCCGCTGGGTGCTGGCGCCGGACCAGCGCGGCTACGGCCTGACCGAACAGCCCGACGACGTCGAGAGCTACGACATCGAAAACCTGTGCGCCGATCTCATCGCCCTGCTCGACCGCAAGGGTATCGAGAAGGCCGTGTTCGTCGGCCACGACTGGGGCGGCATCATCGTCTGGCAGATGGCGCTGCGGCATCCGGACCGCGTCGCCGGGGTCATCGGGCTGAACACGCCGTTCAACCCGCGCCCGCCCGCCGATCCCATCGCCATCATGCGCCGTCGACTGGGCGACCGGATGTACATCGTGCACTTCCAGACCCCCGGCGAGGCCGACGCGGTGCTGAACGCCGACGCCCGCAAGGCGATGTCGTTCTTCATGAAGCGGCCGCTGGATCTTCCGGCCGCGGCCTCCGCCGGCTTCTCGACCGAGCGCAAGGAAGGCGACCCCAGCGCCTTCGCCCTGGTCGACACCCTGCAGGCCTACGACCCGGCCGGCGATCCGCGCGAGGCGCTGATGTCGCCCGAGGAGTTCGAGGCCTTCGTCGAGACCTTCGAGCGCACCGGCTTCACCGGCGGCATCAACTGGTACCGCAACTTCACCCGCAACTGGCAGCGGTCCGAAGGCCTGGAGGACCGTGTCCGCCAGCCGAGCCTGATGGTGATGGCCGAGAAAGACGCCGTCCTGCCGCCCTCCGCCGCCGACGGCATGGAGGCCTACATCGACGACCTCGAGAAGCAGCTCGTCACGGACTCCGGCCACTGGACCCAGCAGGAGCAGCCCGAACAGGTGAACCGCATCCTGCTCGACTGGCTGGAGCGCCGCTTCCCGATCTAATCCCAAACACCGTCATGGCCCGAACAAGTCGGGCCATGACGGAGTGTTGGTAGCAGAAACACTTTGGTTGCTGGTCGCCGACAACCCCCGGCGCTAGAACTCCGACATGGACCGTTCCTCCCAGTCGCCTTCCGTCGGTCAGTCCGGACCACGCCGCAGCCTCTATCCCGAGATCGACGCCTACGCGTTCGGCTGGCTGCCGACCGGCGGCCCGCACGAGATCTATTACGAGGAGTGCGGCAACCCGAAGGGCAAGGCCGCGCTGGTGCTGCACGGCGGCCCCGGCGGGGCGATCAACCCGACCATGCGGCGGTTCTTCCACCCGGAGAAATGGCGGGTCGCCCTGTTCGACCAGCGCGGCTGCGGCAAGAGCCGACCCAACGCCAGCCTCGAGGACAACACCACCTGGTCGCTGATCGAGGACATCGAGCGGCTACGCGTGCACCTCGGCGTCGAGAAGTGGACCGTGTTCGGCGGCAGCTGGGGATCGACCCTGGCCATCGCCTACGCCATCACCCACCCCGACCGGGTCGAAGGCCTGATCCTGCGCGGCATCTTCCTGCTCACCGAGCGGGAGCTGAAGTGGTTCTACCAGGACGGCGCCAGCTATCTGTTCCCCGACGCCTGGGAGAAGTTCAAGGCCCCGATCCCGGCCGGCGAACGCGCCGACATGATCACCGCCTACCACCGCCGGCTCACCCACAGCGACCGCAAGGTCCAGGCCGAGGCGGCCGCCGCCTGGAGCCAGTGGGAGGGTGACACCATCTCGATCCGGGGCCCCGAGGCGCGTCCGCCGAAGTTCAACGAGGTCGACTTCGCGATCGCCTTCGCCCGCATCGAATGCCACTTCTTCGCCAACCGCGGCTTCTTCCAGGAAGACGGCTGGCTGCTGAAGAACGTCGACAAGATCCGCAAGATTCCGGGCTGGATCGTCCAGGGCCGCTTCGACGTGGTCACCCCGCTCGAGACCGCCTGGGCGCTGCACAAGGCCTGGCCCGAAGCGAAGTTCGACATCGTCTGGGACGCCGGCCACGCCTCCACCGAGCCCGGCGTCATCGACGGCCTGATCCGGGCTACCGACGAGGCCGCGCGGCGGTAGGGGAGAAGGGGCGAGGGATTAGGGGCTAGGGGCGAGATCGTTGCGGCTTTGGGTTGGGACGGTCGGCCAGCCGCTTCTTCAACGCGGCTATCATCCGACCGACCTCGTCCGCGAGCGCCATGGCCTTCAATATTTCTGGCTTCGGAACGAGACCCGTCCGTGATGCCAGCAGCAGGAGCGTCTCGGTTTCCGCCAAGGAGCCGCTGGCGATGCTGAGAAAGTGCAGAAACTCACGCGCCCCTGACCGAGCGTGACCCTCGGCGATGTTGGCGGGGACTGAGACTGCCGACCGCAGAATCTGGCTGGTAACCCGATACTCCTCGGCTTTCGGAAACAGCCGGGAGACTCTGTACACCTCTTCCGCCAATTCCATGGCTCTTTGCCAAACCGTCAGGTCGCGATAGTGCGTGACGGGCGCCATCTAGCCCCTAGCCCCTAAACCCTCGCCCCTGTCATTACACCCTAAAGTAGCGCACCCCGTCCAGACGTCACCTCCGAGTAGCGGTGGACGCGGACCGACTGCACCAAGCCGAAGCCGATCATCACCGTCATCATGACCGTGCCGCCGTAGCTGAGCATCGGCATCGGCACGCCCACGACCGGGGCCAGGCCCATGACCATGGCGCCATTGATCAGCACATAGAGGGCGAAGGTCGCTGTGACCCCGGCCACGGCCAGGCGGCCGAAGTGGCTGTGGCTGATCGAGGCGATGCGCAGGGCCATGAAGATCACGGCCGCGTACAGGAACAGGATCGAGAAGCAGCCGACGAAACCGAACTCCTCGGCCAGGGCCGCGAAGATGAAGTCGGTGTGCTTCTCTGGCAGGAAGTTCAGCTGGCTCTGGCTGCCCAAACCAAAGCCCTTGCCCAGCAGCCCACCGGCGCCCAGGGCGATCTTGGACTGCAGGATGTGATAGCCGGCGCCCGACGGGTCGGCTTCCGGGTTGAAGAGCACGTCCACCCGCTTTCGCTGGTAGTCGTGCAGCACGAAGAAATACATCGCGGGCGCGACCACGGCGACGGTCGCGATGCCGGCCGCGATGAACTGCCAGGCCAGTCCGGCGACCATCATGATGGCCACGCCCGTGAACAGGATCAGCAGCGAGGTCCCGAGGTCCGGCTGGTGGGCGACCAGCAGCGTCGGCAGCGCGATCAGCATGAGCGGGATCAGCAGCCACCAGCTCATCCTCGCGCTGTCGGCCGACATGCCGTGGTAGAACCGCGCCAGGGCCAGCACCACGCCCACTTTCATGATCTCCGACGGCTGGAACCGCAGCGGCCCGATCTGCAGCCAGCGCTGGGCGCCCTTGGAAACGTCGCCGAAGAACTCGACCCCGAGCAGCAGCACAAGGGCGACGATGTAGACCGGGTAGGCGAGCTGGAACCACAGCTGCAGCGGGCACATCGCCAGCACGATCATCATCACGAAGAAGATGCTGAAGCGGATCAGATGCGGCGCCGCCCAGGGCATCCAGCTGAGATCCGCCGCCGAGAACATGATCAGCGCGCCGGCGCCGGCGATCAGGCAAAGCACGAAGGCGAACGTCCAGTCGATCTCGGCGAACTTGACGATCAGGCGGTCGCGTTCGCCTGGACGGGTCAGGGCGCTGGCGGTCATTGGGGCGTCACCGGGAGAGGCGTGGCGGCGGGAGCGGGCGCGACCTCGGGCAGCGCCGGCGCGGCGCCCTCGACCACTGCCTCGGGCTCGACCTCCGGCAGCGGCAGCGGCTGCTCGATCTTGGCGCGGATCTCGGGGTCCTTGAGCAGGGCCATGCGCATGACCTCACGGGCGCGCGGCGCGGCGGCCGTGCCGCCGCCCAGGCCGCCGTGCTCGATCAGCACCGCCATGGCGTAGCGCGGCGCGTCGATCGGCGCGAAGGCGATGTACCAGTTGTGGTCCTTCAGGCCCCAGCGGACGCCGGCGCTGCTCCGCGATTTCACATTGTCGAAGCTGCGCACCTGAGCCGTACCGGTCTTGCCGGCCATGCGGATGTCGCCGAGGCCGAGCTGGCTCTGGCGATAGGCGGTGCCGGAGGTGTCGTTGGCCACGGCGATCATGCCGCCCCGGACGTACTCCAGGAACTCGGTCGAGTACGGCAGGTCGCCGACGGCGTCGCCGTGCGGCTGCTCCACCCCGCCGATCGAGCGGATGAGGCGCGGATTGATGGCCTTCTTCCCGTTCGCGAGCCGCGACACCATCACCGCCAGCTGCAGCGGATTGACGTTGATGAGGCCCTGACCGATCCCGTAGCTGACGGTGTCGCCCGGGAACCAGGTCTTGTTGGCCGGATTGCGATTGGCCTTCCGCTTCCACTCCTTCGAGCCGACGATGCCCTTCTTCTGACCCGGAATGCCGATGTCGAAGATTTCGCCGAGACCGAAGGCGTGCGCCGCCTTGGCGATGCCGTCCGGACCGACCTTGAGCGCCGTCTGGTAGAAGTAGATGTCGCAGGAGTTCTTGATGGCGTTGTGCATGTCCTGCGAGCCGTGCCGACCCCAGCAACGCCACGTCCGGCCGCCGTAGTACCAGCTGCCGCCACAGTTCACGTGGACCTTGGGGTCCACGCCCGCCTCGAGCGCCGCGAGCGCCACCATCGGCTTGAACGTCGAGCCGGGCGGGTAGGTGCCGCTCATCACCTTGTCGAGCAGCGGCTTGCGCTCGTACTCCGACAGCGCCTTGTACTCGGGTCCCGACAGGCCTTTGACGAACCGGTTGGCGTCGAAGCTCGGCGTCGAGGCCATGCACAGGATGTCGCCACTGCGGCAGTCGAGCAGCACGATGCCGCCGCTCTCCTCGCCCATCACTTCCAGCGCGCGCTGCTGGATATCGGCGTCGAGGGTGAGGCGGACCTCCTTGCCGGCGATCGGGGCGATGTCGCCCTCGGGGTCGTCGCGGACCACACGTCCGCGCGCGTCGACCTCCTGTTTGCGGGCCCCGGACTTGCCGCGCAGCTCGATGTCGAAGGCCTTCTCGACCCCCTGCCGCCCGATCCGGAAACCGGGGTTGTAGAGCAGCGGATCGACGGTCAGGCCCTTGTCCTTGACCGCCTTGATGTCGCGGTCGTTGACCTTGGCGACATAACCGATGACGTGGGCGAAGGCGCCGCCGAACGGATAGACCCGCACCTCGCCCATGTCCGCGGTGACGCCCGGCAGCTCTGGCGCACGGACGTTGATGCGCGAGAACTCCTCCCAGCTCATGTCTTCCATGACCTGGACGGGCGCCTTCTTGGGCGCGCGCTCGATGTCCTTGATCAGGCGCTCGCGGCGCTTGTCGTCGATCGGCACCAGCTGGGCCAGGTCGTCGACGGTCTTGGGGACGTCCATGTCGGTCTCGCGCGAGACCAGCAGACGGAAGTTGGGCCGGTTCGACGCCAGGGTGACGCCGTTGCGATCGAGGATCAGACCGCGCGGCGGCGGGATCAGGCGGAAGTTGAACTGGTTGGACTGGGCGAGCTTCTGATAGCGCTGCGCCTCGACCACCTGCAGGTGGACCAGCCGCCCGCCCAGCGCCAGCAGCCCTGCCCCGGTAATGCCGCCGAGCAGGAAGGTGCGGCGGGTGAAGACGCCCTGCCGCTCGTTGACCTCGGAGAAGAAGATCGTCGGTTCGCTCATCGGAACCTCACGTCCGCATCGTCGAAGCGGTCGATCAGGCGGTGAGCGAACGGGTACAGAAGCGCGGTGGCCAGGAACTGCCAGAACACCGCGATCAGGCTGGGCGCGGCCTTCACGTCGAGCATGGTGATCAGGTAGCCGGTCGCCATGGCGAGGGCGCAGACGCCCGCATACCAGGCCCACATCATGACCCGGCTCTGGCCGGTCATCATGTTGCGCATGAACAGCGTGCCGGCATAGGCCATCATCAGCGCCAGCACCCAAAGGCCGAGCGCGTTGCCCCAGAACAGGTCCAGGAAGCTCCCCAGCAGCAGCAGCGCCACCGGGGCGATGATCGAGGGCCGGATCACCGCCCAGCCGAAGGCCGCCACCAGCGGGAAGACGGGCTCGGGAAGCTGCAGGCCGAACACCCGGATCGGGGCGGCGAACAGGATCGTGCAGCCGATGCAGAGGAGCGCCGGAACCCCGATCCAGCGCCACGGGTCCAGCGGCCGCGCGGCGGAGAAGCTCATCGCGCGTCCCCCGGAGGCGGCGTGGCCGCCGGCGGGGTCGCGGGCCTGACGGCGGGCGTGGTGGTGGTCGCGGCGGGACGAGGCGCGGCCGGTCGGGTCGCGGCCGGCGCCGGCTGGGCCGCCGGCGTCTGAACGCGCGCAGGCGGGGTCGCGGCCGGAGCAGGCGCGGCGGGTGTCGGCGCCGGCGCGCTGAGGATGCGGTCGGCGGGGTTCTCCGTGATCACGGCCGGCAGCTGCGTCTGATCCAGAGCCTTGCGGTCGACCAGCTGTGCGTAGTCGCGGAACTTCATGATCCGCACCCAGTCGATCGCCGTGGAGTCGGCGTCGAGCACCACCCGCCAGCGGCCGTCGAGGCCCTTCACGGCGCGGCCGACCGGCAGGCCGCGCGGGATCACGCCGCCGTCGCCGCTGGTCAGCACCCGGTCGCCGTCCTTCAGCGGCTCGCTGCCGCGCAGATACTCGAGCTTGGGGTTGGGGCCGCCGTCGCCGGTCAGGATGGCGCGCGCATTGGTGCGGTCGAGCATCACCGGCGTGCGCGAGGCGGCGTCGGTCAGCAACAGCACCTTGCTGGCGCCGCCGGTGACGCCGACGATCCGGCCGACCAGCCCGCGCTCGCTGAGCACCGGAAAGCCGATCTGGACACCGTCCTTGGTCCCGGCGTTGGCGAGGCGATAGTTGGCGAACGGGCCACGGCTGTCGGTGACGACCCTGGCGGCGACCATCTCGATCGGCGGATCGGTGCGGATGCCGAGCACCGAGCGCAGGCGCTCGTTCTCGTCCTTCAGGCGGATGGCCTCGTCGGCCTGGCCTCTCAGCGCCGCGATCTGATGTTGCAGGCGACGATTCTCGCCGGCGACGAAGAAGTAACTGCGCACATAGCCGACCACATCGCCGGTCCACTCGCCCGGCTTGGCGACGACGCCGCCGACCGGCTCGGACACGGTATCCACCGCCTGGCGGGCGACGCCGTAGGCCTCACTCTGGAAGGTCTCGCGGCGATCGCTGAGCAGCATCGCGACGCCGATGACGACGACAACAATCAGCGCCACCACCGACATCCATGTCAGCGGGACCTTCAGCTCGCCAAAGGAATCCTGGCGTAGCGCCACCCGTCGCCTCCGTCAGCCCGCCCCCGCGGTCCCGACTCATGTGCTGATGTTACGCGAGAGTGCTTTCAAGTACGCCCTTCATCCACTTCGGATGTTCGAGCACCTTGCCGCAGCCGAGAGCGACGCAGGACAGGGGATCGTCGGCCACCGTCACCGGCAGGCCGGTGTGGTCGCGGATCTCGGCGTCCAGGCCGCGAAGCAGCGCGCCGCCGCCGGTGAGCATGATGCCCTTGTCGGCGATGTCGGACGCCAGTTCCGGCGGCGTGGCTTCCAGCGCGACCTTCACGGCCTCGACGATCTGGCTGACCGGCTCGTGCAGGGCGTCGGACGCCTGCTTCTCGGAGATGCGGACTTCCCGGGGCACGCCCTGCATCAGGTCGCGGCCCTTGACGTCGATCGACAGGCCTTCGCCGTCGGCCGGCGCGCGGGCGGTGCCGATTTCCTTCTTGATGCGCTCGGCGGTGGTCTCACCGATCAGAAGGTTATGGTGGCGACGCATGTAGCTGATGATCGCCTCGTCCATCTTGTCGCCGCCGACGCGGACCGAACGCGAATAGACGATGCCCGACAGCGACAGCACGGCCACCTCGGTGGTGCCGCCGCCGATGTCGACGACCATCGAACCGGTCGGTTCGTGAATCGGCAGGCCGGCGCCGATCGCGGCGGCCATCGGCTCGTCGATCAGGCCGACGCGACGCGCCGAGGCGTTCAGGCAGGAGTCGTTGATCGCACGACGCTCCACCGCCGTCGCACCGGACGGGACACAGACGATGACCTTGGGGTTCACGAAGCCCTTGCGGTTGTGAACCTTGCGAATGAAGTACTTGATCATCTCTTCGGCGACTTCGAAGTCGGCGATCACCCCGTCCCGCATCGGGCGGATGGCTTCCATGTGGCCGGGCGTACGGCCCAGCATCTGTTTGGCGTCAATGCCGACAGCGTGAACGACCTTCCGTCCACCGACGTTGCGCAACGCGACCACGGACGGTTCGTTGAGCACGATGCCCTTGCCCTTCATGTAGATGAGGGTGTTGGCGGTGCCGAGGTCGATGGCGATGTCGTTGGAGATGGCGCCGAAGAGTGAGCCGAACATTCAGAGCCTTGAAATGATAAGCGTTTGGGACGGGCGGGGCACAGTCCGCAAACCCGACCCCACGTCGCGAGCGCGCCCCCCAAGGCGCAACATCGCCGAGGCGGCAAGGCAGCTGACACCACGCCGTGTGCACCGCGAACGTGTTGAATTCAAGGTCTATTAGGAACGTGTTTCACCCGAGCGCGGCGAGCACCACTCCGACCGCCGTCACTGCTCCCGCGATCCACTGCGGAAGGGTCAACCGTTCGGCGAACAGCCGCCGCCCCGCGAAGGCCGCGATCGGCATCTCCACCACCCCCACGGCGCGCACGGGCCCTGCCGGGGAAAGGGCCAGGGCCACAAACCAGCCGGCCGAAGCGGCCGCGCCGAAGAACCCCGCCCCCAGCGAAACTCGCCAGGAGCGCAGGGCCGCGCCCAGCGACGCCCGGTCGCGCATGGCCATCCAGCTGGTGAGGCTGGCGGCCTGCATCGCCTGGACCACGGCGACCGTGATCAAGGCCGCGGGAATCAGATGGCCGGAATCAAGCGTCAGTGACGCCTGCCGAAAGGCGTTGGCGGAGATGGCGAAACAGAAGCCCGAGAGCGTGCCCAGTCCCGCGGCGCTCCAGTCGCGAGGCGCCTGGCCACCACGCGGCCACGACAACACCACCAGTCCGGCAGTGGCCAGCGCCAGGCCGGCCCATGCGGATCCGCTGAGATTGTCGCCGAACACCGCGAAGCCGATGATCGCCGCGAACGGCAGGCCGCTCTGCTGGAAGGCGGCGCCGAGGGCGAAGCTTGAGCGCTGCATCGACACCAGCAGCGCCGCCGTGGCCCCGATCTGCATCGCCCCGCCGAGCGCCGCCCAGCCGAAGTAGGCCGGCGACCATTGCGGAGAGACCGTGGTGACCAGCAGCGCCACCGCCACGAACACCAGGCTGAACGGCAGGCCGAACAGGAACCGCACCAGCGTCGCGCCCCACGGCCCGGCCCCGGTCATCAGGCTGCGCTGCGCCGCGTTGCGCGCGACCTGCAGCGCCGCCGCGGCGACGGTGATGGGAATCCAGAGCATGGCCGCCCCTCAGAAGGGGAGGACTAGAACCCGCTCGCGATCGCCGTGTCGGGGCGGCTCTTTTCCTTGCGGGAGAAGAGGTTGTTGAGCGCGTTGACGTAGGCCTTGGCGCTGGCGGTCAGGGTGTCGGTGTCGGCGGCGGCGCCGGTGGCGATGCGACCGTCATCCTCGAGCCGGACCGAGACCTGAGCCTGGGCGTCGGTGCCCTCGGTGACGGCATGGACCTGGAACAGACGCAGGGCGGCGCTGTGCGGCACGATGGCGTGGATGGCGTTGAACACCGCATCGACCGGACCGTCGCCGCTGGCTTCGGCGCTCTGCTCGACGCCGTCGACGTCCAGCGTCAGCTCGGCCGACTGGCCCTCGGTGCCGGCGATCACGCGCAGATGGACGACGCGGATGCGCTCGGAGCCGCGCGCCAGGGCGTCATCGACCAGGGCGATGATGTCGTCGTCGTAGACGTGCTTCTTCTTGTCGGCGAGATCCTTGAAGCGGCCGAAGGCCTCCTTCAGGGCGTTCTGGCCCAGCTCGTAGCCCAGATCCTTCAGCTTGGCGCGGAAGGCATGGCTGCCCGAGTGCTTGCCCATGACCAGGGTCGACGGCGCCTGGCCGACCGACTCGGGGGTCATGATCTCGTAGGTCTCGCGGTTCTTCAGCATCCCGTCCTGGTGGATGCCGCTCTCGTGGGCGAAGGCGTTCTTGCCGACGATCGCCTTGTTGAACTGCACCGGGAAGCCGGTGATCGCCGAGACGTAACGGCTGGCCCGGGTGATGTGGGTGGTGTCGATGCCGGTCTGGAAAGGCAGACGGTCGGCCCGCACCTTCAGCGCCATGACGATCTCTTCCAGCGCCGCGTTGCCGGCCCGCTCGCCGAGACCGTTGATCGCGCACTCGACCTGACGCGCCCCGCCCTGCACCCCGGCCAGGCTGTTGGCGACGGCCAGGCCCAGATCGTTGTGGCAGTGGGTCGAGAAGATGACCTTGTCGGCGCCCTCGACGTTCTCGACCATGTAGCGGAACAGGTCGGCATACTCGGACGGATAGGTGTAGCCGACGGTGTCGGGCAGATTGATCGTGGTCGCCCCGGCGCGGATCGCGGTCTCGATCGCGCGCTGCAGGAAGCCCCGCTCGCTGCGGGTGGCGTCCTCGGCCGACCATTCGATGTCGTCGCACAGGTTGCGGGCGTGGGTCACCGAGCGGGTGATCACGTCCAGCACCGCCTCGGGCTCCATCTGCAGCTTGTGCTTCATGTGCAGGTCGCTGGTGGCGATGACGATGTGGATACGGCCGCGGGCGGCGGGCTTGATCGCCTCGGCGCAGCGATCGATGTCGACCTGATGCGCGCGGCACAGCCCGGCGATGGTGCTGTTCTTGACGATCTTGGAGATCTCGCGGACGGCCTCGAAGTCGCCGTTCGAAGCGATTGGGAAGCCGGCTTCGATGACGTCGACCCCCATCTCCTCGAGGATCTTGGCCAGTTCCAGCTTTTCGTCGTGGCTCATCGAGGCGCCGGGCGACTGCTCGCCGTCACGCATGGTGGTGTCGAAGACGATGACGCGGTCGGCGCCGATTACGGAGGTCATTGGATAGAGTGCTTTCGCGTGTGCTTGCGGGGTCAGGCGGTCCTTGGAAAGCCCCTGGACACCCGGCCGCGGCAGCGCGCGGCTAAGCGGTCGTCCAGGGGCCGCTAAGCCCCAGGCAGAGAAGAAGACGCAGGCTGTTGCTCGTGCGTTGCATGGCGATGTGGATACAGATTTCGGCCAAATCGCGCAAGGGCGTTGCGCTGAACGAGCGGCCGTCGTGGCAATGCGCAATAATTTTGCCGAAGATGTCGGGTTTTCCGCTAATCATGATCACGCCACGGCGACTGGGCGGTCGAACCTCCCCGGGACGAAGCGTCAGCGCTCCCCGTCTTCCAGCGCCGCCTCGTCCTCGCGGCGACGCAGCCAGCCGCGCGCGACCCAGGCGCCGCCGACCCAGATCACGGCGGCCAGGGCGAGCAGCACCACATGCTTGGTGCTATCTCCGCCGCCTTCCCCAATGGTGTGAAACAGCTGCAACAGCGAGCTCCCGGCGAAGGCGGTCAGCGCGATCTTGGGCACGATGCCGATGCCGGTGCCGCCCAGGAAGTCACGGAAGCGCATCGGCGCCACACCGGCGGCCATGTTGACGACGATGAACGGCGCGGCAGGGACTAGGCGTACGATCAGGCTGGCCATGAAACCGTTGCGGCCGATCAGCTTCATGAACCGGGCGACGCCCTCGCTCGCGACATCCTTGATCAGGCGGCCGCCGACCCAGCGGCCCAGCCAGAAGCCGATCGAGCTCGAAGCCATCGTCCCGATCCAGCTGTAGGACATGCCCCACCACGGGCCGAAGGCGACCACCGCAGCGGCGATCAGCACGATCTGCGGCACGCCGACGAAGGCCAGCACGGCGAAGGCGCTGACGGCCACCGGCAGGGCCCAGACGCCGTGCGCCGCGCCCAGCCACTGCTCGACCGCCGTCTCGCCGTTCATGCCCAGCAGGGGCGCGGCGAACAGGAACACCACCCCGACCCCGCCGAACAGCAGGAACGAGATCGCCAGGGTCCGCCAGGCCTTGGCGTCCATGTTGGTCAGGAACTGGATGATGCGCTTCATCTGGATTCACGCCTCGCCCATCGACGGAGCCCGGTCAAGCCGGACGCGGTTGGCCGACGACATCGGGCCTGCCTTGCGGCTAGTCTGTCACAACGCAGTCGCGGAGGGTTCGGGTTCATGAAATTGCTGGGCGTGTCGGGAAGCCTTCGGGAGGCCTCGTTCAACTCCGCCCTGTTGCGCGTGGCTCAGGATCTGGCGCCCGAGGGCGTGGAGATCGAGATCTTCCGCCTCCACGACCTGCCGCTGTTCAACCAGGACGTCGAGGACCAGGGCGATCCCGAACCCGTCGCTCGCTGGAAGCAGGCCATCCGCGACGCCGACGGCGTGCTGTTCGCCTGCCCGGAATACAACGGGGGCGTCACCGGTGTGCTCAAGAACGCCGTCGACTGGGCCTCGCGGGGAGAACCCGCGTCGCTGAAGGGGAAGCTGTGCTGCATCGTCGGCGCCAGCCCCGGCGCCACCGGCACGGTCCGCGCCCAGGACGCCTTGCGCCAGAACCTGCGGCGCGCCGGAACCGACGTCGCGCCCCTGGGCGAGGTGCTGGTGTTCCAGGCCCATACCAAAATCATCGACGGCGAACTGACCGACGAGCGCACCCGCGCCGCGTTCGCCAGGCATCTTGCGGCGTACGTCGAGGCGTTGAAGGCGATGCTCTAATAGTCAGATGTCATCCCGGCCGTAGCGTAGCGGAGAGCCGGGACCCAGCCTTCATGCACCAGTGGCTGGGTCCCGGATCACCTACGGCGTCCGGGATGACATGGTGAGGCGAACGCATGACCCCGAGGCAAGACCTCCCCAATGCCTTCGACGCCGTCCCCTTCGTTGCGCCGCAGCAGAGTCGCGCGTAAGACGCCGGGCAATCCTGACAATCCGGTCCAGGGGAGCTTGCAAAGACCATGTCGCTTGAGTCCGACGCCCTGCGTCGCATCGCACCGTCCGCCACCATCGCCATCAGCGCCAAGGCCCGCGCGCTGAAAGCCGAAGGCAGGGACGTGATCGCCCTTTCCGCCGGCGAACCGGACTTCGACACTCCCGACAATATCAAGGCCGCCGCCATCGCGGCGATCAAGAGCGGCAAGACCAAATACACCGACCCCGACGGCATGCCCGAGCTGAAGGCCGCCATCTGCGCCAAGTTCAAGCGCGAGAACGGCCTCGACTACAAGCCGAGCCAGGTCCACGTCGCGCCGGGCGGCAAGCCGGTGATCTACAATGCCTTCGTCGCCACCCTGAACCCGGGTGACGAGGTCATCATCCCGGCGCCCTACTGGGTCTCCTATCCGGACATGACCCTCCTGGCCGGCGGCACGCCCATAGCCATCGAGACCACGGCGGAGAGCGGCTTCAAGCTGGACCCGGCGGCGCTGGAAGCGGCGATCACGCCGAAGACCAAGTGGCTGCTGATCAACAGCCCGTCGAACCCCTCGGGCGCGGCCTATACCCAGGCGGACCTGCGGGCGATCGCCGACGTGCTGCTGCGCCACCCGCACGTCTGGGTGCTGACCGACGACATGTACGAGCACCTGGTTTTCGACGACTTCGAGTACTTCACCATCGCCCAGGTGGAGCCCAAGCTCTACGACCGCACGCTGACCATGAACGGGGTCAGCAAGTCCTACGCCATGACCGGCTGGCGGATCGGCTACGCCGGCGGCCCCGAGGCGCTGATCAAGGCCATGGGCAAGATGATCAGCCAGACCACCTCCAACCCCTCGTCCATCTCGCAGTGGGCGGCGGTCGAGGCGCTGAACGGCCCGCAGGACTTCATCAAGCCGCACCAGAAGCTGTTCCAGACGCGTCGTGACCTGGTGGTCTCGATGCTGAACCAGGCGGCCGGCATCCACTGCCCGACGCCTGAAGGCGCCTTCTACGTCTACCCGTCGGTGGCCGGCCTGATCGGCAAGACCGCGCCCTCGGGCAAGGTCATCGAGACCGACGAGGACTTCGCCGGCGAACTGCTGGAAGCCGAGGGCGTGGCCGTGGTCCACGGCGCGGCGTTCGGCCTCTCGCCCTACTTCCGGATCAGCTACGCCTGCAGCGAAGCGACCCTGGAAGACGCCTGCGCGCGCATCCAGCGGTTCTGCGGCAACGTGAAGTAGGAGACGCGGCATGGCGGGTCTGAAGGACAAGCGCGGCTTCATCGACAAGGAGCGCCTCGACCTGTCGGAGCGCCAGGCGGTCGAATACTGGATGAAGCGTTGGGGCGTGACCCGCGACCAGATCTCCGCCGCCCACCGCAAGGTCGGCAAGATGACCAAGGATATCGCCGCCGAGCTCGGCAAGAAGCGCTGAGCCCGACACGGGTGGGTTGACCGGTTCCGGGGGCGATGTTCAATCCCTCCGTGCCGCAGCCAAACGAGCGCCCGATGCTGAACCGTCGCCACCTGTTGCTCGCCGCCGGTTCGGCCGCGCTGGCCGGAGCCGCCCACGCCGCGCCGGGCGATGGCGCGAAGCTGAGGGCGCTGATGGACGGGGCGATGCAGGAAGCCCTGCTCGACTCGCCACAGCTGATGACCCTCGTCGGCATGGACGCGGGCCCCTACGCGGCGGCCAAGGGCAAGCTCGACGACCGCTCGACAGCCGGCGTGCTGCGCATGAAGACCTTGATGCAGAAGATGCGCGACGGGCTGGGCCAGTTCCGGCTGGCCGACCTGCCCGGCGCCGACCGGCTGAACTATCAGGTCGCCGAGGATCTCGCTGCTTCGACCATCCGCGGCTTCGACTTCCCGTATGGCGATCCGGGCGTCGGCGCGGCGATCCCATACGTGATCTCGCAGATGACCGGCAGCTACCAGTCTGTCCCGGGGTTCCTTGGTCACCAGCACAGTGTCAGCACGGCACAGGACGCCGAGGCCTACCTGTCACGCCTGTCGGCCTTCGCGACCGTGCTCGATCAGGAGACCGAACGGGCGCGCGGGGACTATGCCGAGGGCGCCTCGCCGCCGGACTTCGTACTGCGCCGGACCGAGCAACAGCTGCGCGGCATGATCGCCGGCACCCCGGAGCAGTCCGAGCTGGTCACCAACCTCACCCGCCGAACCGCCGACAAGGGTCTGGCCGGCGACTGGGATGCGCGGGCGTCGAAGATCGTCGCCGATCAGGTCTATCCCGCCCTGCGCCGCCAGGCGGAGCTTCAGGCCCAGATCCTGCCCAAGGCGAGCCACGACGCCGGCTGCTGGCGGCTGCCCGACGGCGAGGCCTACTACCGCTACGGCGTGCGGGCCTTCACCACCACGGAGATGAGCGGCGAGGACATTCACCGGCTCGGCCTAGAACTGGTCGCCAAGCTGACGGCGGAAGCCGAGACCATCCTCATCGCGCGCGGCCTCACCAAGGGCACGACCGCCCTGCGCATCGCCGCCCTGCGCAAGGATCCGGCCTATCTCTATCCCAACACCGACGCCGGCCGGGCCCAGGTGCTGAAGGACATCGACGGCCAGATCGCGGCCATGCGCGCGCGGCTGCCGGCCTGGTTCAACGCCCTGCCCCAGGCGCCGGTCGCCGTGCAGCGCACGCCGGTCAGCATCGAGGCCGGTGCGCCGGGCGGCACCTATCAGCCGCCGTCGCTGGACGGTTCGCGGCCGGGCCTGCTGCAGATGAACCTGCGCGACACCGCCGAGTGGCCGAAGTTCGACGTGCCGACCTTCGTCTACCATGAGGTCCTGCCCGGCCATCACCTGCAGAACGCCATCGCCACCGAGGCCAAGGACCTGCCGCTGATGCGGAAGATGCCGCTGTTCTCGGGCTACAGCGAAGGCTGGGCCCTTTACGCCGAACAGCTCGCCGACGAGATGGGGACTTACGAAGGCGATCCGCTCGGCCGGCTGGGCTACCTCGCCTCGCTGCTGTTCCGGGCCTCGCGGCTGGTCGTCGATTCCGGCCTGCACCACAAGCGCTGGAGCCGCGAACAGGCGATCCGCTACATGGTCGACACCCTCGGCGACGCCGAGACCACGGTGACCCGTGAGGTCGAGCGCTATTGCGTCCAGCCCGGACAGGCCTGCGGCTACATGCTCGGCCATCAGGTCTGGGTCCGCTCCCGCGACGCCGCCCGCAAACGCCTCGGCGCGCGGTTCGACATCAAGGCCTTCCACGACGCCGGCCTGCTGACCGGAGCCCTGCCGCTGGCTGTGCTGGAAGCACATCTCGGGGCCTGGACGGGGTAGAACTATCGCACGCGATTGAATTCCCGCTTGCGCCTCCCCGAGGGAAACCCCGCATCGTCCCGGCAACGAGAAAAATCCGGGAGCGCGACGTGACCAAGACCGACCTCTTCGACCCCTGCGAGTTCAACGGCATCAAGCTGCAGAACCGCATCGTGCTGTCGCCGCTGACGCGGACGCGGGCGGACATGGACGGCAAGGTCGGCGGGCTGCAGGCAGCCTACTACGCCCAGCGCGCCTCGGCCGGGATGCTGATCACCGAGGCCACGGCAGTGACGCCGGTCGGCCGCGGCGGCGCCTTCACCCCGGGCCTGTGGTCCGACGACCAGATCCCCGGCTGGAAGGAAGTGACCGACGCCGTCCACGCCGCCGGCGGGCTGATCTTCGTGCAGCTGTGGCACGCGGGCCGGCTGAGCCACTCGTCGCTGGACCTGGAAGGCCGCGCGCCGGTCGCCCCGACCGCCATGCAGCAGCCGGGCAAGGTCTTCGCCGCCAATGGCTTCGCCGACTACGACGCCGCCCGCGCCCTGACCCTGGACGAGATCGCCGAGCTGATCGGCCAGTATCGCGCCGCCGCCGAACGCGCCAAGGCCGCCGGCTTCGACGGGGTCGAGCTGCACGCCGCCCACAGCTACCTGATCGACAGCTTCGTGCGCGACATGACCAACAAGCGCGACGACCGCTACGGCGGCTCGATCGAGAACCGCGCCCGGCTGCTGCTCGAAGTGATGCAGCAGCTGGTCGAGGTCTGGGGTCCTGAACGGGTCGCCATCCGCCTCGCCCCGATCGGCCATTCCTACAATGCCTGGGACAGCAACCCCGAGCCGTTGTTCACCTACATCGTCGAGCAGCTGAACACGCTGAACATCGGCTGGCTGGACATGGTCGAGGGCGACACCGGCACCTCGCGCACGGCCGAACCGTCGTTCGACCTGCAGAAGCTGCGCCGGCTCTTCAAGGGCGCGGTGATCGGCAACAACCTCTACGACCGCGACCTAGCCATCGAGACCCGGGCTAGGGATACCGCCGACCTCGTCGCCTTTGGCCGGCCGTTCATCGGCAACCCTGACCTCGTCGAGCGCCTGCGCCAGGACGCCCCGCTGATCGACGCCCCGCTGGCCGCCTATTACGGCGGCGGCGCCAAGGGCTACACCGACTTCCCGACCCTCGCCGAAGAGCGCGCGGCAAGCTGAACCCCTGACGTCAGAAGGAGCGGACCGATGTCACGCATGCCCCTGGTCGAGCCGGACGCCCTGCCCGCCTATCTCAAGGCCGTCCATGACGCGACGCCCGAGGACAACTGGCTTGGGCGCAATTTCGCCCGGGCCTTCGGCCCCGCCGCCGACCTCGTCGAGGCCTACCAGGGGTTCTACTACCCCTGGCACACCGGCGGCGCGGGGCGGCTCGAGCCGAGGCTGAAGGAGCTGATCCGGCTGCGCATCGCCACCCTGAACGGCTGCGTCCTGTGCAAGACCGTCAGGATGGCGCCGGAGGTGGTCAGCGAAAGCGAGGCCGCCGCCGGAGTCGACGACGCCGACGGCGCCGAGTTCACGCCGCACGAACGGGCCGCGATCCACTTCGCCGAGAAGATGGCCGTCGACCACCACAACATCGGCGACGAGGACGTGGCCGCCATGCGCCGCCACTTCAGCGACGCCGAGTTCCTCGAGCTGGCGATGATGGCCGGCCAGTACATCGGCTTTGGTCGAGTGCTGGCGATGCTTCAGCTCGAAGTCGCCAGCTGCCCGATCTGAGCCCCCCGTCCTAAGGAACCGCGGAGATCACCGCGGCTGGGATCGCCCCGCCCTGGCCCGCTTCCGAGCCGGTCGGCTGGAACTTGTAGCGGGTCGGAACGATGTGGCCTGACGCCGGGAACGCCAGCCGCACCTGCGACTTGCCGCCGTTGGCCGGCAGCGACAATGAGCGCCCGATCCCCTGCAGGATCTTCTCCTCGGCGAAGTAGAAGGTCCCACTGGCGTAGCGGACCTCGCCATCGGCGGCGACGAGCGCTGTCCGGATGTCGGTCACGTTCAGGACAAGCGGCGCGGTGGTGGGGTTCGCGAACTCGACCACGGCCTCCCAATCCCTCGACATCTGGCTGCGGTTCACGGAGATCAGCCGCGCCTGGAACTGGCCGACCGTCAGAACGCCTCCGGCTTCCGTTCCACCCGTCGTTTGCCTCGCCGTGGCGGCGCCACGCACCGTCGGAAGCTTCCCAAGGTCGAGGATGACATCGCCCTTGACGGCGTCGCGGACGACCAGGCGCAGCGGGGTCACACTCGCCGGGATAGTCCGGAACAGGTAGGTCACGGCCGCTTCGTCATCCTTCTCGAGCCAGACGGTGGCGTTGAGCGGCTCGGCGCTGGACCGGCCGTAGAAGTTGCCATCGCTGCGGTAGAAGTTCCCGTCGGAACCGACGACGAAGAACTGGTTGTCGTTGTACTGCACACCCTTGCGGGCGCCCTGCGTATTGCGCGCCGTCATCGCCACCTCGAACGGCTGATTGCCGCCCGGACGGCTGGCGGCGTCGAGACGCATCGACAGATAGCCGGTCTCGCGGAAGTCCGTTTCGGCCGGAGCAGCCGGCGGCGGTGGCGGCGTGGGCTGAGGTGTCGTCGCGGGCGGCGGCGGCGGAGGAGCGGGCTCTGCAGGCGGCGGCGGCGGAGGAGTGGGCTCCGAAGGTGGCGGGGCAGGCTCGGCGGGCGGCGGAGGCGGCGGCGTGTCCGCCCGGGGCTTGGGCGCGGGCCCGGAATCGGCTGGCGCCTTCGTGGGGCGCCCATCGGCCTGCAGCCGGCGGCCGGTGTATTCGACAGCCGCAGCGCCGGGCTTCAGCCGGTCACGAACCTGGCCGGTGAAGGTCGACATGTCGGGCGAGAATGTCAGTTCGACGCCGCCCCAGGTCGGGCCGCCGTCCTCACGCCAGTTTCCCGAGGCCTTGCCGCCGTTCAAGGCGACCATGAATTTTTCGCGTGGACGCTGCCGATCGGATTCGGTGACCGCGTAGCCGTAGACCCAGTTGCCGACCGACTGAAGGGTGAGGATCGTGCCCTTGTTGGTCAGATACTGGCCCTCCGCCGCCTTCAAGGTGGACGCGTTGGCCGCGGTCGGGGCGCTGGGGACGAAAGGCGCGCCCAGCCCACTGTCGTAGGTCGGAAGATACAGTTGGACTGTCTGTCCATCCACGTAGCCGGACTTGGTCCTGGTCCGCGCATAGACGGTCCAGAGATGGAACAGCCGCTGCTTGATCGCATTTCCGCCGGGGTACCGGAACCGGACCAGGATCCTCTTGCCCGGGGCCATGGCCTTGCCGGCGAGAACGTACTCCGGGAGAAGATCGCTCGCGGACTTATGAGGGAAATCAAGGAAGTGGGACGGGTTTCTCATCCCGCTCCGGCTGTCCAGCAGGGTTCTCACCGAGTCCTTGGTGAACTCGGCCATCGTGGACGTGTTGTTCTTGAAGGTGACGTAGATGAAGACATCCGTCTCCGCCTCGCCCGCCGGACGCGACTTGGGATCGGCTCCATAGCCGACGCCCTCGAGCCGCACCGACCATGGGCCGATGGACTGGAAGCCGATATTGTCGCCGGGCGGCGGCGTCACCGGCTGCTGCGGGGACGACGGCAGGTCCGGCTCCTCGGCCGGGTCCACGCCGGGCCTGGGCTTCGCGACCGCGGGCGTCGTGAGACTGCCGCAGATGAGAAGGACGCAGGTCGCCGAGACGACACGTCGCCAGGCGGTGTCCTGAGGTTTCGCCATGAGTTTTGATCCCCGACAGTTTCGAGCCGACGACGGATAGGCCGCCTGGCGTCGTGGATGCCGAACCCGGCGGCCGGCAAGAACCGACCTGCGACAAGCGGGCGGGTACCCGCGACGATTCAGGGTGTCGGCGCGACCGGGTGGCTGGCGATCACCGCGCGAGCGACCTCGGCGATCAGAGCGCTGCGCTCCTTGAACGGCCGCCGGGTCGCGCCGATCAGCACCGCCACGGCGTAGGTGGTCCCGTCCGGCGCGGTCAGCAGGCCGACGTCGTTGTAGCCGGTGGCCAACGCGCCGTTGACCTGGCCGGTGCCGGTCTTGTGCTGCAGCGTCCAGCCCGGCGCGAGGCCCGCGCGCAGGCGGCTGGAGCCGGTCTGGGTGGCCGCCATCAGACCGAGCAGATGCACGGTCGACTCCGGCGACAGCAGCTCGCCCCGCTTCAGCCGGCCGAGCGTCTCGGCGATGTCGAGGGCGGAGGCGGCGTCGGGCGGATCGGCCAGGTAGGCCTCCAGCGCCTTCTGCCGCTGCTCCGGCGGCAGGGCCTCGCGCTCCTCCCAGAAGGTGCGGTCGAAGCTGTATTCCGGCTTCCAGGTCAGGCCGGCGGCGGCGCTCTGCATCTCGCGTTCGCCGGGGCCGAAACGAATCTCGCCGAGGTTCTTGGCGACCACGGTGACCTGCACCGCCCAGGGACCGCCGACCGCGCGGACCAGGGCGTCGTTGGCGGTGTTGTCGCTCTGGGTGATCGCCCGGACCATCAGGTCGGCCAAGGTGGTCGAGTAGCCGCTCTCCCCGACCCGCTCGCGGATCGGCTGATGGAACAGGCTGAGGTCTTCCTTGCGGATGGTGACGCGGTCGGACAGCGACAGCTCGCCCCGGTCGACACGATCAAGCACGGCGACCGAGACCCACAGCTTGGCCACGCTCTGCTGCGGCAGATAGGCCTCGCCGTTGAAGCTGGTCGCCCAGCCCTCGTCGATGTTGAAGACGGCGATTCCGACGCTGCCGCCGAACGCCTTGCCCAGCTGCTGCAGGCGGGCCTCGAGCCGGTCACGCTGCGTCGGCGGCGGCTTCACCTCGGCCGGCGGGCCGAGCAGGTCGTGGTCGAAGGTCACCGGCGCATACACGGCCAGGCCGGTGGTCAGCGCCAGCGCGCCGACCAGCATCCTCACGGCGATGGAGACGAGCCGACCCATGCGCCACATTTCAGCACGAGACCTGAACCGGAGCCATGAGACTCCCCTGATCCGTGTCCCGGCGAAGCGCCCTAGGCTTCGCCGCCGTCGTTGCGGAAGTAGGGCTCGACCGCGCCCTGCAGCTTCACGGTCATCGGGTTGCCGTGGCGGTCCAGCGTCTTGCCGACCGACAGACGAACCCAGCCCTCGCTGACGCAGTACTCGTCGACGTTGGTCTTTTCCTCGCCCTTGAAGCGGATGCCCACGCCGCGGCTCAGAATGGCCTCGTCGTAGTAGGGGCTCTTGGGATTGGTCGCGAGACGGTCGGGAGGGGTGTCGCTCATGGCGTTCGGCCTTCAGGAAACTTGAGCCGCGGGTGATAGCGAGCCACGGGCTGCGTGGCTAGCCGTCGATCCCGTCGGTCAGGCCCGTCGAGTAACTAGTGCTTCTCGCGCCAGGCCGCCTTGGCGGCGTCGGCGGTGAGACTGAGCCGAACCTTGTCGTCGTCGATGAAGTCGACCCAGGAGGTCGGGATCAGGTGGTGCTTGAAGCCGCCGGCGATATCCAGCTTGGCCAGTTCGATGTCGGTTCCAAGAACGTGGTCTACGCGGCCGACGTGCTTGTCGTCCGATCCCACGACTTCCATGTGTTCCTTGATCTGCGAGGCGTCGATCATGTGCGATATCCTTGAAAGCTGACGGTAGCCCCCGCCTCAAAAAGGCTAACGGGCCATGGCCGGGCGAGTTGCGCGGATAACGATGTTCTGCTTATGTTCACGCGACGACCGGTAGGCCTTCTCGACGGCCGACATCCTGTCTATCAGTCTGCTTCAGTCCGCCTTTGAACACCCACGCAAGGACGACGCATGAAGGCTCTCCTCGTCGCGGCGCTGGTCGCCCTGATCCCGGCGTCGGCGCTGGCCAAGCCCGACTCCCTGGACGCCATCATGGCGCCGGACGGGGTGACCATCACCGACCACGACCAGCCGGTGCTGTTCTATCGCACCAAGCCGGCGCCGGGCGCCGAGCCCGGGCGGCTGAACTACGTGCATCCGCTGTATGCGCCGGACGGGACCATCCTGACCGAAGACCGGCCCGCCGATCACCTGCATCAGCGCGGCGCCTTCTGGAGCTGGCATCAGGTGCGGGTCGGCGACAAGGCGGTGGCCGACGGCTGGTTCATGAAGGGCCTGACCTTCTTCGTGAAGAAGACCAGTTTCGGCGGCGACAAGACCGGCGCCGGGACCCTGACCCTGGAAGTCGACTGGATCGTCAACTCCGGGCCGGAGCTGGTCTATGTCGCCCGCGAGATCACCAAGGTGAAGGTGCAGCCGCTGAAGAAGGGCGCGCGCCGGATCGACTTCGACACCACGATCACTCCGACCGTCGACGGCCTGTCGCTGGGCGGCAGCGATGACGCCAAGGGCTACGGCGGCTTCTCGATCCGCCTGATCGCGCCGGACCGGCTGCTGTTCTCCTCCGGCGGCAAGACGGTGACAGCTCAAGCGACGGCGGTGACGGCCGGCAGTTCGATGGGGTTTGCCTGGCCCAATCAGCCGGGGCTGGAGAACTGGGGCGTTGGCCTGTCCTGCAAGGTCGACGGCCGGCCGATCAGCCAGTGGATCCTGCGCAAGGAGCTGTCGATGCAGAACTGCGTCTGGCCTGGCCGCGCGCCGGTGCTGCTGACCCGGGACAAGCCGCTGCGGCTGCAATCGGCGGTGGTGATCAAGCCGGCGGCGGCGAAGAAGTGACCACGCCGGTCAATCTCAACCAGGCCCGCAAGGCAAAGGCCAAGGCCGGCGCCAAGGTCACCGCGGTCGAGAACCGGGTGAAATTCGGGCGGACCAAGGCGGAGAAGAACCTTGCCGACGCCCGCCGCGACAAGGCCGCCCGCGCCCTCGACGCCGCCAGGCGCGAGGACTGAGACCGATGGCCGGGCTGCAGAAGCGATCGGTGAACCTCGCCGGCCACGCCACCTCCCTGGCTCTGGAACCGGAGTTCTGGGCGGTGCTCGACCGCGCGGCGGCCGAGGAGGCGTTGAGTCTCTCCGGCCTGATCGCGAGGATCGACGAGGGCCGTGCGGGGCGTCCGTTGGCCAGTGCGTGCCGGGTGTTCGCGTTGGCGCGGAAGTGACCACGGCGATGCTCCCCACTCGTGGGGAGCTGTCAGGCGGAGCCTGACTGAGGGGTAATGGCGTCGGATCAGAACCGGGTGCTGTGCACGGCGGATAGCCGTTCGGCGCCTCCTCTACCCCTCCACCACGCTCCGCGTGGTCCCCCTCCCCGCGAAGCGGGGAGGAAAGCGCAGTATCAGTCGAACTTCCGCGTCAGCGGGCGGTCGCGGCAGTCTTCCGGGATGCTGAGGTAGGTCGTCGGCGGGGTGATGCCGAGGCGCGCCCTCGCCGCTTCCAGGTTCTCGCCGAACAGGGCCGGGTAATCGACTTCCGGCAGCCAGCCGGCGCGCTTGCCGTTCCGGAACGCTTCCATGACCGCCTTCCGGTACGGATGGCCGTTGCCGATCTTCTCGTACTGATGCGCGCCGGCATGGGCGATCAGGGCGAAGCCGAGGCTCTTGGTCTGGCTGTAGGAGAAGGCGACCACGCAGGCCTCGCCGAGGCCGTCGGTGCCGTAGCCGGTCAGCACATGCCAGATGTCATGAACGTCGCGCAGGCGGCGGCCGTACCAGGCGTAGGGGTGCGCGGCGTCGATGTCGCTCTCGGCGGTCTTGCGGCTTTCCTCGGCCAGCCCTTCGGCGGTCAGGCCGCGCGGGGCGATGAAGGCGCGGTAGGCGGCGCCGACGGTGCCGGGGCCGAAGCTGTTCAGCCAATCGGTGTCCGACAGTCGGGCGCAGAACTCTTCGCGCTCATAGGCGATGCGGCCGCCCTGGCGGGTGGAGATCAGGCGCTCGTAGCCCTTGGGCCCGGACCGGCCCGACAGGGCGCGCATGATCTCGAACACCTGGGCGGTGTCTTCCTTGTCGGCGATCAGCTTGCGCAGAGCCTTGGCCGCCCGCAGCGGCTGCATCGCATGGCGCTCCAGCGGCGCGAGGGCCGGCTGCAGGTCGATCTGGGCGGGCGCGGAATCGAAGGCCATGACGGGTCCCCAAGGCTGATGCCGACAAAAGTGACGCGGGCGTCATCTTTTGGCAAGCCCTAAGGGAACGTTGGTCGCTCGTCGTGACATATTCGCCGCTAGCCGCCGGCGCCCGGCTTCGGCATCGGCGTCGGCTGCGGGTTCGGCATCGGGGCCGGATCGGGCAGACTGGGCGCAGGCGGGAGCTTCAGGTTCAGCTCCATCGCGGCGGGCGTCGTCGGGACCGCAGACTGCCCCGACCAGACATACCAGCCGATCCCGATCGCCAGCGCCAACAGGGCGCCGACGACCAGGGCCGCGATGGCGTAGCCGCCTTCGCGACGGGCCATGGCTAGCCTCCGGGAGCGGGCGTCGGTACGTCCGGCAGCTTGGGGGCCTCAATGTTGACGTCGACCGCCTTCGGCGCGGCCGGGGTCTGGCCGGAGTAGAGGAACCAGGCGATCACCGCGACGACGACCACGAGGCCGCCGACGAGAAAGGCGAGCCAGGCGTTGCTGCCGCCGCCGCTGTTGGAGCCGCTGTTCTGCTGATCGGACATGGTGGTTCCTTCCCAGTTGTCGTCCCGGCGGCATAACGGCGTGTTCCAAGGGAGGTTCCGGCAAGAAGTCTGCAGCGAGCGCTTAAGCTCCGGGTGCGGTGTGCTACATATGTTCCAATGTCCGACTCTGTCCCCTCCCCCCGCATCAGCGACCTCGCGCGCGTCGACGGCGGCGCGCCCGGCTATCTCGAAGGCCTGAACCCCGAACAGCGGGATGCGGTCGAGTCCGTCGACGGCCCGGTGCTGGTGCTGGCCGGCGCCGGCACCGGCAAGACCCGCGTCCTGACCACCCGCCTCGCGCACATCCTGGCCACCGGCCGGGCCAAGCCGTGGGAGCTGCTGGCGGTCACCTTCACCAACAAGGCCGCGCGCGAGATGCGCGAGCGGATCACCCACATCATCGGCCCACAGGCCGAGGGCTTGCGCTGGCTCGGCACCTTCCACTCGGTCGCCGCCCAGATCCTGCGTCGCCATGCCGAACTGGTCGGGCTGAAGTCGAGCTACACCATCCTCGACGACGACGATCAGGAGCGGCTGATCAAGCAGATCCTGTCAGCCGAGAACATCGACCCCAAGCGCTGGACGCCCAAGGCGCTGTCAGGCCTGATCGACCACTGGAAGAACCGCGGCTGGACGCCCGAGAAGCTGCCGCCGTCGGAAGGCGCGATCTTCGCCAACAATCGCGGCCAGCGGCTGTACCAGCTCTATCAGGAGCGGCTGCGGGTGCTGAACGCCTGCGACTTCGGCGACCTGCTGCTGCACAACCTGACCATCTTCATGCAGCACCCTGACGTGCTGGCCGAGTACCACAGCCGCTTCCGCTACATCCTTGTCGACGAGTACCAGGACACCAACGTCGCCCAGTACCTGTGGCTGCGGCTGTTGGCCCAGTCGCGGCAGAACGTCTGCTGCGTCGGCGACGACGATCAGTCGATCTACGGCTGGCGTGGGGCCGAGGTGGACAACATTCTGCGCTTCGAACGCGACTTCCCGGGCGCCAAGGTGGTCCGGCTGGAGCGTAACTACCGCTCGACCAGCCATATCCTCGGCGCGGCGGCGGGGCTGATCGCGGTCAACAAGGGGCGCCTCGGCAAGACGCTTTGGACCGAGGCCAACGGCGGCGAGAAGGTGCGGGTGCGCGGCGTCTGGGACGGCGAGGCCGAAAGCCGCCTCGTCGCCGAGGAGATCGAGCGCTGGAAGAAGGGCACGACCGACAGTGGCCCGCGCCGCTACAAGGACATGGCCGTCCTGGTCCGCGCCTCGTTCCAGATGCGGGCCTTCGAAGAGCGGTTCGTGATGCTGCAGATCCCCTACAAGGTGATCGGCGGGCCGCGGTTCTTCGAGCGGGCCGAAATCCGCGACGCCCACGCCTATCTGCGGCTGGTGCAGTCGCCCGATGACGATCTGGCCTTCGAGCGCATCATCAATGTGCCGAAGCGCGGCATCGGCGAGACCACGGTTCAGAAGATCCTGCAGATCGCCCGCGGCGCCGGGATTTCGGCTGTGACGGCGGCGCGGGGGATTGTTCAGACCGACGAACTGGCGGCCAAGACCCGCACCTCGCTGGCCAATTTCCTGCGCGACCTCGACCGCTGGACCCACCTGGCGACGTCCACGGCGCACGCCCGGGTGACGGAGGCGATCCTGGAGGAGAGCGGCTACACCGACGCACTGCGCCTGGACAAGGGACCGACCAGCCAGACCCGGCTGGAGAACCTCAAGGAACTGGTCCAGTCGATGAGCAACTTCGAGACGCTCGGGGACTATCTAGAGCACGTCTCGCTGGTCATGGACCTCGATCGTGGCGGCGCCGACGACAGCGTCCAGATCATGACCCTGCACGCGGCCAAGGGGCTGGAGTTCCCGCTGGTGTTCCTGCCGGGCTGGGAAGAAGGCGTCTTCCCCAGCCAGCGCAGCATCGACGAGAAGGGCGAGAAGGGCCTCGAGGAGGAGCGCCGGCTGGCTTATGTCGGCATCACCCGCGCCCGGGAGGAGGCCCGCGTCAGCTTCGCGGCCAACCGGCAGGTCTACGGCCGCTGGACCAGCCAGCTGCCCAGCCGCTTCGTCGACGAGCTGCCGATCGAGAACGTCGAGGCGTCGTCGGAGACCGGCTACTACGGCGGCGGTCCCGGCATGCAACAGCCGACGACCAGCCGCTGGGACGACGACCGCACCTTCGGCGCCGGCTATTCGTCGCCGGGCTGGAAACGGGCCCAGGACCGAGGCTACGGCGGCGGCCACGCCGGCCGCACGGCGGTGATCGAGGGCGAAGGCCGTCTGGTCGCCACCTCCGACAGCTCCGCCGGCAGCGACTACAAGCGCGGCGACCGCGTCTTCCACCAGAAGTTCGGCTACGGCGCCGTCCGCGCCGTCGAGGGCAACAAGCTGACGGTCAGCTTCGACAAGGCCGGCGACAAGAAGGTGCTCGACGGGTTTGTGGAGAAGGCCAGCTAACCTTGATCGTCATCGTTCGGGCCTGTTCCGACGATGGCGGGGGTGGGTCAAGCGGTGTGTCCCGGCAGCCGCTGCTGCTGGTAGACGACGGTCTCCCAGACCGCCACGACCATCAGGACGCCGGTCGCAAGCCAGCTGAGGATCATCGGACTGACACTCATCGCCGGGATCGCGAGCAGGCCCAGCAAGGCCAGTCCGACGAGCCGCGACAGGGTCAGGTGGCCGAACACACTCAGCTTGAACAACAGGCTGCCGAGCAGGAACAGCCCCGGCCCGCCGAGCAGCACCAGCGCCGTCTTCAGGTCGGTGTGGCCCATCGGATGGGCCAGGGCCCACTCGTCGCCGACGGCGGTGACGATGATCCCGGCGACCAGGGAGATGTGCATGTAGGTGTAGGAGATCCGCGCCACCCGGCCGGGATCGTCCGAGGCGCTGATCGCCTCGCTGGCCGCCTCGGCGTTGGCGCTGAAATAGATCCACCACATCGCCACCGTGGCCAGGAAGGCGCTGGCGAAGGCGGAGATCACGCCAGGGGTCCAGTCGTGGCTGGCGAAGGTCGCGCCGGTGACCAGGATCGACTCGCCCAGTGCGATGATGATGAACAGGCCGCAGCGCTCGGCCATGTGCCCGCCCTCGACCGACCAGTCGTGGGTCGTCGACCGGCCCAGTCCCGGACACCAGAACATGGTCACCGGCCCGAGGTAGTCGATGCCGAGCGCCAAGGCCCACCAGCCGAGCCGGGCCGAGCCCTCCGCGAAGCCGCCGAGCAGCCAGAACACCGCCGAGACGCAGAACCAGACCACGACCCGCTGGAAGTTGCGACGCAGCACCTCGTCGTGTCGCACCGCGTAGAGCAGGAAGGCGGTGCGCCCCAGCTGGATCAGCACATAGGCGCAGGCGAAGACGAGGCCGCCCTTGTCGAAGGCGTGCGGGATCGAGGAGGACATCACCACCCCGGCCGCCATCACCGCGAACAGCATGGTGCGCACGCCGCGATGCTCGACCTCGAGCCAGTTGGTCGCCCAGGTCGTGTACATCCACGCCCACCAGACGGCCATCAGCAGCAACACCGCCTGCGCCAAGCCGAGCGGCGTGGGATGGGCGATCAGCGCGTGGCTGAGCTGGGTCACGGCGAACACGAAGACCAGGTCGAAGAACAGCTCGACGAAGCCGACGCGGGCGTGGCCCCCGGTGCGCGTCCTCAGAAGGGAGCTGGTGGGGGCGTCGCTCATGGTGATCTCCCGGGGATCGCCGACGGTAAGCGCATTCGCCAGCCGGCGGCTAGCGGGTGACGCGGACGGCCTCAACCGCTACAGGGGCGGCCATGACCTACAACGCCGCCCAGATCATCGCCCGTGGCCCGCGCGCCCAGGCCGAAGCCGCCGCCGAGACCATCGATGCCGACCCCATGCTGGAGGGCGCCACCTACTCGATCCTGGAAGAGGACGAGGACAAGGGCATCTGGCGGATCGACGCCTTCCCGACCAACCAGGACGAGGAAGACGGCCTTCGCGACAGCCTGGTCGCCTCGGGCGGGCTGTCGGTGACGGTGGAGCCGCTGGCCGACGCCGACTGGCTGGCCATGGCGCTGTCGGGTCTGCCGCCGGTGCGCGAGGGGCGGTTCTTCGTCTACGGCCTGCACGACAAGGGCCGGGCGCCGGCCAGCGCGGTGAAGCTGCGCATCGAGGCGGGCGCGGCCTTCGGCACCGGCCACCACGGCACCACCGCCGGCTGCCTGAGGGCCTACGACGACCTGCTCAAGAGCCGCCGCTTCGAGCGCGTTCTGGACGTCGGCTGCGGCACTGGGGTGCTGGCCATCGCCGCCGCCCGCACCGGCTCGCGCATCGCCGTCGGCACCGACATCGACGGCCCCTCGGTCCGCATCGCCAACGAGAACGCCCAGGAGAACGGCGCCAACGCCCGTTTCGTCCACGCCTCGGGTCTAAACGACCGGCTGGTGCGCCAGGACGGCCCCTACGACCTGGTCTTCGCAAACATCCTCGCCCCGCCGCTGGTGGCGCTGAGCCACGACATCAAGCTGGCCCTCAAGCCCGGCGGCATCGCCATCCTGTCCGGCCTGCTCCGCATCCAGGAGCGACGGGTGAAGGCGGCCTATCTGTCCAAGGGCTTCCGCGTCATGCGCAGCCTCCATCGTGACGCCTGGGCGACGCTGGTGTTGCAGCGGGCATAGGCTCGAACCACTACCTCTCCGGAACCCCTCCGATCAGCGCCGCGTTTGACCGGCCACACGAGGGACTGTCCCTTCTGGGAGGCTACGTCTTGACCTACACCGATCCTACTCCCCCGCCCCGCCCCGCGCCCGAGGTCCATGTGACCGACAATCGCGGCTCGAACACCACGGCTTGGGTCATCGCCGCGGTCGTCGCGCTGGTCGCCATCATCGCCGTGGCCTTCATGGTCACCAACCGCAGCGGCGAGCCCGACGCCACGGAGGTCGCCCGCGCCATCGAGCAGGGCCGAACCGAAGGTATGCTCGCCGGCGCCCAATCGACCCTCGACAGTGCCCGCGCCACCGCCAACGCCGCGGCCTCGCAGACCGCCGCCGAAGCGTCGCAAGCGGCCGCCGACGCCCGCGCCGCCGCCGACTCGGCTGCCCGCAGCGCCGACAGCGCCGCCACCCGCGCCGCCGACTCCGTGACCATCACAGAACCGGTCGTCACCGAGCAGCCGGCGCCGCAGTAAGGGGCTCTTTCGTTGAAGGCTGGCGCGGCATACATCTCGGCCATGCGCCAGACCTTCGATGAATCCACCGACCCGTCCTTCGGCCCGCGCCACGTGCCGCTGATCCGCAAGGCCATGGAGGCCCAGGGCCTCGACGGCTTCCTCGTGCCTCACGAGGACGAGCATCAGAACGAGTACCTGCCCGAAGCCAACGACCGCCTCGCCTGGGCCACCGGCTTCACTGGCTCCGCGGGTGCGGCGGTCATCCTCAAGGACCGCGCCGCCGTGTTCGCGGACGGCCGCTACACCCTGCAGGTCGCCGAACAGACCGACCCATCGGTGTTCGAAATCCGCGACCTGGTCGATGGCGGAGTGCCCGCCTATCTGGAGACCGCGCCGAAGGGGGCGGTGATCGGCTACGACCCGCGCCTGCACAGTCCCGACGCGCTGCACTATCTGCGCGCCGCCGCCGAGAAGGCCGGAGCGACGCTGAAGCCCGTCGATCCCAACCCCCTCGACACCGCCTGGGGCCAGTCTCGCCCCGCCCAGCCGACCGCGCCGATCGTGCCGCAACCGCTGGAGTTCGCCGGCGAGGACGCCGCCGCCAAGCGCGAGCGGGTCGGCGCCACTCTGCGTGATCTCGGCGCCGATGCGGCGGTGATCACCGCCCCCGCCTCCATCGCCTGGCTGTTCAACGTGCGCGGCGGCGACGTCATCCGTTCGCCGCTGCCCATCGGCCAAGCCATCCTCAACGCCGACGGCACTGCACGGGTGTTCCTCGACCCGGCCAAGGTCACCGAGAATCTACCCGCCTGGCTCGGCAACCAGGTCTCTCTGGAAGCGCCCGAGGCCCTGCCCTCGGCCCTTGCCGACCTCAAGGGCCGCAAGGTTCTGGTCGATCCGGGCCAGTCCTCGGCCTGGTACTTCGACACCCTGTCGGACGTCGGCGCCGAGGCCGTGCGCGGCATGGACCCCTGCACCCTGCCCCGGGCCTGCAAGAACGACGTCGAGATCGACGGGACCAAGCGCGCCCACGTCCGTGACGGCGTCGCCCTGACCCGGTTCCTGTACTGGCTGGCCACCGACGGCCAGATCAATCCCCCCGACGAGAAGGAAGCCGTCGCCAAGCTCGAGGCGTTCCGCGAGGCCACCGGCGTTCTCAAGGACCTCAGCTTCGACACCATCGGCGCCGTCAACGGCCACGGCGCCCTGCCTCATTACCGTCCGACCGAGCGCAGCAACGAGCGCGCGACCCAGGGCTCATTCCTGCTGGTCGATAGCGGCGGCCAGTATCTGGACGGCACCACCGACGTCACCCGCACGGTGGCGATCGGCACGCCTTCGGACGAGATGAAGCAGCGCTACACCCTGGTGCTGAAGGGCCATCTGCATCTGGCCCGGGTCCGTTTCCCGGTCGGCACCACCGGCTCGGCGCTGGACGCGCTGGCCCGCGCGCCGCTGTGGAACGCCGGCCTCGACTACGACCACGGCACCGGCCATGGCGTCGGCGTCTATCTTGGTGTCCATGAAGGTCCGCAGCGGATCTCCAAGGCGCCCAACAGCATCGCCCTGCGCCCCGGCATGATCCTCAGCAACGAGCCCGGCTACTACAAGCCGGGCGAATACGGCATCCGCATCGAGAACCTGCAGGTCGTCACCGCGCCGGCCGACATTCCCGGCGGCGAGCGGCCGATGCTGGGCTTCGAGAACCTGACCTGGGCCCCGATCGACCGCAATTGCATCGTCGCCGAGATGCTCACCGACGAGGAACGCGTCCAGCTCGACGGCTACCACGCCCGGGTGCTGGACCTGATCGGCCCTGATCTGCCGCCCGAGGAACGGGCCTGGCTGGAGACCGCGTGCGCGCCGATCTGAGCGTCCTCTCCCGCCGCCGGCTGATCGCCGCCACGGCGGGACTCGTCCTGGCTCCGGGTCTGGCCGTCTGCGCCGAGTCGCAGGAGGTCTGGATCCCGCTCAAACACGTCAACGGCCTGATGGCGCTGAAGGGGACCATCAACGGCCGGCCCGTGGACATCGTCCTCGACAGCGGCGCCGGGGCGACGATCGTCGACCGCGCCCTGGCCGACCTGCTGCGGCTGCCGATGTCCGGGACGATCAACGCGGTCGGCGCGGCCGGCGCCACGACGGGCGCCCGCACCGGCGGCTTCACCCTCGCCTTCTCCGGCTTCAGCGTCGACTACCCAGAGGCGGCCGCGGTGGCGCTGGACCTGTCGGGCTCCAGCGTCGTCGGCGTTCCGCTGGCGGTGGTGCTCGGCCGGGACTTCTTCGAGCAGGCGATCGTCGACCTCGACCTGCCGAACGAGATGGTCGCCATCTCCCTGCGCGACCGGTTCCGGCCGCCGTCGGGCGCGCTCAGTCTGCCGCTGCTGCCGGACAACAAGCGGCTGCGCTGGCTGGAGGTCTCGATCGCCGGACAGGGCCTGATCCCCGCCACTTTCGACCTCGGCAGCGGGCTGGAGCTGGAGATCTCGGCTGACCATGCCCGCCGCCGCCGGCTGCTGGACGGCCGCCCGAGTTCGACCTGGATGGCGTTCGGGGTCGAGGGGTTGCGGCCCTACACCACCGCCACCCTGCCCAGCCTGCGCATTGGCGGCGCGCTCCTGCGAGACATCCCCGTCGCCGTGACCTCGCCCTGGCAGGATCCGCATACCCCGGCGGTGGTCGGGATGCCGGTCTGGCGGCGTTTCCGGGTGATCACCGACTACGCCAACGACCGGCTGTGGCTGATGCCCAACCGCGCCGCCCTGGCCGAGCCGTTCGAGCGCGACCGCTCGGGCATCGCCAACCGCGTCGCCGGCTCGGTGCTGGAGGTGGTCCATGTCGCGCCTGGCAGTCCCGCCGCCAAGGCCGGCTGGCGCGAAGGCGAGCGCATCACCGCCGTGGACGGCCGCCCCGCATCCCGTGAGCAGTCCGGCTGGGGTCGCGCCGACGCCGGCCGCACGATGACGCTGACCCTGGCCGGCGGCGAAACGCGGCGGCTGACGCTGGCGGACTACTACTGAGGGCCAACCCTAACCCGTCATCCTCGCCCTTGTGGCGAGGACCCCTGTGTCCGTCGCAGGGGCAGCGAGTGATCACACGCTCACGGTTCAGCTGAACCAGGGGTCCTAGGCACAAGGCCTAGGATGACGGTGGTGGGATGAGTGACGGTTACTTCAGCCGCGTCCAGGTCTGTGTCTTGCACAGCGGCGCGACCACACAGCCCTTCAGCTTCAGCGTGTTAGTGTCGGTCGCGGTGATGGTCCCCGCGTAGGTCTTGCCGTCCTCGGGGTTGTAGACCTTGCCGCCCTTCCATTCGGTCGGGCCGCCGCTGAAGCCGGTCAGGAAGGTCAGGCCCTTGAGCTTGCGGCTCCGCTGGGACGCATCCTGGTTCTTGGCGTCCAGCGCACCGGGTTCGTGCTGGATATGGGCCGAGCTGATCAGCCGTCCGCAGACCGCCGCGCCGCATTTGTAGACCTCGACCTCGCCGCCGTTGCCCGGCGTGCGCCAGCGGCCGGTGATATCGGCGGCCATGGCCGGAGTTGCGACCGCGAGGGTCAGAGCGACGGCGGCGAGAGTGCGGAACATGGGCGGGCTCGTCTGGCTTGCGCGGAAGTAGGACTGGTCAGGAAGCTCCTCCTGAACGCGCAGGATGGCAAGAGCAGGGCGGAACCCTCAAGCCGCCACGCGCTCACGCAGCAACTCACCCAGCACCGCCAGCCCGCCCTCGGTATCCTCCGGCGTCGCCAGGCTGAAGTTCAGCCGGATGGCCGGGCTCGGCCCGCCCTCGGCCAGGAAGTGCCCGCCAGGGGTGAACAGCACGCCACGCTCCAGCGCCCGCTCGAGCAGGGCCGCCGGATCCACGCCGCCCGTCAGGGTCACCCAGAAGAACAGCCCGCCCGCCGGCGTGGTCCAGGTCGCGGCGTCGCCGAGGTGGCGGGTCAGGGCGTCGGCGAAGGCGTCGCGCTTGTCGCGGTAGAGGGCCGCAACCTGGGCCATCCTCGCCGCGCGACCGGGATCGTTCAGATACTGCAGCACCATCCACTGGCTCAGCCGATTGGTGTGCAGGTCCGCCGCCTGCTTCAGCCGGACGAGCGGCGTGAACAGGTCCTCCGACGCCGCCAGGAAGCCGAGCCGCAGGCCCGGCGCGACGGTTTTGGAGAAGGAGCCCTGATAGATCCAGGACCCGCCCTCGCGCATATCAGCGCAGATCGGCCGCCGCTCGCAGGGCTCGTAGACCAGGTCGCGATACGGGTCGTCCTCGAACAGGATCACATCGTGGGCCTGGCAGGCGTCGGCCAGCGCCCGGCGCTCGGCCGCGGTCCAGCAGCCGCCGGTCGGGTTCTGGAAGGTCGGGGTGACATAGGCCAGCGACGGCTCCGCGCCGCGCCAGCCGACAGACGGATCGGCGCGGTCAAGGCCCCTGAGGTCAGCGCCGAAGAAGCGGAACACCTGCAACGCGGCCAGATAGGCGGGCGACTCGACGGCGATGCGCGTGCCCGGATCGACGACCAGCTTGGCGGCCAGGTCGATGCCCTGCTGCGACCCCGACAGCACCATCACCCGCTCGGCCGGGCAGTCGATGCCCAGCGCCCTCAGCTCCTCGGCGATGCGCTCGCGCAATGCCGGTTCGCCCTCGGTCGGGCCGTACTGGAACAGGTCGCGCGGCGGCGGCGGCAGGTCGAGTCCGGCGAAGGTCTCCGGCGCGGGCAGGCCGCCGGCGAACGACACCATCCCCGGCCGCTGGGCGGCGCTGAGCATCTCGCGCACCGGCGAGGCGTGGAGGTCTTTGGTCCGGACCGAGAGGCGCGCCATGATCAGCTCCGATAGCGTCAACAACATTGACCTATCGACACCGTAAGGACGCCACGCCTAATGTGTCAACATGGTTGACCTAGAACGCCAGGACGAGCTGCGCGGCGCGATCGAGCTGCTGTACTTCGCCTATCGCGGCTTCACCGATCGTCCCGACCGGATGCTCGAGCGCCGGGACCTGGGCCGCGTCCACCACCGCATCCTCTACTTCATCGGCCGGCGGCCGGAGGTGTCGGTCAGCGGCCTGCTCGGGCTGCTGGCGGTGAGCAAACAGGCGCTGAACGCGCCACTGCGGCAGCTGATCGAGGAGGGCCTTGTCGCCGCGATCCCCTCCCCCGACGACCGGCGCGTGAAGACGCTGCGGCTGACGGCCGAGGGCTCGCGGCTCGAGGCCGAACTCACCGGCGCCCAGATGAGCCACCTTCAGGCCGCCTTCGAACGCGCCGGCCCGGACGCCCTGCGCGGCTGGCGGCGGGTGATGACCGAACTGGCGGCGGATTAGGCTGGAAGTCGCTCTCCCTTTGGGAGAGCTGTCGCCGCGAAGCGGTGACTGAGTGGGAAGAACCGCGCGAAAAGGTCAGCTACCGCGCCTCCCACTCCGTCGCTGCTTCGCCTGCGGCTTCGCACCGCCACCTCTCCCACGGGGAGAGGGACCGCAGCGCTACGCTCCCTTTACGCCGCCCCGATCAGCGCCAGCCACTCGTCCTCGGTCAGCACCTTCACCCCGTGCTTCTCGGCGTCCTTGAGCTTTGAGCCGGCGCCGGGCCCGGCGACCAGCAGGTCGGTCTTCTTCGACACCGAACCGGCGGTTTTGGCCCCAAGCGCCTCGGCCTGGGCCTTGGCCTCGTCGCGGGTCATGCGCTCCAGCGCGCCGGTGAAGACCACGGTCTTGCCGGCCACGGCGGTGTCGGTCTTGGGCTTGGCCAGCGGGGTGATCTCGGTCAACTCGGCGACCAGGCCCTCGACCAGGGCGCGATTGTGGCTTTCCCGGAAGAAGGTCGCGAGCGACTGCGCGGCGACCGGACCGACGCCGTCGATCGCCGACAGATTCAGGAAGTCCTCCCCCGGCACCCCGGACGCCGCTTCCTTCAACGCGGCAGCGAAGCCGTCCCAGGTCGGCGCCCAATCGGCCAGCGCCCGCCGCGCCGGCGCCGCGAGGCCGGCGGCGAAGTGGTCGATCTTGGTCGCCATCGGCGCATCGGGCCAGGGATCGCCAGCGGCGAGCTTCGGCGCCAGCGACAGCGCCTGGTCCCGCGCCTTGGGGCCAAGGCCGTGCAGTTCGGACATCTCGACAAAGGCCGGGCTCGGCAGCTGCTGCGAGGCCGCCAGCACCGCCCGCTCCAGCTCCTCAAAGCTGTCGAAAGCGCGGGCCAAGTGCAGGGCCGTGGTCTCGCCGATGTCGCGGATGCCGAGGCCGTAGAGGAAGCGGTCCATGCTGATGGTCCGCCGCGCATCGATGCCCTTGATCAGGTTGGCGACCGAGGTCTCGCCGTAGCCGTCGCGTTCGCGAAGCAGCGCCAGCTTCTCCTCGTCCCGGGTCAGGCGGAAGATGTCGGCCGGCTCGCGGATCCAGCCCTCGTCGAGGAAGGCCTGCAGCTGCTTCTCGCCCAGCCCCTCGATGTCGAAGGCCCGGCGGGAGACGAAGTGGATCAGGTGGCGGATCTGCTGGAACGGACAGGCCAGTTCACCGGTGCAGCGGCGGGCGACGGTGGTCGCGCCGCCGGCTGTGGTCTCCTGGACCACCGGGGTCTTCAGCGGGCAGACGCAGACGGTCGGGAACTCGTAGGCCGGGCCGCGATCGGGGCGATCGGCGTCCACGGGGCCGAGGATTTGGGGGATCACGTCGCCCGCGCGTTGGAGGGTCACGGTGTCGCCGATGCGGACATCCTTGCGGGCGATCTCGTCGGCGTTGTGCAGGGTGGCGTTGCGCACGACGACGCCGCCGACCGTCACCGGATGCAGCCGCGCCACCGGGGTCAGGGTCCCGGTGCGGCCGACCTGGATGTCGATTGCTTCGAGCACCGTCGTCGCCTGCTGGGCGGGGAACTTGTGAGCGATCGCCCAGCGCGGCGAGCGCGAGACGAAGCCCAGGCGCTGCTGCCAATCCAGCCGGTCGACCTTGTAGACCACGCCGTCGATGTCATAGGCCAGCGTCGGCCGGGCCGTGCCGATGTCGCGGTAGACCCCGAGCAGGCCCTTCGCATCCTCGACCCGCCTGGAGCGGTCGTTGGTGGTGAAGCCCCAGGACCGGAGCTTCTCCAGCGCCTCGCTTTGGGTCGCCGCGAACGGGGCGCTGACCTCGCCCCAGGCGTAGGCGAAGAACTGCAGCGGACGCTTCTCGGTCACCTTCGGATCGATCTGGCGCAGCGAGCCGGCCGCGAAGTTGCGCGGGTTGGCGTAGGTGCGCTGACCCGCCTCCTCCGCCGCCTTGTTGAAGGCTTCGAACCCGGCCAGCGGCGCATAGACCTCGCCGCGGATCTCGATGACATCGGGCCAATCGCCACCTTCCGGCAACCGGGGCGGGATATCCTTGAGGGTGCGCAGGTTGGCGGTGATGTCCTCGCCGGTACGGCCATCTCCGCGCGTCGCTCCACGCACCAGCTTGCCGTTCACGTAGCGGATCGAGGCCGACAGCCCGTCGATCTTGGGCTCGGCGGTGAAGGCCACGGCCTCGTCGGCGGGCAGCTTCAGGAACCGCCGCACCCGGGCGACGAAGTCCTCGACCTCGTCGTCGGAGAAGGCGTTGTCGAGGCTGAGCATCGGCACGCCATGCTCGACCGCCGAGAACTGGGCCGACACGGCGGCCCCGACCTTCAGCGACGGGCTGTTGTCGCGGATGTGCTGCGGAAAACGCGCCTCGATCTCGAGGTTGCGGCGCTTGAGCGCGTCGTACTCCGCGTCGCTGATCGTCGGCGCGTCTTCCTGGTGGTAGCGGATGTCGTGCGCCGCCATCTCGTCGGCCAGCCGGGTGAGCTCCTCGACGGCTTCGGCTTCGGTCAGGTCGGGGACGGGAGTGTTCATCGGCATTGCGGGGTTCGAGACGCTCGATTGAGGCTCGCTCCTCACCAGGACGATTCAAGGAGCTTGGCTACTGACTACGTCATCCTGAGGAGGGCGCGAAGCGTCCGTCTCGAAGGACGTAACGCGCCTAAGCCTCGATCAGCGCCCGCGCCGCCGCTCTGGCGGCGTCGGTGATCTCGGCGCCGGCCAGCATCCGCGCGATCTCTTCCTCGCGGGCGGGTTCGGACAGGACCTCGACGGCAGTGCGGGTCTGGCTGGCGTCGCCGCTCTTGCTGATCCGCCAGTGGGCATGACCGCGCGCGGCGACCTGCGGGCTATGGGTGACCACCAGCACCTGGGCGTCGGACGCCAGCTTGCGCAGGCGCAGGCCGACCGCGTCGGCGACGGCGCCGCCCACGCCCTGATCGACCTCGTCGAAGATCATCAGCGGCTGTGCCCCGTGGGCGCGGGCGGCCAGGGCCGCCTTCAGCGCCAGGGCGAAGCGGGCCAGTTCGCCGCCCGAGGCGATTACCTCCAGCGGGCCGAACGGCGCGCCGGGATTGGTCGAGACCTCGAAGGCGATGCGGTCGAGGCCGGTCGGACCGGCGCGGTCCTCGGCCAGCGGCTCGACGACGACGCGGAACTTCGCCTTCTCCAGCTTCAGCGGAGCCAGCTCGCCCTCGACCATGCCGGCCAGGCGGTCGCCGGCGGCGCGGCGCTCGGCCGACAGCACGGCGGCGGCGTCGACATAGGTCTTGCGGGCGGCGGCCTCGGCGATCTCGGCGGCCTTCAGCTGTTCGCCGGAAGTCTCGATGTTGCGCAGGCGCGCCCCGAGCTCGGCCCGCACCTGCGGCAGGGCGTCGACGGTGATGTTCAGCTTGCGGGCCATGCCGCGCAGGGCGAACAGCCGCTCCTCGGCCTCTTCCAGCCGCTTGGGATCAAGGTCGAAGGCGGCGGCGGCGGCGTCGATGGCGGCCTCGGCCTCGCGGACCTGGCTGAGCGCGCCGTCCACGGCCTCCGCGGCGGCTTCCAGGCGCTGCACGGCCGGGCCGTCCAGCGCGGCGCCGGCGGTGATCGCCTTCTCGCGGGCTCGCTCCAGCGCGCGGAAGGCCGAGGCGATGTTCTGGCCCAGGCGATTGCCGCCGAGCCCCTCGCGCGCGGCGGCGACTTCGGCCAGAGCCTTTTCGGCGGCGCCGAGAACAGCGCGCTCCTCGGCCAGGGCGGTTTCCTCGCCGCTCTGGGCGTCCAGCCGGTCGAGTTCTGCCAGCCGCAGCGCGATCTCCTCGGCGTCGGCGGAAGCGCGGGCGTCCAGTTCGCGCAGGGTCGCGGCGCGTTCACGGGCCGCGCGCCAGCCGCTCCAGGCCTTCGCCGTCGCGCCGACCGAGACGCCGCCGAATGCATCGAGTAGCTGCCGGTGGGTGCGGGGATCGAGCAGGCCGACGGTCTCGTGCTGGCCGTGAACCTCGAGCAGCAGGGCGCCGAGCTCCTTCAGCGCGGCGACGCCGGTGGCCTGATCGTTGACGAAGGCGCGACTGCGGCCGTCGGCGGAGAGTTGTCGACGCAGGACGAGGTCCTCATCGCGCTCGTAGGCAAGGCCCTTCTCGTCGAGAATCGCCCAGACAGCGTGATCGGCGGGGGGCGCGAAGATGGCGGTGGCGCTGGCGGTCTGGGCCCCGCGCCGCACCAGCCCGGCTTCGGCGCGCATGCCGGTGGCCAGGCCCAGGGCGTCGAGGATGATCGACTTGCCGGCGCCCGTCTCACCGGTAAGCGCCGTCAGACCCGGCCCGATGGCCAGGTCCAGGCTCTCAATGAGCACGACGTCGCGAATGGCCAGCCCTATGAGCATGGCGGCTATTTTGTTCTATTATTGTTCCGCGTCAACGGCCAAGCATACGGTCGAGCCAGCTATCTTTCTTGGGCTTCGGCTTGGGCAGCGAGGCGGGGTCCGCGGACTCGGGCGAAACGCGGCTATCGGGAGCCGCCGCTTCCGGCGCCTTTTCACCGGGAGGCGGCAGGGCCGGCGTACGGCCCAGCATGCGATCCAGGTAGTTCTGCTTGGCGCCCGGCGTCTTCGGCTCGACCGCGGGCTGGAGGCCCTTGCTGGTCAGCAGGCGATAGGCGTCGGTGTACCAGGGGTCACCCGGGAAGTTGTAGCCGAGCACCGCACCGTTGGCCTTGGCTTCACCATCGAGACCGATGGTCAGGTACGATTCGACCAGGCGGTAGAGCGCCTCCGGCGTGTGGCTCGTGGTCTGGTAGCGGTCGACCACGGTCTTGAAGCGGCCGATCGCGGCCAGGGTCTGTCCCTGCTTCAGGTAGTAGCGACCGATGGCCATTTCCTTGCCGCCGAGCTGGTCGTTGACCATGTCGATCTTCAGGCGGGCGTCGGCGGCGTATTCGGTGTTGGGGAACCGCTGCACGATCTCGCGCAGGGCGTTGAGCGCCTGCTCGGTCGCGGCCTGGTCACGGTTCACGTCGACGATCTGCTCGAAGTAGCAGGTGGCCTTCAGGTAGAAGGCGTAAACCACCGACGGGTTGCCCGGGTAGAGCTGGATGAACCGCTCCGCCGATTCGATGGCCGCCGGATACTGGTTGGCCTGATACTGGGCGTAAGCGGTCATCAGAATCGACCGGCGCGACCACTCCGAATACGGGTGCTGGCGCTCGACTTCCTGGAAGTAGGCCACCGCCTCGGTCCAGCGACGCTGGTCCAGGCGAAGAGCCCCGGTGTTGTACAGAAGCTCGACCGGTCGCTCTTGATAAGCGAGACGGGGCTTCTGCTTTTCGCCAGCGCATCCGGCCAAGGCCAGAGACGCCGACACGGCCAGGACGACGACGGCCGCGCGGCCATGCGATCTACGAAGCACTTACCCTCACCTCGAACAAGTTCGCGCGCCCCCGGGACGCATCAGGCTTCTACACCACAGGAAGTCGGGCGCAAATGCGGCGAAGGCCGATATCAGACGGCTTGGGCGAGCTCGGGAACCAGCGTCCGCATGCGCCAGGCGCGCGGGTTGGCCGTCAGAGCCCGGACGACCTGGTTGTTCAGGCCGTGACCGGCGTACAGACCCTCGAACCGGGCGAGCAGCGGCGCACCCAGAACATAGAGATCGCCGACCGCATCCAGGGCCTTGTGGCGCACGAATTCGTCCGGACGGCGCAGGCCTTCCGGGTTCAGGACACGGTCGCCGTCGAGGACCACCGCGTTCTCCATCGAGGCGCCGCGGGCCAGACCGGCCGCGCGCAGCATCTCGACGTCCTTCAGGAAACCGAAGGTGCGGCAATTGGCCAGTTCCTCGCGGAACGACTCCTCGGTGACTTCCAGATCGACGCGCTGGCGGCCGACCGGAGCTGAGTCGAACTGGATCTCGAAGGCCAGCTCGAAGCTGTCCGAAGGCATCAGGGCGGCGCGCTTGTCGCCGTCGATGACCTCGACGGTCTCCAGGACCTCGATGTACTGGCGCAGGGCTTCCTGGCGGCGACGGCCGGCCTGGTCGAGCACCTTGATGAAAGGTTCGGCCGAACCGTCGAGGATCGGCACTTCCGGGCCGTCCAGCTCGACGATGGCGTTGTCGATGCTCAGGGCCGACAGAGCGGCCATCAGGTGCTCGATGGTCGAGACGCTGGCGCCGGCCTTGTTGGAGATCACGGTGCCCAGGCGGGTCTGGCCGACAGCCTCGGGCGAGACGCGGATCTGGTTGTCGATGTCCTTGAGGTCGGTGCGCACGAAGACGATGCCGGAGTCGGCCGCACCCGGACGCACGGCGACGCGGACATGCGCGCCCGTGTGAACGCCGACGCCCGCGAAAATCACGGGGCCCGCCACGGTGTGCTGATAATAGGCCGACAACGACACGAGAAACCTTCCAGGCTTTGCTTGCTGGGCGATCAACGCGACCGCTCAACGCCCCACGTGCCATTTAGAGGGTTATGCTGCAGCGCCGCAAAACAAACCCCGTTTCCGATTGTTACACTTTCAAGGCGTTGAAAATGCTGACGAAAACGAAAAACCCCGACCGCGCCTGAAAGGTACGGTCGGGGCTGTTCGCGCAACACGGGAAGATCGGCGAAACGAACTCGCCTATCGCTCGCGGTGAGGTCTAGTTCGCGAGCCGGCGAAGAAAGGACGGGATTTCCAGATCATCCCCCTCGTCGGCCTGGGGCTCTTCCATCAGCGGCTGGGCGGCGGTGCGGCCCATCGGACGCTGCGGAGCGGCGTCGTAGCGCGCCTGCTGCGGCTGCTGGCGGCCGCCGAACAGGCTCAGGAAGCCCTTCCGCTGCTGACGGCTGTCGCCGAAGTGCGGGTCGGCATAGAGCGGCGCGTCCAGCTCGTCGGCCTCGGCCACCATCGGGTCGACGATGACGGTGCGGGGCTGCTGCACGGGCTGCTGGATCACGGGCGCCGGCGCGGCGGCGTAGGTCGGCTGCGGCGCGGGAGCTTCGAAGGACAGGTCCGCCTGCTCGACTTCCGACACAACCGGCTCGATCAGCTCGCGCTCCGGCGCGGCGTAGGAGACAGGCTCCGGCGCACGCGGGGCTTCGTAGGCGGTCTGCTGCGACAGCGGCGCGGCGGGCATGTCGCCGACGATCAGCGGCTTGGCCGTGGCGTTCACGCGGGTGGTGCGCTGGGGCTCTATGGCGGCGATCGAGGCGCCGTCCATGCCGGTGGCGACCACCGACACGCGGATGCAGCCTTCCAGGGCCGGATCGAAGGCGGCGCCGAAGATGACGTTGGCTTCCGGATCGACCTGGTCGGTGATGGCGTTGGCCGCCTCGTCAACTTCCAGCAGGGTCATGTCGAGACCGCCGGTGACGTTCACCAGCACGGCCTTCGCGCCCTTCAGGGAGACTTCGTCGAGCAGCGGGTTCTGGATCGCGTTCTGGGCGGCCATCAGGGCGCGGTCGTCGCCGGTGGCTTCGCCGGTGCCCATCATCGCCTTGCCCATCTCGGTCATGACCGTGCGGACGTCGGCGAAGTCGAGGTTGATCAGGCCCGGCAGCACCATCAGGTCGGTGATGGAGCGGACGCCCGAGTGCAGGACCTGGTCGGCCATGCCGAACGCTTCGGCGAAGGTCGTGCGCTCATTGGCGATGCGGAACAGGTTCTGGTTCGGGATCACGATCAGGGTGTCGACGTAGCGCTGCAGCTCGGCGATGCCCGCGTCGGCCAGCCGCATGCGGTGGCGGCCTTCGAAGTGGAACGGCTTGGTGACCACGCCCACGGTCAGGATGCCGCGCTCGCGGGCCGCCTTGGCGATGATCGGCGCGGCGCCGGTGCCGGTGCCGCCGCCCATGCCGGCGGTGATGAAGACCATGTGGGCGCCGTCGAGGTGCTCGCCGATCTCGGGCGTGCTCTCTTCGGCGGCGCTCATGCCGACCTCGGGATGGGCGCCGGCGCCCAGACCCTGCGTGACCTGCACGCCGAGCTGGATGCGACGCTCGGTCTTGGCGAACTGAAGCTGCTGCGCGTCAGTGTTGGCGACGACGAACTCAACACCCTCGAGACCCGCCTCGATCATGTTGTTGACGGCGTTTCCGCCTGCCCCGCCGACGCCGAAAACGACGATCCTGGGCTTAAGTTCGGTGGTTTGAGGCGCGTACAGCTTCATAATGGGACCCCGTGTCCTGGCGTTCTTCTCGAACAGCCCCGGCGACCCGCCCGCCGGGAATGCCTTACGGCGGGGTTAACATCGGACCCACATCCTTAATCGGCAGTTAACCGCATACCGTGAGTCGTGCCCTGATCGAGCCGATTCCGGAGGAATTTTCTTGTGGAGTAAGGCTTTGGGCGAATCGCCGGCCGAAATGCGGCTACAGATTGTCGCGCAGCCAGGCCGCCACTTTCGTGACCGCCCCCGCCCCCGGATCGACCGGTTCGCGACGCTTGCCGGCGCCGTTCAGGGTCTTGGCCGAAACCGCTTCGCGCGGACCAAAGGCGGCGCGGTGGAGGATGCCAGCCGCGGCGCAGAAGGCCGGGCCGGTGACGGCGTCGGCCAGATGCGGCACCCGGCGCGGACGGCCCAGGCGAACCGGGCGATCGAAGACCCGCACGGCGACTTCGCGAACCCCGGCCAGCTGGCTGGCGCCGCCGGTCAGGACAATACTGGCGCCCGGCTCGATCGGCGCGCCCGAGGCCTTCAGCCGCTCACGGAGCAGTTCGAGCGTTTCCTCGACGCGCGGGGCGATGATGCCCTTGAGCAGCGAGCGCGGCGCGATGACGGGGCCGGCGCCGGGGTCGTCGCCACGGGGCGGGGCCTCGATCATCTCGCGGTCCTCGTTGGCCGAAGCGATGGCCGAGCCGTGCAGGGTCTTGATCCGCTCGGCGCCGGCGCGTGAGGTCGACAGGCCGCGGGCGATGTCCTGGGTCACGTGCTCGCCGCCGACCGGCAGGCAGTCGACGTGGACGAGGCTGCCGCCGCTGAACACGGCCGCCGAGGTCGTGCCGCCGCCCATGTCGATGCAGATGGCGCCGAGGTCCATCTCGTCTTCCTCGAGGGCCGCCAGGGCCGAAACGAACGGCGCGGCGACCACGCCCTCGAATTGCAGGTGCGCGCGCTCCACGCAGTGTCCCAGGGTCTGGAACACACTCTCGGCGATGGAGACGACCAGCAGGTCGACGCCGAGGGTCTTGCCGAACATGGCGCGCGGGTCGCGCATGCCGCGCTGGCCGTCCACCGACCAGCCGATCGGCAGGATGTGTAGCGGCCGGCGGCCCGGCAGACGGATCTGGGCCAGGGCCGAAGCCAGGGCGCGCGAGCAGTCGTTGTCGGAGATCGGACGGGCGCCGATGGAGACACGCGCGGAGACGCGGTTGCTGGCCATCTGGCCGCCGGCTGTGGCGACGGTGACACCCTGGACGCTGACGCCGGCGACGGACTCGGCCCGCTCGACGGCAAGGGCGATGGCCTCGGCAGCCTCGTCCATGCTGGAGATGGTGGCGCCGCGCACGCCGCGCGACTGGACATAGCCGACGCCGGCGGTGGTCAGGGTGCGGTCGGCCCGGCGCACGCCGTCGGGCTTCATGACGAAGCAGGCGACCTTGGACGCGCCGAGGTCGACGGCGGCAATCACCGGCTGACGCGCGAGCGCAGCCTTCAGGCCGTCTCGCGCCTGCTTGCGATCATCCGTACGAGCCATGGTCTTGAGCACCCCTGCCCTCGTCTTTCTCTGGTCTAGACCCCGGCCGCCGCCGGCGCTTCGCCGGGCAGAGGACGGGCGCGCGGACGCAGGGCCACCAGGCCCGGTTCGCGCAGATCGATACGCTCGAACCCGAGTTCAAGAATGCGTTGCCTCTGGTCCAGCTGGTCGAGCTGGATCAGGGCGGATTCCTCTTCCACGGCCGGCAGCTGGACGATGCCGCCGTCCTTCAGCCGCAGGTCCCAGCGACGGCCATCGACGCGGACCAGCGCCTCCAGGCGATCACGCAGGCGCGGACGCGACTGCACCGCCGGCAGGATCTGGGCGGCCGTCTCATTGGCGCCCTCCCCGACGATCAACGGCAGCTGCGGGAAACGGCCGGGATCGGCTTCCGGGATCCGGGCGCCGCTGCCGTCGATGACCCAGGTGCGGCCCTTGGTCTGCCAGACCGCCAGGGTCTCGCGTTCCTTGACAGCCACCACCAGGGTGTCGGGCAGCAGGCGCACGACCTGGACTTCCTTGACCCAGCCGACCTGCGCCACGGCGGCGCGGATGGCCTCGAGGTCGAGGTCGAGGATCGGCTGGCCCCGCCGCAGGCCGGTCGCCGTCAGGATCGCTTCCTGGGCCATGGGCGAGGCGCCCTGGACGTGGACCTTGTCGAGCTTGAAACCGAAGCCGGCGGTCTGGCCGGCGACGGCCGACGCGGTCCCGTCGGCGAGACGTTCGCCGCGATGACCGGTGGACAGAGTGATGACCAGACCAACCATCAGCACCAGGCCCGCCGCGCCGAACGCGAAGACGGGCGGCAGGACGCCGTGCGCGGCGCGAATCTTCGCTGCCGGCCTGGGCGCCGTGGAGGTGGCGCGGGATCTTCCCCGATTGGCGGGCGCTTTGGCCCGAGGCTTGGCCTTACTCTGCCCCGCCCCCCGCATTGCCGCGGGCATACGCATCCTCCACGATCCAGAGCACAAGTTGATCAAATGACGTTCCCAGATGGGCCGCCTGCTCTGGAACGAGAGAGGTGGGGGTCATGCCGGGCTGCGTATTGACCTCCAAGAGGACCAGAAGACGCTTAACAGGGTCATAACGAAGATCACTTCTGGTCACGCCTCGGCAACCAAGAGCGGCGTGAGCGAGCTCCGACAGGCGCAGGGCGCGGTCGAAATCCTCCTGCGGCATGCGTGCGGGAACGACGTGGACCGAACCCCCTTCGGAGTATTTGGCCTCGTAGTCGTAGAACTCGGTGGTCGGGACGATCTCGGTGACCGTCTGGGCCTTGCCGTCCATCACCGCCACGGCCAGCTCGAGCCCGGCGATATAGGGCTCGATCATGACCTCCTCACCATAGGTCCAGGTCGGGGCGATCAGCTCCTGCGGCGGCTGGTTGGCGCCTTCCTTGACGATGAACACTCCGACCGAGGATCCCTCGGCGTTCGGCTTCACGACGTAGGGCGGCGGCAGCACGTGGTCGGCCGCGACCTCGTGGCGGTTGTAGAGGCCGCCGCCGGGGACAACGACGCCCGCCGCGGCCAGCACCGCCTTCGACTTGGCCTTGTCCATGGCCAGGGCCGAGGAGAGCACGCCGCAGTGGGTGTAGGGCAGGCCCAACGTCTCCAGCACGCCCTGGACGCAGCCGTCCTCGCCCCACTCGCCATGCAGGGCGTTGAAGCAGACGTCGGGCTTGAGCGCGCTCAACACCTGGGCCAGATCACGGCCGGCGTCGACGCGGGTGACCTTGGCGCCGAGGTTCTCCAGCGCCGTGGCGCAGGCCGCGCCCGAGACCAGGCTGACCTCGCGCTCCGAGGAGAGGCCGCCCAGCAGGACGGCGACGTGGTGACCTTGGAGCGGCAGGCTCATTTGGAGTCCTTGAGGGCGCGGAAATCGATGTCGCTGTCGGCGATCAGGTAGAGCAGCGCGGCCCAGGCGGCGACGTTCTGCTGCAGGGCGGCGGGCTCGACCTTGTCGAGGGTGTCGTCCTCGGAGTGGTGCAGGTCGAAGTAGCGGGTGGCGTCCTGGCGCAGGCTGAACACCGGCACGCCGGCTTCCTGCAGGTCCTCGGTGTCGGAGCCGCCGAAGCGGGCGGCGTCGCGGGAGATCACCAAGCCCAGCGGCGACAGCACGCTGGTCAGGGACTTCATCTGCGGCGCGGCCAGCGCGCCCTTGGGCAACTGCAGCGCATAGATACGGCCGGCGCCGAGATCGCTCTCGCTGGCGACGACGATATTGGGGATCTGGTCCTTGTAGGCGGCGGCGTAGGCCTCGCTGGAGCCGCCGGTCTCTTCCGAGCCCCACATGACCACGCGGATGGTCCGGCGCGGGTGCTTCGGCAGGTCGCCGATCAGCTTGGCGGCGGCGGTGGTGATGGCGATGCCGGAGGCGTCGTCGATGGCGCCGGTGCCGACGTCCCAGCTGTCGAGGTGACCGCCGATGACGATGACTTCCTCGGGCTTCACGCTGCCGGGAATGTCGGCGGAGATGTTCCAGGCGACGCTGTCGGGGCGCGGGGTCGAGGCGAGGTTGAGCTTCACCCGAACCGGGCCGCGCTTGGCCAGGGCGGCCAGCAGGTCGGCGTCGGGCACGCCCAGGGCGGCGGCTGGAATCTTCGGCGCGTCGGCGGCGTAGGTGAAGCCGCCGGTATGGGCGAGGCGCGAGTCCGAGGTCGACACCGAGCGGGTCAAGTAGGCGACGGCGCCCTTGCGCGCGGCGTCCGAGGGACCGGCGCGGCGGATGACGCCGGTAGTCCCGTAGCCCTCGCCGGTCTGGGTCTTGGGCATGATCTGGTTCACGACCGCGATCTTGCCCTTCAGCGAACCGTCGGGCGCGGCCTGGAGGTCGGAGAGGGTGTCGAAAACCACGATCTCGGCCTCGATCCCCTTGGCCGTGGTTGGGATGGTGCCGCCGAGGCCCAGGATCGACAGCTTGAAAGGATAGGGTCCGACGATCGACGCCGACTCCGCGCCGCGCTGCCAGCTCGGCTTGGCGAACTCCTCGACCTTGATGTTCTCGAAGCCGAGCTTTTGGAAAGTTTGAACGCCCCAGTCCTTGGCGCGGGCCATGGCGGGCGAACCGACCGGACGCGGGCCGATGCCGGTAGTCAGGTCCTCGAGCACGGTCCAGGCGGTCTGATCGACCAGCGCCCTGTCACGCAGGGCGACGGCGGTATCGGCCGGCTCTGCGGCGAGAGTTGCGGATGTCGAAAGGGCGAGGGACGCCGCGAGGGCGAGCAGGGAAATGCGCATGTATGGCGGGTGCGATAGCGGGGCGTTCGAGTCAAGCGGGCGGTCCGATCACGAGCCTGTTTGGCGCCCTGCTGCCGGTCGCTCTCCCCTTGGGAGAGCTGTCGCGGCGAAGCCGTGACTGAGTGGGAAGAACGGAGGCTAGACGCCTACCGCGGAGCTTCCCACTCCGACCCTGTTTCGCCCTAGCGGGCTTCGCAGGCCCACCTCTCCCACGGGGAGAGGGACCGGAGTGACGACGGGCCGGAAGAACTACCCCCGCCGCCCGATCCGCTTGATTTCCCAGTCCAGCTCAATGCCCGTGCTCGCCTTCACCTCGGCGCGGACGGTGTCGCCCAGGCCCTCGAGGTCGGCAGCCGTGGCGTCGCCGGTGTTGATCAGGAAATTGCTGTGCAGGGGCGAGAACATCGCGCCGCCGAACAGTTTCCCGCGCCACCCGGCCTCGTCGACCAGCTTCCAGGACGAATGGCCCGGCGGGTTCTTGAAGGTCGAGCCGCCGGTCTTCTCACGGATCGGCTGGGTGGTTTCGCGGCGCGAGGTGATCTCCGCCATGCGCGCCTTGATGACCGCGGGGTCGTCGGCTGTCCCCTCGTAGGTCGCGCTCAGCACGACCACGGTCTCGCCGTCTTGCAGGACGCTGTGGCGGTAGGTGTAGTGAAGGTCCTCAAGGCTCAGGTCGCGCACGACGCCGGACCGATCCATCACCCGCGCCGACGTCAGAACATTGACCGTCTCGGAGCCGTAGCAGCCGGCGTTCATGACCACCGCCCCGCCGACAGTGCCGGGGATGCCCGCGTAGAACTCCAGCCCCGCGATGCCCGCCTCGGCCGCCTTGCGGGCCAGGATGGCGTCGGGCACGGCCGAGCCGGCGCGAATACGATTGTCGCCGAGCGGCTGGACGGCGTTGAAGCCCCGGCCCAGCCGAATAACCACGCCCTCGACCCCGCCATCCCGCACCAGCAGGTTGGAGCCGACCCCGATCGGAATGATCGGCACGGCCGGGTCCAGCGCCTTCAGGAAATCCGCGAGGTCGGCTTCGTCCTCGGGCAGGAAGACCACGTCCGCCGGACCGCCGACCCGGAACCAGGTGAACGGCGCCAACGCCTCGTCGCGCAGCAGCTTGCCGCGCACGGTGGGGAGGTTGTCCTTCCAGCTCACGTGTTGAGCGCCTCAAGCTGTCCCGGCAGGGCATAGGACCAGCTGGTGATGTCCCCCGCCCCCAGCAACACGACGATGTCGCCCGGCTTCGCCTCTTTCGCGATCAGCCCAGCCAGGGCCGCCGGACTCTCCAGCGGCAGGGCGCGGCGGTGGCCGAAGCGGCGCAGGCCCTCGATCAGGCCGTCGCGGTCGACGCCTTCGATCGGCGCCTCGCCGGCGGTGTAGACGTCCGCCACCACGACCACGTCGGCGTCGTTGAAGCAGGAGCTGAACTCGGTCATCAGGTCGCGCAGCCGGGTGTAGCGGTGAGGCTGGACCACGGCGATGACCTTACCCTCCGGCGTCACCGCGCGGGCGGCGGTGAGCACGGCGGAGATCTCCACGGGGTGGTGGGCGTAGTCGTCGATGATACGCACGCCGTTGACGACGCCGGTGGTGGTGAAGCGCCGCTTGACCCCGCCGAAGCCGGCCAGGCCCTTGCGAATGTCGTCGCCATTGACCCCCAACTCGCGGGCCACGGCGATGGCTGCGCAGGCGTTCATGACGTTGTGGTGCCCGGCCATCGGCAGCTTGAGCGCATCGTAGCGGATCGGCTCGCCGGTCAGCGGCGTGATCAGCACGTCGAACTGCGCGCCTTCCGGACCCATGCTGATGTTCATCGCCCGCACTTCGGACTGCGGATTGACGCCGTAGGTGACCAGGCGCCGGTTCTCGACCCGCGCGGTGAGAGCCTGGACCTCCGGGTGGTCGAGACAGACCGCCGCGAAGCCGTAGAAGGGGATGTTCTCGATGAAGTCCTGGAAGCCCTTCTTCACCGCGTCGAAGTCGCCCCAGTGGTCGAGGTGCTCGGCGTCGATGTTGGTGACCACGGCCACCGTGGACTTGAGCTTGAGGAAAGTGCCGTCGCTCTCGTCGGCCTCGACCACGATCCAGTCACCCTCGCCGACCTTTGCGTTGGTGCCGTAGGCGTTGATGATGCCGCCGTTGACCACGGTCGGGTCGATGCCGCCGGCGTCGAGCAGGGCCGCGACCATCGAGGTGGTGGTGGTCTTGCCGTGGGTGCCGCCGACGGCGACCGAGAACTGCAGGCGCATCAGCTCGGCCAGCATCTCGGCCCGGCGCACCAGCGGCAGCCGGCGCTCGCGGGCGGCGACCATCTCGGCGTTGTCGGGCTTGACCGCGGTCGAATAGACGATGGCCGAGGCGCCCTCGACGTTCTGGCCGGCCTGTCCGATGAAGATCTTCGCGCCCAGCTTCTCGAGCCGCTCGGTGTTGGCGCTGGCCTTCATGTCCGAGCCCTGCACCGTATAGCCGATGCGGATCATGATCTCGGCGATGCCGCTCATGCCGATGCCGCCGATGCCGATGAAATGCACGGGGCCGAGTTCGAAGGGGACGGGGCGACGACGCTGGATCATGGAAGCTGAACTAGACGATTTGTGGATGCGCCGAAATACGCGAGAAGGCGGAATGACGCGCATCCTGATCGCCCTCGCCTTGCTGCTGGCCCCTGCCGTGGCCGTCGCCCAGCCGCTGCGGCCGGTGCAGGTGGGGCGGTTCGCGCATTTCCTCGACCTCGGCGCCCTCGAGCGCGACGGCGATCTGGCCCGTTTCCGCTACCTGCTGGTGGTCGCCGACGACTTCGAAGCCGGTGGTGAGCGCTTCTGGGGCGGCTGGTCGTCGATGGTAATCGACTGCAAGACGCGGACGGCCGACATGACCGGCTTCCAGAGCGTGCGGGTCGGCGGTAGCGAGGGGCCGAAGACGGTGGATAGGCAACCCGGCTGGCCGATCGCGGTGGGGAGTCTGGAGGCGGCGTTGGCGGAGGCGGCGTGTGACGGGAAGCGGGTGCTGGAACGGCCGGATGTGGCGAGCGTGGCCGAGGCGGTGACGCTGGGCCGGGGTTGGCTGGACGCTCCCTAACCCCGTTGGACGGCCGTGCGTCCTTCGAGACGCTCGCTTGAGGCTCGCTCCTCAGGATGACTGAATTTGAGAGTAGTCATGGTGAGGAGCCGGCCCTCAGGCCGGCGTCTCGAACCACGCAATGCGTTACCGCCCCGAAGCCGTCCGCTCGACCAGGTCCGCCAGCCGCTCCGACGCGTCGGGCATGGCCACGGAGCGCGCGCCGGCGGCCATCTTTGTCAGCCAGGCCGGATCCTTCAGCAGGGCGTTGAGCGCGCCGGCGAGGCTGTCGACGGTCAGCTCCTCCTCCTGGCACACGGCGGCGGCGCCGGCGTCGGCGAGGAGCCTGGCGTTGAAGGTCTGGTGGTCGTTGGTCGCGATCTTCAGCGGCACCAGCAGGGATGGCTTTCCGGCCACCGCCAGTTCGCAGACCGTCGAGGCGCCCGCGCGGCCGATGACCAGGTGCGCGGCCTTAAGCCGGCCGGCCATGTCGCGGAAGAACGGCGCCACCTCGGCTTTCACCAGCGCGTCCGCATAGATGCGCCTGGCGATGTCCATCGACTCCTTGCGGGTCTGCTGCTGGACCTCGAGCCGGCCGCGGATGTCCTCCGGCAGGCGGGCGATGGCCTCGGGCGTAAGCTCCGACAGCAGCCGGGCCCCCTGGCTGCCGCCGGTGATGAGGATGCGGATCGGGCCGTCGTCGGCAGGCGGCGTGTAGGCGACGTCGAACAACGCGCGGATGTCCGGCCTCACCGGACTGCCCAGCACATGGGCGCGAGCCTTCACCTGCGGCTTGGCCAGCTCCAGCGTCGGGAAGGCGCAGGCGACCTCGTCGACCTGGCCGGCGATGAAGCGGTTCACCCGGCCGAACACCGCGTTCTGCTCATGGATCACCGTCGGACGCTTCTGGCCGATCGCGGCGAGCAGCGCGGGCAGCGACGGGTAGCCGCCAAAACCGACCACCACCGCCGGATCCATGCGCTTGAAGATCTTGCGCGCCTGCAGCGTGCCCTGCAGCACCGCCCAGCCGGCCTTGACCATGCCGATCGGGTCGCCCGCCCTGGCCGTGGCGGCGGAGAGGCTGATGCGCATGTCGGCGGGGAACTTGTCGGCGTACATCGCCCCGCGCTCGTCGGTGGCGAGCAGGATGCGCCAGCCGCGCCGGGCCAGCTCCTCGGCCAAAGCCTGGGCGGGGAACATGTGTCCGCCGGTGCCACCGGCGGCGATCACGGCAAGTCTCGCGGGCATGGCGGCCTCCTTAGGCGAACGCGCCGGCGCGGGCGAGACCCTCGTTGCCGGAATAGGCGCCCGGCCGCTTGCGGGTCAGGCCCAGGGCCATGCCCAGCGTCAGACCCATGGCCAGCATCGATGAACCGCCGTAGCTGATGAACGGCAGGGTCATGCCCTTGGTCGGGATCATGTTGAGGTTCACCGCGACGTTGATCAGCGCCTGCTGGCCGACCAGCACGAACAACCCCGCCGCCGCCACCTGCTCGAACGGGTCCGACAGCCGCAGCGACTTGTAGAGCCCACGCGCCACCAGGAAGGCGAACAGGCCGATCAGGGCCAGGGAGAAGATCAGGCCGTACTCCTCGGCCAGTACAGAGTAGGCGAAGTCAGTGTGCATGTCGGGCACGCCGCGCTTCATCACGCCCTCGCCCGGCCCGCGTCCGAACAGACCGCCGGCGGCGATGGCCTCGGAGGCCTGGCTGATCTGGTGCTTGTCGGCCTTGTCGGGGCTGAGGAAGGTCTCGACCCGGTTATGGACGTGCGGGATCAGGAAGTAGGTGCTGCCCAGGCCGACGACGGCGGTGACGCCCAGCCCCATGATCCAGCTGATCGGCACCCCGGCCATCCAGAAGGCGGCCCCGAAGGCGATGGTGATCAGCACCGTCTGTCCGACGTCCGGCTGGATCAGCAGCAAGGCCACCGCGATGCCGTACAGGCAGAAGGCGATGAACACGCCCGGCACCCCCTCGCCCTTCTGGCCCTCTGCGAACATCCAGGCGACCAGCACGATCAGCGCCGGCTTCATGAACTCGGACGGCTGCAGGGTGAAGCCGGCGAAGTTGATCCAGCGCACCGCGCCCTTGGCCTCGTGGCCCAGGAACGGCAGCGCCGCCATGATCCCGATCATGGCGATGTAGACGAAGAAGGAGGTCCGCCGGATCTGCTTCGACGACAGCATCGACACACCGATCAGCACCCCCACGGCGGCGAGGCCGAACACCGACTGGCGGATCGCGAAGTGGAAGCTGTCGTCGTAGCGCAGGCGCGCGGCGGCGGCGGGACTGGTGCCGAACGACAGCAGCACGCCCAGCACGATCAGGATCGCGGTCGCGCCCAGCAGCCAGTGGTCGGTGGTCCACCACCAACGCCCGAGCGCGGTCTTGTCCGAGCGGAGGAAGGCGTGCGGGCTGGAGCTCGTCGTCATGCGCTGGCCCCTCGCAGCGCGGGACGGGTCAGGCTTTCGACGGCGGCGCGGAAAGCTTCGCCTCGAGCCTCGAAGTCGGTGAACTGGTCGAACGAGGCGCAGGCCGGCGACAGCAGGACGATGGCGTCCTCGCCGCTGGCCTTGGCGTCGGCGAAGGCGGCGGCGGTCGCGGCCTCGATCGTGCCGGACTGCTCGTAGGCGGCCTGGCCCTCGAGCTCGGCGGCGAAGGCCTGGGCGGCGTCGCCGATCACGTAGGCCTTGGCCACGCGCGGGAACAGGTCGGCCAGCGGGGCGATGCCGTCCGACTTGGCCATCCCGCCGGCGATCCAGTAGACGCGCGGATAGCTGCTCAGCGCCTGGCGGGCGGCGTCGGCGTTGGTGGCCTTGGAGTCGTTGACGAAACGCACGCGGCCGATCTGGGCCACGGTCTCCATGCGGTGGGCGAGGCCCGGGAAGCTCATCAGGCCGGCGGCGGCTTCTTCGGCCGGGATGCCCAGGGCGCGGGCGGCGGCGTAGGCGGCGGCGGCGTTCTGCCAGTTGTGGCGGCCCGGCAGCGACCTGGCGCGCAGCAGGTCAGCGACCTCGATCACCCGGTCGCCGGTGGCGTCGTAGAGCACGCCCTGGATGGCGTAGACGCCCCGGCCCATCGAGCGGCTGGCGCTGATCGGCCAGATGGTGCGGCGGTTGGCGGCGGTGATCTCGGTGCAGATGCGTTGGCACCAGGCGTCATCGACGCCGATGATGGCGGTGTCGCCCTTGCCCTGGTTGAGCAGCACCCGGCGCTTGGCGGCGACGTAGCCCTCCATGCCGCCGTGGCGGTCCAGGTGGTCGGCGGACAGGTTCAGCAGCACCGCCGCGTCCGGCTTCAGGCTGGAGGTCAGGTCGAGCTGGTAGGACGAGGTCTCCAGCACATAGACCGCGCCGCCGTGCATGTCCTCGAGCCCGAGGACGCCGACGCCGATGTTGCCGCCGATGCGGGTGTCACGACCGGCGCTGGCGGCGATGTGGCCGAGCAGCGCGGTGGTCGTCGACTTGCCGTTGGTGCCGGTGATCGCCGCGATCTTCGGACGCTTATGCGGCGCCGCCAGGTTCACGGTGCGGGCGAAGAGCTCGATGTCGCCGAGGATCTCGACCCCGGCCGCCTTGGCCCGCTCGACGGTCCAGTGCGGCTGCGGATGGGTCAGCGGCACGCCCGGCGACAGCATCAGGGCGGCGAACTCGCTCCAGTCGGCGCTGGCCAGATCGACGACCGGGAAGCCCTCGAACTCGGCGGCGGAGCGGCCGCCCTCGTTCTCGTCCCAGAGCGCGACCTCGGCTCCGCCGGCGACAAGAGCGCGCGCGGCCGTCAGCCCGGTCCGGCCGAGACCGAATACGGCGACCTTGCGTCCCTCGAAGCCACGGACCGGGATCATGACGCGCCCTGCCCTCCCTATCTCAGCTTGAGGGTGGCAAGGCCGATCGCGGCCAGGATCAGGGAGACGATCCAGAAGCGGATGACGACGGTCGATTCCGCCCAGCCCAGCTTCTCGAAGTGGTGGTGGATCGGCGCCATCAGGAAGATGCGCTTGCCGGTCCGCTTGAAGTACAGGACCTGGATCATCACCGACAGCGCCTCGGCCACGAACAGGCCGCCGACGATGGCGAGAACGATCTCGTGCTTGATGACCACGGCCACCGCGCCCAGCGCGCCGCCAAGGGCCAGCGAGCCGGTGTCGCCCATGAAGATCTTGGCCGGCGGGGCGTTGTACCAGAGGAAGCCGAGGCCGGCGCCGATGATGGCGCCGCAGAAGACCGCGATCTCGCCGGAACCCGGCACGAAGTGGACCTGCAGGTAGTTGGCGAAGTTGTAGTTGCCGACCAGGTAGGCGATCAGCCCGAAGGTAGCGGCGGCGATCATCACCGGCACGATGGCCAGGCCGTCGAGGCCGTCGGTCAGGTTCACCGCGTTGGAGGCGCCGACGATCACGAAGGCGCCGAAGACGATGTAGAACCAGCCCAGGTCCAGCAGCGCCCGCTTGAAGATCGGGAAGGCGATCGAGGTCGACAGCTGCGGCGTATCCGGCGAGACCGCGCCGTAGATCACCAGGATGGTGACAGCGGCGAAGGCCACGACGGTCTGGATCAGCAGCTTCATCTTGCCGGAGACCCCGGCCGTGGTCTGCTTGGTGACCTTGTCGTAGTCGTCCATGAAGCCGAGCACGCCGAAGGCCAGGGTGACCATCAGCACGACCCAGATGTAGATGTTGGTCAGGTTCGCCCAGAGCAGCGTCCCGCCGACCATCCCCGCGAGGATCATCAGGCCGCCCATGGTCGGGGTGCCGGCCTTCTCGATGACGTGGCGGGCGATGCCGTCGGTGCGGATCGGCTGGCCCTTGCCCTGCCGGGCGCGCATCCAGGCGATGAAGCGCGAGCCCATCGCCACGGCGATGATGTAGCCCGTCGCGGTCGCCATCAGCGTCCTGAAGGTCAGGTATTTCACCAGATTGAGGAGCGGGAGCGAGTCCCGCCATTCGGACAGCAGGTACAGCATCAGGCCTCGCCCTCCCCATGACCGAGCGTCGCCAGAGCGGTCGCGATGACGCTCGCCCGGCTGCCGTTCGATCCCTTGACCATCACCAGGTCGCCCGGCTCCACCACCGCCGCGACCCGCGGCGCCAGATCGACCGCCGACTCCGCGTAGCCGCCCCGTCGAGTCGGCGGAAGGGCGTCCCAGAGCGATCTCATCAACGGTCCACAGCAGAATACCAGATCGATCCCCGCCGCCTCGATCGGCGCGGCCAGGCCGGCATGGAAGGCGGGCCCGTCGGCGCCCAGTTCGAGCATGTCGGTCAGCGCGACGATCCGTCGCCCCGTCGCCTTGCGGGCGCCCAGGGTCCGGAAGGCCGCGGCCATCGAGATCGGGTTGGCGTTGTAGCTCTCGTCGATCAGGGTGAAGGTCCCGCCGGGGATCGCCACCGTCTTCTCGGCCCCGCGGCCTGCCAGCGGCGCGAACCTGGCGAGGGCCTTCAGCGCGGTCTCGCGCGGGACGTCCATGGCCTCCAGCACCAGCAGCGCGCAGAGGCTGTTCAGCCCCCAGTGCAGACCGGTCTGCAGCAGCGGGAAGCTGACCGCCTCGCCGTCGATCGACGCGGTGACCGTGGCCGCCCCCTCCTCGGCGACGAAGTCCAGCAGGCGGGCGTCGACGCCGTCGGCGGTCCCGAAGGCGCGGACCCTGGCTCCGACGGCCTCGGCTTCACGCTTGAGCAGGTCGAACCACGGGCTGTCGGCGTTGAGCACGGCGATGCCGCCGGGTTCCAGGCCCGCGAAGATCTCGGCCTTGGCCTTGGCCACCCCGGTCTCGCCGTCGGCGAAGTTCTCGATGTGGACAGGGCCGACGTTGGTGATGGCGGCGACCTGGGGCCGGACGAAGCGCGACAGCGGCGCGATCTCGTCGGCGTGGTTCATGCCGATCTCGAACACCGCCCGCTCGGTCTCGCGTGGCATCCGCGCCAGGGTCAGGGGGACGCCGATGTGGTTGTTGTAGGACTTCACCGACGAGTGCCAGCGACCGGCGAGAGCCAGACCCGTCGCCACCGCCTGGGTGACGCTGGTCTTGCCGACCGAACCGGTGATCGCCGCGCGCTTCGCCGACGACCGCTCCCGCGCCGCGACGCCGAGGCGCTCCAGCGCGGCGAAGGTGTCGTCGACCAGCACATGCGGGCCGTCGACCGGCTTGCTCGCCAGGATAGCCGCCGCGCCGGTGGTCAAGGCTCCGGCCGCGAACTCATGACCGTCGCGTACGCCGGCGAGCGCGACGAACAGGTCGCCGGCCTCCACCGAACGGCTGTCGATCGATACACCGGACACCGCGAAGGCCGCGCCGACGACCTTGCCGCCGGTCGCCGACGCGATTTCGTCCGAGGTCCAGAGCGGCTCAGACATCCGCCGCCTCCAGCCCGAGGGCGGCGGCGGTCTCGGCGACGTCATCGAAGGGATGGGTGACGCCGGCGATCAGCTGGCCCTGCTCGTGCCCCTTGCCGGCCACGACCAGAACGTCGCCCGGCTGCAACATGGCGACGGCGGCGCAGATGGCTTCGCGGCGGTCGCCGATATCCGTCAGGCCCGTCGAGCCGGCCGCGACTTCGGCGCGGATGGCGGCGGGGTTCTCGGAGCGGGGGTTGTCATCGGTGACGATGGCGATGTCGGCCAGCCGCGCGGCGATGCCGCCCATCAACGGGCGCTTGGTGCGGTCGCGGTCGCCGCCGGCGCCGAAGACGGCGATCAGCCGGCCCTGGGTGTGCGGACGCAGGGCGTTCAGCACCGTCTCCAGGCCATCGGGCGTGTGGGCGTAGTCGACATAGGCTTCGCCGCCGGTCCTGGCCGCGCCGACCCGCTGGAGACGGCCAGGCGCGCCGTCCAGAGTTTCGAGCGCCGAAAACACCGACGCCGCATCGACGCCGGCGGCAATGCAAAGCCCTGCGGCGACCAGCGCGTTATCGGCCTGGAAGGCGCCGGCCAGCGGCAGATGGATGCGATAGCCGAGGCCCTGGTAGTCGAGGTGCAGCTTCTGGCCGTCGGGGCGCAACTCGCGCTCGACCAGCCGGATGCCCTGGCCGGACACACCGGTCGAAAGGATGGTCTGGCCTGCCGTGGTGGCCGCGGCGGCGAACGCCGGAAACTGGTCGCTGTCGGCGTTCAACACCGCCGTGCCACCGCGAGGCAGCAGGGTCTCGAACAGGCGAAGCTTGGCGGCCCGGTAGACGCCCATGGTGCCATGGTAGTCGAGGTGATCCTGGGTCAGGTTCAGGTAACCGGCGGCGATCAGCTTCACCCCGTCCAGGCGACGCTGATCGACGCCGTGCGAGCTGGCCTCCAGCGCCAGGTGGGTGACGCCCTCGGCGACCAGGATCGCCATCAGCCCGGCGACGTCGGCGGCGTCCGGCGTCGTCAGCCCCGGCGGCGTGATCTGGCGGTCGGGCTGGCCGGGCGCGGAAATGGTGACGCCCAGCGTCCCCATGCTGGCGGCGGTGTGCCCGGTGCGGGCGAAAATCTGACGGCAGAAGGTGGCGACCGAGGTCTTGCCGTTGGTGCCGGTCACGGCCACGCAGGTCGCCGGCTGGACGCCCCAGAGGTTGGCGGCGGCGAGCGCGTAGGCGCGGCGCAGGTCGCCGGCGTGGATCACCGGAACGGCGAGGTCGACGACATCCTCCGGCGCCAGCACGGCGGCGGCGCCCGCTTCCAGCGCGGTCGGAATGAACTTGCGGCCGTCGACGGTCGAGCCCGGCAGCGCCGCGAACAGGAAGCCCGGCTGGACCTTGCGGCTGTCGGCGGTGATCCCGTGGATCTCCGGATCGACGGCGAGATCGCGCTTCACGAGGTCGGACAGGCGCAGGCTCACAGACCGATCTCCCGTTGGGCGGCGGCCGGGCCCGTCGCGATCATGGTCGCCACCGGCGGCGGCGGCGGACGGCGCTCGACCTTCAGGAACGGGCCGATGCGGTTGATGATCCGGCCGACCGCCGGCGCGGCGACCCAGCCGCCGGTGCGGACCCCACCCTGCGGCTCGTCCATCAGGATCAGCACGAAGTAGCGCGTCGCATCGACGGGCCCGTCGGTCGGGAACACCGCAGCGAACGAACCGACCTGCTTGTAGTGGCTGTAGGCCCGGATTTCCGGGTCGTACTTCTCGCCGGTGCCGGTCTTGCCGCCGACCATCATGCCGGTGGCGTCGGCCTTGCGGCCGGTGCCTTCGACAACGTTGCCGCGCATGATCTGCAGCATCGACAGCGAGGTCTGCTCCGACACCACCCGCGTACCCTGCGGCTTCTGGTCAGGGTCCTGCTTGCGGATGGTGAGCGGCAGAACGCGGCCGCCGTTGAGCAGCGCGCCCATGGCCTGGGCCAAGGCCAGCGGCGAAACGTTGATGCCGTGGCCGAACGAAACCGAGGCCATGTCGTCCTCATCCCACTTCTTGGGCGTCAGCGGCCGGGTCGATTCCAGCAGCTCGACCTTGGCCCGGCTGGTCAGGCCAAGTTCGGCGAAGTAGCGCGCCATACGGGCGGGACCGACGGCCAGCGCCAGTTTGGCGGTGCCAATGTTGGAGGAGTGGTTGAACACCTCGCGCAGGGTCAGGATGCGGTTGGTGCCATGGAAGTCGTGGATGGTGCGGTAGCCCATCTTCAGCGGCGTGCTGGTGTCGAAGGTCGAGTCCGGGCTGGCGACGTGGGTGTCGAGGCCGATGGCCACGGTGAACGCCTTGAACGTCGAGCCCATCTCGAACACCGAGGCGGCGGCGCGATTGCGCAGCTGCTCCGGCGTAGCCTTGCCAGGGAAGTTGGGGTCGAAATCGGGATAGCTGGCCATCCCGAGGATTTCCCCGGTCTGGACGTTGGTGATCAGGCCGACGGCGCCCTTGGGATTGTACTCGGCGGCGGCGGCGGCCAGCTCCTCCTCGAGGGCGGCCTGGACGCGGACGTCGATGGACAGCGCCACCGCCTTGTCCTCGGCCCCGGCCTTGAGAATCTCGTCCCGCAGCGCCTTCTCGGCGCCGGCGACCGGGTCGCCACCCTTCTCGTCGTAGCCGAGCAGGTGCGAAGCCAGGGCGCCGAGTGGATAGACGCGCCGCTCCTCGGGATCGAAGACCACGCCGGGCAGGCCGAGGTCGTGAACACGCGCCTTCTCGCCGGGGGTCAGGCCGCGCAGGACCACGCCACGCTTCTCGGCCTTCAGCGCCTTGTCGATCTGCTTGGGCGTGAGGTTCGGAAGGGCCTTGAGCAGGGCGGCGCGGGTCTCCCGCTTGCTCCAGATGTCACGGATATCGATCGACAAGGTGTAGTGGGTGAGGTTCGCGGCCAGCAGCCGCCCCTCGCGATCGACCAGATCGGCGCGCTTGGGCACGCCGGCGACGGTCTTGCCGCCCGCGCCCGCGTCGGACAGCACCGCAGAATAGACCGCTCCACCGGCCATGATCACGAAGCCCAGCGAGAACACCATCAGCACCATGAAGATGCGGATGCGGGTGTCGTTCTCGGCCCGGCCGTCGGCGTGGGCGCGCTCGAAGGCGTGCTCGACCCGCCAGACGCGCTCGATGATCCAGCGCCAGACCAGCGGGTATCGATGCGGAGCGAGATCGGAGATGCTCATGGGATCAGAAGGCCCCTCCAGCGGCGGAGACCCGCGCGCCGCCATTGGCGCCCGCCTGAGCGACCGCGATCACGGTGTCCTCGGTGGCTTCCTGCTTGGCCTGCACCGGCTCCATGGCCAGGTAGGCGCGCGACAGCCGCTCCAGTCGCTCGGGTTGTTCGAGGTGCGCGACCTCGGCTTCCAGCATGCGGATGCGCTGGCGCTCCTTGCCGATATCGCGCTCGACACGGCCGATCTGGGTGCGCTCCTTGCCGGCGAAGGTTTTGGCCAGATTCACCCCGACCGCGAGGGTCAGCAGGGCCGAGGCGAACAGGACGTTGATGGTCCGAAAGCCACGGGTGCGGTGGTGGAAGAAGCCCATCATGCGGCGGCCCTCCAGGCAGGCGCGGCGGTGCGGACGCCGGCCCGGAGCTTGGCCGAGCGGGCGCGGGGGTTGGCGGCGGTTTCCGCCTCGGAGGGCTCGACGTGGCCCTTGAACGGCAGTTCGAAGGTCGGGGTCGGCCCACCCGTCACCGGCGGCGCGTGGCGAGAGCCGCCCGGCAGGCGCCCGGCCCGGGCGGCGAAGAAGGCCTTGGCGATGCGGTCTTCCAGCGAATGGAACGTGACCACGCCCAACCGACCGCCGGGCTTCAGGATCGCTTCGGCGCCGTCGAGACCGCCCTCCAGTTCGGTGAGCTCCTCGTTCACGGCGATGCGCAGGGCCTGGAAGGTCTTGGTGGCCGGATGGACCTTGGCGCCGCGGCGGCCGCCCAGGGCCTTCTCGACGACCTCGGCCAGGTCGAGCGTGCGCTCGAACGGACGCTCGGCCCGGCGACGGACGATGAACGACGCCACCCGGCGGCTCTCGCGCTCCTCGCCGTAGACGTAGAAGATCCGCGCCAGCTCGTCCTTCTCGGCGGTGTTGACGAGGTCGGCGGCGCTGGGGACGTCGCCGCCCATGCGCATGTCGAGCGGACCGTCGCGCATGAAGGAAAAGCCGCGATCGGCCTCGTCCAGCTGCATCGAAGAGACGCCGATGTCGAGCGCCACCCCATCAACCGAGCCGGGCGCGAAGTGGGCGGCCATGTTCGAGAAGCGGTCCTCGATCAGCTTGAAACGGCCAGTCGCCTCAAGCGGCGCGGCAAACTTGCGGGCGCTGGGGTCGCGGTCGAAGGCGACCACATCGGCCCCGGCGTCGAGGAAGGCACGGCTGTAGCCGCCGGCGCCGAAGGTGCCGTCGACGATCAGGGTTCCGGGCGCAGGCTTCAGCGCCTCGACGACCTCGCCGAGCAGAACCGAGACATGGGGCGCGTCGCTCATGCCGGCGATCCGGCGATGCGGATGCGCTGGGCCGCGCGCAGGTCGGCCAGGCCGGTGCGGGCAGCGTCACGAGCGGCGGCGCGGTAGGCCTGGAAGGCGTCGCGGCTCCAGATCTGGAACCGCTCACCCATGCCGACGACGGCGATCCAGTCGCCGGGGCCGATACCGAACATGTCGCAGAGGGCGGGCGGAAGCGTGATGCGGCCGGCCTCGTCGAACGAGAGCCTGGCCATGCCGCCGTAGACCGTGGTCTCGAGCGCCGATCGCAGAGGATCGCCGAACGGCAGCTCCTCGATCAGGGCGGCGTAACGATCGAACAACGCCTTGCCGCCACCTTCGACGCAATCGGCCTCAATCGCGGGGAAGCAGAAGACGCCGTCAAAGGGCTGACCAACGGCCGCGCGGAACTCGTGCGGCACAACGATGCGCCGCTTGCTGTCCAACTGCTTCTCGAAGGTCGAGAGGAACACGGTCCCAGCCCCTGGCCCGACGTCGCCAAACCCCTTCTGGCGACCTTGTTTGGGTTAACATGGGATGAAACGGGACGCAATGACACCAAAAGCCGTTTCTTCATGAAAACAAGTATGTCGCAGTCCACGTTGGTTAACGCATGTAAACGATCCACAGAACATACATGGAACATGTTAAGTATATCGGGGATAACCCCTGTCAGCTTGCGTTCGATTGGGAGGAAAGCGGATCAGACGGCCTGTAAGCCGGGTTTTGTGACGCGTCCGAAAACGCGCGACGATCATTCCTCTGGACCGCCCGTTGCCGGACGGTTCTCGCGACCAACCCGGATCTCTCGGGCCGGAGACGGCCCTACCCCTGCTAGAGAGGCGCGAGATCCCTATTCGGTCTTGCTCCAGGCGGGGCTTGCCATGCCGTCCCTGTCACCAGGTCCGCGGTGGGCTCTTACCCCACCCTTTCACCCTTCCCGCCGCCGCGGCGGAGGAGGTTTGCTTTCTGTGGCGCTATCCCTCGGGTCACCCCGGGCGGGCGTTACCCGCCGCCTTGTCACCGTGGAGCCCGGACTTTCCTCGACGCCGAAACGCCGCGACCGCCCGGCCGTCTGATCCGTGGCGGTATCTGGGCTTCGCGGGCCTTCAGGTCAAGCCGACGCCCGCAGCACCGCCATCAGCGTCGCCCGTGTCAGCCCGTCAGCGACGCCGTCGAAGCGGCTCTGGACCCAGTGCTGCTGGAAGGCGGCGACGATATCTTTCGTCTTCGCGTCGAACACGCCGGTCGGCGCGCTGTCGTAGCCCAGCCGGGTCAGGCCGGCCTGCAGGGCGAAGACGCCGACGCCTTCCGCGCCCTCCGACAGCGGCAGGCCCGGGGCGGGATCGGCCTGCGCCCAGATGCCGTGACCGGCTTCGGCGAGGCGCTTCCACGGGAACAGCTCGCCCGGATCGATCTTGCGGCCGGGCGCGACATCGGAGTGGCCGAGGATGCGGCTGTCGTCGATCTGCCAGCGCGTGCGGATATCGCCGAGCAGCGCGATCACCGCCACGACCTGCGCCTCCGGGAATGGGCGATAGCCGAACTCATGGCCGGGATTGACGATCTCGATGCCGATCGAGGCGTGGTTGAGCTGCTCCTCGCCCTTCCAGAAGGTCTTGCCCGCATGCCAGGCGCGGCGCTCCTCGGGCACCAGCCGGAAGATGCGGCCGTCCTCCTCCACCAGATAGTGGGACGAGACCTTGCCTTCGCGCTCACCGTTGCGCAGCTGGGCCAGCGCCGCCTCGCCGGTCTCCATGCCGGTGTAGTGCAGCACCAGCATGTCCGGGATCTTGTTGCGGGCGTCGAAATTGGGCGACGGCGCCTCGATGAACTCCAGCGTCATTGCGAGCGGTTCCGGATCGACATCAGCAGGGGCATCACGCGGTTGGGTCTCAGGGCGATGATCAGCACCCCCAATAGCGCGAGCGTCGCGCCGATGGCCATGCGCAGGTCGAAGTGGTCGTGGGTGATGGCCACGCCCATGCCGATGGTGGCCAGCGGCGTCATCAGGGTCAGGGGCGAGATCAGCGTCGCCTCGTACTTCTGGATCAGCCCGTAATAGAGGGTGTGGCCGACCACCGAGACGACCACCGCGGAGAACACCACCGCGCCGAGGAAGGGCCAGCCGGCGGCCAGCGCCAGCGGGACGTGATCGGTCTCGATCAGCGCGCTCAGCGCGGCCAGTGGGAAGAAGGACGAGAACCCGACCCAGGCCTGGAACTGCAGCGGCCGGATGCCGTCCATCTGCTTCATCATCACCGCGCCGAGCGAGCCCGCGAAGGCGGCGGCGGCGACCAGCCACAGGCCCAGCGACATCGACATGCCGCTGCCGTGCCACATCACCACCATCGCGCCGGCAAGCGTCAGAGCCATGCCGATGCCGCGCCGCCAGCGGACCTTTTCGCCGAGCATGAACATCGACAGCACTGTGGTGATCGGCACGCCCAACTGGATGACGATCGCCGCCGCCGACGGGCTGGCGGTCTTCAGCCCGATGAACAGCAGCGCGAAGTTGCCTCCGCCCATCAGCAGGGCGACCACGATCAGCCGCAGCGTCGGCTTGGGCGCCGGGAACAGCCACGGCAGGGTGCAGAGCGCGACCAGCGCGAAGCGGACGGCGGCGTAGAACAACGGCGGCACGCCCCACTCGGCGACCACGATCTTGCTGACGATGTTGTTGAAGGCCCAGACGAGACAGATCAGGACGAGGACGAAGAAGTCGCGGAGGGCCATGGCTCCGGTCTAGCCCCGTTTCGTGACGGAACGCGAGGGTCGGTTCGCAAAAACCACCGTCATCCCGCCACCTCCGCTCACCGGGATCAGCCGCCCTTGCGCCGTGTGAACCGAAGCGCCGTGCGGGTCTCCGAGAACGAGCAGACCTTGCTGTCGACGAGGCCCGCGGCGCGGGCGGCGGCCATCACCTCGACGTCCTTCACCTTCAGCAGCTTGCCCTTAAGCGACACGATCCAGAGGGCGCCGCGCGCGGCCAGGGTCGGGACCAGTTCGCCGATCCGGGCCAGTTCGGCCTCGCTGTCGGCGCCGTAGAAGAGAAGGTCGAGCTCGCTGAGGTCATCCGCGGGGACGCCGCGCGAAGACAGCTCGGTGACGAAGTCCGGGTCGCCCAGGTTCAGCACCGCCACCCGCAGGTCCGGCTTCACCCCCAGCTTGTCCAGCCGTCCGGGCGGGGTCAAAATCGCCGTCGCCCAGCGGCTCGCCTGGACCGCGCCGAGCGTGAACCGCGTACCGTCGGCCAGGAGCAGATCGTCGCCCTCGGCCTTCAGACCGATCAGCGCCTCGCCCTCGAAGGTGCGCTTCAACTTGCCGTCGGGGCGGAAGACCAGCTTCGGCGCCTCCCACTGCAGCCGGCCCTCGTCCTCGCCGTCGGCGAAGCGGCCCACGACCTCGAAGGCTTCCTTGCCCATCAGATCTGTCCCTGGCTGTTGAGCTTGCGACAGGTGTCGGTGAAGGCCCTGCGCATCGCCGGCGGCGGCGGATCGATCGGCCCCGCCGTCTGGACACCGTGCTTGACCCGCAGCGGCGCGCCCCCCTCGATGACGCGCAGCAGCGGCTCGGCGATCGGCCCGGTGGCCTGGACCCCGCGCCGGGCGGCGGCCACGGCGACCAGCGCCTCGGCCGCGCCGTTGGCGCCGATCGTCAGCCGCGCCTCGCCGGCCGCCGGCTTGAACTCCGGCATCAGGATCAGGAAGCCGTCGCCCAGGGCGCAGACCATGCGCAGGTCGGGCCTGGCCGGATCGCCGGTGGGCAGATGCACCATCTCGACGCTGTTGCGGCCCATGCCGAACGCCCACTCCCCAGCCTTTGGCGCGGCGGCCGGCCGCGCGACCTGGGCCTCCGGCTGAGCATCCTCCGCCTTCGGCTCAGGCTCGCAGCCGGCCAGCGCCAGCACCGCCACGGCCGTGAGAACGAGCGCCCTACTCACCCGTGAACACCGCCGGGCGCTTTTCGAGCAGGGCGTCGACGCCCTCCATATGGTCCTCGGTCAGGTGGGCGATGGCCTGGGCCGCGGCGCTCATCTCCATCAGCGTGTCGTAGCTGGTGGTCTGGCCGTGCTTGAGCAGGCTCTTGCCGAGACGCAGCGCGTGCGGCGGCTGTTGCGCGATCTTTTCGGCCATGGCCATCGCCTCGCCCATCAGGGTGTCGGCCGAGACCACGCGGCTGACCAGACCCCATTCGCAGGCGGTCTTGGCGTCGATGACGTCGCCGGTGAACAGCAGCTCGCTGGCGCGGCTCATGCCGATGGTGCGCGGCAGCAGCCAGGCGCCGCCGTCTCCGGGGATCAGGCCCAGCTTCAGGAAGGTGACGCCGAACCGTGCGGTGTCGGCGGCGATGCGGATGTCGGTCATGCAGGCGACATCGCAGCCGAGGCCGATGGCCGCGCCGTTGACAGCGGCGATCGACGGGACTTCGAGACCGTAGATCGAGCGCACCACGCGGTGGATGTTGTTGCGGTAGCCGTCGCGCAGCTGCACGCCGTTGCCGCTGAACGCCCCTTCCCGCGCCTTCATCGCCTTGACGTCGCCGCCCGCGGAGAAGGCCCGGCCGGCGCCGGTCAGCACCACGCAGCGGATGTCGCGGTCGGCGTTGATCGCCGCGCAGGCTTCGGCCACCTGATCGCCGTCGCCGGGCGCGCCCAGGGCGTTCATTGCGTCCGGACGGTTGAGGGTCAGGATCGCGACGTGGCCGCGCTTCTCGGTGGTGATCAGGGACATGGCGGTTTCCTGCGCGCGTTGTTGTCGTTGTGGAGGGTCATAGCGGGCGGATGCGGGCGACGGAATGTCTCGGGAGTCTTCATCCCTAGATAATCCTCCCCACTCGGGGGGAGAGGGACCATGCGGAGGCATGGTGGAGGGGCAGCGCCGCCGTGGACGGAATGAGGCGCCGTGCATTGAGTCCGCCATTGAACCATCGGCGCAGCCCCTCCACCGCCGTCCCGGCGGTCCCCCTCCCCAGCAGGCTGGGGAGGATAAGTGATCTCTCTCCCGACCTCTCATTCGCCCATCTTACGCCTGTGGCGAACCAGGGTGGACAGATCGGCGCGTCGAATTGTCGGCAGCCTCGACTGGGCGTGACCTGGAGGGGCAGGAAGGGGCCGATTGTCTCGCGATGTCTCCAGAATATCGGTCTCCAGAGTCTCCATCCCGTCAGCGGATATGGCGCCCAAACGCCTGTCGACCAGCGAGCGTGACGCTGCCACGACTTTGCTGTGGATAACTCAACTGCTTATTGTGACAGGAAGATTTCGAACCCGCCCACAGCTTGTCCACAGGCCGTCAACCGAGACGGCGGCAAGCATTCACATAGGTCTGAATTGGAGCGGTTGCTTCATACCGGGTCGGAGAGCACAATCAAGTCGTCGAGAGGAAACGCGGCGCGGGCGAGACGGGAAACCGGAAGGCCAAGCGAGCGGGACGCTCCAGGAAGAAGGACCGAGGGGAGATCCTCGGACACCGGACCAGGGGCGGATCAGTGAAGACCCGGAGCAATCCAGGCCCCCCACGGATCCACGACCTCCAGACCGCAAGTTCCGCAAGGAGCTTGGGTTAGAGGTCGATGCGGCCGGGCAACCGGAAGCATCGGCCTCTTGCTCGTTTAGGGCCCTCCCTCACATCATCCCGCCGCCCGGCTGTTCTCGAACACCGCCCGCTGGGCCGCGAACGCACGCCGGAAAGCCGGCCGGGCTTCGGCGCGGGCGACGTAGGCGGCGACGGTCGGATACTCGGCCAGCAGGCCGGAGCTGTGCAGCCGGCGCAGCACCTCAACCATCATCAGGTCGCCGGCGCTGAAGGCGCCGTCGAGCCAGTCGGCCTCGCCGAGACGGTCGGAAAGCTCGCCCAGTCGAACCCGGACGCGATCGTCGAGGCCGTCCAGGCGCCGCGCGTACCAGGGCTCCTCGCGCTCCAGCAACACGGCCATGGATCGCTCGACGATCGGCGGCTCGACCGTGTTCACTGCGGCGAACATCCAGGCGACCGCCCGCGCCCGGGCGTCCGCATCCTCTGGCAGCAGCACACCCGGATGGCGTTCAGCGATGTGGAACACGATCGCCCCGGTTTCGAACAGGACGAGATCGCCCTCCTCCCAGGTCGGGATCTGGCCGAACGGATGCAGCGCCCGATGCGCCGGTTGCTTCATCGCCTCGAACGAGACCAGGCGCACGTCGTAGGCTTGCCCGACCTCCTCGAGCGCCCAGCGCACGCGCATGTCCCGCGCCAGACCCTTGCCGCCGTCCGGCGAGCGTTCGAAGACGGTAATGGTCGGGGTCATGGGACGGCTCCGCTGGTGGATGACACCGGAACGACGAACGAGACGCCCGGCAACCGACATCGGCGCGTGACTTAAGCGGTCGCGCTCTTGCCACGGCTGCTGCCAACCCCTGTCAGCAGCCCAGGGATAGGGTGCCGCAAAACCTGGAGCCGACCATGTCCGACCTCATCTTCTACACCAACCCCATGTCGCGCGGCCGCATCATCCGCTGGATGCTCGAAGAGGTCGGCCAGCCCTATGAAACCAGAATCCTGCGCTGGGAGACCGGGGAGGCGAAGGCCGCCGACTACCTGGCCGTCAATCCCATGGGCAAGGTGCCCGTCATTGTCCACGACGGGGTGATCGTCACCGAATGCGCCGCCATCTGCGCATACCTCGCCGACGCCTTCCCCCAGGCCGGCCTCGCGCCCCCCGCGCACAGCCCCCTGCGCGGTCCCTATTATCGCTGGCTGTTCTTCGGGGCCGGCCCGATCGAGCAGGCCGTGGCCACCCGGACGGTGAACCTGGAACCGACGATCGAGCAGCGCCGCTCGCTGGGCTTCGGCTGTATCGAGGACGTCCTGGCCGCCGTCGAGGGGGCGGTGAAGGACCGCGCCTATCTCGCGGGAGACAGCTTCACAGCCGCCGACCTCTACATCGCCTCCCATCTGTCCTGGGGGATGAACTTCGGCACGATCGAAAGGCGCCCTGCCTTCGAGGCCTATGTCGAGCGCCACCTGCAGCGCCCCGCCGCCCACCGCGCCGCCGAAATCGACAATGCGCTCATCGCCGCCGAAGCGCAGGCGGCGTCTTGACCAAGGCCTTCGAGGAGCAACGACAGTATCGACATGCAGGCTAAGCCGTCATGTCGCCTACTGGTATGATTTGGCGGTCGGCTTCCGGCGCCAAGTCAGACCTTGCGGTAGATATGGCGCCTGGCGCACATGCTCCCATGGATCACACTCGCACCATAAGCGTCTTCCTCAGCGGCTCTAACTTCGACCCGGCGCTCCTTCCAACGAAGCTAAGCGGAGACCCCACCCAAATTCGAACCAAGGGGCAGATTCTCCCAAGCGGTCAGAAGGCGAGTAAAACCTCCGTCGTTTTGACAGTACAATCGCTCGCCGACGCAGTGGCGGTTATATCGGATGTCCGATCCAGGCCTCTCAATACGCTGGACGACGCAGTTATTCATCTCGACTACGAGTACAATGGACAATGCAATCTGGAATTTTCAGCCGCTGAAATCTCTGCGTTAAGCAAAGAAAATGTAGGCCTTTCAGTCACGTGCTGGCAATCAGAGCCCGATTGACGCCCCGCCTCCCCCGCAGAACTCAACCCGCCCTTGCGGCCCCACTCAGCGGCAGGTCGAAGATCAGCAGGCCGGGCGCGTTTGGCGGCAATTGCGCGGCGACCTCGCCGGTCGGCGTCAGAACCGCGGTCGGACCCCAGGCGACCATGCCGTCGCGCGCGCCGGTCACGTCGGCGGACATGAGCCAGAGGCCGGTCTCGCGACACCGTTCGCCGCGCACCAGGTTATGCCGGTCCTTCCATATGGCGGCCGCTTCTCGCGGCAACATGTTGTTGGCCGGCAGGAGCAGCAGCGACGCGCCGAGGTCCGCCACGCTCTTGGCGGCGGAGGCGACGTTGGCATCAGAGCAGATGTTGATGCCGAAGCGAACGCCATCGACGTCGAAGACCCTGGCCTCCTCCCCCGGCTGAAAGCAGCTCTCGCCTGCCAGCAGATGTCGCTTCCGGTAGCGCCCCATCAGGGTTCGGCCGCTGATGACCGCCGCGGTGTTGTAGAGGTCGCCGCCGTCGGCTTCGATGACGCCGACGACGATCATCGGCGCGCGCTCGGGGAGCCGCCGCAGGAGGTCGGAAAAACGCGGAGAGGACAGGTCGAGCGCGTTGCGGTGGGCGGCCTCGTGGTTGGTCAGATAGCCTTGCAGGAAGCCTTCCGGCAGACACAGCAGCCGAACACCCGAGGCCTGCGCCTCGTTGGCGACATCGACCAGGTAGGCGGTGGCGCCCGCCACGTCCTCCCGGAATTCCGGCGTCTGCGCGGCGGCGATCCGCAGGGTCCTGGCCGAGTCGCTCATGACGGGACCATAGATCGGCCAGGCCCTCGCGGAAGCCTCCGGATCAGGCCAGCGTCAGGATCAGCGGTCCGCGGCTCGTCGCCACCAGCGTGTGCTCGTACTGCACCGTCGGCTCGCGGTCCGGCGGGCACAGCGTCCAGCCGTCGTCAAGTTCCTCGACCCAGTCGGCGCCCAGCGACAGGAACGGCTCGATGGTGAAGACCAGCCCCTCGGGGATGGTGCGGCGGTCGCGCGGTTCGTACCAGGTCGGAATCTCGCCCGGCTCGTCGTGCAGCGAATGGCCGACGCCGTGGCTCGCGAGATTGCGGACTAGGCTGTAGCCGTTCTTGTCGGCGAAGGTTTCGATGGCGCGGCCGATCTCGTTCAGCCGACCGCCGGGCTTCACCGCCCGGATGCCGCTCCACATCGCCCGGCGACCGTCGCGGCACAGGCGTTCGATGCGCTTGGCGGTCGGCGGCACCGCGAAGCTGGCGCCGGTGTCGCCGAAGTAGCCGTTCAGCTCGGCCGAGACGTCGATGTTGATGAGGTCGCCGGCCTTGATCACCGTGTCGTCGGGGATGCCGTGGGCGCAGTCGGGGCCGACCGAGATGCAGGTCGCGCCGGGGAAGTTGTAGGTCAGTTCGGGCGCCGACCGCGCGCCCTCCTTCTCCAGCAGGGCGCGTCCGAAGTCGTCCAGTTCCCGGGTGGTCATGCCGGGCTCCAGCGCCTTGCCCATGGCCTCCAGGGTGCGGGCCACGAGCCCGCCGACGGTGCGCAGCTTCTCGAGCTGGTCTTCGTTCTCGATGGTCATTCAGGTCTCCGTGGCCGTCGAAGACCATAACCCAACGGCGGGAGAGGCGCTAACCACTCCGCCCCTCCCCTCGACGAAAGCCGCCCGCGCCCGTAACGTCCCGCGCGTTCCTCGGGAGGGTTCCATGCTGTCACGTCGCCTGTTGCTGATCGCCGCCGTAGCGGGTCTGGCCGCCGCCTGTTCCCCCAAGCCCGCCGAGGACAAGGCCGCCGAAGCCGGCGCGACCGCCCAGACCGAGATCCGCTTCGCCACCGACTGGCGCGCCCAGGGCGAGCACGGCGGCTTCTACCAGGCCTTGGCCACCGGCGAGTACGCCAAGCGCGGTCTGAAGGTGACGATCGTCCAGGGCGGCCCCGGCGTGAACGTGCCGCAGCTGCTGGCCGCCGGCGCGGTCGAGCTCGGCATGGGCTCCAACAGCTTCATCGCGCTGAACATGGCCAACGAGAAGGCCCCGGTGAAGGCCGTGGCCGCCTTCTTCCAGAAGGACCCGCAGGTGCTGATCGCCCACCCCGGCACGGGCGTGAACTCGATCGCCGACATGGAGGGCCGCCCGATCCTGCTGGCCGACGCCTCCGTCACCGCCTTCTGGGTGTGGCTGAAATCGAAGTACGGCTTCACCGACGCCCAGGTGCGCAAGTACAATTACAGCCTCGCGCCCTTCCTCGCCGACAAGCGGGCGGTGGTGCAGGGCTACCTGTCGAGCGAGCCCTATACGATCGAGAAGGAGGCCGGCTTCAAGCCGGCGACGTTCCTGCTCGCCGACGAGGGTTACCCCGGCTACGCGACCATGGTCCTGGCCCCCAACGCCCTGATCACGGGCAAGCCGCAGGTCGTCCGCGCCTTCGTCGAGGCCACGGCGGCGGGCTGGAAGTCCTACCTGCACGGCGACGCCTCCAAGGCTGACGCGCTGATCCTGAAGGACAATCCGGAGATGACGCCTGAGCTGCTGGCCAACGCCCGCGAGCAGATGCGCAACTACGGCATCGTCGAGTCCGGCGACGCCGCCGGCGGCAACCTCGGCGCCATGAGCGACAGCCGCTGGGCCGACTTCTTCGCGGTGGCGTCCGAGCAGGGCGTCTATCCGAAGTCCCTCGACTACCGCGGCGCCTACACGCTCGAGTTCGTGACTCCGAAGACAAAGTGACCGCCTCTCTCCGCCAGGTCGAGGTCGAGTACGGACCGCGCAAGGCGCTCGGGCCCGTCGAGCTGGTCGTGAACGACGGCGAGATCGTCGCTCTGGTCGGCCCGTCGGGCTGCGGCAAGTCGACGGCGATGCGGCTGCTGGCGGGGCTGGAGCAGCCCACGCGCGGGACGGTGAAGCGCACGGCCGGTCGCGGCGAGACCTCGCTGGTGTTCCAGGCCGCCACCCTCGCCCCGTGGCTGAGCGCGGCGGCCAACGTCGCCCTGCCGCTGGAGCTGGCCGGGATCGACCGGCGCGAGGCGCGGATCCGGGCGGTCGAGGCGCTGGAGCGGGTCGGACTGACCGGCTCGGAACAGGCGCGGCCGGCGCAACTGTCCGGCGGCATGGCCATGCGGGTTTCGCTGGCCAGGGCCCTGGTCACCCGCCCGCGCCTGCTGCTGCTCGACGAGCCGTTCGCGGCCCTGGACGAGATCACCCGCCGCGCCCTGGCCGACGACGTTCTGGCGCTGTGGGGCGAGATGCGGCCGGCGATCCTGTTCGTGACCCACAACGTCGAGGAAGCCGTCTACATGGCGTCCCGCGTGGTGGTGATGACCGCCGGCCCCGGCCGCATCGCCGGCGAGGTCGCGATCGACGCCCCGCTGCCCCGGCCGGCCGGCTTCCGCGTCACCGAGCCCTTCCGCGCCGCCGCCGAGACCGTCTCCAGCCTGCTGGCCGGCGGCATGGAGCGGGCGGCATGAAGACGCTCGGCGCCATCGCCACACCTATGATCTTCATCGCCCTGCTGCTGGCGATCTGGGAAGGCGTGTGCCGCGCCACTGGCGTGCCCGCCTATCTGCTGCCGCCGCCGTCGGCGATCTGGGCCAGCCTGCTGGCGGGCTGGCCGCTGCTGCTCGGCTCGGCCTGGAACACCCTGACCACGGCCCTTGTCGCTCTGGCGGTCTCGAGCCTGATCGCCTGCGCCCTGGCGCTGGTCACCGCGCTGAGCCCGCTGGTGGAGCGCGCCGTGCGGCCGCTGGCGGTGACGCTGCAGGTGACGCCGGTAATCGCCATCGCGCCGCTGCTGATCATCTGGGCCGGGCTCGACCATCCGGAACGGGCGGTGGTGATCGCCGCCGCCGTGGTCGCGTTCTTCCCAATCTTCTCCGGCGCCGTGACCGGCCTGAAGTCGGCCGAGCCGGATCTGGAGCGCCTGTTCGACCTCTATGGCGCCAGCCGCTGGCAGAAGCTGTGGAAGCTGCGCCTGCCCTCGGCGGTGCCGTACCTGCTGGAGGGCCACAAGGTCGCGGCGGGCCTCGCCGTGATCGGGGCGGTGATGGGCGAGTTCGTCGCCGGCAGCGGCGGGTCGCAGGGCCTTGCCTGGCGCATCCTCGAAGCCGGCAACCGGCTACAGACGGCGCGGATGTTCGCCGCCCTGGTGGTGCTGGCGGTGATGGCGGCGCTGCTGCATGCGCTTCTTCAGGTCGCCGAGCGTCGGGCGCTGGTCTGGTGGCGCGGCCGTTAGGCGCGGATTAAGCGGCGTCCGCTAAGCCTGCCTTCCGTAATCCTGGGTCGGAAGCCAATGCGCACCCTCATCGTCATTGCTGCCTTGGCGTGCAGCGCCGTCGGCGCCCATGCGGCCGAGGACCGGTACGGTCCGCCGCCGGCGCCGCGCGTGCTCGCCGTCGTCGGCGTCGCCGGCCAGGCCCAGGCCGCCCAGTCGCTGGCGCCGACGCCCTACGCCGGCCGCATGCTCGGCTGGACCGGCAAGACCGCGCCGCGCGTCGTCGAGCCCGCGCCGCAACCGCAGTATCAGCCACAGCCGGCGCCTCGGTATCAGCCCGTCGCCCGTGCGCCGTTCCAGCCGCAAACGCCGCAGCCCGTTCCGCAGCAGCAGACCGCCGCCCTGCCGCAAAACCTCTACGACCGGCCCATGGCCCCGCCCGCGCCGCAGTATCAACCGCAGGTCACAGTCCCTCGCGCGGCCGCGCCGTTCCAACCGCAGGCGGCCCCTGCGCCCCTGCCGGCCCCGCAGTACGCGCCGCAGCCCTCGGCCCAACGCGTGGCCGCCGGCGATAATGGCGGCGCACGTTCTTATTCGGTCATCCGCGAGTTCGGCGGCCAGCCCGACCCCATCGCCCTGCCGCCGCCGACCAGCTACTGGGCCACGCGCGAGCAGGCCCAGCCTGTTCTGACGGACCCGACCTACGGCGCCGGCCTGAGCAAGAAGTCCGGCGAGGCCGAGGCCTCCGGCGGCGTCGGCGAGGATCCGGCCGCCGCGCCGCGTCCCGAGCGCAAGCGGGAGATCAAGCGATGAGCGCGGTCGGCGCCCGCCTTCACGACCTGATCAGCCTGGCCGGCGAGACCTCGAGCGCCCGCCGCCGCGAGCTGCTGCGCGGCGTCACCGACATGTTCTTCTCGGGCGACGCGCACGGGACCACCGAGATGGCCCTGTTCGACGCCGTCCTCGGCCAACTGGCCGGCGAGATGGAAGTCGCCGTCCGCGCCGAGCTGGCCGAGCGCATGGCCGATGGCCATCCCGCCCCCGCAGGTCTGATGCGCATGCTGGCCTCCGACGAGATCGCGGTCGCCCGGCCTGTGCTGGAAAGCTCTTCCGCCCTCAGCGACGAGGACCTGATCCGCGTCGCCCGCACCAAGGGCCAGGACCACCTGCGCGCCATCTCGCTACGGCCCAGCGTTTCGGCCGTGGTCTCCGACGCCATCGTCGAGCGCGGCGACGACGACACCCTTGGCCTGCTGCTGCGCAACGAGGGCGCGACCCTGTCCCGCCGGGCCCATGCGCGCGCCGTCGATCGCGCCGCCTCGAACCCCGAGCTTCACGAGGCGGTGGTCAGCCGCGACAGCCTGCCGATCGACCTGCTCAACGAGATGTACTTCGTGGTCGAGGCCCGCCTCCGCGAAACGATCCTGTCGCGCAACGCCGAGGTCGATCCCGTAGAGCTCGAGGCCGCCCTCGCCGCCGGCCGCAAGCGCGTGGCCCTCGGCGACGGCGCCCTGCCCGCCGACTACGCCGCCGCCGAGAAGACTGTCCGCCACCTGATCGCGATCGACGACATCGGCCCGCGCGTGCTGGCGGCGATGCTGCGCAACCGCGAGATCACCAAGTTCCTGATCGCGCTGGCCGAGCTGGCGGACATCGATTTCCACACCGCCCGCCGGATCCTGGAGCGCAAGGAACTCGACGCCCTGGCCATCGTCTGCAAGGCGGCGGACTTCGACCGCAGCCTGTTCCTGACCTTCACGGTGCTGATCCTGAACCGCGACGACGACGCCATGACCCGCGCCAAGGCCTACGGCGACCTCTACAGCAGCCTGCCCAAGGACGCCGCTCTGCGCACCATCCGCTTCTGGCGCATGCGCCGCACGACGGGCGACGTCGCGGCGGCCTAGCGGCTCGGCGGCAGATTCCAATGCAAGGTCAGGCGATACAGCTTGCCCACGGTCGGCTGGCCTCCCTGGGACAGGGGCTCGGCGCGATATTGGCGAGCTACGGCGAGAGTCGCCTTGCCCCAGCTCTCGCGCGGCGCCGTTTCCGAGATGATGTGGCAGCGGGTCAGCCAGCCCTTGTCGCTGATCGTGCACTGGACTGTGGCTGACCCGCCTTGCCGGGGTGCGCCGGATATGTAGCGGGCCAAATCTTGCCCCTGGGGCGAAAGCTTCCAGACCGGATCCGTGATGAGTTCAGCTGGTAGTTCCGCCATCGGCTCTGGGGCGGTTTCGGCGACGAGCACCAAGGCGAACAGAACAGCGATCATGGGGACTCCGGTAAGAACTCCGCAACCCTAGACCACGCCACTTCGCTCCCGCAACCGCTCCAACGCCTGGTGCGCCAGATCGGTAAGGCTGCGCATGCCGTGCTCGGCGAAGACGTCGAAGGCGCTGGCCAGGGCGGTCGCGGCGGCGGCGATCGAGCCGTTGTCGCGGCCGGTAATCTCGACCCGCACCTCGTAAAGCCGCGCCAGATTGAGCTGGATCACCGCCCAGGCGACCGGGTCGGCGGACGGCCGCTGGCCGCAGAGTTCGGTCTTCAAAGCGGCGACGGCGGCGTCGAGCACGGCGATATCGCCGGTCAGCTCCGCCTGGCGGCCCAGCGCATGAGCCCGGCCACCGGCGACGCGGGCGCGCAAGGTCAGGGCCGATTGGTCCTTCAGCGCCGTGGCGGCGCGCTCGAAACAGGTCACCGACTGTTCGAAGGCGCGCGGACTGTCGGTGGCCTCGCCGAGGGTGATCAGGGCGTGGCCGAGCTGGGTCTGGATCGCGGCCCAGTCCATCGGGCTGTGGTCGCGGGACGCATGCTCGACGGCGGCGGCCAGGGCGTCGACGCCGTCGGCGGCTGGTTCGACCTCGCCGGCGACCTCGGCCAGGGTGGCCATGGCGACGCCATAGGCGGCCGAGGCGCGGGCGTAGCTGAGCGGCTCGTAGGCAGGGTCGAGGCCGTCCAGCGCGGCCCGGGCCTCGATCACGCCGTGCTCGATCAGCCCGGTATCCTGAAGCCGGGCGCCGGCCAGGGTCAGCAGGTCGGCGCGGATGGTGCGCTGTTCGCTGAGCGCCAGCTTGGCCGCGCCGCTGACCCGGCCCGAGGCGGCCAGGGCCGCCAGCGGGGCTTCGAAATCGGCCATGGCCCGGGCCACCTCGCCGGCATCGCCCTCGGCGACGGCGGTGCGGGCGCGAAGTCCGGCCAGGGCGGCGGCGGCGATGGCCGCGCCCACGCCCGAGGCGGCGGCGGCTTCGGCCAGCACCCGCTCGGCGGCGGCGGTCAGGCCGTCGTCTCCGAACAGGTCGGCGCCGAGCAGCGCGCAGAGCCCCTGCTCCGCCCGCGCCCGGGCCACGCCCGCCGGGCGGTGAATGTCCTTGAAGGCCTTGGCCGCGGCTTCCGCCGCCGACGCCGCCTTGCGCAGCGACGCGGGATCGCCCGAACGTCGCGCCAGCTCGCGCCAGGTCACCGCCGCCTGCAACAGGCGAGCAGGACGGTCCTTGGACCCGATCCGCGCGGCGGCGATGTCGGCGGCGCGCGCCTCGTTGGTCAGCAGACGCAGGTCCAGAAGCTCCAGCAGCGTCGGATCGCCACCGGTCAGCCCGTCCTGGAAGGCGCCCGCCAGGGACTCGCCCGCCAACAGGCGGCGCAACTCACGGCCGAATTCAAACATGCGGCGCCTGCTCCCCGGCGAAAGCCGTCCCGTCCCGGAACACCCGGACGTCGGCTTTCAGGAGCAGAGCAAAACCCGGCCCGGCAGGCTTAACAAGTGGTTAACTTCACCAACGTGGTTAATGCGCACAGGGTTTTTCGGGCGCTGAAGCCTTATGGTTACAGGTGTTCCGGGCGCGGAGTTGTTAACCTTTGAGGTCCGGGACCCGCCGCAGGCAGTCGGCCAGCGCGGCCTTGGCGCCCGGATCCGCCGCCGTCAGCAGGGGTTTCAGCCGGTCCCGTTCCGTGACCTGATCGACCTCCGCCGCCTTGGCGGTCATCCCATCGCGCCGCGCGGCGTCCATCGTGACCAGCGCCCAGTACATCGCGGCGTCGAACGCGGTTGCGGCCGCCTGCCGGTCGCCCGTCTCGTCGGCCAGCTGAGAACTCGCCTGTGTGTAGGCCGCGCAGGCGAGGCTTTCCGCATAAGGCGGCGGACCCGAAGCAGCAGCGGCGAGGAGGAAAAGGATGGATGTGATCATGAGCCATGATCGCCGCCTGCTCAGCCGGCGCCATCCTCCGAAAGGGGGCGACAGGGGCAGTTTAACTGCCCCTCTGTCCCCTCGGACCTAACCCCGTTCCTTCGTGCGCAGGAATTGCAGGTTCGGGAAGCGCTCGCCGACGTAGTTGGTCTCCCACGACGACTTGGCCAGGAAGACCGGCGCTCCGTCGATGTCCTCGGCGATGGCGGTGCGGTGCTTGCCGGTGAAGTCCTCGATGTCGGCGGGCTTGCCGCTGAGCCAGCGGGCTTCCGAATAGGGCGAGGACTCGAAGATCACATCGAGCTGGTACTCATTGGCCAGGCGATCGGCCATCACCTCGAACTGAAGCTGGCCGACGGCGCCGACGACGAAATCCGAGCCGAGCGTCGGCCGGAACAGCTGGGTCACGCCTTCCTCGGCCAGGCCTTCCAGCGCCTTCTTCAGATGCTTGGCCTTGAGAGGATCCTTGACCCGCACGCGCTGGAGGATTTCCGGGGCGAAGTTGGGCAGGCCGGCGAAGCGCAGCGTCCCGGTCTCCGACAGGCTCTCGCCGACGCGCAGCACGCCGTGGTTGGGAATGCCGATGACGTCGCCGGCATAAGCTTCCTCGGCCAGCTCGCGGTCGCTGGCGAAGAACATGATCGGGGCGTTGACGCTCATCTGCTTGCTGGGCGTCTCGCCGCGCACGCCGGTCGAGAAGGTCTTGAGCTTCATGCCGCGGGTGAACTTGCCGCTGGTCAGCTTGAAGAAGGCGATGCGGTCGCGGTGGTTGGGGTCCATGTTCGCCTGGACCTTGAACACGAAGCCGGTGACCTCCGGATCACCCGGAACGACATGGGTGTCGACGCCGGCCTTCTGGGCGGCGCGGGGGCCCGGGGCCGGGGCGTAGGCGCCGAGGCTGGCCAGCAGCTGGTCGACGCCGAAGTGACGCAGGGCCGAGCCGTAGATCACCGGCGTCATGTGGCCTTCGAGGAAGCTCTGCGGATCGAAGGGCTTTGACGCCTCCTGCACCAGCATCGAGGACTCCTCGAGCTCGCCCTGCTCGTCGGGGTCGAGATAGCTGACGATGGCGTTGGAGTTGAAGGCCACCGGCGCGCCGTGGCCCTCGTCACGGTTCTTGTTGAACGGGATGAACTTCTGGGTCCGCAGGTCGAGCATGCCCTTGAAGCGTCCGCCCGAACCGGCCGGCCAGTAGAGCGGCGCCACATCCAGGGCCAGCTTGCTGGAAACCTCGTCGAGCAGCGCGAAGGGGTCCTGCGCTTCACGGTCCATCTTGTTGACGAAGGTGATGATCGGAATGTCGCGCAGGCGGCAGACCTCGAACAGCTTCAGCGTCTGCGGCTCGATGCCCTTGGCGGCGTCGAGCACCATGACGGCGGCGTCGGCGGCGGTCAGGGTGCGGTAGGTGTCTTCCGAGAAGTCCTCGTGCCCGGGCGTGTCGAGCAGGTTGAACATCAAGCCTTCGTGGTCGAACGTCATCACCGACGCCGAGACCGAGATGCCGCGCTCGCGCTCGATCTTCATCCAGTCCGACCGCGTGCGACGGTTCTCGCCGCGCGCACGCACCGCGCCGGCCGCCCGGATCGCCCCGCCGGCCAGCAGCAGGTTCTCGGTCAGCGTGGTCTTGCCGGCGTCAGGGTGGCTGATGATGGCGAAGGTGCGCCGACGGGCGGCTTCGAGGGCGGTGCTGGAGGACATGGCGCGGGGTTACCGTTCCCGCCGCCGTTTGTCACTTGTTCCCGGGCTTCGAAGCCTCTGCCTCGATCTCCTTGAGCAGACTCCGCGCCATCTCCGCCCCGCCGCCGCCGTGTGGATCGTTGGCCAGGGGGGTGAGGACAACGCGGGCTTCGTCCCATTCCTTGCCCAGCATCAGGGCGCGGGCGAACTGCATCCGTATGCCGCCCACCTGCGGCGCCAGTTCATAGGCGTTCGAAAGGGTGTTCAGCGTGTTCTCGGACGGATAGTCGGCCTCCGTCTGCCGGGTGACCGCGTAGTAGGACAGGGTCTTGTAGTCGCCCGGTCGCGCGGCGTGGGCCCGGGCCAGATAGCGACCCGCTTCCTTGAGCAGCGCCTCGGCCTTGTCCGGGTCGTCCTCAACCTGGTTGATGCGGCTGATGCCGAGCAGTTGCAAAGCGGCCGCGTCCTTGGCGTCGGCGGTGATCAGCCGCTGCAAAATGGCCTCTCCCGCGGCCCGGTCGCCGAACCACACCTCTCCGTAGGCCAGGGTCAGATCGGCGAAGCGATCACCGCTGTGCCTGGCGGCGCGAGGCCGGACCACGGTCTTCACGAACACCTCGCCCTCGCTGTCGGACATGCCGCGGCGCATGCGCTGGTAGGCCAGCAGCAGGTCGTCCGCCGACTCCGGCAGCGGCGTGACCGTCGCCTGCGCCTTGGCGAAGCCCTTGCGGGTATAGGTGGTGTAGTTCAGCCGCCCCCTGGCGTAGGCGCGCAGGGTCTTCTCAAGAGCCACGGGATCCTGGCCGGTGATCTCCTGCATGGTCTTGACCGGATCGCCGCCCGCTCCGACGGCCTTCATATAGGTCTGGAGCTGCTTGTACCGGGCGGGGTCGGTCATCAGGTAGTGGGTCAGGGCCCAGGACTGGGCATAGAAGCCGTCCATGTCGCCCGACTTGATCTGGCTGGTGGTCTTGCTGAGGATGTCGGCCATCGGCATCCAACGCGCATGGATCAGCGACTGGGCGCGGACGTTGTTGGGGCGTCCGACCTCGACCTTGTCGCCCCGGATGGTCGTGTTCATGAAGTACTCGGCGTAGCCCTCGATGAGCCAGGCCGGATAGCCGTACGGAAAGTACTGCAGCATGAAGTGGTGGGCGTACTCGTGCAGCACGACGAAATCCGGCTCGGTGTCGCGGATCGCCATGGCGAAGATGTCGCCCTGGCTGGCCAGGTAGAAGCCGGCGATTGTTTCCCGCAGTTCCGGCGCGACCTCGCGCAGTTCGCGATTGTCCCTGACCAGATAGATCTCGAGCTTGCGCGGCGGCACGCCGGCGACGTCCATGCCGTGGGCGTGTCGCAGGATGGAGTCGAAGATCTCGAGCTTCTCTGCGTAGTCGCGCAGACCGTTGGCGTCTCCCTCGCCGTAGACGATGAAGCGCGGCGTCTCCGCCTTCAGCCATTTGGCCTCGGCCAGCCCGGGCGTGAGCATGGCCACCGCGACGGCGAACATCGCGAACCACAGTCTTGTATTCGGCACCAAAGCCCCCCTTGGCGTACGCATCTCAACCGGAGAGCACCCTAGGGCAAGCTTCAGCTTTCGGTAAAGACGGCTTCGTCTCAAGCCGCGAGGCGGCGCCAGACCTGGCGGTCGGCCTCGAGCGTGGTCAGGCCGCCATGCTTCTGACGGTCGTAGAGCAGACCCATCACCTCGAAGCCGATCGAGGCGTAGCGCGACTGCACATGATCGACGGGGCAGCCCTTGGACGGCGCCACGAACAGGGCAGCGTTGACCTCGGGAGCCTTGGCCACGATCAGGGCGGCCAGCCGCGCGGCGCGTTCCGGCGCCACCCGCTGCAGCAGCGGCTCCTCGGAATAGAGCTCCGCGCCGAGCTTGCTGACGAACTGCAGATCGAGTTGCGCGAAGCGACGCGCGGCCACCGGCGGCGCCAGGTCCAGGGCGGCCAGATTGAGGACGACCTCGTTCATCAGGAAGAGCATGGGGGAACGCTGCTCGCGGAGGGATACGGTCCGCATTGTGGGCCCGCGGGCTTTCGCGTCGGTGTAGGAACGCGGTTAACGGTCCCGGTATCAGCGGGTCTGGTCGCGGAGGCGGTGGAAAACCTATGACTTCCGTCAGCTTGTTTCGGCGGCGCGCCGCCCCACGTCTCAGGTCATGAGCAGCAAGAGCACTCCCCTGGCCCGCGCGGTTCAGGGCCGGCTCGACGCCGTCGCCGAGAAGGCGGTCGCGCGTTACGGCGGCCTCGACTTCGATTTCACCAGGCCCGAGGGCGAGGCCGCCCTGGCCACTCCGGACTCGGTGTCGTGGCGGGTGTTCAAGAACCCGGTGTCGCTGTTCATAGGCGGGGTGACGGCAGTCCTGCTGGAGCTGGCCGAGCCGCGAGTCCGCTCAGGCGTCTGGGACCACACCAGCTTCCGCACCGATCCCCTGCCCCGGATGAAGCGCACCGGGCTGGCGGCGATGATCACGGTCTACGGTCCCAGGAGCCGCGCCGAGGCGATGATCGCCGGGGTCGGTCGCATGCACGCGCGTGTCGAGGGCATGACCCCGGGCGGAACCGCCTACCGCGCCGACGATCCCGAGCTGCTGGACTGGGTTCAGGCGACGGCTTCGTACGGCTTCATGGAGGCCTATCACGCCTTCGTCCGCACGCTGTCTGACGAGGAGCGCAACCGCTTCTACGCCGAGGCGGCCCCAGCCGCCGCCCTGTACGGCGCGGTCGGGGCGCCGCGATCGCTGGCAGAGCAGGAAGCGCAGTTCGAAGCCATGCGACCGAAGCTGGAGCGCTCCGACATCGTGTTCGAGTTCCTCGACATCATGAAGCGCACGAAAATCCTGCCGGCGCCGCTGCGGCCGTTGCAGGGCATGCTCATCCGCGCCGCGGTAGAGATTCTGCCGCCCTGGTCGCGGGAAACCCTTGGCCTGGACGGGCGCTGGGGCCTGCGCGGATGGGAGCGGGCGCTGATCCGCGCCGCCGGCGCCGCCGCCGATCGCGTCCCGGTCTCGGCCAGCCCGGCGGTTCAGGCATGTCGGCGTTTAGGGCTGCCGATGGATTATCTGTATCGGCGCTAACGCGTCTCCACTGACTCCACGAGGAAATGCCGGCCCTCGGCGTCCTCGATCTCGACCACCCAGAGGTCGGGGTCGATACGCAGGGCGCGCTGGATGTAGGCATCGAGGTCCGGCTCGGCCTGCGATTTCACCGGCTGCATCCACACCCGCTCGCCGTCGCCGCGCGTGGCCTCGCTGTAGAGCTGGGCCGTGCCGGACCGCCGGTTCACGGCTTTGACCAGCACCGCGCCGGCCCGAGGATCGCCCTTGCGCGCCACCGCCGCGAAGGCGCCGCCCTGTTCGGCCCGGCGGATGAGGGCGCCGACCCAGATGTCGCTCGAAAGAAGCAAGGCGTCTCCGCTAACCGAACCGAAACCCGGGGTTCGTAGTCTGTTGGCTTACGAGCATACGGGAAAAGACCAGACCATGACGAGCCCGCGCGCGAGCGTCACAGCAGTGGCGGGCCGATGGACGGGCGCGGGCCTCGCGGCGACAGTCCTGATGGTCGCCGCGGCCGGCCCCGCCTTGGCTGGCGCGGCGGACCTGCTCTACGAGCGCACGCTGATGACCGCCGCCGACGCCCGCTGCCGCCTGTTCGAGCCGGCCGTCGGCGCCGCGCTCGAGTCGGGGCGGATGCAGGCGCGGGGCGCGGCCCTGCGCGGCGGCTCCAGCGCCGACGCCCTCAGCCAGGTCGAGCGTCGCGCGCGCAGCAAGGTCGCCTCCACCGCTTGCGACTCCCCCGATCTGCGGACCGCCGCCGGACGGGTGCGCACCGCCTTCGAGGGCTATGCCAAGCTGCAGCGGATGACCTGGCCGGGTGACTATGCCGACTGGCGCGGCGACCGCATGATCACCCGCGACAACCCGGTCTGGCGGCTCTCGCAGACCGCGACCTTCGGCTACGACCGCATGAACTTCGGCATGGGCGGCAAGTCGGGCCAGGGCGCGCTGCTGGCCGCTGTCAGCTTCTCGGACGGGGCGACGCCCTACACCGCGCGACTGGTGATGCGCGACCCGGCCCGTGCGCCTCAGGCCTATCTCGACCGCCGGCTGTCGGGGATGAAAGGGCGCATTCCGCTGTCGGCCCGCTTCCCGCCGGCGAGCGCCACGCGCTCGTGGTCGGCAGAAGCCCGCAGCGCGGCGTCCGAACGGTTGCTGCCCAAGGGCTCGACCGAGGGCCTGCTCTATCGCTTCCCGATGCGCGCGGCCGACGCCATGGCGGGATTGGACCCGCGCGAGGCGGTGGCGGTCGAGTTCGTCTTCGCCGGGCGGAACGGCGATGTCGTACGCCGCGCTTACATCGAGGTCGGCGACTTCGCGGCTGGCCGGGCCTTCCTGAACATCGGCTAGCTAGCGCTGTGGATTGAAGGCGATGACGTTGCCGCCCACCGGCGGCGGCGTCTCGTGTTCGGGACGCGACAGCACCGGCAGTCGCACGGTGACCGAGGTGCCCTCGCCCAGCGCGCTCTCGATGGTCATCTCGCCGCCGTGCAACTCCGCGAACGAGCGGACCAGCGACAGGCCGAGGCCCGTGCCCATCTGCCGGCGGCTGTTGTCCCCGGCCTGCTCGTAGGGACGGCCGAGACGATCGAGATCGTCGCGGGAAATGCCGACCCCGGTGTCGGCCACGACCAGCTCGAACACGCCCTCGTAGCCGTGGGCGGTGACGGTGATGGCGCCGCCCTTGGGCGTGAACTTCAGCGCGTTGGAGACCAGGTTCAGCACGATCTGCTTGATCGCCCGGCGGTCGGCGTGGACGTCGAGGCTGTCGGCCGGCAGCAGCCCGCGCAGCTGCACCCCCGCCCCGTCGGCCTGAAGTCGCAGCAGCCGCAGCGACGCCGACACCGCCTCGCGGGCATCGAACGCCTCGCGGGAGAGTTCGTAGCGCTCGGCTTCGATCTTCGACATGTCGAGCACGTCGTTGATCAGGTCGAGCAGGTGCTGGCCGGACTCGTGGATCAGGTCGCCGTACTCGGCGTACTTGTCCGGCAGCGGCCCGAACATCTTGGCGCGCATGATGTCCGAGAAACCCATGATGGCGTTCAGCGGCGTGCGCAGCTCGTGGCTCATGTTGGCGAGGAAGCGCGACTTGCCGGCGGCCAGCGTCTCGGCGTCCTGCTTGGCCTGTTCGAGCGCCGTCTCTCGGTCGCGGCCGCTGGTGGCGTCGCGGACCACGGCCAGGATCAGATTCTCCTCGACGCGGCGGAAGGTCACCGCCACCCAACGGTCCACGGCCAGGACGGGCGGGAAGCCGACCTCGGACTGGCCATCGGCCACGGCGCGCTTCAGCGCCTCGATGATCGCCACCCGGTCGCGGCCGGCGGGTGAGGCGGCGGCGATGCCGAGACGCCAGAGCTGTGCGACGGGCACGCCTTGCGGCGGCTGGCCATAGAGGGCGCGCACCCTGCCGTGCGGATAGAGGGACATGACCAGCCCCGGCTGTTCCTCGAGGATGGCCTTCAGGCGCTCGACCTCGTCGTCGCGGCGAACTTCGCGGCGGGCGACGCGGCGCTCGGCGAGGATCAGGCCGGCGCCGAGGCCCAACCCCGTGGTCGCCAGGGCCAGCAGGCCCATCCAGAAGGCGGGACCGTCCTGCGGCGCCTGCGGGGCCAGTCCGGAAATCCCGGCCAGGGCCGAGACCACCGCGGCCATGAACGACAGCGCCGCGCCCTCGGCCAGGCGACGTCCGCCGCCATAGATCGAGGCCGCCGCCACCGGAGCCAGACACCAGGCGCTGAGAGGACCGGCGACGCCGCCGGCGAGGATGCAAGCCAGGGCGCCGAACACGCCCCAACTGACGAGCATCAGGCCCTTGCCGCCTTCGGACAGCGGACGATTGGGGAACAGGCTGGCGGCGGCGGGCGCGCCACCCGCGATCAGGGCCGGAACCACCGGCCAGGCATTTTGCGGGAAGATCAGTCCGAGCACGAGCGTGGCGAGAGCGACGACGCCGAGCCAGACCGCGAACCACAGCCGAGGCGCCGACATAGCTGTCGCGTGCGCCGCCGGAGCGACGTCGCCGATGACGGCTTCGTCGGTGGCCTTTTCGATCACTGGTCCTTCGTCCCCTCGTTCCGCCGTCCGCGGAGCAAGGACAGACTAGCCGGGTCGCAGAGTCGGCTCCAGAGCACTCTCGCCCGGGGCGATGCAAAGGCGGGGAACTCGCCGGTCGATCTGTGGACGGAAACGGAATCGTAAGCGCGATCGCCCAGTCTGATCGCTTGTCTCGCTTAACAAGGGCCCAGCCGTCCATGTCCCAGACGGCCCGCCACACCCCGCAGGGGGAACCGCCTCAGGAGACGCCGGATCGCGCGGAGCAGTTGCTCGCGCGTCGGGCGGCGGCGCTCGACGAGTCCAAGCGAACCTTCCTGCGCATGGTCAGCCACGAGCTGCGCACGCCGCTGAACGCGATCATCGGCTTTTCCGAGATCATCGCCGGCGAACTGTACGGCCCGCTCGGCGCGCCCCAGTACCGGCAATACGCCGAGCACGTGCGGCAAAGCGGCTACAAGCTGCTGAATCTGGTCAACCAGGTGCTGGAGATCGCCCGGCTGCAAGGCCGCGTGGTCGACCTCGACCTGCGGGCCGAACCGCTTGACCACGCGCTCGACGATGTCCGCGACCGGCTCAAGGAGGAACTGGCCGCGCAGCGCGCCACGATCCGCGTCGAGAACGACGGCGCCCTGCCCGCCGTGACCGCCGACCCGAAGGGCCTGCGCAACCTGCTCCATAACGTCGTCCAGAACGCAATCCTTTATGGCCCCGTCGGCGGAACCGTCGAGATCTCGGCCAACCACCGTGGCGACTGGGTCGATATCGAGATCCGCGACCACGGGCCGGGCGTGGATCCTCAGGACATCGGCCGGCTAATGAACCCCTTCGAACAGGGCGACAACGCCCTGACCCGCTCCAGCGAGGGCGCCGGCCTCGGGCTGCCGATCGCGCGGCTGCTGGCCGAGGCGATGGACGGCCATCTGCGGCTGACCTCGCCCGCGGGCAAGGGCCTGTGCGTCTGCGTGACCTTGCCCGCGGCCTGACGCGCGCTTAAGTCCCCGGCGCATGGCCGACAGCATCGACACCGCCCTGGAAGACCTCGCCGCCGAGTTCGAGCTGCTCGGCGACTGGGAAGAGCGCTATCGCTACGTGATCGACCTGGGCAAGGAACTGACACCGCTCAGCGACGCCGAGCGCTCCGAAGCCAACAAGGTGCGCGGCTGCGCCAGCCAGGTCTGGCTGGTCACCGAGCCCCAGGCCGACGGCAGGGTGATCTTCCGCGGCGACTCCGACGCCCACATCGTTCGCGGCCTGGTGGCCATCGTGCTGCGGCTGTTCTCGGGCCGCCGCGCCGCCGATATCGCCGGCTACGACATCAAGGCCGCGTTCGACCAACTGGGTCTGAGCGAGGCGCTGTCGACGCAGCGCGCGAACGGCCTGGCGTCGATGGCGGCGCGTATTTCGCGCGATGCGGCGGCGCTGGCGAGCTGATGCTCTGACAGGCTTTGCGTCCTTCGAGACGTGGCTTTGCCACTCCTCAGGATGACCACCTCTGAGTCAGTCATGGTGAGGAGCGAGCCTCAAGCGAGCGTCTCGAACCACGCAACCACGCCTCACCCGATCCCGTAGTGCTTCGCCAGTCGCTGCAACGCCAGCTTCAGCACCGTCTTGCCGGCGCGCCTGGGCAGACCAAGCGTCCGTTCCGCCGCTTCCAGCGCGGTGCCGGCGAAACAGACGTGCTCGAGAATCTCCCTCAGCCCCGGCCCGACCTCGTCGAGCGCCCGGGCGATGCGGTCCTTGGCGAAGCGGGCGCGTTCGGCGGGCTCGGCGCCTGGTCCACGGCCGCCGCGTGTCTTCGGTCCGGCATCCCAGGCCATGGTCAGACGGCCGAGCGTTCCGGCTCGCACGAAGTCGTCGCGCAGCTTTTCCGCCGCCGCGATCTCGGCCGCCGCCAGCCAGGCCTCGCCGCCGGCGTCGCGGCGCCGGGCCAGCCAGGCAATTGGCGACTCCCCGAGGTTCACGGTCTTCGTCACCGCGCGGCCGTCCGGCTCGATGAAGGCGCGGCGGCCTTCGATGACGCTCGGCCGTCCGGCGGCGCTGGCCTTCACCGGGATCGGCGCGCGGGTGAGACGCCAGCCGCCTTCGGCTCTCGGGCTCAGCCCAGGCTCGCGGGACAGCAGCGCGAAGCCGGCTTCGTCCAGCTTCAGGATCGGCCGCCGGCGACGGTCGGCGCCGCCTCGAACCAGATAGCCGCCCTGCCCGGCCGCCTCGAGCCAGGCGCCCGGCGCGGCCAGGCAGCGGACGGCCCGGGCGGCGATGCGCTCGAGGTCACTCACGACGTCACCGCCGGGCTTTCGGGGGCCTGACGGATGCAGGCCTCCAGTTCGGACAGGCGATTGTCGAAGGCGGGATCGTCACGCAGGTCCTCGATGGCGTGGACCGCGTGGCTGGCGGTGCTGCGGTCGCGATTGAAGGCGGCGGCGACCCGCCACATCGGCCAGGCCAGCGCGATATGGGTCAGGTAGATGGCCATCTGCCTGGCGCGGGTTGCAGCGCTGGTGGTCCGCGTGCGGGCGGCGATGTCCCGCGCGGGCACGTCGGTGGCCAGCGCCACCAGGCTGGTGACGAAGGCGACCGTCAGCCGGTCGCGGCGGAAATCCTGGGACGGCCCCCAGAGGTCGTCATGCGTCGATACGCTCATCTCTCATCCCTCTCGGCCGTGGGCGTTGCTCGCCCGGCCGTCCCGACAGTCTGTGTCGGATTACGGATGTGAGGATAAAATTCCTATTCAGTGTCGCGCAATAGGAAAATTATCACGACACGGCAGTGTGTTGTCCACGCGAGATCGCGCGAACCCGGCCGAGCATGAGGGGGATTGGGAGGTAGAGCGCCGGTCAGGCGGCGCGGATGCCGCTGTTCATGTCGCCCTGGACGCCGACAACGGCATCGTAGCCGAGGATCATGTCGACGTTCCGGCCATCGCTGGCCAAGGGCAGGCGCAGCCACAGCAGCGACATGTGGGCGGCGCCGCGCCAGGCCAGGCTGTGACAGCCGACACCCGGACGACGTTCCTCGACGATCTTGTCGAGTTCGCTCTGCCAGTAATCTCCGGCCCGCTGGCCGTAGACGTCGCCGAGAGCGCGGCCGGTGATCTCACGGCCATAGACACTATAGAGGCCGGTGCCGGCCAGGCGCAGGCGATAGTCGCGGCGCTCGCCCGGCAGGACGTCGATCAGGCTGACCGTGGGCAGGAGGCGTTTGAAGGCGGCGGGGTGGATGTCCGAACGACCGGGTAGACGACCGGATTGGCGCAGCGAGGCCCAGTACCCGAACAGCTCCTCGTGGGCGCGGGCGGCGGTCGCTGATGCGCCCAGTTGCGCGGCCATCTACAGAGTCCTTAACAACCCATTGGAATCACCAATGATTCACTATCGCTTAACCCGCGAATCGGGGGAAGCGAAAATCGCGTGGCGCGACAAACTTTCGCGCCTGGAGTCAAGTAGAAGGCGAGTAGGCGCGATCGGCGCCCCTGCGTATCGCGCATAAGAAAAGGGCGGCCGCCGAAGCTGCCGCCCTTTCCGAAATGCGATGTGGAGAAGCGACTAGCGCTTCTTCTTGGCGGCCTGACGACCGCCCTGGCCGAGGCCCATCTGCTTGGCGAGGTCCAAGCGCGCCTTGGCGTAGTTCGGCGCGACCATCGGGTAGTCCTTCGGAAGACCCCACTTGGCGCGGTATTCTTCGGGGCTCATGTTGTACTTGGTGCGCAGGTGCCGCTTCAGCGACTTGAACTTGCGACCGTCCTCCAGACAGATCAGGAAGTCCGGAGTGATCGAGCGACGAACCGGAACCGCCGGCTCCTTCGGCGCGACCTCGACCGTCACCGATCCGCTGGCGACTTCGGTGAGCGCCTTGTGGACATTCTGGATCAGGCTCGGAATATCGTTGGCCGCCACCGTGTTGTTGCCAACGTAGGCGGACACGATGTCCGTCGTCATTTCAATGATCGCCGATTTGTCTTCCATGAGGCCTTGTTCCAGCGCTGGAATGATTGAAAGAAACTGGAATCGGTCCCACGCAATCCAGTTTCGGCGTGCATATAGCGCAGCCTACAATCGCACAAGCACTTAGATGCTTGATAAGGGTGTTCGAAGTTCAGAATACTGGAATTGATGCAGTGCAGCGGTCAGTGAAGACGCAGCGCTCCACTCGCGCAGTTCTGGTAAAGCCGAACGGTTATCGGCGCGCGAAGTCGTCGGACAAGGCCAGCATCGCCGCACGCTGAGGCTGCGAGAAGTCATCGATGGCTTCTTCGTCGCCGCTGCGGATGGCCGCGATCAAAGCCGGGGTCAGGGCCGAGGACAGCGACCAGTTCCAGTAACGCAGCACGGTCTGGGCGCGATCGACCGCGATGGTGTCGAACAACGTCATCACCCGGTCGAGTCCGGGCGAGATGTTGCCGGCCGCGTCGGTCTCCGGCCGGCGCAGGCCGCGCCACAGCGAACGGATCGCCGATCGCGGCAGGCCGGTGGCCTTGCACAGGATCGCCAGCGGCTCGCCGCCCGGATCGGTGAAGATCTTGGCCCCGGTCATTGGCTTGAGGCCGGAAAGGTAGGCGATCTCCTCGGCCACCTCCCGCGTCATGCTCTCGGAGGCGACGACCACGGCTTCGTCGAGACTTTCGAACGGGCTCTTCTCGAGGGCCGCGCGGTTGCGCTGGCGGCGTTCGATGAACTGCAGCGCCTTGCGGGTCAGCGGGTCCTGCCAGTTCTCCTCGGCGGCCATGCCGAAGACGTCGCTGACCGCGTCCTGCAGAACCTCACGGGACACGGCGAAGCGCTGCAGGATGGTCTTGCGACAGTCGGCGTCCGACCACCAGAACATCACATAGGCATGGCTGGGCCGCAGCTCCGACCGGCGCAGCAGGAGCGGCACCAGGCGCGGATTGTCGCGCGTGGCGGCGACCACGTTCTCGACGGCGGTATGGCTGAGGCGGGCGAGGTCGTTGCGCAGGACGCACTCGATAACCTGGGGCTCGCCGAACTCGATCAGGGCGTCGACCACCACCTCGTTGATGCCTCGGCGGGTGGCGATCAGCCGCCGATGTTCCGGCGTCGCCGAGCGGGCGCAGTCGATCATGTCGGCGTCGCCCAGCGTGGTGCTGTTCTCGATCAGGGCGCGGGCGACCGGAATCTCGTCCCGCAGCAGCAGCCGGGCAAGGCCCGTGGGGATCTCGGAGACGCTGGCCACACGGCGCGCGATCCGCACCCGTTCGTCAAGCGCCGCCTCGCGCAGCAACTCGATCAGGAGGTCGGCGGTCATCGACCGCTCGAAGCTGTTCACACGGCTGGCGGGCAGGCAGACCACGTCCGCCAGCCGCTTGAGCAGGCTGTTCCGCGACCGAGACGGCGGCGCGACGATTTCCGCACCCGACGCCAGGGCGTCGGGATCCTCGAAGACCGTTTTCGGCGCGGGCTCGCTCATGCGGAGATCAGGACACGGGAAAGGGGCGGCGCGGTGGCGACGCACTGACCCGCTATCTCAGCAGAACCTTGTTAACCGGTGGTGACCGCGACAGCGCGTCGCGGTCACATCGGCGTCAGCCGCGCATCAGGCGAAAGCGCCCACCGGACGCTTGGCCTTGGGCGCCGAAGCCCGCGCTCTCGCCCGTTCCGTGAACCAGCTGGCCACGGCGATCGCCGCGATGGCGACCGCGAGCAGGAACATCGCGCCCTTGTCGGTCGGCAGGTTCATGGCGGCGATCTCGGCCGCGCTGCGCCCCTGGCCCAGAGCCGCGGACAGCTCCGGCAGATGCGGCACCTGCCAGCCCAGCCATGGCGACAGGTGGAACGCGATCGCGCCCAACGCCACCACCAGACCCAGCTGCGCACCGCGCATTCGCGTCGCCGGCCAGATCACGAGGGCGGCGGCGATCAGCTCCAGCACCGCGGTCGCGTAGCGCAGACCGGGCTCGAAGAAGCCCAGCCCGGACCGGGCCTCGATCAAACCGAAGACGGGATTTGGATCAAGACCGACAAGCTTCTGCAGGGACATCGCAAGCAGCAACGCCGCCAACATCAGACCGAAGGTCCAACTCAGTACTCGCTCCATCATGGCGAATCCTCCACCGGGACTCTGATGGTCCCCGTGGAGGAGAGGATGGCGCCGTTTCGCGGTTTCGGCGATTCACGCTTTCGCGCGCGGCCGTCGCCAGCTGATGTGGAAAGGGGCGAGTTCTCACCCGCCCCTGCCGATTACTTGAAGTCGCGCTTGTCCCAATAGGGCCAGATGTCCGGCAGGTCGGACGAGACCTTGTCCGGATAGGCCGGGGTGCGCTTCTCGAGGAAGGACATGACCCCCTCCTTGGCGTCGGCCTGGGCGCCGCGGGCCATGATGGCGCGGCTGTCGGCCATGTGGGCGTCCATCGGGTGCGGCGCGCCGGCGTTGCGGTAGAGCAGCTGGCGGGTCAGGGCGACGGAGACCGGGGCGGCGTTGTCGGCGATCTCGCGCGCCAGGGCGTAGGCCGCCGGCAGCAGGTCTTCCGGCGCGTGCAGCGAGCGGACCAGGCGGCCGTCGAGGGCTTCCTGGGCCGGGAACACACGGCCGGTGTAGCACCACTCCAGCGCCTGCTGCAGGCCGACGAGGCGCGACAGGAACCAGGACGAGGCCGCTTCCGGGGTGATGCCGCGACGGGCGAACACGAAGCCGAACTTGGCCTCGGTCGAGGCCAGGCGGATGTCCATGGCCAGCTGCATGGTGATGCCGATGCCGACGGCGGCGCCGTTCACGGCGGCGATCACCGGCTTGAGGCTTTCATAGATGCGCAGGGTCAGCAGGCCGCCGCCGTCGCGATAGACGCCGTTGACCTTGTTGGACTCGCGCGGGTCGCTGTCCTGTTTGGCGTAGTCGAAGGTTTTCTCCCCGCCGCCGAGGTCCGCCCCGGCGCAGAAGGCGCGGCCGGCGCCGGTGACCACGACGACCTTGACGTCGTCGTTGGCGTCGGTCTGGTCGAACGCCTGGATCATCTCGGCCATCATCTGGCCGGTGAAGGCGTTCATGCGGTCGGGGCGGTTCAAGGTGATCGTCGCGATCCCGTCCTTGATATCCAGAATGATGGTCTCGAAGGTCGGGTTGGCCATGAGGTTTCCTCGGCGATTGGATAAAACGCGCGTATGAAGACGTCCGGACGCCGGGGAAGGCAAGCCCCCTCCCCGGCGTTTGGTTCGAAGCGCGCCGTCAGGCGGCCTTGCGGCCCGGCGTGAAGCTCACATCCAGCTTGCGGATCGCGTGGACGAAGTTGTTGGGGGCGATGTCGATCTCGCCGGTCCAGCGCATGTCCGGGAAGCGGGCCAGGATCTGGCGGTAGGCCTCTTCGAGCTGGATTTGCGCCACCCGCTTGCCGATGCAGGTGTGCGGGCCGTAGCCGAAGGCGATGTGCTTGTCGGCGTTCGGCCGCTGGATATCCAGCCGGTCAGGGTTGGCGAACACGGCCTCGTCGCGATTGGCGGCGCCGTACCACATGATCACCTTCTCGCCCTCGGCGATCTTTTGACCGTTGATCTCGGCGTCGCGGGTGGCGGTGCGGCGCATGTAGATCACCGGACTGACCATGCGGATGAACTCGTTGACGGCGCCGGGCAGCAGGCCGGGATCGGCGATCAGCTTCGCCTGCTGGTCGGGGTGTTCGGTGAGCAGCTTCATCGAACCCGAGAGCGTATTGCGCGTGGTGTCGTTGCCCGCGAACACGATCAACAGCCAGGAGCCGTCGAGGTATTCGTCGCTGAGCAGACCGCCGTCGACCTGGGCGCGGGCAATCGCGGTCATCAGGTCTTCCTTGGGGTCGGCGCGGCGCTTGTGCAGCATGTGCCGGCCGTACTCGAACATCTCTTCGACGGCGTTGTTGAAGTCGGCGATGAACTGCATCAGCTCCAGCGTCGGCGTGACGCCCGCCGTCGCCTGCTGAGCGGCCATGTTCTGGGCGCTCTCGAGGTAGTGCATCCACTTCAGGAACTTAGGCCGATCCTCCGGCGGCACCCCCAGTATCTCGCACAGCGTGAACAGCGGCAGGATCGAGGAGAAGTTCTCGACCAGGTCGCACTCGCCCTTCTCGGACATGGCGTCGAGCAGCCGGGTGACCTCGCCCTTCACCCGCTCGGTCAGGCCGCGCAGGTAGCCGGGCGTGAAGTAGGGCATGTGCTCACGGCGCAGCTGCAGGTGATTGCCGCCGTCGAGATTGATCATCGCGTCCATCGAGGCGCGATACAGCAGGGCGTGACGCGCCTCGGGCTTGCCCGCGGCCATCAGGATGCCGCCGCGCTGCGAGGAGAAGGTCGCCGGATCGCCGTTCACGGCCATGACGTCGGCATGGCGGGTAACCGCCCAGAAGCCGGGACCGTCGTGGCGGGTCTCGGGGTGCCACATCACCGGCGCCTCGGCCCGCATCCGCGCGAAGCTGGCGTAGGGCTGGCCGTTGGCGAAGGCGCCGATGTCGGTCAGGTCGACCCCGTCCAGCACCGGATAGGTCGTGCCGAACGTCGGCCCCGCGCGGCCCTCGACCGCGGTTTGGCTGATCAGTTCCATCGCCAGTTCCTCCCATTATTATCGTTGTTAAGGTGAGCATACTCCGGCGCCGCGAACCGACAATCATGACGTTGCGTCAGCTTCCGCGACGGCGCCCTTTCCCTTGCCCCTGCCGCGCACGTAAGGTGATCGCCGATCAGGCGCGCGTCAGACTCGCCGATCCTCGGGAACAGGCAGGGAAGCGGGCGGATGAGCGACTCCATCGAAGCGGACTACATCATCGTCGGCGCCGGCAGCGCCGGCTGCGTTCTGGCCAACCGCCTCAGCGCGGACGGCAAGACGAAGGTGCTGCTGCTCGAGGCGGGCGGCGACGACCGGCCGACGAAGAACCCGTCGCAGTTCCTGTCCAACCTGATGATCCACGTGCCCGTAGGTTATTCGCAGACGCTGAAGGACCCGAAGGTCAACTGGCTCTACGAGACCGAGCCCGATCCCGGCACCGGCGGCCGCACCCACGTCTGGCCGCGCGGCAAGGTGCTCGGCGGCAGCTCCTCGATCAACGGCCTGCTCTACATCCGTGGCCAGCACGCCGACTACGACAACTGGCGGCAGATGGGTTGCGAGGGCTGGAGCTGGGACGACGTCCTGCCCTACTTCCGCCGCTCGCAGAACCAGGAGCGCGGCAACAGCGACTGGCATGCTGCCGGCGGCCCGCTGAACGTCTCCGACGTCACCACCACCCACCCCGTCTCGGACGCGGTGATGGACGCCTGCGAACAGGCGGGGATTCCCAAGGTCGCCGACGTCAACGCCGCCGACCAGGAGGGCGCGACCTACTATCAGCTGACGGTCAAGAACGGGCAGCGCTGCTCGGCCGCCGTCGCCTATCTGCACCCGGCGATGAGCCGCCCGAACCTGCGGGTGGAGACCAAAGCGCTCGCCTCCCGCGTCCTGTTCGAGGGCAAACGCGCCGTCGGCGTCGAGTTCACCCAGCGCGGCGTCAAGCGCACCGCGAAGGCCAAGGCCGAGGTCATCCTCGCCGGCGGGGCCGTGAACTCGCCGCAGCTGCTGCAGCTGTCCGGCGTCGGCGCCGCTGCGCTGTTGCGCCAGCACGGCGTGGAGGTCGTCCACGACCTGCCCGGCGTGGGTGAGAACCTGCAGGACCACTATGTCATGGGCGTGCGCTACCGGCTGAAGCCGGGCGTGGTCTCGGTCAACGAACTGACGCGCGGCCCGCGCTTCCTCGGCGAGGCGATGAAGTTCCTGTTCCAGCGCAAGGGCCTGCTGACCCTGTCGGCGGCGCACATCGCGGTGTTCTGCAAGTCGCGGCCCGACCTCGCCCACCCGGACATCCAGTACCATATCCTGCCGGCGACCATGGACGCCGAGAAGCTGGCCAACGAGCAGAAGATGGAGCTCGAGGGCCAGCCCGGCCTGACCATCGGCCCGTGCCAGCTGCGCCCGGAAAGCCGCGGCCACATCCGCATCAAGTCGGCCGATCCGACCGTCTACCCGACCATCTTCGCCAACTACCTGTCCGACCCGCTCGACCAGGAAGTCGCCGTCGCCAGCCTGAAGATCGGCCGCAAGATCGCCGAGCAGCCGGCGCTGGCGCCCTACATCGATCACGAGATGAACCCGGGCCCGGACTTCCAGAGCGACGAGATGCTGCTGGCCTACGCCCAGGCGTCGGGCAGCACGATCTATCACCCGGTCGGCACCTGTCAGATGGGCCACGGCCCGATGGCGGTGGTCGATCCGCAACTGCGCGTGCACGGCGTCGAAGGCCTGCGCGTGGTCGACGCCTCGGTGATGCCGCGCCTCGTCAGCGGCAACACTAACGCCCCCACCATCATGATCGCCGAGAAGGCCTCGGACATGATCCTCGGCAAGTCGGTTCCGTCCGCCCTCGCCGCCTGATTTCAAGCCGTTCACTCCAGACGAAGCGACCGCCATGCATCCGTTCCACCACGCCCAGAACCACCCCGACCGCGCCGCCTACATCATGGCCGGCTCCGGCGAGACGGTGACCTACCAGCAGCTCGAAGACCGCTCGAACCAGGGCGCCCAGCTGTTCCGGTCGCTGGGCCTCAAGACCGGCGACGTCATCGCCCTCTTCATGGACAACAGCCCGCGCTACTTCGAGATCGCCTGGGCCGCCCAGCGCGCCGGCCTCTACTACACCTGCATCTCGTCCAAGCTGACCGCAAGCGAGGTCGAGTACATCGTGCGCGACTGCGAGGCGAAGGCCTTCATCACCTCGGCCACCGTCGGCGGCGTCGCCGACGAGATGCCGGCGCTGATCGGCGACCTGAAGCTTTATATGGTCGGCGGCTCGCGCGCGCCCTACGAGGCCTTCGAGCCGGCGCGCGACAAGCAGCCGACGACGCGCATCGCCGACGAAGCGGCCGGCTCGGACATGCTCTATTCCTCGGGCACAACCGGCCGTCCCAAGGGCGTGAAGCCGGCGCTGACCGGCCTCGAGATCGACGCTCCCAACGCCCTGCAGCAGATGACCCAGGGCCTGTTCGGGTTCAGCAACGACTGCGTCTATATCTCGCCGGCGCCGCTCTATCACGCCGCGCCGCTACGCTGGTGCATGAGCGTCCACAAGCTGGGCGGCACCGTCATCGTCATGGAGAAGTTCGATCCGGAGGCGATGCTGGCCCTGATCGAGAAGTACAAGGTCGACGTCGGCCAGTTCGTGCCAACCCACTTCGTGCGCCTGCTGAAGCTGCCGCCGGAAGTGCGCGCCAAGTACGACGTCTCGTCGATCAAGTCGGCGGTCCACGCCGCCGCGCCCTGCCCCGTGCCGATCAAGGAACAGATGATCGAGTGGTGGGGCCCGGTGATCCACGAGTACTACGCCGGCACCGAGGGCAACGGCTTCTGCTACATCGGCTCGGCCGACTGGCTGACCCACAAGGGTTCGGTCGGCAAGGCGGTGATGGGCGAACTGCGCATCTGCGACGAGGAGGGCAATCCGCTCGGCCCGCGCCAGGAAGGTCAGGTCTATTTCGAGAACGGCCCGCCCATCAACTATCACAATGACCCCGAGAAGACGGCCGAGAGCTATAACCAGCACGGCTGGACCAGCCTGGGCGACGTGGGCTGGGTGGACGAGGAAGGCTTTCTCTACCTGACCGACCGCAAGAGCTTCATGATCATCTCGGGCGGCGTGAACATCTATCCGCAGGAGATCGAGAACCTGCTGGTCACCCACCCCAAGGTCGCCGACGTCGCCGTGATCGGCGCGCCGGACGAGGAGTTCGGCGAGAAGGTCGTGGCCGTGATCCAGCCCGCCGACTGGGCCGCCGCCGGCGACGACCTGCGCGCCGAGCTGCTCGCCTACGCCAAGGCCAACCTCAGCCACGTGAAGGCGCCGCGCGTCCTGGACTTCATGCAGGAGCTGCCGCGTCACCCGACCGGCAAGCTCTACAAGCGCCTGATCCGCGACAGCTACTGGGGCAAGTCCGACAGCAAGATCGTCTGATCGACGGGCTTCGACACGGTTTGAGTAGAAGGGCGTAGGTGATGACGAAGATCGTGCGGATCGGCGGGGCCGGAGGCTTCCTGGGCGACAGCTCGGTGGCGGCGCCGCAGCTGCTGCGGGGCGGCAACCTCGACTACATGATCCTCGACTATCTGGCCGAGGCGACGATGTCGTCGCTGGGCCAGATGCGCGCGGCGCGGCCCGACCAGGGCTACGCCCGCGACTTCACCGAATGGGTCTGGAAGGACAATCTGCGCGACCTGAAGGCCCAGGGCGTGAAGATCGTCACCAACGCCGGCGGCCTCAATCCGCGCGCCTGCCGCGAGCGGATGGAGAAGCTGGCCGCCGACGCCGGGCTGTCGTTCAAGATCGCCATCGTCGAGGGCGACGACCTCGCCCAACGCCTGGACGACCTGAAGGCGCGCGGCCTGACAGAGATGTTCACCAACGCCCCCTTCCCCGACCCCAATGCGGTGTTCAGCGCCAACGCTTACTTCGGCGCCACGCCGATCGCGGCGGCTCTCGCAGCCGGCGCCGACATGGTCATCACCGGCCGGGTGGTCGACAGCGCCCTGGTGCTCGGCCCGCTGATGCACGAGTTCGGCTGGACGGCGGACGACCACGACCTGCTCTCGGCGGGCTCCCTGGCCGGCCACGTCATCGAATGCGGCGCGCAAGGCACCGGCGGCCTGTTCACCGACTGGGAAGACGTCCCCGACTGGGCGCACATCGGTTACCCGATCATCGAATGCCATGCCGACGGCAGCTTCGTTGTCACCAAGCCGGAAGGCACCGGCGGCCTCGTTTCGCCCGCCGCCGTGGCCGAGCAGATCCTCTACGAGGTCGGCGATCCGCAAGGCTACGCGCTGCCGGACGTCGTCTGCGACTTCACCCAGGTGAAGGTCGAGCAGGCCGGCGAGCATCGGGTGCTGGTCACCGGCGCCAAGGGCTATCCGCCCAGCGACCGCTACAAGGTCTGCGTCACCTTCGGCGACGGCTTCCGCTTCATCGGCGCCAGCCCCGTGGTCGGCCGCGACGCCGCCGCCAAGGGCCAACGCCAATCCGAGGCGATGCTCGAGCGGATCGCCGAGATGCTGCGCGACCGCAACCTGCCGCCGCTGCGCGACAGCCGTATCGAGATCCTCGGCGCCGAAGCCAGCTACGGCGCCAACGCCCGACCGGAAGCGCGCCAGGTTCGCGAAGTCGTCTGCCGCATCGGGGCCGAGCACGACGACGAGGCCACCCTGCGGCTGCTGACCCGCGAGTTCGCCTCCCCGACCACATCGATGAGCGTGGGCACCACCGGCTGGTTCGGCGGCGCCCCGACGATCACGCCGGTGTCGCGCGTGTTCTCGGTGCTGCTGCCCCGCCAGGAGGTCGCCGCGATCGTGTCTCTCGGCGACCAGACCCTGACGATTACCCCCGACAGTCCGGCCGAAGCCTTCGACCCTGCCAAGGTCGAGCGCCCCGTCGTCGATGCGACGACCGAGGACGGCGGCGAGATGATCTCCGTGCCGCTGATCGACGTCGCCTGGGCCCGCTCCGGCGATAAGGGCGACGCCTTCAACGTCGGCGTCATCGCCCGCGACCCTGCCCTGCTGCCCTGGATCCGCAAGGACCTGACCGAGGCCAAGGTGAAGACCTGGTTCGCCCACGAGTTCGAGGGCGCGGTCGATCCCAAGGTGATCCGCTACGAACTGCCGGGCATGGAGGCGCTGAACTTCCACTGCATCCAGGCGCTCGGCGGCGGCCAGTTCTCCAGCCTGCGGCTCGACCCGCTCGCCAAGGGCAAGGCCCAGCAGCTGCTCGACATCGAGGTCACCGTGCCCAAGGCGCTGGCGGCGCGCGTCGCCCGTGTGACCGCCTGAGATGGCGCTCGCCCTCAGCCCCGCCGACGAAGCCTTCCGCGACGAGGTCCGCCGCTTTCTCGACGAGAAGCTGACCGACGACCTGCGCGAGGCTGGACGGCTCAACGCGGGCGTCTACTGCGACCGGCCGGTGGCGCAGCGCTGGCTGTCGATCCTCAACGACCGCGGCTGGGCGACGCCGAACTGGCCCGTCGAACTGGGCGGAACCGACTGGACCCTGGTCCAGCGCTACATCTTCGCCAGCGAGCTGATTGCCGCCGACGCCCCAGCGGTGACGCCGAACGGGACCGGCATGCTCGGCCCGGTCATCATCGCTTTCGGCACGCCCGAGCATAAGGCTAAGTACCTCCCCGCCATCAAGACCGGTGAGGACTGGTGGGCCCAGGGCTATTCCGAGCCCGGCGCCGGATCCGACCTGGCCTCGCTGCAATGCCGGGCGGTTCGTGACGGCGACCACTACGTCGTCAACGGCTCCAAGATCTGGACCACCCACGCCCAGTTCTCGAACCGCATCTTCTGCCTCGTCCGCACCAGCACCGAGGGCAAGCCGCAGGCCGGCATCAGCTTCCTGCTGTTCGACATGGACCTGCCGGGCATCAGCGTACAGCCGATCATCACCCTGGCCGGGGACCACGAGGTCAACGCCGTGTTCTTCGACAACGTCCGCGTGCCCGTCGAGGGCCTGGTCGGCCAGGAGAACGACGGCTGGACCGTGGCCAAGTACCTGCTGACCCACGAGCGCGGCGGCCAGTGGTCTCCCCGCCTGCGCAAGCAGTGGAGCCGTCTGGCGAAGATGCTGGCCGACCGCCCGGACGGCGATGCGGACGAGATCGCCAGCATCCGCCGCCGCCTCGCCGACCTCGCCATCCAGCTCGACGCCCAGGAGGCCAACGAGCACCAGATCCTGTCGACGCTGTCGCAGGGCGGCTCGCCCGGCCCGGCCAGCTCGATGCTGAAGATGTCGGGCACCGAGCTGCTGCAGCAGATGGACGAGGTCGGTCTAGTTCTGGCTGGCCCTTATGCCGCCGTGGACCAGTCGAAGGCGCTTCACAGCCTCAACGTCCAGCTCGGCGTCGGCCCGCTGGACGCGATCACCAACACCTCCCGCTACCTCAACAACCGCGCCGCGACGATCTACGCCGGCTCCAGCGAGGTCCAGCGCAACATCCTGGCGGGGCAGCTGCTGAAGGGCTAGCCGCGCGGCTCGATCAACACGCTCTGCACCGAGCGGCCGAAGTAGCCCTTGCGGTCGGCGAGGCGGGCGAAGGCCAGGGCGCCGCCGGTGTCGCCGACCCAGGTCTCGGCGTCGAGCAGGATCCACGCGCCGACCGGCTGGCGGGCGAAGCTGACCGACAGGTCGCCGTTGATGAAGGTGTACTTCTGGAAGTCGAGCACCGACGACACGCCGTTGCTGAAGTCGGCGGTCAGGGCCGCGCGCATCAGCGGCGAGGTGTCCTCGCCTCGCACCATCGGCCGGTCGGCGCGGAACCACACCGCCGCCGGGCCGGGCTTGCCCCATTGTCCGCGCACGATCTTCGCCGACATCCCCGAGCCGAAGCCATGGGTGTTTCCGAAGCCCGGGCTGCGCGGCTCGTCCTCGTCGGGCGCCGTCAGGTCCAGCGGCCGAAAGCCTTCATGATCGGGCAGGTCCTGAGGCTCGTCGCGCAGCTTCAGCACGCTGGCGCGGACGCACTCCTTGCCGTCGGCGAGCAGGCGGATCTGCAGAAGCTGGATCTTGCGGCCCTCGCGGACGACCTGCGTCTCGATGTCGAGCGTGGCCACCGGAACCGGACGCAGCAGGTCCACGGTCATGCGGGCGACACGCATCGGCCGCTCGGCGGGGAAAGCCTCCGCCGCCCGCGCCACCAGGGCCGAGGGCGCGCCGCCGTGCTGCATCGTCGGGTTCCAGGGACCGGCCGAGAACGGGGTCGCCGTGGCCTTGTCGCCCTCGACGCTGAAGACGTACTCGTCGCTCACGCTTGTCCCCCTCAGGCCGCTGCTTCGCCCTCCTGTTGGCGCTGTGCCGCGAGGGAAATCAACGCCTTTGCGGTGAAGTCGTCGGCCGGGAAGAAGGTCTCGAGCGCCAGTTCGGACAAGGTCACGTCCACCGGCGTGCCGAACACCGTGGTGGTGCTGATGAGGGCGAGGACGCCAAGCTCGGTCTGCAGTTTCATCGGCACAGCGACCCCGCCGTAGTCCGCGCCCTGGGGGACGCCGACCGCCGTCGGCGGCGCCGGGAACGCCTTCAGCTCGGCATGCAGCGCCTCCAGTTCCGTGTCGGCGGTGGCGTCGATCTGACGGCGCAGACGATCGAGCAGATGCGCGCGCCATTCGGCGAGGTTGACGATCTTCGAGGCCAGCCCCCTGGGATGCAGGCTCAGCCGCAGCACGTTCAGCGGCGGGGCGAGCAGCTCCGCGTCCACCGCCAGGAAAGCCATGGCGGCGGCATTGGCCGAGACCAGGTTCCAGTGCCGATCGACGGCCAGGGCCGGGAACGGCTCATGCCCCTTGAGGATCAGCTCCACCGCCCGGCGGGCTGCGGCGAGGTCCGGCGCGTCCAGCGACCGCTCCGGATAGACCGGGGCATAGCCGCCGGCGATCAGCATGGCGTTGCGCTCGCGCAGCGGCACCTCGAGCTGTTCGGCCAGATGCAGCAGCATCTGCCGGCTGGGCTGCGAGCGGCCAGTCTCGATGAAGCTGAGGTGCTTGGGCGAAATCTCGGCGTCCAGCGCCAGATCCATCTGGGTCATGCGGCGGCGCCGGCGCCAGTCGCGGAGATGTTCGCCGACGGAGGATTGCGTGCTCATGGGAGAAGGCTAGCCCCACGGCGACGGCCTTCCAATTACCTGTCAGGTAACAGCCGGGCGCCCTTCCCCCGCGTCGCAGGTTGAAAGCCGCTCCCGCAGCGGGCATGGATGACGCCGAACAAGCGTTTGAGGGAGAGCCGCGCATGACCAAGGAAGTCGACTACAAGGATCTGGCCAGCCTCGTCGGGCAGGAAATCGGTGTCTCGGACTGGCTGGAAGTCAGCCAGGAGCGGGTCAACCAGTTCGCCGAAGCCACCGGCGACCACCAGTGGATCCACGTCGACGTCGAACGGGCCACGAAGGAAATGGGCGGCCCGATCGCTCACGGCTACCTGACCCTGTCGCTGATCCCGTTCCTCGGCGCCAAGCTGCTGAAGGTCAACGGCGTGACCCGCGGCATCAACTACGGCAGCGACAAGGTCCGCTTCACCAACATGGTCCGCGTCGGCAAGAAGGTGCGCATGCGCCAGAAGCTGCTCAGCGTCGAGCCCAAGGCCGGCGGCCTGCAGATGAAGAACGAGTGCACCATCGAGATCGAGGGCGAGGACCGTCCCGCCTGCGTCGCCGAGACGATTTCGATCATCTACGGCTAGATCGGACAGGTAGACTCCCCGGTCCGCCTGCAATCCGGGCGGACCGGGGAATTCCTGGCCTTAGGCGGCGCGGCTGTACGCCAGTCGCGGCGGTGGGCGTAGGCAGAAACTGTAGTCTCCGTCGTAGGGCGTGCTGAACCAGGCGCTCTTCAGGTCTTCCGACACGTCTTCCGCCCAGCGTACGTGGCAGTGGTCGTGATGATAGACCTTCCGAGCCGCCGAGAACGGCGTGAGCAGCCTTTCCATTTCCGCATTGACCATCGGCAGGCGCACCCGCGCGACACCCAGACCTCGTGACGAGGCCAGGACGGTCCGCACCAGGGCGGGTATGGCGACGTCCTGATGCGAGCGCAGCGCGATGAGGTCGATGATCTCCAGCGCGGGCTGCTCGACCTCGGACCCCTTCGAGAAGAAGGCGAGCAGGTAGCCCGCCAGCACCCCGTCGGCCTCGTAGCCCAGCAGCAGCGGCTCGCGGGTCAGGTCCGGATCCCCGCAACGCCAACGCAGGCTGGCCGCGTCGCGGCGGGCGAGCAGTCGGCCGTCCTGACGCAGGGCGGCCCATAGATTATCGAACCGCTCGTCGATGTCGGTGATCGCGATCGGCGTGACGCCTGGCGCGCACCGCTTCACGCGGCCGGTCCAGAGACGTTCGGAGTTGAAATGCTCGCCGCCGGACCGCGACGCGAGGTTGCCGGAGAAGCCGTGAACCCAGCGCAGCGCCCGTTCCTGAGCTACTCCCGGCAGGTCGGTGCGCCAGACATACTTCACGGCGCTCTGCCCCGGAGGCCACGGATGCATCGCGAAATGCTTGTAGAGCGGCGCCGAGCGGTCGTTGGCGTTGAAGGTGTAGCGCGCGAACATCGTGTCCTGGCGGACGAAGCGCCGAAGCAGGTCTCGACTGGCGCCCCTGAGGTTGGGGTGCACCAGCAGGGTATGACCGGTCGCAGCCTCGAAGCTGTCGTCGCCCAGAAAGAAGCGCTGGATGAAATTGCCGACGAAGGCCTGAACGCCGTCAGGACCGTCACAAACCCAGCCCGGCGGGCCGCTGACGGTTTCACCGGAGGGGCCTTCGACCAGCCATCTCCATCCCTGGGCGCTGCGGGGCGGCCACCATGCCCACTGGCACAACTCATTGACGGCGGCGTGGTCGGCAAGTTCGAAGGGGCGGATTTGGATGTCCATTTTGGCACACTCCATAAGACTACCTATGGCTGTGCAATTCGGGTTCCAGCTTTACTAACAACCGCCAGCCTGCGGCAAAATGAAACGGCCGCGGATCACTCCGCGGCCGCCCCATATCTTGATGTCGGTGCGATCAGGTCGCGTCAAACGTGCGCGGCTCCTGGTTGCGACGCTCGAAGTCCTTGATCTCGGACTCGACCTTGTCCTGGGCGTATCCGTAGCGTTCCTGGATCTTGCCGGCGAGCTGGTCGCGCTTGCCCGCGATCACGGTCAGATCGTCATCGGTGAGCTTGCCCCAGGCTTCCTTCACCTTGCCCGAGAACTGCTTCCATTCGCCTTCGGCACGGTTCCACATGGGTGGTCTCCTTCGTCGGTTGGGGGTTGCCAGTAAAACCCCTTCCCCACCCTCAGGGTTCCCGCCAGGCCTCGGTCGAAGCGGCGACGGTGTTCGCCGGAAGCGGTTCTCCAGGCTTCGCGCCCACGGGCATCTGGCCGTCGAGCATGGCTACCGTTTCGCGCACGAAGCGGGCGTGGGTGACGATGCCGATCTCCAGCCGCTCGCCCGACAACTCGACCTGCTGGGTCAGGATACCGGCGACGAACTGCACCTCCTGGGACTCGGACGCCCCCGGCCGCCGACGGGCGCCGTCAGCCATGAACACCGGCCCGCCTGAGTTGCCCGGGAAGACGCTGAAATCGAGCAGGAAGGTCGGGAACACGCTGGAGGGCGCGAGCGGATAAGACGCCACGCGGCCGGAGCGCAGGATCGGGAAGCCCGCCTGGTTGGCCGACAGGCCGCGTGGGAAGCCCAGCGCCATCATCTCGTCGCCTGGTCCGAGCGCGTACTGGGTGAAGGTGTCATCCTGGGCCAGCCAGGACAGCGGGATCGCCGCCTTGGCGAACTCCTCCGGCGCCTGGATGACGATGGCGGCGACGTCGCGGCTCGGGTGGCGCGTCCATTTCGCCGCCTTGCCGTCGTCGCGGATGGTCAGGGGCTTGGGATCATAGCGCCAGGACCCGTCGGTCGCCTGGGTGCGATAGCCGATCCGCGCCGTGGCCGTGGGCATGCGGTCGAAGACGTGGGCGGCGGTGATCAGGATCGTGCGGGGCTTGCCGTCGGGCGTGGGCGCGTCGATCAGGAAGCCGGTCCCGACGGTGCGTGTGCCGTCGCCCAGCGGCTGTTCGAGCTGGACCGTCGCCTTGATCAGGTCGACGGAGAGATCCCAGGCCATCGAGCCCCTCGTCTTTACGCTGTACCTATCGGGCGGATTGAATCGCCCTCGCGATGATGCATCCGCATTTGACCACAGCCCAGCGCCCGCACAAGCTGACGGTCTGCCGCACTCTCTGGGGGATTTGATTCATGAACCGGCGCCAATTGATGGCCGCGACCGCAGCCGCCGCATTTTCCACCAGCATCGCCCCCGGGAGCGCCATGTCCGCCACGCCCAAGCCTGTCCCGCCCGTCGCCAAGAAGGTCCCCAAGCGCATCGAGCAGCTGGGCCGCGTGCGGGTCGACGACTACGCCTGGATGAAAGACGACAACTGGCAGAAGGTCCTGCGCGACCCGACCCTGATCAAGGCCGACGTCAAGGAACACCTGACCGCCGAGAACGCCTACACCAAGGCCATGCTCGCCTCGACCGAACCGCTGCAGGCGCAGATGTTCGAGGAGATGAAGGGACGCATCAAGGAGGACGACGCCTCGGTGCCCGACGCCGACGGCGCCTGGGAATACTACACCCGCTTCGAGAAGGGCGCGCAGCACCCGATCCATGCCCGTCGCCCCAAGGGTAAAGCCGACGGCGAGGTGATCCTGCTCAACGAGGAGACCGAAGCCAAGGGCAAGGCCTTCTATCAGGTCGGCTCGGCCAGCCACACCGGCGACCACGCCCGTTACGGCTGGATGGTCGATGAGCAGGGCTCGGAGGTCTACCGCCTGCACGTCAAGACTGTCGCCGACGGCAAGGTCGTGGGCGAGCCGATCGAGAGTGTCGCCGACTTCATCTTCTCGCCGGACTCGAAATGGATCTTCTGGACCCTGCGCGACGACAACGGCCGCCCGGCCAAGATCTTCCGCCGCCCGGTCGGCGGCGCGGCCAAGGATGATGTCCTGGTCTATGACGAGCCCGACGAGGGCTTCTTCCTCGGCGCCGGCGTCACCGCTTCGCGCAAATGGATCGTGATCGGCTGCGGCAACCAGGAGACCAGCGAAGCCTGGCTGATCCCGGCCGCCGATCCGACCGCCAAGCCGAAACTGGTCGAGGCCCGCAAGGTCGGCGTCCGCTACGACGTCGATCACTGGAACGACCGCTTCGTGATCCGCACCAACGCCGACGGCGCCGTCGACTTCAAGCTGGTCACCGCCGACGAGTCCAACCCGGCCAAGGCGACCTGGAAGGACTGGATCGCCCACAAGCCTGGCAGCCTGATCGAGGGCACCACGGCCTTCAAAAACCACTTCGTGCGGCTGGAGAAGGTCGATGCGGTCAACCGGATCGTCATCACCACCGCCGGCGGCGAGGAACACGCCATCGACTTCGACGAGCAGGCCTATGCTCTCGGCCTGGACGGCGGCTACGAATACGACACGTCCGCGCTGCGCTTCACCTACACCTCGATGACCACGCCGCGGCAGTGGTTCGACTACGACATGGCCACCCGCAAGCGGACCCTGCGCAAGACTCAGGAAATCCCGTCCGGCCACAACCCGGCCGACTACGAGACCCGCCGCTTGAACGCCAAGGCCGCAGACGGCGCAGAGGTGCCGATCTTCGTGCTGATGAAGAAGGGGACCAAGCTCGACGGCTCGGCCCCGCTGCTCCTCTACGGCTATGGCAGCTACGGCATCTCGCAGGAGCCGAACTTCTCGATCCGCAACCTCAGCCTGGTCAACCGCGGCTGGATCTGGGCCACGGCCTGCCCGCGCGGCGGCGCCGAGAAGGGCTGGAGCTGGTTCCTGGACGGCAAGAAGTTCAAGAAGAAGAACACCTTCACCGACTTCATCGCCTGTGCCGAGCACTTGCACGCCGCCGGTTACGGCGCGCCGGAGCGGACGGTAGCCTACGGCGGATCGGCCGGCGGCCTGCTGATGGGGGCGATCACCAACATGCGCCCCGACCTCTGGGCCGGGATCATCGCGGCGGTGCCGTTCGTCGACGTCATCAACACCATGAGCGACACTTCGCTGCCGCTGACGCCGCCGGAATGGCCCGAGTGGGGCAATCCGATCGAGGATGCCGAGGCCTACGACTACATGCTGAGCTACAGCCCCTACGACCAGGTCGGGAAGAAGCCCTACCCGGCGGTGCTGGCGACCGGAGGCCTCTCCGATCCGCGCGTGACCTACTGGGAGCCGGAGAAGTGGGCGGCCAAGCTGCGCGACCACACCACCAGCGGCGACCCGATCCTGCTGAAGATCAACATGGAGGCCGGCCACGGCGGCGCCTCGGGTCGGTTCGACTTCCTGAAGGAGATCGCGCTCGATTACGCCTTCGCGGTCTGGGCCGTCGACAAGGGCTGGACCAAGGCTTGAAACTGAGGGCCGCCACCGCCGCCGACGCGCCGGCGCTGGCGGCCATCTACGGCGACGCCTGCCTGCACGGGGTCGGGACCTTCGAGGAGCTCCCCCCGGCCGTGGAGGAGATGGCGCGGCGGCTGGCGGCGGTGACGGCGCTGGGCCTGCCCTACTACGTGGCTGAACTGGATGGCGCGGTGGCCGGTTATGCCTGCGCCTCCCCCTTCCGGCCGCGCACGGGCTACCGCTACACCGCCGAGGACAGTGTCTACATCACTCCCTCCGCCAAGGGCCGAGGTCTGGCCAGGGCGCTGCTGACCCGGGTCATCGCCGACTGCGAGGCCTTGCAGCTGCGCCAGCTGATCGCGGTGATCGGCGGCTCGGACAACATGGGCTCGATCCGGCTGCACGAGAGCCTGGGGTTCAAGCGGCAGGGCGTGATCGAGGCGGCTGGCTTCAAGCTCGGCGCGTGGCGGGACATCGTGCTGATGCAGCGGCCGCTGAACGGCGGGACCGGGAGTTTGCCGGACGCGTCGGGGCTGAGGTTGGGCGGCGGTTAGCGCGTCGCGTCCTTCGAGACGCGGCGTTGCCGCTCCTCAGGATGACCGACTCAGAAATGGTCATGGTGAGGAGCGAGCCTCAAGCGAGCGTCTCGAACCACGCATTGCATCAGCCGCTTCTCATCCCTAGGTTCCCGCCCATGCAGGCCCTGCGCACCCTTCTGCTGATCCTGATCGCGGCGACCTTCGCCGTGGGCGGGACAGCGCGCGCCATGCCGATGCCGGCCGCCGAGCCGCCCTGTCACGAAGCGCCCGCATCGCCCGACAAGCACAAGCCGGCCCAGGTGGCGGTGAACTGCTGTATCGGCTGCATGCCCGCGCCCTCCCGGACCGACGCCGTTCTGGCCGTCGTCCGCGCAGCGCCCATGCTCTATGCGACGGTCGAGACCGCCGCCGAGGGGCGGCGCACCGCGCCGGATCCCCGCCCTCCACGCCTCCGCGCCTGACGCCCGAAAACCCGTTACTTTCGACCTCAGGATCAAGGAGGGTCAGATGACCTCCACTACCCGCGCGCGCCTGCTCGGCGCAGCTTCCCTCGCTGCGAGCCTCACGCTCGCCCCCGCCGCGTTCGCTCAGGACCACGGCGCCCACGATCACCACGACATGCCGCCCACGGCGTCGCCGACCGGGGAGACTGTCGAAGACGACGCCATCCTGGCCAGCCATCCGATGTTCAGCGCCCTCGGCGCCTATCCCATGACCCGCGACGCCAGCGGCACCAGCTGGCAACCGGACGTCGCCCCGCACGACGGCCTGCACACCATGACCGACAACGGCTGGATGCTGATGGGCCACGCCCTGATCAACGGCGTCTATGTCACCCAGGACGGCCCGCGCGGAGACGACAAGAGCTTCCTCGCCGGCATGATCATGGGCACGGCCAGCCGCCCTCTCGGCGCCGGCACGCTGCAGCTCAAGGCCATGATCAGCCCCGACCCACTGATGGGCGGCGACGGCTATCCGCTGCTGCTGGCGGCCGGGGAGAGCGCCAACGGCGTCGACCCGCTGATCGACCGCCAGCACCCGCACGACCTGTTCATGGAACTGGCCGCGAGCTGGAGCGTGAAGGTCGGCGACGGGCGGAGTCTCTATATCTACGGCGGCCTGCCCGGCGAGCCCGCCTTCGGCCCGCCGGCCTTCATGCACCGCACCGCGGCGATGGATAGCCCGGAGGCGCCCATCACCCACCACTGGTTCGACAGCACCCACATTACCTTCGGCGTGGTCACGGGCGGGTTCGTATCGGGGCGCTGGAAGCTGGAGGCCTCCGCCTTCCGCGGCCGCGAGCCCGACGAGGAACGCTGGGACATCGAGACCGGCGAGCTCGACTCGCGCTCGGCCCGGATCAGCTTCAACCCCACGGATAACTGGTCGCTGCAGGCCAGCTGGGCCTCGATCATCAGCCCCGAGGCGCTGGAACCGCACCACGACGAGGAGCGGGTCTCGGCCAGCGCCCTCTATGCAAAGCGGTTCGGCTCGGCGGGGCTGGTGTCCAGCACGGCCGCCTGGGCGCGCAAGCAGAAGAAGCCCGACGACGTCGAGCTCGACGCCTGGCTGTTCGAGGCCGCCGTCCAGCCCGACGACCGCTGGACCATCTTCGCCCGCGCCGAGCAGATCGACACCGACGAGCTGACCCTCGGCGGAGGTCACGGGCCCGTCCATACGGTGCGCAAGCTGTCGGTCGGGGCGATCCACGACTGGCGGCTGTCGGACAACATCAAGCTCGGCGTCGGGGCGCTGATCAACACCTTCGACATCCCCTCCCCGCTGTCGTCGAGCTACGGCGACGCGGGCGGCGGCATGGCGTTCGTGCGGCTGAAGATCGGTTAGCGGCCCAGCGCCCGGGCCAAGGCGCCGGTGTCGTAGGGCTTGTCCAGCCCCACGGCGTCGGCGAGGTCATCAAAGGCGCCGCGATCGCTGTAGCCACTGGCGAGGACCAGCTTGAGGCCCGGGCGCAACGTCCGGGCCTTTTTCGCGAGTTCGTCGCCGCGCATCCCGGGCAGGCCGATGTCGGTGAACAGCACGTCGATCCGCGCGCCGGACTCCAGCACCTTCAGCGCAGCCGACGCGTCCGCCGCCTCAAGCACCGCGAAGCCGAGCTCGGCGATCATCTCGACGGTGGCCGAGCGGACCAGGGCGTCATCCTCGACCAGCAGCACCGTCTCCCGGCCCGCGCGCAAGCCGGCCGCGATCTTCCGCGCCAGGTCCGCCTTGGCATAGGGCTTGGACAGCAGCGCCACCCCCTCGTCGAGGCGACCGTGGTGGACGATGGCGTTCTCTGTGTAGCCCGAGGTGTAGAGCACCGGCAGGTCCGGGCGCAGCCGACGGGCTTCGGCCACGAACACCGGCGTTTTCATCGAGCCCGGCATGATCACGTCGGTGAACAGCAGATCCACGTGCTGATCACCGCGCAGGATTTCCAGCGCCGCCACCGGACCATCGGCCTGGACGCAGTTGTAGCCGAGATCGGTGAGCATCGAGCAGGCCGCCTCGCGCACGGCGTCCTCGTCCTCGACCACCAGGATGGTCTCGCCGGCGCCCTCGATCAGGTCCTCGACCGCGAGGGGCTTGGGCTCGGTCTTGCGGGTGCGCGGCAGATAGATTTTCACCGTCGTACCCTGGCCGGGCTCGCTGTAGATCTGGATGTGGCCCTTCGACTGCTTCACGAAGCCGTAGACCATCGACAGGCCGAGGCCCGTGCCCTTGCCCTCGACCTTGGTCGTGAAGAACGGCTCGAACACCCGCGCCATCACCTCGCGGGACATGCCCTGGCCGGTGTCCGACACCGCGAGCATGACGTACTGGCCGGGCGTGATCTCGGAATCGCGGGCGGCATAGCGGTCGTCGAGCGCGGCGTTGGCCATCTCGATGGTCAGGCGGCCGCCGTCAGGCATGGCGTCGCGGGCGTTGATGGCCAGGTTCAGCAGCGCGCTCTCGACCTGGGCCGGATCGGCGACGGTGTTCCACAGGCCGCCGGTGATGACGGTCTCGACCTCGACCGCCTCGCCGAGCGTGCGGCGAACCAGCTCGGCCATGTCGCCGACGAGGCGACCCATGTTGACCACCTGCGGCTCCAGCGGTTGGCGGCGGGCGAAGGCGAGCAGCTGGCGGGTCAGGTCGGCGGCGCGGTCCGAAGCGTGGATGGCGTTCTCGAGCCGCTGGCGGGTCTTGGCGTCGGTCACGCCGCGCTCGATCATCTCGAGGTTGGCGCGGATCACCTGCAGCAGGTTGTTGAAGTCGTGGGCGACGCCGCCGGTCAACTGGCCGACGGCCTCCATGCGCTGCGAGCGTCGGGCCTGCTCTTCCGCCTTCTCGCGCTCGCTGATGTCACGCGACGAGCCGACGATGCGGGTGGGGCGACCCGTGGCGTCGAACACCGGCGCGAGCATGGACTCCCAGGTCATCGGACCCGATCCGGGAACATCGATGGTGTCGCGGGTCGTGATCGCACGGCCGGCGGCCAGGACCTGATCGTAGACGGCCTTCAGGCGCGGGCCGACGACCGGGAACGCGTCCATGATGTCGCGGCCGCGATAGGGCGTCATGTCGCCGCCCATCAGCGTCGCCAGCGCCGGGTTGAAGTCCCCGATCAGGAAGCGGCCGTCCGGCGTCACCTCGAAGGTATAGAGATAGTCCGGGATGTTCTCGAACACGGCCCGGATCAGGGCATCGGCCTCCTTGCGGCGGGCCTCGGCGTCGTTGCGGGCGGCCAGCGCGCCGGCCATCTCGCGATTGGCGCGGGCCAGGGTCATGATCATCAGCGCCAGGCCGAACAGCGCCAGGCCGCCAACGGTCAGGGACAGCAGCAGGCTGCGCTGTTCGTCGGCCCGGGCCCGCTCTTGCCGCTGGGCGAGCAGAGCCTTCTCATCGGCCATGATCTGGGCGGTGAGGACGCGGATGCGGTCCATCTGAACCTTGCCGCGACCGCTGCGGACCATGTCGCGGGCATGTGCAGGGTCGCCGGTCCGCAGGGCGTCGATGGTTTCACGCAGGATGTCCTGGCGTCGGGTCAGGGCCTGCTGCAGCTGGCCGACGCGTTCGATCTGCTCGGGATTGTCAGCCACCAGCCGGCGCAGGCGGGACAGCTCGTCCGGGATCTTCCTCGTCGCCGACCGCCAGGGGTCGAGGTAGTCCTCGCGCCCGGTCAGGAGGAAACCGCGCTGTCCGGTCTCCGCGTCCTGGATGCTGGAGAACAGGCCCTGGGCGGTCTCCATCACCTCATGGGTATGGCCGACGTCAGCCTGGCTGCGCCGCAGGACGCCGACATGGTTGAAGCCGGTGTAGGCGGTCAACACCGCCAGCACCACGATCAGCACGATCGGCAGGAAGTTCAGTCGCTTCGACACTTAACGCGTACGCCCCATTCCACGCAGCCCGCGTGCGGCACGGACCCTAGCGCCTCGGACGGCCGGGGCAAGGTCGGACTGGCGTTGAAAGGGGGAGAGATTGGCTGGGGAACTAGGACTCGAACCTAGAATGACGGTACCAAAAACCGCAGTGTTACCATTACACCATTCCCCAGCAGGAACGGCGAAGACCGGACGAATCCGACCCGCGAGAGGCGGGTCAGATAGCGCAGTGGAACGCCGGATGCAACGCCGGTGTGAAAGGCTTTTCAGAGGCCCGATATGGTCGCTTGCGGCTCCGGCGACTCACCTCTATAAGCCCCCTCCTCAAGTCGGAGTGTAGCTCAGCCTGGTAGAGCACCGTCTTCGGGAGGCGGGGGTCGGAGGTTCGAATCCTCTCACTCCGACCAATTTTTCTGGTTCCCGACCAGACCCTTCGGAGCGCGTGGTTTGCACGCGACTCCCGAGGATCTTCCCGGCTCCGGCCCGGCCAAAAACCCAGCATCGCCAAAGAAATACCGCCACTGTTGCCGCGTGTTCATTTGACCGCAACGCGTCGCGCTGTAGCGTGAGCGCGTTTTTCATCCAGGACGCCCGATGAAGCAGTTCTTCCTGACCATGGCCGGCGTGTTCGCCGGCTTGCTGTTGTTCTTCGTGGTGATCCCGTTCCTGCTGATCGCCTCCCTGATCGGCGCGGCGTCGAAGCCGAAGGACACCACCCCGGCCCAGGCCGTGCTGCAGCTCGACCTGCGCGACGGCATGACCGACCAGGAGCTGCAGAACCCGTTCGCCGCGTTCGGCGGCGCCTCGGGGATGTCGGTGATCTCGGTGGTCGAGACGCTTCGCCACGCCGAGACCGACAGCAAGGTGAAGGGCATCTTCGTGCGCCTGCCCGAGGGCGGCATGGCGCCGGCCGCGGCCGACGAGTTGCGCCAGGCCTTCCTGCACTTCCGCAAGTCCGGCAAGCCGATCTGGGCGCACAGCCAGGGGCTCTATCCCTCCGGCATCGTCACCTCGACCTACATGCTCGGCGCCGCTGCCGACCAGCTGTGGATGCAGCCCGGCAGCGCCTTCCAGGCCACGGGCTTCGCGGGCGAGGACATGTTCTTCAAGCGCTTCTTCGACAAGTACGGCGTCAAGGCCGAGTTCGAGCAGCGCCAGGAATACAAGAACGCGGTCAATCCCTACCTGTTCAGCGACTACACGCCGGCTCACAAGGAGTCGTCGCTGTCGTGGATGACCTCGATCTATCGCACTGCCCTGCTGACAGCGGCGATTGATCGCAAGAAGGAGCCGATCGCCTTCGTCCGCACGTTCGAGGCCGGCCCCTACTCCGCCGAACAGGCCAAGGCCGCGGGCCTCATCGACGGCCTCGGCCAGGTGCGTGAAACCGCCGCCGCGATGCTGGCCAAGGCCGGCGACAAGGCCGAGCTGGTCGACTTCGACGACTACGTCGGCAAGGCCACCCGCGCCAACCGCGCCGCCGCCGCCCTGGGCGGCAAGAGCGCGGTCGCGGTGATCGGCGCCGAGGGCCCGATCATGACCGGCACGGGCGGCGGCGCCAGTCCGTTCGGCACCGACCAGACCGTCTATTCCGACGATGTCTCCGAGAGCTTCTACGACGCCATCAAGGACAAGGACGTGAAGGCGATCGTCTTCCGCGTCTCCTCGCCCGGCGGTTCCGACACGGCTTCGGAACAGATCCTGTCCGCCGTGAAGGCGGCCAAGGCCGCCGGCAAACCGGTGGTGGTCAGCATGGGCACCTACGCGGCCTCCGGCGGCTACTGGATCTCGTCGGACGCCAGCGCCATCGTCGCCCAGCCCACCACCCTGACCGGTTCGATCGGCGTCTATGGCGGCAAGTTCGTGCTCGGCGACGCCCTCGCCCGGTTCGGCATCGACACCCGCCAGACCGCCGTCGGCGGCGAGTACGCCAGCGCCTTCGGCTCCGGCCAGACTTTCACCCCTGCCCAGCGCGCCGCCTTCGGCGGCTGGATGGACAAGATCTACGAGGGCTTCGTCGTCCGCGTCTCGGAGGGCCGCAAGCTGCCGCCCGAGCGCGTGCGCGAGATCGCCAAGGGCCGGGTCTGGACCGGCGTCCAGGCCAGGCAGCTCAAGCTGGTCGACCAGATCGGCGGCTACTACGACGCGATCGACAAGGCCAAGGCCCTGGCGGGGCTCAAGGGCGAGGTCCGGATCAAGCACATGGGATCGGCGGCGTCGCCGTTCGAGGCCTTCGAGCGCTTCTTCGGAGTCAGCTCGACCTCGATCCGCACGGTGGCCGCGGCCGCCTGGGTGATGGGCGATCCCCGCGCCGAGGCGATCATGGACGAGATGGCTACCGCCCGCCTGCGCGAGCGCGGCGCCACGGTGCTGGCTCCGACGCCGATCCGCTAGACGCGCCACCGCGCGACGACCGTCACGTTGCGGATACAGTCCGCCGGCGGCCGCCGCAGCCTGCCTCGCGGGCGCCGGTTCCGCCGCCGGCAGGATTCGCTTGGCGAACAGGATTGAGCGGCTAGATTGACCACATCCCGCCGATCCTCGGCGGCGCTTGGTCATGGAATAGCACCCAAGGGGCCGATGATCCCCCCGACTGAGCGCGCGAAATCTGTTCAAGAGGCAACCGTGACGCCCCGATTCCGAACCCTCTGCCTTGTCGTTACAACGGCTACAATCGGCCTTGCCGCGGCGTCGCCCGCCCTCGCCCGTCAGGCAGCGGCTCCGACGCCGCCGACCGCCGCGGACTTCGGCCGCGAGCCCGCCATCCAGAGTGTTTCGATCGCGCCGGACGGCAAGCATATCGCGGCCGTGGTCTCGCCGGACGGCGTGACCTCCTACATCTCCGTCTGGAATACGGCGGAGATGTCGAAACCCCCGATCAATCTGGGATGCGGCGCCCGCACCCAGTGCATGGGTGTCGACTTCCTCAAGAACGACCGCATCGCGATCCAGACGCGCCAGACGTACAGCTCGGGCTCCTACAAGGGTCACCTGTTCCGGCTCTTCACCTCGGACCTCGAGGGCAAGCAGTTCCGGACCGCAGACGGCTCGCTGGACCAGAGCCAGGCGCCCCGTGCCCGTGTCGTCTCCCGCCTGCCCAAGGACCCGCGCAACGTGCTGATCCAGGTGCTCGCGCGCGGCAAGCCGGGCTCCTACGTGCCGGACGGCAACTACTACAAGCTCGACCTCTACTCCGGCGCGACCCGCAAGGTGTTCACGGGCTCAGACAAGTTCTTCGCTGAACAGGTCGACCTCGAGGGCGAAATCCGCGCGCGTCAATCGCTCGACTACCAAGGGGGCAACGCCTACATCGCCCAGTGGATTCGCGACCCGAAGACAAATCAGTGGGTGGAGCACTTCCGCTGGTACGCCAAGGACCGTGAACCCAAGGAGGTCGTCGGCTTCACGCCGGACCCCAACATCATCTACGTCCGCACCAACGCCGGTCGCGACAAGGCGGCGATCTTCGAATACGACGTCGCCGCCAAGAAGTTCCTGGAGCCGGTCTTCGAGCACAAGCTGTTCGACGCCATCGACGTGCGCACGTCGGGCGCGGCCCACGACTATGGCCAGTTGGTCGGCTTCCTGTACGCCGGCGAGACCTACAAGACCTATTGGACCGATCCGAAGCTGGCCTCGCTGGCCAAGGGCCTGCGCCAGGCGCTGCAGATCAAGACGGTCCCGGTGCAGTGGACCGATATCGCGACCGGCGAGAAGACCCGCTACGCCACCGCCGACGGCGCCGACGCGGAGATCCTCGGCCGGTCTGACGACATGAAGCACATCATCGTCGTCAAAAGCGGCGCCCAGCTTCCGGACGAGTACTACCTGCTCACCGACGAAGGTAAGCTGACCCTGCTGGGCAAGAGCCGCCCGTGGTTCGACACCCGCACGCTCGGCGACGGCCGTCTGGTCCAATACCCGGCGCGCGACGGCCTGATGATCCCGGGCATCCTCTACACGCCTCGCAAGGATATCTACGGCCCCGGCCCCTACCCGACCCTGATCGTCCCCCACGGCGGCCCATGGTCGCGAGACAATCTGGAATGGGACTTCAGCGGCTGGACGCAGTACTTCGCCGCCCGCGGCTACGCCGTCCTGCAACCGCAGTACCGCGGCTCCGAGAACTGGGGCCAGAAGCTCTGGCGCGCCGGTGACAACGAGTGGGGCCAGAAGATGCAGGACGACAAGGACGATGGCGCCAAATGGCTCATCGCCCAGGGCATCGCCGCGCCCGACCGCATCGCCATGCACGGCTATTCCTACGGCGGCTATGCCGCCATGGCCGCCGGCGTGCGTCCCAATGGCCTGTACCAGTGCGCCGTCGCCGGAGCCGGCCCGTCCGCCATGGCCTACATGCAGACCCGCACGACCTGGAACGATTTCAACGAGGAGTTCCAGGGCGTGACCATCTCGGGGCTCTCCCCCCTGGACAAGGTTCGCGACGTCTCGATCCCGATGTTCATCTATCACGGCGACCGCGACGACAACGTCCCGATCAGCCAGTCCGAGAAGTTCGTCTCCGCCCTGCGCAACGCCGGCAAGGACGTCGAATGGCTGGAGCTGAAGGACATGGGCCATTCCTACAACACCTGGGAACCGGGCCAGACCGAACAGGTTCTGGCGGCGGTGGACAATTATCTGAAGACCAAGTGCGGACCGGGCGGCCTCTAGCAGGACCGACCGACGCCGGCCCGAAGCCGGCGCCGACAAAGGAAGGCGGGTCCCGCGAGGGGCCCGCCTTTTTCATGGACGGAACGCGTCGCCGCGTCAGTTGCCGGTGTTGACGGTGCGGCCGAACTGCCTGGAGCGGAAGCTGACCTTGCTGCCTGCAAAGTCGAGCTCGATCGAGTCGAAATGGCGCATGACGTCCACCCCGATCAGCATCGCCGGACGATCGGTCAGCTGCCAGATATTGAAGGTGTGCAGGTCCGCGAAAACGCAGGAGAGGTTGCCGAGGCGAACGCCGCCCAGCCGCAGCGGCGGCACGCTCGCCAGTTCCCCGGCCACCAGCTGCCCCGTGGCGCTGACCAGCTCGACCTGTGTCAGGCGACCATCGAACAGGCCAGGACGGTTGAGGATCATGGTCTTCAGCACGGAGTTTCCGACGGTGATCTCCGCGCCGGAATCGAGGAAGGCCGTCAGCGGCACGCCGCCGAGCTCGGCATCGACGATGGTGAGCTGACCGAAGCGTTGGCGCGCCGGCACGATCACTTCCGTCGGCGCCTGCACCGGCGCGGCGGGGCGGGTCCGCGACCCGGGATCGGAGGGTAGCCGCGGTGGTTGGATGGTGAAGGTCTGGGACGTGAAATCCAGCGTCGCCCGGCGCTTGGCCAGCACATCGACGCCGAGGAGCCCATCCGCGCCGAGATAGCGGCGTGGCAGCACCGGCATGCGGACCCGCCGCGAAACCACCTCGCCGACGTCCAGCTTGCGAACGTCTACCCGGTACGACGGCAGCACGCCGGCGATGCCGTGGATGTTCATCTTTCCAGTCGACTGCAGCCCCAGGCTTTCGGCGATTTCCGAGGAGAGCACGGAGCGGTTGGCCCCGGTGTCGACCACGAAGGCGTAGGGACCGCTGTCGTTGATCATGGTCTGGACGACCATGCGGCGCACGGCGTCGAAACCCGTTCGCACCGCCCCGTCCGCTTCCGCACCGGCCTGGACCTGGTCGGGCGGCGGAGGCAGGGCGCTGCGGGTCAGGTTCACCTGTACGGTGGGAGACAGCGGGCCGTCCCCCAGCCCCGCGCAACCGGCCAGTGGCGCGCCGGCGAGCCCCGCCATGATCAGGCGTCGCGTCAGGCCCTCGGACATCGCTCCCCTCCCCGTCTGATCGTTGACCCTAGACGTAACGGTGTGCGGCGAGGGGGGAAAGAGCGGACCTCGGCATCAGCGCTCCAGACAAAGAAAAGGCGGCGGAGCTTTCGCTCCGCCGCCCGATCTTCACAAACGTCGCCTGGTTTAGAAGCGCAGCTTGATCTGGCCGAAGACCCGACGGCCGACCACGTCGTACGAGGACGGATCAGTGCCGGATTGGACGTTCGGCGAGTACAGGCGGGGTTGTTGATCGGCGACGTTGTTGACGCCGAGCTTGAACTCAACCGAGTCGTTGACAGCCCAGGTGCCGGCCATGTCGACGTACCAGGTCGCCGGAACGCCGACCGAGACACCGGCCGTACCGAAGTACGTTTCGCCCGGATACAGGGCGGTCATGCGGTTTTGCATGCCGTCGATGTAGCGGACGCGGGTGTCGAGGGCGAAGCCCGAGAAGCCGTAGCCGATTTCACCCAGGGTGAAGCGGGTGTTCCAGGTGCCCTTCCATTCCGGGAAGCTGGTGCCCAGGCCGGCGCCGAAGAAGGAGATCGTGCCGGTGTAGTCGATCATCGGGAAGCCAGGGGCGTCCGATTGCTCGTACTTCATCACGTGGGTGAGCAGCAGGTTCGATTGAACCGAACCCATCCACGACGGCAGGCCCATCCATTCCCAGTCGTAGCGATACTCGAGCTGGAAATCGAGACCAGTGGTCTCGATGGCGCCGCCGTTCACCGCGGTGAAGGCGCCGCCGGTGGCGACGTTGTCGACGCTCTGGATCGTGCCCGAGCGGTTCAGGCCGGCGCAGAACGGATCAGCGGCGGAGAACGTCGGGTTGGTGCCGAAGTAGTTGAAGCAGGCGGCGATGGCGGCGTTGGTGTCAGGCGTGATGATCGCGTCCTTCACCTCGATCGAGTAGTAGTCGATCGAGCCACGCAGCGTGTTGAGCCACTGGTTATCCCAAGGCGACGACAGCACCAGGCCGATGGTGAAGGTGTTGGCCTTCTCCGGGCCGAGGTCCGTGTTGCCGTCGAGCTCGATCTGAGCCTGACCACCCGGAGCCGACACGTGCGACGCATAGTTGGCGGGCGCGATGCCGGTGGCGATGCAGAGAGCCTGCATTTGCGCCGGGTTGGCGGCACGTTGAGCGCCGTAGTTGTTGCAGGGGTCGAAGATCTGCGGGAACGAGACGCTCGACTGGAACAGTTCCTGGAAGTTCGGAGCCCGGACAGCGCGTTGGTAGGAAGCGCGGACGCGGGCGTAGTCGGTGGCGACCCAGCTCAGTTCGGCCTTGTAGGAAGCCGAGCCGCTCGGGGCGACCGAGACGTCGTTGATCTGGTCTTCGAATTCCGACCAGGAGTAACGCGCGCCGATGCCGACTTCGAGGCTCTGGATGAACGGAAGATCCTTGACGATCGGGATCAGGGTTTCCGCGAACAGGTCGTAGAAGGCGTTCGAGCCAGCGTCGGGGTCACCGACGTTGAAGCCCGAGAACGGACCGGGGCTCGACAGGTAGCGCGACGAATACTGGAAGCCGCGGTATTCAGCGCCGAAGACCAGCGGCACAGCGCCGGCCGGCAGTTCGAACAGGTCGCCGCCGACGAAGGCCTGGGCGATGTTCTGGGTCAGTTCGGTGCGCTGGGCGACCGGCGAGGCCAGGTAGTTGATGCACGACTGCGGCATCGGGTTTTCGCCGAACGGGTTCCAGGTCGCGCAAGCGCCGCTGCCGGCGGTGGCCGGGTTGGCGAGCACGTCGGTCAGGCGTTGGGTTTCGACGTTACCGGTCTGCAGGTTGTCGATCTCGGTCCGGCCTTCCGAAACATACGCTTCGAAGTTCCAGGTGTCCGACAGCGGAACCTTCACGCCGCCGGCGAACTGCACGACGGTGTTTTGGAAGTTCTGCAGACGGGCGCCGAAGGCCAGCGGACGGAAACCGAACAGGAAGGGTTCAGTCGCGCCCGAGCCGATGATGCGGTTGTCGTCACCGGTCCGCGCGGCCAGCAGGATGGCAAGGTCGGCGGGGATGAAGGGGTTGGTGACCGGAACGATCAGGTTGGTGCCGACCGAGCAGGCCGAGAAGCCGACCGGGTTCGGGTTGCCGCCACCGATCGCGTTGTTGCTGAAGGTGCCGCAGCCGGAGGTGCGGGTGCCCTGAGCGTTGAAGACCGAAGGCGTGACCAGCGACGAGCCGACCTGCAGAGCGGTGTTCTCACCCTGGGCGACGGTCGCGACGCCGGGAACCGGCGAAGGCGCCAGCGCCGTGGCGGCGTTGTACTCGGTCCAGCCAGCCTGGGCCCAGAGCTCGACGCCGTTGTCCAGTTCATAGTTGGTCTTGAACAGGAACGAATAGCGGTCCAGCGGCAGGGTCAGCAGGTTCGGAGCGTCGAAGTTGTAGCTGTAGAAGTCCGGGAAGAACCGCGTGTTCACCGAAATATCGATCGGGTACTTGTAGTTCTGGACTTGCAGCGGGCCGTTGTTGTCGGAGACGCCATAGTAGATCAGCGTGCCGTCGGTGTTGAAGCCGATCAGGCCCGACTGCGAGGTTACGCCGTTGGGCGCGACGCTGCCGTAGCTCGGCTGGGCGAACAGGGCCTGGATGGCGGCGAGCGGAACGGGGTTGGCGGTGTTGCCGCCCGAAGCCGCGTTCCAGCGCAGCGCACCTTCCGGCGGGGTGCCGGTGGTCGAGGTCGCGATGGCCGAGAATTCACGTTGGCCCTTGGTGATCGGCTGACGGTAGGAACGGTCAAAGCCGAACACCGCGTTGCCCTTGCCGTCGGCGAAGTTGCCGCCGATGACGGCCGAGAAGTTGTACTCCTCGGAATCCCAGAACTCGGTCGAGTTCGTGTAGGACGCGCGAACGTCGATACCTTCGAAGTTCTTCTTCAGCTTGATGTTCACCGCACCGGCCACGGCGTCGGCGCCGTAGGTGGCGCCAGCGCCGCCGGTGATGACTTCGATGTTCTCGATCATCGCCGCCGGGATGGTGTTGATGTCGACGGTCAGGCTGTTGGCCGACACCATCGGACGACGACCGTCGAGCAGGACGATGTTCCGGTTGGCGCCCAGGCCGCGAAGGTCGATGTTCGACTGGCCGTTGTTGCTGGGGTTGTTCGACGTGGTCGTGCCCGCCGGGTTAACCTGCGGCAGCGTGTTCAGGTAGGTGTCGAGCGTGACGTCAGCGTTCGCGACGGCCTGTTCGCCGGTAACCGTGGCGATCGGGCTGTTGGCGACATAATCCTGCCGCGCGATGCGCGAACCGGTGATGACGACGGCTTCGACTTCCGTGTCTTCCTGCGCGAGCGCCGGAGCAGCGGTGGCGAAAGCGGCCAGGGCCGCTCCGCAAATCATGGTGGACGCCAACAGGCGGCCGCGCGTGGTGTGGAGCCTCAAGATATTCCCTCCGGATCAGCGCTCGCCGGGAATTCCCGCAAGCGCCCCCTCATGTCTGGACGAGTCCCAGGCGCATACGCCCGGTTGCGGCGATCCTTGCCCCCCGGCCGAACACCGGTCAACGTTCATTACAGTGTCGTAACAAGAACGACGCGTGGATGTCGCACTTTGGCAACAGCGTGACCGAGAGGCGCCTCAATCGGGGCGGGGAACGCCCGATTACAGTGCTGGAAGGGCATGCCGCGCCCGCGATTCGGCGAACGTCGGGCAAAGGTGTCCGAAAGGTTACCGATCCGTGGCGGCGACTCAGGAGGCCGCGGACTGGGGCTTCATACACAGCCATCGCGTGCGGTGGTGATCGACGAGGTTGTCGACCCAGCCGGTAATCCTGGGGTTCACCAGGTTCTTGTTCACATAGAAGTAGACCGGCGCGACCGGTGCATCCTCGAGCATCATGTGCTCGGCCTCGGCCATGTAGCCCGCCCGCTTGGCGGCATCCGGCTCGTTGTCAGCCTTCTTCATCAGGGCGTCGAAGGCGGGATTGTTGTAATCGCCATAGTTCTGCGGCCCGTACCAGGACCGCTGCAGGTCGAGGAAACTGGTGGCGTCGTTGTAGTCCGCAATCCAGGCGGCGTCGGCGACCTGGAAGGCGCGGGCGCGGTAATCGGCATAGGCGATCTGGGTTTCCTGCTGGGCCAGGGTGACGTTGACGCCGATCTCCTTCCAGTCCGCCTGCACGGCCGGCATGTAGAGCATCGGGTCGGGCGTGTTGCGGTGCTTGATCTCGACCTTCAACGGGCGGTCGGGGCCATAGCCCGCCGCGGCCAGCAGCTTCCGAGCCTCAGCCTGACGCTTCTCCAGCGGCCAGTCGAACCAGTAGGGCGGCTTGGCCTGCCCGTAGTTGGCCATGCCGGGCGGCACGAGGGTGGCGGCCGGCAGCTGGCCGCCGCGGAACAGCTTCTTGGTGACGAAGTCACGGTCGATCGACATCGCCAGCGCCTGGCGGACACGCTTGTCACGGAACGGCGGGTAGCCGGTCTTGGGATTGTTGTTGAAGGCCAGGTAGGTGACGCCGAGGTAGGTGTTCACGCGCACGTAGCCCGGCATCTTCTCCTTCAGATAGGCGATGCGGTTGGACTGGATGTCGGTGTTGAGGTCCAGCTCGCCGCTGGCCACCCGCCGCTCGGCCGAGATCGCGTCGGTGGTCGGGTAGTAGTAGATCTCATCGACGCAGAGCTTGTCGGCCTCGTAGAAGCGCGGATTGCGCACCGCCTTCACATAGTCGCCCAGCCGCCAGTCCTTCAGGACATAGGGGCCGTTGCTGACCAGGTTGCCCGGCCGGATCCAGGCCTCGCCGAACTTCTCGATCGCGTGGCGAGGCACCGGGTAGAAGACGTGGTGCTTGACCATTTCCGGGAGGTAGGGCGCCGGATGCTCGAGCACGATCTCCAGGGTCCTGGCGTCGATCGCCCGGACGGCAAGGCTGTCCAGCGGCGCCTTGCCGTCGTTGATCGGCTGCGCGCCCTTTATGAAGAACATGATCGAGGCGTATTCGGACGCCGTCTTGGGATCGAGCACCCGGCGCAGCGAATAGACGAAGTCGTCGGCGGTCACCGGCTTGCCGTCCGACCAGACGCTTTCGCGCAGATGGAAGCGCCAGGTCAGGCCGTCGGCGCTGACGTCCCAGCGCTCGGCCACGGCCGGAATCGTCGAGCCGTCGGCGGCCGACTGGGTCAGCCCCATGAACATGTCGCTCTGGATCCGATCCTCCCAGGTGCCGGTCGAGGTGTGCGGGTCCAGCGTCGCCGGCTCGGTGGTGTTGCCGTACTGCAGGCAGACCTTCCCCGGAGGACAAACCGGGCGCGAAGGCCCCTTGCCGCCACAGCTGGAAAGCGCGACAGCGGCGACGCCGAGAAGGAAGAGATTGCGCAAAGTCGGGCGCGCCCCTTCTATGGCCGCAAATCGGAGTCGGGAGTTACCCATGTCACGCGCTCATAGCTTGAAGTCGGGCCTCGCCATCGTGGCGGCGGCGGGAATCACGGCGATAGCCGTGGGTCAGATCGCCTCGGCGGCGTCGCCCGCCAAGGTTCGGGCCGGCGCGCTGCAGGCGGTCGTTGACTGCCGCAAGCTCACCGACGGCGCCGAGCGCCTCGCCTGCTTCGACGCCGCGGCCGCCAAGCTGGACGCCGCCGAACAGGCCGGCGACGTGGTCGTGGTCGATCGCGCCCAAGTGAAGGAGGCCCAGCGCGCGGCCTTCGGCTTCAACTTCAAGATGCCTAGCTTCCTCGGCGGCGGCGGTGGGGACGACGACAAGGCCGAGGTCCGCTCGGCCGAGCTCGATACGCTCGACACCACCGCCCAGTCGGTGCGGGTCGGCCCGGATCGCAAATGGATCTTCCGCCTGCCGGACGGCGCGATCTGGATGCAGACCGATACCGAGGTGATCGCTCGCGCGCCGAAGGCCGGCTCCAGGATCGAGATCCGCAAGGGCACGATGGGCGGCTACTTCCTCAGCGTCGACGGCCAGAAGGCGGTTCGGGCCAAGCGTCAGAACTGACCGGTTCATCGGCTAGCGGTCCTTCGGGTCGAGCGCGTCCCGAAGACCGTCGCCGATGAAGTTGAAGGCCATCAGCGTCACGACCATGGTCAGCGACGGGAAGATCAGCAGCCAAGGGGCCAGCTCCATGTCCTGCGCCCCGCCCGCGATCAGGGTGCCCAGCGACGCCATCGGCGGCTGCACCCCCAGACCCAGGAACGACAGGAAGCTCTCGGCGATGATGATCGCCGGGATCGTCAGCGTGACGTAGACGACGACGGGGCCGAGCAGGTTGGGCACGATGTGCTTGAGGATGATCTGGTGGGTGGACAGCCCGGCCGCCCGCGCCGCCTCGACGAACTCCTTCTGCTTCAGCGACAGTGTCTGGCCACGCACGATCCGCGACATGGTCAGCCATTCGACCGCGCCGATGGCCAGGAAGATCAGGAAGATGTTCCGCCCGAACGTCACCATCAGCAGGATGACGAAGAAGATGAAGGGCAGCGAATAGAGGGTGTCGACGATGCGCATCATCACCTCGTCGACCTTGCCGCCGATGTAGCCGGCGACCGCACCCCAGACGACGCCGATCAGCAGCGAGACGCTGGTCGCGACCACGCCGATGGCAAGGGACACGCCCAGACCCGCGAACAGCCGGGCCAGCAGGTCGCGGCCGAGCGAATCGGTCCCGATCAGGTGCCCGCCCTGCCCCGGCCCCATCCAGACGTCGGTCTTGGTCACGGTGTCGTAGTGGAACGGCACCAGGAACGGTCCGATCACGGCGGCCAGCACCATCAGCGCCAGCACGATCATCCCGCCGACGGCGGCCTTGTTGCCGAACAGACGGCGGCGGGCGTCGTCCCACAGGGAGCGGCCCTTGACCGCCCGCTCGATGAGCTCGGCGCGAACCGGCGAGCCGGGGATGTGGTCGGCGATGCTCACGACAGCTTCACCCGCGGATCGAGCGCCGCATAGAGCATGTCGGCGATCAGGTTGAGGACGAGGATCAGCAGGGCGTAGACGATGACCATGCCCATCACGACGGTGTAGTCGCGCTGGAGGGCGCTGATGACGAAGAACTTCCCGAGGCCCGGGAGGTTGAAGATCTTCTCGACCACCAGCGACCCGGTCAGCAGGCCGGCGGCGGCCGGGCCGAGGTAGCTGACCAGCGGCAGGATAGCGGCGCGCAGGGCGTGCTTGCGGACGATCAGGCTCTCGGGAAGCCCCTTGGAGCGCGCCGTGCGGATGTAGTTGGAGCGCAGCACCTCGATCATCCCGGCCCGGGTCAGACGCGAGATGATAGCGATCTGTGGCAGCGCCAGGACGGTGATCGGCAGGATCAGGTTGGCCAGCGCCCCGCCGTTCCAGCCCGCCGTCGGCAGCCAGCCCAGCTTGGAGGCGAACATCATCACCAGCAGCGGCGCCGTCACGAAGGTCGGAATACAGACCCCCAGGATCGCCACCCCCATGGTGACGTAGTCGGCGACCCGATTCTGTCTGAGCGCGGCGATCACGCCGAGGCTCAGCCCGACGATGGCGGCGATCAGGATCGAGGACAGGCCGAGAATCAGGCTGACCTTGTAGTTCTCCTTGAGGATGTCGAGGACGCTCTTGTCGCGGTACTTGAGCGACGGCCCGAAGTCGCCGCGGACGACGTCGCCGAGGTAGCGCACGTACTGCTCCGCCAGGGGCCGGTCGAAGCCGTACTTGGCCTCGACAGCCGCCTTCACCTGGGGCGTGAGCTGGCGTTCGTTCACGAACGGACTGCCCGGTGCGGCTCTCATCATGAAGAAAGCGACCGTGACCACCAGGAAAAGTGTGGGGACGGCCACCAGAAGACGGCGTAACAAAAAGCGCAGCATTGGGCGGCTCACTGGGGCGGTCGGGGCCGCGAAGACGGTCGCGAAACTTCCATCCGGCCCCGATGATGTCAACGAACCGCAACCCGGATGAACCCGAGATGACCGACTTCCGCCAAGTGACTGATGATTTCGCGGTCAGCCCGCAGATCGATCTGGCCGATCTGCCCGCCGCGGCGGCGCAGGGCTTCAAGCTCGTGATCAACAACCGCCCGGACGCGGAACAGCCCGGCCAGCCCTCGAGCGCTCAGGTCGAGGCGGCCGCGCGGGCCGCCGGCCTGGACTATGTGCACATCCCCGTCACGGGGCAGCCGACCCCCGATCAGGTCGAGGCCAACCGGCTGGCGATCGCGGAATCGGACGGCCCGGTCCTGGCCTTCTGCCGCTCGGGCACCCGCTCGATCGTCACCTGGTCGATCGGTCAGGCCCTCAGCGGCGAACGCCCGCGCGGCGAGCTGGTCAGCCTGGGCCGCGAGGCCGGGTACGACCTGTCGGGCGTGTTGGGGGGCTAATTCCCGCCCAGCGTCACTGCCTCGGCCCGCGCAGCGCCGAAGGCGGCGGGCTCCGGCTCGCAACTGGCGAGCACGAGCTGGGCCGTCATCAGGCACAGGAAGGCGAAGGCCACTCGCTGGAACCGTTTCGATACAAAAATCACGGCGTCTTCTGCCATTCTGGCGCCCTCTCCTGCTGTCGAGAGGCCTCCGCGCAAGAACGGCGCCGAAAAATGAACGTCCCGGTAACCACATGCCCACGCGCTTGCCCGACGACGCGTTCCTCGGTCTTATCGCCGGCCCAGCCGCCAAGGTCCCCGCATGATCCCCTACGTCCGAGACCTGAACTTCGAGTACGGCGTCGTCGACCAGGTGACGCCGCTGGTCAGGCGCGTGATCGCCAACAATCCGGGGCCATTCACCTTCCTGGGCACCGGCACCTACATCATCGGCAGCGGCGATTCCGTGGCCGTGATCGATCCCGGCCCTGATCTCGACGACCACCTTCAGGCTATCCTGGCGGCGACGAAGGGCGAGCGGATCACCCACATCTTCGTCACCCACAATCACCTAGACCACTCGCCGCTGGCGAGGCCGCTGCAACAGCTGACCGGCGCGGTGACCTACGGCTGCCCGATGGTCGCCCATGCGCGGGCCGACGACGAGATCCGCATGGAGGCTGACGACGACTTGGGCTTCGTCGCCGATATCAAGGTCTGCGAGGGCGGGACCTTCGCCGGCAAGGGCTGGACCATCGAGGCGATCGCCACGCCCGGCCACACCTCCAACCACATCTGCTTCGCGCTGCACGAGGAGAATGCGCTGTTCTCCGGCGACCACGTCATGGGCTGGTCGACGACGGTGATCAGCCCGCCCGACGGCGACATGGGCGCCTATTTCGCCAGCCTCGACCGCATCAAGGCGCGCGGGTTCGCCACCCTGTGGCCGACACACGGCCCGCCGATCACCGAGCCCGACGCCTTTATCCAGGCCTACATCGACCACCGCCGCAATCGCGAGGCGCAGATCCTCGCCGCGCTCGGTCAGGGCCTGACGCGGATCAAGGCCATGGTGCCGGTGCTCTACAAGGACGTCGATCCGCGCCTGCACCCGGCCGCCGCCCTGTCGGTGCTGGCGCACGTGATCCAGCTGACCCGCGAGGGTCGCATCTTCACTGACGGCGAACCGGGGTTGGACAGCGAGTACCGGCTGACGGCCTAGGCCCCGCTACCGTCTACGCCCTCTCGCCGGCTCTCAGCTGAGCGGGTCGAAGATCTTCGGCTTGCCCTGTTGGCGGCACACCCGCTTCACCGCCGCCCAGTCCGCCGCCGACAGGGCCGGGCGGCCCTCGGTGGCCAGGGCACGCGCGGCGTGGGCGCGGCGTTCGGTGTCGGGGTGGGTGGAGAACCACTCCGCCACGTCCTTGGCCTCGCGCGGCGAGCGGTGGTCGGCCAGGCGATCGAAGAAGTCGGCCATGCCCCGGGTGGAGATGCCCTCGGCCTTCAGCAGCTCGATCGCACGGGCATCGGCCTCGAGTTCGAGTTCGCGGCTAAAGCGTTGCTCGGTGAAGCCGCCGACCAGCAGCACCGCCTGCTGACCCGCGCCCGTCCCGCCGCCGACGACGGCGTCGAGGACAAGGCCCACGCCCATGGATTGCCAGGCGGCCTGCATGGCATGGCGCCTTTCCACATGGGCGATCTCGTGGGCGATGACCGCGGCCAGCTCGTCCGGCGACCGGGCCATCTGGATCAGGTCGTCGGTGACCAGGATGCTGCCGCCCGGCAGGGCGAAGGCGTTGACCATCGGTGCGCGGACGGCGGAGATCTTGATCTCGAACGGCATGTCCGAATGCCGCGCCAGCCGCTGCGTCATCTCTTCCAGGCGCGCACGACCGAAGACGTCGCCCTCGCAGGACCGCATCGCCAGCTTGATCTGGCCGGCCATGTTGTCGCCCATCCGCGTCTCGAGGTCCGGCGGCGTGGCCCGGGCCAGCGGACCGGAGGCGGCGGGAATGCCGACGAACACCCCGAGGGCGACCGCGACGCCGGCGGCGGTCAGCCAGCCGATGAGCCGCAGCTCGCGCCGCCCCGCCTCGCGACGGACGGCCGCCACGGGACCGCCCAGGGTTTCCCAGTCCGCCAGATCGAGGATCAGCCGTCCGTCGCCATCCGGCGCCGCCAGGCGGGCCTTCCCCGCATCGACGTCGAGCAGCCGCACGCGCTTTGTCGGCCACAGGAAGGAAGCCCCCTCCCCCTCGCCGGCGATCTGGCCGCCGACGTCGGCGACCGTCACCGTGTGCGGCCGGGCCGTTCGTCCGTCGAAATAGAGACCTTGCACCGTCAGATCGGCGAGAAGCCGAAGGCGTCGGCCAGGCCCTCGCCCGACTTCGGCCCGGCTTCGGCCTGGGCGGCTTCGGCCAGCGGGGCCTCACCCGTGCTGGTCAGGCGGCCGGCCAGGAACTTGACCGTCCGCGCCTGCACATAGGGCGACAGGAAGCCGAGGGTGAAGACCAGCAGCACGGTGTTGGTGAAGGTCAGGCCGATCAACGGGCCGGCCTTCACGTCCAGCTTGAAGCGCGCCTCGCCGAGCTGGAGCGAGCCGGCGACCGTGCGTAGCACCGCCGCGTGATAGGGCGCGTAGAGCAACATCACGACCAGCGCATAGACCAGGATCACCGCATAGAGGCCGGCCATGAAGGCGATCGGCGGCTCGGACGGCGCGCTGTCAGAGACCGCGCCGGTCACAAAGGCGATGCCGATGAACGCAGGGATCATCACGAAGTAGCCGACGATGCTGCCGACCCAGCCGAGCGCGAAGGGCCCCCACAGGCCGTGTTCTCCCTTCGGCGCCCAGCGCAGCCGCTGGTTCCCGAAGCGCAGTTCGCCCCACAGCCGCCGGGCGACGTTCAGGCTCATCACCGGCGTGTACCAGCCGAGCGTGATGCCGCTGAGCAGCAGCCAGCCGAGATAGGACAGGCCGAACGAGGTCGCCGAGCCCTTCACGGCGAAGCGTACACCGCGCCAGCGGGTGCGACTGGCCATGTAGCGGAAGGCCAGGAAGATCGCCGCCCCGACCAGCGCGAACAGGACGATGTAGAGCGGCAGGATGATCAGCGCCGCGAAGATCGGTCCCAGGAACTGGGCGCCGAAGACGACCAGCAGGAACGGCGCGCCGACGGTGACCAGCGCGATCAGGAAGCCGACGAACAGCTCCACGCCACGACCCGTGTATTCGAAGGGCTCGTCGTTGAGCCGCACCTTCGACCAGACCCGGCGCCGCACCTCTGTCCGCCCCCAGAACCGGTAGAGCGTCAGGGTGACGATGTTGAGAAGGCCGTTCTTCAGGCTCAGGCCCAGGAACGGCTTCAGGTCCAGGCGCTCGCTGAAGGTCAGCGTTTCGCCACGCGAAGCAGCGGCTGCGTCGTCCATCTATCCCCCCGGAAAATACTCAACCCAGCGTTTGTCTCAGCCCGCGAGGGCCGCCGTCAACGCCTGGATTCGGCGGCAGTTGGCGCCGCCGTCGCTTTCACCGGTGCGTCCCACCGAACGCAGGTCGATGCGGGCGCCGCCGGCGGCAGGGCGGACCCGCAGCACGACGTCGTCCTTGAGGCCGTAGACCAGACGGCTGCCGGTCGCCTCGATCCGCCCCGTCGCCGGATCCGCGGAGACCAGGGTCAGCTTCTCCGCCTCCAGAACGGTTCGGGCATGGCCGAAGGCCTGCTCGGGCGTGGCGCGGACGGTGACCGGCCTCGCGCCGGGGCAGGTCTCGGCATTGACGTCGGCCAGGGTTCGCCCGGCGTAGGCCCTCGAGCCCACCGACAGGATCGGCGAGGGGTCGACGGGATTGGCCGCCACGCCGCGCGCCTTGATCAGCGCGCTGGAGAACATCAGCGGCTCGGACCAGTCGGTGGCGACGTCGTTGACCGGCGGCTGGCTGGCCTCGGCGGCGCGCCGACCGATCAGTCCGCCCCAGGTCAGGGCCGTGATCACCAGCGCCAGCACCGCCTTGCCCCAGAGCTTGGAGAAGCCGCCGAACAGCGCCGCCAGGAAACCCAACGCCCCGGTAAGGGCGCCGACCATGGCCACGGCCTGGGCCCAGCCGAGACGGGCCGCCGGACCTTCGACCAGCATCGCCTGATGTCCCTGCTCCCAGCCCCACAGGCCGAAGCGGGTGCCCAGCGCCCCGATCAGCACCATCGCCGCCGGGGCCAGGGCGACCACGATCGCGAGGTTGAGATAGTTGGCGGCCCAGCCCGCCGGCCGGGTCTTCGACTTGCGCGGTTCGCCGAAGGTCGGGGCGGCCATCCACAGCGGAGAGTCCTCGTAGGAGGGCTTCTTCTCGGCGGAAGGCAGCGGCCGGGAGTCGTCCTTCAGCGTGGTCGGGAAGACCAGCGGACCGCTGTCGGCGATCGCGTCGGCCTCGCTGACCGGCGTCATGTCCGGCATCGACGGCAACGGCGGCGGGACCTCGCCGTCGTCGACCGCGTCGGCCGGCGCCCAGACAGCCGTCTCGGGCCCGGGCTCCGGCGCGGCGTCGGCCACGGCCTCGGCCTCGGCCTCCGGCGCGGAAGCCGGGGCATCCGCCTCCGCGACCTCGGGGGTCGCGGCTTCGGGATCGGCGAGGACGGATTGGGTGTCCTCGATAGGGGTATCGGCTTGAAGGAGCTCTTCGGCCCCGGCGGCTGCCGTGCTCGCCGGGGCCTCAGATTTTCCCGACGAATCCTCGTCCGCGATCGGGTCCGCGTGAAGCACCGGATCGGGCGCCGCGCGCTCGGCGATGGTCCCCGCCGCGGCCGCCGCGGCGGCCGCGGCGACCAGCACCGGGGTGGCGGGCAGCTCATAGCCGGCCATGCGCTGGCGGATCAGCTTCTTGTCGATCTTGCCGGTGGCGCCCAGCGGGATGTCGTCCACGAAGGCGACGTCGTCCGGCATCCACCATTTGGCGATCTTGCCTTCGAGGAACTGCAGGATTTCCTCCTTGCTCGCGGTCTCGCCCGACTTGAGCTTGACCAGCAGCAGCGGACGCTCGTCCCACTTGGGGTGCGCGACGCCGATGACCGCGGCCAGATCCACCTTCGGATGGCCGACGGCGATGTTCTCGATGTCGATCGAGCTGATCCACTCGCCGCCGGACTTGATGACGTCCTTGGCGCGATCGGTGATCTGCATGAAGCCGGCGGGGTCGATGTTGGCGACGTCGCCGGTGTCGAAGAAGCCCTCTTCGTCGACCACCGAGCCCGCGCCCTTGAAGTACTCGCGGACCACGATCGGGCCCTTGACCATCAGCCGGCCCACGGCCTCGCCGTCGTGCGGCTGGCGGACGCCCTCGTCGTCGACGATCTTGAGATCGACGCCGACGGGCGGGCGGCCCTGCTTCAGGCGATAAGCCATCTGCTCGTCATAGCTCAGGCCCATCAGCTCCGGCGTCAGGGTCGAGACCGTGCCCAGCGGCGAGGTCTCGGTCATGCCCCAGCCCTGGCGGACGGTGACGCCCAGCTTGTCGAAGCCGCGGACGATGGCTTCCGGCACGGCCGAGCCGCCGATCAGCACGTTCTTCAGGGTCGAGAACTTCAATCCGCCGTCGTTCACGTGGGTCAGCAGCATCTGCCAGACCGTCGGCACGGCGGCCGAGAAGGTCACGCCTTCGGTCTCGAGCAGCTCGTAGATCGAGGCGCCGTCCATCTTGGCGCCCGGCATCACCATCTTCGCGCCCACGGCGGGGGCGGAGAAGGCCACGCCCCAGGCGTTGGCGTGGAACATCGGCACCACCGGCAGGATCACGTCCTTGTTGGTGATGCCCATAACGTCGCCGGTCATGGTCAGCAGGGTATGCAGGAAGTTCGAGCGGTGGCTGTAGAGCACGCCCTTGGGATCGCCGGTGGTGCCCGAGGTGTAGCAGAGGCCGCAGGCGGTGTTCTCGTCGAAGCCACCCCAGGCGCAGTCGGCTGAGTGGCCGTAGACCAGGGTCTCGTAGGTGTGCGCCGCCTGCCACTTCACGCCCGGCACGCCCTTGATCTGGAAGTGCGGCATGTGGCTGGAGTCGGTCAGGATGACGACGTGCTCGACCGACGGGCAGTTGGCGAGAATCGCCTCCAGGATCGGTACGAAGGTCAGGTCGACGAAGATGATCTTGTCTTCGGCGTGGTTGATGATCCAGGCCAGCTGCTCGGGGTGCAGGCGCGGGTTCAGGGTGTGGCAGACGGCGCCGATGCCCATGATGCCGTACCAGGCTTCCATGTGCCGGCCGCTGTTCCAGGCCAGGGTCGCGACCCGGTCGCCGACGCGCACGCCGAGACCCAGCAGGGCGTTCGACACCCGCTTGGCCCGTTCGTGGATCTGGGCATAGGTGGTGCGGACGATCGGTCCCTCGACCGACCGGGTGACGATCTCGCGATCGCCATGCCATCGCTTGGCGTGATCCAGGATGGTGTCGACCGTAAGCGCCGACGACTGCATCAAGCCCTGCATGCCCGCTCTCTCCCCTTGTTTTCGTTACGGCAGCGACCGTAGCGGCGAGGACCCGTCTCGGCAACGCGCCGCGCGCGAAGCGCGAACTCGTGGTGTGGGCCCTGGTCGACGCGACACGCCGGCTCCGGCATAAGGCGACGATGACCGACCGCCCCGCAGCCCCGTCCGCCGCGCCCCTGCTGATCGCCGTTTCCGGCGGCTCGGGGTCCGGCAAGAGCACCCTGGCGGCGGCGCTCGAGGCGCGGCTGGCGCCCGGGACGGTGACGCTGGTGATCGAGGACGCCTACTACGGCGACTACGGCGGCAAGCCCGGCTTCGACGCCGCGACCTTCGACTTCGACGACATCTCGGCCAAGGACCACGCCCTGCTCGCCCGCGACCTGCGGGCGCTGAAGTCGGGCGCGACGATCGAGGCTCCGCTCTACTGCTTCGAGACCCACCGGCGGCTGCGGTCGGTCGAGACCATCTCCCCGGCCCCGCTGATCGTGGTCGAGGGCGCGCACCTGCTGTGCACGCCGGAACTGGCGGCGCTGTTCGACCTGCGCATCTATGTCGACACGCCGGCCGATGTGCGTTTCATCCGCCGGCTGATCCGGGACCAGGCTCAGCGCGGCCGAACGGCGGACTCGATCATCCAGCAGTATCTCGCCACCGTGCGGCCGGCGCACGAGCGGCTGATCGCGCCGTCGAGCAAACTGGCCGACATCGTCATTCCCGACGATCGCGGCGGCGTCGTCCCAGACAATCCGGCCGAGTTCGACCGCCTGCTGGCGCATGTCTTCGCGCATCCGCTGCTCAAGCCATACGCGAGTTGACGACACGTTACGCGCAAGCCTTGCGGTAACCACGTTTTCCCCCCTAGGGTGAAGACGTCACGGTGTGTCGAGGGCGTATGAATTCGGACGAGGACGGCGGGGGGACCCGCACGGAGCGCAAACGGCGCGAGATCGTGACTGCGGCCAAGACGGTTTTCGGACGCGAAGGTTTCGCCCACGCCGGGATGGAACAGATCGCACGCGACGCGAGCGTCTCCACGGCCACCCTCTACGCCCACTTCCCCAGCAAGGCGGATCTGTTCCGCATCGTGGTCGAGGACACCCTGGCCGGGATCGCGGCCCGAGTCCGTGACTCCGCCGCGATCAAGGGAGACGCCCGCCACCGCCTGACCCGCTTTGGCCTCGCCTACGCCGAGTTCTACTGCGATCCGACCTCTCGGGCGCTGTTCCGGATGGTCATCACAGAGCGTCGCCGGTTCCCGGACATCGCCGAACACTTCCGCGAGCGCGGCCGAGACGAACTGGGCGGCACGGCCGTCGCCATCATCCGCGAGCTCGCGGAAGAAGGCGCGCTGGTGGTGGACAAGCCGTCCTGGGCCGCCGGCCAGCTGCAGGGCATGATCGAGCACAGCACGCTGGTGTTCGGCCTCGTCGCCGGCGACGAGGCGCAGCCGGCGCGAGACGTCGAGACGATCGTCGAGGACTGCGTCGCCACCTTCCTCGCCCGCTATGAGGTCAGGGGAAGAGCCGCCTAGTCGTCCAGCCGCCTTTCGGGCGCTCGAACACCCGCCGCTCGTGCAGGCGGAACGGCCGGTCGCGCCAGAACTCGAAACTCTGGGGCACGATCCGGAAGCCCGACCAGTGCGGCGGCCGGGTGACCTTGCCGAGCCCGAACTTCAGGCCCGCCTCGGCGACTCGCTTCTCCAGCGCGAACCGGTCCGGCAGCGTCCGCGACTGGTCCGAGGCCCAGGCGCCCAGTTGGCTGTGGCGGGCGCGGGTGGCGAAATAGGCGTCGGCCTCGGCGTCGGTGACCGGGACCACCTCGCCGCGGATCCGCACCTGACGGCGCAGGGACTTCCAGTGGAACAGCAGCGCCGCCTTGGGATGGGCGAGCAGTTGCCGGCCCTTGGCGCTTTCGAGGTTGGTGTAGAAGACGAAGCCTTCGGGATCGAAATCCTTCAACAACACCATGCGCACGTCCGGCATGCCGGTCTCGTCGACCGTGGCCACGGCCATGGCGTTGCCGTCGTTGGGCTCCGACTCCGTGGCGGCCTTCAGCCAGGTCCCGAACAGCTCGAACGGGTCGGCTTCCGGCAGCAACGGCAGAGGCTCGGCCTCCGTCACCTGGCGAACATAGTCGTCCTCGCTCGGCGAGGCGGGGATCAGGGCGTCGTCCTTGCTCATGCCCGCCCTATAGCAGGGCCGGCGGATAGATTCAGCTTAACTGGCCGTTGACCCTGTCCGTTCACCTTGGCGGCCATGACCGGGGACGGGCGAAAGATCACCGCGAAGCAGGCGCGCGACAGGCTGGGCGTGAAGCGCGGCGCCGACGCCGACGCGCTGTCGGCCGCCTTCCGCGACGCCGCCCGGCGCACTCATCCCGACCGCGAGGGCGGCGACGCCGCCGCCTTCCGCGAGGTGCTCGACGCCTACCGCTTCCTGCGGCGCGAGCCCGAGCCGTCGATCACCTTCGTTCCCGCCCCTATCGCCGCCGCCACACCGCGCGAGGCGCGGGTAGAGATCTCGGCCCGTCTGGCCATCTTCGGCGGCGAGGCCTTCGCCACGACCATCGATGGCCGACGGCTGAAGCTGCAGCTCGAGCCGGGCCTGCGACCGGGGCAGACCGTCCGGGCCGGCAAGGACAGGTTCACGGTCGAGGTTCGCGACGACGGCGTGGTCGTGCGTGGCGACGACGTCTGGATCAGTCATGCCGTCGACGAGGCCGTGCTGACGGACGGCGGACGGCTGACCATCGACACGCCCTGCGGCCGCCGCAGCTTCTGGATCAACCGCAAGACCGCCGCCCGGCGTCTGGTGCGCCTGCCCGGCGACGGCCTGCCCGCGGCGGGACGGCACAAGCAGGGCGACCTGTTCATCCGCCTGTCGCTCGGCGAGGCCCCGGCGGCCACCCCAGCGCAGGTCCTGCTCCGGCGTTTCGCGGCGGCGTGGGCGGCGTGACTTTGTGACCGCCGTTCCTTTGGTCTAGAAGCCCCGGGTCATGTCGCACAACAGCTTCGGCCACCTCTTCCGTGTCACCACCTGGGGCGAAAGCCATGGGCCCGCCCTCGGCTGCGTCGTCGACGGCTGCCCACCGGGGATCCAGCTCACGGCCGAGGAAATCCAGGTCTGGCTCGACAAGCGCAAGCCGGGCCAGGGCAAGTTCGTCACGCAGCGCCAGGAGCCGGACGCGGTCCGCATCCTCTCCGGCGTGTTCGAGGACGACCGCACGGCAGGTCAGGTGACCACCGGCACGCCGATCTCGCTGATGATCGAGAACACCGACCAGCGTTCCAAGGACTATTCCGAGATCGCCCAGGCCTTCCGCCCGGGCCATGCCGACTGGCCCTACTTCGCCAAGTACGGCGTCCGCGATTATCGCGGTGGCGGCCGATCCTCGGCGCGGGAAACGGCGGCGCGGGTCGCGGCCGGCGCCGTGGCGCGCAAGGTCATCGACGGCGTCACCGTGCGCGGCGCCCTGATCCAGATCGGCCCACACAAAATCGACCGCTCGCGCTGGGACTGGGACCAGGTCAACGAAAACCCGTTCTGGTGTCCCGACAAAGCTGCCGTCGCCGTCTGGGAAGAGCATCTCGAGAAAGTCCGCAAGGCCGGCTCCTCCACCGGCGCGGTGGTCGAGGTCGAGGCCTTCGGCGTCCCCGCCGGCTGGGGCGCGCCGCTCTACGGAAAGCTCGACGCCGAGCTGGCCGCCGCCCTGATGTCTATCAACGCAGCCAAGGGCGTGGAGATCGGCGCCGGCTTCGACTCCGCCGCCCTGTCCGGCGAAGAGAACGCAGACGAGATGCGGATGGGCAATGACGGCCCGCTGTTCCTGTCCAACAAGGCCGGCGGCGTGCTCGGCGGCATGTCCACCGGACAGCCCGTGGTCGCGCGCGTCGCGTTCAAGCCGACCTCCTCGATCCTCACGCCGCGCAAGACGGTCAGCGAGGCGGGCGAGGAGATCGAGCTGCGCACCAAGGGCCGCCACGACCCCTGCGTCGGGATCCGCGCCGTGCCTGTGGTCGAGGCGATGACCGCCTGCGTCCTCGCCGACGCCTTCCTGCGCCATCGCGGCCAGACCGGCGGCGGGGTGTTTGCGCCCGGGTCATCGCAACGCGGCTAGCGACACAGGATGGGCGCATGGCGAAGGCCAGGAAAAAGCTTCTCCCGAAGGACTTCGAGACGCTCCTGCAAGAGGCGGACCTCGCCCAGCTAAAGTCGATCTTCGACCAGTGCGATGTCGACGCGCGCGGAGGGTACTGCAAGCAGACGGCGCTCGCGTTCAACGACTGTCCTGATGAACTCGCGCGATGGCTCATCGAACAAGGCGCGGATATCGACGCGCCAGACACCTATGGCGAGACGCCCCTGCATTCGCGCGCCGGTCACTGGCGGGGCCATCTCGGCATCCTGCTGGACCTTGGGGCGGACGTGAACGCCCGGGACAGCCGGGGCGATACACCGCTTCACAAGGCGGCCGGGGTCGGCAATGAGCGATCGGTTCGCCTGTTGCTCGATCACGGCGCGGCTGTCGATGCGGTCAACAATCGGCAGCTGACGCCGCTGGCCGCCGCGTTGGAGAACTGCAGCAACGCGAAGATCGAGACCCTAACGGCCGTGGCGGAACTGCTCCTGCAGACTCGGCCGCCCAAGGCGACGGGCCTTCGCGCCCTCGCCAGCCGCGTGCTGGGCGGCGCCAGATCAGGTTCGGATCGAGTCACGCCCCAGATGCGGGCCTTCGTCGAGCGCTTAGGCGCCGACTTCGAGTTTCATCGCGCCGGTTTCAACCCCGAGTCCCTTCCCGCGACCAGCGCGGCGCTCGACCGGCTATATGTTCTGTTCGAGGTTCGGCCGGTCCCGCCTCGGATCGTTCACGGCTTCGGGTCACCTATCGTTGCGAAGGCCGCGAGCTGGAATGATCGCCATCAGGAGCTCTGGCAGTTGCTCGTGCCATCCAGCGGCGCCGCTGCCACCGTCCAGGGAGAAGTCATTCGAATCTCCGGACGTATTCACAGCGAGATCGAAGGAAATGGCGGCGCGAACTGGGACGCCGAGTTCAAGAAGATGGCGACCGCCTTCCTGAGCCACATCGGGTCCGGAAACCCGCTCCCTGCCGTCGAAACGAAACGCGCCGCCGTGCTCGTGGCCGAGGTCAGGCGCAGCGGGTCAGCGGCAGCGGACCTGTGCAGGCTCGCAGTCGAGTGGGTGCGGCTCAACCCGCAGCCCATGGCGCTTCCGCCGCCCAACTACAGTCGCTGAAGCGGCTCACCCCACCCGGCTGAAATCCATCGTCCAGTTGGTCTCCCAGGTCTCGCCGGCGTCGGCCGAGAAGGCCTGGGCCCAGCGGCAGCTGGTCGGGGTCGCGTCGGACCATGTGAACCTCACCCGGATCGGCCGCCCCTCGAAAACGTCCTCGCCGAAGAACAGGCCGACGCCGTTTTCGAACCGGCCGTGCACCGGTGGTTCGATCACGGGATGGCGGGCGTCGATCCAGTAGATCGACCAAAGCCCGGTCTTCGGATCGAACAGCCGCGTCGTCACCGCCGCGTAGCGGTCGCCGGGCAGGTCGAGGACGTTGTCGTCCATGTTGCCCTGCCCGCGCAGGATCTTGCGGGTCTCGCAGAAGCCGCCGAACTCGGTCCAGTCCGTGCTGCCGACCAGCCGGGCGTTCAGCCGCCGATGGCGCACGTCCCAGCGGCCGATGAAGAAGTCGAACGCCTCGCGGCCGTCCTGGATTTCGCTACCGTCGTACATGGCCCTGCCCTCCTGTTCACGACCTTGATAGCGGCGCCCGCTGTCAGTTCGTGTCAGCATGAATACAGCCCGGAAAAGCTCGCCCGCCGAATTCGACACAAGATCAGTTGCAATTCAAAAACGGCTACCTATCTAGGGCTTCGAAAGGGAGGTAACCCCCATGATTGATCGCAGACCCTTCGACGCTCTTGGCCACGCCGACCACGGCTGGCTCAACGCGCGCCACCACTTCAGCTTCGCCAACTGGCACGATCCCGCCCGCATGGGCTGGGGCGACCTGCGAGTCTGGAACGACGATGAGATCGCGCCCAAGTCCGGCTTCCCGCCGCACCCGCACGCCGACATGGAAATCATCACCTACGTCCGCAGCGGCGCGATCACCCACCAGGACAACCTTGGCAACCAGGGGCGCACCGAAGCGGGCGACGTCCAGGTCATGAGCGCCGGCACCGGCATCCGCCACGCCGAGTACAACATGGAAGACGAGACCACGAAAATCTTCCAGCTCTGGATCCAGCCCAACAAGCGGGGCGAGCCTCCGTCCTGGGGCGCCAAGCCGTTCCCCAAGGGCGACCGGTCAGGGAAGTTCGTGGCCCTGGCCAGCGGTCTCGGCGACGAGGGCGCCCTGCCGATCCGCACCGAGGCGCGGGTCCTGGGCGCGACGCTGAAGGCCGGCGAAGAAACGACCTATGACCTGGGCGACGGCCGTCACGGCTATCTCGTTCCGGCCAGCGGCCAGATCGAGGTCAACGGCATCACGCTGAACCCTCGTGACGGCGCCGCGATCCGGGACGAACCGGTCCTGCGCATCAAGGCGATCGAGGATGCCGAACTGGTTCTGGTCGACTCGCTCTAGCGGATTGATCGACCAGGAATGAACGGGGGCTCCAGGTTCGCTTGGGGCCCCTTTTCCGTTGCGGCTCAAATCCGCGACGAACAGCGGCCTTCTTTCGGCGCGGATGGCCGGTTAAGCCTGCTCCGTCCAATCGGAGTTCCGCATGTCCGTCCGTCGCCTGCTTCCCCTGGCCGCCGTCATCGGCGCCGCGATCGGCCTGCAGGGCTGCGTCGCTACCGTCGTCGGCGCCACGGTCGGCACGGCCGTGGGCGTCACGGCAGCCGCTGTCGGGACCACCGCCAAGGTCGGCGGCGCGGTCATCGGCGCCGCCATCCCGGACGGCGACATCGACTGCGACAAGAAGAAGAACCGGAAGAAAAAGGAATGCCGCGACGCCGACTAGAGCGTCAGCGAGCAGCTCTCGTTGATGGTCGGCCGCGAGACCACGATCCGCGACAGGCCCGGAAACTCCGGGCGCAGCTTTTCCACGAAATAGAGGCACAGACGCTCGAGGGTCGGCGTCTCCAGACCCGGCCGGTCGTTGAGCAGCCCATGGTCGAGCTCCTCGGCGACCGACTTCAACGCCTTGTCGAGTTGATCGAGGTCGGCGACCCAGCCGGCCGGCTGCGCGGGACCGCGCACGCTGGCCTCCACCCGGAACGAGTGGCCGTGCAGGCGGCGGTAGCGGTGGTCGGACGGGCCCTGCTCGATGTAGTGCGCGGCGTCGAAGGCGGCGGCCTTCGTGATCTCGAAGATGGGATCGGTCATGGTCTCTGGAACTTGTCAGGGGCCTGGGAGGCTTGGGACCGCGCTAGCGGTCCGTATCCATCAGGGCAGGCCCAGATATTTGTGTGTCTGGACGCTTAAACGCCAACGGGGGTGGGAAAGGCAATAGGCGACCGCCGCCGTCGTGTTCGCCGCCTGATCCGCGGAGTCCATCGGCTGCAGGAAGAAACGTTCGAAATCGAGGTGCTCGAACCGCGCCGGATCGACGCCGGGCTGGGGATAGACCAGCTTCAACTCCTGGCCCGAAGTCTGCACGACCTCGGCATCGGCCTTGGGGCTGACGCAGATCCAGTCGATGCCGTCGGGCGCCTTGACGGTGCCGTTGGTCTCGACCGCGATCATGAAGCCATGGGCGTGCAGGGCGTCGATCAGCCTCGTATCCAGTTGCAGCAGCGGCTCGCCACCGGTGCAGACGACCAGCTTGTTGTCGGCCGGCCCTGTCCAGGCGGCATCGACCGCCGCCGCCAGTCCCTCGGCCGAGGCGAACTTGCCGCCGCCCTCCCCGTCCACGCCGACGAAGTCGGTGTCGCAGAAGGTGCAGACCGCCTTGTGCCGGTCCTGCTCGCGGCCGCTCCACAGGTTGCAGCCGGCGAAGCGGCAGAACACCGCCGCCTTGCCCGCCTGGCCGCCCTCGCCCTGCAGGGTGAGGAATATCTCCTTGACGCTGTAGGTCATGGCTCGAGCGCCGGACGCCCGGCGGCGTCCCACTCGGCCCAGCCGGCGGCGCGCAGGTCACAGGCGGGGCAGTCCTCGCAGCCATGGCCCCAGTCATGGGCCTCGCCGCGTTCGCCGCGATAGCAGGTGTGGCTGTCCTCGACGGTGATCCCGACCAGCGTCTCGCCGCCCAGGCCCTTGGCCAGGGCCCAGGTCTGCGCCTTGGTCAGCCGCATCAGCGGCGTCTCGATGCGGAAGTCGCGGTCCATGCCGAGGTTCAGCGCCGTCTCCAGAGCGTCGAGGGTGTCGCGCCGGCAGTCCGGATAGCCGGAAAAGTCGGTCTCGCACATGCCGCCGACCAAAGCCTTCAGCCCCCTGCGGTCGGCCAGGGCGGCCGCGTAGGTCAGGAACACCAGGTTGCGCCCCGGCACGAAGGTCGACGGCAGGCCCCGATCGGTCATCTCAATGGCCCGGTCGGCGGTCAGAGCCGACTCGGCCACGGCGCCGAAACCGCGGATGTCGAGCACATGGTCATCACCGAGTCGGGTCGCCCAGTCGGGAAACGCGCTCTGGATTCGTCCGCGGACGGTTTGCCGGGCTTCCATCTCGACGATGTGCCGCTGGCCGTAGTCGAAGCCCACGGTCTCGACGCGCTCATACCGCGCCAGCGCCCAGACGAGGCAGGCGGTGGAGTCCTGGCCGCCCGAGAACAGGACGAGCGCTCCGTCTGAAGGCGAGAAGAGGTGTGGCATGAACAAGGCAGATGGGGCGGCGCAGGGCCCGGGGGAAGGGAGCGCGACCCTTTACACCACATGACCCGCGGCCGAAACGGCGGGATCGCCGCCCGCCTTCTACTGGAAAGGCGATCAAGGATTCGGAAGACTTGGCGCCTGTTTTCGCGGCGCCTGTTCTCGCCCGGCGAGAGGAAGTCGCTTCCCTTGCGTAACAACAGAAGCAGACCGGCCACACTCAGGTGAAAAGCCGTAACCTATCGCCGTTCACCTAACGCAGACCGGTTGACAGACTTCAAACGCCCGTATGCACTCCCAATCAAGCTGTTGGGGTTTGTCGTGCGCCCCCTCAGCAAACATCGCGCGACAACTGAGGAAACATACGACGCCGCTGAGCACCCAAGATGGGGCCGCGCCGTTCGGGGAGGGTTACCAGATGACAGGATCTCTGCGCCTGCGGAGTCTTCTGGCTGCGAGCGTTTCGCTTGCCGCCGTTATGGGCGTCGCCGCGCCCGCGTTCGCCCAAGACACCACCGTCGGCGAGATCGTCGTCACCGCCCAGAAGCGGGAAGAAGCGATCCAGGACGTGCCGATCGCGGTGTCCGCGTTCAGCCAGGACAGCCTGGAAAAAGCCAAGATCGACGGCGGCCCGAACCTGGTTCTGGCCATCCCGAACGTGAACTTCTCGAAGGGGAACTTCACCGGCTACAACTTCCAGATCCGCGGCGTCGGCGCCAAGCTGATCGCCAGCTCCGGCGACGCCGGCACCGGCATCCACCTCAACAACGCCCCGCTGACCGCCAACAACCTGTTCGAGTCGGAATTCTTCGACGTCGAGCGCGTCGAAGTTCTGCGTGGCCCGCAAGGCACCCTCTACGGCCGTAACGCCACCGGCGGCGTGGTCAACATCATCACCGCCAAGCCGACCGACGACTTCGACGCCCTGATTCGCGCGGAAGTCGGCAACTACGACTCCCGCAAGCTGCGCGGCATGGTCAATGTTCCGCTCGGCGACATGTTCGCGGTGCGCTTCGCCGGCAGCCTGCTGCAGCGTTCGGGCTTTGGCGACAACCTGACCACCGGCAACGACGTCGACGACCGGGACCTCTGGAACACCCGCCTGACGCTGGCCTTCAACCCCAGCGACACGTTCCGCACCTCGCTGATGTGGGATCACTTCGAGGAAGACGACAAGCGCTCGCGGATCGGCAAGCAGCTCTGCGTCAAGGACAACGGCCCCGCCAACGTCGGCGGCGTCGCCTTCTCCGGCTTCGGCCCGGCCAATCAGGTTCAGCGCGGCTTCTTCACCCAGGGCTGCCAGGATGCCTCGCTCAAGGATCCCGGCATCCTGGGCACGCCCAACACTCAGGGCACGCTCGGCGGTCTGTTCGGGGCTCTGTTCGGCTTCACCACCGGTGACCAGTTCGCCGGCCAGATGCAGGACAAGGACATCCGCAACATCCAGTCCAGCTTCGATCCGATCTATCAGGCTGAAACCGACATCTACCAGTTCAACATCACTTGGGACATGTCGGACGAGCTGCAGCTGACGTCGCTGACCGGCTATTCGAAGAACACCATCTTCACGCGTCAGGACTACAACCGCATCGTTCCCAACGCGAACTTCAACACCACGCCAAACCCCGTAAACGCCCTCGCGTTGGTCCCGGGCTATGCGGCCCTCTATGCGTCCCTGTTCCCGGGCGGGGTCGTCAACGATCCGCAGCTTGGACCGTTGAACAAGTTCGCCACCGCCGACATCTCCGCAGGTGAAAGCAAGCAGTTCAGTCAGGAACTTCGCCTGCAATCGAACTTCGACGGCGCGTTCAACTTCAACGTCGGCGCCATCTACGTCGATTTCAAATCCGAGAGCGACTACTACGTGATGGGGAACACCCTTTACGCGGCTGTCCTGCTCCAGAACCAGCTGCCCTTCTCGGCGTTGCCAAACGGCTGTAGCTCGATCACGCCCTGCAACATCGACACCGGCTCCACGCCGAACCGCTCGGGCCGCAACTACTACGACAGCACCGGCGCCTATCACCTGAAATCGCGCGCGGCTTTCGGTGAGGTCTACTGGCAGGTGGCTGACACCTTCCGGCTCACCGGCGGGCTTCGCTACACGAACGACAGCAAGCGGGTCGAGAACCGCAGCGTAGTCCTCAATGTTCCCGGCTCCGGCATCCCGAAGGATCTGAACGATCCCTACTCCAGCGTCGAATTCAACGAGACCACGGGTCGTCTGAACGCCGACTGGAAGCCGGAACTCGGCTTCACCGACGACACCCTGCTGTATCTGTCCTACTCGCGCGGCTACAAGGCCGGCGGCGTGAACCCGCCGTGTTCCTCGACGCTGTTCATCTGCCCCAAGGCGACCTTCGATCCCGAGTTCGTCGACGCCTGGGAACTGGGCGCCAAGAACACGCTGCTCGGCGGGGCGATGGTCCTGAACGTCACCGGGTTCAAGTACGACTACATCGGCTACCAGGTCTCCAAGATCGTCAACCGCGCGGCCAACAACGAGAACATCGACGCCAAGATCTCCGGCCTCGAGTTCGAAACGGTTTGGTCGCCGCTGGACGGCCTCCGCCTGAACGCCAACATCGGTTACCTGAAGACCGAGATCGCCGACGGTGAAGCTTCGATCGACGTGTTCAACCGCACTCAGAGTGATCCTCTTCTCACCCTGATGAAAAGCAGCTCGGCCTCAAACTGCGTCCTGACCACGGCAGATGCCGCCACCAACCTCACAAATGCGCAAGCCAACCCGTTCGCGCTGCTGTCGGCCTGTTCGATTACGCAGACCGGAACTGGAAACACCGGGGTGGCGTTGTTCGCGGGCGGTCCGTTGTCGGCCGGCCGTAACGCCGCCAACCAACTGGTCTCCGATGGCTACGAGGTCGATCTGGGCGGCAACGAGCTGCCCAACTCGCCGGAATGGACGCTCTCCCTCGGCGCCCAGTACAGCTGGTCGATGGGGTCGTGGGACGCCACCATCCGCGGCGACTACTACAAGCAGACCAGCTCGTTCTCGCGGATCTACAACTCCGAGGCCGACAAGCTGGAAGGCTGGGAGAACATCAACGCCACCATCACCTTCGCCAACTCCGGCATGGGCCTGTCCTTCGAAGCCTTCGTGAAGAACCTCACCGATGAAGAGGTCCTGACGGACACCTACCTGACCGACGACTCGTCGGGTCTGTTCCGCAACGGCTTCTACGGCGACCCGCGCACCTACGGCGTGTCGGTGACCAAAACCTTCTAAGCCACAAGCCTGAAGACAAGACTGGCGGCGGGGATGCAAATCCCCGCCGTTTTTCTTTGGCGCGCGAGAGCTTAACCTCTCCGCAAGCGCATATCCCCATAGTGTCCACCGGTATCAACACTGCGCTCGGCCCATGGACACCCTCGCCAGCCTCATCGAACGACGCGCTCCCGTCTCGCCGGACAATTCCTGCGTCGAGGCCGCCGCGCGCTTTCTCGCCGAGCCTGACGCCCTCGTCCTGGCGGTGACGGAGGACGATCGTCCGATCGGACTGATCGCCCGCGACACCCTGCTCGCCCTGCGCGCCGACACCCGCCCTGTGCGCGAGGTGATGGACCCCGATCCGCTTCTGGCGCCGGCCGAGATGAGCCCCGCGGGCTTCCGTGATCAGGCCCTAGCCGACCGCCCGACCGCCCTGGCGCATGGCTTCATCGCCGTCGAGGACGGTCGCTATCTCGGCGTCGGCACGACGATCTCGCTGCTCGCCGCCCGCCGCGCCCGCGCCCAGCGCGCCGAGCCCGCCAGCCTGCTGATCAGCCGCATGAGCGCCGAGGTGCTGCGCCATCTGGACGGCGTCACCGACTTCACCAACCGCCTGATGCGCCAGCAGCTTCCGCCGGACGGCCAGGCTTGCGTGCGCGCCATCGCCGCCACCGGCGAGGATCTGACGGCCCTGATGCGCCGGGCGGTCGAGCTGCATCAGGCCGATCTCGGCGAAATGACCTTCTCCATGCACCCCTGCCGGCTGCAGGACGTGATGGACGCGCTCGACGCCCGCTGGAAGGCGCGTGCGGCCACCACCGGCATCACCCTGCTGACCGCCTACGACGGCGATCCGGAGTACACCGCCCAGCTGGACGAGGTCCGGCTGATGCAGGTGTTCGACGCCCTGATCTTCCGCGCCCTGACCGAAACCCGCCGCGGCGCCGTCGAGGTCACCCTCAAGGTGCGTCCGACGGTGGAAGGCCTGCTGCTGGAGGGCCGCGTCCGCGACGGCGGCGGCGATCTCAGCCCCGACCGCCTGGCCCACATCTTCGCGCCGCTGGGCCAGACCAGCGACGACCATCCCGAAAGCCTTTCGGCCGGGCTCGGCATGGCCCTGGCCAGCCGCATCACCGCCGCAGCCGGCGGCATGATCCGCGCCGAGGCCAACCCCGGCGTCGGCGTCACGGTCACCTTCGAGTTCATCGCCCCGGAGGCGGTCGCCCAGACCACCACGGTCGAGACCCCGGCTGAAGCCGCCGTGAAGTCCGCCCACATCCTGATCGTCGACGACAACGCCACCAACCGCATGGTCGCCGAGGCGCTGTGCGAGATGTTCGACTGCACGTCGGAACAGGCCGTGGACGGCGTCGAGGCGCTGGAAGCGGTCCAGGCCCGCCACTTCGACCTGATCCTGATGGACATCAAGATGCCGCGCATGGACGGCGTCGCCGCGACCAAGGCCATTCGCGCCCTGCCCGGCCCGACCTCGCAGACGCCGATCATCGCCCTGACCGCCAACGCCGATCCCGAGGACGTGCGCGGTTATCTCGAAGCCGGCATGAACGACGTGGTCGAGAAGCCGATCAAGGCCGAGCGCATGCTCGCCGCCCTCGAAGCGGCGCTGTCGACGGCCGAGGACGAGGCTTCCGCCGCCGCCTGACCGGCTAGCGGGAAATGCAGCGACTGGACGCGCCGCGCATGCGATCCAGCCGCGCCGTCGCCGATGCGCCGGCGCCATCCCGGAAGCCGGGCGAGCAGCTCGTGAGATCTCTGGAACCGCTGTCCGACCAGGCGTCGAACGTCATCGGCGCATGATCCTGGTCGGGGTAGCCGTAGCCGTACCCGTAACCGCTGTCGCCATGGTCGGTCTGGCCGTAGCTGAGCGCCAGATTGCCCCGCTCGCCGATGGGAACGTCCAGCGCCAGATAGCCGCTGCGATAACCGCCGGTTCCGACCGACACCGAAACCTCGCCGTGAATTCCACGCAGGCCATCTTCGACCGTCACCCCGGGGATCTCGCCATCGACTGTCGCCGGAGAGGTGGCGAGATAGTCGTCGATCTGCTGCTGCGTCGTCGGCGAACTGCTGGTCCGGCTCGCGGTCGCCACGGGCGCGTCGGCGGCGGTTTGGGCCCAGGTCGGTCCACTTACGGCAAGCGCGGCCAGGGCGACAATGACGACAGGGATACGCATGACAGGCCCGCCCGAATTGTTACTGCCAGGCAGTGTAGCCGATGTACGGCGCGGAATTGCGGCAAAGCGCGCCGTTGTGATCACGGGCGAGCTTTCGCGCGAATTCGCAAGCTAATCCCCGGTGGAGCGCCCATATGAAGGGGACCGGCGAGTTGATGCGTGCCACGTGTCGCCAGCCGGACGAAAGGACGTCATGTCCCATCCCATCAAATCCAACCGCGCCGCCTCGGGCTTTCTCGGCGACCCCCGCTCGACCGGGACCGGCTCTCGAGTGCGTGTGCCCGATATCGCTGCGACCCGCGGGACCAAGACCACGGACCCGCGCAAGTGAGCATGCTGGCCGGCTTCCTGGACATCTTCCGCTCGTCCTGGGTGTCGCCGGCGGAGGTGCGGGCAGAGGCCTGGGCCCTGGGCGGGCGTCACCAGGGCGAAGTGCTGGCCGGCGCGAGGTCCGAACTGAAGGCTCCCAGCCTCCCCGCGCGTCGCGCCGTACTGCTCAAGGCCGTCATTCGCGACTACGTCTGACGCCGCCCTTATCTCTTACCCTTTCGCGCCGCCGACCTCGGCATGGCGCGACCCGAAAGCCCCAATGTCCTCGCTCTTCGCGATCTCGGCCTTCTGCGTGCTCGCCGCCTTTGGCGTGCACCTCGTCTTTTCAGTGATCAGCGGCTTCAAGGGCGGCGGGCGCTGACGCCCTGCCAGTCTCTTGTCTGCCAGAAGTGGTAGCTGGAGGCGGGATCGAACCGCCGACCTGTGGGTTATGAATCCACCGCTCTAACCATCTGAGCTACCCAGCCGTACACGGCAAAGCTCCATTGCTGGAGCGCGTGAGGCGCGCCTTATACGGGCGGTCGCGTTTGGCTTCAAGCGGTGTGATGACCCCCTTGGGAAACCGGCTCGGGACCGCTAGGGTCGCCGCCGCATGAGTGTGCTTCATCTCCTCGGATCGCGTGGCGACGGCGGCGCCGAGACCTACTTCGTCGATCTGGTGTCGGCCCTGCATGACGCGGGGATCGAAGAAGCCTGCGCGCTGCGTGGCCATCCCGCTCGCGCCAAGGCCCTGGCCGAGGCCGGCGTGGTCACGCGCAGCTTCGGCTTCGGCGGTCCGCTGGACATCCTGACCCGGCCGCAGACGGCCGCCTTCGCCCGACGCGTGGGCTCGAAGGCGCTCGTCGCCTGGATGAACCGCGCCGCCCGTCATACCCCCGCCGGACCGTGGAAGCGGATAGGCCGGCTGGGCGGCTACTACAGCCTCAAGTACTATCGCGGCTTCGACCATCTAGTCGGCAACACGCGAGACATCGCCGACTGGATCGTCGCCCAAGGCTGGCCAAGCGACCGCGTCAGCTACATCCCCAACTTCGCCGCCGCGGCCGAGGACGGCGCGCCGGTTTCCCGCGCGAGCCTGGACACACCCCATGATGCGCCGCTGCTGCTCGGCATGGGCCGGTTGCACGACGCCAAGGCTCACGACGTCAGCCTCAAGGCCCTGACCATGATCCCCGGGGCCTATCTGTGGATCGCCGGCGATGGGCCGCTGGAAGGCAAGCTGAAGGCCATGGCCACGGCGCTGGGCGTCGAGGACCGGGTCCGCTTCCTCGGCTGGCGCAACGACGCCGGTGCGTTGTACGGCGCGGCCGACGTCTGTCTGTTTCCGTCACGGTTCGAGCCGCTCGGCAACGTGGTCATCCAGTCCTGGGCCCATGGCCTGCCGGTGGTCGCGGCCGACAGCCAGGGTCCGGGCGCGCTGATCAAACACGGCGAGGACGGTATCCTGGTCCCCATGGACGAGGCCGAACCTCTGGCCGACGCGGTCAAGGCGATCCTGGCCGACCCGATGCTGAAAATCCGCCTGATCCAGAACGGTCACGCCCGGGTCGAGAGCGAGTTCTCGAAGGCCGCGGTGGTCGAGGAGTGGCGCAGCCTGTTCTCCCGGCTGGGCGCCGCCTGATGTGCGGCATCGCCGGCATCCTCGGCGTCACCGACCCTGAAACGGCCGAGCGCGAGGTCCGCGCCATGATCGAGCGGATCGCCCATCGCGGTCCCAACGGCATTCGCGTCGAGAGCGGCCCCGGCTGGTGCGTCGCCCACGCGCGCCTCTCGATCATCGACCTGGAGGGCGGCTGGCAGCCTTTGCACGCCGCCGGCTCGACGATCATCGGCAACGGCGAGATCTACAACTACATCGAGCTGACCGAGGAATTCGGGCTCAAGGACAAGCTCAGCACGGGCTCCGACTTCGAGCCGCTGCTGCACCTCTACGCCCTCGAGGGCGAGAAGGCGTTCGAACGCCTGCGCGGCATGTACGCCTTCTGCCTGATGGGCGGCGACGGGCGGACGTGGCTGGTCAGGGACGGGTTCGGAATCAAGCCGCTGTACAAGGATCATTCCGAGCTCGGAATGAGGTTCGCGTCCGAACCTTCAGCCTTCGGCTATCCGTTCCCCGACAGTCCTGCGTACATGGCCCACGCTCAGCTCCTAGCCTTGGGCTATTCGCTCGAAGGCGTCGGAGAACCAGACATCGATCGCGAAGGACCTGGTTTCGTAACCGTGGGCGCCGGTCGAGGCGGGCCCTACCTGTCACGAAAGCAGTTGGACTGGAGGGCGGCGAGCGCACCTGCCATGGTGACCGACGACGAGTCCGCGCTTCAAGCGCTCGACGCTGTCCTTGAGGACAGCGTGAAGGTCCACCAACGCTCCGACGTGCCCTATGGCCTGTTCCTGTCCGGCGGCATCGACAGCAGCGCCATCGCCACCCTGATGAGCCGCCTGAATGAACGGCCGGTCACCGCCTTTACCTGCGGTTTCGACGCGCCCGAGGCGCGGGACGAACGCGCCGCCGCCGAAGCGGTCGCGCGGGCGCTGAACCTCGACTGGCGCGAGACCACCTTCGACGAGGCGGACTTCTGGCGGATCGCGCCGCTGGTCGCACGGGCGCTCGACGATCCGACCACCGACTACGCCTGCCTGCCGACCTACAAGCTGGCCGAGGCGGCCAAGGGCACGCTGACGGTGGTGTTAAGCGGCGAAGGCGGCGATGAGCTGTTCGCGGGCTACGGGCGATATCGTCGCGCGCTGCGACCGTCGTGGCTGGGCGGCCGTCCCGCCGAGCCCCAAATCGACGCCCCTTTTCTGAAGGAGAGCGACGATGCCGAACACGTTCTCCATCATTGGCGCGAGGCTGCGGCGCCACCGCCCGGCCTTACCCCCCTCCAGCGCGCCCAATACGCCGACATCGTCACCTGGCTGCCCAACGACCTGCTGCTGAAGCTCGACCGGATGCTGATGGCGCACGGGCTGGAGGGGCGCACGCCGTTCCTCGACCGCGAGGTGGCCGCCTTCGCCTTCAACCTGCCCGACCGCATGAAGGTGCGCGGCAAGTACGGCAAATGGCTGCTGCGCAAGTGGCTGGAGCGGCACTGCCCAACGGCCGAGCCGTGGGCGAAGAAGAAGGGCTTCACGGTGCCGGTAGCCAGCTGGATCGCACCCCGCGCCGGCGATCTGGGGCCGCGTGTCGCAGCCATGCGGGCGGTGGTCGAAACCTGCGACGCCGAGGCCGTCCGCGCGGTATTCAACGACGACGGCCAAGCCCACAATCGCTGGCCGCTGTTGTTCTTCGCCCTGTGGTCCCGCATCCATCTGGAGGGCGCGGAACCCCACGAGGCGCTCAAGTCTTTGCTCGGCGAACCCTAGGAGTCCCCATGCGCATCCTGCCCCTCGTCCTGACCGCGCTCGCCGTCGCCGCCTGCGGCGCCGAGCCTACCACCGCCCAGACCGTCGGGCAGCCGCTGGAAGTCCGCCCCGCCAACGCCTCGGGCCAGAAGCCCGCCTTCGCCGGCCAGACCCGCGGGCCCTACGCCACCACCGACACCAGGTTCGACGTGCACCCGGTCGCCGAGGGACTGGAAAGGCCCTGGGGCCTGGCCTTCCTCAAGAGCGGCGACATGCTGGTCACCGAGAAGGCCGGCCGCCTGCGCATCGTCAGCAAGACCGGAAAGCTGTCCGAGCCGGTCGCGGGCTTGCCGGAAATCTATCCGGCCAAGCAGGGCGGCCTGCTCGACGTCGCCATCGGCCCCGACGGCCTGATCTACTGGAGCTATGCCGAGAAGCGCGAGGGCGGCGACGGCACGGCGGTCGCGCGCGGCAAGCTTATCCCCGGCGCCAAGCCGCGGATGGAGAACGTCAAGGTGATCTGGCGGATGACGCCGACGATCGAGTCCGGCATGCACTACGGCAGTCGCCTGGCCTTCTCGCCGGACGGCAAGCTGTTCATCACCACCGGCGAGCGCTCGGTCCTGCCAGGCCGGGTTCAGGCCCAGCGCCTGGACGGCACCTTCGGCAAGGTCGTGCGGATCAATCCCGACGGCTCGATCCCCAAGGATAACCCCTATGTCGGCAAGGCGGGCGCCCGCCCCGAGCTCTGGTCGATCGGCCATCGCAATCCCCAGTCCGCCGCGATCAACCCGTGGACCGGCAAGCTCTGGGTCGTCGAACACGGAGCCAAGGGCGGTGATGAGCTGAACATTCCCCAGGCAGGCAAGGACTATGGCTGGCCGACCATCACCTACGGCGTCGAGTACGCCGGCGGCCCGATCGGCGAGGGCCTGACCGCCAGGGACGGCATGGAGCAGCCGGTCTACTACTGGGATCCGGTGATCGCCCCGTCCGGCATGGCCTTCTACAACGCCGACCTGTTCCCGGCTTGGAAGGGCAGCGTCTTCATCGGCGGCCTGGCCGAGAAGAAGCTGGTCCGCCTGACCCTCGACGGCGACAAGGTGGTCGGCGAGGAATGGCTGCTGCAGGATCAGAACGAACGCATCCGCGACGTGCGGGTCGGTCCTGACGGCGCCGTCTACGTCATCACCGACAACGCCAAGGGGCGGGTGCTGAAGCTGGTTCCGAAGAGCTGACCCAAAGGATCCGTACTTGCCCCGTCTCGCCCTGGTCATGATCGTCCGCGACGAGGCGCGCTGCATCGCCCGCTGCCTGGAGAGCGTAAAGCCGCACGTGGACGAGATGATCGTCCTCGACACCGGGTCGACGGACGACACCGTCGCTATCGCCCGGGCGATCGGCGCGCGGGTGGAGAGCTTCGCGTGGGTCGATGACTTCTCGGCCGCCCGGAACGCGTCGCTCGATCACTCCGACGCCGACTGGAACCTGATCCTCGATGCTGACAACTGGCTGACCGGCGGGTTTGAGGCGCTGTCACCGGAGGCCCTGGCCGGCTCGCCATTCGTCGGCGAGGTGCGGATCGAGAACCAGTTCGAGGGCTCCAGCGGGCCGGAGACCAACGTCAACTGGATCCCCCGGCTGCTGCCGCGCGGCGTGCGCTACGCCGGCGCCATCCACGAGCAGCCGATCTCGCCCCTGCCCCGCCGTCGCCTGGCCCTGACGCTTGGCCACGACGGCTATGAGGGCGAGCAGCGCGCGCGCAAGGCCGGGCGCAACGAGCGGCTGCTGAGGGCCGAGCTCGAACACACCCCCGACGACGCCTACGTCCTGTTCCAGCTCGGCAGCGAGCTTCAGGCCGCGGAGCGCTGGGCCGAGGCGTCCGACCTGCTGCTGCGGGCGCTGGCGCTCTCCAGTCAGGCCGACCCCTGGCGCCATGCCCTGGTGGTGCGGTCGCTGTTCACGCTCAAGAGCGCCGGCCGTCACGACGAGGCGCTGCAGCTGACCGAGGCCGAGTTCGAGCAGTGGCCGGGATCGCCCGACTTCTTCTTCGCCGTCGGCGACCTCTATCTCGACTGGGGCCTTCACAATCCCGACCGGGCCATGAAGGAGGCGCTGCCGCTGGTCGAGTACTGCTGGCTGCGCTGCCTGGAGATCGGTGAACAGCCGGACCTCGAGGGTTCTGTGCGCGGGCGCGGCAGCTGGCTGGCCGCACACAATCTGGCGGTTTTCTATGGAACGTTGAGGGTGGCCGACAAGGCGGCGGCGTACCAAGCACTGGCGGATGAGATGCGCGGCGGTTGAGGTCTTGCGTCCTTCGAGACGCGGCTTCGCCGCTCCTCAGGATGACTAAGGTGGGTGAGCTGCAACAAAGCTAGTCATGGTGAGGAGCGAGCCTCAAGCGAGCGTCTCGAACCACGCAAAACGCCTAAAGCCTTAGTCGCCCCGCCACCGTCTCCCCGATCGCCAGCGAGCTCGTCAGACCCGGGCTCTCGATGCCGAACAGCGCCACCAGCCCCTCCAGTCCATGCGCCTCAGGCCCGTCGATGCGGAAGTCCGGCTGAGGTTCGCCGGGACCGTGCAGCTTGGGCCGGATGCCGGCGTAGTCGGGCGCCAGCAGCGCTTCCGGCACGTCCGGCCAGAACTTGCGCACATAGGCCGCGAACTCCGCCGCCTTGGCCGGATCAACGCTGTAGTCCTCGGTCTCGACGAACACGAGGTCGGGCCCGAACACCGCCTGGCCGCCGAGGTCCTTGCGGTAGTGGGTGCCGAGTGCGCCGGGGATCGGCGGCGGATAGACCAGCCGCTCGAACGGCGCCCTGCCCTGCAGACGGAAGTAGACGCCCTTGCCGAAATGGCCGGCGGGGATCTGGTCCTTCGGGAAGCCCTCGATGTCTCCGGTGACATGCTGGGCGGACAGGCCCGGGGCGGTGACCAGCAGGCGGCAGGTCAGGTCGGTCGGGGCCTCGCCCCCGGCGTGCACGCGGAAGCCCCCACCGGCCAGCGGTGTCGCGCCTTGGAACGGGGTGGCGGTGACCACCGCGCCGCCGCCGGCCTCGATCTCGCCGACCAGGGCCAGCATGTAGCCGTGGCTGTCGAACACGCCACTCTCGGGCGACAGCAGCGCCTCGACGCAGAACAGGCCCGGCTCCAGCGCCATCGCCTGCGCGCCGGTCATCCGAGCCATGCCTTCGACGTCGTTGACCCGCGCCTGTTCGAGGATGGCGTCGAGCCGCGCGACGTCGTCGGGATCCGTCGCCACCACCAGCTTGCCGCACTTGCGGTAGGCGACCTGATGCGCATCCAAGAAGCCGTAAAGCGCCCGCCGTCCCTCGACGCAGAGTTTCGCCTTCAGGGAGCCCGCCGGGTAGTAGAGCCCGCCGTGAATGACCTCGGAATTGCGTGAGGAGACGCCCTGGCCGATGGCGCGCTCCTTCTCCAGCACCGCAACGGTCAGGCCGCGTCTCGCCAGCGCGTAGCCGCTGGCCAGGCCGACGGCGCCGGCTCCGACCACCACGGCGTCGAAATCGAATTCGCTCATGGCGTAAGGCCTAGCATGACGAGCGCGCGGAGGCTGGACTTTTGGCTTGCCGAAGTCGCCTGACCACGGGTCTTCTGAGGAGCGTCGGCGTGCTCCCCAGTCCTCGTCCCCAACAGGAGACAGCCTCATGTCCATCGACATCGCCACGGCGCAGCGGCTCAGCGGCGCCGGCGACGCCGCCCTCGCCCGCTACGAGACCGCGCTCGCCGGCTTCCAGTGCTTCATCGGCGACCCGGTGACCGCGCTGCGGGAGGCCACCGACGACAGCCCCGGCTTCGTCATGGCCCATGTGCTCAACGCCTATGTCCACCTCACCGGCACCGACGCCGACGGCCTGCCGGTGGCCCAGGCCGCCCACGACGCCGCTTCGGTCGCGCCGATGAACGCACGCGAGGCCGGCCATGTCGCCGCCGTCGGGCAAATGCTTCGGGGTGAGCTGCGCCAGGCCGCCCGCATCCTCGAGGATGTCGCCATCGCCTACCCGCGCGACGCGCTGGCGCTGCAGGCGGGCCAGCTGATCGACTTCCTGCTCGGCGACTCGCGCATGCTGCGCGACCGCATCGGCCGCGCCCTGCCTCAGTGGGACGCGAGCATGCCCGGCTATCACGCCGTCCTTGGCATGCTGGCGTTCGGGCTGGAGGAGACTGGCCTTTACGACCGCGCCGAGACCGTCGGCCGCGAGGCGATCGCCCTGGAGCCGCGTAACGGCTGGGCGCAGCACGCGGTCGCCCATGTGCTGGAGATGCAGGACCGTCGCGAGGACGGCGTCGCCTGGATGCGCGAGGATGTCCGCCGCTGGACCGACGAGAGCTTCTTCGCCACCCACAACTGGTGGCACCTGGCGCTCTTCCATCTCGGCCTCGGCCAGACCGGGGAGGTGCTGAGTCTCTACGATGGCCCGCTCTGGGGCTCGCGATCGACGCTGGCCTTCGACATGGTCGACGCCTCGGCCCTGCTGTGGCGGCTGCATCTGCTGGGCGTCGACGTCGGCGACCGCTGGACGGCGCTGGCCGACAGCTGGGCCCCGGCGGTGGGCGAGAGCCTCTACGCCTTCAACGACGCCCATGCCGCGATGGCCTTCGTCGGCGCCGGGCATGGCGATGCTCTGGCCGCCCTGCGCGAGGCCCAGACGCGGGCGCTGGCGCGGCCGGGCGACAACGCCGGCTTCGTCGCAGAGGTCGGTCGTCCCGTGGTCGAGGGCCTCGCCGCCTTCGGACAGGGTGACTGGAAGGGCGCGGTCGAGGCCCTGCGCCCGGTACGCAACCGCGCCGGTCGCTTCGGCGGCAGCCACGCCCAGCGCGACGTCATCGACCTGACGCTGATCGAGGCCGCCCGTCGCGCGGGCAACACCGCCCTGCATGCCGCCCTGCTGGCCGAGCGGGACGCTGCCCGGCCGCTTGGCCCGCGTGGACACGGCATGCTCACATGAAGCATTATCACATCTTATAGTTGTGTAACGCGGTGAGGCACGCTATGGGGTCGGCGCAGTGGAGCCGACGCCATGATCTTGCTCGTCAACACGGCCAACCGGGCCGCCTTTCCGGACCTGCTCGACGACCTGTTTCGCGCCCGCCACGAGGTGTTTGTGGAGTTCAAGGGCTGGGAAGATCTGCGCCGTCCCGACGGTCGCGAGATCGACGCCTTCGACCGCACCGACACCGCCTATCTGATCGCCGTCGAGGACGGCCGGGTGCTGGCCGGCGCGCGGCTGAACGGCGCCGCCGCCGAAACGCTGGCGGAGACCATCCTGCCGGAACTGTTCGAGGGCGATCCGCTGCGGGGCGATGACGTCCTGGAGATCAGCCGCCTGTTCGCGCGGCCGACCCTCAACGTCGACGGCGACCTCGATACGCCGCTGCGGGAAGTGCTGATCGCCGGGGCCGAGTTCACCCGGCTCACCGGCGCGCGCGGGGTGGTGATGATCGCCCACCTGCAGCTGGCGCAGGCGATGCTGGCCTGGGGTGCGACGCTGGAGCCGCTGGGCCTGCCCCGCCGCACCCGGGACGGCACGCTGGTGGCGGTGATGAGCCACCTGTCCGCCTCAGCCGTTCGCAACCTGCGCCGCGCGCGCGGATCGCGACGGTCGATGCTGTGGTGGGCCGACCAGCCCGGCGCGGCGCCCCGGACAGTCGCCGACATTCTGCGGATCGACCCGCTGCATCCGGACTGGACGGCGCCGGGCGACCTGACGCCGCTGCAGCGGGGAGCGCTGTCGCCGTTCGATCTGGCGGAGGTCTACTGGAAACCTCGGATGACCTAGGCGGCCTCGGCGCCCGCCACCGCCCACTGGGCCCACAGGGCCCACAGGGAGGCCTCGTCGGTCTTGGCGACCTTCACCGAGGCTTCCTTGATGTGGCCGTAGCCGCGGATCGCCTGCGGCACGGCCGCGATACGGGCGGCCAATGCCAGGCGCTCGGGCGTCAGGTCGGCGAGGATGCGGTCGAGCTGGGCCTCGTAGGCGGTGATCAGCCCGCGCTCCATGCGACGTTCCTCGGTCTTGCCGAAGACGTCGAACGGTCCGCCGCGCAAGCCCTTCATCTTTGTCAGGATCGGGAAGGCGACGTCGATCATCCAGCCACCGAGAGCGATCTTCTTCGGGTTGCCCTCGGCGTCCTTGGGCGAAATCAGCGGCGGCGACATCCACACCTTGATCTTGCCGCCCTTGAACGTACCGGCCAGCTCCTTGGCGAAACGGCCGTCGGTGTAGAGGCGCGCGACCTCGTACTCGTCCTTGTAGGCCATCAGCTTGTAGAGGTTGGTGGCCACGGCGCGGGTCAGCGCCTCGCCGGGCGCGCCGGCTTCGGCCGCCCGGACCTGGGCCAAGCGCTTCGCATAGCGGTCGGCATAGGCGGCGTTCTGGTAGGCGGTCAGTTCGGAGGTGCGTTTGGCGATCAGATCGTCGAGCGGCATCGTCTCCGGCGTCGGGACCGAGTCCTCGGGCATGCCCTTGAACTCCGGATCCATCGCCGCCTTCCGGCCGACCTCGAAGGCCTGCAGGTTGGACTCGTAGTCGACGCCGTTCAGCTTGATGGCGCGGTAGAGCGCGCGGCTGGAGACCGGGATCACGCCCTTTTGCCAGGTGAAGCCGAGCATGATCATGTTGGCGTAGATGCCGTCCCCGAGCTTGTGCTCGGCCAGGGCTTGAGACGGACAGGCGTCGTAGGATTTGGTCGCCGCGGTCAGTCGGCGGGCCATCTGCGCGGTGTCGTAGCGGACGTCGCGGTTGGTGACGAAGTCGGCCGTCGGCGAGAAGTCGGCGTTGCCGAAGGCGCGGGTCACCTGCTTGGAATACAGGGCCAGGCCATCCGGGCTCGCCGCCACCAGCAGGTCGCAGGCGATCAGGACGTCGGTCGAGGCCGCCGGTACGCGACCGCCGACGACGGTGGTCTCATGCTCGCCGATCTTCACATGGCTGAACACCGAGCCGCCCTTCTGGGCGAGGCCGGTCATGTCGACCACGCTGGCGGCGCGGCCGTCGACGTGGGCCGCCATGGCCAGGATCGAGGCTACCGTGGTGACGCCGGTGCCGCCGATGCCGGTGAAGACGATCTTGCGCACGCCCTCCAGCGGTTCGAACTCGGGCAGCGGCGTGGAGTCGGCCGTCAAGGCGGCCAGCTTGGTCGTGGTCGCGTTCTCCGCCCCTTCGAGGGTGATGAACGACGGGCAGAAGCCGTCGACGCAGCTGTAGTCCTGGTTACAGGTCGACTGGTTGATCTTCCGCTTGCGGCCGAACTCGGTGTTCAGCGGTTCGACCGAGACGCAGTTCGACTTCTTGGAGCAGTCGCCGCAGCCTTCGCAGACCAGCGGGTTGATGAAGACGCGTTTGGGCGCCTTGGCCATGGTTCCGCGCTTGCGGCGGCGGCGCTTCTCGGTGGCGCAGGTCTGGTCGTAGAGCAGGACGGTGACGCCCTCGGTCTCGCGCAGCTCGCGCTGGACCTTCATCAGGTCGGTGCGGGGGTGGACCTCGACACCGGGGGCGAGGCCCGTGACGCCTTCATAGCGCTCGACCTCGTCGACGACGATGACCGTCTTCTTCACGCCCTCGGCCGCCAGCTGGCGGGTGATCTGGGCGGGGGTGAAGCCGCTCTCCGCCGCCTGGCCGCCGGTCATGGCGACGGCGTCGTTGAACAGCAGCTTGTAGGTGATGTTGGCCTTGGCCGCGATCGCGCCCCGGATCGCCAGCGAACCGGAGTGGTTGTAGGTGCCGTCGCCGAGGTTCTGGAAGACGTGCTTCTCCGAGGTGAACGGCGCCGCGCCGACCCAGGTCAGGCCCTCGCCGCCCATGTGAGTGTTCAGGTCGGTCGAGGGGTCGTTGAAGCTGGCCATGTAGTGGCAGCCGATCCCGGCCAGGGCGCGCGAGCCTTCCGGCACGCGGGTCGAGGTGTTGTGCGGGCAACCCGAGCAGAAGAACGGCTTGCGCTGCTGGTCAGCGGCGAGGCTGACGGCGGCGACGCCGGCGGCGGACACCCGGTCGATGTAGCCCTGCGCCCGCTCCTTGTGCGGCCCGGCCGGGAGGCGGTCGTAGAGGTCCAGCGCGATGGCGGCGACGGACAGCGAGCCGGTGTCCTCCATCAGCACCTGGCCGTGCTCGTCACGCTTGCCGATGATGGTCGGGCGGGCGTGGGCGGGCAGATCGTAGAGAGCGGCGCGGGCCTGGGGTTCGATCAGCGCGCGCTTGTGCTCGATGACCATCATCGTCTCGAGACCGGCGGCGAAGGCGCGCAGGCCTTGCGGCTCCAGCGGCCAGGGCATGCCGACCTTGTAGATCGAAACACCGAGGGCGGCGGCTTCGTCGAGGCTGATGCCCATGGCCTGGAAGGCCTCGAGCACGTCCTTGTAGGCCTGGCCCTGGCAGACGATGCCGAGGCGCGGGCGCGGCGAGGCCAGCACCACCTTGTCGATGTTGTTGGCGCGGGCGAAGGCGAGCGCAGCCGGGATCTTGTGGTTGCGGAGACGGGTCTCCTTCTCCAGCGGCTGGTCCTTGGTGCGGATGTGCAATCCGCCCGGCGGCATCTTGAAGTTTTCGGGGACGACGATCTTGTGGCGATCGAGCGAGACATCGATGGTCACGCCGCTGTCCATGGTGTCGGCCAGTGCGATCAGCCCGACCCACAGGCCGCTGAAACGCGACATCGAGATGCCGAGGATGCCGTAGTCGAGCACTTCCTGGACGTCGGCCGGCGACAGCACCGGCATCTCGAAGTCCTGGAACGCGAACTCCGACTGCGACGGCAGGGTCGAGGACTTGCAGTTGTGGTCGTCGCCGGCCACGGCGATGACGCCGCCCTTGGGCATGACGCCGGCAAAGTTGGCGTGCTTGAAGACGTCGCCGGTGCGGTCGACGCCGGGGGCCTTGCCGTACCACATGGCGCTGACGCCATCGTATTTGGCGCCCGGGAACAGGTTGGCCTGCTGGCTGCCCCAGACCGCGGTCGCGGCGAGGTCCTCGTTGAGGCCTTCCTGGAAGACGACCTCGTGCTTTTTCAGCAGCTTGCCGGCCCGGGCGGCCTGCTGGTCGAGACCGCCCAGCGGCGACCCGCGGTACCCGGAAATGTACCCCGCCGTGTTCAGCCCATCACGCTCGTCGAGGCGTCGACGATCGAGCATCACCCGGATCAGAGCCTGCACGCCAGTGATGAACGCGCGGCCATCTTCGAGCAGATATTTGTCGTCGAGGGTCACATCCTGGTGCCGCATTGAAAAATCTTTCCCTTGGCGGTCGCTCTTCAGCTTGCAAGATCATATAAGCGCGGCGAAATTGCTTGCCAAAGCCGTGCCCCATTAGGGGTACGCTACGGCAAGATCGGGGCGCGTAACCGCCCATTGGGGGAAAAAGCTTTGTCCGAGCAGTTAGATGCGGTTGACGCAAAGATTCTCGATCTCATCCAGCACGACGCCAGCCTGTCGGTGGCCGAGATCGCCGAGCGCGTCGGCCTCTCCTCCAGCCCCTGCTGGCGCCGTATCAAACGGCTCGAAGACGCCGGCATCATCCAGCGCCGCGTAACCATCCTCGACCGCGAGCAGCTGGGCCTGCGGTTCGAGGTCTACTGCACCGTCAAGCTCTCCCTGCCGACCAAGGAGAACCTCGAGCAGTTCGAAAACAACGTCGTGAAATGGGCCGAGGTGGTGCAGTGCGCCACCGTCACCGGCGCCGCCGACTACGAGCTGCGTATCGTCACCCGCGACATGCACGCCTTCGACGACTTCCTGCGCGACAAGATCCTGTCGCTGGGCCTGGTCTCGAACATCGAGAGCCGCATCGTCATTCGCGGCGTCAAGAACACCACCGCCGTGCCGCTGGGCATGGTCAGCCCCTATGTCAGCCCGCACGGCTAGGATATTCGGGGCGGCTGTCGCCGCCCTGATGCTGACCGCCGCCGCGCCGGCCGAGAGCCGGCTCGAGCGGTACCTGCGGCTGCGCGGCGAAGCGGGCGAGGCCGTCAAGGCCGGCGACCTGGCCAAGGCAGAGCGTGCGCTCGAGGCCGCGCTGGTGCTCTATCCCACATCTCCTGGATCGCTTGTCCGCCTGGCGCGGGTGGAAGTGGCCGCCGGCAAGCCGGCTCAGGCGGTGAGGCATCTGGCGGCGCTCGCCGAACTGGGCCTGACCCACGACGTCGCCAGCGACGCGACGCTGAAGATTCTCGTCGGCCGCACCGACTTCGCGCCCGTTGCCGCGCGCCTGACCGCCAACGGCAGGCCCGTGGGCGCACTCCAGACCGTGGCCACCATCGCCGATCCACGCTTCCTCGGCGAAGGGGTAGCCGTTCTCGCCGACGGGATCACCGAGGACTATCTGGTCAGCGCCGTCGCCGGCCGCACCATCGTCCGCATCGACGACGACGAACCCAATGCCTTCCTCAAGGCTGATCCCGAGACCGGCGCGCTGTTCGGCATGGCCGTCGATACCGGCCCCGACGTGCTCTGGGTCGCGGAAGCCTGGGGTGACGGCCTCCCGGGCGGCTCGGGGGCGAAGCGGACCGGACTGCTGAAGCTCTCCACCGAAGATGGCCGCGTACTTGGCCGCTTCCCGCTTCCCGATGACGGAAAGCCGCATCAGCTTGGCGACATAGCCCTCGGCGACATCGAGCGGGGCGGCCTTGTCAGCGACACGCCGATCTACGCAAGCGATGCGGTCGGCGGCGGCGTCTATCGCCTGCTTGCAGGGGCGACGAGCCTCACGCCGTTCGTGATGTCGCGCGAGATCGCCTCGCCGCAGGGCATGGTCGCCTGCGGGGGCCGGCACGCGCTGGTCGTCGCCGACTACACGACCGGCCTGCATCGCATCGACACCCGCACCGGCGCCGTCAGACCGTTGGTGCGGGAAGGCGCGGCCCTGGCCGGGATCGACGGCCTGACCTTGGACTTCAATCCGGACAGTCGCGATATCGACAGCGACTTCGCCGGTCCCATCGAACTAATCGCGACCCAGAACGGGGTCACGCCACAGCGGATTCTTTCAATCCAGCTGAGCCCGGACTGTCGCAGAATTCTGCGAATGAAGGTGCTCGCCGCCAACCTGCCCGGGATGGACGATCTGGCTCTGGGCTCCGTCGGCGAGCAGGCCTACATCTTCGTCGGACGCAGCCAGTGGGCGGGCTGGACCGGCGAGGGAAAACCCGCCGTCGCCGATCCCGGCCCGGTGCGGATTCTGAAGCTCGCGCTGCCCTAGGAGAACACCATGATCGACCTCGTCATCGACCAGCGGCGCAAGGACCTGGGCGGGTTCGAGGTCGGGCGGGTGCTGCCCTGGCACGCCCGGCGGATGGTCGGGCCGTTCATCTTCTTCGACCACATGGGCCCGGCCGAATTCACCGCCGGCTTCGGCCGCGAGGTGGACGTGCGTCCGCACCCGCATATCGGCCTCTCGACCCTCAGCTATCTGTTCGAGGGATCGATGACCCACCGCGACAGCGTCGGCTCCGAGATCGTCATCCGTCCCGGCGAGGTGAACTGGATGACCGCCGGCAGCGGCATCACCCACTCCGAGCGGTTCGAGGAACTGCGCGCCGATGGCGGCCGCATGGACGGTATCCAGACGTGGCTGGCGTTGCCCGACGGCCAGGAAGAGATCGACCCGGCCTTCTCGCATCACGAGGGTGACGACGAACTGCCATTCTACGAGGCCGGCGGCCTGAGCGCCCGGCTCGTGGCCGGCGAGGCCTTCGGAGCCAAGGCTGGTGTGCCGGTCTATTCGCCGACCTTCTATGTCCACTGGGAGATGGCGACGGGAGCCAAGGCCGGGCTGCCCGCCGAGTACTCCGAGCGCGCCGCCTATGTCGCCAAGGGCAGCGTCGAGGTCGATGGCCGCACGCTGCACACCGGCCAGATGGCCATCTTCGCGCCGGGCGACACCATCGCCTTCCTGGCGCTGGAGCCCTCGACGGTGATGCTGCTCGGCGGCGAACCTGTGGGCAAACGCTTCATCGAGTGGAACTTTGTCTCATCCTCGAGCGACCGTATCGAACAGGCCAAGACCGATTGGCGGGCCGGACGCATGAAGCTGCCCGACCTGGACGACGCCGAATTCATTCCGCTGCCCGAACCGGCGCCGCCCGCCAACCCCATGTCCTAGGAAGTTCGCCATGCGCCTCGCCAAGTCCCTGCTCGTCGCCCTGCCCCTGCTGGCCTTCTGCGGCGCGGCCCAGGCGGCGACGCTGCTGGTCGGCAACAAGGGCGAGGACACCGTCAGCTTCGTCGATCTCGACACCGGCAAGGAGCGCGCCCGGGTTCCGACGGCGAAGTGGCCGCACGAAATCGCCGTCTCGCCGGACGGCAGGCAGGCGGCGGTGGTCGGCTACGCCGGCTCGACCATCGACCTGTTCGACGTCGCCTCGGCGAAGTCGCTCAAGCGCATCGACATCGCCCCGAACCAGCGCCCGCACGGACTGATCTGGCTGAAGGACGGCCGGCTGCTGGCCACGACCGAGGGCAGCAAGACCCTGACCATCGTCGATCCGAAGACCGGCAAGGTCAGCGCGGTGGCCACCGAGCAGGAAGGCTCGCACATGGTCGCGGTGACGGCCGACGGTAGTCGCGCCTATGTCGCCAACATCGGCTCTGGCACGGTCAGCGTCATCGACGCCAACAGCGGCAAGAAGCTCGGCGACATCGCCGTGGGCGGCAAGCCGGAAGGCATCGCCCTGTCCGCCGATGGCAAGGAGCTGTGGGTCGGCGACCTGACCGCGCCGCGCGTGCAGGTGATCGACACCGCCGGCCGCAAGGTCGTGGCCGAGGTGGCCATCGATCCGATCGCCATCCGTGTCGCCATCAGTCCCGACGACAGGACCGTGGTCACGTCCAACATCCTCGCCGGCACGATCACCGAGATCGACCGCGCCACCCGCAAGATCCGCCGCACCATCAGCGTCAGCGGCGATCAGAACGCCGGCCAGGTGACTATCCTGTTCTCGGCGGATGGCTCCAGGCTCTACGCCGCCGAAACCGGCCGCGATCAGGTCGCCGAGATCGACATGGCGAGCGGCAAGGTGCTGCGGCGCCTCCCGGCCGGGAAGAACGGCGACGGGCTGGGGATCGCGCCTTAGCGTTGACGGCTATCCTCCCCATTTCATGGGGAGGATCGTCTCCTCTCTTCCGCCTTGCGCCCACCTTAATTGCGAGTCACTCTCATTATCGAAATGAGCGACTCCCGGGAGGCGAGGATGGTTCTCAGAGGCGTAGGGCCCTGCCTGATCGCGAAGCTGATACGAGCGGAACGACACGAGGAGGTCGAGACCGACTGGCTGCTGTACGGACCGACCGACCCGGAGGTCGTGCGGGACCATGACGAGCCGGTCGTGGTCTACCTGCTGGCGGCGGAGTAGCTAGGCCGCCTTCAGCGCCTTGCGCGCGGCGATGGCATACTCGATCCCGGTCCAGACGGTGACCGCGGCGGCGAGCCAGATCAGCACGTTGGCGGTCAGGGCCGCCTGCTTCACCAGGTCCGGATCCTGCGGCAGACCCCAGAGCACCCAGCCGCCGACGAACAGCTGCGCGGTCAGGGCGACCAGCTGCAGGGTCGTCTTCCACTTGGCCAGCATCGTCACCGGCAGTTTCAGCCCCTTGGGCGCCAGCACTTCACGCAAGGCGCTGATCGAGAACTCGCGGAACAGGATCAACCCGCCGGCCAGGGCGGTGACCCAGGAGCCGAGCGCGGCGATGCCCACAACCGCTCCAGCCACCAGCACCTTGTCGGCGATGGGGTCGAGGATGGCGCCTAGCGTGCTGGTCGCGTCGTACCGACGGGCCAGCCAGCCGTCGAAGAAGTCCGTCACCGCGGCGATGATGAAGCCCCAGAAAGCGAAGAAGTAGAGGCTCGACTGGATCAGGCGCGGATCCCCGCCTGAACTGAGCGCCCACTCCAGAACCGGCTGCGCCGACAGGGCGATCAGGGCCAGGAACACGAACAGGGTCAGCACCAGCCGCAGGCCGGTCATGATGTTGGGAACGTTCTTCATCCGGTCACCATACAGAGTGAACGCCTCACTTGCGGAAGAAATCGTGGATGCGCTGAGCCAGCGGGGCGTTGACGCCGTCGACCTTCATCAGGTCGTCGACCGAGGCCTTGCCCACAGCCTTGGCCGAACCGAACGCATGCAGTAGCGCCTTCTTGCGGCCCGGGCCGACCCCCTCGATCTCGTCGAGCGGGTTGCGCTTCATTTCCATGGTCCGCTTGGTGCGGTGGGTGCCGATGGCGAAGCGGTGGGCCTCGTCGCGCAGGCGCTGGAGGTAGTAGAGCACCGGCGATTTCGGCTCGAGCATGAACGGGACCTTGCCCGGCATGAACATCCGCTCGAGCCCCGCGTCGCGATCGGGGCCCTTGGCGATGCCAACCACGGCGATGTCGTCGACGCCGAGGTCTGCCATCACTTCCAGCACCGCGTCGAGCTGGCCCTTGCCGCCATCGATCAGCACCAGGTCCGGCCGCGCGGCGGTGGCTTCGCCGGCTTCCTCTTCCTTGACCAGGCGCGCGAAGCGGCGGCGCAGCACCTCCTTCATCATGCCGTAGTCGTCGCCGGGGGTGAGCTCGGTCCCCTTGATGTTGAACTTGCGGTACTGGTTCTTCAGGAAGCCCTCGGGCCCGGCGACGATCATGCCGCCGACCGCGTTGGTCCCCATGATGTGGCTGTTGTCGTAGACCTCGATCCGCTCCGGCGGGCCGTCCAGCCCGAAGGCCTCGGCGACGCCCGTCAGCAGCTTGCCCTGGGCCGAGCTCTCGGCCATCCGCCGGCCCAACGCCTCGCGGGCGTTGATCAGGGCCTGGTCGACCAGCCCCTTCTTCTCGCCACGCTTGGGCTGGACGATCTCCATCCGCCGGTCGCCCTTCATCGAGAAGGCCTCGGTCAGCAACTCGTGCTCGAACGGCTGCACGCTGACCAGCACCAGCTTGGGGATCGGCTTGTCGTCGTAGAACTGGCCGAGGAAGGCGCTCATGATCTCGGCGTCGGTGTCGCTCTTGTCGACACGCGGGAAGTAGGCGCGGTTGCCCCAGTTCTGGCCGGCGCGGAAGAAGAACACCTGCATGCAGGCCTGACCGCCCTCGGCGAACAGCGCGAACACGTCGGCCTCGTCCACGGTCTCCGGATTGACCTGGGTCTCCTGGCTGACCATCGACAGGGCGCGGATGCGGTCACGCAGGCGAGCGGCGCGCTCGAACTCGAGGTCGTCGGACGCGGCCTGCATCTCCGCCGCCATCCGCCCGACCACCGCCCGGCTCTTGCCGCGCAGGAAGTCCTCGGCCTCCTCGACCAGCCGCGCGTAGTCGTCCAGCGCGATCAGCCCGGTGCAGGGCGCGGCGCAGCGCCGGATCTGATGCAGCATGCAGGGCCGGGTGCGGCTCTCGTAGACGCTGTCCGAACAGGACCGCAGCAGGAACGCCTTCTGCAACGTGTTGAGCGTGCGGTTCACCGCGCCGGCCGAGGCGAACGGCCCGAAGTAGTCGCCCTTGATGGTGTGCGCCCCGCGGTGCTTGCGCAGCTGCGCGGCCTCGTGCTCGCGGCGGATGACGATCTCGGGGAAGCTCTTGTCGTCGCGCAGCAGGACGTTGAAGCGCGGCTTCATCTGCTTGATCAGGTTGATCTCGAGCAGCAGCGCGTCGGTCTCGGTGCGGACGGTGACGAACTCCATCGCCCGGGTCAGGTCGACCATGTGGGCGATGCGGTTGGTGTGGAACCGGCCTTGCGCGTACTGGATCACCCGCTTCTTCAGCGACCGCGCCTTGCCGACATACAGGACCTCGCCGTCCTCGCCGATCATGCGATAGACCCCGGGCGTATCCGGCAGCCGCCGGGCATGGTCGGCGATCAGGGCGGCGCCCTTGAGGGCTGAAGCGGCGGGGACGTCGGTCACGGGGGCAATATAGGGGAGTCGGGGGCGGTGTGCTCGGGCGTTGGCTACGAGCTTAGAAGTCCCTGATCGCCGCATCCACCATACGCTCTAGGCGTCGGACTTGGCGAAGTATCCTCTTTGACCTCAGAACGCTTGCTGCCCTTCGAGCGTAGGAAGAGAAATTCCGCTGCCCGATTGGCGAGAACCGCCGACGAAGCTTCTTAGTATATATCTTGGTGGCCTTTCCTGCGCCGACGGCCGCTGATCCCACCTCGGCCGTTTTCCGCAAACTGCGACGGGCGTTTCGCCATTGGCGTCCCAACGATCCCGGTCGCAGCACTGCACCCTCCGGCGACAGGTTGAATCCAAGATACTGAAATGTCTCCGCCTTCTTGGGGTCGAAGATAGCTCGTTCGGTCTTTTCTGCTTTTAGCTCCAACTTGACGAGCGCTACTTGGTGCTCCAGTTCCTTCTCAAGACTCGCTTGTTTTTCGAGCGGGCAAACAATCAGTATGTCGTCCGAATAGCGCTGATAAAGGGCGCCTGCGGAGCGACAGGCGGCTTCTAGTGCGACGTCCACTTGCCACATATAGAGATTAGCTAGAACCGCGCTTATCGGCGTGCCCTGCGGTATGCCGAAACCAGAGCCGTTCCCTTCTATTGCTATTCCGGCCCCCTTTATTTCCGCCATCGTTGCAATTGCGTTCTTTGAACGATGCTTGAGACGAAGACCAAATACTGGGTGGCCCTGCAGGGAACTCAGCGAAATATGCCGATAGCGCGTTACGGCCTTAAACACAGCAAACCAATCGCTCGGCAGCGTCGGCTCGCCAAGCGTTTCCACGAGGATTTTCTTCAGTATTTTATGGTTCAGATTGTCAAAAAATCCGGTTACGTCGAAACACATAACTGAACAAGGGCCAATTTCATTGGCAAATTCTAATGCTATAGCCGCAAAGTCGTAGTTAGATTTTCCCAGACTGCGGTAGGCGATGACAGTCTCGTCGAGACCGTGCGCCTTATACCTTTGATCGAGTTGGTTGCCGATTTTCCAAGCATAGTAGGACAGAATGCATGCATCACGATGTGAGGCATACATGATGTCTCTAGGCTTAAACTGGGTCTTCTTGAGCGCCGGCTTGTAACGTTTTTCGCGCTTAACGTAGGAGATCAGCGGCGACCAACCGTGTTCTGCCACGAATCCTGGGACAGTGACCTTCGCAGCGAAGGACCTTCCCACAGGCGTGTCGAGATGCCGATAGTGCCGAGGCCGAAACCATTCCTCCGCCATCAGCCTTCCCCCTTGCAGAATCTGGGGGGCTAGACCTGACCCTGGACCTCAAGCACGACAAATCGTGCTCGAACGCCCCCCAGATGCACGCCTCTATCCGCCAAGCACGGCCGTCTCGCAGCCACATCCAAACGCGGGTCTATAAACGCAAGAGGCTATAGTGAAGCCGAGGAGGTCCGAACCATGAAGTCCAGTGTCTCATCTCTGCTGGTGCGCCGCGTTACGGTGACGGAAGTTACCGTGGCGGAGTTCAACCAGTTTCGAGTTGACAGTCTCAACGACCAAACCGTTCGGCCAATCCCGACGGCCCAGTCGAAATAGGTATGCCTAACGCAACTTCAAGGACGCCTTTCCGCCTTTTTTTGTCGCCGCGTACAAAAACGCTACCACGCCCTCCGCTGGCCGCGAAGACAACGGGAAGCGCGTCATGCTGACAGATCCTGACATCGGCTGGGCCTAGGCTGCGTCCATATCCCCACAGGAGCCAAGCCCGTGACCCTGACAGCCACCTGCCATTGCGGCGACACCCGCATCAGCCTGTCTCGCGCGCCCGAGGCGGCGAAGTCGTGCAACTGCAGCTTCTGCGATCGCACGGGCGCCGTCTGGGCCTATTTCCAGCCCGAGGAAATCACCGTCAAGGCGACTGAGGAGCAGACTTATTCTGCCAGCGGCGGCATGAACCTGCACCACTTCTGCGGCCGGTGCGGCATGCAGACCTGGGGGGACTCTCCCGACTGGGCGTCGGCCTACAACATGGACGGAACGCCCAAGCCTGGCTTCGACGCGGGGACCGTGCCCGGCGACCGGATCGTTGGCGTCAACCTGCGCCTGATCGACGATCTCGACTGGTCGACGGTCGAGGTAGAGAAGATCGACGGACGCGCCAACTGGTAGGCGGCGGCCCCTACCGCCCCGTCCACTTCGGCGCGCGCTTCTCACCCCACGCCGCCACGCCCTCGCGGCGGTCGTCGGTGGGGGTGAGTTCGTCGTAGCCGGCCAGCTCGACGGCGATCGACTCCGCGCCCGTGAGCACGGCGGTGTCGCGGACGACACGGCGGATGTTGCGGACCGACAGCGGGGCGTTGGCGGCGATCTTCTTGGCGGTGGCGACGGCCGCCTCGACCAGTTCGCCGGCCTGGCAGACGCGGTTGACGACGCCCCACGCCGCACCCTCGGCGGCGGTGAACGGATCGCCTGTCAGCAGGGTCTCGCGGGCCCGGCGCTCGCCGGCGGCGCGGACCAGGTTCGGGGCGCCGCCGAGACCCGGCATGATGCCCAGCTTCACCTCCGGCAGGGCGAACCTGGCGCCCTCGGCCGCGTAGATGAAGTCGCAGTTCAGCGCGATCTCGGCGCCGCCACCGTAGGCCGCGCCGTTGACCGCGCAGATCACTGGGATCGGCAGGGCGACCAGCGCGTCGCGCATCGCTTCGAACAGCCGGTGCTGCGCGACCCACTGCGCATCGGTCATGCCGTCGCGCTCCTTGAGGTCGGCGCCCGCGCAGAAGATCTTGTCGCCGGCGCCGGTGAGGACCACCGCGCGGATTTCGCCGGGCTCGGCGAGGCCGGTCCACAGGGCGAGGAGCTCCTCGGCCATCCGCGTGGACAGCGCGTTGCCGGCCGTCGGACGGTTGAGGGTGACGGTCAGCACGCCGCCGGCGGCGGCGGTGAGCAGGGTTTCTTGGGCGGGCTGGGTCATCGCTGTCGGGTCTAGCCCGCCTCACCCCCGATTGTCATCCCGGGCGCCGAAGGCGATCCGGGACCCAAGGCCGGCGCACGAGGGCTGGGTCCCGGCTCTGCGCTGCGCTTGGCCGGGATGACAATATGAGTAAGCCTCATGACAAAGAGCGCGGTCCGCCTTGAGCTCAGCGCGTCCCGTACAGCCGATCCCCCGCATCCCCGAGTCCCGGGACGATGTAGCCGTGGTCGTTCAGGCCGCGATCGATCCCCGCCGTCCAGATGGCCACGTCCGGATGGTCGCCGCGCAGGGCGTCGATGCCTTCGGGCGCGGCCAGGATGCAGGCGAAGCGGATGTCGCGGGCGCCCATCTCCTTCAGCCGATCGATGGCCGCCCGCGCAGTGCCGCCGGTGGCCAGCATCGGATCGACGACGATGACCGTCCGCTCGGCGAGATTGTCGGGGACCTTCAGGTAGTACTCCACCGCAGCCAGGGTGTCCGGATCGCGATAAAGGCCGATGTGGGCGACCCGCGCCGACGGCGCCAGCGTCAGCATGCCCTCCAGCATCCCCTCCCCGGCCCGCAGGATCGAGGCGAAGACCAGCTTCTTGCCGGCGATCTCGGGCGCGCTGATCGTCTCCAGCGGAGTGGTGACCTCCCGATCGGTCAGAGGCAGATCGCGAGTGACCTCATAGCAGAGCAGGCCGGCGATCTCGCGGACCAGTTCGCGGAAGGTCTTGGTCGAGGTCTCGCGGTCGCGCAGACGGGTCAGCTTGTGCTGCACCAGCGGGTGGTCGACCACGGTGACGCCGTCTCGGGTTTTCATCAGAATACCGTCCCGTCGCTTTCGATCTTAAGGGGCGGTCCGCCGCCCTCGCGCCGTTCCTTCGCCAGCACGCGGCCGGTCGCCCAGGTGCCACCTTCGAGCACGCGGGCCAGCGGAAAATCGGCCTCGGCCACGCCCAGACGCTCGCGCACCAGCGGCGCGATACGGTCGAGCAGGGCCACGGTCAGCGACCGCCAGGCGACCACCAGCGGGTCGCCGACAGCGTGGGTGCGGTCGAGGTCGGCCCGATCCTTGAGGACAAGAACGCCGGCGTCGATGAACAGCCCGCCGTTGCGGTATTCGGCCAGGCCCGTGAGTCCGTCGAGGCCGCGCACGGCGATCCCCGCTTCCTCCAGCGGCTCGATCAGGCTGTAGGCCAGCCACTGCGAGAGCTTGTGGATCGGGACCAGGCCGTCGGTGGCGTCGTCACGCTTGATCGCCGGATGCCGCCAGACATCGCCGAGCGGCACGCCGCCCAGGCTGAGGCGGTTCTCCCAGATCGGGCCGAGCCGATCGAGCAACACCTCAAGGATGATCGGCGCGTCGAGCACGCCGTCGACCGCGCGGGCGGCGATAACGTCGAACAGGTCGCCCGGCCGTCCAACCGTCGCCCCCAGCCGACGCAGCAACGCCGCGCGGCCCTCCAGCCCGACCAGCGGGTTGTCGTCGCCGACCTGGAACGCCGTCGCCAGGGTCGCGGCGTCGAGCCGCTCCAGCGCGTCGGCGCGCAGCGGATCCTCGCTGGAAGCCGACAGGGCGCCGGACTCGAACAGCCGCAGGCTGGCGATGCCGAGCCCTTCCGACCGCGCGGCGGTGACGCCGGTGACGATGTCGCGATAGCGCCAGTCCGGCCCGGCCCCGGCGTCGAGCAGCACCGAGGTGATGGCGAGGTCGAAGGCGGCCCGGCCGCGCGCCTTGCGGTCCGGCCAGAAGGCCGCGTCGCCGAGTTCGGCCCAGAGGTCGTGGCCGCCGGCGACGAAGTGCCGCCAGCGCGCGTGGAACGGCACCTTCAGGGTCGGATACTGGGCGCGGATTACCTCCGCCACACGGTCGGCGGTGGCCGGCAGCCGGTCCAGGTCGACCGACCATTCGGCGAGGCCGTCGTCGAGGGCGACGGCCAGCATCTCGTGCGCCCGTTCGCGCACCGCCGATGCGGTAAGGAGGGAGCGGGCGGCGTCCGGCTCAGAACTCGCCAAGATCGCGCCCCACCACCTTCTTCAGCTCGTCCTCGGTCGGCGCGGCTTCCGGCGTGTAGTAGCCGGCGGCCTTCTTGGCCTCCATCTCGACCGAGGCATCGTCGGGGATCAGGCCCGCGGGTATCGGCACCCGCTCGCCGATCTCGATGCCGCCCTGGGTCAAGGCGTCGTGCTTCATGTTCGACATCGAGACGAAGCGGTCGATGCGCTTGATCCCCAGCCAGTGCAGGACGTCGGGCATCAGCTGCTGGAAGCGGGCGTCCTGGACACCGGCCACGCATTCGGTGCGCTCGAAGTAGGTCGCCGCCTGGTCGCCGCCCGGCTGACGCTTGCGGGCGTTGTAGACGAGGAACTTGGTGACCTCGCCCAGCGCCCGGCCTTCCTTGCGATTGTAGACGATGAGGCCCGCGCCGCCGTTCTGGGCCTCGCGCACGGCCTCCTCGATGCCGTGGGTCAGGTAGGGCCGGCAGGTGCAGATATCGGATCCAAACACGTCGCTGCCGTTGCACTCGTCGTGCACGCGGCAGGTCAGGCGCCTCGCCGGGTCGGCGATCGCGGCCGGATCGCCGAAGATGTAGAGGGTGATCCCCCCGATCGGAGGCAGGAACACCTTGATGTCCGGCCGGGTGACCAGTTCCGGGTACATGCCGCCGGTCTGTTCGAACAGCGTGCGGCGCAGGGTCTGCTCGTCGACCTCGAACCGCTCGGCGATGCCGGGCAAGTACCAGACCGGATCCAGCGCGGCCTTGGTCACGGCGACGTCGCGGCTCTCATGGACCACGGTCCCGTCGATCTTGAGGCGGCCCTTGTCGATGGCCTCGCCGATCTCCGGCAGGGTCAGGCGGGCCTTGGTCACGGCGATGGTCGGGCGAATGTCGGCGCCCTCGGCGATCTCCTTCGCGAAGTCCTGCTGGACCCGGTGGCCCCAGGGGTCGAGCGAGACGATCTTGTGCGGATCCGTCCACTGACCGAATGGGCCGATCTCGATGACCGGCGAGGTGTCGGTCAGGTCCGGTCGGACCAGCGGATTGAGCGCGCCCGAGGCGATCGCGAGGCTGCGGTAGATCGAATAGGCGCCGCCGTGGGCGCCGATGGCGTTGCGGTCGGTCCCGGCGTTCGGCGTGGCGACGACCGGGCCGCGCTCGCGGGCGGTCGGGGCTCCCCAGGTCAGGGGGAAACGCGGTGCGGCGCCTGCCTGCGGGTGCGAGGTCAGGCGGATATGGCCTTGTCTGTTCAGCGGCATTCTTCCCTGTGCGCTCTGTCGGCGCCTCCAAATGGAAAAGGCCCCGCGCCGGGTTTCGCCGGCGGGAGCCTTTGAGCGAGGATACTGCGCTCGACTTTTCAGACTGACAAGAGGGTCGGCTGACGCTGGGTCAGGCTGTCGCTTCGCGGCTCAGGCGGAACAGCTCGGTCTGGTCCTCGAGCACCTCGACGTAGAGGTGGTGCTCGGTCTCCTCAAGGCGCTGGCGAGCCAGCTCCCGGGCGCGATCCTCGTCACGGACGGTCACCAGCTGCAGGGTCGGCACGCTGTATCGTCGGTCGTGGATGTAGAAGGAGAAGGTTCTCATGGAAGGCCCCGATTCCGGATATAGGACGGGAGCACGCAGTCTCTCAGGCGCCGGCGTCCAAGTCATGAGCCGATGCTGGAACCACCCTACGCCATTCAAGTCCGAATAGCGATTGAATACATCAAGGTGTTGGGGCACGACTTCGTTAGTCGGCAACCCGACATTACCCACGAGTATTGAAGCTTTCGCAGCACAGCTTCGAGAGGGAAACATGACCGACGACCTCGACGCTTTTGTCCGTGGCCTGCCTAAGGCCGAACTGCACCTGCATATCGAGGGAAGCCTCGAGCCCGAGCAAATGTTCGCGTTCGCGCGCCGCAACCGCATCGACCTGCCGTTCAAGTCGGTGGAGGAAATCCGCGCGGCCTATGCCTTCTCGAACCTGCAGGACTTCCTCGACATCTACTACCAGGGCGCCGGGGTGCTGCAGACGGAAGCCGACTTCCAGGAGCTGGCAATGGCCTACTTCCGGCGGCTGCACGCCGACGGCGGGGTCCATACCGAGATCTTCTACGATCCGCAGACCCACACCGATCGCGGCCTGCCCTTCTCCATCGCCGCCGACGGCCTGCTGGCCGGGATGAAGCAGGCGGAGGCGGAGCTGGGCATCACCAGCAAGCTGATCATGAGCTTCCTGCGCCACCTCAGCGAGGAGGCCGCCTTCGACACCCTGAAACAGGCCGGGCCCTATCTCGACCGTTTCGTCGGCGTCGGGCTGGACAGCGGCGAGGTCGGCCATCCGCCGGCGAAGTTCGCGCGGGTGTTCAAAGCCTGCCGCGAGCGCGGATTGCTGCTCAGCGCCCACGCCGGCGAAGAGGGCCCGCCCGAGTATGTCTACGAGGCGCTGGACATCATCGGCGTCGACCGCATCGACCACGGTAACCGGTCGCTGGAGGACCCGGCCCTGACGCAGCGGCTGGTGGACATGGGCATGACCCTGACGGTCTGTCCGCTGTCGAACCTGAGCCTGTGCGTGGTCAAGGATCTGGCCGACCACCCGATGAAGCGGATGCTGGACCTGGGCCTGAAAGTCACCTGCAACAGCGACGACCCGGCCTATTTCGGCGGCTACCTGGCGGAAAATTATACGAAGACGGCCCGCGCCGTGAACCTGACGCGGACCGATCTCCTCACGCTCGCCAGAAACAGCTTCACCGGGTCGTTCCTAGGAGAGGATGCGAAGGCGAAGCATCTGACGGCGATCGACGCCTACGCGGCCGAAGCCGCGTAGGCGCTATACGCGTTAGCCGGTGATCCGGTAGCGGCCCTGACGGTCAGGGCAGACACGGACGTAGCGATAGTCGGTCCGGCCGTTGTACTCGGTCGGCGCCGGGGCCAGACGGCAGCCACGACGGTTGTAGTCGTTGTAGGCGTAGCGGCCGCTGCGCTGACCACGCTCATAACCGCTCTCGCGGTAGGAGATGGTCTGGTCGCGGCTGTACCAGTAGCCGGTGCCGTCACACTTGGCCGAGCTCTTGCCGATGCTGCCGCCGAGACCGGCGCCGACCAGGCCGCCGAGTACGGCGCCCTCGGTGCGAACGCCGCTCGACGCCAGGTTCGAACCGAGCGCGGCGCCGGCCAGGGCGCCGATCAGCGCACCCCCGACGGTGCGGTTGTCGCGGCTCTTCTCGCAGGGACTGTCGCGATAGGCCGAGTAGTAGTTGTTGTCATAATAGGATGTATCGCGGCCGTAGGAGCCGGCGTCGCGGACGGGCTCATAGCGCCATTCGCCGTAGCGTTTGACATAGGCCCCATTGCCGTAGCGACGGTCGTAGGCGCGCTGGTCACGCATGTACTGGTCGCGCTTGGCCTCGTAGGCGGCGCGCTGGTCGGCGTAGTCCGCGCGGCGGTCCTGATAGGCGCTTTGCTGGCGCTGATAGTCGCGCTGCTGGGCTTCATACTGATCCCAGCTCGGCGGCGTCTGGGCGATGGCCGCGCCGGCGGTCAGGGCCATGAGGCCCGCGGCCGCGATCGCGAAAGTCTTGTTGGTCTTCATAGGTTCGCTCCGTTTGATCCAATAACTGAGCGAAGAACGGTCTCCCGTATCCCTTCGACGCTCGCTCGTGAGCGCCACCCCCCGGTTACGCTGACAGAACGCCGTCGGTGAAAACGGGTTGCGTGACCGTTACAAGAGTGTGTCACGGGTAGGCTGCCCCAGCAGCACCCGCCCGGTGAGCTCGTAGATACTCGGCGCCACCATGGCGTGATGGGTAATGACGTGCGCGTCGCGGAACCGACGTTGCAGGTCGTTGTCCAGATAGACCGCCGCCCCGCCCATCATGTCGTAGGCCACGCGCGCCACGTCGGCTGAGACATGCGTGGCATGGACGCAGGCTAGGCGCAGGCGGTTGCGCTGTTCCAGGGTGGGCGCCTCCCCAGCCTGCAGCGCCGCCCACAGGATGCCGATGGTCTCGAAGTAGTGGGCGCGGGCGGCCGACAAGCTCGCGACCGCCTTGGCGAACTCGACCTGGGTGACATTGCGCTCGGCGAGGGTGCGCTGCGAGCCCGACTGCTTCTTGTTCACTGCCATGTTGCCGGCCGTCAGCAGCGCCGCGCGGGCGTTGCCGAGCGCCACAGCGGTCACGCCCATGGCCAGCATGCCAAACGCCGGGAACGTGAACAGCGGCCCGGTCTGCACCGGCTTGTCGCTGTGCAGCGCCACCGACCGCGCCTTGGGCACGCGCACGTCCTTGACCGCGAAGTCGAGGCTGCCGGTGCCGCAGAGGCCGGTGGTGCGCCAGGTGTCGATCAGCTCGACCTCGTCGGCGCGGAAGATCATCATCCGGTGCAGCGGCTGGCCTTCGGCGTCCACCTGCGGACCGCCCTCGCCCATCAGCACCGCGCCCCCGGCGATCCAGTTGGCGTTCTGGGAGCCGCTGCCCCACTGCCAGCGGCCGGTGACCTTCCAGTGGTCGCCGTCGTCCACCGCCTTGCCCATCGGGGCGAAGACGCCGGCGGTGATGGTGTTGGGCGCGCCGAACACCTCCCGCGCGGTCTCGATCGGCAGGCGTGCGGCGAGCGAGGCGGTGGTCGCCCCGATCATCAGGCACCAGCCGGCCGAGGCGTCGGCCTGGGCCAGGGCCTCGATGGCCAGGGCAACGTCGGGCGGCGAAGTCTCGTGGCCGCCGAGCCCCTTGGGCAGCAGCATCCGGAACAGACCCGCCCGCGCCATCTTCTGCGCCAGGTCCGGCGGCAGGCGGCGGCCGGCCTCGATCTCGTTGGCCCGGCGGGCGACCTCCTCGGTCAGACCCTGGGCGGCGGCGACGGCGTTGAAGGTCATCCGGGTAACTTCCACAGGGCGGCGAGGTTGTTGCGCTGCATGTTCGAGGATCCGCCGACGATGGGCATGCCGAGCAGGTCGCGGACGTTGCGCTCGATGTCGTAGTCGGCGGACAGGGCGTAGGCGCCCATCACCCGCTGGCAAGTCAGGGCGATCTCGACCCCGGCCTCGGCGATGAACAGCTTGGCCATGCTGGTCTCGGCGGCGCAGGGGTGGTTCTCGTGCGCCAGCCGCGCGGCGTTCCACAGCATCAGGCGGCAGGCCTCGAGCTTGGTGCGCGCATCGACCAGAGCGTGGCGCACGGCCTGGTGCGCGGAGATCGGCTTGCCGAACTGGACGCGATCCTGGGCGTACTGCCAGGCCTCGTCGAGCGCCGCCTGGGCGAGGCCGAAGGCGCAGGCGCTGATCTCCAGCTTCTCGATGTCGAGCGCCCGGCCGGCCAGCATCTTCCAGCCCTGGTTCCAGCGCTCCGGCCCGCCGACGACGGCCGACGCCGGCAGCCGCACCTCGTCGAAATGGACGTCGGACGACAAGGTGTAGCGCAGGTTCACATGGTCGATCGGCGTGATGGTCACGCCCGGCGCGCGGGTCGGGATCAGGACGAAGCTGAGCGCCTGACGGGCGGGCGCTTCGGCGTCGGAGCGGACCAGGCAGTAGATGTAATCGGCGAAGTCGGCGCCGGTGCACCAGCGCTTGGCCCCGTCGATGACGATCTCGTCGCCCTCGCGCCGGGCGCGGGTGGTGACCTGCGAAAGGTCGCCGCCGACGTCGGGTTCGGACAGGCCGTAGGCGAAGATCAGCTCGCCCCGGGCCAGCTTCGGCAGCAGTTCCGCCTTCTGCTCCGGCGAGCCGTTCTCGAGGATGTTCATGCCGCCGTAGAAGGCGCACTGGATGAACGGCCCGGCCAGGAACGACCCGGCCCGGCACAGCTCCTCGATGGCGGCCACGGCGGCGAGGATGTCCGGGCCCGTGCCGCCGTATTCTTCGGGAACCGTCAGCCCGCAGAGGCCGAGGTCGGCGAGCTCGCGGAACAGGTCGCGCGGGAAGGTATGGGTGCGGTCCCACTCCCGACGCTTCTCGCGCGGCGCCTTCTCGGCGATGAAGCGCTGGAGGGTCCGGCGCAGTTCGGTGACGTGGGAGGGTTCGTCCCTCATTTCCATTCTCCCGCGAGGGGAGAAGGGAAAGGTGCGCCTCCCATCCCTACTCCCCCGTCAGGTTCGGCTTCCGCCGTTCGCGGAAGGCGTCGACCGCCTCCTTGCGGTCGGCGGTCATGTTGCTGAGGGCCTCGTAGGCCACGGCCGCGTCGCTGGTGCTGGCCATGATCTGCTTGAGGGTGATGTTGGCCGTCATCTTGGTCCAGCGCACCGCCCAGCGCGGGTTGCCGAGGATCTTCTGGGCGATCTCGGCGACCTTCGTGTCGAGCTGGTCGGTGGGCACGGCATGGTTGATCAGCCCCATGCCGGCCGCCTCCGTGGCGGTCAGCAGGTCGCCGGTCATCAGCAGTTCCTTGGCCCGGGCGAAGCCGATCAGCTGCGGCCAGATGATCGCGCCGCCGTCGCCGGCCACCAGCCCGACCTTCACGTGCGGGTCGCCGATCTTGGCGGCCTCGTCGGCGATGATCACGTCGCACAGCAGGGCGATGGTCGCCCCCAGCCCCGCCGCCGCCCCGTTCAGCCGGGCGATGATCGGCTTCTCCAGGTCCAGTAGCCCGCTGACGATCCGCTTGGCGTCGTAGGCGATGGCGCGGAACGTGCGCGGGTCGCGAATCTGCTCGTCGAACCAGTCGAAGTCGCCGCCGGCGCAGAAGGCCTTGTTGTCGCCGGTGAGTATGATGAGGTCGCTATCGTCGTCATGCTGCAGGTCGACGAACAGCTCGGCCAGCTCGTCGTGCATGCGCGCGTCGACCGCGTTCACGGCGTTGCCGCTGAAGGCGCAGGTCAGGATCCGGCCGTCGCGACGGAAGGTGAAGCGCTGGTAGTCCTCGAACTTCATCAGGCGGGATCCTCACTCACGCGCACCAGCCGGCGGCCGAAGTTCTCGCCCCGGAACAGGCCGCAGAAGGCTTCGGCGGCGCTATCGAGGCCGTCGAACTCCTCGATGGCGAACTTCAGCGAGCCGTCGGCGATCCAGTCGGCCATCTGGCTTTGGGCCGCTCCGAACTGGCGGATGTCGTCGAACACCACCAGCCCTTCCATCCGCACCCGATGGGTGATGAAGACATCGGTGTGTTTGAGGCCGACGCGGTCTTCCATGGCGACGTTGTAATCGGCGACCTGGCCCGAGACGACGACCCGGCCGCGCAGCTTCATCAACGGCAGCACGCGGTCGACCATTTCGTTGCCGACGTTGTCGAACAGGACGTCGACACCCTCGGGGCAGGCGGCGCGGATGGCGGCGGTCAGGTCGGGTTCGGCCTTGTAGTCGATGACCGCGTCGAACCCGGCCTCGTTACGCAGCCAGGCGCACTTCTTCGGGCCGCCGGCGATGCCGACCACGCGCAGGCCCAGTTTCTTCGCGATCTGGCCGGCGGTCGCGCCGACCGGGCCGGCGGCCGAAGTGACCAGCAGGGTCTCGCCCGCCTTCGCCTGCGCCACCCGGTGCATGCCGAACCAGGCGGTCAGGCCCGGCACGCCGAGAATGCCGATCCAGCAGCCGAGCGGCACGCGCCGGTCGGTGATCTTCTGGATGAAGCCGCGGCCGTCGGACACGAAGTGCTCGCGCCAGCCGCCGCCGGCCGCGATCAGATCGCCGGCGACATAGTTTGGATTATTGCTCTCGATGACCTGCGCCACGCAGAAACCGTCGATGCCCTCGCCGATCTTCATCGCCCCGGCGTAGCTGTCGCCGCCGGACAGGCGCGAGCGCGTGCCGGGGTCGACCGAGCTGAGGATGACCTTCGCGACAAACTTGCCGTCCTCCAGCGCGGGGAGCGGCAGTGTTTCGAGCCGGAAATCCTCCGGCGTCGGCGCGCCCTGAACATGGCGCGCGAGCACCCAGCGGCGGGTTGTGGTGGTCACGGATCCTCCCGGGCCGATGGCTTCAGCCTCATTGCGTCCTTCGAGACGCTTCGCTCCTCAGGATGACGTGTTCAGAGGATTGCACAACCGTCCGTCATGGTGAGGAGCGAGCCTCAAGCGAGCGTCTCGAACCACGCACAGCGAGGGGACATGCCCGGCCACAATTCCGCCGGCCCTCTGAATCGACTATGGAACCCGCATGAACCGCCTGAGCCTGATCGCAGCCCTGAGCCTTCTTGTCGCCGGCCCAGTGCTGGCGCAGGAGGACGGTACGTCCGATCCGCGTCACGACCGGGGCTCGACCCAGACACGGCCGAACCTTCGCGACGCGGTCACCGCCCCGCTCGACGATCTGAACCTGAAGCACACCGACATTCCCGACGCGCTGAAGCGCGCTGTCGCCGATCCCTACGACATGGACGGCATGACGCGCTGCGAGCCCATCGCCGCCGAGGTCGGGCGGCTGAACGCGGCGCTGGGACGGGACCTCGACGAGCCGCCGCCGCCCGACAAACGCACCCGGGTTCAGAAGGTCGGGCAGGCCGCCGGCGACGCCGTGGTCGGCGCGGTCGAGGATGAAACCCGAAGCGTCCTCCCCTTCCGCGGCTGGGTGCGCAAGCTGTCGGGCGCGGAGCGCCGCGACAAGCGGGTAGCCGCCGCCATCAACGCCGGCAAGATCCGCCGCGGTTATCTCAAGGGCGCCGGCATGCGCATGAACTGCGCCCCGCCGGCCGCGCCGAGCTGGTTCGTCCCCGTGGATGAGGCGAAGGCGACCGGCGGCTTCATGGCCTGGATGGCGGATCTCTGGGCGGCGCTTACCGCTTGGTTCAAAACGCTGTTCAGCTGAGCCTTGCGCGCAGCGAGTCCAGGCTGTCGACGAACCACACATGCCGGCCCCGGTTGGACTCGCCGACGAAGTCGTTGAGCGGCTTGCTGGCGGCCATGTTCGCGGACACGTCGCCGACGATGGCGACGTTGACGCCATACTGCACCGCCTTTTGCAGGATCGCGCCGGCAAGCCCGGTCGACAGCTTCAGGAAGTCCGGCGACAGACGCGCGAGCGGGATCGCCAGCCAGTCGATCTCCTGTCCGTAGGTGTCGCCGATCAGGTCGAGCCCGTCGCGCTCGGTGGCGATCGACGGGCCAGCCAGGTCGAGGACCATGACGCGGACGCCGCCGATGTCCTCGACCGCGTACGTCACAGCCCGAGCACGGCCTTGGCGATGATGTTGCGCTGGATCTCGTTGGAGCCGCCGAAGATCGAGGTCTTGCGCATGTTGAAATAGCTCGGCGCCGACTTGGCGGCCCAGCTGGGGATGGCCAGGCTGTTGTCGCCGGTCAGGCCGCGCGCGAACGGGGCGCCGTAGTGGCCGGCGGCTTCAAGCGTCAGCTCGGTCAGGCGCTGGCCGACCTCGGTGCCCTTCACCTTGAGCAGCGACGCTTCCGGGCCAGGTCCCTTGCCCTTGCTCTCGGCGGCCAGGGTGCGCAGCTCGGTGTATTCGAGCGCGGCGAGGTCGACCTCGAGTTCGGCGATCTTGCGGCGGAAGTCGCTGTCCTTGATCAGCGGCTGGGCGTCGTCACCCGGCTCGGCGGCGGCGATCTCGCGTAGCTTCTCGATGCCGCGCTTGGACCGCGCGACGCCGGCGATGCCGGAGCGCTCGTGGCCGAGCAGGTACTTGGCCACCGTCCAGCCCTTGTTCTCCTCGCCGATCAGGTTCTCGACGGGCACCTTCACGTTGTCGAGGAAGACGTCGTTGACCTCGTGGCCGCCCTCGATGGTGATGATCGGGCGCACCGTAATGCCCGGGGTCTTCATATCGATCAGCAGGAAGGAGATACCCTCCTGCTTCTTGGCTGTCTGGTCGGTGCGGACCAGGAAGAAGCCCCAGTCGGCGAACTGGCCCTGGGTGGTCCAGGTCTTCTGGCCGTTGACGACGTAGTACTCCTTGCCGTCGTCACCCTTCACGCGCTCGGCGCGGGTCGAGAGGCCGGCGAGGTCGGAACCGGCGCCGGGCTCGCTGTAGCCCTGGCACCACCAGATATCGCCGTTCATGGTCCCGGGCAGGAACTTGGCCTTCTGCTCGGGATTGCCGAAGGTGTAGAGCACCGGCCCGATCATGCCGATGCCGAAGCTGGTCTGGCTGGTCTGGGCCCGCGCCAGCTCCTCCGAGAAGATGTACTTGCGCACGCTGTCCCAGCCGGTGCCGCCGTACTCGACCGGCCAGGATGGGGTCAGCCAGCCCTTGTCGTTCAGCGTGCGGTGCCACGCTAGGATATCTTCCTTGCCCAGAGGCTCGCCGACCTCCTGCTTGCGGCGGGTCTCGGCCGGATAGTTCGCGGCGATCCAGTCGCGGACCTCCTTACGGAATTCGGCGTGCTCGGGCAGGAAATCGAGATCCATGGGTGGTCTCCCTAGGTGCGCGTCCGAACTCTGTTGGTCCGGTCCAGCGCTGGCGATCAAACAAGCGTTTCAATGCACGATACGGGTGCGGCGCGACGGCCGCAATCCATTCCGTGACGCTACGTCCGCCCGGTCGCGCGGCGTGCCAAAACCTCGCCACAAGCCCGCCCGGAAATGACCTCGTTCGACCTCGCACAACCCCGCTTTTCGACCCGCTGAGAATGTGCCACAAATTGCTCCGTCGAAATTTGCCAACTGACCGGACGCGCTCTCCTTGCTTCGTTTCTCTTTCGGATCGAGCCCCGGACTCGCCCTGATCTCACAGCACATTCCGTCACATAACGCCGCCCGCGGGCGGTTCTAACGATCTACCTCTGAAAGGCACTACGACTATGGCTACCGGAACTGTGAAGTGGTTCAACACCACCAAGGGCTACGGCTTCGTCCAACCGGATGACGGCGGCGCCGACGTGTTCGTGCACATCTCGGCCGTCGAGCGGGCCGGCCTGCGCAGCCTCAACGAAGGCCAGAAGGTCTCCTACGAGCTGGAGCAGGACCGCCGCAGCGGCAAGATGTCCGCCGGCCAGCTGCAAGCCATCTAAGGCTTCCAGCTCACAGACCTAACGGAAACGGGTCGGCGGAAACGCCGGCCCGTTTTTCGTTGTGGCTAGCAGAGAAACACCCAGCGTCGGTGCCAATCCAGGTACCCCGCCTGCCGCGCCGTGAACGGCCGCGCGGTCGCGGCGAGATCGGCCAGCCCCATCCGCGCCAGATCGACGGCGTCCAGCCGGGGCGAGACCAGCGCCTCCCCCGCATCCGTGAAACTCAGGAAGCCGCGATCGAACAGCAGGTCGACGTCCGGCGTCAGCATCAGGCCGTTGGCGCCGTCCAGCCGCTCGGCGGCGGTGGCGCAAGCGCGCCACGGCTTGATGTGGCTGGCGATCAGCAGCCACGGATTGGCCACCCCGGTGACGCGGCAGACTGGCTCCAACGCGCGAACGTTCTCGCGAAAGATCCCCTGCCCGCGCCGAGCCGTGACCAGAGCCTGACGGGCGGTGGCGTCGAGGCCGGGATCGGCGAGCAGCGCCCGCTCCAGCTCGGCGTCGGCCAGCTCGGCCGAGCGGGCGAAGGCTTCCCCCGCCGCGACCGCGTCGAGCCCGGCGTCGTCCCAGGCGCTGTGGCGCAGCACCGTCTCGGCCGCCTCCGGCGAAATCTCGGTCAGGTAGGCCTTCTGCCGCCCCTTGCCGGTCAACGGGTCGAGGGGCGCGTAGCGTTGCGGCAGGCGCGGGCCCAGCTCGGCGATGATCGCGCGCGGCCATACCGGCGGCTCCAGCACTGTCCAGGCCACCGGCAGCCGCCAGCCCTCGCGCGGTTCAGCGCTGAGCGGCTCCGGCGCGGCGAAGGCGAAGTCGGCAACCCGGCCCAGTCGCCGCACCCGGCCCCGAGCATAGGACAGCAGCCCGTCGCCCGGCCCCGCTCGCCGCATGTTGTCGTAGAATGGACTGCGGCCACCCCCGCGCTCGGTGCGCGGCGACCACAGGTAGCCGCCGGCCGCCTCGCGGTCCGCCGTCGGACTGTGATTGACCCACCACCAGCGTTGCATCGCCCAGCCCCCGCCAGGGACGCAGCATGCCTCAAAACGTCGCGCACTACTATGGGTTGAGCGCGGCGAACCGCCGCCTTGCAACTGGATTCCTGTTCGCGCATTTGGGCCGCTGGGTGCGTTTCCAGGGGCCTTCTTGAAAACCGTAGATTTCGCCGCGTTGTTCGAGGCTCTGCCCAGCCCCTACATGGTGCTGGATCGCGACCTCGCCTACGTCGCCGTCAACCCGGCCTACGAGGCCATCACCCAGATGACCCGCGACCAGTTGCTCGGCCGGCGGCTGTTCGACCTGTTCCCCGATCCCGCCAATCGCGACGCGCTGGAGCTGTCCCTGCGCCGTGCGCTGGACACCGGCGAGCCGGACACTCTGGCCTTCATCGGCTACGACATGCCGCGCGAGGGCGGGCGGCTTGAGCGCCGCTACTTCACCGCGGTCCACACGCCGCTGCTCGGCGCCGACGGCGTCGCCGCCTTCGTGGTCCAGAACAGCGTCGACGTCACCGAGCTGCACGAGCAGCGCCACGACGCCGCCGACGAGCTGGCGCCGCGCCCCGGCGAGGCCGATCTGCTGCAGCGCGCCCGCGAGGCCGAGACCGCCGGCCGCGCCCTGCAACGGGCCAGCGAGCGGCTGCATGACCTGTTCATGCAGGCCCCCGGCTTCATGGCCATGCTGTCGGGACCGGACCACGTCTTCACCCTGGCCAACACTGCCTACGGCCAGCTGATCGGCCACCGCGACGTCCTCGGCATGAGCGTCGCCGAAGCGCTGCCGGAGGTGCTCGATCAAGGCTTCGTCGAGCTGCTCGACAGCGTCTATCGCAGCGGCGAGCCCTATATCGGCAGCAACGTGCCGGTCAGCCTCGTCCGCGAACCCGGCGAGGCGCCGGAGCCCCACTTCCTCGACTTCATCTACCAGCCGATCCGCGACAACGCCGGCGTGGTGATCGGCATCTTCGTGCAGGGCTCGGACATGACCGAGCGGGTCGAGGCCGAGGAGCAGCGCAAGCTGCTGCTCGACGAGCTGAACCACCGGGTCAAGAACACCCTGGCCACGGTGCAGTCGATCGCGGCCCAGACCGCCCGCGTGACCCCGGACCCCGCCGCGTTTCGCACCGCCTTCGAGGCGCGGCTGATGGCGCTGTCCGGCGTCCACAACCTGCTGACCGAGGGCAACTGGCAGGGCGCGTCGCTGGAGGAAATCCTGCGCGCCGAACTCACGCCCTACGGCGCCGACCGCTTCCAGCTCGAAGGCCCGGCGGTGCGGCTGACCGCGCAGGAGGCGCTGACCTTCGCGCTCGTCACCCACGAGCTGGCCACCAACGCCGCCAAGTACGGCGCTCTGTCGGCAGAAGACGGCGGCGTGCGGGTGACCTGGGCGACCGCAGATGACGGCGCCGGGCCTCGCCGGCTGATCCTCGACTGGCGCGAGCACGGCGGCCCGCCGGTGAGCGAGCCCACCCGCCAGGGCTTCGGCTCCCGCCTCATCGAGCGCTCGATCCGCACCGACATGCAGGGCGAAACGACCATGGCCTTCGCCCCGGACGGCCTGAGGTGCCGGATCTCGATCCGGTTGGCGGCCGGGTAGCCCCGCGGACAGGCCTTGCGTCCTTCGAGACGCGCCCGTTGGGCGCTCCTCAGGATGACGAACTCAGTAAGGCCAACCCACATTCGTTATGGCGAGGAGCGAGCCTCAAGCGAGCGTCTCGAACCACGCACGGCCCCTAAGGCTTCACGTCGACCGTCACCGCCTCGATCCTGCCGGTGAACCGGAACGGCAGACTGTAGGTCCAGTCGACGGCCGAGCCGTTGTCCATGCCGATGTCGAGCCCCTCGAAAATCGCGAACTGGATCGGCACCGACCGCTCGATGCGGCCGCCGGCGACCTTGGCGCCGCCGACCTTCAGGGTGATCTCGCCACCCTTGCCCATGCCGCCGCCATCGTATTTGAAGCCGACCTCGATCTTCGACTTGCCCTTCGGCAGCGGCTGCTCGCCAGTAAAGGTCGGCCGCTCCTTGCCCAGGAAGTTGTAGACGAACACCGGCTTGCCCTCGCGCAGGTACAGGCCGTAGCCGCCCTCCGATCCGCCCTGGGTGACGATCATCCCCTCGGCCTTGTCATCGGTGAGCTCGACCTGCGCGGTGATGGTCCAGGACTTGTTGAGCATCGGCAGGCAGGCCGCGCCCGGCAGGGCGGTCATGCCTTCGTAGTAGGTCACGCTGGTGCGATCGCCGACGAGGCTGGGCCGGCCCATGGCCTCGGCGTTAAAGCGGATGGTCCCGCGCCAGTCGATCGGCAGCACATTGTAACGCGCGGCCTCGGCCCACCACAGGTCCTGCAGCTCGCGCAGCTTGTCGGGATGGACGGTCGCGAGGTCGTCGGCCTGCGAGAAGTCCCCGTCGAGCTTGTAGAGTTCCCAGGGCGCCTTGTCGGGATCCCAGTTCTCGTCGCGGTTCGGATCCCACGGGATGAAGGACGGCGACGAGGCCATCCAACCGTCGTGATAGAGCCCGCGATTGCAGCCCAGTTCGAAATACTGGGTCCGCCGCCTCGACGGCGCTTTCGCCTCGCCGAAGGTGAAGGCGAAGCTCAGGCCCTCGACCGGCTTCTGCGTCACCCCGTTCAGCTCGCGCGGCGGGGTCACGCCGCAGATCTCGTACAGCGTCGGCACGATGTCGATCACATGCAGAAACTGGTCTCGCAGACCGCCGCGATCCTTGATGCCTTTCGGCCAGCTGATGATCAGCGGGTTGCGCGTGCCGCCGAAGTGGCTGGCCACCTGCTTGGTCCACTGGAACGGCGTGTTCATCGCGTGAGCCCAGGACGACGGGAAGTGATTGAAGTGTTTGGGTCCGCCCAGCTCGTCGATGGCCTTGAGGTTGTCTTCCCACTTTTCCGGGAAGCCGTTGAAGAACAGGTTCTCGTTGAGCGAGCCCTCGAGGCCGCCCTCGGCGCTCGAGCCGTTGTCGCCGGCGATGTAGAGGATGATGGTGTTGTCGGCGTCGGGCAGCGCCTTCACCGCATCGACGATCCGGCCCATCGCCTCGTCGGCCTGGGCGCCGTAGGCGGCGAAGACCTCCATCATCCGGGCATAGAGCCGCTTCTGGTCCGGGTTCAGGCCGTCCCAGGCGGGCAGCCCCTTGGAGCGCTCGGTGAGCTTGGTGTCCGCGGGGACCACGCCGAGCGTCTTCTGACGTTCGAGCGTCTGCTCGCGATAGGCGTCCCAGCCCATGTCGAACTGGCCCTTGAACCGGTCGATCCAGCTTTGCGGGGCCTGGTGCGGGGCATGGGTGGCGCCGGGCGCGACATAGAGGAAGTAGGGCTTGTCGGGCGCGATACTCTTGACCTTGCGCACCCAGGCGACGGCCTTGTCGGCGAGATCCTCGGTCAGGTGATAGTCGGGATCGCCCGACGGCGGGACCAGGTCGCGGTTCTCGTACAGCAGCGGGAACCAGTGGTTCATGTCGCCGGAATTGAAGCCGTAGAAGTAGTCGAAGCCGAGGCCGTTGGCCCAGCGATCAAACGGCCCGGCGGCGCTGGTCTCCCAGGTCGGGGTGTTGTGGTTCTTGCCGATCCAGGCGGTCATGTAGCCGTTCTGGCGCAGCACCTCGGCGACCGTGCCGCACTCGCGGGGGAGCACGCAGCAATATCCATCGTATCCCGTCGCGCATTCCGTGATCCCGGCGAACGAGGCCGAGTGGTGATTGCGGCCGGTGATCAGCGCCGCCCGCGTGGGGCTGCACAGCGCCGTGGTATGGAAGTGGTTGAAGCGCAGGCCCTCCGCCGACAGCCGGTCCATGGTCGGCGACGGCACCCCGCCGCCAAAGGTCGAGAACTGCCCGAAGCCGACGTCGTCGAGCAGGATCAGCACGATGTTCGGCGCGCCCTTGGGCGCGGCGGCGGGTTGCGGAAACTCGGCGGGGTCGGAGTCCTTGAAGGTGCGGCCGACCTGACCAGTGAAGTGAAAGTCCGGACGCGGCAGATGATCGGGCGTCTCGGCGGGCGGAAACGGCTTGGCGGGCATGGCGAAGGCTCCGGACTGCGGTCGCGGCAGCCTATGGCTCGGCGCCGGGCGCTCGTATCGGGCCGAACCCGGAGTGCGGCGCTCCTCTTCTCCTCCCCCTGCGGGGAGGAAGATGAGCAAGTTACCCACTAGTAACGTCTCAAATCCCCGCCTACGCTCCCGCCAAACCCGGGAGACGGACCATGGCGGCGAAGATCGGACGGACCATCGCGGACTCGACGCCGTTCTGGCCGGAGCCCGCCCGACCGCCGAAGGGCGCGCCGAACATCCTGGTGGTGCTGTTCGACGACGTCGGTTTCTCGGACTTCGGCTGCTACGGCTCGCCGATCGAGACCCCGACCATCGACGCCCTGGCCGAGGCCGGGCTGCGCTACACCGGCTTCCACACCACGGCGATGTGCTCGACCACCCGGGCGGCGCTGCTGACCGGACGCAATCACCACAGCGTCGGGGTCGGTTGCCTGGCCAACTTCGACAGCGGCTATCCGGGCTATCGCGGCAAGATCGCCCGCGAGGCCGGGATCCTGCCGGAGATGCTGAAGCCCCACGGCTATCGCAGCTACATGGTCGGCAAGTGGCACGTCACGCCGCTCAGCGAGACGGGCGCGACGGGGCCGTTCGACGGCTGGCCGCTGGGCCGGGGCTTCGACCGCTACTACGGCTTCATGGACGCCGAGACCGACCAGTACGCGCCGGAACTGGTGCGGGACAACACACCGATCGACGTGCCCGGGACGTTCGAAGGCGGCTACCACCTGACCGAGGATCTGGTCGACCAGACCATCCGCTACATCGCCGACCACACCGCTGATGCGCCGGACAAGCCGTGGCTGACCTGGCTGGCGCTCGGCGCCTGCCATGCCCCGCACCAGGCGCCGGCGGAGATCATCGCCAGGTACGATGACGTGTTCAAAGACGGCTGGGACGTCGAGCGTGAACGCCGGCTGGAACGGCAGAAGGCGATGGGTATCGTTCCCGCCGACACCCGTATGCCGCCGCGCAACGACCATGTCCGCGCCTGGGCCGACCACAGCCCCGACGAGCAGCGCCTGTTCACCCGGTTGCAGGCCGCCTTCGCCGCCATGCTCGACCATGCCGACCAGCATCTCGCCCGGCTGGTGACCTTCCTCGAGGAGGCGGGCCTGAAGGACGACACCCTGATCCTGGTGCTGTCCGACAACGGCGCCAGCCAGGAGGGCGGGCCGCTGGGCATGGTCAACGCCATGGGCCCCTACAACATGAAGTTCGAGCCGATGGAGGAGAAGATCGCCCTCATCGACAAGATCGGCGGGCCGGACAGCCACAGCAACTTCCCGCACGGTTGGGCCATGGCCAGCAACACCCCGTTGCGGCGCTACAAGCAGAACACCCACGGCGGCGGCATCCGCGACCCGCTGGTGATCAGCTGGCCGGCGCGGATCACCGCCCGGGGCGAGACGCGGAGCCAGTTCGCCCACGCCAGCGACGTCACGCCGACCATCCTCGACCTGCTCGGGCTGACGCCGCCGGACGCGATCGCGGGCGTCGCGCAGATGCCGCTGGAGGGGACCAGCTTCGCCGCCTCGCTGGCCGACGCCGCCGCGCCGGCCAAGGCCGCGCCGCAGTATTTCGAGATGTTCGGCCACCGCGGCCTCTGGAAGGACGGCTGGAAGGCCGTCGCCTATCACCCGCCCGGCCGCCCGTTCGACGCCGACATCTGGGAGCTCTACCACCTCGACAAGGACTTCTCGGAGACCGAGGACCTGGCCGCTGTCCACCCGGAGAAACTCGAAGCCCTGGTCGCCGACTGGTGGGGCCAGGCCGAGGCGCATCAGGTGCTGCCGCTGGACGACCGCTTCGGCCCGCGCTTTGCCGAGAGCGCCCTGCGTCTCCAGGGGGCTCGCAAGCGCTTCGTGTTCCACAAGGGCATGGGCCACGTGCCCACCGACGTCGCCCCCGACGTGCGCAGCCGCAGCTACCGTATCGAGGCCGACGTCCGGCTGAAGGCCGGAGACGAGGGGGTGCTGATCGCCCACGGCGACATGACCAGCGGCTACAGCCTGTTCGTCCGCGACGGCCGCCTGGTCCACGACCTCAACATCGGCGGGACCCATGCGACTGTGGTCAGCGACCGGACGCTGGAGCCCGGCCACCGAACCCTCGGCGTCGCGGTCCGGCCGCAGCCGGGCGGCCGCCGCATCGTGCTGCTGATCGACGGGCAGCTGGCCGGCGAGATCACGACGCCGCTTGGCTTCTTCACCCTGATCAGCTGGTCGGGCCTGGACATCGGCCTCGATCGCGGCAGCCCCGTCGCCGACTACGCCGCTCCGTTCGCGTTCACGGGCCTCTTGAAAAAGGTGACCGTGACCATGGATGACGACCAGACCCTCGACGGCGACGCGGTCGGCGAAGCGGAGATGGCGCGGCAGTAGCGCTGTGCGTCCTTCGAGACGCGGCTTTGCCGCTCCTCAGGATGACTGACTCAGAAATCAGTCATGGTGAGGAGCGAGCCTCAAGCGAGCGTCTCGAACCACGCAACACATGGCCGCGAGAAGGGCACTGGACGTCCCCCGCCCCGCTTGCCAACCTGCGGCCATGATCAAGCACGCCCTGACCGCCTCCGCCCTCGTCCTGGCCCTCGCGGCCTGCTCGCCGCCGTCCGAGACCGCAGCGCCCGCCGAGGCGCCGAAGGCCGAGGCGCCCACGGCCGCGCCGGTCGAGCCGCTGGATCCCAAAGCCGATCTCGCCGGCGCCGCGCTGGACGGCGGGCTGCAGGGCGGGACCGATCAGTGGAAGACGGTGGCCAACGCCGGCGACCAGGACCGCATCGCCCGCCTCGACGACGCCTGGCGCCAGGCGCTGCGCGAGGCCGACCGCGAGTTCGGCGCCCAGATCGACGCCCTCGGCCTGACCGCCGTGCCCACCGCCGCGCTGGAAGGCCAGCTGCAACCCGCGCCCGGCAAGTATCGCTGCCGCTCCATCAAGATCGGCTCGATGAACGGCGCCGGCCTCGCCTACGTCGCCTATCCCTTCTTCAACTGCACGGTCGAGCTGACGCCCGGCGGCGATCTGGTCCTGACCAAGATCGACGGCTCGCAGCGGACCAAGGGCCTGCTCTATCCCGACCCAGCCAACGCCAAGCGCCTGATCTACGTCGGCGCCCAGGCCTGGGGCGACGATGAGACCGACTACCCCGCCTACGGTCAGAACCCCGAGCGCGACCAGGTCGGCGTGCTCGAACGCACCGGCGCCAAGCGCTACCGCCTGGTCCTGCCCTGGCCCAAGCAGGAGTCGAAGCTCGAGATCCTGGAAATCCGCGGCTAGCGAAGGATCGCTTCAGGCGTGGCGAGAGGCCATCGGCACACCCTTGTGTGACCAGATGGCCACACCTACATCCGGTCCCTGACCGATTGCGCTCAGCAGAGGCGATCGGGTCTAATTCCGCCTTCCGAGGGGACGCACCGCCTTGAACATCGATCTCTATTCCGACCGCGCCAAACAGGCGATCCAGAGCGCCCAGTCGCTGGCCCTGGCCCGCCGCCACCAGCACCTGACGCCCGAGCACATCCTCAAGGTGCTGCTCGAGGAGAAGGACGGCCTCAGCCGGGCCCTGATCCAGAGCGCCGGCGGCCGGCCGGACGCGCTCGACGCCGCCGTCGAAGGCCAGCTCGGCAAGATGCCGAAGGTCGAGGGCGGCAGCGGCCAGCTCTACATGAAGCCCGAGACCGCCCGCGTCTTCGCCAAGGCGGAAGAGGACGCCAAGAAGGCCGGCGACGCCTTCGTCACCACCGAACGCCTGCTGATCGCCATCGCCAAGGAAGGCGGCGACGCGGCCAAGGCCCTGAAGGACGCCGGCGCGTCGGAGAAGGCGCTGCAGGGCGCCGCCGACGACGTCCGCAAGGGCCGCACCGCTGACAGCGCCTCAGCCGAGGACGGCTACGACGCGCTCAAGCGCTACGCCACCGACCTGACCCAGAAGGCCAGGGACGACAAGCTCGACCCCGTGATCGGCCGAGACGAGGAGATCCGCCGCACCATCCAGGTCCTCGCCCGCCGCACCAAGAACAACCCGGTCCTGATCGGCGAGCCCGGCGTCGGCAAGACCGCCATCGTCGAGGGCCTGGCCCTGCGCATCGTCAGCGGCGACGTGCCCGAGTCCCTCAAGGACAAGAAGCTGATGTCGCTGGACATGGGCAGCCTCATTGCCGGCGCGAAGTACCGCGGCGAGTTCGAGGAGCGGCTGAAGGCCGTACTCAACGAGGTCACCGCCGCCGAAGGCTCGATCATCCTGTTCATCGACGAGATGCACACCCTGGTCGGCGCCGGGAAGAGCGACGGGGCCATGGACGCCTCCAACCTGCTCAAGCCGGCCCTTGCCCGCGGCGAGCTGCACTGCGTCGGCGCGACCACGCTCGACGAGTACCGCAAGCACGTCGAGAAGGATGCCGCCCTCGCCCGCCGCTTCCAGCCGGTGTTCGTGGAAGAGCCGACGGTCGAGGACACCGTCTCGATCCTGCGCGGCCTGAAGGAGAAGTACGAGGTCCACCACGGCGTCCGCATCAGCGACAGCGCCATCGTCGCCGCCGCGACCCTGAGCAACCGCTACATCACCGACCGCTTCCTGCCGGACAAGGCCATCGACCTGATCGACGAGGCCGGCAGCCGCGTGCGCATGGCCGTCGACTCCAAGCCCGAGGAGCTGGACGAGATCGACCGCCGCCTGGTGCAGCTGAAGATCGAGCGCGAGGCCCTCAAGAAGGAGACCGATCCGGCCAGCAAACTGCGGCTCGACGACCTCGAGACGCAGATCGACGACCTGCAGTTCAAGTCGGACGAGATCACCGCCCGCTGGAAGGCCGAGAAGGACAAGGTCGGCAGCGCCGCCCAGACCCGCGAGGCCCTCGACCGCCTACGCGCCGAGCTCGCCTCCGCCCAGCGTCAGGGCGACTTCGCCCGCGCCGGCCAGATCCAGTACGGCGAAATCCCGCAGCTCGAAAAACGCCTGGCCGAGGCCGAAAGCGCGGCCGCCGACAAGGACGCCGCCGCCCCGCTGACCACCGAGGTCGTCGACGCCGAGCAGATCGCCGCCGTGGTCAGCCGCTGGACCGGCGTGCCCGTCGAGAAGATGCTCGAGGGCGAGCGCGAGAAGCTGCTGAAGATGGAGGATGCCCTGCGCGAGCGCGTCGTCGGGCAGCAGGAGGCGCTGGTCGCCGTCTCCGACGCCGTGCGCCGTGCGCGCGCCGGCCTCAAGGACCCCGGCCGCCCGATCGGCAGCTTCCTGTTCCTGGGCCCGACGGGCGTGGGCAAGACCGAGCTGACCAAGGCGCTCGCCGAGTTCATGTTCGACGACGAGCACGCCATCACCCGCCTCGACATGAGCGAGTACATGGAGAAGCACAGCGTCAGCCGCATGATCGGGGCTCCTCCCGGCTACGTCGGCTACGACGAGGGCGGCGCGCTGACCGAGAGCGTGCGCCGCCGGCCCTATCAGGTGGTGCTGTTCGACGAGGTCGAGAAAGCCCACCCGGACGTGTTCAACATCCTGCTGCAGGTGCTCGACGACGGCCGCCTGACCGACGGCCAGGGCCGGACCATCGACTTCCGCAACACCCTGATCATCCTGACCAGCAACATGGGCGCCGAGTACCTGGCGGCCATGGAGGACGGCGACGACGTCGACACCGTGCGCCCGCAGGTGATGGAGGTCGTCCGCCGCAGCTTCCGCCCCGAGTTCCTCAACCGCCTGGACGAGATCATCCTGTTCAAGCGCCTGGGCCGGGGCGAGATGGGCAGCATCGTCAAGATCCAGCTGTCGCGGGTCGAGAAGCTGCTCGCCGACCGGCGGATGGCCATCGCGCTGGACGGCGGCGCCATGCACTGGCTCGCCGACAAGGGCTACGACCCGGTCTACGGCGCCCGGCCGCTGAAGCGGGTGATCCAGAAGGAACTGGTCGATCCGATCGCGCGCAAGCTGCTGGCGGGTGATCTGGCCGACGGGTCGGTGATCGAAGTGTCAGCCGACGAAGACGGGTTGGTGATCGGGAAGGCGCGGGTGCATTAGAATCCCAGTTCCACTTGGGAATTCTCGTCCACCCTCAGCACCCCCACGAGCAGCCATTGATTGCTGCGACGAGAATGGGTCCCCAACGCGAAGCGCATGCCGCGTTGGGGATACTCTTCCTCGTAGGTGCGCTTCAGCGACAGCAAACCATCCTGTTCACCGTACATGTCGCGCCGGCGGAAATATGCCGTTGAGGTCTCCCAATCGTCGCAGGTGTGCCGCTTCGCGGCGCCTGTGGCGTCCTTCCAATCGAAACTGAACTCGTAAGGACAAAGCCTTAGTGGCTCTGCCGTTTTGTGGAATAGGGAGGTTTGTTGAGCGAGGGCCGCATGACGCCGCGCCTCCACCTCAAGCGCCCTCTCCGTTTTTCTTCGCCAAGAGAAACGTACATCCTGAGGTTTGAGCAGCGTGAGACTTTCGCCCTGCCCCTCTGCTTCTGCCGTACATTCGCGTGTCAGCCGGCGAGCCAAACTTGAGCGTTCTGATTCACGCAACTGCTTCGAAACCACGATGGTATCGTGATCGACCTTTTGGCTTTCGCGTCGAGTATCCTTCGATGGAGCGGTGAAGCGATAGGTCACCCAATTCCAACGTTTGAACTTCTGATCGTCGTTCAAGATGCGGAATGCCACTGGGTACAGGCGCCGCCATTTCATATCGCGACCGACTCCTGCACAGCAGACGGTCTCAAAGTAGTTGCTGCTCCTATGCGGGAGCGCCTTCACGAGTATCACGCACTCGTCTGGAGAACTCACCAATCGGCTCACAGGCCTGCACCCCTAGGTGGCGAGCCTTTGACCCAACAACCGATTCGATTTTGTCGGCAACCATTTTGCGATGGCAATGGCGATAGTCTCGCTCGTAGCAGAGGAGACAAATGCTCAACTGACCGACCAAATCTACAACCAGCTGAAGCGCCTCTTGCGCTGCTTCTGTCTGGAGGACACGAGCATAGATACGCTCAAATTTAGCATACTCGCCAGCGCGAGCCGCTTCGCGTCCTTCTTTCGGATCTCCGAGATCCTTGAAGTGAACGTATCCGATACCTGAAGCCTCTAGACGCTCGCTCAGAGCAGTCTTCGAAAATCCTGGCCGGCGAGATTGAGCGCGGTCGCGAATGTCGACGACCATTTGGATGCCCGCAACCTGAAGCGTGCCGACGAAATCGTCTAGCTTTGCGCCTTCGTATCCTATCGTTGCGAGCATGGTTTCCGATCTCCGTTAACCATCTTTTGCCTACGGACCGATTGAGGCTTTCCTAAGAATCTCGCTCCCGCATGAGACAGTTGGTCCATGATCATGAGCAGGCCATTCCTCGGGTGCCCTGCCAAGCCCTTCATCTCATGGCGAGACGATCGCCGGTCGGGTCAGGTCACTCCAGGTCGGCGCGCAGCGCCGCCGCGAGCGGTCGCCCGGACGGTGAAGTCGGTGGACTGACCTGACCCGGCCGGCACGCTGGCATCCGTGAGAAGAATGGAGAGGCCTGACCTTCTCCCTTTCCTCTCCCGCAGGGGGAGGGGGACCGGCGGTACGCCGGTGGAGGGGCAGCGCAGGGGTATCCTGAAGAGGCGCGGTGCACGGCGGCTTGTCGTCCAGCGTCGGCGCTGCCCCTCCACCACGCTCCGCGTGGTCCCCCTCCCCGCGAGCGGGGAGGATTGGCGTCAGTTAGACTTCCGCAGCCGCTCCCTCCGCCATCAACCGCGCGATCTCGCCCAACAGGGCGGCCGGGGAGATCGGTTTGGCGACGATGCCGTTCATGCCGGCGGCCAGGTACTCGGCGCGCTGGTGGACCATGACGTTGGCGGTCAGGCCGATGATCGGCACGCGGCCGGCCGGGCCCCTGAGGCCGCGGATCTCGCGGGTGGCCTCGACGCCGTCCATGTGCGGCATCTGCACGTCCATCAGGATCAGGTCGAAGCCGCCGTCGCGGGCGGCGTTGAAGCCGACGACGCCGTCCTCCGCCTCCTGGACCCGGGCGCCGAGACGGCTCAGCAGGGTGCGGGCGACCAGGCGGTTGGTCGGGTTGTCCTCGACCAGCAGGATGTTGAGGCCGTCGAGCAGCTCCGTCTGCTCCGTCGCGGCGGCGGGGGCCGTGGCGGCGGGCGCGTCGAACGCGAGCCAGAAGGTCGAGCCCTTGCCCTCGACGCTCGTGAAGCCGATCTCGCCGCCCATCATCCGGGCCAGCGCCTGGGTGATGGCGAGCCCCAGGCCCGTGCCGCCGAACCGGCGGGCGATGGCGCCCTCGGCCTGGCTGAAGCGTTCGAAGAGGCCCTGCCGCGCCTCGGGCGTCAGGCCGATGCCGGTGTCCTCGACCTCCAGCCGGACATGACGCAGGCCATCGCCGGCGTCGGCGACGGTCAGCCGGGCGACGACCCGGCCGACGACGGTGAACTTCACCGCGTTGCCGAGCAGGTTGAACATCGCCTGGCGCAGCCGCACCGGGTCGGCCTCGATCCACAGGTCATCGCCCGTGATCTCGATCGAGAGATCGACGCCCTTGGCCCGCGCCTGGCCCTCGAGCAGGGCGCAGACCCCGCGCAGGGTGTCGCCCGCGTTGATCGGCTCGGGCGACAGGTCCAGCTGGCCGGCCTCGATCTTGGAGAAGTCGAGCACGTCGTTGAGCAGCTGCGACAGCATGCGGCCGCCGTCGCGGGCCTGACGCATCAGCTCGCGGCCCTCGGGCGAGATCGGCTCGCGCTCGAGCAGGTGCAGCGCGCCGAGCACGCCGTTCATCGGGGTGCGGATCTCGTGGCTGACGTTGGCCAGGAACTCGGCCTTGGCGCGGTTGGCGGAGTCCGCCGCGATCTTGGCTTCGCGCAGGGTGTTTTCGGCCGCCACCCGCTCGGTGATGTCGCGGCTGACGTCGATGACCCCGACGGGGACGCCGTTCTCGAACACCAGTTTGGCGCTGGCCTGCAGCCAGATCCAGTGACCGTCCTTGTGCCGGGCCCGGGCGGTCAGCACCTGGGCGACGTCCGGGTCGGCGATCAGCCGCTTCACCACCGCGAGCAGGTCGGCGGCGCTGTCGGGGTGGACAAGATCGAGGCGCGATCGGCCGATCAGCTCTTCCGGCCGATACCCGAGCACCGCGAGGCTGGCGGGGGAGACATACTGGTGCACGCCGGCCAGATCGGTGCGGACGATGATGTCGGTGACGTTCTCGGCCAGAATCTCGAACTTGCCGAGGCTCTCGTTGAGCCGCCGCTGCTGCTGCTGGGCCGAGGGCGTATCGAGGGCGCGGCCGAGGCTGAAGATCATCGCCAGCAGCAGCGCCATCATCACCGGCAGCAGCTGTCGCCAGTCATGCCCCTCGGCCAGGAACACGATGGCCAGCGCCGTCGCCGGCGGCGCGGCCCCGGCGAGCAGGAAGACCACCGGCGTATTGTGGAACAGCATCAGGAAGATCGACACCACCGCCAGCAGCAGCACCCCGCCGCTGGCCATGCCCTGGACCGTGCCGCTGCCCACGAACAGGACGCCGAGCAGGATCCACCAGAGATTGGTGGCCAGGTAGCAGGCCGCGAAGTTGATCCGCGCCCGGCGGCCCGGCGCCTGTCCGGACGCTGGCGGACGGGTCGCGATCCACGACCAGACTTCCAGAGCCAGGGCGCCCGCGACCCAGACCAGGCAGACGGCGAGCGGCAACAGCATGGCGGCGGTGACGCCGGCCAGCACGTCGATGCCGATGCGCACGGGCAGGACCGCGCGCACCGCCACCGCCGCTTCGTCGAGGCGCAGGGCAAGCGTCGGCGACGCCTTGCAGGCCTTGCGCGCCGGCATCGACGGGGACGGTTCGGGATCGGGCAGTGGCAAGGCGGCGCTCCATCAACTGGACCCCGCCGATCAGCCATCAGGCCGGTGAGGAGATCGATAAAGCCGGCTGCGGCAAATCGACCTTTCCTGAATCAAGTCTCCGCAAGGTTGCGCGGTTCCGGCCCTACATCTCGTCGAACGGCGGCGGCAGCTGGCCGGACTTGAAGATCAGCGTCGGGTTCTCGTCGTAGTCGCCGAGGTCGGCGTCGGCGGACGCGGTGAAGGCGACGACGCCCAGACGCAGGGTCGAGAGGCGCTCGGCCTTGCGGCGCGCCTCCTCGGCCGAGGCGCAGATCAGGGTCTGCTCGGCTTTCAGGGCCTTGCCCCGCCCGGCGATGTAGGCCTGGACGAGGTGGACGGTCTGGATCGCCAAGCCGACTACCGCTGCTTCATGATCGAGAGCGTGTCCTTGGACGACGGCTGGGCCGCGATCACCTTCGGCTTCTCGGCCTTGGGCTTGCGGGCTTCCTTGTTGGATTTCTTCTGGCCCTTGGCCATGGCGGTCTCCTTGTCGGGAACGGAGACCGGGCGCGACGGCGCAGCGCTCTGGAGGCCGGCCGATGTCCCGTGAACCGCAGGATACCACGGCGTCGCGGGAAGGCGGCACGGTATTGGCTAGATGTCCTTGCCCATCCGCAGCAGCGGCACCGGCTCGCCGCCGCGATCGTCAGTGAAGGGCTCGATGACCCCGTAGCCGCAAGCCTCGTACAGCGGCTGGCCGCTCAGCGTGCCGGCCAGTTCCAGGCTGCGGAAGCCTTCGGCCCGCGCGGCGGCCTCGCACAGCGACAGGATCAGCCGGCCGACGCCACGCCGCGCGAAGTCTGGGCTGGTGTACATCGCCCGCACCCTTGCCGCGTCCACGGCCGGTTCGAGCACGGCGGCGTCGCGGCCGGGGCTGTGGTCGCCGCCGTACAGGGTCGCCCGCCGGCTCCAGCCGCCGCAACCCGCGATCCGGCCATCGGCGTCCTCAATGACGAAATAGGTCCCGTCCGCGACTAGCTGGCTATCGAGCCCCATCAGCTTTCGACTGGCGGCGATCTGGGCCTCGCTGAGAAAGCCGCGCTGAAGTTCGCCGATCGCCGAGGTCATCAACACGGTCAGGGCCGGTATATCCGCTGTCGTCGCCAGGCGATGGGTGAAGCCGGCACAGTCATTCGCGCTCATGGAATCCTCGCCTCATCCTCTATGGTCGCGGGAAGCACCCGACGTAACGGCAGTGCGCGACATTCCGCCCCACTTTCGACCGATCCGTGCTATAAGGTTCTCCCCTTCGCGCAAAAGGCGCGTTTGGTCGTCGCCCGTCTTGCCAGGGCGATGTCAGATTGGAGACCCGATGATCGAAGAAGGTTTCGTGCGGATGTACGCGCACGACTTCACCACCCTGGCCGCCCGCGCCGAGACCGGTACGGACGTCGAGGCTCTTGTTCAGAAGCGGATCAGCGAAGCCCGCTCCCACGCCGCGCTGATGGATGCGCGCAAGGGCGAAGGCCACCTGCCCGCCGTCGCCGAACGCGTTGCGCTGGAAGCCGCGCGCGAGGACGTCCGCACCATCCGCGCCGGCGAAGACGTCCCTGGCGCCCTCGCCCGCCGCAAGGCCTTCCTGCTGCGCGTCGTCGACATCCTGAGTTCCCCCGTTTCGGCGGCGAAACCCTCGATGGCGGTCCGCGCCTAGAAGGACGCCGACAGGCCCGCGACGACGGCCGAGTCGCCGTCCGGGCCGTCGAACCCGACATAATGCAGGCCGATGGCCACCGGGCCGACCGGCCAGGTCACGCCCGCCGACCAGTCGACCTTGCTGTCGCCGAAGGCGCCGTCCTCGAATCCGATGGCGGCGTCGAGGCTGACCGGCCAACTTTCAGGCGCGTACTCGCCGGCCAGGTTCAGATACAGACTGTCCTCGCCGCCGATGTTGTCCTGCTCGGGCGCGTAGACGACGCTCGCTGTGCCCGTGAAGGCGTCCCAGCTCTTCGAGGCCACGACCGGGATCTCCCAGTAGTCGACGTCGTCGCCGTCCAGATAACTGTAGCGCACCGCCGAGACGTCCCAATCGACGCCGCCGGCGCTGAAGGCGTAGCCGGCCATCAGGTCGATCTCGATCTCGGCGCCCGCGTACTCCTCGATGTTCGAGCCCCAGACCCCGGCGTAAAAGCCACGCGGCAGGCTCACGGTCAGCCCCCCCTGCAGCGCAGGATCCTCGCCCGACAGCGACACGCCGCGGAAGCGGTAATCGGAAACGACGGCGATCTCGCCTTCGAGGCTGACGCCCTCATCGTCCTGAGCCCAGGCCACGCCGGCGACGCTCAGCGCCAGGCCCGCCGCGATGGCGGCAAGTTGCATCTTCATCGGAAATCCCCTCGTTCGTCGGCCCTGCCGTATCGCGGCGGCGTTAACAGTCTCGTGCCGCCGCTCGCATATCCGCCGCAAAGCGCCTTCCATCCCGCTGCGGCGCCGCGCTAGAACAGGATCGCGATGAGCAAGCCCGAAAGCCCGACCGAGCCCTTCAAGCGCGCCTTGGCGCACGCCGCCCGCTCGCTCGCCGAGATGGCCGACCTTGAGGTCGTGTTCTCGGGCGACGGGCCGTCGCTGTCGGGCAACCGCGCGGTGCTGCCGCATCCGCCTCGCGATCTGAACAGCCGCGAAGCCTCGCGCATCCGCGGGCTCGCCGACCAGATGGCGCTGCGGCTGGCCCACCACGACTCGGCCGCCTATGCCCGCGGCCGTCCCGCCTCGCCACAGGGCCAGGCGATCTTCGAGGCCGTCGAACAGGCTCGGATCGAGGCCATCGGCGCCAACGCCCTCGGCGGCGTCCGCGCCAACCTGAAGACGGTGCTCGAACAGACCATCGAGAAGAAGGGCCTCGCCCGCATCACCGACCGCGCCGCCGTGCCGATGGCCGACGTGCTGTCGCTGATGGTCCGCGAGCGCCTGACCGGCGATCTGCCCCCCGACGGCGCCAAGGCCGTGGTTGACATGTTCCGCGAAGAGATCGAGGCCAAGGCCGGCGGAGACCTCGACAAGCTGATCGCCAGCATCGGCGATCAGGCGGCCTTCGGGAAAAACGTCCGCGTAATCCTGCGCGACCTCGACCTCGGCGACGCCGAGATCGACGCCCAGGAAGACTCCCAGGACGACGGCGAAGAAGACCAGGAGCAGACCCAGTCCGACGAGGCCGACGACGGCGACGGCGATGGCCAGACCCCCGAAGGCACCTCGATGGAGGACAGCGAGTCCTCCGATCAAGACGGCCAGGAGGGCGAGGAGCAACTCACCGAGGCCGAAGAAGACGAAAACGCCGAAATGTCCGACGAGGCGCCGGAAATGGGCGACGGCGCCAAGCCGGCCCGGCCGGAGGTCAAGGACAACGGCAAGCCCGAGCCTGCCTACCGCATCTTCACCACCGCCCATGACGAGATGGTCGGCGCGGAGGAACTCTGCGACGCCGAGGAACTGACCCGGCTGCGCGCCTATCTCGACCAGCAGCTGGCGAGCCTTTCCAGCGTCGTCTCGCGGCTGGCCAACAAGCTGCAGCGCCGGCTGCTGGCGCAGCAGAACCGTTCCTGGTCGTTCGACCTCGAGGAGGGAATGCTCGACGTCGCCCGCCTGCCGCGGATCATCATGGACCCGACCGCGCCCCTGTCGTTCAAGCAGGAGTCGGACACCGAGTTCCGCGACACCGTGGTCACCATCCTGATCGACAACTCCGGCTCGATGCGCGGACGGCCGATCATGGTCGCCGCCGTCTGCGCCGATATTCTCGCCCGCACTCTGGAGCGCTGCGCGGTGAAGACCGAGATCCTCGGTTTCACCACCCGCGCCTGGAAGGGCGGCCTCAGCCGCGACAACTGGATCCAGGCCGGCAAGCCCGCCTCCCCCGGTCGCCTGAACGACCTGCGCCACATCGTCTACAAGGCCGCCGACGCGCCCTGGCGGCGTGCCCGACGCAATCTCGGCCTGATGATGCGCGAGGGGCTGCTGAAGGAGAACATCGACGGCGAGGCGCTGATGTGGGCGCACCAGCGGCTGATCAACCGGCCGGAGCAGCGCCGGATCCTGATGGTCATCAGCGACGGGGCGCCGGTCGACGACTCGACCCTGTCGGTCAACAGCGGCCACTACCTCGAGCGTCACCTGCGCGCGGTGATCACCGAGATCGAGACCCGCAGCCCGGTGGAGCTGCTGGCGATCGGCATCGGCCACGACGTAACCCGCTACTACAAGAAGGCCGTGACCATCGTCGATGTCGAGCAACTCGGCGGCGTGCTGGTCGAGCAACTGGCCGCGCTGTTCGAGGAAGAGCCCAAGCGGGCCGCCTTCGCGCGGGGCCTGCTGGCGCCGCCGCCGGTGACGCAGCCGCCCGCGCTGAAGACCACGACTTTCAAACAGGTTCGCGAGGCCGTGGCTTGAAGCCCGCGCGCTGGCCAGCCTGGGCCTGGGGCCCTGCCTTCGCCGGGGCGCTCGGCCTGCTGGTCGTCGCCTGCGTCAGCGACCGGGCGGAGCTGCCCTCTGCGCCCATAGCCCACGGCGACAGCATCGCGGTTCAGACGGCGCCCGTCGTGCTCGACCCGTCAGACCTGGGCCGCGCCGCCGTCGGCGACTTCCGCTACGCGGGCGGCATCGCGCTGACCAGCAACCAGACCAGCCGCCTGCACGGCCTCTCCGACCTGAGCATCTCGCCGGAGAACCGTATCACCAGCGTCAGCGACGACGGCGCGGACCTGCTGACGGCCCGGCTGATCCTCGATCCCGCCGGCCGCCTCGTCGGCATCGCGGACGTGGTCCTGAAGCCGCTGCATGGCCTCGACGACCGTCCGTTCCAGGACAAGGCGATGAGCGACGCCGAGGGCCTGACCCTGATCGCCGACGGCGAGATGCTGGTCAGCTTCGAGCGTGAGCACCGCATCCTGCGCTACCCCGCCGCCGGCGCGCCATCGCCCGTGCCGATGCCTTCGATCGCCATGGCGGAGAACGACGGCATGGAGGGCCTGACCGCCGCCCGCGCCGTGGCCCCGGATGCCTACTGGGTCGGGGTCGAGCCGGGCGGGATCTGGCTTTGCCGCCTCAGCGCCGCCTGCCAGGAAGTCCAGGGCCTGCCCAGACCGCCGCCGGGCTTCCGCCTGTCCAGTCTGACCACCGGACCGGGCGGCGAGCTGGTGATCCTGCACCACAGCTGGTTCCCGACGATCGGCTCCCGAATTCAGGTTCACATCGTCCGCGATCCGACCGGCGCCAAGCAGGTGATCGGCGGCTTCGCGATGACGCCGTCGACCACGGTCGACAATTACGAGGGCATCGCGGTCACAGCCGGCCTGAATGGCGACTGGCGGCTCTATCTGCTGTCGGACGACAACTTCAACGCCGCGCAGCGCACCCTGCTGCTGGCTTTCGACTGGACGCCGCCGAAATAGTCGCGGCGGCGATCGGAAACTGACACCCCAGCTTCCCGCCTCAAGGCAGCCCCGTCAGTTTTGACGCGCCGCAGCAAGAACGCCGCAATGCAACATTATCGTTGATCACTCGCGGAATCGAGGGTAGCGTTTTCATCGATGGCGAGACGGACGAACTAATCGCGGCCATCAAGAGGAAGCGCGCCGGAACAGGTTGAAACCCTCAACCCCTTTCGGGAGTGCTTGATATGACCAAGCTTAAAACCACCCTCGTGGCCGTCCTGGCCGCTCTCGCCTCGGGCGCCGCCGGCATCGCCGGAGCCGCCGAAGTTCGCGTCTCGCTGGCCGGCAAGTCGACCGAGCAGGTCCACGCCGAGATCGTCAAGGCCGCCAGCAGCGTGTGCTGGAAGGAAACCCGTGGCGAGCCGCTGGCCTCCTACCTGTACCCGCACTGCATCCGTCACAGCGTCAACAACGCCGTGGCCCAGCTCGGCGACAGCCAGCTGGTCGCCTACAACAAGGCCAACCCGGAACTGCTCCTCGCCTCGCGCTAGGATGTTCGGACAACCCTGAAAAGCAGAAGGCCCGCCAGGTGACTGGCGGGCCTTCTTTCTATTCGCTTGAAAGCGTGGGGCCGATCAGGCGGCCACGGTCTGCTCGGCCAGCTTGGCCTTGACCTGACGCTTGATCTTCAGGGCGCGGGGCGACAGCGCCTCGTCCTTGGCCTTGACCAGGAAGGCGTCGAGGCCGCCCTTGAAGTCGAGGGTGCGGAGCGCCGCGTTGGAGATCCGGAGCCTGAAGGCCTGGCCCAGCGCGTCCGACTGGAGCGTGGCGGGCGACAGAGCCGGCAGGAAGCGGCGCTTGGTCTTGATATTCGAGTGGCTCACGTTGTGTCCGACCATCGGACCGATACCGGTGAGTTCGCAGCGGCGCGACATGGAAGCGACCTTCGCAAAAGAAATACGGGCACGCGGAAGCTGGGCCTCCGCGCGAGAGGTGGGCGGTATAGGCAGAGAGTCTTGGGGCGTCAAGTTTTGAGAGTCTTTTCAACGGTGGGGCTGGGCTGGGTCCGGCCGCGCCCACCAACCGATTTGAGATTCACTCGCATCTGATGCACCCTCCCGTCGCGGAGGAACACAGAATGACCCACCGGATCGAAACCGTGGCCGAGCTCGAAGCCTGCATCGGCGCCGCCGGCGTGCCGGTGAAGATGAAGATCATCGACCATCTCGACGCCACGGCCGCCCGCTGGATCGCCGCCTCGCCCGTCGCCTTCCTGGGCTTCGGGTCCGACGCGGGACCGGCGGTGACCCTCGCGGGCGGCGCGGCCGGGTTCGTGGCGCGCAAGGATAGGAGCGTCCTGCGCTTACCTCTGGCGACGATCGACGACGTCTCGGCCATCGCGGTCGGACGCGGCGCGGGCGCGCTGTTCCTGATCCCCGGCGTGGGCGAGACCCTGCGCGCCAATGGCCGGGTGACCGCTCTGGACGGCGAGGCGGTCGAGATCGCCATCGAGGAATGCTTCGTCCACTGCGCCAAGGCGCTGATCCGGTCGGACTTCTGGACCGCCGCGTCGGAGCCGGCCCCCACCGAGGCGAGCGCCTTCGTCGACGCCGCGCGGTTCCTCGCCTTGGCGACCATGGACGGCGAGGGCCGTATCGACGTCAGCCCCAAGGGCGACCCCGCCGGTTTGCTGATCCGTATGAGCGGCGACCACGCCACCCTGGCCGAGCGTCCGGGCAACCGGCTGGCCTTCGGCTATCGCAACATGATCGAGCAGCCGCGCGTGGCGGCCCTGGGCGTGATCCCCGGCGCCGGGTCGGTGGTTCAGATGACAGGCGAGGCTCACCTCTCGACCGACGAGGCGATCCGCGCGCCGTTCACCGTGGAGGGCAAGGTCCCGCTGCTGGCGACCGTTATAGAGAGCGCCTCGCCCGCCGTGCGGCCGAGCCACGCCCTGGCGCGGGCGGCGCTGTGGCCCGCCGCCGAGGCCCCGGCCGACATCGACGCGGCCGCGACCCTGGTCGCCCACCTCAAGCTCAACAAGGAGAAGGGCGTTCAGGCGACCCTGCTGCGCCTGGCGGTCACGCGCGGCACGGTGGCCGGAGGCCTGGCGCAGAACTACAAAACCGACCTCTACTAGGCGCGGCAGACACGCCTCGTCCGAGTACTGAGCGATTGTGGTTAATAGCCGTTAAGATACAATCCCTTGCGGTGAACGAAGCGGGAATTGGGCGATATCGCCGATTCGGTCACGCTGCGTTCCGGTCCCGTACCGCGCGGCGTTAACCAGCCTCCGAAGCGCTCCGCCACAGCCCTCCAGGCCCAGACCGCGGCCCATCCGCCTGGAGACCTCACGGCTCGAAGAGGGTTTGTGGTTAATCCACTTTAAGATACAATATCTTGCGGTGAACAAAGGCCGAATCGAGCGACGTCGCCGATTCGGTCATGATTCGTTTCGCGCCTGTTCGCCGGTTTCGCCGGCGCCGTTAACCGCCCGCCACGCGAACAGTCTTCCTCGCCGCTGGCCGCCGGCTTTTCGATCCCCTAGGCTCGACCTGTTGGACGTCCGGGGACCGCCGCCATGATCCGCCTTCTCGCCCTTGTGTGCGCCGCCATGGCGTTGCTCGCACCAACCGCTCGCGCGGCCGAGGCTGGCTTCGTCATGCTCGGCGGGACCATCTACACCGCGGCGCGGGAGCGGCCGGTCGAGGCGCTGGTCGTGCGGGACGGCAAGATCGTCTACGCCGGCCTCGCGGTCGCGGCCCGCCGGATCAGCGTCGGGCTGAAGGAGATCGACCTCAAGGGCGCCGTCGCCTTCCCAGGCTTCGTCGACAGCCACGTTCACCTGACCGGCGTCGGCCTGCGGGAGATGACGCTGAACCTCGACCAGGCGGCGTCGCTCGCCGAACTGGTGGCGGCGGTGAAGGCCTGGGACGCGGCCCACCCCGGCGCCGAGCCGCTGACCGGGCGCGGCTGGATCGAGACCCACTGGCCGGAGAAGCGCTTCCCGACCCGCGCCGATCTCGACACCGTCTCGACGACCCGGCCGATCGTGCTCGAGCGGGCCGACGGCCACGCGGTGGTGCTGAACAGCGCCGCCCTGCGCCTGGCGGGGATCACCGCCGCGACCACGGACCCGGCCGGCGGCCGCATCGAACGCGACGCCGCCGGCGAGGCCACCGGGATGCTGATCGACGGGGCCATGGTCCTGATCGAGCCGAAGCTGCCGCCGCTCTCCTACGAACGCCGCAAGGAGGCCCTCGCGCGCGGGACCGCTCTCTACGCCGCCCGGGGCTGGACCCGCGCCGTCAACATGAGCACCAGCGCCGAGGACGTGAAGGCGCTGGTCGCCCTGGCCGCCGAAGGTCGGCTGCCGATCCGCGTCGACATCTTCATGACGCCCGAGGATTCGGCCGAGGTGCTGACACGCGGCCCCTACGCCGACCCGACCGGCCTCGTGCGGGTGCGCGGCGTGAAGCTCTACATGGACGGCGCCTTGGGTTCGCGCGGCGCCGCGCTGCTGAAGCCGTACAGCGATCGGCCCGACACGTCCGGCCTGCTGATCGCCGACCACGACGCTACCGTGGCGATCCTGAAACGGGCGCTGGCGTCCAAGGCCCAGGTCGCCCTCCACGCCATCGGCGATCGCGGCAACCGGCTGGCCATCGACTGGATGTACGAGGTTCTGCTGGCCGATCCGCCCTCGGCCGCGCAGGTGACCTGGCGCATCGAGCATGCCCAGGTCATCGACCCGATCGACATCCCGCGCCTTGCCAAGCTGGGCGTCGTCGCCTCGATGCAGCCCTCGCACGCCATCGGCGACCTCTACTTCGCCCCGGCGCGGCTGGGCCCGGATCGGCTGGCCGGCGCCTACGCCTGGAAGAGCCTGCTCGAGGCCGGAGTCCCCGTGGTCTTCGGCACCGACGCCCCGGTCGAGGTCGGCGACCCGCGCATCGAGTTCTACGCCGCCGTGGCGCGCAAGGACCTCAAGGGCCGATCGGACCCGGACTGGAACCCCGGCGAGGCCCTCTCGCGCACTGATGCCCTGGCCGCACTGTCGACCAGCGGCGCGGCCGTCGTCGCCGATCCGGGTCCGCCGACCGGCCACGGCCCCGGCCCCGCCGACATCACCGTCTTCTCCGCCGACATCCTGACCCTTCCGGAGGCGGACATCCTGACGGTGAAGCCGCTGCTGACGATTGTCGGCGGAAACATCGTCCACGACGGGCGCCAAACGCGGAACTGATGTCGCGGGGGCTTGTTCAGGCCCCGCGACTCTCCCACGTTGAGGCTCATGAGCGACCGTTCCACAGGCCAGGCAGCACACCGGCTCGTGACCGTGCTTGGCCCCACCAACACCGGCAAGACCCATCTCGCCGTCGAGCGGATGCTGGGTCACCACAGCGGCATGATCGGCCTGCCGCTGCGACTGCTGGCGCGCGAGATCTACGACCGCGTGGTCAAGCTTAAAGGCCCCCGCGAGGTCGCGCTGATCACCGGCGAGGAGAAGATCGTCCCGCCGCGACCGAGCTACTTCGTCTGCACCGTCGAGGCGATGCCGCTGGGCCGCGAGGTCGATTTCCTCGCCATCGACGAGATCCAGCTCTGCGCCGATCCCGAGCGCGGCCACGTCTTCACCCACCGCCTGCTGCACGCCCGCGGCAAGTCCGAGACCATGCTGCTCGGCGCCGGGACCATGGCGCCGCTGATCCGCCGGCTGCTGCCCCAGGCCGAGATCGTCGGACGCGAGCGGTTCTCCAAACTGACCTACACCGGCAGCAAGAAGCTGACCCGACTGCCCCGTCGCAGCGCCGTCGTCGCCTTCAGCGCCGATAATGTCTACGCCATCGCCGAGTTGATCCGCCGCCAGCGCGGCGGGGCGGCGGTGGTCATGGGCTCCCTCAGCCCCCGCACCCGCAACGCTCAGGTCGCCCTCTACCAATCCGGCGAGGTCGACTTTCTCGTGGCCACCGACGCCATCGGCATGGGGCTGAACATGGACGTCGACCATGTCGCCTTCGCCGGGCTGCGCAAGTTCGATGGCCGCAAGACCCGGCACCTGTACCCCCAGGAGATCGGCCAGATCGCCGGCCGCGCGGGCCGCCACATTCGCGACGGGACCTTCGGCGTCACTGGCGAAGCCGAGGAGATGGACGAGGACCTCGTCGCCGCCGTCGAGGAGCACCAGTTCCACGCCATCAGCAGCGCCGAGTGGCGCAACAACCGCCTCGACTTCGACAACCTGCCCAGCCTGATCCGCTCGCTCGACACGCAGCCGCCGCGCGACGGTCTGGTGCTGGCCGCCCAGGCCATCGACGAGAGCATGCTCAAGCGCCTGGCCGAGGACGAGGACGTCGTTCGCCGGGTCCGCGGCCGGCCGACGCTGGAGAAGCTGTGGGAGGTCTGCCAGACCCCCGACTTCCGCAAACAGACGCCCGACGAGCACCTGCGGCTGATCCGGACCATCTTCGACGAACTGACCACCGGCCGTCACCGCATTCCCGAGGACTGGATCGCCGGCCAGTTCAAGGCGCTGGACCGGACCGAGGGCGAAATCGACACCCTGGCCACGCGGCTGGCCGGGGTCCGCACCCTGACCTACATCGCCAACCGGCCCAACTGGCTGCAGGACCCGGCCCACTGGCAGGGCGTGACGCGGGGGCTGGAGGACCGCCTCTCCGACGCCCTGCACGAGAAGCTGATGGCGCGGTTCATCGACCGGCGGACTAGCGTGCTGATGCGCCAGCTCGGCGAGCGCGGCGAGATGCTGGCCGGGGTCGCCGACGACGGCACGGTCACCGTCGAGGGCCATGTCGTCGGCCATCTGAACGGCCTCGCCTTTGAAGCGCCCAAGGCCGCCACCTCGCTGGAGGAAAAGGCCCTGCGCGGCGCCGCCCAGCGCGCCGTCGGTCCCGAGGTCGCCCGGCGGCTGGGCCAGCTCGCGGCAGAACCGGACGAGGCGTTCGGCGTCACCCCCGACGGCGCGGTGCTGTGGCAGGGCGCGACGGCGGGTGTGCTGGGCGAGGCGGGCAAGGTGCGGCTGATCGGCGAGCTCGGTCCCGAGACCGCCCGCGAACGCGCCCGCCAGCGGCTGCAGGCCTTCATCTCCGCCGAGCGCGAGCGCCGTCTCGCGCCCCTGGCCAAGCTGGAGCGCGCCATGGCCGCCGGCGAGATCAAGGGCCTGCCGCGCGGCCTCGCCCATCGCCTGATCGAGGCCGGCGGCATCATCGACCGCCGCGCCGTCGAGGCCGACCTCAAGGCTCTGAGCCAGAATGAGCGCCGGGCCCTGCGCGGACTGGGCGTGCGCATCGGAGGCTTCAGTCTGTACTTGCCGGCGCTGCTGCGGCCGGAAGCGCTGGCCTTCGCCCAGGCGATGGCGGGCGGCGCCTGGCGTCCGCCGACGGACACGCTGTCACCACTGCCCCAGCCGACGCCCGAGCCCCGCGCCCTCGCCGCCCGAGGCCTGCGCGCGGTCGGCGGGCTGGCCGTTCCGGTGGCCAAGCTCGAGCAGCTCGACGAGTTGATGCGCGCGGCCTTCAAGCCCGGCCAGGGCATGGTGCTGACCGACCAGGCCCTGGACGAACTCGGCTGGACCGAGCCGCGAGCCGCGACGGTGCTCAAGGCGCTGGGCTTCACGCCGATCGCCAGGACCAAGCCGACCGCCTGGCGTCGTCGTCAGGACAAGCCGGTGGTCGAAGCGCCAACTCCGCCGCCGGCCCACTCGCCGTTCGCGGCCCTCGCCGCGCTCAAGCCGGTCGCCGCTCCGGCGCGCCGCAGGAAGCCGCGTCGTCGCAAGGCAGCCGCGCCTTGAGTGAAGATAGCTGCCGCGCGGACGTCTGGCTGTGGCGGGCCAGGTTCTTCAAGACCCGGTCGATGGCCGCGACGTTCGTCGAGGGCGGCCGCGTGCGTCTGACCCGTGGCGGGTCCCAGAACCGGCTCGACAAGCCCGCCCGCGCGCTGAAGCTGAGCGACGAACTTGTGTTCGCCCTGGGCGGACGACTGGTGGCGGTGCGAATCGAGGCCTTCGGCGATCGGCGCGGTCCCGCCGCCGAGGCCAAGACCCTGTATTCGGACGTCCCACCGCCTACATAGAGGCGGCGTCGACGCAGGCGTTGAGAATTCCTGGGGTTGGCGAGAGGCCTCGCCGCATTGACAAGCCGGGTCCCGCCTTTGAAAAGGCGCGCGCCCGACAGAGACTGGACAGCCAAGTTAGCCGATGACCTACATCGTCACCGACCCCTGCATTAAGTGCAAGTTCATGGACTGCGTGGAGGTCTGCCCGGTCGATTGCTTCTACGAGGGCGAGAACTTCCTGGTCATCAACCCGGACGAATGCATCGACTGCGGCGTCTGCGAACCCGAGTGCCCGGTCGACGCCATCAAGCCGGACACCGAGGACGATCCCGACGGCAAGTGGCTGCGGATCAACTCCGAGTACGCGGCGGTCTGGCCCAACATCACCCTCAAGGGCGAGGCTCCGGCGGACAAGGAACTGTTCGAGCGCGAGACCGGCAAGTTCGAGAAGTACTTCAGCGAAAAGCCCGGCAGCGGCTCCTGACGGTACGACAGCCGGAATCCCCAGCAACCCTCTGGGTTTCCGCAACTCTTTCTTTGTGTTCATTTTTGTGATACCGTCTTTGCCTGACGTGACGGGTCCGCCGTCGCGCCTTGGTTCAAGAACAGCCGCAGAAAAACGGCACGCCTGATCGAAGGCGAGGGTGTCCTAGAGGTCTATTCCAACTGAAACGGCGTCCTCCGCAGCTTTCGCGGCCGGGATCGTTTTCGCTTTGGAACAGTCGACCTCTGGGCTGTGGCCCGCGGAAGTAACCCCCGCGGACAGGGTGCAAGAGAAGGACGATCGTATGAGCAAGTCTGGTCTGGCGTTTTCGGTGAACGACCACGTGGTCTACCCCGCGCATGGCGTGGGCACGATCCGCGCTGTCGAGACCCAGGAAGTCGCCGGCATGTCGCTCGAGGTTTATGTCATCACCTTCGACCACGAGAAGATGACGCTGCGCGTTCCGACCAAGAAGGCCGTCACCTCGGGGCTCCGCCCCCTGGCCGAAGGCAATGTGGTGTCCAAGGCGCTCACGACCCTCAAGGGCCGTGCGCGCGTGAAGCGCACCATGTGGTCGCGTCGCGCTCAAGAGTACGAAGCCAAGATCAACTCCGGCGACCTGATCTCGATCGCCGAAGTGGTGCGCGACCTTCACCGCGCCGAGAACCAGCCGGAACAGTCCTACTCCGAGCGTCAGCTCTATGAGTCGGCCCTGGACCGCATGGCCCGCGAAGTCGCCGCGATCGAAAAGATCGACCGCGACGCCGCGGTCGGCATCCTGACCAAGTCGCTGCAGAAGGCCGCGTAAGCGCCCTCTTCCACGACTGCAGACGACAAGACGCCCGGTCCTTCGACCGGGCGTTTTTCGTTTCGGGGGCGGAAAATTCTGCAGGCCGTCGCGCCGACATGCGCCGCTGCTCTTCATCGCCAATCGTCCAGGCCCTTGGCGACGTTGGAGATTTCCCCATTCCTCGTCCCGCGCACGGAACTTGCTACGTCGCGCGCAGCACAGTGATGAGGGTCACCATGTCCATCTCCGGCCTCGGCGCGGCTTCGGCCTTGTTCTCGATCATGGGGTCTGCCCGCCTCAACGCCAGCCCGTCGGCCGCCGCGCCGACCGGCGGCTTGGGTGAGGTGACCGAAGCCAAAAAGACTGCCCGCGACGAGTTCCGCGAGTTCGCCCAGATGACGCCGGCCGAACGCATGCGCGCCGCCATGCTGCAGCGTCTGGGCATCAAGGAAGAGGACCTCGCCGCCATGTCTCCGGAGGAGCGTCAGGCGGTCGAGGAGAAGCTCAAGGCGATGATCAAGGAGCAGGTCGAGAACGACCCCGACCAGCGCCCCGGCCGCATCGCCGACGTCACGGTCTGAAAGCGAGACTCTCGGGACATATAATCTTGAGACAAAGCGGGACATTGCGGGACAATCGGGCCTCGATGGGCCCGGCCCAGGGCGAAGGTTAAACTGAGCCGTGATCGACGATCTTGGACCGATAGCTGCATTCGCCATCGCCGCCGCGTGTTTCGTCAGCGCAGTCGCGGGCATCCTAACCGGCCGAATGCTCAACATCATTGTACCGGGCGCGGGCGTGCTCATCGCCAGCCGAGAGCGTGAGCCGTGGGCATACTGGCTATCCACCGGAATGATGGCGTTCGCAGCCGTCACGGCCATTTACCAAGCAATCACGCTGACCATCGAGGTCAACGCGCGCGCTGCTGAACCCGCGATGGTGGAGATAATCTCAGCCGCGCCAAGCCCTTGAAATCGCTCGCTCCTACCCGTTGAACGCGGCCCTGCTCCCGTCCCTGCGATACTGGATGGCAGAACGTCGTCCGAGCTTTACATCGACATGCCGACGAGCGTCGCGACCGAGATGCGAGACACCCTGCCCTCGCCGAGCCCCTCAGTGCTCGTCGGCCGGCGTCTTCAGCCCCGCCACAAGCGGCTCCTCGACCACCACCGCCGGGCCACGCGTGAGTTCACGGTCAAGCGTCTCGCGGTCGAGCTCGCCTTCCCAGCGCGCGATCACCAGCGTCGCCACCCCGTTGCCGACCAGGTTGGTCAGCGCCCGGCACTCGCTCATGAAGCGGTCGATGCCGACGATCAGGGCAAGCGCGGCGATAGGGATCTGCGGCGCCACCGCCAGGGTCGCGGCCAGGGTGATGAAGCCCGCCCCGGTGACGCCGCTGGCGCCCTTCGAGGTCAGCATGGCGACGCCGAGGATGGTCAGGATCTGCATCCAGCTGAGCTCGGTCCCCGTGGCCTGGGCCAGGAACAGCGTCGCCAGGGTCATGTAGATGTTGGTGCCGTCGAGATTGAAGCTGTAGCCGGTCGGGATGACGAGACCGGTCACCGTCTTGCTGGCGCCCAGCCGCTGCAGCTTCTCCATGATCTGCGGCAGCACCGACTCCGAGGAACTGGTGCCCAGCACGATCAGCAGCTCCTCGCGGATGTAGCGGACGAACTTGAAGATCGAGAAGCCGGCCATCTTCGCGATCAGCCCCAGCACCCCGAACACGAAGATCAGGCTGGTGGCGTAGAAGGTCAGGATCAGGATGCCGAGCTGGCCCAGCGCCTCGACCCCGTACTTGCCGACGGTGAAGCCCATCGCGCCGAAGGCGCCGATCGGGGCGAACTTCACGACGATGTGGATGATGGCGAAGAACACCTTGCCGATCTCGTCGAGCACGTCGGCGACCTTGTCGCCGAACGGGCCGAGCCGGGCGCAGGCGAAGCCGGTGAGGATGGCGATGACCAGCACCTGCAGCAGCTCGCCGTCGGCCAATGCGCCCCAGAAGGTGTTGGGGATCAGGTGCAGCAGCCACTCGACCATGCCCTCGCCGTGGGCGGCCTTGGCGGCGTATTCGGAGCCCACGCTGGGGTCGAGGGTCGCCGGATCGACGTTGAAGCCCGCCCCCGGCTTGACCACCAGCCCGACGACCAGCCCGATCGCCAGCGCCAGGGTCGAGACCACTTCGAAGTAGAGCAGCGTCTTGCCGCCGACCCGGCCGAACTTCTTGAGGTCGCTCATCCGGGCGATGCCGCCGGCGACGGTGACGAAGATCACCGGCGCGATGACCAGCTTGATCAGCTTGATGAAGCCGTCCGCCAGCGGCTTCATCGCAGCTCCCGTGGCCGGCCAGATGGCCCCCACCAGGACGCCGAGCGCGATCGCGATCAGCACCTGAACATAGAGCAGCTTGAGATAGCGCATCGGCCCCGGCCTTCCGTTTCGCCGGGGTTCCGCTCGGCGGTCCCGCAGGCTATGACCGCCCCCGTGCGGTCCAGTAGCTCAGCAGGATAGAGCAGCGCTTTCCTAAAGCGAAGGTCGGGGGTTCGAGTCCCTCCTGGACCGCCAGAACAAGGCCTCCCCGCCATGACCGACCTCCCCCGCTCGCCGTCTTCCGCGCGCAATCGCGAGCCGATTCTGGAGGTGCTGCGCCGCTGGCTGCCGACGGCCGGGACCGTGGTAGAGGTCGCCAGCGGCCTGGGCGAGCACGCGGTCTGGTTCGCAGAGGCGCTGCCCAATGTGACCTGGCAGGCGACGGACCGGGACGGCGACAGCTTCCCGATCCTGGCGGCGCGGCTAGAGGACGCCGGGCTCCCCAACCTGCCGCCGCCGCTGACGCTGGACGCGACCGATCCGGACAACTGGCCGCTGGATCTGGCCGACGCCATCGTCTGCATCAACATGATCCACATCTCGCCATGGTCGGCGACGCAGGGGCTGATGGCCGGCGCCGCGCGACGGCTGCCGGCGGGCGCGCCGCTGTGCCTCTACGGGCCCTACATCGAGGCCGACGTCCCGACCGCCGACAGCAACCTCGCCTTCGACGCCGACCTCAGGCGGCGCGACCCGGAATGGGGCCTGCGCGAACTGGACGCGGTCAGGGCGCTGGCCGCCACGAACGGTCTGGCCTTCGCCGAACGCGTGGCGATGCCGGCCAACAACCTCGCCCTGCTGTTCCGGCGTGAGCCCTAAAAGCGCTTGGACTGCCGCGACGGCAGGGTTCCTAATCTGCGGACATCGAGCGTCAGACTCGGGTGCAGGAGGCTAACGTGGCAGGACAGACCCAGACGGCGGCGCGGGCCGCGGTGCGTGAGACGGTCGACGCGGTCGTCGTCGGCGCCGGCTTCGCCGGGCTCTACATGATCCAGCGGCTGCGCGAGGCGGGCCTGTCGGTACGCGGCGTCGAGGCCGGCGGCGACGTCGGCGGCACCTGGTACTGGAACCGCTACCCCGGCGCCCGCTGCGACATCCCCAGCCTGCTCTACAGCTACACCTGGTCCAGGGACGTCCTCGACAGCTGGCGCTGGAGCGAGAAGTACGCGACCCAGCCCGAGATCCTGGCCTACGCCGAACACGTCGCCGACCGCTACGACAGCCGCGAGGCCTACCTGTTCGAGACCCGGGTGACCTCCGCCGCCTTCGACGAGGCCGCCGGCCGCTGGACCGTCGAGACCGACGCCGGCGATGTCTTCGACGCCCGCTTCTGCGTCATGGCCACCGGCTGTCTCTCGGCGCCCCGCGCCTTCGACCTGCCGGGGGCTGATACCTTCGAGGGCGAGACCTACATCACCGGCCTCTGGCCGCATGAGGGCGTCGACTTCACCGGCAAACGGGTAGCGGTGATCGGCACCGGCTCGTCGGCGATCCAGTCGTCGCCGCTGATCGCGGCCCAAGCCGAGCACGTCCACATCTTCCAGCGCACGCCCAACTTCAGCCTGCCGGCCCTGAACACGCCGCTGAGCGACGCCGAAGTCGCCGAGTTCAAGGCCAACTTCGGGGTCTACGTCGAGCTGCTGCGCAGCGGCCAGCCTGGCATCGAGCTGCCGCCCGCCGACTGGGTCCCCACCGACGCGGAGCTGGCCGAGCTGGTGCAGCTGCTGTGGAACGGCGGCGGGCTGATCTCGACCGCCGCGATCCCCAACCTGGTCCGCGACGAGCGTATCAACGAGGCCGCCTGCGAGTTCGTCCGCGCCCGCATCCGCGAGACCGTCAAGGACGCCGCCACGGCCGAGAAGCTGATTCCACGCGGCTTCCCGCTGGCGACGAAGCGCGCCTGCGTCGACACCGATTACTACGAGACCTTCAACCGCCCGAACGTGACCCTGGTCGATCTGCGCGAGACGCCGATCGAGGCGATCACGCCCACCGGCGTGAAGACCAGCGACGCCGAATACCCGGTCGACGTCATCGTCAGCGCCCTGGGCTTCGACGCCATGACCGGCGCGCTGCTGGCGATGGACATCCGCGGTCGCGACGGCCTGAGCCTGCGCGACGCCTGGGCTGAGGGGCCGAAGACCTACCTCGGCGTGGCCGTGGCCGGCTTCCCCAACCTGTTCACCGTCACCGGGCCGGGCAGCCCCTCGGTGCTGGCCAACATGATGAACGCCATCGAGCAGCACGTGGACTGGATCGCCGACGCCATCACCCATGCCCAGGCCGGCCAGGCGAAGACCATCGAGGCCACCGGCGAGGCGCAGGAGTTCTGGGTCGCCCACGTCAACGAGGAGGCCGACAAGACCCTCTTCCCGCGCGCCGCCTCCTGGTACATGGGCGCCAACGTGCCGGGCAAACCGCGCGTGTTCATGCCCTATGTCGGCGAAGGCTACAAAATTCGCTGCGACGATATCGCCGCCCGAGGCTATGCCGGGTTCGCCCTGACCAACTGAGTGAGTTGCCACTGCCCATGAAGCCGCCCGCCTGGCGCCAGGATCGCGCCGTCTACCCCCACGCCTTCAGCATCCAGACCCGCTATCGCGATGAGGACGGCCTCGGCCACGTCAACAACATCGCCGTGTCGGAGTATTACGACGAGGCGCGCTCGCGGTTCTCGCGGCAGGTGTTCGAAGCGGCCGGCGTGTTGCAGCGGATACGGATCGTGACCGCCGACGTGCGGGTGAGCTACCTCGCCGAGGTCTTCCACCCCGACCAGATCGAGATCCGCTCCGGCATCCTGCGCATCGGCACAGCCTCCTACGAGATCGGCCAGGCGATGTTCCAGCGCGGCCGGTGTGTGGGCATCTGCACCACCACCTTCGTCCAGGCGTCCAAGGAAGGCTCGAGCCCGCTCAGCGACGGCCTGCGTGACGCGCTGAACGACGTGCTGATCCGCGAGCCCGAGCCGGCCTGACGCCTAAGTCGCCGCCTTCTGGGCGGCGATCCAGGCGTCGATCTGACGCTCGAGCACCGACAGCGGCAGCGAGCCGTTGAGCAGCACCGCGTCGTGGAACGCGCGCACGTCGAAGCGGTCGCCCAGCGCGGTCTCGGCGCGCTTGCGCACCTCCAGCAGCTTCAGCTCGCCCATCTTGTAGGCGAGCGCCTGGCCGGGCCAGGACACGTAGCGCTGCAGCTCGACCTCGATGTTGACCGGCGACAGGGCGCTGTTCTCGGCGAAGCAGGCGCGGGCCTGCTCGATGGTCCATCGCTTGGCGTGGATGCCGGTGTCTGCCACCAGCCGGCAGGCGCGCCACATCTCGTAGGAGAGCCGGCCGAACTGCTCGTAGGGATCGCGGTAGATGCCCATTTCGACGCCGAGCTTCTCGGAATAGAGACCCCAGCCCTCGCCGAAGGCGGTCACGTAGAGATCGCGGCGGAAGGCCGGCACTTCCGGCTGCTCCTGGGCCGTGGCGATCTGGATGTGGTGACCGGGCGCGCCCTCGTGCAGCACCAAGGCGGGCAGCTCGTACAGCCCGCGCTCACGCAGGGATGAGGTGTTGATCATCAGGCCGCCGGCGCGGCCCTCCTTGGGGTCGCCCTGGAAGTAGCGGCCGGTGGTGTAGCCTTCCTCAATGCTGGCCGGCACAGGACGGACGCCGTAGCTCAGGCGCGGCAGCGTCTTGAAGTAGGCCGGCAGCTGGTCGTCGACCCGCTTGGCGATCTCGCTGGCCTTCTCCAGCAGTTGCTGGCGGCTGGTGGCGTAGAAGCGGTCGTCGGTGCGCAGGAAGGCGCGGAACTCGGCCAGGCTGCCCTTGAACCCGGCCTGCGTCTTCACCGTCTCCATCTCCGCCAGGATCCGCGCGACCTCCTTCTTGCCCAGCTCATGGACCTGGTCGGGGGTGAGGTCGGTGGTGGTGTGGTGACGGACCAGGAAGGCGTAATAGGCCTCGCCACCGGGCAGGTCGGAGGCGGCGAGCGACTTGCTGGCCTTGGGCAGATACTCGTTCGCCATGAAGGTCGCGAAGGCCTTGCGGGCCGGCGCCACCTTGGCCGTGATCGCCGCCTCGCCGTCCTTGAGCAGAGCGGCGCGCGTGGACTCCGGGATCGACCTGGGTAGCTTGCGCAGCGGTTCGAGCAGCGGGTCGGAGGCCAGCGGCGTCTCGGCCGCGCGCGTTGCCCGGGCCAGCACGCCCTCGGCGGTCGGGACCGGCTGTACGAAGCCGGTGGCGACGCCGCGGCGGGCGTTGGCGATGCCGGTCTCGTAGTAGGCGGGGATCTGTCCAAGCAGGGCGATCCACTTGCGAGCATCGGCCTCGCCGGTCAGCCTCGCACCGTCGGCGCGGTAGAGCAGGCTGGTGTCGAAACCGCCGTCGCTACTGAAGGCGAACCGCGACTCGTCGAAGGCGGCCGCCTCGATCTTGCCCTTCAGGGTCCAGAGCAGCAGCTCGCGGGTCAGCCGGTCCTTCTGCGACAGCTCGGCCGGGTCGATGGCGGAGACCTGTTTGTGCACGGCCTTGAAGGCCTCCAGCCGCCTCGCCTCGGCGGCAGGGCTGGAGTCGGGCAGCGTCCATTTGCTGGCCGGGGTCTCGCCGGCGTCCTCGGACCCGGCGATGGAGGTCTCGTAGGCGGCGACGGCGGCGGCCAGCGGCGGTGCGTCCACTTCGGCGGCCCAGCCGGGCACGGCCCAGGCCACGGCGATCGCCGCGACCGCGGCCAGACCCAGACGACGCATTTCGAAAGCCATCACGCGGCCTCTCCCCTCATGTCGAGGCGCCGAACGGACCACAGCCGCCCGGCGGTTTCAAACCCTGTTTTGGCGCCCAAGAGGCGGGAGGCGTCAGCCGAGGTCCCAGGCCTGGCGCGCGGCCTCGATGCGGTCGAGCTTGGCGGCCAGCGGCGACCAGTCGTCGTGCTCGGCGATGGCCGCCCACAGCGCCTCGACCTCGTCGATCAGCATCTCTTCCGGCTCCGCCCGGGAGAACATGTCGTGCTCCAGCCGCTCCGGCCGGTCAGGCTCGAACCCGGCCAGTCGCGCACGGAAGTCGGCGAAGCCCTCGTCGGCGTAGAGATCGCCGCGCGGTCCGGCCAGCGCCCTCGCCTCGCCGCCCGTGAACCAGTCGAAGAAGAACGGCTCCCAGCGCAGCCGGTCGCCGCCGGCCTGCAGGGCGCGGAAGGCGGCGTTGACCAGCTCTACGTCGGCCTCCTCGTCCTGGCTCTTCACGCCCAGGCGCGTGAGCATCGCCGCGCGCAGCTCGTTGCGATAGGCGATCGCGAAGCCGTTGAGAGCGGCCACCAGCGGATCGCTTTCGGCGACCAGCGTGAGTGTGCCGGCCAGCTGCTGCAGATTCCAGAACGCCGCCTCCGGCTGGCGGCCGAAGCTGTAGAGACCACTACTGTCGAAATAGGCGGCGGTGAAATTGGGATCGTTGCGCGGCAGAAACCGCCAGGGGCCGTAGTCGAAGCTCTCGCCGGTGACGACCATGTTGTCGGTGTTGAGCACCCCATGCACGAAGCCGGCGCTCATCCACCGCGCCGCCAGCCGCGCGGTGCGGGCGATCACAGCCGACAGCAAGGCGACCGGCCGATCCTCGGCCCCGGCGATCTCGGGGAAGTAGGCGTCGATGCAGTGATCGACCAGCGCCGCGATGTTGTCGCCGCGCTCCAGGTAGGCGTGGCGCTGGAAGGTGCCGAAGCGGATATGGCTGTGCGACAGCCGTGTCAGCACCGCAGATCGCGTCGGACTGGGTTCGTCGTTGCGAGCTAGCTGCTCGCCGGTCTCGATCAGGGAGAAGGCGCGGCTGGTCGGCACGCCCAAGGCCTCGAGCATCCCCGCCGCCAGCAGCTCGCGTACGCCGCCCTTCAGGGTCAGCCGGCCGTCGCCGCTGCGGGACCACGGCGTCTGGCCCGAACCTTTGGTGGCCAGGTCGAGCAGACGGTCGCTCTCCGCCTCTCGTAGCTGTGCGAACAGAAAGCCGCGACCATCGCCCAGGTCCGGATTGTACGAGCGGAACTGGTGACCGTGGTAGCGCATGGCCAGCGGTCCGGGCTGGTTATCCGGCAGCGGCTCAAAGCGGCCGAAGTGCTGGATCCACTCTTCGTCCGTCAGCGTGTCGAGCCCGACCGTGGCCGCGGCCCGGTCGTTACGGCGGCGCAGGAGAGTTCTCGGGAAATCGGCCGGAGCCACCGGATCGGCAAACTCCGGGCCCAGGGTCATGAAGCGGGGGTCGGGGCGATAGGCGGAGGAGACCGGCATGCCTCGGACATGAGCCCGTAAATCGGGACGCGCAAGTCCGGTTTCGGTTGGGGCCGCCTGCCCCGCATGGTAGCCGAAGCGTATGGCCCGTCGCTTCACCCTCGACTTCCTGAAGACCGAAGCCGCGTCCGGCATGATCCTCGCCGCCGCCGCGGTGCTCGCCGTGATCCTGGCCAACTCGCCCTGGCGCGAGGCCTATTTCGCGCTGGTGAAGTCACCCTTCACGATCCAGTTCGGCGCCTTCGAGGAAACCAAGAGCCTGCTGAAGTGGACGAAGGACGGGCTGATGGCCGTGTTCTTCTTCGTCGTGGGACTTGAGATCAAGTACGAGGTCCTGCGGGGCGAGCTGTCCAATCCGCGCAAGCTGGCGCTGCCCGTGTTCGCGGCCATCGGCGGCATGGCGGCCCCGGCGCTGGTGTTCTTGAGCTTCAACCTTGGGGCGGATGGATCGCCGACGGGGTGGCCGATCCCGACCGCGACCGACATCGCCTTCGCCCTCGCCGCCCTGGCCATCGCCGCGCCCCGCCTGCCCGCGTCGTTGCGGGTGTTTCTGCTGACCCTGGCCATCGCGGACGATCTCGGCGCGGTAATGCTGATCGCGATCCTGTTCACCAACGACCTGAACCTGCCGGCCCTTGCCGGAGCCGGGGTCGGGCTGGCGATCATGGTCTGGATCGGCCGCTGGAAAGCCATTCCGCCGCTGCTGTTCGCGGCCGTGTTCCTGATCGTCTGGGCCTTTACGCTGAAGTCGGGCGTCAACACGTCGCTGGCCGGCGTGGCCGCCGCTCTGACTGTGCCGATCGCGCCTCGCAAGGACGGCCAGGAAGGCGTGCTCAAGCACTACATGGAGGCGCTGCATCCCTATGTGGCGTACGGCATCCTGCCGTTCTTCGCCTTCGTGGCGGCGGGCTTCGCCTTCGACAGCTTTGGCGGCTCGGGACTGACCTCGCCACTCCCCCTCGGCATCGCCGCCGGGCTGGTGCTGGGCAAGCCAATCGGCGTGTTCGGCGCGGCCTTTTTGGCGTCCGCGCTGAAACTCGGCCAGCGACCAACAGATTCGACTTGGCTGGAGCTCTTCGGCGTCTCGATGCTGTGCGGCGTCGGCTTTACGATGAGCCTGTTCATCGGCGGGCTGGCCTTCCCGGCCGGGCACGAGACCGCTCAGGTACAGCTTGGCGTGATCGTCGGCTCCCTTCTTTCGGTAGCGGCGGCGGTTTTGACTCTGAAGCTTGCGGAGAAACGAAACCGGCGTCAGTGACCGATGTTTTTTGACGCCCATGCTGTCACATATGCGCCACGAGACCATCGTTTCCGTTACCGCATAAGGGATTGACGGTTGCGCATGTTTCCCGGCTACCCGTAGGGAAGCCCTGCAGACAAGTCGGGAGTCATCCGACGCTGCCACCTAACCGCGCGGGCTCCCCACCAGCGCCAACAATACGGGACAGGAAATGCGTTTCTCACAAATGCTCCGCGCGTCGGCTTCGGCTGTCGTGCTGTCGTCGATGGTCGCCGGTGCGGCCTACGCTCAAGACGACACCGCCACCGTCGATGAGATCATCGTCACCGCCACAAAGCGTGAGCAAAGCCTGCAGGACGTGCCGATCGTCGTCACCGCCGTCAGCGGCCAGCTGATGCAGGACGCCGGCGTCAAGGACATCAAGGATCTGACGATCCTCACCCCGGGCCTGACGGTCACCTCGACCTCGAACGAAACCGTCACCACCGCCCGTATCCGCGGCGTCGGCACCGTGGGCGACAACCCCGGCCTGGAAAGCTCGGTCGGCGTCGTGATCGACGGCGTCTACCGTCCGCGTAACGGCGTCTCGTTCGGCGACCTCGGCGAGCTGGAGCGCGTCGAAGTTCTGAAGGGCCCGCAAGGCACCCTGTTCGGCAAGAACACCTCGGCCGGCGTCATCAACATCATCTCCAAGCAGCCCGAATTCGAATTCGGCGGCGAAGGCGAACTGACCGCCGGCAACTACGGCACGGTCGGCGGCTCGGTGTCGGTCACCGGCCCGATCGTCGAAGACAAGCTGGCCGGCCGCCTGTTCTTCGCCAAGCGCGAGCGTGACGGCTTCCTCGACGTGGAAACCAACGGCGGCGTCCGCACCCAGGACGACGACGTCAACCAGGACTTCTACACCGTCCGCGGCCAGCTTCTGGTCACCCCGTCGGACGTCCTGACCATCCGCGCTATCGCCGACTTCACCGAGCGCAACGAGTCCTGCTGCCTGGCCACCCAGCTGCAGGTCGGCAACGCCGCCAACTCGCGCGCAGTCTTCATCAACCAGGTTCGCCCGGGCTCCATCGCGGTCAATGAAGACCCCTTCAGCCGCCGTGCCTACGCCAACCGCAACACCACCCAGGACATCGTCGATCGCGGCCTGTCGCTGCAGGCCGACTGGGACATCACCCCGGACGTCTCGCTGACCTCGATCACGGCCTTCCGCCAATGGCGCGCCGAGACCGCTCAGGACTCCGACTTCAGCGCCGCCGACCTGGTCTACCGTCCCGACGACGGCAGCAACTATGTCGCGTTCGAACAGCTGTCGCAGGAAATCCGCCTGGCCGGCACGACCGAGAGGCTCGACTGGCTCGTCGGCGCCTTCTACGCCAACGAAACGCTGGATAGCCGCTCGGTCCTGAACTACGGCACCGACTTCTTCGCCTACTTCGACCAGCGCGTTCTCGGCGGCGCTCCGGCCATCATCGGTCTGAACTCGGGCAACATCCACCAGGCCGGCAACGGCTCGGATGACCGCTACGCCCAGGAAGACACCACCCTGGCGCTGTTCACCGACAACACCTGGGCGTTCACCGACTCCCTGAAGCTGACCGTGGGCCTTCGCTACACGAACAGCGAAAAAGAGCTGCAGACCACCTACAACACCACCGGCGCCTCCTGTAACCAGGCCGAAGCTGGCTTCGGCACCCTGGTCGCCTTCTTCATGTCGCCCGCGGGTGGCTCGCTCACCGCGGCCCAGGCCCAGGCCCGCGTCATCCCCGTGGTCGGCGGCCTCTGCCTGAACGCCCAGAACCAGCAGTTCGACACCCTGGGCACCTACACCCAGAAGAGCAGCGACGAAGAGTTCACCGGCACGGTCAAGCTGGCCTGGAACGTCAACGACGACATCATGACCTACGCGTCGTTCGCCCGTGGCTACAAAGGTGGCGGCTTCAACCTCGACCGCGTCTCGATCGCCTGCCCGTTGGGCGGCCGCACGACGACGACGGCCGCTGGCGTCGCCTGCACCAACAACACCAAGCCGCTCGACTTCCAGCCGAACCCGGACACCAGCTTCGCGCCGGAGTTCGCCGACAGCTACGAAATCGGCGTCAAGACCAAGTGGTTCGACAACTCGCTGCTGCTGAACGCGACGATCTTCTACCAGCAGTTCACCGACTTCCAGCTGAACACCTTCGTCGGCACGGCCTTCATCGTCGAGTCGATCCCGGAAGTGATCTCCAAGGGCGTCGACGCCGACTTCGTGTGGTTCACCCCGCTCAGCGGCCTCACCCTGCAGGGCGGCGTCACCTACGCCGAAACCCAGTTCGGCGACTTCGACGCCATGGACCTGAGCGATCCGTCGCGCTGGAACGGCGTGTTCCGTCTGCCCGACAGCCAGGTGGCGTTCGCGCCGCGCTGGTCGAGCTCGGTGGCCGCCAGCTACAAGCGTGACATCGCGGACGATTTCGTCCTCCGCGCCAACCTCTCGGCCAAGTACACCTCGCGCTACAACACCGGCTCCGATCTGCACCCGGTCAAGGATCAGGGCGCCTTCGCCCTGTTCAACGGCCGCATCGGCTTCGGTTCGAAGGACGAGCGCTGGACCGTGGAACTGTGGGGCAACAACCTGCTCGACGAAGAGTATCTGCAGGTCGCCTTCAACGGCCCGTTCCAGGTGGACACCACCAACCCGTACAGCCAAGCGGCTGACGACGCGATCAGCACCTACGACACGTTCCTGGGCGCCCCGCGCACCTACGGCGTGACGCTGCGCAGCAAGTTCTAGCCACCAAAAGGCTAGGCGAACAAAACTGGGCGGTCCGGTTCTCCGGGCCGCCCTTTTTCTTTGGCTGCTCCGTACCTACGTCGGGGCGGTCGCGTATCGACCTCGCTCGGGCGACGCCGCTTTTCGCCAAGGACGAGGCCGATGACCAGAACCCTGCTCTGCATCCTGCTTGCCGCGGGCCTCACCGCCTGCGGAGACGTGACGGAATCGCTTCAACAGGTCGAGGAAGCCACAGCCTCGGCCCGTCAGGCCACGGAGAAGCTGACCAGCGCTGCGACATTCGCGGAACAGGCGGTCCAGAACCCGGCCGGCGCCCTGCGCGACGCGACGCTGGGGGCGCGGTTCACGCGGGTGGCCACAGCCGAGCCGAACCTGTTCGTGCTCACCGACATCGCAACCGGATGCCAGTACCTGGCCGCCTACGCCGCCGACGGCGCGACCGTCGCGTCGATCACGCCGCGCTCGGCGCCCGGCGGCGCGGATGGCGTAAGCCAGCACTGCGTCGCCCCGCGCGACCCGATCGGGGTTTCGGCGCCGGACGCCGCTTCGCTGGTCGGCAAGGTTGTCGGGGCCGCGCCGTAGCGCCATCCCCGGCCCTAGCCTAGCGCCGCCTTCAGCTTCGCCGCCGTCTCTTCGATCGCGGCGGGCACGCCCGGGCAGAACGGGGCCAGGGTGTAGAAGTCGTGGACGAAGCTGCCGTACTCGACATGTTCGGCATTGCCGCCGGCGGCGTTGATGGCGGCGGCGTAGGCCTTACCCTCATCCTTCAGTGGATCGAACCCGGCTGTGACGACCAGGGCCGGAGCGACGCCGGTGAGGTCTGCGAACTTGGGCTCGGCGCGCTTGCGGTCTGCGTGGCGGTTGACGCCGAAGTGGTCGCCGAACCAGTCCATGACCTCGGCGGTCAGCATGTGACCTGTGGCGAGATCGCGACGCGACTGCGTGTCCTGCTCCATGGCCGTGGCCGGATAGAGCAGCAGCTGGAACGCCAGCTTCCGCGCCGGGTCGTCCTTGATTTCGAGCGCCACAACGGCCGAGAGGTTGCCGCCCGCCGAGCAGCCGCCGACGGCGATCCGGGCCGGATCGAAGCCGATCTCCGCGGCATGGTCGAACGCCCACTTCAACGCCTCGATCGCGTCGTCGTGCGCGGCCGGGAACTCGTGCTCGGGCGCGAGACGATAGTCCACCGACAGCACCCGAATGCCCGAAGCGGCGGCCAGCCGGCGCAGGAAGCTATCGTGGGTATCGAGGTCGCCGATGACGAAGCCGCCGCCGTGGAAATAGACCAGCCCAGGCGTCGTCGCCGGAGCGCCCTTCGGCGTATAGAGCCGCGCGTTCACCGGCCCGGCGCCGCCATCGACCTGGAGGTCTCGAACGTCGAGATCAGTCGGCGCGCCCGCATCGGTCCCGACCCGCTGGGCGCGATAGCCCTCGCGGATCATGGCCGGCGGCAGTTGCGACAGCGGCGGCATCTCGACCGCGTTGGCGGCGTCGAGCAGGGCGCGGAAGTGGGGATCGAGCATCAAACGTCTCCTAGACCGTGACCACGCCGGCGGCGGCGTCGCCCGCGTAGATCGCCTTCACCAGAGCATCGCGGTTCTCGAGCGTCGCGCGCTGGTTGACGTAACCCTTGTCGGTGATCTCGCCGACGTCGATCGACGGCGGATCGGTCATGATCACGAACTTGCCGACCCGGCGCGAGGAGCCGCCGGCGGTGGCGTTGAACGCGGCCAGCTTGTCCTTCAGAATGGCGGTCAGCTTCTCGATCGGCGTACCCGCCCCCTCAGCTGCGGCCAGCGTCTGCATCCCGGCGATCGAGGGCCAGAACAGTGCGCCGATGAACGGCTTGTCCTGGCCGGCGATCACCGCGTCCATGACATAGGGACTGCACGCGGCGACCAGATCCGGCCGCAGCGTGCCGACGCTCACCCAGGTGCCGCTGTCGAGCTTGAAGTCCTCGGTCACCCGGCCGTCGAAGACCAGGCCCTGGGCGGGGTCGTTCTCGTCGACGAACCTGGCGGCGTCGCCGAGCTTGTAGAAGCCCTCCTCGTCAAAGGCGGCGGCGGTCTTCTCGGGATCGTTGTGATAGCCGGTGGTGACGGTCGGTCCCTTCACGCGGACCTCGAACTTCGAGCCGTTCGGCGACAGCTTGATGGTCATGCCCGGCACCGGCAGGCCGACGAGGCCGACGGTCTCGGTCGCCCAGTGGGTGACGGTCACGCCCTGCGTCTCGGTGGCGCCGTACATGGTGGTCAGCGGAATCCGCTGGCCGGTCTCGGCGATCGCCAGAGCCTGCAGCCGCTCGTTGACGTCGTTGCTCAGCGTCGCGCCGCCGTAGCCCATGTAGCGCAGGTTCTTGAAGAACGACTTCCGCAGCTCCGGGTCGCGTTCCATGGCCTCGGCAAGCATGCCGAAGGCGATCGGCGCCGAGCCGAATACGATCGGCGAGACCTCGTAGAGGTTCTTGATCGTGGTCTCGAACATCCCGGGGATCGGCTTGCCTTCATCCAGATGGACGGTGCCGCCCGACCAGAGCACGCCGTTGAAGCCGATGTTGCCGGCCGAGATGTGGCTCCAGGGCATCCATTCCAGGCTCTCCGGAATGACGTCGGGATCGGCCTCTTCCGCGCGCAGGCCCTCGCCGCCGGCGATCGTCGCAGCCATCATGCCGAAGGTCTGGGGCACGCCCTTGGGCATGCCGGTGGAGCCGGAGGTGAACAGGTACTTGGCCACGGTGGCGTGGTTCAGGGTCTCTCGCGCAGTCTCGACGGCCGGGGTCGGCTCGGTCCCCGTCAGTTCGGACAGCGGAACAGCGCCCTCGCCGGTCCCGTCGGCAGTGACGAACACCAGCGCCGGGTTGACCGCCTTGAGGGTGTCGAAGGCCTTCTGGAACATGTCGCCGGACTGGGCGAAGATCACCTTGGGCTTCACCACTCCGGCGCAATGCTTGAGCTTGCCGTGGTCACTGGAGATCAGGCTGTAGGCGGGGCTGATCGGCGAGACCGGAACGCCGGCGGTGTAGCAGCCGATCATGACCAGAGCGTGCTCGATCGAATTGGACGACAGCACCATGACGCTGTCGGCGCCAGTCAGGCCGCGATCCAGCAGCCACTGGGCGATGCCCTCGGCGGCACGGACGGCCTCGCCGTAGGTGACCTGGCGCCAGGGACCGTGGCCAGGCTCGCGCTGCTTCATCCAGGGACGTTCGGGATGGGCCCGTGACTTCTCGAGGATCAGGTGGGCGATGGAGCGCGGCCCATCACCCGGCTTGTGGTTCGACCAGATCAGCACCGAGCCGTCAGCGCGACGCTCGACGGATACGTCGGGTCCCTTCTGCGGCAGGGGCTTGAACGGAGGCTTGGCGGTCGAAACGGCGGCGGACGCCGCACCGTCAGCGGGTGTCATGGGCGGGTTCCTGGAGCGTTTGTTATCGTTGTTCCCTTGAGACTATCGCTGCCCCTAGGGGAGTCAAACAGCCGTTGGGTTCCGGGCCGCGAAATGCCTGGGCGGCCACGGACGGCCGTCGTTGACGTTGCGAATGAATATCGATAGCAACTCGCCGTGCTTTGCAGGGGGTCGGCGTGAACATTCATACGAGACTGATGGCTTCGGCCGCGCTCATGGCCTTGGCGGTCGCCACGGCGATGCCGGCGGCGGCGGCTGAAGACGCCGCGGCGCCGGGCTCGCCCCAGACCGCGATCAGCGAGGTGGTCGTCACCGGCGCCAAGCTGCATGGCCTGGACGAACCCGTCGACGGCGGCCCCCTCGGCGGCAAGGCGCTCCTCGACACGCCGTTCTCCGTCACCGTGGTCGACGCCGAAGAGATCGAGCTGCGCCAACCGCAGACCATCGCCCAGCTGTTCATCAACGACGCTTCGGTGTTCTCGTTCGCGGCGGCCGGCACCGTGAACTGGTGGGGGCTGCAGATCCGCGGCCTTCCGGTCCGCAACTACTACGTCGATGACGTTCCGCTCGTGCTCTACTGGGGCGGCGACTATCCGCTCGAGTCCATCGAGAGCGTCCAGGCGCTGAAGGGCGCCACGGGTTTCATGTACGGCTTTGGCGCCCCCGGCGGCGCGATCTCCTACCGGACCAAGCGGCCGACCGCCGAACGGACACTGTCCACCGAGATCGGCTGGCGCGGCCTCTCGGTGCTGACCAGCCATCTCGACGCCGGCGGCCCGATCAACGGCAGCGACGACCTCGGCTATCGCCTGACCCTCGCGGCCGAGAACGGCGAGGAATACAACGGCGCGGAGATCCAGCGCGGCATCGCGTCGCTGGCCGTCGACTACGAGATCACGCCGAACCTGGTCTGGCGCACCAACGCCACTTACGAGGCGACGAAGCTCGAGGGCGAGCCGTTTCACCTCTACTGGAACTACGCGGGGACGCGGCTTCCGTCGGTCCCCGACGACTACGACAACCTGCGCGTCGGCAATTCGTTCTACGGGTACGAGACCCTGACCGCGACGACGAAGCTGGAGTGGCAGATCAACGCCAACTGGAGCGCCGACCTCGTCCAGGGCTACACCCGCAAGCGCCACCGCTCGAACAAGACCTTCGTCTACGTGGACAACGACCAGGGCGACTACCAGGGCTACGTCTACCAATTCGGCGAACTCGACGTCGTCAACTTCACCCAGGCGATGGTGCAGGGCGAGTTCACCACCGGCCCGATCCAGCACGAGGTCGTCTTCGGCGCCGCGCACCAGATGTACAGGTCGGACTTTGGAAACGGCGGCTGGACCAACGACTTCAGCGGCAACCTCTCCCAGCGCCAGACCTATCTCATCCCGGGAAAGGCCAACACCAGCTACAAGGGCTGGCCGTTCGACGAGCGTCAGGACTCCATCTTCGCCAGCGACACCCTGCATCTCGGCGATCACTGGCAGGCGATCCTCGGCATCCGTCACACCGAGTACGACCTGGATGACGTCGACGGCGATCCGACCACCGCCTCCGGCTACAACATCACGGCGCAGACGCCGACCGTGGCCGTGCTCTACAAGCCCAATGCGCGCGCCACGATCTACGCCAGCTATGCGGAATCGCTGGAGGGCGGCCAGATCGTCCCCGGGATGTACGCCAACGCCGGCGAAGTGCTGGGCGCCACCGTCAGCGAGCAGGTCGAAGTTGGGGCCAAGTACGACGGCGAGCGCCTGAGCCTCACCGCCGCTGCCTTCCGCATGGAGCGCGCGAACGTGACCGAGACATTGGTCGGCGGGAACCTCTTCCTGCGGCAGAACGGCATGACCCAGTACGAAGGCGTGGAGGCCTCGGGCGAGGTTCGCGTCACCGACAACCTCAAGCTCGGCGCCAGCGCGATCCATTTGGACGCGTCGCTGGAGGGCGGCGGTCGGCCGTCGGAGAGCGCTGAATGGCAGGTCGCCAGCTACTTCGAATACAAGATCCCGGCTGTCACCGGCCTGAGCGTGCACGGCAACGTCCGCTACTTCGGCGAGGCGCCCACGTCCGACGCCAACGCGCTGTTCGTCCCCGACTACACGTTGGTCGGGATCGGCTTCCAGTACCGGACCGAGATCGGCGGCCAGCCCGTCGCCTTCACCGGCAACATCAACAATCTGCTCAACGAGAAGTACTGGGGCCTGCAGAACTTCGGCGAGGCGATCAACGCCTCGCTGAGCGTGAAAGTCGATTGGTAGCGCCGGGAGCAGCTACAGCCCCTTGAGCCAGCCCAGCAGCAGCTCGGTGACCTTTTCGGGGGCCTCCTGCTGGGTCCAGTGGCCGATGCCGTCGAGCACGTGAGCGCCCTGCAGGTTCGGCAGGTGGGGCTTCATCACGTCCACCGGATTCACGCCCGGGATCATCTTCAGCACCAGGTCGCGGTTGCCGCCGATGAAGAAGCTGGGCTGCTCGATCTTGCGATCCTTGAATTGCTGCTGCCAGGCAAAGTCGCGGTGGTGGTTACGATAGCGGCTCAGGGGGCCGAAAAAGCCTGATCCCTCGAATTCAGCCGTGAAGTAGTCTTCGTCCGCCTTGCTCAGCCAGGCAGGGAACGGCTGCGGATCCGGCAGGCGGTGCAGCAGGGTATCACCATGCGCCTTGTCGAACGGCCAGGTCTTGTCCGGCGCATCGCCGCTGATCGCGTAATAGAACTTGCGCAGCGCGCCGCGCACGTCGGCCTCCATCTCGGCCTCGGCGACGCCGACGTCCTGGAAGTAGACCTGGTAGAAGAAGCGGCCATTGTCGGTGAAAGCCGCCTTGATGACGTCCATGAACTGCGCCTGCGGAACGCCGGTCCAGGGCACCGACAGCCCGGCCACCGCGCTCACCCGGTCCGGCCGCGTCAGGGCGGTGTTCCAGACGATCGGCGCGCCCCAGTCGTGGCCGATCAGGATGGCCGTGCCGTCGGGAGACAGGTGCTCGATGACGCCGGCGACGTCGGCGGTGATCTTCTCGAGGCTGTAATCGGCGACCTCGCCCGGCTTGTCCGAGCCGCCGTAGCCGCGCACGTCGATGGCGCAGGCGGTGAAGCCCGCCTCCGCGATTGGGCCGATCTGGTGGCGCCAGCTGTACCAGCTCTCCGGGAAGCCGTGGACCATGACCACCAGCGGGCCGGAGCCCCTTACGACCGCCCGGACATTGATGCCGTTGGTCGGGATGGTGACGAAGTCGGTCATGGCGTTTCCCTGTTTTTCGGCGAGCCGATCACGCCGGACGCTGCGGCAGGCAAGCCCGCTCGCGACCGCCTGGCGGCGCAACAAGGCAGAGTGTCCCGGTTTCGGTCGCCAGACACGATCGCTGTGTCGAGGCGTGGTGGGTGAGGCGCGTCATGCATCCATTGTAGCCCCGTGAAGAATGATGGGGCCGTGGCGGGGAGAAACCTCGAAAATCCAGAGGCTTGCTGAGTTCGGGAGGGAACCTCAGCCGGATGACAATACCTCGCATTCCGTTACGAGCGCGCCGCCTATCGGCAGATTGGTCGCATGGAACGCGGGGCGGAATGTCTCTGAATGTCCTGCCTTGTCTCAAGAGTATATGTCTCCAGAGTCCCCCTTTCGGAGCGCCGCCGTGACCGCCAGCCACCCCCTCGACCGTCCTGTCTGGAACGCCCTCTCCGGCCGCCAGGCGACCTTCGGCCTCGGCGAGGGGGCGGCGCGGCGGTTCGACCCGCGCTTCGGACCGCTGACCGGCGTGGCCGACCATTCTCCCGAGGGCCTCGCCGACCTCGCTCGCCTGTCGTCGGCCCCGGACGGCCTGTGGCTGCTCGAGGCCGACCCGGTCCCGCCGCCGCCCGGCATGGCCGTGACCAACACCGCCGAGTGCGTGCAGATGGTCGCCGAGCAGATGACCGGGAGCGGCCCTGACATCGCCTTCACCGCCCTCGGCGACGCCGACGCGACCGAGATGCTGGCCCTCGCCACCCTGACCCGCCCCGGCCCCTTCGCCGAACAGACACACCGCCTCGGCGACTTCATCGGCGTGCGGCAGGACGGCGCGCTCATCGCCATGGCCGGGGAGCGCATGAGGCCCGAGGGCTTCACCGAGGTCAGCGGCATCTGCACCCTGCCCGAACACCGCGGGCGCGGCCTCGCGGCCGGGCTGACGCGGGTGGTGATGCAGCGCATCCTGGACCGCGGCGAGATCCCCTTCCTGCACAGCTACGCCAGCAACGCCGGCGCGATCGGACTCTACGAAAGTCTGGGCTTCAGGGTGCGCAGGACAGTGAACCTGACGGTTCTGGCGAAGGCCTGATCATTCTCCCTCGGCCTCTACTCGCACATGGATCGCTCACAATTCGCTTATCGCGCGAAAGTTGCGACCCCTGGATTGCTACTCTAGGGTCCTCCTCGGGGAGGCATTCACCATGTCCATCGGGGAAACGGCTCGTGAGGGCCGTGAGATCGTCACCGCGCGTAAAATCCGGGACGTCGTAGCGCTCGCCAACCAGCGGCCGGCCTTTAGCGTCTATGCCAACGCTCTCACGCGGCATGTCATCTATCGCCTACCCGAGGCTCAGCATCCTCACCTGACCGCGGACGCGTTGGACGACGACGGCTACGATCCGTCGGACAACCAGACCCGCCGGTGGGCGGCTTTGGGCGACAAGCTCAACGGCTTCATCGAACACTGCCAGGGATGCTTTGATCCCACACGGCGTCCGGAGCGCCTCTTCTACCGACGTGACGTCGATCCCAATGCGGAGCGCAACGCGGACGGCGTCTGGCTGGTGCCCGGCAGCGAGAGCCTGGTCTGCGAGATGCAGGTGGCTGGACCGGGGCGGCCCCGCTATCGGCTGCGAGTGGACAACCACCTGGAGACCATCACCTTTACCTACCTTGTCGATCACATCGACGAGCAATCCGAGATCGGGAGAATTCTTGCTCACCTGTCGAGCCCTGGCGACCTGAACCGCATCTACGACCGGTTCTGGGACTCGGACGAGTACGACAATCCCTGGGCGCGTATCTGGGAGGTGGAAAGGGAGTTGAAAATCGGAACGGAGGGCGAGCGTTTTGCCGAGTTCCGCGGCGTGGTGGTCAGGACACCCGGCCAGCCGTTCGATCCGATAGAGCAGGAGCGTCTGGTCAGGGCCAAGGCCGCCGACGAAGCCCATTTGGAAATGGGCGGCAAAGGTAAGCGGCTGACGTGGGGAATCCGCGACTACCTGACCCGCCACGAGGCGGCGATCCGCGAGTTCGTGCTCAACCGCACACCTGACGGCAAGCCAGCGGACGACGGCCTGACCGAGGCGGTGGTCTGCGGAATGCTCGACGGTCAGGCGCTCTATGCTTCGCCTCTGGCCGCCCGCAACACCGAGGTGCGCTACTTCGCGGTCTATGATGGGGCCAGCGCCTCGCAGCTGGGCCGCCTCGTGCGGCGCTTCCACACCATGGGCGAGCTGCGGCTGCTGGCGCTGGTCGATCTGCACAACAGCGAGGGCCGCGGCCTGCGCCGCGCGGGCCAGGCCATCCGCCGCCTGGGGAAACGGATCGACGCCGCCCTTGGCAGCGGCGACGCCTTGAATGCCAAGCAGGTCGGCGACCTGAGCCGCGCCCATGCCCGCATCTCGGAGTCCGTATCGGGCGGAATCATCTATCGGACGGAGCGGTCGGAGCACTACTGGAAAAGTTTCGCCGACCGTCTCCAGGACTTCCGGATCGTGCGCCTCGAGGGCTGGCAGGCCTACGACGCCTTCGTGAAGCGCTACCTGTTCCCTGAGTACGAGTTCATCGCCAGCGTCGGTCGTCGCTATCGTTCGATGGGCCAACGGATCGACCGGCTGATGTTCCTGCATCAGTCCGAAGTCGCGCAGCGCCAACACGACGACAACTTCAAGATCAGCACGCAGATGAGCGAATCGATGGGCCAACTCCGCAAGCTGCAGGATCGGGCCGAAACAATCGCCTACGTGGCTTTGACCTACTACGGCTATGCGCTCTCTGAGCCGTTCATCGCGGCGTCGCTGCCCAGGTTGTTGAAGGCGATTGCGTCGGGGCTGGACACCCTTGCCAACTGGCCACTGGTCGCCGGGGTCCCGGCGTTTCTTTCGACCATCGCCGCCTGGCTCCGGAAGCACGCTGACCAGGCTCCCAAGGCGTTGGAGGAACTGATCGGCGCCATTGTCATTGGCCTGGTCGTAATTTTCCTGGCCAGGCTAGCTTCGAAGCGACGCAAGAATATCCGCCGCGCGCGATTGCGCTTGGCGGCCCGGCCCTAACCCACCAGCCGCTCGCGACCTTCCCAATACGGCTTTCTGAGCTCCCGTCGCAGGACCTTGCCCGACGGGTTCCTGGGCAGGGCGTCGACGAAGTCGATGCTCTTGGGAGCCTTGAAGCCGGCGATGACCGTGCGGACCTGCGTGATCAGATCCTCGGCTGTGGCCAGCACCCCGGGCTTGAGCACGACGATGCCCTTCACCGCCTCGCCCCACTTGTCGTCGGGCACGCCGATGACGGCGGCGTCGGCGACGGCGGGATGGCTGAACAGGGCATTCTCGACTTCGGCCGGGTAGACGTTCTCGCCGCCGCTGACGATCATGTCCTTCACCCGGTCGTGGATGTAGAGGTAGCCCTCCTCGTCGAAGTAGCCGGCGTCGCCGCTGCTGAACCAGCCTTGCGGACACACCGCCTCGGCGGTGGCGTCCGGCCGGTTCCAGTAGCCCTTCATCACCCCCTTGGCGCGGATGCGGATCTCGCCGACATCGCCGGGCTTGCCGACCGCACCCTCGGGCGTGATCACCTGGATCTCGAAGCCCGGCCACGGCTTGCCGCAGGAGCGCAGCTTGTCGCGCTCGGGCGCGTGGTCCTCGGGACTGAGATGGGTGGCGGCGCCGATGGTCTCGGTCAGGCCGTAGAGCTGGTGGAAATCGCTGCCGAACCGCTCCTGCGCCCGGCGCAGCACCGCTTCGGAGATCGGCGAGGCGCCGTAGAAAATGCGCTCCAACTTGCTGAAGTCCGCCGTCTCGACACCCGGCGTCTGCAGCAGCAGGTTGATGATCGTCGGGGCGAGGAAGGCGTAGTTGACGCCCTGGGTCTGCAGCAGGTCGATGATCTCGACCGGATTGACCTCGCGGGTGAGGATGTTGCGCACGCCCTGCAACGTCGCCAGCAAGCCGCAGTTGGTGCCGGCGACGTGGAACAGCGGCATGACCACGAGGTTCGTGGTCTCCGGCTCGTAGCGCGCCCACCCCGCCTCGATCGCCCGGGCGAACAGCACGCCGAAGTTGGCCTGGGTCAGCTGTACGCCCTTGGGCAGGCCGGTGGTGCCGCTGGTGTAGAGCTGGACGACGTCGTCGTCGGGTTCGGCCGGCAGCATCGGATCCTCGGCCGGGTGACGGCCGATCCAGTCGCGGAACGAGGGCCAGCGCGGGTGGCCATCCTCGAACTGCACCAGCCCATGCACGTCCGGCAGGTCGCTCATGATCATGTCGACAACGCCGGTGAAGTCGGCGCCCACGACCAGCAGCTTCGCTCCTGCATCCTTCAAGATGAAGGCGATCTCCGGCGGGGCCAGCCGCCAATTAACCGGCGCCAGCGTCACCCGCGCCTTCACGCAGCCCATCCACAGCACGAAGAAGTCGTCGATGTTCTTGGCCAGCACCCCGACCCGATCGCCGGGTTTGAGGCCGTGAGCCAGCAGCGCCTGGGCGCAACGGCTGGAGGCCTGGTCGAGCTCGCCGAAGGTTGTCTCGCGGCCTTCGAACCAGACCGCCACGGCATCCGGGCGCAGCCGCGCCTGCACGCGCGGGATATCGGCTACGGAATGGATGTCGGCGAGGTCGGTCATAAGTGTTTCCTGTCTGGCCGCAGCCTCTGACGGGCGCTGACCTTGGAAGATGCCTCGCGGCATCCTCATAGTGAAAGAGCCGCCGGATCGCTCCGACGGCTCTTGCTAGTTCAGGGCGGTGAAGCCTACTCGGCCGCTTGCGGCGGCGCGAAGCCGAGCATGGCCTTGGTCTCCAGGAACTCGTGGAAGCCGTAGTCGCCCCACTCGCGCCCGTTGCCGCTCATCTTGTAGCCGCCGAAGGGAGCCATCAGGTCCCCGCCGCCGCCGTTGATGCTGACCTGACCGGCGCGCAGCTTGGCGGCCACTTCGCGGATCTTGGTCACGTCGGTGCCCGAGACGTAGGCCGCGAGGCCGTACTCGGTGTCGTTGCCGACCTGCACCGCTTCATCGACGCTGTCGTAGCCGATGATCGACACGACCGGGCCGAAGATCTCTTCCTTGGCGATGGTCATCTCGTTGGTGACGTTCGCGAAGACGGTGGGCTTCACGAAGTAGCCCTTGTCGATGCCGTCCGGACGGCCGACGCCGCCGGAGACCAGGGTCGCGCCCTCGTCGATGCCGGCCTGGATCAGCTTCTGGATCTTGTTGAACTGCACTTCCGAGACGACCGGACCCATCTGGGCATTGCCCTTGGGATCGCCGACGGTGGTGGAATCGGCGGCCGCCTTGGCGATCTGGATCACCTCGTCCATGCGCGCGCCGGGGACCAGCATCCGGGTCGGGGCGTTGCAGGACTGGCCGGAGTTCATCATCACCGAGCGCACGCCGCCGGCGATGGCCGTCTTGAAGTCGGCGTCGTCGAGGATGATGTTCGGGCTCTTGCCGCCCAACTCCTGGGCCACGCGCTTGACGGTCGGGGCGGCATTCTTGGCCACCTCGATGCCGGCGCGGGTCGAGCCGGTGAACGAGACCATGTCGATCTCGGGGTGACTGGAGATGGCGGCGCCCACTTCCGGGCCGTCGCCGTTGACCAGGTTGAACACGCCGGCCGGGACGCCGGCGGCATGCAGGATCTCGGTCCAGATGTAGCCCGAGAACGGCGCCACTTCAGACGGCTTCAGAACCATGGTGCAGCCCACGGCCAGGGCCGGGGCGACCTTGCAGGCGATCTGGTTGACCGGCCAGTTCCAGGGGGTGATCAGGCCGCAGACGCCGATCGGCTCCTTGACGAGGCGGGTCGGGCCGCGGTCCTCGACGAACTTGAAGCTCTTCAGCACGGCCAGCGCCGTCTGGGTGTGCGCCAGGCCCATCGCCGCCTGGGCGCGTTGCGCCAGCGAGGCCGGGGCGCCCATTTCCTCGGTGATGGCGTCGGCCATGTCGCCGTAGCGCTTCTGGTACTCGACGATGATGCGTTCGAGCAGGTCGGCGCGTTCCTCGATCGAGGTCAGCGAGAAGGTCTCGAAAGCCTTGCGGGCGGCCTTAGCGGCCTTGTCGACGTCGGCGGCCGAGCCCATCGAGATCTTGCCGGCGATCTCTTCGTTGGCCGGGTTGATGACGTCGAGCGTCTTCGGGGTGATCGGATCGACCCACTGACCGTCGATGTAGAACTTGGTGTAGTCGCGCATCCGTCGTCTCCCTTGGCGGTCTTCTGGCGGGCCGATAGGCGGCCTCTTCAAACGTTAGTTTAGTTATCAGCATTCACGTGGGGAAGGCCCCACGTTACGTCACCTTGAATGGGCGTCACCGTTGATGGATGTGCGGCTGGCCGGCCACCGGGCTCCTGGCCTTCAGCACATATCCGGCCCGGATCGAGCCGATGTAGAGGTCACGCAGATCATCGCCGCCCCATGTGACATTTGTGGGGTGGTTGACCGTTTCACCCGAAGGATCGTGGATCACGGTCTCGACGGCGCCCGACGGCGTGATCGCCACCACCTTGTTGGCGGCGGGCAGGCAGACCCAGAGGTTACCCTCGGCGTCGAGGCCGACGCCATCCGTGTAGCCGAGATCTTCCGGGTGATGGGCGGCGTCGGCCTGGGCCTGAGCCTCTCCCGGCGCTATCAGCCGGCCGAGCACGGGGCCGTAGCGTTCGCCCGGTCCCAACTTGCCGCCGGGCAGAATCTCGAAGCGCAGCACGTCGGCGCCGCTGGTCTGGGCGCAGTAGAGCCAGCGGTCGTCCGCCGACAACGCCGTCCCGTTCGGGAACTTCAGCCCCTCGGCCACGATCTCCGACGAGCCGTCCGGCCGCAGAACGAACAGGAAGCCGTCGGCGCGGCCATCCAGCGCCTGAGGCCAGGTCTCGGCGTGAGTGGAGTTGGCGCACCAGATGTTTCCGGCCCGGTCGACGACCGGATAGTTGGCGCTGGTCAGCCGCCTGCCCCCGACTTCGGCCAGCAGGGTCTCGTGCTTGCCGGTCGCCGGGTCGAACCGCTGCAGCGGCCCCTCCTCGCGATCGTAGATGCCGAAGTTGGCGATCAGGATCCGCCCTTGGGCGTCCATGTTGATGCCGTTCGGCGCGCCGCCCTTAGGCCCCAGCCGAGTGAACGTCCCGTCGTGATGGATCTCGGCCACCGCGCATTGGTGGTCTGAGGCGAACACCCGGCCGTTCCTGCCGACGACCACGTCCTCGGGCCGGTCGATGCCAATGGCGATCTTCTCGAACGCCTCCGTCGGAATGCGCGCGACCATGCCGTCCTCCCTGTCCCTCTTATATAGTTGTGCTCACCACAGCACATCCGGCGCGCCGGCGCCAAAGGCCTCCTCGACTCGGCGGCGGTGGCCGGGCTGGATTCCCTCGGGCAGGGCGTCGGGTGCGAACCAGCCGACCTGGGCGATCTCGCCGCGGGAGGTGGCCTCGCAAGGCTCCCAGTGATCACAGCGATAGACGAGGACATGATCGCCGCGATGGTGGACCTCGTTGGAGTGGACCGACAGCAGCCGCACAGGGCCGGTCAGCCGCACGCCGGTCTCCTCGACCAGCTCGCGAGCCAGGGCGGTTTCCGCCGTCTCGCCACGCTCGACCCCGCCGCCCGGCAGATACCAGCCGGTGGTGTACGTGTGCTCGACGAGCAGAACCCGGCCCTCGGCATCGGTGACCAGCCCCCGCACCCCGAGCGTCAGGCCGCGCGTGATCCGCATGACAAGATGGATCAGGGGGCGGAGCTTGGGCTCCAGGCGGCGCTTCCAGGACATGCGCCACCCTAAGGCGCCGGGTTGCCGTGAGCGAGACCGGCGGCTAAAGCCAGCCGACAACTGTTTTCCGGAGTCGCGACATGATCGCTATCGGCGTCATTGCCCTGTTCATCATCGCTTTCGCCGGCCTGAACTTCTTCGAGTTCGGCCGCGTCGACTAGGGACGGCTCAGGCGGCGATCGCCGCCTTCAGCTTGTCCATAGACACCGGCTTGCTCAGCAGGCCGTGGAAGCCCGCCTGCCGCAGCGCCCAGGCGCTGACGGTGCGGTCGGGAACCGACATCGCGAACACCGGCGCCTCGGCGATGCCGGCCAATTCCAGCGCGTCGCCCGTTTCCAGATAGAGCTCGATCAGCACGGCCGCCCACGGCCCACCGGCGTAGAGGGCGTGCAGCGCGGTTTCCGCGCCGGTGGCCGTTCGACAGCTGAACCCCGCGTCAGACAGGGCTCCGGCGAGTTCGACACACGCGACCGGATCATCGTCGATCACCAGCACCTTCCGCCGGGCCGGCGGCGCGGTCAGGCTCACGGCCCAGGTCCGGTCGCCGCTGGCCGAAGCCGAGACCTTCACCAGATCGCCGTCCGCCTCGGCGCGGATCGAGATCGCCCGCGAAGGAGTCCCGGCCAGGGCCACCGCGATCAGCTTTCCGACCGTGTCGAGGACGTGCTGCTCGTCGATCTCTCGGGGCACGTGAAGCTGCGGGTCCACCCAGCTGCTGACCGACACGCCGCCGATCTGCGCCTGCTCGACCCCTTCATCGACAGCGCGGCCGATGAGCTGGAAGACGTCCCGAGCGTCTGACCGCTTGCCGTTGGCCGACGCGTCCGCTTGAGTGCGCTTCATGACCTACTCGTACTCCGGCTCTCCGCCCTCATGGGTGCGCCATCTTGACGCACCTATAGGTTGCATGCTTATGATTGAGATCACGTGAACGGCGTCGCTCTCGTCACCGGCGCCGCGCGTCGGATCGGCCGCGCTCTCGCTATCGAGGCGGCCCGGGCCGGCTTCGATGTCGCCGTCCATCACCGTCAATCGCCCGAAGAGGCCGAGGAGACCGCGGCCCTGGTTCGTGCCGAGGGCCGCCAGGCCCTGACGCTGGAGGGCGACCTGACCGCCCCCGACGCCGCCCATCTGGTGGCGCGGGCCGAGGCGCTGGGTCCGCTGACGCTGCTGGTCAACAACGCCTCGATGTTCCTCGACGACCGCTTCCAGACCGCGCGGGCCGAGGACATCGACCTGCAGATGGCCACCAACCTGCGCGCGCCCGTGGTGCTGGCCCAGGACTTCACCGCCGCCCTGCAGGCGGACCGCCAGGGCCTGATCGTCAACATCCTCGACCAGCGGGTGCTGCGGCCCAACCCGCAGTTCTTCGGCTACAGCCTGACCAAAGCCGCGCTCTGGCACGCCACCCAGACCATGGCCCAGGCCCTGGCCCCGCGCATCCGCGTCAACGCCATCGGCCCGGGTCCGACCCTGCCGTCGGTGCACCAGCGCGAGGGCGAGTTCGAGGCCGAGGCGGCGGGCACGCCGCTGGGCCGGGCCGTGCGGCCGGAGGACATCGCCCGCGCCTTGCGCTACCTCATTGACGCAAGGACAGTGACGGGCCAGATGATCGCCGTGGACAGCGGCCAGCACCTGGCCTGGCGCACGCCCGACATCATCGAACCCTGAGTGAGGGCGCCATGGCCGCAGCTCCCCTTCCCGACCCGCCGCACCCGCCGCTTCCGGCGTCCAAGGTGGTGATCGCCAAGGTCTTCGTGCGCGGCCTGCGGATCGAGGCGGAGGTCGGCGTCTATCACCACGAGCGCGGCATGACGCAGCCGCTGATCGTTGATGTCGAGCTGGACGTCGCCGCCGTCGGCGCCGCGCGGCTGGCCGACACCGTCAACTACGAGACCATCCGCGAGGCGGCCAAGGCGCTCGCCGCCGAGGGGCACATCGAGCTGGTCGAGATGTTCGCCGAGGCTCTGGCCCAGCGCTGCCTGGCCGACTCCCGCGTGACCCGCGCCCGGGTCCGCGTCGAGAAGCCGATGGCCCTCGCTCCGGACGCCGCCGGCGCCGGGGTCGAGATCACGGCGGTCCGCGCCTGAGCGCCACCCTCCACGCCGCGAAACTGGCGCCGCTGCGCCCGGAGACGGCGTGGCTGATCGATGGCGAGGACCTGGTCGAGCGCGTCGGCCGCCGCGAGCGCCGCTGGCCCATCGCCACCCTGCGCGAAGCCCGCTTCTCCGCCCCCGTCGGCGCCCGACGCGCCGTGTCGCTGCGCTTCCCGCGCGGCCGGACGCTGATCATCTCCCACAGCTGGGCCGGCCCCGGCCAGTTCGAGGATCGCACCGCGAGCTTCGCCGCCTTCGTGCGCGCGCTCGGCCGGCAGGCGGCGGACAGCGCGCCCGACGCCCGCTTCGGCGCCACCGGCGTGGCCATGCAGGACGCCTTCCTCTGGACCGGGGGACTACTGGGCGGCGGCGCGCTGGCGCTGGTGCTGTTCGCGATCTCGGCGGGCGCGGCCGACATGGGCATCGCCATGGCCGCGCGCCTGGTGTTCCTGCTGATCCTGATGTTCGCCGTGACGCCGTGGCTGCGTCCCGCCTCGCCGCGTCTGGACCCGCGCGATCTGCCGTCGGGCCTGTTAGGATAGGCGTGTCGGGACCCGTTTGCCTCCCCGGCCGTTTGGGGTGACCATGCCCACCGCAGGAGATCGTAGATGACCGAAACCGCCGTCGCCAAGTCGCACGAGGACCGCGTCCTCCCGGGGATCGTCTACGCCCTCTATATCTTCGGCGCCGCCAGTGCGCTGATCACGGTCTTCATCGGCCTGATCATCGCCTACGCCAACCGCGGCACGGCGGGCCCGAGAGCGGCGACCCACTACCATTTCCTGATCCAGACCTTCTGGAAGACCATCTGGTGGTTCGTGATCGGGGTCATCGTCGGCCTGATCGGCCTGGTCTTCACCGTGACCTTGATCCTGGCGCCGCTGGGCATCCCGATGATGATCATCGGCTGGGGCGTGGCTGGTCTTGTCGGTATCTGGTTCTACGTCCGCTGCATCGTCGGCATCGTGTACCTGGCCCAGGACGAGGCCTATCCGCGACCCGACGCGTGGCTGCTTTAAAGGCGCCACAGCCCGTTCCTGCCCAACTAACGAACGGTTCGCGCCCGCGCCTTCCCCTGACGGTTGAGGCCTTTTGACCTGACGGGCCTCAGCCAGAAACCTCGCGTTACTTCGGACCGACACGGGGGTGGTCATGGCCGCGCGTATCCTGAGCTTCCTGCTGGGAGCTTTGCTGACTGGTGTGGGCTGGGCCATCGTCGATCCGAAGGGCTTCGCGGGCGCGAAGCTGCCGTCTCTCGATCTGGGGGTGTTCGAGGGGCACCGGGCGTTCATCGGCTGGGGAGCCGTGGCGCTGGGCATCGTCGCGCTGCTGTCGGCGGTGCTGCCGCGAGACGGCGCACCGCACAAGGGAAAGCGCCGGGGTCCCCCCGCGGTGGACTTCGGCGCCGACTCCGTTCTCGATCAAGCCGAACAGCCCGACGCATCATCCGCTGACGGACGCGCGCCGAGCCCTTCGTCGCTCTGGTAGGCGATCAGGCGGTTACGAGTTCCCGGCGCACCAGGCGCGCGTACTCGTCCATCAGCGACAGCGACAGCGCGCCCGGGGTGAACCGGTACTCGCCGATCTCGGCCACCGGCGTGACTTCGGCCGCGGTGCCGACCACGAAGCATTCGCTGAAGTCCGAAAGCTCTTCCGGCTTGATGTGGCGTTCGATCACCTCGACGCCGCGCTGGCGGGCCAGCTTGATCACCGTCTGACGGGTGATGCCGTTCAGGAAGCAGTCCGGCGTCGGGGTGTGCAGCGCGCCGTCCTTCACGAAGAACACGTTGGAGCCGGTCGATTCCGCCACATAGCCGCGGTAGTCGAGCATCATCGCGTCGGTGTAGCCGTCCTTCTCCGCGGCGTGCTTGGAGATCGTGCAGATCATGTACAGGCCCGCCGCCTTGGCGTGGACCGGTTCGGAGGTCGGCGACGGCCGGTCGTACTTGGCCCAGCACATGCGGATGCCCCGGGCCCGCTCTTCCGGCTTGAAGTAGCTCGGCCAGTCCCACACCGCGATGGCCACGTGGATCTTGGTGTTCTGGGCGGAGACGCCGATCATCTCGGTGCCGCGCCAGGCGATCGGGCGCACATAGGCGTCGCTCAGGCCGTTCTTGGCGCAGGTCGCCTTGCAGGCCTCGTCGATCTCCGACACCGTGTAGGGAATGACGAAGTCGAGGATCTCCGCCGACTTGAACAGCCGCTCGGTATGGGCCGTGAGCTCGAAGATTTCGCCGCCGTACATCCGCTCGCCTTCGAAGACCGACGAAGCGTAGTGCAGGCCGTGTGTCAGTACGTGTACCTTCGCCTCGCGCCAGGGCACGAACTGGCCGTCCAGCCAGATCCAACCGTCGCGATCATCGAAGGGAACGATAGACATTTTTGTAGTTCCTCCTTTCAAGGAAGGGGCGACCTTAGACCCCCTGATCGCCCTTACGTCAAACGGAATGGCCTGACTTCATGAGCCTGCCGGCCGATCCCAGACTGGTCCTTCGCGATGAGGAACTCGACTCCGGTCTGGAGCTGATGTTGCTCGCCGAGGCGACGCTGTGGGCGTCCGTCGATACGGCTCTGGACGCCGAGGGACCAGGTCTCGGACGGCCTCATTGGCGAGCCGCCTTCCTGCTGCGGCGACGTCCGGGGGTAGGCACGCGCGACCTCTCCAAACTCACGGGCCTGTCGAAGCAGGCGGCCAGCCGCACCCTGTCGGACCTGGTCCGGCTGGGGCTGGCGGAGATCGAGAGCGGCGAACTCGACGCCCGCCGCCGCCCCGCCCGGCTGACCGACGAGGGCCGCGCTTTTGAGGCCCGTATCGCCGAACGCTTGCGCGCCCTGATCGGCAGGGCCTATCGGACGGGCGGGCTTGACGGCGTCGCCGGGGCGCGGCGCATTCTGGCCGCCCTGGCAGGACCACGCACGGGCGTGGGCCTGCGTCGCGAGGAGGCGTGATATCTTGAGCAACGCGGACAGACATCTGCTGGTGGTCGACGACGACGACCGCATCCGCGACCTCCTCAAGGAGTATCTGGCGCGATCAGGCTTCCGCGTGACCGGGGCATCAGACGCGGCTTCAGCCGCGCGGCTGATCGACACCCTCGACTTCGACCTGATGGTGCTCGACGTGATGATGCCGGGCGAGGACGGCTTCGCGTTCGCGAAGCGCTTGCGCGGCCGCACCGACGCCTCCAGCCGCACCCCGATCCTGATGCTGACCGCGCGCGGCGAGGCCGGCGACCGCATCGAGGGGCTGTCGATCGGCGTCGACGACTATCTGGCCAAGCCGTTCGAGCCGCAGGAACTGCTGCTGCGCATCGAGGCCATCCTGCGCCGCGCTGGCCCCAAGGAGACCGGACCGTCCTCGGTTACCCTGGGCGCATGCGCCTTCGACATCGAGCGCGGCGAGCTGACCCGCGACGGCGCACCGATCCGCCTGACCGAGGCCGAGGTCGAGCTGATGCGCCGACTGGCCCAGTCCGCCAACGTCGCCGTCGACCGGCTCGAGCTGGCCCGCGACACCGCCGACGTCACCGGCCGGGCCGTCGACGTCCAGGTCACCCGCCTGCGCCGCAAGATCGAGGACGATCCCAAGAACCCGCGCTACCTGCAGACCGTGCGCGGCGTGGGCTACCGCCTGGCGCCGGACTGATGCCCAGGTCTTTCCGGCCATGAGAGTCCGCGCCCTCAAGATCATCATCCCGCGGCAGATCAAGCGTTGGCTGCCGACCTCGCTGTTCGGGCGCAGCCTGCTGATCATTGTGCTGCCGATCGCGATCATGCAGCTGGTCGTGACCTGGATCTTCTTCGACGCCCACTGGCAGACCGTGACCGGACGCCTGTCCGACGGCGTCGCCGGCGACATCGCCTGGGCGGTGGAGAGCTATCAGGAGAACCCCGCCAGCCTGCCGCGCGTGGCGGCCCAGGCCGAGCGCTCCATGTCGATGTCGATCGTGCTGATCGAGGACAAGAAACTGCCGCCGCAGCAGCCGGCCTCACCCTTCGCCGCGCTGGACCGGGCGCTGGACCGGGCGTTGTCGCAGAAGCTCGACGTTCCCTACTGGTTCGACACCGTCCGTTTCCCGCAGTTCGTCGATATCCGCGTGCAGGTGAAGGGCGGCATCCTGCGCATCATCGTGCCCAGCGAGCGGGCCTACGCCACCCAGGGCGGCATCTTCGTGTTCTGGCTGGGCGCGGCGACGCTGCTGCTGACCGCCGTCGCAATCCTGTTCATTCGCAACCAGGTCCGCGCCATCGAGCGGCTGGCCGACGCCGCCGACGCGTTCGGCAAGGGCGGCGATGTCGCCGACTTCAAGCCCCACGGCGCCCGCGAGGTGCGGCAGGCTGCGCTGGCCTTCCTGGCCATGAAGAACCGCATCCAGCGGCACATCGACCAGCGCACGGTGATGCTGGCCTCGGTCAGCCACGACCTGCGCACGCCGCTGACGCGGCTGAAGCTGGAACTGGCGCTGGCCGAACCCTCCAAGCGGATCGACGCCATGAAGGGCGATCTCTCCGAGATGGAGCACATGATCGACGAGTACCTCGCCTTCGCCCGCGGCGAGGCCGGCGAGGTCGTCGAGCTCACGCCGCTGCGCACCCTGATCGAGGAGGTCAGCCAAGGCGCGATCCGCGCCGGCGCAAAGGTCGAGATCGACGCCGATCCGGACCTGACAATGCCCGTGCGCCCCAACGCCCTGAAGCGGGCGCTGGCGAATCTGGTGATGAACGGCGCGGTCCACGGCGAGCGGGTCAACATCACCGCCATCCAGACTCCGGCCGGCGGCGTCGAGATCATCGTCGACGACGACGGTCCCGGAATTCCCGCGGACTCCTACGAAGAAGCCTTCCGCCCCTTCAACCGCCTCGACGAAAGCCGGAACCAGAACGAGAAGGGTGTCGGCCTCGGCCTCGCCATCGCCCGCGACGTCGCGCGCGGCCACGGCGGCGAGGTGACACTCGACCGCTCGCCGATGGGTGGACTTAGGGCCGTGATCCGGTTGCCGGGTTAGCCCAGTTCTTTCGACCGCGCGACCGCCGCCTCGACGGCATCCGCGAGCAGCGGCTCCAGCCCGCCGTTACCCATCAGCACCTCGAGCGCCGCCTGGGTGGTTCCGCCCGGCGATGTCACCTGTTTGCGGAGCTCGGCGGGGTCTTCGCCGCTGATCGCCAGCAGCGCGGCGGCGCCGCTGATAGTCGAGCGGGCCAGGGTCCGTGACTGCTCTTCCGTCAGCCCGGCCTTCACGCCGCCAGCTTCCAGCGCCTCCACGAAGGCGTAGAGATAGGCGGGCGCCGACCCGGACACGGCGGTGGCCGCGTGCATAAACGCCTCGTCGTCGAGGTCGACGACTCTGGCGACCGGCGCGAACAGAGCATGCGCGCGAGCGCGAGCTTCTGGGTCGTCGGCGAACAGGCTGGCCGTGCCCTGGCCGATGGCGACAGCGGTGGTCGGCATCACCCGGGCGACACGACGGCCGCCGAAGGCCTGCGAGATATCAGCGGCGGCGACGCCGGCGGCGATCGAAACGATCACCGCGTCCGGCGCGAGATGCGGTGCGGCCTGGGCGGCGGCTTCCCGCCACAGCTGCGGCTTGACCGCCAGCAGCACCGTCCCGGCGCGGCCGAACTCCTGGTCGGGGGGATTGAGCGACAGGCCGCTCAGGGCCGTCAGCTCGGCCGACGGATGGGGGTCGCGGACCATCAGGTCCGCCAGACCGAAAGCGCCGGCCTTGCGCCAGCCTTCGATCAAGGCGCCGCCCATGCGTCCGGCGCCGAGAAGCAGGATCGGAGTCATGCCCGGCAGCTTACGCCTGTCCGACGGTCTCGAACATGCAGGCGGCCATGGCTTCGTCCGGGGACTTGGCGCCCTGGAGCAGGAAGTCGAAGGCCGGATAGAAGCGGTCAGCCGCCTCCACCGCCGCGTCGATCATCGAGGCCGCGGCGGCCAGGGTCGGACGCTCGCCGCCCGGCAGGCTCATCGCGTGGCGGAAGACGATCTCGCCGTCCTCGGCCCAGACCTCGAAGTGGCCCAGCCAGACGCGCTGGTTGATCAGGGCGAGCAGTTCGTAGGCGCCGGCGCGCTTGGTCTTGGACACCGTCTTGCCGATCGACAGGCACAGCTGCAGGCAGTCGGCTTCCGGCCGCCAGGCGAACCACAGCTCGTAGTCCTTCCAGTCGCCGGTCAGCGCGAACGCCAGGTCGCCGTCCTCGGTGCGATCGAAGCTGAGGTTTTCGGCGGCGAGGACATGCTCGACGATCTCGAGCGGGTCGAGCGCCATCAGGGTGTCGTCTTCGTCGGGATGCGTATCCATAAGGCCTTGAGCTCCCCCGAACTGGCCGGGGCTATGAAGCGTCCGGCGGCAGAACAACGTCCTTGATCAAGGACCCTAGACTGCTTCGCGGCGGACGTAAGGGGTGTTCTTGTCGGGCGAGAACCCTACTCGCCCGAGGCAGCTTTCCTGGGCTTCGGGGCGGGCGCGGCTGCCTTCAGGGCGGCAATTTCGGCGCGCAGGGCGGCGACCTCGGCCTTGAGGGCGTCGAAGTCCTCGCGGCGGATCAGATCCATCTCGGCGGCGAAGCGATCGGCCTGCGAGCGGAACGCCGTCTTGGCCTCCTCGCCGGCGGTCTGGGCGAGGCCCATCGCGGCCGTGGTCAGCTTGGCGATCTCGTCGAGGAAAGGATTCTGGGTATGCATGGACTAACCTGTTCGACGCCGCTCGTGACGCCTTCGCTCCTTAATATGGGAAAGCGGGGGTGAAAGCGAAGAGGATCGTCGCTATCACAGCGTCAACGCTTCACAGGTGAGACCGCCCGTGCCCTTTCCCGACTTCGACCCGGTGATCTTCAGCATCGGCCCGCTGGCCATCCGCTGGTACGCCCTGGCCTATGTGGCCGGCATCCTGCTGGGGTGGCGCTACGCCATCCTGCTGGTGCGAAATCTGAAGCTGTGGGGCGGCCAGACTCCGACCGCCACGGCCGAGCAGATCGACGACCTGATCCTGTGGGTGACGCTCGGCATCATCCTCGGCGGCCGTCTCGGCTACATCCTGTTCTACATGCCCGAGCTGTTCTGGAAGGAACCGCTGGAGATCTTCCAGGTGTGGAAGGGGGGCATGAGCTTCCACGGCGGCCTGCTCGGCGTGATCACGGCGATCGTCTTCTTCGCCCGCGCCAACAAGATCGACCTGTTCCGGCTGGGCGATCTGGTCGCCCCGGCGGTGCCGATCGGCATCTTCTTCGGCCGCGTGGCCAACTTCATCAACGGTGAGCTCTGGGGCCGACACACCACCCTGCCCTGGGGGATCACCGGCTTCCCCGGCGCGCCCGATCCCTATCCCCGCCACCCGAGCCAGCTCTACGAGGCCGCGCTGGAGGGCCTGGCGCTGTTCGTGATCCTCTGGTTCGCGACCCACAAGGCGCTGCTCCTGCAGCGGCGCGGCGTGGTCGCCGGCATCTTCCTCGCCTTCTACGGCCTCGTCCGCCTGTCGCTGGAATGGACGCGCGAGCCTGACGCCCAGATGTTCGACTTCCTGCGCACCTACGTGACCATGGGCATGCTGCTGTCGATCCCGATGGTCATCGCCGGCCTGTGGCTGATCTGGCAGGGCATGAGGGCGCCCCTTCCCGTCGCTCCCGTCACCGAACCCGCGCCCGAGAAGGCCAAGGCCTGAGACACCATGAGTTTGCTTGAGCGCCTGCGGGCCGAGATCACGGCCAGCGGGCCGATCAGCGTCGCCGACTACATGCACCGCTGCCTGAACGATCCTCAGGACGGCTACTACGCCACGCGTCCGGCGCTGGGCGACCAGGGCGACTTCATCACCGCGCCGCTGATCAGCCAGATGTTCGGCGAACTCCTCGGCCTGTGGGCGGTCGAGACCTGGACGCGGTTGGGCAAGCCCTCGACCTTCCGGCTGGTCGAGATGGGCCCCGGCGACGGCACGCTGATGAGCGACCTGCTGCGCGCGGTGCGGCTGGCGCCCGACTTCGTCGCCGCCGCCGACGTCTGGATGATCGAGACCTCGAAGCCGCTCGCCGAGGTCCAGAAGGCGAAGCTGGCCGACGCCGTGGCGACGCCGACCTGGGCGACGTCGCTGGATGAGATCCCCGGCGGCGCGCCGGTGGTGCTGGTCGCCAACGAGCTGCTCGACTGCCTGCCTGCTCGCCAGTTCGTCCATGCCGGCGACGGCTGGGTCGAGCGGCTGGTCGGCGTCGCCGAGGACGGGACCCTGGCTTTCGGCCTCGCCCCGACCAAGGACGGCTCGACGCCCCCAGCGGACAGCATGATCCTGGAAGTCTCCGCCGCCCAGGAAGCGATGGGCGAAGCGCTCGGCGCCCTGGTCGCCCGCGAGCGCGGCGCGGCCCTGCTGATCGACTATGGCCGCGGCGAGCCCGAGTTCGGCGACACCCTGCAGGCGCTGAAGAACCACGAGAAGGTCGATCCGCTCGCCTTCCCCGGCGAGTCCGACCTGACCGTCTATGCCGACTTCCCGATCGTCCGCGACGCGGCGAAGAAGGCCGGCGCGGAGGCCACCGACGCCATGCCGCAGGGCCTGTTCCTGGGCATGCTCGGCATCCAGCACCGCGCCGACGCGCTGAAGGCCGCACGGCCCGACCGCGCCGAGGTCATCGACCGCCAGCTCGCCCGCCTGGTCGCGCCCGATCAGATGGGCGAGCTGTTCAAGGCAGCCTGCATCCACTCCGAGGACGTCATCCCGCCGGGGTTCGAGATTCAGGAATGACCTCTCCGCCGACCCTGCACAGCCCGCTGCTGTCGGCGCTGCCGGGGATCCGGCACGCCTTCTTCACGCGGCAGGGCGGGGTCTCGAAGGGGATCTACGACAGCCTCAACATCGGCCGCGGCTCGAAGGACGAGGCGGCCGACGTCGAGGAGAACCGCCGCCGGGTCGCCGGCTGGTTCGGCCAGCCGGTCGAAGCGCTGAACACCTGCTACCAGATCCTCTCCGCCACCGCCGTGGTCGCCGACACGCCCTGGGGATCGGAGCGACCGCAAGCGGACGCGGTGGTCACGCGGACTCCGTCGATCGTCTGCGGGGCCTTGGCCGCCGACTGCGCGCCCGTGCTGTTCGCCGACGCGGAGGCGGGGGTGGTCGCCGCCGCCCATGCCGGCTGGCAGGGCGCGCTCGGCGGCATCGTCGGCTCCACGGTCGCCCGGATGGTCGAGCTCGGCGCCGATCCAGCCCGCATCGTCGCCGCCGTCGGCCCCTGCATTGGCCCCGCTTCCTACGAAGTCGGACTGGAGTTTCTGGACCGGTTCGAGGCCGCCCGACCGGGCTCGTCACGGTTCTTCGCGACAGGCGCGGCGCCGGACAAACGTCATTTCGACCTGCCCGCCTTCGTGCTCGACCGGCTGGCCGAGGCCGGCGTCGCCTCCGCCGAGTGGATCGGCCGCGACACCTGCGCCGAGCCCGACTGGTTCTATTCCAACCGCCGCGCCTTCAAGCAGGGCGAAGGCGACTACGGGCGACTGGTCAGCTGCATCATGCTCGGCTGACGCTGAACCTCCGCCGCCGCTCGCGCGTTTGCCGTGCCGAGGATCTGGTGCTGGAGAAGTTTAGTGGCGCGTAGACGGCCCAAGGGCGTCCTGGAGATTGGTTGGGCGTGCCTGGAGTCGGCCGCGAACGGTCGCACCGAGCATGTGCCGACTTCCGACTGCTACCCCGACAATCAGGTCAAGCGGATCACCGTCCAGGCGGGCGGCGGTCACCAGTGGCGCATCTCCGCCCTGACCACGCCGCGCGACAAGCCCGCGCCCTGGAAGATCGTCGTGGTTACCGGCGCACCGAGCTGGGCCGAGTACTGGTCACCGGTGTTGGCCGCGCTGCCGCAGGACCGCGAGATGGTCGTCGTCGACCGTCCGGGTTTCGCCGGCAGCGAACCGGTCGAGTACGTCGGCGACATTCGCGTCCAGGCCGCCGCCCTCGCCCCGCTGCTGGAGGCCCGGCCCGGCCAGAAGGTGCTGCTGGTAGGCCAGTCCTACGGCGCGGCCATCTCCGCCCTGATGGCCGCGGCTAGGCCTCGATCGCTCAAGGGACTGGTGCTGTTGTCGGGCTATTTCGGCGAGTCCGGGCCGACGGCGAAGTGGCTGGTCGAGTGGGGATCAAAGCTGGCCGCCTTCATCCCGCGCGATCTGCGCAACGCTGTGCGCGAAGTGTCCGGCCAGTCGTCGCAGCTCGAGCATCTGCACACCGCGCTGGATCAGGTCGCCGCGCCCGTGCACATCCTGCACGGCACGCGGGACGACTTCGCGCCACTGGAGACCGCCGAGCGGCTGCACCGCAAGATCGACAGCAAGCGCCGCCCTGTCCGCTTCCAGGCCGTCGACGACGCCGACCACTTCCTCAACGACGGCCCGCCGGAGGACCTGCTGGCGCTGCTCGAGGGCTGCCTTCCGGCCCGAAAGCCTGCCCCGACGCTCCCTGATCTGACCGTCTGGTGGCGCGCGATCGCTCAGCGAACAGGCGTTTCCCGCCTGCTCTCCAGGCAGAAGACCGTCACCCCACCCGCACACGTCGGCGTGACCACAATTTAGGCATCCTCGCTTCTCGTTGTGCGTTGCGGTATGCAAGTGGGCGTCGGAAACGGCTGGCGCCCTTCGGGGTTTGTCATGCATCGCGTATCCGCCGAGACCCTCCAGTCCACCGCTCCCGTCCGCCTCCTCAGCGCGCCGACCCGCATCCGGCGCGTTGTTCTTGTGGGGAGCTTCCCGCCCCGCCGCTGCGGCATCGCCACCTTCACCTGCGACGTTCGCGAGGCCCTGATAGAGGCCGCACCCGATACCGCCGTCGACGTCATCGCCATGACCGACGAAGGCGGCACCTACGCCTACGGCGAGGAGGTCGTGTTCGCGATCCGCCAGAACAGCCTCGCCGACTATCTCGAGGCCGCCCGTCGCGTGGACCTGTCCGGGGCCGATGTCATCTGCGTGCAGCATGAGTTCGGCCTGTTCGGCGGCCCGGCCGGCGAGCACCTGATGATGATGCTCGACGCCGCCCGCGCGCCGGTCGTCACCACCGTCCACACCGTCCTGACCGAGCCCAACGCCGACCAGCGTCGCGTCTTCGACCGGCTGATGCAGCGCTCGTCGAAGATCATCGTCATGGCCGAACGTGGCCGCCAGATCCTGATGGACGTCTGGAACGTGCCCGCCACCCGGATCGTGGTGACGCCGCACGGCGCGCCCGACCATCCGCTGGTCTCCACCGAGGAACCCAAGGCGCGGCTTGGCCTGGAAGGCCGCGACGTGCTGCTGACCTTTGGCCTGTTGTCGCCGGGCAAGGGCCTGGAAAACGCGATCCGCGCTCTGCCGGAGATCGTCCGCGAACACCCCCAGGCGCTCTACGTGATCCTCGGCGCTACTCACCCGCACCTGGTCGCCCACGAGGGCGAAGCCTATCGCGAAGGCCTGATGACCCTGGCGCGCGAGCTGGGCGTGGCCGACAACGTCCGCTTCGTGAACCGCTACGTCGACACGCCCCATCTGGTGGAATGGCTGTCGGCGGCGGACATCTATCTGACCCCCTACCTGAACGAGGCGCAGATCACCTCGGGCACGCTGTCCTATGCGGTGGCGCTGGGCAAGGCGGTGATCTCGACCCCCTACTGGCATGCGCAGGAGCTGCTGGCCGACGGTCGCGGGATCCTGACGCCGTTCGGCGACACCGCCGCCATGGCCAACGCGACGATCGATCTGCTGTCCAATCCGGACCACATGGCCGAGCTGCGCCGCGCGGCCTGGGACAAAGGGCGTGAGACCCTGTGGAGCCAGCTGGCCCAGAACTACTTCAGCGTCTTCGCCAGTGTACGCACCGCGCGTAAGACTGACGAGCCGCGCAGCTTCGCGCCGCTTCCCCTGCCCTCGCCCGGTCTCGGCGGCGTCCGCCGGATGACGGACGACTGCGGAATGCTGCAGCACAGCATCCATTCGATCCCCGACCGCAACCACGGTTACTGCGTCGACGACAACGCCCGCGCCCTGCTGCTGATGCATCGGCTTCAGGCGGCCGGGATGCGTGACCCGGAGATCGACGCGCTGGCCAACCGCTACGCCGGCTTCGTCGATTTCGCCTGGAACAACGCCGCCGGACGTTTCCGCAACTTCATGGCCTACGACCGGCGCTGGCTGGAAGAGGTCGGGTCCGACGACAGTGTCGCCCGCGCCTACTGGGCGGTGGCGGTCACCGCGTCGGAAGCGTCTTCGCCGGCCCTGCGCCGCTGGGCGCGCGAGCTGGCGGCCAAGGTCGCGCCGCATCTCGACGGCTTCACCGCCTTGCGCACCTACGCCTTCCTGATCCTGGGCCTGTCGAGCCTGGTTCGCCACGACTCCGGCCTGACCCACGAGCGTGAATTGCTGGAGCGCCTCGCCAACGGCCTCGCCGGCGTGCTGTCGGGCCACGAGACCGGCGACTGGCATTGGTTCGAAGACGGCCTCACCTACGACAACGCCCGCCTGCCCGAGGCCCTGCTTCGCGCCGGACAGGTGCTGGGCGACGACGCCCTGGTCGAGGCCGGCGTGAAGTCGCTGGACTGGCTCTGCCGTCGCCAGACCGGCGTCGGTGGCGTGTTCCGTGCCGTGGGCACCGAGAACTTCCACAAACCCTACTGCGTCGAGGCGCCGTTCGACCAACAGCCGCTCGAGGCCGCGGCCACGGTCGACGCCTGCGCCGCCGCCTTCGCGGCCACGGGGGATGCCCGATGGCTGACAGAAGCTCGCCGTGCTTTTGACTGGTTCATGGGCAAGAACGACCTGGGCATGCCGCTCGTCGATACCCGCAATGGTGAATGCTACGATGGGCTGACGCCCAACGGGCCTAACCTGAACCAGGGCGCCGAGTCGGTTCTCTCGTTCCAGCTAGCGACCTGCGCCATGCTGGCGCTCGAACGTATCGCCCAACCTCGGCCCCGCCCGGCCGAGAAAGCCGTGACAGAAGGCCGACCGTCCGACCTATGCCAAAGCTCCACCACAGCGACCTCCGAATCCCCCCCAACCCGGCTCGCGTCGTCATTCGGCCCTTCCACATCGCTGCAGATGCCCGACCGCTAAAGCCCGGCCAACTCAGCCGGGCCCAGCGGATCGTCGAAGCCGTCCTGTCCATGGACATGCGGACCTGCGAGGCCGAGCTGGCGCTTGTGAACCAGGACTTCGCGGATCGGCATTGGCAGACCCGCGCCGTCCACCTGGAACGGTATGAGCAGATCAAGGCGCAGCTAGGTCTCGAGAACCGCCTGCGCGAGACGCGCAAGGCGCTGATCGGCGCCTACTTCTGTCATGAATACAGCTATGCCGGCGCGGCCCTGACCAACCCCAGCATCGTGCCGCACCCGGACCAGAGCGGCCTGCACAATGGCGCGGTGCGGGTGGTGATGTCGATGCGGGCGGTCGGCGAAGGCCATATCTCCTCGGTCGCGTTTCGCGAGGGGATCGTCTCCGCCGACGGCGAGATCCAGCTGCTGCCCGAACCGCGCGTGGCCATGGCCGCCCACGTCTGCGATCCGCCCTCGACCGGCATTCCCAACGGCCCGGTAACCGCCTGCCGCTACGAGGAAGCCTCGCTGTCGGGGACGGTGATCTTCCCGTTCACCCCGGCCCAGAGCAACGGGCTCGAGGACCTGCGGCTGGTCCACTTCCGGCCCGACGACGGCGACCCGATCTACTACGGCACTTACACAGCCTATAACGGCCATTCGATCGCCTCGGAGATGATGGTCACCACCAACTTCCGCGACTTCGACCTGTTGCCGATGAGCGGGACGGCGGCGCGGAACAAGGGCATGGGCCTATTCCCGCGCAAGGTCGGTGGCCAGTACGCGATGATCGGCCGCCAGGACGGCGAGAACATCTGGTTCCTGCGCTCCGACGACCTGCTCGACTGGAACGGCGGCGAGATGATCGTCGCGCCGAAGTTCCCGTGGGAGCTGGTGCAGATGGGCAATTGCGGCGCGCCGATCGAGATCGACGAGGGCTGGCTGCTGCTGACCCACGGCGTCGGGGCAATGCGCAAATACTCGATCGGGGCGGTGCTGCTCGACAAGGAGCACCCGACCAAGGTGCTGGGCCGCATGACCCAGCCGATGATCTCGCCCTCCGACGAGAACCGCGAGGGCTATGTGCCCAACGTCGTCTACACCTGCGGCGCCATCGCCCTCGGCCGGCGGCTGTTCATCCCCTACGGCGTCGCCGACAGCTCGATCGCCTTCTGCTCGGTGAACATCGACGAGTTGATCAAGGAGATGGTCTGAGGCCTACCGCAGCGCCGCGTTGACCTTGGCCAGCGCCGCCGCGCCTGGCGTCAGCTCGGCGTCGGAGAGGCGGTTCAGCGGAGTCGCCACCGTGTTCAGCGCGTCATGCAGGTCGTCGGCCTCGGGATCGACGTAGAGCAGGCCGGTGACGATTTCGCCCACCGCCTGCCGCTCCTGCAGATAGCTCATCGCCCTGACCCGGTTGGTCGGATCGTAGTCGGCGGCGACCTTGCGCAGATGCAGCAGCGAGCCGTCGTGCTGGGCCACCTCGACCAGCTCGCCCGGGGCGTAGGACGTTGTCACCGGCTCGCGACCGAGCAGAACGTCGAGCCGGTTCACCGCCTCGTTGTGCTCCCGCACCCAGTCGAAGCTCTTGGTCGAGCCCTTGTGGTTGTTGAAGGCGATGCAGGGGCTCAGCACGTCGATGAAGGCCGCTCCCTTGTGGGTCAGAGCCGCCTTGATCAGCGGGACCAACTGGTCCTTGTCCCCTGAGAAGCTGCGCCCGACGAAGCTGGCCCCCAGCTGCAGAGCCAGGGCGACCAGGTCGATGCCGCTGTCGGAGTTGACCACGCCTTTCTTGGACTTGCTGCCCTTGTCGGCGGTGGCCGAGAACTGGCCCTTGGTCAGGCCGTACACGCCGTTGTTCTCGACGATGTAGGTCATGTTCACACCACGTCGCATGACGTGAGCGAACTGGCCCAGACCGATCGAGGCGCTGTCGCCGTCGCCTGAGACGCCGAGGTAGATCAGCTCGCGATTGGCGAGGTTGGCGCCGGTCAGCACCGACGGCATCCGCCCGTGGACGGTGTTGAAGCCGTGGCTGGCGCCGAGGAAATAGTCCGGCGTCTTGGACGAGCAGCCGATGCCCGACAGCTTGGCCAGCCGGTGCGGCTCGAGGTCGATCTCGAAACAGGCCTGAACGATGGCGGCGCTGATCGAGTCGTGGCCGCAGCCCGCGCACAGGGTCGAGACCTTTCCCTCATAGTCACGGCGCGTGAAGCCGAGCGCGTTCTTGTTCAGCGACGGATGATGGAACTGCGGTTTGACGATGTAGGTCATTTGGCCATCTCCCCCTGGGTCGCCATGCCGGACGCGCCCATGCCGCGCATCAGTTCGCCGCCGATGAAGCGAGCAGTGATCGGCGAGCCGTCGTAGTTCAGAACCTTGACCAGCCGCGCCGGATCGACACCGCCCTCGTTGATCAGCAGCGCGCGCAGCTGGGCGTCGCGGTTCTGCTCGACCACGAAGACCAGCTCGTGGTCGGCAATGAAGTCGAACACTTCGCCCGGGAACGGGAAGGCGCGGACCCGTAGGGCGTCGAGATGCAGCCCCCTGCCCTCCAGCGCCGCCAGGGCCTCGTCCATCGCCGGCGAGGTCGAGCCGTAATAGAGGACGCCGTAGGACGTCTGCTTGCGGGCCTTCTTCAGAACCGGCGCGGGCACCAGCCCCTTGGCCGTGTCGAACTTGCGCAGCAGCCGTTCCATGTTGTCGACATAGACGGCCCCCTCCTCGCTGTAGCGGGCATAGGGGTCGCGCGAGGTGCCGCGCGTGAAGTAGGCGCCCTTGGACGGGTGCGTCGCCGGCAGGGTGCGGAACGGAATGCCGTCGCCATCGACGTCCTTGTAGCGGCCGAAGTCGGCGCCTGCCTCAAGCATCTCGGCGCTCATGATCTTGCCGTGGTCGAGGCTGCGGGCGTCGTCCCACTCGAACGGCGGGATCAGCCACTCGTTCATGCCCATGTCGAGGTCGAGCATGACGAAGACCATGGTCTGCAGCCGGTCGGCGAGGTCGAAGGCCTGGGCGGCCATGGTGAAGCACTCGCCCGGCCCCTCCGGCAGCAGCAGCACATGCTTGGTGTCGCCGTGGCTGGCGTAGGCGGCCGAGAGGATGTCCGACTGCTGGGTGCGGGTCGGCATGCCCGTCGAGGGGCCGCCGCGCTGGACGTCGAAGATCACCGCCGGGATCTCGGCGAAATAGCTGAGGCCGATGAACTCCTGCATCAGCGAGACGCCCGGCCCCGAGGTGCAGGTGAAGGCGCGGGCGCCGTTCCAGCCGGCGCCGACGACCATGCCGATCGAGGCGATCTCGTCTTCGGCCTGGACGATGGCGTAGCGGGCCTGCCCGGTCTCCGGGTCGTGGCGGAGTTTCTTGCAGTAGTCGATGAAGCCCTCGGCCAGCGAGGTCGAGGGCGTAATCGGATACCAGGCGCAGACCGTCGCCCCGCCGTAGACGGCGCCCAGGCCGGCGGCGGTATTGCCGTCGACGAAGATGCGGTCACCCACGGCGTCGGCCCGCTTCAGCTGCAGGCCGAGCGGCTTGAGCTCCTGGTCGGCGTAATCGAACCCGAGCGCCAAGGCCTCGATGTTGGCCGGGATCAGCGCCGGCTTGGAGGCGTACTCCTCGGCCAGCAGCCCCTCGACGACGTCGCGCTCGATGCCGAGCAGGCGCGTCAGGGCGCCGAGGTAGATGATGTTCTTGAGCACCTTGCGCTTGGACGGCTCGGCGTAGGCGGCGTTGCAGATCCGGGTCAGCGGCACCCCGACAACGTTGATGTCGGGTCGGAAGCGGTCGGGCGTCAGCGGCTTGGTCGAGTCGTAGAACAGGTAGCCACCCGGCTCGATCTCGGCGAGGTCGCGGTCCCAGGTCTGCGGGTTCATGGCGACCATCAGGTCGACGCCCCCGCGCCGGCCCATCCAGCCGTGGCCGCTGACGCGGATCTCGTACCAGGTCGGCAGGCCCTGGATGTTGGAGGGGAAGATGTTGCGCGCCGCGACCGGCACGCCCATCCGCAGGATCGCCTTGACGAACAGGCCGTTGGCGCTGGCCGAGCCGGAGCCGTTTACGTTGGCGAACTTGACCACGAAGTCGTTGATCGCAGTAAGGGCGCTCATCGGCAGCCTCCCGCGTGGGTGATCTCGATCACAACCTTCTGCATGTCCCAAGCCCCGGTCGGGCAGCGCTCGGCGCAGAGGCCGCAGTGCAGACAGACGTCCTCGTCCTTGACCATGACCCGGCCGGTGGGCAGCGAACCGGACAGGTAGAGGTCCTGGGTCAGGTTCAGCGCCGGCGCCTTGAGCCTTGGCCGAAGCTCGTCTTCTTCGCCGTTGACGGTGAAGGTGATGCAGTCGGTCGGGCAGATGTCGACGCAGGCGTCGCACTCGATGCACAGCGGCGTCGCGAACACCGTCTGCACGTCACAGTTCAGGCAGCGCTGGGTCTCGGCCAGGGCGCGGGCCGCGTCGAAGCCGAGCTCGACCTCGGCCTTCACATCCGACAGCGCCTCGAGTGTCGGCAACTGCGGCACGATCTGGCGGTCGTCGAGCGAGACGTCGTTGTCGTAGCTCCACTCGTGGATGCCCATCTTCTGGGATGAAACGGTCACGCCCGGCGGCGGGCGCAGGCGCAGGTCCTTGCCGCGACAGAAGCCGTCGATCGAGATCGCCGCGTCATGGCCGTGGGCGACGGCCCAGATGATGTTCTTCGGGCCGAACGCCGCGTCGCCGCCGAAGAAGACCTTGGGATTGCTCGACTGGAAGGTGACCGGATCGACGACCGGCATGCCCCATTCGTCGAAATCGATGCCGATGTCGCGCTCGATCCAGGGGAAGCTGTTTTCCTGGCCGATGGCCAGCAGAACGTCGTCACATTCGATGTGCTGGTCGGGCGCGCCGGTGGGCTTGAGGCTGCGACGGCCACGCTCGTCGAGCACCGGTGCGACCTCCTCGAAGGTGACGCCGGTCAGCCGGCCGCCCTCGTGAGTGAAGGCCTTGGGGACCAGGAAGTTGAGGATAGGGATGCCCTCGTGCATCGCGTCCTCCTTCTCCCAAGGCGAGGCCTTCATCTCCTCGAAACCGGAGCGGACCACGACCTTGACCTCCTCGCCACCCATGCGGCGCGAGGTCCGACAGCAGTCCATCGCGGTATTGCCGCCACCGAGCACGATCACGCGCCGACCGATGCTCTCGATATGGCCGAACGAGACGCTGGAGAGCCAGTCGATGCCGATGTGGATGTTGGCCGCCGCCTCGGTCCGTCCGGGGATGTCGAGGTCGCGGCCGCGCGGGGCGCCGGTGCCGACGAAGACCGCGTCGTAGTCCTGCGCCAGCAACGCGCCGAGGCTGTCGATGCGCTGGCCGAGCCGCATCTCCGGGCCGAGCGCGGTGACGAAGCCCATCTCCTCGTCGATGACGCTCTCGGGCAGGCGGAAGCGCGGGATCTGGCTGCGGATCATGCCGCCGCTTTTGGCCTCGGCGTCGTAGACCACAACCTCGTAGCCCAGCGGAGCCAGGTCGCGAGCCACGGTCATCGAAGCGGGTCCCGCGCCGATGCAGGCGATCTTCTTGCCGATCAGGGCGGGGGCGGGCTCGGGCATCCGGCCGGTCACGTCGCCCTTGTTGTCGGCGGCGGCGCGTTTGAGCCGGCAGATGGCCACCGGCTCCTCGTCGACGCGGCCGCGTCGGCAGGCCGGCTCGCACGGTCGGTCGCAGGTCCGCCCGAGAATCCCCGGGAAGACGTTGGACTTCCAGTTGACCATGTAGGCATCGGCGTGCCGCCCCTGGGCGATCAAGCGGATGTATTCTGGAACAGGCGTATGGGCCGGGCAGGCCCACTGGCAATCTACGACCTTGTGGAAGTGTTCCGGCGACTCGGTGTTCGTGGACTCCAACGCCTACTGCTCCTCTCCCCCCGGGCTCCCGTGTCGTTCGGAAAAGGAGGAGGAGCCCGGATCGTGAGCTGCTCGCCCTACGCCATGCACGGAATGCCAACTACGGCTGAGGACTCGCGCAGCCGCGGCGCGTCAGTTTCGTAACCCTACGCCTATTCGCCCAAGGGGGAAGGGGTACGCGACGTCATCCCCGCGGCGGCCGCATCGTCGGCGATCTGATCGTCACCCTGCGGATCGATGCCGGCGTCGGCCGGGCGCGGTATGGACGGCCGCGTCTCGGCCGCTGGCGCGGGCAGTTGGGCGGGATCGGCCGGGAGCACCTGCTCGACCGATGAGGCCGCCGCGGCGTCGGCCGCGCTGGGACCTTCCTCGTCGTCGTAGGCGGGCTCCGAATTGAGGAAGAGCAGCGCCGCCAGCGTCAGGGCGATCCCGAACAGCAAGCCGACGATGAACCAGAAGAACCCGCCTCCACCCTTGGATTTCTCAGCCATCGTCGTCTCAGGTTCCCTGCCAGGTCCGCACCGGACCGATATCCACGTGAATGAAGCCGGAGTCGGGGTAGTAACCGACCCCGCCTCCCTTCAGCGCCAGCGCCGCGTCCCGCAGACCGGTCAGCGAGACGTCGTTAAGGCGCATGTCGATGGCCTTGCCTTCCATGTGCAGGCTCTTCTTGGCCACCTGCGAGGTCCCGGCGTTGCCGGCGGCGCTCTGGCCGGCCAGCATCTCGTTGGTCGTGGACGAACGGAAAGCCGACACGATCCGGTACGGCTCCTTCGAGCCGGTCAGCGCCTGCAGCGTGAACAGGATGTCGAGCACGCGGACGTCGATCGGGTGGACCTCCTGGCTGCGGAAGTCGCTCAGATGGACGTTCACCGCCTGCAGCGCGTCCCAGACGTAGCGACCCTGATCCCAGTAGACGACGTCGAGGTTCTTCTCGGTGTGCAGATGGCGGAACTTCAGGTGACGCGGCCCGGCCGGCGGCGCGGTCAGCGGCGTCGGCGACAGCGAGAAGCCGTCGGGCGCCGGCGCGGCCTCGGGATCAACGGCCGGGGCCTGCTGAGCCACGGCGGGCGCGGCCAGGGCGGCGGCGGTCAGGCCGCCCAGCCCCAGGCCGAGGCCGAGCAGCCGGCGCCGGCCGACCACCGGTCCCGAGCAACAGGGGCAGTCGCCGTTCAAACCTGTCCCTGCGCGGCGATGCGCTGAATCAGCAGCGTGTCCCAGCCGTAGGGGTCCTGGCGGAAGTTCACCTGGCCGTCCGGAGTCACATAAGCGGTCCAGTAGAGCAGGAAGACCGCGACCTTGTTGGCGACCTGGGCGCGGGTGGTCTTGCCGCCGGCGATGGTGTCCTCGATGGCCTCGGGGGTCCAGGTCGGGTCGCCCTCGGTCAGCGCCCGCGCCAGCGCCATCGGCTTCTCGAGCCGCACGCAGCCGTGGCTGGCCAGGCGGGTGTAACGGGAGAAGCCGCCCTTGCTGGGCGTGTCGTGCAGATAGACGGCGTAGGGATTGTTGAAGTCGAACTTGACCAGCCCCAGCGCGCTCGTCGGCCCCGGACGTTGCTGCAGCATGCCGCCGGGCAGCTCCCGGAAGCCGTTGTTGGCCAGGTAGGCGGCGCCCTTGGGCCGCAGCTCGCGGTTGGCGATGCCGGTCGGCACCGTCCACGGCGGGTTCAGGACGATGCTGTGAATCTCGGAACTGAGCAGCGGCGTCTCGCCGCCGCCGGGCTTGCCGGTCACCGCGCGCATCGAAAGGGTCGGCTGGTCCTGCTTGAACAGGGTCAGCACGCCGGCGGCGACGTTCACCTGGACGCGGTCGGCGGGCATGGCGGACGGCAGCCAACGCCAGCGCTCCATGTTGGCGACGATCTGGTCGATGCGCCGATTGACCGGCGTGTTGAAGGCGGCCCGGGTGCCTGGACCGACGACGCCGTCTGGCTGCAGCCCCATGCGCTTCTGGCCACGCTTCACCGACTCGGCGAGCGCGGCGTCGTAGAGCGGCTGGCCATTGGCGTCGCGAGCGACCTGCGAAGGCGTCGTGGGGTCCTCGGCGGCGAGACGGGCGCGCAGGGCCTCCACGGCCGGGCCGGTGGCGCCGACCTCGAGCTTGCCGTCGCCGGTCAGGCTCTTCCAGCCGCCGCGGTCGGCGATGGCGCGATAGGTGGCCAGGCCGTCCTGCAGGACTTCATAGCCCGGATAAGGCGGCGGCAGGCTCTTCAACCACTGCTCAAGCCGGTCGTCCGCAACGGCGCGATTGAAGCCGCCGCGCGCGTCGAACGGCGTCGGCCGCAGACCCCAGTCCTCGCGGAAGTTGGCGATCTCCAGTCGGCCGGTCTTCACGGCCTTGGCATAGCGCAGCGTTGCGTCGATCAGGGCCGCGTCGCTGTCGCCGCGGGGTGAGAACTCGTCCGGGGCGAAGCCATGGCTCGACGCTTCGTCGAGGGTCCGGCGCAGCAACTCGACCTGGTCGGCGCGCAGCGCGATCCGGGCCGGCGCCGGCGTCGCGCGGGCGCCGGCCGATGGCGGCGGCGTCTGGGCCACGGCCGGAACCAGGGTGATGGTGGTGAGGACAGTGGAGGCCAGCAGGGTCGCGACGACCGGTCCCGCGCCCTTGCGCGTCAGTTGCGACATCGACTTCGAACGTCCCTTCAAACCCAGCGCCGGAAATCTAGCAGAGTGTCGGAACCTTGGCGCAACGATGTGGGGGCCGGCCGCATTTTCGGCGACCACTGTTGCCCCGCCGCATGTCCCAACTGTCTTCGATTTCGTCAACGCAGACTCCTGCCGAGCAACCCTGGGTTCAGAGCCCGCGGTACGCACGGACACGGCTCTGGGAGACGGCGCGCCGACGACATCGCCCCCGTTGACCAACGAGGTGTGGCTGTCGGCGGTTCCCGCCTTGTGGCGCAAGGGGCGGCGCGGAGTTCTAGGCAGGCGGTTCACCATCTTCATCCGTCAGATATAGGGGTCCGCGAGCGTGCGGGGATGAATTCGCGGACAGGTCGCCGCGCAGTGTCGCCGAATGTCTCGTGTTGTCTTCATTTGTCTCGACTCTATCGGTCTCGCGAGTCTCGCTCCCACTGTGTCTTTCGAGGCATTGATCGGCCGCGCCGACGCCGCCTAAAGTCCAGACCAAGCCGAGGCGAGCCGCCGTTCAGGCACTCGCCGGCGGTCGTCACCAAGTCGGGAGATCTTCTCATGCGCAAAATCGTCATTCTGGCCGCCGCCACGGCCGCCCTGCTCGTCAGCGCCTGCAACACCGTCGAAGGCGTCGGCAAGGACGTGAAAGCCGTCGGCAGCGCGGTCGAGGACACCGCCAAGGACGCGAAGTAGCCTTCGCCTCCCAAGGCCTTTCGCGCCCCGGCGCGAAAGGCCATATGGGCGCCATGTCCGATCCCGCTCCCGCCGCCGAACACCGGCCGTTCGCCACCGGCCTCAAGCGCGGCCTGCTGCACCGCTGCCCCAACTGCGGGACCGGCAAGCTCTACAACGGCTATCTGAAGGTCGCTCCGGCCTGCGCCGCCTGCGGCCATGACCTGTCGACCTACCGCGCCGACGACGGCCCCGCCTATTTCACCATCCTGCTGGTCGGCCACCTGGTGATCGCGCCCCTGCTGCTGTTCCCGTTCATCTGGCAGATGTCGCCCTGGTTCGTGCTGCCCGTGACCCTGATCCCTCTGACCACCCTGATCCTGCTGCTGCTGCCGCGCATCAAGGGCGCCTTCATCGGCGGCCTGTGGTCGATCCGGCCCGCGCCCCAGCACGGCTGAGGCCGTCGGATTAACTTCACGCGGATGTGGTCGCGGCGCGATTGACAGTGTCGCCGCCAAGACCTGACTGTCGGGCATCCGACAAAGTCAGGGAGACCACCGATGGCCCACAAGTTCGAGATCTACAAGGACAAGGCTGGCGAGTTCCGGGTCCGCTTCAAGTATAACAGCGAGACCATCTTCTCGACCGAGGGCTACAGCTCCAAGGCTTCCGCCCAGAACGCCATCGACTCCATCAAGAAGAACGGCCCGGCGGCCGAGACCGAAGACAACAGCTAGTCCGGCGCACGGAGCTCGCCCGCTCCAGCGCCCCTAAGCGTGAGCAGATCGTCCGTCACCTCCATGGCGGCGATCAGCTCGCCCGGGCGGCTGTCCTCTTCCAGCGCCTCGACGAACATCGTCCGCGCCTCGGGATCGTCATAGACCATCTTGGCGTCGAAGGCGGCCTGCCAGGTCGCCTTGTCCGGCCATTCGGCATAACCGTAGAAGCGCCCGTCCTCGGCCAGGTGCAGACGCGAGCCGAACGAGCCGTAGAGGCCGGTGATGTGCCGCGTGCCCCGCCGCCAGGCCTCGCGGAAGCGCGCCTCGTGCCCCGGCTTCACCCGCCAGGCGTAGATGGCGACATACATGCCCAATTCCTCCGCAGCGCAGTCTTCCCGAGACTAACGCCGGAACCGTCCGCCGTTTCCGGGGATTGTTGAGGGCGAGCCGGGGCTCGCTGTTTTGGGAGATGTCACATGCTGGGGACCATCCTCATCATTGTTCTTATTCTGCTGCTTCTCGGCGCTCTGCCGAGCTGGGGCTACTCGAAGTCGTGGGGCTACTTCCCCAGTGGCGGCCTGGGCCTGATCCTGGTCATCATCATCATTCTGGTCCTGATGGGCAGGCTCTAGCCAGAGCCCGCAGCGGCGGGGTGACTGGTCAAGACGCACCGCTCGCCCCGCCGGCCATTCCCTCTCCCGCCGCCATCCCCTAGGGTCCCGCAAAACGGGGTTCGGGGGACGACATGGCGGTGACGGAGACGGGCGCGATCGACGAGACCCCGGACGGGCCGACCCCGCCGGGGCTCACGCCCGCCCAGCGACTGAAGGCCATCCTCGGCGGCTCCGCCGGCAATCTGGTCGAGTGGTTCGACTGGTCGGCCTACATCTTCTTCGCCGTCTACTTCGCCAGTCACTTCTTCCCTGAAGGCGACCAGACCGCCCAGCTGTTCCGGGTAGCGGCTGTGTCGGCCGTCGGCTTCCTGGCGCGCCCGCTCGGCGCCTGGCTGATGGGCGTCTATGCCGACAAGGCCGGCCGCCGCGCCGCCCTGACCCTGTCGGTGGCGATGATGTGCGCCGGCAGCCTGGTCATCGCCCTGGCCCCCACCTACGCCCAGGTCGGCGCCCTCGCGCCCGCGATCCTGCTCGGCGCCCGCATCCTGCAGGGCCTGTCGGTCGGCGGCGAGTACGGCGCCAGCGCCACCTACCTGTCCGAGGTCGCCGGCAAGAACCGCCGCGGCTTCTGGGCCAGCTTCCAGTACGTGACCCTGATCGCCGGCTCGCTGAGCGCCCAGGGACTGGTGGTGATCCTCCAGAACGTGATGCCCGAGGCCGACCTCAAGGCCTGGGGCTGGCGCATCCCGTTCTTCATCGGCGCGGGCCTGGCGGTGGTGGTGTTCTGGCTGCGCAGCGGCATTCACGAGAGCCAGGGCTTCGAGAACGCCAAGGCCGCCGGCGAACAGCGCGGCAAGACCATGCTGCTGTTCGTGAAGCACCCGAAGCAGACGCTGATGGTCATGGGCCTGACCGCGGGCGGCTCGCTCGCCTACTACGTTTACACCAGCTACATGCAGAAGTTCCTGATCAACACCTCGGGCTTCAGCAAACAGACGGCCAGCGAGATCATGGTTGCGGCGCTGTTCTGCTTCATGCTGATGCAACCGCTGTTCGGCTGGATCTCCGACAAGATCGGCCGCAAGCCGCTGCTGCTGTTCGCCTTCGGCGGCGGGATGCTGGCGACCTGGCCGCTGCTGACGGCGATCGCTGGGACGACCAACGCATACGTCGCCTTCGGCCTGATCATGATCGCCCTGACTTTCCAGTCCGGCTACAGCGCCATCTCCGGCCTGTTCAAGGCGGAGATGTTCCCGGCCCACATCCGCGCGCTCGGCGTCGCCCTGCCCTACGCCCTCGCCAACTCGATCTTCGGCGGCTCCGCCGAGGCGGTCGCGCTGGGCTTCAAGGAGGCCGGGGTCGAGAGTCGGTTCTACCTCTATGTCTGCGGCGTGCTCGCGGTGGGGCTGGTGACGGTGGTGCTGTTGCCGGATACGAAGAAGCACAGCTTGATCCACGAGGACTGAGGAGCGTTTCGCCGTGTCGTCCCTGAACGCTACCCTTGCCGCCACTCTGGCGATGCCGCCGCTCGATCTCGCCGCGTTCGCGTTCTTTCTGGTGTGCTGGCTGTTCTACGCGCCGCTGCTGAAGCTGCTGTCGCGCGGGACGCTGCTGAACACCGACATGACCGTGATCCGGGGCGCCTGGATGGGTCAGATGGCGCGGCGCGAGGTCCGGCTGATGGACGCCAACCTGCTCGGCCATGCGCTCAACTCGGCTTCCTTCTTCGCCTCGTCGAACCTGCTGCTGATCGCGGCGGCGGCGGGCGCGCTGTTCGGCGGCGAAAGCACCTTCCGCAGCGTATCGAGCCTGGAGGTGATCCAGACCTCGTCTAGGATGCTGTTCGAGGGCCAGCTGGCGCTGGTGATGATCGTGCTGTCGCGCGGCCTGCTCGATTTCATCTGGGCCATCCGCCAGATGAACTACAGCCTGGCGATCATGGGCGCGGCGCCGGAGGGCGAGACCATCGACCCGGGCACCCAGGCCGCCTTCGCCGGCGCGGCGACGCGGGTGCTGAACCCGGCGCTGTCGTCGTTCAACACCGGGGTGCGCGGCTACTACTTCGCCCTGGCCGGCGCGGCCTGGCTGTTCGGACCGTTCGCGTTCTTCGGCGCAACCCTCGGGGCCATCGGCCTGCTGGTCTGGCGCCAGCGCCGCTCGCCCGCCGCCAAAGCCATCCATGACCTGCGCAAGCAGATCGAGGCCGGTTCAGTCGATCCGTAGCTCTTTCCGTGCCTTCTTCGTCAGCTTGCCGGCGATCAGGCCATGGGCGGTCTTCAGCCAGTCCTCGAGGTCCGTGTCGTCGGCGTCGGCGATATCGGCGAACCACACCCACTTGGCCTTGGCCAGGTAGGGCGCGGGCACGCCCGGTCCGTCGGCGGTCAGCACCTCGAAGGCGATGTCGCTGGCCTTGAAGCAGAAGCTGCCGTCGGGACCACGGACGGCGAACATCTTGCCGCCGACCTTCCAGACGTGGTCCGCGCCCCACTGGACGTCCATGTGGACGCCCGGCAGGGCCGCGCAGACGGCGTCGAACCGCTCCGGCGTCACGCGGTGACGCCGACGCCGATCGGGCAGGTCACGCCGGTGCCGCCGATCCCGCAGTAGCCGTTCGGGTTCTTGGCCAGGTACTGCTGGTGGTAGTCCTCGGCGTAGTAGAACGGGCCCAGCGCGGCGATCTCGCTGGTGATCGGGCCCATGCGGTACTTGGCCAGCTCCTGCTCGTAAGCCTCCTTCGAGGCGACGGCGGCGGAGGCCTGGGCGTCGTTCACCGGATAGATGCCCGAGCGGTACTGGGTGCCGATGTCGTTGCCTTGGCGCATGCCCTGGGTCGGGTCGTGGTTCTCCCAGAAGGCCTTGAGCAGGGTCTCGTAGGTGACGACCTTGGGGTCGTAGACCACCAGCACCGCCTCGGTATGCCCCGTGCGGCCGCTGCAGGTCTCCTCGTAGGTCGGGTTGGGCGTCACGCCGCCGACGTAGCCGACCGCGGTCGTCCAGACGCCGGGGATCTGCCAGAAGATGCGCTCGACGCCCCAGAAGCAGCCCATGGCGAACACAGCCTCCTCTAGCCCGTCCGGCCAGGGCCCCTTGAGCGGATGGCCGTTGACGTAGTGGGTCGTGGCGGTGGGAAGGGCCTGCGCCCGGCCCGGAAGGGCGGTGTCGACGGTGGGCAGGTCCAGGGATTTCTTGCCGAACAGCATGGCGGTCCTCGCGAAACGATCAGGCCCCAATATAGGGTGTGCGCGACTAAATTTCACGGACCGCGAACCACGCTTGCCCGAAGAGGGCGCATGAGTATATTGCGCGCCTTCCGCAAAGGGCGTCTCGGCGCTTCGACGTGGGGTGAGGTGGCCGAGTGGTCTATGGCGCACGCTTGGAAAGCGTGTGTAGGTTAACGCCTACCGTGGGTTCGAATCCCACTCTCACCGCCACCGCTGACGGGAGTCGAACCGTTTGCGCCCAATTCCCCTTGCCTCATCGGGCGCAACATTCGCGACCGGCGGCCTGACGAGGCTTTACGGCTGTGTGGGCGCGGAGAGAACCCCGGACGGGGACGCTATCACCGACGGAACCTCGCTTGCCGGCTGCTCTGACGTTGGGCTGAGCATCCAGCCGCTGCTCGACTGGCCGACGGCCAGTCGGCCAGCCCCTTCGCCGCCGGCCAAGTAGACGAAGCCGCGCCGTCCGACACGCGCCACGATAGGCGAGGCCGCCGGCCTGGCCGTCGGCGCCGCCTGCGCCCTCCTCTCCGCCGACCCGGCCGAGGCGGCGATGCGGTTTGCGCTGGGCGTGACGCCGATCTACGCCTCGCTGGTCGACATCCGCAGGTTCGTGATCCCGGCCCAGGCCATCGCCTTCGTGGCCGTGCTGGGCGTGGCCGAGCATCTACGGCTGGCGGACTGGGCAGGCCTGCGAGACGGCCTGATCGGCGCGGCCGGCGTGATGGCGATGTTCGAGACGGTGCGGCGAGTGTCCGCGTGGCGGCAAGGTGAGCCGGGGCTGGGCGCCGGCGACGGGCTGCTGGCGGGGGCGCTGGCAGTTTGGGTGGGCTGGGAGTTGATCGGTCCCGTCATCGCCATCGCGGCAATTGGCGCTCTAGGGACAAGAAGCCTGCAAGGCGCAAAGGGGCGGAAAGAATTAGCTCCTTGGATTTCCGTAGCGGCGCTGCTGATGAGCTAACCTTCTTACGTGGGCAGCTCAATTAGAGGCTACTCGGGCGGCAGTCGGCGCTCGGCGTGGCGCCGTCTACGCCTCGCTGGTCTATGCCTTGAGTTTGCAATCCCGGCCCACGCCATCGCTTTTCTCACCGCTGGGCGTGGCTGAGCGTGTCGGCTTGGCACCGGGGGAGCCAAGACTGGCCTTGATTAAAGTATTTCCCGACACAATATCAACATCAATGCGCATCATATCTCGAATACTAAAAAATGATGCAATATTTCTAAGTATATTTTTAGTTATATTGTTAACTTATCCATACATGAATGATTATACATAATTATGACGAGTTGGAAATTTGCACGATCCTAGCGTAGGAATAAAGCATATCGTCTACTGCTAAAATTATCTCTTCAATCGCACTATCTTTTGCAAAGTGCGGTCGCAGAACAATTTCTCTAGTGTATTTCTGCCGTTCTTCCGCGTTCATTTTCCACCATCCGATGGATTCGGAATTCCTAAAAATTGCGTCAGCAATATCAACGATCGCCCAACTATCCGGAAAATCTCCGCCTTCCGAACAATCCATTCCGATAAATTCCAGAATGGAGCTCATGCGGTCATTGAACAGGATCTCTGGATCATACGGCTGACCAAACTTCGCCTTTGCCACTAGCCCCCGCAGTATCGCAAGCCCCTGCTCGCCACTAAAGACTACTGAGCGGCCGTCAAAATGGATTGGGTCCGACATACAGGAACTTAACCTCCCCACGATTGCGAATTGAACCTGGATGTATCAGCCCCATGGGGACCGAGGGATCAGGCGCGAGCGGCATACTACGCGGCGCAGACATTACCACTACCGAAGAACCTGCCATTGGTGTGCGTAAACCGATGAACAGCATATCATTCGCCCTCTCAGCACCCATCGCCGCTGGGGTGACATATACAGTTCCACGGGCACCTGATCGGATAGTGCCGGTCGCTGCGATCAGAGCCGCACTGGCCGGATTGGTATAGTGGATTAATATTTGCCGACCCTGATCCTCTTCCCTCCCCCTAGCTCGACTCTCAACTGCTGCCAGAGCATCTTCTTGCATACCGATGCTGATATCGGGAAGAGCATCACTTAATATAGGCCCTAGATCATTTGCAAATGGACTAAGCCCATTCTTTTCTTGTCCAAAAATATACGATCCCAGAGGCGGGCCTAAACCACCTTTACTGGAATCTGAATTTCCACCTCCACCCCCGCCATCTCCAAAATAACTGACCATACCGTAGTTGTTATCGCCACTGCAGATCGACCCATCTTCGACATTGATCCGAGTGCCACAAATCATGCCGCTTGGATCAAAGTTGTTGACGGGGTCCGCCGCTACATAACCATACAGGTTTGGATCATCCTTCGTCCCGATCGGATCCACCTGCATAAACTGCCCGAGCCGTGGGTTGTAGTAGCGGGCCCGGTAAAACCAGAGCCCCGTCTCCACATCGTGGTAACGGCCGGTGTAGCCGAACGGCACGCCCGCCGGCAGTGATCCGCCAAGTTCGCCGTAGGGGCTGTAGGTTACCGGCGTTCCCGCCAAGCCGGCGCTGGTCGAGGTGTTGATGATCGAGCCCTGGCCGTCGGCGTGGATCCAGGTGACCACGCCGGCCGCGTCGACCGAGGCCAGCGGCATGTCCACCGCCGGGCCTGGCACGTAGCGCCGCAGGATCACCCCCGCCCCGTCGGCCTCCGCCAGCTCCGCGTCGCCCGACCAGATCACCCGGGTGACCACGCCGTTGACCGTCTTCTTCGTGCGCCGGTCGTCGCCGTCGTAGTCGTAGCTCGCCGCCATCCCCGACTTCGCCGCCGTCCGCAGACGGTTGCGCAGGTCGTATGTGAAGGTCGTGGTCCCGTCCGAGGTCATGTTGCCCCGGCCGTCGAAGACGAGGCCGGCGCCGGCCTCCGACGCCACCTGGTTCAGCGCGTTGGCCGCCCCGTAGCTGCGGGCGTAGGCGAGGCTGGGCGTCCAGTCATACGAGGCCGGATTGCCGCGATAGACGATCAGCCCGGCCCGGTCGCGATGATAGGTCATCGTCACCGGCGTCAACGAGCCGACGGCGAAGTTGTGCGTCAGACCGCTCAGGTCGCTGTCCGGCTCATAGGCGTAGGTCGTGCTGGTTCCGTTCGAGCGCGTGAAGCCGGTCGGTCGTGACTGGCTGTCATAGGCCCAGGTTCCGGAGCCGCCGGTGAAGCTGACGCCCGACATCCGGTTGGCGGCGTCAAAGCTGTACGTCGCCGTCCAGCCGTCAGGCCACTGGATCGAGGTCCGATTGCCCGCCGCGTCGTAGCCGTAGGTGTAGTCGAACTGCAACGACGTGGTCAGCCCATGGTGCGGCTGCACGCGGTCCAGGGTGACCCGTCCAGCGGCGTCATAGACGTAGTAGCGCCCGTCGCGGAGCGGAGCCCCATCGAACACCCCGCCCGTGGCCTGCTGCGATACGTCACTCCATACCTTGCGCCCCGCAAGATCGTAGCTTGTCCGCGTCACCCGCCCTTTGGGCCAGGCGTCCGCAGAATCGTCCCGTTCCCAATGATGGGTCACGCGACCGAGCTGGTCATAGAACAGCGTCGTCCATTTGCTGTCGCCGGCATGGATGCGGTGCATGACCTGCTTGAGCTGATCCCGCTCGTCATAGACCGTCGCCTCGAGCGGCGCGAGCAGGGCTCCGGCGCCATCCGGGTCCGGATAGGTCGTGGTGATCTTTCGCGCCAGGCCATCGTACTGGAAGCTGGTGGCGTTGCCGCGCGCGTCGGACTCGCTCGCGACGAGGCCGTTGGCCAAGTAGGCGTAGGACCGCCAGGCGTGGGTGGTCTGGCCCGCCGGGAGCTCCGCCGTCAGGACGCAGGCCGTGGCGCTCTCCCGCCACCAGCGCTCGATCACCGTCGGCTCGCCGGCGGCGTTGAAGACGGTCTTGGTCGCCCGACCTTCCGGGTCGACCTTGATGCTCTCACGCCCGGCCGCGTCGTAGCAGGTGCGCGACATGTCGCCGGACGCGTCGGTGACCGTCCGCGCCCGACCGGCCGGCGAGTAGCCGGTGGTGCTGGTCCGCCACAGGCCCGCGGCCGCATCCCACTTCTTCTCTTCCAGCATCCGACTGGCGGCGTCATAGACCCACTGCGTACGAATGTTGGTTCCGGCAGGGCCGTTGACCTCGGTCTTGCGGCGCAACGCGTCGTAACTGGTCGTGGACGTATTGCCGCGCGGATCGGTAGCGGAAATCTCATCTCCCCGGGTGTTGCAGGTGAAGGTGCTGGTCAGATTCAGCCCGCCGCTCTGCGAAGCCTGGATTACCGAGGTCCTGCAGAACGCCGGCTGGCTGCTCTGGCCGTAGGCCGTGGTGACCTTGCGACCCGTCGGGTCCGTCGCCGTCAGCGGCCGGCCGTAGCCGTCGTAAGTCATCGTCCAGCTTGGCCTACTCGTGCCGCCGGTGGTCGCATCATAAACCGTCGGCGCCAGCACCTGGTTGACCAGCCCCTGGGCGTTGTAGCTGTAGTCGTACTCACGCTCGACCGGATCATCCAACGTGGCCGGCATGATCACCTTGATCGGCTTGTTCCAGGTCGCGTGGTATTGCGCCTTCAGCACGATCGTCTGCGCCCAGGTGGGGTTAGGCGCCCCGTAGGATATCCGCCGTTTCTCGGTGACGTTGTTGCGGTCGTCGTAGGAGAACTCCTGGCGCTCGAGCCAGGGCAGCACCCGGGCCTTCACCCGGCCGCGGGCGTCATACTCTGTGCGCGTCAGACGGCCCATCTCGTCGGTCTGGCCTACGGCGCGATCGTCTGTGTCGTAGTCGATGCGCACCACGCCGTTGAGCGGGTCCTTGCGCGCGCCGAAGCCGAAGCCCGGGGCGAGATAGGTGTAAGCGGGTCCGCCGCAGCCGACAGCCAGCGAGTCCGCGTCGCGCCAAGTTCGAACTCTGCCCAGCTTGTCATAAGATAGATCGAACTGCGGCGTGACCTTGTCGGGCTCCGTCACACTCTTCAGTCGCGGCCAAGGCGAAGGCCGCCCCGTGTCGTCATACTCCCATTTATAGGTCCAGGTTTTCCCCGCCGCATCGACGAAGCCTTTGGCCACAGGGAACCAGAGCCGATAGCTGTTGTCCGGATTCCGCAGGAATTCCTCGGTCACCGTCGTCGAGCGGCCATCGGAGCTGGCGGCATCCAGGCGATTGACGTCGATCCAGATCCCCAGATTGCTGGAAACCCGTTTGAGTTTGTCTCCACAGGCGGAGAACAACGACACGATCAGCGGGTTGCCGAAGCCGCCGTACTCGACATTGGGGTCGGTGCAGTAGGTGAAGGTTAGGGTCACGCCCTGCGGGAAGGTCCAACTCGAGGCGAAAAAGCCCTGCTCCACGGCCAGCACGTCGTCATAGTCGTTACCGTCGGTGGCGCTGCGCCGACCTTCGGGGTTGTAGGCCTTCCAGCCGAAGCTGATCTGGTCTCCGGCGCCCCTGGTTAGGGCGTAGGAGACGTTGTCGTAGACCCAAACGGCATTATGGCTGTAGTCGGTGCGCTCGACCGACCGGCGCTGGCCGATCTGGACCAGCTTCGACTGCGACGATGGCGTCGCCGCCAACGTGCCGTCGGCGACGCGGACGAAGGTCTCCGCATCGGCGCCCTGTCTGACGGTGACGACGTTGTTGCTGAGAAACTTACTCAACCAGCGCATCACGCCCAGGCCGGCAGCTTGGTTCGACGCGGACTGGGCATCCGCCTTGTAGATCTCGAAAGCCGCCTTGATCGCCACCAGCGGAACCGCCAGAGCCTGCGGCGTCGTCTGGCCCAAGCCTTCAAGCCCGCCGCCGGAAGCGGTGGCGCGAATGTCCAGGTTGTGGGTCCAGCCACCGCGCAGACATTTGGGGCAGCTCTCGCCGCCGGACTGATAGATGCGCTGGAACGACAAGCTGTAGGGGAACTCGCCCTGGCCGACGACGAGGTCAGGTGCTGGGCGATAGGTGTAGGCGCCCGTACGCAGATCAACGCCTTCCAGGTTCGAACGATCCTTGAACTCGTCCTTGAGAAGGTCCGCCTGCATCGGCGCCTTGCGCTTCTTCTCATCGGGGCCCGCGGGTGCGCCGCCGCCCTTCAGGGGGCGGTCGATTGCGGTGACGATGTGGGCGATCTCGCTGGCATCACCGTTGAAGGCGACCCAGGCGCAGCCCCGGTTCATGTAGTAGTCGCCCTGCGCCGCCCGCCGCGTGTACGGCACCATATGCGAAAGGCCGCGATAGCCCACCACGCTGCTCGGACCGAGGAAACGCTCATTGGCCTGGATGACCGTGTAGTTCTGGTTGGCCGTCGCCTGACCCGTGCAGGCGACGCCGCGCGTCGAGGTCACTCCTTCGCGGTACTGCGCCACCACCGAACTGCCTGGCAGCAACCGGTGGTAGCGGATAGTCGAAGCGAAGTTCTCCTGTCCGAATGGGAACCGCTGCGCCGTGCTTATCGTGTGCACCGCGTCTTGCTGCTGTTCGAACAGGCTACCTTCGAGCATGGCCCCGAAGGCCGCGATTGTATGCCGCGCAGCGATCTTATCCGCCGCCACGCCGGCCAGACTGATCATGCTGAAGCCGGAGTCGATATCCAACCGGATTGACTCGTCCATGTTGCTGCCGGCGATCAGCGGTTCGCCAGGATCATGCAGCTGGTTGTTGTTCTGATCATGGACCTGGCGTTGCCGCTGCGTGTAGGCCACGCCGATCGTGTATTGATGCTGGATGCGCGTGTTGGACGCGCCCTCGACGATGTCGGTAGCGCGCGTCATCTGCGCCAGCCAACCGGCATAGAGCCGAGCCTTGAGCTTCTGTAGCTGGGTCGCCGCCTTGCCATAGGGAGGGCCCCAATATTCCTGGTCGCCCGTCAGCGGCGGCATGCCGTCTAAACTCCCGGGGCGCACCTGTTCCTTGTAATCGGTATCGTCGTTCAGGCGGGTCTGGAGCTCATTGCTGGTGTCGCCCCAGCCATGAACGATGACAGCGTCCGAGCTGGTGTCGATCTCCTTGAGCGACACACGATCCATCCAGGCACCGTAGGCCCCAGCGCCGCCCTGACGCGCCGCGTACGGCAGATCGGCGGATATCCGGATCGCGTCACCGGGGGTCGGCGTGTTGAAGCAGTTCGGATAGGTCGCGTTTCCTCCGGTTCCCGGGGGAAGGCCGCCCTGCAGCATGAACCCCGTCGCTCCCTGGCTAGCGCCTTGCGACGGCGGTCCGGTCTCGTACTCATTCGGCGTACGCCAGACGAGACGCCTGCCGTAGATTTCATCGACAAAGAGTTCGACCTTGCACTGTTGCGCCTCGACGGTCAGCTTCGTGCGATACTTGTCGGGCAGGCCGCCGGTGTGGACGCCCCAGCTGGCGCTGAGGGTTCCGGTGGTCTTGCTGACCCAGGGATCGTCGTAGCGACGGATGCGCTCGCCGCCCATGATCTCCTCGGAGCGCTTGTCCTTGTAGGTGGTCTTGAGCTTGGTCAGCAGGGTGGCGGCGGCGGTATCGAGCTGGCTCTTGGCCCCGGTCAGGTTGACTCCGGTGATGTAGGCGACGCCGCTCTCCGTGCCCGACCCGGTCGCCGTCGTGGCGGTTGAGACGAACGACGACGGCGACAGGCCGGCGTCGGTGGCCACGTCGATCTGCGCCCAGCGGTCCATGACCTTGTAGGAGGGATCCAGCGTCACCGGCGTCCCGCCGATGGTCGCCACCACCCAGGCGTGGCCCATCTCGACCGAGCTGATCGTGGTCGAGCCCGTCACCGTGGCGGGAATGCCGCCGTTGGCCAGGAACTGCCGGGCCGCGACCGCGTCGGTCAGCCCAATCCAGTCGTTGAACTGCGCCCCGGTGAGGGTGAGGGTCCCGACCTGATAGCTGGCGGTGACACCCGCCGCCCGCAGCAGCTCGACCAGCAGCTGCGCCTGGTCGAAGGCGGTGCCCGAGCGATCGATGATCGCCCCGAGCGCGCCCTTCTGCGCGCCGAACCGGGGCTCGTAGCGGACGTGGTTCTTCACGAAGGCGAAGATCTTCTGCGGGTCGTTCTCGAGCGCTGCAGCGGTGGCCGTGATCTCGTACGGCTTGGTCGTCGACCAATTGTAGGTCACCGCACTGGTTGCGCCGTCGTAGTAGGCGCTCTTGGCGGTCGCTGGAGACAGCTGCTCAGCGTCGTAGAACCGCATTCCGCTGAGTGTGCCATTCCCCGCCGGAGGCGGGGTCTGCGCCGTGGCGGCGACTATCAGGGTGAGGAGCGAGCCTCCCCCCAGAAAGAACGCGACCGCGCCGCCGATGACCTTCCAGGCTCGAGGGGGTCGGGGCCAGGTCCGAGCTGACGCCCTCAGACGCTCACAAACGCGAGCTAACGCTAACCGGCCCATAGTCCCCCCGAACACTTTTGCCGCGATCAACCTAGACTGGAGCTTGACCGCTGTGGAAGGGGCGTTCGATGATGGGGCGCGAATTATTCGTCCATTACGCGAAATCGCCTGGTTCGGGGGAACAGGATGTCATCGGAACAGCTGGCGGGCGGCGCGCCCGCCTTGAGCTCCATATTGCGGCGGGCGGGCGAGGCGATGATGGCCTTCGGGCTGAATCTGCGCGAGCCGTCCAGCGCCGTCGCGCTCGGGAGCTGCCTGTTCATCCTTGCCGCCGCCGGCGTCGTCATGACGACCAAGTCTGGCATCCGGGCCTATCCGCCGCCGCCGCCCACGGCGCTCGAGATCCGAAACGCGGAGGCCATCTCAGGCACTTTCTCCGCGGCTCCGCCGACCCAAGCTCGTCAGCCGGATCGCTGAGATATGAAGATCAGCAAGCTGCTCACCTACGCCTGCGCCGCCGCCATGGCCGCGCCGGCGATCTATGTCCCCAACCCCGCGCACGGAGACGTTCAGTACGTCTACGACGCAGCCGGACGGCTGTGGAAAGCGATATACTCCAACGGCGTCGCCATCGAGTACCGCTACGACGCCGCCGGCAACCGGACGCAAATCGTTACGGCGTCGGGGACGCCCACCGTACCGCCGGTCTCCCCGGCGCTGTCGCCGCCACCGCCACCGCCCTTGCCGCCTCCACTGCCGCCGCCCCCGCCGCCGCCACCGAATTCAGCGCCCGACGCGGTGAATGACTCCTATGGCATTGAGCTTCCGAGCGGCGCCGGGGCGCAAACGCTGAGCATGTCGGTTCGTAACAATGACACGGACCCTGACGGCGACACGCTCGTCATCACCGCCGTAAGCGACCCAGCCGGCGTGCCGGCGACGAGCATCCTGGGCAGCGGAAATGGAACCTACATCCAGGCCACCGGCATCCCCGTGGGAACGACAACTTTCACGTACACGATTTCCGATGGTCACGGCCACGTCGACACCGCGACCGTCACCATTGAACGCACTGTAGAGTACACCCCACCGCCCTGCCCCCCGTACTGCGAGCCGTAGTAAGAATTATTGCGGATTGACCTGAAGCCTCAAAAAGGTCGGCTCATCTGATCTGAGAGGCCATTCTGCGTCCGTCGACGGGGTAGAGCCCCTAACCGTAGCCCAGCGTGGAGACGCGTTAACGTTGGACTGACAGCACCGCCACCGTCTGCGAGCAAGGGTCTCCCCAACCATGCTCCGCGCACGACCAATCTGGGCCGGCGTGCCGTTGGCCGCCGTCGCTGGCGGCGTCACGGAAATGCTCTTGCCGTCAGGCGCGATCGCAACGGTTCCAGGACCCGACTGCATGGCGGCCGAGATCACGGTCACCGGCTGGAGATCCCAGTCGAAGGCGTACCTGAAACGTTGATAGGTTGCGGTGAGCAAGCTACCGCGCCGCTGTACATGGTCGCGCATAGTCGCGCACATGGTGGCGGGCAGTTCCGGTGGACGATTGGTTCGCGGCCGCGCCGTCGAAGCCGGAGCCGCCGACGCGTCGACCTGCGGACAGGCAGCGGAAGTCGTTGCGCCACCACTGGTCTTCTGGTCGACTTCCTTGCGGTTGCCGTTGGCGTCGCACTGGTAGTTGATGCCCCCCGCTACTATAGCGCGCGCGACAGACCCTCCCGAGAGAGTCACGCCATAGGCGAGCTCAGCTCATCAATTGCAGATTTGCAATTTTCCGGCGAACGGAGCCGCACCACCCCGTTACGGATGGCGCGATGACGCTCCGAGCCCATCGTGTCGGCGGGCTCGATCTGAACTGCATCGCCTGACCGTCGGGAGCAGGAGATGCGAGCAGCTTGCCTGCCGGAGACCTGGCGGGCCGCCCGGGTTCTCCCGGACGGCCCTTGTCGTCGGCGTTGTCTGTCCGGCTAGAACGCGATGGAAATCTGGCCGGTCACCTCGCTGACGACGTCGCCGCCACCGACCAGCGAGCCCTGGTAGTCCAGAGAGAACTTCGCCCGCTTGCGCCGAAGCTCGCCGCCTATGCCAAAGAGCCACTGTTCGCGCTCGAACGGATCGGACAACACCGAGAACAGCGGACCACCCACCCAGTCGTCGTAGGACATCGTGGCCATCTGGGAGTCCTTGAGCTCGCGCTGGTACTCGATACGGAACCGCGGCGTCAGAAGGCCTCGATCGGTCCTGAACATGCGCTCGCCGCGGAGGCCCAAGGCCAGCTTCAGCGAGTCGAGGTCCTGATCGTCGAAGCGCAGGTTACCCAGCCCTGCGCCAGTTTCAGAATAGGCGTCGAGCGTACCGGTGACCGATGAGACCCGGGCATAGGGGGAGAGGAACAGGTCCCCGCGCCGGAAGTCCCAGCCGGCAGAAACCGACAGCACAAGCTGGTCGCCGCTCCGGCTGCCCACGGCGTAGACATCCGCGGGAACGAGTACGCCGGCCAAAACCTTGCGGCGGGTGTCGAAGTCCAGCTTCCCGTAGCCGACCATGCCGTCGATGAAGGCGCCGTCCACAGGCAACAGGCTGCCGTAGACGACCGCGAAGTAGTTCGTCGCCTCCACGCTCGACCCCTTCGACCCGACATCAGCCTCGCTTTGGCCGAAGCCGCCGCCGACTCCGATCGCCAGCTGGTCGCTCAACCGCACGTCCGAACCGAAGCTGAGTCCGGCGGTCGTGAAGTCGAATTTGGGATCGCCGTTCTTGGGATCGCGTCGACCGAACTGGATCGAGCCGCCGGTCCAGACCGAGACCCGGCCCTCGCCGGCCTCACCGGAACCGCCGCCGTTGCCGCCGGCCATCAGCCCGCGCGGCGGCGCGAGGCCCTTGGCCGGGTCTTGCGTCGCCGCCGTGGTCACCGCCTGGGACGTGAAGTCGAAGGTGCGCCTCTGGTCGATTTCGCGCTGCGTCCACGGATCGATCAGTCCGCCGTCGGCGAAGCCGAAGCCAAGCGTGACGCCGTCGTCGAAGCGACGCGATCCCCCGGTGTGCAGGCTTTCCATCCGCCGGCCAAAGTTGCTGACCTGGGCTTCGGCCATGCGCATCGCCGCGTCGGCCTGGGCCGCCACGATGCCGCGCACGTCCGGATCCTGGCTCGGATCCGGACGGGCCTCGATGGTGATGTCCACCGTGCCCGGCGCCGACGGGCCCGAGGCGTTGCTGAGCCTGTAGGTGACGGTCGCCAAGCCGGAGAACGTCCCGGTCGAGGTGAAGCTCAGGCGATAGCCTCTCGTTGCGCCGGAGCCGGCCTCTACGATCCGGGCTTCACCGGCGGTGCTGGGCGTCAGGGAAACAACCTGTGCAGCGGTGAAGGGGCCGCCTGTGGCGCCGGCGGTCAGGTCGACGATCACTTCGCGACCCTGGGTCGTCGACACCGCGATCGGCGCGGCGGTCTCGGGGACGGACCCGATCGTCAGGCTGTAGGCCTGCGCAACGGAGAAGGGCCCGGTTCCGGTCGATGAGTCGGTGGCGGTGATCGTGAGATTGAAGACGCCGCCGCTGGTGGGCGTGCCCGAAAGCACGCCGCCGGGCGACAGGCTGATCCCCGCCGGAAGCGTGCCGGCCGTCACCGCATAGCTGTAGGGCGCGGTGCCGCCGCTGACGGTCAGGGTCTGTCCGTAGACGGCGGCGGTGTCGCCGGCGGGCAGGGTCGTCTGGTCGAACGCCAGGGTCGGCGGCGCTATGGTGAGAGTCACCGTAGCGCCGGCTGGCGCTGCGCGAGCCATGCGGGCCGCCGGGTTGTTGGCGATCGGCACGGCCACATAGTCGAAACTGTCCTCGCCGAAGTAGCCGGGGACGGGGGTGTAGGTCACCTTGAACCCATCGACCGTCAGGGCGCCGTGCATCGGCTGGCGGGTGATCTGGATGCCGGATGCATACTGCACGGCATCGGAGAGATCGATCTCCGCGCTACTGCCGTTCGGCCCGGGCTGGATCGCGACGGTGACCGCCCTCGGCTCGGCCACCGGCGGGGGCGGCGCCCCGACGTCGAGGCTGTAGGTCGCCTGAGCGCCAGCGCCAACACCCGTGCTCGAGTCGACAACCTTCACCGTGAACAGGAAGGAGCCCGAGTTGGTCGGCGTCCCGGTGATGGCGCCGTTGGCGGCCAAGGCGAGGCCCGGCGGAAGGGCGCCGGACTGCAGGGAGAAGGTGTAGGGGGCCGCCCCGCCCGTCGCGACCAAGAGGCCGGAATAGGGCGCGGCCTGGTTCAGCGCCGGGAGCGTAGCGATCACCTCGATGACCGGCGGCAGCACCTGGATCGTCACCGTGGCGACGTTGGAAACCGCACCGCCGCCGCTCGCCGTGTAGGTAAAGCTGTCGCCGCCGACGTAGCCGACGGTGGGCGTGTAGGTGACGACAGTTCCGCTGACGCTGACCGTCCCATGGGCCGGCTGGGCGACGACGGTCACGGCCGTCGCGGTCTGGCCGGTGATGGAGAAGGCCAGGTCCATCGCCGAGGGCGAGTCGTAGTCGGCGGTCGCCGTCCGATCGGCGGCCACCGGTCGCGAGGCCTCCACGACGCCTTCGTAAAGACGGCGCAGGGTGAAGGGCCCGGAGCCGCCGGTGGAGTCCGTCACCGTGACAGCGAAGCTGTAGGGGCCGAAGCCGGTCGGCGTGCCGGAAAGCAGGCCGGTCGACGCGGCGAGCGTCACCCCGGCGGGGAGCGAACCCTCGGTCACCACGTAGGCGTAAGGCGCGGTGCCCCCCGACGCCACCAGCGCCTGGCTGTAAGCCACGCCCTGAACCATGTTCGCGATTGTCGTCGGGGCCAGAAGAACGGTCGGGGCGGCGACTTCGAGGACATAGTCCTTGCTGACGGAGCGGCCATCGTCACCCGTCATCTGCAGCGTGAACGCGAACATGCCGGACGCCGTCGGGGTCCCGTGGATACGGGTGGGGGAGCCGTCTTGTACGGCGAGACCCGCGGGCAGAGCGCCGTTCAAGATGGTGTTGGTCGTGTTGACCGCTTCCGAAAGCGTGATGACCTGGTTGTAGGCGAGGCCCACGGCGGCTGCTGGAAGCGTCTGCGTCTGGATCGTCAGGCGCTCTCGATAGGTGAACCAGATGTTCGGGTACGAAGCGCCGGTCGGGGATTCGACCGTCACAGGTATCGAGTTGCCATTGACGACGCCGGCCGGTGCGATCGCCGAAATCCGGGTGTCGCTGACGACCGAGAACGAGGTCGCGGGCGTCGCTCCGAACTTCACGACGGTCGTGCCGGTGAGGCTGTAGCCGGTGAGGGTGACCACCGTCCCGCCCTCCGGATAGCCCACGGCCGGGGTGATCGAAGATATGGCCGGCGCGTCCCCGAAGGTGAAGCGAGAGCCCGCGCCGGGGGCGCTGGTTCCGTTCGGATTGACGACGCTGACCTCGACGGTCTCGGCCTGGCTTCCCGGTGGACTGTAGAGCGTGATCAGCGTGTCGTGGACGGCGGTGAACGGGACGCTGACGTTGCCGAACATGACCGCCGTGACGGTGTCGAAACCCGCGCCGGACAGCGTGATGTACTGTCCCCCGGCTACACTGCCACGCGGCGGGCTGACGTTGGTGAGTCTTGGGGCGCCGCCCTGGTAGGTGAAGGTCCCCCACGACCTCGCATCGGTATAGCCGTTCGTCGTTACGCGAACCTCGACCGAACCCGTGCCCCCCGCGGGCGTCACGGCCTCGAGCACGGTTGGGCTGACGTAGGTGACACTTGCCGCGGGTGTCGCACCGAAAGACACCGTGGATTCGGGAAGGAAGTCCTCGCCGTTGATGGTCACCACCGTGCCACCGTCGGAAGGACCGCTGTTCGGGCTGACCGAATGCACGATCGAACCGCCGACATAGGTGAAGGCGCTGGCGACGCTATCGGCGCTCGTCCCGCCGCCTTCGGTGATGACCCTGACGTTCACGGCGCCGCGCCCGACCGGAGAAATGGCCGTAATGCGCGTCGGGCTGACCACGGTGACGTTGGTGGCCTCGTTGCTCCCGAAATAAACCCTGGAAGTGCCCGAGAAGCCCGTCCCTTGGATCGTGACCGAGGTGGCGCCGGCCGCGGGGCCGGTCGTGGGCGACATCGAGGCGATCGTCGGGACGCCGCCGTAGGTGAAGCGAGACCCGGCGCTGGTCGCGCTCTGCCCCACCCCGTTGGTCACCCGCACATCCACGGTTTCACCCGATACGCCCGCCGGTACGGTAACCGTGACCGACGTCGCCGTCGTGGAGACGATCGTAGCGTCCAGCGTGCCGAACTTGACCACGGTCACATCGCTCAGCAGGGACCCCGAAATGGTCGTGCTGGCGCCCACGGGCGCGATCCTGGGCTCGATCTGGGTAACGGACGGAAGTCCCGGATAAGTGTACCGGGCGTTCGCGTTCGCCGTGCTGGTTCCCATCGGCGTCGTCACGATCACGTCGACGGTCTGCCCCGGCGTCCCCGCCGGCGGCGTGACCCATATCTGCTGCTCGCCGTTGTATCCGATCGTCGCCGGAGCGCCGCCGAAGGTCACCGTTGTGGCGTCGGCGAGCGCCGTCCCGTTGACGTAGACATAGCCGCCCTGGTTCGGCCCATCGGCGACGACCGAGGTCACCGCCGGCAGCGCGACATAAGTGAAGGGTTTGGCGACGCTGGAACCATCGGGCGTCGTCACCACGACATTCGCGATGCCCGCGGACCCAGCGGGCGCGATCGCCGTGATCCGGCTGGCGCTGTTGACCGTGAACGAGGTAGCCGGCGTTCCCGCGAAGGTCACGGCCGTGGCGCCGGTCAGCGCCGCGCCATTGATCTGGACCGAGGTCCCTCCGCTGACGCTTCCCCTGGCCGGGTTCAGCGAGGTCACCACAGGGCCGGCGTCATAGGTGAACAGGGTCGCCGGCGACGTCGCGCTGGTTCCGCCGGCCCCCTGCACGGTTACATTCACCGCGCCGGTTCCGGTCGGGACACGGACGATAAGAGTCTGGAACTGGTCATTGAAGAGGACGGTGGCCGTGGCGGCGCCGAACTTGACGATCGGGGCGTCGCCGAAACCGGAGCCCGTGATGTTCACGTTGGAGCCGACCGGTCCCGTGCTGGGCGTCAGGATGGCGATATGGGGCTTCGGCATGTAGTTGAACCCGGTGGCGCCCGAGGTCTGCGAAACGCCGTGCGGGTTTCGAACCGTCACGTCGACATAGCCCTGGCCGGCCGGAGCCGTCGCGGTGATGAGCGAGTTGCTGACCACTGTGAAGCCGGCGGCGGGAACGGCGCCGAAGAGAACCTGCGTCGCGCCGGTGAAATTGCTGCCGCTGATCTGGATGACGGCGCCGCCCTCCTCGGGGCTGCTCTGCGGGCTCACCGAGGTCACGAACGGGAAGCGCTCGTAGGTGAACTCGGTCCCGAAGCTGGCGGTGGTGGTTCCCGCCGGCGTGGTGACCAGAACATCGACCGTCCCCAGGCCCGGGGGCGACACGGCTCGCAGAGTACTGCTCGACAGCGCGACGAAGGCGGCCGGCGAACCGCCGAAGGTCACCGATGTCGCGGAGCCCAGATTGAGGCCCCAGATCTCGACTTCGTTGCCGCCTGCGGAGCTGCCACGGGAGGGGTCGATGGAGTAGGCGACCGGGTCCGACCGGTAGGTGTAGGCAGAGCCTGCGTGAGTGGCGCTCGTGCCGCCAGCCGTTGTGACGGTCACCTGCTGGATGCCTGTTCCGGGCGGCGCGGTCGCTAACATCATGGTGTCGCCGAACCAGGTGGCCGCCGCGACGTTGGCGCCGAAGCGGACGACCGCGGTCTGGGTGAACCCGGACCCGCGGATCATGACGCTTTCACCGCCCTCGGTGGAGCCCTCGGGGTTCATGAGCTCGGTCACGACGGGGACCGCTTGCGCCCAGGCCTGTGCGGGCGCAGCGAACAGCGACACCGCCATGAGGGCCGCGGACCAGACCAGCACCAGGCCGACCAGCCTCAAAGCGGAAATGGAGCTCGCGTGCGAACGCGCACGCCGCGCGAACCCGCGCCACGCCATCGAAATCATAAAGCTTGCGGCTTGCGACCGCCCCCTTGTCACGCATAACCACACGCTTACGTGACCCCATTTGCCAAGTACCACCAGGCAGCGAACGGCTCAACCAGCGTTCGCCGTCCCCGCGGCCTGGCTGGGTCGACATGCGAAATTCGCCACAAGCGGACATAAGCCTGGTCGCGGAACCCGGACGTTGGCGGATGGGCACGTTCCAGAACTCAGCCTTCGCTCAGGACGGGGCGCCGCGCCTCGCGAGGCTGAATGGAAAAAGGCCCCCGGTGTTAGCCGGGGGCCTTCGTCCCTAGAACTGCGTCTCCATCTTCACCCTCAGCGTGCTGCTGGTCTGATCGCCGGAGAGCATGCCCTCGTAGCCCAGGCCCAGGCGCATGCCGCTGGCGCGGAGCAGGTCGAGGCCCAGGCCATAGAGCATGCGGTTGCGGTCCAGCGGACTGGCGGCGAGGCTGTAGACATTGCCGTCAAGCCAGTCGGCGTAGCGGATCCGCTGGGAGCCGGAGCCCTGCAGGTCGTAGCTGTACTCGATCCTGAAGCTGGGCATGGCCTGACCGAAGCGGCTCTTGAACGCGTAGTCGCCCCTCAGGCCGATCGCGCCGGTGACGGTGCGGCTGGTCTGCTCGTCATAGGCCAGCGCGTAGAGCCCACCGCCCTCTTCCGTGAACGACCCCAGCACCGACTGCGTCGCCTCGATGCGGCCGTATGGCGACAGGTGTAGGCCTTGCGGGTGGCGATAGTCCCAGCCCGCGGTCATGGCGCCGTACCACTGGTCGCCATCGCGCTGGCCGTAGGCGAAGTCGCCGTTGGCGGTCACGTAGCGGCGACTGTCGAAGTCCAGCCGGCCGTAGCCCAGCACAAGATCGACGTAGGTGTTCTCATCTGGCTGCCAGCCGCCATACAGGCTGACGCTCCAGGCGTCGGCCTCGCTGCGCGTGCCGTTGTCGCCGATGCGACTGGTGTCCGTCGCCCAGCCGATCGCCCCGCCCCACACCAGCGTCTCACCCAGCCTGCGATCAGCACCGATGGTCAGACCATCCGTGCTGAACTTGAAGCCCTCGCGGTCGCGGCCGTCGTCGGCCCGGCCAAACGTGGCGGCGCCCGAGACCCAGACGCCCCACGGACCCGGCTCACCTTGCTGATCGCCGCCGAAGCTGGGCGTGCGGAGGTCTTCCGTGCGGCGCTCCGGCGCCGAGGAAGCCCCCGACGCAAAGCCCAAAGTCCCGGCTCCACGGCCAAGGAGGCCTCCCATGACGCCGGAGCTGTCCTGCATGCGGCGCAGTTCGCTGGGATCGTGGGCCATGCCGCCGCCGAGGCCGCCATCGAGGCTGCTAAGGCTGAGGTTGCTGGAGAAGCCCCCGCCCCCGCGGCCGTCGTGAAGTTGCTCCAGGCGGCGGTTGATGTTGCCGATCTGCGCGGTGGCGAACCGGCGCGCCGCCTCGCCCTGCGCGGTGATCAGACCGGACACTTCCGGGTCCGCCACGGGATCGGGACGCGCCTCTACCGTGATCGTCACCTTGCCGGGCTCGGAGGTCGTGAAGGCGTTGCTCAGGGTATAGAGCACCGTCGCCGTTCCCGTGAAGCTGTTGTCCGGCTTGAAGGCGAGGTCATAGAGTTGCCGCCCGCCCTCGCCGGTGCGGCCCGCGATCGTGGCCGTCCCCGCGCCGGACGGCGCCACCGAGACGACCGCCGCGCCCGTGAACGGCGCGCCGAAGGCGCCCTCGGTCAGTTCCACCGTCGCGGTCTGACCGGCCAGGATGGTCACCGTCTTCTCCGCTCCGGGAGCCACCGCCGGATTGACCGTGATTGTCACCGTGGCCGGAGCCGACACGCCGCCGGGATTGCTCACCGTGTAGGTGAAGCTGTCCTGGCCGGCATAGGTCCCGTTGGCCGTGTAGGTGATTATCAGGCCGTTCACCGTCGCCGTGCCGTGCGCGGGCCCGGTCGCGATCTGCGCCTCGATCAGGTCCAGGCCCGTCGCGCCCTGCGACGCATCGATCGTCAGGGTCTGGCCGCCGATGACCGAGACGATCTTGGTCTGCACGACCGCGAGCGGCGTACCGACCTCGAGGGTATAGGCCGCCGACTGGGTGAAGCCGTGGGCGTCGGTCGCCGTCACCGTGAAGCTGGCGCCGCCGGCCGTGGACGGCGTGCCCGAAAGCGCACCGTCCGCAGCCAGTGTGAGGCCGGCCGGCAGGGCGCCGTCGGTCACCGCGTAGCCGTAAGATGCCGTGCCGCCCGTGGCGCTTAACGCCTGGCTGTAGGCCACCGTCCGCAACCCGCCCGGCAGGGCGCCGGCGGCCGGCGTCAGGATGATCGACGGCGCCGCCACCGTCAGGCTGTAGTTGACGGCGGTGCTGACGAACGGCCCCGGCGCCGAGCTGGCGTCGGTCGCGGAGACGGCGAAGTCGAAGGTCCCCGCCACGGTCGGCGTGCCCGAAAGCACGCCGCCACTCGAAAGCGTCAGGCCCGCCGGCAGCGTGCCGGTCGCCAGGGCGAAGCGGTGCGTCCCCTGCCCGCCGGTCGCGGTGAACGTCTGGCTGTAGGCCGTGCCGCCCACGCCGCCGGGCAGAGCGCCCGCCGCCGGCGCGGTGATCGCGATCACGGGATCCGCGACTGTCACGCTGTAAGCGCGCGCGCCGGTGAAGCCGTAGTCGTCGGTCGCGGTGACGGTGAAGCCGAATGTCCCGGAAGCCGTCGCGACACCTGACAGCACGCCGCCGTCGCTGAGCGTGAGCCCGGTGGGCAGGCCGCCGGCGGTGACCGCGTAGCGATACGGCGCGGCCGCGCCCGAGGCGGTCAGGGTCTGGCTATAGCCGACCGCGGACACGCCGTCCGGCAGCGCAGCCGGGCCGACGGTGATCCCCGGCGCGGCGATGTTCAGGCTGTAGCTCCGCGTCCCCGTCGCGCCGTACGCGTCGGTCGCGCGGAGGGTGAAGCTGAAGCCGCCGGCCTGGGTCGGCGAACCCGACACCTGCCCCCCACTGTCCAGGCTCACGCCGTTCGGCAGCGAACCGCCGTCCAGCGCGAAGCGGTAGGGCGCCGCGCCCAGCGACGCCGTCACCGTGCCGCCGTAGCTCTGCAGGGCCTCGCCCGTCGCCGGCAGATCGCCCAGGGTCAGCGTCGGCCGCGACACCGTCACCGTCACCGTTGCCGGGGCCGACGGCCCGCCGAGGTTGACGGCCCTGTAGGTGAAGCTGTCGACGCCCGAGTAGCCGGCGGTCGGGGTGTAGACGATCGTCATGCCGCTGACCGTCGCCACCCCATGGGCCGGCGGGCTGTCCACGGTCACGCTGTTCGCGGGCACACCGGAGAGATCGAGCGTGAAGACGTTGCCGCTGCTGTTGGCGGCCACGGTTTCAGACACATCGCCCACGGTGGGCGGCGCCGGCACGTTCACGACCAGGCTGTAGACGGCATCGACGCTGAACGGCCCGCTGCCGGCCGTCGAGTCGGTGGCCCGGACGGTGAAGTCGAATGTGCCCACCACCGTCGACGTGCCCGACAACACGCCCCCGCTGGACAGGGTCATACCTGCCGGCAGGTCGCCCGAGCGCAGGCTGAAGCCGTAACCCGGCGTGCCGCCGCTGGCCGTGAGAGTCCGGCTGTAGGCGCTGTGCTGGGTCGCCGCCGGGATCGTCGCCGGGCTTATGCTCAGCGTCGGCGCGGTCACCGCGAGCCTGTAGCGGGCCGAGCCGCTGTAGGCGTTGCCGCTGCCGTCGGTGGCGTGGACGGTGAAGTCGAAGGTCCCGGTCTGGGTCGGCGTGCCCGACAGTACGCCGCCCGTCGACAGGCTCAGGCCCGTCGGCAGGTCGCCGCCGAGGGCGTAGGTGATCGGCGTCACCCCGCCGGTTGCGGTAAAGATCTGGCTGTAGGCGACACTCGCCCGCGCGCCCGGCAGGTCGCTTGGCGCGGGCGACAACGTGATCGTCGGCGCCGCGATGGTCAGCGAAACCGAGGCGGGCGCGGTGTAGGCGCCCGTCCCCGTCGAGCTGTCCGTAACGGTCACCACGGCCGTGGCGCTGGTCGCCGTCGTGGGCGTACCCGAGATCACGCCGGCGCTGCTCATCGTCAGGCCCGCCGGAAGTCCGGTCGCCGAGAAGCCGCTGTACGGCGCCTTGCCGCCACTCACCGTCACCGCCGCGCCGCCGCGGTTGTAGGGCTCGCCGACCACGCCGGTCGTCGAGGGCAGCGTCACGGTGAAGACGGGATCGCTTACCGGTATGGTGACGGTGGCCCAGTTAGAGCCACCGCCGGGGTTACTGGCCCGATACTGGAAGCTGTCGGCGCCGCGGAAGCCGCTCGGCGCCGTGTAGCTGACCTCTCCGGTGTTTATGTTGATGGTCGCGGATCCGCCTTGCAGGGTGGGGACGGACACCCCCACCCCTCCCAGCTCGTTCATGAGGAAGTAGCCCGTAATGACGCCGCTGGTGTGGGGCGCCACGTCGATGGCCGTCGCGGACGCTGAGCCGCTGTTGTAGGCGACGGCCGGGACGGTGAACGGAGCCACCGTCGGCAAGGGCGGATAGGTCGTGGCCAGGGTCGCCGACACGGTGGACGTGAACGCCCCCGCCCCCGTGGAGCTGTCGGTGATGGTGAAGTTGGTCGTCCAGGTTCCGTCTTGCCTGACCCAGCCGGACAGCACCTGCGTCGCGGCATCGAAACTCAGGTCGCGCGGATAGCCGGTCGCGGCGGTGACGGTGTACGGCCCCTTGCCGCCGGAGATGGTCAACGGGGTGTTGGACGGGTTGTAGACGACGCCGATCGCGCCTGTGGTCTGGGGCAGGGTCACCGTGAAGACGGGATTGTTCACCGGAACCGTCACCGTCGCCCACGGACCGGAGGCAGCCGAATTGCTGGGCCGGAACTGGAAGCTGTCGGAGCCGCGGAAGCCGACCGGCGGCGTGTAGCGGACCTCGCCCGTGTTATCGACGGTCGCCGATCCGCCTTGCGCGGTCGTGATCGACTTGGTCGGCGCGCCGCTGCCGTTGTTGAAGTTGTAGCTTGAGACGACGCCGCCCACGTGGGCGGTCAGGTCGATGGTCGTCGCCGACGCCGAGCCGGTGTTGTAGGCGACGGCCGGAGCGGTGAACGGATCCGCAGTCGGTGCGGCCGGGTTGGTCGTGACCAGCGTCGCCGAGGCAATGGATGTGTACGGCCCCGCTCCCGTGGAGCTGTCGGTGATGGTGAAACTGACCGTCCAGGTTCCGTTCTGGCGAACACGCCCGGACAGTACCTGGGCGCCGGCGTCGAAGCCCAGCCCCAGCGGATAGCCGATCACGCTGGTGACGGTGTAGGCCCCCTTGCCGCCGGAGATCGTCACCGGCGTGTTGGACGGGTTGTAGTCAACGTCGTACAGGCCGGTGGTCTGGGGCAGCGTCACGGTAAAGACGGGATTGTTCACCGGGACCGTCACCGTCGCCCAATCGGTCGTGCCGTCGACGCTATACTGGAAGGTGTCGTTGCCGCGGAAACCGACGGGCGGCGTGTAGTCAACGTGGCCGGTCGCGGTGTTGACGGACGCCCTGCCCCCCTGCGCGGTCGTGATGAGCCCGGCCCCGGCGCCGCCGTTGTTCAGAACATAGTCCGAGGCGACGCCGCTGACGTGCGACGACAGCTCGATCGGCGACGTGGACGCGGACCCGGTGTTGTAGTTCACCGCAGCGGCTGTGAAGGCGTTCGCCGTCGGGGCGGCGGCATAGGTGTAGCCGTTGGTCAGGGTCGCGGTTCCGCCCGCCGTGGTGACGACCACGTTCACGGCCCCGGCCGCATGCGCCGGCACGTTGGCGGTGATCGTTGTCGCGCTGGCGCTGACATTCGTCGCCATCGAGCCGCCGAAGGTCACGCTGGCGCCGGCCAGATTGGTTCCCGAGATGATGACCGCGTTGGTTCCGCCCAGAGGTCCCCTGTTCGGCGAGACCGAGGTAATCGTCGGCGCATCGACGGCGGTGAAGCCGTTGACCAAGGTGGCGGTCCCGCCCGGCCCCGTGACGACCACATCGACCGTCCGGGGCGTATAGAGCGCCGGCATGATCACCTCGAGCGAGTTGGGCCTGCGCCCCGTGATCGCGCCCGGGACACCGCCGAACGTTACGCCCGTCGCGTTGATCAGATTGTTCCCGTTGATGGTGACGGTGTAGACCCCGCTCGTGGGGCCGGTGTTCGGCGAGATGCTCGAGATCGATGGCCCGACGATGTAGGTGTAGGCGCTCGATGCGGTGGCGCTCCCGCCCGGCGTGGTGACGACTACATTCACCGCTCCCGGCGAACCGGCCGGCGCGGTCACGGTGATCTGGTTGGTGGTGGCGCTGATGTTCGTCCCCGCCGTGCCGCCGAAGGTCACGCTGGTGGCGCCGTCCAGATAGTTGCCGGCGATGGTGACGGTGTTGTTCCCGGCCGCCGGGCCGCTGCCCGGCGTGACGGACCAGATCGCGGGCGAGGTCGTCTCGCCGACCAGGTTGAACGTACTGAAGCCGCAGAGCACCGATGTGCTGGTTCCCGCATAAACCCCCAGATAGAGCGTGCCGCCGCCGGCTGCTGACAGCCGGTTCATTTCAGTCACGACGGAACTGGGCAGACTGTCCACGCTCGCCCCGGACCCGGCGACCACGCCCCCGAACCGGGTTGACGCGCGCACTTCGGTAATGCCGCCGCCGTTCGACGCCGGCTGCCTCGTGAGCAACGAGAAGTTTATCTGAACACCCGCACCGTAATTGCAGCTATGCGCATGACTCAGATTGACAGAAGAGTAGGATTTGTTCGCGGGTATGGTGAAGGTCGCGTACGACACCATTTCCTCGTTAACTTGTGAATTTCCGGCAAAGAGGACGCCAACGTCGGCAGTAATGAGATAATCACCGGCATATCTCCGATAGATACCAGTACCTGAGGCCGAATAACTCTCGCCTGCGGCCTGCGCGGGTGAGGAAACCGCCAGAACACCGACGATGAGCGTCAACGCCATCGTCAGCCGGACAACCACCGGACGCACCGCGCCGAGGACGGCCCGCAGCCCGTCGATGACCCGCGCATCACCCCGGCGCGCGACATCCATCGCGTATCCTCGACCAGCCATGCCCATATCCCCCAACGCCGACGCGTGAATCCCCCAGCGCGGCGGCTTCCCCCCGTGCGACGGACTGCTTAGTCTCGGGTCCGGGTTCCACCGCAAGCCGCGCCCCGCGCGGACGGTAAAGATTGAGACGCATGGTCGAAAGAATGGGGCCTGGATCGCGTCGTGGGGGAATAGGAACCGCCCGCTTCGCCAAGAGGATGACTGGATGACGAACGGCGCTCAGGGTGATCGGCTGCCGCATCTGGCCGCCTACATCGGCGCCGACTACGCCGACAGTTTCGCTGCCTGCCGGGAGCTGCTGGCGACGATGTTCGACCTCGAGGCGCCCTCGCCCGAGGTGCGCGCCGGCTATGTCATGGACTTCGCCCTGTACGACTACGGCCCGATCAAGCTGGGCATGTCCAGATCGTCGGCATCGATCATGGTGCGCACCCCCCAGCTGATCGCGCGGACCGGGGTCGATCATTTCCACGTCCAGTATTACCGGACCCACGGCTTCTCGCTGACGCTGGACGGCGCCGAGCAGACGGTGCAGCCGGGCGATGTCTGCATGCTCGACCTGTCACGCCCGGTCGCCATCCGCACGGACGAGATCGACAACCTGTCCGTCATCGTCGAGCGCGATCTGCTTCTGCCGCTGCTGGCGGACCCGGGCGATGTGCACGGGCTGGTGCTGCGCCGTGACAGCGAGGCCGGCGTCGCCGTCCGCGAGCATCTGGAAGAGATGTGGCTGCAGGGGCCCGACCTGACCGTCGCGCAGGGTCTGGAATGGAGCCACGCCACCGCGGCCCTGCTCGCCGGCGTCATACGCGCCAACAGCCAGAGCCGCGCGGCGACCCGCGTCGAGCTGCGAAAAAGCCAGTTCCGCGCGATCTGCCGGCGCATCGACAGGGAGATCGGGAACCCCGATCTCGGCCCGACTGACCTCGCCGGCCAGTTCTTCGTGACGCGCGCGACCCTCTACCGGATGTTCGAACCGCACGGCGGCATCGGCAAATACATCCTTGGCCGTCGACTAACCGGGGTGTTTCTCGACCTGTCGGACGCGTCCCTGGCGCATGAGCGCATCGCCGTGGTCCTGCGCCGCTGGGGTCTCGAAAACCACACGGCAGCCGGCCGCGCCTTTCGCGCCGCATACGGCATGACCCCGTCCGAATGCCGATCCCGCGCCCTGGATCTCCACCACGCAGGCGGCATCGCCAGCGGGGCCATCTTCGACGTCCCGCCCGAGATGCCGGCGAACGTCCAGGCGTTCCAGGGGCCTTTCAGATCGAACGGACGCGATCCGCTGTAAGCCGGCAACGCCAGGCCCTCGCCATTAGGGTGCGCGGGCACCCCGGGAACTTCCCAGCCTCAGATCCGTCAGGGTCAGAACCATCGCGGCCGCGACCGAGATCACCCCTGCGACGATGCCAAGGCGCAGCAGCGCGTCCACCCCCATCACTCCGTCGGAGCCGGCCGTCAGCGGGGCGCCGAACGCCAGCGTCAGGACCAGTCCGCTCAGACCCAGCGCGAACTTCGAGATCATCGTGTAGGCCCCGAACGCCGCCGTGCGCGTCTGCTCCGACAGAGCGCGGGCGAGTTCGGGAAGGCGGACCCAGGAGATGACCGCGATCATGCCGATGGCCACGCCCAGCAGGCCGATCCAGAGCAGCAGCGCCGGCCCGCCAAGCGAGGCGATCGGCGCCAGGCCAAAGATCAGGCCAGCCATCGCCAGATAGCTGACGACGAGCATCCGGTGCGCGCCCAGCCGAGACACCAGGGGACCGGCGATGGCGACCGAGGCGAACCGGCCGCACATCAGGATAAGAAGCGCCGCGCCGGCTCCCTGGGTTGAGATCAGGTCGAGGTGTGGCGGCGCCTTGCTGATCGCGCCGAGGGCCACCATTCCGATCGCGGACGAGAGAAAGAACGCCTTCAGTCCCTCGGGCTTTCCCGGAAAACGCGCCGTGATCGCGTTCGTGGCGCGCACCGGCGCGGCGACCCGCGACACGCCCCTGGCCAGCCGCAGGTAGGGGATCATCAAGAGCGCCGAAGCGAGCGCCAGTCCCGACAGCATCGTGACCAGCATCATCCGGCCGGGCTCGCCGACGCCCAGCATCGGCATGGCGATCAGGCCGATGACGATCGAGGCCAGACCGGAGCCGACCGTGCGGTACTGCGCCAGCCGCATGCCCTGATCCGGCGTCCGGCCGAGTTCCGCGATCAGCGCGTTGTGCGGCACATCGAAGATGGCGAACGCGGTCCGGAACAGCAGACCGCTGGCCAGGATCCAGACGATATCGCCTTTCGGCGCCAGCAGGCTGGCCGGGAAGCAGATGCAGGCCACAAGGATCGCGGCCGCGATGATCGGCAGGGCCGAGCGCCCGCTCGCTCGGCGGCGGTCATGCCAGCGGCCGACCAGCAGATCGCAGATCGCGTTCCAGATCAGCATGACCATGAACAGCGACCCGGCCAGCGCCGGCGCCATCCCGCCTCGTGAAATCAGCAGGAAGATGGTCAGCGCATCGCTTCCGGCCCACAGCAGGCTCTTGCCCAGATGCGACAGGCCGTAGGCGCGAATGTCGCGATCCGCGGCCATCGGCGGGTCTCCGTTCAGGCCCGCTCTGGACCCCCGATGTGAAGCCCGTCTGACAGCGGAGCTGTCGCACTTAATTTTCTCATTGTAATAAAATCTTCGCCCATGACCGCTAGCCGAGCCCGGCAGGAGTGAAAACATGAAGCTGTCGGCGGGATTGGGACTAATGCTGGGCTGCGCGATCTCGTCGATCGCCGTGGCCGGGGACATCCCGGGCGAGGTGCGGCTGTCGGACCTGCAGTTCATCGGGACCCACAACAGCTACCATCTCGAGCCGGATCAGGCGATCGACCTCGCCATGCTGACCACCCGATACGCCGAGAGCGACAAATGGACCGCGCCGCGATTGACGCGCGCCCTCGCCTATTCGCGCACGCCGCTGGCCGCGCAGCTGTCCATGGGCATTCGCCTGTTCGAGCTCGACCTGCACGATGATCCCGAAGGCGGACGGTTCGCGGACCCCGGCGCGTTTCGCGCGCTCAAGGCGCTCAAGCTGGTCCCGGACGAACCGTTCGATTCCACGCCGCTACGCCGCCCGGGCTTCAAGACGTTTCACTCGGTGGATACCGATGTGCGCAGCACCTGCCCGGTGTTCGCCGACTGCCTGCGCGAAATCCGCGACTGGTCCGACGCTCATCCGGGCCACCTGCCGATCTTCATCCAGCTCGAGGCCAAACAGCACAGCAAGCCGGCCATCGGCGGGCACTACATCCCGGCGCCCGACGCGCCGTTCGACGCCGGCAGCTGGCGCAGGCTGCAGGCCGAAATCCTGTCGGTGTTCCCGGGCGAACGGCTGATCACGCCCGCCGTCGTCCAGGGCGCCGCGCCGAGCCTGAACGCGGCGATCCGGGAGCGGGGCTGGCCGAGTGTCACCGCCTCGCGCGGCAAGATCGTCTTCCTGCTGCTCGATGATGATGACGTGCAGGCCGGCTATGTCGCGGCTGTACCCCGCGAGGCTCGCCTGATCTTTCCCCGCCTGCCGGAGGGCGATCCTGACGCGGCCTGGCGCCATGTCGATGATCCGGACATCCAGAAGATCCGCAAGGCCGTGGCCCAGGGCTATCTCGTCTACACCCGCGCCGACGCCGGCACCGAGGAGGCCCGCGCCAACGACGGACGGCGCCGCGACCGGGCCTTCGCCAGCGGCGCCCAGCTCATCGCCACCGACTATCCTTACGCGGACGCCCGCTTCTCGACCTACTCGGTGCGGTTCCCGGGATATCGCTACAGCCGCTGTGCGGTGGGTTTGTCGGACAAGCCTTGCGATGACGCGCTGGACGAAGGCCGCCGACCGTCGAGATAGACGTCGTCGCGTCCGCCCTCTCCGGCCAGGTAGAGATTGAACAGCGGCACACAGGCCGCGCCGATCATTCCGGCGGCCGGTCCAAGCCGGGACGCCAGCACCCGGGGCCTGGGCAGCATGACCCCCTCGTCGCAGAAGCCGGGACCGTCGACCTCGGCCACGATCGCCTCGTTGATCTCTCTCGGAAGACGTCCGCCGACGATCACCGCGTCAGGGTCGATCATCCGCGCAACATGGCTGAGGTTGCCGCGGAGTTGCTCTCCGGCTCGCTTGGTCCAGTCGCGCACCACCCGCTCGGCCCCGGCGGGCATTGGATCGAGGTCGTGGAAGTCGTCCACGATGATGCCAGCGCGCTTCAGGTTGTCGAGTAGATCCTGGCCTGATGGACGGGGCCGATCGTTGGGGAACTGGACCCCCAGAATTCCGGCATTGCCGTTCGCGCCCCGGAACGGCTTGCCGTTGAGGATCAGGCCCGAACCGATCCCGTGCCCGATGTGGACATAGACGAAGTTCGCGAAGCGCAGCCCCTGCCCCATGACGCGCTGCCGATCGCCGCGCTGAGGGCGTCGTTCTCGACCTCGACCGGGAATGGCAGAAGGTCATTGAAGTCGGCCACCAGATCGCGGTCGCGCAGCTCCGGAAACTTGGGGTGGGCGTTGATGCGCGCGCGTCGCTCGATGAAGTCGCCGGGCAGTGAAACGCCTACCCCCGCGACGCGGTCCGCAGGCAGATCGTGGCGCGCCAAAAGCGTGTCGAAGATCGGCCTGGCCGTCCGTGCAATGGTCGCCGGATCGGCGCTGGCCAGTGGCTCGGAAACGCTGTCGATCAGCACCCCGGCCAGATCGACCAGGGCCACGTCCAGGCGGCTGACGGTGAAGTTGACGCCGAAGGCCACGGCCCCGCCCCGGCGGATCTGCAGCGGACGAGACGGCTGCCCCTTGCCGCCCAGCCGCCGCACGTAGTCCTCCACGAGGCCGAGCTCGACCAGGCTGCGGGTAATGCGCGTCACCGAGGCGCCCGTAAGCCCTACGAGTTCAGACAATTCCGCCCGCGGCGTCGGCCCGTTGCGGGCGATCGCGTCAAGCACCAGGCGCTCGTTGTAGGACAGGGCGTGCATGACGACTCCTCGGCGGCTCCGTCTGATGGAACGGGTTATTAAATTGCGCAATGTAAATAAACAGTCGCAAACTCCGTTTAGGAGACCCTCAACTTCAATGGGGGTCTTCCATGCGTTTCCTGCTCGCCACCGCCTCGACCGCGGCCATCGTGCTCGCCCTGTCCTTTCCCGCTTCCGCCCAAGAGCAGCCGGCAGACGACGGGGCCACGGGAGTCGCGGAGATCATCGTCGTCGGGCGTCCGGGGATCGTCGGTGAGATCGCCGACATCAAGCGCGAGACCGACGGCGTCGTGGACACCATCACCAACGCCGAGATCGAGCTTCTTCAGGACTTCACCCTGGCCGAGGCGGCGACGCGGATCCCCGGCGTCTACGGCGTCGCGGTCAACGGCCAGCCCCGCTTCCTGGCGCTGCGCGGCTTCGACGCCCGCTACAACAGCACCGACCTCGACGGAAATCCGATCTGGAACTCGAGCGAGAACAATCGCGGGACCCAGCTCGACCTGCTGCCGTCCTCGGCGGTCAACCAGATCGACGTGTTCAAGGCCCTGACGCCGGATCTCGACGGCAACTCGATTGGCGGACACGTCAGCGTGCGCACCCTGCGCGCCTTCGATGGCGGCGCGCGCCCCTACTTTTCCGGCCGGGTCGAGTACGGTTCGTTCGACGAAGAGAACAGCCGCACCGGTGCGCCGTCGTTCCGGGCCGACAGCGTCGGCAAGTTCACCTTCGGCGCCGATGACCAGTTCGGGGCGATGCTCGGCGTCAGCCTCCAGCGCGAGCGCTTCAGCCAGGAGAGCTACAGCCTCCCCGACGGCCTGCAGATTTTCCGCAACGGCGCCGGGCAGGACGTCGAGGTCCCGCTGCGCGGCAACTGGCGCTTCGACCAGGCCGACATCGTCGAACGTCACGACAGCGTCTTCGGCAAGCTCGAGACCCGCGCCGACGACCGCCTCTATGCCTTCGTCACCGCCAACTACTACCAGGCTTCGGACACGGTCATGGTCGACCGCCGCCGGGCCTTCGTCGACAGCCGCGCCGACCGCATTGTTTCCGCCGAACAGGGCAAGGGCGTCGCGGGCCGTGGCACCGACGCCTATCAGGTCGCGGACTCGACCCGCGACATCGACAACTGGCTGCTGGCCGGCGGCGTCGACTATCAGGTCGACGCGCTGAGCGCCCTGCGGGTGCGCGCCTCCTGGTCGCAGGTCAGGCTGGAAGAGGACTTCTTCAACTCGGGCCGCTTCGAAGACAGCGTCAACAACCGGGTGCTTCGCGGCTTCGACATCACCGGCGATTTCGGCAGGATCACGCGCGATCCGCTGGTTGGGACCAATCCGGCGCTCTACGTCTACGGCAGCGCGACCTACGAGGAGCTCACCCGGCTCGACGACGACCTCTACAGCGTCCGCGTCGACTACGAACACAACAGCTATGCCGACTCCGAGGGGTTGGGCTTCCGCGCCGGCGCGTCCTTCCGGCGTCTCGACCGCGTCCACGACCGGATCGTCGGCGAAACCAGCGTTGCGGGCGCCTATACGCTGGCCGGCAACCGCCCCGACCTCACCTCGGTGGACTATCTGAACCGGCCGATCACGATCGACCGTCAGGCGCTCCGCAACGTCCTCGCCGCCCGGGGCAGCACCGTGCGCTCGGCCATCGCCAATCTGGGCGCGGACTATGAGCTGCGAGAAGACGTCTTCGCCGGCTACGCCATGGGGGTCTTCGCGACACGCGATCTGCGGATCGTCGGCGGCGTTCGTGTCGAACAGACCGAGCTTCAGGATGACCTCTACACCGTGGTCGATGGGGTGCTGTCGCCGGACCAGTTCAGCAACAGCTACACCAGCATCCTGCTGTCGCTGCACGTCAGCTACGCGTTGACCCCGAACCTGCGGCTTCGCGCCTCCTACGGCCGGACCATCGGCCGGGCGGACTTCGAGGCCTTCGCCTTCGGCAGCCAGATCACCAGCGACGGCTCCAGCATCTCGATCGTCACCGGCAACCGCGACATCGAGCCCCGGCAGGCGGACAATTTCGACGTCGGCGCGGAGTATTATTTTGCCGACGGCAAGTCGTACGTCGCGGTGGGTCTGTTCCGGAAGGAACTCGAGGACGAGCACTTCGCCCAGACCACCATCGTTGCCAATCCGGCCGACCCATTGGGCGTCGGAACGATCAGCACCACGACCTATTCCTCCAACGGCAGCGCCAGGGTGAATGGGTTCGAGGCGTCGCTGGTGATGAAGAAGCTGGCTTTCCTGCCGGCGTCGCTCGAAGGCTTCGGGCTGATCGCCAACTACACCTATCTCGATGGCCAGTATGACGTGGTGCTCAACGACGGAACGCGTCGCAGCATCGACTCGCTGCGTAACCAGCCGCGGCAGCTGTTGAACCTGACCGGCCTTTACGAACGCGGCCCCTTCAGCATGGCCGTCGCCTACAACTGGGCCGACGAAGCCTTCACCGGCGAGTTCCAGTCCGTTCCCGGCGACGCCGCCAACCCCTCGCTCAATGACGTCTTCATCGGCGCTTTCGGCACGCTGGACGCCAAGCTCAAGTTCGAGATCTCGCCGAACGTCGAGCTGAGCCTGGCCGGCAAGAACCTCACCGACGAGATCTACACCCAGAAGACCGGCCTCGACCGCGACCTCGCCAGCCGCGCCGCCCGGGTCGGACGGTCGTGGTTCTTCGGTGTCCGGGTAAAGATGTAGGCACAAAAACGCCCCCGGCCGTAAAGCCGGGGGCGGCCCTTGGATAGCGGTTTGCTCTCGAGATCAGGCCTTCGGCGCCGGCAGGACTTCGCGTTCGAAGGTGATGGTGGTGATCTTGGCATCCAGCGCCTGGATGACGGCGCTGGTGATGTCCATCGCCGGGTTGGCGCCCATCATGGCGTCCCGCGAGAACAGCGCGCCGCAGTTGCGGGTCTTGTAGACTTGGGCGACCACGGGCTCGGCTTCGGTCCCGAGGCGGTCGGTGGCCTTCTGGCGAGTCAGTTCGATCTCGCGCGAGCGGATCGCCGCCTTGCGTTGCAGAGCCTCGAGCCGGGTCGCCAGCGCGGTGCGCTTCTCCTGCACCTGGGCGGGCGTAAGGGTCTTGGACTGAGCTTCGAAGCCCTTGATCTCGGCGTCGAGCGGCGTGCGCTCGCGGTCGATTTCGGCCTGGGCCTGGTCGGACAGGACCTTGAGCCGGGCGTTGGCGGCCTGGCCGACCTTGGCGTTGGCGAACAGCGCGTCGCGACCGAGGATGCAGAGGCCGGGGATCACCGGGCCGCCCAGCGGCGGCGCAGCTGGCGCGGTCTGGGCCGAGGCGGCGGACACGGCCGCGAGCGAGGCGGCGGCGACGAGCAGAATCTTGCGGAACATGGACTGTGTTTCCAGTGGGGGACGAGGAAGATCAGGCAGCCGCGACGCGGCCCTGCAGGGCCATCAGGTCGTCGAAGCGGCCGAGCGAGGCCAGGTGCAGATAGATCAGGCCCAGCCAGCCGCGACGGTGCCAGTCGACCACCGTATCGGCGTCCAGCGCCGCAAGCCGCTCGCTGTCGACCAGGGTGAAACCCTCGACGCCGAAGCGACGACCATCGGGGGTGGTGACGTCAGCGCGGCGGTCGACCAGCAGATCCTTCTCGGCCAGGGCGGCGCAGAAGGCGGCGGTGGCGGCGGCTTCGCCGCGATAGGCGTCGCAGAACTTCAACGCATCGAGCGTGAGCGGGCCGGGCTGGCCGTCGACGAACAGTGGCTCGCCCTCTTCGCCGTCACGCGCGACCGCGTCGCTGGCGGTGTCGATGGCCAGGGCGAAGCGGTCTTCGTCAGAGGTGGCCATGAAGCCGAAAGGATAGCGGCGCACGTACGCCGGCACATAGGCCTCCGGCGTCCAGGCCCCGTCCGCCACGAACAGATTGCGACGCTCCAGGCCCAGCAGCGCCACCGGCGATGGCGCGCCGGCGACGAACACGATCGGATACCAGCGCATCGCCTTGGCGAACTCGGCGACGACCAGCGGTGCGACGTGAGAGTCGGCTGTGAAGCCGAGGTCGCCGCCCTTGAGCCGCCACTGGCCATGGACCTTGGAGGAGAGCGCTTCGGGCTCCCGGTAGAACAGCGGAAGCGGAGCAGCGGCGGCCGGAGCGGCCTGGTCGGTCGCGGTCATCGGAAAGTTCCTGAATGCGAGGCCGGAGGGCCGGCTGCGCCGACCTAGCCGAACCGTGTGAAAGCGGCATGTCACAAGGGGCGACCTCCATCTTCCCCACGCCGGAGAGGGGCCCTGGCGCGGGGAAGACGGGTCTTTCGGCCGGGATGGTCACGGTCCCGTTGCGCCCTCACGAGGAGCACAGCCGAAGCAGCCGGCGGAGAACGAGGGGATTGCCCACCGCCGGCCGTCGCGTTCGTCCCCGCCGGTGTGCGGGGACGAGAGTCCTAGTCCTTCTTCTTGCGGTCCTCGGGCTCCTCGCCGAACGAGACGACCGAGCCGGTGAGGATGGTCTGGGTCACGGTGCGGAGTTTCTCGACCTCGGCGCTCATATCGAAGGCCTGTTCAAGTGCGTCGTCCTCGGCCGCCTGGGCGAAGTTCTCCAGGTTGATGGCGCCGAGTTCGGCCTCTTCCGTGTTCAGCTCGACGTTGGTCAGGCCGCCCACCGTGATGTTGTCGAGACCGCGGATCTCCAGGGCGCCGACGAACAGGTCGCGCGAGGCCCGGATGCCCGCGTCGCCGGCGTTGACGATGCCGTTGAAGGCGTAGAGGTCCACGTCCCCGCCCGGCGTGCCGTCGACCCGGTTCAGGGTGGCGATGCCGGCGCCGTTCGGCAGGCCCGACCGGACGATCCGCATGATCACGTTGCTATCGACCGGGAAGACGATCGGCGGGATCGACAGCGAGGTCTTGCGGCCCTTGCCGGCGTCGATGTTGCCGAACGACGACCAGATCAGGATGTCGCCGTCGTCCGCCGTCATCGTGCGGCTCTGGTTGACGATGTAGTCGCCGTAGGTGAGCACGTTGACGTCGCCACGGTCCTGGCTGAGCACGCCTGAACTGTTCGGGTCGGTGTTGGTGACGCTGAGGCTGGCCAGCTGGATCAGGCCGCCCGGCGCCAGCATCTCGATGTCGCCGCCGCCGTCGGTCCGGATCTGGCTGTTGGTCATGATGATATCGCCGAACCAGCGCGATTCACCCGCGGCCTTGGCCTCGCCCGGCTTGCGCTGGGCGCCTGGGAACAGCTTGCCGACCGCCGCGTAGCCGCGGGACGGATCGCCCGCACGGGTCTGCGAGGGGTCGCTGCCGGCCGAGGAGCCGACGGCCTCGCGGCCGGCGGTCTTCATCTCGGCGAACAGGATCCGGGTAGCGAGGCCCTGCTTCTTCGACGGATCGAGGTCGGCGAGCCAGGCGGTGGCGGCGTCGTAGTCCTCCTTGCTGATCTTGGAGACCAGCACGCCGCGCGGGAGCGGCTTGCCCTTGTCGTCCTCGAGGCTGAGCGGCGCGCGGCCGTGCATCTCGTTCCAGTAGTTGACCAGGTCGACCGCATAGATGGTGACCTCGGTCTGGCCGTCGGCGAGCACGGTCGGGTTGGGCGTGCCCAAGCCGATGGCGTCGAAGGTGTAGAACTCGCTCAGATAGATCGGCCGGGTCGAGAGGTCGCCGCCGCCGAGATAGTAGTCGAAGAACGGCTCGTAGTTCGGATCCTGGTCGATGCCGGCCAGGACCGACACGTCGGCGCCGTTGTCCTCGACATGCTGGGCGTAGTCATAGTCCTCCGCCGCCCGGATGCCCCGGCCGGGGGTCGTGCCCATGTAGATCTCGTTGCCCGCCTGAACCCACATGCGGCCTTCGCCGTAGACGGTGACGTCGGGCAGGTAGATCGAGCCGCCGGCCTGGACGATGGAGACATCGTCAGGGTCATGGTTGAGGAACTCCATGGTCCCCATGCGGATGTCGTCGCCGGCCTTGATGCGGGTCTCGTAGCCGAAGATGAAGTTGCCTTGGCTGTAGGCGTTCTGGTGGCCAGGATAGAAGCGATCCTCGAAGGTGTTGCTGGCCTGATAGATATCGCCCTCGATGGTGTAGATGCGTGCGTAGGTGTCGAGCCCTTCATTGGGACTCTCCGAACCTTCCTGGCGGCCGTAGCCGGGTCCGCCGCCGCCCCAGGTTTGCGAGAAGCGAAGCGAGCCGTTCTGGAACGGGTTCAGGACGCGCGGCGCGTCGTTCGGATCGCCCCAGCTCAGCGCGAAGCCGGGCTGGTCATAGCCGCGCTGCCCGTAACCGCCGTTGAAGGTCTGGCTCTGGCCGCTGTTGTATAGGTTCCAGAAGCCGATGTCCTTGCGGGCCAGGATGTCGAGCTGTCCGCCTGGGAAGCTGTCGGTCATGATGTATTGCTGACGCTCGTTCCAGTCGCCGATCATCACCGAGCCGCTGATGGAGACCAGCCGCGTCTTGGACGGCAGGATGTCGCCCGGCTCGTACTGATTGCCCGAGGCGGCGTAGAACTGGACGTCGCCGCCCGACGAGATGACTTCGAGCTTCGTCCGCTCAGTGTAGGCCAGCCAGCTTGCGCCCTCGTAGTGCCAGTCCTCGTTGCCGCTCGACCGGACCGACGCAAACCGGGCGTCGCCGCCGGTGGTGATGCGCATGTCGGCGTCGTCGAGGACGAACACGATATGGCCCTGCTGCCGACGATCGGGGCGATAGCCGCCAAGGTTGGACTGGTAGACGAACGGGTTCTCGATATCGGCATCGGCGGTCTTGTCCATGCGGCCGTCGACGTCGATCGTCGCCGAGCCCTTGCCGACCCAGATCGAGCCGCCGAGCAGGTCGCCGCCGATCGTCATCTCCAGGTCGCCGCCGCCGCGGATGTCGAGCACCTTGGCCTCGCCGACCGTGCGGCCGCCGGCGACGCGGGTGGTGGTCGGCATCGCCACGACGAGATTATCGACCGTGCCGCCGGCGCGGATAGTCACGTCCCCGCCGCCGAGGGCGCCGAGGCTCTGTTTGAAGCTGTCCGGCGTGATCCACAGGGCGGTCTGCTGGTAGATGCCGCCCCGGTCGGTCGCAAACGGCGAGTCCAGCGCGCCGGTGACGTCGACCGCGTTGATACGGCCGCGTTTGCCGTACCAGGTCGCGTCGAGGATGGCGTCGCCGGCGCCATTGATGTCGCCGCCGACGGCGACGGTGATGTCGCCGCCCTTCTCAAGGAAGGAGGCCGGGCGATACGACAGGGTCAACGGGTCCCACTGGCTGCCGCCGTAGTACTGGGTCGGCGAGTCGAAGTCGGCCAGCGGCGCGGCCTCCCGGCCGGCGGTGTACATCGCGCCATCCACATACTGGACCGTGAAGGCCGCGCGGCCGCCGTCGTTGTCGAAATCGCCGCGGATGACCCGATTGCCGGCTTCGATGGTGACCGCGTCCGAATAGGCGAAGTACTGGCCGAACCGGACCGCGCCGAGCTCCGGCACCACCGCTTCGTAACTCCCGTTGGGCAGACGCTGGGCGGTGTAGTTGCGCAGCGTGCCGTCCGGATAGACGATGGCGACGTTCACCGAGCCGTCGACGCCCTGCTTGATGTCGAACTGGTATTCCCGGGTCGGCTTGTAGTTCAGGTCACCCGAAGCGGCGACGTTGATGTCGCCGGTGCCGGTGCGGACGATGGCGTTGATCTGGACATCACCTTCGCCCGTGGCCGAGGCCATGGTCGCCAGCACGTTGGTCTGGCTGAAGTCGGCGCCGGCGACCAGGTTGTAGCTCCAGGACAGGTCGTTGGTCAGCGGGGTCAGGGTGCTGGCCGGGTCGGAGGGCGCGCGCGGTCCACCCTGCTGAGCGGACAGGAAGCCGTCGGAAAGGTTCGCGTCCAGCTTAAGATCGCCGCCGGCCCGGAGAGTCAGCGTGCCCGGCTGACCGCCGTAGCGGGCGCCGGCCAGGTTCCAGTCGTCGACCAGGGTCAGGTCGCCGCCGGAGCGGATCTCGATCCCCGGCGTGATCACGAAGGCGGTCGCGTCGGACTGGCCGAGGCGGCCGCGGATGCCCGTGATGTTGCCGCCCGCCATGAAGGCCGCGGCCTGGGCGACGACGTCGGTCTGGAGCGCGGTGTCGATGACGTTGTCGCCGGCGCCGAGGTCGGTGACCTTGTAGGCCTCCAGCGTGGTCGCGCCGCCCTGGACGATGGCGGTGTAGCGATCCACGGCCACGTCGCCGCCGATCTGGCGGGCGCGCAGGCGAACTTCACCGGCCTCGCCCGAACCCTTGCCGGAGACGCGCAGGACAGCCGCGCCGACGTCGAGCGAGCCGTTGTCTCCGACCTGCAGCGACACCAGGCCGCCGCGCTGATCGCCGGTTCCCTTGGCGCTGGCGTCAAGCAAAGCGCCGTCCTCGACCACGAGGTCGCCACCGGACGCGATGACGATCTTGCCGCCCTTGGCGCGGGTGGTGATGACCTTGGCGTCACCATCGATGGTGATCGAGCCCTGCCCCGTCGACAGTTCGAACTCGTCGACGCGGGTCTCGCCGGTCAGGTTGACGTCGCCGCTGACCACCGCGAAACGGCGCGAACGGCTGAAGCCGCTGGCGTTCAGCTTGCTGTTGAGCGCGGCGAAGTCGGCCAGGGTCGAGGTCTGCAGCGTGAAGGCGCCGCCCTTCCCGTTCAAGCCCGGCTGGGCCTTCAGCTCGCCGTCGAGCACGGCCACGCCGCGTCCCGCCGAGATGATCAGGTCGCCGGCGTCGCCGGTCGCTCCGCCGGAGAGGTCGAGGACCGCGCCGGACGCCAGAGTGACGTCGCCGCTCTCGGAGGTCAGGCCGATGCCGCCGGCGCCGAGGTACTCGGTGACCTCATAGAACTTGATCGCCGAACCCGACACATCGATCCGCGCCTTCGAACCGACGGTGACGTCGCCGGTGGTCGCCGTGGCCCGGAACACGCCGGACGACAGGGTCACCGGCAGGTCGACGCTGACCGACTGCCCCTTCAGGTCGAGCGTGGCGCCGGCCGTCTCCAGCTTGGCGAGCGTCATCGGAGCGGTCTGGGCGGCCACGACAACATCGCCTGCGGCGTCGATGCCGTGCGAAGCGCCGCTGGCGGCGCCGATGTCGGTGGCGGTGATGGTGACGTCGCCCGGCGTCAGGACCTTGCCGACGCCGCTGAACAGGACACGGCCTTTGGCGTCGATGTCGATGTCCGCGAAGCCGAGGCCGAGCGTGCCTTCGCCGAAGATCAGGGTCTCGGCGTTGAGGTCGAGCGAGCCGCCCGACGCGACCGGCGTGTAGCCGGGCGCGTCGGTGTTCGACAGCGTCAGGGTCCTGGCGCTGAAGGTGCTGCTGCTCTGGCCATCGACGTTCACGAAGCCGCCGCCATCGAGCACCAGGTTGTTGACGGTGCTCAGGTTGACGTCGCCGTAGACGTCGAAGGTGGTGAAGCTGCGCAGGCGCAGGGTCTGGGCGCTGGCCAGCTCGGCGAAGGCGGCGTTGGTGAGAACCAGGCCTTCATCGACGCCCGGCGCGTCGCCAAGGCTGATCCGTCCCGCCGCCGCCTCGACGACGCCGGCCTTGAGGATTGCTCCCGGCCGCAGGGTGGTGTTGCGGGTGGCGTTGACGGCGACCGCATCGGTCGCCTCCAGCCGCGCGCCGCTCTCGAGCGTGACGTCGCCGCGATCGGTCTTGGCGTTGGTGCGGGTGATGCTCACGTCGCCGAGGTTGGAGACGCGGACGAAGGCGCCGCGATCTTCGGCTTCGTAGGTCACCGCCGGCCACAGGGTGGTGGTGGTGTGCTTGGCCAGCTCGGGGCGGATGATGATGTTCTCGGCCTGAGCCCCGTCGCCGACGGCGCGGACGACCGAGCCGCTCTCGAACAGGATCTCCCCGTTCGCGGCGAACAGGATCTCGGCGCCGGTCAGGGCGTCGCTTTCGCTGTTGCGCACGACGATGCTGCTGGCCCCGATGGAACCGCCGACCGGCGCGCCGGTGTCGTCGCGGGCCTCGTAGCCGGTGACGATCTCCAGACCGCCGGCGCCCTGGCGACGGACACCGCCGATGAGCAGGCTCTCGGCCACGCCCGACAGCTGGGTCGGATCGAGGCGCAGATAACCCGCCAAATCACTGATGTCGGTGGCCGCCGAGGCGACGACGATCTTGTCGCCGGCGATGTCGAGCAGGCCGCCGCGATCCTTGGCGGACGCGCCCTTGGCCGAGAAGGTCCCGTTCAGCTGCAGGCTTTCACGGGCGGCGATGGTCATGAAGCCGCCGTCGACCGGCAGGCGCGGGTCGGCGTTGAAGACACCTCCGGACCGTTCCAGGCCGATCAGGAACCGCTCGCTGGAGAAGAAGCCGTTGCCGCTGGTCTCGATGAACTCAGAGCGGTCACGAACGCCGGCGCCGGACATCACCTGGAAGGTCAGGAACGACTGGTCGGCGAAGGCGACGCCCTGCTCGCCGGCCTGGGAGCCGGTCAGGATGAAGCTGCCGTCGCCGGTCTTGCGCGGCGTGGTGGTGGCGGCGCCGCCGGCGGCCAGGGTGACGCGATAGGCGCCCGGCGTCAGCGCGTACTCGGCCGGCAGCAGGGTGTAGTAGCCGGCTGGATTGCCGTCGAAGGCCGGAAGCCAGACGACGTCGCCGACCGCGAGCTGGTCGCGCGGCGCATCCGAGGGCGCCTGGCCGAGCGAGGCGTCGGCGCCGAAGGCCGGCGAGATGGCGAAGACGCCGCCGCCGGTGAGGATGTTGTTGGCGCCCTTGGGACCCTGGACGAATTCGAGCCCGAGCACGTCGCCGCCGCCGGACGCGTCGATCACCGCCCCAGCCTGCAGGTCGACGTTGTCGCCGCTGACGACGATCCGCTTCTCGGGCGGGGTGGTCAGCAGCACGTCCTCGTTGCTGTACGGCGTCGGGCCGTACCAGTTGGAGCCGTCGACGGTGTGGCCGTAGAGGATGGTGCGGCCGTCGGCCGAGACCGTGGTCAGGCTGCCCGGCAGGAAGTTGACGTGCTGACCTTCGAACTCGATCGTCCCGAACGGCGCGGCGAGCACGCCGCCCTGGTTGATGGTCGGGGCCTCGATGACCAGCTTGCCGCCGGCCGACAACGGCGCGGCGCCGCCGAGACCAGTCTTCTGGAAGGTGACGCTGGTGTCGGAGAAGATGCCCAACGCCATGCCGGTGTACGGATAGACCTGGCCGGCGCGGATGATCAGCTCGCCGGGCGCGTAGACGCTGGAGAACACCTCGCCGCCGGCGCCGTCCGGGAAGATCTTGCTGCCGCCCGAGAGCGAACGCCGGGCTTCCAGAGTGACCTTGCTGAAGCCGTCGAAACGGGCGTTTGCGACGGTGATGGTCTCGGCCAGGGCCTTGAACTCACCGCCGGTAGCGACGCCCGGCCCGGTCTGGATGGGCGTACCGCCGGCTCCGCCGGTGAACTTGATGATCGGCGCTTCCAGCGTGACGTCGGCTTCCGGCGCCCAGACCGAACTGATGCTGAGTGAACGCAGAGCCTTCAGGGTCAGGTCGGAATCGACCCGCACGGCGCCGTCGATCCTGACATCGTCAAAGCCGGCCGCGGCCGCCAGAGGGGCCTGGCCGATGTGGAAGGTCGTGCCCGGCTGGATGGTGGCGAAGGTCTCGTTATAGTTCATCCCGGCGAAGTTCTCGACGAGCATCGAGAGCGCGGTCGCATAGGCGGCGTCGCTCTTCTGCACCACATAGCCGGCCGGCACGGTGGGCTGATAGGGCGCGGCCGACGGCGGCGGTCCGGCGGGCGCATCCAGGGTCGGGTCGAGCGCCAGATAGCCGTTGGGATCGGTGTTCGACGCTTCGGCGAAGGCGGCGGTCAGGAAGGCGCGCAGGGCGACGGTGTCGCTGATCGGGATCGGCTCGACCGTGCCGGGAGCGGCGCCGAAATAGGCCTCCGCCAGATCGGCGATGTTGTCGAAGCCGTAGCCATCGAGCCCGCTGGTGACGATGGCGTCGATGATCGCGGTGACCGTGGCCTGGCTCGGTGCGCGGCCGGCGCCCCCGCCCGACAGGTTGAGCACGCCGTTGCGGCCGGCGATGCCGTTGAAGCCGACGCCGGCGGAGCCACGGAGGTCGCCGAGCAGATAGCCCGAAGCGCCTCCGACCGTGATCGTGCCGGCGTCGCCGCCGATCAGGCGATCGACCCGGACCGCGGTCAGGCGCGAGGGCACGGTGACGGTCAGCGTGCCGGCGACGCCGGAGACGTCCAGGCGGGCGCCCTTCTCGACCAGAACATAACCGCCGCCGACCGAGATATCGCCGCCGGAATAGACGTTGCCTTCGATCCAGACATCGCCTGGAGACGCGCCCTGCACCGGCCGCGTCACGACCTCGCCGCGGGCGTCGAGGAAGGCGGTGGAGCGGATGCGCAGCGCGCCCGATCCGGCCGAGGACACGTTGATGGCGCCGCTGCGCGCCGTCAGGTCGCCGGCGACGTCGAGGTTCGCGCCGCTCAGCGAGATGCCGCCGTTGGTGGCGACCTTGATGCTCGCCGCTTCGTCCATGGTCAGGTTGCCAAGGCCGGCGAGGCCGAACGTGACGCCGGTGCGCAGATGCGCGGCCGGAACCATCGCGGTGGTCACCAGCGACAGATCGGCGTCGGTGGCGATCTGGCCGGCCTGACGGTCAAGGACCAACACCTGTTGGGCCAGGTCGAGGCGCGTCCCGGCGCGGATATCGATGTCCGCGCCGATCTCCACCGCCGAGACCGGGGTCCGTGGCACACCGCCGGGAAGGTTGGCGTTGTAAGCCTCGGCCAGCAGGTTGGCGGCCAGGATCGCCTGATACAGCGCCGGCGTGATCACCTGACCAGGCGCGACGAGGTAGAGGGCCGGATCCAGCGGATTGGTGACGTTGGGATTTCTCACGCCGGCGGTGGTGACGCGGCCGATCACGGCTTCGTCGAGGACGACCTGCTTGAAGCTGCCGTTGATCGCCAGCGAGCCGAGACCCCAGCCGTTCAGGGTCTCGTTGGAGAGGTACAGAGCGCCGTCCGGCGCGGTCCCGCCGTCCGGGCCGATGACGAGGTCGTCCATGCCGCTGAGGGTCAGGCCGCCGGCGCCGCCGAGACCGCCGAGTTTGAAGTCGGCGCGGTCGAGCAGCTCTGCGCCCGACTGGGTCGGCGCGCGGGTGATGTCGATCTTCCCGCCCTTGCCGTTGACCAGTTCGAAGCTGCCCGGCCCGGCCTGCGAGGCGAGGCTGACACGCTTCCACCAGCCGCCGCCCGAGGCGTCGAAGGTGACGTCGCCTTCAAGAACGGCGCTGCCGCCCCTGATGCCGCCGAGGGAGATGGTCCCGCCGTTGACGTAACCGCCCCAGCGACCGCCGCCGTCGAGATCGTTGGTCCACTGGCCCGCGACCGAGATCACGGTCCCGTCGCCGATGCTTTCGCCGACGATGGTGATGTTGCCGCCGGCCGCGCTCAGGAGCACGTCCTTGCCGATCTTCGCCGGAGTGGCGCCGAGGATCAGCGAGCCGCCGGCGGCCACCTTCAACTGGACGCCGTCCATGACGGTGAAATTGTAGGAAGTGGCGTCCGACTTGTTCTGGAAGCTCAGGGTCTGAGCCCCGCCCGCGAAGTCGTCGTCGATGAAGCTGTAGGCGACGGCGCGGCCGCGCTGGAAGCCGGCCGGCAGGGTCGCGCCCGGCTGCAGCAGCGCGTCAAGCGCGGCGCCCGCGTAGCCTTCCGCGATCAGGGCCTGACGAAGCTCGACCGGCTGGTTGTTGTGCAGCACCCAGCCCGGCGCCAGCAGATGGAAGATGGGGTTGTTGTTCGAGCCGACCTGGGCCTGGGTATAGCCATCGGCCAGCTTGCCATCGAGACCCAGCTTGCTCGGGTCGAGGGTGACCTGGCCGCCGTTGATCGTCAGGGTCACGGGACCCTGGTCCTTGGTCACGAAGACCTGGTCGAAGAAGTACTCGTTCAGCGACTCCGAGGGTGTCCCGAGGACCACTGTGCCGCCCTTGGGCAGGCGGGTCGAAACGGGCGTATCGACGGCGCCGGCGGGGACGGCCGGTTTGGTGCCGGCGATGCCGGCCGCAGCCTGACGCTGACCGACGATGGTGTCGCTGACGACGCGGCCGAACAGCTTCTGCGACGACGACAGGATTTCCAGCCGGCCCGCGTCGCCGCCTTCGATGTAGCCGGCTTCGTAGCGCTTGCTGTTGATGAGGCCGGTGTACTTGGTGTTGGCGTCGGCTTTCGCGATATCGACGATCGCGCCGTCCGCGCCTTTCAGCAGGGTGACGTCGATCCAGCCGCCCGCGTACTCGGCGCTACCGCCGGAGATGTCGATCTTGGCGCCGTTCTCGATCTGGACACTGCTGAGGGCCCGGATCTGGACATCACCGCCGTTGATCGAGCGGTCCTCGGCCGTGAGGTTGCGGTTGGCCTGGGCGCCCGTCCAGTCGACGATGCTCGAGCCCTGGCGGATGTCGATCTTGACGTCTTCGCCATAGAGGATGCCGTCGCGCTGGACCGGCGAGCCGGCCAGTTCATTGGCGCGGATCTCCAGATCGACGATGTTGTCGGAGACGTCGCGCTTGACGCCGTCGATGCCAGAGACATCGATCAGCGCGCCCGACTTCATCACGAACGAGCCGGGCCGGCCTCTGTCGGCGCCCGAGAAGTCGCCGCTCAACTTCGCCGAGTAGTTTCCGTCGACGGTGATCAGGCCGCCGTTGGCGCGAAGAACCGAATTCTCCTCCATCAAGACGTTGCGACCGACCACCGAGATGCGCGGGCGGTTGATGCCAGTGAAGGTCTCAAGGGCCGGACTGGCGTCGTCGCCCGTCTCGGGCGTGACCTGGGTGATGCTGCCCTCGCCGAACGTCACGTCGCCAGCGAGGTAGTCGAAGTGACCGCTGTAGTTGAGGGTGACATCCTCGAACCCGAAGCCGGCGCGCAGCAGTATTGAACCTGTCCGCTGGCGGACTCCGGACGTGGCGGCGATCACGCCGTTCTGCTTGATGGAGGCGCCCTGAAGCAGGACCGTGCTGCGGGTGGCGTTGATGACCCCCTCGTTGACGATGCTGAGACCGACCTCGGCCGCCCGCTCGTGCATGGCGGCATCCCAGCGCGCCTCGTTGTTGTAGCGCCCGAACTCGACCGCCTTGCCCGACGACAGGCCATAGAATCCGCGCAGGAAGTCGTAGTTGTAGTTTTCGCCCGTGCGGCCCTGGACCAGCGAGAAGTCCTCGCCGGCAAGCATCACCACCGTACCGTCGGTGACGTCGATCGTGCCGCGGTTGATGATGTTGACGCCCAGGAAAACGGCGCTGCTCGCCACCGTCGGATCGGTCGATTTGAAGGTAAGCTTGGCGCCGTCCTCGATGACGATGTCACCCTTGGCTCCCTCAAGGAGGCCTTGCACCGGTCCCCACCAACTTGACCCAGACGCCCGATCGCGGGAGTCGAGCAGACCGCCCGGAGCGAGGACGGAGTCGGGCATTACCGCCGTGGTCACCAGCATCCCGGCTGTATTGACCCGCGACGTGCCCTTGAAGACGACGCCGTTGGTGTTGGCGAGCCAGACCTGGCCGCGGGCGGTGATCTTGCCGGCGATCTGGGTGGGGTCGGCGCTGAAGATGCGGTTGAGCGCGATCCAGTCGGCGCCGCCCTGGTCGAAGATGACCTCCTCGCTGGCGCCGACGTCGAACCGCGACCAGTCGAGAAGCGCGGCCTTCTGCTCCTGCTTGATGGTCATCACCAGGCCGTTGTTGGTCTGGGCCACGGTCGGCAGGCGCGCGCCGGCCCAGCGGCCGCCGGGCAGAATCTGTGTGCCCGGCAGGGTCGCCGCGGCTTCCTGCGCCGCCGCGCCTCGCGTGCCCAGCACGCCCGCGGCGGCCAGGCTGATCAGGCTGACCGATGCGATCAGGGCAGCCCGGGGCGTCGCGTGGACGAGGCGGGCGAGAACGGGCTTGGCGGCGGCGGTACGACGGCGGGCCATGATGGCGCTCCTGGAAAACGGGCATAGCGGCCGCCCACGCGAATGCGCGGGGGCCAGGACAGGTCGGTCGTCAGTTGGTCGGGACGGTCGCCGGCTGGGCGGCGGCTTCGAGCTCGCGTTCGGGGAAGACCCGCCGGGCGGCGATCTCGTCCTCGAAGGTCTGGAGCGTGTTCTCCAGCTTGACCCGGTAGAGCTGGGTCATCGGCTCGCCCGAGGCGGCTTTCCGCCCCAGGGTCATCCCCTCGTAGTCCTTGATGATCTGCTTGCCGATGCCGACCAGTTCGCGGTTGCGGACAGCCGCGACCTGCAGGGCCTTCCTGGCGGCGTCGACTTCCCCGGCCTTGGCCTCGAGTTCAGCGACCCGCTGCTCCGCCGCCCGCAGGTCGCGGGTGGCGGTGGTCAGCTGTTCGTTGCGCTGGGCCAGGGTGGAGAGGATCTGCTCGGCCTGCTCGCGAACGATGCAGGCGCCGGCTTTGGCGGGCGCGGTCTGGGCGCCCGCCGTGGCGGCGGCGCCGGCGGCCAGGCTGAGCGCGCACAGGGCTATGGTGGCGAAGGGCTTCATGAAGGGCTCCGGCGCTAGAATTTGACGAGCAGGTCGATCTGGGCGGTGTCGACGTCGATCGAGTCCGCCCGGGCTCCGGTGAGCGGATCGATGAGGTCGATGGTGCGGGCCGAGTACCAGCTGGCCTCCAGCGAGAGCCGCTGGCTGAGGCCCAGGGCGCCGCGGATCACGAAGCCCTCCTGGTCGGTGCCGCCGAGGCCGAAGTCGCTGTCCGTGAATAGGTCCAGCGTGGCGTCGGCCTCGATGTACCGCCAGCCGGCGCTCAGCTGCCACTGGCCGCGATCATCGACGCGCGGGCTGCCGATGGTGCCGCGGATGTGCCAGGCCTTGTCGCCGCTGCTGGCCGGGACGCCATAGGTCGTGGTCAGGGCGTCTTCGTCGAAGGCGGTGTTGAGCAGCGCCTCGCCGTCGAACGCCAGGGTCACGGCGTCCGTCAGTTTGAACTCGGCGCGCGCGGTGATGGCCGCGACCTCATAGGCCGAGGCCAGGCCGAACAGCAGGGTGTTGGTCGCGGCGTTGTCACGACGCACGTTGAACAGCGAGTTGCCGTACTGGACCCGGCGCGGCGTGGTCTCGTCGTTGTCCTTCAGGCCCGGGGTGTTGAACTGGCCCTGGACGTTGTCGAAGTAGTAGTAGGCGCCGGCGACGCGGAACTTCATCCGGTCGTTGGGCTGGTAAGACCCGCCCAGCTGCGCCGCGTAGAGGACCTTGTCCGCCGTCGAGCTTGAGAACTCGTCCAGCGGGAAGGCGCCGACCGTCGCGAACACGCGCGGCGCGCTGAAGTGATCGCCGAGCGGCACTTCCGTGGTCAGGGCCGCGCCGTCGAACTGCACGTCGCGGTCCCAGATGATCTCGGTCGAGAAGAACGGATTGTCGAACTTGCCGAGGATGGCCGTGGTCTGGCTGAACAGCGGCTGGTCGTGGAAAGGCCGCAGGCGGATGAAGGCCCGGTCGAGGCTGACGTCGACCTTGTCGAAGTTGGGCGACAGGGTTTCGTTGGTGGAGACCGGGTCGGCTACGTCGCCGGACACGAAGCGCAGGCCGGCGTCGATGCCTTCGCTGACCTTGGCGTCGATCCCGAAGCGCGCCCGCACCCGGGTGCGGTAGCGGCTGTCGGTGGTGGCCAGGAACGGCGGCGTGGCGCCCACAGCGATGCCGCCGCTGGCGCGGATGGCGGTGACGTTGGGGATCAGCGGCGTGTTGCCGTCGCCGAAGCCCCTCATCTCGCCGCGCACGCGGACGTCGCCGTTGAAGCTGAAGCGGTTCAGCCAGCTCGGCAGGGCGTCGGGCTGGGCCCAGTTCTCCTGGCGGGCGGTGGCGAGGACCTCGGTCTTCACCTCCTCCTTGATCTGGGCGCGCAGGGCCTCGGGAACGTAGGGCACGCGGACCACGTCGGCGCGAGTCTCGGCGCGCTTGCGGGCCTCCCCGAGAATGCCGTTGGCGTCTTCCTGGGTCAGCACGCCCTTGTCGACGAGCACCTGCAGGATATCGAGCGTCGACGGGTCGGTCGGCCGGGTCTGCGCCGACGCCGCGCCGGCGGCCAGCAGCAGGGCGCCGCCGGCGGCGCCGGCGAGCAGTCTGGCGGCGAGAGAGAACTTGGACATCGTGGACTCCGTGGAGCGTGTTGGGATCGACCGTTCCCGGTCAGGACTGGTTGAGACGGATGGTGGCGACGAACGGGACCGGACCACCCGCGGGCGGAGGACGATCGACTGAGGAGAGGCTGCGGAGAGCCTTGGTGATGGCCGCCTCGAGCTCGGGCGGGGTGACGTTGGAGACGCTCACCACCTCCAGCCCGGCGGCGCCGTCGACCCGCACCCGGATCGAAAAGGCGAAGCCTTGCTGGGCCAGGGCCTTGTCCCGCCGCAGGTGACGCATGATCGCGTTCTTGAGCAGGTCGGCGTAGGCGCGGGAGGCCTGGTTGCCGGTCGAGACGCCGCCGATCAGCGGCCCCTTGCCGGTTCCTCCCTGCCCGCGCTGACCGCCGGAAAAGGCGGACGAGGCGGCGGTCGGATCCTGCAGCAGGCTCGACAGATCGCCGGCAGGCGGGTTGGTCGTGTTCGGCTGGGTGGCCGACAGCGGGTCGGGCTGCACCGTCTGGGGAGTCTCCTCCGGCTTGGCCTCCACGGGCGTTTCGAGCGGCGTGGGCGGCGGCGGCGGGGGTGGAGGCGGCTGGGCGATGTCGAACATCTCCACCTCCTCGGTCCGCACCCGGTCCTCGATCTTGCCGAGGCCGAGCAGCCACCAGCAGAGCACCGCGAAGACCATCAGGCCGAACGCGAGCGCCGCCAGTTCCCGCCACCGTGTGAGTTTCGGTTTCATGCTGGGCACACTTGAACTGGCGGGCTCAGCCGGCCGGCTTTTCGGCCGGCAGGCCGATCTTGGTGACGCCCACGCCCTTGAGGACGTCCAGCACCTCCATGACCTTGCCGTAGGCGGCCGCGGTATCGCCGCGGATCACCACCGGCACGTCCGGATCCTCGGCGAAGCGCGCGCGCATCTCCTCGGTCAGCTCCGGCACGGTCGTGGGTGCGCCGTTGAGGTAGATCTCGCCGCCGGCCGAGACGCTGATCGCCTGGGTCTGGCTGACCTCGAGGGTCTGACGGTTGGAGGCCTTCGGGAGGTCGAGCTCGATGCCCGCCACCTGCGCCGTCGCCATGAGGATGAAGACGATGATCAGCACGTAGGCCAGGTCGAGCATCGGCACGACGTTGACCTCGTCGTAGATCGCGTCTTCGTCTTGAACTTTCGCCATGATCGCCCCCTACGCGCCGTACTGTTCGGCAAGGCGCGCGACGAGGGTGTCGGCGAAGGAGCGGCTCGTGGCGTTGATCCGCTTGATCCGTGTAAGGATGATATTGTAGCCGAACAGGGCGGGGATCGCGACGAGCAGGCCGGCGGCCGTGGCCAACAGGGCGGCGGCGACGCCCGGCGCGATCGAGTTGACGTTGACGTTCCCCTCGGCCGCGATGGCCGCGAAGGTGATCATCACCCCGATGACCGTGCCGAGCAGGCCCAAGAACGGTCCGCCGGACACCGCCAGGGTCAGCAGCACCAGCTTGTCGGAGAGCTTGTAGGCCTGGTTGGTCAGCACCCCGTCGATGCGGGCCTTGAGGGCTTCAAGCGCGCCCATGTTGAAGCGGGCTGGGCCGTTCTTGGAGCGGATCTCCACCTCATGCATGGCCGCGGTGTAGAGCTGCGACAGGGTCGAGGCGTCGGCCCGGGCGGCTTCGCTGCGCAGGGCGGCGTTGTCGAGGCTGGACGACTGGCCGTAGGCGTCCTCGAAGGCCTCGTTGTCCTTCTCGATGCGCGAGACCAGCGCCGACTTGGTGATCATCACCCAGATGGCGATCACCAGCATGATGGCGCAGAGACCGATGACGACCCAGCCTTCGATGGTGACGTTGGTGATGACGGTGACGAAGTAGCCGAGCTCGAACTTGCCCGAGCGGGCCTCTTCGGCGCCGTAGGTGACGAGGCCGCGGCCGTTGTCCGACAGAGCGACCGCGCCGACGTAGGCGGTGGAGCGTTCGGCGGCGGCGTAGCGGACGTTGTCCAGCTGACCGGTGAACCCTTGGCCGAGCACCAGACCTTCGGTCAGCGCCGGCGTGGCGCCCTGCCCGGTGCCGGCGAGCTTGCCGCCGACGTAGAGATCGACCTGGCCATTGGCGCGGCCGACGACGGCGACGTGGGTCCAGGCGCCGGGCGCGACCGAGGTCGTGCCGACGATCTGGGTCCCGCCGACCTGGGCGACGACCTGGCCGCCGGCGAGGCTGAGGTTCAGGCCGGCGCCGCGCGCGGCGAGCACCGCGTTCTGGGCCGCGCCCGCCTTCACCCACATCATCAGGGTGAAGGGCGCACCCGGCTGGGCGGCGAGGCTGGTCGAGGCGGCGATGCTGACGGGCGCGCCGCTGAAGCTGGCCGACTGGCCGGCGAAGCCTGGGACGGTCGACACCGAACCCACGGCGCCGTTGCCGTTGCGGGTCCGGTCCTTGCCGCCGTCGCTGAAGTCCAGCGCGAGCAGTTCGGAGCTGTCGAAGACGGCGGCGGGGTTAGCCACCGACTTGGCGTCGCCGCCGTAGTAGAGATGATAGGTCTGGCTGGCCTTGGGGGACAGATTGGTCCCCTTGACCCAGACCACCGCGAGGCCGGCCTTGGGGTCGATGCTCTCGACATAGTGCTCGACGCGCTGGCCATCAGGGCCGGTCACGCGGATGTCGGAGCCGTCTTCCTTCAGGTCGGCGAAGGCCACCGTCTGTTCGGAAAGTCGCAGCGCGAACGGGAAGACCGGCGTGGTCGCGTCAAGCCCGGCGCCCTTTGGGCCGGCGTTGACGACGACTTCCTTGCGGATCTTGAGTTTGTCGTCGAACCACTCGCCTTCGGCAGCGTTGGCTGCACCGAAGGAGGTGAAAGCGGACATGGCGGCAAGAATGCCGAGGAGGTGTTTTCTTTGCATTTTCCGTCTCAATACTTGACGCCAAACTTCACGTGCAGACGCAGGCCGCCGATGTCGTCTTCGACAGGCGTTCCGGAATCTGACGGGTCGTCGTTGAACTGGTAGGCAAGGTCGAGCGTGCCGTAGACGGCCTCGAGGACCTCGAAGGTGGTGGAGACGCCGACGCTGGCGAGCCAGAACTCGGACTGCTCGCCCGGCAGCGGACGCCGCAGGAAGGCGCCGCCGCCCTCGGCGAAGGCGGACACCCGCCAGTTCACCGCCTTGTCGACATCCTCTCCGGCCCAGGCCATCGGCACCTCGCGGCCGATATCCATGCCGACCCGCAGGCCGCTGTCGCCGAGCACCTCGGCCTCGCGGTAGCCGCGGACGCTGTTGGCGCCGCCGAGCACGAACTGCTCGTTGGAGATCAGCGGGACGGCCGACAGCTGCCAGTCGAGGAAGGTCTTGGCCTCCCAGCCGTCGCCGAAGCGATGGGTGTAATTGGCCGAGCCCGCCAGGAAGAAGAAGCTCGCTTCCGAGTCCGCGCGCTTGCCGGGGCGGCTCTGGTCGCCGGGGGTCACGGGATCGTCCGGCACGCCACCGAACTCGTCCTGGTCGCCGACCAGACCGTCGAACCCGAAGGTGCCGCCCAGCGTGACTTCGTAATTGTAGTCGGGTGTGCCCCCGAGCAGCCGATACTGGCCGGTGAACGGCAGGTAGGTGACCGGCGTGTCGAAGGTCAGCAGTTCCTTCGTGGTCGGATCGACGATGCCGATCTGATCCATGTAGTCCTTGTAGTCGACGCCGATCATCAGCGACTGGACCGTGCCCTTGGGCGAGCCGCCCAGGGTGTGGATCGCGCGGGCGCCGACCATGAAGCCGTCACCCAGCACCGCCAGGCCGCCGACCGTGGCGACGTCGGTATTGGACTGCACCGCGTAACCGAGCAGGCTGGTGCGGCCATAGCCGATCGGGGCGTAGTAGGACGCGGACCAGACCTGGATCTGGTCGAGCTCGAAAGGGGCGGTCTGGAAGAACAGGTTGGCGCTGTGGCCGCGCTGCCAGATGTTGTCGTAGTGGATCGAGGCGTTGGTCCGCCAACGATCGGTCGAGCGGTTGTACTGGTCGCTCCATTCGACGGACGCACCCCAGGGACGCTTGTCCTCGACCATAAGATCGACATCGACCGTGCCGGGAGCCATGCCCGCGCGAAACTCCGGGGTGATGGTCCGGGTCGTGCGGCTGTTGGCGTCGCTAAGCGCCACCTGCAACTGCGGCACGTTCGGCACCGAGCCTTCGCTCAGGCCCGGCAGCGCCGCCTTGATCTCGCTGGGCAGGACGTAGCGGGCGCCGCGCACCCGCACCTGATCGACCCGCCCCTCGACCACGGCCAGCTGGACGATGCCGTTGCGCACGTCCTGCGCCGGCACCTCGACAACGACGGTGGCGTAGCCCTTCTCGCGGTAAGCCTTCTCGAGCGCCTCGCGGGAGGCTTCGACATCGGCGACGCCCTTGCCGAAGCCGGTGAACGGCGTCAGCGCCCGTTGGATGTCGGCGGCCTCTAGCACCGTGTTGCCGGCGACCTCGAACTCCATGACGTCGAAGCGCAACTCGGCGGTATCGTCGACCGCGTCGGCGGTCGCGATCGGCTCGTCGACGGCGGCGGCGTCCTGGGCCATCGCCGGCCCCGCCGCCACGCAGAGCACGGCCAGGGCCGATGCGGCCAGCAGGCCCGCCCGTGACGACGCCATCGACGCCCGACGACCGCGGCCCAATACCGCGGCGGCTTTCACAGAAGACATCCTGCCCCCGACCTCAAACGCAACAGCGCCGGGGGAGGAGATGAAGACGACTACCCCCAGCCGATGACGGGGCTCGTAGCAATCGAATACGACACCAATAATACTATACTATAGTATAGACAGACATGTTTTCTGACATTGAAACGCGAAATGCCCGCTCGATGCGGGATATATTCATAACGACTATTGATTTCATGCAACCGCCAGCACGCCTAGAGGCGAGAATTGCACCTTCAAGTACACCCAGTCACTGTCGCTGGCGCTCCTTGAGAACGTGAAGTCGCGCCACCGCTTCGGCGGTGTTCCGAACGCCCAGCTTCCGCCGCGCGCCGGTCAGATGAAATTTTATCGTCGCCTCGGTGACGCCCAGCGCCCGCGCCGCCGTGGCGGCGGTCAGGCCTTCGGCGGACAGCGCCAGGATCTCCATCTCACGCCGCGAGAGGGGCGTGGCGACGGGCCGCGCCGTCAGGTCCTCGGTCCGGGCCAGGAAACGCACCGCAGCCCCCGACCACAGGTCGAGATCGACGATGGCGAGAGCGTCCAGACGGGTGGCGTTGCAGAGCCCGGTCAACACCATGGCAAGCCCTCGTGGCCCGTGAACAGACAGGGTCACCCCCGCCTCCACACCGGCTTCGGCGAGTCTGCCCATGGCGACCCGCGCCGCTGCGCCCTGATCCCCGGGCCAGTCGCTGGTGGTCCAGCGCTGCGGCAGCGCGGCTGCAAGCGCGGCGCGCTCGACCGGCCAGCTCCGACGAAAGCCGGCGCTGGCGAACAGCCCGGCGATCGCCTGAGGCAGGGTGTGCAGATCCTGCGGCGCGGCGGCTTCGCCGAGATGACGGCGGCAGAGCAATGCGTCGAAGCCGAGGCCGCGGCCACGCGCCGCCAGGGCGGCGAACGCCGCGGAGACATCGTCCGCCGCGGCCAGAGACCGGTCGAACACCGCCAGGGCTCCGTCATCGGCGCCTTGCCGCATCTCGGTCTGCCTTGCCGCGTTCGCCGCCATTCGGGCCTCCTGATCCTAAGGACGAAAGCGGACCCGGAAATGCGCAAACATCGTCAGCCGAGGATGACGACGCCGCCGGGAAGCCGCGTGATCCTGACATCCAGCGAGCGCGCGAAGTTGGTCAGGGCCCCATCGACGCGATCGAGCTGGACGACGCCGCTAACCCGCCGCTGGCCGAGCGCATCGCCGCGCACGACGATGCGGCCGTTGCGATAGCGATTCAGCTCCTCGACCACATCGGCCAGCGCCCGGTCCTCGTAGACAAGCTGCCCGGAGCGCCAGGACGCCGCTTCTGCGAGATCATGGCCATGGGAACGTCGCACGCCGTCGCCGTCCACCAGCAACAGATCGCGCGGCTCAAGCGTGAAGCGCGCTTCGCCCGAGGCGGCGAACACCACGCCCCACAGGCAGAGGATGCTGGCGGCCTTGCCCTCGCGCCGCAGCAGGAATTCTCCCTTCCGGGTCGAGGCGGCGGTATGGCCGACGCGAGCGACCAGCCGCCTTGGCGCATCGGCGACGGCGACCACCGCCTCACCGCGGAGCAGGTCCATGCCGTCGACGTCACTGGCCTTCCACAGGCGCGCCTGGCTGCCGGTGTTGAGGTCGGCCGTGGCGCCGTCCGCAAGGATGATGCGCCGACGCTCGCCCTTCTCCGTGGCGACGATCGTCTCGCCAGGATCCGAGGCCTGCCCGGGAAGCGCGCCCAGATAAGCGACCCCGGCGGCGCCGGCCGCGATCGCGGTGACGCCGCCGCCGATTAGTCCGCGTCGCGACAGGACACGCCGCCGGAAAGGCACGAGGCGGCGCTCGCCGTCCGCTTCCAGCACCGGACCCATCATCGCCCACAGGACCCGCGCACGATCGAACGCCGCCTCCGCCGCCGGAGACGCCGCGCGCCAGCCGGCCAGCCGCAGCAGGTCCTGCTCGGTGGCCACGCCGGAGCGCAGGCGCACGATCCACGCGCGCGCCTGGCCCTCCAGATCGGCCTCCGGTTCACCGGCGGGGATGTCGCGCCGAACGTCCATCATCAATGCTCGCGACCCATTCTTCTATCTAGACGAGCCGGAGCCCGGATTTACGAAACCAGGCTTCTCGAGAGAGGCCATCTGCTCCGCACAGTGGTCGAGCGCGGCGCGCAACTCCATCTCCACGGTCCGCTTCGACAGTCCCATGGCCTCGGCGATCTCCCGGCAGGATTTCCCCTCCAGCCGGGCCGCGATCAGGATGGCGCGGCGGCGCGGCGTGAGCCGGGCCACGGCCGCTTCCAGCGCCCGCAGTTCGATCCTCGCGACGGCCTCCCGCTCCGGCCCCGGCTCGGGATCCGGCAGCGACAGCAGGGCGTCGATGTCGGCCGCGGACGCCAGCCTGGCCCCTGCCCGGCGCCGGTCGACGGCGATGTTGACAGCCATCCGCATCAGATAGGCGCGGGCGTTGGCGACCGCGCCCAGTTCACCTTCCCGCGACAGCCGCAGCCAAGTCTCGTTCAGCGCCTCGTCAGCCAGGTCTCGCGATCGAAGCCTGCCGCTCAGGCGGCTTCGCAGGTCGGGATAGAGCTCCATGAACCGGGCCATCAGATCGCCGCGCGTCATCTGCCTGGCAGCCTGAACGGCACCGGCAACTCGACCTCGACCGGCGCCGGCAGGTCGTCCGGAACGGCCGGCATCGGCTCGGCCCGCCACAGGGTGTCGAGGGCGGCGCGATCAAGGGCGGGATCACGTGACCGCCTGGCCACCCAAGCCTCCTCGACCTGGCCGGTGCGCGAGACCCGGAAGCGAACGATCACAACCCCTTCCGCCCGGCGCGTGACCGCTTCCGACGGGTAGAGTCGGAAGGGGCGAATATGGCGCAGCAGCAGGCGCTGATAGGCGTTGTTCGCCGCGGCGCCGAGCGGCCCATCGGCGAAGGGGTCGCCGAGCCCGCGCCGGTTCTGGTCGGCGTCACCGGGCGCGTCGACGGTCGCCGCTGTCTCGGAGCCCAAGGCCTCCGCCAGCGGCTTGCCGCCCTGCCCCTCAGCGCTCGTCCCGTCGCCAAGACCTTCGTCCAGAGCCCTGTCGGCAACCCGTTCCCCCGGGGCCTGTTGTCCGCCGGAGAGCGTACTGCTCCGCGCACCTGCCGGCAGGGTCACGGGAATGGCCAGAGGATCGACGAAGGTCAGGTCCAGGGTCGAGGAACGGCTCTCAAGCCCCGGCCTCTGCCCCATCAGAATCCAGAGCAGACCGGCATGCAGAGCCAGCACCAGACCGACGGCAGTCGCGCTTCGGCGCCAGCGGCGCGGTGCGAATGTTGGGGGCAGGATCGCCGTCATCACATGGCGATGATGCGCAGGCGGATCGGCTGCGGCATGGCTTGCGGCGGCAGGCTGGCGACTTGCAGGCCGACCAGGGCCTCCTCGATCATCTGCCGGGTCTCGGCCTGATCCGTGGGCCCGACGGTCTCCAGCCGCGTCACCCCGCCGGCGGGGTCGAGCCAGACATAGATCTGCAGCTCGTACTTGCGCCCCTTCAGGCCACTCTGCAGCCGCAGCTTCTTGAAACACTCGTGGAGCAGCAGGGAGCCATACCAGGCATAGTCGGTTCCCTTGGCCACACCGATCACCGGCGCCGTGACCACGAGGTCATCGAGGCGCATGTCCGGCCGCGCGTCGAAAGCCCTTGGAACGATGGTGAAGGCGTCGCGACGCGTGAACCGCGGCTCCAGCCCGGTCCCCGCCAGCAGCTGGTCCAGCGCCGCGTGGGGCGACAACGCACCGCGCACGGGCCCTGACATCCGCCCTTCCGCCAAGCGCTCGTCGTAGTTCAGGTGGAAGCCCGCCTGGCGTCCGAACCGCGCCAGGGCGTCGGACAACGGCATGGCCGGCATGTCGTAGGTCCCGCTGGCGGCCGACACATCTCGCGCCAGGGCGGCTTGCGGCAGGCCCGCGGTCACAAGCACCGCAGCCGCGAGAAACAACGCCAGCACTGTCCTTGCGCTAAGCGACCCTGACATGACGATGCGGCCCCGCAGCACAACCAGGCGCGTCTCTAACGCATCTTCGGCACACTATTGCGACAGTGTGACAAATCCCGTCGCCCTCCAAATCGCGACGCGCGCTGGAGACGAGATCGCCTCCACCACCCCACCGCCACGTGCTCCGGCAGGCGCGATGGAAGGCGCGATGGAAGGCGGCGGCTAGCCGATCGTCGCCGACCGGCGGTGGCGGGAGTCGAACTCCACGGAGAGGCCGCCGTCGACGACGATCGACTGGCCGGTCACGAAACGGCTTTCGTCGGACGCCAGCCACAGGATGGCGTTGGCGATGTCCTCGGGCAGGCCGGCTCCGGGCAGGGGTTGGGCGCCCGACATGGCCTTGGTGACGGCCTCCACATTCATAGGCCGGTCGAGCAGCGGGGTCTCGTAGATGATCGGGGTGACCACGCCGCCGGGGCAGACGGCGTTGACGCGGATCAGGTCCGCGGCGCCCTCCATCGCCGCCACGCGGGTCAGCTGCAGCACGCCCGCCTTGGAGGCTCCGTAGGCGCCCTGCCCGGGCATGCCCATCAGGGCGGAGATCGAGGAGGTGGTGACGATGGCGCCGCCGCCGCGCGCGCGCAGGTGCGGGAAGGCCAGCTTCATGCCCAGCCAGGGTCCGCGAAGGTTCACGCCGATCGTCCTGTCGAACAGCGCCTCGGAACAGGCCTCGACACTGATCTCGCCGCCCCCGACGCCGGCGTTGTTGACCAGGATATCGAGACCGCCGAACAGCGCGACCGCGAGCTCGATCACCGCGCCCAGCGACGCGGCGTCGGTGACATCGGCGGCGACGAAGCGCGCCGACGGCCCCAGGCGCTCGGCGATGGCGTGGCCGTCATTGGGCCCACCGACTTCCCGGCGCTGATGGTGCAGGCGCCCGGCGTCGCCGTCGAGGGCGCTGGCCACGGCTCGCCCCTGAGCGGGATCCAGATCGCAAAAGACGACACTCGCCCCCTCCGCGATGAAGAGTTCGACCGTCGCCAGACCAATCCCCGAGGCGCCGCCGGTGATCACCGCCACCTTGCCGCCCAACCGTCCGTTGCCGCTCATGGTCTCGTTCCCTCGATGGATCGGACAGGCGACGCCGTCGCCTTGCCGATAGACTAGACCGGCTGGCCATCCTCGAGGACGGGCATGAAGTCGATGGTGGCGGATTTGGCGCCCAGCACCTCGGTGCCGGAGTGGCCGTAGTGATAGACGAGCGCCGAGCGGCGGCCCTCCGAGACGTTGTCGTTCGACTTGTGCATCAGGAAGCTGTGGAACACGAGCACGTCGCCCGGCTCCATCAGCACCGGCACGGCGCCCGAGAAGTCGTAGTCGACCACCTCGACATAGCCGAAGTTCGCGCCGGGCCGGGCGTCGGGTACGTGCGAGTGGATCGGCTCCAGATGCGAACCGGGCGCCACATAGAGGCAACCGTTCTCGATGGTCGCCTTGCTGGTCGCCAGCCAGACCCCGACCTGCGGCATCCGGTCGAAACGGTAGTAGAGCGAATCCTGGTGCCAGGGCTGACCCCAGACGCCCGGGTTCTTGAAGATGTACTGCGAGTTGAAGCAGGAGACGTCGGGTCCAAGGATGGCGTGCAGCGCCCGCAGCACCTCGGGGTGCGAGGCGAAGGTCCTGAACGGCTCCTTGCGATGCAGGTTGAACAGCTTGGACATCCGCTGGTCGGCGGCGGCGCCGCTGCCGACACGGGCGGCCTCTTCGACGGCGATCACGCCGCTCTCGCCGACGTGGTGCCCGCCGAAGGATCGGCCATCGCCCTCGGCCCGGGTGAACAGGTCGATGACGGCGCCCGACATCGACTCACAGACGTCAGCAGAGACCAGTCCGCGCAGGATGAAGAAGCCGTCCTCGGCCCAGCCGCGCGCGTGCTCGCCTTCGATCAGGGACAGGTCGAAGCGGTTCGCCTCGGGCGAACTCGAGCGGCCGACCTGCTGGTTCATGAAGTCAGCCGCCGCCTGGTTCGTGACTTCTTTCCTCGGGGTCTCGGTCGTCTGGCTGTCCATCATGTTCTCCCGGGATCACCGCACCTTACGCGTCGAGCGCGATTATCCTATCATGATAGAATAATCAATTGTTGTGGCCACAAACGCCGGGCGCTAGCGTCCCCGTGATGAGCGACGCGGAGAGAAGCGACATGGACAAGATGACCGGCGGCGCCCTGCTCGCCCGCACGCTGCGGGCGGCTGGCGTGGAGGAGGTCTTCTCCCTGCACGGCGGCCATCTGGACGCCTTCCTGATCGCCTGCGCCGATCATGGCATTCGCCTCACCGACACCCGGCACGAGGCCTCCGCCGGTCATGCCGCCGAGGCCTACGCGCGCGCCACCGGCCGCATCGGCGTGGCCGTGGTTACGGCGGGACCGGGCTTCACCAACGCCTACACGGCGATCGCCAATGCCTATCTCGATCGCATGCCGGTGCTGTTCATCGTCGGCGCGCCATCCACCCGGGAGGGCGACCTCAACACGCTGCAGGGCGGCATCGACCAGATCGCCGCGGCCTCGCACGTGTCCAAATGGGCGTTCCGGGTCGGGGCTGGCGCCCGGCTGCCCGAGATCGTCGAACAGGCCATTCGCCGCGCCACCACCGGCGTACCCGGACCCGTGGTTTTGGAGGTGCCGATCGAGGTGATGTTCACCCCGGTCAAGGTCCCCGCGCGCATCGACAGCCTGAGCAACTTCGGCCTGGAGAGCGGCCCGGCGCCGACGGCGCGGCAGGTCACGGCGGTGCTCGACCTGTTGCGCTCGGCGGTGCGGCCGGTGGTCGTCGCCGGCGGCGGCGCGGCGCTGTCCGACGACGGCGAGGCGCTGCTCGCCTTCGCGGAGGCCACCGACACGCCGGTCGTCACCGCGATGAAGGCCGAGGGCATGATGGAGCAGGACCATCGGCTCTACGGCGGCGGCGTGGTCAGCGTACCGATCGCGGCGGCCATGGGCGCGTCGGCCGACCTCGTTATCCTGCTGGGCACGCGGGTGGGACTGTTCACCGGGGGCCGCTACGGGATCATTCCAGCGGGCGCCAAGGTCGTTCAGATCGATATCGACGGCGCCGAACCAGGGCGCGGCGGCCCCATCGACCTGCCGTTGATGGCCGATTGTCGAGAGGCCCTGCTCGCCCTGACCACGGCCGCCCGCGACATGGTCTGGCCGTCGCGCGCCGAATGGTCCGACAAGCTGCGCACCGCCCGGACGGCCTCGCACCGGCGCTGGGCCGATACCCCCATCTACGGCGAAGACGGACTTATGCACCCCTTCCACGCCAGCAAGGCGCTGGCCGAAGCGATGCCCGATGACGCGGTAATGATCTGCGACGGCGGCGAGTCCTCGGTCTGGATCCGCGACCACATCCGCCCGCGCGGCCGCGGCGCATTCATGATCACCGGCTATCTGGGCACGCTGGGCGTGGGCCAGGGCTTCGCCATCGGCGCCGCTCGCGCCTTCCCCGACCGCCCGGTGGTGCTCTTCGCTGGAGACGGCGGCGTCGGTTTCCACATCCAGGAATTCGACACCATGGTCCGCCACGGCCTGCAGGTTGTCACCGTGGTGCTCAACAACGCCTGCTGGGGAATGTCGCAGAACGGCCAGGACCTGATCTACGGCAAGAACCGCCGCGCCATCGTCAGCCTCGCCGACAGCGCCTACGAAAAGGTGGCGGAGGCTTTCGGCGGCTACGGCGTTCGCGTCACCCGGCTGGAAGAGATCGCGCCGGCCGTGCGGGCCGCGCTGGAAAGCGGTCGTCCCGCCTGCATCAACGTCCGCATCGACGGATCGGTCGTCAATCCGGTGACCATGTCGATGGTCGGTGCGCCCGCTCCCAAGGACCCGGCCAAGCCGGCCGAGAAGGACAAGGTGGTGATGCCCTACTACGAGAACGTCGACTAGGCGTAAGGGAAACAGCAGCTCGAACGCTGCGACGCGGCGGCTAGACCGCCGGCTTCTCGGGCAGGACCGACAACGCCATCGCGGTCGCGGTCTGCACCGCGGCCAGGGTCTCGGTCTCCAGCTCCAGCCCACCGGCGCTGTCCGTCCAGCGGCGGTGCGAGATCCAGGAGCTCGACACCATCAGGTTGGCGACCAGAGCCGGACGGTAGTCGCTCGCCTGGTCGAGGCCGTACTCATGGGCCAGGTAGTCGGCCAGCAGCACGACCTGGCTCTGTTCGTACTGCACCCAGGCGAAGGTCAGCTCAGGGTCCCGCCGCATCTCGTGCCAGAGCGACAGCGAGGGGTCGGAAGCATGCTCGATCCGTCGCGCGGTGCCGAGCACCAGGGTCTGGAAGAACTCGAAGAACGGGACCTTGCCCTTGGAGTCGGCGACCAGCTGTTCCAGCATCGCGACCGTGGAGTCGTTGAGACTGATCGCCAGATCCCGCTTGGTCTTGAAGTGGGTGAACAGGGTCGTGACGTGGACGTCCGCCGCCTCGGCGATGGCGTTCATGGTGGCGGCGCCGAAACCGACCTGGCGAAACAGCTTGAGCGCCGACTTCAGGATTCGCGCGCGGGTCTGCTGCCGGCGCTGGGTCCGCCGGGGGAACTTCTCGAGCCGGGCATCTTCGTCGGTCATGGTCTCAACGGTCGAGTGCATGGTGACGCTGATGCGTCCTAGATTCGTAATCTACCCTATCAGCTCGCCATCGAACGAAACTCATTCCTCGCGCGCCGTCGTCGGGCGGATGACGCCGGAAATCGTCGTTTAATCCAAGAGAGGGCGGCGACGAGACTTGCATCGTCGTCGCCGCCCGAGCCCCTAGTTGAAGCGATACTGCAGCTGCAGCCCGACGGTCCGCGGCGGCGTGAGGCCATAGGTCACGCCATAGGTGTCCGGTGTCGCCGGCGGCGAGGCCAGCAGACGGCCGGAAGCCGTGTCGAAGCCCTCTTCGTCGAAGACATTGCGGACGAACGCGATGACCCGGTAGCGATCGTCGGCGGCGGTCCAGACCGCCCGCAGATCGACCCGATCATAAGCCGGCGCCAGGGTGTATCCGCGATTGAAGACCCCCTGATAGGTATCGTCACGCCAGATGTAGGTGCCCGACAGCGTCAGCGTACCGGCGCTGAAGTCGATGTTGTAGCTGGCGTTGAAGGCGACCTTGTTCTCCGGCGTCTGCGGCAGCTGCTGACCCTTGAGGCTTTGCGGCTGCTGCCCGCCGACCAACGGACCGACCGGGTTGGCGCCAGGCTCGTTGGCGTTGGGATCGACCCCGTCGATGAAGCAGCAAGCTTCGTTGATCTCCGACTGGGCGTAGCCGTAGCTCAGCGAAAGCCGCAGCGGATCGATCGGCCGCCAGATGGCCTCGACCTCGGCGCCATAGGAGGTCGCTTCCTCGAGGTTGAAGAACTGGGTCAGCGAGATGCCGGCCGGGGTGGTGACCGTCAGCGGGATCTGCAGGCCGTCGTACTTGTAGTGGTACAGGGCCGCGTTCACCTGCAGACGCGAGCCGAAGGTGCGCTTGTAGCCCACCTCGATGGCGTCGATGTACTCAGGATCGGTCTCCGGCAGCGGCGTGATGCCGCCGGCGTTGAAGCCGCCCGCCTTGTAGCCGCGGCTGTATTTGACGAAGGCCAGGGTGTCCGCGTCAGGCGTCCATTCCAGGCCGACCGCGCCGCTCGTCGCGCTCCAGCTTCCCGAAAGACCCCGCCGGGCAATGCCCGTGGTCGCGTCGATTTCCACCGGAGAGGCGACCCCAGGAGCGTCCGCGAAGGACACCGAGGCGGACGTCACATCCAGCGCCGGCGTCGAGGTGCCGTATTGGTCGGGAGTGAAGCCGCCACAGCCGAAGCAGACCACCCGAAGAGCTTCCACGCCCTCCTTCTCGTCGTGGGTGTAACGCAGACCCGCCGTGATCTTGAGGGTTTCGGTCACGCTCCAGTCGAGCTGGCCAAACACAGCCGCCGATCGCGCTTCCAGGTTTGAGGCGGCGTAGACGAAGTCGCCGCTGGGGTTGGTCGGACCGTTGGCCGGCGTCCGCAGCTGGACCAGATCAGGGGCGTTGAAGTGGGACTCCTGCCTCAGATCCTCGGCGTAGTAGTAGGCGCCGGCGATCCACTGCAGCGGCCCCTCGCCGTTGGAGCTGAAGTTGATCTCGCTGCTGCCGAAGGCCTTGTCCTCGACGTAGCCGAAGGCCTGTCCCGGCGAGATGGTGGTCGCCGTGCAGCCCGGAATGAAGGCCGCGCAGATCGAGAATCCGGGCGCCAGCGGGACCGTGTAGGTCTCGATGCTGGTGTCGTCGAGATCGCTGATGGCGTTGTAGTTGTAGGTCTGCAGCCCGCCGAGATAGCGGACGTCGACGCCGGGCAGGCTCCAGGTGACATCGACGGCGATGCCGACGTTGTCACTCAGCTTCTGGCGGCTGGGCGTGTTGGTATTGAAGCGACTGGCGTCCCGCAGGGCGGGGTTGATCGCGGGGCCGCCGGTGTAGCCCGCGGTGGTGTAGCCGAAGCCGGACCCGGGGATGATGGCGTTGGTGGGATAGAGGGCGGTGTCGTAGTCGCCGACGTAGTTGGTCGTGCGGTTCCTGCCGTCCAGGGCGCCGGTGAAGATCTTGGCCCAGACGTCGATGTCCTCGCCGAGGTCGGCTTCGAGCTGAAGTTCGACGTAGGTCCTCTCGCCGATGCCGCCCTCGTCGGGGCCGCCGGAGACGTTCTTGTAGTAGCCGTCTTCCTGATTGTAGCGGGCGCCGGCGAGCCGGGCGCGCAGCCCTTCGGTCAGCGAGCCCGAGACCGCCGCCTCGACATTGAAGACCCCGTAGTCGCCGACGGTGGCGCGAACCTCGCCGGAGAAGCTCTCGGTGGGACGCTTGGAGATCGCGTTGATGGCGCCGCCGATCGAGTTGCGGCCGTAAAGCGTGCCCTGGGGTCCGCGCAGGACCTCGACCCGCTCGACGAAGAAATCGCTGGCGCCGACCGACCGCGTCGAGGCGTCATAGATGCCGTCGGTATAGGTCGCCACGCCGGGATCGCTGCCGTTGGTGTTGGTCTGACGGCCGACGCCGCGGACGAACACGCGGTCCTCGGATCCGGAGAAGCTCAGGCCCGGCGTGAAATTGGCCAGATCCTGGATGTTGTTGATGCCGACGATCTGCCGGGTTTCAGCCGTGTAGGCGGAAACCGACACCGGCACGTCCTGCAGGCTTTCGCTCCGCTTCTCGGCCGTAATAATGATTTCGTCGACGGTGGTCGTCCCAGGCTGCACCTCAGCCTGGGCCGCGCCTGCAATGGCCAGCAACCCCGCGGACAGCATCAATATGCGCTTGGCACTCATGTTGGTCCCTCCCTGCCGGTCATTGCGCCGGTCTGATTTGTTTGACTCGCCACACCCTGAAGGAGGCGGCTCGTCCGGTGACCATACGGTTGGATATAATTCTATTCTACTAGAAAAATCATTGTGACACGCCCCGGCCTGACGCATAGCTTGGGTTCACGATGAGATCCGGCGACAAGCCGGACAACCGGGAAGAAGCCTTCGGGAATCGATATGGCGGCTGAAGATAAAGCAGCGACGCGCGGGCCTGGCCTGGCCGTCGGCACGGCGTTCGGCATGGGCGCGATGTCCGCCGGACTCCTCAGCCAGGCCCTGAGCACCCTTGCGCTGCTGTTCTACAATCAGGTGATCGGCATGAGCCCGGCGACCGTCGGCCTGGTGCTGATGATCTCGCTGATATTCGACGCCGTCTGGGACCCCGCGATCGGCCTGTGGTCGGACAACACACGCTCGCGCATCGGCCGCCGCCATCCGTTCATGTACGCCGCCATCATCCCGACCGGCGTCGCCTTCTGGCTGCTGTGGAGCCCGCCCGTCGGCCTGTCGGAAGGTGGAAACTTCGCCTGGTTGCTCACCACGCTTCTGGCCGTGCGGTTCTTCAGCAGCCTCTATGAAGTGCCGAGCACCGCGCTCGCCCCCGAACTGGCGCCGGACTACGACGCGCGGACCGGCCTGCTCGGACTTCGCTACTTCTGGGGCGTGCTCGGCGCGGTTCTGATCAGCGTTCTCGCCTTCCAGGTCTTCCTCAGCGAGCGCAACGGCGGCCTCGGCAGCCGCGAGGGCTTCGCGGCCAACGGCGTGGCGGGCGGCGTCATCATCTCCGTCACCCTGCTGATCTCCTGCCTCGGCACGCACCGCGCGGCGCAGCGATTTACGCCGCCTCCGGCTCTGTCGCGCCGGCTCGGCGAAGTGTTGCAGGAGGTCTGGTCGGCGATCACCAATCGCGACTTCGCCGCGATCATGCTCTCGGGCATGTTCGTGGGGACCGCGGCCGGCCTGACCACGGGGCTGACCCTGTACTTCAACCTCTACCTCTGGGGCCTGTCGACGGACGACCTCACCGTACTGACCATGGCCGGTCTGATCGCCTCGGTGATCGGCGTCTTCCTCGCCCCCGCCGCGACCAAGCGATGGGGCAAGAAGCCGGTGGCGCTGGCCCTGTTCGCACTGTCGGTGGTGACGGCCGTCATGCCGATGACGCTGAGGTTGCTCGGCGTCCTGCCCGGGAACGAATGGCCGGGACTGTTGCCGCTGCTCTTCGTCGAGACCCTGTTCGCCGCGGCCATGGGCCTGATGGTGCTGATCATCATGACCTCGATGCTGGCCGATGTCGTCGAGGACAACGCCGTCAGAACCGGACGGCGCTCGGAAGGCCTGTTCTTCGCCGCCAACTCCATCCTGTCCAAGGCCGTCACCGGCGTCGGCACGCTGGGGGCGGGGCTGATGCTGACGGCCGTCGACTTCCCGCGTCACGCCGCGCCTGGGCAGGTGAGCGAGGGGATGATCCACAAGCTCGGCTACATCTACCTGCCGGTGGCGCTGGTCCTGGCGGCCTTGTCGCTGGTCGCGCTGGCCCGCTACCGTATCGACCGGGCCAGGCACGAGGAAAACCTCTCCCGCCTGCAAAGTGCGTCCTTGGCCGAGCAGGCGGTCAACGAGCACCAGTGATCCTGGAGCGCCACTGCGCCCCGGTTGCCCCCATTCTGGCCCACGCCCCACGAGCGGAGACAGACTCGCGCCAGCCGGCCCGGACGCCACGCGTCCGCCCGTCGCCGCCAGGCTTTCACGCCCGGCGCCGCCGATACGGTGATTTCCACTTCAGCCGTCCGCGCCCCAGGGCTTACCATCCCGCGCGCCCTCGCCCGAGGCGCACAGAGTACGCGCGCCGCGTGCGCCAAATGGCATGCTCAGCTCCCTAGAGAGCCGACCCTTTGACAACGCTGGGAAATTCACCACTTTACATCCAAAGTTTTTTTTTATTAAAAATAGGAATTGAACGAGCCAGCGCCGACGGCAAGTGATCCGCGCGACTGTTCGAAGGGGAAACAGATGTCTAGACACACCAAGCTTTTCGGCTGTTCGGCGATGGTCGCCGCACTGGCCTTCGCCGGCGGCGCGTTCGCGCAGACCTCGCCGGATGAGACCGCCACCGTCGAGGCGGTCGTGGTCACGGGCTCGTTCATCCGGGGTACGCCCGAAGACGCCGCCCTGCCCGTCGACGTGATCGGCGCCGAGGAACTGCAGAAGAAGGGCTCGCCCAGCACCGTCGAGATGGTCAAGGCCCTGACGGTCTCGTTCGGCGTGATGGGCGACGGGTCGCAGTACAACAACACCGGCCGGGGCATGATCGACGAAGGCCGCGCCACGGTGAACCTGCGGGGCCTCGGCCCGGAGCGGACCCTGGTGCTGCTGGACGGCCGCCGGATGGCGGTCTCCGACCTGAACACCCTGCCGCAAAGCGCCATCGCGCGGGTGGAACTGCTCAAGGACGGCGCCGCAGCCACCTACGGCTCGGACGCCATCGGCGGCGTGGTCAACTTCATCACCCGCGAGAACTTCGACGGCATCGAGATTTCCGGTGATTACCGCTTCATCCAGGACTCGGACGGCCAGTACAATCTCGGCATCGTGGCCGGAAAGACCTGGGACCGCGGCAGCGTCCTGCTGTCGGCCGGCTATCAGCACCGCTCCGACCTCGCGTCGATGGACCGTGACTGGGCGATCAACCCCTACAACCAGAACCCCGACGGCGGCTGGTCCGGCGCGACCAGCCCGACCCGCTTCACGCCGGTCGGGGCCAACTATCTGGCGACCGGCACGGCCAACATCGATGTCGGCTGCGTTCCGCTCGGCGGCATCATCACGGCCGACGGCCTGTGCCGGATGCAGATCGCGCGCTGGAACAACATCATCGACGAAGAGACCCGCTACCAGCTCTACGCCAAGGCCAAGTTCGACCTCACCGACACCATCGAGGTCTGGGGCGAGGCCCTCTACGCCAACTCCCTGAACCCCTCGATCAACTCGGCCGGCTCCTGGCCGACCACCCGCGCGATCACGGAAACGGTCCTGCCGACCGGATTCGGCGTCGGTACGCCCTGGATGACGCCGGCGCCCGACTCGCCCGACGCCTCCAACTTCTTCTACGTTCCGGGCAGCAACCCGGGCTTCGCGGCCTACTGCGCCAGCAATCCGGCCCAGTGCCCGGCCGGCACCACCGGCGCGGTGATCCAGGTCGGCCAGTGGCGTCCGTTCTTCGCCAGCGGCAACCCGCTGTTCGGCAACAAGGCCGCCACCTTCCGTCGTGAACGGACCCAATACCGCCTCGCCGGCGGCATCAACGGCGAGACGCCGGAGTTCGGCTTCCTCGGCAAGATTAGCTGGGACGCAAACCTGTCGTTCAGCGAGGACAGCGGCGAGCGCCTAGCCTACGACGTCATCACCGGCCGCCTGGAGCTGGCCCTGCGCGGCCTCGGCGGCGCGGGCTGCGACTACACGACGGGTACGCCCGGCGTGGGCGGCTGCCTCTACTTCAACCCGTTCTCGAACGCCGTGTCGGGCAACCCGCTGCTGGGCCTGACGAACCCCGGGTACAACTCGGCGGTCGCCAACACCGACAAGGACCTGATCCGCTGGTTCTACCAGGGGGCCGACGAAGTCGAGAACAAGACCCGGCTGTGGGAAGGCAACATCGTCTTCAACGGCGAGTCGACGATCGCCCTGGCCGGCGGCAACGTCGGCTACGCGTTCGGGGGGCAATGGCGCCGGAACTACTTCGCCGCCCTGCCCGCGCCGATGAGCTCGACGGCGGTCACGCCCTGCGCCGACACCCCCGTCAACGGTTCGACCAGCTGCTCGCCGACACCGTCCAATCCCTTCGGCTTCCTCGGCAACATCAACCCGGTCGAGACCGAGCGTGACGTCTACGCGCTGTTCGGCGAACTGAACCTGCCGATCACCGACACGCTGAACCTGCAACTGGCGGCGCGTTTCGAGGACTACGGCAAGTTCGGTGGCGACACCTTCAATCCCAAGGCCTCGCTGCGCTGGCAGGTCACCGACGCCGTCGCCCTGCGCGGCTCGGTGGGCACCACCTTCCGCGCGCCGCCGCTGATCAGCCTGATCCCGAATACCTCGGTCTCGCTGCAGAACGTGTTCGGCACCTTCCGTCCGGTCGAAACCGCCGGCAACCCCGACCTGACTCCGGAGAAGGCGCTCACCTACAGCGTCGGCATGATCGTCAAGGAGGGCAACTTCACCGCCACGATCGACTACTGGAACTTCAAGGTCGAGGACGTGCTGACCAGCGAGCCGCTTCAGTCGGTGGTGGCCGCGGCCTTCCCGACGGCGGCGACGGTGGCCAACTGCGCCGATCCGTTCGTCTCGGGCCACTTCACCTTCGCGGGTCCGGTCTGCAGCGGCAACAACATCGCCACCGTGAAGATCTCCCAGATCAACGGCCCCGAGACCCGCACCTCGGGCGTCGACTTCATGGCCGACTATCGGTTCGACGACGTGCTGGGCGGCGACCTGCGGGTCGGCGTGGCGCTGGGCTACATCCTGAAGTTCGACGTCGACGCCCTGATCGTGAATGGCGTGACCTTCTCGCCCGCCCTGGACGCCGTGGGCTACGCCAACTTCGGCAACACGTTCGCCTACCCGATGCCGCAGATCAAATCCGAGCTCTACGCCGAGTTCAGCCGCGGCGCCCACAACCTGCGCTGGACGGTGCGCTACACCGACGAATACACCGACCAGCGCACTACCAACTTCACCGTCGCGCCGAGCAACACCCAGGTGACGCCGGCTCCGACCACCCCGACCACGCTGACCACAGCCGGCAAGGTGATCGACGCCCAGGTGCAGAACGACGTCGCCTACCGCGTGCTGCTGCCCTGGGACTCCACGCTGACCCTGTCGGTGCAGAACGTGTTCGACAAGGATCCGCCCTTCGCCCGCACCGAGCTGAGCTACGACACGATCAACGCCAGCCCGCTGGGCCGGACGTTCCAGATCGGTTTGCGCAAGCGCTTCTAAACTCCCAGCGTCTGAAGAACTTCCTGTCCTCAGTCACTGCAACTTGGGCCCCGCCGGACAGACCGGCGGGGCCTTTTCTTTTGAGACGGGAGCAGGGGACGAGGCGGCGCCCGTGGGCGCCGCCGAAAGATCACAGGCCGAGGACGACCTTGGCCATGATGTTGCGCTGGATCTCGTTGGACCCGCCGTAGATCGAGGTCTTGCGGACGTTGAAGTAGGTCGCGGCAGCGCCGAGCGCCTCGTTAGGACCGATCGCCTCGCTTCCGGCCCGCTCGCGATCATCCGGCGATCCGTACAGGCCGACCGCCTCGAGCAGCAGCTCGGTCATCCGCTGATGCAGTTCCGTGCCCCGCACCTTGAGTAGCGACGACTCCGGGCCGGGTCCCTCTCCTGCGTTCTCGTCGGCCAGCACGCGAAGCTCGGTGTACTCCAGCGCGTCCAGCTCGACGCCGGCATCGGCGATCTTGCGCCGCAGGGCGATGTCCTCGATCAGCGGCCGGCCGTCATCACCGTGCTGCTCGCGCAGGAACGCCGTCAACCGCTCCAGCAGCCGCCGCGACCGCGCCACGCCGGCGCCGCCAGAGCGTTCGTGCAGCAACAGCACCTTGGCGTATGTCCAGCCCTGGTTCTCCTCGCCGATCCGCTGGTCGGCCGGGACCCGCACATTGTCGAGGAAGACGTCGTTGACCTCATGACCGCCGTCGATGGTGATGATCGGCCGCACGGTCACGCCCGGGCTCTTCATGTCGATCAGCAGGAAGCTGATGCCTTCCTGCGGCTTGCGCGCATCGGGATCGGTGCGGACCAGGAAGAAGCCCCAGTCGGCGAACTGCGCCAGAGAGGTCCAGGTCTTCTGGCCGTTGACGATGTAGTGGTCGCCGTCGCGCATGGCGCGCGTGGTCACGCTGGCCAGATCAGACCCGGCGCCGGGCTCTGAGTACCCCTGGCACCACCAGTCCTCGCCGCTGAAGATGCGCGGCAGGAACCGCGCCTTCTGCGCCTGGGTCCCGAAGGTGTAGATCACGGGCGCGACCATGCCGACGCTGAACACCTGCGGCGGAATGGTCTCGGCCAGCGCGTTCTCTTCCAACCAGATGAACTTCTTCGCCGCGGACCAGTCCTGACCGCCCCACTCGCGGGGCCAGGACGGCGCGGCCCAGCCCTTGGCGGCCAGGATGCCGTGCCAGGCCAGATACTCCTCGCGCGTCAGGTCGTCGCCTGGCCGCTTGCCGCGCAGGTGAGCGGGATAGTGGTCGCGGATGAAAACCCGGACCTCCTCGCGGAAGGCCAGTTCCTCGGGCGTGAAGTGCAGGTTCATCGGTGCGCCTTGCAGCAGATGTTGGGATCAGTAGGCGGGCAGACCAGGCACGCTCATGCGCAGCGCGTAGAGCGAGCGCGTGGCGCAGACGAACAGGGTCCGCAGGTCGGGGCCGCCGAAGGTGAAGTTGCCGACGTTCTCGCCGACGTCGATCACGCCCAGATGCCGGGCGTCCAGATCGTAGACATGAATACCGCCCAGACCCGTGCAGTAGAGGTTGCCCAGGCTGTCGATCTTCATGCCGTCTGGACCGGCCGTGTCGCTGTGGGGGATGTCTGTCCAGACCTCTCCACCGGTCAACGAGCCGTCCGGCAGGATGTCGAACAGGCGCACGTGGTTGTGGCCGGTGTCGTTGATGAACAGCCGCGCCCCGTCTATCGAGAAGCAAAGGCCGTTGGGCTGACGCATGTCCTCGACGACGCGGGTCAGACCACCGCCGGGGGCGATGCGGTAGACGCCGTTGATCGCCTGCGGGACCGGCCGCACGCCGCCGAAGGGCTTGATCGTGCAGCCGTAGTCGGGATCGGTGAACCAGACCGCGCCGTCGCGACCGACGACGACGTCGTTGGGGCTGTTGAGGGCTGCGCCGTCCCATTGGTCGGCCAGCACGATCAGCGCGCCATTGGCCAGCTCGCGCACCACGCGGCCGGTGTCGTGCTCACAGGTGACCATCAGGCCGTCGGGGCCGAAGGCGTTGCCATTGGCGCGGTTCGAAGGCGTACGCACGACCGTTACGCCCTCCTCGGCCGTCCAGCGGTGGATCACGCCGGCGGGTACGTCGGAGAAGGTCAGCCGCTGTCGGCGATGGTCCCACAGCGGGCCTTCGGTGAAGCGGAAGCCGGTCGCCAGCCGCTCGACGGCAGCGCCCGGTTCGACCATCGGGGCCGCCACGGTCAGACTCCCGTCGGCGCCGCGACCCGGACCAGCCGCTTGCCCAGGTTCTCGCCCGCGAACAGGGTCCCGAGCGCGCCCGGCGCGTTCTCGAGCCCTTCGACGATATCCTCTCGGATGGTCAGCTTGCCGGCTTCGACCAGCTCGACGAGGCCGGCGGTGATCTGGTCGCGACGCGCCAGATGCTCGAAGACGATGAAGCCTTCCAGCTTCAGGCTCTTCATCGCGATCAGGCCGGGTATGCCCTTGGGGCTCTCGTTCGGCTGGCTCTCGTCCCAGCGCGATATCACGCCGCAGCAGACGATGCGGGCGTGGTTGTTGGACAGCAGCAGCGCGGCCTGCAGCATCTCGCCGCCGACGTTGTCGAAGTAGACGTCGATGCCGTCCGGACAGAGCTTGCGCAGCTCGGGACGCACCGGTCCGGCGCGATAGTTCACGGCGCCGTCGAAGCCGAGCTCTTCGACCAGCCAGCGGCACTTCTCGTCCGACCCGGCGCTGCCGATCACGCGACAGCCTTTTGCCTTGGCGATCTGGCCGACGATCATGCCGACCGAGCCCGCCGCCGCCGAGACCAGAACCGTCTCCCCCGCCTTCGGCTGGCCGATTTCCAGCAGCCCGATCCAGGCGGTCAGGCCGCTGAGGCCATAGACGCTGATGTGGTACGACAGCTGACCGCCGCCGGTTACCTTGGTCAGCGCCTCGCCCGGCGCGATCGCGTAGTCCTGCCACCCACTCATGCCATGGACGATATCGCCGGGCGCGAAGCCGGGGTGGTTGGACGCCACCACCTCGTCGAGCGTGATCGCCCGCATGGTGTCGCCGACCTGGACGCCTGGCGAATAGGACGGCGGGTTGGCGCTGGCCCAGCCGCGATTGGCGGGATCGACCGAGATCATCAGCACACGAGTGAGCACCTCGCCCGGACCAGGCCGGGGGACAGGTTCGCGGCGCAGCTCGACGCAGGGCTCGACCGGCCCGGCGTCCATGTGGCGCGTCAGTACGAAGCGGCGGTTTTCCTGGCTGGACATGGTCTGGCTCCTCCCCGGGGGACTGGTGGCGGCGCGTCGAGGCCACTGTTTCGGCTGTGCGCCGTCATGACCCGTTGCACTCTTCAAGTTTTGTCTATTATAAAAAAGACAAGCTATCAAACGGGTGTTTCAAAAGAGCCCGGCGAGGAGGAACGATGCAGGTCGAAAGGCAGCGGGAGTCGCTGGACGAGGTCCAGACCATGCTGCGCGACAGCGTCAGGGCCTTCGTCGGGCGCCACCCGGGGGCTAAGCGCCTGCGCGCCCTGCGCGACGGCCAGACGACCGAGGCCGACGCGGTCTGGCCGGCCATCGCCGAGTCCGGCTGGCTCGGCATCACGACACCGGAAGCGCTGGGGGGCCTGGGCCTCGGACTGCCCGAGCTCTGCGCCGTGGCCGAAGAGCTGGCGGCGGGCCTGGCGCCCGAGACGTTCGTCGCCGACAGCCTCGCCATCGCGGTGCTGGCAGGCGGCGACAACGTCGACCTCGCCACCGAGCGTCTCCCTGCTCTGCTGGACGGCTCGATGAGGCTGGCGCTGGCCTGGCAGGAAGCGCCCAACACGCTCGATCCGCGCGACATCACAACTGTCGCAACGGCCGTGGCGGGCGGCGTGACGCTCACCGGCGTGAAGCGGCTGATCCCCGGCGCGGCGACCGCCGACGCCTTCCTGGTCACGGCCGGATCGGCGAACGGCCTGGGCGTCTATTGGGTCGACGCGAGCCAGAGCGGTGTCGCGCTCGAATTGCACACCACCGTCGACGGTGTGGCCCTCGGGACCCTCATCCTGACGGACGTCGCGGTCACGGAGAACAACCGGGTCTCGGCCGACGCTGTCACCTTGTTGATCCGGGCGCTGGACGAAGCCCGCGTGGCCGCGTCGGCCGCCCTGTTCGGCCTAGTCCACCAGGCGTTGGCCATCACCGTCGACTACACGCGAACGCGCGAACAGTTCGGCAAGCCGATCGGCAGCTTCCAGAGCCTGCAGCACCGCATGGTCGACCTGTGGATGCAGCAGGAGATCACCCGCAACACGCTCGCCCATTCGCTGGCCGTCTTCGCCTCGACCGACGACCCGACCGCCCGCGCGGTCGCCGCCAGCGCCGCCAAGGCCCAGGCCTCGAAGGCCGCCATGCTGGTCGCGCGCCAGGGCATCCAGCTGCACGGCGGGGTCGGCTATGCCGACGAGTACGACATCGGCCTGATCCTGAAGCGGGCGATCGTCCTGTCGGGCTGGCTGGGAACCGCCAGCCTCCACCGCCGCCGCTACGTCCTCGAAGCCCCCGGCTTCGACGACCAGGCCTGAGCGCAACAACAGATCAAGGGGAACGACATGACTCAGGAAACGCCCAGCACCGGCATCGGCCTCGCCATCCACGACGGCATCGCCATGGTCACCCTCGCCCGTCCGCCGGTGAACGCGCTGTCGCCGGCGATGTACCGCGAGGTCGCCCGCCTCTTCGACCAGCTCAGCGACCAGGACGACGTCCGCGTCATCGTGCTGAGCAGCGGGTGCAAGGTGTTCTCCGCCGGCGCGGACCTGAAGGCCCGCCGCGAGGCGATCAAGGGTCCGGGCGACGGCTGGGACCTGCTGCGCCTGGCGCGGGAGGCCTTCTACGCGATCAAGGATTGCCGCAAGCCGGTGATCGCCGCGATCAACGGCTCGGCCTTGGGCGCGGGCTTTGGCCTGGCCGCCCATTGCGACATCCTCGTCGCCTCCGAGAACGCGTCCGTCGGCCTGCCCGAGATCGATGTCGGCCTGATGGGCGGCGGCACCGTGCTGCAGCGCCTGTTCAGCCCCTCGACTACCCGCCGGATGATGTTCACCGGCTATCGCATGTCCGGCGCCGAGCTCTATCGCCTGGGTGTCGTCGAGGCCTGTGTCCCGCCCGAGGACCTGATCGAGACTGCCCTGGTGATCGCGCGCGAGATCGCCTCCAAGAGCCCGCTGGCGATCCGCATCTCCAAGGAGACCGCCAACGCCATCGAGGAGATGCCGGCGCGGGAATCCTACCGCTTCGAGCAGAACCGCACCGCCGAGATGGCGAACAGCGCCGACGCCAAGGAGGCCGTCGCGGCCTTCATGGAAAAGCGCGCCCCCGTCTTCACCGGCCGCTGACCCTCGCCATGACCGTCAGCCCGATCACCCTCGATCCGCGCGACATGAACGCCCTCTCGGACGACGACTTCCGCCGTGAGCTGCGTGGCTGGATCCAGGCCAACTATCCGCCGGAGCTGCGCTTCATGGACCGGCGGCCGTCGGTCCATGAGATCATGCCGTGGTTCAAGGCCCTGGTCGCCAAGGGCTGGGTCGCGCCCCATTGGCCACGCGAGTGGGGCGGCATGGGCCTCGATATCGGCAAGTACCTTGTCTACTACGACGAGATGGGCCGGCACGGCTGCGGCCGTGTTCCGGACCACGCCATCCACCTGCTCGGCCCGCTGTTGATGAGCTACGGCAGCCAGGCCCAGAAGGACCACTTCCTGCCCCGCATCGTCAGCGGCCAGGACATCTGGTGCCAGGGCTACTCCGAGCCGGGCGCGGGCTCCGACCTCGCCAGCCTGCGGACCGAGGCGGTGCTCGACGGCGACGACTTCGTGGTCAACGGCCAGAAGATCTGGACCAGCCTGGCGCCCGATGCCGACTGGATCTTCATGCTGGTCCGCACCGACCGCGAGGCCAAGCCGCAGAGCGGCATCAGCTTCCTGCTCGCCGACCTGAAGACGCCGGGCATCACCGTTCGCCCGATCGTCAACCTGAAAGGCGAGGCCGAGTTCGCCGAGGTCTTCTTCACCGACGCCCGCGTCCCCGCCGCCAACCTGGTCGGCGAGATCAACAAGGGCTGGGGCATGGCCAAGACGCTGCTCGGGGACGAGCGGATCGTGAACGGCTCGCCCCGCCACGCCTCCTACGCCCTGCGCCGGCTGCATGTGATGGCCGAGCACAGCGGCGCGATGCAGGATCCCGCCTTCCTCGACCGCTATGCCCAGCTGCGGCTGGACCTGCACGGGCTGACCGTCTCGTTCCAGAGCTATGCCGACGCGCTTCGCAACGGTGGGTCGCTCGGCCCCGACGCCTCGTTCCTGAAGATCTGGGCGACCGAGCTGTTCCAGCGCGTGACCGACGAGATGCTGGAACTGGCCGGCGAGGAGGGCGCGATGAGCCGCGAACTCGACGTCGGCGGCGTCAAGGTCGACGTCATGAACCAGTACCTGGAGTCTCGCCCGCCGACGATCTTCGGCGGGTCCAACGAGGTCCAGCGCAACATCCTCGCCAAGCTGGTCCTGAACCTGCCGGGCTGACGGCCCTTCCCTGTATCGAGAGAGTAGACCGATGACCGCCGTGGCGGAGTTTTCCGAACTATGGGTGAAGGACGAGGATCCGCAGGCGTTCGAGCAACGGCTGCAGGCGGCGATGGACGCCGCCTACGCCGCTGAACCCGGCCTGATCGCCTGGCTGGCCCATCGGGACCTGAAGGTCGCCGACCATCTCGTGGTCTACAAGCTGTTCAGCAACGAGGCCGCCGTCGCGCGACACCGCGCGTCGGGCGTCGCGGACATCACCCAGGGTCCCGTCGTGACCACGGAGATGGCGACTTCAGTCACGCCCGCACGCACGGTCGCGCCCGCCGACGGACCCGTGGCCATCTTCGTACAGTGTCGTGTCGACGATCCCGAAGCGTTCGATCCGTCGATGACCGGCCACGTCGGCCGCACCCTAGCCAACGAGCCCGGTTGCCTGGCCTTCGCCTGGCACCGCAACCCGGTGCATCCGGCGGCGGTGCAGCTGTACGAGCTCTACGCGAGCCGTGAAGCGCTCTCGGAACACCGAAAGTCGGAGCATCTGGCCTTCTTCCGGGCCGAGTCCGAACATCTGATGCTGGAGGCGAAGATTCACTACGCGGCGCTCGCCATCCACACGCCGCTGGACCGGCTGCTGGCGCACTTCGGCAAGGCGGACTGATGCGGGCGGCGGTGTTCAAGGGGGCCGGCCACGGCCTGGCCGTCGAGACCATCGCCACGCCCGACCCCGGCCCGCACGACCTGATCCTGCGCGTCCGCGCCTGCGGCGTCTGTGGCTCGGACCTGCACATGACGCAGGCCCATTCCAGCATCGTGCTGCCCGTCGGCGCGGTGATGGGGCACGAGTTTTCGGGCGAGATCGAAGCCATCGGCACGGCGCTGAAGGGCCGCTTCAAGGAGGGCGGCCGCGTCGTGGGCTTTCCTTACCTGTGCGGCTGCGAAACGCCCTGCGCCGACCCCGGCTATAATGGCGACCGCTGCCCGACCGGCCTGCCGATCGGACTTGGCCACCACCACGGCGCCTTCGCCGAGTACGTCCGTATCGGCGGGAGCGGCGCCCACCACCTGCCCGACAATGTCTCATTCGAGGAAGGCGCGCTGGTCGAGCCGCTGGCGGTCGGCCTGCACGCGGTCGAGAAGGGCGGGGTGAAGCGCGGCGACACGGTGCTGATCGTCGGCGCCGGCCCTGTCGGCCTGGCCATCGCGCTATGGTGCAAGTTCAGCGGCGCGCGCCATGTCATCGTCTCGGAGCGCGCACCGGCGCGGATGGCCCTGGCCGAAAGATTCGGCGCCACCGATGTCCTCGACACCGCCCTGCCCCTCATGCGCCAGGTGCAGGCGATCGCGGGCAAGGGGCCCGACGTGATCTTCGAATGCGTCGGCCTGCCGGGCATGATCGATGAGATGATGCGCATCGCCCCTCGCGGCTGCCACATCGTGGTGGCCGGTCTTTGCCAGGGTCTCGATACGATCACGCCGCTGCGGGGCGTGATGAAGGAACTGACCCTGCAGTTCGTCGTCGCCTACACCCGCCGCGAGTTCGACATGGTCATCGACATGATCGCCCGCGACCGCATCGACGCCCTGGCCCTGATCACCGACCGCATCGCGCTTGACGATCTGCCGGACGCCTTCGAACGGCTGCGGACGCCTGGCGACCAGTGCAAGGTGATGGTCGGCTTCTAGCTAGCCCTTGAGCCCAGCGAGGTCGCGCATTGTCCGCACGAACAGGGCTCGCGTCTCGGCCAGCTTCACGTCCTTGTCGAACACCGCGTTCTGCAGGAAGCCTTCCAGCAGGGCGTAGCCGATGCGGGCCTCCGCCTCCATGGCCGCGCCGACGGGTTTGCCCCCTTTGGCGAAGATCTGCACCAGAAGGCCGCGCAGATAGACGTCGTACTGCGCCTTGATCTGCCGCATCCGCGGATGGTGCAGGGTCAGGGCGAAGATCTCGTGCATCACGCCCAGCCGCTGGGTGCTGACCTTCGGCCCGAAGTGGAACTCCGCCAGACCGTCGATCAGCTCCGCCGGCGGCAGGCCCTGATACACTTCCAACTCGGCGCGCAGCCTGTCGCAGACGTGCTCGACATAATACTCGAGAACCGCTTCCTTGCCCTCGAAGTAATAGCGCAGGTGGCTGGCCGAAATGCCGGCCTCCGTCGCCAGGGCGTTCAGCGAGATGAAAGCGTACCCCTGCTTGCGGACGCAGTGGTAGAGCGCGTTGGCGATGTGGTCTCGCCATTCCTCAAAGCTCATCCGGCTCGCCGCGGCTTTCGCCTTCGGGGCCTTTTCGCTCTTTGGAGCGGGGGTTTTGGAGGCCGCGCGGACCCCGGTTTTCTGACCAGCCATCTGATTTGAATCTTATGCAATTCCGGGTCGCCCGGTCAATGTCCGGAGACGGACCCTTTGCCGCGCCAACGGCAATTGACAACACGGGCCGCGATCTGCATTTTGTTTTTATAAAAAATAAATGGAGACGCAACGTGCGCTTTGGAATGGTCGTCACGCCGACGGAGACCCTGGGAACCGACGACGCCCAGCTTTATCGCGAGGTGATCGCCGATGCGTCTCTCGGCCAGCAACTGGGCTTCGAGAGCGCCTGGTTCATCGAGCACCACTTCACGGACTACTATCCGGTCCCCTCGCCGCTGGTCTTCATGGCGCACATCGCCGCTAAATGTCCTGGCCTCGGCCTGGGCACCTGCGTCGCGGTGACGCCCTGGTACAGCCCGATCCGGCTGGCCGAGGAAATCTCGATGCTCAGCAACCTGACGAGCGGCGACCTTCACATCGGCATGGGTCGCGGCACCGCCAGCCTCGAGTACGACGCCATGGGCATCGACATGAGCCAGTCGCGCGAAATGTACGCCGAGTGCTGGGAGATCGTGCAGCGCTTCCTGTCCGGCGAACGCTTCGCGCAGGACGGCCAGTTCACCAAGATGAGCCGCGAGGTCAGCCTTCGCCCGCGCCCGCAGAACGAGCGCATCAGCTTCTACGGCGCGCTCGGCAGTCCGCCTTCGGCCGGCATCATGGCCGAGCAGAAAATGGCCCCGCTGTGCGCCTCCGGCTTCCCGATGGAGCTGCTCGCCAAGATGCTGCGCATCTGGGAGGAGAAGATTGGCGACGCCAAGGCGGCCCTGCCGCAGACCCGTCCGGTGATGGTCAACTGCTTCCTCGCCGACACCGACGAGGAAGCCCGCGAGCTGTCGCGCAAGTACACCCCGATCTACTACCGCCAGCAGGTCGAGCACTACGAGATCGAGACCACCGACTGGTCGAAGATCCGTGGCTACGAGGGCTTCGCCAAGACCTTCGAGAGCTTCGTGCGGATGTGCGATCCGGCCAATCTGGACCCGTGGATGGACCTGCAGATGATCGGCTCGGCGGACACCGTCGCTGCCCGCATCGAGCAGTACCAGGCCGCCGGCTTCAACAAGATCCTGGTCCACTGCGCCACGCCGGGCATCCCGCGCGAAGTCCGCCACGACACGCTGAAGCGCTTCGCCCGCGACGTGGCCCCGCGCTTCTCCGTGAAGCCCGAGCTGGTCGAAGCATGAGCTTCCAGGGCGTAGTCGCCGCCGTCACAGGCGGCGGCAGCGGGATCGGCGAGGCCTGCGCCCGCGCGCTGGCCGCCAAGGGCGCCCGCGTCGCGGTCATCGACCTGAACCTGGCCGACGCGGAGCGGGTAGCCAGCGAGATCGGCGGCCTCGCCATCTCCGCCGACATCAGCGACGCCGACTCCGTGGAGTCGGCCGCCGTGGCGGTCGAGGCGGCGCTGGGTCCGGTGGCCATTCTGATCGCCAGCGCCGGCATCGCCCAGCCGGCCCGCGCGCCCGAGGCGCTCAAGCAGAGCACCTGGGACAAGATCGTCGCGGTCGATCTGCGCGGCGCCTGGCTGACCTGCGTCGCCTTCGGCGGCCGCATGGCCAAGCGAGGCGGCGGCAGCATCGTCAACATCGGCTCGGTCGCGGGCTCGGCGGGCACTCCGCTGCACGCCTATGGCCCGGCCAAGGCTGGGGTGCTGGCCATGACCACCAACCTGGCCGTCGAGTGGGGACGGTCCGGCGTGCGGGTCAACGCGGTCTCGCCCAGCCACACCCTGACGCCGTTCGTGAAGGACGCCATCGAGAGCGGCCGCCGCGACCTGGCCGAGCTAACCGACAACACCGCGCTCGGCCGCGTGATCACGCCGCAGGAGGTCGCCAACGCGGCGCTGTTCCTGGCATCGGACGAGGCTTCCGCCATCACCGGCATCAACCTGCCGGTGGACGCCGGCTGGCTGTCGGTCGGCGGCTGGCACTCTTACGGCGGCGTCCGCCCCGCCCGCGTGGTCGAATGACGACCGCCGAGGACATCGGCCGGCGGATGGCGTCGCTATTCGAGCCGGGAACCAGCGTGCTGGTCACCGGCGGCGCCTCCGGTATCGGCGCGGGCCTGTCCCGCGCCTTTTCCGCCGCCGGCTGTGAAGTCACCGCGACCGGTCTGACCGAGGCCGAGCTCAGCGCCGCCGACAGCGGCGACGGTGTCACACTCAAGACGCTCGACGTGCGCAGCGACGCGGCCGTCACCGAACTGATCGCCGGGTTCGACCGGTTGGACGTCGTCGTCAACTGCGCCGGCATCGCCTTCCACCAGCGCGAGGAGTTCAACCCCGCCGTCTTCGCCACCGTGCTGGACGTGAACCTCACCGGGACCCTGCGTGTCTGCACGGCCGCGAAGCCGCTGCTGGCGGCCAACGGCGGGGCGATCCTGACCCTGGCTTCGATGAACAGCTTCTTCGGCGCTCCCGGAGCACCCGGCTATGCCTCGAGCAAGGGCGGCATCGTCCAGCTGACGAAGAGCCTTGCCATCGCCTGGGCGCGGGGCGGCATCCGCGTCAACGCCATCGCCCCCGGCGGCATCGAAACCCCCATGACCGCCGCCTTGCGCGCCAGCGAGCACGCCAGCAAGCGGGCGCTCGACCGAACCCCCATGCGCCGCTGGGGCACGCCCGACGACCTCGCCGGCGCGGCCCTGTTCCTCACCTCGCCCGCCGCCGCCTTCGTCACCGGCGCGGTGTTGACCGTGGACGGCGGCTACTCGATCACCTGACCACCACAGCAAGAGCGCCCGGCGGGTTCGCCGAGGCGCCAGGAAGACCCAGGAACCCTTAAATGACATCGCCGACCGCCGACGACAGCCCGCCCGTCACGACGTCCTACCGGACGTGGGTGCTGTTGCTGCTCATGCTCATCTACCTCAGCAACTTCGTCGACCGGATCATCATCAGCGTCCTCGGCGAGGCCATAAAGCTCGACCTGAAGATCACCGACGGACAGATGGGCCTGCTGGCAGGCCTGGCGTTCGCCGGTTCCTACGGCCTGATGTGCATCCCGATCGCCCGGCTGGCCGAGCGGTTCAAACGCACCACCATCATCGCCGTCGCCATCACTGTCTGGTCGGCGTTCACCGCGCTCTGCGGCATGGCGCACACCTTCACCCACCTGCTCCTGTTCCGCATCGGCGTCGGCGCGGGCGAGGCCGGCTACGCCCCCGCCGCGCAGTCGTTGATCAGCGACTACTATCCGCCGGAGAAGCGCGCCTCGGCCTTGGCGGTATTCGCGCTCGGCGTGCCCCTCGGCACCCTTTTCGGAGCCTTGGCCGGCGGCTGGATCGCGCAGCACATCGACTGGCGCGCGGCCTTCCTGATCGTCGGGGCCCCCGGCCTGATCCTGGCTGTCGTGGTGAAGCTGTTCCTCAAGGAGCCGCGTCGGGGGCAGTCGGACCCCGCCCCCATCGCCGAGACCGCCAAGGCGCCGCCCCTGGCCGCCGTGATCAAGGCGCTGGCGGCAAGCCCCGCCTTCATGCTGATGACGGCGGGCCTGGCGCTGGTGTCGCTGACCTCGTTCGGGCTGACGCAGTTCATGGCTCCGTTCTTCATCCGCGTGTTCGGGTTCGACTACACCCAGGCCGGCATGGCGCTGGGGTTGCTGGGCGGCGTCTCCGCCGCGATCGGCACCGCCGCCGGTGGATGGCTGACCGACAAGGCCAGCCTGAAGAGCCGGCGCTGGTACGCCCTGATCGGCGGTTTCGGCGCCCTCGCGGCGATCCCGTTCTACCTGTTCGGATTCCAGCAGCAGACGCCGGTGCTGGCGCTGCTGGTCCTGTTCCTGGGTCCCATCGGGCTGTTCTGCGGCCAGGCGCCGGTCTACGCCTTCACTCACAATCTGGTCGCGCCGCGCATGCGGGCCTCGGCCACCGCCCTGGTGATCGTCGCCCTGACCATCGTCGGCGCCGGCCTGGGCCCACTGCTGACGGGGGCCGTCATGGATCTGGTCAACACCAGCCTGTTTCACAGCCGCTTCGGCGGCGACTTCCTGACCGCCTGCCCAGGCGGCAAGGCCGCCACCGTCGAACTCGCCGAGGCGTGCCGCGGCACCCTGGCCGAGGGCGCCCGCTACAGCCTGATGATCATGGTCAGCCTGCTGGTCGTGCCCGGCGCCCTCTTCCTTCTCGCCAGCCGCTGGGTCGAGCGCGACCTGGACCGCGCCGCCGCCCTCAACGCTTCCGCCGGAGCTGCCTGATGTCCGACATCGCCGCCAACGACCACACCGATCCCACGCTGGCGGAGAGCATGGCGCTGGCCATGCGCCGGCTGGCCAAGTCGGTCTGCATCGTCACCACCCGCCACGAAGGCCAACGCATCGCCATGGCCGCGACCGCGATCGACAGCTTGAGCTTCGATCCCCCGTCGCTGCTGGTGTGCATCAACAAGACCGCCTCGATCTTCCCGGCCTTCAGCGCCAGGTCCGACTTCAACGTCAACATCCTGGGCCAGACCCAGCAGCACCTCGCCAACCGCTGCAACGGCCCGGTCAAGGGCGAGGCACGCTTCGGCGAAGGCGATTGGATCGACGACGAGGTTCCCTGGCTGTCGGACGCGCAGGCGGTGGTGATGTGCCGCCACGACGGCGAGTTCCACTACGGCACGCACGGCGTCTTCATCGGTCGCGTCCTCGACATCCGCCTCCACGGCGACGTCGATCCGCTGATCTATGCCGATGGCCTGTACGGCACGACCCTGCTGAGGACACCGCAATGAGCGTCGCCCAGACCCGCATGCTCGAAGGCCTCAAGGTCGTCGACCTGACCTCGGTGATCTTCGGCCCCTACTGCACCCTGACCCTCGCCGACATGGGCGCGGACGTGACCAAGATCGAGGTGCCGGGCGGCGACAGCTCGCGCTTCGCCGGGGTGACCGAGCGCAATCCGATGATGGGGCCGGTCTTCATGTCCCTGAACCGCGGCAAGCGATCGGTGGCCCTGGATCTCAAGGACGAGTCCGACCGCGCCGTCATGCGGGCGCTGCTGAAGGACGCGGACATCTTCATCCACAACGTCCGCGCCTCCGCGATCGGTCGCCTCGGGTTCGACTACGAAGCCGTCAAGGCGATCAACCCGAACATCATCTACCTGCACTGCGTTGGCTTCGGCTCGGACGGTCCCTACGGCGGGCTTCAGGCCTACGATGACGTGATCCAGACGGCCTCGGGCATGACCAGCATGCAGAGCCTGGTCGATGGCGATCCGCGGCCGCGCTACGTGCCCTCGGCCATCGCCGACAAGGTCGCCGGCCTGCACGCCGCCTACGCCCTGCTGGCCGCCTACATCCACCGTATGAAGACCGGCGAGGGCCAGTTCATCGAGGTGGCGATGTTCGAGACCTTCGTGCACTTCCTGCTGCAGGAACACCTGTTCGGCCTGACCTTCGATCCGCCGACGGGACCGGTGGGATACTTCCGCCAGATCGACCCCGACCGGCAGCCGTTCCCGACCGCCGACGGCCACATCGCCATCGTGCCCTACAACGACGAGGCCTGGATCAAGCTGTTCGACATGACAGGCCGGCCCGACGTGCTGACAAACGCGGGTCTTTCGACAGCGGAGGAGCGGGCCGCCAACCTCGGCGCCCTGTACCAGATCCTCGCCACCCTGACGCCGCAGCGGACCAGCGCCGAGTGGTTCAAGGCCCTGAACGACGCCTCGATCCCGGCGACGCCCGTGCGTGACATCGCCGACATCCAGCAGGATCCGCACCTGATGGCGACAGAGTTCTTCCGGCGGCGCGAGCATGAGGCGATCGGCCCGTATTTCGAGATGCGCCCGCCAGTCCGCTTCAGCCGCCCAGCCCGGGATGACCAGGCCACACCCCCCGTGCTGGGGGAACACACCGAGGAGGTCCGCCGCGCGCTGGGGCTCGCCGGCCAAGCCCCGCCCCAGCCCGCCGTTCGTGGAGACGCCGCATGACCCCCGCTCTCGCCCTCACACCGTCCCTGCGCGACCAGGTCTCGCCCGAGGAGTGGCATGCCCGTGTAGAGCTGGCGGCGCTGTATCGGCTGGTCGCCCTGCATGGCTGGGACGACATGGTCTACACCCACATCTCGGCCCGTATCCCCGGCCCCGGACACCAGTTCCTGATCAACCCCTACGGCTGGTTCTTCGAGGAGATGACGGCCTCATCCCTGATCAAGATCGATATCGACGGCAACGTGCTTCAGGAGACCGACGAGGTCATCAATCCGGCCGGCTTCACCATCCACTCGGCCATACATGCCGCGCGTCCCGACGCCGGCTATGTCATGCACCTGCACACCGATCACGGCGTGGCGGTCGCGGCTCAGAAGGAGGGCCTGCTGCCGCTCTCGCAGCACGCTCTGATCGCCCTCCCCCACCTCGCCTACCACGGCTACGAGGGCATCGCCCTGAACCACGACGAGCGCGAGCGGATCGTCGCGGACCTGGGCCAAAAGACGCTGATGCTGCTCCGCAACCACGGCACCCTGTCGATCGGCCGCAACGCCGGCGAATGCTGGACCGGAATGTTCTACCTGGAGCGCGCCTGCAAACAGCAGATCATGGCCCTGAGCGCCGGCCGGGACCATGTGCTGATCGCGCCGGAAGAGGCGCAGGCCGAAGTGGGCCGGCAGGTCGCCCGCGGCATTGGCGGCAAGCTGGGCTGGCCCGGATCGCTACGCCGCCTGGACCGCCAACTGCCGGGATACGATCTCTAGACAAGCCGCTGGATGGTCCGTCGTCACGGCCTCTAGACGGGGCCTCGGGCGTCTTCCAGGATCATCCGGGCGGCCTTCTCGGCGATCATCATGGTCGGCGAGTTGGTGTTGCCGGAAACGATGCGCGGCATGACCGAGGCGTCGGCCACGCGCAGGCCGGTTATGCCAAAGACACGCAGGCGCTCGTCGACGACCGCCATCGGATCAGAGGCCAGGCCCATCTTCGCCGTGCCGACCGGGTGGAAGATGGTCGTCCCAAGCTCGCGGGCGGCGGCCAGCAGGCCGGCGTCGTCGTCGACCGCCTCGCCCGGGCTCATCTCGCGGGGGTGATAGCGGGCCAGCGGCGCCCGGCCGACGATCCTGCGGACCAGCCGCATGGCGTCGACGGCCACCCGTTCGTCCTCCGGCGTCGACAGATAGTCCGGGTGGATCACCGGTCGGTCGCGGGGATCGGCGCTGCGGGCGTGGACCGAGCCCCGGCTTGTGGGCCGCAGGTTGCAGACGCTGATGGTGATCGCCGGAAACGGATGCAGCGGCTCGCCGAAGCGATCCAGCGACAGCGGCTGCACGTGGAACTGGAGGTTGGCCGTCGCCTGATCCGGCGACGACCTGGCGAAGGCGCCCATCTGCGACGGCGCCATCGACATCGGCCCTCGCTGCAGCAGGGCGTACTCCAGCGCCATCAACGGCCGCCGCCAGAGCGAGGCATAGAGCGCGTTCATGGTCGGCACGCCGTCGACCTTGTAGATCGGCCGCACCTGCAGGTGATCCTGCAGGTTCTCGCCGACCCCGGGCAGGTGATGAGCGACCTCGACGCCCAGCGCCTGAAGCCGGGCGCCGTCGCCGATCCCGGACAGCTCCAGCAGCTGCGGCGTGCCCACCGCCCCGGCCGCGAGCACGACCTCGCCGCGGGCGCGGGCCTCGAACGTCTGGCCGCCCTTCTCCCAGACGACGCCGACGGCGCGTCCGTTCTCGACGATCACGCGGGTGACGTGGACGCCGGTCTCGAGCTTGAGGTTCGGCCGCTTCAGCACCGGCTTGAGAAAGCCCCGCGCGGCGCTCCACCGACGCCCGGCGCGCTGGTTGATCTGGAAGTAGCCGGCGCCGAAATTGTCGCCGCCGTTGAAGTCGGGCACGGTCGGGACGCCCTCCTCCGCCGCCGCCTCGGCGAAGGCGTCGAGAACCTTCCAGCGCATGCGCGGATGCTCGACCCGCCATTCGCCGCCGGAGCGGTGGTGCTCGCTGGGCGGCGCGATGTGGTCCTGCTGAGCCATGAACAGCGGCAGCACGTCGTCCCAGCCCCAGCCGGTCAGGCCCAGCTGGCGCCAGCCGTCATAGTCGGCCGCCTGGCCGCGCATGTAGATCATGGCGTTGATCGCCGAAGAGCCGCCGATGACCTTGCCGCGCGGGTATTTCAGGCTGCGGCCGTTCAGTCCGGCCGAGGGCTCCGTCTCGAACATCCAGTCGGCGCGGGGATTGCCGATCGCGAACAGGTAGCCGACCGGGATGTGGAACCAGATCCAGTCGTCCTGGCCGCCGGCCTCGAGCACCAGCACCCGGCGCTTCGGGTCGGCCGACAGCCGGTTGGCCAACACGCAGCCCGCCGAACCGGCCCCCACGACGATATGGTCGAACGTCTCGGTCATGGCCGGCGAGCCTAGCGAGCGTCGCCGCGAACGGAAACGCCTAGGGTGGCTGCTACTCGCGCCCTTCGAGAATCGCCAGCGCCTGACGGGCCAGATGAGGCGTACCGTTCTCCGCTACGCCGCCGACGGTCGCCGCGTTGCCGGCGAGGACTCGGCGGTAGACCCCCTGCGAGATCGAGGCCAGGCGGAAGATCGAGAAGGCCATGTAGAACGGCCAGTCCTCGATCGGACCGCGCCCCGTACGCTCGCAATAGGCGGCGACATAATCGGCTTCCGACGGGATGCCGCTGGTCTCGAAGTCGACACCCTGCAGCGTGCCCCAGGACGGCGAATGCGAGCGCCACAGGAAGGCGTTGTAGGCGATGTCGGCGAGCGGGTGGCCAATGGTCGACAGCTCCCAGTCGAGCACCGCAATCAGGCGCGGCTCGGTCGGGTGGTACATGACGTTCTCGAGCCGGTAATCGCCATGGGCGATGGAGACTTCATCCTTGGCCGGAATCCGTCCGGGGAGCTGCTCGATGAGCGCCTCCATCTCCGGGATCAGCTCGCTCTCGGCGCCGCGGTACTGCTTGGTCCAGCGGGCTACCTGACGCTCGAAATAGCCGCCGGCCTTGCCGTAGTCGCCCAGGCCGGCCGCGACGAAATCGACCTTGTGCAGCTTGGCCAGGGTGGCGTTGAGATCGTCGTAGATCGCCGCGCGCTCGGCCGGGGTCTGGTCCGGCAGTTTCGCGTCCCGGAAGATGCGGCCTTCAAGGTAATCCATGACGTAGAAGGACGTGCCGATCACAGCCTCGTCCGTGCACAACGCCCGCATCTTCGGCACCGGCACGTGGCCGTCGAGCGCCTTCATGACCTTGAACTCGCGATCGACCTGGTGGGCGCTGGCCAGCAGCACGCCGGGCGGCTTCTTGCGCAGGACGTAGCGGCGCGGGCCGCCGGCCGTCTGTGTCGTCAGCAGGAAGGTGGGGTTGGAGGCCCCGCCCTGGAACTGCTGCACGACCATGGCGTCGCCGAAATCCTCGACCTCCCGCCGCAGCCAGGCCTCGAGTGGCGCGGGGTCGAAGTAGTGCGCGGCGGTGACGTCGCGAACGGGCGGTGCGGTCGTGGTCATGACTCTACTCTATCTCTCGCTCAGCCGAGGCCGAACCGTTTCGGGTCGGAGGCGATCAGCGCCTCGAGCTTGGGCATCCCGGCCTTGAGACCCGACGCCAGCTGGCGCGAGATCAGCCAGCCCAGCGGGAACACCGCGCTGGCCTTGCCCGCCCAGACCAGCTCGCAGCCGCCGGCCGTAGGCACGACGCGATAGTCCTCGACGGCGGCCGACAGCGGCAGCGACGAGCGCTCGAAACGGAAGGCCATGCGGCTGCCTTCGTCCCAGGCGAAGAAGGTCTCCTCGATCACCTGCGGGCCGATCTCGACGGTGCGGGTGGTCCCGACCGCGAACGGCTTGGGGCTGGTCCAGGTCACCTTGGTGATCGGCAGCCATTGGGTCCAGGCGTCGGCGTCCAGCAGCGCCGCCCACACCGCCGACGGCGGGAACGGGAAGGCATGGCGGACTTCGATGGCGCCCTTGGTCAGATAGGCCTCGCCGATGGGCTGGTGGCTGCGAAGCGGCTTCGACATGTAAACTCTCCCCCTGTGGTTCGCGGACCGCGCCTAGCGCGGCGGCATCCGGATGGCGCCGTCGAGGCGGACGGTCTCGCCGTTGAAGTAGCCGTTGCGCAGCATGGTCACGGCCAAATCCGCGTACTCTTCCGGGTGGCCGAGACGACGCGGGAACGGCACCGACTTCGACAGTCCTTCGAAGATCGCCGGGGCGCGGTTCTTCACGTTCAGCATCGGGGGCGTCGACATGATGCCGGGCAGGATGGTGTTGATGCGGATGCCCTCGTTCGACAAGTCGCGGGCGATGGTCAGGGTCATGCCCTTGATCGCCGCCTTCGCCGCCGAATAGGCGACCTGGCCGACCTGCCCGTCCTCGGCCGCGACCGAGCCGGTGTTGACGATGGCGCCGCGACCGCCGTCCTCGTCGGGCTCCAGCGTCGTCATGCCGGCCGCGCTCTTCACGATGCAGCGGAAGGTGCCGACCGTGTTGAGGCCGAGCACCCACTCGAAGTCGGCGACGTTGAACGGCACGATCTCGCCGGTTTCCTTGTTGCGGCCGATAGTCTTGCCGCCCTTGCCGCCGCCGGCGCAATTGACCAGCACCCGCTCCTGGCCGTGGGCCGCGCGGGCCTTGGCGAAGCCGGCGTCGACGGACGCCTCGTCCATGACATTGACCTCGCAGAACAGCGCGCCGAGCTCGGCCGCCTTCCGCTCGCCGTTCTCGGCGTTGAGATCAAAGATCGCCACCTTCACGCCGAGGTCGCGCAGCGCCTTGACCGTCGCCGCGCCGAGGCCGGACGCGCCGCCGGTGACCACGGCCGAAACCGAGCTGTCGAGTTTCATGATCATCTCCCTGTCGCCCGACTCTGACGGCCGGCGTTGTTGACCCACTTCAGCGCCGGCGCCCCAAGGGCAGGCAAGCCGCGTCTGATCACAAGCCACGCGATGCATCCTCTCCCCGTTGGGAGAAGCGGCGGGTCCAGGCGTAACTTTCCGGTAATCGACCCGGTCGCGCGATCGGAAGCCTTCGTCGCAACCCGCGCCACCGCGTTCGTCCAGCCGTGCCAGAAAACCGCCGGGGACGTCATCGTCGGCTGAAGATCGGCGACTGTTCCCGGTGCTCCAATCCAAGGGACAGACCGACCGCGCCTCTTACACGTGCGCGGGCCAGCTTCGATGACTCACCGTTTCCGCGCCATATCCGCCGTGTTTCTTGCGGCCGCCGCCGGGCTGTCGCTGACCGCGACGCCGGCCGTCGCGGACGTGCTGGAGATAGATGATCAGGGCAACGTCACCGTCCACGCCCCACAGCGCGTCACGCCCGTCGTCATTCCCGTCATGGCGCCGCGCCATTCCGGCAGCCTGTCGCCGCTGTTCGCGGAAGCCAGCGCCCTGACGCAGGTCAGCGCCGAGCTGATCGAGGCCGTCGCCTGGACCGAGTCCCGCTTCAACGTCGGCGCGGTGTCGCCCAAGGGCGCGCGCGGCGTGATGCAGCTGATGCCGGGCACCGCCCGCATGCTCGGGGTCGACGCCGACGACCCCGCCCAGAACATCCGCGGCGGCGCCGCCTACCTTGCCGCGATGCTGCGCCAGTTCGGCGGCGACGTCGTTCTCGCCCTCGCCGCCTACAACGCCGGCCCCGGCGCCGTCCGCCGCCACGGCGGCGTCCCGCCCTACGCCGAGACCCAGGCCTATGTCGAAAAGGTGCTGACGCGCCTCGCCGCCCAGGCCGAAGCCAGCCGCTGAGATCCAGACATGATCCGCTCCCCCCTCCCCCTCGCCCTGATCGCCCTCATGGCCGCCGGCCCCGCCGCCGCCCAGCAGGTGACGCTCGACCCGGCCGGCTCCTCGCCGATCCTGTCGGCGCTAAGTTGGCTTCAGGGCAGCCTGATGGGCAACGTCGCCACCGCCGCCGCCGTGATCGCCATCGGCGTCATCGGCTTCATGATGCTGACCGGCCGCATCGACTGGCGCCGTGGCGTGGTCGTGGTGCTGGGCTGCTTCGTGCTGTTCGGCGCCGCCGCCATCGTCGCCGGCATTCGCCAGGTCGCGGGCGGTTAGTCCATGGCCGCTGCGCTCGACTCCGATCCGGTGTTCGCCGCCCTGACCCGTCCGCAGATGCTGGGCGGGGTCACCTACAGCTACGCGGTGCTCAACCTCATCGTCACGGTCGAGGCCTTCCTGATCACCCGCTCGTTCTGGGCGCTGGGCATCGCCGTGGTCATGCATGTGATCGGCTATGTCGCCTGTGCCCGTGAGCCGCGCTTCTTCGACCTGTGGATCACGCGGGCCAGCCGCTGCCCGCGCGTGAAGAACCACGGCTTCTGGCAGGCGAACAGCTACGCGCCGTGACCGCCTTCAGCTCCTTTGATTTCGGCCGGGCCCTGGCGCCCAGGGAGGCGCGCGTCGGCGATCGCCTGCCCTATGCGCGCCACGTGGACGACGCCACGATCGAGACCCGCGACGGCATGCTGATCCAGGTGCTGCACCTGCGCGGCTTTCCGTTCGAGACCGCCGATACCGAGGAGCTGAACTACCGCAAGACCGTCCGCGAGACGATGCTGCGCGCGGTCGCCTCGTCGCGGTTCGCGGTCTATCACCATGTGGTCCGGCGGCGAGCGGCGGTCGAGTTGGAGGGAAGCTTCGACGACGCCTTCAGCGCCGAGCTCGACGCCGACTGGCGCGCCCGGCTGGCGACGCGCCGGCTCTACGCCAACGACCTGTTCCTGACCCTGGTCCGCCGTCCGCTGCAGGGCCGGGTCGGGCTGATCGACAAGCTCATCCGCGCGCCCGAGCGCCAGACCATCGGCCATGCCCAGGACCTGCGCGAGCTGTCGGCGGCGCGGGACGCCTTCCTGGCCACCCTGTCGCCCTACGGCGCACGACTGCTGACCGCCTATGACGGCGAGGCAGGCCTGTATTCGGAGCCGCTGGAGTTCATCTCCGGCCTGGTGAATGGGTCGTTCCGGCCGATGCTGCTGCCGCAGGGTGACCTCGGCCAGCATGTGCCGTCCACGCGCCTCACCTTCGGCCTCGACGCCTTCGAGACCTCTCCGGGCCTGGGCGGCGCGGCCAGGGGCTACGGCGCCGTGGTGTCGATGAAGGACTATCCGGCGCGGTCGTCGGCGGGCCTGCTCGACAGCATCGTGCGGCTACCGTTCGAGATGGTGCTGACCGAGAGCTTCGCCTTCGTCGAGCGCCAGCCGACCCTGGACCGCATGAACCTGGCCCTGCGCCGGATGCGCGCGGGGGACGACGACGCCGTCAGCCTGCGTCGCGAGCTGGGCGAGGCCAAGGACGAGGTCGCCTCGGGCCGCGCCAGCTTCGGCGAACACCACCTGACCCTGATGGTCCGGGCCGACAGCCTGTCCGAACTCGACGCCGCCGTAGCCGAGGCGCAAGGAGCCTTCACCGAGGCCGGGGCCATCGCCGTGCGCGAGGACGTCGGCATGGAACCCGCCTTCTGGGCCCAGTTCCCCGGCAACTTCAAGGACATCGCCCGCCGCGCCCTGATCTCCAGCGCCAACTTCGCGGGCCTGGCCAGCTGCCACAACTATCCACTCGGCGAGGCGGCCGGGAACCACTGGGGTCCGGCGATCACCGTGCTCGAGACCACCTCGGCCTCGCCCTACTATTTCAACTTCCACAAGGGCGACCTGGGCAACTTCACGGTCATCGGCCCATCCGGCGCCGGCAAGACGGTGCTGCTGACCTTCCTGACCGCGCAGGCGCGGAAGGTGTCGCCGAGCGTCTTCTACTTCGACAAGGACCGGGGGGCGGAGATCTTCATCCGCGCGGTCGGCGGCCGCTACGACCTGATCCGCCCGGGCGAACCGACCGGCTTCAATCCGCTGGCGCTGGAAGACACCGCCGGCAACCGCGCCTTCCTGTCGGAGTTCGTCGGGCGGCTGGTCTCGACCGGCGAACCGCTGAGCCCGGACGAGCGGGCGATGATCGCCGAGGCGGTCGACGCCAACTACGCCCAGGCCCCGCGCTATCGCCGGCTGCGCTACTTCCAGGAGCTGTTTCGCGGTCTGCGCCGCCCGTCCGCCGGCGACCTCGCCTCGCGCCTGTCGCCCTGGTTCGGCGAGGGCGAGCACGCCTGGCTGTTCGACAACGAGGCCGACGGCCTCGACCTGTCGCAGGGCGTGGTCGGGTTCGACATGACCCGCATCCTCGATGCGCCGGAAACCCGGACGCCGGCGATGATGTACCTGTTCCACCGGGTGGAGCAGCAGCTCGACGGCCAGCCGACCCTGATCGTGGTCGACGAGGGCTGGAAGGCGCTCGACGACGAGGTCTTCGTCCAACGCATCCGCGACTGGGAGAAGACCGTCCGCAAGCGCAACGGCGTCGTCGGCTTCGCCACCCAGAGCGCCTCGGACGCGCTGGAAAGCCGCATCGCCTCGGCCATCGTCGAACAGGCCGCGACGCAGATCTTCCTGCCCAATCCCAAGGCCCAGAAGCGCGACTACATCGAGGGCTTTGGCCTGTCGCAACATGAGTACGATCTGGTCCGCACCCTGCCCGACACCTCGCGCTGCTTCCTGATCAAGCACGGCGACCACAGCGTCGTCGCGCGGCTGAACCTGAAGGGGCTGGAGAAGCATTTGGTAGTGCTGTCCGGCACCGAGGCTTCCGTGCGACGGCTCGACGCTCTGCGCGCCGAACTCGGCGATGACCCCGCCGTGTGGCTGCCGGCGCTGATCGCGGAGACGGCGCGGTGATCGACGCCTGCCCGACTCCCGATCCGCGCCTGGGCCTGGTCCAGGGACTGACCCAGACCGTCGACTGTGGCGTGCGGGTGTTCGCCCAGAGCGGCTATGAGGCCCTGACCCGGCCGCCGTCGCCGTTCCCCGCGATCGTGACCATCCTGCTGACCCTGTACGTCGCCTTCATCGGCTGGGGCATGCTCAGCGGACGTGGCCCCAGGCTCGCCGACACGCCGCAGATCGCGGTGAAGATCGGCGTGATCCTGGCCCTGACCGCCAGCTGGCCGCTGTTCCAGGCGCTGGTGTTCCGCACCGCCTTCGACGGCGCCGCCGACTTCGTCGCCGTGCTGACCGCGCCCCTGCGCCAGGGCGGCGCGGGCGGTGACCTGTGGACCCAGCTTCAGGTCGCCTACGACCAGGTCGTGCTGACAGCCACCGCCCTCGGCGCCGCCGCCGGCCCGGATCCCGACAGCGTTCGCGGCGGCCCGGCAGCGGCGGCCGAAGCCCTGTGGGCTGCCTCCACCGCCATGATGGCCAGCACGCTGGGCATTGTGCTGGTGGCCAAGATCGTCGCCGGGGTGCTGACCGCCACCGGACCGATCTTCATCGTCCTGTTCATGCTCGACGCCACGCGAGGCCTGTTCATCGGCTGGCTGCGCGCGCTGATCACCACCGCCCTGGTCCCGCTGGTGGCGATGAGCGGCATGGTGCTGATGTTGGCCCTGCTCGCGCCGCGCCTGGAAGCGATGGCGGTGATGCGCGAGGCAGGCACGGCGGACCTGTCGCTGATCGCGGGCATAGCGATGCTGATCTTCGTCTTCGCCGCCGCCCAGGGCTGCCTGGTCCTGGCCATGGCCGTCGCCGGACTGGGCTTCGGCCTCAGGCGTCCGCCCGAACCACAGGCCGCGCCGGCGCTGACCCAGCAGACCACGCGCGACGCCGCCAGCCCCGCCGCTGAGCCGACCCGCGCCGCCGCCGTCGCCGAGTCCGTACGCCGCATGGATCTGCGTGAACACGAGACCTCGCGGGAGACCGAGCGCCGCCTCGACACCCGCTCCGAGACCGCCAGCGCCAGCAGCGGCGGCCGCGCCGCCGACACCGCCGGGCCGCAGCGCCTCGGCCATACCTATCGACGCATCCGGGGGCCCGCTGCCCCGTCGGGGAGTTCCGCATGAAGATGTCCGGACGGCGAGCCGACCGCGCCGCCTATTACGCCGAGGCCGAAACCTGGGCCCGCGACAGCGAGGCCCAGCGCAGCGCGTCCGTGCGCCTGGCCTGGCGCGTGGCCGCCGCCGCCTGCGCCGTGGCGGTGCTGGAGGGGATCGCCCTGGTGGTGATGACGCCGCTGAAGACGGTGGTGCCCTACACCCTGACCGTCGACAAGCAGACCGGCTACGTCGAGACCGTGCGCGGCGTGAAACTCGGCGCGCTGAGCGAGCGCGAAGCCGTGGCCCAGTCGGCCATCGCCCAGTATGTGCTGGCGCGCGAGACCTTCGACGCCGCCGACATCAACGACAGCTACCAGAAGGTCGCCGCCTGGTCGGCCGGCCGCGCCCGGACCACCTGGCTGCGCGCCTACGACCGCGGCAACCCCAACGGCGTGCTCAACCAGATTCCGTCGACCACGGTGATCAGCGCGCGGATCAAGAACATCTCGATGCTCAACTCGACCACCGCCCTGGTCCGGTTCGAGACCGAGCGGCTCGACGGTGGACAGAACGAGGCCCAGCCGGGCGGGGCCTGGTCGTCGGTGGTCACCTTCCGCTTCAACGACGCGCCGCTGCGCATGGAAGACCGCTTCACCAACCCGCTCGGCTTCCAGGTCACCGAATACCGCCGCGACGCCGAGAACCCCGGCGCCCAGCCCTATGCGCGGAAGCCCGCGCCATGAGGCCGCTGCTCGCGCTCTCGCTGGCCGCCAGCCTCTGCGCTTCCGCCGCCGGGGCCGCCGTCCAGCCATCGCCGGGCGCGGCCGACGCCCGCATCCGCTCGGTCTTCTACGAGCCCGCTCAGGTCGTCGAGGTGGTCGGCCACATGGGCTACCAGATGATGATCGAATTCGCGGCCGGCGAGCGGATCGAGAACGTCTCGATCGGCGACAGCCTCGGCTGGCAGGTGACGCCCAACCGCAAGGCCGACCTGCTGTTCCTCAAGCCGCTCGAGAAGGACGCCGTCACCAACATGACGGTGGTGACCGACAAGCGCCGCTACAGCTTCCAGCTCAGCGCCCGCGTCGCCTCCGGGCCGCGTGATCCGAGGCTGGTCTACGGTGTCAGGTTCGACTACCCGCCGGAGCCGGATCCCGATCCCGCGCCGCCGGAACCGCAGCCGCCCGCGCCCGGCGTTCGCAACATCGCCTACACCTATACCGGAGAGCCGCGTCTGGCCCCCCGCCAGGTGTTCGATGACGGCAAGTCGACCTGGTTCGCCTTCGTCGAGGATGCCGAGACCCCGGCCGTGTTCGCCGTCGACGGCGCCGGGGCGGAGTCGGTGGTGAACTTCACCGTGCGCGGCGACTACGTGGTCGTCGACCAGATCTCGCCGGCCTTCGTCCTGCGACGCGGCAAGGAGAGCCTGACCCTGCACAACGACGCCTGGCGGGAGCCCGAGCCCGGTCCCGACAGTCCCCGTCCGCGCCCGAAGAAGCGCTGGGCCCTGTTCGGAGGCGCCGACCAGTGAGCGAACCCCGCGAAGACCTTCTGACGATCCAGCCGACCTCGGTCGCCAAGCCGCCCAGCCCGTGGGTGGTCCCGATGGCCGTCGGCGGAGTCGCTATCGCCGGCATCGTCGTGTTCGCCGCCATGAGCGCGGGCCGGGCCGAGAAAGCCGCTCCGGTCGCCGACACCGCCGCGGCGTTCGCGCCGGCCCCGCCGCCGCTGGACCTGCCTGAACCCGAGGCCCGCGACGGCGAGGAACTGGGCGAGGCGATCGAGGCGCCCCACATCGCCGGCATCGGCGAGACACTGCCGCGGAACCCCGGCGTCGGGGTGATACCGTCGTCGATGTCACCGATGTCGCCGACGGCGGCCGCGGCTATGGGAACCGCCGCCGCCCGCCAGAGCGCGCTCGACCAGCGCCGCCGCGCGCCGTCAATGGTCGTCGACCTGAGCGCCCCTGTCGCCGTGGCGGCCACGGGGACGCCCGCGGCCGGCGTGGCTGGAAATCCGTCCCTGGTCTCGACCGCCGCGAGCGGCGACGGCAAGGAGAGCGACGAGGGCTTCGCCCGTCGACTGGCCTCACAGTCCACCGGACCGGCCCAGTCCTCGCGTATCGCCCAACCGCACCTGACCGCGCCGCAGGGCACCGTGGTCCCGGCCGTGCTGGAGACGGCGATCAATTCCGATCTGCCAGGCTTCGTGCGGGCGGTGGTCACCCGCGACGTCCGCGCCTTCGACGGGACCACCGTGGTCATTCCGCGCGGGGCCAAGCTTGTCGGCCAGTACCGCAACGCCGTCGCCGCGGGACAGTCGCGGGCCTTCGTGGTCTGGACCCGGCTGATACGGCCCGACGGCGTCACCATCGACCTGGCCTCCCCCGGCGCCGACGCGCTCGGACGCGGCGGGCTGGAAGGCAAGACCGACCAGCACTTCCTGCAGCGCTTCGGCGCGGCGATTCTGCTGTCCGTGGTCAGCGCCGCCACCAGCCGGGACACCGGCGGCGGCACGGTCGTGATCGGCAACGCCGAACAGGCCAGCCGCATCGCCGAGATCGCGCTACAGAAGCAGATCGAGATCCCGCCGACCATCAAGGTGCCGCAGGGCGCGCCGATCCGGGTGTTCGTGGCCCGCGACCTGGTGTTCGAAAGCGCCGCGCGGCGATGAGCGCGGCCTCGGCATTCGGCGGCGTCTATCTGCGCAGCTACCTGGCGCCGTTCGCGGACTGGCTGGAGCAGCCGGACGTCACAGACATCCTGGTCAACCGGCCGGGCGAGCTGTGGGTCGAGCGCCAAGGCGGCGGCATGGAGCGCATCGAAGCGCCTCTGCTGACCGCGCAGACCCTCTCGCGGCTGGCCCAGCAGATCGCCAGCCTCGGCCACCAGGGCCTCAGCCGCGAACATCCGCTGCTGTCGGCCTCCCTGCCAGACGGCGCCCGGGTGCAGGTCGTGGTGCCGCCGGCCACGCGCGGCGACATCGCCATGGCCATCCGCAGGCACGTGGTCTCCGACCTGACCCTCGACGACTACCGCGACAGCGGCGCGTTCGAGGGCGTGGCCGGCGCGCGGATCAACGGGCCGTCGGAGGAGGATCTGGCGCTGCAGGCGCTGCTGCTGTCCGGCGACATCGCCGGGCTGCTGCGGCGCGCGGTGCTGGCCCGCAAGACCATCGTCCTGTCCGGCGGCACCTCCAGCGGCAAGACCACCCTGCTCAACGCCCTGCTCAAGGAGATCCCGCGCCACGAGCGGCTGATCACCATCGAGGACGCCGCCGAAGTCAGGCTCGAGCACGAGAACGCCATCGGCCTGATCGCTGCACGCGGCGTCACCGGCGAGGCCCAGGTCACCGCCGAGGATTTGCTCCAGGCCTGCCTGCGGCTGCGGCCCGACCGCATCCTGCTCGGCGAACTGCGCGGGCGCGAGGCGTTCAGCTTCCTGCGCGCGGTCAACACCGGACACCCCGGCTCGATCACCACCGTCCACGCCGACAGCCCGGGCGGCGCGCTCGACCAGATCGCGCTGATGACCCTGCAGGCGGGGCTCAATATCGGCTGGAGCGAGGTCCGCGCCTATGTCGGACAGGTGGTCGACATCGTCGTCCAACTGGGTCGCCGCGACGGGCGAAGACGGGTCGCCGAGGTACTTATCAACAGCCGCTAAAGTCTTCGCCAATCCTTCTATAGTAAAGGAATTGTTGCAGATCGCGGTTTGTCGCGAAAGTGCGCACGTTGGTCGACTCGCGTTCTCGCGAGCCCACGGACCGGCTCATGGTGGGTATCCGGGCGGCCTTTAGGGGGGCGTCCGTCCCCCTAGTTCATCTCATGACGGTGTCCATGAATACAATTGCACGCTACGGCGTAGTCCTCGCCCTCGTGGGTGCGGTCGGCGCCGGCGCGGGACTGACGGTTCAGTCCCTCAAGAGCCCCGAACCCGCGGCGGCTAGCGCCAAGACCTTCGCGCCGACGACGCCCGCCGACGCGGTTCGTCTCGCCAAGCAGGCGACCTTCGGTCCCAACAAGGCCACTGTCGACAAGATCGTCGGCCTCGGCGCCGAGGCCTGGGTCGACGAGCAACTCGCCCTGCCCCACACCAGCACCTACAAGGACCTGCATAGCGCGACGTACGCGAAGGCCAGCTGCGATACCGCCGAGGACGTCCACCTCTGCATGCAGATGAACTTCCGGGCCCAGCCCGTGGTCATGCGCTTCTACACCAACGCCCTGAGCAAGCAGGACCAGCTGCGCCAGCGCGTCGCCTTCGCCCTGTCGCAGATGATCGTGACCTCGGGCATGAAGGTCGAGAGCACCGCCGGCACCGCGCTGTTCCAGCAGATCATGCTGACCAACGCCTTCGGCAACTACAAGGACATCCTCACCCAGGTCACGCTGAACCCTGCGATGGGCGACTACCTGGACATGGCGACCTCGGTCAAAGGCGCGCCGAACCAGAACTACGCCCGCGAGCTGATGCAGATCTTCTCGATCTATCCGTCCACGCTGAACATCGACGGCACCTTCGCCCTCGACAAGGACGGCAACACGATCCCGACCTACACCGAGCGGGACGTCGACGAGATCGCGCGCGCCCTCACCGGCTGGACCTACAACCGCTACGGTACCAACCCGATCTGGCATGAGCGTCCGCGCAACTACGCCGTGCCGATGGTCCAGTACCCGTCCACCTACAAGGGCGTCTACTTCGACAAGGGCCGCAAAAGCTTCCTGAGCGAAACCGTCGGCGAGGGCGACACGCCCCAGAAGAACCTGGAAGCGGTCATTCGCGCCGTGTTCAACCACCCCAACGTCGGTCCTCATGTCTCCAAGCAGCTGATCCAGCACCTGGTGACCTCGAACCCGTCGCCGGAGTACGTCGCCCGCATCGCCACCGTCTTCAACGACAACAACAACCCGCAGGGCCGCGGCGACCTTAAGGCCGTCGTCCGCGCCATCCTGCTCGACCCCGAAGCGCGCGGCTCCGACCGGCTCGATCCCAACTACGGCAAGGTCAAGGAACCGGCGCTCTACGTCACCAGCTTCCTGCGCGTCATGAACGCGACCAGCGACGGCTTCTTCGCCTATTCGCGCGGTCACGACTTGAACCAGAAGGTGTTTGAAGCCCCCAGCGTCTTCAACTTCTATCCGTGGGACTTCCCGCTCGCCAAGAGCGGCGGTCTGGTCAGCCCGTCGAGCAAGCTGCTCGGCGCCGCCCTCGACCACGAGCGCGCCAACTTCGCCTTCAACTACACCGTCCTCGACGAGTGGCTGGGCACCGGTCGCGACTATCAGCCGATCCTGTGGCTGGGCTCCAAGACCGGCACCAAGGTCGACTGGAAGCAGTGGGAGACCCTGGGCCTGAAGACCAATGGCGTCGATCTGCAGATCGATCACATGAACCTTCTGCTCCTGAACAACACCATGACCGCCGATCAGCGCACCGCGCTCAAGGCCGCGATGGTCGCCGTGACGGACAGCAACAAGACCGTGCAGGCCAGACGCCGCGCCCAGACCGGGCTCTTCATCGTCCTGTCCTCCCCGCAATTCCAAGTCGATCGGTGAGCCTGATGAACCTTTCCAGACGCAACTTCGGCAAGCTCGCGCTCGGTTCGGGCGCGGCGGCCACCCTCGCCAGCCTCGGCCTGACCTCGGCCCTGGCCCAGAATGCCCCGGACGAAGACTTCAAGGCCGTCGTCACGCTCTTCCTCTACGGCGGCAACGACGGGTGGAACACGCTGGTCCCCATGGACGATGATCGCCATCGCGCCTACAGCGACCTGCGCGGCCCCACGATCGCTCTCGAACAGCGGGACCTGGCGCCGCTGTCGGGCACCAACTTCGGCATGCACCCCTCGTTCGCGCCGCTGGTCCCGCTGTGGGAAGACAACGCCATGTCGTGGGTCCTGAACGTCGGCACCCTGCAGGTGCCGCTGACCCGCGATCTGTTCTGGTCCAATCCGGAACTGCGGCCCAGCAATCTGTCGTCCCACTCGGACGAGCAGGCGCACTGGCAGAGCATGCGCGCGGGCAGCATCCATCCGGATGGCGTCCTGGGTCGCATGGCCGATCTGCTCAACTCGAGCAGCGCCGCCTCGCCGCTGATCTCGACCAACGGCGCCAACCTGGCGCTGATGGGCAACAAGAGCTCGCCTCTGATCCTGCCGCTGTACTCGCCGTTCACCCGCGGCGGCTGGGACGACAGCTGGAACGAGGCCGGCGCGCTGCGCAATGCGGCGCTCGACGCCTTCAGCGATGGTCCGCACCCAAGCATGGTGCAAAGGCTGACTGCGGACAGCTTCAAAGCGTCGTTCAAGGCCGGCGAGAAGATGAACCCGATCCTGAACGGCGAGGAAACGTTCATCGATCGGTTCTTCAACGAGAACGACAATCCAGACGGCTTCTTCCGCGACGCCCAGGTGTCCCGCCAGCTGCGCCTCATCGCGCGGACCATCGAAAAGCGCGGCAAGCTGGAGCACAGCCGGCAGATCTTCTATGCCGGCCAGGGTGACTACGACACCCACGCCAACCAGGTCGCCGGCGGCCGCGTGCTCGGCGCTCACGCCGACATGCTGACCGACGTCGCCCTGAGCATCGTCAGCTTCTACAAGGCGATGAAGTTCCTCGGCCTCGAGAACAAGGTCACCCTCGCCGTGATGTCCGACTTCGGCCGGACCTTCAAAGGCAACGGCTCGAACGGCACCGACCACGGCTGGGGCAACGCCCACTTCGTGATCGGCGGCGGCCTGCAGCCGAAGAAGATCCACGGCGTCTACCCGACCCTGGACTTCGGCGGCCCCGACGACTCCGAGCAAGAGGGCACCTGGATCCCGACCATCGCCAACGAGGAATACTTCGGCTCGGTGGCGAAGTGGTTCGGCGTTCCCGACCAGAACATGAAGGACGTGTTCCCGAACTGGGCGGAATGGCAGAAGCCAGGCCGGGGCATCGTGCCGCTCTACACCTAGGCCGACGAACCACGTCGGAAACGATTAAGGGCGGGGACGCGATCAGCGTCCCCGCCCTTTCTCTTTGGGCCCGACCGAAGCCGGGCCGCATCAGTGAGTGCTTACATGCGCTCGATGATGATGGCCGGGGCCATGCCGCCGGCGGCGCACATGGTGATCAGGCCGCGCTTCTTGCCGGTACGCTCCAGCTCGTCGACCATGGTGCCGATCAGGATCGAGCCGGTGGCGCCGATCGGGTGGCCCAGGGCCATCGAGCCGCCGTTGACGTTGACCTTGGCCCGGTCGAGACCCAGGTCGCGGATGAACTTCTCGGCCACGACCGAGAAGGCCTCGTTGATTTCCCACAGGTCGATGTCGTCGACGGTCAGGCCGGCCTTGGCCAGAACCTTGCGGGCGGCGGGGACCGGGGCGTTCAGCATCAGGGTCGGGCTGTCGCCCTGGTTGGCCATGGCCACCACGCGGGCGCGGGGCTTCAGGCCGTTGGCTTCGGCATACTTCGGCGAGGCCAACAGCAGGGCGGCCGAACCGTCGACGACGCCCGAGCTGTTGCCGGCGTGGTGGAAGAACTTGATGTCGAGGTCGGGATAGACCGCGTTGATCAGCTTGCGGAAGGTGGTGCCCTGGTTGTCCAGCGGCACGTCGGCCATGGCTTCGAACGACGGCTTCAGCGAGGCGAGGCCTTCAGCGGTCGTCTGCGGACGGGGGAATTCCTCGTGGTCGAGGGCCAGGCTGCCGTCTTCGAAGAAGACCGGCACCAGGCTCTTGTCGAAGCGGCCTTCGGCGATGGCCACCGCGGCGCGTTGCTGGCTGACGAGGGCCAGGGCGTCGAGGGCTTCGCGGTCGATGCCTTCCAGCGTGGCGATGGCGTCGGCGCAGATGCCCTGGTGCGACTGCGGATGCTTGGCGCGCAGACGCAGGTTGCCCTGGTCCATGGTCACCGGGCCGTCTTCCGGCGAGCGGCGGTTCGGCATCGACATCATTTCGGTGCCGCCGGCGACGACCAGGTCGGACATGCCGGCCATGATGGTCGAGGCGGCGAAGTTCACGGTGGTGATGCCCGAGCCGCAGAAGCGGTCGAGGGTCACGCCGCTGGAGCGGACGTCATAGCCGGCGTCGAGCGCCGACATGCGGCCGAGGTCGCCCGCGGCCGGACCGCGCTGCGAGCTGGTGCCCCAGATCACGTCGTCGACTTCGGCGGTGTTGATGCTGTTGCGCTCGGCCAGCGCCTTCAGGACGGTCGCGCCCAGCTGCTGCGGGTGAATGGCGTGCAGGGCGCCCTTGCCGTACTTGCCAACGCCGCGCGGGGTGCGGACGGCGTCGATGATCCAGGCTTCGCTCATGGTGATGTTTCCCTTGGTCTCTTGTTTCTTATGTAGGTCTGTCGCGCGACGGGCGCCGCAACCGGCGTCCACTGTAGGCTTTCGCGCTTATCGAGGGGTCATGCGGATGGCGCCGTCAAGGCGGACGTCCTCGCCGTTGAAGTAGCCGTTGGTGATCATGGTGTGGGCCAGGTGGGCATACTCGTCCGGCACGCCGAGGCGGCGCGGGTGCGGCACCTGGGCGGCGAGGCCGGCCTTCACATGCTCGGGCGCGCGGCCCAGCAGCGGGGTGTCGAAGATCCCCGGCAGGATGGTGTTGATGCGGATGCTCTCGTTCGACAGGTCGCGGGCGATGACCAGGGTCATGCCGACGACGCCGGCTTTCGAGGCGGCATAGGCCACCTGGCCGATCTGGCCGTCCTCGGCCGCGACCGAGGCGGTGTTGACGATCGCGCCGCGCTCGCCGTCTTCCAGCACGTCCAGCGTCAGCATGCCGGCCGCGCTCTTGGTGATGCAGCGGAAGGTGCCGATCAGGTTGATGCCGACAATGCGCTCGAAGTTGTCGAGCGGGTATTCCTTGATCTCGCCGGTCTGCTTGTCGCGGGAGACGGTCTTGGCCCCTCCGCCGACGCCGGCACAGTTGACCAGGATGCGTTCCTGGCCGTGAGCCGCGCGCGCCTTGGCGAAGCCGGCGTCCACGTCCTCGGTCGAGGCGACGTTGACCTTGCAGAAGACGCCGCCGAGTTCCTTGGCGAGGGCCTCGCCCAGCTCTTCGTTGAGGTCGAAGATGGCGACCTTGACGCCGTCGGCGGCCAGGCGGCGGGCGGTCGCCGCGCCGAGGCCCGAAGCGCCGCCGGTGACGACCGCGGAGATGGTTGAGTCGAGCTTCATGGGTACTCCTCCCGAGAGGGGAGCACTCCTACGCACCGTAACGCCGCGTCAGGCCAGCCGAAATTCGCTGGCCGGACGCGGCGCTCGGTCGCGCAAGAGACGCGTCTAGAATCGGCGCGTCAGGCTGGCGACCACCACACGGCGGGTGCCGTAGAAGCAGTTGCTGTTGCTGTAGCAACGGGCGACGTACTCCTTGTCGGCCAGGTTGCTGGCGGTGAGGGCCAGTCGCCAGTCGGCGCGGTCGTAGTGGACCGAGCCGTCGAACAGCGTCACCGACGGGTTGGTCATCACCGGCGAGAAGGTCGGCAGATTGCCGGCGCTCTCGCTCGTGTAGCGCGCGCCCAGGCTCGCGCCGAGACCGGCCAGCGGGCCGTCCTGGAAGGTGTAGTCGATCAGCGCCGAGAGCTTGTGCTCCGGGGTCACCGGCAGTTCGGCGCCCAGTTCGACGCTGTTGCTCTTGGTCACTTCACTGTCGGTCCAGGTGTAGGACGCGTTGACGCTGAGACGCTCGCGGAAGCGGGCGACAACCTCGAACTCGAGCCCCTTGACCTCGACTTCGCCGGTCTGGACCTGAGCGTTGGCGCGGGCGGGGTCGAGGCTGGGGTCCTTGGTCAGGACGTTCTGCTGCGTGATCTGGTAGGCGGCGGCGGTAGCGAAGACCTTGACGCCGTCGGGCAGGCCGCGACCGTCCCACTTCACACCCGCTTCGAACTGCTCGCCCGTCGTCGGTTCGAACGGATCGCCTTCATAGGTGGCGCCCGGCGTCGGCTGGAACGACTTGGCGTAGGAGATGTAGGGCACGATGCCATTGTCGAAGACGTACGAGGCGCCGGCGCGATACGAAGCTTCCTGGTCGTCGACCTCGGTGCTGGTGAGGCGGTTCTGGACCGTCACCCAGTCATAGCGGGCGCCGAGGGTCAGGATCAGGCCGCCGTCGAACTTGATCTGGTCCTGGGCGTAGAGACCGGTCTGCTTCTGCTCGAGGCTGGAGAATGTCACCGGCGGCAGGTTCGGGATCGCGAGGCCGTAAACCGGCGCGAACACGTCGATGCTGGGCATGCCGAAGCCGAAGGCGCTGGCGCCGATGTAGTCGTAGTTCTGGTAGTCGAGGCCCAGCAGCACGTTGTGGGACATTCCACCGGAAGAGAACTGACCGGCCAGACGGTTGTCGGCGCCGAAGGTCTGGACCTCCTCGGCGAACGAGAAGCTGTAACGGTTGACGATCCGCAGATCCGGGCCCGCGAAGCCGTTGCCGCCGATGCCGCGTTGGTCGCCGTCGAGAGCCGTGAACTTGACGTTCTGCTCGAAGGTGAAGTCGTCGTTGATCTGGTGGGTCAGCTCGTACCCGAGGCCCCAGTGGGTGCGGACGAAGCGGTTGTAGCTGGTCTCGCCGAGGTTGGCGTCGGAGCCGATCTTGCCGTTGGGGTTCGAGAACAGCGTGCCCTGCGCCGGCAGGAAGCCGCCGCCGTCGCCGCTGACTTCGTCGTCCTGCCAGAAGCTGAGGACGGTGACCTTGGTCCGCTCGCCGAGATCGACGGAGGCCGCCGGGGCGATGAAGGCGCGCTTCACGCCGACGCCGCGCACCTGGGTGCCCTTGTCGCGATAGAGAGCCGTCAGGCGGCCACTGAGGCCCGGGGCGATCTCGCCGGTGACGTCGCCGTTGACCTGCCAGTGGTCGTTGTTGCCGATCTCGGCGCCGATCTCGCCGCCGAAGGCGTCACTCGGGCGGCGGCTGGTGACGTTGACGATGCCGCCCGGAGGGGCCGAACCGTACAGGAACGAGGCCGGGCCCTTGAGAATCTCGACAGTCTCGGCGCCGTAGAGGTCGAGACCGGTGTTGGTGATCGAGCCGATCGAGGCCTGAATGCCGTCGATGTACTGGACCGGGTTGAAGCCGCGCACGGTCAGCCAGTCGACGCGCTCGTCAGGGCCGTAGTTCTCGCCGTTCACGCCGGCGGTGTAGCGCACCACCTGGCTGAGCGTGTTCCAATCGAGCAGGTCGATCTGGTCGCGCGAGATGACGGTGATCGACTGCGGGTTCTCGACCAGCGCGATGTCGGCCTTGCTGGCCGCGGCGCTACCTTGCGGAACGTAGGCCGGCGCGGTCACCACCAGGCCTTCGACGTCAGCGGCGTCCTGGGCGAAGGCGGGCGCGGCGGCGGCGAGCGCGGCGGCGGAGACGCCGGCCATGGCGAGGCGGCGCAGCATGTGATGGTTCACGTCGGTATTCCTTGGTTTCGAGTTCAGGTGCGGCGGGCCTTCAGGGCCCAGATGATGACGACGACGGGCACGGCGAGGCCGGCCCAGGAAATCCAGTCGCGCAGGCCGTCGCCGAGCAGGGCGCTGATCAGGCCGATGGTGCTGAACAGCGCGATCAGCAGTGGTGCGCCGAAGGTGTGGCGCAGGGACCCACGCTTGCGGTTGCTCATGTGGTCGCCCCGCCGGTCTCAAGCTCCTTGAGCCGGGTCGCGATCGGCGTGCGCCGGCGGCCGAGCCACAGGTAGAGCCCGCTGCCCAGTACGATGATGGTGATCACGTCGAGCACCGCCCACAGGATCTTCAGCGGCAGACCACCGTAGTCGCCGAAGTGCAGCGGCTGCGACAGCAGCAGCGCCTGGGCGTACCAGGGCATCTTGCGCATCGCCGTCAGCTCGCCGGTCTGTGCGTCGACCAGGGCCGGGGTCAGCAGCTTCTTGGTCAGCGGCGTGTCGCCCTGCATGAAGACGGCATAGTGGTGCTTGCTGCTGAAGTAGCCGCCCGGGAAGGCGACGAACTGCGGCCGCATGCCGGGCGCGGCGGCCTTGGCCGTCTCCACGGCGGCGTGGATCGAGGTCAGCTTGCGCGGATCGACCGGCGGCAGCGCCTTGTAGGGCGCGGTCATCTCGGCCAGCTGGGTCGCCTGCCAGATCTGGATGATCGGCTGCGACAGGGTGTTGATGACCCCGGTCAGGCCGACGACGCTGGCCCAGGCCAGGGTCACGATGCCGAGCAGATTGTGATAGTCGAGCCACTTCAGGCGGCTGGAGCGCTGGGTGCGCACCGTGCCGAAATCGAGCTTCTTCATGAACGGGCCGTAGACGACCACGCCGCTGACCACGGCGATGAAGAACAGGAAGCCCATCAGCCCCATGAACAGCAGCCCCGGCAGGCCGAGGAAGATGTCGGTGTGCAGGCGCAGGATGAAGTCCATCACCCCGCCCTCGTGCGGCGCCAGCGGTTCCGCCGTACGCTGATCGAAGGAGCGCAGATGCATCTGCGTCTCGGGCGCGTCGGGCCTGGGACCGGTGGTGACGTTCACCACCGGCTGGTCCTCGTCGAAGCTCATGAACAGCCCGACCTCGCCGGGCCGCGCGGCCAGGGCCGTCTCCATAACCCTGTCGAGGCTGAGCAGCGGCGCGTCGGCGGGCGCGGACAGCTCGGCATGGGCCCCGCTGAGCTCGTCGATCTCGTGGTGGAAGATCAGCGGCAGCCCGGTGACGCAGAGCAGCAGCAGGAAGGCCGTGCAGACCAGGCTCGTCCACTTGTGGACGAGATACCAGGCACGGATAGCCCCGCGGGTCATGCTTTACGGCTCCGGCGTCCCGTCTGAGACTAATTCGCAGGAGCACTATTCGGGATCAGGCCGTCACACAAGTGTTGCGGTGCAACACATCGGTCTACAGGATGTCGCAGGCCTCTTCGAAACTCAGCCGAGGATTGCGCGGGAACAGGTTCTCATCCGTGCCGTAGCCGACGTTGCAGATGAAGTTCACTTCCCAACTCGTCCCCTCGAAGAACTCGGCCTTGACGGCGTCGGTCTTGAACCCGGACATCGGCCCGCAATCGAGGCCCAGCGACCGCGCCGCCAGCATCAGATAGGCCGCCTGCAGCGAGCCGTTGCGGAAGGCGGTTTCCCGCGCCAGTCCGGCGTTGGTCTTGAACCAGTCCCCGGCGGTCGGGTTGTGCGGGAACAGCTTCGGGATCTGGTCGGCGAAGTTCAGGTCGTAGGCCATGATCACATTGACCGGCGCGGCCAGGGTCTTGGGCCGGTTGCTCGACGACATGTGCGGGGCCAGCCGCTGCTTGGCCGCGTCGCTGGTCAGGAACAGGAACCGCGCCGGCTGGGCATTCGACGCCGTCGGCGCCAGCGCCGCCATCGCGTACATCTCGCGCAGCAACGCCTCCGAGACCGTCTCGGGAGTCCAGCCGTTGCGCGTGCGGGCGGTGCGGAACACCTGATCGAGGCAGGCGTCGGGCAGACGTTCGGACATCGGGGCTACTCCGGTATGCAACGGCTTGGCAGGGACGCAGCGTATGCCATTGTCCTGCGCTCACGACACGGGGATTGATCACGGCATGGCCACGCCGGACGACATCATCATGCTGCCGGCGAGACCCGAACCGATCCCGGTCTCGGTGTCGCAAACGGCCGTGATCGTCATCGACATGCAGAACGCCTACGCCTCGCCGGGCGGTTATCTGGACCTGGCCGGCTTCGATATCTCGGGCGCCGAGCGTGTGATCCGGAATACCAAGGGCGTGCTCGAGGTCGCCCGCGCGGCGGGCATGCCGGTGATCTATTTCCAGAACGGCTGGGACGCCGACTATGTCGAGGCCGGCGGGCCCGGCTCGCCCAACTTCCACAAGTCCAACGCGCTGAAGACCATGCGCGAGCGGCCGGAGCTGCAGGGCACGCTGCTGGCCAGGGGGACCTGGGACTATGCGCTGGTCGACGAACTGACGCCGCAGCCCGGCGACATCGTCCTGCACAAGACCCGCTACAGCGGCTTCTTCAACAGCCAGCTCGACAGCACCCTGCGCTCGCGCGGCATCCGCAACATCGTCGTGGTCGGGATCGCCACCAACGTCTGCGTCGAGTCGACCCTGCGCGACGGCTTCTTCCTCGAGTACTTCGGCATCGTGCTGGAGGACGCCACCCACCAGGCCGGCCCCGAGTTCGTGCAGCAGGCGGCCATCTACAACATCGAGAAGTTCTTCGGCTGGGTCTCCAGCGTCGCCGACTTCAAGGGCGCGTTCGGACAGGTCGCGCCGACCGACAAAGCAGGAGCGTAACCATGCCCAAGACCGTCATCACCCCGCCCGGGACGCAGAAGCCCATCGCCCCGTTCTCGCCCGGCACGATGGCCGACGGGGTCGTCTACGTCTCCGGCACGCTCGCCTTCGACAAGGACAACAACGTCGCCCACGTCGGCGACGCCGAGGGCCAGACGCGGCAGGTGCTCGAGACCATCAAGTCGGTGATCGAGACCGCCGGCGGGACCATGGACGACGTCACCATGAACCACATCTTCCTCAAGGACTGGGCCGACTACGCGGCCATGAACAAGGTCTATGCGGAGTATTTCCCGGGCGACAAGCCGGCCCGGTTCTGCATCGTCTGCGGCCTGGTGCGGCCCGACTTCCTCGTCGAGATCGCCTCGATCGCCCACGTCGGCAAGCGCTGAACGTCTTGCCCGCGACCGGAACCGCCGACGGTCTCTACTACGAGGTCCACGAGGGTCCTGACCGTGCCGAGACGGTGATCCTGTCGTCGGGCCTCGGCGGCTCTGGCGCTTTCTGGGCGCCGCAACTTCAGGCCCTGACCGCACGGTTCCGGGTGGTGCTCTATGACCACCGCGGCACGGCGAAGAGCGACCGCGCCCTGCCCATGCCCTACGGCGTCGAGCACATGGCCGACGACGTCGTCGCGGTGATGGACGCGCTGCAGCTACCCAAGGCGCACGTCGTCGGTCACGCGGCGGGCGGCAATGCCGGCCTGTCGCTGGCCCTGCGCCACTCGAACCGCATCAACCGGCTGGTGGTCGTCAACGGCTGGTCCAAGCCCGATCCGCACATCACCCGCTGCTTTGCGACCCGCATCAGCCTGCTGAACGACAGCGGCCCCGAGGCCTACATCCACGCCCAGCCGCTGTTTCTCTATCCGGCCAACTGGATCTCGGAGAACGCCGCGCGTCTGGAGGCCGAGGAGGCGCATCACATCGCCGGCTTCCAGGGCCGCGACAACATGTTGGCGCGGATCAACGCCCTGCTCGCCTTCGACATCGAGGACCGGCTGGGCGAAATCGCGGCGCCGGTGCTGATCAGCGCCTCCGCCGACGACATGCTCGTGCCGTCGGTCTGCTCGGTACATCTTGCCGGGAAGCTCCCCAACGCGACTCTGGATATCGTGCCTTGGGGTGGTCACGGGTTCACGGTCACCGCGCCCGAAGCCTTCAACGCCTTGCTCGTCGCCTTCCTGGCCGGCGAGCCCCTGCCCTACCGAGGATAGTCCCATGGAAATCGGCGTGTTCATTCCGATCGGAAACAACGGCTGGCTGATCTCGGAAAACTCGCCGCAGTACATGCCGAGCTTCGAGCTCAACAAGACGGTGACCCAGGCAGCGGACCGCTACGGCCTCGATTTCGCGCTGTCGATGATCAAGCTGCGCGGGTTCGGCGGCAAGACCGAGTTCTGGGAGCATAACCTCGAGAGCTTCACCCTGATGGCGGGCCTCGCCGCCGTCACCGACCGCATCAAGATCTTCGCCACCGCCGCCACCCTGACCATGCCGCCGGCGATCGTCGCGCGCATGGCCTCGACCATCGACTCGATCGCCCCGGGCCGCTTCGGCATCAACCTGGTCACCGGCTGGGCCGAGGCCGAGTACAGCCAGATGGGCCTGTGGCCGGGCGACAGCCACTACACCGACCGCTACAACTACCTCGCCGAATACGCCCAGATCCTGCGCGACCTGTTCGACACCGGAGTGTCGAACTTCAAGGGCAAGTACTTCACCATGACCGACTGCCGGGTCAGCCCCAAGGCGACCGGGACGAAGCTGATCTGCGCCGGCTCCAGCGGCGAGGGCCTGGCCTTCACCGCCCAGTACGCCGACTACAGCTTCGCGCTGGGCAAGGGGACCAACACACCAACCGCCTTCTCCGACGTCAACGACCGGCTGCGCGCGGCGAAGGCCAAGACCGGCCGCGACGTGTCGGCCTACATCCTCTTCATGGTCATCGCCGACGACACCGACGAGGCGGCCATGGCCAAGTGGGAAAGCTACCGCGAAGGCGTCGACAAGGAGGCCGTGGCCTGGCTGGTCGGCCAGGCGGAGGGCAATAACGCCGAGGACACCAACACCAAGCAACTGGCGGCCGAGAAGGCCGCGGTGAATCTCAACATGGGCACCCTGGTCGGGTCCTACGAGAGCATCGCCCGGATGCTGGACGAGGTCGCAACCGTGCCCGACACCGCCGGCGTGCTGCTGACCTTCGACGACTTCGAGAAGGGCATCGAGGCTTTCGGCACGAAGATCCAGCCGCTGATGAAGTGCCGCGAGCATGTGAAGAGCGCCTGACGCTCGGTCGCTCTCCCGTTGGAAAAGCTGTCGCCGCGAAGCGGTGACTGAGTTGGAGGAACTGGGCCAATCACTTAGCCGCCGCGCTCCCCACTCCGACCCTGCTTCGCGCTATGCGCTTCGCGGGCCCACCTCTCCCAAGGGGAGAGGAACCAGGACCTATTCGCCGGCCTTCTTCGCTTCGCCGGCCTTGACCACGCCGTCGCCATCGCCGTCATGGCTGGCGAAGGCGCGGACGCCCGAGGCGCTGAACTCGGCCGCCGACAGGTCGTCGTTCTTGTCCGTATCGAGCACGCCGTAGCGGATGTCGGCCTGCTTCATCTGGCCGGCCCGCGTCGCCGCCCTGGCTTCGGCGGACTCGCTCGAAGCGGCCAGTTCGGCGTCCAGCCGAGCGGCGTATTCACCGACATATTCGGCATGCGAGACGCGGCCGTCGCCGTCGGCGTCCATGCCCTTCAGGCGCGCGCCGCGGACGGCTTCGTACTCGTCCCTGGTGACCGCGCCGTCCTTGTTGGTGTCGTAGTCGCGCACGAACTCGCTCTGGCCATGCGGGGCGGCCTGGACGGCGGCGCCGGCGACGAGGGCCAGCGCCAGAGCGGAAAGACAGACGCGGAAGATCATTGGGTCGCCTCGAACGTCAGGGTGTGGCTGTAGCTGCGGTACGGGGTCTCGCTCCCCGCCGGCGAAGTGGCGCGATGGCGGACCAGGGTCAGGTAGGTCCCGGCGTCGGGCGCGGTCAGGCTGAAGCGCCCGGCCTTGTCGGTGGTCGTGGCCGGCAGCGCCTTCTTGCCGTCGTAGACGCCGGCCGAGCGGAACACCTCGACCGTGGCCCCGGCCAGCGGCTTGCCGTCGAACAGCAGCTCGAACGAGGCCGCCTCGCCGGCGAAGATGCGGTTGGGATGGGTGATCGGCCGCAGCTCCAGCGCCTTGCCGGTCGGAGCCAGTACGCCGTCGGTGGGCTCGCCCTTGCTGACGTAGACGTCGGCTTGGGTGACGCTCTGGACAGGGACCAGCTCGGCGCCGGCGGGGGCCGGCGCCTCCTCGCCGACCACAGTCCAGCTACCGTCGGCGGCCTTGTACATCTTGCCCATGCGGCCCAGCCGGATCCCCGAGGAGATGCGGTAGGCGCCGGCCTTGGGCGTATCGACCTCGAACACCGCCAGGTCGCGCAGGTAGGTGACCTTGGTGATCGGCGCCACGCCGTCCGGGCCGCGCACTTCCCAGCCGTCCGACTTCATAACCACCTCGGGGACGAAGGCGTCTTCCGCGAACGACGCCTCGATGGTGACGTGGTCGCGGACGCCGACGTCGAACCCGTTCGGCAGCAGGTACGGCATGTGCGCCAGAGCGCTCGCGGGCGCGGCCAGCATCAGTGCGACGAGGCCGCCGATCAGCCGGTTCGGGTTCTTCATGTCCAGGCTCCCCTTGGGCCTTCCGCCCGCGAAGCCCCCTTTTGATGCGACCAGTTCGCATTTGCAACAGGCAAGCACCGACTGGTGGGCGGCAGCGGCTACGCTTTCAGCCCGATCGCCCGCAGCCGCTCGTCGAGGAACTCGCCCGCGGTCACCGGCTCAAACCTGGCGCCGTCACCGATGCAGCTCGGCAGCACCTCCAGCGAGGTCGCCAGGGTCGGGTGCATGAAGAACGGCATCGAGTAGCGCGACACGTTGGGGCCGGTCGGATTGACCACGCGGTGGGTGGTGGCCGGGATCACGCCGTTGGTCATCCGGGCGAGCATGTCGCCGCTGTCGACGATCAGGTTGGTCGGCTCGGTGACCACGGGCAGCCAGGTCCCGTCGCGGTCGAGCAGTTCCAGCCCCGCGCCCTTGGCCGCGACCATGATGGTCATGAAGTTGATGTCCTCGTGCGCCGCCGAGCGCACCGCGTTGGGGTTCGCGTCCGGGGCCAACGGCGGATAGTGCAGCACCCGCAGCAGCGAAGTGCCGTAGCGCACCTTCTCGTCGAAGAAGTGCTCCTCAAGCCCCAGCTTCGGCGCCAGCGCCCGCAGGAGCGTGATGCCGGTCGCGTTCAAAGCCGCGAACAGGTCGAGGAAGGCGCCGCGCACCTCCGGGATTTCCGACGGGAAGACGTTCTCCGGGAACGGCTCGTCCTTCGGGGCGTCCGGCGAGGGCTCATGGCCGACCTGCCAGAACTCCTTGAGGTCCGGGTGGCCGCTGTCCTTGGCGTGCTCGACCCCGAACGGCGTGTAGCCGCGCATCCCCGCTGCGTAGGTGCGCTTCGCGGCTTCCGGCAGCGCGAAGGTCTTCTCGGCGAGGCCGTAGGCGCGGGCCAGCAGCTCGGTCGAGACGCCGTGGTCCTTGAGCACGAAGAAACCGTAGTCCTGCAGGCCGCGCATCATGGCGTCGGAGAAGGCGGCGCGCTGCGCGGCGTCGCCGTGGGTGAAGGCCTTGAGGCTGAGTTCGGGGACGTGGCGGGTCATGGGCGCATGATACGCGATCCTCTCCCTCTTGGGAGAGGGGGACCACCCGAAGGGTGGTGGAGAGGGACACGCAGCCGTTCGCAGGGACAACCGCAGTCTCGGCCCCAAGCCAACCGGTCGCCGGGAGCGCTTCCCGCTCCACCATGCTTCGCATGGTCCCCCTCTCCAAGAGGGAGAGGATTATTTAAGCACAGCCTCAACCTCCGCCCGCGTCGGCAGGGAGCTCTGCGCGCCGGCCCGGGTCGCTGTCAGCGCCCCGGCGGCGCAGGCGAAGGCCAGGGCGGCGGCCTGCCCCCTGCCCTCCAGCAGCGCCACGGTCAGGGCGGCGACGAACGTGTCCCCCGCGCCGGTGGTGTCGACCACCTCGACCTCCGGCGGCTCGGCCATGGCCAGGCGCACGCCGTCGCGGAACAGCCCCGCCCCGCGTGAGCCCCAGGTAATGGCGACCAGTCCCTGACGGCCATGCAGCCGCTTGCCGTAGATCTCCGCCTCGCCCTCGTTGACGACGATCAGGTCGGCGCGATCGAGCACCGCGTCGGGCAAGTCGATGGCCGGGGCCAGGTTGACGCAGACGAAGCCGGCGGCGCGGGCGACGGCGGCGGCCACGGTCTCGACCGGCAGCTCCAGCTGGCAGATCAGCGCGCCCTCGATGACGGCTGGCAGCAGCGCCTGTCCGAACGCCGCGTTGGCGCCCGGCGCGACGATGATCTGGTTCTCGCCCTCGGCGTCGACGCCGATCAGGGCGACGCCCGTCGCCGACGCGGCGTCGACCGCGCAACCGCTCAGGTCGACCCCGTCCCGTCGCAGCAGAGCCAGCGCCTCGTCAGCCATGGCGTCGGCGCCGACGCGGCCGATCAGGCGCACCTCCGCGCCCAGCCGCCGTGCGGCCAAAGCCTGGTTGCCGCCCTTGCCGCCGGGATGTCGAGCCAGGGTGGCGCCGGTGACTGTCTCGCCGGGCGCGGGCAGGGTCGCGGCCGTGGCCACGAAGTCGAGGTTCACCGACCCGACGACTGTGATCAGGGGAGCGCTCATCGGGCCAGCCGCTCCAGCATCAGGGCGAACACGCCGTCGGCGTCGGCCTCCGTCACCCAGTGGTTGGTCGCAACGGAGGCGGCGGCCGCGTCCAGCCGGAACTCCACCGCCGTATGGCCCAGGGTCAGGGGCGAAGCCGTCTCGACCTGCAGGTCTACCGGCACGGCGGTGAACAGCGCCGGCGCCAGCAGCCAGGCGATGGTGCAGGGGTCGTGCATCGGCGGGCTGTCGCCGCCGACGAGGCGACGCTCGATGTCGCTGGAGAACTCGATCAGCGTCGCCACGGCGCGGGCGGCCTCGGTGTCGATGGCCCTGATCGCCGCCAGCCGCGCCGGGGTGGCGCGGACCTGGTGGGTGGCGTCCAGGCCCAGGACCACGGTGCGCACGCCCGAGCGGAAGACCACGTCGGCCGCATGCGGGTCCGCATGGATGTTGTACTCGGCCGAGGCGGTGATGTTTCCGCCTTCCCTGCGCGCGCCGCCCATCACCACGACGGTTCCGAGGCGGTCGATGATGGCCGGCTCCAGCTGCATGGCCAGCGCCAGGTTGGTCATCGGCCCCGTCACGGCCATCGCCACGGAGCCGCTGGGCCGGCTCATGATGATGTCCACGATAGCGACGGCCGCGTGGCTGGGCGCGACCGGCGCGGCGGGCTCGAACACCGGCAGCGTGCCCAGCCCGGACTCACCGTGGAAATGGCTGGCGATGATCGGCGGCCGCACCAGCGGGACCTGGGCCCCGGCATGGATCGGCACGTCTTCGCGGCCCGCGATCTGGCGGATCAGCCGCGCGTTGCGCGCGGTCAGGCGGGCGTCGACGTTGCCGGCAACGGTCGTGACCGCGAGGATCTCGAGCGCTTCCGGCGAGGCGAAGGCCAGGAACAGGGCGATGGCGTCGTCGACGCCGGGATCGCAGTCGATGATGAGGGATGTTTTTGACACCCCCCATTGTCGGCCTTGAATCGCCACAGCGGCAAGAGCGACCGCGTCAGGGCGCCGGCAGGAAGCCCTGCTTGACCGCCCCGAGCAGCGGGTTGGCCTTGGGGCCGTCGAGCCAGCCGTAGTTCAGCGTCCAGACAATCGTCCCGCCGACGCCGGTCTCGCGCACCCATTTGCCCTTGGCCAGGATCGACCGTTCGGTCTCGTAGGACAGGAAGCCGGCGAACGGCGAGATGGTGTCGTTGGGCGGGCGATAGCCGCCGCCGGGATAGCTGCGATACCCGGCCTCGGCGATCGTGTCGTAGCCATAGGTCCCGTTGCTCAGATAGCCCTTGCGGACCAGCGCCTCGTAGCTGAGCGCATTGTCGTTGGTGACGAAGATATCGTTGTCGTCGGTCGGCTGACGCGGCCCGGTGATCTCCGGACCGTAGAAGATGCCGAAGAAGCCGATGCCGATGCCGAGACGTCTGCGCGGCACACCGGTGGCGACGTAGGCGGCGATGCTCGTTTCCAGATCGTAGGGCGTCGTGCCGGTGGCGCCGAAGAGCGGACCGCTGAACCAGGAATCCCAGCCCCCGCCGCTGTAGGCGGTGCCGATGCCGTAGCTCATCAGGTTGTACTGGTCGACGATGTGGGCGACGTCGGCCTGCCACTGCTCGACCTTGCCGCCCGTCTGCAGGAAGTTGATGCTGACCGCGTAGCCGGGGAAGGTCACCAGCACCGGCTGGTTGGCGCCCTGGTAACGCGGCCGGCTGTTGGCCTCGGCGCGGATTTCGGTGATCAAGGCGATCAGCCTTCGGCGCGCCTCGGCCGCCGTTACGCCCATCTCCTCGTTGCCCTCGAGCTCGTTCTCCCAGTCGACGTCGACGCCATCGTAGCCGTGGGCGACCATGTAGTCGACGACCCTGCGGACGAAGGTCGGACGGAGCGCGTCGGTCGTCGAAAGCAGGAAGCCCCGCCCGTCGAGGCCGTCGCCGCCCAGCATCAGCAGCGCCCGTGCACCGGCGGTCTGGGCCCGGCGGATCAGGTAGTCCTCGACGCTGCGCACGCCGTCGGGCGAGAGGCCGGCGTCATGGCTGGTGCCGCCACCGAGGACGATCTGGCCAGGCGTTCCCTCCAGCGAGCCTCCGCCCGGCGCGATCCGCCCGAAGACGAAGTGGGTCATGGCCGTCATGTCGACGGCCTCCGGCGGATACAGCTGATCCCAGTACCAGCCGGTGTAGTAACCGGTCACCCAGGGGCGGGTCCTGGGGGGCGGAGCCGCCGCCACCGTGATCGTCGCGGTCGCCCTGCGGGTCGGGTCGGCCACGCTTGCGGCGACCACGTGGTAGGTCCCCGGCGTGGTCGGCGGCAGGTAGACATTGTTGGCCGAGATCGTACCGCCGCCGGCTTCCTGGACCGCCAGGGTGCAGCCCGTGTTGGCGCTGTTGGTCACCGCGCAGGTGAAGAGCTGCCCGGTCTCGACGGCGAGACTGGCCTGAGCCGGCATGATGCTGACCTGTATCGTCGGCGGAGGTGGCGGCGGCGGGGGAGGAGGAGGCGTCGGATTGTTCCCACCGCCACCACCGCCGCCTCCACCGCCACAGGCGGTGAGCAACAGGGCCGCAGCCAGCACAGCTTGAATCCGCAGACGCATCGGTCGCCTCATTCGCCGGGGACGTGCGATAGATCCCCTGAGGCCCCGGCCTCGCGCCTTCCGTGCGCGGGCGCGAAGCCGTTGCGACAAGACGTCGGCCCGGCGCGACGAGACGCCGGGATCAGCCGCTTTCGAGCAGCGCCATCGTCCCCTGACCACCGTCCGCGCAGATGCTGACGACGGCGCGGCTGCCCTTCGGTCGCGTGGACAGTTCCTTGATCGCCTGGCTCAGAATCCGCGCGCCGGTCGCGCCGAAGGGATGGCCCAGCGCCACGCTGCCGCCGTTGGGGTTCATCCGCTCGCGCGGGAAGGCGCCGAGGTCGGCGGTCACTCCGGCCTTGTCGCGCACAAAGTCCGGGCTCTCCCAGGCCTTGATGTGGAACAGCACCTGGGCGGCGAAGGCCTCGTGGATTTCCCACAGGTCGATGTCGTCGTAGCGCAGGCCGTTGCGCGCGAGCATGCGCGGCACGCCGAAGGCCGGGGCCATCAACAGCCCCTCGGTGCGGAAGTCGACCGAGCTGACCTCGTAGTCGACAAGCTTCACCCGTGGCGTCTCCGGCGGCAGCCGCGCCATGCCCGCCTCCGAGCCGACCCACAGCCCGGCCGCGCCGTCGGTCAGCGGTGTCGAGGTGCCAGCCGTCAAGGTGCCCTGGCCACTGGTCCGGTCGAAGGCGGGCTTCAGCTTCGCCAGCTTCTCCAGCGAGGTGTCCTTGCGCGGGATGGTGTCCTTGGTCACGCCGCCGAACGGAATGACCAGGTCGTCGAAGAAGCCCGCCTCCCAGGCCGCCACCGCCTTGATGTGACTCTGGTAGCTGTTCTCGTCCTGATCGGCGCGGCCGATGGCCCACTCGCGGGCGGTGATCTCGGTGTGCTCGCCCATCGACAGGCCGCTGGTGCGGTTGACCACCGAGGGGATGAACAGCTTCACGTCGCCGAGCGTCAGGTAGCCGAGGGTCCTGGCCTTGTCGCCGAGCGAGCGGGCCTGCTGGAACTTGCGCACCCAGTCCGACAGCTTCACGCCGAGCCCGATCTGAACGCGGCTCATGCTCTCGACGCCGCCGACGAGGGCCAGGTTTCGGGCCTCGCCGTCGATCATCCCGGCCGCCTCGAACACGCCGATCATGCTGGTCGAGCAGGCCATGACGGTGGCGAAGGCGGGGATGGTGGCGTCGACCCCAGCGTCCATCAACACCTCGCGGGCGATGTTGCTCCAGGTCAGGTTGGGGACCACCGTGCCCCAGACCGCGAAGTCCGGCTTGGCCGCCCCCAGCTGGCCGATCATGTGCCGGACCACCGGGATCGACAGCTCGATGGCGTCATAGGCGGCCAGGGCGCCGTCGACCTTGGCGAAGGGCGTGCGCACCCCCGCGGCCAGCCAGATGTCGGGTTTGCTTCGCGCGGCCATGAGACGTCTCCGGGTGAGGTCGATCACCCTAGATACGGACGACGACGGCGGATTGAACAATCCGTCGCCAAGCCGTGATCAGGCGGCCTCGACCTCCTCGCACGACGCCGGGCGCTGACTGTCGTTGAAGGCGTTGATGACGGCGGTGAGCAGCAGGCGCGAGTCGATCGGCTTGGCCACATGCCCGGTCATGCCTGCGTCGAGACAGGCCTGCCGCTGGCTCTCCATGACGTTGGCGGTCAGGGCCAGCACCGGAATGCCGCTGTTGGGGCCGGTCGAGGCGCGCAGTCGGCGGGTCGCTTCGAGCCCGTCCATGCGCGGCATCTGCATGTCCATCAGCACCAGGTCGAAGGGCCGGGCTTCCAGCGCCTCCACTGCGGCCTGCCCGTCCTCGACAATAATCACCTCGCCGCCGAGCGGCTTGAGGAACAGGTCGATGATCCGCTGGTTGGCGGCGTTGTCCTCGGCCACGAGGATACGGATCAGCGGCGCCGGACCGGTCGCGGCTTCCGGGTCCGCGGCGCGCTCGCGCTCGACCAGCGCCGCGTCGCCGACCGGCGTCGGCAGGGTGACGCGGAACGTCGAGCCCGCGCCGCGCGCCGAGAACACGGTGATGGCGCCGCCCATCATTCCGGCCAACTTCTGGCTGATGGAGAGGCCCAGGCCGGTGCCGCCGAAGCGACGGGTGATCGACTGGTCGGCCTGCTCGAAGGCCGAGAACAGCCGGCTCAGCACCTCGGGCGAAATGCCGGAGCCGCTGTCGCGTACGCTGACCACGAGGTCGAACATCCTGTCGGTGCGAGAGGCCGCCTCGACGGTGATGACGATGCCGCCGGTCTCGGTGAACTTGAGGGCGTTTGAGATCAGGTTGAAGATGATCTGGCCGAGCCGCGCCGTGTCCAGCACCGCGTAGCGGGGAAGCTCCGGAGCGATCTCGAGGGTGAAGTCCAGACCCTTGTCGCGAGCCCGCGGCTCCCACAGCGCCAGGCAGCGACGCAGGAACACGTGCAGGTCGACGTGACTCGGGTCGATGGCGAGCTTGCCGGCCTCGATCTTCGACAGGTCGAGCACGTCGTTGAGGATGTGCATCAGCACCGCGCCGCCGTCGGCGAGGAGCTCAACATGCTCTTTCTGCTCGGCGTCGAGGTCGGTGCGCTTGAGCAGGTCCGCGGCGCCCAGCACCGCGTTCATCGGCGTACGGAGCTCGTGGCTCATCAGGGCCAGAAAGTCCGTCTTGGCGCGGCTGGCGGCCTCGGCGTCGATCTTCAGCTGGATGGCGTCCTCACGGCTGCGCTCGAGATTGACCAGCGCGCTCTGATGCCCACGCCGCACGACGGCGAGATACAGGGCGACCAGCCCGGCGCCGGCCGCCGCCGCGAAACCCGACACCGGGTCGGCCGCGCCGAAGGCGACGATCGGGACCAGGACCAGATGGGCGATCAGGGGCGTGGCGGAGCACCAGAACAGCCGCCGCGCGCCGAGGGTCGAGGTCACCAGCTCGATCAGCATCCCGCACAGCAGCAGAGTGGCCATGGACGCGCCCAGCCGACCGTTGTCGAGCCACAGCACCCAGGCCGGCAGGGCGGCAATGGTGAAGGTGGCGACGGCGCCGACGTGGATCACCAGCGGGCGCAGGGTCTCGCCCTGGCGCAATGCCTTGCGTTCTTCCAGATGAAGCAGGCCGAGCACCGCGCAGTGGAGCGCGAGCCAGGCCGGGGCCAGATCCCAGCCCGCGACCGTCCACAGCAGCACCCCGATGACGACGCTGATCAGAACCCGGATCCGCATCGCCCGCGCTCGGATCGCCACCGCGGCGCGCAGACCGATGTCGTCACTCAGGGAAGGCATACTCGAACTCCGGAAACGCCTTCCTCGTCTCATCCAGACGTTAGGAATTGATGGATCGGCCGCGCTGGTCGCGCGAGGCGGCGACTTCGTCGCGCCGAAGCAGGATAGCCCGACAACTCTGGAGGCGCGAAAGACAAGGTGGACGGCGGCTTCAAGTCTTCACAAACACTCCCGCGAAGGCTGACCATCCTCAACGGCGTGGGTGACTGCCCGGCGACGAGAGCTGACCTGACATCCAGCAACGGCAGGCATTGGCCACGGACGGTGACGCCAGAGGTGGCGGCAGATTCTGATACCCGCCAGTAACGACCGCGATCCATGCCTGAGCTCGACCAGTCAATACGTACTGGTTGGACAGTTTGGGTGTGCGTACCCCCGTTCTCCGAATTAGGATCGTAACGGGATGGTATCAGCTGTCCCCGTGCGTCCGGCAGCGGTGGGGGTTGTGTCAGTGCCATCTAATGTGATGCGCCACGCGGTTGTGGCTGCGTGCGCTATGGGTCTCGCGGCGCTGTCGTCACCCGCCTTCGCCCAGGTCGCCCTGCCGTCGCGCGAGGAGCTCAACCCGGCGGCGGCCGCGCCGATCCCGGCGGCGCCGCGCGGCGACCTGTTCGGAAACATCGAGAAGACTCCCTGCCCGTTCGCCGGCAGTGAGCTGAAGCTGACCTTGAAATCGGTGACATTCAGGGGCGCGGTGGCCGGGGCGCTGGCCCTGCCGGCCGAGGAGCTCAGCGCCGCCTATGCCGGCGAAATCGGCGTCGAACGATCGGTAGCGGTGGTCTGCGACATCCGCGACCGCGTCTCGGCGCTGTATCTGCGGCGCGGCGTGCTGGCCTCGGTGGCGATCCCGGAACAGCGCATCAGCCACGGCAATCTCGTGCTCGAGGTGGTCGAAGCCCGCATCGTCGACGTGACCTATCAAGGCGACGCCGGCCCGGGTCGGCGGCAGGTCGCCCGCTACCTCGACCAGCTGAAGGGCATGGCGCCCTTCGATCTCGATGTCGCCCAACGCTACCTGCTCCTGGCCAGCGACATCCCTGGCGTCCGTGTTCAGGCGACGCTGAAGCCGGCCCCCGGCGGCAACGGCGCCGTCAGCCTCGACATCGCCGTCGGCCACGATCCCTTCGACGCATCGCTGCAGATCCAGAACCACGGCTCCAAAACCATCGGCCGCGAGCTGGCCCTGGCCCGCGCCGACTTCAACAGCCTGATCGGCGGCGACCGGCTCTCGGTGATCGCCTACTGGACCCCGACCAGCGAGGAGCAGCGGGTGGTGCAGGTCACCGAGCACTTCAAGCTGGGCGGCAGCGGCCTCGCCGCCGACGTCTCCGGCTCCTGGGCCTGGACCCGTCCCGGCGACGCCGTCGCGCCACTGAAGCTCGAAGGCCAGAGCTTCGCCGGCTCAGCGCGGCTGACCTACCCGATCGTGCGTCACCGGCGGCACAATCTCAACTTCAGCGGCGGCCTCGACTGGGTCGACCAGACCGTCGACTTCGGCGGCGGCATCGCCACCCTGACCGAGGATCACCTGCGGGTGTTCTTCGTGAAGATCGACGGCCACTGGGCGCCGCGCGAGCTGGCCCACCGCTCGATGGCCATGACCGGCTCCTTCGAGGTCCGGCGCGGCACTGTCGGCCTCGGCGCCAGCCAGTATGGCGAAATCACAGCCTCGCGCTTCCTCGGCGTGCCCAACGCCGTGGTCTATCGCGCCGAGGCGCAGGCCGGCGGCCAGATCATCGGGCCGGTGTTCGGCACCGCCTCGCTGGCTTGGCAGCACACCGATGATCCGCTGCTGTCCTACGAGGAGTACTCGGCCGGCAACCTCAGCGTCGGTCGCGGCTATGACCCGTCCGTCGCGTCCGGTGACCGCGCCATCTCGGCCTCGGTCGAGCTGACCACCGCGCCGCTGCCGCTGTTCAAGGGGCTCGCCGCCTGGCGGCCCTATTTCTTCTACGACGTCGCCGAGCTGACCAACATCGGCCCCGGCGCCGGGAAGGTCTCCCTCGCCTCCACCGGCGGCGGCGTCCGCGCCCAGATCACCCGCCGGGTCAGCCTGGACCTCGCCTGGGCCAAGCCGCTCGACGACCCGTTCGGGGGAAACGACACCCCGCCGTCACGCGTCCTGATCTCGCTCTCCGCCTCGCTGTTCTAGCCCACCCGGCGCCGCCCACCGGCGCCCGAGACATCTCATGACCCGTCCGACCGCCCGCACCCGCCGCCACCAGCTCCTGGCCCGATCCGCCCTCGCGGGGCTGGGCGTCGCCGTCGCCATCGGCGCGAGCCCTGCCTTGGCGCAGGTCACCGGGGTCGGCACGATCACCTCGACGGACAGCAACAGCGGACCGGTCGGCGTGGTCTCCGGCAGCGGCGCCACCGACATCACCACCGGGGCCAGCCGTTCGATCGTCAACTGGACCAGCCTCAGCGTCACCCCGACCGAGGCCCTGAACTTCTACTTCAACAATCGCAGCGACATCGTCCTCAACCGCGTGGCGGGCTCGGCTTCGATCGACGGCATCCTGAACGGCTGCCTGGCGACCTGCTGCACGACGGGCGGCAACATCTGGATCCTGTCGGCGGGCGGCGTCGTCATCGGCGGCAACGCCCAGATCAGCACCGGCGGCTTCCTGGCCTCGACCGGCGGCCTGACCGACACAGACTTCCTCGACGGCGACATGAACTTCGCCTTCACGGGCGCCGCCAATGGCAGCACGATCAGCGTCGCCAGCGGCGCTCAGATCACCACCAACGGCGGGACTCTGGCGCTGATCGCGCCGGTCGTGACCACCGCCGCCGGCTCGACTCTGACCGGCAGCGGCGGCGGCGATGTCGTCTATGGCTCGGCCCAGAACTACAACGTCACCTTCGCCCCGACCGGGGCCGACGACCTCGACCTGATCAGCTTCCAGGTGCCGGCTCAGACCGACGGCGCCGGCGGAACGCCGGGGCTGACCCTGAACGGGACAACGACCGCCAACCAGGTGTTCGCGGCCGTCGTGTCGAAGAGTTCCGTGGCCACCAGCATCCTGCTGGGCGGCGCCATCACCGCCACCGCCGCGTCCGGCGAAAATGGCGACATCGTGCTGAGCGCCGGCTCCGGCTTCACCAACGGCGTCGCCGACACGCCGATGGGCTTCGACGGCAGCATTACGCAGAACACGACCTCGACCCTGACCGCCGACAACATCACCCTGCGCGCGTCGGACGACATCGCGGTCGATGAGATCACAGCCACCGGACGGGTGTGGTTGGACTCGCAATGGGGCGGCATCAGCCAGACCGGCGCGATCACCGCCAACGTGCTGAGGGCCGAGGCGGGCGGCGACGTCATCCTCACCAACACCGGCAACGACTTCAACTTCCTGACCTATATCGAGGCCCAGGGCCTGACCGGCATCGACATCGTCGACGCGGACGGCTTCGTCATCGACAGTTACATCTACCATTTCGGCGGCGGGACCCGGACGGCCAGCCTGACCGCCCTGACCGGCTCGATCAGTGCGACCGGCTCAGGCGTCATCAATGTCGGGACGCTGAACGTGAGCGCGGCCGGCGGCTCCATCGACCTCGGCTCCGCGGCCAACAACACCATCAACCTCGGCACGATCACCGCCGGCGCCGGCGATTTCAGCTACCGGTCCCTGCTCGACGTGAACCTCGCCGGCGTCATCACCGCCAGCAACGTCACCCTGAACTCCAGCGCCGGCGCGATCACCGAGAGCGGCGGCGGGGCCATCCTGGCCTCGAGCCTCACCGCCTCGGCTTCGACCGGCATCAGCCTCTCCAACGCCAACAACGACGTCTCCACCATCGCCGGCCTGAGCAACAGCGGCAGCGGCGATGTCGTCTATGGCCAGGCCGACGGCTTCCAGATCACCGGCGCTGTGACCGCCGTCGGCCAGGGCCTAAGCCTGTCCTCCACGAACGGCTCGATCACCCAGACCGCGACCGGGATCATCACCACCGACCTGCTCAACGCCAGCGCGGGCGACGACCTGATCCTCGACCAGGCCAATGTCGTCGGCGGCGTCGGCAACCTGATGGCCGGGGGCGGCGCCGGGGACGACCTCGTCTTCAACAGCACGGTCGGCTTCGGCATCAGCGGCACGGTCGGCGGCGACGACGTCACCCTGACCAGTGGCGGGTCGATCGGCCAGGGCGCGACAAGTCGGGTCATCGCCAACCTGCTGACCCTCGACGCCGCCGGCGGCATCGACCTGGGCAACTTCTCCTTCGGGACCGGCAACGACATCGACGCGCTGGGCCTGGTGACCGCCGGCGGCGCTGTGTCCATCGGCGCCATCTCGGCCATCGACCTGACCGCCGACATCGACACCAACGGTGGAAACCTGTCGCTCATCTCGCGGCTGGGCATCAGCCAGTCGGGCGGCGTGCTCAGGGTCAACACCTTGAGCGGCCAGGTCTTTACCGGGACCTTCACGCTGAACCAGGCCAACGAGGTCACGGCCCTCGGCCATATCTTCGCGGACGGCGCGGGGGGCTTCACCTTCCGCAACACGGGCGACGTCATCCTGAATGGCCTCATGCAGGCTTCTGGCGACACCATCTCCCTGACGTCGGACACCGGCGCCGTCGTGCAGAACGGCCCCGGCATAACCGCGGGAGCGCTGAGCGTATCCGCGCAAACCGGGATCAGCCTCGACCGCTCCAACGGCTTCGGCGCGCTCACGGCGCTGACCACCGCCGCCGGCGACATCACCTTCCGCAACTTCGGCGGCTTCGACCTTGCCGGCGCGGTCTCCGGGGACCGTGTGAGCCTCACCTCCACCGCCGGCGCCATCACCCAGAGCGGCGGGAGCATCACCGCCGATTTCCTCACCGCCTCGGCGGGCGGCGCCCTCACCCTGGGCCAGACCAACGCGGTCGCGACCCTGGGCGTCCTCACGGCGGGCGGGACGGGCGACATCACCTTCGTCAACAGCGGCGACCTAGAGCTGACTGGCGATATCACCTCCGGCTCGGGCGGCGGCGTGTCGATCACCTCGACCGGCGGCGCGATCGATCAGGCCCTCGGCGCGATCACCGCCGATTGGCTCAAGCTGAACGCAGCCACCACAATCACCCAGGCCAGCGGGGCGACGCTCACCAGCACCGCGCTTTCGCTGACCAGCGGGGGCAACGTGTCGCTGGGCGAGGCGAACAGCTTCACCGCCATCTACGATCTGGCGGTGGGCGGCGACCTGACGCTGCGCAACGCCGGCAGCATCGATATGGGCCCCACGCTCAGCGGTTTCTACAACTCCGGCGGCGCGCTCACCCTGACGTCCGACACCGGCAGCATCACCACCACCGGCGCTGGGGTGGTCACCTCGCGCCTGACCGCGTCCGCGGCTGGTTCGATCACCCTCGACGGCACGATCGCCTCGCTCGGCGACGTGACCGCCGGCGGCAACATCCTGCTCAATACCTACACCACCGCCATGGACCTGACCGGCGACGTCACCGGCTCCGGCGTCAGCCTGTACGCAGATGGGGCGGTCACCCAGAGCGGCGGCAAGATCGATGCGAGCCGCCTCAACGTCATCACCAACGGCGCCATCAGCCTGACCGGCGCGAACGAAATCGATGTGGTCGGCCGGCTCGAGACCGACCAGGTCTTGAGCGGGACCGGCGCCGACATCACGCTGCGCAATGTCGGCAATATCGTGCTCGACTACATGGTCGGGGCCCCAGGCGCGACCGTCACCCTCACGTCCGACACCGGCGCGATCACCCAGACCGGCTTCGGCACGCTCACCGCCAACCGGCTGGTCGCCAGCGCCGCCGGAAACATCACCCTCTACGACGGCGTCAACAACGTCGCGACGATCGGCGGCCTCGCCAGCGTCAGCGGCGACATCGTCTATCGCGACGTCGACAGCTTCGACCTCCAGGGCGACATCACCGCCAACAGTGCGTTTCGCGGCGTCATGCTGGTCGCCGCCGGCTCGGGCACCATCACCCAGACCTCCGGCGTTCTCGACGTCGGCTATTTCCGCGGGGTGACCGGCGGATCGATCACGCTCGGCGGCGCCAACCAGATCCGGCGGCTGATCTCGACGCTCATCGGTAACGGCGCCCTCACGCTCAACACCACCACCGGCCTGTCGGTGGACGGCACGGTCTCGGCCAACACCGTCTCGCTGACCTCGGCCGGCGCGATCACCCAGGCGAACAACGCCCAGATCTGGACGACCACGCTGAACGCCAGCGCCGTCACCGGCATCAACCTCGCGTACAGCGGCTTCGGCGCCAACAACATCGGCAATCTGGGCGTGATCAGCAACACGACCAGCGGCGGCATCACGATCGCCAACAGCTATCCGTTCATGAACCTGACCGGCAACATCACGGCGGCGGGTCAGGCGGTGTCGCTCAGCAACGCCATGGCCGGGATCACTCAGACCGGCGGGATCGTCACGGCCGACACCCTGTCGTTGTCGGCCACCGGCGGCATCAGCGTGACCGGGAACAACCTCGTCGGCAGCCTCGGCGCCGTGACGGCGGGCGGGAACTTCGCCTTCACCAACGTCGGCGACATCGACCTCACCGGCAACGTGGACGTCGGCGCCAATACCGTCAGCCTGATCTCGACCATCGGCCACATCTTCCAGCCGGGCGGCATCATCACCGCCAATGTCCTGAACCTCTCGGCCGGCGGCAGTGGCGGCATCAGCCTCAACCGCGCCAACGCCGTGACCAGCCTCGGCGCGGTGACCTCCAACGGCCACATCCTGTTCCGCAACGCCGGGGACGTCGTCGTCGGCGGCGACATCATCGCCAACGGCTTCGACGTCACGCTGCGCTCGAACAGCGGCTCGATCACCCAGACCGCCGGCAACGACATCACCTCGAACTCGCTGCAGGTGATCGCCCAGACCGGCGCCACCCTGACCAACGCGGGCAACGCGATCAATGAGCTCGCCTGGGTAGACGTCTCCAGCGGCGGCTTCGCCTTCAGCCAGACTGGCGGCTTCCAGATCGGCGGCCCCGTCCTGGCCAGCGGCCAGACCGTCAGCCTGACGTCGCTGAGCGGCGCCATCACCCAGAACTCCGGATCGGTCCTGCAGGCCCGCACGCTGAACGCCAGCGCCGCCGGGACCCTGACGCTGAACCAGGCCAACAACGTCACCAACCTCGGCGTCATCAGCACCGGCGGCAGCTTCCTGTTCCGGGACGTCGACGGCTTCAACCTGACGGGCAACGTCACCGCCGCCAGCCAGGTGGTGATGCTCGCCCAGAGCGGCTCGATCGAGCAGACCGGCGGCATCATCACGGCCGACGACATCAACGCCATGGCCAGCGTCGATATCCTCCTGGGCGGCGCCAACCAGATCAACACCATCAGCGCCCTGAGCGCGAGCCGGAACCTGCTCTACCGCCAGGTCGGCGACCTCTCCGTGCCGACCATCAGCGCGTCCGGCACGGTTAGCCTCTATTCGACCACCGGCGACATCACCCAGACAGGGACGATCACCGCCGACACCCTGGTGCTCGGCGCCGGCGACGACATCATCCTTGGGCAGAACTTCATCACGAAGCTCGGCCAGATCGACGCCGGCGGCGACTTCACCGCGGCGGACGCCAACGGCCTGTCCGTCGGCGCGCTGGGGCTGACCGGGAACATCACGGTCGGCGGGGCGATGACGCTGGTGAACCCCGGCGCCATCTTCCAGACGTCCAGCACCGCCATCATCGCCGGCAGCCTGTTCATCGACACCGACGGCGCCCTGAGCGCGACCGGCGCCAACAGCATCTCGGGCAATACCCGACTGAGCGCCACGGGCGTGGCCTTCAACGCGGTCGGCGACCTGACCCTCCAGGTCAACGTCACGGGATTCGCCACCATCGTCAGCGACGGCGCCGTGGAGATCGGCGGCGTCGGCGCCTCGACCGGCGACACCCTGAGCATCGAGGCCGCCAACGGCATCTCGCAGACCCAGACGCTCACCTTCACCAACTTCGGGAACCTGACCAACACCACCGCCGGCGGCATCGACCTCACCAACAGCAGCTGGCTGAACCTGACCGGCGCCATCAACGCGGCGAACCAGTACGTGGCGCTGAATGTCGTCACCGGCGGCATCCTCCAGATGAGCGGCAGCACGATCACCGCTCAACGGCTCGGCATGACGACGACGCAGGGCGCGCTCCTCGGCGAGATGAACAACGTCGCGGAACTGGGCGACGTCAATGTCGGAACCCACAACCTCCTCTTCCGCACCCTGGGCGACCTGCTGATCGACGGCGACGTCACCTCGGCCCTGAGCGTGAACCTGACCTCGGCCACCGGCAGCATCGGGCAGTCGGCCGGCAGCGACATCACCGCCGGGACGCTCTACGTCATGGCGGAGACCGGCATCAGCCTGACCAACGCCGGCAACGACGTCGGCATGCTGGGCACCATGATCAACCTGGGCAGCAGCGGCGGCATCGCCTATGCCCAGACCGACGGCTTCCAGATCGACAGCGTCGTCCGGGCGCTGAACCAGACGGTCAGCCTGACCTCGATCGCCGGCGGCATCTCCGAGACCGGAACCGTCTTCGCCCAGATCGAGGCCGGCACGCTCAACATCTCGGCCGGCGGCGCGGTCACGCTCCACCGCGGCAACGACGTCAACAACCTCGGCGTCGTCTCGGCGGTCGGCGGCTTCACCTTCAACGACACCGACGGCTTCAACCTGACCGGCAACGTCACCGGCGGCGGCGCGGTGGTGCTCGACGCCCAGGCCGGCTCGATCGTCCAGACCGGCGGCGTCATCACCGCCACCAGCATCGACGCAGCGGCGGCGGGCAACCTGGACCTGGGCAGCGCCAACGTCGTCGGCGCCGTCACCGCGCTGAGCGCCGGGGGCGACATCCTCTACCGCCAGGTCGGCAACCTCTCCGTGCCGGCGATCACCGCGAGCGGCTCGCTGAGCCTCTATTCGACCACCGGATCGATCAGCCAGACCGGCGCGCTCAGCGCTGCGACGCTGAACCTCGGCGCGGCGACCGGCATCCTGCTCGGCAACGGCGGCAACGACATCGGCGCGCTCGGGAACCTGAGCAACGCCCCCAGCGGCAACATCACCTTCCTCAATGTCGACGGCTTTGACCTGACCGGCGCGATCACGGCCGGGGGAAGCCAGTTCGTAAGCCTGTCCGCGCTCTCCGGCGGGATCACCCAGCAGGCCGGCGGATCGATCACCGCCCAGGCCCTCTCGGTCGTCGCCTGGGACGGCGCGACGCTCGGCGGCGACAACGACGTCGACGCGTTGGGCGTTATCATCGGCGGCCCGTCCTTCGTCTTCAACGACATCGACGACGTCGACATCAGCGGCGCGTTAAACGCCCAAGCGGCGGACCTGACCGCCGGCGGCGCCATCACCCAGAGCACCGGCAGTCTGAACGTCGGCACGCTGTCGCTGACGGCGGCCTCGGTCGCGCTGGACGGCTCGAACACCATCACCATGCTCGGCGACGTCGACGTCACCGGGAACATGAGCTTGTCAGACGTCGACGGCATCACCCTCGATGGCGTCCAGGCCGTCGACGGGACCCTGGCTCTGACGGCGGGGACCTTCGTCACCCAGCAGGGCGGCGGGCTCGAGGTCGGCCGGCTGGAAATCGACGCCGGAACGGGCGTCGCCATCAACCTGACCGCCAACGACATCGACACCCTGGGCGACATCACCTCGACCAGCGGCAGCATCTCCATCATCAAGAACGCCTTCGGCCCGCTGGTGATCGACGGCGACATCTCGGCCGCCGCCAGCGGCCAGACCATCTACATCAACGGGTTCGCCAGCGGCATCACCATGACCGCCGCCGGCTCGCTCACCGCCGGCGCGAACATCGACCTGGTGGCCGGCGGCAACCTCGTGCTCGGCGACATCAACGCCGGCGGCACGCTGAACATCCTCGCCGCCGGCAGCTCGGTCAGCTCGCTCGCCGCCCCGACCATCGTCGCGGCCCGGCTCACCGGTACGGCGACCGCCGGCAGCTTCATCCTGACCGGCGCCAACATCGACATCGATCAGATCGGCAACATCGAGGTCGGCAACACCTTCTCGATCACCGGCAACAACGGCCCGCTCGAACTCGCCGGCGTCATCACCGCCCAGACGGTGTCGCTGGGCACCACCGGCGCCCTGACCCAGCTCGGCGGCAACGTCGATACGACCACGGGCAGCTTCTCGGCCGGCGGCGCCCTGACCATGACGACGCTCAACAGCGTCGACACCGTCAGCCTGAACGGCGCCAGCATCACCTACAACGGCTCCGGCAGCTTCGCGGCCAACGTCGTCACCTCGACCGGCGCCGTCAGCCTGACCTCGAGCGGCAAGATCACCCAGACCGCGCTCACCGGCCGGATCGTCGCCGACAGCCTGACCGCCTCGGCGGCCACGGGGCTGGAGTTCTTCGGCGGCCAGAACGACATCCGGCTCCTGGCGGGTCTCAGCAGCACCAGCGGCGGCGTCACCTACCGCGACATGGGCGGTTTCCAGATCACCGGGAACATCGACGCGGCGGGCCAGACCGTCGAGCTGGTCTCCGACGGCACGGGCGCGGACGGGACCGACGTCACGCAGAGCGGCGGCGTGATTACCGCCAACCGCCTGCAAGGAACCTCGGCCGGCGACCTACTGTTCGCCAGCGCCAACGTGGTCGGCCAGCTCGGCTACCTCAACGCCGGCGGCAACATCCGCTACCGCGGCGCCGCCAGCTTCACCCTGCAGGACAACGTCAACGCCAGCGGCGGGCTGATCCTGAACTCCGACACGGGGTCGATCCAGCAGTTCGGCGGCTCGATCATCGCCAACGGCTTCGCCGGAACCGCGGCGCAGGGCATCAGCCTGTCCCGCGTGAACGACGTCAATTTCCTCGGCGCTGTCGACTCCGGCGCGGGCGACTTCAACTTCCGCGACGACAACTCCTTCGACATCGCGGGGCTCATCACTTCCGACACCTCGATCATGTTGCAGGCGGGCGGCAGCATCAATCAGACCAGCGGCTCGATCGTCACCGGCTCGCTGAGCATCTTCACCAACGGCGCCGCCTTCCTCAACGGGGCGGGTAACGACATCGACAACCTGGGCCTGTCCACGGTCATGAACGGGATGCTGTTCATCGACATCGACGGCTTCACCATCAACGACCGGATCTTCTCGACCGCGCTAGTCAGTCTGGGCGCGACGACGGGTGACATCCTGGAGGTCGCCGGCGGCTACGTGTCTTCGCAGGGCCTGAGCGTCTACGCGAGCGCCGGCGAGGTCGACTTCTCCGGCGACAACGTCATCGGGACCATCGGCGACCTCGTCGCCGACGACGACCTGACCTTCCACGAGGTCGACGGCTTCACGATGTCCGGGACCATCACCGGCGATGCGATCAAGCTGACCGTCGCCGGCGGCGGAATCAACCAGACCGGCGGCGTCATCACCGGCGACAGCCTCCAGGTCTCGGCCGTGACCGGCATCAGCCTCGCGCAGGCGGGCAACGACGTCGACACCGTACTCGGGCTGAGCACGAGCAGCGGCGGGATCACCCTCGCCGACGCCGACGACCTGCGCATCGACGGCTCCGTGACGGCCACCGGCCAGGGCGTCGCCTTCTACGTCGGCGGCGACCTGACCCAGTCGTTCACCGGCGTGATCACCGCCGGCATGGTCTATGGCACGGCCGGCGGCGACTTCGCGCTGAGCGACGCGATCAACACCTTCGGCCAGCTCGGTACGATCAACGCCGACCGCATCGCGATCAACACGACCGGCGGCCTCAACCTAACCAGCGACCTGACCGCGACCAGCGGCGTCGAGCTGAAGGCCGACAACTTCATCACCCAGTCGACCGGCGCCGCCATAACCGGGACCACCCTGCGGGCCCAGGCAGACGGCGACATCATCCTCGACCAGGCCAACGACCTCGACTCGATCACGCTGCTGTATTCGGACCTCGGCGACATCACCTACAACGACGTCGACGGCTTCTCGCTCGACGGCGGCGGCTACAGCGACTTCTGGTCGAGCGGGGTCTTCATCCTGACCGCCGGCGGGACCGGCGACATCACCCAGACCGGCGCGGCTCTACGCGCGGGAACGCTGCTGGTGAACGCGGGCGGCAACGTCACGCTCGATCTGGACAACCGCATCGATCTGCTCGGCGACTCCTCGGCCGGCGGCTCGCTCTTCAAGGTGGTCAACCTCGGCAACCTGACGATCGCGGGCGACATCTCGGTCGCGGGCGCGACGGGCAGCGTCGAGCTGATCTCGCAAACCGGCGAGGTCGAGCAGACCAGCGGCGAGATCGACGCCTACAAGGTCGGCGGCGCCTCGGCCGGCGACTTTATCCTGACCGACTTCACCGGCGTCCTCGGCGACATCACCACCACGGCCGGCGACATCGACATCAGCAACGCCGGCGACATCGTCCTGTTCGGCACGCTGCATACCGACAACGCCGACAACGTCACCCTGAACAGCACCGGCGGCAGCATCTTCCACGGCTCCGGCCGCGTCGAAACCGGCACGCTGACCCTCGAGGCGGCGATCGGCATCGCCCTCGACGGCGCCCAGGGCAACGACATCGAGCGGCTGGGCACGGTCAGCACCTACTCCAACTTCGCCTTCCGGAACGACGACAGCTTCGAGCTGACCGGCGACATCGACGTGACGATGATCGGCGGTGGCGTGGTCCTGACGTCGGACACCGGTGCGATCACCCAGACCGACGGCGTGATCACGGCCTACGGCCTGAACCTGCGGGCGGTGACCGGCCTCGACCTGACCAGCGCCAACATGGTCAGCCAGCTGAGCCTCACCAATTCCGGCGTCGGCGACGTCTACGTCTTCAACGGGCGGACGATCACCGTCGGCACGGCGAGCAACTTGGGCGGCGTGCTGGAAATCGGCGCCACGGCCGGCGACATCCTGGCCACGGGCGGCATCGAAGCCGCCACGATCCGCCTGATCAGCGCCGCCGGCATCGAAGTGGCCGGCCTCGAGGCCACGGGCGACATCCTGGTCGACGCCACCAACGGCGACGCGGTGGTCGGCGCGATCGTCGTCGGCGACGACGCCACCGTGCAGGCCGTCAACGGCTCGGCCCGCGTGGGCTCCGCCCTCTTGCTCGGCAGCGCCGACAACGAGGCCAACGGCCAGAACCTGATCATCGCGGCCGGCTCGGGCGACGCCGTCCTCGGGGCCGAGGACGAAGCCTCGATCACCGCCGGCGCCGACCTCTTCCGCGTCAGCGGCGTCGGCGGGGTGTTCGTCTCTTCGGTCAGCGGCAACGCCTCGGCCTTCCTCGACAGCACCAACACGCGCGTCAGCCTGACCGCCACGAACGGCGATGCGGCCTACGTCGTGGCCGCGGGCGACCTGCTGGCCGGAAACGTCTCGGGCCTGAACGTCTCGCTGAAGGCCGCGAACGGCCTGGTCGACGCCAACTCGGTCACAGTCGGCGGCGGCGACTACACCCTCTACGGCCAGGACTTCTCCGCCGGCGCCTTCGGCTTCACCGGTGCGGCCCGCGACATCGCCGTCACCGACACCTCGGGCGACCTGACCATCACCGCCAACCTGCTTGCCCAGCGCGACCTGACCATCGCGGTCCTGTCCGGCGATCTGATCGGCGTGGGCCCCGCGGGCGTGGGCGCCGGCGTCGGCGGCTCGGGCGACCTCTCGGTCGAAGCCCAGAACATCGTCATCGACGCCATCGGCGCCACGGGGGACGTCACTCTCGACGTCGGCGCGACCGGTGACGTGGACGTCGGGGTCCTGTTTGTCGGCGCCGACTACAACCTGACGGGGGGATCCTTCTCCGCCGGCGCGCTGAGCCCCATCGGCCCGATGGCCGGGACCTGGACGCTCGTCGATGGCGGCGGCTTCAACTTCAGCGGCCTGACGCTGACCTACAACGGCGACATCGACATCTCCGCCGGCGACGACATCACCGGCGGCAACGTGCAGTCGATCAACGGCTCTGTCACCATCTACGGCCCGAGCGCCATCGACATCCAGAACCTGTACGCCGCCACCGACATCACGGTCACCACGACCGGCGACCTGACCCTCGACTCGGCCACGGCCTACGGCGGCGACATCTCGGTGACGGGCGGCGACAGTCTGACGGTCGAAGGCTTCCTGGACGCCGCCGGCGACGTGACGGCCAGGGCCACCGGCGGAACGGCCGACGTCGCCGCGGCCACCTCGGGCGGAAGCATCATCGTCGCCACGACCGGCGGGGACGCCATCCTCGGCGCCGCGAGCCTGACCGGCGCGACCGGCGACCTGACCGTCTTCGCCGACGGCGGCGGCGACGTGATCTTCGGCGTCCTCGACTACAGCACCGTCAGCACCGACAACGTCTTCAGCCGCGCGGCGGGCAGCACGGGCACGGTCACCCTGGCGTCGATCACCGGCGACGTGACCGCCAACCTCTGGTCCAGCGCCCGCATCGACATGGTCCAGGCCTATCTCGACGCCGAGGTCTCTACCGAGACCGGCGACCTGGACATCGGCCAGATCGTGTCCGCCGGCGGCGAGATCTACGCCGAGGCGGTCGACGGCGACCTGACCGTCGGCGAGGCATTCGCTTCGACCGGCTTCCTAGGCCTCTATTCCGGCGGCGACCTGACCATCCTGGACAGCGCCTTCGGCGACGCGGGCGTCGAGATCGAGACCGCCGGCCTGCTGGACGCCAGCCTGGCGAGTGCAATCACCAGCGGCGGGGACATGTCCCTGACCGGCGGCTCAGTCCAGGTGACCGACGTGGCCGCCGAAGGGGATCTCTCGATCGCCGCGGTGGGCACGGGCGGCGACGTCTACGTCGAGTTCGCCGAGACGGAAGGCTTGCTGATCATCGGCGCGCTGGACGGCGCGGCGACCCTGCGCGCCGCCGAGGTCGCTGACGGCATCCAGCTCTTCGCCTTTGGAGACGTCACCCTCGGGGCCGACTCCCGGTCGCTGATCACCAGCGACAACCGCGCGACGATCACCGTCGGCGGCTGCGGCTGCGGGCCCGGCGACATCACCGTGGTCTCGCAGGACGGCGACGTGCGCGTGAACCTCAACGCCGTCACCGGCGTGTTCGACGCCATCGGCGCGGGCATCAACGGCGACGTCGACGTGACGCTCATGACCGGCAACCTCACGATCGCCGACCTGGCGGGCTACAACATCACCGTCGATGTCCAGGCCGGCACGCTCGAAACCGGCTACGGCGATCCGAGCACCTACGGCGTCTTCCTGTCCGGCGGGAACTACAACGTCACGGCCAACAGCTTCCTCGGCAACGCCCTGACGCCCAACCTGCCGTTCGCGACCATGAACGACTACGTCGTCGTCCAGCGCCTCGGCGCGCTCGACATGACCGGCATGTCGGTCACGGCTCAGGGCGAGATTCTGATCAACGTGCGCAACGGCGCCCTGACCGGCGACGCGCAACTGACCGCGGACGGCAACATTTCCGTCTCGGCGCGCGGCATCGCGGTCGATACGGTCGACGCGGGTGGCGACGTCACCCTGAACGCCGCGACCGACAACATCAACGTGGCGACCGGCGTCACGGTCGACGGCGACTACACCCTGACCGGCGGAAACTTCCTGGGCGCCACCCTATCGCCCCTGGGACTAAAAGCCGGCGACCTGCTCATCACCGACACGGTCGGCGACTTCGACTACTCCGCCGTGAGCCTGAGCTACGGCGGCGACATCACGCTCTTCACCCAGGTGGGCAGCATCATCGGCGGCGACATCACCAGCGCCACCGGCGACATCTACCTCCAGGGCCAGAACGGCGTCTTGGTCGAAGACCTGTCGGCCGTGAACGGCCAGGTCGACGCCTATGCCTACGGCGCGGCCGGCGTCTTGGTGACCTCGGCCACCGCGAATGACCGTATCAACATCTACACCATCGGCGGCGGCGCACGCCTCGGCGCGGCGGCCCTGCTCGGCACGGGCAGCAACGCCCTGAGCCTCAACGCCAGCACGACCGGCGCCGCCGTCCTCGGCGCCGCCAACCCGGGCGCGATCACCGGGCTCCACACCTTCACCTCCGCCGGATCGACGACGGAAGCGTCGGTGCAGGCGACCTCCGGGACCGCCACAGTCAACCTGTACAGCGCCGAGGGGCCCCTCAGGGTCTCCGGCGGGGGCGATGTCGCCGTCGCCGTTCTCGACGGCGACCTTGAGCTCGCCTCGGCCTATTCGGCGAACGGCCGCATCGATGTCGACGGCCCCAACGGCCAGCTGACCATCGGCGCCCTGTACGCCTTGACGGACGTCGACATCACCGGCGTCGACGTCGCTCTGAACGACGCCACGATCGGCGGCGATCTGACGGTCGACGCGACGGGCGACATCGCCTTCGACGGCCCGGCGGGCTCGCTCCTGGGCAGGGTAAAAGTGACCGGCGACGTCACGCTGGTTGCCGCCGGCGGCGTCTCACAGGACTCGGACGCCGGGATCCTGGCCAGCAGCCTGACGCTCAACGCCGGCGACGGCGCCAGCCTGCTCGGCGTCAACCAGATCACCGAGCTGCTCGACATCACCGTAGCCTCGGGCGGCTTCAGCTATCGCGGCGTCGCGTCCGCCGGCTACTATATCTCGGGCACGATCAACGCGGCGGGCCAGACCGTCGAGCTGAGGGCCGACAACGGGCCGATCGGCGAAACGGCGGGCGGGCGGATTATCGCCCAGCGGCTGACCGGCTCGGCGGGCGGCCATGTCACGCTCATGCGCGACAACGAGATCGCCGAGCTCGGCGACTTCGAGGCCGGCGGCGGCAGCATCCTCGCGCTCAACGTCGACGGACACCTGACCATCGACGGCACGGTGGGCGCCTTCGGCCTTGCGATCCACGCGGATGGCATGACCATCGCCTCGACCGGACAGGTGCTCGCCAGCGGTCCGGGCGACGCGATCGTCCTGGCTTCGAACGGGACCTTCACCAACAACAGCGGCGCGGACGCCTTGCTGGCGACTGGCGGCCGCTGGCTGATCTACACCCAGGCCTACAACGACCCGACCGGCTCGACCGCAGCCGACAACTATGGCGGCCTGGACGGCAAGAGCTACTACGGGACGTCCTACGACGTCTCGACCCTCAGCTTCAGCGGCCCGATCAATGCCGGCAACCGCTTCGTCCACGCCTACCAGCCGATCCTGACGGTGACGCCGAACAGCCTGACGACGACCTACAATGGCCAGATCCCGACCCTGACCGCTCTGCTCACCGGACTCGTCAACGGCGACCTCGCCGCCGATGCCTGGAGCGGCTCGCCGCTGATCTCCGGCGCGACCAGCAAGAACGTCGGCACCTACGGCTTGATCGCCTCGCTCGGCACGCTGCTCTCGGACATGAACTACGGCTTCGCCTTCGGTACGGGCTCGCTTACCATCGATCCGAAGGTCATCTCCGGCACGGTCGTCGCCGACGACAAGACCTACGACGGCGCCGACGACGCCACGGGCTCGATCATCCTGACTGGCGTGGTCACCGGCGACGACCTCACGGCGTCCGCGACCTACAGCTTCGACGACCGCAACGCCGGCGTCGGGAAGACCGTCACCGCCAACGGCGCGGCGCTCGGCGGCGTCGACGCAGGCAACTATGTCCTCGATCCGCTAGCCACGACCATCGCCGACATCCTCAGGAAGGTGCTCACCGGCACGGTCATCGCGGACAACAAGACCTATGACGGCAGTGGCGCCGCCACCGGCTCCGTCACGCTCGGCGGCGTCGTCGCCGGCGACACGGTCAGCGCCGTCGGCGGGACCTATGCCTTCGCCGACAAGAACGCCGGCGCGGGCAAGACCGTGACCGCCAGCGGCGTCGGCCTGACCGGCGCGGACGCGGCCAACTACGACCTCGGCCCGCTAGCCACGGCCGTCGCCGACATCCTCCGCAAGTCGATCACCGGCGCCCTGACCGCCGACGACAAGACCTACGACGGCGGCCTGACCACCACCGGCTCGATCGGCCTGACCGGCGTCATCGCCGGCGACACGGTGGACGCCTCGGGGACCTACGCCTTTGGGGACAAGACCGCCGGCGCGGGCAAGACCGTGACCGCTTCTGGCGTCACCCTCAGCGGCGCCGACGCGGACAACTACGACCTGACCGCGGTTGCGACCTCGATCGCCGACATCCTGCGCAAGGCCCTCACTGGAGCGGTCGTCGCCGACGACAAGACCTATGACGGCGGCGCCGGCGCCACCGGCTCGATCACCCTCGATGGCCTGGTCGCGGGCGACACGGTCCAGGCGGACGGAACCCTGACCTTCGCCGACAGGAACGCCGGCGTGGACAAGGTGGTCACCGCTTCGGGCGTCGTCCTCAGCGGCGCCGACGCGGCCAACTACGACCTCGGCCCGATCGCCGCGGCCGTAGCCGACATCCTCCGCAGGCAGCTGACGGGCACGCTGACCGCCGATGGCAAGACCTACGACGGTACGACCACCGCCGCCGGCTCCATCGCCCTAGCGGGCATTGTCGCGGGCGACACGGTCGGCGCGACGGGGACCTTCGCCTTCGCCGACAAGAACGCCGGAGCGGGCAAGGCGGTCACCGCGACCACGACGGCGCTGACCGGAGCCGACGCCGGCAACTACGTCCTCGACCCGGTCGCCGCCGCCGTCGCCGACATCCTGCGCAAGGCGATCACCGCCTCGCTGATCATCGACGACAAGACCTACGACGGAACGACCACGGGGACCGGCTCGGTCACCTTGGCCGGCGTCATCGCCGGCGACACCGTCGGCGCGGGCGGAACCTACAGCTTCGCCGACGCCAACGCCGGGGCGGACAAGACGGTGACGGTCTCGGGCGTCACGCTCAACGGGGCCGACGCCGGCAACTACACCCTCACCGGCGTACCGGGCACGTCGATCGCCGACATCCTGCGCCGCCAGGTGACGGTCACGGCCGACGACAGGTTCAAGCTGTTCGGTCAGATCGATCCGGCGCTGACCTACACCGTCACTTCGGGGTCCGTGGTGGTCGGCGACAGCTTCACGGGCTTCATCGCCCGCGTCGCCGGCGAGATGTACGGGACCTACGCGATCGGCCAGGGCGACCTGGCGCTGTCCCAGAACTACGTCCTGACCTTCATCCCGGGCGAGTTCGAGGTTCGGGTGCTGCCCTCGGGCGGCCAGGACGGCAGTGCGGCGCTGAAGTACCTGCGCAAGCCGGCCAGCTGGACCCTGAACTGGGATCCGTCGGCGAACCTGACGGGCGACGGCGAACCGATCTGCATCGACCCCATCTGTCCGGGCGATGTCGGAGAGAACGACGCGGCCGACGAGAGCCTGGTCCAGACCGCCAGCCTCGCCGGCTGGCGTCGGTTCCTGCCCGGCGCGATGTTCGGCGTGAAGGTCTCGGTGGACTGACGGACAAGGGTCGCGGCCGCGCCGCGACCCTTGATCCAGATCAAGGACGGCAGACCTGTCCGGCGGCACTGTCTCTCCCGAAGGAGAGACTTCCATGTTCGAGATCCTGAGCCGGCTGCCCCTGTCCAACCTGATCTATCTGGGCGGCGTGATCGTGGCGTTCTTCAGTTTCGGGACAGCCCTGGCCAGCGTCCACATCTGGTCCAATCTGCCGGTCAGCCGTCCGGCCCGGCCGGAGCCGGCGGTCCGCCCATCCGAGACGCCTGTCCAGCTCGCCATGGCGGCCTAGATCAGTTCACCCGGCGCTCGCGGCCGGCCCAGTAGGGCTCGCGCAGTTCCCGGCGCAGGATCTTGCCGGAGGCGTTGCGCGGCAGCGCGTCGATGAAGTCCACGGTCTTGGGCGCCTTGAAGGCGGCGATGCGGGTGCGGGCGAAGGCGATGATGTCGTCAGCGTTTGCGGTCGCGCCCGGCTTCAGCGCCACCACGGCCTTCACCGCCTCGCCCCACTTCTCGTCGGGGATGCCGATCACAGCGACCTCGGCCACCGCCGGGTGGCCGTAGACGGCGCTCTCGACCTCGGCGGGATAGATGTTCTCCGCGCCGGAGATGATCATGTCCTTCACCCGGTCGTGGATGTAGAGGTAGCCGTCCTCGTCGAGGTAGCCGGCGTCCCCGGTGCGCAGCCAGCCGTCCTCGCCGATGGTGGCCCTGGTCGCCTCGTCCAGGTTCCAGTAGCCGGCCATGTTGGCGACCGAGCGGGTGGCGACTTCGCCGACCGTGCCGACGGGCACGCTGGCGCCGTTCTCGTCCACGACCTTCAGCTCGACGCCCGGCATCGGCAGGCCTGCGGCCCGCATGCGCGGCGTACCGGCGGGGTCGTGGTCCTCCGGCGGCAGGTAGACGATGGTGCCGCAGGTCTCGGTCATGCCGTACTGCTGGCAGAAGCCGCAGCCGAACACCTCCATGCACTCGCGCAGCAGGTCCAGCGGGATCGGGCTGGTGCCATAGAGGATGTACTTCAAGCGGCTGTAGTCGACCTCACGGGCGCGCGGCTGGCGGACCACGATCTGCAGCGCCGCCGGGACCATGAACATCTTCGAGATGCGGTCGCCCTCGATGTAATCGAGCACCTTGAACGGGTCGAACTCGCGGGCGACGACGCCCTTGGCGCCGTTGTAGAGGCCGACGATGCCCCAGCCGGTGCCGCCGATATGGGCGACGGGCATCGCCACCAGGCTGACGTCGTCCGGGCTCCACTGGTTCCACGGCATGTTCGCCTCGGCGGCGGCGCGGCGGCCGCTGAGGATATTGGCGTGGGTCAGCATGGCGCCCTTGGGCTTGCCCGTGGTGCCCGAGGTGTAGAGCTGGACGGCGACATCCGACGCCGCGATGGCGATACCCGGATCACACTGCGGGGCGGCGTCGCGCCAGCCGTCGTAGAGCGGATAGTCCCCGGCCCCATCGGCCTCCATGGCGATGACCTTGGGCCGATAGCTGAGGTGCCTGGCGACCTCCTCGGTCAGGCCGATCACCTCGGGGCCAACGAACACGATCGGGGCCTGGGAGTCGCCGACGATGTAGGCGACCTCCGGCGGCGCGAGGCGCCAGCCGATCGGGGTCATGACCACCCCGGCCTTGGCCGCGCCGATCAGCAGCTCGAAGTAGCAGTCGCTGTTCTTGCCGACATAGGCGATGCGCTGGCCGGGCTTCAGCCCCTCGGCGACCAGGGCGTTGGCCACTTGATTGGTCAGAGCGTCGAACTGCGCGAACGTCGTCTCGCGGCCCTCGAACGTCAGGGCGATCTCGTCCGGACGGGTTCGGGCGTGATAGCGGGCGACGTCGCCCAGCGTCGGCATCTGGTCGAAGTCGACCGGGGTATCATGAGCCATGGTTCTACGCTTCCGCCCTACAGGCCCAGGACCAGCCGGGCCATGATGTCTCGTTGAATCTCGTTGGAGCCGCCGTAGATCGAGGCGGCCCGGTTGTTCAGATAGCGCGGCATGGCCGTGAGGCTGTGCTCGGGTCCCACCGGGGTCTCGTTGGAGCCCGGCTCGCGCGCCAGAGGCTGATCGACGTAGGCGTAGTAGGCGGCCGCGTCGATAGCGAGGCCGTCGATCCGCTGGGTCGCCTCGGTCGCCTGGGTCTTCAGCATCGACGACGCGGGCCCGGGGTTCTTGCCCGCGGACAGCTCGGTCATCACCCGATGCTCGGTCATCTCGATGGCCTCGAGCAGGATCTCCAGCTCGGCCAGGCGCGAGCGGAAGACCGGATCGTTCAGCAGCGGCTCGCCGAGATCGCCGCCCTCCGCGGCGGCGATCGCCTTCACCTTGGCCAGCGACACCTTCAGGCCCGGGGCCGAACTGCCGCCACGCTCGAACTCGAGCAGGTATTTGGCGACCGTCCAGCCGTCGTTCTCCTCGCCCAGCCGGCCCGAGACGGGAACGCGGACGTTGTCGAAGAAGACCTGGTTGACCTCGTGCTCGCCGGCGAGGGTGATGATCGGCTTCACCTCGATGCCCGGTGTATCCATTTCCAGCAGCAGGAAAGTGATGCCGCGCTGGGGCTTGCCCTCGAAGTTGGTCCGCACCAGGCAGAACATGCGGTTGGCGAAGTGGGCCTGGGTCGTCCAGATCTTGGAGCCGTTGAGGACGTAGTGGTCGCCGTCCCGCTCGGCGCGCATCTGCAGGCTGGCAAGGTCGGAGCCGGAGCCAGGCTCGCTGTAGCCCTGGCACCAGTAGTCCTCACCCGCGAGAATCCGGGGCAGATAGAAGGCCTTCTGCTCGGGCGTGCCGTACTTCTGGATACAGGGCCCGACCATGCGCAAGCCCATCGGCGACAGCGCGGGCGCGCCGGCGCGGGCGCACTCGGCCGAGAAGATGTAGCGCTGCATCTCGTCCCAACCGGTGCCGCCGTATTCGACCGGCCAGGCGGGCGCGACCCAGCCCTTGGCGTGCAGGATCTTCTGCCAGGGGATGCTGTACTTCTTCTCCATGAAGACGCTCGTCATCAGCCGTCCGGCGGCCCGCAGGTCGTCAGGAAGGCTCTCGGCGAGAAACGCTCGAACCTCGTCCCTGAAGGCGAGTTCCGGCGCGCTGAGTTCGAGATTCATCAGGGTTCTCCTACGGGACGACGCGATCAGGTCCGCTGCGGCTCGCCGAGGCCGGCGATGACGGCGCACGACAGCGCCTGCTTCGGATCGTTCACGCCGTCTCCCCGTCCGCCCTTGAGAGCGGTTGTTGTTGCTTGGGTGCGGCCGGTCCGACCGGACGCATCGTCGCCAAGCTTGCGGCGCAATCGCGGAAACGACAAGCTAGTAGAAGTAATAGGGCCTTGCCCTTGTGGAGATTCATGAGCCAGCCCGACGCCTTCGACGCCATGCAGCTCGTCGCCGAGCTGGCCGAGACGGTCGAGGCGCTCGGGCGGGACATGGATCTGCCCTACATCGCTGTCAGCGCCGATATCGGCAGTCCCGAGCCGATGCGCGGTCCCGATGGCCGCCCCTTCGCCGAGACCCTGTTCCGTTGGCTCGATCCAAAGCTGAAGTACTGGGAGGACCGCGGCTTCGCCCTGCGCTCGCCGCTGGTCCACGCCACCCGCTGCTGCGCTGAGCCGTTCTACTATTCGGGTGGACGGTTCGCGACCTGGCGGCCCAGCCAGGCGCTCGATGCGCTCAACGCCGCCGGTGGGCTGGAGGCCTTCAATGTCGGCGCGGCGATCGTGGCGCCGGCCTATCTGCCGCGCGGCGTGATCGGCGCCGTGGTCTGGGCATCGCCCGATCCGGCGGTGGACGTCCGGGGGCAGTTCGAGGCCAGGGCGCAGACGCTGCATGCCACCGCGCTGAAGTTCATGGCCGCCTACAACGAGGCGATCGCGGCCGACGAGGCGACGCCGCCCGTCCGCCTCACCCGCCGCGAGATCCAGTGCCTGAAATGGGCGGCGGCGGGGAAGACTGATGCGGAGATCGGCGACATCGTTCAGATCGCGCTGCCGACCGTGCGCTTCCACATCACCAACGCCTCACGCAAGCTGGAGGTGAACGGTCGGTCCCAGGCCGTCCACAAGGCGGCGACGCTCGGCTACATCGGCTCGCTCGAGGCGCCCAAGCCCCAGCCGGTCGGCTGAGTTAGGACTTTTCAGGCTCGCGCCACGACGCAGCTTCCGGTTCGACCACGCTTTCGGCGGATCCCGCCGCGATGGCCAGCTTGTAGGCCTTGGCCTTGGCCCGAAGTCTGGAAACCTGGCCCGGAAGGTCGCGCGCCAGGCGGAGGGCCTCTTCCTCGCGGTCCTCAGGCGGTACGCCGACTGACTCATTATCCATGCGAGGTCGAACGCCAACGTCTCCGTCGGGTTCCCGACAAACGTTGTTTTCTCAGTGCTTTTCGACCAATTTGGCCGTCACGCCGTCGCGTTCGCCTTGGTTGAGCGCTTGGCGTGGCCATGCTTTTCCGACGCCGGCGGCTCCTGATCGAGCATGGTCCGCAGCACCGCCGAGAGACCCGCCACGTCGTAGGGCTTGTCGATCAGCGGGAACTCGTTGGCCTCCATCAGCGCGCCTTCGGCCACATAGCCCGAGGTCAGCAGGGTTCGCAGGCCGGGCCGCAGCTTGGCGGCCTCGCGGGCCAGGCTGACGCCGCTGATCCCGCCAGGCATCACCACGTCGGAGAACAGCAGGTCGATCGGCGCGTCGCCGCGCAGCACCTCTAGCGCCTCGGCGGCGTTAGCGGCGGTGGTGACGGCGTAACCGAGATTGCGCAGCATCTCGACGGTCAGCTCGCGCACCGCGTCGTCGTCCTCGACCACCAGCAGTCGCTCGGTCCCGCCGACGACCTCGGTGGCGGTCCGCTCGGCGGCGGCTACGGCGTCGAGCGCCGACACCGGCAGGTACAGCCTGACGCTGGTGCCGCTGCCGACGTCGCTGCTGACGGCGACGCGGCCGCTCGACTGGTTCACGAAGCCGTAGACCTGGGACAGGCCCAGGCCCGAGCCCTTGCCGACTTCCTTGGTGGTGAAGAAAGGTTCGAACACCCGCTCGCGCACCTCGGGCGACATGCCCTCCCCGGTGTCGCGGACCTCGACGCAGATCTCGTCGGCGCCGCCCGGACCGATCTCGCGGCGGGTCTCGATGCGCAGCGTTCCGCCCTCGGCCATGGCGTCGCGGGCGTTGACGGCGAGGTTCAGCAGCGCCGTCTCCAGCTGGGTGCGGTCGGCGTGGACAGGCACCGCTGCGGCGTCCAGCACCAGCTCGACGGTCACCGCTTCGCCCACCGCCTGTCGCAGCAGCGGGGCAAAGCCGTTGACCAGGCCGTTGACGTCGAACGTCACCGGGCTGAGATGCTGGCGGCGCGAGAAGGCGAGCAGCTGATGGGTCAGGTCTCGGCCGCGCTCGGCCGCCTGGCGGACGGCGTCGATGCGACGCGCGCGCTTGGCCTCGTCCTCGGCGCGACGCATCAGGATGTCGACGTTGCCGAGCACCACCGTCAGCAGATTGTTGAAGTCGTGGGCGACGCCGCCGGTGAGCTGGCCGACCGCCTCCATCTTGCGGGCCTGGGCCAGCTGTTCCTCGAGCGAGCGCCGCTCGGTGGAGTCGATGATGACGCCGAAGATCTCCTGCTCCTCGCCGGCGCCGTTCGGCGCGAGCACGCCCTGATCGAGCAGCACCCGGTACTGGCCGTCGGCGCAGAGCCAGCGGAACTCGCAGGAGTAGGCTCCGGTCTTCAGAGCGCCCGAGATGGTCGTGACCACGCGATCGAGATCGTCGGGGTGAATGCGCGACATTCCGAACGCGGCTTCGTCGACGAAGGCGCCGGCGTCGAAGCCGGTAATGCCCTTGATGCTCTCGCTGACGAAGGACGGCGCGAACGGCGGTTCGGCGCCACGCGAGTGGAACACCACCGGCAGCGATCGCAGGATCGCCTCCTCGCGCTGGCGCGACCGCTGCAGGGCGCGCTCGGCGCTCTGCTTCTCGGCCATGACGCGGGCGTTCTCCTCGAGCAGGCGCTTGCTCTCGGCAGCCTGCCGCTTGATCTCGGCGGTCTTCAGATAGAGGTCGACCAGAACGGCGACCTTGGACCGCAGGATGAACGGGTCCACCGGCTTGAACACCACGTCTACGGCCCCGGCCGAGTAGGCCTGGAAGACATGCGCCTCGTCGCGGAAGATCGCGGTCAGGAAGACGATCGGGGTGCTGTTGTTCTTCTTGCGCTGGCGGATCAGGGCGGCCGCCTCGTAGCCGTCCATGCCCGGCATATGCAGGTCGAGCAGGATGACCGCGAACTCCTGGACCAGCAGGTGTCTCAGGGCTTCCGCGCCCGACCGCGCCACCACCAGCTCATGGCCCAAGGCCTCGAGCGCCTGGACGGCGGCGAACGCGTTGCGCTCGTCGTCGTCGACGATGAGGATGGCCGCCCGCGGGGCCTGATCATCCGGCGGTGACGGCGGAGGGGGCGCCGTCGCGCGCCGTTTTCGTTTGGTCTCGGCCACGTCAGCTCGCCTGGGGTATCAGGGGAACGATGCCGCCGGCGGACAGGCGCAGCGCGTCAGCCCGCTGGATGCCGACCCGCAGCACGGACGTCAGGTGGTCGATGTCCACGGGCTTGGAGACGTAGTCCGACGCGCCGGCCTGGATACACTTCTGCCGGTCGCCCTTCATGGCCTTGGCGGTGACCGCGACCACCGGCAGGTCGGCGAACACCGGCCGGCTACGGATCTCGCGGATGGTCTCGTAGCCGTCCATGTCGGGCATCATGATATCGACCAGGACCACATCGATCGAGGGATCGGCGTCGAGCAGGTCGAGCCCCGCCCGGCCGCTTTCCGCGTAGCTGAGGTCGAGACCGTACTCCTCCAGGGCGCTGGCCAGGGAGAAGATGTTGCGGATGTCGTCGTCGATCACCAGCACCTTGCGGCCGGTCAGGACGGCGTCGTCGTGACGGGTCTGCACCAGTTTGGCGCGGGCCTCATCGGACAGCTGGTCGATGCGTTCGTGCAGCAGCAGGCTGGCCTGATCGACCAGTTGCTCCGGCGTGCGGGCCAGCCGCACCATGCCCGCGAACACCGCCAGCCGCAGACGGCGGTCGTCCTCGGCAGGCAGATCGTCGGGCGCGTACACGATGACTGGATGGACGGGGCTGTCGGCCTTCTTGAGCAGGTCGACAAGCTGCTGCGGCTTCAGCGCTTCGGCCTCGATGATCACGCCATCCGGCCGCTTGTCGGCGGACCGGCCGATGATCGTCTTCAGATCCTTGACCACCTCGACCTCGGAGAAGCAGTCGCGCAGCAGCCTTGACGCCTCGCCTTCGCCACCGACCAGCGCCACACGCCGGCTGTCCTTGGCCATGAAGGTCTTCACCTCGTTGAGGGTCGTCAGCACGTCGTCGCGAGCCACCGGCTTGGCGGTAAAGCCGTAGGCGCCCATCGACAGGCCGAGGCCCTTCTGGTCGTGGCCGGAGATCAGGTGCACCGGAATGTGCCGGGTCTCGGGTGTGCGCTTGAGCATGTCGAGCAGGGCCAGGCCGTCGATGTCCGGCAGGCCGATGTCGAGCATGATGGCGTCCGGCGAGAACCGGCGGGCCAGCGAAGCGACCGCACCCCCCTCGCCCGTGACCACGCCCTTGAATCCGACGTCGCGGACCAGGGCCAGCAGGATGTCGGCGAAGCGGTTGTCGTCCTCGACGATCAGCACCACGGAGTCGCTGCTCTCGATAGCGTCTCGGTCATCGGCCACCGGTTCCGGCGCCGGCGCGGCGTCGGCCATGCTGGTCGAGGCGACGAAGCGCGGCATCGGCGTGGCGCTGGAGCCCTTGGCCGCCGACGGCGCCTGGGCCGCCGGACTGAAGTTGAGCGGCAGGTACAGGGTGAAGACACTGCCGTGGCCTGGGCGGCTTTCCACCCGCAGCTCGCCGCCGAGCAGACGCGTGATCTCGCGGCTGATCGACAGGCCCAGGCCCGTGCCGCCGTACTTGCGGCTGGTGGTGCCGTCGGCCTGCTGGAAGGCCTCGAAGATGATCCGCTGCTTGTCCTCGGGGATGCCGATGCCGCTGTCCTCGACCTGGAAGGCCAGCACCTGGCCGGCGCGGTCGAGGTGGTCGTTGCCGCTGCTCCAGCCGTCGGAGACGCGCTGGACCTTCAGCTTCACATGGCCCTTCTCGGTGAACTTGAAGGCGTTGGAGAGCAGGTTCTTGATGATCTGCTGCAGGCGCTTGTCGTCGGTGTACATCGACCGCGGCAGGTCCGCGCCGAGCTCGACGGCGAAGTCCAGCTTCTTGTTGTTGGCGATCTGCGAGAAGGTCCGGTCGACTTGGTCGCGCAGGCTGGCGAAGGCCATCTCGCCGATGTCGAGGGTGACCGTCCCGGACTCGATCTTCGACAGGTCGAGGATGTCGTTGATCAGCCCCAGCAGGTCCGACCCGGCATCGTGGATGTTGCGGGCGAACTCGACCTGCTTTTCGGTCAGGTTGCCGTGGGTGTTGTCGCTGAGCAGCTTCGACAGGATCAGCAGCGAGTTCAGCGGCGTGCGCAGCTCGTGGCTCATGTTGGCCAGGAACTCGGACTTGTATTTCGAGGTCAGCGCCAGCTGCTCGGCCTTCTCCTCGAGCGCCAGCTTGGCCTGTTCGACCTCGCGGTTCTTGGCTTCCACCTGCTGGTTCTGGTTGGACAGCAGCTGGGCCTTGTCCTCGAGCTCGGCGTTGGTCTGCTGCAGTTCGTCCTGCTGGCTCCGGAGCAGTTCCTCCGACCGGCGCAGCGAGGTCGCCTGCTGTTCGAGGCGGTCGTTGGTCTTGGTCAGTTCGCCCTGCTGGGCCTGAAGCTCGGCGGTCAGTAGCTGCGACTGGGTCAGCAGCCCTTCGGTCCGCATGTTGGCGGCGATGGTGTTGAGCACGATGCCGATGGATTCCATCAGCTGGTCGAGGAAGCTCTGGTGGGTCTCGGAGAACTCGCCGAACGTGGCCAGCTCGATCACCGCCTTGACCTCGCCTTCGAAGATCGCCGGCAGGACGATGATGTTCAGCGGCGGCGCCTCGCCAAGGCCCGAGGCGATCTTGACGTAGTCCTTGGGCACGTTGGTCAGCAGGATGCGCGCCTTCTCGTGCGCGCATTGGCCGATCAGGCCTTCCTTGAAGCGGAACGACCGCGCCGCGGTGTCGCGGTCGTTGAAGGCGTAGCTGGCGGCGAGGGTGAGGACGGCCTTGTCCTCGTCGTCCAGGTCGGTGACGTAGAAGACCGCGTGCTGGGCGTTGATCAGCGGGGCCAGCTCCGACAGCACCATGTTCGACACCGTCGACAGGTCGCGCTGGCCCTGCAGCATACGCGTAAACCGGGCGAGGTTGGTCTTCAGCCAGTCCTGCTCGGTGTTCTTGAGGGTCTGATCCTTCAGGTTGCGGATCATCTCGTTGATGTTGTTCTTCAGTTCCTCGACCTCGCCGGAGGCCTCGACGGTGATCGAGCGCGTGAGGTCGCCCTTGGTCACGGCCGTGGACACCTCGGCGATGGCGCGGACCTGGGTAGTCAGGTTGGCGGCCAGTTCGTTGACGTTGTCGGTCAGGTCGCGCCACAGGCCGGCGGCGCCGGGCACCCGGGCCTGGCCGCCGAGCTGGCCCTCGATGCCGACCTCGCGGGCCACGTTGGTCACCTGGTCCGCGAAGGTGGCAAGGGTCTCGATCATGCCGTTGATGGTGTCGGCCAGCGAGGCGATCTCGCCCTTGGCGTCCAGCGTCAGGGTGCGCTTCAGGTCGCCCTGGGCCACCGCGGTGACGACGTCGGCGATGCCGCGCACCTGGCCGGTCAGGTTGGCGGCCATCATGTTCACGTTGTCGGTCAGGTCCTTCCAGGTGCCGGCCACGCCGGGCACCTGCGCCTGTCCGCCGAGCTTGCCCTCGGTGCCGACTTCGCGGGCCACACGGGTCACTTCGGAGGAGAAGGCGTTGAGCTGATCGACCATGGTGTTGATCGTCGACTTGAGCTCGAGGATCTCGCCGCGCACGTCCACGGTGATCTTCTTGCTGAGGTCGCCACGGGCCACGGCAGTGGTCACGTCGGCGATGTTACGGACCTGGCCAGTGAGGTTGTCGGCCATGAAGTTCACGTTGTCGGTCAGATCCTTCCAGGTGCCGGCGACGCCGCGCACATTGGCCTGACCGCCCAGCTTGCCTTCGGTGCCCACTTCGCGCGCCACGCGCGTCACTTCCGACGAGAACGAATTCAGCTGGTCCACCATCGTGTTGATGGTGTTCTTCAGCTCCAGGATCTCCCCCTTAACGTCGACGGTGATCTTCTTGCCGAGATCGCCCATGGCCACGGCGGTGGTCACCTCGGCGATGTTCCGCACCTGACCGGTCAGGTTGGCGGCCATGAAGTTCACGTTGTCGGTCAGGTCCTTCCAAGTGCCGCCGACGCCGGGGACCTGGGCCTGGCCGCCGAGCTTGCCTTCGGTGCCGACCTCCTTGGCCACGCGGGTCACTTCGCTGGCGAAGGCGTTGAGCTGGTCCACCATGACGTTGATGGTGTCCTTCAGCTCCAGGATCTCGCCCTTCACGTCGACGGTGATCTTCTTGCTGAGGTCGCCGCGGGCCACGGCGGTGGTCACCTCGGCGATGTTCCGCACCTGGCCGGTCAGGTTGGCGGCCATGAAGTTCACATTGTCGGTCAGATCCTTCCAGGTCCCGGCCACGCCCTTCACCTGGGCCTGGCCGCCGAGCTTGCCTTCCGTGCCGACTTCCCGCGCCACACGGGTCACTTCGGACGAGAAGCTGTTCAGCTGATCGACCATGACGTTGATGGTGTTCTTCAGCTCCAGGATCTCGCCGCGCACGTCCACGGTGATCTTCTTGCTGAGGTCGCCCATGGCCACGGCGGTGGTCACCTCGGCGATGTTCCGCACCTGGCCCGTCAGGTTGGCGGCCATCAGGTTCACGTTGTCGGTCAGGTCCTTCCAGGTCCCGGCCACGCCCTTGACGTTGGCCTGACCGCCGAGCTTGCCTTCGGTGCCGACTTCGCGCGCCACGCGCGTCACTTCGGAGGAGAAGGCGTTCAGCTGGTCCACCATGGTGTTGATGGTGGTCTTCAGCTCCGAGACCTCGCCCTTCACGTCCACGGTGATCTTCTTGGAGAGGTCGCCGTTGGCCACGGCGGTGGTCACCTCGGCGATGTTGCGCACCTGGCCCGTCAGGTTGGCGGCCATGAAGTTCACGTTGTCGGTCAGGTCCTTCCAGGTGCCGCCGACGCCCTCCACTCGCGCCTGACCGCCGAGCTTGCCCTCGGTGCCGACTTCCCGCGCCACGCGCGTCACTTCCGAGGAGAAGGCGTTCAGCTGGTCCACCATGACGTTGATGGTGTTCTTCAGCTCCAGGATCTCACCGCGCACATCCACGGTGATCTTCTTCGACAGATCGCCCCGGGCCACGGCGGTGGTCACCTCGGCGATGTTCCGCACCTGACCGGTCAGGTTGGCGGCCATGAAGTTCACGTTGTCGGTCAGGTCCTTCCAGGTGCCGCCGACGCCCTGCACGTTGGCCTGGCCGCCCAGCTTCCCTTCCGTACCCACTTCACGGGCCACGCGGGTCACTTCCGAGGCGAAGCTGTTGAGCTGGTCCACCATCGTGTTGATGGTGTTCTTGAGCTCGAGCACCTCGCCCTTCACGTCCACGGTGATCTTGCGGCTGAGGTCGCCGTTGGCGACGGCCGTGGTCACCTCGGCGATGTTCCGCACCTGACCGGTCAGGTTGGCCGCCATCAGGTTGACGTTGTCGGTCAGATCCTTCCAGGCGCCGGCGACACCCTTCACCTGAGCCTGGCCGCCGAGCTTCCCTTCCGTACCCACTTCACGGGCCACGCGGGTCACTTCGGACACGAACGAGCCTAGCTGCCCGACCATGGTGTTCACGACCTTGCCGGTGCGCAGGAACTCGCCGCGCAGCGGGCGCTCCTCGTTCTCGAGGTCCATGGTCTGGGAAAGGTCGCCCTTGGCCACGGCGCCGATCACGCGGGCCATTTCGGCGGTCGGGTGGACCATGTCGGCGATCAGGGTGTTCACGGCGTCGACGCCGGCAGCCCAGGATCCGGTCGCGGCGGGGATCCGCGCCCGCTGGTTGATCTTGCCCTGCTTGCCGACGACGTCGCTGAGCCGTTCGAACTCTTTCGTCATTCGATCGTTCAGATCGACGACCTCGTTGAAGGCCTCGGCGATTTCGCCATCGACCCCGTCGAGGTCATGCGGCAGACGGACGGAGAAGTCGCCCCGGCGGAAGGCGCGGAAGGCGGCGAGAAGGTCTCGGCTCTGCAGACCGGTCGGGCTCGAGGCGGGTACGGACTTGGACGCTGTACGGGCGGCGGTCGCAGGCATTGGTCCCCCTTGGACGCAGTCTGGGTCCAGGCGGGGGCGCTACAACCGTGCAATACATGCTCGGCCTTACACACCCCCACCCTACCTGCGCCCAACGCAGGCCCGTTTCAAAAGTTCCCACGACTTTTGAGGTCATCGACGAAGGGCTCGCGCCCCCGCCTTCGACCCCTTGAAAATCAAAGCCTTACGTTGGGTGATGCATTCACGCGGCGAAGGCCCGCGTGCTATCCCGCCGGCGCACAGAATGCCCGGAGCCGCCATGACCACCCAACCCGCCGCCGACCTCGTCGCAAAGGTCTCCGCCTTCATCCGCGAGACGGTGATCCCTTACGAGGGCGACGCCCGGATCGAGCATCACGGCCCCTCCGACGACCTCCGCCGCGAGTTGCAGGGCAAGGCCAGGGCCGCCGGTCTGCTGGCTCCGCACGTCGGCAAGGACTACGGCGGCCACGGCCTGAACCATCGCGAGATCGCCACCGTGTTCCGCGCCGCCGGCTACTCGCTGCTGGGCCCGATCGCGCTCAACATCATGGCCCCCGACGAGGGCAACATGGCGATGCTGGAGAAGGTCGCCTCCGAGGCCCAGAAGGAGCGCTTCCTGCGTCCGCTGGCCGCCGGCGACCAGCGCTCGGCCTTCCTGATGACCGAGCCCGACGGCGGCGCCGGGTCCGACCCGTCGATGATGAAGACCACCGCCGTCCAGGACGGCAATCACTGGGTCATCAACGGCCGCAAGACCTTCATCACCGGGGCCGACGGCGCCGGCTTCGGCATCATCATGGCCCGCACCGAAGAGGGCGCGACCATGTTCCTGGCCGACATGGGCGGGAACGACATCCGCATCGACCGGGTGATGGACACCATCGACCGGACCATGCCGGGCGGTCACGCGCTGATGACGCTGGAGAATGTCCGCGTCCCCGCCGACCAGATCCTCGGCGAGATCGGACAAGGCTTCAAATACGCCCAGGTGCGCCTGGCGCCGGCGCGCCTGACCCACTGCATGCGCTGGTGGGGCGCGGCCAAGCGGGCCCACGACATCGCCACCGACTACGCCTGCCACCGCATGGCCTTCGGCAAGACCCTGATCGACCACGAGGGCGTCGGCTTCATGCTGGCCGACAACGAGATCGACCTGAAGCAGGCCGAGCTGATGATCGACTGGTGCGCGGGCGTACTCGACGCCGGCGGCCACGGCGCGGGGACCGAGGAGTCCAGCATCGCCAAGGTGGCGGTGTCGGAAGCCCTGTTCCGGATCGCCGACCGCTGCGTCCAGGTGCTCGGCGGCATCGGCGTCACCGACGACACGCCGGTACATCAGATCTTCCGCGATATCCGCGCCTTCCGCATCTACGACGGCCCGTCGGAAGTGCACCGCTGGTCGATCGCCAAGCGGATCAAGAAGCGGACCCTCGCCGGAGCCTGATCCCGTCGCCACGGGACTCACGTGAACAGGAAAGGGCGCGGCCGATCGGCCGCGCCCTTTCTATATCGTGTCCGCCCGTAGCGGCGGACATGCACCGCCGCTACGGGTCGATGGCGGTCTGGATCACCGTCGCGAAACGGGCCTGAAGCCTGGCGCGGCGGGCGGCGTCGAAGTCCTCGGTGTCGTCGATCACGCGTGACAGGCTCATGCCCATCATCAGGCTGGCGGCCAGGCGCGTGCGGATATCGACGTCGGGGCCGCCGAGCCATTCCTCGAAGCTTTGATAGAACTGGTCGCGGCTGCAACGGCGGACGATCTCCGAGGCCTTCGGCGACGAGGCCGAGAGCAGCATGATGAGGAACATGTCCAGCTTGGCGTCGTCCCGCTTTTCCTCGAACGCGGCCTTGGCCATGCGTTCGCCGAAGGTGGCGGGATCACCGCCGAACAGGTCGGGATCCGGCTGGCAGGCCAGCATCACCACTTCCGAGAACAGCTCGTCCTTCGAGCCGAAATAGCGGCTGATCAGCGCCGCATCGACGCCGGCGTCGGACGCTATCTCGCGGAGGCTCGCGCCATCATAGCCTTCACGGGCGAACCGCTTGCGCGCGGCCTCCAGGATGGCGGCACGGGTGATCGCGGCATTGCGGACGCGATGCCCCGCACTATCTGTGATGGTCAAATCCGGTTTCCCCAAGTTTTTTTGTCATCGTTCGTTGACTTATATAGTGCGGCTTCCCTTATAAGTCACCAACCGTTGACTTGGCTCCTCCTCCCAGGGCCGGACGGACAAGAAACAGGGGTTTCAACTTATGCGGAATGTGACCGCTTTCACCGCGATCGGAATGGTCGCGGCCATCATGCTTTCCGGCTGCGGCAAGCAGGACGCCCAAGGGGCGCCGCCGCCTCCGCAGGTTTCCGTTGCGACACCCCTCCAGCAGACCGTCGTCGACTGGTCGGACTTCGTCGGCCGCTTCGAAGCGCCGTCGACCGTCGAGGTCCGCGCCCGCACCGGCGGCTTCCTGCAGGCCGTGCACTTCAAGGACGGCCAGTACGTCCGCAAGGGCCAGCTGCTCTTCACCCTCGACCCGCGCCAGGCCCAGGCCTCGCTCGCCTCCGCCCAGGCCCAGGCGGCCCAGGCTCGCGGCGAACTGCAACGCGCCGAGGCGCTGGTCGCCACCCAGGCCATCTCCCGCGAGCTCTATGAGAGCCGCAAGGCCAACGCCCTGGTCGCCGACGCCAACGTCCGCGCCCGCCAGCTCGATGTCGAGTTCACCCGCGTGGTCGCCCCGATCTCGGGCACGATCTCGGACCGCCGCGTCGATCCGGGCAACGTCATCGCCGGGGGCAGCTCGGCCGGCGACGTCCTGACCACGATCGTTTCGACCAGCCCGATCTACTTCACCTTCGATGCGTCCGAAGCCCAGCTGCTGGCCACCCAGCGCGCCGGCGGCAAGGGCGGCGCCACGCTGCAGGTCCGCCTGCAGGACGAGAGCGAGTACCGCTGGAACGGCGCCGTCGACTTCTCCGACAACGCCATCGACGGGACCTCGGGCACGGTGCGGATGCGCGCCGTCATCGCCAACCCCGGCGGCTTCCTGAAGCCCGGCATGTTCGGCCACGCCCGCCTCCAGGGCGCCGCGCCCTACCAGGCCATGCTGCTGCCCGACACCGCGATCGCCTCGGATGCCGCCCGCAAGGTGGTCTATGTGGCCAACGCCGATGGGTCGGTGGCGGTGAAGCCCGTTGTGCTGGGCCCGCTCAGCAACGGCCTTCGGGTCATCCGCAGCGGCATCGCCCCGACCGACAAGGTCATCGTCAACGGCGTCCAGCGCGTCCAGCAACCGGGCGTGAAGGTGACGACCAAAACCGTCGCCATCACCGCGCCGAAGGCTGCCCCGACCGCCGGTCCCGCCCCGTCGACGCCGCCCGCCTCCATCGCCACCTCCGTCGCGAACTAAGGCCGGAAGACCACAATGAACTTCTCAAGGTTCTTCATCGACCGGCCGATCTTCGCGGCCGTGATCGCGGTGTTCATCACCCTCGTCGGCGCCTTCTCGCTGCCGCAACTGGCGCTGTCCCAGTATCCGGACATCGCCCCCCCGACGGTGCAGGTTCGCGCCACCTATCCCGGCGCCTCGGCCGAAACGCTGGCGGCCACGGTCGCCGCGCCGATCGAGCAGGAAATCAACGGCGTCGAGGGCATGCTCTACATGTCCTCGTCCTCGACCTCGGACGGGCTCGCGGCCATCACCGTGACCTTCAAGCCGGGCACCGACCTGGATGCGGCGCAGGTGCTGGTCCAGAACCGCGTCGCTCTGGCCGAGCCGCGCCTTCCGGCGCAGGTCCGCCAGATCGGCATCAACGTCGAGAAGCAGGCCACCGGCTTCCTGATGCTGGTGGCGCTGAAGAGCACCGACCCCAACACCGACGTCAACTACATGGGCAACTTCGCCAACTCGGCGCTGCGCGACAAGCTGCTGCGCATCGAGGGCGTGGGCGGCGTGCAGGTGTTCGGCGGCGGCCTCTACTCGATGCGCATCTGGATCGACCCGGCCAAGGCCGCGGCGCGTGACCTGACCGCGCCCGAGATCATCGCCGCCCTGCAAGGCCAGAACGTCCAGGTCGCCGCCGGCGCCCTCGGCCAGGCGCCGTTCGGCGCCAACGCCGCCAACTTCCAGCTGCCTGTTCAGGTCGAGGGCCGCCTCAGCGACCCGGCCCAGTTCGCCGACGTCGTCATCAAGACGGACGCCCAGGGCCGCACGACCCGCATTCGCGACATCGCCCGCGTCGAGCTGGGCGCCCAGGACTACTCGGTGCGCGGCTACTTCGACGGTCAGCCGGGCATCGGCCTCGCGGTCATCCAGGCGCCGGGCTCCAACGCCCTGTCCACTTCCGAGAAGGTCCTCGCGGCCGTCGAGGAAGCCAAGGCCACCTTCCCGCCGGGCGTCGAGTACACCATCCCCTACAACCCCACCGAATACGTCCAGGCGTCGGTCGAGGCGGTGCAGAGCACCCTGTTCGAAGCCGTGCTGCTGGTCATGCTGGTGGTCATCGTCTTCCTGCAGACCTGGCGCGCGGCGATCATCCCGATCCTCGCCATCCCTGTCGCGCTCGTCGGCGTGTTCGCCGTCCAACTGGTGCTCGGCTACTCGCTGAACTCGCTGTCGCTGTTCGCCCTCGTCCTCGCCGTCGGCATCGTCGTCGATGACGCCATCGTCGTGGTCGAGAACGTCGAGCGGAATCTGCGTTTGGGAATGACGCCCAAGGAAGCGTCCTACCGAACGATGGAGGAGGTCTCCGGGGCCCTGATCGCCATCGGCCTGGTGCTGCTGGCAGTGTTCGTCCCGACCGCCTTCGTCAGCGGCATCCCCGGCGAGTTCTACCGTCAATTCGCGGTCGCCATCGCGGCGGCCTCGGTGTTCTCGCTGATCGTCTCCCTGACACTTTCGCCGGCCCTCGCCGCCCTCCTGCTCAAGCCGCACCAGGAAAACGCCATCGATCACGGACCGCGCATTCTGCGCCCGGTCCGCGTCGCCGGCGCCAAGTTCAACCAGGGCTTCGACTGGCTGAGCGACCGCTATGGCCGCACCACGGCGCGCCTGGTGCGCTCGGTCGGCATCGTGCTGATCATCTACGCCGGCCTGCTCGCCCTGACCGGCTGGCGGCTCGTCGACACCCCGACCGGGTTCATCCCCGATCAGGACCAGGGCGTGCTGATCGGCGTCATCAACCTGCCCGCCGGCGCCTCTCTGGAGCGCACCGACGCGGTCATGCAACGCCTGACCAAGGTCCTGCAGAAGACCGACGGCATCGACAGCGTCGCCGGCTTCGCCGGTCTCGACGGCTCGAGCTTCTCGTCGTCTTCGAGCGCCGGCACCCTGTTCGTGCGCCTGTCCGACTTCGAGGACCGCAAGACCGCGGCCCTCAAGGCCCAGGCCATCGCCGGCTCGATCATGCAGGCGGCCGGTCAGTTCGAAGAGGCCCAGGTGTTCGTTCTGGCCCCCCCCGCAGTCCAGGGTCTGGGCAACGGCGGCGGCTTCAAGATGATGATCCAGGATCGCACCGGTTCGGATTACCGGGCGCTGGAAGGCGCGACCATGGCCATGATGGGCGCGGCTCAGAACGAGCCCAAGACCCAGGGCGTGTTCTCGCTGTTCAACACCGCCTCACCCCGCGTGACGGCCGAGATCGACCGTGACAAGGCGCAGCTTCTCGGCGTCCAGCCGTCGCAGATCTTCGACACGCTCGGCATCTATCTGGGCTCGTCCTACATCAACGACTTCAACCTGCTCGGCCGCACCTTCCGGGTCACCGCCCAGGCGGAGCCGGACGCCCGCGACGACCTGTCGGACATCGCCAACATCAAGGTGCGCTCGAACACCGGCGGCATGGTGCCTCTGGGAGCGGTCGCCGAGCTGAAGGACGACACCGGTCCGGCCCGCGTGGTTCGCTACAACCTGTTCCCCGCCTCCGAACTGCAGGGTTCCGCCGCCCCGGGCGTCTCGTCCGGTGAAGCGCTGAAGACCATGGAGGCGATGGCGGCCAAGACGCTGCCACAGGGCTACAGCTACGAGTGGACGGAACTGGCCTATCAGGAGAAGGCGGCCGGCAACTCCGCCGCGCTGGTCTTCGTGCTGGCGGTCGTGTTCGTCTTCCTGGTGCTGGCCGCGCTCTACGAAGCCTTCACCCTGCCGCTGGCGGTGATCCTGATCGTGCCGATGTGTATCCTCGCGGCGATGCTCGGGGTGAATCTGAGAGGGTTGGACAACAACATCCTCACCCAGATCGGCCTGATCGTGCTGGTGGCCCTGGCGGCGAAGAACGCGATCCTGATCGTCGAGTTCGCCAAGCAGGCCGAGGAGAATGACGGCATGGACCGGTTCGAGGCGGCGGTCGCCGCCGCCCGGACCCGTCTGCGGCCGATCCTGATGACCTCCTTCGCCTTCATCCTCGGGGTGCTGCCGCTTGCGATCGCCTCGGGACCGGGCTCGGAGATGCGTCAGGCCCTCGGCACGGCGGTGTTCTTCGGGATGATCGGGGTGACGTTCTTCGGCCTGATCTTCACGCCGGTCTTCTACGTCATCTGCCGTGGCCTCTCTGCGAAGCTGCCCGGCCAGAAGAAGAAGGCCCAAGCCCTGACCAACGATGGCGCGCCGCATGACGGCGCCGCTCCGGAAGGAGCCCACTGATGCCTAGCGTAAGATCCACTCTCGCCCTGGCGGCCTCGGCGGCGGTTCTCGCCGCCTGCGCCACCGGCCCCGACTACGTCCAGCCGGTCCCCCCCGGCGCGGACAGCGGGGCGTTCGTCTCCAGCGCTTCACCCGCGTTCACTCAGGAGGCTCCCCCCGCCGACTGGTGGCGGTTGTTCGACGACCAGGCCCTGGACGGCCTGGTGCGTCAGGCGCTGGAGGCGAACAAGGACGTGGCCATCGCCCAGGCCAACCTGGCCCAGGTGCGGGCCAGTCTGAGCGAGACCCGCGCCGGACGTCTGCCCTCGACCAACGCCTCGGCCAGCGCCGCCCGCGTACGTAACCAGGATCCGGCCAGCGGATCCTACGGCGAGGGCGACTCGTTCTCGGCCGGCTTCGACGTCTCCTACGAGGTCGACCTGTTCGGCCGCGTCGGACGCTCGATCGAGGCTTCTCGCGCTGATGCCGACGCCGCCGCCGCGGCGCTGGAGTCGGTGCGGGTCTCGGTCGCCGCCGAGACGGCCCGGGCCTATGCCGACGCCTGCGCGGCCGGCGCCCAGATCGCGGTCGCCGACCGCACCGTCGCGCTGCAGCAGCAGACCTTCGACCTGACCAGCCGCCAGCTGCAGGTCGGCGCGGGCACGGCCCTGGACGTGGCCTCGGCCGCGGCCCTGGTCGACACCACCCGCGCCGCCGTGCCGACGCTGGAGGCCAGCCGCGACGCCGCCCTGTTCCGCCTGGCGGTGCTCACCGGTCGTCCGCCCTCGGACGCGCCGGAGATCGCCAAGCTCTGCAAGACCGTGCCGCAGGTGGCCAGCGCCATCCCCGTCGGCGACGGCGCCTCGCTGCTGAAGCGTCGTCCGGACGTGCGCCAGGCCGAGCGTGAGCTGGCCGCGGCCACCGCCCGCATCGGCGTGGCCACGGCCTCGCTCTATCCGACCGTGACCCTGGGCGGCGGCATCGCCACCTCGGGGGCGCGGGCCGGCGATCTGGGCGACGACTTCACCTTCAACATCGGCCCGCTGATCTCCTGGAGCTTCCCGAACATCGCCGTGGCCAAGGCCCGCATCGCCCAGGCGGGCGCGGCGGCCGACGGCTCGCTGGCGCGGTTCGAGAAGGCCAATCTGACGGCGCTTCAGGAAGCCGAGACGGCCCTGACCCAGTACGCCCGCGAGCTGGAGCGTCGCGCGACCCTGACCCGGGCCCGCGACCAGAGCGCCAAGGCCGCCCAGCTGGCCCGGCAGCGCTACAACGCCGGGGTCGACAGCTTCCTCCCGGTCCTCGACGCCGAGCGCACGCTGGCCGGCCTCGACACCCAGCTGGCCCAGTCGCAGGCGCTGGTCGCCACCTACCAGGTGGCGGTGTTCAAGGCCCTGGCCGGCGGCTGGGACGCAGCGGCGGCGTAATCCGCTTCTCCTAGGCACAACAAGAAAGGGCGCGGCCGATCGGCCGCGCCCTTTTTCGTTTCGTCAGGCGCTGAAGATCAGCCCTTCGCCTCGAGCTCGCGCTTCACGGTGCGGCCGGCGAGGAAGTAGTGCAGCCCGGCCCAGACGTAGAGCGAGACGATGATCACCAGCGCCGTGCGCAAGCCGTCCGCCGAGGCGATGCGGCAGCTGTCGGCCAGCGCGGTCCCCTTCGCCACGCCCGCGCAGAGCGTGTGGTAGTCGCCGATCGCAAAGGCGTTCTGGCTGAAATGGTCGCTCATCCAGCCGGTGACCGTCGGACCGACGATCATGCCGACGATGCCGCTGACCAGCGCCATGACCGCAACCGCCGAGGCGCGCATGCGCGGCTCGATCAGGTTGTGCACGACAGCATAGGTCGGCCCGTAGTGCATGCCTGCGAACAGACCCGGGAACAGCAGCGCGACGATGGTCGCCGGCACGCTCGTCTGTGAGAAGCCGATGACATAGGCCGGCGCGGCCAGCAGCATGGCGATCGCCGGCGCCCAGCTGTACCAGCGCACGTCTCGCTTCACGAGGCGGTCGACCACGAAGCCGCCCGCCAGGTATCCGCCCGCCAGCGAGATCGAGTTGACCCCGACGAAGATCAGCGCCGCGGTCGTGTAGTCGATGGCGAAGGTGCGCACGAGGAAGGGGTGCAGGAAGGTCATGCCGCTGAAGCCGACGAGGCTGACCACGGTCACGCCCATCAGCGTGTGCAGGAAGGTCGGGCTGGAGAACAGACGCTTCAGCACCGCCGAGAACGGCGGCGCGGCGGTCTTGTCGTCGCGGCCTTCGGAGAAGCCACGCGGGGGCTCCTTCATGGTCAGCCAGGCGACCAGCGCCAGGACCAGGCCGGGCAGGCCGACGACCAAGAAGGCCGCGCGCCAGCCGAACTGCTGCGCCACCACGGCCCCGCCGAGCCCGCCGATGGCGAGGCCCAGGGGCGTCGCCAGGCCGAGGATGCTGAACACCGAGGCGCGCTTCTCCGGCGGATAGTAGTCTGACAGCAGCGACTGCGACGGCGCCCCCGCGCCGGCCTCGCCCACCCCAACGCCGATGCGGGCCAGGAGCAGGTGGGTGAAGTTGGAGGCGAAGCCGCTGAGCGCGGTCATCGCCGACCACACCGCGACGGCGATGCTGATGATCGCCACGCGGCTCTTGCGCTCGGCCAGCCGCGCGATCGGAATGCCGAGGATGCCGTACAGCAGCGCGAACGCGAGCCCGCCGAGGATGCCCAGCTGAAGGTCGGAGATCTTCAGGTCGTCCTTCACCGCCTGGCCGACGGTGTTGAGGATCGAGCGGTCGATGAAGGCCACGGTCGAGATGGCGACCAGCAGGATCAGCGCCCAGCGCCGGTCCTTCTCGGTCGGCCCGGCGATGGGCGCCTCGGGGGGCGTAGGGGTGTCAGTCACGCGGGTTCGTCCTCGTCATGTCCGCGCCGCGTTCAGCATCTTGTCGCCGAACAGCGCGGACCATTGTTCCGGATTGAGTTTCATGTGCCGGCCGGCGGCCGGATCGTTCTCGGGCACGGCCGCGCCTTCGCGCACGGCGCGGCGTTCGGCGATGCGCTTGTACCACGCGTGGATCGCGGGCCACTCGCGCACGTCCATGTCGATGGCGCGGCAGGCGCGGACCCAGGGCCAGCAGGCCATGTCGGCGATCGAGTATTCCTCGGCCAGGAACTCGACCTCGTTCAGGCGGCCGTTCATGACGTCGAACAGGCGTCGGGCTTCCTTGCTATAGCGCTGGACCGCGTACTCCGGCGGCTCGGGCGCATAGCGCATGAAGTGGTGCGCCTGGCCGTGCTGCGGACCAAGGCCCGACATCTGCCACATCAGCCACTGGATCGCGGTGTAGCGAAGGTGCGGCGAGGACGGCAGGAAGCGGCCGCTCTTCTCGGCCAGATAGATCAGGATCGCCCCCGACTCCCAGAGGGCCAGCGGCTCCCCGCCGCCGATCGGATCATGGTCCACGATCGCCGGCAGCCGGCGGTTGGGATTGATGGCGCCGAGGGTGTCGTTGAGATGCTCGCCCTTGAGCAGGTTGTAGGGAATGTAGCGGTGCTCGAGGCCGGTCTCGGCCAGCATGATCGTGACCTTGTGGCCATTGGGCGTGGGCACGCAATGCAGGTCGATCATGGCTTCCTCCCCGGTTCGCCGCCTTGAGGACGGTCTGTCTCGCACTGTCGGCCACGGTGGAATTACCGTCAATCTAATTGATGGTTTTCAACACAGTCCTCTCCCTCTTGGGAGAGGGGGACCATCCCGAAGGGATGGTGGAGAGGGATGCGGTGAGACAGCCTGTTTATCGCTATCGCCGTCCTGCCAAGCCCTGATCCACAGCGCTTCCCTCTCCACCATGCTCCGCATGGTCCCCCTCTCCCAGCAAACGGAGAGGACTGTCGCGCTTGGGATCGATCGCGGCGGCTAACTGGCTGATTCACAAAGAGGCTTTCCGAAAGCTCCGACATCGGCAGCCGAACTTATCCACCCCGTTTCCGCTCGCCGTATTCTCAAGCCGTCCCAATCACACGGGGAGGGCGCTAGGCCGGCGACCTTGCGGTGATGGGGATGGAGTTCGAACGGGGACAGGGATGCGGGGGTTACGCATCCGGTCCGGGACGGCCGCCATGCCGCCCGCCCGTCGGAGGCTTCTGCCGGCTAAGCCCTAACAGGGCTGCCTACCGGCGGCTTCCGGAAAACGAGCTTCGCGGAGCGTGACGGTCTCGCCACTCTCAGACTCAGAACCAACAGACATCCGGCCGAGACCGGAGCGCTCCGCACCACCTCCCCACCTTCACAGGATCAGACCGTGAGGACGCTGAACCACGTCCGTCGCCAGGCAAAAAGAAACCCCGGGACGCCTGAGCGTCCCGGGGCTGAAAGGCGCACGAGGTGAAGCGAGCGCTAGAACTTGTAACCGACCTCCAGGCCCCAGGTGCGCGGCGCGGAGTAGATGCGCAGGTTGCCGAGCGGGCCGATGTTGAAGGTGTTGTTGATGACTTCCTCGTCCGCGAGGTTCTTGCCCCACAGCGCCACACGCCAGCCCGCCGCGCCTTCCAGCGAGATGGTCGCGTCGTACAGCGTGTTGGACGGACGGACCTGAACGTCCGAGGTCCGGTTCAGGGCGCCGCCGCTGGTGTAGATGTCGTCCATGTAGACGGCGTTGGCGTTGAAACCGAATTCGCCGAGCGGCGTCTCGCGGGTGTAGTTGACCCCGACGCTGCCCGACCATTCCGGGGCATAGCCCAGCGGCAGGTCGCTGTTGTCTTCCTTGACGCCGTTGCCGTCGAGGTCGGTCAGGTTGCTGACGAAGCCGGCGTCGAGATAGGCGACGTTGGCGTTCAGGCGCCAGCCGCCACCGATGATCCACAGCGCTTCGGCTTCGGCGCCGCTGATGCGGGCCTCGCCGGCGTTGACCACCACCGACTCGTAGACGGCGCCGTTGAAGCGCTGGGTGCCGACCTGCATGTCGGAGTAGCTGCTGGTGAACACGGCGGCGTTCAGGCGCAGGCTGCGGTCGAAGAGCTCGCTCTTCACGCCGGCTTCGAAGCTTTCCACCGTCTCGGCATCGTACGGACCGGCGGCGGAGGCGCTGGCGGCGCGGCCGTTGAAGCCACCGCTGCGGAAGCCCTTCGACCAGGTCACATAGCCCATGACGTTGGACGTGAACTCGTAGTTGGCGCCGAGCTTGGGCGAGAAGTTGTTCCACTCGTCGCTGAACGACGCGCGCGGCGGGGCGCCGATCGGGTCGTTGGTGAAGTCCTTGGTCTCGTAGCTGAAGCGACCGCCGAAGGTCAGCGTCATCTTGTCGTCGACGCGGTAGTCAGCCTGGCCGAACAGCGCCCAGGCCTGGTTCTTCTGGCTGGCGATCTGGGCCAGGTCGAAGCCACCGTAGAGCAGGCCGCCCTGGGTGTTCGTGATGTTGTACTCCTGGTCCATGAAGTACAGGCCGACCACGTAGTTGATGTTCTCGCCGGCGTCGCCGGCCAGCCGCAGCTCCTGGCTGAACTGCTTGTGCGTCTGGTCGCGCAGGGCGTGGAAGAAGTCGGTGGCGCTGGCGTCGTAGTCGCTCTGCACCAGGTCGTCGAACTCACGATAGCCGGTGATGCTCGTCAGGGTGCCGAAGCCGAGATCCCAGTTGGCCGTCAGCGCCAGGCCCCAGGTGTCGATGTCGGCGAACGACGGGCGGCCGCTGAAGGTGTTGTAGACGTCCTTCGCCTGCGCGACCTGCGTGGGGGTGAACGGCGGCACGCCGGGCGAGCCGGTGGTCGGGCTCAGGTTGTAGAACAGGTTGCCCGGCAGCGAGGCGTTGCGGAAGGCCGCACCCGAACCGCGTTCCTGGTCGAAGTCGGCGACCAGCACGGCGTCGAAGACGTCGTTGGGCTTGTAGGCAAGGCTGAAGCGGCCCGAGAAGACCTCGTTGTAGCCCTCACGCGTGTTGAGCGTGACGTTCTTGTTGTAGCCGTCATAGTTCTTGTAGAGGAACGAACCGCGCGCGGCGAAGGTGTCGCCGAGCGGCACGTTCAGGGCGATGCGGGCCTCTTCACGGCCGTGGTCGCCGACAGTGGCCTGCACCGCGCCGCCGAAGTCCTGGCCGACCTTGGCGGTCTTGGTGCGAACGCTGACGACGCCGCCGATGGTGTTGCGGCCGTACAGGGTGCCCTGCGGACCACGGAGAATTTCGACGGACTCGATGTCGAAGAAGTCCTGCAGCGCGCCACTGTTGCGGGCCAGGTAGACGCCGTTCATCTCGACGCCGACCGACGGTTCGAAGGTCGACTCGACGTCCGCGAAGCCGAGGCCGCGGATGAAGAAGGCGCTGGCGTAGGGATAGGCGCCGACCGGGGCGAGAACGACGTTGGGGGCCTTGGCGCTGAGGTCGGTCAGGCTCTGGACCGACTGCGCTTCGAGCTGGGCGGCGCCGAAGGCCGACACGGCCACGGGCACGTCCTGAAGGTTCTGTTCCCGCTTCTGGGCGGTCACCACGATCTCGTCGACCTGGGTGTCGGACTGGGCATCCTGAGCCCAGGCCTGACCGGCCAGAGCGACACCGATAGCTACCGTGGCAGCGGACGCAAACAGTCGAATGGACGCCGTGTGACGCATGATCGATCCTCCCCTTGTTTCTTCAGTCAGCCACCTCGGGCTGTTGACGGGGAAAATGCCGCCGCGTTGATCTTTGTCAATCTATATGACGATAGCGCGTGAAATTTTGTAAGTTAGGCTGACTTAATTTCAACAGTCCAAAAGTCCGGAAAGCAGTCCCCGGCGCATACAATCCCTACGCCAGAAGGGCTTGCCGCCGCCTCAGCCCTTGGGCGCCGACTGTGGCCACTCGGTCATCGCCGGACCCCAGTCGGCGGTGAACGCCTTGACCAGGTTGTCGACATTCCGGGCCCCGATACGACGCGAGAGCTCGGCCTTCATCGCCACCATGGCCGCGTCGGCGTCCAGCCCCATGTCACGGCCCTTCTGGCTGACGGCGACGATCTTGGCGCGGCGGTCGTCGTTGTCGTCACGCAGCTCGAGCATGCCCATTTCGACCAGCTGATTGATGGTCGTGTGCACCGCCTGCCGGCTGATGCCGAGGTTGCGGGCGATGTCGGATGGCTTGTGAACGCCGACCACGACATTGGCCATGACCATCGACTGAGGACGGGTCACCTGGTTCCAGCCCTGCGCCTGCAGATAGCTTTGAAGACCGTCGTCAAACCAGAAGAAGGCCTGAAGCAGAGGAACGAGAAGGGTTTGGGCGGCGATCATGTTTTCTTCGCGTATGCGGGGAAGCCGGGCACACTAGGCCCAAGCGCGCCCACGTCAACGCGGCGCGACAATCGACCCATGGCAAATTTTATCAGTTTAGTTGACGAAATGGGCGGAGCCTCTAGGTTGCGGACAAACGACCGCGAGGCGGCTTGGGGAGAAGACGTATGCGTACCACGGGGATCAACCACATGGCCCTGGTCTGCAGGGACATGCAGGAGACGGTGAAGTTCTACACCGAGGTGCTCGACATGCCTCTGGTGAAGACCGTCGCCCTGCCCGACGGCGGCCAGCATTTCTTCTTCGACTGCGGCGGCGGTTCGGCGGTGGCCTTCTTCTGGTGGCCCGAGACGCCCGCGGCGGCGCCCGGCATCGCCTCGGTCAAGAAATTCCCCGAGGACTCCAAGACGGCCATCGGTTCGATGAACCACCTCGCCTTCGACGTCGCCGAGGGTGAGCTGTCGGCCTGCCTGACCCGCCTCAAGGACGCTGGCGTCGAGCACATTCCGGTTGTGGTGCACCACGACGACAGCCTCCGCGGCGTCGCCGGCGAGATGCACGAGGGCGTGTTCGTGAAGTCGGTCTACTTCACCGACCCCAACGGCATCATGATGGAGTTCGCGGCCTCGACGAAAGCGTTCGTGGCCGAGGATGTCCGGCATTCGCCCAACGGCGCCACGGTGGAGATCTAGGATGCCGCGTCTTCGCCAAGTTCCCCGCGCCGAGGTTGATCAGGGCACCGGCCTGCGCATGTACAACCTGCTGTTCGGCGACCGCGACCCGGTGGCCGAACCCGGCACCGCCACCGGCACCCCCGGCGACTGGTGGACGGTGTTCGCGCTGGTCCCCGACCTGCTGCACCACGCCTGCCAAGGCTTCGGCTTCTACCGCAGCCCCAAGCGCCTGATCGATCCGGTGCTGCGCGAGCTCGGCCAGACCCGCGCCGGCTGGAACAAGGGCAGCCAGTTCGTCTTCTCGCAGCACTGCAAGTCGCTTCGCGGCCTGAACGTCTCCGAGGAGAAGATCGAGGCCGTGGCCCACTGGGAAATCGCCACCTGCTTCGACGACCATGAGCGCGCGGTGCTCGCCTATACCGACTACCTGACCCTGCAGAACGGGCGGGTGCCGGATCCGGTGTTCGACAAGCTCAAGACCTTCCTTTCCGATGAGCAGATCCTCGAGTTCACCTACATCACCTGCCTGTACGACATGCACGCGGTGATGAACCGGGCGCTGCGCCTCGAGTACGACGACGTCGACGAGCGCGTGGTCGAGATCGCCGCGCCGGAAGGCAACGGCGGCGTCGGCCGCGACTTCCTCGACACCGGCCGCGAAGACCCCACCGCGACGACCTGACCATGTCGGTCGCGGCGCTGTTCCGCCCGTTCGCCTGCAAATCGCTGCGGACGTCGAACCGGATCGCCATGGCCTCCATGGCGCGCTGGTCGACGCCGGGCGGCGACCCTGCCCCGCTCGCCGACTACTACCGGCTGCGGGCCCAGGGCGGCGCGGGCCTGATCCTGACCGAGGGCGTCAATCCCGATCGGCCGGCGGCGGGCAACGACCCCAACTCGCTGAAGCTCCACGGCCCGGCGCTCGACAGCTGGCCGGCGGTGATTGAGGCGGTGCACGCGGCCGGCGGCGCCATCGTGCCGCAGCTCTGGCACTGCGGCGCCACCGCCAAGCCGGGCGGGCGCTGGACGCCCCCTGCCCCACACGAAAGCCCATCCGGCCTGCAGGCGCCGGGCATCGCCCGTGGCGAGGCCATGAGCGAACGCGCCATCGCCGAGACCATCGCCGCCTATGTCTCGGCGGCGGAAACAGCCCAGGCGCTGGGCTTCGACGGCGTCGAGATCCACGCCGGCCATGGCTATCTGCTCGACCAGTTCCTGTGGTCGGCGACCAACCTGCGCACCGACGGCTGGGGTGGCGAGACACTTAGCCAGCGCTCCCGGTTCCCGCTGGAGATCGTACGCGCCGTACGCGCAGCCGTCGGGCCGGACTTCGCGCTGCTGCTGCGGATCTCGCAGTGGAAGTCCGCCGACCTGACCGCGCGGCTGGTCGAGACGCCCGCCGAGCTGGAAGCCTGGCTGAGACCGTTCGTGGACGCCGGCATCGACGTGATCAGCGTCTCGCAACTCCGCTGGGACCAGCCGGAGTTCGAGGGCTCGGCGCTGAGTCTCGCGGGTTGGGTGAAGACGCTGCTCGGCGTGCCCGTCATCGTCGCTGGCGGCATCGGCATGAGCGGCGACTTCATCGGCGCCTTCGGCGGCGCTTCTGGAACGCCGGAGCCCCTCGACGGCGTAGCGGCGCGGGTCGAGGCCGGCGAGTTCGACCTGATCGCCGTGGGGCGGGGTATGCTGGCCGACGCGGACTGGGCGCTGAAGGTGCGCTACGGCGCCGAGCGGTCGGGGTGTTCGCAACGGACGCTGTTGGCGGGGCTCTTCTAGGTCCTCTCCCTCTTGGGAGAGGTGGGCCGGCGGAGCCGGGTCGGAGAGGGAAGAACCGATGCTAGATGTCCAGCCACCGCGCCTCCCTCTCAGTCACCCCTCCGGGGCGACAGCTCTCCCACGAGGGAGAGCAACCCATAAACTTAAATCCCGGTCCCGCGCCCGTCCCACCAGGGCGCGCGCAGCTCGGTCTTCAGCACCTTGCCCGCCGCGCTTCTCGGCAGCGGCGCATCCAGCACCTGCAGGCTGCGCGGGGTCTTGTAGCCGGCGATCTCGGCGCGGCAGTGGGCGGAGAGGGCTTCGAGCTCCAACGTCTCGCCGGCCTTCAGCACCACGACCGCATGGACGCGCTCGCCCCACTTGTCGTCGGGCACGCCGATGACGGCGCATTCGACCACGGCCGGGTGGCGCGAGAGCACGTTCTCGACCTCGATCGAATAGACGTTCTCGCCGCCGCTCACGATCATGTCCTTGAAGCGGTCGGTGATATAGACGAAGCCCGCCTCGTCCATGAAGCCGGCGTCGCCCGACCACATCCAGCCGTCGCGCAGCGCCTTGGCGGTTTCCTCGGGCCGGTTCCAGTAGCCGATCATCATGTTGTCGCCGCGCCCGACGATCTCGCCGAGCGTGCGGCGCGGGACCTCGTTTCCGGCCTCGTCGACGATCATGATCTCGTAGCCGTAGGCCGGCTGGCCGACCGACTTCATCTTCTCGGGATCGGCGCCCGGGCGATGGTGCTCGGCCGACAGGAAGGTGTGGGCGCCCATCTCGGTCATGCCGAAACCCTGGACGAAGTCGACCTCGGGGAAGCGCGCCCGGGCGACGTCGTAGGTGCCCATCGGCATCGGCGCCCCGCCGTAGCCGAGCACCTTCAGCTTGCGCGCGATCCCGCCCTTCGGATGCCGCGCCAGGCGGTCGATGATCGCCGGGACGGTGAAAATGTGGGTGATGTTCCAGCGCTCGATCAGGTCGAGCATGACATTCTCGTCGAGCTTGCGGACGAAGACGTGCGCGCCGCCGACCATGGTCGCCATGAAGGTGCCGATGTCGGCCAGGTGGAACATCGGCGCGGAGTGCAGGTTGACGATGGTCTCGTCGACCTTGAGCGACATGGTCAGGTTCACCGCCATCGCCGACAGCGAACGGTTGCTGAGCATCACGCCCTTGGGCAGGCCGGTGGTGCCGCCGGTGTAGAAGATGCCGGCCAGGTCCTCGGCCTTGCGCATGATCTCGGGGACGAGCTCGCCCCTGGCGATCAGGTCCTCGAGCGCGTGGTCGGCGGAGGCATCGGCGCCGTCCATGCCGATCCAGGCGCCGATGCCCGGCAGCTGGGGCTTGAGGATCGATGCGGTCTCGGCGAACTCCTCGCCGAACAGCATCACGGTGACGCCGGCGTCCTCGAGCTGGAACTTCGTCTCGGCGGGCGCCAGCCGGGTGTTCAGCGGCACGATCACTGCGCCACTCCAGAGGATGCCGAAATAGGCCTCGAAGTAGGCATCGCAGTTGTTGGCCAGGATGGCGACGCGGTCGCCTTCCTTGACGCCCAGACCGCGCAGGGCGCCCGAAAGCCGCCGCACACGGTCGTGGACCTGCCGCCAGGTGCGGACGCGGTCACCGTCGATGGTCGCCGTGGCGTCGGGGCGCACAAGCACCGCGCGGCGCAGGGTCTGGGTCAGCCGCATGGCGCGAAACTCCTAGATGATCCCGGCGTCGCGGAGTTTGGTCAGCGCGTCAGCGTCGAGGCCCAACCGTGATCCGAGGACCTCGTCGTTGTGCTCGCCCACGGTCTGTGGCGCGATGCTGCGCACCGAGCCCGGCGTCTCCGACAGCTTGGGGAAGACGTTCTGCATCTTCAGCCCCGGCCAGCGCGGATGGTCGGGCATCTCGATGATCGCGTCGCGGGCGGCGAAGTGCGGATCGGCAAGCATGTCGGCGGGCTTGTAGATGCGGCCGGCCGGGACGCCGTGCTTCGTCATCAGCGCCTCCAGCGCGTCGACGCTCAGTGTCCGGGTCCACTCGCCGATCAGGTCGTCGAGCTCGGTCTGGTTGGCGCCGCGCGAGGCGTGGTCGACATAGCGCGGATTGGTCGCCAGCTCCGGCCGGCCCATGGCCTCGCACAGGCGCTTGAACACGCCGTCGCCGTTGCCGCCGATCAGGTACTCGCCGTCGCTGCAGGGATAGACGTTGGACGGCGCGATGCCGGGCAGGATGGCGCCGGAGCGCTCCCGCGACTCGCCGGTGGCGACATACTCGGGGACCAGGCTCTCCATCACCTGGAGGACGGCCTCGTAGAGCGAGGAGTCGACGACCTGGCCCTTGCCGGTCTTGTTGCGATGCTGCAGCGCCGCCAGCGCGCCCATGCAGCCGTAGGTCGCCGCCAGGCTGTCGCCGATGGAGACGCCCATGCGCGATGGCGGACGATCGGGCTCGCCGACGATGTTGCGCCAGCCGCCCATGGCCTCGCCGATGCCGCCGAAGCCGGCGCGGTCGCTATAGGGACCGGTCTGGCCGTAGCCGGACATCCGCACCACGATCAGGCCGGGATTGGTCTCGTGCAGCTTGGCCGGCGCCAGGCCCCAGCCTTCCAGCGTGCCGGGACGGAAGTTCTCGATCAGGATGTCCGCGCCTTCGATCAACCGCCGGGCCAGGTCCTGTCCCTCGGGCTTGCGCAGGTCGATGGAGACCGACTTCTTGTTGCGGGCGATCACCTCCCACCAGACGGGGGCCCCGCGGCCCCAGGCGCGCATCGGATCGCCCACCTTCGGCGGCTCGATCTTGATAACCGTCGCGCCCATGTCGCCCAGCAGCTGGCCGCAGAACGGCCCGGCGATCAGTTGCCCGGCCTCGACGACGACGAGGCCTTCCAGCGGTCCTGCTGACACGGCGTTTCCCCTTATGACGGCTTTTCCCAACGCCTAGAGCGCATGGGAAATATGTCAACTAGATTGATGGTTATCGGTCAGGCCGCGTCGACGGTGACGCGGCGCATATGGCGGCGCTGACCGGGATAGTCGTTGAGCGCGAAGTGCCAGACCGAGCGGTTGTCCCAGAAGGCCAGCGAGCCGGGCTCCCAGCGGAAGCGGCAGGTGAAGGCCTCGTAGCGGCTGTGCTCGAACAGGAAGTTCAGCAGCGGCGCCGACTCCCGCCGGCTCCAGCCCTCGATCCGCATCGTGAAGGCCGGATTGACGTACAGCGCCTTGCGGCCGGTCTCGGGGTGGATCTTGACCATCGGGTGCACGAACTCGCCCGCCGCGCCCTCGGCGTCGGCATTGGCGACCTGCATCGAGCCGCGCTTCTGGGCGGAATGGCCGGCCGACGAATACTCGCGGCCGGCCGAGTGGACGGCGTTCAGTCCCTCGAGCGTGGCCTTCAGCCCCGGAGACAGCGCCTCGAAGGCGGCGGCCTGGCTGGCGAACAGGGTGTCGCCGCCGTAGTCCGGGAGTGCGACGGCATAGAGGATCGACCCGATGCTCGGCGCTTCCAGGAAGCTCATGTCCGAGTGCCAGCCGCCGCCGAAGTTGGTCTTGTCGGACGGCTCCTTGATGATCTCCATCACTTCCGGATGGTCGGCCATGCCCTTCACGTAGGGATGGATGTTCAGCGGTCCGAAGCGGCGGCCGAAGGCCAGCTGCTGCTCCGGTGTCAGGCTCTGGTCGCGGAAGAAGATCACCTGGTGCTCGACCAGCGCCCGGCGGATGGCGGCGATGGTCTCGTCGGAAACCTCGCCGGACAGATCGACGCCGGACAGTTCGGCCCCCAGCGCACCCGAAACCTTCCTGACCTGCAATCCCGACATGACCTGCTCCCGTTTTCTCGTTGCGCCCATGTTGAGCGCCGGGCCGCCTCGCTTCAACCCGCCGTGCGCAGGTGATGCAGGGCGATGCCGCCGGTGGTGGCGACGTTGAGGGAGTCGAAGCCGCCGGTCATCGGGATCGAAACGGTGCGGCAGCGGGCCATCACCGCGTCAGGCAGGCCGGGCCCCTCTGCGCCGAGCAGCAGCGCCGCACGGGGAGGCGGGACCAGCTGGTGCAGCGCCGTCTCTCCCGCCGGCGTCAGCGCGATCGGCGACAGGCGGTGACGCTCGAGCAGGGCAATCGGGTCTTCGCCCTCCCCCAGCCTGGCGAACGGCGTCCGCAGCACCCCGCCCACGGAGACGCGGATGGCCTTGCGGTACAGCGGATCGCAGCAGGTCGGATCGAGCAGCACGGCATCGACCCCGAAGGCGGCGGCGTTGCGGAACAGGCCGCCCATGTTGTCGTGATTGCCGATCCCGACCAGCGCCAGCACCAGGGCGCGCTCGCCCAGAGCCGTCAGCAGGTCGTCGGCGGTCACCGGCGGCGCCTTTTCGGCAAGCGCCAGGATGCCCCGGTGCAGCTGATACCCGACGATGGAGTCGAGCACCGCCTGATCGGCCAGATAGACCGGAACGTCGTCGGCCAGCTGATCGAAGATCGGCGCAAGTTTGTCGCGCCGCTTCTCGGCGATCAGCACCGAGATCGGGCGATGGCGGTCCTGGCCGGCGAGAACCCGCAGCACGGTCTCGCCCTCGGCGACGAACCGGCCTTCGCGCCCGACCAGGTCCCGCTCGCGGATGTCGCGATAGGCCTCAATCCGAGGGTCGGCGGGATCGTCGAGGCGGATGAAGGCGGGCACGTCAGGCGGGATCGAAGGGCTTGGGATCGACGCCGGGCGCGCTGAGAGTCAGCACGTCGGCGACGAGAGCCGGATCGTAGATCAGGTTTGCAACGATGAGATTCAGGTCGCGGATCATCTCGCGAAGCCGGTCTTCGCCAACGCCCGTGAGCGCCTTGGTGTTCGAGGCGACCAGCACCCCCATCGCCCCCTCGTATGTGGCCTGGCCGGCGGGGGTGAGCGTCAGTCGAACCTGCCGGCGATCCTCCGGCGGGGTGAACCGATCGACCAGCCCCTGCTCGACCAGACCATCGATGGTCCGGGTCAGGGTCGTGCGCTCGACCGTGCTGATCCGCGCCAGGTCGTTCATGGTGCAGGGCTGCAGCCGGCTGATGATCAGCATCGCCCGCCAGGTCGTCACGTTCAGGCCCGACGGCTTCAGCGCCTGCTCGAAGACGGCGTCGCGGCGGCGCAGGGCCTGGAACAGGGCGAGGAAGAAATACTCCCGGACGTCGGCGATGAACTCGCCGGTCGGATCGACGGACTTGCGGCGCGGCGTCTTGCTCACGCGCCGTCCTTCCGGAAGCGCAAAACGCTGTCCGCCCACTGACCATCCTCGATCACGTTGCGGATCACCCTGTGCAGCACCCGTTCCAGCGCCGCGGCATCGGCGGGATCGATACCGTCCATGGCCTTGAGATTGAACTCGAACACCGCTGCGACGGCGGTGTCGTAGGCGTCGCAGCCGGCCTGGGTCAGGTCGAGCAGAGTCTGACGACGGTCGCGCTGATCGCTGATGCGTTCGATGTACCCGACGGCCACCAGCTGATCGATGATGCGGGTGAGGGTCGTGCGGTCGACCACGCAGAAGTCGGCGACCTCGCCCATGGTGCTGCGCCCCAGCCGGGCCAGCGTCGAAAGGATGCGCCATTTGACGATCGTCAGCTCGAGACCGGCGAGCACCTTGCTCAGCTCGATCTCGCGATGCCGGCCGAGGTGATACTGCAGATAGAACAGGTACTCGGGCGGCAGCTCATCGCCACCGCTCGCCGCTTCCGCGCCGCTGCTTTCCACCCCTGAATTCATGACTCTGCCGTCAAGTATCGTCGTTCGTCCGGACACCACCATTTCCGTGCAACCAGCGCAAGTGCATTTGCACATTGTGCAGTTCGGAAATGTGTAGAGACAGATATATGCATTTGCACATTTTAATTGACACCGGTGTTCTCTGGCCGTAGTTCCACCGTCAGTTCGCGTACGAAATCGCCAGGGGACGCAGGGCGCTTTTCGTTTCACCGCGTCGTCGACTGTCTGGATTACCCGTTTTGTCCACGCCCGCCGCCGCCCCGTTGAGCGACGACCTGCGCGCCCGCCTCGACGCCCTCGATGTCGACGTCAGCTGCGCACTGCGCTTTTCCAGAGCCACTCTGTACGCCCTCGCCGCCATGTCGACCGAAGCGCGCGAGGCGATCGATCGTTGCCTGAGTGAAGAAGCCGCGATCGTGCGGATCGACGACCTCGAAGCCAGCGCCGCCATCGCCGCCAGCCTCAATGAAGCCCGCCATCACATCGCCAACGCGGGCGACGCCGGCGAGGCCGTCCGCGACCTCGAACGCATGCTGGTCGAAAGCGCGGCCGACCTCGGCGGCGACCCTGGCGCGATCGCCTGCAACGACCAGGCTCCGCGCATCCGCTCCGCGGGCTAGGTTTCCGGAAACAGCCGCTGGTTCATGACGTCCAGCGACGAGAGCACGGCGGCTTCCTGGGCCGGGCTGTCCGAACCTTCGAGCATCCGGCCGAACGCGGTCACGTAGACCATCGCGATATCACCCCGCCACCCATCGCCCATCAGGTCCAGCGACCGGCTGAACAGACCACCGCAGCGCGACAGGTTGCTCAACTCGCAGGCGCCGGCGACGCCGTGTACCCCGTTGGCCAGCCACGACAGCCGCGCGCGGTCAGGTTTGGGCTGATCGCAGAGCGTCTCGATCTCGTCGATCCATTCGCGCAGCGAGATCAGCATCCCCTCGCGGGCGTCGATGACGGCGTCCTGGGCGCGGGCGATGGCGGTATCCAGGCGAAGCCCGAAACGGACATCGACGGACTCCGCGAGCCGGTTTGTCGGTTTGAAAATGCGTACGCCGCTCACAGGCTCACTCTTGTCGGCTTCATCAGCATATCGATCGCGTCCTGGGACATATTGGGTTCGGACGCCGCGCCGAGATCGGCGTTGATGTCGTCATGGCGGCGGCCGCGCTCGCCGGGCGGCGGGCCGAAGATCTTGAAGCGGCGGTCGGGCCCCGAGTAGTTCTCGGCCTCCACGAACTGCCGGCGGTCACGGCCCAGCCAGACGATCCGCTGCAGCAGCACCTGCGGCGTCACCGGCTTGGCGACCACGAAGTTGGCGCCACAATCGCGGGCCATGCCGACCTCTTCCAGCCGCGTACCGCTGGTCACCACCAGGATCGAGGTGCTGCGGTTGGTCTCGGGCGCCTCGCGCCGAAGCCAGCGGATGAAGTCGAACCCCTGCCCCTCGGAAAGCGCGGCCTCGACCAGCACGAGGTCAAACTCCGCGCCCATGGCCGCGTCGCGCGCCTCCGCGACACTGCCGCACTTGGTCTGTTTGCGCAGGTCGAAGCTGCTGAGGATGCTCGACATCAGCTCGAGGTGGGTCGCGTTGTCGTCAAGCAGCAGGGCGCGGCTGCGCGAGAGATCGATCTTCGCCCCGGACGACATGAGGGGAGGAACCGCGCCCATCGGTTCAGAACAGGTCGAAGTCGCCGGGCAGCGCCCCGGCTTCGTCGGACGGGTCTTCGCCGATCGCCTGGGCGGCCAGGCGGTGGGCGACGTCCTGCAGCGGCACGCCGGCGAGGGCGGCGGTCAGGTCGATGGCGGGGTCGAACGGCGTCGCGTCGATGACCTCGCGGACGAACAGCGACAGCACGCCGAGGCGCTGCGAGACCAGGTCCAGGCCCTGCAGTTCGCGGATGACGATGGCGTCGAGCGCCGAGCCGAGCTCGGGCGCGTGGCAAACGTCCTGCATGCGCAGGATATGAGTCTGCAGCAGACCCAGCTCGTGGGCCACGCCTTCGAGGCTGCCCGCGAGGCTGTGGGGGAGGTCGGACGCGAGCTTGGCGATGGTGAGAGACATCAGAAAAGCTCCAGGTCGCCGGTGTCGGCGGGCGGGGGGACGGCCAGTTTGCGCTCGCGCACGAACACGCCGGGATCAGCGTCGGCCAGCAGTCGCTGCATGGCCTTGCCGCTGGCGGGGCGGTAGCGGACACGCCGGGCCTGCGAGCCGCCCGTGTCGCCGCCGATGACGCTGATGCCTTCGGCCTGCAGGAAGCGCTTGGCGAAGGCCGCGTTCTCGGCGCCGATGTTGCGCAGACGGTCGAACATGGCCGCGCCGCCGAACAGTTTGGCTTCCAGCCGGTCGCGACGAGCGCCGGCCCGCAGCAGGCTGTTGATCAGGATTTCCATGGCGTTGACGCCGTAGCGCCGCGCCTCGTCCTCACTGCCGCCACTGTCGCCTTCGGGCAGCAGGAAGTGGTTCATCCCGCCGACACCGAGGCCGGGGTCGCGGATGCAGGCGGCGATGCAGGAGCCCAGGATGGTGGTGATGACCACCTCCGGCTCGGCGGAGACGTGATGCTCCCCCTGCCCCACATGCACGGTCCGTTCGGCGGCGACGGCTGTCGTCATGTGATCGGACCGAACACGCCCTCGATCTTCTCCTTCAGGATCTGAACCGTGAAGGGTTTGACGAGGTAGTTATTGACGCCGAACTGCACGGCGCGCTGGACCAGCTCGGCGTCGGCGCGGCCGGTCAGCATGATGAAGGCGGTCTTCTGGAACGGCGGGTGCGCACGCACCGCGCGCAGCAGGCCCAGGCCGTCGAGCTTGGGCATGTTGTAGTCCGAGATAATCAGGTGCGCGGGATTGGCCAGCAGGGCGCGCAGCGCGGCCTCGCCGTCGGCGGCCTCGCGGATGTCCTTGAAGCCGAGCTGCTGCAGGCCGGTGCGCACGAGCGAACGGATGGTCAGCTGGTCGTCGACCACGAGCACGGAAATGGCGGAGGCGGCGGGCATGATCTCTATCCCTCGGTCGTTCGTGCGCAGGCGGCCAGGATGTTGGCGCTCATGCGGGAGAGTGGGTACTGGCGCTCGACGGCGCCCAGTTCGAAGGCTGCGCGGGGCATGCCGTAGACGACGCAGCTGGCCTCGTCCTGACCGAAGGTCCGGCCGCCCGCCTCGCGCATCGCCAGCAGGCCCTTGGCGCCGTCGCGGCCCATGCCGGTGAGGATCGCGCCGACCGCGCGGCCGCCGACGGCCTGAACCACGGAGTTGAACAGCACGTCCACGGACGGGGAGTGGCCGTTGACCGTGTCACCCTCGCGCAATCGCACGCGCATCGTCCCGCCGGACTTCTCGACCACCATATGGCGACCACCGCCGGGTGCGACGTAGACGCGGCCCGACTCCAGCGGCGCGCCGTCCTCGGCTTCGGCCACGGTGGCGGCGGAGGCGTTGTCGAGCCGCTTGGCGAAGCTCTTGGTGAAGGTCGCCGGCATGTGCTGGGTAATCACGGTCGGCGGGCAGTTGGCCGGGAAGGCGGAGATCACCTGCAGCAGCGCCTCGACGCCGCCGGTAGAGGAACCGATCGCGGCGACATGACCATTGGGCCGGAAGTCGCTGTTGGCCGCCGCCATCCGCGGCGCGTCGCCGAGCGGGCGCAGACGCGAACGCGCCGCCGCCTTGACCTTCTCGTTCAGCCCGCCGAACGCCTCGGCGGCGGTGACGCCGGGTCCGGGCTTGCCGACGCAGTCGACGGCGCCCAGGGCCAGGGCCTCGATGGTGGTGTCGGCGCCGGCCTGGGTCAGGGTCGAGATCATGATCACCGGCGTCGGGCGCAGGCGCATGATCTTCTCGAGGAACTCGATGCCGTTCATGTTCGGCATCTCGACGTCGAGGGTGATGACGTCGGGGTTCAGCCGCTTGATCGCCTCGCGCGCTTCCAGCGGATCGCCGGCCGAGCCGACCACCTCGATATCGGGATCCCGGCGCAGGACGGCGGTGATCACGCCGCGCATGGTCGGCGAGTCGTCCACGACCAGGACGGTGACGCGGCTCATCCGGCGCCCCCGAGCCTGTAGGTCGTCAGGCCATCGCTGAGCAGTCGGCCGCCGTCGCCGGTCACCCGTTCGGAGTGGCCGATATAGAGGCGCGCGCCCGGGTTCATCACGTCGATGAACTTCTTCCAGACCTGCTCCTGGGTGGCGTCGTCGAAGTAGATGACCACGTTGCGGCAGAAGATGACGTCGAAGCGGCCCTTCATCGGCCACGGCCGGATCAGGTTCAGCTCGTTGAAGGCGATCAGTTCGCGGACCTCGTCGGCGAAGCGCCACATATCTGCCCCGGCGTCGGGTGCGCGGCGCAGGTGCTTGCGGTCGGTGCTCGGCACCGCCTCCAGCAAGTCGCGACTGTAGACCCCGGCCCGCGCGGCGGCGACGATGTTGGGGTCGATGTCCGTGGCCAGGATCTTGAGGTCGTACCGCGCGACGTCCGGCAGGGCCGCCAGCACGCTGAGCGCCATCGAATAAGGCTCCTGGCCGCTGGAGCAGGCCGCCGACCACAGTCGCACCCGACCGCCGGCGCGCGCCTTGGCGGCCAGGGCGGGCATCACCGTCTTCTGCAGGTGCTCGAAGTGGTGCGGCTCGCGGAAGAAGCGGGTGACGTTGGTGGTCAGGGCGGCGAGCATGGCCTGGCGCTCGTCGACGCCGTCCTGACCCTGGATCAGCTTGCAGTACTCGCGGAAGCTGGAGATGCCGAGCAGGCGCAGACGCTTGGCCAGTCGCGAATAGACCAGCGTCGACTTCGATTCCGGCAGGTAGATGCCGGCGTCGCCGTGGAGCACCGCGGCGATCGTGCGGAAGTCGTCGGGCGTGAACGCGAATTCACGGCCGCCCTCCTTCGGAGCTCTCGAAGCAACGTCGACGCCGGTCATGAGATCAGGCGGCCTCCGCCTGAGGCTCGTTCAGCACCAGCTCGAGATCGAGCAGGCTGATCATTCGGCCTTCGAGGGCGATGAGGCCGCGGACGAAGGCCTGCATCTGGTCGCCGCCGAGGTCCGGCGTGCGCTGCACGATGTGGTCGGCGGTCGAGAGAATGTCGCAGACCGCGTCGACTAGCAGGCCGACGATGCGACTGCCGATCTGCACCACGATGATCACGTGGCGGGCGGACTCTTCCGCGACGCCCAGACCCAGTCGGTCGGCCAGGTCGATCACCGGCAGCACCGCGCCGCGCAGGTTGATCACGCCGCGCACGAAGGCCGGCGAGTGCGGCACCGGCGTCGCCGGGGTCCAGCCGCGGATTTCGCGCACGGCCATGATGTCGACGCAGAACTCCTGCTCGCCGATGCGGAAGGAGATCAGCTCGCTGCCGTCACGGCCATCGAGGGAAATGTCGGTCATGTTGGTCATCCCGTTCCAGTCATGGCGAGAGTGGGGGCGAGGGGCATCGCGGGCGTTTCACGCGGCGTGGCGCGGCGGTGCGCCGTGACCAGGCCGTCGATGTCGAGGATCAGGGCGACGCGGCCGTCGCCGAGGATGGTCGCGGCGGCAACGCCGTCCGTGGCCCCGTAGTTGGTCTCGAGGCTCTTGATGACGACCTGGCGCTGACCTTGGATCTGATCGACCATCAGGGCGACCTGTCCGGCCTCGCTGTCGACCAGCAGGACGACAGCCTCGGTCGGCTCAAGCTTCGATCGGCCGAAGCCGAGCGCGGCCCCGGTGTCGATCAGCGGCACATAGGCATCGCGGATCTGCAGCACGCGGTTGGTCGGGCCCAGAGGCCTGACCTCGCCCGGGCGGGGGCGCAGGCTCTCGATGATGGTGGTCAGCGGCGCGACCAGCGTCTGGTCGCCGACCGTCACCACCATGCCGTCCAGCACCGCCAGGGTCAGCGGCAGGCTCAGCGAGAAGCGCGAGCCCTGGCCAGGGACCGAGACGATGGTGATGCGGCCGCCCAGGGCCTGGACCGAGCGCTTGACCACGTCCATGCCGACGCCGCGGCCGGAAATGTCCGACACGGCCGAGGCGGTGGAGAAACCGGGCGCGAAGATCAGGTTGTCGATCTCCTCGTCGGACAGCTGGGCGTCCGGCGCGATCAGGCCCTTCTCGATGGCCTTTTCCTTGACGCGGACGCGGTCCACGCCCCTGCCGTCGTCGGCGACCTCGATGACGATCCGGCCGCTGCGGTGGGCGGCGGTCAGGCGCACGACGCCCTCCCCCGGCTTGCCGGCCGCCTCACGTTCCGCGGGCGTTTCCAGCCCGTGGTCGATGGCGTTGCGGATCATGTGGGTGATCGGGTCGGAGAGCTTCTCGACCACGGTCTTGTCGACTTCGGTGCCTTCGCCCTCGGTGACCAGGCGGACGCGCTTGTGCGTGGCCTCGGCGACTTCGCGGACCAGGCGCGGCATGCGCTGGAACACCGACTTCACCGGCTGGGCGCGGATGGCCATGACGCTGTCCTGGATGCCGCGGGTGAGCAGCTCCAGATCGGTGAGGGCCAGGTTGACGTCGGTCGCCTTGCCGGCGCCGCTCTCCATGACCCGCTGGGCCAGCATCGCCTGGTTGATCACCAGCTCGCCGACCAGGTTAATCAGGCGATCGACGCGGTCGAGGTCCACTCGAATGGTCTGCGGGATCACGGCGGCGACGGCGGCGGGGGGTGCGCCCGCGGCGGCGGACTCCGTTTTGGGGGCGGGTTCGACCGCCGCCACGGGCGCGGCCGGTTCCGGGTGGGGTTCCGGAGCCGGGATCTCTTGAGCCCCCTGCAGCAGGGAGGCGAACACGTCGTTCGAGGGTGCGGGAAGCGCAGCCGGCGACGCTTCGGCCAGCAAGCCCGCCAGCACATCGGCAGGCGCGGCGGCGTCGCCACCCTCGCGGACGATCTCGAGGTCGCAGTCGTCATCGACGAAGGCGAAGGCGTCGCGGATGTCGCTCTCGGCGACCGAACCCGGCAGGGTCAGGGTCCAGCCGAGATAGGCCCCGGCGGGGTCCATCTCGTCGAGGAGCGGCAGGGCCTCGTCCTCGAGCATGATCACGGCCTCGCCGAGGCTCTTCAGTTCACGGAGCACCAGAGCCGCGTCGTTGGCCTTGGTGTACAGCGAGGCATGCGGCGCGAACCGGACGGTCCAGTCGCCCTCGGCGGTCGGCGTGTCGCCGGCGGCGGACAGCAGGGCGGAGATGTCGAAGTCGGCGGCCCCAGGCTGCGCGTCCGGCAGGTCGAAGCTGATGATCTGCGGCTTGAAGTCGAGGCCTTCGATCTCGGCGGGCTGGTCCTGGAAGGCGTTGGCCGCGCCTCCGACGGTCAGCGCCATGATGGCGGCAGCGATCTGTTCCGAGCGCGCCTCGTCCACCGCGCCGCCGCTGCGCGCGGCGTTGACGTGGTCGGCCAGCATGTCCGCGGCGCGCAGCAGGGTCGCGACCACGATCTCGGTGGCCTCAACCTGCGACGAGCGGATCTGGTCGAGCAGGGTCTCGAACACGTGGCTGAAGCGCACCAGCGGATCGAGGCCGAAAGCGCCGCCGCCGCCCTTCACCGAGTGCACGGCGCGGAAGACGGAGTTGATCGTCTCGGAGTCGGTCTCGCCCTGCTCCATGGCGAGCAGGCCTTCCTCGAGTTGCGCCAGAAGCTCGTCGCACTCGATGAAGAAGGTCGTCCGGATGGCGTCCATCGGATCGATCATGGGTCGTCTCCTAGGCCGCGACCCGGCGGATGGCTTCGACCAGTTTGACCGGGTCGAACGGCTTGACGATCCAGCCCGTGGCGCCGGCCGCGCGGGCGCGGGCCTTCTTCTCGGGTTCGCTCTCGGTGGTCAGGACGAGGATCGGCGTGGTGCGCGAATTCCCCTCGGCCCGGACCGCCTCGATGAAGCCGAAGCCGTCGAGCCGGGGCATGTTGATGTCGGTGACGATCACGTCGGGGCGCTCGGTCTGGAGCACCTCGAGGCCGTGAACGCCGTCCTCGGCGACCAGGACCTCGTATCCGGCCTGGCGCAGCGTGTGCCCGAGCATTTCCCGGATGGTGCGGGAGTCGTCGACGGCGAGAATGGTCAGACTCACGAGAGGACATCCTCTTGGATGGGAAGCCAGTCGGTCCCGCCCATCAGGGCGAGACCCGCTTCAAAGGCAGGAGAGACGGCTGCGAAGGCGAGCGGGTGGCCGTCCGCGTCCCAGGTCATGCGGGCCGATGCCAGCACCTGGAAGCAGGGGCCGCTCAGTCGCTCGACCTCGGAAGCGTCGATGGTCAGGGCCGAGCCGCGGCGGGAAAGCAGAGCCTCCCGCAGCGGGGCAGCCTGGTCGATGCTCAGGTTCGACGAAAGCTGGAAGGAGTCTTCGGCGACGGTCACCAGCGTTCTCCTCAGAACTCTTCCCAGCCGTCTTCGGCCGGTTCGGATTTGCGCGCGGCGCCACCGCCGTGCTGGACCGTGCGCATCTGCGCGACGGGAGCGGCGTGGGTGGGACGGGGGGCCGGGCGCGGGGCCGAGCGGATCGGCGCGGCGGCGACGACCTGGTCGCCGATGCGGAACTTGGACACCAGGCGGGCCAGCTCTTCGGTTTCCTGGGCCAGCGAGTGGGTCGCGGCGGTCGATTCCTCGACCATCGCGGCGTTCTGCTGGGTCACCTGGTCCATCTGGTTGACGGCGGTGTTGACCTCGTTGAGGCCGGTGGCCTGTTCGTGGGCCGAGGCGGCGATCTCCGAGACCAGGCTGTCGATCTCGGCGACCTTGTCGACGATCCCCTGCAGGGCCTGGCCGGTCTTGCCGACCAGATCCACGCCGCGCCCGACCTGGGTGCTGGAGGCGCTGATCAGGGCCTTGATCTCCTTGGCCGCTTCGGCGGAGCGCTGGGCCAGGGCCCGCACTTCCGAGGCAACCACCGCGAAGCCCTTGCCGGCGTCGCCGGCGCGGGCGGCTTCGACGCCGGCGTTCAAGGCCAGAAGGTTGGTCTGGAAGGCGATCTCGTCGATCACGCCGATGATCTGGCCGATCTGCTGCGAGGACTTCTCGATTTCGCTCATCGCGGCCGTGGCGGCCTGGACGACCTGGCCGGTGGTCTCGGCGTCGGTGCGGGCGGCGGTGACGACGCCGGCCGCCTGCTGGGCGCCGCTGGCGGTCTTGCGAACGGTGGCGGTGATCTGGTCGAGCGCCGCGGCGGTCTCTTCCAGGCTGGCCGCCTGTTGCTCGGTGCGCTTGGACAGGTCGTCCGAGGCCAGGGAGATCTCGTCCGTGCCGGTGCGAATGCCGGTGGTGTTGGTCGAGATCAGCTTCATCGCGTCCTGGAGACGCGCGACGGCTTCGTTGAAGTCGGCCTTCAGCTTCTCGTACTTGCCGACGAAGGCGGCGTCGATGCGGCTCGTCAGGTCGCCCGAGGCGAGGTGGTCGAGGGCCGAAGCCAGGTTGTCGACGACCATCTGCTGCTCGTGCTCGGCGGCGTGGCGGATCTCGTCGTTGCGGCGACGTTCGGCGTCGGCTTCCTCGCGATGGCGGCGGGCCTCGTCCTCGGCGGCGTCCTTGGCGATGGCGGCTTCGCGGAAGCCCTCCACGGCGCGGGCCATCTCGCCGATGTCGTCGGTCTGGGCGGCATGGGGGACCGGGGCGGTCTTGTCGCCCTGGGCCAGGCTGCGCATACGCGTGGCCAGGTTCAGGATCGGCCTGGTCAGGGTGCTGCCGAACCAGAGGCCGACGAACAGCGAGGCGGCGGCGATGGCGCCGAGCCCGATCAGGATGCTCCAGGTGATGGTGTTGCCGGTGGCGAAGGCTTCGGCGGTCGAGGTGCGGGCCACGACGCGCCAGCCGGCGCCCTCGAAGTTGCCGTCGCCGCGGGCGCTCTTCTCGGCGAGAACTTCGCCGCCGCCGACGTAGGTGTCGGCGACCCCTTGCTTGTCGGCGGCGATCATGGCGCGCAGCACGTCGTCGGGCTGGACGCCGATGACGTCCGTGCCGAGCGACTTGCCCGACGACGGCGTGTCGGCGCGGAAGCTGTAGAGCATCGTGCCGTCGACGCCGATGACGTCGAAATTCAGCTTGGCGTCGCCGATGTCCGAGTCGGTCAGCGCGGTGGAGGCCTGGAAGAGGCCCTGCACCGTCTGGTCGATCAGGTCGAGGTCCATGAAGTTGACCCAGACGCCGACCAGTTGGCCGTCGCTGTTCTTCATGGGCGCGGAGAAGGCCATCGCCCAGCCGTCACCGCCGTATACGCGGGACATCGCCTGGTGCTTGGCGGGCTGCTCCATGGTCACGGGCGCCACGCCGGCGCCGCCCTTGGTGACCTTCCCGGCCAGGGCGTCCTTCAGCCAGGGCTCACCGGCGAAGTTCATCGCGTAGAGCTGGGTGGTGTCGATGGGCTTGTTCTTGGGATCGACGGTATTGACGCCGAGCACCTCACCGGAGGGCGAAACCAGCATCATCAGCGGGTAGACCGAGTTGGCCCGAACCTCGCCGTTCATGATGTCGACCATCTTCCCATCGGCGCCGAGCGGGCGCCAGTTCTCGGGCTGGGAGGCCGAAGGGTGGCCGGTGACGGCCATCTCGAGATCGTGGAAGCGCTCGTTGAGCTTGTCGTCGAAGGCGTCGGCCAGCGCGATGGCCTGCATCTGCATGCCCGCCTCTGCCTGACCCTGAATTTCTCCCTTGATGACCAGGAGATAGCCCGTGAACAGGAGCACCAGTGGCAGGATGGCGAACGCCATCAACGCCACGGCGACCTTTTCTCTCAAACCGAGAGACGACAACGAAAAGCGCATACCCCATGCCCCCACTACTTCTTCAAGGGGCACATTTCTCGGATATGAGAAAAGAATTGGTTAAATGCGAGAAACCACGCCGAACCTGAGAACAATTGTCGCAGGCGCGCTATATTTGAGAATAAATGACTATGGCGTCAGGTTTGGCGGTCGCCCGCGAACACCAGCAGAGCGCGGCAGGAGTCCTTTCCTGATCTGGTCAGGGCGTAGCCGGCCCGGGCGTCGAAATAGACTCCGTCGCCCTCACGCAAGTGCAGCGGAGAATAGAGCTCCGAATGCAGGGTCAGCTCACCGGCGATGACCATCACATACGCCTCGCCATCGTCGCGGTGGAAACCGCCGTGGTCGTCGAGGCAGGTGGCGTCGATATCGACGGTGACGGGGGTGAAAGCCTTGCGGATGAGGTCGCTGCCGGCGACGCGGCCCTTGCCGCAGGGCAGGTGCAGGGTCTCGCCCTCCCCGCCCCGCGCGACCGCGCGTCGGCCCATGGCCAATGGCGGCGCGGCCGTCACGGGGGGCGCGCCGACGACGCCGTCGGCCTCCGCCCCGATCAGACGGGCCATGTCGATCTCCAGGCCCTTGCAGATCCGGAGCAGATTTTCATAGCTGAGGGAGGTCTGTCCCAGCTCGACCTTGGACAGGGTCGAAAGCGGCACGCCCGAACGCTCGCTAAGCTGCGCGAGGGTCCATCCCCCGGCAAGCCTGAGCTTCCGAATTGCGAGGCCCGCCTTGGCGGACAGACGAGAGCTCATTCCGCCCCTTCTTCGGCGTCTTGATGACTGCGCGGGTCAAAGAACATGAGTCGGCGAAGAGCCCAATAACCCTAACTGGGTATAAGCGACGGGATTAAGACGTGTCCGACCCTGTGCGACGAACGCGGCGGCCTTGAGGCAGGGATCGGCGTACTGGCGGCGCCGGCAGGAGCGCGCACAAGCCGTTGGTAACGTCCGTGCACATCGGTATTTCGAAGGCGCGGCGTCGCATACTCGCCTCTCACGTCATCAATCCTGGGGCTTCAAGGTCCTGGCCACGCCTTCGCGCCGGCCGTCGGCGCCGCCGACGTATCGACCGTTGATCAGCATCACGCCGTGCAGACCGCTCTCTTCGCCGGCCCCGCGCTTCACATCCACGCCGCGCGCCAGCAGCCCTTCGACGACGCCGGGCGCGAACTTGTGCGCCTCGCCGTTGAAGTCTTCGCCACGCGCGACGAGGTTGGGCAGATCCATCGCCTGTTGCAGGGTCAGGTTCCAGTCGAGGACACCGACCAAAGTCTTGGCGACGTAGGCCGGGATCGAATTGCCTCCCGGCGAGCCGACCGCGCCGACGAACCGGCCCTGCTTGTCGAGGATGATCACCGGCGTCATCGACGAGCGAGGGCGCTTGCCGCCGGCCACCGCGTTGGCGGCGCGCAGGCCGTCCTTCTCGACCGGGTTGAACGAGAAGTCGGTCAGCTGGTTGTTGAGGAAGAAGCCTTCCACCATCCGGCCGGTGCCGAAGTAGGATTCGACCGTGGTCGTCATCGAGACGACGTCACCCTCGGCGTCCACCACGACATAGTGGGTGGTGCCGGCGGGCTCGTGGGTGGCGTCGATCCCGACCAGCTTGGCGCCGGCCGGTTTGCCCGCTTCGGGCGGGGCGCCGGCGCGCTCGCCGATAACCTTCACCCGCTGGTCGAGGTAGGCGGGCTCCAGCAGGCCCTGCACCGGCACCGACACGAAGTGCGGGTCGCCGACATAGCGGTCGCGGTCGGCGTACATCACCCGGCTGGCCTGGGCGAACAGGTACCAGGCCTGGGGATCGGCCGGGCCACGCTTGCCGATGTCGGTGCGCTCCAGCAGACCCATCAACTCCAGCAGGCCGACGCCGCTGGCCGGTGGGGCAGGGGCGCAGATCACGTAGACGCGGTAAGGCCGGCACAGGGTGTCGATCTGCTCCGGACGATAGGCGGCGATGTCCGCCGTGGTCATGGTCCCGCCGTAGGGTTCGGCGGCGGTGCGGGCGACGATCTGCTCCGCCACGGGTCCGGTGTAGAAGGCCTTCACCCCCTCGGCGCCGATGCGGCGGACGACGCCGGCGTAGGCGGGGTTCTTCAGCAGGTCGCCGGTTTGCAGCGGCGAGCCGTCGGGCCGGGCGAAATAGGTCCGGGCGTCAGGGGCCTTGGGTGTCGCCGCGTACCTGGCGATCATCCCGGCCATGCGTGGGGTGACGACGAAGCCGTCCTGCGCGGTCCGGGCCGTCGTCTCGAATAGCTGGTCCCAGCGTAGCTTGCCGTACCGGCCCTGAACGTCGGCCAGCATCGCCAGCACCCCGGGAACGCCGGTGGCCCGGCCGCTCCGCATCGCGTCGGAGCGGTTGATCGGCGCGCCGTCCTTGCCCAGGAACATGTCGGGCGTGGCTCCGGCCGGAGCCGTCTCGCGACCGTTCCAGGCGGTGACCTCCCCGGTCTGGGCGTCGAAATGCATCAGGAAGGCGCCGCCGGCGATGCCGCTGCTCTGCGGCTCGACCAGGCCCAGCATCGCCTGCACGGCCACCGCGGCATCGACCGCGCTGCCGCCCTTGCGCAGGACATCCAGCCCGGCCTCCACGGCCAGCGGATTGGCGGCGGAAACGAAGCCCTGCCCCGCGATGATCGACGGCGGCTGAGGGACGACCTTCGGCGTCGGCGTCGCGACAGGCGACAGCGCCCAGGCCTGCCCCGTGGCGAGCAGCGCGGCAATCGCGAGCCCGGCGGGCAGCTTGCGCATCAGCGGGCTCACGGCGCCACCGCCGTGGCCCCGGGGCGACGGGGATCGGCCGCGCCCAGGTACAGACCCTTGTCGATCATGATCGACTGAGCGCTGCCCATTGTCTCGCCGGTCTTCACCGGATGGCCCTTGGCGCGCAGGGCGGCGATGGTGTCCGGGTTGAAGTTCGGCTCCACGTCCATGCCAAGCCGCTCGTTCTGGAAGATGCGCGGCTGGTGCGTGGCTTCGGCGACGTTGAGGTTGAAGTCGATGACGTTGACGATGACCTGCAGAACCGTGTCGATGATGGTGCTGCCGCCCGGGGTGCCGGTAACCAGCCAGGGCCTGTCGTCCTTGAAGACGATGGTCGGCATCATCGTCGAGAGCATGCGCTTGCCGGGCGCCATGGCGTTCAGCGGGGCCGGCTCGCGGGCTTTGGCCGCCTTGAACGCCTGCTCGTGGCTGTAGTTGTTCATCTGGTTGTTGAGGACGAAGCCCGCCCCCGCGACCATCACGCCGGAGCCGAAGTCGGCGCCCAGGGTGTAGGTGGTGCTGACCGCGTTGCCGGCCGCGTCGGCGACCGAGAAGTGCGTCGTGCTGGGGCTCTCGTACTTCCACGGATTGCCCGGCCCGACCGCCTCCTTCGACAGCGCCCGGTCCGGCGAGATCTGCTTCACGCGCTCGGCCGCGTAGGGCTTGGAGGTGTAGCCGGTCAGCGGGGCCTTCACGAAATCGGTGTCGCCCAGGTGCCGGTAGCGGTCGGCGTAGGCCAGCCGCATGGTCTCGGCCATCACGTGCAGCGCGCCGGAGGAACCGGCCCCGCCCAACGCCTTCAGGTCGAAGTGCTCGAGCATGTTCAGCATCTGGATCAGCGTCGCCCCGCCGGCGCTGGCCGGCGGCGTGGTGGCCACGGTGTAGCCGCGATAGGTCCCGATCAGAGCCGGGCGCTCGACGGGCCTGTAGGCGGCGAGATCGGCCAAGGTGATCAGGCCGCCGTGGGCCTTCATGTCGGCCGCGAAGCGCTGGGCGATCTCGCCGGTGTAGAAGGCGTCGGCGCCATGGTTGGCGATCTGCTTCAGGGACCAGGCAAGGTCGGGCTGCTTCAGGGTCTCGCCGGCTTTGAACAGCTCGCCGCCGGTCTTGTAGAAGGCCTGCTGCCCGGCCCGGCTCTCGCTCATCCGCTCCTGGGCCCAGGAGAAGACGAAGGCCTCGTCCGGGCTCAGCACTACGCCCCTGTCGGCCAGGTCGAAGGCCGGCAGGACGACGTCCTTCCAGGGCAGCTTGCCGAACTTCTTGTGGGCCAGCGCCAGGCCCGCGACGGTGCCGGGAACGGCGGCGGCCTTGTAGCCGCGTGAGGCGACCTGGGTCTCCTCGCCGTCCTTGTCGATGAACATCCCGGCCTTCGCGGACCTCGGCGCCACCGAGCGGAAGTCGATGATCAGCGTCTGCTTCGGCTCGGCCATATGGACCAGCATGAAGCCGTCGCCGCCGATATTGCCGGCCCTCGGCAACGTTACCGCCAGGGCGAAGGCGACCGCCACCGCCGCGTCGACGGCGTTGCCGCCCTTGCGCAGGATCTCCGCCCCGACATCGGTGGCGATCTCGTTCTGGCTGACCACCATGCCGCGCGTGCCGACCACCGGATGGTGGATCGACGGGTACTCCAGCAGCTGCTTGCGCTGAACCGTGGGCGCGGCCTGGGCGTATGCGGACATCGGCGCCAGGCCGACGGACAGGGCCGTAAGGCCCGCCAGCAGAGGTCGGAGATACAAACGCATACGGGTCAGACGTCCTTGGCGGATTTGTAGACCTCAACGTCGATCTCATCCTCCCAGCGGGCCACCACCGTCGCCACGGCGAGGTCGGCGGTGTTGTTGGGAACGGTGCGGATCATGTCGAGGATGCGGTCGAAGGGCAGGATGAAGCCGACCAGGATCGCGGTCTGCTCCGGGGTGACGCCGAAGGTCGTCAACACCCCGGCCAGCATGAACAGCGACGCTGACGGCACCGGCGCCGTGCCGATCGCGACCATCACCGTGGTCACCCCGATCAACAGGTACTGACCGAAGGTCAGCTCGATGCCGAACGCCTGCGCCGCGAAGGTCGCCAGCAGGCCGATGTAGAGCGCCGTGCCGTCCATGCTGACGGTGGTTCCAAGCGGCAGGGCGGTGGAGACGACAGCGGGCTTGATGCCGAGATTGTCCTCGGCCACCCGCATCGCAACCGGCAAGGTCGCCGAGCTGGACGAGGTGGAGAAGGCGACGAGCATCGCGTCGGTGATCCCGCGGAAGAAGGGAATGACTGGCAGCCAGGCCAGCAGGCGAACGAGCAGGCCATGGACGACGAGGCTCTGGAATAGCGAGCCGCCGAGGACGCAGAGCGCCAGCACGCCGACGCTGGCGAACACGCTGAGGCCGGCGGTTCCCATGACCGCCGCGATCAGGGCGAAGACGCCGAAGGGCGCGATCTCCATGATGATGGCCACCACCTTGAGCATCACCTCGGAGGCGGACTCGAAAACGGCCATGAGCGGCCTGGCCTTCTCGCCGGTGGCCAGCATCGCCGAGCCGAGCAGCAGCGCGAAGAAGATGGTCGGCAGCAGGGCGCCGTCGGCCAGCGCCTTGAAGACGTTCGCCGGCACCACGTCGGTCATCTTCAGGCCGACCGACTCGGTGGCGTTCAAAACCTGCGGCGTCGCGGCGGAGAAGTCGGCGCCCGCTCCAGGCTGGGCGACGGCGCCCAGCGTCAGCCCCACCACCACCGCGATGGCGGTGGTGAAGAGGTAGAGCGCCAGGGTCTTCACCCCGATGGAGCCGAGACGCCGGGTATCGCCCAGGGCGGCGACGCCGGAGACGATGGTCACCAGCACCAGCGGGATCACCGCCATGCGGATCAGCAGCACGAAGAGGTCGCCGATCCATTTGATCGACTCCGCGCCCTCGCCCCAGAAATAGCCGACCACGCCACCCGCCAGAAGCGCGGCCACGATGCGTTTCCACAGCGAGACGCCGAACCACAGGTCCAGCGCACGCCCGATCGGACCTTTCCGGCGCGGCGCTTCGTCCGGAGTCGTGGCGGGAGAGTCGGTCATGCGGGGCGCTTCCATTCGGAACGGTCGGGACGGCGCGGGCCTTTTCCAGCAAGCGCCAGGGTCGATCGTCCATCATCCGTCGCGAGGCGGCCGTTGACGAGGGGCCAACGAGCATCGGTCGGACTGGACGCGGTGACGCCCGCCCCCCGAGGATGCCGCCGCCGGGGAGAAACAGGTCGAGACGAAGAGGCGGACGCCTTGACCTGTTCCCGCGCACCGCCAGAAACCGGAGCCTGTGAGACGACAGCTCCGATCTCCGGCGGGCGCAACCCGGGTGCTCCTCGGCGCATGAGCCGGGTCATGACGACGTTTCCCGGCGCCAGACCGACCTAGAAGCGCTTGCGAACGGAGGCGTACCAGGACGAACCGCGCGGAGAGTGCAGTTCGCCGAGATAGGCGAAGGTCCCGTCGGCGAACGGAGGCTGCTCGTTGAAGATGTTGCGGCCGCCGAAGCGCACGCGCGTGCCGTCGAGCAGGTCGTCGGTCTTGAAGGTGTACTGAACATAGACGTTGTGGGTCTGCGAGGAGTCCACCTGCCAGAGCTGCCCCGTCAGGTCGTTGGTCGCGCTGGTGTCCTCGACGTTGTCGATGAAGCGGGTGAAATAGCCGGCGCCCCATTGACCCTTGCGCCAGGTCACGGTGGCCGACCAGCGCCACTCAGGCCGGCCGTTCTGGCGGATCAGGCTCTCAGCGCCGTTGACCACCACCTGCTGCGGGATCTGGCCGGACGCGATCGCGTCCAGCAGCGTCTGCTGAATGGCCGAGGGGGTCTGATAGAAGGTCAGCAGCTTGGCGGCGTTGATCTTGACGTCGAAGTCACCGAGCGGGGTGTCGTCGATCGAGTAGAACACGCCGAGGTCGACGCCTTCGACCTCACGGGGATTGAGGTTGGCGTAGTTGTCGATGATCTCGATCACCTCGCCCGCCGGCTCCAGGCCCTGGGCCCGCCAGACCGCTTCCTGCGCATCGGTAAGGTCAGTCCGCCGGACGTTCTCGTTGAAGCCCGGGCCGATGTTGTAGGCGCGCATGTAGTAGTCGAGCACCAGTTGGTTCTGATCGCCCAGCAGGCCGATGATGTCGGTCTGATCGACGGACCAGTAGTCGACGGTGAAGGTGAATTTGCCAAACTCGCGCGGGATGAAGAACGGCTCGAAGACGACGCCGGCGGTGAAGTTCTCGGACTCTTCGGGCGTCAGGCTCTTGCTGCCCGACCGGTTGCTGGCCACGCTGATGCTGGTGGTGCAGGCGGCGAAATCGGTCGCGGCCGTCTGGCGACGAAGCAGCTCGCAGTCGATCCAGTCCTCGCGGCCGGCGTTGCTGCGCTCGATGCCGCGCTCGTAAAGTTGCGGCAGGCTCGGGGCGCGGAAGCCCTGCGACCAGGCCGTGCGGAACTGCAGGAACTCGAACGGACGCCACGACACCGCGACCTTCGGTTTCGCGGTGCTGCCGAAGACGCTGTAGTTCTCGTAGCGACCCGCCAGCTGCACGTCGATCGACCGCACGAACGGGATGTTCATGTCGGGCGAGACCAACGGGATGGCGAACTCGAGGAAGGCCGCCTGAACATTGCGGGCGCCCGAGGTGTCGGGAGTCGGGCTGGCGCCCATGGCGTCGCTGCCGAAGACGCTGCCGTCGAGCGCGGTGTAGGTGATGGTCCCGTCGAGACGGTCGTCGCGATCGTCACCATAGGTCTCGCGACGCAGCTCGACCCCGGCCGCGACGCCAAGGCCGCCAGCGGGCAGCTCGAACAGATCGGCGTTGGAGACCTTGAAGTCCCACAGCAGCATCGAGGTGTGGCTCTTGCGAGTCACATCGACCATGAAGCTGTCGATGATGTCCTGCGAGTTCCCGGTGACCTTGCCGCTGGACGGATCGAGCTGGTTGCCGCCCACGAACGGGTTGTAGGCAGTGTTGTCGGTGCGGGCGATCGCGGCCTGCAGCAGGGTCATGCTGGGGGTATAGATCGTGTCCTCGGTCTCGGCCCTCGAGTACAGCAGGGCCGAATCCCAGTCCCATTTGCCGAGATCGCCACGGAACCCGACGAGGTAGCGCTCGACCACCTGTTCGACCTCGAAGCTCTGGTAGCCGGCGTCGGAGACACGGTAGTCTTGGATTTCCAGCGGCACCCCGGCGTTGGCCACGCCGGTCAGCCCCGGCAGGCGGTTCGGACTGCCCACCGGGCCGAACGGGTTCCAGTAGCCGGTGATCGGGATGATCAGGCGCTGGGCGCCGAGCGCGCTTTCCTGTTCGCGCTGGCTCCAGGTCTTGGAGCTGTAGTAGCCGACCTCGGCATAGGCCTCGATGCCGTTCTCGAACTCGTGGTTGAAGAAGCCGAACAGGTTCACCCGCTCGGTGTCGGACATCAGGGTGCGGCCGTCGTTGGCGTTGTACTTCAGGTTCGCGTCGGTGCTGGCGGTCGACAGGGTCGAGTTGTCGAAACAGGTGCCGGCCACGAGCCCGGGGGCGATACAGCCTTCATTGCCGGTTGGCTGGACGTGGAACACGCCCGAGGTCGTCAGCTGCACGCCGTTGTACGAGGCGGTCGTGGTCGACGGCGCATAGCTGTTTGTCAGGCGCCGGAATTCGCCCCAGGGGGTGATGGTGCTGCGGTTGTCGAACTGGGTGTCGCCCGCCCAGTTGGCCGGCAGGTAGCGCCGCACGTCCGAGTTGGCGGCATAGCCCCGGTCAGCCGCCCAGAGCGGCGTGCGGTCGAGATAGGTCCCGAACAGCGAGACGTTGGTGCGGCCGCCGTTGAAGGTCTTGCCCCACTCGAAGCCGACCTCCCACTCGCGCTGATTGGAGTCTTCGGTGGTGGTGTACTCGCCCTCGACGGTGAAGCCGTCGAAGTTGGACTTGAGCACGGTGTTGATGACGCCGGCCACGGCGTCGGTGCCGTAGATGGCCGCCGCGCCGTCGCGCAGCACTTCGAGGCGGCGAACGCCCTTGATGGGAATGGCGTTGGTGTTGACGGTCGTGACCGGAATCAGGTTCTCGACCTGGATCGCCGGGTGCAGCACCAGGCGGCGGCCGTTCAGCAGCATCAGGGTGTTGCCGGTGCCGAGGCCACGCAGGTTGATGGAGGCGGTGTCGCCGCGGGCGTCGTTGATGCCGCCGTCCGAACGCGCTTCGTTGAACGAGACGTCCCCGGCCTGCGGGATCGACCGAAACAGTTCGTCGCCGCTGGTGGCGCCGGTGGCTTCGATGTCGGCGAGGTCGAGCACGGTCACCGGCAGCGCGCCCGTCACCCTGGCGCCCTTGATCTGCGAACCGACGACGGTGATCGCCTCGACCTCGGTGCTCTCCGCGCCCTGATCGGCTTCCTGGGCCCAGGCGCCGGTGGCGGCCAGCGAGGCGCCGGCCAGCAGTGCGTACTTCAGGTTCGTGATGATCGTCCGGGACATGTCCCTCTACCCCCTCTGGTGCGCCGGGCCGGGCGTTCCGCCCTGTGCTCGGCCTGTCACCTTCAGGATCAACGGTCGGGGCGCCCCCGCCAATAACCTGAGCCCTTCGCATTCTTCGGAAAGGCATAGCTTTTGGCTATGCAACTCATCCGGGCTCACCCCAGAATCCGGCTGTCGGCGGGCTCATCCACCCCCCTTCCAGCCTCACGCCGCCGGCCCAATCGTCGGCCAGCCACCAGGGGCCGTCGAGGTCCGCGAAGTCAGATGCGCCGGCGATATGCAGAGCCGGGGTGATGGCCAGTGAGGAGCCCACCATGCAGCCGGTCATCACCATGAAATCCTGCCGCCGGGCCTCGCGCAGCAAGGCGATCGCCTCGGTCAGGCCACCGGTCTTGTCGAGCTTGATGTTGACCGCCTGATAACGGTTCCTGAGCGCCGACAGAGTCTCGACCGTGTGCACCGACTCGTCGGCGCAGACCGGGGCCGGCGGGTCGAAACCCTCCAGCGCATGGTCGTCATCAGCGGGCAGAGGTTGCTCAATCAGAGCGATATTCATACGGGCCAGAAGGGGCGCCACACCCCTCAGAATGTCGATGGTCCAGCCCTCGTTCGGATCAATGATAAGTCGCGAATGGGGCGCCGCCTGCCCCACGGCGAGCAGACGCTGTTCCACGAGTTCGCCATCCAGCTTCACCTTGACCAGCGGCGCGTCGGCGCTGGCCCGGGCGGCGGCGGCCATCGCCTCGGGCTCGTCGAGGCTGATGGTCACCGCGCAGACCAGCCGCTCGGGCCGGGCCAGATCCGTCATGGCTGCCACCGAACGGCCTGTTTCCCGGGCGCGCAGATCCCACAGGGCGCAGTCCAGCGCGTTGCGCGCCGCGCCCGCCGACAGCATTGCCGCCAGCGACTCGTCCGGCTCACCGGCTTCGAAGGCGCCGGCGACGGTCTCGAGCTGCGCGACGACGCCGTCGACGCTTTCGCCATAGCGCGGATAGGGCACCGACTCGCCCCGCCCCACCACGTCGCCGCGCCGCAGTTCGACCATCACCGTCTCGGCGGCGGTCTTCACCCCCCGCGAGATGCGGAAAGGCGCCTTCAGCGGCCAGCGTCGGCGGGAGACGGTGAAGCTTCGAAGCATGACAGCAGGTTGTCCACAATCTGATCGACGCCCATCCGGACCGGGTCCTGACAGGGCAGGTTGAGCTCGGCGGCCGCCTCGGCGCAGAGTCGCGCGGCCTCGTCATCGGAATAGGCCGAGGTGTTGAACGCCACCCCAACGGCGATCACGTTCGGATTGGTCAGCCGGGCGGCCTCAAGGTTTCGCTCGAGCGTCTCCTTCAGCCCCGGCACCGGATGTCCAGGCACGCCGCGCATGTGAGGGCGGCCGGGCTCGTGGCAGAGCACCAGGGCGTCCGGCTGGCTGCCGTGCAGCAGGCCCAGCGACACGCCGGCATAGGACGGGTGGAACAGCGAGCCCTGCCCCTCGATGATGTCCCAGCCGCCGTCGGTGCGGGCCGGCGAGACTCGCTCGGCGCCGCCGGAGATGAAGTCGGCGACCACCGCGTCGACAGCCACGCCCTCGCCCGCGATCAGGATGCCGGTCTGGCCGGTGGCGCGGAAATCGGCCTTCACGCCGCGTGCGCGCAGGCCCTTCTCCAGCGCCAGCGAGGTGTACATCTTGCCCATCGAACAATCGGTGCCGACGGTCAGCAGCCGCTTTCCCGCGCGGGGCGTCCCCTTGCCGACAACGAGATCGGCCGGCGGCTGGCGGACGTCGAACAGCTTGCGGCCGAGGCGTTCGGCGGCCTCGCGGATGGCCGGGACATCACCCAGACGCTGGTGCAGGCCGCTGGCCACGTCGAGCCCCGCTTCCAGGGCGGCGACGATCTCGGGGATGGCGGCGGTGCTGAGTACGCCGCCGGCGTTGGCCTCGCCGACGATCATGGTCCTGGCGCCGCGTCGCACGGCCTCGGCGGCGTCCATGTCCTCGAGACCCAGACTGACCTCGCAGCCCGGCAGACGGCGCTGGCCGACGCTGTGCTCGGGTCGCCATTCGGCGACGCCGCGCGCGGTCTTCACCGCCAAGGGATCGGTCGCCGCGCCCAGATAGAGCAGATAGGGAGAAGGGATCATTGAACTCACGCCGGTTGTTCGTCGGCGCGGACCATCGTCTCGCGACGGCGGCGGTTCAATGTCAGTTCCGGGGCTGCCCTACAAAGAAAAGCTATGACCCGGCGCGCCGCCGGCGGTCTCGCCCAGCACCTGGCTCATCACCTTCACGAACCCTTCGGACAGGTTCGACAGCGGCCGGTCCTCGAGATGCATGCAGTAGACGCCGAACTTCAGCGGCGGCTCGAGCGGCCGGAAATCGATGCGGTCGGAAGCCTCGAACCTGGCGGTGAACTCGTCGACCACCGCCACCCCGACCCCGAACCGCACCAGCGAGGCGGCCATGTAGAAGGTCGAGACGGTGATCGGTTCGTTGATCGTCAGCCCGCGCTCCTCGACCTCGGCCGAGAAGATTTCGCTGACCGGACCGGTGGCGCCGGAGCCGACGTAGTTCTTGGTCTCCAGCAGCTTGAGGTCCATCCGGTCTGGCGGGCCGTCGCCGAACTCCCCGCGCGGGAACATCATCATCAGCTCGCCCGCGCCGATCTGGAAGTTGGCGATCCGCGGATGCTGGATGGCGTCATAGGCCAGCGCCATGTCGACCTCGTGCTCGTACAGCGCGCGCAGCACCTCGTCGTAGTGAAGCGTGCGGAAGTCGAAGGTCACGGTCGGATGCGCGGCGCGGAAGCGGGCCACCGCCTCGGGCGCGATGCCGAGGCCGAGCGCCGGCAGCACGGCGGCGCGAATGTGTCCGCCCTGGCCAAGCTTCAGGTTGCGGGCGGCCTGCTTGAGCGAGTCGAGCCGCTCGAAGACCTCCTTCACCTCCCGGAACAGCGCATGCGCCTCGTCGGTCGGCGCGAGGCGCCCCTTCACCCGCCGGAACAGCTTGAAGCCCAGCTGGTCCTCGGCGTGCTTGAGCACCTTCGAGACCGACGGCTGGGAGACGTTCAGCGCCCGCGCCGCGGTCGAGATCGACCCGTGCGCGTACACCGCGTGAAACACTTCGATATGCCTTAGACGCATGGGCGCGGATAAGGGGGCAGGCGAAAGGATGATGCAAGCCTTGCCTTGCGGACGCCCGGGAACGCCCCACCCGGCGCCGCCGAAACAGGCGTCCACCGCCAGGGTCGTGAAGTTATGGCCGCCTAGTCGTAGGCCGCGTCGTAGGCGTCCAGCTCCAGATGCCGCCCACCGATGGCGATGGGCTCGCCGTCGCGGATGACGACCTGTACCGAGCCTTCATCACCCCAGGGCGCATGAAAGTGCAGGGTTGCGAGGCGGCTCTTCTCACCATGACCCTCGCCGATCGAGAGGGCGCCGCCGCTCACGAGCGCCTCGACGGTGTCGAGGTTGGCCTGCGCCCCAGCGGCCCTGGCGTCAGCGACGAGCAACTCGCGGACGCGCATCCGTTGCGTCTCCGACCAACGCAACACGTTGTTGACAGTCTTCACCGTGCCAGCCGATGGGCTGTTCGGCTCTTCGTCGGGATCGACCAGCAGACGGAAAGTCTTGCCGTACGCCGGGACGTATAGAGCGACCGCACGGGTGGAATCCCCCAGGAGCGCGGTTAGCTGGGCTCGACTGAAGCGCGTCTGCGGCGCGCCATTCGACTGCCCATCGGCTAGCGTCAGCGGCGTATAACGCGGTGGCGCCAGCTTCCTCTCACGTTTACGGCCGCGCAGACCGCCCGGCCGCGACCGCAGCCCGGCGAGGATGCGAAGGGCCACGACCACCATGGCCAGGCCTCCGCCCAGCCAGAACAGGGCGGGCCTATGTACGCCGAACCAGCTGATCAGGATCGCGATGACAATGACTACGCCGTAGCCGACATTGCTGTCGCACAGGAACCGCGCGACCGCTTCCTGAGCGCGGTCGAGGCGCTGCAGCAACGTTGTGTTTTTGGTCACCGCGCCCCCCGAGACGGGGACAGTTGTAAGATGTCCCTTGGGACACCTTAAACTGTCCCCCAACGACATCAGAAGCTCTTCGGCATCCCCAGCACATGGGTGCCCACGTGGCTCAGGATCAGGTTCGTGCTGATCGGGGCCACCTGGTAGAGCCGTGTCTCGCGGAACTTGCGCTCGATGTCGTACTCCTCGGCGAAGCCGAAGCCGCCGTGGGTCTGGATGCAGGTGTCGGCCGCGGCCCACGAGGCTTCAGAAGCCAGCATCTTGGCCATGTTGGCCTCGGTGCCGCAGGGCTGGCCGGCTTCGAACAGCGCCGCCGCGTGATCGACCGCCAGCGCCGCCGCCGACAGCTGGACGTAGTTGCGGGCGATCGGGAACTGGACGCCCTGGTTCTCGCCGATGGCGCGGCCGAACACGCTGCGTTCCTTGGCGTAGGCGCTGGACCGGTCGATGAAGAAGCGGCCGTCGCCGATGCATTCGCTGGCGATCAGGATGCGCTCGGCGTTCATGCCGTCGAGGATGTAGCGGAAGCCCTTGCCCTCCTCGCCGACCAGGTTCGCGACCGGGACCTCGAGGTTGTCGAAGAACAGCTCGGTGGTGGCGTGGTTGAGCATGGTGCGGATCGGCCGGATGGTCAGGCCGTTGCCCACTGCCTCGCGCATGTCGACCAGCAGCACGCTCATGCCGTCGGCCGGGCGGGCGGCGTCCTCACGGGCGGTGGTGCGGACCAGCAACACCATCAGGTCGCTGTGCTCGGCCCGGGAAATCCAGATCTTCTGGCCGTTGACCACGTACTTGTCGCCGATCCGTTTGGCGAAGGTCGAGATGCGGGTGGTGTCGGTGCCGGCGGTCGGCTCGGTGACGCCGAAGGCCTGCAGCCGGATCTCGCCGCTGGCGATCTTCGGCAGGTAGCGCTGCTTCTGCTCGGCGCTGCCGTGCTTCAGGATCGTGCCCATGGTGTACATCTGGGCGTGGCAACCGCCGCCGTTGCCGCCGCTGCGGTGGATTTCCTCCAGCACCGCCGTCGCCGCCGACAGGCCCAGGCCCGAACCGCCGTATTCCTCGGGGATCAGCACCGACAGGAAGCCGGCCTCTGTCAGGGTCTTCACGAACTGCGTCGGATAGGTCCGGTCGCGGTCCAGCGCGCGCCAGTATTCGCCGGGGAAACCGGCGCACAGCTTGCGCACGGCCTCGCGGATTTCGGGATGGGATTGCTCGCTCATACGGGCGAGCTAGCGGACGAACGTTGGGAGAGGCAAGGGGCTAGGGAGCAGGGGTCAGGGATTAGCATAACCGCGCGACCGCCAACTCTACTCCCTAACCCCTCGCCCCTATTCCCCAGCCCCTCTCTATCCCTTCCCAGTCTTTCTGATCCGGAACAGCCCTTGTTACGCGGCGCGGGAGGCATAGCTTTACGCGACCCCATTCCGACGGACCTCCCATGACCGAACCGCTTCTCTTCCAGCCGCTCACCCTGCGCGGCGTGACCACCCGCAACCGCGTGCTCGTCGCGCCGATGTGCCAGTACTCCGCCGTCGACGGCGTGCCGACCGACTGGCACTTCGTGCACTTGGGCCGGTTCGCGATCGGCGGGGCCGGCATCGTCATGGTCGAGGCCACCGGCGTGACGCCGGAGGGCCGGATCACCGCGGGCGACGTCGGGCTCTACAACGACGCGCAGCAGGCCGAACTGGCCCGCATCGCCGCCTTCGTGAAGAGCCAGGGCGCGGTCCCGGCCATCCAGCTCGCCCACGCCGGCCGCAAGGCCAGCACCCAGCGGCCGTGGCTCGGCGGCAATTCGGTTACCGCCGAAAACGCCCTGCCCGGCGAGCCCGCCTGGGAAACCGTCGCCCCCAGCGCGATCCCGTTCAAGGACGGCTGGCACACCCCGACCGCGCTCGACCAGGCCGGCATCGACGCCATCATCAAGGCCTTCGCCGACAGCGCCCGCCGCGCCCTGGCCGCCGGCTACGAGGTCGCCGAGGTCCATAGCGCCCACGGCTATCTGCTGACCCAGTTCCTCTCGAGCCACTCCAACCAGCGCACCGACCAGTACGGCGGCAGCCTGGAGAACCGCCTGCGCTTCCCGCTGGCGGTAGCCGAGGCCGTTCGCGACGTCTGGCCGGAGAACAAGCCGGTGTTCGTGCGCATCTCCGCCATCGACGGCAGCGAGAGCGGCTGGACGGTCGAGGACAGCGTCGCCTACGCCAAGGCGCTGAAAACCCTCGGCGTCGATCTGGTCCACGTCTCCGCCGGCGGCAACGCGCCGACGATCCACGGGCTGAACCCGTTCGAGAAGGGCTACCAGGTCGGCTTCTCGGAGGCCGTCAGGACCGGCGCCGACATCCCCACCGCCGCCGTCGGCCTGATCACCGACGCCGCCTTCGCCGAACAGGTGCTGCAGGACGGCAAGGCCGACCTGATCGGCCTGGCGCGCGAGTTGCTCGACGATCCCAACTGGGCGCAGCACGCCCGCGTGGCGCTGTCCCCGGACAGCGCCGGCGACCCGTTCTGGCCCGACGCGGTCGGCTATGCGGTGAAGTCGCTGTATCGGATCAAGGGTGGTTGGTGATCCTAGCCTCCATCCCCTTCATGGGGAGGGACAGACGGCCAAAGGCCGTCAGGGTGGGGCTCCGCGTCGGCCGCCCTGCCCCACCCTGGCCGCTGCGCGGCCGTCCCTCCCCATAAAGGGGAGGGAGAGTGGTTAGGCGATCTCCCGCAACGCCTCGCCCAGTTCGTCCACCATCTCCGGCGTCGTCGCCCAGCTGCACATGAAGCGGGCTGTGCCGTCGAGGAACCGGTAGACGAACCAGCCCCTGGCCCGCAGCCGCTCCAGCGCCGGCTCGTCCATGTCGACGAAGATGCCGTTGGCCTCGACCGGGTGTACGATCGGGAACGGCATCAACGCGGCCAGCCTGGCGGCCATGGCGTTGGCGTGAGCCGCCCGGGTCGACCAGGCGTCGGTCTCCAGCATCCCGATCCAGGGCGCGGCCAGGAACCTACCCTTCGAGATCAGCTGGCCGGCGTGCTTGAGTCGCGCGTCGAACCGGCGGGCCAGGTCCTTGTTCAGCAGGACCAGCGCCTCGGTCGGTGTCGAGCCGGCCTTGGTGCCGCCCATGACCAGGACGTCGACGCCCATCTTCGCCACGGACTTGAGGTCGAAGCCAGCCGCCACCGCGTTGGCCAGCCGGGCGCCGTCGAGGTGAACTCCGTAGCCCTTCGCCTTCGCGGGCGCGACCAGCGCGGCCAGAGCCTGCGCCGACTGCACCGTGCCGTACTCCGTGGCGTTGGTCAGCGACAGCGCCGCCGCCGGCTGTCGATAGGACACGTCAGGCTCGGCCAGCGCCGCTTCCAGCGCGGCGAGCTCGATCCGCCCGCTGGCGCCCGGCAGGCCGATCAGGCCGACGCCGGCCCCGAAGAAACCCGGCGCGCCCGTTTCGTCGGTGCAGACATGGGCATGCTCATGCGCCAGCACCGCCTCGTGCGGCTGCGCCAGCGTGGCCAAGGCCAGGGCGTTCGCCGCGGTGCCCGACGCCGTGAAGCGAACCTCGGCATCGGCGTCGAGGGCGGCGCGGATCAGATCGGCCGCCCGGGCGCTGACATGGTCGGTCCCGTAGCCGGACGCGGTCCCAGCGTTGGCGGCGGTCAGGGCCTCGATCACCTCGGGCATCGCCCCGGCGACATTGTCGGAGGCGAAGTCGTAGCGAGCGGCCATGTCTACTTCCGCAGGGCCGGCTTGGACTTGGAGGCGGAGTGGTGGGCGGCGTTGCGCTCGCCCAGCTTGCCGCCCTTGGCGGCGTTGGACTGGCCGGCCGCGGCGAGGCCGCCCTGCTTCTTGGCAAGGATGGCCTTCATCTTCTCGGCGGGGGTCTGGGGGGTGTCGGTCTTGTCGGTCATGAGGGGCCTATAGCACGCCCGCGCCGCTAGCTCAGCCCTCGGCCAGCCTGCCCAGCACCGCGACGCGCGGACCTCGCGCCTCGGGCCCGACCACCGACAGGATCAACGGCCGGCGAAGCTCGAAGAGGGTCAGCGCGCCCTGCTCCGGTCGCCAGCCCCGAACGCGGTCGCCCTGGGCGAAGAGCAGCAGGCCGCCGTGCTGGGATGCCCAGCCCGGCGTCAGGTCGAGAACGAAGCCGATCCCCGTCTCGACCGCCGGTGGTAGGCCGTAGTCACCCGGCGCGTGGCGCATGAACCTGAGCTCGTCGGCGCCCAGGATAGCGGCCAGGTTGGGGTCCGCCAGCGGCGCGGTTTCGAGCGCATGACCCTCGCCCGCGAGCGCGGTCCAGTCCGCAGCCTGGGCCCTGCGCAACAGCGCATCGCTGGTCGCCGCGGAGACGACCTCTGTCGCCCGCGCCCAGCCGTGGCCCGACAGCCCGGCCAGCAATCCGTCATGTCGCGCCTGAGAAAAACCTTCGTACACCCGGACCCCAGCCCCATCCCCACCTTACAAATCTGTAACAGTAGGGTCGCGAGCTTGGCTACGGGCCCTTAGCCGTCTTCGTCGCAAGGAAGCGTCGACCGAATCCACCCGGTCAGCGAGATGCGCTGGGCGCCCGCGAACGGTGCGATCAGCGAGACGGCGTGGCGCTGGGGGACCTTGAAGATGTTGAGGGCGTTGAATGCCGGGACATAGCCCTCGGCGACATGATCCTCGTCGTCGAGGAACATCAGGATACCGCCCCAGTCCGCCCGCCAGCGCAGGGTCAGGTTGAGGACGTAGGCGAACAGTCGATTGCGGCCCGGCGCCTCGTCGTCGTGCGCGGTCAGGAACTGTCCGGGCAGGTAGCGGGTGGCCATCATGTCGGCATAGACCGCGCGGTCGTCGCCGGTCATCTCGCGCACGAAGCCGAGGAAGGTCTCGCTGTTAACGAAGTCGTAGGCCGCCTTCAGCGTCGGCGGGACTGGCCGGCCGGCGCCGACATCGGCGCTGACCCGGATCGAGTCGAACACATAGCGGAAGGAGTCGCGGGCCATGTCATGCAGGCCCTTGTCGAAGACCGCCCGGTCCTCGGGGGACAGCTCCTCGATCTCGTCCAGCGCGATTTCGGCATCCTCGCCGTCGTCGACGTGGATGGTCCGCCGCCAGCCCTCGGCCGAGACGATGGCGCGGTGCATGGCTTCGGCATCGGCGTTTTCGAGGATTCCGGGGATGTGCAGGCGGCCGAACTGCTGGAACAGGGGCCGATAGGCTCGCGGCTGCAACCGTCCTCCCAATCGTAGCCGATCGCCCACGTCTCACCCGACCTGATCGGGCGATCCGCCCCGCTTCCCGAGGGCAGGATCAAGCCGCCGCTCCCTTTCCGCGCAAGTTAAACATCGGACAGGTTCCTTGACCGCGACGACAGCGCGCTCTTAGGCATGGGCCAAAGGGAAACGGGGGAACACGCGATGTCACAGGACGCCGGGGCCATGAGCTCGCCGGACAACCGCCGGGTGCTGACCGCCAGCCTCGTCGGCACGGCGGTGGAGTTCTACGACTTCTACATCTACGCCACGGCCGCCTCGCTGGTGTTCGGGCCGCTCTTCTTCCCGTCGGACAGCCCCTCGGCGCAGCTGCTGGCCTCCTACGCCACCTTCGCCATCGCCTTCATCGCCCGGCCGGTCGGGGCGGTGTTCTTCGGACACTTCGGCGACCGCATCGGCCGCAAGTCGACGCTGGTGGCCTCGCTGCTGCTGATGGGCGGCTCGACGACGCTGATCGCATTCCTGCCCGGCTACGCCATGGCCGGCTGGGTCGCGCCGTTCCTGCTCTGTGTGCTGCGCTTCGGCCAGGGCTTCGGTCTCGGCGGAGAGTGGGGCGGCGCGGCGTTGCTGGCGGTCGAGAATGCGCCGCCGGGCTGGAAGGCGCGGTTCGGCATGTTCCCGCAGCTGGGCGCCCCCGTCGGCTTCCTCGCCGCCAACGGCTTCTTCCTGCTGCTCGGCCTGATGCTGACGCCGGAGCAGTTCCAGAGCTGGGGCTGGCGCGTCCCGTTCCTGGCCAGCGCCGTGCTGGTCGCCATCGGCCTGTGGGTGCGCCTGAGCCTGACCGAGACCCCCGCCTTCAAGGCCGCGCTGGAAGAGGCGCCGCCGCCCGCCGTGCCGCTGGGCGAGGTCCTGCGGAACAACTGGCGCGAGGTGCTCGGCGGCACCTTCGGCGTCGTCGCCTGCTTCTGCATCTACTACCTCGCGACCGCCTTCGCGCTGGGCTACGGCGTCGGTCAGCAGGGCCACAGCCGCGAGGCCTTCCTCGGGGTGCAGCTGGTGGCGATCCTGTTCATGGCCGGGGGCATCATCTGGGCCGGCTACTGGTCCGACGCCACCAGCCCACGGCGGGTGCTGATGATCGGCTGCATGCTGGCGGTCGCCGCGGGCTTCCTGCTCGGCCCGATGATCGGCTCAGGCTCGCTGTGGCTGACCGGCGGCTTCCTGTCGATCGCGCTGTTGCTTATGGGCTTCGTCTACGGACCGCTCGGGGCCTGGCTGCCGGGACTGTTCCCGGCGCGGACGCGCTACACCGGGGCCAGCGTCGCCTTCAACGTCGGCGGCATCATCGGCGGCGGCCTGACCCCGCTGATCGCCCAGACCCTGGTCACGGACAGCGGGCTGAACTCGGTGGGCTACTACCTCAGCGCCGCCGCGATGCTGAGCCTGGTGGCGCTGTTCCTGCTGAAGAAGCCGACGGAGGCTACCTGAGCTCAGGCTCTCCCATGGTAAAGCCCGGTAGTTTCACCCTGGCTTTCTCGTTCTCGAAGGCCACCTTGTCGAAAGGCCCCTTCACGGAAACCGAAGGGTCAGCCAGCACACCGTCAAGACTGCGGATGATGTAGTAGTATTCCGTCTTCGATCGATCGGCCTGGCCGCCCAATCCCATCGGATGCCGCGCCACTACGACATGGGTTTCATTCCAACCGACGGCGAAGACCGAACCATCCACGCGACCCAGGCAATCTCCGCCATCGAGAGTCAGACAGACGCTGGCGTCCTCGGGGACATCCACGGCCACCAGCCGATAGGGACCATCGATCGTTCTGTCGATGACGAAACCGCCGGAGACCGACAGCGCCACGCTGGCGGCGGCGAACAACTTCACGGGCAGCGTTATCATGTCTCGTCGCGCGCCCAGGCCCGGACGTCTTCGACGAAGGCGTCCGGCTCTTCCATCGCCGCGAAGTGGCCGCCGCGCTCCATGTCGGTCCAGCGGGTGATGTTGTACGCGCGGTCGGCCCAGCTGCGCGGCGGGGCCTGATACAGCGCCTCGCCGGGGAAGTTGGCGAAGGCGGTCGGGGTCTCGCAGCGCACGCCCTCGGGCAGCACGACGCCGCCCTCTTCCATAAGGCCGCGATAGTACCAGGCGCCGGTCGTGAAGCTGCCGGTCATCACGTAGATCATCACGTTGGTCAGCAGCTGGTCGCGCGTGTAGGCGCCGATCAACGGCTTCGTCCGCAGGTCCGACCAGTCGTAGAACCGCTCCAGGATCCAGGCCGCCTGCCCGACCGGATTGCCGGCCCCGAGCCAGGCCAGCGACTGCGGCTTCGACACCTGCAGCGGCAGGTAGGCGCCAAACCGGGCGCCCGCCGCCTGGGTGCGGGTGATCCAGGCGATCTCCTCCGGAGTCTGTGGCGAGCCCGCTGGGCGCAGGCCGATCATGTTCAGATGGATGGCCTTGGCGCCGCCCTTGCCGGGGCCGTGGTTGTGGCCGAGCCAGGAGGTCACCAACCCGCCCCAGTCGCCGCCCTGGGCAAGGTAGCTGTCGTAGCCAAGCACCTTGGTCATAAGCGCATCGAACAATCGCGCGGTCAGCCGCTGGCCCACGGGACGCGAAGGCTTCGACGAGAAGCCGAAGCCGGGCAGGCTGGGCACGACGACGTCGAAGGCGTCGGCCGCGTCGCCGCCGAAGCGCGAGGGGAAGGCCAGCTTCTCGATGCTGCCCCAGAACTCGTAGTGGCTGCCCGGCCAGCCGTGGGTCAGGATCAGCGGCCGCTTACCGCCCGCCTCGCCGACGACATGGACGAAGTGGATGTCGAAATCCTCGATCCGGGCGGTGAACTGCGGGAAGCGGTTCAGCTCGGCGACGGCGGCTTTCCAGTCGTACTTGTCGGCCCAGTGGGCGCAGGTCTCTTCCAGGAAGCGCGCGTCGGTCCCGTAGAGCCAGCCGTCCTCGACCGCCGGAGCCGGCGGCCAGGGATAGGCGCGGACCTGATCCAGCACGCGCCGGACCTCGGCCTCGGACCAGTCGACCTTGAAGGGTGTGGGTTCGGACATGATGGGCTCCCGGCGGTTATACTGTGCGTCCTTCGAGACGCGGCTTTGCCGCTCCTCAGGATGACGAACTCAGAAATCAGTCATGGTGAGGAGCCGCAAAGCCGCGTCTCGAACCACGCAACGACGTTCAGCGAGCTTCCCCCACGACCGTCAACCCTTCGGCTTCAGCCCCCGCAGGATCGTCGCGAAAGCCTCGCGCCTCAGCGCTGACGGGTCGATGTCCGGCGAGATCTTGCCGGCCAGCTGCAGGACCAGGCCGCCGTGCAGGTTGGCCCAGAGGATGTGGGCGATCATCTTCGGATCACCCTCGGCCTCGCCGGCGCTGACCAGCCCTTCGGCGTGGCGGATCATCGAGGCGCGAGCCCGGCCCGAGGCCTCGACCAGCTCGGGATAGTCCGCCTCGTTGGGCTGGGTAAGGTCGAACATCAGCCGATAGGCGTCGGGGTTCTCCAGCGCGAAACGCACATAGGCACGGCCGGTGGCGCGGGAGCGATCGACGCCGTCGCTGCTCTGCGCGGTCTCCGCCTCAAGCGCCGAGGCGAAGCGCGCGAAGCCGCTGGCCCGCACGGCGGCGAGGATCGCGTCCTTGTCCTTGAAATAGCGGTAGGGCGTCATCGGACTGACCCCCAGCGCCGCCGCCAGCTGGCGCATGGTCACGCCGTCCGGCCCGTGCTCCGCGAACAGATGCTCGGCCGCCGTGATCAGGCGATCCCGGAAGTCGGCGACGTCGGTCTCGGAAAGCAGGCGGGGCATGCACGCTCGAACTGGGCTTGATCTCAGGCGCTCAGGTTTACAGTGTACACCCTTGGCCGCAAGGGAGAGCTCGATGTCCACACAAGCCTGGGACCTGATCGTCGGCCGCAAGGAGCTCGGCGACACTCGCATCGACAACGGGCCGGCGCCGACGCCCGCCGATGGCGAGGTTGTGCTGCGGGTCGAGTCGTTCGCCCTGACCGCCAACAACATCACCTACGGCATGGCCGGCGACAGCATCGGCTACTGGCGGTTCTTCCCCGCGCCCGAGGGATGGGGCCGGCTGCCCGTCTGGGGCTTCGCCCATGTCGAGACCTCAGACCATCCGGACTTCGCGCCCGGCGACCGCTTCTACGGCTACTGGCCTATGTCGAGCCATCTGCGGGTAAAGCCGCGCCGGACCAGGGGCGGCTTCGTCGACGAGTCGGCTCACCGCGCCGACCTGCCGCCGACCTACAACGTCTACGCCTCGGCGCCGGAGGGCGGGGCGTATGAGCGGGAGCGGTCGATCGTACAGTTCACGACCTCATTCCTGCTCGACGACTTCCTGGCCGACAGCGACGACTTCGGCGCACGGACGGCGATCCTGACCAGCGCCTCCAGCCGCACCGCCGTCGGCCTTGCCCAGCTTCTCAAGGCCAGTGGACGACTGAGGGTCGTGGGACTGACCTCGCCGCGTAATCAGGCCTTCGTGGAGAGCCTCGGCTACTACGACGAAGTCGTCCTCTATGAGGACTTCGACAGCGCGCCGATCGACGGCCCCGCGGTGCTGGTCGACTTCGCCGGCGACGCCGCCCTCGTCCGCCGCATCCACGAGCGGTTCGGCGACGAACTCAAGTACAGCTGCCTGGTCGGCATGACCCACTGGGACAGCCGCAACCGCAGCGACGCGCCGATGCCCGGCCCGCAGCCGGTGTTCTTCTTCGCTCCCGACCGGGTCCGCAAGCGCCGCGACGATTGGGGCCCGGAGGGGTTCCAGCAGCGCCACGACGCCGCCTGGCTGACCTTCGCCGCCGACACGCCGCGCTGGCTGTCCGTGGAGACGCATGAAGGGGCTGAGGGTGCGCTGAAGGCGTATCTCGAAGTGCTGGGCGGCGCGTCCCATCCGTCGAAGGGCGTGATCGTTCGGCCGTAAGGCTTTTTGCGCCCGCTTGACTCCCCTAAAATTTACGCCGTAAGTTGACGGTGTAAAGATCGCAGCGGGAGAAGCGACCATGGACGGCGAAGCGCGCATCAGCCCCTACCTCTCGGGCAACTTCGCGCCGGTGCGGACCGAGGACGATTTCGAGCTGGAGGTGGTCGGCGAGATTCCGGCGGGCCTGCGCGGGGCGCTCTATCGCAATGGGCCGAACCCCCAGTTCGAGCCGCGCGATCCGAACTATCACTGGTTCACCGGCGACGGCATGATCCACGGCTTTTTCATCGCCGACGGCAAGGTCAGCTATCGCAACCGCTGGGTCCGCACCCCGAAGTGGGAGCTTGAGCATGCGGCCGGCCAGTCGCTGTTCGGCACCTTCGGCAACCCGATGACCACCGACCCGGACGCCTTCGGCAAGGACTCCGGCGCCGCCAACACCAACATCGTCTGGCACGGCGGCAGGCTGCTGGCGCTGGAGGAGGCCCACGCGCCGTTCGCCATCGACCCGGACAGCCTCGAGCCGCGCGGTTACCACGACCTTGGCGGCAAGGTGACGGCCCACCCCAAGACCGATCCGGTCACTGGCGAGCTGGTCTTCTTCGGCTATGCCGACAGCCCGATGCCGCTGTCCCCGATGGTCAGCTATGGCGTCGCCGACAAGGACGGCAAGCTGCTGCGCCGGGAGACCTTCGAGGCGCCGTTCAGCTCCATGGTCCACGACTTCATGGTCACGACCAACCACGTTCTGTTCCCGATCCTGCCCCTGACCGGCAGCCTCGAGCGGGCCATGGGCGGCAAGCCGCCGTTCGCCTGGGAGCCCGAGCGGCCGGGCATGGTCGGGCTCATGCGTCGCGACGAGGACACCACCCGCATCCGCTGGTTCAACACCGAGGCCTGCTACGTCTTCCACGTCATGAACGCCTGGGAAGAGGACGGCCGCATCGTCGCCGACGTCATGAAGTACAAGGCGGCCCCGCTGTTTCCGCTGGCCGACGGCCGCCGCGGCGAGCCGTGCGGCGCTTATCTGGTGCGCTGGACCTTCGACCTGTCCAACGGCTCCGACGCCATCCAGGAGGAACAGCTCGACGACATGCCGGGAGAGTTCCCGCGCTACGACGAGCGCTTCACCTTCCAGAAGAATCGCCACGGCTGGTTCGCGGGCCAGACCACCAGGCCCGGCGACATCCGCACCAACACCCTCGCCCACATCGACCTGACCACCGGCAGGCGCGCGGACTGGTTCACCGGCGAAGGCGACGCGGTCGGCGAGCCGGTCTTCGTGCACCGCGCCGACGACGCCCCGGAGGGCGACGGCTGGATCCTGGCGGTGGCCTATCGCGCCGCCGAGGACGTCAGCGAGCTGGTGGTGTTCGACGCGCAGGACCTCGCGTCCGGCCCGATCGCCACGGCGCGTATGCCCAGGCGTGTGCCGTTCGGGTTCCATGGCAACTGGGTGGACGGGCGGTAGCAAGCGCCGCAGCCAACGCGCCAAGTCCTCCATTCGTCGCACGATTGTGGCCGGGCGCGGCTCCGATCTCCAGCCTGTGCGGGCTGGAGATCCCCCCATGAAACGCACCGCCCTCTTCGCCACGGCTGTCGCCGTCGGCCTTGCCCTTCCGACCTTTGCGCTCGCGGCGTCCGCTTGCGACGGCCCCCTGGCCTCCGCCGCCGACAGCTACGACGCCTTTCCGGTCGATGCGCCCATGAAGGTGCGCGACCACATCAACGACCTCTACAACCAGGCGATGGAGCTCGCGGAAAGCGACCCGACCGGCTGCCTGAAGCTGGTGGGGCAGATGCAGGCGGCGATGAGCAAGCAGACCGCTGCGACCACCGCCATGAAGGCTGCTCCCGCCACGCCGCAAGCTGCTGCGGCGGCGACCGGCCCGGCTTCCGGCTCCAAATCCGCCTCCGCGCCTGCCGGTTCCGCCAACACCAAGGCGGCGACGGACTACATCGCCGCGCTGGCGAAATCGGACGCCGCCGTCGACACCCTGTCCACCGTCGGCAAGACGTCCCCAGAGTCGAAGGAGATGTTCAACACCGCCAGCCAGGAAGCCGGAAAGTCGGCCGCTGAACTGCGCGCCACCTTCGAACGGATTGATGTCCCAACCCTGGTGAAGGGGATGACGGAGCAGCTCCAAACCCAACTCAGCGACGCCCAGGCCGGCTTCGTCAGCGCGACCGTTGCGCGGGAGGTGGCTTTTGGCGCCTTGACCCAGACCCTGGACGCGACCACCCGAGACACGCCCGCCGTGCAGCAGGCCTGGAAGGAGGCCCAGGCCGCCGACGCCGCCCTGACTCGTGCAACCGCCGTTCTGGACCTGGCCCAGGTTCGGGCGGAAGCGTTCGTCGATGTAGACAACTACGACGACATGTACCCCGGCTACGCGGAGGCGTTCCGGCAGATGAAGATCAGGCACATGAGAGCGATCAGGCTGATCGACCTCAAATGTGATGATATCTTCAAGGATGCGACGGGGAAGATGCTCAAGGCCTTCGTCAGCGGTCGCAAGCAAAACCATGCCGCAGCGGGCGAAGCCGCCGACAAGGAATGCCTCGCCCTCCACAAACCCGTGGCGGAGCGGCAGCTGGACGAAGCCGAAAGGCTGAGGCTCAAATACACCCGCATGGAGAGCGACGACGACCTGGCGCCGATGGACGACCTCTATGGGAACGAGCCGGACAAGAAGCCGAAACCCAAGCCGAAGCCCGAGCCGAAGCTGCGCGAAAACATCGACCCCATCGACCCCGATCTCCTCGCGCCGCTGACGCCGTCCAAGAAGCCGCCGAAGCCCAAGGCGAAGGCGCCGTCCGCGCCGCCTAAGAAACCCTGACAGGGCAAGGCGTCGCCGATGATGGGAGACCGCTTCGACGCGCCAGGGCCATGGTCGGTCGCAGGTAGATAGCGGGAATTTCCAGGTGCTTCAGCGTCGCCGTCAGGAGATCCCCCATGAACCGCGCCACCCTCTTCGCCACGGCCTTCGCCGCCGGCCTCGCCCTTCCGACCTTCGCCTTGGCGGCGTCCGCTTGTGACAGCTCATTGGCTGCCGCCAAGCAGAGCTACATCGCTCTATCGGACGACACGCCCAGCGACACGCTGGATAACTTGGCCGAACAGTTCACCGAGGCCGAGGAACTGGCGGAAAGCGATCCGGCCGGCTGCATGAAGCTGGTGGGCCAACTGCAGAGGGTCATGAGCAAAAAGGGCGAGGTGCCCGCGATGGCGATGAAGGGGGCGCCGACCGCGCCGCAGGCAGGGTCCATGACCGCGTCTGCGCCGGGCTCAGCCGCCTCAACGGGATCGAGGTCAGCATCCGCCTCCTCTTCCGCGCCGGCCAACTCTCCCAACACCAAGGCAGCGGCCGACTACACCGCCGCGCTCGCGAAGTCCGATGCCGCCGTCGACACCCTGGCCACGGTCGGCAAGGCGACCCCGGAGGCGACGGAGGCGTTCAAGATCACCAGCCAGGAGGCCGGAAATTCGGCCGCGGAGTTGCGCGCCACGTTCGAACAGATCGATGTCGCGACCCTGACGAAGGGAATCTCGGAACAGCTCTTCACCAACCTCAAGGACGCCCAGGCCGACTTTGTCAGCTCAACCGTCGCGCGGGATGCGGCGTATGAGCTGGTGAAGGATTCCCTGAACACGAGCACCCGGGATACCGCCGCCGTCCAACAGGCCTGGAAAGACGCCGAAGCCGCCGATGCCGCCCATGATCGTGCGAGCGCGGTCCTGGACCTGGCCCAGGCTCGCGCGGAAGGGAAGGTCGACACCGACGACTATGACGACATGTATCCCGGCTACGCGGAAGCGTTCCGCCGCATGAAGATCAGGCACATGCGGGAGATCAAAACCGTCGATCTTCAATGCAACAACATCTTCGCCGCAGTGAACTTCAAAATGCTCAATGCCTTCATGAAGGGGCGCGGCGACCACTTCGCCGCTGGGCAAGAGGCGGACAAGAAATGCGCCGCCGTTTACAAGCCGGTGGAGGACAGACACGAAGCCGAACGCGAGGCCCTGCGACTGAAATACCTCCGCAAGGATGACGATGAAGACTTGGCGCCGATGGATGATCTCTACGGACCAGACAAGAAGCCCAAGCCGAAGCCGAAACCGAAGCCGCCAGAGGACGACCTGCTTGCGCCTCTGACACCGTCCAAAAAACCCAATGCCGAACCGAAGCCGGCTCCTGACGAGCTGCTGGCGCCGCTTACGCCTTCGAAAAGCCCGAAGACGAAGGCTCCCGCCAAGCGCCCCGCCGCGCCGCCGAAGAAACCCTGACGACGGAGCCATCACCGGACGCCTCGACAACCGTCACATCGCCATGACAGGCTCACCCCAACAAAAGTTTGGGGAGTCCTCATGCGTCTTTGGCTTCTGGCGACCGCGGCCCTGACGGCCTTGGCGGGATCGGCGAGCGCCCAGCAGGGCCGGGTGTCGGTCACCGTCTACAACTCCAACCTGGCCCTGGTGGAGGACGTCCGCACCATCGACGTCGCCGCCGGCCGGCAACGGCTGGAGTTCAAGGACGTGTCGCCGCAGATCCGGCCGGAGACCGTGGCCCTGTCCGGCGCCGGGATCGGCATCGTCGAGCAGAACTTCGACTACGACCTGCTCAGCCCCGACACCCTGATGGAAAAGGCCGTCGGCCAGCAGGTGCGGATCGTGCGCACCAACCCCGGCAACGGCCAGGAGGTCACCGAGACCGCCACGGTGCTGGCGGTGAATAACGGCGTGGTCCTGAAGATCGGCGACCGCATCGAGGTGCTGCGCGACGACGGCGTCCCCACCCGGGTGATCTTCGACAAGGTGCCGCCGAACCTCCGCGCGCGCCCGACCCTGTCGGTGACCGTCGATTCCGCCAAGGGCGGATCGCGCGAAACCCGGCTCAGCTACCTGACCACCGGGCTCGGCTGGAAGGCCGACTACGTCGCCCTGTTCGACGAGAAGGCCGGCAAGCTCGACCTGCAGGGCTGGGTGACGCTGACCAACAGCGCCGGGACCGCCTTCACCGACGCCGAGGTGCAGCTGGTCGCGGGGAACATCAACCTCTCCGGCGGGCTGCAGGACTACTACCAGCGCCGCCAGTACGAGCAGCAGTCGAGCCAGCGCACGGGCGGCATGGAGACCGGCGCCGGGGCCGGCGGCGGCCAGTCGATCGCCGACTACTACCTCTATCCGCTGCCGCAGCGGACCACGATCGCCCAGAACCAGACCAAGCAGATCAGCTTCCTGGACGTCGCCGGCGTCACCGCGAAGAAGAAGTACCAGTACCGCGCCTACGGCTTCAGCAGCCTGCAAGATCCACAGGCCGCCGACGTGGTGCTGCAGTTCGCCAACAACAGCGCCGGCGGGCTCGGCGCCCAGCTGCCGTCCGGAATCGTGCGCGTCTACATGCGCGACGTGAACGGCGATCCGAAGTTCGTCGGCGAGAACGCGATCCCGCACACCGCGCGCGGCTCAGAGCTGTCGGTCAAGACCGGCGAGGCCTTCGACGTCACCGTGCAGCCGACGCTGGTCAAGAACGAGCGGGCCGGCCGTTACCGGACCCGCTATGCGATGAGCTATCTGGTCCGCAACGCGCGCTCCGAGCCCGCGACGGTCGAGATCGTGCAGCCGGGCCTCTGGCGCGACGGCAAGGTGATCACCGAGAGCCAGACCAGCCGCCGCGTCGACGCCTCGACCCTGGCCTGGGACGTGACCGTGCCGGCGGGCGGCGAGACCACCCTGAGCTTCACGGTCGAAACGGGCTGGTAGCGGCGATGATCGCGCGTTCGGTCCTGGCCGCGCTGGTCGCGGGAGCGCTCGCTCCCGCCCTGCCCGCCCATGCCCAGACCCTATCCGAGGCCCCGGACTCGGTGGCGGTGACCATCTATCGCGAGGGCCGGTCCGGCGGGGCCAGCATCGCCATGATCACCGAGACCCGGACCATCGACGTGCCCGCAGGCCAGTCGAAGATCAGCTTCCGGGGCGTGGCCGACGGCCTGATCCCGCAGACCGTGGCCATCGAAGGCCTGCCCGGAACCATGCTGGAGCGAAACCAGGACTACGACCTGCTCACTCCCGGCGCGCTGATCGCCAGGTCGGTGGGCAAGACGGTCCGCATCGTCCGCACCAATCCCGCCACCGGCAAGATGACCGAACAGACGGCCATCGTCCGCTCAGGCCCCGCCGGCGTGATGCTGGAGATCGACGGCCGGCTCGAGGCCCTGCGCTGCAGCGGCCTGCCCGAGCGCATCGTGCTCGATGATCTGCCCGAGGGCCTGGCCGACAAGCCGACGCTGTCGTTGCTGACCCGGACCGAGACGCCGGGCCGCCACAAGGTGCGCCTGAGCTACCTGGCCACCGGACTCGACTGGAGCGCCGACTACGTCGCCCGCATCCGGCCCGACGGAAAGACCCTGGACCTGACCGGCTGGATCACCCTGACCAACGACAGCGCCACCAGCTTCGCCGACGCCCCGACCCAGGTGGTGGCCGGCGAGGTGAAGCGCGACGGCGACACCCGGCCGCCGATGATCCCGATCCTCGTCGCCCAGGCCCGCTGCTGGCCGTTCCACGACGGCTATGGCAGTGGCCGGACGGTCGATGACGGCATGTTCGCTGGTCCGCCGCCACCGGCCCCGCCGCCGCCGATGGCCATGGCGATGGAGCGGGTCGAGGAGATCGTGGTCACGGGCAATCGCATCGCCGTGCAGTCGGAGCTGGGCGACTACAAGCTGTACAGCCTGCCCGACCCGACCACCGTGGCGGCGAAACAGACCAAGCAGGTGATGATGCTGGAGCAGGAGGCGGTCCCGTTCGACCGCGTCTACCGCCTCGACATCGAAGCGGAGGAAGAACCCGATCCTGTGTCGCCGATGGTGCTGCTGCGGCTGAAGAACACCCTGGCCCAAGGCCTCGGCAAGCCCTTGCCGGCCGGCACGGTCGCGGTGATGGAGACCTCACCCGCCGGCCGCCCCGTCCTCGCCGGCGAGCACGAGATCAAGGATATCGCCGTCGGCCTGCCGATCGAAATTGAGCTCGGCGAGGCCATGGATGTTCGCGTGACCTCGCGGCTGGTCGAGGAGAACGAGAAGGGGGGCCGCGAACGACGGCGCTACGAGGTCTCCGTGGCCAACGACAAGACCGTCCCCGTCATGGTCGAACTTGTGGAACCGGACGGCGGCGAACAGGGCTTCCGGGTCACGTCCGAGTCCGCCCGCCACCGCATGGATCGCGGCCTGCCCGTCTGGACCCTGCGCCTGAAGGCGGGCGAGCGCGCGATGCTGACCTACGCCACCGAGACCCGCTGGCGCTGAGCCCCACGAAAAAGGCCGGAGAAATCTCGCGATTTCCCCGGCCTTCTCTTCGATCTGGCAGCCGTTCTTCCAGCCGAAACTCGCCGAACTCCGGCGAGGCTTTCTAGATCAGCGCGCCGTGGCAGTGCTTGAACTTGCGGCCCGACTGGCACGGGCAGTCGGCGTTGCGGCTGGTGCGTTCCCAGCCGGCCGGCAGGGCGCTGATCGGCAGGGCCGCGCGCTGCTCCGGAGCCAGGTCGGCGCCGACGTCGGCGAAGGACAGGGCACGCTCGTTCTCGCCGGTCATCGGGTCCATGTGGACCTCGGTGAACTGCAGCGGATCGAGCTCGGGCTCCGGCTCCTGGAACTGGAACTCGACCGTCATCAGCCAGCGGGTGACGTTCGTGCGCAGGTCGCCCAACAGCTTCTCGAACAGGCTGAAGGCTTCGGTCTTGTATTCATTCAGCGGGTCGCGCTGGCCGTAGCCGCGGAGGCCGATGACGTTGCGCAGGTGGTCCAGGTGCACGAGGTGCTCGCGCCACTGCATGTCGATCATCTGCAGCAGGAAGTTCTTCTCGACGCTGCGCATCTGTTCCGAGGACAGCACCTGCTCGCGCTCGGCGGCGCGGGCGTTGGCGGACTTCTCGATGCGCTCCTGCATCTCCTCGTTGGCGATGCCCTCTTCAGCCGCCCAGTCGCGGAGCGGCAGCTCCAGGCCCAGCAGTTCGCGGACGCGCTCGTCGAGCCCCTCGATGTCCCACTGTTCGGCATAGGCCTTGGGCGGCAGGTAGCGCTGGACCAGATCGTCGATCACGTCCGAGCGCATCTCGGCGACGATCTGCGACATGTCGGTGGCTTCGAGGAACTCCTGGCGCTGCTCGAAAACGGCCTTGCGCTGGTCGTTCACGACGTCGTCGTACTTGAGCAGGTTCTTGCGGATCTCGTAGTTGCGCTGCTCGACCCGCTTCTGGGCGGTGGCGATGGCCTTGTTCAGCCACTTGTGGGTGATGGCCTCGCCTTCCTGGACGCCGAACGAACGCATGATCGCGTCCAGACGGTCGCCGGCGAAGATACGCAGCAGGTCGTCCTCGCAGCAGAGGAAGAACTTCGAGCGGCCCGGGTCGCCCTGACGGCCGGTCCGGCCGCGCAGCTGGTTGTCGATGCGGCGGCTTTCGTGGCGCTCGGTGCCGAGCACGTACAGGCCGCCGGCGGCCAGGGACGCGGCCTTGCGGTCGGCGATCTCCTGCTCGAAGCGCGCCTTCTCCTCGCGCTCGGCTTCGGGGTTCGCCTCGAGACCGAGGCCGACCTGCTCCTGGCGCCACTTGGCCATGTGCATGTCGCTGTTGCCGCCGAGCTGAATGTCGGTGCCGCGGCCGGCCATGTTGGTGGCGATGGTCACCGCGCCGGGGATGCCGGCGTCGGCCACGATCAGGGCTTCCTGCTCGTGGTAGCGAGCGTTCAGCACGTTGTGCGGGATGCCCTTCTGCGTCTTGCCGTCGAGCTCGAACTCGTGGTGCGACAGCAGTTCCGACAGCACCTCCGACTTCTCGATGGTGACGGTGCCGATCAGGATCGGCTGACCGCGGCGATAGCAATCCTCGATCTGCTTGAGGATCGCCTGGTTCTTCTCGGCGGCGGTGCGATAGACCTCGTCGTCCTCGTCGATCCGCTTGATGTCGCGGTTCGTCGGGATCTCCATGACGTCCATCTTGTAGATGTCGCCGAATTCCTGGGCCTCGGTGGCCGCGGTGCCGGTCATGCCGGACAGCTTGGTGTAGAGGCGGAAGTAGTTCTGGATGGTGACCGAGGCCAGGGTCTGGTTCTCGGGCTGGACCTCGGCGCCTTCCTTGGCCTCGATGGCCTGGTGCAGGCCTTCCGAGAGGCGGCGACCGCTCATCATCCGGCCGGTGAACTCGTCGATCAGGATCACCTCGCCGGCCTTGACGATGTAGTCCTTGTCCCGCGTGTAGAGGACGTTGGCGCGCAGCGCCTGGTTCACGTGGTGGACGATCGAGACGTTGGCCGCGTCGTAGAGGCCGATGGTGTCCTCGCCGAGATGGCCGCCGGCCATCAGGATTTCCTCGATGCGCTCGGCGCCCACTTCGGTCAGCAGCGCCTGGCGCTGCTTCTCGTCGTGCTCGTAGGTGTCCTTGTCGAGGATCAGATCCTTCACGATCAGATCGATGGTCCGGTACAGCTCCGAACGGTCCTCGGTCGGACCCGAGATGATCAGCGGCGTGCGCGCCTCGTCGATCAGGATCGAGTCCACTTCGTCGACGATGACGAAGTTGTGGCCGCGCTGGACCATCTCGTTGAGATCGTAGACCAGGTTGTCGCGCAGATAGTCGAAGCCGAATTCGTTGTTGGTGCCGTAGGTGATGTCCGACTGGTAGGCGGCCTGGCGCTGCCCCTGGCTGAGGCCGTTGACGATCACGCCGACGCTTAGGCCGAGGAAGCGGTAGACCTGACCCATCCACTCGGCGTCGCGGCGGGCGAGGTAGTCGTTGACGGTGATGACGTGGACGCCCTTGCCTTCGAGGGCGTTCAGGTAGGTCGGCAGCGTGCCGACCAGGGTCTTGCCTTCACCGGTCCGCATCTCGGCGATGCCGCCTTTGTGCAGGACCATGCCGCCGACCATCTGCACGTCGTAGTGCCGCTGGCCGAGGCTGCGCTTGGACGCCTCGCGGACCACCGCGAAGGCTTCGACCAGCAGGTCGTCGAGGGTCGCGCCCTTGGCGATGCGGTCCTTGAACTCCTGGGTCTTCGCCCGCAGCTGATCGTCGCTCAGGGCCGACATTTCCGGCTCGAGGGCGTTGATCTTGGTCACCCGGCCCTGCTGGGCCTTGACCAGACGGTCGTTGGAAGAGCCGAAGAGCGATTTGGCGAAGCCGAGCATGAAGGCGGGATTCCGGTGAATAAGGGTCTGCGCGCGGGCGGCGTCGGGGTCCTCAAAGGCCGTCGGCCCCTTGAAAATCCGCCCGTTTCAGGCGCGCGGGAGACTTAAGCAGGCGCCCCCCGAGTGTCAACGCGGCGCGCCCGCGCGGGCGCCGTCGCTGTGGTCGGCGCGACACGGTTTATTCGATGCTTTCCCCCGGCCGCAGGCCGCACTCGAGCAGCCGCGCCCACACGCCCTCGGCGTCGTCGGCGAACCGCATGAAGTCCATGTCCGAGGCCGCGATCATGCCGTGCTCGATCAGGGCGTCGAAGCCGACCACCGATCGCCAGTAGGCCTCGTCGACGAGCACGATCGGGATCGGCGGCGCCTTCTCGGTCTGGCGCAGGGTCAGGATCTCGAACAGCTCGTCGAAGGTGCCGAAACCGCCCGGGAACACCACCAGGGCGTTGGCGCGCATGGCCAGATGCATCTTGCGCATGGCGAAGTAGTGGAAGCGGAAGGTCAGCTCCGGCGTCGACCAGGCGTTGGGCTCCTGCTCGTGCGGCAGGGTGATGTTGAAGCCGATCGAAGGGGCGCCGATCTCGGCCGCGCCACGGTTGACCGCCTCCATGATGCCGGGCCCGCCACCGGTGGCGATGACGTTGTCGCGGACCTTGTCGGTGGTGCGGATGGCCCCGCCGCGCTCCGAGGCGATGGCCCCGAACCGTCGCGCCTGCTCGTACCAGCGGGCATGTTCGCCCGGCCCGTTCTCGCGCACCCGCGCCCCGCCGAAGACGACGATGGTCGAGCGCACGCCCCAGGCGCGCAGCATCTCGTCGGCCTTGGCGAACTCGAGCAGGAACCGCACGCCGCGCATCGACTCCCCGAGCAGGAAGTCCTGGTCGAGGGCGGCGAGACGGTATGACGGCGAGGCCATCTGGGCGGCGTTGGAGACGGACGGCGGCGAAGCGGGATCAACTGTCATGCGACCAGCATATCCGCTCCGGGCGGCGACCGCATTCCACTGGACTCGAAACCACGCTAGGTGAACCGCTGAACTGTGGAGACACGGCTGCCATGAAGACCGCGAGACACGGCGCCTGGAGCGTCCTGCTGGCCCTGAGCCTGGCCCTGACCGTGGCGGCCTGTAACCGCCAGACCGGGTCCGAGAAACCGCCGGAGCCCGGCGACGCCGCCGTGGCCCGTGTCGACGGCAAGGCGGTGTGGTCGTCGGACGTCAAGCGCGAGGCGGTGGCCCAGGGTCTGATCGGCGAAGGCGAGCCGCTCGACATCTCCTCCGACCTGTTCCGCCGGGTGCTGGACGAGGTCGTCGACCAGAAGCTGCTGGCCGCCGAGGCCGTGCGCCAGAAGCTCGACAAGGACCCCGTCGCCCAGCAGCGCATAAAGGCCGCCGAGCAGCGCATCCTCGCCGACATGGTCGTCGAGGGCGTGGTCGAGAAGAAGGTCACCGAGGGCGCCATCCGCGGGCTCTATCAGGAGCAGCTGCGCCTCTCCCGTCAGTCGGACGAGATGAAGGCGCGGCAGATCGTGGTCGCCACCCTGCCCCAGGCCGAGGAGATCAAGAAGCTGCTCGCCGCCGGCGCCTCGTTCGAGGCCCTGGCCATGGAACGCTCCACCGACGCCGCCACCCGCTTCAGCGGCGGCGACTTCGGCGGCTACTTCACCCTCGACGTGATGCCCGAGGCCTATGTCGCGGCGCTGAAGGAAGCCAAGCCCGGCGACTTGCTCGGGCCCTTCCCCGTGGACGGCGGCTATGCGCTGGTCCGGGTCGAGGAGAAGCGGCAGGAGGCCCCGATCACGCTCGAGGCCGCCCGGCCGCAGATCGTCCGCTTCCTGACCTACGACGAGGTCCGTGAGTTGCTCGAGACCCTGCGCGGCAAGGCCAAGGTCGAGCTGCTGCTGAACCGCCAGCAGGACGTGCCCGGCGCACCGCGCGAGCCGGCCTCGGCCCCGCCCGCGCCCCCGCCCGCTCCGAAGGCGACGCCGCCCGTGGTCCCCGCCGCGCCGGTCCAGGCGCCTGTCCCCGCTCCCAAGACGCCGGCCCAGAAATGAGCAAGCCTCCCGTGAAGTCCTCGCCCGCGTCCAAGGGCGGCAAGCTGACCCCGGCCAAGGCGCTGGAAGCCGCCGCCAAACCGGTGGAGGCGGCCGCACACGCCGTGCTCGATCCGCTGGCCTCGGCGCTGAAGCGCGGCCTTGGCCGCACCGACAAGCCCGCGCCGGCGCCGGAACCGGTCGCGCCGGGCAAGCCGGGACTGAAGGTCTCGCCGCTGGCGGTGGCCCTGCCCAAGATGCCGCCTATCGCGGGGGTGCAGATGGCCACCGGCCGCGCCGGCTTCTACAAGCACGAGCGCCCCGACCTGCTGCTGATGCGCTTCGCCAAGGGCACCAGCTGCGCCGGCGTCTTCACCCGCCACGGCATCGGCTCGGCGCCGGTGGACTGGTGCAAGAAGCAGCTCGAATCCTCCGGCGGCGAAGGCGTCCAGGCGCTGGTCGTCAACGCCGGCTGCGCCAACAGCTTCACCGGCAAGCCCGGCGCCGACGCGGCCCGGCGCGTGGCCGGAGCGGTGGCCAAACGCTTCGACTGCCGCCAGCGCGACGTGATGCTGGCCTCGACCGGCGTCATCGGCGTGGTGCTGGACGACGGCAAGATCACCCACCGCCTCCCGGAAGTGGACGCCCGCCTCGCCGACGACGGCTGGCAGGACGCCGCCAAGGCGATCATGACCACCGACACCTTCCCGAAGGGCGCGACCGCCACGGCGAAGATCGACGGCCACACCGTGCGCATCAACGGCATCGCCAAGGGCTCGGGCATGATCGCGCCGGACATGGCGACGATGCTGGCCTTCGTCGCCACCGACGCCGACATCGCGCCCAAGGCCCTGCAGACCCTGGTCAGCCTCTACACCCGCACGACCTTCAACAGCGTCACGGTGGACGGCGACCGCTCCACCAACGACACCCTGCTGCTGTTCGCCACGGGCCTCAGCAGCGCGCCGCGCATCAGCCGCGCCGGCGACCACCGCCTGGCCGACTTCCGCGAGAAGCTTGAAGCCGTTCTGCTCGACCTCGCCCTGCAGCTGGTCAAGGACGGCGAGGGCGCGACCAAGTTCGTCAAGATCACCGTCAACGGCGCCGAGAGCCCGCTCAGCGCCCGCAAGATCGCCCGCACCGTCGCCGAGAGCCCGCTGGTCAAGACCGCCTTCGCCGGCGAGGACGCCAACTGGGGCCGCATCGCCATGGCCATCGGCCGCGCCGACGAGCCGATCAACCGCGACAAGGTCAAGATCATGTTCGGCAAGCTGGTCGCCGCCCAGGACGGCCTGGTCTCCCCGACCTACTCCGAGGCGAAGATGAGCGCCTACATGAAGAAGCAGGAGCTCGAGGTGACGGTCGAGGTCGGCGTCGGACGTGGGTCCGCGACTGTGTGGACCTGCGACCTGACCAAGGAATACGTGGCGATCAACGGGGATTACAGGAGCTAAATGGCCCAAGGCGTGATGATCGCTGAGCAACTAGCGGCTGTGGACAGATCGGCGGCGCTGCGGTTCATGAGCGCTGCCATCAACGAGCTCACCGTCCACGCCCGCAGCGCTTACGACGAGCCCGAGTTCCGTGATCGGCTGATGGAAGCCAACGAGGCCATCCACCGCCTGTCCGGGCATCTACGTGATCTGTGCGTCGCCGAGGAAGCGATGACGCTAAGCCGTGCTCAGGGCATCGCGGCAGCTACTGGATTGCTGAGTGATGCCGCGATTTCCCGACTGCTCTTGCACTCGCCGCTTTAGCGTGAGGCTCCGGCTTCGTGGGTGAACTGCTAGTTCACCGCTTCGTGGATCGCCTTCAGCGTCTTCAGCAACTCAGCCGCGCCGCTCGTCGGCAGGCAGCTCAGCGGATCGCACAGCGCCTTGTCCGGGTCCGGATGGAACTCCAGGAACACGCCGTCGGCGCCTGACGCCACCGCCGCCTTGGCGATCATCGAGACGCCGTCGCGGCGGCCGCCGGTGGAGGCGCCGCCGGTGCGCGGGTCGGCGCCGGGCAGCTGCACGGCGTGGGTGGCGTCGATGGTCACCGGCGCGCCCAGCTTCTTCATCTCGCCGATGCCGAGCATGTCGACGATCAGGTTGTTGTAGCCGAACGAATTGCCGCGCTCGCACAGGATGGTCATGTCGGGGCCGCCGGTGGCCTCGGCGATCTTGTCGAGGATGTTCTTGCAGTCCCACGGGGCCAGGAACTGGCCCTTCTTCACATGCAGCAGCCCGCCGGCGGCCTTGGTCTCGCGGGCGGCGGCGACGACGAGGTCGGTCTGGCGGCAGAGGAAGGCCGGGATCTGGACCAGGTCGGCGACGGCGGCGACCGGCGCGCATTCCTCGACCGTGTGGATGTCGGTGGCGATCGGCACATCGACCTGCGACTTCACCTCCGACAGGATCGCCAGGCCCTTCTCCAGGCCCGGGCCGCGGTAGCTCTTCAGCGAGGAGCGGTTGGCCTTGTCGTAGCTGGCCTTGAACACATAGGGCAGGCCGAGGTCGGCGCAGATCGCCTTGAGCGTCCTGGCCGTATCCAGCGCCAGGGCCAGGTCCTCGATCACGTTGAGGCCGGCGATGACCACCAGCGGCTGACCGTCGCCGATCGAGATGTTCCAGCGGTCGAGGGTGAGCTTGGCCATGATCGGGCTCCGGTGAGGTGGATGGGGCTGCATAGCAGAGGATAGGGCGGTGTCGCCTCCCCTTCCCTCCGACCATTCTCGCGAAAGCGGAGATGGGCGGGTTTTAGGGATCGAGAAGCTCCGCTACAGACCTGAGCCATGTCCGAGACCGAAGCCCCCAAGACCATCATCCTCGTCGCCGCCGCCGCGCTGGTCGACGCCGACGGCCGGGTGCTGATCTGCAAGCGTCCTCAGGGCAAGCAACTGGCCGGGCTGTGGGAGTTTCCGGGCGGCAAGGTCGAGCCCGGCGAGACGCCGGAAGCCTGCCTGATCCGCGAGCTGGACGAAGAGCTCGGCATCACCGTGGCCAAGGCCTGCTTGGCCCCGTTCGTTTTCGCGAGCCACGGTTACGATTCATTTCACCTACTCATGCCACTCTACCTGTGCAGGCGCTGGGACGGATTTGTCACGGCGCGCGAACACGAGGGGCTGGCGTGGGTGAAACCCGACAAACTCGCGGACTATCCAATGCCGCCGGCGGACGAGCCGCTGGTCGCGTATCTGCGCGATTTTCTCTGAAGGCCTTCGCCCGTGACGAGAGCGGCGCGACCGCCATCGAGTATGGCCTGATCGCCTCGCTGATCTTCCTGGTGATCGTCACCTCGGTGACGGTGTTCGGCAACAAGACCACCGACAAGATGCAGTACATCAGCGACGCCGTCTCCGCCGCCATCGGCGGCTGACGCCGGTTCTGGCGCAGCCAGATCGACTTTCACCGCACTCGGCCGTTCAAGGTCCGGCCCCGGCGATAAAAGCCGGTCATGACCAGATTTACCCCCCATCTCATCCGCGCGCTGCCGCTGGCGGCGATGATCGCCGTGGCCGGCGGTGCGAGCGCCCACGCCGCTGTCCCGATCTTCCATTGCGACAAGGCCTCTCTCGCCGATCGGGAGGAGGAGATCGCGACCATCCGCGGCTACCTTCCGCAGCTGCGGGGCCCCGAGAACGATATCGACGCGCGCGAGGAGCAGATCGCCGACTATTCCAAGCGGCTCAAGGAGCTCGAACTCGGCGTGTCCTCCTGCAGGGAACTGCGCGAGTTCGAGAAGGGCCCGAAGAAGCCGCGCCCGCCCGCCAAACCGGTCCCGACGCCCAAGCCGACGCCGCCGTCCGAATTTGACGACCCCACGGGTGAGGAGGACCTGCTGGCGCCGACGGAAGATGATCTGCTCGCGCCCACGCCTAAGCCGACGCCCAAGCCGACGCCGTCCAAGCCCAAACCGCCGATGGCGCCGTTCCCCGCGCCCGTTGGCGATCCGATGTTCGGAGGCAAATGACCGTGACCAGGGCTCCCCGACACCTCGCCCGCGCCCTGCCGCTGGCGGCGCTGATGACGCTGGCCGTCGCGTCGGCCGCGAAGGCGGACAGCGAACCTCCGATCTTCCACTGCAACCCGGGAGCCAACATCGACCGCCAGGCGGAGATGGACCGCATTCGCGAAGAGGACCTTCCCCGGCTGCGGGACATGTCGGTCGAGGTGGGCGGCCGTGAGCGCCGCATCGCCATGTTCAACAAGCGGCTGAAGGAACTCGAGCTCGGCGCCGCCTCCTGCAAGGAGCTGAGCCAGGTCGAGCGAAGCCAGGTTCGCGGGACCAAGGCCGCTCCCAGACGCGCGCCTCCGCCGAAGTCTCCCGTGCCCGCGCTTGAGGACGACAGCCTGATCGCGCCGGCTGAAGAGCCGAAACCGTCGTCGCCGCTGGAAACCGATGATCTGATCGCGCCCGCCGAAGAGCCAAGGCCCTCTGAAGCGCTCGAGACGGACGACCTCATCGCTCCGGCGGAGGAAAGACCGTCGGAGTCGCTCGAAACCGACGACCTGATCGCGCCGGCCAACGACGACCTGCTCGAGCCCGTGACGCCCAAGCCGACCCCGCCAAAGCCGGCGCCGAAGCCCAAGCCGAAAGCCCCGATGCAGCCGTTCCCGGCGCCGGTCGGCGATCCGATGTTCGGGGGCTTCTAGCCGTGGGCGGATCGTCCTTGCGCCTTCTCGGGGTGCCGCTGGCGGCGTTGTTGACGCTGGCCGTCGCAACCGGCGCCGAGGCGGCCGGGGTTGGCAATCCGTCGGTGTTCCATTGCGACAAGCAGTCCGTCGCCGAGCGTGAGGAGGAGATCGCCCTCATTCGCGGCGACTATCTCCCGGGTCTGACCAACCCCGCTTACGACGTCGATGCGCGGGACGAACGGGTCGCCGACATGACCGCGCGGTTGAAGGAGCTCGAGCTCGGCGTGTCGTCCTGCAAGGAGTTGCGCCAGGTCGAGAAGGAGCAGCGCACCCCTTCCAGACCGGCGAAGGCGCCGACGCGGAAGCCATCCCTGTCGCCACTCGAGACCGACGACCTGATCGCTCCGGCGGAGGATTCCGTCGATGCCGTGGGGCCGCCCGACGATATTGACCTGATCGCTCCCGCCGACCCGCGGGCGCCGACGTCCGCCAAGCCAAGGTCGCCGAAACCGAAGAGCCCTCCCATGGCGCCGTTTCCAACGCCGGGCGCCGATCCGCTGGCGCTGCCTCCTGGCGGCGGGCGCTGACGGGCGCCCCGACGCGGAGGTTGGGCAAGGCTACTCGCCCGGCTTCGCGCCCGTGCTCTGTTCAACCGCGCCAAGGGCGTCGGCGAGCCGCATCTTCGCCGAGCCGGGCTTGAGCGGCTTCTGCTGGCTTTCGTGCGGAGCCCAGCCGGTGATGGTGACGATCTCGAACGTCGCCGGCACGCGGCCGTCGGCCTGGGCGAAGCGGGACTGGTAGAGCTCCATCGCCCGCAGCAGCACCGCCCGCTTCAGAGGCTTGCGCGAGCGGTCGCGCAGGACGTTGGTCTCGCCCATCGCCCGCAGGTCGCGCAGCAGCTCCAGCGGGTGGGCGTAGCGCACCGTCACCCGGTCGACGTCGGTCACCGGCAGGGCGAACCCGGCCCGCTGCAGCAGGGCGGCGGCATCGAAGGCGTCGGCGAACGGCGACACCCGCAGGGCCGCGCCGCCGGACAGCTCGGCCTCGGCCTCGAGCAGGCTCTGTCGCAGCTCGGTCAGGGTCGCCCCGCCCAGGATCGCGCCGATGAACAGCCCGTCCGGCTTCAGCGCCCGGCGGATCTGGATCAGGCTGCCGACCAGGTCGTTGGTCCAGTGCAGGGCCAGGGTCGAGACCACCAGGTCGAGGCTGGCCGGCGCGAACGGCAGCCGCTCCTCGTCGACGACCAGCCGGGGTCCGGGCCGTGTCGCCAGCATCGCGGCGGACAGGTCGGTCTCGACCAGCCAGTCGATCTTCTCGGCGGCGTCGCTGTTCGCCAGCGCCCGGGCGAAGGCCCCGTCGCGCGCGCCGAGATCGACGGCCAGCGGAAACCGTCGCATGATCGCCTCCAGACGGACCACCGCATCCTCGGCAGCCCTGTGCTTGAGGAAGGCGGCGCGGTCATAGCCGGCCGCGGCGCGGTCGAGACGGCGCCGGTGGAGGGCGCGGTCGAAGAGGATGGGGGGCGTACCGGTCATGCGGGCGGAACATGGCCCTTCACGCGCGAGATTGGAACCGGGGCCGCATCTCGCCGCCGCCGCGCGGGGTCTGCTCGACCTGATCCTGCCGCCGCGCGACCTCGACGGCGGCGCCGCGCAGACGCCCGGGCTCGATGCCAAGGTCTGGACGCGGGTGGTGTTTCTCGAGGACCCGGTCTGCGACGGCTGCGGCTCGCCCTACGAGTATGACCCCGGCCCGGGCGTGCGCTGCGCGGCCTGCATGGCGCGGCCCTACGCCTTCGACCGGGCCCGCGCCGCCTGCCTGTACGACGAGCATTCCCGCGACCTGATCCTGAAGCTCAAGCACGCCGACCGCACCGACCTGTCCGGCGTGCTCGCGCGCTGGATCTCCCGCGCCGCGCGGCCGCTGCTGGCGGACGCCGACCTGATCGTGCCGGCGCCGTTGCATCGCTGGCGGCTGCTGCGGAGGCGCTACAACCAGGCCGCGGAGATCGCCCGGCCGCTGGCCCGCGCCCACGGCCTGCGCTGCCTGCCCGACGCCCTGGTCCGCACCCGCGACACCGACAGCCAGGGCGGCAAGTCCGCGTCTGGCCGCCGCCGTAACGTCTCCGGCGCCTTCCAGGTCCCGGCCTCGCGGCGGGAGCAGGTGGCGGGCCGGCGCGTTCTGTTGATCGACGATGTCCTGACCACCGGGGCGACGGCCCACGCTTGCGCGCGGGCGCTCAAGGCCGCCGGCGCGGCCGCGGTGGACCTGGCTGTCGTCGCAAAGGTGCGCGCCGGCGCGGACACCACTATATGAGTTCCCAGCAACAGGCAGCGTTACGAGATATGGCCCAAGTCACCATCTACACCCGTCCCTTCTGCGGCTACTGCGCGCGCGCCCTGGCGCTGCTCGAGAGCAAGGACGCCGACTTCACCGAGATCGAAGCCGGCATGGACCCGGCCCTGCGCCAGGAGATGATCCAGCGCTCTGGCGGCGGCGTGACCTTCCCGCAGATCTTCGTCGGCGAGCAGCACGTCGGCGGCTGCGACGACCTGATGGCGCTCGACCGCGCCGGTAAGCTGGACGCCCTGCTCGCCGCATGACCCTGCGCGCGGGCCTTGTTCAACTGCGGACGCCGGCGACCCACACCGAGGCGCTGATGCACGCGCTGCCGCTGATCCAGCAGGCGGCGGACGAGGGCGCGACGCTGATCGTCACGCCCGAGGGGACCAACATCCTGCAGCGCGACCGCGCACTGCTGCTGCCGCAGCTGACGGTGCTGGACCACGACCCGGTGGTAAACGGCCTGCGCGAGCTGGCGGCCGACCTGAAGGTGTGGTTGAGCATCGGCTCGGCCCTGGTACTGCGCGAGGACGGCAAGGCCGCCAACCGCCAGGTGCTGGTCGGACCCGACGGCGCCATCGTCGCCACTTACGACAAGCTGCACATGTTCGACGTCGACCTGCCCACCGGCGAGACGGCGCGGGAGTCGGCCACCTATGAGCCCGGCGACCGGGCCGTGATCGCCGACGCGGCCGGGACCCGGCTGGGCCTGACCATCTGCTACGACATGCGCTTCCCGGCCGTGTACCGCGCCCTGGCCACGGCCGGGGCGACGGTGATGACCATCCCCGCCGCCTTCACCCGACCGACCGGCGAGGCGCACTGGGAGGTGCTGCTGCGCGCCCGGGCGATCGAGACCGGCAGCTTCGTGCTGGCGGCGGCCCAGGGCGGCTTCCACGCGGACGGCCGGGGGACATGGGGCCATTCGACCATCGTCGCGCCCTGGGGCGAGATCCTCGGCAAGCTCGATCACGACGAGCCCGGCGTGCTGGTCGCCGACCTCGACCTCTCCGCCGCCGAGGCGGCCCGCGCCGCGATCCCCGCCCTCAAGAACGCCCGCGCGTTCACCGGCCCATGATCCGCTACGCGCTGGTCTGCGAGCACGAGCACGGCTTCGAAGGCTGGTTCGGATCCTCGGGCGATTACGACGACCAGTCGGGCCGCGGGCTCGTCGACTGTCCGGTCTGCGGCAGCAAGGCCGTGCGCAAGCAGATCATGGCCCCGGCCGTGGCGGGCACGAAGGCGCAGAAGTCGGGGACCGAGCTGCAGCCGGGCATGCGCGACATGGTCATGGAGGCGATCGGCAAGGTCCGCGCCCACGTCGAGGATAACTTCGACTACGTCGGCGACAGCTTCGCCCGCGAGGCCCGCGACATCCACGACGGCAAGTCCGAACAGCGCGGCATCTACGGCGAGGCTACGCCGACCGAGGTCAAGTCGCTGGTCGAGGACGGCGTCCCGGTGGCGCAGCTGCCGCCCGCCCCGCCGAAGAAGACGGATTTGAACTGAGGGCGTTGCGTGGTTCGAGACGCTCGCTTGAGGCTCGCTCCTCACCATGACTGATTTCTGAGTTCGTCATCCTGAGGAGCGCCCAATGGGCGCGTCTCGAAGGACGCACGGCGTCGCCGCCTCACGCTGGAGAGCCATGAAGGTTGGGGAGGTGGTGCGGAGCGCTCCGGTCTCGCCCGGATGTCTGTTTCTGAGAGTGCAAGATGAGCAGGACTGAAGGCGCTCCGCGAAGCTCGTTTTCCGGGAGCCGCCGGTAGGCAGTGCTCTTAGCACTTAGCCGGCAGAAGCCTCCGACGGGCGGGAGCCTGGCAGGGCTGCCCCGGACCGGACGAGTAACCCCCTCGCCCCTGTCCCCGTTCGAACTCCATCCCAAACACCTCAAGGTCGCCGGCCTAGCGCCCTCCCCGTGTGATCGGGACGGCTTGAGAATACGGCGAGCGGAAACGGAGTGGATAAGTTCGGCTGTCGATGTCGCGCTTCTCGGAAAGCCTCTAGCTGAATCAGCTGGTTAGCCGCCGCAAGCCTTCACTAGCGCCGCGGTCCTCCCCGCTCGCGGGGAGGGGGACCACGCGGAGCGTGGTGGAGGGGCGGCGCTGACGGGGCAGAAGTGGGCGCAGTGCAAGGCGACCAACCGTCCAGCTTCGGCGCTGCCCCTCCACCGCCGTCCCGGCGGTCCCCCTCCCCCTGCGGGGGAGGATCAGCTTAGGATGCCACCATGACCTCCATGACCTTCGTCTTCGATCAGGTGAACGAACTGACCGGCCACCTGCGCCGGCTGAACCGTCCGGCCGCCGACATGCTGCAGTTCGGGATCGCGCCCGATGACGTCGAGGCGGCCGTGGCCGTGGCCGGGCCGGCGCCGGAGGATCTGGTGGCGATGTACGGCCGTCACGACGGCGTCGACCTGCCGGTCGGCCGGACGCTCGGCGACGGCCATGTCATCCCCGGCTACTACTGGATGCCGATCGCCGAGGCCGCCGAACATTACGGCCAGCTCGCCGCCGCCGGCGAATGGCCGCGCAGCTGGTTCCCGGTCCTCGCCGACGGCGGCGGCGGCTTCCTGGGCGTGATCTGCGACGCGGGATCGGAGGACTACGGCTGCGTGGTCGAGTTCCTGCCCGGCGAGCCGGAACAGGAGATCGTCGCCGACAGCGTCTCGATGTGGCTGGCGACCGCCATCCGCTGCTTCCAGGAAGCGGCCTATACGGTGAAGGGCGGCTTCCTGAACGAGGACTACGACCAGTCCGAACAGATCGCGGACCTGCTCAACACCTCGCGACGCGAGATCGAGGCGGCGAACTACGCGTAGGGCCTCAGCCCCGATCCACCCGCCAACGCCAGATCGGGCCGTCGTCAGGATCTTCGACCGCCTCGTCGAAGCGCATGCCCACCCGCTTAAGCACCCGCGTCGAGGCGTTCTCCTCGGCCAGGGTGTGGGCGATGACGTGGTCGATCTCCGGCTGGGCAAAGGCGTGGGCGATCATGCCGCCGGCCGCTTCGGTGGCGAGGCCCTGGCCGCGATACGACGGCGCGAACTCGTAGCCGATCTCCAGCCGCCCGCCGCTCGGCGCGCCCTTGTAACCGCCCAGGCCGATCAGCCGGCCGTCGGTCTCGTGGATGAAGACATGCATCCACCAGTCGGCGGCGTCGGGATTGCTGACCAGAAAGTCATGGCTGCTGGCGATCGCCTGCAGCGCGTCCGGCCCGGCCCAGTCCGGCGCGACCGACACGCCCAGCACCGCGCCAAGTCCGGCGCCTCCCCCGTCCGCGAAGGTCTCGAGGTGGTGCAGCCGGACGGGTTCGAGACGAAGACGGGCCGTGCGGAGGATCATGCCTTCGCCGGCTTGGTGACCGTCATCATGTAGTTGATGTCCGCATCCAGCGACGGCGACCACTGGCCGGTGAGCGGGTTGTAGGACACCCCGAACGGCCCCGCGATGTCGTAGGGATGGCCTTCCAGGAAGCTGCGCAGTTCCTCTGGCTTGAGGAACTGGTTCCAGTCGTGGGTCCCCGCCGGCACCCAGCGCAGGACGTACTCGGCGCCGACCTTGGCCAACGCCAGCGCCTTGAGGGTGCGGTTGAGGGTGGCGACGATCATCAGCCCGCCCGGCGCCAGCAGCTTGGCCGTGGTGCGCAGGAACTCGCCCGGATCGGCGACGTGCTCGATGACTTCCATGTTCAGGACCACGTCGAACGGCCCGGCGCCCTCGGCCAGCAGCTGCTCGGCGGTCACCGCGCGGTAGTCGATGTCGAGGCCCTGCTCGGCGGCATGGGTCGAGGCGGTGCCGATGTTGCGCTCGGATGCATCGGCGCCCAGCACCTCGAAGCCCAGCCGGCGCATCGGCTCGCTGAGCAGTCCGCCGCCGCAGCCGATGTCGAGCAGCTTCAGCCCCTCGAACGGCCGCCGTGCCTTGATGTCGCGCCCGAACCGCTCGGCGGCATGGTCGCGGATGAAGGTCAGGCGCGAGGGATTGAACTTGTGCAGCGGCGCGAACTTGCCGTGCGGATCCCACCATTCGGCGGCGATGCGCGAGAAGCGCTCGACGTCTGCGGGGTCGATGGAATGGGTCAGCGGGACGGCAGTCATGGGTCAGCGAATGAGCACGAAGCGGCGGGCCACGTCCAGTTCCACAAAGGGCTCAAGACGGTTGTCGGCCAGCCAACACCTCGCTAGAAGGGCGCCTCTTGCCCCGCGAGCCTCTGTTCGAGCCGCGCGCGGGGCATGAAAACCCGCCAAACAAGGGGGCGAGCGGCCAGGACGTGTCACGGCTGGTGATGAAATTCGGCGGCACTTCGGTGGCCGACCTGGAGCGTATCCGCCGCGTCGGACGGCTGGTGGCGGCGGAAGTCGCGACCGGCAAGAAGGTCGCCGTGGTGGTCTCCGCCATGTCCGGCAAGACCAACGAGCTGGTCGCCTGGACCGACGGCGCCGGTGCGGCCGCGCCGGGCCTGAGGCCCTCCGACGACGAGTACGACGTCGTCGTCGCCAGCGGTGAACAGGTGACCGCCGGCCTGCTGGCCATGACCCTTCGCAACATGGGCCTGAACGCCCGGTCGTGGATGGGCTGGCAGATCCCGATCATCACCGACGATGCTCACGGCAAGGCGCGCATCGACGAGATTCCGCCCGAGAAGCTGGCCGCCGCCATGGACAGCGGCGAGATCGCCGTCATCGCCGGCTTCCAGGGCGTCGACCGCGAAGGCCGCATCGCCACCCTCGGCCGCGGCGGCTCCGACACCAGCGCCGTGGCCATCGCCGCCGCCCTGGACGGGGCCTGCGACATCTACACCGACGTCGACGGGGTCTACACCACCGACCCCCGCATCGAGCAGAAGGCCCGCAAGCTGGCCCGCGTCTCCTACGAGGAGATGCTGGAGATGGCGTCGCTGGGGGCCAAGGTTCTTCAGACCCGTTCGGTCGAGCTGGCCATGGCCCAGCACGTGCCGCTGCGGGTTCTCTCTAGTTTCGTCGAGCCAGGGGAGGCGCCCGGCCAGGGCACCATCGTCTGCGACGAGGAGGAAATCGTGGAAAAGCGCATCGTGAGCGGCGTGGCCTACAGCCGCGACGAGGCCAAGGTCAGCCTGTTCGGCCTGCCGGATACGCCCGGCGTCTCCTCCAAGATCTTCGGCCGACTGGCCGACGCCAACGTCAACGTCGACATGATCGTCCAGAGCCACGCCCGCAGCGAGGGCGCGGCCAACATGGAGTTCACCGTCGGTCGCCGCGACGCCGCCCGGGCCGTGGAGATCGTCCGCGAGATCCAGAAGGAGATCGGCTTCGAGGACGTCCAGCTCAACGAGGACGTCGCCAAGGTCTCGGTCATCGGCGTCGGCATGCGCAGCCACGCAGGTGTCGCCAGCACCATGTTCTCGGCGCTGGCCGACAAGGGCGTGAACATCCAGGTCATCTCGACCAGCGAGATCAAGATCAGCGTGCTGATCGACGCCGCCTACACGGAACTGGCCGTTCGCGCGCTGCATTCCGCCTACGAGTTGGACAAGGTCTAGGCGAAACGCCGCTCCGGCGGCGTAACCCACGCGACGATCACTGTTCCCTCACGGAAATCTGCTATAGGCGCCGGAGGGACAGGAGAAACGCTCGGCCCATGGCCACCCAGAGCTTCGCCATTCGAGGCCCGCGCAGTCTGCTTCGGCAGATCCGCGAGGCCATGGCCGGTGATCAGCCGGCCCAGGCCAAGCTCAACATGGTCGTGCGCATCATCGCCGGGTCGATGGTCGCCGAGGTCTGCTCCATCTATCTGCGCCGCGCCGGCGGCGAGCTCGAACTGTTCGCCACCGAGGGCCTGTCCGAAGAGGCCGTCCACGTCACCCGGCTGAAGGTCGGCGAGGGCCTGGTCGGCGAGATCGTGCGCCTCGGCCGGCCGCTGAACCTGTCGGACGCGCCGCATCACCCGGCCTTCTCCTACCGCCCGGAAACCGGCGAAGACCCCTACCACTCGTTCCTCGGCGTGCCGCTGCTGCGCGGCGGCCGGGCGATCGGGGTGCTGGTGGTCCAGAACCGCACCGAGCGCAGCTATGGCGACGAGGAGGTCGAGGACCTCCAGATCATCGCCATGGTGCTGGCCGAGATGGTCGGCGCCGGCGAGCTGCTGAACCAGGAAGCGCTCAAGGACGTCGAGATCGCGCCGCACAAGCCGGAGCGGCTCAAGGGCGCCAAGTTCGCCGACGGCCTCGCCTATGGCATCGCCGTCCTGCACGAGCAGCCTGTGGCGCCCGAGCAGCTGCTGTCCGACGACGCCGCCGCCGAGGAAATCCGCCTGCGCGCCGCGATCGCCACGCTGCAGAAGCAGATCGACGAGATGCTCGACGGCCAGCACGGCCTGGTCGGCGCCTCCTACGAGGTGCTCGAGACCTACCGCATGTTCGCCCACGACCGCGGCTGGAACCGGTCGCTGGAAGAGGCGGTACGTTCGGGCCTGACCGCCGAGGCGGCCGTCGAGCGGGTGCGCTCCGAGCACCGCGCCCGGCTGGGCCAGGCGCGCGACCCCTATCTGCGCGAGCGGCTGCACGATCTCGAGGATCTCAACGACCGGCTGCTGCGGCACCTGGCCGGCGACGGCCACACCGCCCGCATCCTGCCCGACGACGCCATCCTGATCGCCCGCAACCTGGGGCCGGCGGACCTGCTCGAATACGACCGCACCCGGCTGAAGGGCCTGTTGCTGGAAGAGGGCTCCTCGGCCAGCCACGCGGCCATCGTCGCCCGGGCGCTGGACATTCCCTGCGTCGGCCGCCTGTCGGGCCTGCGCGACCGCGTCTCCGAGGGCGATCCGGTGATCGTCGACGCCGAGACCGGCGAGGCCTTCCTGCGCCCCCGCATCGACGTGGTGAAGGCGCTGCAGGCGCGGCTCGAGGTCCGGGCGCAGCGCCGGGCCGTGTTCGCCGGCCTGCGCGACACCCCCGCCTTCACCAAGGATGGGGCCAAAGTCACCCTGCTGATGAACGCGGGCCTGGCCGTCGACCTCGACATCCTCGGCGAGACCGGGGCCGAGGGCATCGGCCTGTTCCGCACCGAGTTCCAGTTCATGGTCGCCGAGGACATGCCGCGCCTCGACGCCCAGCGCGCCCTCTACGAGAAGGTTCTGGACGCCGCCAACGGCATGCCGGTGACCTTCCGCACCCTCGACCTGGGGGGCGACAAGCTGCTGCCCTACATGGAGCTGGAGCGGGAGGAGAACCCCGCCCTGGGCTGGCGCGCCATCCGCATGGGCCTCGACCGACCAGCCCTGCTTCGCCTGCAGCTGCGGGCGCTGATCTGGGCCGCCAACGGCCGGCCGCTGCGGATCATGTTCCCGCTGGTCGCCAGCGTCGACGAGTTCCGCGCCGCCCGCGCCTTCGTCGATGCCGAGCTGGCCTGGGCCCAGCGCCGCGGCCGTCCGGCGCCGTCGCGCCTCGATGTCGGGGCGATGATCGAGGCGCCCTCACTGCTGTGGCACCTGGACGCCCTGCTGCCGATGACCGACTTCGTGTCGATCGGCACCAACGACCTGATGCAGTACATGTTCGCCGCCGACCGTGGGAACCCACGCGTGGCCGACCGCTACGACCCGCTGTCGCCGCCGGCGCTGCGCGCGTTGCAGCAGATTCAGCAGGCCTGTGCCGAAACGGGAACGCCGGTGTCCGTCTGTGGCGAAATGGCCGGCCGCCCGCTGGAGGCCTTCACCCTCGTCGCCCTTGGCTTCGACCGCCTGTCGATGCCGCCCGCCGGCATAGGTCCGGTCAAGCAGATGGTGCTGTCCTGCGACAGAGAGGCCGCTAGACGGGGCGTGCTGGCCCTGCTGAAAGGCACCTCCGGATCGGTCCGAAACGAGATCGAAACGCTGGCACGAAAGTTGTACGTCGCCGTCTGACCGAACGACGGTCTGCGGCGCTGTGACGGATTAGCACATTGAATTCCGGGCATTATTTTGATATCCACAAGACAAGGTTAAGCTTTCCCGTCGTAGGGGAAGCGGGGTGTGTCGCGCTCGTGCGTGACGCGAGGTTTTGGGGGCGTCGGTAGCCATGCCGCTCGACACTGGCGGGGTTACGCAACTTTACCGCACCGGGGACATGTTCCCGGCCGACCAACTCGCCCCGACCGAGGAGCCTTCCCTGCACTACGGACCTGATATCGGCGCGGCCCTGAAAGCCGCGCGTGAGTTCCGCGGCATGTCGCTGCAGGACGTCGCCGACCAGACCCGCATTCGCCGGACCTACCTCGCCGCCGTCGAGGACATGCGCCTGGACGAGCTGCCCTCGCGGCCGTTCGCGATCGGCTATGTGAAGGCCTACGCCAAGCTCCTGGGCATGGACCCGGACGAGGCGGTGATCCGCTTCAAGGACTCCGCCCCCGAACCGGACGAACCCCTGCGCGCGCCGGTCGGCGTCCGCCGCGAACGCGACCCCCGCATGGGCGCGATCATGGCCGGCGGCCTGCTGATCGTGTCGGCCATCGTCCTCTGGAACATCGCCCAGCGCGCCATCAGCGAAGAGGCTCCGCCCAAGCCGACCGCGCCGGAGACCGTCGTCACCACCACGCCCGCCGCGCCCGTCGGCCCGATGAGCGTCGGCGCGCCGCTGCCGGCCCCGACCGAGGCTTCCACCCCGCCGGTCTACCAGACCCCTGGCCTGGAAGCCGCGTCACAGGCCGGAGGCTCGGCTGACGCCGCCGCCGCCGCCGCCAAGGCCCGCAAGGCCGCGGAGGCCGCCGCGGCCCCGATCGCCAGCGACACCCCCGTCGGCACGCCGTTCAAGGCCAAGGGTCCTGTCCACGGCGCTCCGGCCGGCGCCTCGACGATCACGCTGCAGGCGCGTCGCCAGACGATGCTGATCGTGCGCGGCCCGGACAACGCCATCTACTTCGCCCGCTCCCTGCCGCCCGGCGAGGCCTATCGCCTCCCCGCCGCCAAGGGCCTGTCGGTCGAGGTCACGGACCCGCAGGGCATGGATGTGTTCGTCGGCGGCCTGTTCAAGAGCGCCATGCCCACGAGCCAGGCCACCGCCGCCGCGCTCGCCGGTTAGGCGTCGCCCACGAAGTTTCGATGACGGGCTTGGGAAACCGGCTGCCGGGGCTTACCTTGGAGGTCGCATGAGCCACGACGATCACACCCACGTCCGCCCCTGGCGCCGGATCGACCGGCGGCCGTCCCGTCAGATCATGGTCGGCAAGGTGCCGATCGGCGGCGGCGCGCCGATCGCCGTCCAGTCGATGACCAACACGCTGACCGCCGACGCGGCCGCGACCATCGGCCAGATCCGCGAGCTCGAAGAAGCCGGAGCCGACATCGTCCGGGTCTCCTGCCCCGACGTTGAATCGACCCAGGCGATGCGGGCCATTGTCCGCGAGGCCGTGGTTCCGATCGTCGCCGACATCCATTTCCACTACAAACGCGGCATCGAGGCCGCCGAGGCCGGCGCCGCCTGCCTGCGCATCAATCCGGGCAACATCGGCAGCCCCGACCGCGTCCGCGACGTGATCAGCGCCGCCCGCAACAATGGTTGCTCGATGCGGATCGGCGTCAACGCCGGCTCGCTGGAGCGCGAGCTGCTCGAGAAGTACGGCGAGCCCTGCCCCGACGCGATGGTCGAGAGCGCGCTCAACCACGCCCGCATTCTTCAGGACCACGACTTCCACGACTTCAAGATCAGCGTGAAGGCCTCGGACCTGTTCATGACCGTGGCCGCCTATCAGCAGCTGGCCGAGGCTATCGACTGCCCGCTGCATGTGGGCGTGACCGAGGCCGGCGCGCTGCGCACCGGCACGGTGAAGTCCTCGATCGGCATGGGCAGCCTGCTCTGGGCCGGCATCGGCGACACCATCCGCGTCAGCCTGGCCGCCGATCCCGTCGAGGAGATCAAGGTCGGCTTCGACATGCTGAAGTCGCTGGGCCTGCGCCACCGCGGCGTCAACATCATCGCCTGCCCGTCCTGCGCCCGGCAGGGCTTCAACGTCATCAAGACCGTGGAAGCCCTCGAAGAGCGCCTGGCCCATGTGGCCACCCCGATGTCGCTGTCGATCATCGGCTGCGTCGTGAACGGTCCCGGAGAGGCCCTGATGACCGACCTCGGCTTCACCGGCGGCGGCAAGGGCTCGGGCATGATCTACATGGCCGGCAAGCCGGACCACAAGATGGACAACGAGCATATGGTCGACCACATCGTCGAGCTGGTTGAAGCCCGCGCGGCCGAGATCGAGGCGGCGAAGGCGACCGAGCTGCAAGCCGCCGAATAAGAGAATCGTTCGCAGCAACCTTGCCGCCCGAGGCCGACCGGGTTATCGAGCTCAGGTAATTGTAAGCATAGATTTCAGAAGTCGCGTACGGGGGTGCGCCTTCTTGCCCAACAGAACTGACAAGCTTCGCGAAGCTCTGGCGCTGCGCGCCTCCGCGACCTTTTTCCTGAGGTCCGCCGACACGCTGGCGAAAGCCGTCGGCGACGGCGACTTCCTGCGTGGCATCATCTTCCTGGCCATCGTCGAGGCCAACGTCCGCCACCTTCGTCCCGGGGACCTGCTGTCGCAGACCTACTCGGAAGCCGAAGACCAGATGCCCGACGATCTGCGCCGGCCGATCAGCGTGCACGCGCTCGCCCACGAGCTCGACCTGCCCTACGAGACCACCCGCCGGCACGTGAACCGCCTGATGAGCGACGGTCTCTGCATCCGCGCCGTTAGCGGGATGCTGGTGCCGGGCGATGTCCTCGCCCGCGAGGTGATCACCGACGGCCTGAGAAAGAACTTCGAACACCTGCGACAGCTGTTCAGCGATCTGCGCGACGGCGGCGTGGACCTCACGCCGTAGGTCCGTGCCCGCTGTCAGCATCACTCAGCTGACAGTTTCCATAGTGATCCGAAAACCCGTCATGGCGATTCGGGGCGTTGATTGGTGATGGCTTAGGCGTTGAAGCATGCCCCGGCTCGGGGGAGCCGGGGCAGCCCAAGGGCGACCGCATCGGGGGGGCAGGTGGTCGCCCTGCATGGATACGACGCGAGGGCGAACCCGGTCGCGGCATCTCCAATCAGATCCCATATCGGAGGTCACGAAACGCCGTGCGACGTTACGTCCGCTAGCCTGGACGTCCGCGACGGGCTTCAACCCCCGCGACGAACCTACTCCCCACTCTCCGTCAGAGGGAAAGTAACTCCCCACAATGAGGAATCGGGTTGTATCGTCAGGGCGACGCTGGATGATGTGCGTGAAGCCCGGGACAAGGGAACCTGGAGTAGTCGCTTGATCGCCGAAGACACCTCGCTCGACAAAGCTCGGGACTATGAAGTCGCCGCACGCCTGGCAGGCGAATTCTTCATTCGTGGCGTCGAAATCCTCGCGCGCGCCCACGACGGCGATCTGGTCAAGGGCATCATCTTTACCGCCATCGCCGTCGCCAACAGCGAGTCGGCGCCCGTGGCCGCCAACGAGCCCGAACGCCGCCCGGTCAGCGTGATGTCGATCTCGAGCTCGATCGGCGTGCCCTACGAGACCACGCGCCGATACGTGAACCTGCTGGTTGACCAGGGACTTTGCGTACGGATGGGCCGGCGCGGGGTGATCGTGACCGACGCCGCCTTCGTCCGCCCCGGCATGGTCGCCGCCTATCAGGACACCCACATCAGCTTCAACCGGCTGGTGTCGGCGCTCCGGCGGGCGCAGTACGCTGGCCTGAAGCCCTAGGGCCCTGGTCAGGCCATACGCGCCCGGCAATCAACGCTGTCATCCTGGGCCTTGTGCCCAGGCCCCCTTGTTCAGCTTAGCCGTGAGAGCGTGAACCTGCTCCGCACCTGCGGTGGACACAGGGGTCCTCGCCACAGGGGCGAGGATGACGGGTTGTGGAGAGGCGTCGGACCACCGACACCGACCCGATCTTCTAGTCGAAGACGATGACCGAGCGGGCCAGTTCGCCGCGCTTCAGCTCTTCGAAGGCCTCGTTGACCTGCTCCAGCTTGATCCGGCGCGAGACCATCTCGTCCAGCTTCAGCTTGCCGGACATGTAGAAGTCGACGAGCCGCGGCATGTCGACCGGGAAGCGGTTGGAGCCCATCAGCGAGCCCTGGATGCGCTTCTCGCCGAGGAAGTCGGCGCCGTGCAGCTCGATCATGGTCCCGACCGGGATCATGCCGATGACGTTGGCGGTGCCGCCCCGGGCCAGCATCTTGAAGGCCTGTTCGGTGGTCTTCTTCAGGCCGATGGCCTCGAAGCTGTGCTGGACGCCGCCTTTGGTGAGCTCGATCACGGCCTTGACCGGGTCTTCCTGGCTGGCGTCGATCAGGTCGGTGGCGCCGAAGGCCTTGGCGAGGTCCAGCTTCGACTGCTGCATGTCGATGGCGATGATCCGGCCGGCGCCGGCGATCGCCGCGCCGTTGACCGCCGCCAGGCCGACGCCGCCGCAGCCGATGATGGCCACCGTCTCGCCCGCGCGCACGTTCGAGGTCTGCACCACGGCGCCGACGCCGGTCGTGACCGAGCAGCCGATCAGGGCGGCGAGGTCGAGCGGCATGTCCTTCCGGATCGCGACGCAGGCGTGCTCGTGGATCAGCATCTGCTCGGCGAAGGACGACAGGTTCAGGAACTGGTTGAGGCCATTGCCGAGGCGCGGCTCGTCGTCCTTGGCGCGGCGCACGTCGCCGCTGACGCAACGGGCCATGTGGCCGGTGACGCAGTGATTGCAGTGGCCGCAGAAGGCCGACAGGCAGGTGATGACGTGGTCGCCGACCTTCACGGTGCGCACTTCCGAGCCGATCGCCTCGACGATACCGGCGCTCTCGTGACCGAGCACTGCGGGCAGCGGGTGCGGGTAGGAGCCTTCGACGAAGTGCAGGTCGGAGTGGCAGACGCCGGCCGCCTTGGTCCGGATCAGCACTTCGTGCGGGCCGGGCTTGTTGATCGAGATGGTTTCGATCTGAAGCGGCTTGCCCACTTCGCGCAGAACGGCGGCTCTCATCGCATTTCCCCTGTTTTGATTTGGCGCGACGTTATCGCCGTTCACCGCCCGAGCGAAAGGCCTGCCGAACAAGCGTTCGCAAGTTTCTCGACGCTGCGGCGTGCGTCGGATACCGATGTTGCGAAATGATCCGGGAGGACGTCATGGCGCAGACCATCGGGCTTTCGAGACGGAGGCTGCTCGGCCTCGGGGCGGCGGGCGCCGCCCTCGCGCCGGCCTGGAGCGCCGGAGCGCTGGCCCCGCCGCCGCCGGCAGGCACGCGTCAGGGGCCCATCGCCGGCGGCTCGACCACGACGCCGGGGGTCCAGGCGTTCCTCGGCCTCCCCTATGCCGCGCCGCCGGTCGGCGACCTGCGCTTCGCGCCGCCACAGCCGCCCGCGTCCTGGTCTGAACGGCGCGAGGCCCGCGCCTTCGGCCCGACCGCGATCCAGAACCCTTCCCTGTCCGCGGTGAATCCGACCTCGGAGCTGGGCAAGGCGCTGCAGCAGGCGTTCCCGGCGCGCGCCGATGTCGAGGCGCAGAGCGAGGACTGCCTCTACCTCAATGTCTGGAGCCGAGCCCCCGGCGCGATGGGCGCCAGGATGCCGGTGATGGTCTGGCTGCACGGCGGCGGCTTCGCCTACGGTTCGGGCCAGTGGCCGATGTACGACGGCGCGCGGCTGGCGGCCCAGGGCGCCGTGGTCGTCAGCGTCAATCACCGGCTCAACGTGTTCGGCTATCTCGACCTGCCGGAGGTCGAGGGGTCCGGCAACGCCGGCATGCTCGACCTGGTCGCGGCGCTGGAATGGGTGCGGGACAACATCCGCTTCTTCGGCGGCGATCCCGACAACGTCACCATCTTCGGTGAGTCCGGCGGCGGGGCGAAGGTCAGCTACCTGCTGGCCATGCCCAAGGCCAAGGGGCTGTTCCACCGCGCGATCATCCAGAGCGGCCCCGGCGTGAAGGCCGTGCCGCGCGACCGCGCCGCCGCCTTGCGCGCAGACCTCTACAAGGAACTGGGCCTGGCCGAGGGTGACGTCGCCGGTCTGCGCGCCCTGCCGGTCGACAAACTGCTGGCGGCCGCCCGCGCGGCCGAGGCCAGACAGCCGGGCGCCGGCTTCGACCGCTCCGGCTTCTCGCCGGTGGCCGGCGACAGCGTACTCCCGTCCCAGCCCTGGGATCCCAAGGCGCCGGACACTGCGCGCGACGTGCCGGTGCTGATCGGCATCAACAAGGACGAGATGACCCTGTTCATGGCCTCCGCGCCCTGGTTCGGGAGGCTCGACGAGGCGGGGCTGGAGAAGATGGCCGCCGCCATGCTCGGGCCCAAGGCCCCGTCGGTGCTGGCGGCGCTGAAGAAGGACTTCCCGACCGACACTCCAACCTACCGCGCCACCCACCTGGCCACCTACGGCCGGATGTTCGCCGGCTCGGTCGAGATCGCCGAGCGCAAGGCGGCCCAGGGCGGCGCGTCGGCCTGGTTCTACCTGCTGGAGTGGGAGACGCCGGTCGGACCGTTCCGCTCGCCGCATATGCTCGAGGTGCCGTTGGCGTTCGACACCGTCGAGAGCAGCCGTGTCTTCCTGGGTCCTGGTCCCGAGCCGCAGGTGATGGCCAAACAGATGAGCGCCGCCTGGCTGGCCTTCGCCCGCACCGGAAACCCCAACACCCCGGTGCTTCCCAAATGGCCGCCCTACGAACCGACGAAGCGCGCGACGATGGTGTTCAACCTGACGAGCCGCGTGGTCGACGATCCCTACGCGGCGACGCGGCAGGCGGTGACGTGAGGAAAGGGATTAGGGCTAGGGACTAGAGACCAGGCTCGCTCGAATTACCAACCCCTAGCCCTTCGCCCCTAATCCCTCTTGCGCACGCCGCGCTTTGACACGCCCCCTCCCCCAGCCTAACGCCGCACCATGACCACCCAGCTCCTGTTCGCCACCCGCCTCTATCGCGCCGATCTCGACGGCGAGCGCGGCTTCGACGCCTTCAACGGCGACCTCGAGGACGCCAGCCGGATGATGGAGGAGGAGGACGGCGCCGGCCGGGCCTGGTCGAAGCAGAACGGCTATCGCGGCTACACCTCCTACAGCTCGCCGGGCGAACTGTGGAATCGCGCCACCGCCTTCGGCGACCTCAAGCGCAAGCTCGACAAGCATGCCGGGGTTTTCGCCGCCGACCTGGGGCTGGATCTCGACGGCCGGCGGCTGCGGCTCGACGACCTGTGGGTCAACGTCCTCAAGCCCGGCGGCGGCCACAGCGGCCACCTGCATCCGCACAGCGTGCTCAGCGGCACCTACTACGTCGCCGTGCCGCCGGGCTCGGCCGGACTGAAGCTCGAGGATCCGCGACTGGCGATGATGATGGCCTCACCGATGCGCCAGCCCGACGCGCCGGAGGATCAGAAGCCGTTCGTCACCGTCACGCCGCGCGCGGGCACGGTGCTGATGTGGGAAAGCTGGCTGCGCCACGAGGTGCCGCCGACCATGGGCAAGGCCGACCGTATCTCGATCAGCTTCAACTACGGCTGGCGCTAGACCCTACGGGTTGCGCGGGGGCACGCACATCGGCTTGCCCTCGTAGAGGTCGCCGACCAGCGAGTTGTCGGCCACCACCAGGGCGCGGACCTTCTCGAAGGCGCGGCTTTCGCCGGGCGGCCTCTCCCCCGGAGCACACACCGGCGCATCGACGCGTCGTCCGATGCGACAGATGCAGAAGTCCTCGCTGCGGTCGAGACGGCTGGCCGTGGCCTTGCAGACTGCCGGCTTGCTGGAGCCGTCGATGTCGATGCAGACGACACGGGTGGCCGGGTTGCTTGGCGACGACCCCGGCGCGGCGCCGGCGGCGGCGAACAGGGCGGCGAGGGCGACGGCGGAAGCGATGAAAACTCTACGCATGTGACAGTCCTCCGTCGTGAGCATAGCACGTTCGTCAGGCGGCCGCGCTGATCGACCGGCGATGGCGCGACCCGTCTTCTGTCGACGGCGCCGGGCGCCCATATGTCCGGCATGAGCAAGCCCGCGCGACAGATCAAGGCGGTGAAGACCGGCTGGCGGGAAGTGATCCTCGTCTGCCGGAAGTGTTCGAGGAAGCTGGATGGCGAGGGCTTCGGCCCCGACGCCAATCAGAGCCTGCGCAAGGCGCTCCGGCGCGAGCTCGGCGGCGGCAAGGGACGCAAGGCCCGGGCCGCGGTGATCGAGGTCGGCTGCTTCGATCTCTGCCCCAAGGACGCGGTGGTCGCCGCGAATGCGCGGCGGCCGGGCGAATGGCTGGTCGTCCCGCGCCACACCCCGATTAAGACGGTCGTCGAGCGGCTCGGCCTGATCGAAGCCGAGCCGCCCCAGCCCGGCCCCTAGATCGACGCGTTCGCGTAGGCGACGCCGCCGTCTACGGCGATGGTGATCCCAACCGCGTAGTCGCCGGCGCGCGAGGCCAGGTAGAGGGCCACGCCCTGCATGTCCTCGTCGGTCCCGATCCGGCGCGAGGGGATGCGGGCCGCGACGGCTTCGGACTCGTCGCGGGCGGTGATGTTCATCTCCGAGGCGAATGCGCCCGGCGCGATGGCGGTGACGACGATGTTGTCCTCGATCAGCCGGCCGGCCATGCGTCGGGTCAGGTGGATCAGCCCCGACTTGCTGGCCTGGTAGCTGTAGGTCTCCTGCGGATTGGGCCGGATGCCGTCGATCGAGGCGATGTTGATGACCTTGGCCGGCCGCGCGTGGCTGGCGGCGGCGCGCAGGGCGGGGGCCAGGGCCTGGGTCAGGAAGAACGGCGACTTCAGGTTCAGGTCCATGACCTTGTCCCAGCCCTTCTCGGGAAACGCGTCGAACTCGGCCAGCCAGGCGGCGCCGGCATTGTTGACGAGGATGTCGAGGTGGCTCTCGTGCCTGGCGTAGGTGGCGGCCAGGCTCTTGCAGCCCTCCACGGTCGAGACGTCGTGCGGCAGGGAGATACATTCGCCGCCGCCCGCCGACAGTTCGGCGGCCGTGGCGTCGCAGGCGTCGGGCTTGCGCGAGGAGATATAGACCTTGGCGCCGGCCGCGACGAAGCCCGCCGCGATCATCTTACCGATCCCGCGCGAGCCGCCGGTGACCAGGGCGGTGCGGCCCTTCAGCGAGAACAGTTCGATCGACATGGCGGCTTCCTCAGCGTGTTTCGTCGGACAGTAACGGGCGTTCGCCGCTTTTCGCCAGCCTGACGGCGCCGCTCAGCTTCCGTTCACGTTCGCGAGAGCAGACTACTGCTCGAAAGTGAGCATGAGAGTCATGGCCTGTACCATTCAAGAGCGGCGCATCATGGGCGTCTGGATCTTCGATCTCGCCGACGTCGGCGTCGCCCGCGTCCTCTACGACACCCTGCCGCCGCCCCTGAAGCCCGCCTGCGAACTGCGCGCCGGCATCGACGGCGGCCACCTGCTCGCCGCCTCGGAAGACGCGGCCCGCTGGGTGCGCGAACAGGCTCAGCAGCGCGCGGCCTGACGGCTAACCGCCGTTCACCACGCTTCTGAGGGGCCGGTTAAGGCTCACGCGTCAGACTGGGCGCACTCAGAACGAGGACGCCCGCCAATGCAGGCTCTGCCCATCGCCGCCGCCGGCTTGCTGGACGCCGCCAACCGCTTCGGCGCCAGCGCGAACCGCACCGCCGCCGCGCCGCTCGACAATCTTGAGCGCGAGACCGTCGCCCGCGTCCAGGCCCAAGCCGAGTTCAAGGCCAACGCCTCCGTCATCCGCACCGCCGACCGCATGACCGGCGCGCTGCTGGACATCCTCGCCTAGGTCAGGCGACCGGCGCTTCCTCGCGCCCCAGGATCCGCTTGATCCACGGCCAGACCTTGGCGAAGGCCGAGGCGACGCCGACCGCGCTGGCGAACAGCTGCAGCAGCCACCACACGGTCTCGAACAGAGCGCCGCCGAACACCGACTGGATCATCGGGAACAGCAGGTCGCCGACCACGATCCGGAAGCGGGCGTAGGCCTGGGAATACTCGATCGACCGCTCACCCAGCCAGGCGCCCAAGACCGCCGCCAGCACCGGCGACCACAGCAGGGGCAGCGCCAGCAGCACGGTGAGCAGGATCAGCGCCAGCTTGGTCCCCAGTGTCTCGCCGGAGATCAGCGCCAGCATCAGGTAGCCGATCAGCAGCAGCCCCAGCCCCGCGAAGGCGATCGGCAGCACCGTGTCGGCGAGGGCGATCACGTCGGCGCCCGACAGTATCGGCCCACCGACGAACACCGCCGCGGCCAGGGCGAACACCGCCAGCCAGACGGCGCCGTACTGGCCCAGCCGGGTCTTCAGAAGTTCAGAGTTCAGCATCCTCGCCTCCACCCCGTCCGGCGCTAACCATGACGGGGCGGCAGGCGCGTGTCGATGGGGCGTCAGGCGGTGCGCCGCTCCAGTTCCCTGCCCAGATCCTCGAGCATGGCGCGGGTGCCTTCCTCGCGCCCCTCGACGCCGGTTTCCCCCGATCCATCGAGGTAGGCGCCCTGTTCGGTGAAGACGAGGCGCGTCCCCTTGCCCTCGGCCCGCAGCTCGACGGTCGCCAGGGAGGCGGAGATCGGCTTGCCCTCGATGGTCATGCCGTAGGCGAAGATCAGCCGCTCGTTGGGGATGATGTCGAGATAGATGCTGTCGTTGGTGATCTGGACGTCGGCGCCCGGCGGGCTGAAGCGGCTCGACTCCCTGGCGCCGATCCGCGCCCCGCCGTCCGTGTGTTCGTGCAGCGCCCAGCTGTCGGTCTTGAAGAACCAGCGCTGACGGGCGTCGTGGTCGGTGAAGGCGTGAAACACGCGTTCCGGCGAGGCGTCATAGACCCGCTCGAGGGTGAAGGTGGCGTGGGTGGTGGTCGAGTCGGTCATCGGCGGCGCTCCTGCGGGCGAAAATACTGAAGACAAGGCTTCACTATTTGAGACGGCCTGAAGCGGCAAGTCAAAAGTGAAGCCATTGCTACACCATCGGCGAACCCCCTCCCTGACACGACGAAGCGTCGCCCCTGAGACGACCACCTCCATTGCTGCGACCAGCGGTATGCGAGGCGTCCGGGAAGATTGGTATCGGCGTTCATGGGAGAGAGAATACTCATGAATACAAAATCTTGCGCCGCGCGCCGTCTGTTGTCCGCCGCCGCGCTGACGATCGCCGTCGCCACGGGCCCGGCCTGGGCCCACGAAGGACACGCGCCGGAGACGCCGCCGCCAGCCGCGGAAACCCAACAGGTGGCGCCCGGCGTCTGGGTCCTGCTGGGCTCCAACGGCAACGTCCTGATCGTTCCGGACGATAAGGGCACGCTCATCGTCGACGACCAGCGCGACACCGATCACGACGAGATCGTGAAAGCGGTGGGTCAGGTTTCGAAGACGCCAATCCGCTATGTAGTCAACACTCACTGGCATCTCGACCACGCCGGCGGCAATGCCGCCTTCGCCAAGGCCGGAGCGACGATCGTGGCCCAGCGCCAGGTCCGCGAACGCCTGGCCAAGGACCAGTACATGGCCGCCTACCGGGTCAACATCGCCGCCTCGCCGGTGATCGCGCACCCCACCGAAGTGTTCGACGACAAGCACGCGCTCACCGTCGGGTCCGAGACCATCCAGCTGCAACACACACCCAACGCCCACACCGACGGCGACATCATCGTGCGGCTGCCCAAGGCCAACGTCCTGCACATGGGCGACCTGTTCTTCGGCGGCATGTTCCCGTTCATCGACGTCAGCACCGGCGGCGATATCGACGGGCTGGTCGAAGCTATCGACGCGGCGCTGGCCATGGCCGACGACAAGACCCGGATCGTACCGAGCCACGGCCCGGTCTCGACCAAGGCCGACCTCGCCGCCTATCGCGCGATGCTGGTCGACGTGCGTGACAAGGTCCGGACCGCCAAGGCCGACGGCAAGACCATCATGCAGACGATCGAGGCCGACCTGATCGCGGCCTATCCGATCGAAGGCGAGGGCAAGGGTTTCGTCGCGGCGATCTACCAGACCGTCGACAGCACCCCGGCCGAACGGGACGCTCGCAAGCAGGCCGCCCCGACAAAGGCGGCGACGCCCTAGCCAGCCTTGTCCGGCAGCTCGAACAGGGTGGCGAAGCGGTCGAACGCCTCGCGGTCGCCGGTGGCCACGGCCTCCGGCGGCAGCGGCGCGAACCCATAGACGGCCGCGGCGACCGTCGGCGGCGGCGCGGCGATGACCACGTCCGCGTCGCCGGCCTCGCCTCGCCCGGTGGTCAGCGCCTGATCGCGCACCCGCGCGTGAAAGGCCTCTTCGCCGAACTGGAAGCCGATCGTCAGCGATCCGATGGCTGGATCCGGACGGAACATGGTCCGCAGCGACAACATCATCGACACCGCGCTCAGCGGCAGGCTGGGGTCGTGCAGCGGCGAGCGCGCGGCCCATTTGCCCAGTCCCTTGATGAAGGGCTCGGCCTCCAGTCCCCAGTCGGTCAACTCATAGACCTGCACCGAAGCCGGCGGCGGCAGCTTGCGGCGACGGACCACGCCGGCCGCCTCCAGCCCTTCCAGCCGCTGGGTGAGGACGTTGGCGCTGACGCCGGGCAGTCCGGCGCGCAAGTCGCCGAAGCGGCGCGGGCCCAGCATCAGCTCGCGCATCACCAGCATCGCCCAGCGCTCGCCGATCAGGTCCAGCGCGTGCGCCGTCCCGCAGGCGTCCTCGTAGCGGCGCGACTTATTAGTTATCTTTTCTAACTTCATGCTTGCCTAAGATAACTCGCCGAGTCATGAGTCTCAACCACGAGCTCGAACGAGCCACAGGGAGAACAGGACCATGAGCTACATCGACATGACCGTGATGGCCGTGCCCACCGCCAGGAAGGACGCCTACCTCGCGCACTCGCGGGCGGTGGACCCGCTATTCAAGGAGGCCGGCGCGCTGAGTGTCACCGAGGCCTGGGGGACCGATGTCCCGGACGGCAAGCTCACCGACTTCAAGCGCGCGGTGCAGGCGACGGCCGACGAGACCGTCGCGCTGGGCTGGATCGTCTGGCCGGACAAGGCGACGCGCGACGCCGCCTGGGAAAAGCTGATGAAGGACGAGCGCATGATGAACGCCGAGATGCCCTTCGACGGCAAGCGCATGATCTTCGGCGGCTTCGAGGTGGTGCTGGAGCTGTGAGGCCTTGCGTGGTTCGAGACGCTCGCTTGAAGCTCGCTCCTCACCATGACTAGGTTTGCTTGGGAACACCCAGGTTAGTCATCCTGAGGAGCGGCGAAGCCGCGTCTCGAAGGACGCACCGACGTACCGCTAAAGAAAAAGGGCCCGGCGTTTCCGTCGGGCCCTTTGTCGTTTCTAGCTATCCAGGAAGCTGCGCAGCTTCCGCGACCGGCTCGGGTGCTTGAGCTTGCGCAGGGCCTTGGCTTCGATCTGGCGGATGCGTTCGCGGGTCACCGAGAACTGCTGGCCGACCTCTTCCAGGGTGTGGTCGGTGTTCATGCCGATGCCGAAGCGCATGCGCAGGACGCGTTCCTCGCGCGGCGTCAGCGACGCCAGCACGCGGGTGGTGGTCTCGCGCAGGTTCGACTGGATGGCGGCGTCGATCGGCAGGATCGCGTTCTTGTCCTCGATGAAGTCGCCCAGGTGGCTGTCTTCCTCATCGCCGATCGGCGTCTCGAGGCTGATCGGCTCCTTGGCGATCTTCAGGACCTTGCGGACCTTTTCCAGCGGCATGGCCAGCTTTTCGGCCAGCTCTTCCGGGGTCGGCTCGCGGCCGATCTCGTGCAGCATCTGGCGGCTGGTGCGGACGATCTTGTTGATCGTCTCGATCATGTGCACCGGGATGCGGATGGTCCGCGCCTGGTCCGCGATCGAGCGGGTGATCGCCTGGCGGATCCACCAGGTGGCGTAGGTCGAGAACTTGTAGCCGCGGCGGTACTCGAACTTGTCGACCGCCTTCATCAGGCCGATGTTGCCTTCCTGGATCAGGTCCAGGAACTGCAGGCCGCGGTTGGTGTACTTCTTGGCGATGGAGATCACGAGGCGCAGGTTGGCCTCGACCATTTCCTTCTTCGCCTGACGCGCCTCGCGCTCGCCCTTCTGCACGGTCTGGACGATGCGGCGGTAGTCGTCGATCGGCACGCCGGTCTCGGTGGCGAGGGCGGCGACTTCCTGGCGGATGTCGCGGATCGAGCTGTCGTCGTTCTCGCTGAACTTGGTCCAGCGCACGCCCAGCTGCTTGACCTTCTCCGACCAGTTGGGGTCGAGCTCGGCGCCGAAGTAGGCCTTCAGGAATTCGGTGCGGCTGATGCCGTAGCTGTCGGCCAGACGCAGCAGACGGCCTTCCAGCGCGATCAGGCGACGGTTGATCGCGTAGAGCTGATCGACCAGGGCCTCGATGCGGTTGTTGTTCAGCTTCAGGGTCTTCAGGCGGGTGACGATGGCCGTCGAGGCCAGGTCGTAGGCCTTGCGATCTTCGGTCTTGAGGTCCTCGCCCTTGAGGCGGCGCTCGACCAGCTTCTCCTGCAGGCGGCGGAAGGAGTCGAACTCGGAAGCGATGCCGTCGAGGGTCTCCATCACGCTTTCGCGCAGTTCGCCTTCCATGGCGCTGACGGTCGGGCCGGCGCCGTCGTCGAAGTCGTCCTCGTCCTCTTCGCCTTCAGGCTTCTCTTCGCCTTCGACGGCCTCCTTCGGCTCGGCCGGTTCGACGTCCTCGGTCGGCAGCGCGGGCGGGGCGGCGGGGAACATGACGCCGTAGGTGCCTTCGAGGTCGATGACCTCGCGCAGCAGTATGCGGCCGGTGCCGAGCTCCTCGCGCCAGACCATGATGGCTTCGAAGGTCAGCGCGGATTCGCACAGGCCCCGGATCATGGTGTCGCGGCCGGCTTCGATGCGCTTGGCGATGGCGATTTCGCCCTCGCGGCTCAGCAGTTCGACGCTGCCCATCTCGCGCAGGTACATGCGCACGGGGTCGTCGGTGCGGTCGTAGGCGGCCTTGGTCTCGGCCTCGGTGACGATGGCGGTCTCGCCGGCGGCGACGACTTCACCGCCCTCGGCGGCGTCCTCTTCGGCCTCGACGACGTTGACGCCCATCTCGGACAGCATCGCCAGGGTGTCTTCGATGGCCTCGGAGGTGACTTCCTCCGATGGCAGCACCTTGTTCAGCTCGTCCATGGTGACGTAGCCGCGGGCCTTGGCCTGCTTGATGAACTTCTTGACCCCGGCATCGGTGAGGTCGAGGAGCGGACCGTCCTTCTCGGCGGTTTCCGGGGCGTCGGTCTGCTCGTTGGTGGTCGTGCTCATTGCGGTCTCCGGCGTGCCGTCTCTGGACAGACGGGCGCCAAATTGAATCTTCATATGGACGCAAACGCGCGTCTTACGGGGAGGCTTCGCCGTCCGACCACAGGGTTCCCGAGCGCACGGCCCGCTTCAGAGTGTCGCGTTCGGCTTTCAGGCGTTCGAAGGCAGCCATGTCCGAACGTCCCCCAAGGTTGACCTTGGCGGACGTCAATGCAGCCTCGAGCGCAGCCAATCGGTTCAGAACCTCAAAAGCGTGCGTCCACTGGGACCTGGCGGCGGCGAGGGTGACATCCTGTTTCAGGAAGGGCGCGCCTGCTTTAGCAGCGGCCCGGTCGATGTCAGTCAGCAGCCCGGCAAATCCACGTTCCCGCAGATGGCGTGCAAGGGCTCCGCTGTCAAGGTGATCGGCGTCGAGTCGCAGACGAATGATTTCCTTGGCCAATTCCGAAAGGTTCGCATCTCCGAACCCGGAACGCTCCAGCTGCTCGAGGTGATCATCGAGTCGGTGGGGGTCGTCGAGGGCGCCCTTGGCCAGGGCGCAGGCCATCGGATCGAGAGAGTTGGACAGCGCCCGCGCCGCCTCCTTGCCCTCGGGCGTGGGAAAGGCGTCGAAGGTCGGGAAGCCCTTCCCGCCGCGTCCGCCACGCGGCGTGAACGGTTGGCGCGGCCCGCGCTGGCCGTCGCCGCCGCCTGATCCCGGACGGGCGAACAGCGCATCCAGCCGGCCGAGCAGGTCGTCACGATAGGCCTGGGCCAGATCCTTGTCGGCGATGCTGGCGGCCTTCTCGCGCAGGCGACCCTTGAGGCCTGCGCGGCGTTCGGGCGTGTCGAGCGGCTCCTGGTCGCGCTCGCGGGTGAACAGGGCGTCGACGAAGGGCGTGGTCTGCGACACCTGCGCCTTCAACGCCGTCGGGCCCTGTTCGCGCAGGACGTCGTCGGGGTCCTTGCCGCCGGTGACGATGGCGAACTTGAAGCTCTTGCCCGGCTTCAGCAGCGGCAGCGCGCGGTCGATCGAGCGGCTGGCCGCCCGCATCCCCGCTCCGTCGCCGTCGAAGCAGAGGGTCGGCTCCGGATGCAGGCGCCACAGCACTTCCATCTGGTCTTCGGTGAGAGCCGTGCCCAGCGGGGCCACGGCCGGGATATTGGCCCGCTGGCAGGCGATGGCGTCCATGTAGCCTTCGACCACCACCAGCTGCTCGTCGCCGTTGTTGGCGCCGGCCGCGTGCAGCAGCTTGCGCGCTTCGGGCAGGCCGTAGAGCAGTCGCCCCTTCGAGAAGAGGCTGGTCTCGGGTCCGTTCAGGTACTTGGCCCGCGCCTCCGGATCCATGGCCCGGCCGCCGAACGAGACGATCCGGCCCCGGGCGTCGCCGATCGGGAAGATGATGCGGTCGCGGAAACGGTCGAACGGCGCGCCGCCGTCCTCGGGCGAGATCAGCAGCCCGGCGTCGACCAGCTCCGCAGGCTTGGCGCCCTTGGCGATCAGATAGTCCTTCAGCGCCGTGCGGCCGGCCGGCGCGAAACCGATGCGGAAGCGCTTCCACTCGGTCTCGGGCAGCCCCCGGCGCAGCAGGTAGTCGCGGGCCGCCTTGCCGACCGGCCGGTTCAGCTCGCTCTCGAACCAGGCCGTGGCCAGGTCCATCCAGTCGGTCAGACCCTGGCGCTTCTTCTCCTGCTCGGCCGCCTGGGGGTCGGGGGCCGGCATCTGCAGGCCCGCCTCTCCCGCCAGCCGCTCGACCGCCTCGACGAAGGTCAGCCGCTCGGTCTCCTGCAGGAAAGCGATCAGGTCGCCGTGCTTGCCGGAGGAGAAGTCGTGGAAGAAGCCCTTGTCGTCGTTGACGAAGAAGCTTGGCGACTTTTCCTTCGAGAACGGCGACAGGCCGACGAACTCGCGCCCCTGACGCTTCAGCTTCACGGTCTTGCCGATCACGTCCGAGAGCCGGACGCGCGACTTGATCTCTTCGAGGAAGCGGTCGTCGAAACGCATGACTTCGAGCATATCGCGGAACCGCGCCCCGGGCGCTAGGGTCGGCGCATGGGAGAGGCGGATTCAGGCGCATATGCCCTGCCGGGCCGGTTGGTCGACACGGCCAGTGGACCGGCGGTCGAATGGCGCGGCGCCGACGGCGGGCGGTTCGGGGAGCCATTCTTCGAGGAGACCCTGACCCGCCTGCGGCGGGCCGGCCGCCCCACGCTTGTGACGCCGATGACGGCGCTCGAGACCGGAGGCGCTGATCCGGCAACGCTGATCTTCCACGTCTCGCGCTGTGGTTCGACGCTGCTGTCGCGGATGCTGGCCGCCATTCCGGAGCATCTGGTGGTCTCGGAAGCCCCGATCTTCGACGACATCCTGAGGCGCACGCCGGACGCGGACAACGAGGCGCGCATTGGCTGGCTGCGCGGCGCGGCCGGGGCGTTCGCGCGGTCCCAGGCCGAGACGCCCGAGCGGCTGATCGTGAAGCTCGACTGCTGGCACATCTTCCAGCTGCCGTTGTTGCGACGGGCATTTCCGACGACGCCGTTCCTGTTCGTGCATCGCGACCCGGTCGAGGTGCTGGTCTCGCTGATGGCGATGCCGAGCGTGACCCTGATCCGCGACACGGCGACCCCGGAGCAATTGGGGCTGACCACGGCGGAGCGGGACGGCCTCTCGCGCGAGGAGCTCGCCGCCGCCATCCTCGGCGCCTTCTTCCGCGAGGCGGCCGCGCATCGATATGAGCTGACGGCGATCGACTATCGGGAGCTGCCCGAGGCGGGAGTGACCGCCCTGCCCGGCGCGCCCATCACCGCCGAGGAGCAGGCGGTGATGCTGGCGGCTGCGAGGCAGGACGCCAAGACCCCCGGCCAGCCATTCACCGCCGACACGGAGCGCAAGCGCCGCGAGGCTTCGCCCGAGCTGTTGGCGGCGGCGACGCGGTGGACGCTGCCGGCCTACAAGCAGTGGCTGACAGGTTAACCACCGTTGTCATCCCGGACGCCGGAGGCGATCCGGGACCTAGAGGCAGGCGCACCAAAGCTGGGTCCCGGCTCTCCGCTACGCTACGGCCGGGATGACAGTGGAGGTGAGCTAAGCCCTCACATGCCCCAGCTTGTCTGGATTACGCATGATGTAGATCGCCGCCAGTTTGCCGTGCTCGTCAGCCTCGAAGGCGATGGTCTGGACACCGTCGGCGGAGTCGATGACAGCGCCGGGCAGGCCGTTGATGGTCACGGCGCGGGCGGCTGCGGCATAGCCCTTCCAGGCCCCACGCCAGGCGAGTCCGGTGATGAGGTTCATGACGTCCTCGCGTCCGACCATCGGCCGCCGCGCCGCCGACCGCTTGCCACCGCCGTCGGAGATCATCACCGCGTCCTCGGCGAGCAGGCTGGACAGGCCGGCCATATCGCCCGCCGCCATCGCCGTCATGAAGGCCGAGGCCAGCTTGGTCGCCTTGTCCTGGGACACCGTGAAGCGAGGCTTGGCCTGCTGGACATGGGCACGGGCCCGGGCGGCCAACTGGCGCACCGCCGGCTCGGCGCGCTTCAGGGTCGCGGCCACGGTGGCGTAGTCCTGGTCGAACACGTCGTGCAGCAGGAACACCGCCCGCTCCAGCGGCGAGAGCCGCTCGAGGGCGAGCAGGAAGGCCACGGACACATCCTCGGCCCGCTCGACCGGATCATCGGCCAGCTCCTCGATCAGCGGCTCGGGCAGCCACGGGCCGACATAGGTCTCGCGCCGTGACCGGGCCGACTTCAGACGGTCGAGGCAGAGACGGGTGGTGGCCTGGACCAGCCAGGCCTGCGGATTGTCCGCTGTGGCGCCCGCGCGATCCCAGCGCAGCCAGGCGTCCTGCACCACGTCCTCGGCCTCGCTGACCGAGCCGAGCATGCGGTAGGCCAGCCGCCTCAGGCGCGGGCGCTCACGTTCGAAAGTCTCGGTCGGGTCGCTCATGCGGTCACGAGGTCTTTGGCGGGACGACCGACCCAGGCGATCCAGGCCGTCAGGATGGCGGGCAGGAACACAGCCGGAAAGTCCCGGATCAGGTCGCCGACGACGTTGCCCGAACAGCTGGCGTCACCGATGTGGATACCCGCGTGCAGCACCAGGAAGGCGGCCGCGCAGACCACCGCCGGCCAGCCCTGCTTCGGCCGCCACGCGAACCAGGCAAGGCCCAGCGCCACGACGACGTAGATCATGCCGATGTCGCGCACGAAGTGCGGGTTGAACGCTCCGGTCAGCGTCACGCCCGGCACGGCGTCGTACCAGGCCAGCGGCCGCGCCAGCATGAACAGCGCATTGCCGCCGAGCAAACCGGCAAGGAGGGCTGCGAGCCATCGGTGGATCATGGGGTGTCTCCGTTTCTGCTGAGAAGACGAGGCGGCAGTTAAGGTTGTGACATGAAGCGCGCCAATCCTCCCACGAAGCCGGGAGGATTGACTAAGCTTGGGACCCAACCCCAACTCCCGCCCATGCAGCGCACCCTCCCCGCCGCCCTCTATCGGGACCCCGCCACCTATGCGCGCGAGCGGACGACTGTGTTCGCGGCGGGCTGGCAGTTCCTCGGCCACGAGACCGAGGCGCTCGCGCCCGGCGACTATATCGCGGGCGATGCAGCCGGGTGGCCGGTGCTGGCGGTGCGGGGCAAGGACGGCGTCCTGCGCGGCTTCCACAACGTCTGCCGCCATCGCGCCGGGCCGCTGGTCACCGAGCAGCGCGGCAGCTGCGGAGCCGAGCTGACCTGCAGGTACCACGGCTGGCGCTACGCTCTGGACGGCCGGCTGCGCAGCGCCGTCGATTTCGGCGCCGCCGAGGGTTTCGATCCGCGCGCGTTTGGCCTGCACCCGGTGGCGCTGTCGGTCTGGCGCGGCTTCGTGTTCGTCAATATCGACGGCAAGGCCGGTCCCTTGAGCGACCTGACCGCGCCGCTCGACGGCCTGTTCGACAGCCGCGGCGTGGCGGCCGGTCCCGCCACCCTGCGTCGCAGCCACGAGCTGGCCTGCAACTGGAAGGCCTATGTCGAAAACTACCTCGAGGGCTACCACATCGACGCTGTCCACCCGGCGCTCGCGGCCGAGGTCGACAGCAAGCACTACCGCGTCAGGATGGAGGGCGCGATCGCCGTCCACGAGGTCCCGACCCTGAGCGGCGTCAACGACGGCCTCTGGGCCTGGATGTGGCCGAACCTCGCCTTCAACGTCTATCGCCACGGCCTGATGGTCGAGCACATGCAGCCGGTCGGCCACGACCGCACCCGGCTCGACTATCTCTATTTCTACGACCCCGGGATCGCCGACATGGACGCCGTCCTCGCCGCCTCGGACACGCTGACCCACGAGGACAAGGTCATCTGCGAAGCGGTGCAGAAGAACCTGAACGCGGGCGTCTACGACTGGGGCGTGCTGTCGCCGAAGCACGAGACGGCGGTGGGCTGGTTCCAGGAGCGGGTGGCGGCGGCGGTCGGCTGAGGCGCGGTGCGTCCTTCGAGACGCGATCCTGAGGGATCGCTCCTCAGGATGACTGTCTCAGAGTTGGTCATGGTGAGGAGCGAGCCTCAAGCGAGCGTCTCGAACCACGCAAATCACCAGGCCCACTGCCAGTCCTTCGCCGACGCCTTGCAGCCGCCGTCTTCCCAGCCCTTCCAGCCGCGTCCGCGGACCACGCGGCCCGTCTTCAGCCCGGTCGGCTCGCCGTTCTTCAGGGCCACGCCGCCGTTGATCAGCACCCAGTTCACGCCCGTCGAGTACTGCTTGGGCTGCTCGTAGGTCGCGTGATCGCCGACCGTCACCGGATCGAAGATGACCACGTCGGCGAAGTAGCCTGGCTTCAGCGCCCCGCGCTCGCGCAAGCCGAGGTTGGCGGCGGGCAGGCTGGTCAGCTTGCGCACCGCGTCCTGCAGCGTCAGCGCCTTCTCCTCGCGCACATACTTGCCGAGCAGGCGCGAGAAGTTACCGTACGCGCGCGGATGGGTGCTGCGGCCGGCGAACACCCCGTCGGGCGCCTGGGCGGTGGCGTCGGAGCCGAAGCTCATCCACGGCAGCGCCGTCTGCCGCTTCACGTTCTCCTCGCTCATCATGAAATAGACGACCTGCACCCGGCTGCCGTCCTCGATGACCAGGTCGATGGCGGCGTCCTCGGGACTGACCTTCCGCTCGGCGGCGACCTGGGCCAGGGTCGTGCCGGTGAGCGGCTTGAGCTTGGGGTTGTTGAAGCCGACCAGCAGCGTCCCCTCCGCCCCGGCGAAGCGGTAGAGGTTCTCGAACACCGGGCTGTCGCTACGCATCTCGGTAATGACCTCGCGGCGGATCGCGGGGTCCTTCAGCCGCTTGATCCAGGCCTCGCGACCGCCCGCCTGGACCCAGGTCGGCATCGCCGCGTCGAGGCCGGTCGAGCCGGCGGTGTAGGTGTACATGTCGGCGCTGATGCGCAGGCCGCTCTTGCGCGCCGCCTCGATCCGCTCGATGGCGCCGTCGAGCTTCGTCCAATTCTGCTTGCCGGCCGCCTTGAGGTGGAAGATCTCGGCCGGAGCGCCGGAGCGGCGGGAGATTTCGATCAGCTCGTCGATCGCCTCCAGCAGCCGGTTACCCTCGCTGCGCATGTGGCTGATGTAGATGCCACCGCAGCGACCGGCCTCGGTGGCCAGCCCGACCAGTTCGTCGGTGTCGGCGTAGCTGCCGGGCGCGTAGATCAGCGACGAGCCGACGCCGAGCGCGCCCTCCTCCATCGCCTGGACCACCAGCGCCCGCATCTGCGCCAGCTGCGCGGGCGTCGGGTCCTCGTCGCCTTCGCCGAGGACATGGGTGCGCACCGTCTCCGCCCCGACGAAGGAGGCGACATTGGGGGCGATGCCCTTGGCCTCCAGCCACGACAGGTACTGGTCGAGCGTGGTCCAGGCGATCGGGAACCTGATGTCGCCCTGGCGGCTCAGTTCGGCGCGCTTCATTGTCTCGTTGAGGGGGCCCATGGACGAGCCCTCGCCCATCACCTGCAGGGTCACGCCCTGCTTGAGCTCCGACATCCCGCGGCCGTCGGCGATCAGCGCCTCGGTGGCCCAGCTCAGCATGTTGATGAAGCCGGGCGCGACCGCCTGGCCCGAGGCGTCGATCTCGGTGAGGCGCTCGCCCTTGATCTTCTTGCCCACCGCCACGATCCGGTCGCCGCGAATGGCGACCTCGCCGACGTAGGGCTCCCCGCCGGAGCCGTCGTAGATGGTGCCGTTGCGGATGACGACGTCGAACTGGGGATCGTTCGTCGGGACAAGGGACGAGCAGGACAACAACAGCGCGGAGGCGGCCACGACGGCGAACGGGGCAAGCTTCAAAGCGGATACTCCATGCGGGGTTCGAGACGCTCGCCTGAAGCTCGCTCCTCACCATGACGAAACTTAGGACAGCCCGCCCACCTTAGTCATCCTGAGGAGCGCCCCCGGGCTCGGCTAAAGGCCGACCCGAGGATAAACTCCGCCGCCTCTCGAAGGACGCACATCTTGCTCCGTCATCCTCGCCCTTGTGGCGAGGAGATGGTTGTGTCGGTCGCAGGTGCGGAGCGAGCTCACGCTCTCACAGTTCAGCCGAACGAGGGGTCCTAGGCACAAGGCCTAGGGTGACGGGCGTGTTGCTAATTCAGTCCATCCACCCACGCCGGCAACTCGCTGATCGAGCCCAGCTCGACATACCGAGGATGTTCCTTGGGCGCGTCGGCGGCCTCGTGAGCCCAGACCAGGGGATAGGGGATCAGCGCGCCCCAGCAGCCGGCGTCCAGCGCCGGGATCACGTCCGACCGCACCGAGTTGCCGGCCATCACCGCCTGCTCGGGGCCGGTCCCGTGGCGGGTGAAGACGCGGCGATAGGTGTCGGCGTCCTTCCCGCTGACGATCTCGACCGCCGCGAACAGGTCGCCCAGGCCGCTGGCCGCCAGCTTCTGCTCCTGGTGCAGCAGATCGCCCTTGGTGACCAGCACCAGGCGGTAGCGCTCCGACAGCTGATGCAGGGCCAGGTCGACGCCCGGCAGCGGCTCGACCGGCTCACTCAGCATCTCGCGGCCGGCGGCCAGGATCTGCTTGATGACGCCGATCGAGACCTTGTCCTGGGTCAGCTCCATCGCCGTCTCGATCATCGACAGGGTGAAGCCCTTCACCCCATAGCCGTAGAGGCGGAGGTTGCGCTTCTCGGTCTCGGCCAGCTTCGCCTCAAGCACCGCCTCGTCGGCGTACGGCGCCAGCAGATCGACGAACCGCCTGTGGGTCAGCCGGAACAGCGTCTCATTGTGCCAAAGGGTGTCGTCGGCGTCGAGGCCGATGGTGGTGACGGTCACTTGGGGGCCCTCCAGGAGCGGGCCGGTCTCATACACCGGCGAACGCGAAGGGGCGAGACGGGCCGCCCCTTGATCGACGGCAGGCGGGGTTTCGTCGAAGCGCGCGCACTCGCACCGGCGGGATCGCCACAATGGCCATCTTCTCTTGTCGCGAACCGCCCTCATGCTCGCCCCTCGACTGATCATCTCGACCTTGGCCATCCTCAGCCTCGCCGCCGCCCCATCGGCGGCGAGCAGCCAGACCGTGGCCGCGCCTGAAACGCCGCCGGCGGCGGCGCCCGCCGTCACGTCACAAGCTGCTCCGGAAGCCGCGCCAGTCGAAGCCGCCGCCGAACAGGCAGCGCCCGCGCCATCGGCGCCCGAGGTCGATCCCTCGGTCTATCAGGTCGTGCGCGCCACCGACCGGGCGATGACCTGTGACGTCCTCATCGCCGAGATCAACACCACCAATGCGAAGATGAGCGCCCAACGGGCTGCCGCTATGGACAAGATGTCCGGCGCCGCCAACCGCTCGTTCACCGGCGCGCTGGCGACCACGGCCACGACGAGCCTTCTGGGCAGTATCGCCTCGGCGGTGCCGATGGGCTCGACGATCATGAACGCGGCGACCCAGGCTAGCCGGGCCTCCTCCATGAACAGCATGAACAAGCAGGTCACAGAGGCCCAGAAGGACCTGATGACCTCGGAGAATGACGTTCAAGCCCGCCTCAACCACCTGTCCCGCCTCTACGAGTCCAAGCAATGCTGAGAACCGTGCTCTGCCTGTCCGTAGCCTTGACAGCGGCGCTGCCGGCCATGGCCCAGGACGACGTCGACAGTCTCGCGGCTGACGGCTCCTACGCTGTCGTGCGCGCGGGCGACCGCCAGATGGACTGCGACCAGCTTTACCTCGCGATCCAGGACCTGAACACCAGGGCCTCCGCGCCAGGGCGGGAACTCGACGCCCGGATCGAGGCCAATATCGAGCGCGGATTGCCCGGCAGTGGGACGGGACGGGCCGTCGGCATGGCGAGCGCCGCCGGCCTCCTCCCCGGCCAGGCGGGACAAGCCGCCGCCATGGCTTCGCTGATGGGCGCCGCCGCCGCCGAGCGGGAGAGCCAGGATGCGCTGCGCCGCGAAGCCCAGGCGATGCAGCCGTTGCGCGCCAGGGCCCGCCACCTCTGGAACCTCGGCCAACGCAAATCGTGCAGCCTGCTGATCGTGCCCGAGGACGATTACTCCGCTCCGATCGAGGAGTTCCCTGAATGATCACCTTGTTTCTGTCGGTGATGCTGTCGGCCTCGCAGCCGGCGGCCGAACCTGATCCCGCCATCCAAACCGCCCCCGCGACAGCCGCGACCGCATCGCCATCCGAACCGGCCTCCGATGTCTATGCGGTCGCTCGCCCCGGCGATTCCCGCATGGCCTGTTCGGAATTGAAGGCCGCGATCGAGGCGATCGACGCCGAGGTTGTCGCCCAGAACCAGGCCTATGCCGAGGAGACCAAACGGCGGATGGCGGTGCGAACCGGCATGAGCACGGCCTACATGGGCGCCGCCGTCGCCGCCGATGTCGCACGGGTTCCCTTCTCGGACGCCGGACTGGCCGCCGCGCGCGCGGGCATCCGCGCCCAGCAGTCGGCGACGCGGGCGGCCGGGGTCGCCGCGCGACAGACCGTGGTCACCCGGCAAATGGAAATGAATCGGCGCCTCTATCACCTGTCGGAAATCTATTTCGCCAAGGACTGCGCGTTGACCGCGGAGGCCGACCCTCCTAAGTGAACGGTTCAGGCGGGCGCGGGGAGACCCACGCCCGCTTTTTCGCGACCCGTTCACCGCAGGAGACCCCTCATGACCGCCCAGCTCATGCCCGGCGCCACGGGCGTTCTGGCGCTCGCCAACGGAACGGTGCTTCAGGGATTCGGCGTCGGCGCGATCGGCGACGCGGTCGGTGAAGTCTGCTTCAACACCGCCATGACCGGTTATCAGGAGATCCTGACCGACCCGTCCTACATGGCCCAGATCGTCGCCTTCACCTTCCCCCACATCGGCAACACCGGGACCAATGCCGAGGATCTGGAACAGATCAGCGGCGGGTCGGAGACAGCCGCGCGCGGCGCCATCTTCCGCGACCTGCCGACCGAGCCCGCCAACTGGCGCGCCGATAGCGACCTCGACGGCTGGATGAAGCGTCGCGGCGTCATCGGCCTTGCCGGTGTGGACACGCGCGCGTTGACCAAGGCGATCCGCGAGAACGGCATGCCGCACGGCGTCATCGCCCACAGCCCGACCGGCGAGTTCGACCTCGACGCCCTGATCGCCAGGGCCAAGGCCTGGTCCGGCCTCGAAGGCCTGGACCTGGCCAAGGATGCCACCACCCGCCAGACCTTCGTCTGGGACGAGCAGCTGTGGGAATGGCCGGACGCCTACGGCACGCTGACCGAGCCGAAGTACGAGGTCGTGGTCCTGGACTATGGCATCAAGCGCAACATCCTGCGCTCGCTGGCCTCGATCGGCGCCCGCGCCACCGTGGTGCCGGCCGACACCAGCGCCGAGGACATCCTCGCCCGCAACCCGGACGGCGTGCTGCTGTCGAACGGTCCGGGCGACCCCGCCGCCACCGGCCAGTACGCGGTGCCGGAGATCAGGAAGCTGGTCGACAGCGGCAAGCCGGTGTTCGGCATCTGCCTTGGCCACCAGATGCTGGCCCTCGCGCTGGGCGCCAAGACCGTGAAGATGGAACAGGGTCACCACGGCGCCAACCATCCGGTGAAGGACCTGACCACCGGCAAGGTCGAGATCGTGTCGATGAACCATGGCTTCACCGTCGATCGCGACAGCCTGCCGGCCCCGGTCACCGAGACCCACGTCAGCCTGTTCGACGGCACCAACGCCGGCCTGCAGCTGGCCGACCGCCCCGTCTTCAGCGTCCAGCACCACCCGGAAGCCTCCCCCGGCCCGACCGACAGCCTCTACCTGTTCGAGCGCTTCGCCGGGCTGATGGACAAGGCGAAGTAGTCCAGCCGCATCCGTGTCATAGTCCACGGCGATAGTCGGCCTTCGCCATCGAGGGCTTGGAGTCGTGGGATGATCAGCAGGATGACAGCCCGGGTCATCGCGATCGCATCCTTCGTGTTGCTGGCCGCCTGCGGCACGGTTCCGCGCGACGCGTTCGATCCCCTTGACCAAAGACTGGCCAATCCCGCGGGCCTGTCGGACGTCCGCTTCACCGCCAGCGAGGCCGGCTCCGCGGTCAGGAACGCCGAACCGGTCTTCAACAGGGTGCAGTCGGAGCGGGGCGGCGTCACGATCCTGGCCCTGTCCGGCGGCGGCGCCAACGGCGCCTATGGGGCCGGCGTGCTCGCCGGCTGGAGCAAGGCCGGCAACCGCCCGCGCTTCGACATGGTCACCGGGGTCAGCACCGGCGCCCTGGCCGCGCCGTTCGCCTTCCTGGGTCCCGACTGGGACGCGCGCATGGAGGCCGCCTACACCGACGGCGGCACCGAGGGGCTGATCAGCCTCAAGGCGTTCAAGATCTTCGGCAGCCCCGCCTTCTTCAGCGCCGCGCCGATCCGGAACCTGGTCGAGGAATACGTCGACGCGAAGATGCTCCGCGCCATCGCCGGCGAACATGCCAAGGGCCGCCGGCTGCTGGTCGCCACCACCAACCTCGACACCCAGGAGACCATGGTCTGGGACATGGGCGCGATCGCCAAGCGCGGCGACGCGGCGGCGGTGAAGCTGTTCCAGGACGTGCTGGTGGCCTCGGCCAGCATCCCCGGGGTGTTTCCGCCGGTGATGATCGGCATGGACGGCCCCAGCGGCCGCTTCTCCGAGATGCACGCCGACGGCGGCGTGATGACGCCCTTCTTCACCGTCCCCGAGTCGATGCTGCTGTGGACCGATCCCGACGGCGGCGTGCACAAGGGCGCGCTCTATGTGCTGATCAACGGCCAGGTCGGGTCCACGTTCGGCGTCACCAAGGGCAACCTCGTCGGCATCCTGTCGCGGTCCTACGACGCCATGAGCAAGGCCTCGACCCGGACCCTGCTCGCCGCCACCGCCGCTTTCGCCGAGCGCAACGGCCTGACCATGCGCATCAGCGAGATCCCGGACGAGGCCGAGGCCGGCGGCCTCAACTTCAAGGCCGACAACATGCGCCGGCTGTTCAAGATGGGTTACGACCGCGGCGTCGCCGGCAAGGCCTGGCACGAACCGACCAAACCGGCGCCCTGACGCACCTGTGCAGGACGGGGATTCCGGGGTTGCCCCCACCCGACTCCGCCTCTAAACGACCCGCTTAACCTGATGTTTGTCCGACAGTCCGAGCGCAGCGATGCGCGGCGGCCCTTGCGCGCGAAAAGACCATGCCCAAACGCACCGATATCTCCTCGATCCTGATCATCGGCGCCGGCCCCATCGTCATCGGCCAGGCGTGTGAGTTCGACTATTCCGGCGTCCAGGCCTGCAAGGCGCTGCGGGCCGAGGGCTATCGGATCATCCTGGTCAATTCGAACCCGGCCACGATCATGACCGACCCGGACGTGGCCGACGCCACCTACATCGAGCCGATCACGCCGGAGATGGTCGCCAAGATCATCGAGAAGGAGCGGCCCGACGCCCTGCTGCCGACCATGGGCGGCCAGACCGCGCTGAACACCGCCCTGGCCCTGGAAGCCAACGGGACTCTGGCCAAGTACGGCGTCGAGATGATCGGCGCCAACGCCGAGGTCATCGACAAGGCCGAGGACCGCCAGAAATTCCGCGACGCCATGGACAAGATCGGGCTCGAAAGCCCCAAGTCCAAGGCCGCCCACAACATGGATGAGGCGCGCGAGGGCCTCGAGTTCGTCGGCCTGCCGGCGATCATCCGTCCCAGCTTCACCCTCGCCGGAACCGGTGGCGGCATCGCCTACAATGTCGAGGAGTTCGAGGAGATCGTGCTCCGCGGCCTCGACCTGTCCCCCACCACCGAGGTGCTCATCGAGGAGAGCGTGCTCGGCTGGAAGGAGTTCGAGATGGAGGTCGTCCGCGACAAGGCGGACAACTGCATCATCGTCTGCTCGATCGAAAACATCGATCCGATGGACGTTCACACCGGCGACAGCATCACCGTCGCCCCGGCCCTGACGCTGACCGACAAAGAGTATCAGCGCATGCGCAAGGGCAGCATCGACGTGCTGCGCGAGATCGGCGTCGAGACCGGCGGCTCCAACGTCCAATGGGCGATCAACCCGGCCGACGGCCGCATGGTCGTGATCGAGATGAACCCGCGGGTATCGCGCTCGTCCGCCCTGGCCTCCAAGGCCACCGGCTTCCCGATCGCCAAGGTCGCGGCCCGGCTGGCCGTCGGCTACACTCTGGACGAGCTGGCCAACGACATCACCGGTGGCGCCATGCCGGCGTCGTTCGAGCCGAGCATCGACTACGTCGTCACCAAGATCCCGCGCTTCGCGTTCGAGAAGTACCCGGGCAGCGAACCGCACCTGACCACCTCGATGAAGTCGGTCGGCGAGGTCATGGCCATCGGCCGCACCTTCGCCGAGAGCCTGCAGAAGGCCCTGCGCGGGCTGGAGACGGGCCTGACCGGCCTCGACGAGATCGACATCGAGGGCGCCCAGGACCCCGACACCGCCCACGCCGCCGTCGTGCGCGCCCTGGGCAATCCTACCCCGGACCGACTGCGCGTGATCGCCCAGGCCTTCCGCCACGGCCTGACGGTCGAGGAAATCAACGGGGCCTGCTCCTATGAGCCCTGGTTCCTGCGCCAGATCGCCGAGATCGTGCGTCAGGAAGGCCTCGTCCGCGCCTCGGGCCTGCCGGCCGCCGACGGCCTGCGCAAGCTCAAGGCCATGGGCTTCTCCGACGCCCGCTTGGCCAAGCTGACCGCCCTGACCGAGCAAGAGGTCCGCGCCCGTCGCCACGCCATGGACATCCGCCCCGTATTCAAGCGCATCGACACCTGCGCCGGCGAATTCGCGGCGACCACGCCCTACATGTACTCGACCTACGAGACCGGGGCGCTGGGCCAGATCCCCGACTGCGAGTCCGAGCCCAGCAACCGCAAGAAGGCGATCATCCTCGGCGGCGGTCCCAACCGGATCGGCCAGGGCATCGAGTTCGACTACTGCTGCTGCCACGCGGCGTTCGCGCTGGATGACGTCGGCATCGAGTCGATCATGGTCAACTGCAACCCCGAGACCGTCTCGACCGACTACGACACCTCCGACCGCCTCTACTTCGAGCCGCTGACGGCCGAGGACGTGCTGGAGCTGATCCACGTCGAGCAGAAGAACGGCACGCTGGCCGGCGTCATCGTCCAGTTCGGCGGTCAGACGCCGCTGAAGCTGGCGCATCCGCTCGAGCAGGCCGGGATTCCGATCCTGGGCACCAGCCCGGACGCCATCGACCTGGCCGAGGACCGCGAGCGCTTCCAGCAGCTGCTGCACCGCCTCGACATCGCCCAGCCGGTCAACGCCCTGGCCCGCAGCGCCGAGGAATGCTTCACCGCCGCCCACCAGGTCGGCTACCCGATCGTGATCCGCCCCTCCTACGTGCTCGGCGGGCGCGGCATGGAGATCGTCCGCGACGACGAGCAGCTGGAACGCTACGTGCGCACCGCCGTCGAAGTCAGCGGCGACGCCCCGATCCTGATCGACCAGTACCTGAGCCGCGCCACCGAGGTGGACATCGACGCCCTCTGCGACGGCAAGGACGTGTTCGTCGCCGGCGTGCTGGAGCATATCGAGGAAGCCGGCGTGCACAGCGGCGACAGCGCCTGCTCGATGCCGCCGTTCTCGCTGCGCGAGGACATCATCGCCGAGCTCAAGCGCCAGACCGTCGAGATGGCCCTGGCCCTCAACGTGCGCGGCCTGATGAACGTGCAGTTCGCGATCGAGGAGCCGCACTCCGCCGCCCCGCGCATCTATGTGCTGGAAGTGAACCCGCGCGCCTCGCGCACGGTGCCGTTCGTGGCCAAGACCATCGGCCAGCCGGTGGCGGCGATCGCCGCCAAGATCATGGCCGGCGAAACGCTCGCCAGCTTCGGCCTGGTCGACAAGCCCTACGACCACATCGCGGTGAAGGAGGCGGTGTTCCCGTTCGCCCGCTTCGCCGGCGTCGACACGGTGCTGGGCCCGGAAATGCGCTCGACCGGCGAGGTCATGGGCCTCGACTGGCGCCGTCCGGGCGAGACCCTGATGCCCGCCTTCGCGCGCGCCTTCGCCAAGAGCCAGCTCGGCGGCGGGGTCACCCTGCCGACCTCGGGCACGGCGTTCGTGTCGGTCAAGGACAGCGACAAGGTCTGGATCATCGAGCCGGTGAAGCTGCTTCAAGCGGCGGGCTTCAAGGTGCTGACCACCGCCGGCACCGGCGCCTGGCTCAAGGAGCAGGGCATCGACACCCACCCGATCCGCAAGGTCCTGGAAGGCCGCCCGCACATCGTCGACGCGATGAAGAACGGCGAGGTCCAGCTGGTCTTCAACACCACCGAGGGCAAGCAGTCGCTGTCCGACAGCTTCGAGCTGCGGCGCACCGCACTGATGATGAAGATCCCCTACTACACCACCTCGGCCGGCGCCCTCGCCGCCGCCCAGGCGATCAGCTCGGCGCCGCTGGAAGCGCTCGAGGTCCGAGCGCTGCAGAGCTACTGATAGCTGGAAATCCTCCCCGCTCGCGGGGAGGGGGACCGGCGGAGCCGGTGGAGGGGTAGCGCCGACGCTGGACGGTTAGTCGCCGTGCACAGCGTTCCTTCCGGACGCTCCTCCGCTACCCCTCCACCGCGTCCCGCGGTCCCCCTCCCCCTGCGGGGGAGGAAACCAGCGCCCGTGGAACGGCGTTCTCCCTCCCATGCTCAAGCTCTACTACTACATGGGCCGCCCTCTGATGCCGCGATGGCTGTTGGAGGAAATGGCCGAACCGTATGAACTGGTGACCTTCGACGCCGAGAAGAAGGACCAGAAGAAGCCGGCCTATCTGGCCGTCAATCCGGTCGGGAAATTGCCGGCGCTGGAGGTCGATGGCCGGGTGATGACCGAGGCCGCGGCGATCATGCTCTATCTGGCCGATCTGCGTCCGGAGAAGGGCTTCGCCCCCGACCTCAAGGCGCCCGAACGCGGCAAGTACCTGACCTTGATGGTGCACGGCCCGGCGGCGATCGAACCGGCGATCATCGACCAGATCACCAAGCGGAAATGGACCGAGGCCAACGGCTGGGGCACGATCGAGGAGGAGTTCGCCTTCGTCGAAATGCACCTGGGCGACGGGCCCTGGATGCTGGGCGAGCGCTTCACCGCCGCCGACTGCGAAATCGGCGGTCAGCTAGTCTGGGCGACGATGATGAAGCTGAAGCTGCCACCGAAGCTGGCCGGCTACGTCGAACGCCTGATGGCCCGCCCCGCCCTCGCCAGGCTGTTCGCCGAGCAGGGGCAGGGCTGAGCCTTCAGCCCGGCTTGAAGGACTCGATCACGAAGGCGAGTTCGATGGTGTCGAAGTCGTAGCGATCCTTGTCCATCGCGAATTCGGTCCAGCTGCCGCCTTCGTCGATCGTCTTGGTCTCGTACCATTTGCTCAGGTCGGTGAGGGGCTGTCCCGGCCCCGTCGCGTCGGCGACCCGCACCGCCAGCCGGAAGTTCACCCGGCCGGGAATGATGCGCGTGGGCTCGGTGAGCAGTCCCACGCAGAAGGCGTCCGGATCGTAGCGATCCATGTCGCTCGCCGGCCCCGTGAACCCCGCCGGCCTTTTGACGCCGAGTTTCAGGATTTCCGTCACCCACGGAGTGACCTGGGGCGGTCGAAGCTGGGTCTCGGGTTTGTCCCAGGCGCCGACGCCGATCCGGAAATCGTGTGTCACCAGCGTTCCGTTGTCGATCGGGCGGGTCTCCAGACCGATCGACACCCCGTCAGGGTCGTTCTGCTGGAAGTTCGTCGCGAACTTGGTCCAGCCGCTGATCCCGCCGGGCTTGCCGGGAGCCTCAGACGCCCAGGGCGTATAGAGGGTGTAGGGTGCGCTTTCACCGACATCGGCCACGCGCAGTCCGATCCGAAAGTCCTTGTAAGCCACCGTCGACGCCCTCCCATTTCAAAGCTGAAATTTCAACGAACACGACTTTTGCGCGAACCTCATCCTCCAGAAGGGGGGCCTTCGGCCGGTGTTGGCGGATTCGCAACCCAACGGCGCCAAGCCTTGGACATGCAGTGGCCTCTCGTCGCCCTGGCCTGGCTGGCCGCGATCAATCTGGCGACCTGGATCGCCTTCGCCGGCGACAAGCGGGCGGCGGTGCGCGGCGAGCGACGCACGCCTGAACGCACGCTGCTCCTCCTTGCCCTGTTCGGCGGCAGTGCGGCCGCCGTCGCCGCCCAGCGGATCCTGCGCCACAAGACCCGCAAGGAGCCGTTCCGCTCCCTGCTCCTCCTGATCCTGCTGGCTCAGGCGATCGCCGTCACAGCAGCCGTCGCCTGGCGCGCGGGTCTGTTCGATTGACGTCGAACGCGGTTAGGCTCCCGGCCTGATCCGGAGACCGCCGATGCTCACCGTCCACCACCTGAACAACTCCCGTTCGCAGCGCGTGCTGTGGCTGCTGGAGGAACTGGGGCTGCCCTACGAGATCAAGCACTACCAGCGCGACGCCAAGACCATGCTGGCGCCGCCGGAGCTGAAGGCGATCCATCCGCTGGGCAAGTCGCCGGTGGTCACCGAGGGCGCGATCGTCCTGGCCGAGACCGGGGCCATCGTCGAGACCGTCATCGAGCGCTACGCCGACGGCCGGCTACGCCCCGCCGCCGGGACCGATGAGCGGGCGCGCTGGACCTACTGGATGCACTACGCCGAGGGCTCGGCCATGCCGCCGCTGCTGATGAAGCTGGTGTTTGAGGTGCTGCCGCAGCGCGCGCCGTTCCTGGTCAAGGGACTGGTCGGCGGCATCGCCCGGACCGCCCAGAGCAGCTTTATCGACCCACAGCTGAAGGCTCATTTCGACTACTGGGAGGCAGAGCTCGGCAAGTCCGAATGGTTCGCGGGGACCGATTTCAGCGCCGCCGACATCATGATGAGCTTCCCGCTCGAGGCCGGCGCCAGCCGCGGCGGCGCGCTCGAAGGCCGCCCGCGGCTGACCGCCTTCCTGCACCGCATCCACAACCGTCCGGCCTACCGCACGGCGCTGGAGAAGGGCGGACCCTACGCCTACGCGGACTAACTCGACTATCTCGCAACCCGGCCCCGGTCGGCGCGTTCGGTCCCGGCAACTTTACCGAGAGGCCGGAAATGGACGCTCAGACGACCGACGCTTCCATCGTCGAACGCTTTAAGACCTTCGTGCAGGCCCGGGATTTTCCCTGCGTGGGCGCCAAGTCGGCGCTGACCCGCGAGCAGATGACCTTCGTCGTCGCCCGCGACATCCGCTCGGCCTGGGACGACCTGACGATCTACCAGACCCTGCTCGAATTCACCGACCACTACCGGCTCGACAACGCGCTGTTCCAGAGCGTGGTGGTGCTTTTCGAGGAACAGGCCGACCTCGACGAGGAGGCCTTCGAGCGCGCGCTCTGGGAGCGGGTGCAGTCGCTGTCCGACAAGGACGCCTGGCACGGCCAGGATTACGACCCCCGCGTCAGCAAGGACGCCGAAGACCCACACTTCTCGCTCAGCTTCGGCGGCGAGGCCTTCTTCGTCGTCGGCCTGCACCCGCGCGCCAGCCGCCCGGCCCGGCGGTTCGAGACCCCGGCCTTGGTCTTCAATCTGCACGACCAGTTCGAACGGCTGCGCGAGGAGCAGAAATACGAGAAGCTGCGCGGCGCCATCCTCCAGCGCGACGAAGCCCTGGCCGGATCGCAGAACCCGATGCTCTCGCGCCACGGCGAGACCTCCGAGGCGCGCCAGTACAGCGGCCGCGCGGTGGACGAGGACTGGAAATGCCCGTTCTCGGCGAAGAAGAAGGTCGACCACTTTGCTCTCTGAAATCGAACCCCGCTCCGGCGTCGCCTTCCGGCTCAATCGCGGCCAGCGCCTGAGGGTGGTCGACCCCAAGGGGGAGCAGGTCTCGGACATGCTGGCGTTCAACGCCTACGACCTCGACGAGGTGATCTCGTCAGGGCGGACGCTCGACTATGCCAGCCGCATCTATCTGACGACGGGCGACCCGCTCTACTCGAACCGCAGCAACGTCATGCTCCGCATCCTCGAGGACACCGTGGGTCGCCACGACTTCCTGCTGACGCCCTGTTCAAAGGACACGTTCCGGATCATCTATGGCGACGAGGATCCGCATCAGGGTTGCTTCGGCAACCTGGCCCAGGCGCTGGAGCCCTACGGCGTGCGGCCCGACCAGATTCCCACGGCCTTCAATATCTTCATGAACGTGCCGATCAACGGCGAGACCGGGGAGCTGACGGTCGAGCCTCCGCTGAGCAAGGCCGGCGATCACATCCTGTTCGAGGCCGAAATGGACCTCGTGATCGGGCTGACCGCCTGTTCCGCCCTGCAGTCGAACAACAACGCCTTCAAACCGATCCACTACCGCGTCGAAGGGGCTCCGCTGGCCGAAGCCGGCTAGACGACCTCCCAACTCTCCCGCAGGTTATCGCCAATAATAAATAACAGGTGGGAGAAGCGGCATGTCGGGACGGGTGGAAGGCAAGGTGGCGTTGATCACCGGCGGGGCGAGCGGGATCGGCTGCGGTTGCGCCGAAATGCTGGCCGGGGAAGGCGCCACGGTGGTGGTCGCGGACATCCAGGACAAGCTGGGCCAGGAGGTCGTCGCCGGCATCGGCGGTCAGGCGCTGTACCTGAACCTCGACGTCACCAGCGAGGACGCCTGGATCGCGGTCGTCGCCGCCGTCGAGAAGGCGTTCGGCCGCCTCGACATCCTGGTCAACAACGCCGGCATCGGCCTCGGCGGACCGGTCACCGAGTTCAGCCTCGCCGACTGGCGCCGGCAGCAGGCGATCAACGTCGAGGGCGTGTTCCTGGGCGTGAAGCACAGCCTGCCGCTGATGCGACGTGGCGGCGGCGGCAGCATCATCAACATCTCCTCGGTGGCCGGCCTGACCGGCGCGCCGAACATGACCGCCTACTGCGCGACCAAGGGCGCCGTGCGGCTGTTCACCAAGGCCGCGGCCATGGAATGCGCCGTCGCCCGCGACGGGGTGCGGGTCAACTCCGTCCACCCCGGCATCATCGAGACCCCGATCTGGGACACCATCAGCGACACCATCGGCGGCCAGGGCGGCAATGCTGGGCCCAGCCGGCTGCTGAACCTGGACGACGTCACCGCCGTGTCGACGCCGCTGGGAGTGAAGGGCTGGCCGGTCGACATCGCCGCCGGCGTGCTGTTCCTGGCCTCCGATGAGTCGCGCTACGTGACCGGGTCGGAGCTGGTCATCGACGGCGGCATGACCGCCCGCTAGCCGCTACAGGTCGCGGGCCAAAACCACGTCGTCGTAATCGTTGTCACCGACGTGGAAGACCCGCGTACCGACCTGGACGAAGCCGTTGCGCTTGTAGAAGGCGATGGCGCGGTGATTGTCGCCATACGCCCCGAGCAGCATCCGCCTGGCGCCGGCGGCCCGCGCCGTCGCGACGGCCGCGTCGAGTAGCGCGGGTCCCACGCGTTCGCCATGGAAGCGATGCAGCACGTAAATGCGCTTGAGCTCGACGTCGCCTTCGCGGGTCGGGACGGGGAGGTCGGGCGGGCTGAGCATGACGTAGCCGATCGGATAGTCGCCCGGCTCGACCGTGGCCATCAGCAGCGGCGTCGATGGATCGGCAAGGCAGCGTTCGTAGGCCTCGACCGCGTGATGGGTGCGGCAGTGGGCGAGGCTGTCGGCGCCGTCGATAATCCCGGCATAGGTTTCCAGGAAGGTCGCCGATGCGACGGCCGCAAGGGCCAGGGCGTCCTCGGGTCCGCAGGGTCTGATCTCGAAGGTCATGACCGCTTCCTAGAACCGGCTCAGCCGCTCGCCAAGAGCAGGGCCGCGCCGCCGGCGATGACGAGGGTTCCGACGATGCGGCCGCCCGTCATCCGCTCGCGCAGGAAGATCACCGCGATGCCCACCGCGAACAGGATCGAGGTCTCGCGCAGCGCCGCCAGCCTCGGCGTGTCGCCAAGCCGGTAGGCGTAGAGGGCGAGGCCGTAGGTGACGATCGACAGCGCCCCGGCGATCAGCCCGGGCTTCCACTCCTCGCGCGCCGCGAGGATGAACCTCGGCCCCCGCCACAGCGCGAACAGCACGGCGATGCCGCCGCCCATCGCCAGATAGACCCAGGCGATGTAGCCGAGCGCGCTCGGCGCCGCCCGCACGCCCTGGGCGTCGAACACCGTGTAGAGGGCGATGCAGGCGCCGGTGGCCAGGGCCCAGCCCAGCGCGCGGCGATCGACATGCCGGCCCAGGCCCACCGTCATCACCCCGATCGAGACCAGCGCGATCCCTCCGGCCGTCAGCCAGCTGATCGGCTCGGAGAACAGCAGCACCGCCACCACCGAGGCCAGCGCCGGGGCGACGCCCCGCGCGATCGGATAGGCCACGGTCATGTCCGCCCGCTCGAACGCCTTCACCAGGCAGATCAGGTAGACGAGGTGCGTGAGCCAGCTGCCCGCCAGCCAGCCCCACGCCCCGTGCGGCGCCGGCAGGAAGAAGGCGAACGGCAGCACCAGAAGTCCGGAGAAGCCGTCGATCAGCGCCCGGCTCGACAGCTTGTCCTTGCCGGACTTGAGGATGGCGTTGACCACGGCATGCACCGCGCCAGAGGCGATCATCATCAGCGCGGCGGTCTGGGCGACGGTCATGCCTTGTCCTCGCAGGTTTCCGTCGCGGCGCGCAACGGCCGTCCCGCTGCATCGCAGCATGAGCCTTGCCTTTGCGGCAGCGGCGGCCTAGTCTCGCCGCCCCCGGTCGCCCGCGCCCGCGGCCGGTGAAACCATAACCTCCCCAGGGCCAACCCGAGCTAATCTCCGAATGGAAAAAGTGCCGATGACCGCCGGGGGCTATAGCGCCCTCGACGAAGAACTGAAGCGTTTGAAGACGGTTGAGCGACCGAGTGTGATCGCCGCCATCTCCGAAGCGCGCGCGCATGGCGATCTCAGCGAAAACGCCGAGTACCACGCCGCCAAGGAACGGCAGGGCTGGATCGAAGGGCGCATCGCCGAGATCGAGGACAAGATCGCGCGCGCCCAGATCATCGATGTCTCGAAGCTGTCCGGCTCCCAGGTGAAGTTCGGCGCCACGGTCACCGTGGTCGACGAGGACACCGAGGACGAAGGCCGCTACCAGATCGTCGGCGATCACGAAGCCGACGTGAAGGATGGCCGCATCTCGCTGTCGTCGCCGCTCTCGCGCGCGATGATCGGCAAGGAAGTCGGCGACGTGGTCGAGGTCAACACCCCCGGCGGCGTGAAGGCCTACGAGATCCTCAAGGTCGAGTGGGTCTAGGCCGTCACCTGAAAGCCGCGATCCGGAGCTAAGGCTCCGGACGCGAAAGAAGGGGGCGATCCTTGGCGCGCAAGCTTGCTGAACCACCGCTGACCATCTGGGCGATGTCGGACGGCCGCGCCGGTATCGAGGCGCAGGCCATCGGCCTGTCGGAGGCGGTCGCACGCCTGCGCAAGGCGGAGGTGACGGTCAAGCGCATCGCCTGGAAGGGCAAGCTCGGCCGCCTGCCCTGGTGGCTGAACCTGACACCGCGCCGCTGGCTGACGCCGGACAGCGACTTCGGCCCGCCGTGGCCGGACATTCTGATCGCCGCCGGCCGCGCCACCTTGCCTCTGGCGATCCGCATCAAGAAATGGTCGGGCGGCAAGACCTTCGTGGTCCAGATCCAGGACCCGCGCGTACCCGCCAAGTTCTTCGACCTGGTCATCCCGCCCAACCACGACCGGCTCAAGGGCGACAACGTCGTCTCGATCATCGGCGCTCCGCACCGGGTGACCGAGAAGAAGCTGGCCGACGAGTACCGGCGCTTCGCCAAGGCCATCGATCCCCTACCCCACCCGCGCGCCGCGGTGCTGATCGGCGGCCGGTCCCGGGCCTTCGACCTGACGCCCGAGCGCGCGGCCGCCATCGCCAACCAGATCCAGCAGGCGCTGGAGCAGGACGGCGGCTCGGTTCTGCTGACCTTCTCCCGGCGCACCCCGGCCCAGGCGCGCGCGCTGCTCACGGCCCGCCTCAAGCACCTGCCCGGGGTCATCTGGGACGGCGAGGGCGACAACCCCTACTTCGCCTTCCTCGCCGGGGCCGACTACATCCTGGTCACCGAGGACTCGGCCAACATGGCCACCGAGGCCGCCAGCACCGGCAAGCCGGTCTTCATCCTGAAGATGGACGGCCAGAGCCTGAAGTTCCGCCTGTTCCACGAGGAGCTGGAGCGCCACGGCGCCGCCCGCCCCTTCGGCGGCGCCTTCCACGGCTGGACCTACGAGCCCCTCGCCGAGACCGACCGCGCCGCCGCCGAGGTGCTGGCGCGGATGGACGAGAGCCGCCAGGGCGCCTGATCGCAACCACCGCGCACCCCGCGCAATGCTGCAAATAATTCTCAAAGACACTTGCCCCGCACCGACCCGCATGTCTATTGCGACGCGTTCGCAAGAGATTTGTGTCTGGGGGTTTCCATCATGTCTGCCGCATCGCTTAGCCGTGCCCTGATGCGCACGAGCGCCGGCGCCTGTCTCGCCATGTTCGGCGGGGCCGCGTTCGCCGAGGCCGAGACCGAGGATCGCCGCAAGACCGTCGCCGTCGTCAGCAGCACCGCCGCGGCCGTCACCGCCGTCGCCACCTCCACCGACGTCGAGGCCCTCGTCGTCACAGCCTCCGGCTTCGAGCAGAAGATCGTCGATGCTCCCGCCAGCATCACCGTCATTCCGCGCCAGGAGCTGGAAGAGACCCGCGCCACCAGCCTCGCCGAGGTGCTGTCGACCGTCGAGGGCGTCGACACCGGCGGCGCGGTCGGCAAGACCGGCGGCCTGACCATCAACATCCGCGGCATGGGCAGCGACTACACCCTGGTCCTGATCGACGGCCGCCGCCAGAATACCGCCGGCAGCGTGACGCCGAACGGCTTCGGCGAGACCTCGACCAGCTTCCTGCCCCCGGTCAGCGCCATCGAACGCATCGAGGTCGTGCGCGGTCCGGTCTCGACCCTCTACGGCTCGGACGCCATGGGCGGCGTGGTCAATATCATCACCCGCAAGGTCGGCACGGAGTGGGGCGGCTCGGTCACCATGGACGCGACGCTGCAGGGCGACGACGAGTTCGGGAACATCTACAGCGGCAACCTCTACGCCAACGGCCCGCTGATCCCCGGCGTGCTGGGCCTGGCCATTCGCGGCAGCTTCTCGGAGCGCGAGGCCTCGGCCCTGACCTATGAGAACGTCGGCGGCGTCAACACGCCGATCACCGGCTTCGGCCGCAGCTCTACCAAGAACGAGATCAGCACCCTCGGCGCCCGCCTCAGCCTGAGCCCGCACCCGGACCACGACCTCTGGTTCGACATCGACCAGGCACGGCAGTGGTACGACAATTCCAAGGGCCAGATGGGCACCAACACCACCGCCGGCGGCTACGCCAACGCGCTGGAGTTCAACCGCGACCAGTACGCCCTCGCCCACGACTGGCGCCTGCCGTTCGGCACCCTGTCGAGCAACATCTCCCAAGGCGTCACCGAGACGGTCGGCCGGATCATCCCCAACGGCGTTCCCGGCGCCGGCGGCCCGCGCAAGCTGGAGTCGGTCAACACCATCGTCGACACCAAATTCTATTCGCAGTGGCGCGACCACACCTTCACCCTCGGCGGCCAGTACTGGGACGCGGAGATGGAGGACGGCGTCGCCCCGGAGAAGTTCGTCCACGAGCAGTGGGCCCTGTTCGCCGAAGACGAGTGGCGCTTCACCGATGCGCTCGCCCTGACCGTGGGCGGCCGCTACGACCATCACAGTGTGTTCGGCGAGCATTTCAGCCCGCGCGCCTATCTGGTCTGGAACCCGAACGACACCTGGACGGTGAAGGGCGGCGTCAGCCAGGGCTTCAAGACCCCGCGCCTCGAGCAACTCGCGCCCGGCATCAACGGCTTCGGCAACCAGGGCCGCCTGCCGCTGCTGGGCACGCCGGGCCTGATGCCGGAGACCAGCACCAGCAGCGAGATCGGCGTCTACTACGACAACCAGGCCGGCTTCACTGCCAACGTCACGATCTTCGACAACAAGTTCGAGGACAAGATCGCCGCCGGCACGCCGCTGGTGAACTGCAGCGCGGGCCTGACCCTGGTGCAGTACAACGCCGGCATCGGCTTCCCGGCCGGTTGCACCAACGTCGGCTTCTTCCCGAACGCCCCGACCTTCGGCCAGAACGTGAATATCGACGAGGCCATCACCCGCGGCGTCGAGACCGCCGCACGCTGGCGCTTCCTGCAGGACTGGATCCTGGACGCCAACTACACCTACACCGAGAGCGAGCAGAAGAGCGGCGCGTCCGAAGGCCTGCCCCTGACCGACACGCCCGAGCACATGGTCAACGGCCGGCTGCGCTGGAACGCCACGGACCGGCTGAGCCTGTGGCTGCGGGGCGAGTACCGCAGCGAGCGCTATCGCGGCGAAGGCGCGGCCCGGGACGCCGTGGGCGACTACAAGGCCTACAGCCTGTTCCACGTCGGCGGCTCGTTCGCGGTGCGTGAGAACGTCACCGTCAACGCCACCATCTACAACCTGCTCGACACCGACTTCGTCAGCCAGCTGCCCTACGGCAGCCCGGTGGCCTACGCCTCGGAATACACCAACAACCAGGAGCCCCGTCGCCTCTGGATCTCGCTCAAGGTGGACTTCTAGCGTCCAGCCGGACCTTTCCCGGTCGAAGAATTCCCTTCGGCCGGGAAAGGCTCTAGCGTCCGGCGGGATGATCCTCGCCATCCTCCAGGCCCGCATGAGCTCGACCCGCCTGCCGGGCAAGGTGCTGATACCGCTGGCCGGGGCGCCGATGCTGGTGCGGCAGATGGAGCGGCTCGACCGCGCCCGCCGCATCGACCGACTGGTGGTGGCGACCAGCCTCGATCGCTCCGACGACGCCATCGAACAGACCTGCCGCCGCGAGGGCGTCGCCGTCCATCGCGGCCCGCTGGACGATGTACTGTCCAGGTTTATTGGCGCGCTCGATGCCTTCCCGGCCGACCATGTCGTGCGCCTGACCGGCGACTGCCCGCTGGCCGACTGGGCGGTCATCGACGCCACCATTGGCGCGGTCGTCGACGGCGGCGCGGACTACGGCAGCAACACCCCGCCGCACCGCACCTTCCCCAAGGGCCTCGACGTCGAGGTGATGACCGCCGCCGCCCTGCGCGACGCCGCCGCCGAGGCTTCGACGCCGGAGGAGCATGAGCACGTCACCTGGAGCCTGCACCGGCGCCCCGACCGCTGGCGTCAGGCCTTCCACAGCCAGACCGCCGACGAGGGCGAGGTGCGCTGGACCGTGGACCGGCCTGACGACTACGCCTTCATGGCCACCGTCTACGACGCCCTCTATCCGGCCGACCGCGCCTTCACCTCGGACGCGGTGCGGGCTTTCGTGCGGTCCCGTCCGGACCTGCACGAATACGGCGGAGACCGACGCGTATGACCGCCCCGACCGTGACTCTGCGCGATCTGACGCCCGCCGACAGCGACCGCATCCACGCCTGGCGCAACAGCGAGGCGGTGCGGGCCTTCATGTACACTGACCACCTGATCGCGCCGGAGGAGCACGCCCGCTGGTTCGCCGGCATCGCCGGCGACGACCGCCGCCGCTACTGGGTGATAGAGGCGGACGGACGGCCGGTGGGACTGGCCAACCTGTACGACATCGACCGCCGCCACGGCCGCTGCGCCTGGGCCTACTACCTCGCCGCCCCCTCAGTACGGGGCCTTGGGCTGGGCAGCTATGTCGAGTTCTGGATGATCGAGCAGATCTTCGGGCCGCAAGGCCTGACCAAGCTCTGGTGCGAGGTGCTGGAGAGCAACGAGCCGGTCTGGCGGCTGCACGAGAAGCACGGCTTCGTCCGCGAGGCGACGTTCCGGCGGCATGTGGTCAAGGATGGCGTCGGCGAGGATGTGTTTGGTCTGGGTTTGCTCGCCGAGGACTGGGCGGCGAAGCGGGACGAGATGGCGGAGCGGTTGGCGGCGAAGGGGTTTGAACCGCCCTTCCCAAGCTAGCGGCCGGGCGGAGGGGTGGGTGGAATCGAACCACCTTCCCTCCGCCTGCGATGCGGCCGCTCTACCAATGAGCTACACCCTGATGGGCGCTTTTCGACAATCACCATCATACACCCAGGGCCGCGCAGGACCTAAATTGTTCTGCATGCTGATCGGCCGCGATCGCTGATTGGCTGGGATCAATCGCAGGAAACCAGGGCCATCAGCGCCGTCGCCGCACGATCCGCGCCGAGCCCGTCGCAAAGCGCCGCCGAAGTCGCCGACAGCCCGGCGCGCAGTCCGTCACTGCGGACCAGCCGCTCCACCGCCTCGGCCAGTCTCCGTTCCAAACCCGGCCAGCGCGCATCGAGAGCCAGGGTCGCCCCGGCTTCGTCCAGCTTCATGGCCATGTCGCGCTGATTGTCGGCCAGGATCAGGGTCACGGTCGGCAGGCCCAGGCAGGCGCGCTCCCAGACGCTCGACCCGCCGGCGCCGACGCAGAGGTCGGCCCGCTCGATCAGGCCCGCCATGTCGGCGGTGTCGACATGCAGCATCACCAGTCCTTCGGTGGCCAGCGCTTGCAGTGTCGGCAGGCTCGGCGCGCCGGCGCCAACGACCACGTCCAGCGTCAGGCCGGACCCCGCCAGAGCCTGGGCGGCGCGGCCGGTGATCCCGCCCACGTCGGTCAAGCCCAGCGAGACCAGGCAGCGCCGCGCGGGCTCACCGCGCCGGGCGAGGGCCGCCGCTCGGCGCGCGGTGAACTCCGGACGAACCAGCGCATAAGCCGGACCGGTCAGCACCACCGGGGCCGCATAGTCGCTCTCTACCCGTCCGAACGAGGGGTCCAGCACCAGGTCCGCGTCATGCGGCCGGGCGAGGTCGTCGATCACCGCCAGCCGCACGGCGAGACCACGCCACTGCGCCTCGCGCGCGGCGTCCATGCGGTAGGAGTCGAGCACCACCAGGTCCGCGCCCGCCGTATCGTCGGCCAGCGCCACGTCGGGCGCGAAGCGGGCGAGGATGCTCTCGGTATCGGCCGTGCGGACGAAGGCGACCTCCGCCCCCTGCCCGCGCAGCGCGCGCGCCAGGGTCAGGCAGCGCATGACATGGCCGCCGCCGACCGCGGCGCCGGCGTCACAGACGAACAGCACCTTCATGCCGGCGCCAGCATCGACCAGTCGAGGGGCTCGCCCCTGGCCAGATCCCGCGACGCGACGCGCTCAAGCACGACCTCCAGCTCCGCCGGCGGAAGGCCGTTGCCCGGTCGCACCGACCGCACGTTGGCGCGGCTGAGCGGCTCACCCGCCTTCACATCCGCGACCACATAGAGCGAGCGCCGGAACTGGCGGTTGGCCTTCTCCGAACCGAGCAGGTCGTAGTGCGCCCGGCCGAGCGAGGCGAAGGCGTCGCGCGTGTCCCGCACCAGCGCGGTGAACTCGGCGGGCTCGAGGCTGAAGGCGGCGTCCGGACCACCGTCGGAGCGGGCGAGTGTGAAGTGTTTCTCGATCGCCGCGGCGCCCATGGCCGTGGCCGCCACAGCGGCGGCCGTACCCGGCGTATGGTCGGACAGACCCACGGGCGTCCCGAACCGCGCCGCCATATCGGGGATGGTGCGGACGTTGGCGTCTTCGAAGGTCGCCGGATAGCTGGACACGCAGTGCAGCAGCAGCACCCCGGCCGCGCCGCCCTCCAGCGCAGCGTCGCGGGCGGCCTCGATCTCCTCGAGATTGGCCATGCCGGTGGAGATGATCAGCGGCTTACCCTTCGCGGCCGCGTAGCGGATCAGCGGCAGGTCGACGGCCTCGAACGAAGCGATCTTGTAGGCGGGCGCGTCGAGCCCCGCGAGCAGGTCCACCGCCGTCTCGTCGAACGGGCTTGAGAACAGCGTCACCCCTCGCTTCGCGGCCCGCTCGAACAGTGCGCCGTGCCATTCATAGGGCGTCTGCGCTTCGCGATAGAGTTCGTGCAGGCTGCGGCCGTCCCACAGGCCGCCGTGGATCACGAACTCCGGCCGGTCGACATCGAGGGTGATGGTGTCGGCGGTGTAGGTCTGGATCTTGATGGCGTCGCAGCCGGTGTCGGCCGCCGCGTCGATCATGGCCAGCGCCCGGTCGAGGCTGCCGTTGTGGTTTCCCGACAGCTCGCAGATCACATAGGGCGGATGGTCGGCGCCGATCCTGCGGCCGGCGATCTCGATCTCTGGGGCGGTGGTCATGACGGTCATCGCGGGCTGAGTCGGGCCATCCTAGACCGCTTCAGCCGATCCCGTCGCCCAAGCCCTAGCGAACACCGTTCCCCCACCCTATCTGAGCGCTGATTACATAAAGGGGGAGCGCGCCGAATGGCCGTCCAGAAGAAATCCGTCGTCGTCACCGGCGTCTCGACCGGCATCGGCTGGGGCACGGTCAAGGTGCTGACCCAGGAGGGCTTCCACGTCTTTGGCAGCGTCCGCAAGGTCGCCGACGCCGAGCGGCTGTGCAGTGAGTTCGGCGAGGACTTCACGCCCCTGCTGTTCGACGTCACCGACGAGGTCGCGGTCCGCGCCGGAGCCCGCGAGGTCGAGGCGGCGCTGGCCGGCGCGACTCTGGCCGGACTGGTCAACAACGCCGGCATCGCCGTCGCCGGCCCGATCCTGCATCTGCCCGCCGACGACTTCCGCAAGCAGCTGGAGGTCAATCTCACCGGGGTGGTGATCGCCACCCAGGCCTTCGCGCCGCTGCTGGGCGCCGAGGGCTCCGGCCGTCGCGACGCCGGCCGGATCGTCAACATCTCCTCGGTCGGCGGCAAGACGGCCAACCCGTTCATGGCTCCCTACAACACCAGCAAGTTCGGGCTCGAGGGCCTGTCGGAATCGCTGCGCCGCGAGCTGCTCCCGTTCGGGGTGGATGTCATCGTCGTGGCGCCCGGCGCGGTGGCGACGCCGATCTGGGGCAAGGCCGACGAGATCGACGCCAGCCCTTACGCCAACACCGTCTACCGCGAGCCGATGGAGAAGCTGCGCGCCTACATGCTTGAGCTGGGCAAGTCGGGCCTGACGCCGGAGCGGATCGGTGAGGCCATCCACCTGGCCCTGACAACGCCGAGGCCGAAGGTCCGCTACACGGTCTCGCCGAGCCCGTTCCAGACCTTCATGTCGGAGAAGGTGCTGTCGCCGAGGGCGCTCGATCGCATCGTCGGCAAGCGGCTGGGACTGCTGCCGGGGTGATCGACGTAACGCCCATCGCGCCGGAGCGGAATCATCCCTAAATTAGGGCCATGTCGACTTCCGCCCCCCGCAGCGTGCGCTGCCTGATCATCGGTTCCGGCCCCGCCGGCTGGACCGCCGCCATCTACGCCGCTCGCGCGTTGCTCAAGCCCGTGCTGATCCAGGGTATCCAGCCCGGCGGCCAGCTGACCATTACGACCGACGTCGAGAACTATCCCGGCTTCGCCGACGTCATCCAGGGTCCCTGGCTGATGGAGCAGATGGAGGCGCAGGCGCGTCACGTCGGGACCGAGATCGTCAACGACATCGTGCTCGAAGCCGACCTGTCGCAGCGTCCGTTCCGGCTGAAGACCGACAGCGGCCAGGAGTGGCTGGCCGAGACCCTGATCATCGCCACCGGCGCCCAGGCCAAATGGCTGGGCATCGAGAGCGAAGCGAAGTTCCAGGGCTTCGGCGTCAGCGCCTGCGCCACCTGCGACGGCTTCTTCTATCGCAACAAGGAGGTCATCGTCGTCGGCGGCGGCAACACCGCGGTCGAGGAGGCGCTGTTCCTGACCAGCTTCGCCAGCAAGGTCACCGTGGTCCATCGCAAGGACGAGTTCCGGGCCGAGAAGATCCTGCAGGAGCGGCTGTTCGCCAATCCCAAGATCGAGGTCATCTGGGATCACGCCATCGACGAGGTGGTCGGCCAGACCGACCCCATGGGCGTCACCGGGGCCCGGCTGAAGAACGTGAAGACCGGCGAGACCCGTGACGTGAAGGCCGACGGCGTCTTCATCGCTATTGGCCATGCCCCCTCGTCGGAACTGTTCAAGGACCAGCTCGAGACCCACGCCGGCGGCTATCTGTCGGTGAAGCCGGGCACGGCGTCCACGGCGATCGAGGGCGTCTACGCGGCCGGCGACGTCACCGACGACGTCTACCGCCAGGCCGTGACCGCCGCCGGCATGGGCTGCATGGCCGCGCTGGAGGCCGTCCGCTTCCTGGCCGAGAAGGACCACGAGGCCGAGCATCACCCGATCAGCCACGAGCAGGCGCAGAAGATCGGCGCATGGTGATCCGACCGGCCTCGCCGGAGGACGTTCCCGCCATCCATGCGGTCGTTGAGGCCGCCTTCGGCCAGCCGGACGAGGCCGATCTCGTGGACGCCCTGCGCGCCGACGGCGATGCGCTGGTCGAGCTGGTGGCCGAAGAGGACGACGCCATCGTCGGCCACGTGCTGTTCAGCCCGCTCGCCACCGACACCGGCGCCCGGTTCGCGGCGCTGGCTCCGCTATCCGTTCTACCCGACCGTCAGAAGGATGGCCTCGGCACGCTGCTGATGCAGGTCGGTCACGAGCTGCTGCGGGCGCAGGGCGTCGAGGCCGTGATCGTGCTCGGACATGAGGACTACTACCCGCGCGTCGGCTACTCGGCCGAGGCGGCGAAGACCGTGAGCGCACCGTTCTCGGGGCCGTCGTTCATGGCGCTGGCGCTGAAGGCCGGGGCGTTGGATGCGCCGGTGGCGATCAAGTACGCCAAGGCGTTCGGCACGTAATCCTCTCCCAAGGGGGAGAGGATTACTTCAGCGCCGGCCCGGGCGCGGGCGCGGGTCCCTTAGGCGCCGGCTTGTTGACCTCCGTCACGGGCATCGCCGTGCTCATCGGCGCCTCCGGGTCCTCCAGCGCCTTCAGCCGCGCGTTGATGTCGGCGATTTCCTGGGGCGTCGGCTGGCGGCGCGAGGGGATCAGAGCGCCCGGCAGATGCGGCGTCTGGCCCGGCAGAGCGACCGTCTCGACGGCATAGGTGCGGGTCTCGCCGTCGACCTCGAGGGTCAGCGTCCGCGTCCGCGCGCCGAGCCCGCCGGAGACGCCCTCGCGCAGGCCCTGCGTGCGCTCGTCCATGCCTTCGAGGATCGCAAGCGACAGGTTGTTCTCTCCGCCGGCATAGCGGCCGGTAAACGCGCGTGGCAGGCCCGAGGGACCGGTCCAGCGGTAGAAGATGTGCCGTCCGATCTTGGAGATCTTGTACAGCGTCGGCGCCCAGTACGGGGCGACGTAGTCGGCGTGATAGTGCGTCGCGGTGCCGACCGAAGTCAGCACGAAACCGGCCAGGGCGCGCTGAGCCACGCCGCGCGCGCGCTCCCACAGCACCGCGTTCGGGACCCGCGCCAGCGAGCCGTCGCAGGTGAAGCTGAACTGGCAGCCGGTGACCCGCTGCGAGCCCTGGTAAACGACGCCGCAGACCGACTTCGGATAGCCCGGATGGCGCATGCGATTGAGCACCGTCTGGGCCACGGCCTGCATGCCCTCGACCGGTTCGGTGGCGGACTCGTAGTAGATGGCCTGGGTCAGGCATTCGAGCGCCTTGGCCCGGTCCTCGGCCGAGGCCTTGATCACGAACGGCCTGGCGGGCAGCGGCGGCGTCAGGCTCGCGGGCCGCAGGGCGTTGATGTACTGGGCGTCGGAGGCGGTGAAGTTGAAGTCGTCGCCGAGGCTCGGGATGTCCGAGAGGTCATAGCTTTCCCAGCCCACGACCCGACCCCAACGGTCGGCGCGGCGCACGGTGTCGTGGCGCCGCGCCAAGGCCAGCATCGCCGGGTCCATGTCGGCGGTCGTCCGCGCCAGGGCGGCATCCGAGAAGCCCCGGCTCACCGCCGCAACGCCCTCGGTCCGGCCCGAGCCGCGGGCGTTCCTGTAGTCGGTCACGCAAGCGGAAAGGCCCGCCGCCAGCACGGCGACGAGCCCAAGTCCGATCGAGGCGTGTGTCCGGAACGTCAAACGGCTACTTGCCGCCGAGCGTCGCCCGCAGCATCCAGGCGTGCTTCTCGTGCGCCGTGAGCCGCTGGGTGGCGAGGTCGACGGTGACGTCGTCGCCGGCCTTGTCGGCAAGCTCGAGCAGGTCGCGCAGGGTGGCGACCACTGTCTCGTGGCTGGTCTTCAGGTCATTGACCATCGTCTCCCAGTCGTTCTCCGGATCGCCGTCCTTGATCGAGGTCAGGTTGCCGAAGGCGGCGCCGCTTTGCGGGGCGAACTCGCCCACCGCGCGGATGCGCTCGGCGATCTCGTCCAGCGCCGCCCATTGCTCGGTGTACTGGTCCATGAACAGGGCGTGGAGCGAGGAGAAGTTCGGGCCACGGACGTTCCAATGGTAGCCGTGGGTCTTGAGATAGACCGCGTAGGTGTCGGCGAGCGCCTTCGACAGGCCCTGGGCGACCGCGGCGCGGTCCTTGGCGGCGATGCCGGTGTCGATCTTCGCGGTCATGCTGATCTCCTTGTTGCGTGACTTAGGTAAGCTCGTGGAAGCTTGTGACAAGACGTCGAGGGCCCTCGAAGCCGCGCTGCGAGGAACAGCTTTTATGGCCATTTTCCTCGTGCGCCCATCCCGGAGCCGTGAACCATCCTTGTCGTTACAAGCTTCGCCGGTCTTGAACGCCCGGACGGCGCCGTTGGACCCGTGAGCTTGATCGGCCGTGAACGGATATCTCTTGTGGTGCGTTGAACACGGGTCTATATGTGTCGGGCGGGTTTTGCTCACTTATAGCATAAGTCCGTAACCGCCGGGGTGGAGACCTCTCCGCTGCCGGCGTTTTACAGGTCCCTGAAATGCTCACTTTGAGCATAAGGAGGAACGAGATGGCCGACGGGTTCGCTCCCCTGCCCTTCACCGCCGAGGTGGAGGCCGCCGTCGCTCCCGTGTGGGAGAAGGTGAAAGCACGCGTCACGCCGCTCGAGTGGCAGCTTCACGCGCCGCTGATCGCCGAGATCAATCGCATCAAGCGCGAGAAGAACGCGGTCATCCTCGCCCACAACTACATGACGCCCGAGATTTTCCATGGCGTCGGCGACTATGTCGGCGACAGCCTGGGGCTGGCGCGCGAGGCCGCCCGCTCGGATGCGAAGATCATCGTCCAGGCCGGCGTGCACTTCATGGCCGAGACCAGCAAGGTTCTCTGCCCTGACAAGAAGGTCCTGATCCCGGACCTGAAAGCCGGCTGCAGCCTGGCCAGCTCGATCACCGGCGCCGACGTGCGGCTGATCAAGCAGCGCTATCCGGGCCTGCCGGTGGTCACCTACGTCAACACCACCGCCGACGTGAAGGCCGAGACCGACATCTGCTGCACCAGCGCCAACGCGGTGCAGGTGGTGGAGTGGGCCGCGAAGGAATGGGGCGTCGACAAGGTCATCCTGATCCCCGACGAGTTCCTGGCCCGCAACGTCGCCGCCCAGACCGACATCAAGATCATCGCCTGGCAGGGCCGCTGCGAGGTCCATGAGCGCTTCGACGCCCAGGACATCGCCGACATGCGCCTGGCCTGGCCGGACGCCCAGATCCTCGCCCACCCGGAATGCCCGGAAGAAGTCCTGCGCGTCGCCGACTTCGCCGGCTCGACCGCCGCCATGAACGACTGGGTTGTCGATCGTCAGCCTAAGCAGGTGGTGCTGATCACCGAATGCTCGATGGCCAGCAACATTCAGGCCCAGGCCCCGGACACCCAGTTCATCGGCCCGTGCATGATGTGCCCGCACATGAAGCGGATCACCCTGCAGAACATCCACGACGCCTTGGTCCACGAGCAGTTCGAGGTGACGGTCGATCCCGTCCTCGCCGAGCGCGCCCGCCTGGCGGTGCAGCGGATGATCGACATGCCCCCGCCGGCCCGCCCCGCACGCTACGACCTCGTGAAGGCCCGCCACCACGTCGACGTCGAGCTGATCTGACGGAAGGACGATCGTGACCGAACGCCATCACCATGACGGGGTCCTGATCATCGGGGCCGGGCTCGCCGGGCTCTCGGCCGCGCTCAACGTTGCGCCGCGCAAGGCGCTGGTGCTGTCGCCGACGCCGCTGAACCAGGGCTGCTCATCGGCCTGGGCCCAGGGCGGCATGGCCGCGGCGCTGTCGGACGAGGACGCCCCCGCCCTGCACGCCGCGGATACGGTCGACGCGGGCGCCGGCCTCTGCGACCCCGCCATGGTCGAGATCCTGACCACCGAAGGCCCGGACGCCGTCCGCCATCTGGCCGAGCTCGGCGCGCCCTTCGACCGGCTCGAGGACGGCGCCTTCGCGCTCAGCCTCGAGGCCGCCCACGGCCGCGCCCGCGTCGCCCGGGTCAAGGGCGACCAGGCCGGCCGCGAGATCATGCGCGCCGTGGTCGCCGCCGCCTTCGCCTCGCCGCTGGTCGAGAGCCGGGCCGGCGTCCGCGCCCGCGCCCTGCTGCAGGACGCCGAGGGCCGCGTGCGCGGGGCCATAACCGAGTACAAGGGCCGCTTCTTCCAGGTCACCGCCGACGCCGTGATCCTGGCCACCGGCGGCCTCGGCGGCCTCTACGGCGTCACCACCACCCCGGCCGAGGTACGCGGCGAAGGCATGGGCCTGGCCGCCCTCGCCGGCGCCGTGATTGCCGATCCCGAGTTCGTGCAGTTCCATCCGACGGCGATCGACATCGGCCGCGACCCCGCGCCCTTGGCCACCGAGGCCCTGCGCGGCGAAGGCGCGCGGCTGGTCAACGCAGCCGGCGAAACGTTCATGGGCGGCTACCACCCGGCCGCCGAGCTCGCGCCCCGCGACGTCGTCGCCCGCGCCATCCATGCCGAGATCCAGGCCGGACGCGGGGCCTTCCTCGACGCCCGCGCGGCGGTGGGCGAGCACTTCCCGACCGAGTTCCCGGGCGTGTTCGCCGCCTGCATGAGCGCCGGCATCGACCCGCGCTTCCAGCTGATCCCGGTCGCCCCGGCCTGCCACTATCACATGGGCGGGATCGTCACCGACGCCAACGGCGCCACCAGCCTGGAAGGCCTGTTCGCCGCCGGCGAATGCGCCTCGACCGGCGTCCACGGGGCCAACCGCCTGGCCTCGAACTCGCTGCTCGAGGCGGCCGTGTTCGGGACCCGCGCCGGCGCCGCCACGCGTGACGCCGTCGCGCCGCGTGGCCGTCTGCTCCCCGCCCGCCCACTGCCGGACCTCAAGGGCGCGGCCCTGACCACCCTGCGCCGGGGCATGACCCGCGACGCGGGGGTGATCCGCGACGCCGCCGGCCTGACCCGGCTGATCGACGAGATCGACGGCCTCAAGGCCGCCCACGGCGAAGGGCCGATCCTGGCCACCGCCAGCCTCGTCGCCGAGTCCGCCCTGGCGCGCCAGGAAAGCCGCGGCGCCCACTACCGCGCCGACTTCCCGGCGCTGGAGGAACCCGCCCGCCGGACCTTCGTCACCCATGCCGGGCTGCAGGCCCTGAAGGTCGCCGCCGAATGATCGCACCGCTTCCGGATCTGCTGATCGAGCCCGTGATCCGCGCGGCGCTCGCGGAGGACCTCGGCCGCGCCGGCGACGTCACCGCCCTTGCCTGCATTGATCCCGACGCGCGGCTGTCGGCGGTGTTCGCCGCCCGCAAGGAAGGCCGCGTCGCCGGCCTCGCCTGCGCGCGACTGTCCCTCGCCGCCCTCGACCCCACCGCGACCTTCACCGTCGTTACCGACGACGGCGCCGACGCCGCCGCCGGCGCCGTCCTGGCGAAGGTCGAGGCCAACGCCCGCGCCCTGCTGTCGGCCGAGCGCACGGGCCTCAACCTGCTCGGACGCCTCAGCGGCATCGCCACCCTGACCCGCGCCTACGTCCGCGCGGTCGAGGGGACCGGCGCACGCGTGACCGACACCCGCAAGACCACCCCCGGCCTGCGTGCGTTGGAGAAGTACGCGGTCCGCTGCGGCGGGGCGGTGAACCACCGCTTCGGGCTCGACGACGCCATCCTGATCAAGGACAACCACGTCGTCGCCTGCGGCGGGGTCGCCAAGGCCATCCTCCGCGCCCGCGCCTATGCCGGCCATCTGATGAAGGTCGAGTGCGAGGTCGACGGGCTCGACCAGTTGGCCGAGGCGCTCGATGCGCACCCCGACGTGGTCATGCTCGACAACTTCAGCCTCGACGACCTGCGCACCGCCGTCGGCATGGCCGGCGGCCGCGTGGTGCTGGAGGCCTCGGGCGGCGTCACCCTCGACACCGTCCGCGCCATCGCCGAGACCGGGGTGGACGTGATCAGCGTCGGCGCCCTGACCCACTCCGCGCCAGTGCTGGACATCGGGCTGGACGCGGCCTGAGCGACATTAAGTTTGCGTCACGCGCATCCGTAACGACGTTCGCCGGCCTCTTCCCATGAGAAGACCATGGGAGGGGACATGCGCCCGGATCGTAGAGTTTTGCTGGCCGGCCTCGCCGGCGTTGGCGGCCTGACCGCCCTGGCGAACGCCGCGGGTGCGGTCGAGACACCGCTCAAACCGCCCTTGCCTGACCGGCTTGCGGCGGAAGCAATCAAGCACCGCCTGCCCATCGCCTTCGATGGCGACGCCGTTTCCGGTCCTGGCCTGGACCGGCTGGTGGAGGAGGGCCGCGCCGCGCGGTTCTTCCTCGTCGGCGAGGAGCACGGCGTCGCGCAGATTCCTGCCCTGGTCGGCCGGCTGATGACGGCCTTGGCGCCGGTGGGCTATTCGCGCCTCGGGCTCGAGGTCTCGCCGCCGGCTGCCGAGGCGCTCGACAGGGCCGCGCGGGGCGGCATTGGCGGGCTGAAGCGGCTGTACGCCGAGTATCCGCCTGGCCCCGCCTTCTACACCATGGCCGAGGAAGCCCGGATGCTGGCGACCGTCCGCGCCGCCGTTCCGGGCAAGGCGCCGGTGCTGTGCGGCTTCGACTATGAGGTGCTGGTCGACCGGATGCTGATCGACGGCCTCAAGGCCAGGGCGCCGGCTTCGGCCCGCGCGCCGCTGGCCGCCCTAGACGCCGCCTCTCGCGAAACTTGGGCGCGGTACGAGACGACACGCGATCTGAACGGCGTGTTCCCCTTCAGCGGCGATCCGGCCCTGGTGCGGGCGGTGCGCGCGGCCTGGCCGAAACCCGACGCCGCCAGCGCGGAAATCCTCGAGGCCCTCGAACAGACCCTGATCATCAATCAGCACCGGACCGAGAAGCGCTGGTTCCAGTCCAACGACAGCCGCGCGCGGTTCAACCGCGCCAACTGGGCGCGCTTCTGGCGAGTCGAGGGGGCCAGGGCATCGCCACCGAAAGTGATGCTGAAGTTCGGCGCCGGGCACATGGTCCGGGGCCGAAGCATGACCGAGGTCTACGACATCGGCGGACTGGTCGCCGAGACCGCCGCCCTGCGCGGCGAGGAGAGTTTCCACCTGCTGATCGTCCCTCTGAACGGACGACAGGCGGTGCTGAACCCGGCGACGCTGACCTATGGCGACGCCGCCGTTTCGACGATCGAGGAACTGGCGCTGGAGCCGCTGGCGGCGGCGGCGATCACGGGCGTCTCGACGCTGATCGACCTGCGCCCGCTGCGGCCCCTGATGTCGGCCTCTGTCACCCGCACGGCCGATCCGAGGCTGACGCGGGTCGTGCACGGGTATGACGCGGTGCTGCTGGTGCGGAACGCCAGGGCGTCTGGGAACCTGTAGCCCCGCTTCCCCAAGGCTGGGGGATCAGGCGGGAGCGGCTTCCGCCGCCCGCGGCTTGCCCTTCAGCTTCGGGGCCAGCCAAACTTGGATCGGCGCGTCGATCCAGCGGTGGAACAGGGCCGAGACCACGAACGCCGCCGGCAGGGCGGCCGCCCATAGCGTCCAGTGCAGCCAGGACGGCAGGCCAAAACGGCTCTCCAGAACGTGCAGGGCGCCGAACCAGATCAGGCCGGTCAGACCATGGCTGATGAACAGCGCGAAGGAGAGCTTGGCGCCCTGCTCGATCAGCGCCGAAGGCTTGGCCACCGGCAGGCGGCCGAACGACAGCACCACGCCGGCGATACAGACCAGGCTGGCCAGATCGAAGCGACCGAGCAACTGCAGCAGCGTCAGGGTGACCAGCGACAGCACCGCCAGCACCCGGGCGACGACGACCGAGGGGCCGCCGGTCTCGACCACGCGGGCGATACAGACGCCGAGCAGGAACAGCGGCGCGGCGCGGATGACGCCGAGATGGAAGTCGAGATCGTAGATGTGGTGGTTGAACACGGCCACGCAGATCAGGTCCCCGACCATCACCACGCCCAGGCCCAGCGCCAGCAGCGCCGACGGGCTGGTCATCTTCGAGATCCAGCGCCAGGCCAGCGGGAAGCCGGCGTAGCAGACGATCAGGGCCGACAGCGACCAGCTCTGCTGGTTCCAACCGCCCCCACCGGGCAGGCCCCAGGCCTGGACCAGAAGAGCCTGCATGGCCATGGCCAGTGGCGTGTAGTGCTCCGGATTGCGCGGCGCGACGCCGACAAGGCCCGCCAGGGCGACGATCGCGCCCACGGCTGCCAGCACCACCAGCTGCCCCGGCCAGATGCGCGCGACGCGCTTCTTGAGGAAGCCGCCCAGCCCGGTGCGGCCCGACAGCACCTGAGCGCCATAGGCCCGGCCGAGCACGAAGCCCGACAGGATCAGGAAGAAATCGGTGGCCAGGTAGCCGCGGTCGAAGACCGGGTGCAGGGTGTCCAGCGCGACCGGCGCGTCGCCGCCGAAGTGGTAGACCACGATCAGCAGCGCCGCGACGAAGCGCAGGGCGTCGAGCGCGCCTCCGCGCCCTTCTGGCACAGGAGTCGACACGGAATGGGACAGATTCTCGGCCATGGCGGGGGATTCCACGTTCTTCCGGCGGGTCGTTGCAATCGCGGCGCCGAAACCTATCTGTCACCGTGAATGTTACATAAAGGGTTTCCAATGACCGCCCGCATGCCCGTTCTGTTCCTCGGCCACGGCTCGCCGATGAACGCGATCGAGGACAACGCCTGGCGCCGGGGTTGGGCTGAAGCCGCCCAGCGCCTGCCGCGTCCGAAGGCCGTGCTGTGCGTGTCGGCCCACTGGGAAACCATGGGCGCCTCGGCGGTGTCGGCCGCGCCGCACCCGGCCACCATCCATGACTTCGGCGGCTTTCCGCAGGCGCTGTTCGACGTCCAGTACCCGGCCCCGGGCGACCCCGCCCTGGCCCGTCGCGTCGGCGAGCTGCTCAGCCCCGACCAGGTCGTCCAGCACCCGACGCGCGGCCTCGACCACGGCGCCTGGAGCGTCCTCTATCCGATGTATCCGCTGGCCGATGTGCCCGTGGTCCAGCTCAGCCTCGACCGCGGCAAGTCCAACGCCTGGCACTACGAGGCCGGGCGACGGCTGTCAGCGCTGCGCGACGAGGGCGTGCTGATCGTCGGCAGCGGCGACATCGTTCACAACCTGCGCGCCATCGACTGGCGAACCGGCGCCGTCCCGGAGTGGGCGCCGCGCTTCAATGACCTCGCCAAGCGCCTGATCGAGACCGGCGAGCATGGCCCGCTGATCGACTTCGACACCCTCGGCCCGGACGCCGAGGCCTCGATCAACAGCGCCGAACACTATCTGCCGCTGCTCTACACGCTCGGCGCGGGGCAGGCCGGTGAGCCGGTCAGCTTCTTCAACGACGAGGTGTTCGCGGCGATCTCGATGACCTCGATCGTAATCGGCTGACGGCTGATACTCCCCCTCTTGGAGAGGATGACTTAGGCCAGCGCCTTCAATCGCGCAGCCGCCGTTTGCGCCGCCGCCAGTCGCTCCGGCATCGCCGCGCCGTACATACCCTGCACCCGGGCCAGCACCTCGGCGGGCGCGGTCTCGGGGCGGCCGGCGTCGAACGGCGGGGCCGGGGCGTACTCGAGGCCGAGCTGCAGCGCCTGGGCGAATGTCCGTCCCGCGATCTCCGCCGCCACGGTCAGGGCGAAGTCGATGCCCGCCGTTACCCCGCCGCCGGTGATGACCTGGCCGTCGCGCACCACCCGGGCCGGGTCCGGGATCGCCCCGAACAGCGCCAGCTGGTCACGCCAGGCCCAGTGGCAAGCCGCCCGCTTGCCGGTCAGCAGCCCCGCCGCCGCCAGGATCAGCGAGCCGGTGCAGACCGAGGTCACCCAGGTCGCCGTGCCCGCCAGTCGCCGGATCTGCTCCAGGAACCGCTCGTCCAGCATAGCCTCGGTGGTCCCGAACCCACCGGGGACACAGATCAGGTCGCAGCCTTCGATGTCGAAGTAGGGCGTCAGGCCGGCGAAGGTCAGGCCGTCGGCCTCCATCTCGCCGCCCTCGAGGCTGGCCACCGTCACCTGCGCGCCGGGCAGGCGCTGGAGAAACTGGTGCGGGCCGGTGAAGTCGAGGTGCGTCACCCCAGGATAAAGGGCGAAGACGATGCGGAAGGGCTTGGCGGACATGGCGTGGCTCCGGTTGACGTGCGCAGCATCGCAGGCCTAGGGTCCGTCTGAAATGACAAGGTTCCCTCGTTTTCCGCCATGCGCATCCTCGGGCTGCTGATCTTCCCGGATTTCCAGATCCTCGACGTCGCCGGCCCCATCGCGGCGTTCGAGATCGCCGACCGCTTCGTGCCCGGCAGCTACGAGATCCGCGTGCTGGCCAAGGCGGGCGGCCTCGTCGCCAGTTCCTCGGGCGTGCGCATGGCCGCGGAGGCGCTGGCGGACGCGCCCCGGCTCGACACCCTCATGATCTCCGGGGGCGACGGCACGCGGACCCCGGCCATCTGCCCGGAAACCCTGGATTTCGTGCGCTGCGCCGCCCGCGCCGCGCGACGCACGACCAGCGTCTGCTCGGGCGCCTATGTCCTGGCCCAGGCCGGGCTGCTCGACGGCCGCCGCTGCACCACCCACTGGTCGCGCACCAAGGACTTCGTCCGCCGCTATCCGAAGGCGCGGCTGGAGCCTGACCGCATCTGGGTGCGCGACGGCGACGTCTGGACCAGCGCCGGCATCACCGCCGGCATCGACCTGACACTGGCCCTGATCGCCGACGACCTGGGCGAGGACATCGGCCGCAAGGTCGCCCAGCAGCTGGTCGTCTATCACCGCCGCCCCGGCGGCCAGTCGCAGTTCTCGGCCCTGCTGGAGATGGAGACCGGCGGCCGCTTCGATGCGCTGCTGGCCTGGGCCCGCGAGAACCTGCGCGAACCGCTGACCGTCGAGGATATGGCCGCCCGCGCGGCGATGAGCGAGCGCAATTTCGCCCGCGCCTTCGCCGCCGAAACCGGCTTCACCCCGGCCAAGGCCATCGAGCGCCTGCGGGTCGAAGCCGCTCGCGCGCTGCTGGATTCCCAGCCGCTGCAGGTCGAGGACGTCGCGCTGGAGACCGGCTTTGGCGACGCCGAGCGCATGCGCCGCGCCTTCGTCCGCGCCTTCGGTCAGCCGCCCCAGGCGCTGCGCCGTTCGCGGGCCTCCTGAGGGAACAACCGGCGCGCGCAGGGATTTGGCGTACGGGTCGCGCGTGGCGGCCTGTCTCGAGATGTCAGTCCCATGTTCCGCCAAGCGCTTCTCGTGGCGTCCGTCGCCGGCCTTCTCGCCGCCTGCCAGACGACGCCGAAACAGACCGTCCTCGATCTCGACACCACCGACCCGCTCTGGCTGACCGAGGCCTGCGTCAACGCCCGCAAGACCGTGCACGGCTATGACGACAAGGAGACCGTGCGCGCCGCCGCCGGCGTCGCCGGGACCGTGGCCGGCGGCCCGATCGCGGGGGCCACGGCGGGTCTCGCCATGAACGCCCTGCAGGACGGCAAGCGCGCCGAACTCAACGACGAGGTAAAGGCCGCCTGTATCTCCAAGCCGGGCACGCGCCGGCCCGCGTTCGCGGACGCGCCGCCGCCGACACCCGTCGCGCCGCCGCCGCCCGAGCTGGGCGCTCCGGTCGCCACCCCGACCGACACCGCCGCGATCGCCGAGCCGGCCCCGCTGGCCGTTCCGGAGGCGACACAGACCGCGACGCCCCCGGTCAGCACCACCGATCCCCAGCGGTAAGTCTAATCGACATTCAGCTTTTATTTCTTCCGTCATGGCCCGACTTGTTCGGGCCACCCATGCGTGGTGAGTCTGCCGTCCAGTCGCTGAAGAACCGCACTTCTTCCTGAAGCTCCCGTGTTCATGGGTGGCCCGAACAAGTCGGGCCATGACGGAATTGGATAGGCCTTTGACCGCGTTCAGCCCGTTGAAACTGGATGTCGTTTGGTCCTAGCCCGGCGCACGCCTCGCTCTCGATCACCCGGCATCAACCCGTCGTCGTCGGCAGGCCGCCGAGGCGTTCCTTCACGATCTCGAGCAGCTCGTTGTTGCAGCGGATCAGGTCGAGCAGCTCCTGCTCGCGCACCGCATCGAGCTTGTCGTGCAGCCGCATGATCTCAAGCTCGGCCCGCAGGTTGACGGTGTAGTCGTGCTCGGCCGCCTTGCGGTCGCGGTTCGCCTGGCGGTTCTGGCTCATCATGATCACCGGCGCCTGGATCGCGGCCAGCATCGACAGGATCAGGTTCAGGAAGATGAACGGATAGGGATCGAACGCCAGCTTGTCGGTCGCCAGCAGGGAATTGATCCCCATCCATCCGAACAGCACGGCGGCGAAGGCGAAGATGAAACCCCAGCTGCCGCCCACCGCCGCGACCCGGTCGGCCAGCCGCTCCCAGAAGCCGTCCCCGTCAGTCTTTGGACCGCTCGACGGCCGCTCGTCCACCATCAGGTCGATGACGCTCTGCTTGATCGGCGGCAGCTCGGCATAGGGCATGTCGAGAAGCTGGCGGGAAAGGCTGTCGCGAGGGTTGTCGGTCATGGGTCGCTCCGGTGTCGACGGCGAGCATCCCATGCCGCGCCGGCCCGCGCAGGATGACGCTGCGTCGCGCTTGACCGGCAAGCGCAATGCGCCGTCTGATCGGGAAAACAAAGAACCACGGGACGGGGAACACCAGCATGAGCACCGCCAACGGTCGCAAGGCGATCTTCATCACCGGCGCGGCCAGCGGCATCGGCCTGGGCGCGGCGACGCGGTTCGCGAAGGAAGGCTGGTTCGTCGGCCTGTCGGATATCGACGAGGCCGGCCTGAAGGCGGCGCTGGCCCAGATCGGCCCCGATAACGGCGCGACCTTCAAGCTCGACGTCCGCGACGCCAGGGCCTGGGACAATGCGCTGGGCGGTTTCGCCAAGCTGACCGACGGCAGGCTCGACGTGCTGCTGAACAACGCGGGCATCGCCAACTACGGCTTCTTCGAGGATCAGACCGGCGACGAGGCCGAGCGCCAGATCGACATCAACGTAAAGGGTGTGATCCACGGCGCTCGCGCGGGCCTGCCGCTGCTCAAGGCGGCGAAGGGCTCGACCCTGATCAACGTCGCCTCCTGCGCCGGCCTGTTCGGGGCCCCGAAGATGGCCATCTACTGCGCCAGCAAGTTCGCGGTGCGGGGCCTGTCGGAGTCGCTGGATATCGAGTGGGCGCGGCACGGAGTGGCGGTGCGCTGCATCATGCCCTGGTTCGTCGAGACGCCGATCCTGCAGGCGGGATCGCAGGGTTCCAACGAGAAGATCGCCGACGTCATCCGCCAGGGCGGATCACCGGTCTACACCGTCGACGAAGCCTCGGACGTGATCTGGCGCGCCGCCCAACCGGGCAACGTGTTGCACTGGATCGTCGGCAAGGCGGGGAAGCGGATGCAGTTCGCCACCCGCTTCATGCCCGGCTCGGTCAGGAAGCAGCTGAAGGCGTCTGCTGCCCAGTCTTGATCACCGCGGGGGCCGGATCGGCCGCCGCTTCCGCCTTCGAGGCCTTCGCCGAAGCGGGCTCGACCGGCTTGCCGGCGGGGCCGCCCATGCCGCCCTCGACCAGCTCGAGCGGGGCCGCTTTCACCGCCGACGCAGCGATGAAGACGACGTCCTTCGAGGGGCTGAGACTGGCGTAGGGGACCGGGCCGTCCGGAATGGAACCGGAGGCGTAGACCGGACGATCGCCCAGCGCCGGACCCGAACGCTCGGGCGCGCGGTCGAACGAACCGGGCGCGCCGGGACGGCCGCCGAAGCGATAGAAGATGTGCAGCCCGACCTGGCCGACGCGGATCAGGCGCGGGCCCCAGCCCGGCGAGACGTTGATGGTGTGGAAGTGCGTGGCGGTGCCGACGCTGTTCATGACGCCGCCGGACAGGGCCCGGGTGGCGACCCGCTCGGCCCGCGCCCAGGCGCCGGGTTCGCGGCCCTTACGCATCGAGCCGTCGCAGGCGAAGCTGAACTGGCAGGCGCCGCGACCTTGCGCGCCCTGGAAAACGACGCCGCAGACCGACTTCGGGAAGGCGGGGTGACGGGCGCGGTTGAGGACCACCTGGGCGACGGCCGCCTGACCGGCCGGGGTCTCGCCGCGCGCTTCATAGTAGACGGCCTGCGTCAGGCATTCGAGGTCGCGGGTATTCTCCAGCGCGCCATTGAGGCGGAACGGCTCGGCCGCGGGGCTGAAGGGACCGCCGAAACTGGCGCGCAACAACATCGGCTCGTCGCGCGTTTCACTGCCAGGCTTCCCGGCATGACGATCGAGCCGGGCGGCGAAGAGGGCAGCCTGACGGTCGCGTTGCGCCGAACCGGCGCTGACATAGGGATCGTGGCGACGGGCGATCGCGAGGGCGGAATCGTCCATCCGGTCGACCACCCGCTGAAGGTCGTCGTCCGCGTAGCCCCCCGACGCGACGTCGGCGAGCTTGGTGACGCGCTCATGCTGCGCGGCCGCTTGGGCCATGCCGCCCGCAAGGTACGCGCCGCCGAGAATACCGCCCATCGCCGCGCCCAACGTGGACCCGGTCAAGACGACGCCGAGCAGCGCGCGTGCGGATGCACGCGTCTGGGAAATGAGTGACAAAAATCTCTAGTCCTGTGCGGCGAGGGCGATTCGCCCCCCGTCATCGACGTCTTTCGGCCCGGTGAGAACACTCGAAAGCAGGCCCGAAAAACGGGAATTCGACCGCTGGATGAACAGGTCGAGTTCCGCCTTATAGCGGTGTTTATGGCGCCAATGTGGACGATTCGCAAGTTTATGCCGCAGTGCAGCATGATTCCCGCCCTCGGAGAATCGCCCGAACCTTAACGAGCCCTTACCGGTAAAGGGTTTGCGGCGAGGTCTCGCGCCGGCGGCCGCAGCGCGGCAAATCGCCTCCGGGGCGAGGTGGAACCGACGCGCCCTCGACGCCGTTCGGTCAGTCTGGGGCTCGTGAGGGCCGTTCGGAGGAAACCTGCCATGACCATTCGTCGCCTGATCCCGATGACCGTGCTCGCCGTCGTCGCCGCGTCCGGCCTGGCCGCCTGCGGCCACAACATGGAACAGCGCGCCGCGACCGGGGCCGTCACCGGCGCGGTCATCGCCGGACCTCCTGGAGCCGTGGTCGGCGCCGGCGTCGGCGCCGTCGTCGATACCGTGAAGAAGCCGAACTAGGCGTCCGCGCCCTTAATTCTGCGACGAGTGCGGTTGGCGACCCCGTTGCCAGCCGCGCCGTCCGGGTTCACGATGCGCCCACAACCTCAGACTGGGGAACTTGGGATGCGACGCGCACTTTATATCGCCACAGCAGCGGCCATGGCCGCGTCCACGATTTCGGCTCCCGCCATGGCCGCCGATCTCCGTTACGACGGCGAGTCGATGCTTGCCGCCGGTTCGAAGGGCAAGCCGTACTGGATGCTGCAGGCGCAATGCTCCGGCTTCTTCGGCGCGACCAGCGGCTACATGTCCGAGAAGGGCGATACCGACGCCGCCGACAAGGCCAAGGTTCAGGGCGTGGCCTTCTTCCGTGACGCCGTCGACCGCCTGGTCCGCGACCGCAAGGTCAGCCGGTCAGCCGCCATCGAACTCGTATCCCGGTCCGTCGATGCAGGCCGCGCGCAAGGCCTCCAGAATATCCGGGACGGCGGCATACAGCCGAGCTCGAACTGGAATGTGGCTCGCAGCGTCTGCCTGGACGTCAACGACGCCTACAAGGCTGTCCGCAACCGCTGATTATGACGGGCGCGCTTGACGGCACCCTCCCCGCCCGGCTGAACTGAACCAGGCCCTGTTGGCCTCGGGATGCCGCGTCATGCGTGTTTGTAAGGTCGCGGCCGTTATCGCCGGGCTGTCTGTTCTGGCCATTGCCGCGCCGGCCTCCGCGCAATCGCTGGGCCGCAAGATGGACCTGCTGCGGCTGCAGGAGCAGGCCGGGACCGTCGCCGTCCAGGTGCTGCAAAGCGATGGCGCCGTCTGCGCGGCGCAGCTGCCCGTGATGAAGACCATCCTTGCCGATCCGCGCTTCGACCGCCTGGACGCCGATGCCCGCCGGCCCTTCCTCTACACCGTCATGCTCTGCGCCGAGGTCAAGGACCTGCCGATGGCTCTGGCCGCCGCCGAGCGGCTCGAGCCCCTGGCGTCGGATCCCAGCGAGATCGTCGCCATCTATTCGGTGCGGATGTCCGACGACCTTCAGCGCGACGACCGCAAGGATGCGGCGACCCGCTTCCTGGCCCTGACCGAGCTGCAGCCGGCCGCCGTCGCCGGCTGGGAGCCGGAAATGCTGTCGCCGTTCGCCGGCGACGACCTCGACGACCAGGCCCTGTCACTGAAGCTGCTGCAGCGGATCACCACCCTTGAGTGGACCAGTCCCGCCAGCCGTCGCGCGGCCGCCAACGAATGGTCGCTGGCCTATGGCCGCCGCCTCGCCGACGCCGGCCGCGCCGACGAGGCCGGCAAGGCGGTGGAAAAGGCCGATGACATCTACGTGCGGCTGATGATCGCCGGCGACCGTCGCTTCGCCGCCGTCTGGGACCGCTACCAGCGGGAAGGCCGCTTCGACTGGAAAGCCTTGGCCGAAGCCGAGCTGGCCCGCGCCCGCACGGCGATGGACGAGACGCCCGAGCAGCTGCGTCCGGTGCAGGACGCGCTGGTCGCCCTGCGCGCGCTGGCCCGCTACGACGAGGCGATCGAGATCGGCGAGGCCTACCGCGCCCGCCTGCAGGACGGAGAGGCGTTCGAGGACGCCGGCGTCCAGGCCCCTCTGCTTCTGGTCACCCTCGGCCACGCCCTGTTCGAGACCGGCCGCACGGCCGAGGCGGAGGCGCTGTTCAAGGAGACCCTGGCCCGCGAAGAGCGCGCGCCTTCGGTCGATGCCGCCCTGGCCTGGGCCCATCGCCAGCTCGACCTCGGCCGGGACCGCGCTGCGCTGGCCACGCTCGACGCCGTCGACCGCGATTACATGACCCCCTACGGCCGCTTCTGGCTCGACTCCCTGCGCGTCTGCGCCCAGGCCGGGATCGACCCGAAGGCCGCCGAGGCCACGCTGTCCAAGGTGCGTGAGGGCGAGACCGACAACCCCGGCGCCGTCAGCCAGGCCCTGCTGTGCCTGAACCGCATCGACGAGGCCGCCGCCCTGCTGGCCAGGCGCCTGGCCGAACCTGACCATCGCGCCGGTGGCCTCGACCCCTACTGGATCACCCTGCCGCCGCCGCACGTCACGCCCCGCCGCGCCGCGTTCGAGCGCCGCCGCCAGGCCATGCTCGCCCATCCCGTCAGCCTCAAGGCGTTGGAAGCCGTAGGCCGCAAGGTGGAAGCGCCGCTGGCCGGGGACTATTGGGGCGGGTTCTAGGGCCGTCTCTATCCAACGCACCGGATGAGAAGTGGTTATCCCCTACTGGCTACTCCCTACCCTTCGTTCGGCGGATACAACGTCCCGTCCCGATGCCGGTAGCCGTCGCCGCCCGGGGTGATGATCAGGTCGTGGTCGGGGTAGTCGACGGTCTCGCGGGACTCGTCGCTGGGGTTTCCGACCTGCAGCAGCACCGCGTCCCTGTCGGTGCGGTTCTGCAGGTGGTGGCCGTTCTCGACCCCGGCTTTCCAGGCCGCGCAGTCGCCGGCGCGCAAGACCGTCTCGCCCTCGTCCTCGACCAGCACCACCTCGCCCGAGACGACCCAGACGAACTCGTCCTCGTCGCCGTGCCAGTGCCGCTGCGACGACCACTGGCCTGGCGGCAGGGTGGCCAGATTGATCCCCACCAGCGTCAGGTCCATGCCCTTGGCCAGCTGCCGCGAAGTGCGCAGCTTGCAGCGCTCGTCGAGCGGCGTGGGATAATCGCTACCGGTGCGCAGCGGCATGGCGTCGATGTCGATCTTGGGCATGGGCGACTCCTTGGCCGCCAGCATAGCTGGTTTGTTCGGCGTCGCCTCAGGCCAGAGCGAAGGCCCGGCTCTCGTGGGCCAGCAGCCAGCGCTTGCGCTCGATGCCGCCGCCGTAGCCGGTCAGCGAGCCGTTGGCGCCGATCACGCGGTGGCAGGGGATGACCACCCCGACCGGGTTGGCGCCGTTGGCCGCGCCGACGGCCCGCACCGCCGCCGGCCTGCCCAGCTTCGCCGCCAGGGCGCCGTAGCTGGTGGTCGTTCCCGCCGGGATTTCGACCAGCGCGCGCCAGACGGCCTGCTGGAAGTCGGTGCCGACGAGGCGCCAGGGCACGCGGGCCAAGGCCTCCATCTCGCCGGCGAAATAGGCGTCGAGCGCCTCGCGGACCGCGACCGGCGCGGAGCCTGGCTCGACCGGCACGTCGCCGTAGTAGGTCTTCATCAGACGCCGGGTGCGCGGGCTGTCGTTGTCGAAGTCGAGCACCCGTACGAAGCCCTCCGGGTCGGCGAACACCTGGAGCTGCGCGATCGGCGTCTCGATCAGATCGCGGAGGAGCCGCTCAGGCCGCGCGCTTGGCATCGGACTTCTCCTTCCCGGCGGGTTTCGGCGACTGCGGGTCCGATGCCCACAGGTGCAGGGCGGCGTAGGCGCGCCACGGCCGCCAGCTTTCCGCGCGGGCCAGCAGCTCGACCGGCGTCGGCCGCACGCCGGCCTCGTCCTGCAACGCCCGCATCAGGCCGACGTCGGCGGCGGGGAAGGCGTCCGGCTCGCGCAGCTGGCGCATGGCGATGTACTGCGCCGTCCATTCGCCGATGCCGGGCAGCGCCTTCAGCGCGGCGATGGCCTCGGCGAGGTCGCGGCGAGTACCGAACAGGGCCGGGTCGGCGACCACCGCCGCGCCCAGGGCGCTGATCGCCCGCGCCCGCGCGCCCGGCATCAGGCCGTGGCCGGCGATGTCGGCCGCCGCCAACCGCTCCGGCGACGGGAAGGCCAGGGTCAGCCCCTCTTCCGCCCAGTCGTCCGGCAGCGGTGCGCCGTACTCGGCCGTGAGCTTGCCGGCCAGCTTCACCGCCGCCGGCACCGTGATCTGCTGGCCAAGGATGGCGCGGACTCCGAGCTCGAACCCGTCCCAGGCGCCCGGCACGCGCAGGCCCGGCCGCGCCGCGACCATCGCCGCCAGCGCCGGATCGCGCGACAGGTGCTCGCCGATCGAGACCGGGTCGGCCGAAAGATCGAATACCCGCCGCACCCGCGACAGGATCGCCGGCAGGGCGGTCATCTTCGGGAACCGCACCCGCACCGCCAGCTGGTCCTTGCCGGCCCGCGTCACCGCCACCGTCCCGACGGCGCCGTCGAGGGCGATGGTGCGGGCATAGCGATCCGGGCTCACCACCTCGACGCCGGGAATGGCGCGGGCGGCGAGGAAGCCCATCAACCCGTCCCAGTCGTAGGGCGGCCGATAGCGCAGCATCAGCGTCACCGCACCGGGCGCAGCCTCGCGCGGCAGGCTGTGGCGACGCAGCGACAGCGGCGGTCGGCCGTAGAGCGCCTGGAAGGTCTCGTTGAAGCGCCGCACGCTGCCGAAGCCGGCGGCCAGAGCCACCTGCGCCATCGGTAGGTCGGTCTCGTGGATCAACTGCTTGGCCAGCAGCACGCGCCGGGTCTGGGCCACGCCTACCGGCGAGGCGCCGAGATGGTGGCGGAACAACCGCCGCAGCTGCCGTTCGCCGACGCCGAGCCGCTCGGCCAACGCGTCGACGTCGGCCTCATCGAGCGCGCCCTGTTCGATCAGCGCCAGGGCGCGCGACACGGTGTTGGAGGCGCCGCGCCAAGCGCCCATGTCCGGCGCCGTCTCCGGCCGGCAGCGCAGGCAGGCGCGGAAACCCGCCTCCTCGCAGGCCGCCGCGGTCGGGTAGAAGACCATGTTCTCGCGCTTGGGCGTCCGCGCTGGACAGACCGGACGGCAGTAGATGCCGGTCGTCTTCACGCCGCCAAAAATGCGCCCGTCGAAGCGGGCGTCCCGCGTCGTCACCGCGCGGTAGCAGGCGTCCTGATCAAGGTCGTGAACGAGTTCCATGACCCGATCATCGGCCAGTCACGGGACGGAGTCTCGCGGTTTTCGGACTCCAATGGCACGGACGAAGCCCCCTTCCCCAGAGAACCTGGGAGGATGCATGATCTGCACATGATCGAACGCCCCCTCGTCCTGCGCATCACCCTGATCGCCCCGCCGGCCGGCGTGCTGTTCGCGCTGCAAGAGGGCGATGTCACGCCGGTCGAGGCCCAACGATCCGACAGCAGCGACCTGACCTTCGAGGTCCTGGTGCGTGTCGCCGAGGGGGTGAAGGGCGCGCGCTTTCTCGGCCCGTTCGTGCGGCGCGAGGGCGACCGTCGGTTCGTCTATCTGCGCGTCGGCAGGCTGGCGGGCGACCCCGACAGCCCGTGGGATCGCCGCATCAAGATCTTCATCACCGACATCCCCGCTGAGCTGGTGCGGTTGGCCGCCGAACACGGCGCCGGGCTCAAGGCTTCATTTCCCGGGACGATGAAGGACGGCAGCCCCGCCTGCGCCACCCAACGACCGCTCGACGGCTGGACGCTGACTTGATGGCTAACCGGCCGTACCGTACGTCTCCGCCCACTTCCGGAACAGGCCGGTGTCGCTCAGCCCCGCCTGCCGCGCCGCGACCTCGCCGTTCTTGAACACGAACAGGGCCGGGATGCTCTGGATCGCGAAACGGGCGGAGAGCTGCGGATTGGCGTCGACATCGATCTTGATGAACCGCGCCCTTGGCTCAAGTTCCTTGGCCGCGGCGGCGAACACCGGCGCGATCGCCCGGCAGGGGCCGCACCAGGCCGCCCAGAAGTCGACGATCAGCGGCAGGTCGCTCCTGGTCAGGTGGGTCACGAACCGCCTGTCGTCGAGCACCACGGGCTCTGCGGTGAACAGCGCCTTCTTGCAACGCCCGCATTTGGGATCGTCCGCCAGCCGGGCGGGTGGCAGGCGGTTGACGCCGTCGCAGTGGGGACAGACGACATGGACGGGTTCGGCGACGGGATCGGTCATGGCACGATAACTCGTCGCGGACGTTTCGCGTTTCAAGAGCGGAGGTTCACGTGCAGCAGCAGATCTCGGTCATCACCCTCGGCGTCGCCGATCTGGCGCGGTCGAAGCGCTTCTATGTCGACGGCTTCGGCTGGACGCCGGTGTTCGAGAACGAGGAGATCGTCTTCTATCAGATGAACGGCTTCGTGCTGGGGACCTGGCTGCGGACGGCGCTGGCGGCGGACATCGGGCGGGACCTGGACGCCGGCCGGGGCTCGGCGTCGCTGGGCCACAACGTCCGCACCCGCGAGGACGTGCAGCCGATCCTGGACCGGCTGGCGGCCCATGGCGGGGTCCTGCTCAAGCCGGCGACGGAGGCCGAGTTCGGCGGCGTGCAGGGCTATGTCGCCGACCCCGACGACCACGCCTGGGACATCTGCTGGAACCCCGGCTTCACGATCGGCGACGACGGAACCGTGACCTTCGGCGTCTAGCCCTTCGCCTCCGCCTGGGCCGTGACCTTTTCGGCCGGCGGCGGGCTGTTGCCGGCGTCGGGCGCCTCGCCGCTGGGCCGGGGGATGTCGAGCATCCGCGCCTTCTTCCAGCCGCCGTGCAGGTAGAAGGCGACGTTCATCAGGCTGGCGGCGATGGTCGCCAGCGGGAAGCTCCACCAGATCGCGTCGGCGCCGATGATCGGGCGTAGCAGCATCGCGAACGGGATGCGGATCACGTACATGGCGATGAACAGGATCAGCAGCGGCCCCCACACCGCACCTGTCGCCCGGACCACCCCGGACAGGGCGAAGGAGATGCTGAACAGCACGAAGCCCCAGATCACCCGGTCGTTGATGTGGTGCGCCAGCGGCAGCGCCTCCGACCCCGCCGGCAGGAACACGCGCAGGGTGAGATCGCCGAGCGCGTAGATCACCGCCGCCACCGCGCCCGTGATGACCAGGCCGCTGAACACGCCGGACCGGGCGATGCGGTCGACCCGGTCCCAGCGGCCGGCGCCGACGTTCTGGGCCGCCATCGACGACACCGCCGCGCCCAGCGCCATCGCCGGCATCTGGATGTAGGTCCAGACCTGCGACGCCGCCGTATAGGCCGCCGCGCTCAGCGAACCGTAGCTGTTGACCATCCCGATCATGACCATGGCCGCGCCGGAGATGACCAGCATCTGCAGCCCCATCGGCAGGCCGCGTTCGATCAGCGACTTCAGGATCACCATCTGCGGCTTGAGCAGACCCAGCTCCGACCGGTCCAGCGCCAGCGGGCTGCGGCGGCGATAGAGGACCACGATCAGGCAGGTCAGGCTCACGCCCTGGCTGATGAACGTCGCCCAGGCCGATCCCGCGACGCCCAGCCTCGGCAGCGGCCCCACGCCCATGATCAGCAGCGGGTTCAGGATCACGTCTAGAACCACCGCCAGCAGCATGAAATAGAACGGCGTGCGCGAGTCGCCGGCCCCGCGCTGAGCCATCTGCAGGAAGGCGAAGAAGTACAGGAACGGCATCGCCAGGAAGATGATGCGCAGATAGATCTCGGCCTCCGCCACCGCCTCGGGCGGCGTGCCCATGGCCGCCAGGATCAGGGGCGCCGTGAAGAAGCCGGCCGCGGCGACGATCAGGGACAGGGCGACGAAGAAGGTGACCGACGTGCCCATCACCCGCTTGAGCATCGGCATGTCGCCGGCCCCGACCCTCTGGCCGATCAGGATGTTGGCCGCCATGGCGATGCCGAACACCACCCCCACCGTCAGCATCATGACGATGTTGGCGTTGCCGATGGCGGTGATGGCGGTGACGCCGAGCGAGTGACTGACCCAGAACGCGTTCACGCTGCCGTTCAGCGACTGCAGGATGTTGCCGCCCATCACCGGCAGCGAGAACATCAGCAGGGTCGGGGTGATCGGGCCGCTGATCAGGTCGCGGCCGGGTCGGCCGATGGGCGGCGCGGGCGGGGTCTCGTCGATCGCCATGTAGCCCCTTCCCCGATGCCTGCGCGCTGTTGAACGTCGCCGGGGCGGGACCGATCCCGCCGCCTTGGCCGCCAGCTTAGCAGGCCTGCGCGCCGCCTGGCGTCGACGAAAGCGCGGCCGGGTCGTATGACTGCAACGATGAGCGCCACGAAACCCGCCGCCGAGACCCTCGCGGAGGTCCCCACGGACCCGTTCGATCCCCTGCGTCTCGACCTCCAGCTCTGCTTCGCGCTCTACACCGCCAGTAACCTGGTGACGCGGCTCTACTGGCCGCTGCTGAAGCCGCTGGGCGTCACTTACCTCCAGTACATCGCGCTGCTGGCGCTGTGGGAGCAGGCGCCGCAGACGGTGGGCGAGCTCGGCAAACGCATGAACCTCGACTCCGGCACCCTGACGCCGTTGTTCAAGCGGCTCGAAGCGCTGGACCTGGTCACCCGCTCACGCGATCCGCTGGACGAGCGCCGGGTGATCATCGACCTTACCGCCAAGGCCCGCGACCTGCGCCAACAGGCGCTGGATGTGCCACCGTCGGTGTTCTCGCAACTGCCGATGCCGGTCGAGGACATGGTCAGGCTGAAGGGCCTGCTGGCGCAGCTGATCGACGGGCTGAAGGACGCGGACGCCTAGATCCCCGCGTACCACTGGTAGCCGCGGTCTTCCCAGTAGCCGCCCTTGCCCTGGCCGAGCTGGGCGAAGCTCTCCACAGCCTCGATGCGCATGACGTACTTGGCCATCTTGTAGCCGAGCTGGCGTTCGACCCGCAGTCGCAGCGGCGCGCCGTGGGCGACCGGCAGCGGGCCGTCGTTCTTGCCGTAGGCGAGGATGGTCTGGGGGTGGAAGGCGTCGACAAGGTCGATGGTCTCGTAATAGTCGCCGGTCCCGTCCAGCGTCAGTTCGAGCGTATCGGCGCAGAAGAAGGCGATGTAGCGCGCCTCGCGCTTGAGCCGTGCCTGGGCCAGCAGCGGGCCCAGCCTGGCGCCGGTCCATTTACCGATGCTGCTCCAGCCCTCGACGCAGTCGTGACGGGTGATCTGGGTCCGAGACGGCGCCTTGCGCAGATCGTCCAGCGACAGCCTCATCGGCCGCTCGACCAGGCCGCCGATCTCCAGCCGCCAGTTGGCGAAGCCCTCGGCCAAATGCTGCTGATAGACCTCGCTGTCCGGGTTCACGGTGCCGTTGGCGCGGAAATCCTTCGAGATCGCGCTTTCGGGATACTCGCGCGCCAAGGCGTCGCGGCCCTGGATCAGCCGCTGCACGCGCCGCGTCAGCCCCTCGGTCGAGCCGAGAACACGGTTGACGCCTTCGGACTGGACGACCTGGTCGCAGCCGGCCAGCGCCAGGCCCGCGGCCCCGGTCAGAGCTCCGCCGAGCAGGCGGCGGCGGTCAGGGCTGAAGGTCATGCGCGTCGTCCTCCGGAACAGGTGGCGGCTCGCGGCGGCCGATCGAGAACCAGCCGGTCAGGATCGAGCGCATCTCGTTGATCGGCCCGGCGGCTACGACCATCGCCAGGTGCACGGCCAGGAACAGCACCAGCCCCGAAGCCGACAGGAAATGCACCGTCCGCATGGTCTGCCGTCCGGCGACCATGGTCAGCCACGGCAGCGCCGCGTCGGTCCCCGGCGACATCGCCAGCCCGGTCACCACCATCAGCGGCAGCAGCCCGAACAGCACCGCCACATAGGCCAGCTTCTGCAGCACGTTGTAGCCGACGGCATCCTCGCCATGGGCGAAGCGGCCGCGCAGATGGTCGATCACCGCCCCGCCGATGTGCCCTAGCTGCGCCCGTCTCGGCCACAGGGTCCGCCGCGCGACGGCGAGCGCCGCCCACGCCAGGCCGTTGATGACGAAGATCCAGGCGAAGAAGAAATGCCAGCGTCGCCCGGCCCCGAGATCGGCGTAGCTGGGCAATGTCAGCCAACCCGGAACCGGTCCGACCTTGAGGATCGGCGTCGCGAAATGCGACGCCTCCCCCCAGTAGAAGGCCGGATGGGCATTGAGGATCTGCAGCCCGCTGAGCAGCAGGATCAGCAGGCACAGGGCGTTCACCCAGTGCGCCGCCCGGACCAGCCAGGGGTGCCGGTAGACCAGCACCCGGCCGTCCCGCGTCGTCCGCTCGCGCGTCGACATCGATCCGTCCTCGCCCGTCGCCAGCCTACATCGGCGGCGCGGCGCCGTTGACGCCCACCGCGACCGCTCCGGTGACGAGACCACCGCCGGCCGGATTCGGGAAGGCGACCAGGAAGACCTTGGCGCCCGGTTTGATCAGCGACTTCTCGCCGTTGACGATCTGCACCACCGGCACGTTCGGCGGCACCACGACCTTGCGCTTGCCGGTCGGGTAGCTGATCTCGAGCTCGCGGCCCTTGGCCCCGGCGGTCACCTTGCCGACGGTGCCGTTGGTCATCATCGAGCCCTTCTTCAGGTCCCAGCGATAGTGGCCTTCGCCGATCTTCACGCCGGGCGGGAAAACGTGGACCTCCAGCGACCGGCCGACGCCGTTCTTGCCCGGGATCTCGGCGGTGCCGACGAAGCTGCCGGGGACGATGGCCGAGACGTTGATCGGCTTGGTCACCTGCACCGCCCAGTCGGGCGTCAGGGCCACGACCACCGGCTTGCCCGTCGCGGGCTTCACGGTGATCTGGGTCGCGGTGATGGCGCTGACGACGCCGCGCACGACGGTCTGGGCCTGGGCCACGGCGGGCGCGACCACGAAAGCCACGGCGGCGGCCAGGATGATGGGCAGTTGTCTCATGTCGATCCCCTAAGGACTCGCGGGCGTCTCCGCGCCGGCGAGGAAGGGTCTCAGCTAATTACATTGCATGCAATTTAATTCGGCCCAATGGCGCGCGATGACGAAGCTTCAGCTCCCTGTCCACTGTGGCTCGCGCTTTTCGGCGTAGGCGGCCATGCCCTCCCGACAGTCGTCGGAGGCGTAGACCCGCTGCATCGCGTCGGCCACGATCGGCCAGAGCGCCTCCTCCGACAACGCGGGCGCCTGGCGCGCGATCAGCAGGCTCTCGCGCACCGCCGACGGAGAACAGGCGGCGATCGCCGTCGCCAGTTCCATGGCGCTGTCGAACAGCTGCGCCTCCGGAACCACGCGGTTGATGATCCCGACGGCATAGGCTCGTTCCACCGGCAGGCGGCCGCCGGTCAGCAGCATCTCCATCGCCACCGCCCTGGGCGCCCTTTGCGGCAGGCGGAACACGCCGCCGGCCCCGGCGATCAGGCCACGCTGCACCTCCGGCAGGGCGATGACCGCGCCCTCGGCTGCGACCATCAGCTCGCAGGCCAGCGCCAACTCCAGTCCGCCGCCCAGCACGGCACCGCTGACCGCCGCGATCCACGGCTTATGGCGCTCGAGCCTGTGGAAGCTCGGCCGGGGCGCGCCATTGTCGCCGCCGAGCACGCCGGACGACACCTCGGCCAGGTCGGCGCCGGCGCAGAACATGCCCGGCGTGGACGAGACGATGATCCCCACACGAACGGCGGGGTCGCGCTCCGCCTCCTCCGCCGCCGCGACGATCCGGGCGGTCATGGCCCGGGTCAGGGCGTTGCGCTTGTTCGGCCGGTTGAGGCGGACGACCATCACATGGCCGAGGCGCTCCATCAGCACTTCCGCCGCATCACTCTCGTCCATGATCGCCCCTCACGCTTTACCTTCGCGTCAGGCTGTAGCGGCGTGACGTCGCGCCAGGCAACCGCGCTCAGTCGGCGCCGGGGGCCAGGTAGCCGGAGGCCCTCAGCCCCTTGATCGCGAAGTCGATCATCGCGCGGACACGGGGGATGTGGCGCACATCACGGTGGACGCCGAGCCAGACGGTGCGGACCGCCGGCGGCGGGTCGGTCTCGATCTCGACGAGGCGGCCGGTCTTCTCGGCCAGGCAGCGGGGCAGGACGGCGAGGCCAGCGCCGGCGGCGCAGACCTGTGCCTGGGCCTCGCGGCTGTTGCTACGGAAGGCCACACGCGGCTCGCCCGGCAAGGCCGCCAACCAGTCGGCGTCGGCCTGGGCGTCGCGCTGCTCGTTCATCTGGATGACGGCATGGCCGCTCAGCCCAACGGCGAGGTCGGGCCGTCCCGCGCGCCGCAGATAGTCGGCCGAGGCGAACAGTCCATGCGGCACCTCGGCGGCGATCCGCTGGTGCACCTCGTTCTGGTCGAAGCGGCTGAAGCGGAAGGCGATGTCGACCTCGCGCCGCGACAGGCTGGACAGCCGGCCGTCGGTGAGCACCTCGACCGTCACCTCAGGGTTGGCGGTCACGAACTCGGCGACCACCGGGGCAAGGATCCGGGTCGAGAACCACTCGTCCGCCGCAACCCGGACAAGGCCCGACAGTCCGGCGTCGCGGCCGCTGATCAGGCGCTCCAGCGTGACCGCCTCGCCCTCCATGCGCTCGATGTTGCCCAGCACCGCCTCGCCGGCGGCGGTCGGCACATGGCCGCCGGGCAGACGCTCGAGCAGCCGCGCGCCCATCCGCTGCTCCAGCGCCGTGATCCGGCGGCCGACGGTCGGCTGGCTCAGGCCCAGGCTCACCGCGGCGCGGGTCAGCGACCCGGTTCGCGCCACTGCCAGGAAGACCCGCAGGTCATCCCAGTCGAGCGGCTCATCCATTCGTTTTTGCATGATGATCAGGCAATTCCGCGCAGTGTTCCTGCATATATTTAGCCCCACCTGTTGAGCCACGCCAGTCTGCGACCCTCATCTGGAGATCTTTCATGACCCGCCTGCCCCTTTATGCCGCCCTGGCCTCGACCCTGCTGCTCGGCGCTGCACCGTCCGCTCTCGCCCAGGGCATCACTTCACCCGCCGAACCCGCGAAAGCCGCCGCCTTCGACATCGTCCGCACAGAGGTGGCCAGCGACGGCGCCGATGTCGTCTTCCGCGTTCACGTGCGGGGCGAGGCCGGCGCGCTTCGGCCCAAGGCGACCGGCCAGTTCGCCGGCAGCGCGGTCTACAGCTACGTCTGGCCGACCTCGCTCGACAGCGCGACCGTAGGCTTCGACGGCGCCCAGGGCATCCTCGCCCTCGCGGTGACCTTCCACCCGGACTTCGACGACGCCGCCTACGGCGGGGTGAACCGCCACGTCTGGCACCCCCACTGGGTGGTGCTGACCCCGGACGTCGCCTGCGGCCCCGGCGCGCTGAAGGTCCGGGACATCCCCGCCGGCACGACGCCGAAGGTGCCCGCCACCTGGCCGAACGTGCCGCTGCTGATCGACAGTCCCAGCTATCCGACCGAACTCGGCGATGACCGCGTCGAGGTCCGCGTCCCGGCCTCGGTGATCGGCGCTACGGAGGGCGTGCGCTTCGACGGCGTCACCTCGGCCCTGAAGGTCAACGCCAACCTCCACGCCCCGCTGCTCTGCATCTCGGACGTGTTCGACGTCGCTTCCGGCGATCTCAGCCTACCTGGCGTGATCGCCCCAACCGCCAAGCCCGCGCCCCACGCCGGCCACTAATCTGCATCGCTCAAACCGAAGGGATATCCCCATGCCCGCCCTGCTGAAACCCGCCCCCGCCTGGACCACGACGCAGTGGTTCAACACGCCGGAAGACCTGTCGCTGGAAGCTTTGAAGGGCCGCGCCGTCGTCCTCTACGGCTTCCAGATGCTCTGCCCCGGCTGCGTCGCCCATGCCCTGCCCCAGGCGCAGCGCGTTCATGACACCTTCGCCGGCGACAAGCTCGCCGTGATCGGCCTGCACAGCGTGTTCGAACATCATTCGGCCAACTCGCCGGAGACGCTGGCCGCCTTTATCCACGAGAACCGGCTCAGCTTCCCGGTCGGCATCGACGCGCCGACGCCCGGCCGCGACATTCCCCGGACGATGGAAGCCTACGCCATGCGGGGCACGCCGACTGTGGTGCTGATCGACGCCGAGGGCCGGCTGCGGCAGCAGATCTTCGGCCATGTGCCGGACCTGCAGCTGGGCGCGGCGATCGCCGGCCTGATCGCGGGCGAGGCGCCGAATGCGGAGCGTGCTGCCGGCGCCGTCTGCACGGTCTGACGGCTACCTGCCCGGCGCACCCAGCACCCGCTCATAGGCGGCCCGCGCCCGGCCGGAGCGGACGAAGACGCGGGTGATCCTCGGATCGAGCGTCCGGATCACCCCGGCGAAATCGTCGCCGGCCGCCTCGATCTCCACCGCCGTGAGGTCGTCGCGGAAATCGAGGGTGACGCCGAGCAGTATCTCCTGGGGGCCGAGGTGCATGCTCAGCACCTCGGCCACGCTCTCGACACGCGGGTCGGCGGCCAGGGCCGCCTTCACGTCGGCGATGACACGCGGCGACGCCGCCTCGCCGGTGAGCAGGCTGCGGGTCTCGTTGGCCAGGAACACGGCGATCAGAACCAGCAGCACGCCGATCGCGATGGAGGCGGCGCCGTCGGCCCAGGGAATGCCGAGCAACGACGCGCCGGCGACGCCCAGGCCCGCGATCACCAGGCCGGTCAGAGCCGCCCCGTCCTCGAGCAGAACCGCGAAGATCGACGGGTCCTTGCTTAGCCGCAGACTGCGCAGGAACGGCGCGCCGCGCCGCACGACCTTGAACTCGCGCCAGGCGACCCAGAAGGAGCCGCCCTCGAATATGATGGCGATGCCGATGACCAGAAAGTTGATCCAGGCCCGCCGGATCGGCTCGGGCTCCAGGATCTTGTGCACGCCCTCATAGATCGACACCGCGCCGCCCAACGAGAAGATCAGCAGCGCCACCACGAAGGCCCAGAAGTAGAGCTCCATGCCGTAGCCGAACGGATGGGTCTCGCTCGGCGCCTTGCGGGCGCGGGCCAGGCCCAGCAGCAGCAGGCCCTGGTTGCCGGTGTCGACGGCGGAGTGGATGGCCTCGGTCAGCATCGCCGAGCTGCCGGTCAGGGCGAAGGCGACGGCCTTGGTCACGGCGATGGCGAGGTTGCCCGCCAGCGCCGCGTAGATGACGACCTTCGAGCTGTTCTTCGTCCCTGTCGCGGCCATGTGCGGCGAACGCGGGGATCGAGGGCGGCGTTCCGCGCTCAGATCGCGTCGTGGCGACGCGTCCAGGCTTTGATCGCGGCGACCCAGGCCTCCGGCTGATCGATCGGCACGCTGTGCGAGGCGCCCGGCACGATCTGGACCTCCGCGCCCGGCGTCCGGGCCGCGAAGCGCCGGGCCGAGGCCGGGGTGGCGGTGTCGCGGCTGCCGACCAAGTAGAGCGCCGGGGCCTGGATGCGGCCCAGGCGAGGCTCGGCGTCGAAGGCCTTCAACGTGCCGTCGGAGCGGAACTCGCTCGGGCCCCACATGGTCTCGTAGAGCCTGGCATTGAACCGCATCGGCAGCGTCTTCCTATAGGCGCGGACGTAGGCCGGCGGCAGCTCAAGGTTGGTGAAGGAGCCGTAGAAGGCGTCGGTCGCGCGGTCGCAGGCGGCGTCTCCCGGGCGGATGTTCTGCCGCTCGCAGCGGTCCAGCTCCGAACGCACCGCCGGAGGCAGCGTCGCGCGCAGGCGATTGGTGTCGGCGATCCAGACGGCGGTGGAGATCAGGGGACTGGCCAGGATCACGCTGTTCAGCCCGGCCGGGCGCCCGATCGCGTATTCCGCCGCGATGCTGCCGCCCCAGGAATGGCCGAGCAGGTGGCAGCGCTCCAGCCCCAGCGCCCGACGGATCGCGTCGACCTCGGACACATAGCGCGGCACCGTCCAGTTGGCCGGATCGCCCGGCGTGTCAGAACGTCCGCAGTCGAGCTGGTCGTAGAGGATGACCGCCCGCTCGTCGGCCAGCGGCAGGCTGGGCAGCAGGACGGCATGAGCCCCGCCGGGTCCGCCGTGGGCCAGGATCAGCGGCGGCTTGCCGCTGTCGAGCCGGCCGTTGACGCGGACATAGATCCGGCCGCCCTCGACCGGGACCATCAGCTCCCGGTCCGGCGGCGGCGCTGCGGTCGGAGCGCCCGCGCGGCTCACCCCGGCCATGGCGGCGGCCAGCCCGCCGCCCGCAATCAGCGCCAGCGCCTCGCGACGCGCGATGTCGGTCATGCTCTCCGCCCCCCGGCTATGCCCGAGGAGTAGGCCCGCCCGCGCGCCGCCAATCAAGAGCAAGGCTCAGTAGTAAAAGCGTTCCTCGACGATCTTGCCGCCCTTCACGGTGTAGGTCGCGATCTCGTGCATCTGGATGCGCTGGCCGCTCTGCTTCTGGGTGACGTCCATGCGGAAGACGACCGCGAACTGGTCGCCGTTGACGAACGGACCTTCCGTCTCGGCGCTGTGAATCTCGTGGTTGGCGGCCCACCACTCGCCCTTGCCCTTCACGGCGGCGAGGCCTTCGGCGCGGGCCATGTCGCCGCCGTTCTCGAGGCTGACGACGTCTTCGCCCCAGTATTGCGCTCCGGCGTCGTCGAACTTGCCGGCCTTGCACAGGGCGGTGAAGCCGTCGGCGACGGTCTTGGTGTCGGTGGTCATGGTGATCTCCTTGATGAGGCCGCGACCCTAGGCCCACCCTGCCGCCACCTAGTGACAGCATGGCGCCGCCGTGCTTCACCCAAGGCGATGAGCGCGCCGCCTACCCCGCCCAGCAAGCCGGACCCGGAGAGCTGCTGCAACCGCGGCTGCTGCCCGTGCATCTTCGACTACTATTACGACGCGCTCGACCGCTGGAAGGATCGGGTCACAGCGCTCGGGCACGATCCCGAGGCGCTGCTGGCCGCGTCCGGCAAGGGCTGACGGCTCAGGCGCGGTCGTGCCGTCCCAGCCAGCCCCGGAGCTCGGTCAGCCAGGCGGCGGGCTGGTCGATCTGGAGGCTGTGCGAGGCGCGCGGGATCACCCGCGAGACGGCCCCGGGCGTCCGCGCCGCGAACCGCCGTGCGGTCTCGGGCAGGACCACGTCCCACTCGCCGCTCAGGTACAGGGTCGGCGCCGCGATCCGCCCCAGCCGGGCCTCGGCGTCGTAGGTCTTCAACGTGCCGGTGGACTGGAACTCGCTGCCCCCCCACATCGTCGTATAGAGCTCCGGAGTGAAGGTCCTCGGCATCGCCTGCTCGTAGGCGGCGATGTAGCGGGGGCGAAGCTCGGCCGAGCTGAAGGCCATGTAGAAGGCGCGGGTGGCCTTCTCGCAGCCCGGGTCCTTGGCCGGGATCCCCGCCGCCTCGCAACGGTTGATCTCGGTCTGGACGTGCAGAGGGAGGCGACGACGCAGCAGGTTGGCGTCGGCGATCCAGCGCGGCGTCGAGATCAGCGGACTGGCCAGCACCAGGCTGTTGAGGCCGGCCGGCCGGCTCATGCCGTACTCCGCCGCCAGCGTTCCACCCCATGAGGCGCCCAGCACGTTGAGCCGCTCCACGCCCAGCGCCTTGCGGATGGCGTCGATCTCGGAGACGTAGCGCGGCACCGTCCAGTTTGCGGGGTCCAGCGGCCGTTCCGAGCGGCCGCAGTCGAGCTGGTCGTAGAGGATCACCGCCCGCTCGTCGGACAGCGCGATGGCGGGCAGGTAGCCGGAGTGGGAGCCGCCGGGCCCGCCGTGCAGGATCATCAGCGGCGGCTTGGCGGCGTCGAGACGGCCATTGACCCGGACGTAGACGCGCCCGCCCTCGACCGGAACCATCAGCTCCTTGTCGGGCGGCGGGGCGCTGGTCGGCGCAGCCTCGCGCGCGGCGGCGATGGAGGGGGGAATGGACAGCGCGGACAGGCCGCCGCCGGCCAGCAACGCGACGGCGTCGCGGCGGTTGGTGATCATCTGAGTAGAGCTCCCGTTCTCGACGGTCGATCCTCATCATCCGCCGACGGAGGGCAACGAGGCCCGTCGCGGGGAATCGGGTCGCCGTCGCAGACGCCGCGGCGCCCTGATCACCTGCGACCCCTCCCGTGCGGAACCGTGCACTGGCGCCACTCGCTGTCAGCAGGCCCCCTAGCCTTCCACCCCCGCGCGACCTACCTTCACGTTCATGTCCCGTTCCTCCTCCGGCCAGCCCGGCGTTTCCGACGTCGCCGCGACCTTCGTCCACGACCTGGCCGACGCCCACGCGCCGATGCTGTGGAAGCCGCACCGTCCCTCGCGTCCGGCCAAGTCCGAGGGCGGGCGCCCGTTCCGGCTGGTCAGCGACTATTCCCCCGCCGGCGACCAGCCGACCGCGATCAGGGAGCTCGTCGCCGGCATCCAGGAGCGCGAGCACGACCAGGTGCTGCTCGGCGTCACCGGCTCCGGCAAGACCTTCACCATGGCCAGCATCATCGCCGAGACCCAGCGTCCGGCCCTGATCCTCGCCCCCAACAAGACCCTCGCCGCCCAGCTCTACAGCGAGTTCAAGAGCTTCTTCCCGGACAACGCGGTCGAGTATTTCGTCAGCTACTACGACTACTACCAGCCGGAAGCCTACGTCCCGCGCACCGACACCTTCATCGAGAAGGACTCCAGCCGCAACGAACAGATCGACCGCATGCGCCACAGCGCCACCCGGGCGATCCTGGAGCGGGACGACGTCATCGTCGTCGCCTCGGTCAGCTGCATCTACGGCATCGGCTCGGTCGAGACCTACACCGCCATGACCTTCGGGCTGGAGGTCGGCCAGAAGGTCGACGACCGCCAGCTCGTCGCCGACCTCGTCGCCCAGCAGTACAAGCGCAACGACGCCAGCTTCGAGCGCGGCACCTTCCGCAAGCGCGGCGACACCGTCGAGATCTTCCCCGCCCACTACGAGGACCGCGCCTGGCGCATCCAGATGTTTGGCGACGAGGTCGAGACCATCCAGGAGTTCGACCCGCTCACCGGCAAGAAGACCCAGGACCTGCCGTCGGTGAAGATCTACGCCAACAGCCACTACGTCACCCCGCGCCCGACGCTCCGCCAGGCCATGACCCACATCAAGGCCGAGCTGAAGGAGCGCCTCGACTGGATGGTCGCCAACGGCAAGCTGCTCGAGGCCCAGCGCCTGGAGCAGCGCACCCAGTTCGACCTGGAGATGATGGAGACCACCGGCAGCTGCGCCGGCATCGAGAACTACAGCCGCTACCTCACCGGCCGCCGGCCGGGCGAGCCGCCGCCGACCTTCTTCGAATACATCCCCGACAACGCCCTGCTGTTCGCGGACGAGAGCCACCAGACCGTGCCGCAGATCGGGGCCATGTACCGCGGCGACTACCGTCGCAAGTTCACCCTCGCCGAGTACGGCTTCCGCCTGCCCAGCGCCATGGACAACCGCCCGCTCAAGTTCGAGGAGTGGGAGGCCATGCGCCCGCAGACGGTCCACGTCAGCGCCACCCCCGGCCCCTGGGAGATGGAGAAGACCGGCGGCGTCTTCGCCGAGCAGGTCATCCGCCCCACCGGCCTGATCGACCCGCCGGTCGAGGTGCGCCCGGTCTCGACCAACAACTCCAGCCAGGTCGACGACGTCATCGCCGAGGCCCGCGACGCCGCCGCCCGCGGCTATCGCACCCTGGTCACCGTCCTCACCAAGAAGATGGCCGAGGACCTCACCGAGTTCATGCACGAGCAGGGTCTGCGCGTGCGCTACATGCACAGCGACGTCGACACCCTCGAACGCATCGAGATCATCCGCGACCTGCGCCTCGGCAGCTTCGACATCCTCGTCGGCATCAACCTCCTCCGCGAAGGCCTCGACATCCCCGAGTGCGGCCTGGTCGCCATCCTCGACGCCGACAAGGAGGGCTTCCTCCGCTCGGAGACCTCCCTGATCCAGACCATCGGCCGCGCCGCGCGCAACGTCGACGGCAAGGTCATCCTCTACGCCGACCGCATCACCGGCTCGATGGAACGCGCCATGGCCGAGACCCAGCGCCGCCGCGAGCGCCAGGAGCAGTTCAACCTCGAGAACGGCATCACCCCCGAGAGCGTCAAGAGCCGCATCAAGGACATCCTCGCCTCACCGTACGAGAAGGACCGCGTCACCATCGACGTCGGCGTCGCCGAGAGCGCCAAGCCGTTCCTCGGCTCCAACTTCCAGGCCACGCTGAGGGACCTGGAGACCCGCATGCGCGACGCGGCGGGCAACCTGGAGTTCGAGACCGCCGCGCGGCTACGCGACGAGATCAAGCGGTTGAAGATGCTGGACCTGGAATTCGCCAACGACATCATGACGGCGCAGGGCGAGGAGATCGACAAGGCCGCGCCGAAGCGTGAGCGGGCGCAGGCGCGGGCGGAGGCGCAGGAGCGGTTCCGGAAGGGTAAGCTTTAGGGTCGGGGCGGTGCCTATCGCCGCAACATTGAAGGCACCTTGACGCCTCCCCGACGCTCTCTACCATAACGAGCAGGGCGGCGTGAGTTCCGGGGGGCGTTATGCCAAAAGCACGTATAAAGAAAATAGCTGTCACTGGCCTTCAGGGCCACTTCTCGTACGAGATTGAGTTTCGGAATGATAACCAAAATATTGTTCTGATAGCACCAAACGGCTATGGGAAAACGGCTTTTCTATCGCTGATTAATAGCTGTTTACAGTTTAAACTTCTGTCCGCCTCTAGGATTAAGTTTGATACACTCACCGTTACCTTCGACGATAAAACCAAATGGAAATTTGAAAGAAAAGTTGAGATAGCTCAGCGACAAAGCAAGTATGATCGTGAACGAAAATCGAGCCGAATTACGCAAATTGTAAAAGTTTATTTAATTGATGCGAAGGGTAAAGAGTCTCCATTATTATCTATACCTGATATAAATTCTGAAAGTTTTGAATCCCTCGCCAGAGTAGTGGAAAGATCGATCCCGTCGATAAGTCGCGTTGGGCCGAATGATTTTAGAGATTTCCGCACGTCAGAAATGTTCGACCTCTCGCAAGTTATGGAGAGGTATCGCGAGACAGTAGAAGGCGACTCCGAGATCGCCCTGTACATGCAAAGGTTCGCTCCTGATGCATTCAAAGAGCAGGAACATCGCCTGAATTGCGTTTTTATCGAAACGCAGAGACTTCTTCTCGCAGCGAAGATGTCTGCCAAATCAGGAAATGAGGGCCGGCTGGAGCCTGAAGAAGAAATTGTCCGGCAAGTCCAATCTCTTGCGGCGAATTTGGCAAGTACGCATTCCAGCTACGCGTCCATATCGCAAGAGCTGGACCGCTCGTTCCCCAATCGCCTCATAGAGCGCGCCACCACCGTGAGCGCGCCGCCAGACTTGGAGCGACTAAGATCAGACCTTGAGGCGATCGAGAGCAAGCGGAAGGCACTAACAGAAGCCGGCATCCTGGTTGAGACCACAGCTCACGTGGTCGCCCCGGGAGACAAACTCCTGCCCGCTATCGGCGATACACTACAAATATACATTGAAGACTCTCGCAAGAAGCTAAGCACGTTCGACGAGGTGTATAAACGGGTCTCCCTATTCAAGCACTTGGTCAACAAAAAGCTTTGGAGAAAATCCGTATCGGTGAGCCGAGATACCGGAATCTCGATTTTTTCCGAGAAGGAACGGCTGGATATCACCCAACTATCGTCGGGCGAAAAGCATGAATTCGTTATGCTATTTCGGCTAATATTCGAGACGCCTGAAAATTCCATAGTTCTTATAGATGAACCAGAGATATCGCTTCACGTAGTCTGGCAGCTTGAGTTTATGTCTGACCTCAGGGAGATACAGAGCATATCTCCGTTCCAAGCGATTATTGCCACACATTCACCGCAAGTGTCGCAAGGCTGGGACGACATAACCTTTGACTTGGACGAACAGGTCAAATGAATTCCATAACGCGATACCTCACACCCGATTCTATTTCTGCTACTCTTAAGCACGTCCGAAGTGGATTTAAGGGCATTCTATTTATCGTGGAGGGAGACTGCGATATCGCTCTTTTTTCATCGGCCTTAGAGGCGCCAAGGTCCACCTTTATATCCTGCAACGGGAAGGACCGCCTGATGGCGGTATATGGATCTCTTCCCAATTCAAGCATCGACGCCGGCATGGTCTTTCTACGTGATGCAGATTTCGACGAGATCAGACATCAAGAAGATAAAGGGTCACCGCTGTATGTCTCAGACCGATACGATTTTGAAATGAGCCTCCTAGAGGGGCGTATATTCTCTAGGATTCTATCCGAGCACGCTAAGACGAAGGCAAACGCCGCCATAATAGCTGACGCCTTTTCAAGAATATCTGCCATTTCTTCAGAGATAGGGGCGCTGAGAAAGTACGCAGCGCTAAATAGAATTTCGATATGTTTCGAAGATGCCGATTTTAGGTTTGTAGAAGGAAAAGACCTTTCCATAGATAGGAAGAGAATGGTCAGGTATTTTCTACTGAGATCTGACGGAGCTAGGCACCTGAACGTGGACGTCGTCACGAACGAGGTTGGCAAATTAATTGAGGAAGCGCCCAGCCATGTGGCGATTTGCTGCGGAAAGGACTTCCTCGAAATCATGTCGACAGCGCTACATAAGACGTATGCCTTATGCAAGGCTTCGGACTGCACACCCACGATATTGACTAGTACACTTAGAATATCGACTCATAGAGATGATGTGGCAAGGCAGACCTTGTGGCCGCTGCTGACGAAGCACATCAAGAATAGTGGATACGCTTGGGCGGGAGCTTCGCTTTAGGGTATCGCCGGTCGGGCTATGTGTCGGCCAGTGGCCGCCACATACGACGCGCGAGGGCGCGCCGTCGCCTCAACTCAAAGCCGGGCCTCCGGCCCGCCGCGCAGCGGGCGCTCGCAGAGCGCGCCTTGACTGACCTGGACCGGCCGGCACGCTGACATCCATGAGATCGATGGGTGGGTCCCTTTCCCTTGGAAAGGATCACTCACCCCGTCTCCCCGGCGAAGGCCGGAGCCCAGCCGGGGGCTCGGGCGACCTCCCCTCGCCCGGGGTGAATCTGGGTCCCGGCCGTCGCCGGGATGACGGGGTTGGGTGGTGGGGCTCAGCCCACCCCCACCACCAGGTCCGCCGCCGTCACGCCCAGCGCTCTCGCCAGCTGGAAGACTGTGGTGGCGGCGGGGTTGCGCTCGCCGCGCTCGAGGAAGCCGATGTAGTTGCGGTGCAGACCGGCGCGCTCGGCCAGGGCTTCCTGGCTGATGTTCAGCGCCTTCCGGTGACGGCGGATCTCGCGCCCCAGGGCGATCAGGTCTTCGTTGTCGGCCACGCGCGACGGTTGCCGTTGGCCCGAGTCCATTCTACATACTGTCAGTGTGTATTTCGGGCGGAGGGCAACGATGAGTGGAGCGCAAACCGATCCCCACCCCGTCGACCGTCACGTCGGGCGGCTGATCCGCCTTCGCCGTCGCGCGCTCGGGATGAGCCAGACGGCGCTGGCGGCGGCGCTGGGGATCAGCTTCCAGCAGGTGCAGAAGTACGAGCGCGGCCGCAACCGGGTTAGCGCCTCGACGCTGCACGCGCTGGCGGCGGCGCTGGAGGTCGGGGTGGCGGACTTCTTCGAGGGGCTGCCGGCGGCGGCGGGCGGCGCCCGCGCGGCGGCGCTGGACCCGTCGCGCGGGCTGGTGGCGGAGATGCTGTGCGCGCCCGGCGGACCGGAGCTGGCCGCCGCCTGGCTGGCTGTGCCGCCGGGCCCGGTGCGCAACCGGCTGACGGCGCTGGTGCTGGCGGTCGGGGACGGGACGGGGTGATGTTCCAGGTCAGTCCTCCCCGCTTCGCGGGGAGGGGGACCACGCGAAGCGTGGTGGAGGGGAGTCGGTGCACAGACTCCCCTCCACCGCCTCCGGCGGTCCCCCTCCCCACTCCGTGGGGAGGAAGGCCGCGAAAGCGAGACTCTCGAGACCTATAATCCCGAGACAAATGAGGACATTACGCCCCATTCGACTCCGGGAAATAGGGGGATAGACGCCGGTTTATCCACCCCCTCCCGGCCGCCGCGCATACTGCTGCGCATGAAAGCGAAACCGAAAACCACATACGTCACCGCCTCTCCCGCCACCTGGGAGCTGATCCGCGCGGCTTATCTGTCCGGGCAGTCGGCGCCGACGGCGGCGGCGCGGTTCGGGGTGTCGGTCGGGGCGCTGCGCAAGCGGGCGGCGCGCGAGGGCTGGACCAAGCGGCGGTTCGTGGCCTCCGGCGGCCCGCTGGGCCTTGCCGCGCCGGCGGCCGCCGCCGAGCCACCCCCGACGACGCCCGCTCCCGACAGCCGGCTCGCGGCGCTGCATGCGCGGGCCGCGCCGGGGGAGCGGCGCTCGGCCCTGTCCGTGGCGCGGATGGCGGTGAACCAGGCCGCCGAGGGGCTGATGGCCGGCGACGCCGACAGCGCCCTGCGCCACGTCCGCGCGGCCGAGGCGATCGTGCGGCTGGAGGCCATCTTCGCCGCCAAGGAGGACTGGGGCGAGGAGATCGAGGACGCCCGCGAGGCCGAACAGAGACAGTCTGCCTTCAGCGAGTTCGCGTTCCAGCTCGCCGGCGACCTGGCCGGGATGCTGGTCGAGGGCAAGCCGGTGCCGCCCGGCTATCACGCGCGGGCCGAGCGCTGGCGCGCGCAGTACCACCGGCCGTCGGTCCCGCCCGAGGGGGCGGGCGAGGCCGGCGACGGCGACGGCGCCCTGGCGGAGGGCGCGGCGTGAGCCCGCCGCAACCGCGACAGCGTCCGTCGCTAAGCGCTCGCGGCGGTCCCGGGCCGGCGGCACCGTCGTGAACCCGACCCCACCCGAGAGCCACGCCATGACCCGCTCCCTCCTCCTCGCCTCCGCCATGACCGCCCTGCTCGGCCTCGCCGCCTGCAGCCCCGGCTATTCGGACGAGGGTTCTCCCCCGAAGACCGAGGCCGAGAAGGCGGCGGAGGCCGCGGCGGTGAAGAAGGACCAGGCGCGCGTCATCCAGGGCGAGGTGCTGGCTCCCGAGGGGCAGACGCTGGACGGCGCCAGGGTCATGGCCTGCCTCACCCCGCGCGAGGCCTGCGCCCAGGAGGCGGAGATCCCTGTGGTGGTGAAGGGCGGCAAGGGCCACTTCACCCTGGTCGTGCCGGCGGAGGGCGACTACCACCTGACCGTCTGGAAGGACGTCAACGGCGACGGCGCGCCGAACACCGGCGACCTGCTCGCCTTCGCCAACAACATGGAGGCGGTGCGCTCCGGCCAGAGACTGACCCCGATGACCCTCTTCGTGCGTGGCGAAGGCGAGATGACCGCCAACCCCGGCGGCAATCCGATGGGCGCCTATGCCGAGCTCGAGAGCTCGGCTGCGGCGTTGAAGTCGGCGGGCCTGGGCGGAAGCTGGTCGCAGTCCTCGACCGGCAGCGAGCTGGTCTGGGGTCCGGAGATCAAGTTCCAGGCGGCGTCCGCGACGGTCGGCTTCGGCAGCAACCTCGGCGGCACCTTCGGCGCCGGCTCGCCGACCAACACCACCATCGTCTACAGCTACAAGCCCGTGCAGATCCGCCGGACCATGAAGCTGACGCTGTCGCCGGACGGCGCCTTCCACTGGGTCGCCGATCAGGCGCGCCAGCAGGGCAAGTGCCGGGCGCTGCGCCAGGAGAAATTCGGCCGAGTGAAGGTCGAGGGCGACAAGCTGACCTTCGTCGTCGCCGACGCCCGCCAGAGCTGCGGCGGCGGCAAGGTCGAGCAACTGGATGTGAAGGACGAGACCTACACCCTGGTGAAGGAGGGCGAAGGCTTCCGCCTGACCGCCGACAAGGGCGTCAACTGGGCGTTCAGCAAGGGATGAGGATACGGCGGCGACATATCCGTGAGGGGGCTCAGGCCGCCGGCCGCATCCGTCGCCGCACCGCCTTCACCAGCCGCCAGATCAGCCACAGCAGCAGGGCCAGCACCACCGGCACAAGCAGCGGGAAGACCAGCGCCACGGCCACCGTGAGGAAGGCCAGCACGTCCTCGACGACCGATACGACCGGATTGGCGAGGCCGCCGGTCGTTGCGGTGCTGGCGACGCGGGTCCCGCTCTGGGCGGCATGGAAGGCCAGCGCCGTCGGAGCGCCGATGATGATCCCGGCGACCGCCGCAATCACCGGGTCCACGCCCGCGAACACCGAGCCGGCGGCGAGCATGGCGGCCAGCGGCCGGGTGATGGTGCCGATCGCCGAGAGGGCGTGGTCGAGCACCGGAACCTTGTCCGCGGCCAGCTCGAGGACGGTGGCCACGGCCAGGGTCGCTACCGCGGCGGTCGAGCCCAGCCAGCCGACCTGCTCGTTCAGGTCGACCCCGAACAGCTGCAGCCTCGCGGCGATGGCCAGCAGCAGCAGCGGCAAGAAGGTCCGCAGGCCGGTGGCGGCCGCCAGCCCCAGTCCCAGGAGGGCGGGCACGATCCAGGTCTGAAGCAGCTCCATCGGCATGGCCGCGAGGCTAGACCCTTCCGGGCGATCGCAAAAGCCGAGTTGACACCCCGGCGAGCCATACCTCACCTTCGAAACCGATGGCGGCATCAAGACCGCGTTGAGTTGGGAGGATGCCGAATGACCGATGCCGTCGCGCCGGGGGGCACAGTCACGGGCGGGGGAGCCGCCGTTTCGGACGCTCCAGCCAAGGCCCTCGGCCCTCGCCCCCGCATCGGCCTGGCCACCAAGGCCGGCTACGGCATCGGCTCGATCGCCTTCGGCATCAAGGATAACGGTTTCCGCGTCTTCCTGCTGCTGTTCTACAATCAGGTCATCGGCCTGCCCGCCTCGACGGTGGCGATCGCCATCGCCGTGGCCACGCTGATCGACTGCCTGATCGACCCGTTCGTCGGCCGGCTGTCGGACAACTGGCGCGGCAAATGGGGCCGGCGGCATCCGTTCATGTACGCGTCGGCCCTGCCGGTGGCGCTGTCGTTCCTGCTGCTCTGGAACCCGCCCACGGACTGGAGCGACGCCGGCCTGATCCTCTATCTGGCCGTGGTCATCGTCATCGTGCGGACCTTCATCGTCCTCTACGAGATCCCATCGTCGGCGATGTCGGCGGAGCTGACCAAGGACTACGACGAGCGCGCCGCGATCCTCGGCTGGCGCTATTTCTTCGCCTGGTGGGGCGGCCTGGCCCTGACCGTGATCATGTTCCTGGTCTTCCTGCAGCCCAGCGAGAAATACCCGATCGGCCAGCTGAACCGGGACGGCTACGCCCTCTACGGCTACGTCGGCGCGACGCTGATGTTCTTCTCGATCCTGATCTCGGCGATCAGCACCCACCGCTTCATCCCGTGGCTGCCGCAGGCTGCGCCCAAGCGTGGCCTGAGCTTCAAGCAGGGGCTCAAGGAGGTCGGCCAGACCCTGGCCATCCGTCCGTTCCTGGTGATCACCGCCGTCGGCCTGCTCGCCGCCATCGCCCAGGGCGTCAGCTTCTCGCTGGCCTTCTACTTCTCGACCTACTTCTGGGAGCTGAACTCGACCTGGACCGGGGTGCTGGTCATGGACAGCTTCATCTCCTCGGCCATCGCCCTGTTCGCGGCGCCGATGCTGACCAAGCGGTCGGGCAAGAAGTTCGCCGGCGGAGTGCTGCTGGCCGCATCGGTGCTGGTCGGGTTTATCCCCTTCATCCTGCGCCTGATGGGCCTGTTCCCGGACAACGGCGACCTGGTGGCGGGCACGCAGATCCCGCAGATCGTGCCCTGGCTGTTCCTGGACGGCGTGATCCGCGGCATCCTCGGCATCACCGCCGCGATCCTGATCACCGCCATGCTGGCCGACGTCGTCGAGTACAGCGAGCAGCGCACCGGCCGTCGCGACGAAGGCCTGTTCTTCGCCTTCACCAGTCTGGTGCAGAAGGCGGTCAGCGGCATCGGCGTGATGGTCGCCGGCCTGCTGCTGACGATCGTGCAGTTCCCGCAGAACGCCAAGCCGTCGGAGGTGAATCCCGAAGTCGTCACCAACCTGGCGCTGATCTACATGCCGGTGATGGTGGTGCTCTACGGCGCCGCGCTGGCGGCGATGACGGCCTACAACATCACGCGCGAAAGCCACCAGGAGACCGTGCGGGTCCTGGCGGCCAAGGCGCAGGCGGCGGAGGACGCGTCCACCAGCCAGATCCCCTGATCAGGCTTCCGCGGTTTCGGTGAAGGCGCTGTAGACGAGAGTCCGCAGCTCCCGCCGGACCGGGTAGGCCGACGAGGGCAGCAGCTGGGTCAGGAAGACCACGGTCAGGTCCTCGACCGGATCGACCCAGAAGAAGGTGCTGGCCGCCCCGCCCCAGAAGAAGTCGCCGGCGGTGCCGGGGATCATCGTCTTGACCGGATCGACGGTGACCCCGAAGCCGAGGCCGAAGCCGACGCCGGCATAGGTCGCCTCGCTGAACAGCGACTTCGACATCTGGGTCAGGTCCTGGCCGCCGGGCAGGTGGTTGGCGGCCATCAGCTTGACGGTCTTGGGGCTCAACAGGCGCTGGCCGTCCAGCTCGCCGCCGTTCAGCAGCATGCGGGCGAAGCGCATATAATCGGCAGCGGTGCTGACCAGCCCGCCGCCGCCCGACGGGAACTGCGTCTGGGTCAGATAGGGGCTGGTCTCGGGATCGTCCTGCAGCGCGGGCAGTCCCGGCTTCACCGCTTTCGAACCCAGCACGCCGGCGGCGTAGCAGGCGGTCAGGCGGTGCGCCTTGTCGGCGGGAACCGTGAAGCTGGTGTCGACCATCCCCAGCGGCCCGAAGATCCGCTCCTGAAGGAAGGCCTCGAACGGCTTGCCGCTGATGACCTCGACCAGATAGCCGAGCACGTCGGTGCTGACCGAATAGTTCCAGGCGTCGCCCGGCGAGAACACCAGCGGGATCTTCGCCAGCTTGTCGATGAACTCCCGCAGCGTGCCGAAGCGCAGGTCCTCGGCCACCTTCAGCTTGCGATACGCGGCGTCGATGTTGCCCTGCATCTGGAAGCCGTAGGTCAGGCCCGAGGTGTGGCGCAGCAGATCGACCATCAGCATCGGCCGCGACGGCGGTGTCGCGGCCCAGCCAGCGTCGGTGCCGGCGGCGAACACGCCAAGCCCCGCCCACTCGGGAATGAACTTCGACACCGGATCGTCCAGCGCGACGAGCCCTTCCTCGACCAGCATCATGAAGGCGACTGAGGTTACCGGCTTGGTCATCGAATAGATGCGGAACAGCGCGTCGCTTTCCAGCGCCCGGTTGCGCTCGCGGTCGGCCAGGCCGAGCGTCACGTCCAGCGCCAGCTTGCCACGCCGCCAGACCTGGACCTGGGCGCAGGGCAGCTTGCCCGGCTTGATGTAGCGCTCCTCGAGGAACGGCGCGATCCGGGCGAGACGCTCCGACGACAGGCCCAGGCTTTCCGGTTTGGTCACGATCCACTCCTCATGCGGCGGTCACTTCCCTTATCGAACCGCCGGTATGCCGCAACCCAAACTTTACCATGCCGGGTGCAGGCTGACGCCAAATCAAGGGATGGAAATGGCCAAAGAGCCTCGGGCGAACGGGCCCACTGACCTGGATATCGAAGCCGCGCGCTGGTTCTTCCAGAACTCGGTGGACATCTTCGTGCTTCTCCAGGGCGCGACGATCACGCGTATCAATCCCGCCTGGACCGAACTCTGCGGCTGGTCGCAGGAGGAGACGGTCGGCAAGCCGATCGAACACTTCATCCCGCCCGAGGACCGCGACGTGATCCACGGGATCGTCGCCACCCTGAGCACCACTGGCCACGCAAAGGCCGAGCACCGGCTCCGCCGCAAGGACGGCGGGGTCCTGTGGGTCCGCTCCCGCGCCAAGAGGGGCGCGGGCGACGCCACCATCGTGGTGCTGGAGGACGTCAGCGACGAACATCAGCGCAAGGCCGACAGCGACGACGCCGCCCGCACCAACGACCTGCTCCGCGAGGCCGCGGGCATCTTCATCTGGCGCTTCGATCCCGACAGCGGCCGTTACGACATCGACCCGGACATCTCGCGGCCCGGCGCTCCGGGTGTCAGCGGAAATCGCACCATCAGCACCGACGAAATGTCGGCCGAGATCCATCCGGACGACCAGGAGAAGATGGCCAAGGCCTTCTTCCACAGCCTCGCCACCGGCGAGCCGCAGGTGGTCGAGTACCGCCACTTCAGCATCGAAACCGGCTGGGCTCATCTCCGCGCGGCCTGGCGGGGTCTGCGGCAGATGAAGTCCGGCAAATGGCAGGTGCTCGGCCTGACCCAGAACGTCACCGAGGTCGCCGAAGCGCGCGACGCCGCCGTCGCCGCCGCCGAGGCCAAGGCGCAGTTCCTAGCCAACATGAGCCACGAGATCCGCACGCCCATGAACGGCGTGCTGGGCGTACTGCACCTTCTCAAGAACGAGCCGGTTTCGCCCTCCGGCCGCAAGCTGATCGAGGAGGCGGTCGGCTGCGGGCAGATGCTGTCCGAACTGCTCAACGATGTCATCGACTTCTCCAAGATCGAGGCCGGGCGGCTGGAGTTCACGCCCGAGCCGGTCGATCCCGCCGCCGTGCTGGACAGCGTCGCCAACCTGCTGCGCCCCCAGGCCGAGGCGGCCGGCCTCTGGCTGCGCGTGCACGCCCAGGCCGATGGCGACTGGGTGGCGATGGACCCGGTTCGCCTGCGCCAGATCCTGTTCAACCTGATCGGCAACGCGGTGAAGTTCACCCAGTCGGGCGGCGTCGATGTCCGCCTGAAGCGCCAAGGCCAGGGCGAGACCGCCCGGCTGCGGTTCGAGATTTCCGACACCGGCGTCGGCATCTCGCCGGACGCGCAGGCATCGCTGTTCCAGCGCTTCCAGCAGGGCGACGGCTCGACCACCCGGCGCTTCGGCGGTTCGGGCTTGGGGCTGGCGATCAGCCGCCGGCTGGCCGAGCTGATGGGCGGCGAGATCGGGGTCGACAGCAAGCCCGGCCGGGGCTCGACCTTCTGGATGGAGGCCCCCGCCCCCGCCGCCGAACGCCCATCCGCCGAAGCCGCCGAGCCGGCGGTCCTGCTCGGCGGCCTGCGGGTGCTGGTGGTCGAGGACAACCCCACCAACCGCCTGATCGCGACTCGCCTGCTGGAGCAGATGGGCGCCGAGGTCGAGACGGCAGCGGATGGTAGTATCGGGGTCGAAGCCGTATCGCGCGGCGCCTTCGACCTGATCTTCATGGACATCCAGATGCCGGTCATGGACGGGGTCGAGGCCACCCGCCTGATCCGCGCCATGCCGGCGCCGGCGGGGGCGACGCCGATCCTGGCCATGACTGCCAACGCCCTGGCCCACCAGACCCAGGCGTACCTGGCGGCGGGGATGAACGGGGTGGTTTCCAAGCCGCTGTCGCCCAGCGCGCTGATCGCCCGTATCGCCGCCGCGATCGACGCCTCGCCGGCCGAAGACGCCGCCGTCGCCTGATCGGCATACCCGGGCTTCGAAACCATTGCCTCTACGGCAATGGGACCGCAAAATGCCTTCGAACGCGCCATTCAGAGCGCTGCCGAGGAGCGTCATCATGACCGGGGATATCAACGCACTCGCGGAGGTCGCGTGACCGCCTGGCCCGCCGTTTCGATCCCTCAGGCGCACGCCGTCCTGACCGCGCCCGGCGCCCGCTTCGAGACCGAGGTCGTCGATATTCGAGGCATCCCGACGACGGTGTGGAAGAACGCCCCGCCGACGCTGCGCGACATGGTCGTCAACGGCCGCGCCTTCGCGACCCGGGAGTTCCTGATCTACGAGGACGACCGCGTCACCTTCGAAGCCTTCCACCGCGCGGTGGCGGCCCTGGCGGCGCGGCTGGCGGCCGATGGCGTCGGCAAGGGCGACCGGGTCGCCCTGATCATGCGCAACCTGCCGGAATGGCCGGTCGCCTTCTTCGCGGCGGCCAGCCTAGGCGCCATCGTCACCCCGTTGAACGCCTGGTGGACGGGTCCCGAGCTGCAGTACGGCCTCGCCGACTCCGGATCCAAGGTCGCCATCGTCGACGCCGAACGGCTTGAGCGGATCGTCGGCCACCTGCCCGACTGTCCAGACCTGAAGATCATCTATGCCGCCCGCAGCCCTGAGGCCCGCGAGGACCCTCGCGTGCGCTGCCTGGAGGACGTTTTAGGTGAGCCCAACAGCTGGGCCGCCCTGCCCGACCGACCGCTGCCGACGACGCCGATCGCGCCCGACGACGACGCCACCATCTTCTACACCTCGGGCACTACGGGTAAGCCGAAGGGGGCGCTCGGGACGCACCGCTGCATGACCACCAACATCATGACCAGCGGCGCGGCGCAGGCCCGCGCCTTCCTGCGACGGGGAGAGACGCCGCCGGCGCCGGATCCCAGCGCGCCGCAGCGGGTCAACCTGATCGTCGTGCCGCTGTTCCATGTCACCGGCTGCTCGGCCAATCTCGGCCCGGCGCTGAACGGCGGCGGCAAGATCGTGCTGATGCGCAAGTGGGATGCGCTGGAGGGCATGAGGCTGATCGAGCGTGAGCGGGTCACCGTCACCGGCGGCGTGCCGACCATCGCCTGGCAGTTGATCGAGCATCCCGCGCGGGCCGAGCACGACCTCAGCTCGATCGAGGGCATCTCCTACGGCGGCGCGCCCTCGGCGCCGGAGCTGGTGCGGCGGATCAAGGAGGTCTGGCCGACAGCCTCCGCCGGCAACGGCTGGGGCATGACCGAGACCACCGCCACCTTCACCAACAACAGCTCCCAGGACTACGAGCACCGCCCCGACAGCTGCGGCCCGGCCGCCGCCGTCGGCGAGATGAAGATCATGACCGTCGAGGCCCCACATCGCGAGCTCGCGCCCGGCGAGGTCGGCGAGCTGTGGTGCAAGGGGCCGATGGTGGTGAAGGGCTACTGGAACAAGCCCGAGGCCACCGCCCAGACCTTCGTCGACGGCTGGGTGAAGACCGGGGATCTGGCCCGCATCGACGAGGAGGGCTTCTGCTTCATCATCGACCGGGCCAAGGACATGCTGATCCGGGGCGGCGAAAACATCTACTGCATCGAGGTCGAGAACATTCTCTACGACCATCCCGCCGTCATGGACGCTGCGCTGATCGGGATCCCCCACAGGATCCTCGGAGAAGAGCCGGGGGCGGTGGTGACGCTGAAGCCGGAGGCCCACGCCACGGAGCAGGAACTCCGCGCCTTCGTCGCCGACCGGCTCGCCGCGTTCAAGGTGCCGGTGCGGGTGGCGTTCTGGCCTGAAACCTTGCCGCGCAACGCGAACGGCAAGATCATGAAGTCCGAACTCAAGAAGGTCTTCGCCGAGGACGCCGCCGCTTGACCACAGAACCCGCCCCCGTCACGGCCGCGACCGCTCGCTACGCAGCCAAGAAGGAGGCGATCCTTTCGGCGGCCACCACCATCCTCAACCGTCAGGGCGTCAAGGGCATGACCCTTGCCGACGTGGCGGCGGAGGTCGGGCTGATCACCACCTCGGTCACCTACTACTACCGCAAGAAGGAGGACCTCGCGGCCGCCTGCTTCGTGCGCGGAATCGAGGTCTTCAACGATCTGGTCCTCGAAGCCGCGAAGGTGCCCAGCGCGCGTGAACGGTTGAGCCGTTTCCTGGAACTGTTCTTCGATCTGTCCCGCCGCATCCGCCTCAGGGAAGCGCCCCCCATCGTCGCGTTCAGCGAGATGCGGACCCTGAAGGAGCCGCACCGGGCCGAGGTCGTCGGCGCCTTCAACGACCTGTTCCGCAACATCCGCGGCTTCTTCGAGGATCCCGAGTTCAGCGGCCTGCCCCGGCTGGAAGCCACGGCCCGCACCCACCTGATGCTCGAGCAGGTGTTCTGGACGGTGACCTGGCTGCGGCGCTACGACGTCGAGGATTACCCGCGCATCCGCGACCGGATGATCGACATCCTCACCGGCGGCCTGGCCGTGGGCGCGCGCAAATGGGCCCCGCCGGCGCTGCCCGACCCGACGCCGGATACGGCCGGCGGCCACGACATTTCCCGCGAGACCTTCCTCGTCGCCGCCACCCGGGTGATCAACCAGAAAGGCTATCGCGGCGCCTCGGTGGAGGACATCTCCGCCGAGCTGAACGTGACCAAGGGCAGCTTCTACCACCACAACGAAGCCAAGGATGACCTCGTCGTCGAGTGCTTCGAGCGCACCTTCGAGATCATGCGGGCGGTGCAGTTCGCGGCCCGGGACCTGCCCGCCGACGGCTGGACCAAGCTGGCGGCGGCGGCAGGAACGCTGGTCGACTACCAGTTGTCCGACCACGGGCCCCTGCTGCGCGCCTCGGCCATGGGCGCCCTGCCCGACGACGTGCGCCACGACCTGGTCGATCGCTACGCCCGGGTTTCCGACCGGTTCGCGGCGATGGTCTCGGACGGTATCGCCGAGGGCTCGATCCGCCCAGTCGATCCGCTTATCGCGGCCCATATGCTGAGCTCGATGATCAACGCCGCCGCGTCGCTGCAGGTCTGGGCCCCGGGCGCCGATCGCAGCGAGGCGGCGGCCCTGTTCGCCCGCCCGGTCCTGCTCGGCGTGTTCACGCGCTGACGACCGCTTGAGGACATTCTGCCCAACTGGATCGACGGCGACCGGGGCGCTCAAAAAAATAGGGGCGGCCGAAGCCGCCCCAGTCGGGACTGTCCGAGGAGAGCCTAGAATTTCTTGGTGAGGCTGAACTTGAAGGTCCGGCCCAGGGCGTTGCCCGTGAACGGATCGTAGTTGAGATCGAGCCGCGCGAAGGAGGGGTCGGTGTCCAACAGATTGTCGACAGAGAACACCAGCGTCGTCTCCCAAGGCAGGATGGCGCGATAGTCGAAGTCCACGGTGGTCTGGGACTCGATCTTCTTGCCGCCTCCCGAGATGGTCGGCCGCTGGTCGACGTAGCTGTCGATGAAGTTCCAGGTCAGTCGGAAGTTCTGGATGCCGTAGGTGTATTCCACGAACGTCGACGACTTCCACTGCGGCAGGGACGTCGGGCCAAGCTGGTAGTTCAGCTTGCCGACGGCGTCGAACGCCGCCTCGACTGGCACGCCTTCAACCAGGAAGTCCTCGACCTGGTACTCGGCGATGTAGGTCGCCGAGGTGCCGATCCGGAGATCGCCGCCCATGACGTCGCCGAAGTCGTAGTCGACCAGGAAGTCGATGCCCGAGGTCTTCACGCCAGGACCGTTGACGTAGCCGGTGCGAACCCGGGAGATGGTGGTCAAGCCGCAGACGCCGCCGGAGAAGGTGAAGCGGGTTTCCAGGGTGTCATAGGCCGGATCCAGGCACCGCGCGGTGGAACCGCCCGGGAACATGGTGTTGACGATCGAGGCCGAAGGCTCGGCGATGATCGGGTTCTCGAAGTCGAACTGCCACCAGTCCATGGTCGCCTTCAGGCCGCCGACGTTGAGGATGACCCCGGCGCTGTAGGTGTTGGCGCTCTCCGGCTCCAAGGCCGCGTTGCCGAAGATGTCGATGGCGCGGAAGGCGCCGCCGATGAAGCTCAGCGCCGTGACACTGCCCGCGGCCAGCTGGGTCAGCGGCGGCCCGCGGAAGGTCGAGCCGGCCGAACCGCGCAGGGCGATCCATTCGTTGACCTGCCAGCGAGCCGAGATCTTCGGGTCGAAGGTCGAACCAACCGGATCGCCGTAGTCCTCATACCGAGCCGCGAGCTGGATTTGGAAGTTGTCGAACACCGGGATCGCCAGTTCGCCGAAGAAGGCGTGGACGTCCGATTCCAGATCAGCTTCGAAGCCGCCGCCGAGGAACATGAACGGGCCGTTCCGCACCGTACAGGCTGTATTGCCGTTGAACGGCGTGTCGATGCAGGGATTGATATCCAGGTTGCTCAGGTCGTTGTAGGTCGACTCGAACGAGTTGCGGCGGAACTGCGCGCCCAGCGCCCAGGCGATGTCGCCGCCCGGCAGGGTGATGCCCGTCTTGCCGGAGAACACCAGGTCGGCGACGAAAAGCCGCGTTTCCTGCTCGGTCTCGGTCTTCTGGAAGAACCATCGAACGAGGTCCGGATTGTTGGCCACCGCCGCGCTGAAGTTGGGATTGGTTTCGCCGGAATTGACGTTCTGGGCCACGGCGTTGGAGAACGGATTGAACCAGTGGCAACCCAGCGCCGCGTTGCCGGCGTTGGTGGTGAAGTTGGCCGTCTCGGCCGCCGTACAGGCGTCGCCGCCCTCGAGCTGACCGTAACCGCGCAGGGCCATCTGGAAGCGGGACACCACCGTGTCATAGCCGCTGCGATAGCCCTTCTCGCCGCCGTAAGTCAGGGCAAAGTCCCAGTTGATGCCGTTCCACTCACCCTTGAGGCCGCCGGAAATCCGGAACTCTTCATAGCGCCGCTCGCCGATCGAGGGGCCGTCGTCGAAGGCAGGGTTGCCCCCCGGGCCGAACGGACGATAGCGCACACCCGGGAAGTGGGCGCCGTTGGCGAAAGCCGGTATCTGGCCCGGGTTCTGGGTGCGATAGAGCGCGAAGCCCGGATTGGCCGCCGGAACAAAATAGCCCGCGAGCACCGCCGCCGGCAGGCCGGCCGCCGGGTTGGTGGCCAAGGTCGGGCTCTGCAGCGCCAGGTACGACGCCGAGGTGTTCCATTCGGGAACTTCCGTGTGACCGTAGAGCGCCTCGAAGTGGAACTCGACATTGTCCGTGACGTCGAAGTTCAGTTCTCCGTAGAGCTGATAGCGATCCTCCTCCTCGACGATATTGTCGTAGGGGATGTAGTGCAGCAGACAGGACGGGAGCGCGCCGCCTTGTGGGATACCGCCGAGAGTCGCGCATCCGCTATCGAGCTGGAAGCCCGCGGCCGGGGCGAAGACGCCGGGCGCGGGGCTGAAGGTCGGCAAGAAGGGCGCGGTGCTGTTACCCGCGGACCAGCCGCCTTCGGGGTTCTTCGCGTACTCCTGATTGGCCCAGGAGCGGTCGGTGGTGGTCAGCTCGGACCGGTGCTGGAAACCCGCCGTCAGCAGGATGTTCATCCGGTCATTAGCCCAGCCGCCGGCCACGGAGGCGGTGTAGTCACCGTCCGATCCATCGACGGCCCGGTAGCTGCCAGAGACTTCGACGCCCTCGAAGTTCTTGCGGGTGATGAAGTTGACCACGCCGCCGATGGCGTCAGAGCCATAGGTGGCCGCAGCGCCGTCCTTGAGGACCTCGACCCGGCCGATGGCGGCCTGCGGGATCATGTTGGTGTCGACAATGCCCGCGCCGGCCTGCCCGAACGGGTTGGGCGGCATCCGGCGGCCGTTCAGCAGCACCAGGGTGCGCTGGGCGCCGAGGCCGCGGAGGTTGACCGAGCCCGAGCCTTCCGAACCCTGGGCGCGGGGATCGAACTGGTTGGTGTCGCCCAGAACCCCACTCGACACCGACAGGGCCTTGATCAGCTCGACGGTCGAGGGCGAACCCTGCTTCTGGAGATCTTCCTGCGAGATCACGTCGACCGGCAGGGCCGCGTCTTCCGGCGTGCCGGCGATGAGCGACCCTGTGACGATTACCTCTTCGACTTCGACAGGCGCGGACTGGGCCCAGGCGACGGATGTCGCCCCGAGCGCCAGGGTCATGGCCAAGGCTGATCCCCCGGCCAGATAGCTGAATTTGCGCATAACTCCCTCCCTGTTGTTTTCCCATTCGCCGCGCCGTCTTGTTTTGTTCGAATGACGGTTACGGCCTTTCACGCTTGCCTACGGCCCTCCTGCGGACAGTGACGACAGACGAGCTTGTGGCCGGAGCCGCGGGGCGGTCCGGAAAGCGTTTTCAAGGTGATTGGAGGGTAAAACGGCCGCGCGGGCGGAAGTTGCCCGGTGTTGTGAACCAGAAAAGGTCACTATCGAACGCGCCAACCAGCCCCCTCAAGGCTCATTGCGCCGTCTGGATCACGCCCGCCTTAGTCCAGGCGCAGCGAAGCGAAACCCAGTCAGCAAACCTGTTTCGATGATGCGGTATGATCTGACCCGACGTCAACCGGAGTCGGGTAACGACGTCCACTTTATTGCGGCCCTGAAACAGGACCACGCGGGCGCCGTCAGAACAGGACGGAGGCCCCGGTGTCGGAAGCGCCGACGGCGCGGCGGAAAACGCCGAAAAGCTCACGCCCGTAACCGGTTTCCTCAGGCGGACGCGCCGCTCGCGGACGCTCCGAAAGCTCGGCGCCGATGGCCAGAATCCCGGCCTCGGCGTCAAGGGTGACGAGGTCGCCGTCGCGCACCTGCGACAACGGGCCGCCCACCGCCGCCTCCGGCGTGACGTGGATGGCGGCCGGCACCTTGCCCGAGGCGCCGGACATGCGGCCGTCGGTGACCAGGGCGACGCGGTGGCCGCGATCCTGGAGCACGGTCATCGCCGGGGTCAGGTTGTGCAACTCCGGCATTCCGTTGGCCTGCGGCCCCTGGAAGCGGACCACGGCGATCACGTCGCGGTCGAGCTCGCCGCGCTTGAAGGCGGCGAGGAAGTCGGCCTGGTTGTCGAACACGGCGGCGGGCGCCGAGACGATCCGATTCTCCGGCTTCACGGCCGAGACCTTGATCACCGCCCGGCCGAGGCCGCCGTCGAGCTGGCGGATGCCGCCCTCGGCCTCGAACGGACGGTCCACGGGGCGCAGGATCTCGAGGTCGAGGCTCTCCGTCGCGCCTTCACGCCAGGCCAGGGTGTCGCCGTCCATGAACGGCTCCTGGGTGTAGCGATGCAGACCCGGCCCGGCGATGGTCAGGACGTCGTCGTGGACGAGCCCGGCCTTGAGCAACTCGCGGATCACGAAGGCCATGCCGCCGGCGGCGTGGAACTGGTTCACATCGGCGCTGCCGTTCGGATAGACCCGCGCCAGCAGCGGCGTCGCCTTCGACAGGTCGTCGAAGTCTTCCAGCGTCAGAGTGATGCCCGCCGCCTGGGCCATCGCCACCAGGTGCAGCACATGGTTGGTCGAGCCGCCGGTCGCCATCAGCCCGACCAGGCCGTTGACCATCGCCTTCTCGTCGACCACGTGGCCGGCCGGGATCCAGTCGTTGGAGCGCGGGCCGATCTGCGCCGCCCGTCGCGCCGCCGCCTTGACCAGTTCGTCGCGCAGGTCCGTGCCCGGATGGATGAAGGCCGAGCCCGGGATGTGCAGGCCCATCATCTCCATCAGCATCTGGTTGGAGTTGGCGGTGCCGTAGAAGGTGCAGGTGCCGGGGCCGTGGTAGGCGGCCTGTTCCGCGGCCAGCAGCTCGGTGCGACCGACCTTGCCCTCGGCGAACAGCGCCCGGACCTTGGCCTTTTCGGAGTTGGGCAGACCGGACGTCATCGGGCCGGCGGGCACGAACACCGCCGGCAGGTGGCCGAAGGCCAGGGCGCCGATGACGAGGCCGGGCACGATCTTGTCACAGACGCCGAGGTACAGCCCGCCGTCGAAAGCGTCGTGGGTCAGGGCGATGCCCGTCGCCATGGCGATGACGTCGCGGCTGAACAGCGACAGCTCCATGCCCGGACGTCCCTGGGTGACGCCGTCGCACATCGCCGGCACGCCGCCGGCGAACTGGGCGGTGGCCCCGACCTCTCGCGCGGCATCCTTGATCAGGGCGGGGTAGCGCTCCAGCGGCTGGTGGGCGCTGAGCATGTCGTTGTACGCCGAGACGATGGCCAGGTTCGGAGCGTTGGGGTCCAGCGCCTTGAGCCGGTCGCCGGGCTCGGAGGCGGCGAAGGCGTGGGCCCAGTTGGCGCAGCTGAGCTTGGCGCGGCCGGGCTCGCTGCCTCGGGAGGCGTCGACCTGGGCCAGGTACGCCGTGCGGCGCTCACGGCTGCGCTCGGCGATGCGGGCGGTGACGGCCTGGACGACGGGGTTCATCGGTGTTTCCTCATCCGGGACGGAACAAGCATATGGGGTCTCAAGGCGACCAGATCACCCTGACGGGCGTATCGCCGGCTGCCCGGAACAACGCGTGGATCGGCAGGTCGTCGCCGTCTTCGACAATGCGTCGCTTGGCGTCGCCGCTGATCAGGACAACGATCAGGAAGCTCTGCAGCAACGCGTAGAGGGTCAGGCTCAGCCGATCCTGCGGCGGCGCGGGCTCGCCCTGCGGCGCATGGATAACCAAGGCCCCGCCGTAGGGGTCCAGCCCCTCTTCCAGCATCGGGCTGCCCGGGAACAGTGAGGCGAAGTGGCCGTCATCGCCCATGCCCAACAGGACTACATCGGCCGGAAGCAGCTCGGCCAGCGCGACCTCCGCGGCCTCCGCCGCGTCTTCCGGCGTCGCTGCGGGCGACCACAGCGGGACCATCTGGGCGCCAGAAGCCTCGCCCACCAACAGTCGCTCCCGGACCAACCGCTCGTTTGAGTCGGGCGAGGTCGGCGGGACCCAGCGCTCGTCCGACAGGGTCACGCTGATCTGCTCCCAGGGCAGGCCGATGGTCGAAAGCAGGTCGTAGACCTCGCCGGGCGAGCGCCCGCCGGTGGCGACGAAGCTGGCCCGATCGTTCTCGGCCAGGCCTGCGGCCAGCCAGTCGGCGATGGCCATGGCGGCCGCCTGCGACGCCTGGTGGACGTCCTCGTAGACCTCGATGGCGGGACGGTCAGTCATTCCAGGCGCGACCGCTGCGTTCGATCAGAGCGAAGGCGCCGGCCGGCCCCCAGGATCCGGCGGGGTACGGCTTGGGCAGCATGCCGGCCTCGGTCCAGGCGTGGTCGACGCCGTCAACGAAGGCCCAGGCGGCCTCGACCTCATCGCGGCGCACGAAGAGGGTCTGATCGCCGCGCAGGGCGTCGAGCAGCAGCCGCTCATAGGCGATGCGACGGCGGCCGCCGTCTTCGCCCAGGGTCTTGGTCAGGCTCAGCGACAGCGGCAGCGGCTGCAGGCGGATGTCACCCAGCCCCGGCCGCTTGTTCATCACCGTCAGCGAGATGTCCTCTTCCGGCTGCAGGGCGATGACCAGCCGGTTGGCGACCAGGTCGCTCTGCGCGGCGCCGCCGAAGATCGAGTGCGGCACCGGCTTGAACTGGATGACGATCTCGGTGCGACGCTCGGGCATCCGCTTGCCGGTGCGCAGGAAGAACGGCACCCCGGCCCAGCGCCAGTTGTCGACGTGGGCGGTCAGGGCGACGAAGGTCTCGGTCTTCGACGGCCGGCCGACCTCGGCTTCGTAGGCGGCGGCCTTTTCGCCCTCGACCATGCCCGGCCCGTACTGGCCGCGGACGCTGTCGTGGGCGGCGGAGGCGCGGTCGAACGGGCGCAGCGAGCGCAGCACCTTGACCTTCTCGTTGCGGACCGCGTCGGGCTCGAGATCCGACGGCGGCTCCATGGCCACCAGGCACAGCAGCTGCAGCATGTGGTTCTGCAGCATGTCGCGGATGGCGCCGTAGTCGTCGTAATAGGGCCAGCGATCGCCGACGGCCTGGGTCTCGGCGATGGTGATCTGGACGTGGTCGATGGTCTGGCTGTTCCAGAGCGGCTCGAACAGGGTGTTGGCGAAGCGCAGAGCGATCAGGTTCTGGACCGTCTCCTTGCCCAGGTAGTGGTCGATGCGGAAGACGTTGCCCTCGTCGGCGACCTCGGCCACGGCGGCGTTGATCGTCCGCGAGGTCTCGAGATCGCGCCCGATCGGCTTTTCCAGCACCAGCCGCGTGAGGTCGGTGATGACCCCGCCGGCCTTCAGGCTGCCGCAGGCGGCGGTGTAGAGGCTGGGCGACAGCGAGAAGAAGATCACCGAGGCGCCGTCCTCGCCGACCACGCCCTTGAGGCAGGCCGCGCCGTCCGGCTTGGTGACGTCGCTGGAGCAGTAGTCGAGCCGGGCCGCGAACCGCGCCCAGACCTTGTCCTCCATCTCGCAGCGTCCCTCGAAGCCCTTGCCGACTTCGGCCCGCCAGCTTTCGGCGTCGCCTTCGCTGCGGGCGACACCGACGATCTTCAGGCCGTCGGGCAACAACCCGTCGGCGTCGAGATTGTAGAGCGAGGGCAGCAGCATCCGCCGCGCGAGATCGCCCGAGGCGCCGAGGATGACGAGGGTCGAGGAAGCGGACTCGGTCGGCATGGGCGCTGGATGACACCGTTCTTGAGGGGCGGGGCGTGCTCCTCTTAGCGGTCGGGCGCCGCCACGTCAGCGTCCAACAAGGACACGGGAACAACTTTCCGGCCTTCCGCCGACAATCCGACCGATTGGTAGCGAACAGCCGCTCGCGTCGATGCCCGTCACAACCGACGCGCGCAACGAAAAAGGCCTCCGAGGTTTCCCTCGGAGGCCCTGATCGTTTGCCGTGAGGCTAGATCGTCGGAGTGACTACTCGACGATCTTGGCGCGCCAGAAGCGCGAGCGCTTCTGGCCTTCAAGCATGGTCGTGAAAATCGTTATTCAACGATTTTCGCGACGACGCCGGCGCCGACGGTGCGGCCGCCTTCGCGGATGGCGAAGCGCAGGCCCTGGTCCATGGCGATCGGGGTGATCAGCTCGACGTCCAGCTCGGCGTTGTCGCCCGGCATGATCATTTCCACGCCTTCGCGCAGCTTG